>JAESGW010000008.1_pt1 | contig 907828 bp, 885 predicted proteins | sample 9269791 | NCBI WGS metagenome assembly JAESGW01 (sample SAMN16773120, study PRJNA677053) | algae metagenome | isolation source: Aphanocapsa lilacina HA4352-LM1 and co-occurring heterotrophs from near cave... | place: USA: Maniniholo cave, near Haena, Kauai, HI | collected 2009-07-28 | reverse complement strand
ATGTGCGGGACAAGCTGCAGGCCACGGGGCTCTACGAGGAACTCGACCTGCTGGCCGACCCCGACGAGCCCCGCGATCTCTTCGGCATGCTGCTGAGGAAGGAGAAGGAGCTGGCGGCCTGATCAGGCCGCCGCCCTGTCCGACGCCAGCATGTCACGCACCATCGGCATGACCTTGGTGCCGTAGAGCTCGATCGACCGCATCATGTGCGCATGCGGCAAGGTGCCCGACGAGTATTTCATGTCGAAGCGCTGCACGCCGAGCGCCTTGACCGTCGAGACGATCTTCTTCGCCACGGTTTCGGGCGAGCCCACGTAGAGCGAGCCCATGTCGGCCTCGGCGCTGAAGCGCGACGTCGTGGTCGGCCCCCAGCCCCGCTCGCCGCCGATCCGGTCGTGGATCGCCTTGTAGCCCGGCCAGAGCTGCGCGCGCGCCTCCTCGTCCGTATCGGCGACGTGGCCGGGCGAGTGAACGCCGATCGGCAGGTCCGGCTGCTTCAGCTGTTCCGCTGCCCGGTGATAGAGGTCGACGAACTGCCGGAACCGCTTCGGCTCGCCGCCGATGATGGCGAGCATCAGCGGCAGGCCGTATTGCACGGCGCGCACCACCGATTCCGGGCTGCCGCCGACGCCGATCCAGGTCTTCAGCGTGCCGTTCTCGATCGGCGGGTAGACCGACTGGTTCTTCAACTCGGGCCGCACCGAGCCCTTCCAGTTGACCGGCTGCTGTTTCAGCAGTTCGGCGAACAGGTCGAGCTTTTCGGTGAAAAGGCGCTCGTAGTCGTTCAGCGCGAAGCCGAACAGCGGAAACGATTCGGTGAAGGAGCCCCGGCCGAGGATGACTTCGGCGCGCCCGTTCGAGATCGCGTCGATGGTGGAGAAACGCTGGAAGACGCGGATCGGATCGTCCGACGACAGCACAGTCACGGCGGAGCCAAGATGGATGCGGTCCGTCTTCGCGGCAATCGCCGCCAGCACGACTTCAGGCGCGGAGACCGCGAAATCGTCGCGGTGATGCTCGCCGACGCCGATGAAATCGAGTCCGACCTGATCGGCCAGGACGCCTTCTTCCACGACATCGCGCAGGACCTGCGCCTGGGTCTGCATTTTGCCGTCGAGGTCGACGGTGACGTCGCCGAACGTGTCGAGGCCGAGTTCAAGCTGTTCCGACATGGGATTCCCCGAAAATCTGTTGGTGTGCGTGTCCCGAACACATAAGTAAGTCGCGGCCGTTTCGCACGTCGGCGAAAGTGAACAGACTGTCGGCCAACGCGGAAGAGGGCACTTCGAGGTGACCGGGCATCATCATGTCCATGCCGGACGCGGCCGGAACTTCGCCGGCCCTTGGCGGAAAACGCCCGGCCGCCTTGTCGGCACGACGTTGGTCCGTTTCTATCAGCTGACGCTGTCCGGGTTCTTCGGCAATTCCTGCCGGCACCTGCCGACCTGTTCCGAATATGCCTATGAGGCGATCGCGCGGCACGGGTTGTGGTCCGGCGGCTGGATGGGCCTGTTCCGCGTCATGCGCTGCGGCCCCGGCGGCACGCACGGCATCGACAATGTGCCGGAGACTCTTGGGGCCAGATATGCCTGGTTCATGCCGTGGCGGTTTTGGCAAGTCGGCAAGAAGCGCAGCGACGCGCAGGACTGAGTGGAGTTAACCCGCCATTGAGGTTAACGGTTCATCGCCGATTTCGGACAAATTCGAGACAACAGCCGTTGCTAGGTCGCCCCTCCCATTCCTCAGGAGCGACACCACATGTCTGACCATCGTCCGTTCGCCATCGTCGTTCCGCTGCTGGCCGCAACCATACTGTGGAGCGCAACACCCGGTCGCGCCGCGCCGAATGATGTTGACTGCACACTGATCGTCGATGCCACGACCGGCGATACGCTTCATCGCGATGGCGTTTGCGACCAGCGTTTCACCCCGGCCTCAACCTTCAAGGTGCCCCTGGCGGTGATGGGATACGACGCCGGGATCCTGACCGACACGGATGAACCAGCGTGGGACTACAAGCCGGAGTTCAACGCCGTGAAGCGCGACCAAAAGACCGTCGACCCGACGATCTGGGAGCGCGATTCGGTCATCTGGTATTCGCGCGAAATCACCCGTCGCCTTGGGAGCGAGAAGTTCTCGGCCTATGTCGGCGCGTTCGGCTATGGCAATGCCGACGTGTCGGGCACCGCCGGCAAGGGTGACGGCTTGACGCACTCGTGGGTCGATTCGTCCCTGCGAATCGCGCCGAGCGAGCAGGTCGCGTTCCTGCGGAAGATGCTCCAGTCGAAGCTGCCGGCGTCCGGGCAGGCGCAGGCCATGACGGTCGCGATCCTGCCGGAGTTCAAGGCGAGTGGCTGGACGGTTCAGGGCAAGACCGGAAGCACGCGATACCGCCAGGCATCGCCGGGCGTGACAGGCAAGCAGGCGATCGGCTGGTTCGTCGGCTGGGCGCGCAAGGGTGACAGGCGCGTGGTCTTTGCCAGGCTTGTTGTCGATGGCAAGCGGGAAGGGCCGAAGGGCCTCGCCACGCGCGCGGCTTTCCTTAAGGAGCTGCCTCGACTGCTCAAATGACGGCGCGCGGTTTGAACCGGCTTTACGGCGGCGGAAACTGCCCATAAAAGACAGCCCGCCGCCGGACGCATCCGGCATTTCACCACCCGCGCTCGTTGGCGGGACTGGATAAAGGAACACGACATGTCACGCTCCGTCTCCCTCACATTTCCCGATGGCTCCGTCCGCGAATATCCCGCGGCGCTGACCGGGCTTGAACTCGCCGAATCGATCTCCAAATCGCTGGCCAAGAAGGCGGTCGCCTATGCGATCGACGGAACCGCGCGCGATCTCTCCGACCCGCTCGACAATTCCGGCAAGGTCGAGATCCTGACGCGCGAACACCCGCTGGCGCTCGAAATGATCCGCCACGACACCGCGCACGTGCTGGCCGAGGCGGTGCAGGAACTGTGGCCCGACACGCAGGTGACGATCGGGCCGGTGATCGAGAACGGATTCTATTACGATTTCGCGCGCGAGACGCCGTTCACGCCCGAGGATTTCCCTGCCATCGAGAAGAAGATGCGCGAGATCATCGGCCGCAACAAGCCGTTCACCAAGGAGGTCTGGCGGCGCGACAAGGCGCGAAAGGTGTTCGGCGACAAGGGCGAGACCTACAAGGTGCAACTCGTCGATGCGATCCCCGAGGGGCAGGACCTCAAGATCTACTACCAGGGCGACTGGTTCGACCTCTGCCGCGGCCCGCACATGGCGTCGACGGGGCAGGTCGGCAACGCGTTCAAGCTGATGAAGGTCGCTGGAGCCTACTGGCGTGGCGACTCCAACAACCCGATGCTGACGCGCATCTACGGCACCGCCTGGGCGACGCAGGAGCAGCTCGACGCCTATGTGAACATGCTGGCCGAGGCCGAGAAGCGCGACCATCGCCGGCTCGGCCGCGAGATGGACCTGTTCCATTTCCAGGAAGAGGGGCCGGGCGTCGTGTTCTGGCACTCGAAGGGCTGGAGCATGTTCCAGAATCTCGTCTCCTACATGCGCCGCCGGCTGGCGCAGCAGGGCTACCAGGAGGTCAACGCGCCGCAGGTGCTCGACAAGTCGCTGTGGGAGACGTCCGGCCACTGGGGCTGGTACAAGGAGAACATGTTCAAGGTGACCGTCGCCGGCGACGACACCGAGGACGAGCGCGTCTTCGCGCTGAAGCCGATGAATTGCCCCGGCCACGTGCAGATCTTCAAGCACGGCCTGAAATCGTACCGCGACCTGCCGATCAAGCTGGCGGAGTTCGGCAATGTGCACCGGTACGAGCCCTCGGGCGCGCTGCACGGGCTGATGCGCGTGCGCGGCTTCACGCAGGACGACGCGCACATCTTCTGCACCGAGGACCAGCTGCGCGCCGAATGCCTGCGCATCAACGACCTGATCCTGACAACCTATGCCGATTTCGGCTTCGAGGAAGTCTCGGTGAAGCTGTCGACGCGGCCAGAGAAGCGGGTCGGCTCCGACGAGGCCTGGGATCTGGCCGAGACGATCATGTCCGAGGTTCTGGAGGAAATCACCCGTCAGTCGAACGGCCGCATCAAGACGTCCATCAATCCGGGCGAGGGCGCGTTCTACGGGCCGAAGTTCGAGTATGTGCTGAAGGATGCAATCGGCCGCGAATGGCAATGCGGCACGACGCAGGTCGACTTCAACCTGCCGGAACGCTTCGGCGCCTTCTACATCGGCGCCGATTCAGAAAAGAAGCAGCCGGTGATGGTGCACCGCGCCATCTGCGGCTCGATGGAACGCTTTCTCGGCATCCTGATCGAGAACTATGCCGGCCATCTGCCGCTGTGGTTCGCACCGGTGCAGGTGGTGGTCGCGACGATCACCTCGGAAGCCGACGGCTATGCCGCTTCGGTGCTGCAGCGCCTGCGCGACGAGGGCATTCATGCCGAGATCGACCTGCGCAACGAGAAGATCAACTACAAGGTGCGCGAGCACAGCCTGGCCAAGGTGCCGGTGATGCTGGTCTGCGGCAAGCGCGAGGCGGAAGAAAAGACGGTCAACATCCGCCGCCTCGGCTCCCGCGATCAGGTCTCGATGGGTCTCGAGGAAGCGCTCGGCGCCATCATCGACGAGGCGACGCCGCCGGACCTGAAGCGCCGCAAGCTGGCGAGGCTCGCCGCCGAATAGCAGGACGGCCGGGAAAAATGCCCGGCGTCAGTCCAGCGGCCCGTCGGCTTCCAAGGCGCCTTCAGCCGCGACGGGCTTTGCGGCCGCGACGTCGTTCTCGGTGATGACGTCGACATCCTCGTTGCGGCCGGCAACCACTTCGATGTCCTTCTGGTAGATGCGGTCGCGGTTCTTGGCGATGACCGTATAGGTGCCTTCGGCCAGCACCATCGAGGAAAATGCGCCGACGCTTTCCTTCACGATGTCGCCTGAATCGGTCAGGACCGACCAGGACGTGTCGGCGATCGCCTCGCCGTTCTTCTCGCGCACCAGCTTCATCGTCAGCTGCGCCGCCTTGTGCTCGACCAGCGCTTCGGTGAGCTTGCCGGCCTCGACCCGGATGTCTGAGCGGATCACCGCGTTGACGTCGCCATAGGTCGAGACGACGTGATAGGTTCCGGAGTTCAGCCGCACGACGGTGTTGGGCTTCACATCGGGAATGATCAGCGCCCGGTCGCCCTCGGCGTTCTCGGTCGCCTCGAAGATCGAGAACTTCAGCTTCGCCGGCGGTATCCGCTTGCCGCCGCTCAGGATCGCGTCGAGCTTCAGCCCGCCGGCGTCGAGCACGAGGCTCTCCCGCTGCGATTCGCGGCCGATCGTGATGCGCTTGGTGGCGCCGGCCCGGCCGAAGGAGGCGTGGACGAGGTAGCTGCCGGGTTCGAGCGTCAGCGTCGTCGTGCCGCCCTGGGCGGAATGGATCAGCGGCAGCTTGCCGTCAGGGCCCGGTTCCGGGCTGAACACCCGCCAGGTCAGGCCGCGGGTCAGTTCCGGGCTGTCGCCGGTCAGTTGCGCCGAAAGCGTCAGCGTGCCGCCAAGAATCTCCGGCAGCGGCTGATTGGTCACCGGCGGCGCATAGGTGTTGAGGCCATCCAGCGAAAGCGGGGGAAGCGGTGTGCCCAGCTCCGGGGCCTGCAGTTCCTGGGCATGGACGAGCGCCGGTGCGACCGCGAACAGGGCAGCCATCGCGGCAGTCATGAACAGTCTGGCGACGATCTTCATGCTTGCCTTGTTGATGAAGGCGGTGGCAATTTCAAGACGCAATCGGCAAGGCAAGCGTCCCCACCCGCCGGGTTGCCCGATCCCCGCTCCTGAAAGGGCATTCCGTGACCGCATCCCCGATCGATTTCCTGTCGACCCGCAAATCCGCGCCGATTGATCTGCTGACGGAACCCGGCCCGTCCGATTCGGAGATCGAGACGATGATCCGCATCGCCTCGCGCGTGCCCGATCATGGGCGTCTCGCGCCGTGGCGGTTCATCCTCTACCGTGGCGACGTCCGCCGCGAAATCGGCGAGAAACTTGCAGACCTGGCCGTCACGCTGGAGGGGCCGCTCCCCGAGCTGCGTCTCGAGAAGGAGCGGACGCGGTTTTCCCGCGCGCCGCTGGTGATCGGGGTCGTCTCCATCGTCCGCGACAATCCGAAAATCCCGCAATGGGAAATGTTCCTGTCCGGCGGCGCGGCGGCGATGAACCTGCTGCACGCCGCCAACGCGCTCGGCTATGGCGCCAACTGGATCAGCAACTGGTATTCCGATTCCGAGGAGGGCAGGGCAATCCTGGGGCTGCGGAGCAACGAGCGCGTCATCGGCTTCGTCCACATCGGCTCCTTTGCCGGCGAGGCGCCCGAACGCCCGCGGCCGGATGTCGCCAGCCTCTATGCCGACTATTCTGGCCCGGCGGGCGACTGACCATGTTCTACGAACCCTCGAAAGGCCATGGCCTGCCGCACGACCCGTCGAAGGCGATCGTCTCGCCGCGTCCGGTCGGCTGGATCTCGACGCGCAGCAAATCCGGCGCGCTCAATCTCGCGCCCTATTCCTTTTTCAACATGTTCTCGTCAAAGCCTTTCCTCGTCTGGTTCTCGTCGGAGGGCGAGAAGGACAGCGCCAGCTTTGCCCGCGAAAGCGGCGAGTTCGTCGTCAACCTGGCGGGGCGCGACCTGTTGCGGAAGATGGTCGCCAGTTCCGTCGACGCGCCGCGTGGCGCAAGCGAGTTCGGCTATGCGGACCTGACGCCTGAGCCGTCGGTGATGGTTGCCGCCCCGCGCGTCAGGGAGGCAGTGGCGGCGCTTGAGTGCAAGGTGACGGAGATCTTCACGCCAAAGACCTGCAGCGGCCGCGCCACCGACGCGTTCGTGGTCGCGGGCGAGGTCGTCGGCGTCTACATCGACGACGCCATGCTGACCGACGGCCTGTTCGACGTCGTCAAGGCGGGCAACGCCGCGCGGCTCGGCTACCTGGACTACCTAACGGTCGAGACCGTCTTTCCGATGCGGCGCCCGCGCTGGAAGACTGACTGATCAGCCGGAACCGACGCCCGCCCGCGCCAGCAGGCGCTCGGCTCGTCGCAGATGCGGGCGGTCGTACATCTTGCCGCCGATGCCGACGACGCCCGGATTGCCGGCCGCCGCGAAAGCCTCGATCACCGCGCGCGACTGCTCGACCGCCTCGGCGGAGGGCGTGAACGCGGCATTGATCACCGGCACCTGCGCCGGGTGGATCGCCATCTTGCCTGTGAACCCGTCGCGCTCGGCTTCCTCGCATTCGGCGCGCAGGGCATCCATGTTCCTGAAATCGACGAACACCGTGTCGATGGCGGCGGTTTCCGAAGCCGTCGCGGCCAGCAGCGTCATCATCCGCGCATGGCGGAACACGTCGGTGTAGCGCCCGCTCGCGTCGCGCACCTCGCGCGCGCCGATGTCGGCGGACAGATCCTCCGCCCCCCAGGTGAGGCCCGCGAGCCGCGGCAGCGGATGCCGGAGCGTCGGCGCGGCCAGCAGCCCGCGCGCGGTTTCGGTGACCAGGGCAATGATCCGGATCGATCCGTCGGGAAGTCCGGCCTCCGCCTCGTGCACCCGCAGCTTGGCCGACAGGCGCTCGACGTCTGCGCCGCCCACGGCCTTCGGCAGCATGATGCCGGCCGGACGGGAGGGAACCAGCGCCGCGAGATCGGCGTCGGTCATGCCGCCGTCGAGTTCATTCACCCGGACGTAGATGCGCGCGCTGGCAGCCTGCTCGCGGACGAAATGACCCGCGATGTCGCGCGCCGCCTGTTTCCGGTCGGCCGCAACCGAATCCTCAAGGTCGACGATCAGGACGTCCGCGCCAGCCGACAGGCCTTTTTCGAGCTTCCGTTCGGAATCTCCCGGAACAAACAGCAGCGAGCGCATCTAGCGAACGGCTCCAGCGGCGCCGGTTAACGAACATGGTGAACAATTCATAAACCATTTTCTCCTAGCGTCGGACGGAAGCGAGGGAGTCGTTCCGCATCAAATGATTATCCAGCATTTCCTGAAGTGGGTCGAGACCGCGAAAGTCTCCGAAAGGGGCGCCGCGGCCGGCGCCCTGGCCAGAGCCTATGCGTTTTCCGATCTCTCTTTCGAGGACCGCTGCGCCGCAGAGGCCGCGCTGACCCTGCTGCTGGACGACCCGTCTCCAAAGGTCCGGCTCGCGATGGCCGCGTCGCTGTCGCTCTGCCACCACGCTCCGGCGCACATCATCGGCGCATTGGCGTCCGACCAGCCCGAAATCGCGGCGGTCGTCCTGCTCAGGTCGCCGCTGCTCGACGATGCCGACCTGATCGATCGCGTGGCCGGCGGCAGCGCCGCGACGCAGCGCCTGGTGGCGATGCGCCCGCGCGTGTCGCTTGCGCTGTCGGCTGCCATCGCCGAGACCGGCGACTGCGCGTCCTGCATCGAACTCCTCCGCAACACCGGCGCCGAAATCGCGGCGCTGAGCCTGCGTCGTATCGCCGAGCGCCATGGCGACGACGCGATCCTGCGCGAAACCATGCTGGCCGGTCGCTGGCTGCCGGCGGACGTGCATCACCTGCTGATGACCCGGCTTGGCGAGGCGCTGCAAACCTCGCCGCTGATCCGCGCCCTGATCGGCAACGCGCGCGCCGAACGCGTGACCCGCGACGCCTGCGTCACCGGTTCCGTCAAGCTGATCGAAACGACGCTCGCCGTCGAGTTTCCGGCGCTGGTCGAGCATCTGCGCCTGCGCGGCGAGATGACCTCGAGTTTCCTCGTGCGCGTCGTCGCGCATGGCAAGATCGACTTCTTCGGCGCGGCCCTCGTCGCCTTGTCCGGCCATAAGGAAAGCCGTGTCCGGTCGCTCCTGGCCGAAGGTCGGGACGTGGCCCTGGAGGCCCTTTTCCGAACCGCCGGCCTGGCGGAAGCGACCCACCGCGTCATCCTGCGCGCGCTCCGGATCTGGCGCGAGGTGGCGACGGGCAAACGTGTCGCCGGAACGCAGGAAGTCAGCTGGCTGATGCTGCGCGCTCTGGACGGCCAGGACTCCGCCCGCGACGGCAAGCTCGCAACGCTGCTTTCGTCGATCCACCTTCAGGCGCTCCGCGAAAACGCCAGGGGCCACGCAATGGCGATCCAGGCGGCCTGACGCCTCAGCGCGATCCTTCGGTCACCACGAAGTTCACGATCTCCGCAACCATTGCGCCGTCCCAGATGTCGTTGTGGCCAACGCCGTCGATGACCGCCATGCGCTTCGGTTCGCGCGACGCGGCGTAAAGCGCCTCGCCATGCGCAAGCGGAATGACCTCGTCCCGTCGCCCGTGCAGGAACAGTTTGGGTGCGGCGACCCGCGCTATCCGCAGGTCTGACCTGAAGCTGTCCCTGATCAGCGGTCCGACCGGGAGCAGGAAATAGGCCCGTTGCGCGACCGCCAGAATGGAATCATAGGCGGAGACGAGGATCAGTCCCGCCGCATCCCGCTCCGCCGCGACATGCACGCCGACGCCGCTGCCGAGCGACCTTCCGAGAACGACGACCGGCGCATCCGAGCGCGCCGCCAGCCAGTCAAAGGCGGCAAGTCCGTCAATGAGCAGCCCTGTCTCGGTCGGCGTTCCGGTCGAACCGGCATAACCGCGATAGGAAACCGCCAGCAGGCCAACGCCCTGTTTGCCCAGCGCCGACGCGAGGAAACCATAGGCGTCGACCCGGTCGGCATTGCCGTGGAAGAGCAGGACCGTCGGTCGTCCTGGCGCGGCCTGCGCGTGCAAGGCAAACAGTGTTTGGCCATCCGGTGTATCGATCGACGCCGGTTCGCCCCAGGAGGCGGGGGGAGCCGGCCTGCCATTCGCGCCCGGATAGAGCAGGGCGCGCTGGGCAAGAAACATCGCCGCGACGATTGCGCCATAGCAGACCAGAGCCGACAGCAGGATCTTCACGACAGTTTGCGCGATGCGGAGCCCTCCGCCATTCACGAACCCGCAGGGTCGTCAGATATCCAGTTCCTCAACGAATTCAGCGTTTTCCTGGATGAATTTGAACCGAAGCTCCGGCTTCGTGCCCATCAGCGCGTCGACGGCCGCCTTGGTCGCATCGACGGCGTCGATCACATTGACGCGCAGCAGGGTGCGCTTCGTGCGGTCCATAGTGGTTTCCTTGAGTTGCGCCGCCATCATTTCGCCCAAGCCCTTGAAGCGGCCGATCTCGACCTTGCCGCGGCCGGTGAACGCCGTCCTGATCAGTTCGTCCTTGTGGGCGTCGTCGCGCGCATACATAACCTTGCCGCCCTGGCGGATCGAATAGAGTGGCGGCACTGCGAGGAACAGGTGTCCGCCGCGGATCAGGTCGGGCATTTCCTGGTAGAAGAAGGTGATCAGCAGCGAGGCGATATGCGCCCCGTCGACGTCGGCGTCGGTCATGATGATCACGCGGTCGTAGCGCAGGTCGTCTTCGCGGTACTTCGTCCGGGTGCCGCAGCCGAGCGCCTGGATCAGGTCGGCGATCTGCTGGTTGGCGGTCAGCTTGTCGAGGCCCGCCGACGCCACGTTGAGGATCTTGCCGCGCAGCGGCAACACGGCCTGGCTGGCGCGGTCCCGCGCCTGCTTGGCCGAGCCGCCGGCGGAGTCGCCCTCGACGATGAAGAGTTCGGCCCCGGCCGCCGCGTTCTGGGTGCAGTCGGCGAGCTTGCCCGGCAGGCGCAGCTTGCGCACCGCCGTCTTGCGCGAGACTTCCTTTTCCTGCCGCCGCCTGACCCGCTCGTCGGCGCGCGCGATCACCCAGTCGAGCAGTTTCGACGCTTCCTGCGGATTGTCGGCCAGCCAGTGATCGAACGGATCGCGCAATGCGTTCTCGACGATGCGGATTGCCTCGACCGTCGCCAGCCGGTCCTTGGTCTGGCCGACGAATTCCGGCTCGCGTATGAACACCGACAGCATGCCGGCAGCCGAGATCATCACATCTTCCGAGGTGACGATCGCGGCGCGCTTGTTGCCGGTCAGGTCCGCATAGGCCCGCAAGCCCCGCGTCAGCACGTTGCGGAACCCGGCCTCGTGCGTACCGCCTTCGGCCGTCGGGATCGTGTTGCAGTAGGAATTCAGGAACCCGTCGCCGCCGAACCAGGTCACCGCCCACTCGACCGAGCCATGTCCGCCCTGCTTGTCGCTCTTGCCTGAAAACACCTCGCGGGTGACCTGGAACTCGCCGTCCAGCGAGCCGAGCAGATAGTCCTTCAGCCCGCCCGGGAAATGCAACACCGCTTTCGCCGGGGTCTGGTCCTTCTCGCCAATCAGCGACGGGTCGCACGACCAGCGGATTTCGACGCCGCCGAACAGGTAGGCCTTCGACCGCGCCATCTTGTAGAGGCGCGCCGGCTCGAACTTCGCCGTCTTGCCGAAAATGTCGGCGTCGGGATGGAAGCGCACCCTGGTGCCGCGCCGGTTGTGGACTTCGCCGAGCGCTTCCAGCCCGCCCTGCGGAATGCCGCGTGCGAAGCGCTGGCGGTAGAGCTGGCGCCCGCGCGCCACCTCGACCTCGAGCACGTCGGACAGCGCGTTGACCACCGACACGCCGACGCCGTGCAGGCCGCCGGACGTCTCGTAGACCTTGGAGTCGAACTTGCCGCCGGCATGCAGCGTCGTCATGATGACTTCGAGCGCCGACTTGTCCTTGAACTTCGGATGCGGATCGACCGGAATGCCACGGCCGTTGTCTGTCACCGACAGGTAGCCCATGGCGTCGAGTTCGACTTCGATGAACGTTGCATGGCCCGCCACGGCCTCGTCCATCGAATTGTCGATCACTTCCGCGAACAGATGGTGCAGCGCCTTCTCGTCTGTACCGCCGATATACATTCCGGGCCGCCGGCGCACCGGCTCCAGACCTTCCAGCACCTCGATCGAACTGGCGTCATAGGTCTCGGACGAGTCCTTGGGCACGGTGACACCTTTCTGCGCCGCCTGGAGGATCGGGTCGAGCGGCCGCGCCCGCTTCTGCTGCGCGGGCATCGGCGTTGCACCGGCGGTCGAGAACAGATCGTTGGGTCGTTCGTTCATGAAAGTCCTGGGGGCGGGCGTGCGAATCACCGGCAGGATGCCACATATCGCCCGTCCGATGCGATACGTTCGTGTTCCGTTCGAATGCTCACAGTCTACAGAAAATGGAAACGCTTTCATAACCAACCGAGCCGATTTGTCGGCATTTGAGACAAGTCGGACGAGGTTTGTTGAGAACTGAGGCCTAGCCTTCCGTCCAGAAGCGGGAAACCGCCGGAGATGGAGCTGGCTTTGAAGGGCAAGATCATTCCGATGATCGGAATTGCGGCGGTGATCGGCGCGGTGTCGATCTTCGCGGCCGACTACTGGATCCGCAGTTCGGCGGAAGCCCGCGTCGAGAGCCTGTCGGCCGAGGTCGTGGTGCCTGCCGCGCCGAAGGTCGAATTCAGGACCATCGTCGTCGCCAAGGAGCCGCTGCGCTACGGCATGACGCTCGACGCCGCGATGCTCGCCGAGATCCCCTGGCCGCAGGACGCGCTGCCGTCCGGCGCCTTCCCGAAGATCGAGACGCTTCTGGCGGAGGGCACCCGTGTCGTGCTGTCGCCGATGGAGCCGAACGAGCCGATCCTGCTGGGCAAGCTGTCCGGCGCCAATGGCCGCGCCAGCCTTTCAAACCTTCTCGCACCTGGAATGCGCGCGGTGACCATCAAGACCGATGAGATCGCCGGCGTCGGCGGTTTCGTGACGCCCGGCGACCGCGTCGACATCGTGCTGACGCGCGACGCCGGCCGCATCACCGAGGTCGAGAAGAACGCGCAGGGCGCGACCGGCTCGACGCTGACGTCGGAAATCGTGCTGGAGAACGTCAAGATCCTGTCGGTGGGGCAGGGGGCTGACGAGCGCCAATCGGCGCCGCAGGTCGCCTCGTCCGTGACGCTCGAGGTCAACGCGGATGGCGCGCAGAAGATCGCCCTGGCGCGCAACATCGGCTCGCTGTCGCTGTCGCTTCGTTCGGCCAGCGAAGGTGGGGTCGGCGCGAACGGGCTGACGACGATTTCGGCATTCGGCGGATCGGTGGCGGGCTCCGTGACGGCCGCGGCATCCAGCGTGACGGAGGTCTTTGCGGTTCCCGAAGAGCCAAAGACGCGGACGATCATGGTGACGCGGGGCACGGCGGAATCGCAGTCGTACAAGGTGCCGACGCAGTAGGACGCATTCGGGGAATACGGGCAGGGGCTTGGGGCAATGAACGGGGACAACCAGCAACACGCGCGCGCACCGCGCCGCGCCTCATGGCGGGGGCTTCTGGCCGCGCTGGCGATGGCGATCGCCGTTCCGCTCGCGACGTCGCAGCCGGCGTCGGCACAGGCAGTCCAGATTTCCGCCGAGCGCAACACCTCGGTCAAGGTCGCCAAGGGCAAGCCGCAGACGATCAAGACCAGCGCCGCCTTTTACGAGATCGTCATCGGCGACCCGTCCATTGCCAATGTCACGCCTCTGACGGACAAGTCCTTCTACGTCCTCGGCAACGAACTCGGCACGACCGGCATCGCGCTGTTCAACGAAAGCAAGCAGCTCGTCGGCACGGTCGACATCGAGGTGACGCTCGACACCAAGGGTCTCGCCGGCACGATCCGCGACGCGGTCCCCGGCAGCAACATCAAGGTCGGATCCGCCAATGGCCGCATCGTGCTCTCGGGCTCCGCCGAGGACGCGGTGTCGGCCGACAAGGCGAAGAAGATCGCCGACCGCTATTCCGGTGAGGAAGAGGTGATCGACTCGGTCAAGATCACCTCCTCGCAGCAGGTCCAGCTCAACGTGCGCTTTGTCGAGATCAACCGCGAGGTCGGTCGCGAACTCGGCACCAAGATCAACGCCAGCTATGTCGGCCCCGGCGGCAATTTCGGCTTCAACTCCGACCCGCGCGCCACGGGCAAGATTCCGGCGGCCGACATCATCGGCGGCATCGTCACCGGTGGCTGGTCGATCGACGTCGCGATCAAGGCGCTCGAGGACCGCGGCGTCGCCCGCCGCCTGGCCGAGCCGAACCTGATCGCCCGTTCCGGCGAGACCGCGAGCTTCCTTGCCGGCGGCGAGTTCCCGATCCCGGTGTCGGAGGAAGAAGGCAAGATCACCGTCCAGTACAAGAAGTTCGGCGTCGGCCTCGAATTCACGCCGACCGTGCTGCAGGACGGCCTGATCAGCCTCGACATCGAGCCGGAAGTCTCGTCGGTCGATGCGTCGGCCTCCTACCAGATCGGCAACATCTCGATCCCGGGCTTCGTCGTCCGCCGCGCCAAGACCTCGGTCGACCTGAAGAGCGGCCAGAGCTTCATGATCGCAGGCTTGCTGCAGAGCCAGAACGACACCACAACGCAGGCCGTGCCGGGGCTCGGCCGGCTGCCGGTCCTCGGCGCGCTGTTCTCGTCGAAGGCCTACCAGCGGCGGGAGACGGACCTGGTGATCCTGATCACGCCCTACCTGGTCAAGCCGATCGACCCGACCAAGAAGGTCGCCACCCCCTTCGACCAGACGGCCGCAGCGAGCGACGCAGATTTCTTCCTCGGCAACAAGGAGGAAGTGAAGCTGGCGGGCAACCGCGCCGCAGCCTCGGTCAATGGCGGACCGGCGACGACCGTCGGCCATTTCCTCGACCTGCCCAAGTGAGGGACTTTTCGATGCGCAAGAACATTCTCTGGATCACGGCCGCGGCCCTGCCGCTGGCGGGCTGCATGGGCGACGGCGTGGGCCGCATGGACGGCGTGACCTCCGGCGCCGGCAACGCAATCGCCGCGAACACGGTGATGCAGATGGTCGATCCGTGGCAGCCGGGCATCGAGGACACCGATCTCAAGGTGCCCGCCGATCGAACGGCGGCTGCGCCTGCGGCGGACGACGCCGGCGGCGCCGACGACGGCAAGGACAACTGAGACCGTATGAAGATGGCGAATCAGGCAAAGAACCGGCGCATCCTGCTTGTCTCGACCGACAAGGTGTTCGTCCAGGAGACAAGGGCGGCGTTCGCGTCCTCGGAGGCGATCGAACTTGTGGTCGTCGAGCGCAATGTCACCGAACTGCGCGGCGAGATCCAGGATTCCGACTGCGGCGCCGTCATCATCGACATGGACGCGGCGCGGCTGGAGGAGATCGAGTCGCTGCAGCGCGTGACCCGCCGCCTGGAAGGCAAGGCGCCTGTCGTGGTGGTGACGCAGGAGTTCAACGCGGCGGCCGTGCGCATCCTCGTCCAGCTCCAGGTCGCGGATTTCCTGGTCAAGCCGGTGACGACCGCCGACCTGGTGCGCACCTGCATCCGCGCCCTTGAGGGAACGGGACGCGAGGAGCGCAGCGAATCCGAGATCTACACGTTCATGCCGGCCGCGGGCGGCGTCGGCACCACGACACTCGCCCTGCAGACTGCGTTCCAGCTGCACAATTCCGCTACACGCGCCGCGTCGACCTGCGTCGTCGACCTCAATTTCCAGCAAGGCGCCTGCGCCGAATATCTCGACCTCGAACCGCGCTTCGACATCACCGAGATCGAGAACAATCCCGAGCGCCTCGACCGTCAGCTTCTCGACGTCATGCTGTCGAAGCACGCCAGCGGCTTGTGCGTGCTGGCCGCCCCAACCCACCCGTCCGAGATGCGCTCGTTCAACACCGATGTCGTCGTCCGCGTCCTCGACCTCGTGTCCGCCTATTTCGACAATGTCGTCATCGACATGCCGCGCACCTGGTTTCCCTGGACCGAGACGGTGCTGCTCGGCTCCAACAAGCTCTACATCGTCGCCGAGATGACCGTGCCCTGCCTGCGCCACACGCAGCGCCTGATCCAGGCCGTCTACGAGACCGCCGGCAAGGAAGTGAAGCCGCGCGTCATCGTCAACCGCTACGAGCAGAAGAAGTTCGAAAGCGGCATCCGTCAGGCCGATGTCGAGGCGATCCTCGGCGAGCATTTCGTCGGCGGCATCGCCAACAATTACCGGCTGGTGCGCGAGGCGGTCGACCGGGGCGTGCCGCTGCACGCCATCGATCCCGAGGCAAATGTCATTTCCGACCTTCGCCGGATCATCCTGCCCGAGGAGGCCGCCGCGACGGCCAAGAAGCAGAAGTCGCTGCTTGGACGCGGCATGAGCCTGTTGCGGAGAGCCGGATGACCAGCCGCTTTTCCGCTCTCCAGAGCCGGCAACCCCATGACAGCCGCCCGGCGCCGCCGGCGCCCGAGCACCATGTCGCGGTCGTCATCCCGACAACCCGCAAGCCACCCAAGGTCGTGCCGCCGCCCGCCGGCGATCCGGCCAAGGCCGCGACCTCCAACCGCGTGGCGGAAGCCCGCGTCCGCATCCACCGCATGCTGATCGAGGAGATCAACCTCGTCGCGCTTGAGCGGCTGCCCAGGGACGAGATGCGCCGGCAGGTGCACGAATTCGTGTCGCAGAAGACCCGCGAGGAGCGCCTTGCGATCAACATCGCCGAGCTCGAATCGCTGGTCGACGACATCGTCGACGAGATGGTCGGCCTCGGCCCGCTGGAGCCGCTGCTCAAGGATCCGGACATCAACGACATCCTGATCAACGGCCACCAGAACTGCTTCGTCGAGCGCAAGGGCAAGCTGGTCCAGGTCCATGTGCCCTTCAAGGACGAGGCGCACCTGCTGCGCATCATCAACAAGATCGTCTCCGCCGTCGGTCGCCGCGTCGACGAATCGCAGCCGATGGTCGACGCCCGCATGCTGGACGGCTCGCGCTTCAACGCGGCGATCCGCCCGGTCGGCGTCGACGGCCCGCTGGTCTCGATCCGCAAATTCTCCAAGAACAAGCTCGGCCTGCACAAGCTTGTCGAGTTCGGCGCGCTGACGCAGAACATGGCGGAAGTGCTGGCCGCCGCCGTTCACGCCCGCAAGACGACGATCATCTCGGGCGGCACCGGCACCGGCAAGACGACGATGCTGAACGCCCTGTCGGCCTTCATCCCGGAAGACGAGCGCCTGATCACCATCGAGGACGCCGCCGAACTGCAGCTCCAGCAGCCGCATGTCGCGCGCATGGAGACGCGCCCTGCCAACATCGAGGGTCATGGCGAGCTGAAGCAGCGCGACCTGGTCAAGAACGCGCTGCGCATGCGCCCCGACCGCGTCATCCTCGGCGAGTGCCGCGGCGAGGAGGCCTTCGACATGCTGCAGGCGATGAACACCGGCCACGAAGGCTCGATGGCGACCATCCACGCCAACACGCCGCGCGACGCGATCTCGCGCCTGGAACAGATGCTTGGCATGACCGGCATGCCGATGACGGTGCAGTCGATCCGCAGCCAGATTTCCTCGGCGCTCGACCTGATCGTGCAGCTGACGCGCCTCTCCGACGGCAAGCGCAAGGTGACCAGCGTCGCCGAGGTGACCGGCATGGAAGGCGACGTGATCCAGATGCAGGAAATCTTCCGCTTCGTCCGCACCGGAATGGAGGCCGACGGCAAGATCCTAGGCCACTACGAGGCGACCGGCCTGCGCCCGCGCTTCCTCGAGGATCTGAAGGCGATGGGCATCGAGTTTCCGGGCCGATATTTCGAGCCCGGCAGGCAGGACTGACAGCATGTTCTCGGGTCCGATCCTGATCTATGCCGGCGTCGGCCTAGCCGCGGTGATGATCGCCGAGGCGATCTATCTGCTGTATGCCGGCCGCGTTGACCGCCGCACCGCGATCAACCGCCGGGTCAAGCTGCAGGACAACAAGCTCAGCCAGGAACAGGTGCTGGTGCAGCTGCGCAAGGAGCGCGGCGTCGAGGGACGTTCGGCGCTCTCGCTCGATGGCCTGCGGGCGCTGCGCACCCAGTCCGGCATTGCGATGCCGCTGCCGAAGTTCCTCCTGTTCACGTCGGGCGCGGCACTTGGCGCGGGCCTCGTGGCGGTTTGGCTCGGTCTCCCGCTCACGATGGGTCTCGGCATCGCCACGATCCTGGCGGCGGCCCTGCCGTTCATGTCGCTGAATGTCCTGCGCAATCGCCGGCACAAGATGTTTGGAATCCAGCTTCCGGAAGCGCTGGAACTGATCACCCGCAGCCTGAAGGCCGGCCATCCTGTGCCGGTCGCCATTTCGATGGTCGCGCGCGAAATGCCGGACCCCATCGGCACCGAATTCGGGATGATCGCCGACGAGGTGACCTATGGCTCCGATCTGGTCACGGCGCTGCAGAACATGTTCGCCCGCGTCGGCCATGAAGACCTGCCGCTCTTCGTCACGGCCGTCTCGATCCAGACCGCGTCCGGCGGCAACCTGCGCGAAATCCTCGACGGCCTGTCTCAGGTCATCCGCGAGCGCGGCAAGCTGCGCCGCAAGGTGCGGTCTATCTCGACCGAGGGGCGCATGTCGGCGTACATCCTCACCGCCGTGCCGATCCTGCTTGGCTGCGCCATGCAGGTGATGATGCCGGACATGTATGGCGGCGTCATCGACGAGCCGATGACCTGGTACATGCTGGCCGGAACCGCGTTCTGGCTGGTGCTGGGCAACGCCATCATGTTCAAGATGTCGAACTTCAGGTTCTGACCATGGACGGGATCGGGTCGCTCATCGGCTTCGACGGTTCGCCGCTCATGACCCTGGCGCTGGTGCTGCTGCTGGCCGGCGGCGGCCTGACGGCGATCTGGCCGATGTTCGCCGAGCGCTCGGCGCGGGGCGACATCAAGCGCAGGCTCAAGGTAGACACGGGCGCCGTCGAAGAGGACAAGCCATCGTCATCGGCGAAGCGCAACCGCGAGGCCGTCCGCGAGAAGGCGCTGAAGACCGCGCAGGATTTCTACGCCAAGACCGACCCCGAGAATGTCGCGCGCCTGCGCATGAAGCTGATCCAGGCCGGCTACATGGAACCCCGCGCCGTCGGCTGGTTCTTCCTGATCCGATTCGCCGCCTTCGCCGCCTTCGGTCTTGCCGCGCTGTTTGTCAGCGTGACATCTGGAGACGAGTCGACCGCGCTCAATCGATGGATGTTCGTCATCGGCTCCGCCGGATTCGGCTATTTCGTGCCGGGACTCGTCCTTTCGCAGAAGATCCGCGCCAAGATGCGGGAATACCGCAACGGTTTCCCCGATTTCATGGACCTGATGATCGTCTGCTCGGACGCCGGGATGAGCATGGAAGCGGGCATCGAGCGCGTGTCGCGAGAACTCGGACCGACATATCCCTCGCTCAGCGAGAACCTGCAGCTCGTCTCTATCGAGCTGCGCGCCGGGCGCAGCCTCGACGACGCGCTGAAATCGCTCGGCGACCGCCTGTCGCTTGATGAAGTCCGCTCCTTCGCAACGCTGCTCCAGCAGTCGAAGGAACTCGGCACCAGCCTGTCCGGCGCGCTCAGGGTGTTTTCCGACGAGATGCGCCACAAGCGCATGTCGCTCGCGGAGGAAAAGGCCCACGCCCTGCCGGCCAAGATGTCGGTGCCGGTCACCGTCTGCATTCTTCCCGTCGTGCTGATGATCGCGATCATCCCGATCGTGGTGAAGATCACCGTCGGCGAGTGATCGGTCGATTTGTATCGATCGGAATTACCGCATCTTCACCTCGTTTCCGCACCGAAGCTTAAGCGCGCTCGTGTAGCTTGTGCTGAAGAGACCCGGAGACGGGCAAGGGGCAGGGGCAATGCGTGGATTGAGATGGGGCGCGCTCGCCATTCTGGGCGCCGGAATGATCGTGTCGGGCTGCCAGACGGCGGCGATCGATACGACGGAGACGACGTCGATCGCACCCGAAAGCCGCGACATCAGCGCGGCCGACCTGACCGCCGGCAAGGCGCAGTTCCGCAGCGCCAATTACGGCCTCGCCGAGCAGCACTTCCGCAAGGCGGTCGAACTGCGGGCCGACAATGCCGAGGCCTGGATGGGCCTCGCCGCCTCCTACGACCAGCTCGGCCGCTTCGATTTCGCCGACCGCGCCTACGAGCAGCTGATCGGCGTCGCTGGCCGCCAGCCGCAGATCATCAACAACATGGGCTATTCGAAGCTGCTGCGCGGCGACAAGAAGGCCGCGCACAAGCTCTTGATGGAAGCGAAGTCGGCCATGCCGGGCGATGTCGTCGTCGAGGCGAACTTGAAGTTGCTGGCGAAGGGGTGATCGAAGGCTGCGGACGATCGCTCGCTGTCACTCGGCCGCTACCGAAGGGTCCTTTGTTTCGGTTCCGCTCTGCATCTCGGATGATATCCTTGTCACCGAGAGCCTGAGCCCCAGCGCTTTCAAAACCTTGACGATTGTCAAAAGCCCCGGATTCCCTTCGGCACTGAGCGACTTGTAAAGCGACTCTCTTGAAAGGCCGGTCTCGCGCGCGACCGCTGTCATCCCCTCGGTCCGTGCGACGACACCGAGCGCATGGGTCAGCAGCCGCGGGTCGCCATCCTCGAAAACGACATCGAGATATTCTGCGATATCGTCTGAGGACTTAAGGAACGTGTGAGATTCCCACGGGGTGGTTTCGATCGTCACCGCAATTCTCCGGCCAGCTTCTGCGCTTTGGCGATATCGCGCGACTGCGATCCCTTGTCGCCACCGCAGAGCAGAATTATCCAGTCGTCGCCCCGGCGAAGGACATAGAGCCGATATCCGGGACCGTAGTCGATGCGCATTTCGCCGACGCCGCCGCCGATCTGTTTGAAGTCGCCGAGCGAGCCGAACGACAGGCGGTCAATCCGCGCCTGAATTCGCACTCGCGCTCTGCGGTCGCGCAGGTCGGCCAACCAGCGCCCAAACTCCGGCGTGATATATATGCGCATCGTAGCCTATGAGATACGGACCTTCAATCCTACTCCGCCGCTCCCAGATACTCGCTTACCGGCGGGCAGGCGCAGACGAGGTTGCGGTCGCCGGCGACATTGTCGATGCGCGCCACCGGCGGCCAGTATTTCGACGCCGGGTCGGCGCGGCCGTCGGGGAAAGCGGCGACCATGCGCGAATAGGGGTGCGCCCAGTCGTCCGCCATCGTGTCAGCTGCCGGATGCGGGGCGTTGGCGAGCGGATTGTCGTCCTTCGGCCATTCGCCGGCGGCAATGCGGTCGGCTTCCTTCGCAATCGAGATCATCGCGTCGCAAAAGCGGTCGATCTCGCTCTTCGGCTCCGACTCGGTCGGCTCGACCATCAGCGTCCCGGCCACCGGCCAGGACATGGTCGGCGCATGGAACCCATAGTCGATCAGGCGTTTGGCGACATCCTCCACGGACACGCCGGCCCTGTCCTTCAAGACGCGGGTGTCGAGGATGCACTCATGCGCGACGCGGCCGTTGCGGCCCTGGTAGAGCACCGGATAGTGCGCCTTCAGCCGCTCGGCGATGTAGTTGGCGTTGAGGATCGCGCTCTCCGTGGCTTTCTTCAGCCCGTCTGCGCCCATCATGCGGATGTACATCCAGACAATCGGCAGGATGGATGCCGAACCGAACGGCGCCGCCGCCACTGCATGGCGGGTCCGCTCAGTGACATGGCCGGGCAGGAACGGCGCCAGGTGTGACTTGACGCCGATCGGGCCGACGCCCGGGCCGCCGCCGCCATGCGGGATGCAGAACGTCTTGTGCAGGTTCATGTGGCAGACGTCCGCGCCCAGATCGCCCGGCCGGGCGAGACCGACCAGCGCGTTCAGGTTGGCTCCGTCGAGATAGACCTGCCCGCCATGTGCGTGGATCGTCGCGCAGATGTCCTTCACGCCCTCCTCGAACACGCCATGCGTCGACGGATAGGTGATCATCAGCGCTGCGAGTTCCCCCGCGTGCAGCTCGGCTTTCGCCGTCAGGTCGGCGACGTCGATGTCGCCGGCGTCGGTGCATTTCACGACCACGACGCGCATCCCGGCCATCGCGGCGCTCGCCGGATTGGTGCCGTGCGCCGAGGAGGGGATCAGGCAGACGTCGCGATGCGCGTCGCCGCGCGACTCGTGGTAGCGGCGGATGGCGAGCAGGCCCGCGTACTCGCCCTGGCTGCCGGCATTGGGCTGCAGCGACACCGCATCGAAGCCGGTGATTTCACCCAGCCAGCGTTCCAGGTGGTCGATCATCCGCAGGTAGCCAGCCGCGTGCTCTCGCGGCGCGAAGGGGTGCAGGCCTGCGACTGTCGGCCAGCTCACCGGCATCATTTCGGCCGCGGCGTTCAGCTTCATCGTGCAGGAGCCGAGCGGAATCATCGCCCGGTCGAGGGCCAGGTCCTTGTCGGCGAGACGCCGCAGGAAGCGCATCATTTCGGTCTCGGAGCGGTTGTCGTGGAACACCGGCTGCGAGAGGAAGTTCTTGCCCCGCCGCGCCGCCGGAAGCGCCTCCGGGTGGCTCTGCGCCGGCTTGGCGTCGAAGACGGCCAGCAGCTTCCCGACATCATCGGCGGTCGACGTCTCGTCGAAGCTCACGCTCAGCCGGTCGTTGTCGATCGCCCGGATCAGCCGGCCGCCGCTCGCCGCCGAAGCCGCGAATGCCTTCGCGCGGGCGGGCGCAAGGATGGTCACTGTGTCGAAGATCGGGCCTTCGATCACGTCCAATCCCGCCGTCGCCGATATCGCCGCTGCAAAATCGGCGGCGAGGCCGTGCACTCGCTTCGCAATCGCCTGCAGCCCCTCCGGCCCGTGCCAGATCGCATAGGACGCCGCCATGTTGGCGAGCAGCGCCTGCGCGGTGCAGATGTTGGAGGTCGCCTTGTCGCGGCGGATATGCTGCTCGCGCGTCTGCAGCGCCAGGCGGTAGCCCGGCCGGCCGCCTGCGTCGACCGACTGCCCGACCAGCCGGCCCGGCATCAGCCGCGTCAGCGGCTCGGCCACGGCGCAATAGGCCGCATGCGGGCCGCCATAGCCCATGGGCACCCCGAACCGCTGCATCGACCCGACGGCGATGTCGGCGCCCCAGGTGGCGGGCGCCGCGAGAAGCGTCAGCGCCAGCGGGTCGGCGACGGCGATGACCAGCGCGCCTTGAGCCTTGGCGTCGGCGATCGCCTTGCCGTGGTCGCCGTAGACTCCGAACGTGTCCGGCCACGGCACGATCAGCGCGGCGGTCGAAGCATCGACCGGCTCGCAGCCGATCTCGATGCCGAGCGGTTTGGCGCGCGTCTCGACCACGTCCAGTATCTGCGGATGCAGCGCGCCCGCGATGCTGATCTTGTGCCGCTTGTCGCGATGATGCCGGACCGCGATGCCCACGGCCTCGGCCACCGCAGTCGCCTCGTCGAGCAGGGACGCCGACGCCACCGGAAGTCCGGTCAGCTCGGCGATCAGCGTCTGGAAGTGGAACAGCAGTTCCAGCCGCCCCTGGCTGATCTCGGCCTGGTAGGGCGTGTAGGCGGTGTACCAGGCCGGGTTCTCGAACAGGTTGCGCTGGATCACCGGCGGCGTGAACGTGCCGTGGTAGCCTTGGCCAACGAAGCTTTTCAGCACCCGGTTTTCGGCCATGATGCCCGACAGTTCGGCCAGTGCCTCCGCCTCGCTCGCCGCTGGCGGCAGGTCGAGCGGCCGGTCGAGCCGAATCGACTTCGGCACGGTCTGGCTGATCAGCGTCTCGACCGAGGTGACGCTGAGCGCTTTCAGCATCTCGCGCTCGTCGCGGGCGCGGGGACCGATATGGCGGGAAACGAAGGGTGCTGCAGTCATGGCTGATCCTCAGGCAATCATCGCGAGGTAGGCTTTTTCATCCATCAGCCCGTCGAGCTGGGACGCATCGGCGAGCTTCATCTTCCACAGCCAGCCGTCGCCCTCGGCGCCCGAGTTGACCAGCGCCGGCTCGCCCGCCACCGCGTCGTTCACCGCCGTGATCTCGCCGTCGACAGGTGCGTAGACGTCGGACGCCGCCTTGACGGACTCCACCACCACGGCCGGATCGCCCTTGGCCACCGCCGCGCCCACCTTCGGCAGTTCGACGAAGACAAGGTCGCCCAGCTGTTCCTGGGCATGGTTGGTGATGCCGACGGTGGCGATGTCGCCCTCGACGCGGATCCATTCGTGATCGGAAGTGAAGAAAATTGCCATCGGATTATCCCTTGAAATAGCGGTGAGGAGCGAAGGGGAGCGAATGAACGGCGACCGGCAGGCGGTTGCCGCGCACGTCCGCGAAGAGTTTCTGGCCGGGCGAGGCGAGGGCGGCGGGAACGTATCCCATGGCCACAGGCCCATCGGCCGATGGGCCGAAGCCGCCCGAGGTGACCTGCCCGGCGGGGTTTCCGTCAGCGTCGAACAGGGCGGCGCCGCCGCGCACCGGCTGGCGGCCTTCGGGCTTCAGGCCGACGCGCCTCGCGGTAGGGCCTTCTTCCAGGAGACGGGCCAACGTTTTCGCGCCGAAGAACCGCCCCGTCTCGCGGACCGGTTTCGAGATCGCCCACATCAGGCCCGCATGCAACGGGCTGATCTCGCGGGTGATGTCCTGGCCGTGCAGGCACAGGCCCGCCTCCAGCCGCAGGCTGTCACGGGCTGCGAGCCCGATCCACATCGCTTCGCCGTTCGCCAAGAGCGCTTCGGCCAGCGCCTCGGCGTCCGTCGGCGGAACCGCGATCTCGAACCCGTCCTCGCCGGTGTAGCCGGAGCGGGTCATGAACCAGCCCTCCTTCGGCTCCTTGCCGTGCATGAAAGTGAGCCCGGAAACGTCCAGGCCCGCGCTGGCGGCGATGCCGGCGGCGGCGGGACCCTGCAGGGCGAGGAAGACGCGGTCGAGCGGTGTGACGGTTGCGTCGATGCTGCGCCCGACGTCGAGCAGATGCGCCTCGTCAACATCGGCATTGCCGGCATTGGCGACGATCATGAACCGCGCCTGACCGAGGCGAGTCACGATCAGGTCATCGATGATCCCCGCCTTGTCGGTGAGGAAGAACGTGTATTTCGACTGGCCGATGTCCAGCGCGGACGGATCGAGCGGGCACATCCGGGCGAGCATGTCCGCCGCCTGCGAACCTTCGACGAGAAACAGCTTCATGTGCGAAATGTCGAACAGGCCGGCCTTTTCACGCGTGTGAAGGTGTTCCTTCATCACGCCGGGCGGATAGGTGAGCGGCATCGACCAGCCGGCGAATCCGCCGAAGCGCGCGCCAGCCTTCACATGCATGTCTTCGAGAGGAAGATGTCTCAATTCACCGGGGTCGGCCATCAGGTCTCCAGAGTCGCGCGTTTCCCGCCGCTTGCGCGGCGCGTCTGCGCCCCTCTGTCTGAAGCCTGAGAGACTCGCACAGCCGGAACTCTGTCAGCTGCGCTTACACCTTCGGCGCGGAGGGCATGCCCCCGACTTTCCAGAGCGTCCTGACCGGTTGCGGTTCTTTTGCCTGAGAGATTTCGGGCGATTTCCCCTTCGGCGGCAGCTTTCGCTGCTCTCTCCCGCGAACCGGCGGAGCCTTGCGACTCCGGACGGGCGGAAGCTAGCCGATCGTCGGCGGCTTGTCACCCGTCGCGGACAAGGTTTCGCTAACCACCTCGCTTTGCCGAATCTCAATGCCATTCCGCTAGGTTAGCCCAAATGGGGATGCGCTTGCCGGTCTCGGCCCGCGCGATGAGGGGATTGCCATGGGCGAATTGATTCTCGCGGCGCCGGTCGCTGGCCTTGCATCCAGGAACCGGATCATTGCCGACGACGTGGTGTTGCTGCGCCAGGAAGTGTTCCGCGACGGCGTCGTGACCCGGGGCGAGGCGGAGTCGCTCTTCGCGCTCGACGCCAGCTGCGCCGACAAATGCGCCGAGTGGCCGGTGTTCTTCATCGAGGCGGTGACCGACTACATCGTTCATCAGGAAGCGCCCTCGGGCTACATCTCCGACGACAACGCCGACTGGCTGATCCGTTCGATCTCGCGCGACGGCATGGTCGACACCGTGACCGAACTCGAAATGCTGATCCATGTGCTGGAAAAGGCGAAGACCGCGCCCGAAAGGCTGTCGGCCTATGCGCTGGATCAGGTCGCGCATGCCGTCCTCGACGGACGCGGGCCGCTTGCGCGCGGCCGGGCTCTGGTGCCCGGACTGATCGAGAGGGCGGAAGTCGACTTGCTGCGCCGGATCCTCTACGCCTTTGCCGGCGAGGCCAATGTCGCGGTCACGCGCGCGGAAGCCGACGTGCTGTTCCGCATCAACGACCGCACCGTCGAGGAGATGAACGACCCGTCCTGGAACGAACTCTTCGTCAAGGCCATCGCGAGCTTCGTGCTCGGCGGCGGCGCCTATGCCCCGACGAGCCGCCAGGAGGCGCTGCGCCACGAAGCCTTGTTCGAGGCCGCCGATGTCGACCTGATGGGCTTCTTCGGCAGGATGTTCTCGGCCGGCGCGACGGGCGTGGCGGATGCCCTGCGCACCGACGGCGGGCTCGAGGATGCGTGGCGCGAGAGGAATGGGCTCCGCGAAGCGCAGACGGCGGCCGGGTTGCGCATCGACGATTCCGAAGCCAACTGGCTTGTCGACCGGATCGGCCGGGACCGGCTGCTGCACGACAACGAGCGCGCCTTGCTCGCCTTCATCGCCGCCGAGTCGTCGGACATCCACCCGGCGCTTCAGCCGCTCCTGGCGAAGGTGGCCTGACCTCTACTCGCGCTCTTCGGCCAGGCGCCGCAGTTCGCGCTGCAGGCGCTCGATGATCTGGCCGGTGTCGGCGTGCATGCGTTGTAGCTTCTCGAGCTGAGCCGCGATCGCCAGCATCGGATCCGGGCCGATGTCGTCCGACGGCGCATCGCCGACGCCATGCAGCAGCCAGACCAGGTTGACGTCGAGCACGCGCTGGATAAGCGCGAGATGCTCGACGCTTGGCTCCGACCGGTCGCTTTCCCATTCCTGGATCGTCTTCGGCTTCACGCCGACGCGGCGCGCGACATGGGAGATCGCGAGGCCCTTCGATTCGCGGGTGCGCGACAGGCGGCCGCCCAGCGTGTCGGCGTCCGGCGGCTCGTTCCGCAAAGTCCTGATGACTGCCATGGTCTTGCTCCGGGGCATCCCCACCGATCCGATAAGACCGGTTAGGCCCGTCGGATGATGGCCGTCAAGCGACGGTCATTGCGCCAGACGCGCCGCGTGCCATGCCAGATGGTCGTCCATGAAGCTCGAAATGAAGAAATAGGAATGGTCGTAGCCCGGCTGCATCCGCAGCGTCAGCGGGATGCCGGCAGCCTTGCAGGCGTCTTCGAACAGCCACGGCCTCAACCCGTCCGTGAGGAAACCGTCCGCCTCGCCCTGGTCGACAAGGAATTCCGCAAACCGCGCACCGTCCTCGACCAGCGCGACGGCGTCGTACGGGCGCCAGGCCGATTGGTTGGTTCCAAGATATTTCGCGAAGGCATTTTTCGACCAGTCGGCCGTCGAGGGATGCACGATCGGCGCGAAAGCCGAACAACTCCTGAAACGATCCGGATGCTTCAGCGCGATGGTGAGCGCCCCATGGCCGCCCATCGAATGGCCGAAGATCGACTGCCGCGCCATGTCGGTCGGAAAATTGGCCGCGATCAGCGCCGGCAGTTCGTCCGTGACATAGGAATACATCCGGTAGTTTGTCGCGTAGGGCGGCTCGGTTGCATCGAGATAGAAGCCCGCGCCGCAGCCGAACTGCCAGTTGTCCTTCTCGTCCGGCACGTTCTCACCCCGCGGGCTGGTGTCCGGGCAGACGACGATCAGCCCAAGCTGCGCCGCCATGCGCCGGTATTCGCCCTTGTCCATCACGTTCTGGTGCGTGCAGGTCAGTCCGGACAGGTACCACAGCACGGGGCAGGGACCTTGCGCCGCCTGAGGCGGGACGAACACCGCGAAGGTCATCTCGCATTGCGTCGCGCTTGACGCATGCGCATAGACGCCCTGGACGCCGCCATGAGCTTTCGCGGTCGAAATGGTCTTCATGCTGCTTCCTAATTTCCGAGGCTGACCGCGACATTGACGGCGGCCGCCACCAGAACCGTGTTGAAAAAGAACGATGCGATGGCGTGGACGATGTTGATCCGCCGCATCCGGTGCGTGGTGATCGCCACGTCCGATGTCTGCGCCGTCATGCCGATCACGAAGGCGAAATACACGAAATCGATCCCGCGCGGGTCTCTTGTCTCGGGAAAATCGAGCCCGCGCTGAGCGGCCTTGATTGGCTCGTCCGGCTGCCAGTGGACATGCGCGTAGTGGATCGCCGCCATCATGTGGATGGTCAGCCAGCCGAGCGGCACCGCCGACAGGGCGAGGACGAGGTTGAGCACATCGGGCGCGTTGCGCTCGTTGATCAGTATGAACAGCGCTGCCAGCGCGACGACGACGGTGGCGAAGGTGACGAGAAAAATGATCCACACCGGCTCGTCGCTGCTCGCCGCGTGGGCCTTCAGATAGTCGGCGGTGAGGTGCGGCAGGCCGGTGAGCGTCAGCGCCAGATAGGTGGCGAAAAACGCATTGGCCGAGATGACAGTCGCCTGCATTGCCGGCAGCCAGAACGCCAGCGCGGCGCAGACCGCGCCCGCGGCGATGGCAAGGTAGAACGGGATGTGGCGGTCGAAGGGAATGCTCATCGTGAGCCCGCAGCGGAAGCCGTCATGCTTCCGGCCTGATCAGTGCGGTTTCGATCGAGAGGCTTTCGGCAAGCGCCGCCAGCCGCCGATCGGCCGTCGCAATCGGCTCCCGCCTTTCCAGCGCCAGTGCCAGATAGAGGCAGTCGTAGATCTTGTGGTTGTGGGTGGCGGCTATTTCGGTCGCTGCAAGTAACAGCTTCTCGTCATCGACGAGATTTGTGATCACGCGCTTCAGTTCGGCGACGCCCGACGTAATGCCGACGAGCGTGATCTGTCCCACGCGATAGTGCTTCAACAAGGCGCTGGTTGTCTCGGTCAGCACGAAACGTGGAGCAATCAGATCCAGCGTTGAAAATTCTCTCGCGGCCTCGGAGAATGGCGTTTCGATAAGCCACGGAACCGCAACGCTTGCATCAACGATCATCGTCGAGACCTGGGACGTAAGGGCGCGCGTCGCGCTCGTCCCGTGCCTCCTGCATGATACGCAGCGCCGTTTCGAGGTCGACCGGCTTGCTGCGGGCCCGGATTTCGTCGATCCGCGCCCAAGCTTCGGCCCGTGAGTCTGCGCCCTTTTCGGCAATCGCCTCGCGCGCAAGCTGTTCGGTCGACTTGCCTGCCGCCTTCGCGCGCGCCTTGAAGCGCTCCATCACGTCGTCGGGAATATTCCTGATCACCATGCTGGCCATGACGGAACTCCGTTGATATCGCCATGATATCACATTCGCGGCGACCCTACAAACCTCCGCTCGCCCTCAGCGCCCGTCGCACCGCCTGGTCGAGCGCGCCGAGAAAGGCCGAACGGTCGCGCGGGGTGAAGCTTGCATTGTAGCCCTTGCTCTCGCCGGTCTCGCGCAGATGCTGGCCGAGATTGCGCATCGCCACCGCCATGCCGATCGTGTCCGGCGTGAACGGCCGGCCCGTGGGACCAAGCACATTGACACCCGCCGCCACCAGCCGCGCCGCCAGCGGCACGTCGGCGGTGACCGCGATGTCGTTGGCGCGCGCATTGTCGACGATCCAGTCGTCGGCGGCATCGAACTTCCCCGAGACAACGACATTGCGGATCATCGGGTCGCGCGACGGCCGCAGCCCGCCGTTCGAGACGAAGGTGACTATCAGGCCGTGCCGCTCGGCGACCTTGACCACCTCGTCTTTCACCGGACAGGCATCGGCGTCGACATAGATGTGCGGACTGTCGGTCACGGCAGGGTCTTCAGGAAACCGAGGAGGGCGGCGTCATAGCGGGCGGGGTCTTCCTTCCAGGACAGGATATGGTCGGCGCGTGTGCGAAGATATTCGGTCGGCGCCTTCCGTCTCTCGGCCAGCCTGTCGCTCAACGCCACCGGAACGATGCGGTCCGCTTCGCCGTGCGAGATGAACATCGGGCCCGCGAACGCCGCGAATTCCCCGGTGACATCCGCCTTTCGCAGGTCGAACGGCATCTTCATGGCCGCGACGAACAGGCCACCTTCGGCCATCAGCGACGGCAGCGGCACTTTCAGTTGCGTGAGCGTCGCGGCCAGCGTCGCCTTGAACTCGATCGCCGCCGCGTCGAGGACGACAGCGCTGACCCTGTCGCGCAGATCGGACTGGCGCAGGAACTGGCCGACGATGCCGCCGCCCATCGATTCGCCCAGCAGCACGAGCGACTGCGCGCCCTTGCCGAGCGCCAGCCGCGCGGCGGCGTCGAGATCGCGCCACTCGGTCAGCCCGAAAGCGTAGCGGCCCTCTGCCGATGGCGGGGCGCCCTCGTCGTTGCGGTAGGACATCATCAGCGTCGGAATGCCGGCGGCGCGGAACGTCGGCAGGAATCGATAGCCGTTCTCGCGACGTCCGCCGATGCCGTGGACGATGATCGCCCAGGTGCCGCCCTCCGCCGCCGCGCCTTCAGGCCATACCAGCCAAGCGGGGATCGGCCCGAGTTCGCCCGGGATGGCCACATCCTCGAAAGCGAAGCCATAGGCCGCCATCGGATCGCCGACGAAGCCGATGTCGGCCGCCGTCTCGGGCTCGGGCCAGCCGCTGTTCTGCGCTGTCTCGCCGCCGACCGTCAGCAGGCGGTCGACATTGAGATAGGTCTGCCAGCTGCCGTAGCCGACGAAGATCGCGATCCCCGCCACTGCCAGGACCGCCAGCGTTCCGACGACCCACTTCACCATCCGCGCCATGTCGATAGCCCCCGTCAGACGGAAAGCATACTAGCGCAGGAGGGGAAGCTCCGTCATGCCCTCGATCGCCTGCTCAACCGGGCAGGTGGCAGCGGACCAGCGGAGGCGAACCGTCAAGGACGAGCGTGTCGTTGTCAGGCATGGTCAGCTTGATCTGCCGGTCTTCCATGTCGCCTTCGGCGACGCAGGATGCGGCAAGCGTCGCGGCGCCGCCGCTGATCGGCGTTTCGGCAAAATTGCACAGGCTCTCGTAGCGTCGGCTGGTGGTGGGCGTGATCACCGCCATCATTTCCACCGGCTCGACATCGATCCGGCCGCAGGTCGCCGCATCGCCGGCCCATACGCCGACATAGGCCGGACCCACCGCCGCGGAAGCAGCCCGCGCCGCGGCGCGCGAATCCGCGCGCAGCTTGTCGGCAGGCGGCAGTACCGCCGCCGGGTCGCCGACGGACGCTTCCGTCCCGCCCTGCGCTTCGCGGATGCGCTGCTCCAGCGCTTCGGTCGCGCTTTTCAGGTCTTCCTGGGCCTTGGAAACGATCTCGCTGACGGAAGCGCCCAGTTTGCCTGCTGCCTCCCAGGCCTGGTCGATCGCGGGCTGGGCGTCCTTCAGCGCCTGTTCGGCTGCCTTTCGCGCGTCGTCGATCGCCGGCTGCACCTCCTTCAGCGCCTGGTTCGCCGCATCGCGCAGCATGTCGATGCCTTCCTTGGCGGTTTCGACGGCGGGCTTCTCCACGGGGGCCGGAGCGGGCTGCGCAGGAGCCGGCTCGGCCGGCGCCTGGACGACCTTCTCCTGCTCGCAGGCTGATAGCGCCAGAACCGAAAACACGGCCGTGGTGATCAGAAGGGTCTTTGGGATGTTCATGGCTTTGCTCCGGACGGTTTGGCGTGCGCCAAAACCCTCAGCCGACGACAATGGTTCCGTCGTCAATAGATCACGACGCTGCGGATGCTCTCGCCGGCATGCATCAGGTCGAACCCCTTGTTGATCTCGTCGAGCGACAGGCGGTGGGTGATCATCGGGTCGATCTGGATCTTGCCGTCCATGTACCAGTCGACGATCTTCGGCACGTCGGTGCGGCCGCGCGCGCCGCCGAAGGCTGTGCCCATCCAGGTGCGGCCGGTGACGAGTTGGAACGGGCGGGTGGAGATCTCCTGCCCGGCGCCCGCGACTCCGATGATGACCGACTTGCCCCAGCCGCGATGCGAGCATTCCAGCGCCTGGCGCATCACCCTGGTGTTGCCTGTGCAGTCGAACGTGTAGTCCGCGCCGCCGATCTGGTCGGCGCCGCGCTTGGTCAGGTTGACGATGTGGGGAACGATGTCTTCGCCGATCTCGGTCGGGTTGACGAAATGCGTCATGCCGAACCGCTCGCCCCACGCCTTGCGCGCATTGTTGATGTCGACGCCGATGATCATGTCGGCGCCGGCGAGTTTCAGCCCCTGGATGACGTTCAGCCCGATGCCGCCGAGCCCGAACACCACGGCCGTCGCGCCGAACTCGACCTTGGCGGTGTTGAACACCGCGCCGACGCCCGTCGTCACGCCGCAGCCGATGTAGCAAATCGTGTCGAACGGCGCGGTCGGGTTGACCTTGGCCACCGCGATCTCGGGCAGGACGGTGAAGTTCGAGAAGGTCGAGCAGCCCATGTAGTGGTGGATCTTGTCCTTGCCGATCGAGAAGCGCGAGGTGCCGTCGGGCATCAGGCCCTGGCCCTGCGTGGCGCGGATGGCGGTGCAGAGATTGGTCTTGCGCGACAGGCATGACGGGCAGGAACGGCATTCCGGCGTGTAGAGCGGGATGACGTGGTCGCCCTTGCGGACGCTCGTCACGCCTTTGCCGACATCGACGACGATGCCCGCGCCCTCGTGGCCGAGGATTGCCGGAAACAGGCCTTCCGGATCGGCGCCCGACAGGGTGAATTCGTCCGTGTGGCAGATGCCGGTCGCCTTGACCTCGACCAGCACCTCGCCCTCGCGCGGCCCCTCCAGATCGACCTCCATGATCTCGAGCGGCTTTCCGGCGGCAACGGCTACGGCGGCGCGGGTTTTCATCGGCGGGTCTCCGGAGGAAGGATTGGCTATGCGTCTTGATGCGGCGACCGCTTGTGACGACGCGGTCCCCCTAGGCATGCACCAGACGGCCGCATCCGACAATGCGTTTCCGGTATTTCCTGCCGGTGGCGCGGGCCTGAATTGATGCAAATCAAGGCGGCGGCAGCGGCGCACCCGTCTTGTCCGGCTGGGGTTCACCGGGGAATGGTCGTGTCGGGCGTGGTGAGTAAGGCTGTGATATTGCTGGTCTTCGCTGCAGCGCTGGGCGGCTGGACGTGCGCGCAGGCAGCGGACCCGCCGGGCGTCGCCTTCGAAACGCCGGCAGACCGTCCGTCGTCCCTGGTGATCGGAAATTATTGCGGCCTCGGCCGCCGCTCGGGCGATTTCACGGCGCCCGCCGTCGACCGCGTCGACCTGATCTGCAGGGCGCACGACGTCTGCTACGAGACGGGCCGCGACCGCTGCGACTGCAACAGGGAGCTGATCGGCGCGCTCGGCGCCTATCTCGCGACCCGTCCGCCGGATCGGCACACCCGCCGCCGCGCCCGCCTCGTGCGGGCCGCGATCCGCGCCATGACGCCGTACTGTCACGTCTTCCCCCACGGACTTCACCGTCCACACAGCGGCTCTCCGTCCGGATCGTCTCGGCCTTGAAAGTGCAGCGATGACCACGATCGGCAGGACGGCTGCCGCCGTGCACGCCCTGGCGCTGGCGCTGAGCGTGGCGACCGGCTGCGTGTCGGGCGTGAGCCGCATCGATTCCAGGGCCGCATTCCTGTCGGCCCAGCCGGCCGCCGATCCGTATCTCGCAACACTGGCCGACCGTCTGGGAAACGAGGGGAGGGCCCGTTCCGGGCGTCCGGGCACAGAGCCCGGGCTGGCCGCCGCCGCGCCTTCCGGAAACGGCGCCGCCGACGAGCGGCGCGAGATCACGACGGGATGGCGCACGGCGCGGCAGACGTTCTATCTCGCCCCGCCGAACGCGGCTTCGGGCGACGAGCCGTTTGCGTTCTCGGGCGCAGAGGCGCAGTCGGTCGAGATCGAGCTCGTCCAGGTCGATACCGGCTACTACCGTCTCGAGTTTGCCTGCGACGGCGAGCTGACCGTTCGCAACCCGGCAGGACGCACCCGGCACCCGGCCCGCCGGCACGTCACCCTCAGTTCGTCCGGCGGTACGGACCGGGCGCTGCGGCTGGTGCTGCTGCCGGGCAAGACGCTGACCCGCTGCGAGGGCCGGGCGCACTACGCGTCCGGCAGCCGCCCGTTCCGGATCGTCCGTCTGGAGGCCGTGCGGCCGGCGCTGGCCCGGCCTGACAGGGAATATCACCGCTGCGTGCTGCCGCGCCGCGCCGACGCCGACCCGCTGGCCGATGCCTTCTACGCCGCGAGCTCCCTGTCGGAGACCTGCCCGTTCCGGCTGCCGCACGAGACGCCCCTGGTGTCCGAGCGGGACGGCTTCGACGCCAAGGTCGAGGCGCTGCTCGGCACCCGGCTGCCGGCGCGGTTCTACGAGACCGGAAATCCCGGCCTGCCGCTCGACTTCTCGCAAGCGCCCGCCCTGTCCGAGATCTTCATCAGTTATCTCGACATCAAGGCGGACTTTTCCGGCATGGTCATAGACCGGCTGCTGCGTCACCACGCGGCGCGCGGCGCGCGCATCCGCATCCTGGCGTCCGCGGTGCTCGAACGCCCGAAGGATCGCGCGATGCTGCAGCGCCTCGCGGCCGATCATCCGAATGTCAGCTACAAGGCGCATGTCTGGGAAGCGCCCCCCGGCAGCACGCCGGCGCTCGCCCTATCGCAGTTCCACCGCGTCAACCATGCCAAGCTGCTGGCCGCGATCGCCGTCGATCCCCGCCGCTCGGTCGCCATCATCGGCGGCCGCAACATCCATGACGGCTTCCTGTTCGACAGCCCGCTCGACCTGTCGGCCTATCCCTCGCTGCACCAGTACGGCCAGGCGCGGGGGATGAACCTCAACTACTATTCCAACTGGCGCGACATCGACTTCGCGTTCCACGACGACCGCACGGCCCGGATGCTCGCAGCGCATCTGGCGACGCTGTGGGAGGACGATGCGCTGAGCCGGGTTGTCCGGCCATTCTCGATCGCGGTACGCGGCGCCGCGGCGCCGCACGAGGGTTTCGCACGCCATTTCCTGTCCGTGCCGTATACCGACGGGCGCGCCCTCGAAGAATTTTATGCCGGCCTGATCGACGCGGCGCGGACGCGCATCGCCATCGTCAATCCCTATCTCAACCTCACCGACCGGCTGCGCCAGTCGCTCGACCGGGCGCTGGCGCGCGGCGTCGTCGTGACGATCGTCGGCCGCATCTCGCTGGCCGGCGATCTCGGCGGCAACCTGATGACGGCGATCAACGAAGCCTTCGTCGCGCGCTACTACGACCGCCTGAAGATCTACAATTACCGCGATCCGAAAGTGCTGCTTCACGCCAAGATCCTGGTGATCGACGGTCGCCTCAGCGTCGTCTCGGGAGTGAACCTCAACAACCGCAGCTTCATCCATGACACCGAGAACGGCATGGTCGTCTTCGACCGCGGCTTTGCCCGGCGCGCGGAAGCGGTGATCGAGGGGTTCCGCGCCGAGTCCGATCTGGTCACCGAGCCGCCGAAACGGTCGCTCCGCCAGCTGATGCTGGGCGTCCGGGTGATCCGCGAGGCGCTGTAGGACGTGGGTATCGACTTGCCGCACTGCGGCTTCACGCAACACCGGCTTGACCGGACAGCCGCAGGCCATAAAAGGAACCGCGCTACCTCCGGGGAAGGACCTGCATGTTCACCAAGATCCTGATTGCCAATCGCGGCGAAATCGCCTGCCGGGTCATCAAGACCGCGCGCAAGATGGGGATCAAGACCGTTGCCGTCTATTCCGACGCCGACCGCGACGCGCTCCATGTCGAGATGGCCGACGAGGCAGTGCATATCGGGCCGGCCCCGGCGGCGCAGAGCTATCTCGTCCCTGAAAAGATCATCGCCGCCTGCAAGCAGACCGGCGCGCAGGCCGTCCATCCGGGCTACGGCTTCCTCTCCGAGCGCGCCTCCTTCTGCGCGGCGCTGGAGAAGGAGGGCATCGTCTTCATCGGCCCGAAACCCAGGGCCATCGAGGCGATGGGCGACAAGATCGAGTCGAAGAAATTCGCCAATGCGGCAAAGGTGTCGACGGTGCCGGGTTACCTCGGCGTCATCGACAATGCCGAGCATGCGGTCAGGATCGCCAACGACATCGGCTATCCGGTGATGCTGAAGGCGTCGGCCGGCGGCGGCGGCAAGGGCATGCGCATAGCCTGGAACGATGCCGAGTGCCGCGAGGGCTTCCAGTCGTCGAAGAACGAGGCGAAGTCCTCCTTTGGCGACGACCGCATCTTCGTCGAAAAGTTCGTCGTCGACCCGCGCCATATCGAAATCCAGGTGCTGGGCGATGGTCATGGCAACGTGATCTATCTCGGCGAGCGCGAATGCTCGATCCAGCGCCGCAACCAGAAGGTCGTCGAAGAGGCGCCGTCGCCGTTCCTAGACGAGGCAACGCGCAAAGCCATGGGCGAGCAGTCGGTGGCGCTCGCCAGGGCCGTCGACTACCAGAGCGCCGGCACGGTCGAGTTCATCGTCGACAAGGACAAGAACTTCTACTTCCTCGAAATGAACACCCGGCTGCAGGTCGAGCATCCGGTAACCGAACTCGTCACCGGCATCGATCTCGTCGAGCAGATGATCCGCGTCGCGGCGGGCGAGAAGCTGGCCATCAAACAGTCCGACGTCCAGATGGCCGGCTGGGCGGTCGAGAGCCGGCTCTACGCCGAGGACCCCTATCGCAACTTCCTGCCATCGATCGGCCGGTTGACGCGCTACCGGCCGCCAGCGGAAGGCACCACAGGCGACATCACCGTGCGCAACGACACCGGCGTCGTCGAGGGCGCGGAAATCTCGATGTTCTACGATCCTATGATCGCAAAGCTCTGCACCCACGCGCCGGACCGGCTGGAGGCGATCGACGCGATGTCCGAGGCGCTCGACGCTTTCGTCGTCGACGGCATCGAACACAACATCCCGTTCCTCTCGGCGCTGATGCAGCATCCGCGCTGGCGCGAGGGCCGGCTGTCGACCGGCTTTATTGCCGAAGAGTTTCCCGACGGCTTCGCGCCGATCGAGCCGAGCGCAGAGGATCGGAAGACCCTGGCTGCCGTGGCGCTGGCGGCGGAACTCTTGCGCCGCGACCGGCTCGACCGCCTGTCCGGCCGTCTCGGCCCGCATTCGGGCGCGGTGAAGCGCGACTGGGAGGTCCGTGTCGGCGACGACTATGTCAAGGCCGCCGTGCTGGAAGGCATGGTCTCGGTGCCGATGGAGCTCGATCTCGCGCTTGACGGCGGCGGGCCGGTGACGGTGGTGTCCGAATGGCGGCCGGGCGAGCCGGTGTGGAACGGCTCGATCGGCGGCCGCACGATCGCCGCGCAGATTCGGCCGGTGACCAATGGCTACCGCATCGCCTGGAAGGGCATGTCGGTCACCGCCCGCGCCATGCTGCCGCGCACCGCCGCGCTGGAAAAGCTGATGCCGGTCAAGCTGCCGCCGGACACGTCGAAGCTGCTGCTCTGCCCGATGCCCGGCATGGTCGTGTCCGTCGCGGTCGCCGAGGGCCAGGAGGTCAAGGCCGGCGAGACGCTGGCCGTGGTCGAGGCGATGAAGATGGAGAACGTCCTGCGCGCCGAGCGCGACCTCACCGTCTCCAAGATCAATGCCAAGGCCGGCGACAGCCTGGCGGTCGACGCGGTGATCATGGAGTTCGCTTGAACTCTGCCGGGCAGACACCTGTTGCAACGAGGCACCCCCACCCTACCCCTCCCCACAAGGGGGAGGGAGGCGCGCAGGTTAGCGCCACTCGAAATTGTACACGCCGCGGTTACTCCCTCCCCCTTGTGGGGAGGGGTAGGGGTGGGGGTTCGTTCCACTAGGGCATTGCCATGTTCCACGCCTACATCCTCTGCGCCACCCCGCGCACCGGCAGCACGCTTCTGTGCCGCCTGCTGAAATCGGCGGGCGCGGGCGATCCGGACTCCTTTTTCGGTCGTCGCTTCATTCCGGAATGGGCGGAGGGATGGGGCCTGCCGGCGGCGGGGACGATGTCCCCCGAGGCTTTCGCCGCCGCCTATCTCGACGCGGCGATCCGGGCGGGGAAGGGCGGCAGCGGCATCTTCGGCCTGAGACTGATGCGCGAGAACTTCGGCGATCTCGACGCCATGATTGATCTCGTCCATCCCGGTCTGCCCGCCGGCCGCGCCCGCTTCGAGCGCGCGTTCGGTTCGGTCGCCTATGTCCACCTCTCGCGGCGCGACAAGGTCGGGCAGGCGGTGTCGCTGGTGAAGGCCGAGCAGACCGGGCTGTGGCACGTCGCGCCCGACGGCTCGGAACTCGAGCGCCTCGCCCCGCCGGCCGAGCCGCGCTACGATTTCGAACGGCTGCACCGGGAAGTGCTGGAGCTTGAGGCGTTCGATGCGGCTTGGAACGTGTGGTTCGCGGACCAAGAAATCGCGCCGCATCGGATCGCCTACGAAGACCTGTCCGCCGATCCGGCGGGCGAACTGGCGCGGCTCTGCGCCGTGCTGGGACACAAAGCGCCCGCGCGTGTCGACGTGAAGCCGGCTGTTGCGAAACTGGCGGACGAAACGAGCCGGGAATGGGCGGAGCGGTATCGGGCGGACCTGATTCAAGGCGCCAAGACAGGGCGCTAAGTGCCTGGTAAAGTTTACTCTTTCGCGCAGAGATGCATTGCCGCCGCAAGGTTTGCGCGGGCGCGAAGAAACTAAACTGTCCCCCGCGCTCCCGCTCTTCTGGCACCTGCTCCCGTAAAGGGATGGAGGAGAAAGGCGCTAGAGCAGGGACGCGACTTTGATCTTCGCAGTCTCCTCGATACGACTGCTTGCGGGACAATGCCGCCGGAACCCGATGGACCGTCATGCCGGAGGCTGAAGGCCATCCGGTATCCATTGCTGGCTGGATTCCTGGCGCGGGAGCGGCCAATCGCGGAGAACAATGGATCCCGCATGGCCTTCGGCCTGCGGGATGACGGTCGCGTGGGGGGAACGCCAAAGCGTGGTATGAATAGCCACACAGCCACCTACACCAGCTCCACCTCGACCACCCCAGGCACAGCGCGCATCGCGGCGGCCACGCGCGGATCAATCCGATACCGCTCCTTCAGTTCTATCTCGACTTCGCCCTGGCCTTCGCCTTTCAGCACGACGAACGAGACCTGGCTCTCGCCGCGCTGCTGCAGCTGCGACGACAGCGTGTTGAGGGGGGCGGGGTCGCGGAGGAAGATGCGCAGCGCCTTCTGGTGCTTGGCGGCTTCCTCGTCGAGCGCATGCACCGAGTTGACCCGCAGGTTGACGCCTTCCGGGCGGTCCTCGGCGGCGACGGTGATGACCAGCGATTTTCCCTCGACCAGGAATTCGCGGTACTGCGCCAGCGTCTCGGAGAACAGCACCGCCTCGTACTGGCCGGTCATGTCGGACAGCTGCACGACGCACATCTTGTTGCCGGTCTTGGTCTTGCGCTCCTTGGCCGAGGTGACCGTGCCGGCGAGGCGGCCGGCGGAGGCGCCGCGCTTCACCGCGATCTGGAAGTCCGCCCAGCCCTGCACGCGCATCCGCTCGAGCGCCGCGCGGTATTCGTCGAGCGGGTGCGCCGACAGGTAGAAGCCGACGGCGGCGAATTCGCGCTGCAGCCGTTCGGCGGGAAGCCACGGCTCGGCGGCGGGCAGGTGCAGCTTCTGCTGCCGGGCGGCGGCGCTGGAGCCGAACATGTCGGACATGCCGAGCGCAGCATCCTCCGAGGCGCGGGAGGCAAGCCCCATCATGCGCTCGATGCCGGCCATCATCGCGGCGCGGTCGTGACCGAAACAGTCGAAGCCGCCGGCCTGGATCAGGCTTTCGAAGACGCGCTTTCCCACGATGCGGGGGTCGACGCGCTCGCAGAAATCCTCGAGATCCGAGAACGGCTTCTCCTTGCGCTTCTCGACGATGTGGCGGACGGCCGCCTCGCCGACGCCCTTGATGGCGGCGAGCGAGTAGAAGATGCGGTTGCCGTCGACTTCGAAGTCGCGGAACGAGCTTTTGACCGAGGGCGGTACGACCTCGATGCCGAGCCGCATCGCGTCATTGCGGAACTCCGCCAGCTTGTCGGTATTGCCCATGTCGAGCGTCATCGAGGCGGCGAGGAACTCGACCGGGTAGTGCGCCTTGAGGAAGGCCGTCTGGTAGGAGACGATGGCGTAGGCTGCGGCGTGCGACTTGTTGAAGCCGTAGTCGGCGAACTTCGCCAAGAGGTCGAAGATCATGTTCGCCTGAGGTTTTTCCAGGCCATTCTTCATCGCGCCATCGACAAAGCGCTCGCGCTGCTTGTCCATCTCGGCGCGGATCTTCTTGCCCATGGCGCGGCGCAACAGGTCGGCTTCGCCGAGCGAATAGCCGGACAGCTCCTGCGCGATCTGCATCACCTGTTCCTGGTAGACGATGACGCCCTGGGTTTCGGCCACCAGGTGGTCGATCTTCGGATGGATCGACGCGATTTCCTCTTCCTTGTGCTTGCGGGCGTTGTAGGTCGGGATGTTCTCCATCGGACCCGGGCGGTAGAGCGCCACCAAGGCAATGATGTCCTCGATCCGGTCCGGCTTCATGCCGATCAGCGCCTTGCGCATGCCGGCCGATTCCACCTGGAACACGCCGACGACCTCGCCGCGCGACAGCATCTCGTAGGTCTTCAGGTCGTCGAGCGGCAGGCGGGCCAGATCGACCTCGATGCCGCGGCGGCGGATCAGCTTCACCGCCGTTTCCAGCACGGTCAGCGTCTTCAGCCCGAGGAAGTCGAATTTCACCAGGCCGGCGTCCTCGACCTTCTTCATGTTGAACTGCGTGACCGGCATGTCGGAGCGCGGATCGCGATACATCGGCACCAGTTCGGAGAGCGGCCGGTCGCCGATGACGATGCCGGCGGCATGGGTCGAGGCGTGGCGGTAGAGGCCCTCCAGCTTCTGAGCGATGTCGAGCAGGGTCTGGACGACGGGCTCGCGGTCGATCTCTTCCTGGAAGCGCGGCTCGCCCTCGATCGCCTGCGCCAGCGTCACCGGATTGGCCGGGTTCTGCGGGACCATCTTGCACAGCCGGTCGACCTGGCCATAGGGCATCTGGAGCACGCGGCCGACGTCGCGCAGGACGGCGCGCGCCTGCAGCGTGCCGAAGGTGATAATCTGCGCCACCTGGTCGCGGCCATATTTCTGCTGAACGTAGCGGATCACCTCGTCGCGGCGGTCCTGGCAGAAGTCGATGTCGAAGTCGGGCATCGAGACGCGGTCGGGATTGAGGAAGCGCTCGAACAGCAGCGAGAACCGCAGCGGGTCGACATCGGTGATGGTCAACGCATAGGCGACCAGCGAACCCGCGCCCGAACCGCGTCCGGGACCCACGGGGATGCCTTGCGCCTTGGCCCATTTGATGAAGTCGGCGACGATCAGGAAATAGCCGGGGAACTTCATCCGCTCGATGACGCCGATCTCGAATTCCAGCCGCTCGGCATACTGGAACGCGGTGTAGCCCGGCGTCAGCCCGAACTTTTCGAGCCGCATCGCCAGCCCCTCGCGCGCCTGGCGGCGGAGCTCGTCGGCTTCCGCCTTGACCGCTGCGTCCGGATCGTCGCTGGCGCCGGTGAAGCGCGGCAGGATCGGGCTGCGGTTCTTCGGATAGTAGGAGCAGCGCATCGCGATCTCGACTGTGTTGTCGATCGCTTCCGGCAGGTCGGCGAACAGCGCCGACATCTCGGCCTGGCTGCGCAGGTGGTGGTCGGGCGTCAGCCGGCGGCGGTCGTCGACGGCGACGACCGAGCCCTCGGCGATCGCCATCAGCGCGTCATGCGCGTCGTAGTCCTCGCGCTTGAGGAAAAACGCCTCGTTCGTGGCGACAAGCGGCAGGCGTTTTTCGTAGGCAAGGGCGATCGTCGCCGCCTCGACGGCGCGGTCGTGGCCCTCGGGACGCTGCAGTTCGACATAGAGCCGGTCGCCGAACATTCCGCGCAGAAGGTCGAGCCTCTCGGCGGCGACATGCGGATGCTCGTCCTTCAGCGCCGCGCCGACCGGGCCGCGCTCGCCGCCGGTGAGGCAGATGATACCGGGGGCGAGCTCCGCCAGCCACTCGAGCCGCACGGAGACGCCCGCGTCGGGTGGATTGTCGAGATAGGCGCGGCTGACCAGGCGGACGAGATTGGCGTAGCCGGCCTCGGTCGCGGCGAGCAGCACGACCGGATAGACCGAGCGCTGGCGCTTGTGGCCCGGGCCGGCGTCCGCCGCGGCATCGGCGAAAGCGACGTCGAGTTGGCAGCCGATGATCGGCTGGACACCGTCCTTGGAGGCATATTGCGCGAATTCGAGCGCGCCAAACAGGTTGTTGGTGTCCGTGACGGCGATGGCCGGCAATCCGTCCGTGACCGCGTGGGCGACGATTTTCTTCAACGGCAGGGCGCCTTCGAGCAGCGAATAGGCCGAATGGACGCGGAGGTGGACGAAGGGGCGTGCAGGGGCGGGCGGCCGCGCGCCGCGCTCCGCCGCCTCCCGCCGCAAGGGGTCCCTGATCCGCCTGTCGTCCGCCATGCCGTTCCGCCCGTCGAGCCGCCGCGACTCGGGCCCCATTGTCGGCAAAGCGGGAGCGGGCGTCCAGCGCGGAGGCGGCCAAGTCGGACATTGCCGCCATGATTCACAGGCGACCCTGCGGCAATGCGCGAGGGAACCCTTTCGCGCCGCAATGGTTGTCCCGCCAGAATGTGTCCCCGACTGGCTCGGGAACTGCCAAAAACCGTGGAGAATCAGATGAATACCAAGCTCAAGCTGTTGCTGCTCGCGCTCTGCATCGTGCCCGCCGGCGGTTTCGCCGCGCATGCCAACGACGCAGAGTTCCTCGATACGCTCGAGGGCAACTGGGCCGGCAAGGGCACGGTCAAGGTGCGCACGGATTCGTCGCCGATCAATGTCAACTGCAAGTTCTCGACCGACACCAGCGCGACGTCGCTCAACCTCGACGGCAACTGCACCGGGCTGCTGATCATCTCGCGCGACATCGGCGCCAAGCTGACCGCCAACGGGACGTCGTACAAGGGCTCCTATGTCGGCGCCGGCACCGGCACCGCCGGCCTCAACGGCAAGCGCTCGGGCAACGCAATCAATCTCGGCATCAACTGGGCCAAGGACGTCAATGGTGACCAGAAGGCCAACATGACGGTCGAGAAGGTCGGCGAAAACGGCATGCGCCTGACCACCGTCGACAAGGACCCGAAGACCGGCAAGAACGTGGTGACCAGCCAGATCAACCTGAGCCGGATCTAGGTTGCGTGCCGGCCGTCACGCCGGGGCCGCGCAGGGGATCCCGGCATCCAGGGCGCCGGGCTTGGCGGGCGAGATCGATGTTTGCAGCGTTGGCACTCTAGAGTTCGGGTTCCGCTGCGCGGCCCTGGAATGACGCTCGTCGGGGTTGAGGCGTCGCTGGCTCACTCGTCCAGGCTTTCCGGCGGGTGGGCGTTGTGGCCCTTGCCGAACGTGTAGCCGGTCTCGACCGCCAACCGGCCGAATTTCCCGCGCAGCACGTCGATCGCGCCTTCCGCCTTCGCGCGCTTTTCGGCCTGCCGGTCGACCAGATCGGGCGGGTCGGCGCGGGCGTCGTCGGACAGGTCGCTGACGCCGATGCCGATCAGCCGGTAGCGCGTGCCGTTGGTCTCCCTGGCCAGCATCTCGCGGCCAGTGGCAAAGATACGGTCGGCAAGCCGGGTCGGATCGGCGAGTTGCCGGTTGCGGGTGCGGATCCTGAAATCCTGCGTCTTCAGCTTGAGCACCACCGTTCGCCCGGCGATGCCGGATTTCTTCAGCCGCGCCGAGACCTTTTCCGAGAGCGCCCGCAGGATCGGCACCAGGTCGGCGGCCGAGGACAGGTCGTCGTTGAAGGTCGTCTCGGCGGAGACGCTCTTCGCCTCGCGCTCGACATGCACGGCGCGCTCGTCCTCGCCGCGCGCGAGATGATAGAGCCGGTCGCCCATCGTGCCGTAGCGCCGCATCAGGTCGTTGCGCTCCAGCTTCTGCAACTGGCCGATGGTGCGGATGCCGTCGCGCTCCAGCACCGCGGCGAAGGCTTTTCCCACGCCCCAGATCAGCGTCACCGGCTGGCCGGCAAGGAAGCCGACGGCCTCCGCCTCGCCGATGACCGAAAAGCCGCGCGGCTTGTTGAAGTCGGACGCCACCTTGGCGAGGAACTTGCAATAGGACAGGCCGGCAGAGACCGTGATGCCGATCTCCTTCTCGACCGCGCGGGCGAAGCGGGCGAGCACCAGCGCCGGCGGCATGCCGTGCAGCCGCTCGGTGCCCGCGAGGTCGAGGAAGGCCTCGTCGATCGAGATCGGCTCGACCAGCGGCGTCAGCGCCTCCATCATCTGGCGCACCTCGCGTCCGACCCGGACATATTTCTCCATGTCGGGCTTGATCACGATGGCTTCAGGGCAGGCCTCCAGCGCCTTGAACATCGGCATCGCCGAGCGGACGCCGTGGATGCGCGCAATGTAGCAGGCGGTCGACACCACGCCGCGCTTGCCGCCGCCGATGATCACCGGCTTGTCGGCGAGCGCGGGGTTGTCGCGCTTCTCGACCGAAGCATAGAACGCGTCGCAGTCGATATGGGCGAGGCTCAGCGCATAGAGTTCCGCATGCGCCAGGAGTCGCGGGCTGCCGCAGCGCTCGCACCGCCGCGCCGCCTTCGACTGCGGCGTCAGGCAGTCGCGGCAGAATCCATGCAGTGGATCGTTGACAGACGGCATCGGCCTGAGAACATAATGTGAACATTCGCGATGATAGAGGAGCCCGCGCCAGCCGGCAAGGCTGCGCGGGGCAGGGACCGATGCCCGAAACCGTCCTGCCGCTGACCCCGGACCGATGGCCGGATTTCGAGGATCTGTTCGGCAAGCAGGGCGCCTGCTACGGCTGCTGGTGCACGCATTTCCGCTTGCCGCCCGCGGTCAGGCGCGACAACGACCGGGCGCGCAACAAGGACCATATCCACGCCCGCATCATGGCCGGCCCGCCGCCCGGACTGCTGGCCTATGCGGAAGGCAGGGCCGTCGGCTGGATGCAGATCGGACCACGCGCCGACGTTCCGGAGTGGAACAATGGCGGCCGCGTCTCCGCGCCGGTGGAACCCGGCGATGCCGCCGATCCGGCGGTGTGGGCGATCTCGTGCTTCTTCCTGCGCTCTTCAATGCGCGGAAAGGGTGTGACGCACCGGATGGTTTCGGGCCGGGCTGGACTACGCGAAGGCAAATGGCGCGCGCGTCGTGGAGGCCTGCCCGATGGACCAGTCGAAGGATTCGCGCTCCATCGGCCTGTTCGTCGGCTCGACCCTGGTGTTCGAGAAGGCGGGGTTCGAGCCGGCGCTCGTGCGCAAGAGCGGCAGGCCTCTGATGCGCTTCGCGTTGTGAAGTCGTCAGAGCCCCAACGCCTGCGCGATCTTCGGCGCGGCTTCCTTCCAGTCGTCGACGACGTAGGCGCCGTCGGGCGCGGGCGGCAGCATGGCGCGCAGCGAGATGTCGGCCATCAGGTGAAACAGATGCGCGTCCGGCACGCTCTCCTTGGCCGAGGCGAGGTTGCGCGGCTGGTCGTCGACGAAGGCCACGGGACGCCCCGTGTCGCCGCGCAGCCGCACGATCGCCGGGCCTTTGGCCATCTCGGTGGTCAGCAACGGATACTTGAAGCCGAGCCCGTCGAGATGGTCGATACGCGACTGGCGGTGGCGGTGCGGCATGGCGGTGAGCAGGATGATCTCGGCCCGGTCGCCGATGAACTGCAGCGCTTCCGCCGCGCCCTCGGTGACCCCCTGCCATTCCGCCTGGGCGACGAAGAAGGCGTCGATCAGGTCCGCGACGACTCCCGCTTCGGCAGCGATGCCGGTGGCGATCTCGGTGACGTTGCCGTGCAGACGGAACGTGTCGAGCGACAGCCTGTAGCCGCGCGATTCGAGATAGACCGGGAATGGCTTGACGAAGTCGAGCAGAACGTCGTCGACGTCGAGCACAAGCAGCGGCCGGCTGTCATGCGACAGTTCCTCGATCTGCCGCAGGGTTTCCGGATCGTCGCTCACGTTGACCTCTCATGTCCGTCGTCGCCGAAGGGCAGCGCCTTGCAGGCCCGTCCGACCGATGCGGGATCGATGCCCGCGTCGGCTGCGAATTGCATCAGCGTCGGCTCATGCGCAAGGACGAACTGCAGCACGCCGGCGAGAAACCCAGGCTGGCTGGCCGCGGCGCGGACATCCTTCGCCTCGATGCCGGTCAGCGCCAGGAAGCGCGGCAGCAAGGTCTCGTCGGCCGCGATGAAGGCGAGCGCCCGGATCGCCAGCGCCTCCGCGGTCTCGCGGTCGTATCCTGTCTTGGACATCGTGATGGGTTCCGCGAATTGCGCCGTGTCCGCAACGCATATGGTTCCGTGGCCGATACCGCAAGCGTTGCGTCGGCCTGACCGATTTCCGTTTCGTCAATGAAGTCGCACTATAATGGAACATGCAGATTCGCGCTTGGGGGACGGGCGCTCGGTCGCGGACGCCCGACGCGGCCAAAGGGGACGTAAGTGAAATGCCCAAGAAGGTGATGATCGTCGAAGACAACGAGCTCAACATGAAGCTGTTTCGCGATCTGATTGAGGCCACCGGCTATGAGACGGTGCGCACACGCAATGGGCTGGAAGCGCTCGACCTGGCGCGCACGCACAAGCCCGACCTGATCCTGATGGACATCCAGTTGCCGGAAGTGTCCGGCCTCGAAGTCACGAAGTGGCTCAAGGAAGACGACGAGCTGCATTCGATCCCGGTCATCGCCGTGACCGCCTTCGCGATGAAGGGCGACGAGGAGCGCATCCGCCAGGGCGGGTGCGAAGCCTACATTTCCAAGCCGATCTCGGTGCCGAAGTTCATCGAGACGATCAAATCCTATCTCGGAGATGCCTGATGCTGCGTCGCCGGGTCCGCTGGAGCAGATGACGCCATGACCGCCCGAATCCTCGTCGTCGACGACGTGCCGGCCAACGTGAAACTGCTGGAGGTCCGGCTGCTGTCGGAATATTTCGAGGTGCTGACCGCCTTCAACGGCGCGGACGCGATCGAGATCTGCGAGAACGGCAAGGTCGATGTCGTGCTGCTCGACATCATGATGCCCGGCATGGATGGGTTCGAGGTCTGCCGGCGCCTGAAGGCCGACCGCGCGACGTCGCATATCCCGGTTGTGATGGTGACGGCGCTCGACCAGGTGTCCGACCGGATCCGCGGCCTCGAATGCGGCGCCGACGATTTCCTGACCAAGCCGGTCAACGATCTGCAGCTGCTAACGCGGGTGCGCAGCCTGGTCCGGCTGAAGATGCTGACCGACGAGTTGCGGCTGCGCGCCTCGACGACGCGCAACATCGGCATCGAGGAACTGCTCGGCAAGAAGGACCCGCTGGGCGACAGACGGGCGAAACTCATGCTGGTCGACCAGCGGACCCCGTCCCAGAACCGCATCCGAGACATGCTGCTGCCGGTCGCCGACGTCGAGGTGTCCGCCGATCCGCAGGCGGCGTTCTTCCAGGCGGCCGAGGGGAACTTCGATTGCATCGTCGTGACGACGGGGCTGACGGGATTCGACCCGCTGCGGCTCTGTTCGCAATTGCGCTCGCTCGACCGGACCCGGTTCCTGCCGATCATCCTGATCGCCGAACATGGCGAGGACGATCTCGTCCTGCGCGGGCTCGATCTCGGCGTCAACGACTACCTGATGCGCCCGGTCGACGAGCAGGAGCTGACGGCGCGGCTGCGGACGCAGATCCGGCGCAAGCGCTACAACGAGGAGCTTCGCTCCAGCGTCGCCCAGACGATCGAGATGGCGATCACCGACGGGCTGACCGGCCTGCACAACCGCCGCTACCTCGACAGCCATCTGGTGACGCTGTTCGAGCGGGCTGCGTCGCGCAACCGGCCGCTGTCGCTGATGATCACCGACATCGACAAGTTCAAGCCGATCAACGACACCCACGGACACGCGGCCGGCGACGAGGTGCTGCGCGATTTCGCGCGGCGCCTGCGCAAGAACGTCCGCGGCATCGATCTGGCGTGCCGGTTCGGCGGCGAGGAATTCGTCGTCGTCATGCCGGACACCGAGCCGCTGATCGCCGAGAAGGTGGCCGAGCGGATTCGCCACGAGATCGAGAGTCTGCCCTTCGCCATCGGCGGCGGCACGCAAGCCCTGCGCGTCACCGTCAGCATCGGCGTGGCGTCGATGATCCCCGGAAAGGACAGTGTCGAGACGCTGATGAAGCGCGCCGACGCGGCGCTCTACGAGGCCAAGAACACCGGCCGCAACCGGGTCGTCGCCCGGGCCGCCTGAGCCGATTCCGTCAAGCCATTGCGGCAGTTCGGGCAACCGCCGATCGTTCGGTGACGAACGATGTTTACCCTGTTTGCGGCGATTCGGCCGCAAAGGTTAAGAAACTATTGATTTTTCAGCGCTCTTGGGCGATTGTCGCGCTGTTGAGGGCGAGGCTGCGACGAGGTGCAACCGGGTTTCGCCCATTTCATACCCCATGATGCTCAGGTCCGCCGCATCTCCTGGGTTCATTGGGGTTGGCCGGCCGACGCTGGCACATAGTGGCCTCCTCGTACCGCTGCTGGATTGTCGGCCGGCCCCCTTTGTCTTTCAAAGACATGAGGGAAATCAGCTAAACTGATGTTCCAGAACGAAAAACGCCGCCCCGAGGGGCGGCGTTTTCCGTTGCCGTGAAGCCGAGGCGGCTTACTTGATCTTGGTTTCCTTGAAGTCGACGTGCTTCTTCGCGATCGGGTCGTACTTCTTGAAGGACATCTTTTCCGTCTTCGTGCGGCTGTTCTTGCTCGTCACGTAGAAGAAGCCGGTGTCGGCGGTCGAGAGAAGCTTGATCTTGATGTTGGCGGCTTTTGCCATGGCTCTTGTCCGTGTCTGCTAGATGGGTCACTTCGCGCGGAAGCGCCAAGCGTCGTGCCCGGCCGCGGAAAACTGAGGCGGACACATACGGATTGGCTGGCGAAAGTCAAGTGCGGACGGGACCGCGCGCCATCCGGAACGCCACCAGCGCAAGGTAGGCGACGAAGAAGGCCGCGATCGACCAGCCGAAGCCGGGCGGTCCGAACAGATCCATGCCGAGGCCGATTGTTTGCGGTCCGACCAGCATGCCCAGGCCGTAGCAGAACACGAAGGCGGCGTTGGCGGACGCGAGGTCGCGGCCGGTGAGCTGCGAGCCGAGATGCGCGAGGCCGACCGTGTAGAGCGCGGCGACGGCGCCGCCCCACACGAACAGGAGGGCGGCGGTCGCAGTCCAGTTCGACTGTACGAGCGGCAGGACCAGCATGCCGGCGAGGCCGACCACCGCGCAGGCGACCAGCACGCGCCGGCGGTCGCCGATCCGGTCGGACAACATGCCGAGCGGCACCTGGAACAGCACGTTGCCGAGGCCGATCATCGACAGCAGAAGGGCGGCCTCCGCCTCGGTGTAGCCGACGCGTGGACCATAGATCGGAAACAGCGCGAAGCCGCCAGTCTCGACCGCGCCGAAGACCAGGACAGCGGCGGTTGCCGTCGGCACCAGCCAGACATAGCGCAGGAACTGCCCGCCGCCTTCGCGATGCGCCGGAATGTCGGGGCTCTGCCGCCATGCGAGCGCCACCGGGATCATGCCCGCAAGGACGAGACCGAAGGCGACGCCGAACGGCCGGAAGCCTTCGCTGCCGATCTGCGCGAACAGCCAGGGGCCAAAGGCGAAGCCGAGCGACAGCATGGTGGCGTAGACGCCGAGAACCATGCCGCGCCTGCGCGGCGGGGCTGAGACGTTGATCCAGTATTCGGAGAGGATGAAGACGACCGTCAGCGCGACATGCAGGATCGCGCGGAGCGGAAACCACAGCCAGAACTCGGTTGCGGCATAGAAGCCGACGAAGGACAGCGCGCCGATGAACATCATCACGAGCAGCGTCGGCACGACGCCGAAGCGCGAGGCCAGCGGCGTGGCGATCGGCGCCGCGGCGATCGAGGCGAGGCCGGCCGCGGCCGTGTTGAGGCCGATCATGGTGGCCGACTGGCCGCGCTGTTCGAGAATGATGCTGAGGAGCGGCACGCCGAGGCCGATCGCCACGCCGACGACCGAAATCGACCCGATGGCCGCGGCGAGCGACAGGAGGCGCAGCGGCGGCTCAACCTCCTCGGTCGCGTTCGGCGGTGCTGGCAGCATTGGACGGACCGGTCTGCTTCAGAGAATGTCGCGCTGAAAGCGCCGGTGGCGCATGTGGTAGAACGGAACCGGATGTTCCGGATCGAGATCCGGATCGTCGGCCAGCCGGCGCGCGAGGTCGCCGAGGATGCTGCGGGTGATCATCGGGGTTTCCTCGGTCGGCGTGTGGCCGACGGGGATCCAGACCAGTTCCTCGAGTTCGTTGGTGGGCCCGCCTTCGGCCAGTTCCACCGCCACCTCGTCGCGCCAGGCGGTGAGAAAGCGGGTGTCGAAGCGCCGGACGCGGCCGGGCGGGGTGATGGCGCGGGCGAGAAGGCGCAGGTTTGCCAGCGTCGGCTCGACGCCATGCTCGGCAAAGCCATGCCAGCCCTCGCGCGTCGTCTTGTAATCCGCCTTGCGGCCGATCAGCAGGCCGGCTTCCTCGTAGGTCTCTCGCAGCGCAGAGAGCGCGATGGCGCGGGCGCGGGCAGGGGAGACCCGGCCGCTTCCGGCGCTGAGCTTCGCCTCGACCGTCGGGTGAAGCTTGTCGGCGGTCGCCACGCGGCTGTCGGCGGGGTCGGTACGGCCGCCCGGAAACACCAGCCGGCCCGGCATGAAGGCGTGCTTCTTCGACCGGCGTCCCATAAGGACGCGGATTTCCGGGCCGGAGCGGTCAAGCAGGAGCAGGGTCGCGGAGTCGCGCGGCCGCATCGGAGCGCCGCCGAGCGCGAAATCCTTCGATTCCCAGCGGTCGACCTCCGCCTTGGTCATGCCGTGCATCGATGGTCCTCCCGGCGACTTTTCCATCACAGCTCCGGATGCGTTTCCAGCGTGTCGCCGGCGTCGCCGAAGCCATGCATGTAGAGCGCCCATTGCAGGCCGACCACTGCGCCCTTGATCGGCTGCAGCAGGGCCAGCGAGCCGAGGACGGTCGCAGGCACCCACATGGCGAGGTGCTGCCATGCCGTCAGTTCGACCGCTGCCTCGACGCCCATGAAGGCGCCGACGACGATGTGGCCGACAACGAAGATCACGAGATATGCGGGCAGGTCGTCCGCCCGGTGGTGGTCGATATGCTCGCCGCAGACGGCGCAGTCGTCGACCGTCTTGGCGAAGCCCCGGAACAGTTTGCCCTCGCCGCAGCGCGGGCAGCGGCCGAGAAAGCCGCGCGTCATCGCCTGGCGCAGATTGCGTATCGGCCGGCCGCTGTGGGCCTCGCCGCCATATTGGACCGTGTTCATCATCGTCTCCTTGCCCGGCCTCTTGGCTGGGTGTTCCGCTGTCTGGCCGCCTGCCGGCCCCTGGACTTGTGGAACGATTGTTTCATCCCGGGCAGCGCGCCCGGATCGGTCAGCATCTCGAAGCGCATCGAGCCGGCCAGCGGCGCGATCTCGACAAGCCTCACTTCCACCCTGTCGCCGAGCCGGTAGCCCCTGCCGCTCCGGTCGCCGAACAGCGCGTGCGCCGTCTCGTCATACAGATAGTAATCGTCACGCAAGGATGACACCGGGATGAAGCCATCGGCGCCATAGGTTGGCAATCGGACAAATAGCCCCGATTTGGTGACGCCGGTGACCCGGCCATCGAAGATTTCCCCTTTGCGGCCAGACAGATGCGCGGCAATCAGGCGGTCGACGGTATCGCGCTCGGCCGCCATGGCGCGACGTTCGGACGCGGAGATCAGCGCCGCGGTTTCCTCCAGCCGCGCCTCTTCGTCGCGGGTCAGCCCGCCTGGGCCGAGCCCGAGCGCGCCAACCAGCGCGCGGTGGACGATCAGGTCGGAATAGCGCCGGATCGGCGAGGTGAAATGGGCGTAGCGCCTGAGGTTGAGGCCGAAATGGCCGATGTTGAGCGGCGAATAGACCGCCTGGCTCTGGGAGCGCAGCACGACCTCGTTGACCAGGCTCTCGTGGTCCTGGCCGCGGACCCGCGCCAGAATGCCGTTGAACTGCTCCGGCTTCATCTGCGGGCCGCGCGCGAGGCTCAGGCCCACCGTCTGCAGGAACTCGCGCAGCGATTCCTGCTTGGCCAGCGAGGGCGCGTCATGGATGCGGTAGACCAGCGCCTGACGCTTGTCCTCGAGCGTTTCCGCGGCGGCGACATTCGCCTGGATCATGAATTCCTCGATCAGCTTGTGCGCGTCGAGGCGGTCGGGCACCGTCACCCGGTCGACCGTGCCGTCGGGCTTGAGCAGGATTTTCCGCTCCGGCAGGTCGAGTTCGAGCGGCTGGCGGGCGTCGCGGCCGCGCTTCAGCACGGCGTAGGCGTCCCAGAGCGGCCGCAAGACCTGCTCCAGCAGCGGGCCGGTCTTGTCGTCGGGCTGGCCGTCGATCGCCGCCTGCGCCTGCGGATAGGCGAGCTTCGCCGCCGATTTCATCATCACCCGGTGAAACGTGTGCCGAATCTTCCGGCCCTGCGGCGAGAAGGTCATCCGCACGGCGAGCGCCGGGCGGTCCTCGCCCTCGCGCAGCGAGCAGAGATCGTTGGAGATGCGCTCGGGCAGCATCGGCACGACGCGGTCGGGGAAATAGACCGAATTGCCGCGCTTCAGCGCCTCGCGGTCGAGCGCCGAGCCGGCGCGGATATAGGCGGCGACGTCGGCGATGGCGACGGTGGCGATGACGCCGCCTTGATTGGCCGGATCCGGATCGGGCTCGGCGAAGACGGCGTCGTCATGGTCCTTGGCGTCGGCCGGGTCGATGGTGACCAGCGGCAGCTTGCGCCAGTCCTCGCGGTTCTCCATACCCGCCGGCTTCATCGCCTCGGCCTCGGCGATGACGGCTTGCGGAAAGATGTGCGGAATCTCGTGGGCGTGGATGGCGATCATCGAGACCGCCTTCTCGTTGTCGAGCGAGCCGAGCACGGTGATGACCTTGCCCCTCGGCAGGCCGTAGCGCCCGGCGCTGGTCTGCTCGACCTCGACGAGGTCGCCCGTCTTGGCGCCATTCAGCGCATCGGCATCGAGGACGAGCTCATCCTGCCGCCGCTCGACCGGCTCCAGCCGGAACGTGCCGTCGGCGAGCTTGCGCACGACGCCGAGCGCGGCATCCTTGCGCCTGTCGATCAGCTTGATGATCCGGCCGCTATAGGCGGGGCCGGAGCGGTCCTTGTTGAGGAAGACCTTCGCCAGAACGCGGTCGCCGACGCCGCCGGCCGGCCCCTTGACGCCCCGCGCGGCGCGGATCGCCACCACCACAGGGTCGGCGTCATCGGGCTGTTCGACGGGGCGAGCCAACAGGCCGCCGTCGCGGTCGCGGGAGAAGATTTCGAGCGCGACGATGGGGGGCAGGGCGCCGGGTTTCGCGAAAGTCCTGCCTTCCGCCGTCAGCAGCCCCTCCTCGGACAGCGCCGCCAGCGTGTCCTTCAGCCAGATCCGGCCGTCGCCCTTGAGGCCGAACGCCTTGGCGATATCGCGCTTCGAGACGCGGTCGGGATTGCCGGCGATCCAGTCGAGCAGGGCGTCGCGGGTTGGAAAACCGTCCTCGCCGAAATCCCCCGGCGCAAGCTCCGCGCCCTTGCGGCTCCTGCCGGCTGCCTTGGGTCCGGAAATCCGCCGCGCCAAGTCTACTCCGCCGCTTTTCTCTTCGGCGCAGCCTTCTTCGCCGGGGTCTTCTTCGCCGCTGCCTTTTTCGGCGCCGCCGCCTTCTTGGCCGCGGGCTTGCGGGCCGCGGACTTCGTCTTCTTCCCGCCGCCAGCCGCTTCGCGCGCCGCGATCAGCGCAACCGCCTCGTCCATGGTGATCGCTGCCGGGTCCTTGCCCTTGGGGATGGTGGCGTTGATCGTGCCGAAATTGACGTAGGCGCCGTATTTGCCGTCGCGCACCGTGACCTTGCCGCCGCCGTGGGGATGGTCGCCGAGCTCCTTCAGCGCCGCGGGCGTGCCGCCGCGCCGGCCGGGACCCTTGGCGATCTTTTCCGCGATCAGGGCGACCGCGCGGTTGATGCCGACCGAGAACACGTCCTCGATCGAGTCGAGATTGGCATAGGTGCCGTCATGGAGCAGGAACGGGCCATAGCGGCCGAGGCCGGCCGAGATCATCTTGCCCGATTCCGGGTGCTGGCCGACATCGCGCGGCAGCGCCAGCAGCGCCAGCGCCTTCTCGTGATCGATGCTGTCGACCGTCCAGCCCTTGGGCAGGCTCGAGCGCTTGGCCTCCTTGCCGTCGCCGCGCTGGACATAGGGGCCGAACCGGCCGCTCTTCAGGACGATCTCCTCGGCGGTGTAGGGATCCTTGCCCAGGATCTTGTCGCCGCTGTCGCCGGACGCCGGCTGGCCATCGCCGTTGACCTGTTCGCCGAGCTGGCGGGTGAAGCCGCATTCGGGATAGTTCGAGCAGCCGACGAAGGCGCCGTATTTCCCGAGTTTGAGGGACAGGTTGCCCGTTCCGCATTTCGGGCAGATTCGCGGGTTGGAACCGTCGTCGCGCTCCGGGAACACCAGCGGGGCAAGCTGTTCGTTCAGCGCGTCGAGCACGTCGGTGACGCGGAGTTCCTTGATGCCCTCGATCGCGCCGGAGAAATCGACCCAGAACTCGCGCAGCACGTCCTTCCAGGCGAGCTTGCCGTCGGAAATCTCGTCGAGCTTGGCTTCCAGCGACGCCGTGAAATCATATTCGACATACTTCTCGAAGAAGCTCTCGAGGAACGCGGTGACCAGGCGGCCCTTCGAGTGTGGCGTCAGGCGGCGCTTGTCGACGATGACATATTCGCGGTCTTCCAGCGTCTTCAGCGTCGCGGCGTAAGTCGAGGGACGGCCGATGCCGAGTTCTTCCAGCTTCTTGATCAGCGAGGCTTCCGAATAGCGCGGCGGCGGCTCGGTCGAGTGCTGCTCGGCGGTGATCTTCTCGCGCGCAAGGGGCTCCCCGGCGCGGATGTCCGGCAGCTTGCGGTTCTCCTCGTCTTCCGAATCGTCGTCCTTCGGATCGACATAGGCGGCGAGGAAGCCGTCGAAGCGGGTGACCGAGCCGACCGCGCGCAGCTGCGCCGTCTCCGAGCCGTTGCGCGCCTCGATCTCGACCGTGGTGCGCTCCATCTCGGCCGGCTGCATCTGGCTGGCGATGGCCCGCTTCCAGATCATCTCGTAGAGACGGAACTGGTCGGAATCGAGCTGCGCCTTGACCATGCCCGGCGTGCGGGAGAAATCGGTCGGGCGGATCGCCTCGTGGGCTTCCTGGGCGTTCTTTGCCTTCGTCGTGTAGAAGCGGGGCTTTTCTGGCAGATATCTGTCGCCGAATTCCCTGACGATGACCGAACGCGCGGCGTCGATCGCCTCCGGCGCCATCTGCACGCCATCGGTTCGCATATAGGTGATCAGGCCGACGGTCTCGCCGCCGACATCGAGGCCTTCATAGAGCCGCTGCGCGATCTGCATGGTCTTTGAGGCCGACATGCCGTAGCGCGACGACGCGGCCTGCTGCAGCGTCGAGGTGGTGAAGGGCGGGCCGGGATTGCGCCTGGCGGGTTTCGCCTCGACCGACTGCGCGTTGAACGTCGCGCCGTCCAGCATCGCCTTGATGGCATGCGCCTGCTCGGCATTCCTGATGTCGAGCTTTTGCAGCTTCTTGCCGGCAAAGCCCGTGAGCTTTGCCTCGAAGCCGTCCTTGCGCGGCGTCTGCAGCAGGGCGGCGATGTTCCAGTATTCCTCGCGGATGAACCGCTCGATCTCCAGCTCGCGGTCGCAGACGAGGCGCAGCGCCACCGACTGGACGCGACCGGCCGAACGCGCGCCGGGCAGCTTGCGCCAGAGCACGGGGGACAGGGTGAAGCCGACGAGATAGTCCAGCGCCCGGCGCGCAAGGTAGGCCTCGACCAGCGGCGCGTCGATCTCGCGCGGCTTGGCCATGGCGTCGAGCACCGACTGTTTGGTGATGGCGTTGAAGACGACGCGGCTGACCGGCTTGTCCTTGACGACGCGCTTGGCCCGCAGGACTTCGAGCACATGCCAGGAAATCGCCTCGCCCTCGCGGTCCGGGTCGGTCGCGAGAATGAGGCCGTCGGCCTCCTTCAGCGCGTTGGCGATGTCGGACAGGCGCTTGGACGAGGCCGAATCGACCGCCCAGGACATGGCGAAATCCTCGTCCGGACGCACCGAGCCGTCCTTGGGCGGCAGGTCGCGCACGTGGCCGAACGAGGCCAGAACCTTGTAGTTCTTGCCCAGGTACTTGTTGATTGTCTTCGCCTTCGCAGGCGATTCGACGACGACGACGTCCATCCGATGTCCGGTACTTTCCGATCGCAGGGAAGAATTTCGCGCGCTGCGATCACCACAGATTGCGACCGTCACATGGCCGCGCTTTCCGTCTCGGTCAAGTGCCGCGGCGCATTTTGGCCGGTTTGCGCCGATTGCAACCTATCCGAGTGTTATGGAATACATTGCAATTATAGCTCAATTGCCGTAAGGAAAATCTATTACAGGTTGCATTGGCGCACGGGATGACAACCAGCCTCGAAAGTGACAGAGACGGCCGCACAGACGCCAGTTCGGACCAGACCCGCACGCGCGTCGAGGCGCTGGACTACATCCGGTCGATGCTGGGCGAGTTGAGCGAGATCGCCCGCCGCGAAAGGTTCGACATGGTCGCCTATCTGGTGGACATGGCCTGCGTCGAGGCGGCCGACATTCTCGCCCGCGAGGCCGCGCCGAGACGCCGCCGGACCAGCCGGGTGTGACGGTCAGCCCGGATAGATCAGCGACACCTGGCCGCCGGCATGCCGCTCGAGCCGGCCGGCGAGATCGAGTTCAAGCAGGATCATGAACACCTGCGCCGGGTGCAGCCCGGTGTGGCGGATGATCTCGTCGACACCCGTCGGCACCGGCCCCAGCGCCTCCAGCACCCGCTCGCGGTCGCTGTCGCCGGGCGGCGGCGTTGCGGCGAAATCAGGCGGTTCCTCAAGATTGTCCGGCTCGAGGGGAAGCTTGCCGATCAGGGGCGAGACCGCGTCAATGATATCCCGCGCGTCGGTGACCAGCGTCGCGCCATCCTTGAGCAGCCCGTTGGTCCCGGCCGCGCGCGGGTCGAGCGGCGAGCCGGGCACCGCGAAGACCAGCCGTCCGAGTTCGCCTGCCATGCGGGCGCTGATCAGCGAGCCGGAGCGGACGGCCGCCTCGACAACGACCAGCCCGAGCGACAGGCCAGCGATGATGCGGTTGCGGCGGGGAAAATCGCGGGCGCGGGGCTCCCAGCCGAACGGCATTTCGGAGACCGCCGCGCCGCGCTCGGTCAGCGCCGCCATCAGGCCGGCATTCTCGGGCGGGTAGGGGCGGTCGAGACCGCCGGCCAGAACCGCGACGCCGCCTGTGGCGAGGCTGCCTTCATGCGCCGCCGTGTCGATGCCGCGCGCCAGGCCCGAGACGACGGCGAAGCCTTCCTTGCCAAGATCGGCGGCCAGCAGCCGCGCCATCCGGATGCCGGCGAGCGACGCGTTGCGCGCCCCGACGATCGCCACCGGCGGAAGCTCGAACACCGATGTGTTGCCCTTCACCGCGACGATCGGCGGCGGATTGTCGACCCGGCGCAGCATCGGCGGATAGTCGGTCTCGCCGATGGCGACGAACCGCGCGCCAGCAGCGCGGGCGGCCTCCATCTCGACTTCCGCCTCGGCGATGCTCGGCACTTTCAGCATCCGCAAGGCGCCGCCCTGCCGTGTCAGTTCGGGCAGCATCTCGATGGCGGTCTCGGCGGAGCCGAAACGGTTGATCAGGTCGCGGAAGGTGGCGGGGCCGATATTGTCGGTGCGGATGAGGCGCAGCCAGTTGAGCCGCTGGCGGTCGCTGAGGCGGATTCCCCCGGCGGCCGGAGCCGATGTCACTCCTTGGCCCCGATGCGGGACTCGTTTCCATCGAGCAGCCGCCGGATATTGGCATGGTGCTTGGCGAAGACGATGAAGCTCATCAGGGCGAAGAGCCAGGCGACGTCCGAGGGACCGAAGACGAAGAACAGCGACAGCACGACGGCGACAACCGCGAGGAGCGCAGCCAGCGACGAATAGCGTGTCAGCCAGGCGATGCCGATCCAGACGATGGCGAAGACGAGAGCAGCCTTCCAGGCCAGCGCGATCAGCACGCCGAGATAGGTCGCGACGCCCTTGCCGCCCCTGAAACCGAGCCAGACCGGGAACAGGTGGCCAAGAAAGGCGGCGAGGCCGGCAAGCAGCCCAAAACCCGGTCCCCAGGTGCCGGCGATCAGCACCGCGGCGGTGCCCTTGAGCGCGTCGGCGAGCAGCGTCAGCGCCGCGAGCTTCTTGTTGCCGGTGCGGAGCACGTTGGTCGCGCCGATGTTTCCCGAGCCGATGCGTCGCACGTCGCCGAGGCCGGCGATCTTGGTGATGATCAGGCCGAAGGGAATGGAACCGAGCAGATAGCCGAGGATGATCGCCGCCGCGTAAAGCGGCAGGTTTCCCGCCCAGTCGATCTGGTCAGACATCGGCACCCTCCCTGGCCCGGAACACTGTGCGGCCCCCGACCATGGTTTGCAAGACCCGGCCCTGCAGGCGCGCGCCCTCGAAACAGGAGTTCTTCGAACGGGACAGAATGTCGGCCTCGCGCACCACCCAGGGCTGGTCGAGATCGACCAGGATCAGGTCCGCCGGCATGCCCGGCGCCAGCCCGCCGCCGGGCAGGCCGAATATCTTCGCCGGGCTTGCGGACAGGATTTCGGCGAGGCGCAGCAGCGTCAGGTCGCCATTGTGGTAGAGCCGCAGCGTCACCGCCAGCAGCGTTTCCAGCCCGATGGCGCCGGCGGCCGCATCGGCAAAGGGCAGGCGCTTGGTGTCGACATCCTGCGGATCGTGCGAAGAGCAGACGAGGTCGACCGTGCCGTCGCGCAGCGCCTCGATCATCGCCAGCCGGTCCTCCTCGGCGCGCAGCGGCGGCGCGAGGCGGAAGAAGGTGCGGTATTCGCCGACATCGTTGTCGTTGAGCGCCAGGTTGTGGATGGCGACCCCCGCGGTGACCTTTGCGCCGTCAGCCTTGGCGCGGGCGATCGCGGCGGCCGACATCGCGGTCGAGATCTTGGCCGCGTGGTAGGCGCCCCCGGTCAGCCGCGCCAGCATCAGGTCGCGTTCCAGCGGGATCGCTTCGGCCTCGCGCGGGATGCCCGGCAGCCCGAGCCAGCTGGCGTAGAGCCCCTCGTTCATCACGCCGGACGAACCGAGGTCGCGGTCCTGCGTTTCGTGCGCGATCACCGCGCCGAAGTCGCGGGAATAGGTAAGCGCCCGGCGCATCACCAGCGCGCTGTCGATCGTGTGGCGGCCCTCCGTGAAGGCGACCGCGCCGGCTTCGCGCAAAAGGCCGAACTCTGTCATCTCGGCGCCGTGGAAGCCGCGCGTCACGGCGGCGGAGGGATAGACATTGACGGCCGCCGTGTCGCGCGCGGCGCGGTGGACGAATTCGACCAGCGCGACATTGTCGATCACCGGATTGGTGTCCGGCATCATGATCATCGACGTCACGCCGCCGGCCGCCGCCGCCGCGCCGGCCGAGGCGATGGTCTCGCGGTGCTCGCCGCCCGGCTCGCCGATGAAGACGCGTGCGTCGATCAGGCCCGGCAGGATCGCCATGCCGCCGCAGTCGATGACGGCAGCGCCGCCCGGAGCGCCCTGGTTCCGGGTCGATGCGCCGGCGGCGACGATTCGACCCTCGGCGACAAGCACCGAACCGGGTTCGTCGATCCCTTTCGCCGGATCGACCACCCGCGCGTTGACGAAGAGCGTCGGACTCATGCGGCGCGCCCTTCGGCGTTGCGTCGGGGGTCGAGCAGCGCTTCCATCACCGCCATGCGCACCGCGACGCCCATCTCGACCTGTTCCTGGATGACGCTCTGCGGCCCGTCGGCGATCTCGGACGCGATCTCGACGCCACGGTTCATCGGGCCGGGATGCATCACCAGCGCACCGTCCTTGGCGGCCTTCAGCTTCTCGGCGTCGAGGCCGAAATAGCGGAAATACTCGCGCACCGACGGCACGAACGCGCCCTCCATCCGCTCGCGCTGCAGCCGCAGCATCATCACCACATCGGCGCCCTTCAGCCCTTCGGCCATGGTGCGGAACACTTCGACGCCCATGCCGGCGATGCCCGACGGCAAGAGCGTCGAGGGCGCGACCGCGCGGACGCGTGCGCCCATCGCGTTGAGAAGGATGATGTTGGAGCGCGCGACGCGCGAATGGAGGATGTCGCCGCAGATCGCCACGGTCAGATGGTGCAGCGGCCCGCGGGCGCGGCGGATGGTCAGCGCGTCGAGCAGGGCCTGAGTCGGGTGCTCGTGCGCGCCGTCGCCGGCATTGACGACCGAGCACGCGACCTTCTGCGCCAGAAGCGCCGCGGCGCCCGCCGAGGAATGGCGGATGATCAGGATGTCCGGCCGCATGGCGTTCAGCGTCATCGCCGTATCGATCAGCGTCTCGCCCTTCTTCACCGACGAGCTTGCCACCGACATGTTCATCACGTCGGCGCCGAGCCGCTTGCCGGCGAGCTCAAACGACGATTGCGTGCGCGTCGAGGCTTCGTAAAAAAGGTTGATCTGCGTGCGGCCGCGCAGCCGGCTCGACTTCTTCTCCGGCTGGCGCGACAGCGCCACCGCCGCGTCGGCGCGGTCGAGAAGCATTTCGATGTCGAGGGGAGAAAGCCCGTTGATCCCGAGAAGATGTCGGTGCGGGTAGAGCGGCTGGGCTGAGGCGTCGGTCATCTCAAGCTGGTGCTATAAGAGTGCGGACCAGACGCCGCAAGCGCGCCCGGGCTTTCCCACGGCATTTTCATCGTGCACGCCTTGCGGACTTGGGTATATGTCGGGCAGGTGCGCCGGAACGGTCGGGCGGCATCTTCCGGAGGCCGAATTGAACCACGACGTGACCAACCAGACGCCGCCGTTGTCGGGCTCGAATGCCTGGCGCGGCGACCCGCTGCTGGTGCAACTCGCCCAGGATTTTTCGGAGCCGGTACGCAAGGATCTCGACCAGATCGGCCGATTCGTGCTGTCGCCCGAAGCGCAGGACTTGGCGCGTCTCGCCAACACGGAGACGCCGAAGCTGAGAACCCACGACCGGCAGGGCAGGCGGCTCGACACGGTCGAGTTCCATCCCGCCTATCACGCGCTGATGCGCCGCTCGATCGCCAACGGCCTGCATTCCTCGATCTGGGAGAATGGCGAGGCGGAGACCGCCAAGCGCCACCAGTCGCGCGCCGCGCGCTTCTATCTCACCTCCGAGCTCGAATGCGGGCATCTGTGCCCGATCACCATGACCAGCGCGTCGCTCGCCGCGCTGATGGCCGGCCCGAAGCTGTTCCGCGAATGGGCGCCGCGCGTCACCACCCGCAAATACGACCAGTCGAACAAGGCGCCGGTTGAGAAGGCCGGGCTGACGCTCGGCATGGGCATGACCGAGAAACAGGGCGGCACCGACGTCCGCGCCAACACGACCAGGGCCGAGAAGGCGGGCAACGGCTTCTACCGGCTGACCGGGCACAAGTGGTTCATGTCGGCGCCGATGTCGGATGCGTTTCTCGTGCTGGCGCAGGCGGGCGAGGGGCTCTCCTGCTTTCTCGTCCCGCGTATGCTGGGTGACGGGACCGGCAATGGATTTTCGTTCCAGCGGCTGAAGGACAAGCTCGGCAACCGCTCGAATGCCTCGTCGGAAGTCGAGTTCAACAATGCGCTTGGCGAGATGGTCGGCGAACCCGGCGCCGGCGTGAAGACGATCATGGACATGGTGACGCTGACGCGCCTCGACTGCGCTTTGGCGTCATCGGGCATCATGCGGGCCGGGCTGGCCGAGGCTGTGCACCACGCCCGCCATCGCCAGGTGTTCGGCGAGAAGCTGATCGATCAGCCGCTGATGCAACGGGTCCTGGCGGACATGGCGCTCGACGTGGCGGCGGCGACGGCGCTGTCGTTCCGGCTCGCCCGCGCCTTCGACGAGGCGGCGGTCGACCGCGGCGAAGCGTCGTTCGCCCGCGCCATGACGCCGGTCGTCAAATACTGGGTCTGCAAGATCGCGCCGCCGCTGCTCTACGAGGCGATGGAGTGCCTCGGCGGCAATGGCTATGTCGAGGAAGGCCCGCTGGCGCGTTACTACCGCGAGGCGCCGGTCAACGCGATCTGGGAAGGGTCCGGCAATGTCATGGCGCTCGACGTCCTGCGTGTGCTGAAGCGCGGCCCGGCGCTGTTCGACGAGGTCCTGGCGGGCATCGAGAAGGATATCGGGCCCGGCGGCAAGGGCACGTCCGGCGTGCTGCGCGCGGCAATGCAGGTCGCCGCTGCCGACGAGGGCTCGGCCCGCATCCTGACCGAGCAACTGGCGCTCGCCGCCGCCGCCGCCGAGCTCAGACGGCTCGGCGCGGGGCGAATCGCCGACGCCTTCGTCGAGACCCGTCTGGCCGGCCAGTGGCGCGGCACCTACGGCATGCTCGACGCCCGGCACGACGCCCGCTCAATCATCGACACGCTCTATCCCGAGATGATCTAGGGATTGCCGGAGGACGAGGCCTGCCGTCTCGCCGGCATGGTTGACCGCCGTTAACCTTAACAAATGGTTTCGATTGCGGCCAAGGCTGCATCGGACCAGTGTGACGCCTCATCGACCGAGGGTCCGAATGCGGCGGTTCCTGACATTCCTCTTGCCTTTCCACTGGATGGTGGCGTTCGCGCTGCTGGCCGTGGCGGCGGCCGGCGGTCATCTCGAGGCGCTGTTCGCGGCCGTCGGCGCGGCGCCGGCCGAGAGCCTCGCGGCGAACCCCATCGGGCAAGGCGTATCCACGGCCTTTGCGATCGCCTTCGGCCTGGTCGCCACCCTTTTCCTGTGGACGCTCCTGACGGCGATCGTCGGATCGGACGAGCAGGGGGCGCTGGAAGAGGTCGCGGGCCTCGCCTTCGGCTGCGCCGTCGCGCTGGCAACGATCACGCTCGTGTTTTCCGCGCGCTTTGCCATCGGCGGCGCACATGCCGCGTGCGCCTTCCAGATCGCCGCGCTTGCTGCCTCCTACGCCGCTCTGATCGCCGAACGGCGCTCCGGGCAGCCGGTATCCGCGACGGAATCGGAAGACGTTCGCGCCGCGGCGCGCTTCATGGCGCTCGGCGCCGCCCATTCGACGATGCTTTCCAGACTGCCCGGACGCTCCGGCGGCATAAGCGGAGCCAATTGACATGAAATACGTTCTGCTCGCCTGGGCAACGCCTCTCGGTCTCTTCTGGGGCTGGTTCTTCCTGTCGGCCAACGACATCAATTTCGGCTCGATCTACCTGAGCCGCGCGCTGCACGACCTCGTCTTCCAGCTCTACGGCGAGATGCTGGGCATCGACGGCGCAACGATTCCCTGGCTGGTCGCCAAGGCCTGCATCCTCGACACGGCCATCCTGCTCGGCATCTGGGCGTTCCGCCGCCGGCGCGAACTGCGCGTCTGGCTGGCGACGCAGCGCGCGCGCTACTTTCCAGCCGAATTCACCGCAGGACGTGCAGACGGTCGAGCACGCCTTGAAGGATGAAGGCGGCGGCGGCCGAGTCGATCTTCGTCTGCCGCGCCTTGCGTGAGAAATCCATCTCGATCAGCGTCCGCTCGGCCGCCACCGTCGACAGCCGCTCGTCCCAGAACAGGAGCGGCATTTCGGTCAGCTTCTCGAGATTGCGCGCAAACGCGCGGCTCGCCTGGGCGCGCGGTCCCTCCGACCCGTCCATATTGACCGGCAGCCCGATCGCCAGCGCGAACACCTCGTCGCGCGCAAGCGCCGCCAGCAGCGCCGCCGCGTCGAGCGAGAATTTCTTGCGCAAGATAACCTGACGCGGGTGGGCGAAGCACAGGCCGCGGTCCGAAACCGCCAGCCCGATCGTCTTGGTGCCGGGATCGATCGCGGCGACCGGCCTGCCGGGTGGCAGCGCCGCTGCCAGTGTCTCGATGCTGATGATGCCCAATGTGCGCGCCCCGGGAAATTTGCCCTTTTGACAGGCCCGTCCGGCGTTCTATCTTCCCCCGCACACAATGGCGAGGAACAAACGAAGATGAAACTGACCTGGCACGGCCATTCGGCATTCACCGTGGAAGCGGGCGGCGCGAAGATCCTGTTCGACCCGTTCATCACCGGCAATCCGTCGGCGAAGCAGACGTGGGAGCAGGTGGCGGAGGGCGTGACGCATGTGCTTTTGACCCATGGCCATGACGACCATATCGGCGACGCGGTGGCCATCTGCAAGAAATCGGGCGCGATGCTGGTCGCCAATTTCGAGATCTGCATGTACCTCGTCGGCAAGGGCGTCGATGGCGGCAGGATCAACCCCGGAAACACGGGCGGCACGGTCGACTGCGGCGGCTTCACCACCACCTTCGTCCAGGCGCTGCATTCGTCGTCGGCCGGCGGTGAGGGCGGCGCCAACACCTATCTCGGCAATCCGCTCGGGCTCGTGCTGCACTTCCCCGACGCGCCAACGCTCTACCACATGGGCGACACCGACATTTTCGGCGACATGGCGCTGATCAACGAATTGCACGACCCGAAGGTTGGCATCGTGCCGGTCGGCGACCGCTTCACCATGGGCGGCGCGGTGGCGGCGCTCGCCTGCCGAAAGTTCTTCCGGTTCGATACCGCGATTCCGTGCCATTTCGGCAGCTTCGGCATCATTGACCAGAACGCGGACAAGTTCGTCGAGGGGATGAAGGGGTCATCGACCAGGGTCGCGGTGCCAAGGGTCGGGGTCTCCGTCGAGCTTTGACCATTGGCCAAACCAGAGGGGAAACAGACATGCGGCGTTCCGCGATTTGCCTGACTTTCATTTGCCTTTCGGCCACCGCCTCCGCGGCCGCCGACGCCGACTTCATCAAGGGCGTCTATCTCGGAAGCGAGGCGCTGTGCGCGCAGGCCAAGAAGGACGGGCTGCAGACCGTCATCGACGCAGGAGAGGTCGTGCTGACCTCGCGCGGGCTCGACAGCATCGAGTACAATTGCGAGTTCCTCCAGATCACCAAGGCGACGCGCTCGCCGGCCTGGCTGGTGTCGGCGATCTGCCAGGAGCCCGGCCATCTGTTTCCCGACGTCCTGTCGATCACGGAGATGAACGAGACGCAGTTCGACCTGGTCTCGGTCAAGCCGGCGGGCGAGGAAGGCGACAGCGGCAACACCGGCAGCTACTATTTCTGCCCGGATGTACCGTTGCCCTAGGTCCGCGCACCATCGCGGTTGCACGCGGTCCGCGCCGCCGCTATAGCGCGGACAACACCGCCGCTGCAGGAATTCCGATGTCTGTCGATCTCGCCACCGTCAAACGCGTCGCCCGCCTTGCCCGCATCGCGGTCAGCGAGGACGACGCCGAACGCATGACGGGCGAGCTGAACGCCATCCTGGGATTTGTCGAGCAACTGGGCGAGGTCGACGTGGCCGGCGTCGAACCGATGACGTCGGTGATCCCGATGGAGATGAAGAAGCGGCAGGACGTCGTCTCCGACGGCGCGATACCGGACCGGATCGTGGCCAATGCGCCCGCGACCGCCGAGAATTTCTTCCTCGTTCCGAAAGTGGTCGAGTAGCTCCTGGACCCGCTGCCCACCTTCCCCGAGACCGCCGCCCGAACGGACCTTCCATGACCGAACTCACCAAGCTCACCATCGCCGAGGCGCGCAGCAGGCTGCGGGCGAAGCAGATCTCCGCCGCGGAGCTGACCGACGCCTACCTTGCCGCGATCGACGCCGCCAATCCGCTGCTCAATGCCTATGTCACGGTGACGCATGACAAGGCGCGCGCCATGGCCAAGGCGTCCGACGCGAAGCTCGCGAAAGGCGAGGGCGGCGCGCTGGAAGGCATCCCGCTCGGCATCAAGGACCTGTTCGGCACCGAGGGCGTCCACACCCAGGCCGCCAGCCACATCCTCGACGGCTTCAGGCCGCAATATGAATCGACTGTCACCGCCAACCTGTGGGCCGACGGCGCCGTCATGCTGGGCAAGCTCAACATGGACGAGTTCGCCATGGGCTCGTCGAACGAGACGTCGTACTACGGCCCCGTGATCAACCCGTGGCGCGCCAGGGGGTCGAATCTCGACCTGGTGCCGGGCGGCTCGTCCGGCGGCTCCGCGGCTGCCGTCGCGGGCTGGCTCTGCGCCGGCGCGACCGCCACCGACACCGGAGGCTCGATCCGCCAGCCGGCGGCGTTCACCGGCACTGTCGGCATCAAGCCGACCTACGGCCGCGTCTCGCGCTGGGGCGTCGTGGCGTTTGCCTCGTCGCTCGACCAGGCTGGGCCGATCGCCCGCGACGTCCGCGACGCGGCGATCCTGCTGAAATCGATGGCCTCGGTCGACGCCAAGGACACGACCTCGGTCGACCGTCCGGTGCCGGACTACGAGGCCTCGCTCGGCCAGTCGCTGAAGGGGATGAAGATCGGCATCCCGCGCGAATACCGCGTCGACGGCATGCCGGACGAGATCGAGCAGCTCTGGAGGCAGGGCGTCGAATGGCTGCGCGCCGCCGGCGCCGAGATCGTCGACATCTCGCTGCCGCACACGAAATATGCGCTCCCGGCCTATTACATCGTGGCGCCCGCCGAAGCCTCGTCCAACCTCGCCCGCTATGACGGCGTCCGCTACGGATTGCGCGTCCCGGGCAAGGACATCGTCGACATGTACGAGAAAACCCGCGCCGAAGGCTTCGGCCGCGAGGTCAAGCGCCGCATCATGATCGGCACCTATGTCCTGTCGGCCGGCTATTACGACGCCTACTACGTCCAGGCGCAGAAGGTTCGGACGCTGATCAAGCGCGACTTCGAGAATGTCTACCGCGACGGCATCGACGCCATCCTGACGCCCGCGACCCCGTCCGCCGCCTTCGGCGTCGCCGACGAGGACATGGCCGCCGATCCGGTCAAGATGTACCTGAACGACATCTTCACCGTCACCGTGAACATGGCGGGCCTTCCGGGCATCGCCGTGCCGGCCGGACTCGACGCGCGCGGCCTGCCGCTCGGCCTGCAATTGATCGGCCGGCCGTTCGACGAGGAAACGCTGTTCCGCACCGCGCACGTGATCGAGCAGGCGGCTGGCCGGTTCGAACCGGCGAAGTGGTGGTAGGACGATCCCGGAGCGCCGCTGAACCATGTTCTTCGTGCTCTCCAAGATTTTCTGGTTCGTCATCCAGCCGATCAATCTGGCGCTCATCGTCAGCCTGGTCGGGCTGGGCTTCATGCGGTTCGGCTGGTTCCGGCTGGCCTACAGCCTGATCACGGGGGCGACGCTGTTTCTGACTCTCTGCGTCTGGACATCGTTCGGAGCTCTGCTGGTCAATCCGCTGGAAGAGCGGTTTCCGCGCCCCGAATTGCCGGCGAAGGTCGACGGCATCGTCGTGCTGGGCGGCGGGCTGGAGGCCGGCATCAACCTGGTGCGCGGCGGCTACGAGCTGAACGCCGGCGGCGACCGTTTTGTGGAGACGGCGACCCTGGCGCGGCGGTTTCCCGAGGCGCGGATCGTCATCTCGGGCGGCAGCGGGGCCCTGATGCTGGAGGGCGAGGGCGATGCGGACACCGCCGTCCGGCTGTTCGGCGCGCTGGGCATCGCCCGCGAGCGGCTGATTCTCGAGGGCGACTCGCGCAACACCTACGAGAACGCGGTGTTCACGAAGCAACTTGTGTCGCCGCAAGCGGGCGAAACCTGGTTGCTGGTGACGTCGGCCTTTCACATGCCGCGCTCGATGGCGCTGTTTCGGGAGGCGGATTTCGCCGTCGTGCCCTGGCCCGTCGACTATCGGACCTCGGGCGCGGAGGGCATCGGGTTCTTCAAGGACAATCCGGTCGACTCGCTGCAGACGGCGACGCTCGGCATCCGTGAGTGGATCGGGCTGCTGGCCTATTGGCTGACGGGAAAGATCGACAGCCCTTTCCCGTCGCCGTGATCGCCGCCGCTACAGGAACAGCCAGAGCAGGATGATGATCGGGATCGGAATGCCGAGCATCCAAAGCGCAATACCTCTGAGCATGAAAGCCTCCTGTGAGTGTTGCTGACAACGATGCAGCACAACGGCGGGAGGCGCCGATAGGTTCCGCCCGTCAGTCCGTCACGGCGGCGCGCGCGCTGGAGAAGAACTGCCGCCGCAGCAGCACCGTGAAGACGAAAACCGTCGTGACCGCGAGCACCGCGGGACCGATGAACCAGCCCAGATAGCCGATCGAGAAGAAGATGCCGCGCAGGCCGGCGTTGAAATGGCCGCCTGCGAGCACGTTCATCCGCGCCGCGCGCGCCACCGCCTTGGCGATGTCGTGCCCGTCATGGCCGTCGTCCTTCAGCACCGGCACGGCGCCGATCAGGATCGAGCAATAGTTGAACAGCCGGTAAGCCCAGCCGAACTTGAAGAACGAGTAGGCGAGAATCACCACCAGCCCCAGCACCTTGAACTCGAACTCCGCGCGCGACGTCACGGTGGCGAAAGGCAGGTCGCCCAGCACCGTCATCACCTGGTCCGACGCGCCGAGCAGCGCCAGGCAGCCGCCGATGGCGAGAATAGAGGTCGATGCGAAGAACGCCGTGCCCTGCTGCAGGCCGGCCATGATGCCGGTGTCGATCATCCGCAGTTCGCGCCGCGCCATGGTGCGCATCCACTCTTCGCGCTGGCGGTTCATCGCCCAGTTCAATGTGGTCCGCTTCGACAGTTTGCCGGCCGCGGCAAAGGCAAACAGCACCCACGCCGCGACGAAGAAGGCCAGCGCGGCGAGATCTTCGAGCTTGAGATGGAGCGATTCGAAATCCATGCCCGATCAAAACAGATCGGAATGCGCGCGTGAACCGCAAGTTTATGTCGCGCTGCGGGGCGTCGCCGCAATTTTGCCGCCGTCGTTGACGATCCGTTAGGCGTGATCCATAGATAAACCATTGAAATGCAATAGTAATTGCGGAGCCATGCAAATCCGTCGTGGCAGATGCCCCGTTTTCGCCTTCTTTTGCAATTGCGAAACGATTGCCGGCGCAGTATGTATCCGCTCGAAAAGTGATGGGCATGCGCGACCGGCTCCGGTGTGCTGGCGGCCCGCAAACGGACAGGTCATCATGGACGAAGGCGTTCAGAAATCCTGCTGGGGCGTCACCGCCAAGGCAGTCGTCGGCTTTGCATTCATCATTCTGCTCGCGTGGCTGATCGGCGGCAGCGAGACGGCGGCCGTGGTCGCGGCAAACTGAGTTTCTTCGTCGGCCGGCCCACCCGGTTGGCGCATGCATGTCGTTACCGGACCTTCCGAAGTCGGCATGCGGTTAGCAAAAACAGTGTAATGTGCGGAGAAGATGCCTTCCGGCATTGGGAACCGCATTGATGTTTTTGTCCGTTTTCGACCTCTTCAAGATCGGCATTGGCCCGTCGAGTTCCCACACGATGGGGCCGATGACGGCGGCTGCCCGCTTTCTCGACGAATTGCTGAACGGCGACTGGCCGCGGCCCTACGGCGCATCCGTCGCGCGGCTCTCCGCCAGCCTGCACGGGTCGCTCGCCTATACCGGCATCGGCCATGGCACCGACCGCGCGGTGATTCTGGGACTGACCGGACAGACCCCACTGACGGTCGATCCGGATGCGGTCGACGCCGCGATCGCCGAAGTCGCGGAGAACAAGCGCGTCACCCCGCCCGGCCATCCCGGCTACCGGTTCGATCCGAAGGTCGACCTCGTCCTCGACAGGAAGACGCCACTGACCGGCCACGCCAACGGCATGGCCTTCAACGCTCTCGATGCGGATGACCGCGTGCTGCTGCGGCGCATATACTATTCGATCGGCGGCGGCTTTGTCGTCTCGGACGAGGAGTTGCAGCGGCTGAAGTCGCGCGGGCCGGAGGCGGCGGCCAATGACGTGCCCTATCCGTTTTCCCATGCGGCGGAAATGCTCGCCATGGCGGCGAAAAGCGGCCTGTCGATCGCCGAGATGAAGCGCGCGAACGAGGAGACCCGGCAGACCCGCGCGGCGCTCGACGCCGGGCTCGACCAGGTCTGGGAGGCGATGCGCGGCTGTATCGAGCGCGGCCTGGCCAAGGAGGGCATCATGCCCGGCGGCCTGAAGGTGAAGCGACGCGCGCGGCAGTTGCACGACAAGCTGCAGGAGGAATGGCGGCAGAACCGGCCGAATCCGCTGCTGGCCAACGACTGGCTGTCGATCTACGCCATGGCGGTGAACGAGGAGAACGCCGCCGGCGGCCGCGTCGTCACCGCGCCGACCAACGGCGCGGCGGGCGTCATCCCGGCCGTTCTGCGCTACTGGCTGCATTTTCACCCCGAGGCCGACCAGGCCGGCATCCGCGATTTCCTGCTGACGGCGGCTGCCGTCGGCGGCATCATCAAGCACAATGCCTCGATCTCCGGCGCCGAGGTCGGCTGCCAGGGTGAGGTCGGCTCCGCCTCCGCCATGGCGGCCGCGGGCCTCGCCGCCGTGCTCGGCGGCACCGCGATGCAGGTCGAGAACGCCGCCGAGATTGCGCTGGAACATCATCTCGGCATGACCTGCGACCCCGTCGGCGGGCTGGTGCAGGTGCCCTGCATCGAGCGGAACGCGCTGGGCGCCGTAAAGGCGGTGACCGCCGCCTCGCTGGCGCTGAAGGGCGATGGCACCCATTTCGTGCCCCTCGACGCCGCGATCGAAACCATGCGCCAGACCGGCCTCGACATGAACGAGAAGTACAAGGAAACCAGTCTCGGCGGGCTGGCGGTCAATGTGGTGGAGTGTTGAGCGCTCTTTCAATTGGTACTGAATAGTGATACCAATCTGGTATGAAGCGCCGACATCGCGCCACGCTCGGAGCAATCTTCGCCAGACCAACGAGCGGCACGATACGGTGGTCCGACATCGAGGCGCTTTTCATTGCCCTCGGTGGTGACGTTTCGGAACGTGAAGGATCGCGCGTCGGCGTCTTTCTGTTTGGCGAGGTGCGGGTATTTCACCGGCCGCACCCGTCGCCGGAAACGGACAAGGGGGCCGTGACCTCCATTCGAAAATGGCTCGAAGCGAACGAAGTAGTCCCATGAAGAATGTTCTCGATATTGACGGCTACAGGGCGGTGGTTGCGTTCGACCCCGAAATCCGTCTGTTCCGCGGCGAATTTCTCGGGCTTTCCGGGGGAGCGGATTTCTACGCCGGCACGGTGGATGCGCTGTACGACGAAGGCCGCAACTCTTTGCGGGTGTTCCTCGACATGTGCCGTGAAAAGGGCATCGAGCCGCGCCGCGCGTATTCGGGGCGGTTCAATATACGTCTCGATCCGGAGACCCACGCGGCGGCGGCAATCGCGGCTGCCGCGAATGACCTCAGCCTGAACGAATGGGTCGCCGAGGCGATAGGCTCGGCCGCCAAGCAGGCGTGACAATTCTGCCCCTGTGGACAATCGCCCCCGCTGTTGACCCGTGCCGTCCGGCGACCTAATTCGTCCCCATGTCGCTCCACATGCTGAAACTCTGCGTCGGCGCCGAGAGTGTCGAGGATCTCGAGGAATGGATCGGCGAGCGGCTCGACGAGGCTCGGGCCAAGGGCCGCCCTGCCGAGCAGTTTCACACGACACGGATGCTGCCGACCAAAGCGGACGAACTGACCGCGGGCGGTTCGCTCTACTGGGTGATCAAGGGCAATGTGCAGTGCCGCCAGCGCCTGCTTGAAATCCGGCCGTTCACCGATGCGGAAGGCATCTCGCGGTGCCATCTCGTGCTGGAGCCGAGCGTCGTGCGCACCGAGTGGCAGCCGCGCCGCCCGTTCCAGGGCTGGCGCTACCTCAAGGCGACTGAGGCGCCGCGCGATCTCGCGGCGGGCGAGGGCGGCTGGCAGTTGCTGCCGCCCGATCTCAGGCTCGAACTGGCCAATCTCGGCCTGCTCTGAGCCGCGAATTTACCTCGCCGCTTTACCAAATCGGGCGATTTTCAACGATTTTGACACATATTCATTGAATCAATACCGCTCGGCGCGCATCATGCTGGTGGGCGTGGAGTGTGTCATGTTGCTGTCGAGTATGAGGGGTCTCCCATCGGGAGGCGCGCGGCGCGCGGCTCATGTCATTGTCGTGGGCAATGAAAAGGGCGGCTCGGGCAAGTCCACCACCGCCATGCATATCGCGGTCGCCCTCCTGAAATCCGGCTATTCGGTCGCGACCGTCGATCTCGACGGACGGCAATTGTCGCTGACGCGCTATGTCGAGAATCGCGGCCGCTGGGCCCGGGCCGCCGGCGTGTCGCTGGCCGTGCCGGAGCATTTTCACGTTCCCCCGTCGCGCCGCGAAAGCCTGACCGACTCGGAAGGCGAGGAATTCCGCAAGCTGACCGACGGCCTGAGCGAGGTCGAGGCCCGGCACGACTTTGTCGTCATCGACACGCCCGGCTCCGACACGTTTCTCAACCGCCTGGCGCACCGGATCGCCGACACGCTGATCACGCCGATGAACGACAGCTTCATCGATTTCGACGTGCTCGGCCGGATCGACCCGGTCAGCTACGAGATCCTCGACGTGTCGCAATATGCCGCGTCCGTGCGCGACGCGCGGCGCGAGCGGCGGCAGGCCGACAACGCGATCCTCGACTGGGTGGTGGTGCGCAACCGCATGGCCAACATCACCTCGCGCAACGAGAAGCGCGTGGAGTCCTGCCTGCGCAACCTGTCGATGAAGCTCGGCTTCCGCATCGCCGACGGCATTTCCGAGCGCGTCATCTTCCGCGAGTTCTTCCCCGTCGGCCTCACCGCGCTCGACGATTTCGACGAACGCGTGCTGGGTTCGCGGCCGACGCTGTCGCATCTGGCGGCACGGCAGGAGATTCGCCAGCTGGTCGCCGCGCTCCGCCTGCCGACGGACGAAGTCGGCCGCAAGCGCGCCGAGGCGAGGCAGCGCTATGCCGAGACGATCGGGCGGCCGATCGCGATGCCGGACATCTTCGCGAACTGACGCGGCCACTTGCGCTCGGCGCGGCCGCGCCACATCTTCCCTGCATGAACGACAGACAACCGCCGGCGCCGCGCGCGTCCGAAAAGTCGGCCGTCGACGCCTTCGTCCGGCAGGCGAGGGCGCTGGCCGAGGCGAAGTCGGGCGGCGGCCGCCTGATCCTGGCTCTGGACGCGACGATGAGCCGGCAGCCGACCTGGGACCTCGCCTGCGAATTGCAGGCCGACATGTTCGACGCGGCCGCGCGCTCCGGCAAGCTCGACATCCAACTCGTCTATTTCCGCGGCCTCGGCGAATGCCGCGCCTCGTCCTTCGTCGGCGGGCCGGCGGCGCTGAAGGCGCTGATGACCCGCATCGACTGCCGCGCGGGGCACACCCAGATCGGCAAGGTGCTGGCGCATGCGCTGAAGGAGAACGCGGCGGCCAAGGTGCAGGCGCTGGTCTATATCGGCGACGCGATGGAAGAGAACATCGACGACCTCGCGGTACAGGCCGGCGCGCTCGGCCTGCGCGGCGTGCCTGTGTTCCTGTTCCAGGAGGGCAAGGACCACCTGGCCGAAACTGCGTTCAAGGAAATCGCGCGGCTGACCAGGGGCGCCTGGTTCCGGTTCGACCGGCAGGCGGCAGCCAACCTGTCGCGGCTCCTGTCTGCCATCGCCGTCTTCGCCACCGGCGGCCTGAAGGCGCTGGAGAAGCGCGGCACGGCGGAGGACCGCCTGCTCATCGCCAACATGAGCCAGGGCGGCGGGCCGAAGACCGGATGAGGTGGCTGTTCTTCATCATTGCCGTGGCGGCGGTGGCGGGAATGGCCGGCTGGGCCTTCGTCCGCGCCAATCCCGCGCAACTCGCTTCGGGCATCCGTGCCGTCGGGCCGGTCGCGGTCGGCGTCGTCGGCGTCGCGCTGGTGCTGATTGGCCGGCCGCAGATCGGGGGCGTGCTGCTGGCGGCCGCAATCGCATGGTGGGCTGCCGGCAGGCGCAGCGGCGCCGTGAGGAGCCAGCCAGGCAGGAAGTCGACCGTCCGCACGGCGATGCTCGAGATGCAACTGGACCATGACAGCGGCGGGCTGGAAGGCATGGTCCTGGCCGGCCGGCACGAGGGCCGCATCCTGGGCGAACTGGATCTTGCCGAGCTGATGGCGCTTCGCGCCGAGGTGCTCGCCGACGGCGAGAGCCTGCAGCTACTTGAGACGTATCTTCAGGGCCGCTTTCCCGCCTGGCGAGACGACGTTGATCCGGACGTCGACGGCGGGAAGGCTGGCGCGCCAGCTTCTGGCGCCATGACTGAGAAGGAGGCCTACCAGATCCTTGGTCTTGAACCGGGCGCCAGCGCGGCGGACATCCGCAAGGCGCATCGCCGCCTTATGCAGCGCCTGCACCCCGATCTCGGCGGATCGTCCTTCCTTGCGGCGCGGATCAACGAGGCCAAGGATTTCCTGCTCTCTATGCACGGCTAGTCTCCTTCGACACAAAACACTTCCGGGAGAGTGTGGTGAGCTGACCTACTGCTGGACGGCGTAGCAGGCGATCGAGCGCTTCTTCAGTGCGGCGCAGGTTTTCGTTGCCTGCGTCTGCGACGGGAAGCCGCTGAAGCGGGCGCGGATATAGGTCGTGCCGCCCTTGTCGAAGCGCTCGGTGAACGGCGATGCCGAGGCGAGCAGGCTGGCGGCCTTGTCGCTGGTCTTGTCGAGCAGTGCGCGGGCTTCGGCTTCCGAGCCGACCGACCCGACCTGGATCACCCAGCCCGATGCGACTGACGAGGTCTTCACCGGATCGATCGCGGCAACCTCGACGGCGTCGGCGATCGGCTCTTCGGGGCGAGGCTGCGGCCGGGCATAGGCGACCTCGACGGGCGCTTCCGGACGGGCGGCGGGTACCGGCGCCTTCGCGCGCTTGGTTTCGACCAGCGATGCGACCACCAGATCCTGCGCCTCGATCTTGCGCGCGGCGACCAGCGCACCGCCCTCGCGGGTGGACGCCTTCGGCAGGTATGCCGCGATCAGCTTCTTCATCGTGTTGTTGCGTTCCGCGCCCGACGTGCCGCCCATCACGACGGCGACGAGCTTGCGGTCGCCCGATTTGACCGAGGTGACGAGGTTGAAGCCGGAGGCGCGGGTGTAGCCGGTCTTGATGCCGTCGACGCCGGCGACCTGGCCGAGCAGCCGGTTGTGGTTGCTCATGCGCGACTTGCCGAAGGCGAAGGAGCGCGTCGAGAAATAGGAGTAGTATTTCGGGAAATGCTCGCGCAGCGCGATGCCGAGCGTCGCCATGTCGCGCGCCGTCGTCTTCTGCGCCACGTCCGGCAGGCCGGAGGCGTTGCGGAAGGTCGTCGAGCTCATGCCGATCTTGCGCGCCTTGGTCGTCATCATCCGGGCGAAATTCGCTTCGGAACCGCCGAGCAGTTCGCCCAGCGCCGCGGCCGCGTCGTTGGCGGACTTGGTCACGAGACCCAGAATCGCCTGTTCGACCGTGATCGAGGCGCCGGGGCGGACGCCGAGCTTCGTCGGCGGCCTGGCGGCGGCGTATTGCGAGAACGGCACCCGGGTGTTCTTGGAGATTTTTCCAGCGGTCATCGCCTCGAAGGTCATGTAGAGCGTCATCATCTTGGTCAGCGACGCAGGATAGCGCAGCGCGTCCGCGTTCGACGAATAGAGCGTCTTGCCGGTATTGGCGTCGATGACGATCGCCGCGCGCTTTGACTGGGCCGCCGCGTCGGTCGCGGGAACAAGCGCCGCCACGGTCGTGGCGACGACGAGGGCGATGAACGGACGGAGGGATTTGCGGACGATGGAGAACATGCCGGCTGACGCGTGACTCACTGCTACACCCTTTGTTTTCTGATTGAACCTGCGCGGCAAAGGTCACCGCGCGACATGAGAAGCGAAGCTACGGGGTCAGCGTTACCAATCCGTTTATGGTAACCGGAACGTTCATCTTTTCCGGCCGAATTGAATCGGATTCGAAGCGACATATGTAGGGGCGGGCGCTGGCGCCGCGGTTGCGCCGATGGTCGCCGGAGCTGCCCAAGCGGTCGGTTCGGCAATCGCGAAAGGGCTTGTGTTTTCGAGCCATTGCCGCTAATCGCCCGCATCCGAAACGCAACAGTCGCCAAGGAAGAATACGATGGCTAAGAGCAAATTCGAGCGGACCAAGCCGCATGTGAACATCGGGACGATTGGTCACGTCGACCATGGCAAGACGTCGCTGACGGCTGCGATCACCAAGTATTTTGGCGAATACAAGCGCTACGACCAGATCGACGCGGCGCCGGAAGAGAAGGCGCGCGGCATCACGATCTCGACGGCGCATGTCGAATACGAGACGCCTGCCCGCCACTACGCTCACGTCGACTGCCCCGGCCACGCCGACTATGTGAAGAACATGATCACGGGCGCTGCGCAGATGGACGGCGCGATCCTGGTCGTGTCGGCGGCCGACGGCCCGATGCCGCAGACCCGCGAGCACATCCTGCTGGCGCGTCAGGTCGGCGTTCCGGCGCTGGTCGTGTTCCTGAACAAGGTCGACCTGGTCGACGACGCGGAACTGCTCGAACTGGTCGAGCTGGAAGTGCGCGAGCTCCTGTCGAAGTATGAATATCCGGGCGACGACATTCCGATGATCAAGGGTTCGGCGGTCGCCGCGCTCGAGGACAAGGACAAGAAGATCGGCGAGGACGCGATCCGCGAGCTGATGGCGGCGGTCGACGCCTACATCCCGACGCCGGAGCGTCCGATCGACAAGCCGTTCCTGATGCCGATCGAGGACGTGTTCTCGATCTCGGGCCGCGGCACGGTGGTGACCGGCCGCGTCGAGCGCGGCATCGTCAAGGTTGGCGAGGAAGTCGAGATCGTCGGCATCCGCGCGACCTCGAAGACGACCGTGACCGGCGTCGAAATGTTCCGCAAGCTGCTCGATCAGGGCCAGGCTGGCGACAACATCGGCGCGCTGGTGCGCGGCGTCGACCGCGAGGGCGTCGAGCGCGGCCAGGTTCTGGCCAAGCCCGGCACGGTGAAGCCGCACAAGAAGTTCGTGGCCGAGGCCTACATCCTGACGAAGGAGGAGGGCGGCCGCCACACGCCGTTCTTCACCAACTACCGTCCGCAGTTCTACTTCCGCACGACGGACGTGACGGGCATCGTGTCGCTGCCGGAAGGCACCGAGATGGTGATGCCGGGCGACAACATCACGGTCGACGTCGAGCTGATCGTGCCGATCGCGATGGAAGAGAAGCTGCGCTTCGCCATCCGCGAAGGCGGCCGCACCGTCGGCGCCGGCATCGTCGCCAGCATCAAGGAATAGTCGGGATCAACGGATCTGGCGGGCGCGGATACGCCGCGCCCAACCGGACAACGAAGTGAGAAGGGGCAGGTTTTACCTGCCCTTTTTTGTTGTCTCATCTCCAGTGGTCGTCCAGACTTACGGCGTGGCAGGAGGAATGCGCTTGAAGAGACCAGTCGCGTATATGGCGTTGTTGCTGGCGCCACTGCTTATGTCGGGGTCGCCTGCCAACGCCGACGCCGAGGCTGATGCGGCATTCTTGGCGGAAGTCACGGTCAGCGATACTACTATGGCGACGATGCGCTCGCTTGCGATGCCAGCTACGGAGAGGGTGTCACGAGCCCCGCACCAAGGCAGGCTGCTGACGACCCGCGCCAGGGAAGAATATCTGGCGATCTTCGGCGAGCAGTTCGACTATCTGATGCGAAACGACATCCTGATCGCCCAGAAGCAGGTGTTCTTGAAGCTCTACTCGCCTGACGAACTTGCCAAGATACGATCCATGTTCGAATCGGAGGCTTGGGCGATCCTGCAATCCCGGTCGGGACCTCATCAGGAGGCGCTGGTCACAGCAGGCATGACCAAGTCGGACGCAATCGCCAAGTACATCATGGCGAGGCTGGAGACGCGTGCCCGCGAAGAGAAATTCGAAATCTGGGAGGAACCCGGCATGGTGCAACGTCTGCAGAATGTGCTTGGAAGCGAAAAGCCTTGACGTGAGACTTGCATTTCGGAGTGTTTGCCCTTAGTGCCTCCGCTCGTTACGGGCATAGCTCAGTTGGTAGAGCGGCGGTCTCCAAAACCGCAGGTCGTAGGTTCGAGCCCTGCTGCCCGTGCCAGTCCCCGCAAGGGATTGGAAATGCCATAGTCGACGAGGGACGATTGGATGGTTCCTGGCCGGCGTTTGAACATGAAGCGACATGCGGGCCTTGCGTGGCCGGCGAATCGTCTTTATGTAGGCATGACAGACACGCGGTGCGTGGAGCTGGGCAACCGGCTTTACGCGCCTAATTGCATGGAAATTTCGGCGGTGATTCGCCGGTTTTCGTGACGCTTCTTCGAGGAAGCATGCCCCGGCGACGGGACATCCAAGAGAACGGTCCGGTCAACGGGCCTGGAAAACAGAGCGGCATATGGCTTCGAAGACCAACAATCCTTTCGTCTTTATCCAGCAGGTCCGGTCGGAGACGGCCAAGGTGACCTGGCCCTCGCGGCGCGAAACGATGATCTCGACCATCATGGTGCTCGTTTTCGCTTTCATCGCGGCGATCTTCTTTTTCGCCGCCGACCAGCTGATGGCGTTTGGGGTCGAACTGATCCTCGGCATCGGGCGCTGATTTCACCGGCGACCACGGAGACAATGCAGAACATGACCGCGCGGTGGTACATCGTCCATGCTTACTCGAATTTCGAGAAGAAGGTCGCCGAAGACATCGAGCTGAAGGCCAAGCAGAAGGGTCTTTGGGATTCGTTCGAGAAGATCCTCGTGCCGACCGAAAAGGTCGTCGAGGTGCGCCGCGGCCGCAAGGTCGACGCCGAGCGCAAGTTCTTCCCTGGCTACGTGCTGGTTCGGGCCAACCTGACCGACGCCGTGTTCTCGCTGATCAAGAACACGCCGCGCGTCACCGGGTTCCTTGGCGATTCGAAGCCGGTGCCGATCAGCGACGCCGAGGCCGACCGCATTTTGCACCAGGTGCAGGAGGGCGTCGAGCGCCCGAAGCCTTCGATCACCTTCGAGATCGGCGAGGCGGTGCGCGTGTCGGACGGGCCTTTCGCCTCCTTCAACGGCTTCGTCCAGGAAGTCGACGAGGAGCGGGCGCGGCTCAAGGTGGAAGTGTCGATCTTCGGGCGCGCCGTGCCGGTGGATCTCGAATTCGGTCAGGTCGAGAAGGCCTGATTGGGGTCGGGCCGAGAGGCCTGACCAGGGCGTCCGGTTCGCCGGGTGCCTGAACGGGTGGGAGGAGAGGCGGCTTTTGCCGGCCGCGCGAACTCCGGACCACCAGACTGCAACCGCCGGCTCGAGAGTCCGGCACGAAACAAGGGCAGATGAGAAATGGCTAAGAAAGTAGCAGGCCAGCTCAAGCTCCAGGTCAAGGCAGGATCGGCCACGCCGTCCCCGCCGATCGGCCCGGCGCTCGGTCAGCGTGGCATCAACATCATGGAGTTCTGCAAGGCGTTCAACGCGCAGACCCAGGAGATGGAAAAGGGATCGCCGGTTCCGGTGGTCATCACCTATTACGCCGACAAGTCGTTCACCTTCGCCATGAAGACGGCTCCCGTGAGCTACTTCCTGAAGAAGGCGGCGAACCTGACCTCGGGCTCCAAGGAGCCGGGCAAGAAGGTCGCCGGCCAGGTGACGCGCGCCAAGGTGCGCGAGATCGCCGAAGCCAAGATGAAGGACCTGAACGCCAACGACGTCGACGCAGCGATGCGCATGGTCGAGGGCTCCGCCCGTTCGATGGGCCTGGAAGTGGTGGGCTGAGATCATGGCAAAGGTTGCAAAGCGAGTTGCCAAGTCCCGCGAGGGCATCGATCGTGACAAGAGCTACGCCCTCGACGAGGCCGTGAAGCTGTTGAAGGATCGCGCCAGCGCCAAGTTCGACGAGACGATCGAGGTTGCGATGAACCTCGGCGTCGACCCGCGCCATGCCGACCAGATGGTCCGCGGCGTGGTCAATCTGCCGAACGGCACCGGCCGCACGGTGCGCGTCGCCGTGTTCGCGCGCGGCGCGAAGGCTGAAGAGGCGAAGGCTGCCGGCGCCGACATCGTCGGAGCGGAAGATCTGGTCGACATCGTCCAGAAGGGCGAGATCAACTTCGACCGCTGCATCGCCACGCCTGACATGATGCCGCTCGTCGGCCGTCTCGGCAAGGTGCTCGGCCCGCGCGGCATGATGCCGAACCCGAAGGTCGGCACGGTGACGATGGATGTCGCGGCCGCCGTCAAGGCGTCGAAGGGCGGCGCCGTCGAGTTCCGCGTCGAGAAGGCCGGCATCGTCCACGGCGGCGTCGGCAAGGTGTCGTTCGACGCCAATGCGATCGCCGAGAACATCCGCGCCTTCGCTGACGCGGTGATCAAGGCCAAGCCGACCGGCGCCAAGGGCAACTACGTCAAAAAGGTCTCGCTGACCTCGACGATGGGCCCGGGCCTGAAGATCGACGTCGCGACCCTCAGCGCAAGCTGAGTTCGCTTCAGGAACGGCGCGCAAGCGCCTGTTCCGATACAAGAATTCCGGGCCCGGCAACGGGCTCGGGGTGCCGGGAGGAAACTTCCGGCTTCCTGTCCGAGATTGCAGGCGGAAGAGACGCAAGTCTCGCCCTTAATTCGAATGGGCCTGCATGAGACGGGGTCGACCGGACAAAGGAGCTTCTGGCTCCGATGAATGGTTCGAACCGTGTTTGCCTTTTGTCTGCATGGCGGGAAACCGCCATGACGAAAGGGGACAGGATCCTCGAACGTCGTTCGGGAGGTCCTTTGCAGGATGTCCCGCGCGGCAAAAGGCAACCGGCAGTCGGTCCGCTGTGGGCAGGCTGCCAACTGGAGATAGGCAGTGGAAAGAGCGGAAAAGCGCGAATTCGTCACGGGCCTGAACGACGTGTTCAAGAGCACGGGTTCAGTGGTCGTGGCCCACTACGCCGGTATCACCGTTGCGCAGATGAACGATCTTCGTTCGAAAATGCGCGCAGCGGGCGGCACCGTCAAGGTAGCGAAGAACCGTCTCGCCATGATCGCCCTTCAGGGTACGGAATCCGAAAGCATCAAGGGCCTGTTCAAGGGACAGACTCTGATCGCCTATTCGGACGATCCGGTTGTGGCGCCGAAGGTCGCCTCCGATTTCGCCAAGGGGAATGAGAAACTCATCATTCTCGGTGGCGCGATGGGATCGACCGCTCTCGACGCGAATGGGGTGAAGGCTCTGGCCACGCTCCCGTCGCTCGACGAGCTGCGCGCCAAGCTGGTTGGCATGATCGCCACCCCGGCAACCCGCATCGCCCAGGTCGTCAACGCGCCGGCAGCACAGCTCGCCCGCGTCTTTGGCGCCTACGCCCGGAAGGACGAAGAAGTGGCATGAGGCCGTTTCTCGCTGTCAACAAAGGCGGGTTCTCCCGCCTCTTCAACAACACGTTTCGAACCAATTGAAGGAATATGAAAATGGCTGATCTGTCCAAGATCGTTGACGAACTGTCGAGCCTGACCGTCCTCGAGGCGGCTGAGCTGTCGAAGCTGCTGGAAGAGAAGTGGGGCGTTTCCGCTGCTGCTCCGGTGGCGGTTGCCGCCGGCGGCGGCGCTGGCGCCGCTGCTGCGGCCCCGGCTGAAGAGAAGACCGAGTTTGACGTCATCCTGTCGGATGCCGGCGCTCAGAAGATCAACGTGATCAAGGAAGTCCGCGCGATCACCGGTCTCGGCCTCAAGGAAGCCAAGGACCTGGTCGAAGCGGCTCCGAAGCCGGTCAAGGAAGGCGTCAACAAGGCTGACGCCGACAAGATCAAGGCCCAGCTGGAAGCAGCCGGCGCCAAGGTCGAACTGAAGTAACACGCGTCCGGCGGACGGCCCCGCGCCGTCCGCCGCTCTTTTCGCGGAGAAGAGGCCCGCGTTCTTGGGCAAGTGCTGGAAAACCCTTTTTCCGAAGGCCGCCAACGGCTTTCCGAAAACGGGTTTTTGACCGTTTTGAATGGCCGCTGCGATGCGCGCGGCAGAGAATAGCCAATAGGCAAAGGAGCGACGATGGCCCAGACCCACACGTTCAACGGTCGCAGGCGGGTCCGCAGCTTTTTCGGAAAGATCCCGGAAGTTGCGGAAATGCCGAACCTGATCGAGGTTCAGAAGGCTTCCTACGACCAGTTCCTGATGGTCGACGAGCCGGAAGGCGGCCGTCCGGACGAAGGACTGCAGGCGGTGTTCCGGTCGGTTTTCCCGATTTCGGACTTTTCCGGAGCGTCGATGCTCGAATTCGTCAAATACGAGTTCGAAGCGCCGAAGTTCGACGTTGACGAGTGCCGCCAGCGCGACCTGACCTATGCCGCGCCGCTGAAGGTGACGCTGCGCCTGATCGTGTTCGATATCGACGAGGATACCGGCGCGAAGTCGATCAAGGACATCAAGGAGCAGGATGTCTACATGGGCGACATGCCGCTCATGACCATGAACGGCACGTTCATCGTCAACGGCACCGAGCGCGTCATCGTCTCGCAGATGCACCGTTCCCCGGGCGTCTTCTTCGACCACGACAAGGGCAAGTCGCACTCGTCGGGCAAGCTGCTGTTCGCCGCGCGCGTCATCCCCTATCGCGGCTCGTGGCTCGACATCGAGTTCGATTCCAAGGACGTCGTGCACGCCCGCATCGACCGCCGCCGCAAGATCCCGGCGACGTCGCTGCTGATGGCGCTCGGCATGGACGGCGAGGAAATCCTGTCGACCTTCTACAACACGCTGACCTACGAGCGTGACGGCGACGAGTGGCGCGTGCCGTTCTCGCCGGAGCGTTTCCGCGGCCGCAAGGCGGTCACCGACATGATCGACGCCGACACCGGCGAGGTCGTCGTCGAGGCCGGCAAGAAGATCACCGTGCGCCAGGCGCGCCAGCTGGCCGAGAAGGGCCTGAAGGCGATCAAGGCGACCATCGACGACCTGATCGGCTCCTATATCGCCGAGGACATCGTCAACCCAGAGACCGGCGAGATCTATCTCGAGGCCGGTGAAGAGCTCGACCTCGTCGTCGACGCGAAGGGCCAGCGCAAGGGCAACCTGCTCGACCTGATCAATTCGGGCGTCCACGAGATCAACGTGCTCGACATCGACCACGTCAACATCGGCCCCTACATCCGCAACACGCTGGCGATCGACAAGAACGAGAGCCGGCAGGACGCGCTGTTCGACATCTACCGCGTCATGCGTCCCGGCGAGCCGCCGACGCTCGACACGGCGGAAGCCATGTTCAAGTCGCTGTTCTTCGACTCCGAGCGCTACGACCTCTCCGCGGTCGGCCGCGTCAAGATGAACATGCGCCTCGAGCTGAAGGCCGAGGACACCGTGCGCGTGCTCCGCAAGGAAGACATCCTCGCGGTCGTCAAGACGCTGGTGGAACTGCGCGACGGCAAGGGCGAGATCGACGACATCGACAATCTCGGCAACCGCCGCGTCCGTTCGGTCGGCGAGCTGATGGAGAACCAGTACCGCGTCGGCCTCCTGCGCATGGAGCGCGCGATCAAGGAGCGCATGTCGTCGATCGAGATCGACACGGTCATGCCGCAGGACCTGATCAACGCCAAGCCGGCGGCCGCCGCCGTGCGCGAGTTCTTCGGCTCGTCGCAGCTGTCGCAGTTCATGGACCAGACCAACCCGCTGTCGGAGATCACCCACAAGCGCCGCCTCTCGGCGCTTGGACCGGGCGGCCTGACCCGCGAGCGCGCAGGCTTCGAAGTCCGCGACGTGCACCCGACCCACTACGGCCGCATCTGCCCGATCGAGACGCCGGAAGGCCCGAACATCGGTCTGATCAACTCGCTGGCCACCTTCGCCCGCGTCAACAAGTACGGCTTCATCGAGACGCCGTACCGCAAGATCGCGGACGGCAAGGTGACCAACGACGTCAGCTACCTGTCGGCGATGGAAGAGTCGAAGCACTATGTCGCGCAGGCGAACGCGGAGCTCGACAAGGACGGCCGTTTCGTCGACGAATTCGTCATCTGCCGGCACGCCGGCGAAGTGATGATGGCGCCGCGCGAAAACGTCGACCTGATGGACGTGTCGCCGAAGCAGCTCGTGTCGGTCGCGGCCGCGCTCATTCCGTTCCTCGAGAACGATGACGCGAACCGCGCGCTGATGGGCTCGAACATGCAGCGCCAGGCCGTTCCGCTGGTCCGCGCCGAGGCGCCGTTCGTCGGCACCGGCATGGAGCCGATCGTCGCCCGCGACTCCGGCGCCGCCATCGGCGCGCGGCGTGGCGGCGTGGTCGACCAGGTCGACGCGACGCGTATCGTCATCCGCGCCACCGAAGGTCTCGAGGCCGGCAAGTCGGGCGTCGACATCTACCGGCTGATGAAGTTCCAGCGTTCGAACCAGAACACCTGCATCAACCAGCGTCCGCTGGTCCGCATGGGCGATCTGGTCAACAAGGGCGACATCATCGCCGACGGTCCGTCTACCGACCTCGGCGATCTGGCGCTCGGCCGCAACGTGCTCGTCGCGTTCATGCCGTGGAACGGCTACAACTACGAGGACTCGATCCTGCTCTCGGAGAAGATCGTCTCGGACGACGTCTTCACCTCGATCCACATCGAGGAATTCGAGGTCATGGCCCGCGACACCAAGCTCGGGCCGGAGGAAATCACGCGCGACATTCCGAACGTCTCGGAAGAAGCGCTGAAGAACCTCGACGAAGCCGGCATCGTTTACATCGGCGCCGAAGTGGCGCCGGGCGACATCCTCGTCGGCAAGATCACGCCTAAGGGCGAAAGCCCGATGACGCCGGAGGAAAAGCTGCTGCGCGCCATCTTCGGCGAGAAGGCCTCCGACGTGCGCGACACCTCGATGCGCATGCCTCCGGGCACCTTCGGCACGATCGTCGAAGTGCGCGTCTTCAACCGCCACGGCGTGGAGAAGGACGAGCGCGCGATGGCGATCGAGCGCGAGGAGATCGAGCGTCTGGCCAAGGACCGCGACGACGAGCAGGCGATCCTCGACCGCAACGTCTACGGCCGCCTGGCCGGGATGCTGACGGGCAAGGACGCGATTGCCGGACCGAAGAGCTTCAAGAAGGGCTCCAAGGTCGCCAAGGAGACGCTGGACGACTATCCGCGTTCGCAGTGGTGGCAGTTCGCCGTCGAGGACGAGAAGGCCCAGAGCGAGATCGAGGCCCTGCGCGGCCAGTACGACGAGTCCAAGAAGGCGCTGGAACAGCGCTTCATGGACAAGGTCGAGAAGGTGCAGCGCGGCGACGAAATGCCTCCGGGCGTGATGAAGATGGTCAAGGTCTTCGTCGCGGTGAAGCGCAAGATCCAGCCGGGCGACAAGATGGCCGGCCGTCACGGCAACAAGGGTGTCGTGTCGCGGATCGTGCCGGTGGAAGACATGCCGTTCCTCGAAGACGGAACGCATGCCGACATCGTGCTGAACCCGCTCGGCGTGCCGTCGCGCATGAACGTCGGACAGATCCTGGAGACGCATCTTGGCTGGGCCTGCGCTGGCATGGGCAAGAAGATCGGCCAGCTGATCGACGCCTACAAGCAGGGCGGCGACATCAAGCCGCTGCGCAAGACGATCGAGACGCTGATCCCGGAGAACAACCGCAACGAGCCGGTCCGCCAGTATGACGACGCTTCGATCCTTCTTCTGGGCGACCAGATGAAGCGGGGCGTGTCGATCGCGACGCCGGTGTTCGACGGCGCCAACGAGGCCAACATCAATGCGATGCTGACCGAGGCAGGCCTGCACACGAGCGGTCAGTCGACCCTCTATGACGGCCGCACGGGCGAGGCTTTCGACCGCAAGGTGACGATGGGCTACATCTACATGCTCAAGCTGCACCACCTGGTGGACGACAAGATCCACGCGCGTTCGATCGGGCCGTATTCGCTCGTCACCCAGCAGCCGCTCGGCGGCAAGGCGCAGTTCGGTGGCCAGCGCTTCGGCGAAATGGAGGTCTGGGCGCTGGAAGCCTATGGCGCCGCCTACACGCTGCAGGAGATGCTGACGGTGAAGTCCGACGACGTCGCCGGCCGCACCAAGGTCTACGAGGCGATCGTGCGCGGCGACGACACGTTCGAGGCGGGCATTCCGGAGAGCTTCAACGTTCTCGTCAAGGAAATGCGCTCGCTTGGCCTCAACGTCGAGCTCGAGGACACCCGGATCGACGAGCATCCGGTCCGGCTGCCCGACGCGGCCGAATAGGACGACGCTGCGCGCCGCGGAGATTTCGCGGCGCGCGCGACACGATACGATGCGGCGGCCACGGTTCCGCCAGACCAGGGGGCTATCCCGCCCCGACGCATTCAGAGGGACTTCGGTCCCCAACAGGAGAACGGCATGAACCAAGAGGTCATGAATCTCTTCAACACCCAGGCTCCGGCCCAGGTGTTCGATTCCATCCGGATTTCGCTCGCCAGCCCCGACAAGATCCTGTCGTGGTCGTTCGGCGAGATCAAGAAGCCCGAGACCATCAACTACCGCACGTTCAAGCCTGAGCGTGACGGCCTGTTCTGCGCGCGCATTTTCGGGCCGATCAAGGATTATGAGTGCCTGTGCGGCAAGTACAAGCGCATGAAATACAAGGGCATCATCTGCGAGAAGTGCGGCGTCGAAGTCACGCTGTCGCGCGTCCGCCGCGAGCGCATGGGCCATATCGAACTCGCCGCTCCGGTCGCCCACATCTGGTTCCTGAAGTCGCTGCCGTCGCGCATCGGCACGCTGCTCGACATGACCCTGAAGGACATCGAGCGCGTCCTCTATTTCGAGAACTACATCGTCACCGAGCCCGGCCTGACCGCCCTGAAGGAGCATCAGCTCCTGTCGGAAGAGGACTACGTGACGGCCGTCGACGAGTATGGCGAGGATGCCTTCACCGCCATGATCGGCGCCGAGGCGATCCATGAGCTGCTGACTTCGATGGAACTCGAGAAGATCGCCGTCGACCTGCGCGACGAGCTCGGCACCACGACGTCCGAGCTGAAGCAGAAGAAGCTCTTGAAGCGCCTCAAGGTGGTGGAGAACTTCATCGAATCGGGCAACCGCCCGGAATGGATGATCATGAAGATCATTCCGGTCATCCCGCCGGACCTGCGCCCGCTGGTCCCGCTGGACGGTGGCCGCTTCGCCACCTCCGACCTGAACGATCTCTACCGCCGCGTCATCAACCGCAACAACCGCCTGAAGCGGCTGATCGAGCTGCGCGCGCCCGGCATCATCATCCGCAACGAGAAGCGCATGCTTCAGGAAGCGGTCGATGCGCTGTTCGACAACGGCCGCCGCGGCCGCGTCATCACCGGCGCCAACAAGCGTCCGCTGAAGTCGCTCAGCGACATGCTGAAGGGCAAGCAGGGCCGGTTCCGCCAGAACCTGCTCGGCAAGCGCGTCGACTATTCCGGCCGCTCGGTCATCGTGACCGGTCCGGAGCTGAAGCTGCACCAGTGCGGCCTGCCGAAGAAGATGGCGCTCGAACTGTTCAAGCCGTTCATCTACGCCCGCCTCGACGCGAAGGGTTATTCCTCGACCGTCAAGCAGGCAAAGAAGCTGGTCGAGAAGGAAAAGCCGGAAGTCTGGGACATCCTCGACGAGGTCATCCGCGAGCACCCGGTGCTGCTCAACCGCGCGCCGACGCTGCACCGCCTCGGCATCCAGGCATTCGAGCCGATCCTGATCGAAGGCAAGGCGATCCAGCTTCACCCGCTGGTCTGCACCGCCTTCAACGCCGACTTCGACGGCGACCAGATGGCCGTGCACGTCCCGCTGAGCCTCGAGGCCCAGCTGGAAGCGCGCGTCTTGATGATGTCGACCAACAACATCCTGCATCCGGCGTCCGGCGCACCGATCATCGTGCCGTCGCAGGACATGGTGCTTGGCCTCTACTACCTCTCGATCGTCAACCAGAACGAGCCGGGTGAGGGCATGGTTTTCGCCGACATGGGCGAACTGCACCATGCGCTGGAATCCAAGGCCGTCACGCTGCACACCAAGATCAAGGGCCGGTTCAAGACTGTGGACAAGGATGGCAAGCCCGTCTCGCACATCCACGAGACGACGCCCGGCCGCATGATCATCGGCGAACTGCTGCCGAAGAACGTCAACGTGCCGTTCAGCACCTGCAACCAGGAAATGACCAAGAAGAACATCTCCAAGATGATCGACACGGTCTATCGACACTGCGGCCAGAAGGAGACGGTCATCTTCTGCGACCGCATCATGTCGCTCGGCTTTGCGCATGCCTGCAAGGCGGGCATCTCGTTCGGCAAGGACGACATGCTGATCCCGAACGCCAAGATCAAGCTGGTTGCCGACACCGAGGCGCTCGCGAAGGAATACGAGCAGCAGTACAATGACGGCCTGATCACCCAGGGCGAGAAGTACAACAAGGTGGTCGACGCCTGGGCGAAGTGCTCGGAAAAGGTCGCCGAAGAGATGATGGCCCGCATCAAGGCCGTCGAGTTCGAGGACAACGGCCGTCAGAAGCCGATGAACTCGATCTACATGATGTCGCACTCCGGCGCCCGCGGGTCTCCGACCCAGATGCGCCAGCTCGCCGGCATGCGCGGCCTGATGGCGAAGCCTAGCGGAGAGATCATCGAGACGCCGATCATCTCCAACTTCAAGGAGGGCCTGACGGTTCTCGAATACTTCAACTCGACCCACGGCGCCCGCAAGGGCCTCGCGGACACTGCGTTGAAGACCGCGAACTCCGGCTACCTGACCCGCCGTCTCGTCGACGTGGCGCAGGACTGCATCGTCAACACGATCGATTGCGGCACCGACAAGGGCCTCACCATGCAGCCGATCGTCGATGCAGGCCAGGTCGTGGCGTCGCTCGGCCAGCGTATCCTCGGCCGCACGGCGCTGGACGACATCAACCATCCGCTGTCGGGCGAACTGCTGGTCAAGGCCGGCACGCTGATCGACGAGCGCGATGTCGACATCGTCGAGAAGGCCGGTATCCAGTCGGTCCGCATCCGTTCGGCTCTCACCTGCGAGGTGAAGGTCGGCGTGTGCGCCGTCTGCTACGGTCGTGACCTGGCGCGCGGCACGCCCGTCAACCAGGGCGAGGCGGTCGGCGTCATCGCGGCGCAGTCGATCGGCGAGCCGGGCACCCAGCTCACCATGCGTACCTTCCACATGGGCGGCGCGGCGCAGGTTGCCGACCAGTCCTTCCTGGAAGCGTCGTACGAGGGCACGGTGCAGACCCGCAACCGCGCGGTCGTGCGCAACTCGGACGGCAACCTCGTGGTGATGGGCCGCAACATGGCGATCCTGATCCTCGACGAGGCCGGCAAGGAGCGTGCGACGCACCGCGTCACCTACGGCTCGCGTCTCTATGTCGACGATGGCGACAAGGTGAAGCGCGGCCAGCGCATCTCGGAATGGGACCCCTACACCCGTCCGGTGCTGACCGAAGTCGAAGGCCGCGTGACGTTCGAGGATCTGGTCGACGGTCTGTCCGTGCAGGAAACCGCCGACGAGTCGACCGGCATCACCAAGCGCGAGGTCATCGACTGGCGTTCGACCCCGCGCGGTTCGGACCTGAAGCCGGCGATCGTCATCCAGGACTCGAAGGGCAAGATCGCCAAGCTCGCCAAGGGCGGCGACGCGCGCTTCCAGGTCTCCGTGGAAGCCATCCTCTCGGTCGAGCCGGGCGCGATGGTCCGGCCCGGCGACGTGCTGGCGCGTATCCCGATGGAAAGCGCGAAGACCAAGGACATCACCGGCGGTCTGCCGCGTGTTGCCGAGCTCTTCGAGGCCCGCCGTCCGAAGGATCACGCCGTCATCGCCGAGCTCGACGGAACGGTGCGTTTCGGCCGCGACTACAAAAACAAGCGCCGGATCATCATCGAGCCGCACGACCAGAGCCTCGAACCGGTCGAGTATCTCATCCCGAAGGGCAAGCCGTTCCATCTCCAGGACGGCGACGTCATCGAGAAGGGCGACTACATCCTCGACGGCAACCCGGCGCCGCACGACATCCTGGCGATCAAGGGCGTGGAAGCTCTCGCGAGCTACCTCGTCAACGAGATCCAGGAAGTCTACCGCCTGCAGGGCGTCGTGATCAACGACAAGCACATCGAGGTCATCGTCCGGCAGATGCTGCAGAAGATCGAGATCACGGAGCAGGGCGACTCGGTCTACATCCCGGGCGACCATGTCGACGTGATCGAGATGGACGAGGTCAACGAGCGCCTGATCGAAAATGGCAAGCGGCCGGCCCAGGGCCAGCCGGTGCTGCTCGGCATCACCAAGGCGTCGCTGCAGACCCCGTCCTTCATCTCGGCCGCCTCCTTCCAGGAGACGACCCGGGTGCTGACGGAAGCGGCGGTTGCCGGCAAGACCGACACGCTGCAGGGCCTGAAGGAAAACGTCATCGTCGGCCGGCTGATCCCGGCCGGCACCGGCGGCACGATGAGCCAGATCCGGCGCATCGCGACGTCTCGCGACGAGTTGATCCTCGACGAGCGCCGCAAGGCATCGGGCGCGGAGACCGCCGACGCCATGCTGGCGGACATGTCCGCCGCCGAATAGCTCGGGCGCATCAGCGATACGACAAAGGCCGCCGGGGCAACCCGGCGGCCTTTGTCGTTGAAGGTTGCGCCAAAAAAATCGTTCACATCGCCGTGAATGTGAACTTTGTCACAGACGCGAAGTCATTCAAGGCCATTAGGTCACGCTGCGGTCTTCGATCGGGCTTCATCTCCCATTTACCGCATTTTCGGCCGTCCGGGATATGCCCCTCCGGACGGCCTTTTTCTTGGGCGGCGGTTAGATGTCCTCGAAGGTGACGATCGCGACCTCGCCCTCGAGCGCGCCCTGGTAGGCCGAGGCGTGCGGCTCTTCCTCCGGCATGCCGTCCATGTCGCCGATCTGGTCGAGTTCGGCTTCGGCGTAGCCTTCGCTGGCCAGCGCCTCGAGCGCCATCTTGACCGCCGTGTCGTCGTCCGGCGCGACCAGCATGAGGTGCACGCCCTCCGCCTTGCCGCCCTTGCGGCGGAAGGCGCGCCCGGTGATGATCGTCACGGGCTTTTCGTCATTGTCGTTCATGCAGCTGATTCCCGGATGATTCTTTTGAATTGGGCGTTTGCGTTTGCGCGTCGGTGGCAATTTGCCATGAAGCACCCGCCCGCGACACCTCGTGGCCTGCTATATTGTTGTGAAATCCGGACAAACCCCGCAATATCGTTTCCTGGGCGGCCAGGTCGGGTCCAACCGCGCGATATCTGCGGTTTGCGGGGTTGACGGATGGGCCTGCTGCGAGTATCACCCGCGCCAACCGAGCCGATGTGAAGCTTTTCTGTTCGGGGCGACGCGCCCTGAAGTTGGCCTCAAACAAGGTTCCTACTACGCGAGACGACACATTTCCGGCGTGCACGAAGCGGCTTCCGCTTCCTCTGCGTTTGATCGGGCAAGACCGCGGCAAGCGGTTGTTTGCCCGATAATGCGTGTGGAAATGCTTCTACAGGCGGCACGCCGCCTGCGACACGGAATAGAGACACGAGGGTTTAATGCCTACAGTTAACCAGTTGATCCGCAAGCCGCGCATCGCGCCGGTCAAGCGCAACAAGGTTCCGGCGATGCAGGCCAATCCGCAGAAACGCGGCGTCTGCACCCGCGTCTACACGACGACGCCGAAGAAGCCGAACTCCGCGCTCCGCAAGGTGGCGAAGATCCGGCTTGTGAACGGCTTCGAAGTCATCGGCTACATCCCGGGCGAGGGCCACAATCTCCAGGAACACTCCGTGGTGATGATCCGTGGCGGCCGCGTCAAGGATCTGCCGGGCGTTCGCTATCACATCATCCGCGGCGTGCTCGACACGCAGGGCGTGAAGAACCGCAAGCAGCGCCGCTCCAAGTATGGCGCGAAGCGTCCGAAGTAAGGTTTTCCGGTCAGGCCCGCCCTGCAACCGTAGTTGAGAGACGAGAGACATGTCCCGACGCCATTCTGCCGAGAAACGCGAAGTCAACCCGGACCCGAAGTTCGGCGACCTCGTCGTCACCAAGTTCATGAACGCCGTGATGATGCACGGCAAGAAGTCCGTCGCCGAGACCATCGTCTATGGCGCGCTCGACCAGGTTCAGGCCAAGACCAAGCAGGAGCCTGTGACGATCTTCCATCAGGCGCTCGACAATGTCGCGCCGCATGTGGAAGTGCGTTCCCGCCGCGTCGGCGGCGCGACCTACCAGGTTCCGGTCGACGTCCGCATCGAGCGCCGCCAGGCTCTCGCGATCCGCTGGCTGATCACCGCCGCACGCGCCCGCAACGAGACCACGATGGTCGATCGTCTGTCGGGCGAGTTGATGGACGCTGCCAACAACCGCGGCACCGCGGTCAAGAAGCGCGAAGACACCCACCGCATGGCCGAAGCCAACCGCGCATTCGCGCACTACCGCTGGTAATCCGGCGGAAGAAGGACCGAGAGGCAGATTATGGCCCGCGAATACAAAATCGAAGACTACCGAAATTTCGGTATCATGGCGCATATCGACGCCGGCAAGACCACGACCACCGAGCGCGTGCTCTACTACACCGGCAAGTCGCACAAGATCGGCGAAGTCCACGACGGCGCCGCGACCATGGACTGGATGGAGCAGGAGCAGGAGCGCGGCATCACCATCACGTCCGCCGCGACGACCACGTTCTGGAAGGCGCGTGACGGCAAGCTGCGCCGGTTCAACATCATCGACACTCCCGGACACGTCGACTTCACCATCGAAGTCGAGCGGTCGCTGCGCGTTCTCGACGGCGCCATCGCGCTGCTCGACGCGAACGCCGGCGTCGAGCCGCAGACCGAGACGGTCTGGCGCCAGGCCGACAAGTACCACGTGCCGCGGATGATCTTCTGCAACAAGATGGACAAGATCGGCGCGGACTTCTACCGCTCCTACGACATGATCGCCACGCGCCTCGGCGCGCAGGCCGTCGCCATGCAGCTGCCGATCGGCGCCGAGACCGAGTTCAAGGGCGTTGTCGACCTGATCGAGATGAACGCGCTGGTCTGGCGCGACGAGTCGCTGGGCGCCGCCTGGGACGTCGTCGAGATCCCGGCTGACCTGAAGGAAAAGGCCGAGCAGTTCCGCGAGAAGATGATCGAGGCCGCCGTCGAGATGGACGAGCAGGCGCTGGAGAACTACCTCGAAGGCAAGATGCCGTCGAACGACGAGATCCGTGCACTGATCCGCAAGGGTACGATCGCGGTCAAGTTCTTCCCGATGTTCTGCGGCTCGGCCTTCAAGAACAAGGGCGTGCAGCCGCTGCTCGACGCCGTCGTCGACTTCCTGCCGTCGCCGGTCGACGTTCCGGCCATCATGGGCATCGACCCGAAGACCGAGAAAGAGGTTGAGCGTCATGCCGACGACAGCGAGCCGCTGTCCATGCTGGCCTTCAAGATCATGAACGACCCGTTCGTCGGTTCCCTCACCTTCGCGCGCATCTATTCGGGCAAGCTGACCAAGGGCATCTCCCTCGACAACACCGTCAAGGGCAAGAAGGAGCGCATCGGCCGCATGCTGCAGATGCATGCCAACTCGCGCGAGGACATCGACGAGGCTTTCGCCGGCGACATCGTCGCTCTGGCCGGCCTCAAGGAAACCACCACGGGCGACACGCTGTGCGACCCGCTGAAGCCGGTCATCCTGGAACGCATGGAATTCCCCGAGCCGGTCATCCAGATCGCGATCGAGCCGAAGACCAAGGGCGACCAGGAAAAGATGGGCCAGGCACTCTACCGCCTTGCCGCCGAGGATCCGTCCTTCCGCGTCAAGACGGACGAGGAATCCGGCCAGACCATCATCGCCGGCATGGGCGAACTGCATCTCGACATCATCGTCGACCGCATGCGCCGCGAGTTCAAGGTCGAGGCGACAGTCGGCGCTCCGCAGGTTGCGTATCGTGAGACCATCACGCGCCGCACCGAGGAAGACTACACCCACAAGAAGCAGACCGGCGGCACGGGCCAGTTCGCCCGCGTCAAGCTGGTGTTCGAACCGAACCCGGACGGCGACGAGTTCGTCTTCGAGTCGAAGATCGTCGGCGGCACGGTGCCGAAGGAATACATCCCGGGCGTCGAGAAGGGCATTCTGTCCGTCCTGTCGTCTGGTCCGGTCGCGGGCTTCCCGATGCTGGGCGTCAAGGCGACCCTCATCGACGGCGCCTTCCACGACGTCGACTCCTCGGTGCTGGCGTTCGAGATCGCGTCCCGCGCCTGCTTCCGCGAAGCGGCGAAGAAGGCCGGCGCGCAGTTGCTCGAGCCGATCATGAAGGTCGAGGTCGTGACGCCGGAGGATTATGTCGGCAACGTCATCGGCGATCTGAACGCTCGTCGCGGCCAGATCCAGGGCCAGGAATCGCGCGGTGTCGCCGTCGTCGTCAATGCGATGGTGCCGCTCGCCAACATGTTCAAATACGTCGACAATCTGCGCTCGATGTCGCAGGGCCGCGCCCAGTACACGATGCAGTTCGACCACTACGAGCCTGTGCCGACCGCCGTCGCGCAGGAAATCCAGAAGAAATACGCATAATTCCGGGTAGATACGACCGGACGTTGGTTAAACGCCTTAACGGGCGAGAGAGAATGGAGGCCTCAGATGGCTAAGAGCAAATTCGAGCGGACCAAGCCGCATGTGAACATCGGGACGATTGGTCACGTCGACCATGGCAAGACGTCGCTGACGGCTGCGATCACCAAGTATTTTGGCGAATACAAGCGCTACGACCAGATCGACGCGGCGCCGGAAGAGAAGGCGCGCGGCATCACGATCTCGACGGCGCATGTCGAATACGAGACGCCTGCCCGCCACTACGCTCACGTCGACTGCCCCGGCCACGCCGACTATGTGAAGAACATGATCACGGGCGCTGCGCAGATGGACGGCGCGATCCTGGTCGTGTCGGCGGCCGACGGCCCGATGCCGCAGACCCGCGAGCACATCCTGCTGGCGCGTCAGGTCGGCGTTCCGGCGCTGGTCGTGTTCCTGAACAAGGTCGACCTGGTCGACGACGCGGAACTGCTCGAACTGGTCGAGCTGGAAGTGCGCGAGCTCCTGTCGAAGTATGAATATCCGGGCGACGACATTCCGATGATCAAGGGTTCGGCGGTCGCCGCGCTCGAGGACAAGGACAAGAAGATCGGCGAGGACGCGATCCGCGAGCTGATGGCGGCGGTCGACGCCTACATCCCGACGCCGGAGCGTCCGATCGACAAGCCGTTCCTGATGCCGATCGAGGACGTGTTCTCGATCTCGGGCCGCGGCACGGTGGTGACCGGCCGCGTCGAGCGCGGCATCGTCAAGGTTGGCGAGGAAGTCGAGATCGTCGGCATCCGCGCGACCTCGAAGACGACCGTGACCGGCGTCGAAATGTTCCGCAAGCTGCTCGATCAGGGCCAGGCTGGCGACAACATCGGCGCGCTGGTGCGCGGCGTCGACCGCGAGGGCGTCGAGCGCGGCCAGGTTCTGGCCAAGCCCGGCACGGTGAAGCCGCACAAGAAGTTCGTGGCCGAGGCCTACATCCTGACGAAGGAGGAGGGCGGCCGCCACACGCCGTTCTTCACCAACTACCGTCCGCAGTTCTACTTCCGCACGACGGACGTGACGGGCATCGTGTCGCTGCCGGAAGGCACCGAGATGGTGATGCCGGGCGACAACATCACGGTCGACGTCGAGCTGATCGTGCCGATCGCGATGGAAGAGAAGCTGCGCTTCGCCATCCGCGAAGGCGGCCGCACCGTCGGCGCCGGCATCGTCGCCAGCATCAAGGAATAGTCGGGATCAACGGATCTGGCGGGCGCGGATACGCCGCGCCCAACCGGACAAGGAAGTGACGATGAACGGACAGAATATCCGAATCCGCCTCAAGGCGTTTGACCACCGCGTGCTCGACGCTTCGACGCGCGAGATCGTGTCGACCGCGAAGCGCACCGGCGCCAACGTTCGCGGCCCGATCCCGCTGCCGACGCGGATCGAAAAGTTCACGGTCAACCGCTCGCCGCACATCGACAAGAAGTCGCGCGAGCAGTTCGAGATGCGCACCCACAAGCGCCTCCTCGACATCGTCGACCCGACGCCGCAGACCGTCGACGCCCTGATGAAGCTCGACCTCGCCGCTGGCGTCGACGTCGAGATCAAGCTCTGAGGAGCGGCAGGCGCAAAGGGGCGTGAGCCCTGGCGAGCAGCGGAAAAAATCAGGGAAACCTGAAAAGAACATGAGCCGGCCGGCCCCGATGCCGAATGGCTCCTCTGAAGGAAGATGAACCAATGCGTTCAGGTGTGATTGCACAGAAGTTGGGGATGACCCGCATCTACAATGATGCAGGCGAGCATGTGCCAGTGACCGTTCTCCGCATGGAGAACTGCCAGGTCGTGGCGCAGCGGACCCAGGAGAAGAACGGCTACACGGCGGTGCAGCTCGGCGTTGGCCTGGCCAAGGTCAAGAACACGTCGAAGGCGGAGCGCGGCCATTTCGCGACCGCTTCGGTCGAGCCGAAGGCCAAGGTCGCGGAATTCCGCGTCAGCCCCGAGAACCTGCTCGATGTGGGTTCGGAGATCACCGTCGAGCACTTCGTCGTTGGCCAGAAGGTCGACGTGACCGGCACCTCGATCGGCAAGGGCTTCCAGGGCGTCATCAAGCGCCACAATTTCGGTGGCGGTCGCGCCACCCACGGTAACTCCGTGTCGCACCGTTCGCACGGCTCGACCGGCCAGCGCCAGGACCCCGGCAAGGTGTTCAAGGGCAAGAAGATGGCCGGCCACATGGGCAACACCCGCGTCACGACGCAGAACGTCGAGGTGGTCTCCACCGACACGGATCGCGGCCTCATCCTGATCCGCGGCGCGGTTCCGGGTTCGAAGGGCGCGTGGATCATGGTGCGCGACGCTGCGAAGATCGCGTTGCCGGACAATGCACCGAAGCCCGCCGCGGTCCGCAAGGCTGCCGGCAGCGAGGCTGCGGCCAACAAGGGGGCCGAATAATGGATCTCAAGGTAACCACGCTCGCCGGCAAGGACGCCGGCAAGTTGTCGCTCTCGGACGAGATCTTCGGTCTCGACCCGCGCGAGGACATCCTGGCCCGCGTCGTGCGCTGGCAGCTGGCCGCGCGCCAGCAGGGCACGCATGTCGCGAAGGGCAGGGCGGACATCGCCCGCACCGGCGCCAAGATGTACAAGCAGAAGGGAACGGGCCGCGCCCGTCACCATTCGGCGCGCGCGCCGCAGTTCCGCGGCGGCGGCAAGGCGCACGGCCCGGTCATGCGCAGCCATGCCCATGACCTGCCGAAGAAAGTGCGCGCACTCGGCCTGAAGCATGCGCTTTCGGCGAAGCTGAAGAGCGAGAGCCTGATCGTCATCGACGACCTGGTGCTGGGCGAGGCGAAGACGAAGGCGCTGCTGGCGAACTTCGCGACGCTCGGCCTGACCAACGCGCTCTTGATCGGCGGCTCGGAGCTCGACCAGAACTTCAAGCGCGCCGCATCCAACATCCCCAACATCGACGTGCTGCCGGTTCAGGGCATCAACGTCTACGACATTCTGCGCCGCGGCACGCTGGTCCTTTCGAAGGCCGCCGTCGAGGCTCTCGAGGAGCGTTTCAAATGACAGACCTCCGCCACTACGACGTGATCGTCTCGCCGGCGATCACTGAAAAGTCGACCATGGCTTCCGAGCAGAACCAGGTTGTCTTCAACGTCGCCAGGAAGGCGACGAAGCCTGAGATCAAGGCTGCGATCGAAGCGCTGTTCGGCGTCAAGGTCATGGCGGTCAACACGCTTGTCCGCAAGGGCAAGGTCAAGCGCTTCCGCGGCACCATCGGCCGCCTGAGCGATGTGAAGAAGGCTGTCGTCACGCTCAAGGACGGCGATTCCATCGACGTCTCCACCGGCCTGTAAGCGGACAGAGGTTTAGGAACATGGCACTTAAGAGTTACAAGCCGACGACGCCGAGCCAGCGCCAGCTGGTCATCGTCGATCGCTCCGGCCTCTACAAGGGCAAGCCGGTCAAGGGCCTCACCGAAGGTCTGAAGTCGTCGGGCGGCCGCAACAACACCGGCCGCATCACGTCGCGCTTCCTCGGCGGCGGTCACAAGCGCACCTATCGCATCGTCGATTTCAAGCGCCGCAAGCTGGACGTGCAGGCGACCGTCGAGCGGATCGAATACGATCCGAACCGCACCGCGTTCATCGCGCTGCTGAAATACGACGACGGCGAGCTGTCCTACATCATCGCCCCGCAGCGTCTGGCCGCCGGCGACAAGGTCATCGCTTCGGCCTCGGCCGACGTGAAGCCCGGCAATGCGATGCCGCTGCAGGCCATGCCGGTCGGCACGATCATCCACAATGTCGAGCTGAAGCCCGGCAAGGGCGCGCAGATCGCCCGCTCCGCCGGCGCCTATGCGCAGCTCGTCGGACGCGACCAGGGCATGGCGATCCTTCGCCTCAACTCCGGTGAGCAGCGCCTGGTGTCGGGCCTGTGCTTCGCCACCGTCGGCGCCGTGTCGAACGCGGACCACGCCAACATCAACCTGGGCAAGGCCGGCCGTTCGCGCTGGCTCGGCCGCAAGCCGCACAACCGCGGCGTCACGATGAACCCGGTCGATCACCCGCACGGCGGCGGCGAAGGCCGCACCTCCGGCGGACGCCACCCGGTCACGCCGTGGGGCAAGCCGACCAAGGGCAAGAAGACTCGGTCCAACAAGTCGACCGACAAGTTCATCATGCGCTCGCGCCATGCGCGCAAGAGCTAAGAAGAGGTAGCGAAGTGACCCGTTCAGTCTGGAAAGGTCCGTTCGTAGACGGCTATCTGCTCAAGAAGGCAGACAAGGTCCGCGATGGCGGCCGCTCGGAAGTGATCAAGATGTGGACCCGCCGGTCCACCATCCTGCCGCAGTTCGTCGGCCTCACCTTCGGCGTCTACAACGGCCAAAAGCATGTCCCGGTCTCGGTGAACGAGGACATGGTCGGCCACAAGTTCGGTGAGTTCGCTCCGACCCGGACCTATTACGGTCACGGCGCGGATAAGAAGGCGAAGAGGAAATAACCATGGGCAAGGCCAAGGCTCCGCGCAGGCTTGCGGACAATGAGGCGCGCGCCGTGCTGCGCACCATCCGGATCAGCCCCCAGAAGCTGAACCTGGTGGCTGCGCTGATCCGCGGCAAGAAGGTCGCGACCGCGATCTCCGATCTCGAATTCTCGCAGAAGAGGATCGCCGGGACCGTCAGGAAGACGCTGGAGAGCGCGGTTGCCAACGCCGAGAACAACCATGATCTCGACGTCGACGCGCTCATCGTTGCCGAGGCCTATGTCGGCAAGTCGATCGTCATGAAGCGTTTCCACGCCCGCGGCCGCGGGCGCGCCAGCCGTGTCGAGAAGCCGTTCTCGCACCTGACGATCGTGGTTCGCGAAGTTGAAGAGAAAGTGGAGGCCGCCTGATGGGTCAGAAAGTCAATCCGATCGGTCTTCGCCTCGGCATCAACCGGACCTGGGATTCGCGCTGGTACGCGAACACCGGCGAATACGGCAAGCTGCTGCACGAGGACATCAAGATCCGCAAATACCTCGAGAAGGAGCTGAAGCAGGCTGCGATCTCGAAGGTCGTCATCGAGCGTCCGCACAAGAAGTGCCGCGTCACGATCCACGCCGCCCGTCCTGGCCTGATCATCGGCAAGAAGGGCGCGGACATCGAGAAGCTGCGCAAGAAGCTGATGGAGATGACGAAGTCGGAGACCCACCTGAACATCGTCGAAGTCCGCAAGCCGGAAATCGACGCGAAGCTGGTGGCGCAGTCGATCACGCAGCAGCTCGAGCGCCGCATCGCGTTCCGCCGCGCCATGAAGCGCGCGGTCCAGTCGGCGATGCGTCTCGGCGCCGAGGGTATCCGCATCAACTGCTCGGGCCGTCTCGGCGGCGCGGAAATCGCCCGTATGGAATGGTATCGTGAAGGCCGCGTGCCGCTGCATACGCTGCGCGCCGATGTCGATTACGGCACCGCCGAGGCCCAGACCGCCTATGGCATCTGCGGCGTCAAGGTCTGGATCTTCAAGGGCGAGATCCTCGAGCACGATCCGATGGCTTCCGAGCGTCGGGCGACAGAGGGCGAAAGCCAGAACACCGGCGGCGGTCGTCGTCGCGAGAACGCGTAAACAAGCGCGTCAGACACAGGATTTGGAGTAGAGGACGATGCTGCAGCCCAAGCGCACAAAGTTCCGCAAGCAGTTCAAGGGCCGTATCCACGGCGTCGCCAAGGGCGGCACCAACCTGGATTTCGGTGCCTTCGGACTGAAGGCGATGGAGCCGGAGCGCGTGACCGCGCGCCAGATCGAGGCCGCCCGCCGCGCGATCACCCGTGCGATGAAGCGCGCCGGTCGCGTCTGGATCCGCGTGTTCCCGGACGTTCCGGTCACCTCGAAGCCGACCGAAGTCCGCATGGGCAAGGGCAAGGGCGCGGTGGATTACTGGGCGTGCCGCGTCAAGCCGGGCCGGATGATGTTCGAGCTCGACGGCGTCAACGAGGAGACCGCGCGTGAAGCGCTGCGTCTCGGCGCCGCCAAGCTCCCGATCAAGACGCGCTTCGTCCAGCGCATCGCAGAATAGGAAGGTCGAAAGCAATGAAAGCCGCCGACGCACGGGCCATGAGCCCCGATCAGCTGAACGACGAACTGGCCAAGCTCAAGAAGGAGCAGTTCAACCTGCGCTTCCAGAAGGCGACCGGCCAGATGGAAAAGACTGCGCGCGTGAAACAGGTTCGCCGCGACATCGCCCGTATCAAGACCATCGCTGGCCAGAAGGCCACGGGCAACAAGGCTTAAGGATAGAAATCATGCCGAAGCGCATCCTGCAGGGCACGGTCGTCAGCGACAAGAACGACAAGACGGTTGTCGTGCGCGTCGAGCGCCGCTTTACGCACCCTGTGATGAAGAAGACCGTGCGTATGTCGAAGAAGTACAAGGCGCACGACGAGAACAACACCTGCAAGGTCGGCGACCAGGTTTCCATCCAGGAATCGCGTCCGATTTCGAAGGACAAGACCTGGGTCGTCGTCACCGACGCCGCGGCCGAATAGAGAACAAGAGACAGACCGGAGAGCGGAAATCGCGCGCCGGATATGAAGAAGAAGGCGGTCAGTCATGATTCAGATGCAAACTAACCTGGACGTTGCCGATAATTCCGGCGCGCGCCGCGTCATGTGCATCAAGGTGCTGGGCGGCTCGAAGCGGAAGTACGCATCCGTCGGCGACATCATCGTGGTGTCGATCAAGGAAGCGATCCCGCGCGGCCGCGTCAAGAAGGGCGATGTGATGAAGGCGGTCGTGGTTCGCACGGCCAAGGACATCCGCCGCGCCGACGGTTCGGTCATCCGCTTCGACAAGAACGCGGCCGTGCTCGTCGACAACAAGAAAGAGCCGATCGGCACGCGTATCTTCGGGCCGGTTCCGCGCGAGCTTCGCGCCAAGAACCACATGAAGATCATCTCGCTCGCGCCTGAAGTGCTGTAAGGAGCCGCAGCAATGAACAAGATCAAGAAGGGCGACAAGGTCGTCGTGCTCGCCGGCAAGGACAAGGGCCGTTCGGGTGAAGTGATCCGCATGATGCCGAAGGACGACAAAGCTGTCGTGCGCGGCATCAACATGGTTCGCAAGCACCAGAAGCAGTCGCAGTCCCAGGAAGGCGGCATCATTTCCAAGGAAGCGCCGATCCACATCTCCAACATCGCGGTCGCCGATCCCAAGGACGGCAAGGCCACGCGTGTCCGGATCGAGGTCAAGGACGGCAAGAAGGTGCGCATCGCGAAGCGCTCGGGAGCAACGATCGATGGCTAAGACCGCTTACGAACCCCGCCTCAAGACGGTCTTCAACGAGACCATCAAGAAGGCGCTGCAGGAGCAGTTCAAGTACGACAACGAGATGCAGATCCCGCGTCTCGACAAGATCGTGCTGAACATGGGCGTCGGCGAAGCGACGGGCGACTCGAAGAAGCCCGCCATCGCGGCCGAGGACCTGGCGCTGATCGCCGGCCAGAAGGCCGTCGTGACCCGCGCCCGCAACTCGATCGCCGGCTTCAAGGTCCGCGAGAAGATGCCGATCGGCGCCAAGGTGACGCTCCGCAAGGACCGCATGTACGAGTTCCTCGACCGCCTGATCAACATCGCGCTGCCGCGCGTCCGCGACTTCCGCGGCCTCAACCCGAAGAGCTTCGACGGGCGCGGCAACTATGCGATGGGCATGAAGGAGCACATCGTTTTCCCCGAGATCAACTACGACAAGGTCGACCAGATCTGGGGCATGGACATCATCGTCTGCACGACCGCCACGACGGATGACGAAGCGCGGGCCTTGCTCAAGGCCTTCAACTTCCCGTTCCGGCAGTAACGGCAAGCGAGAACAAGGATAATTTGAAATGGCGAAGACCAGTTCAGTCGAGAAGAACAACCGCCGCCGCAAGCTCGTGGCCGGCGCGGCGTCGAAGCGCAAGGCGCTGAAGGCGATCATCATGGATCAGTCGAAGCCGCTGGAAGAGCGTTTCCGCGCCCAGCTGAAGCTGTCGGCGATGCCGCGCAACACCGCGAAGACCCGCATCCGCAACCGCTGCGAAGTCACCGGCCGTCCGCGGGCGTTCTACCGCAAGCTCGGCATGTCGCGTATCGCTCTGCGTGAGCTCGGTTCGCTCGGGCTCGTCCCGGGTCTCGTGAAGTCCAGCTGGTAGGAGGACAGAACAATGTCTTTGAGCGATCCTCTCGGCGATATGCTGACCCGCATCCGCAATGCCTACGGCCGCAAGAAGTCGAAGGTTTCGACGCCTGCGTCCACGCTGCGCGCCCGTGTTCTCGAAGTGATGAAGTCGGAAGGCTACATCCGCGACTACAGCCAGACCGACTTCGACAACGGCAAGTCCGAAATCGAGATCGAGCTGAAATATGCCGAAGGCACGCCGGTGATCCGCGAGATCGCCCGTGTCTCGAAGCCTGGCCGTCGCGTCTACGTCTCCGCCAAGTCGATTCCTCCGGTCGCCAACGGCTTGGGCATCTCGATCCTGTCGACGCCGAAGGGCGTGATGGCGGACCACGAGGCGCGCGAACAGAACGTCGGCGGCGAAATCCTCTGCCAGATCTTCTGATCAGGCCGAACCAGAAAACAGGAACGAGGACAACACAATGTCTCGTATTGGCAAGAAACCGGTCCAGCTGCCGCAGGGCGTCACCGCCTCTGTCAACGGCCAGACCGTGACCGCGAAGGGCCCGAAGGGCGAACTGCGTTTCGTGGTGAACGACGAGGTTCTGGTCAAGATGGAAGGCGGCGAGATCGCCGTCCAGCCGCGCGACCAGACCAAGACGGCGCGCTCCAAGTGGGGCATGTCGCGCAGCATGATCGTCAACATCCTCGACGGTGTCACCAAGGGCTTCGAGAAGCGCCTTGAAATCACCGGCGTCGGCTATCGCGCCGCGATGCAGGGAAAGAACCTGCAGCTGTCGCTGGGCTTCAGCCACGAGGTCGTCTACCAGACGCCCGAAGGCGTGACGATCTCGGTGCCGAAGCCGACGGAAATCGTCGTCAATGGCATCGATGCGCAGAAGGTCGGCCAGGTGGCCGCGGAGATCCGCGAATACCGTCCGCCGGAGCCCTACAAGGGCAAGGGCGTGAAATACGCTGGCGAGAAGATCGTCCGCAAGGAAGGCAAGAAGAAGTAACGCCACGGATGGTGGTCGCGGGAGGCTTGGCCTACCGCAAGGTTCAAACCCGAACCGGGCCGCCGCCGTCTTACAAGGCAAGGGAATAGGGCAATGGCCTCCAAGGAATCGATCCAGAAGCGCGCTGAGCGCATCCGCCGCCAGATCAGGAAGGTCGCCGGCGACCGTCCGCGCCTGTCGGTCTACCGTTCGTCGAAGAACATCTACGTTCAGGTCATCGACGATGCGAACGGCCATACGCTGGCTGCCGCGTCGACGCTCGACAAGGATCTGAAGGCGTCGCTGAAGACCGGCGCCGACACGGACGCCGCGGCTGCCGTCGGCAAGCTCGTCGCCGAGCGCGCCAAGAAGGCCGGCGTCACGGCGGTCGTGTTCGACCGCGGACCCTACATCTATCACGGACGCGTCAAGGCGCTGGCCGAAGCTGCCCGCGAGGGTGGTCTGGACTTCTAGCAGGCAAGCGTCCTATAGGGACGCGTCCATCTGCTGGATAAACCGGGCCGGCGCTCAAAGAGACGCCGGCCTTCACATTGAAACCCGTGCTTCCGGAAAAAAACAAGGAACAGGATATGGCACAAGAACGCAGGGAAGGCGGCCGCGATCGCGAACGCTCCCGTGACCGTGAGGAAAAGGACAGCGAGTTCGTCGACAAGCTGGTCCACATCAACCGCGTGGCAAAGGTCGTCAAGGGCGGCCGTCGCTTCGGTTTCGCAGCTCTCGTCGTCGTTGGCGACCAGAAGGGCCGCGTCGGCTTCGGCCATGGCAAGGCGCGCGAAGTGCCGGAAGCCATCCGCAAGGCGACCGAGTCCGCCAAGCGCGAACTGATCTTCGTCCCGCTGCGCTCGGGTCGCACGCTGCACCACGACGTCGAGGGACGGCATGGCGCTGGCAAGGTGCTGCTCCGCGCCGCCAAGCCCGGCACCGGCATCATCGCCGGCGGCCCGATGCGCGCCGTGTTCGAAACGCTCGGCATGCATGACGTCGTCGCCAAGTCGATGGGTTCGTCGAACCCGTACAACATGGTCCGCGCCACCTTCGACGCTCTGAAGAACCAGATGCACCCGAAGGACATCGCGGCTGCGCGCGGCATCAAGTATTCGACCCTCCAGGCGCGCCGCGGCGCTGCCGCCGGCGGTGAAGAGTAGGAGAGCGACGATGGCCAAGAATGTTTCGAAGACGGTCACCGTCGAGCAGATCGGTTCGCCGATCCGCCGCCCCAAGGAGCAGCGCGCAACGCTGATCGGCCTGGGCCTCAACAAGATGCATCGCCGCAAGACGCTGCAGGACACCCCGTCCGTGCGCGGCATGATCGCGTCCGTCGCCCACCTCGTCCGCGTCGTGGACGAGGCGTAAGCGGTAGCGCAGGAGAGAAACCATGAAACTCAATGAATTGCGCGACAATGAAGGCGCAACCCATTCGAAGAAGCGTCTCGGACGCGGCATCGGCTCGGGTTCCGGCAAGACGGCCGGCCGCGGCGTCAAGGGTCAGAAGGCGCGCTCCGGCGTCGCCATCAACGGCTTCGAGGGCGGCCAGATGCCGCTCTATCGTCGCCTGCCGAAGCGCGGCTTCAACAACATCCACGCCAAGTCCTTCGTGACGGTGTCGCTGGCCAAGGTCCAGGCTGCGATCGACGCGAAGAAGCTCGACGCCAAGGCGACGATCGATGCCGCGGCGCTGATTGCCGCTGGCGTCATCCGCCGCGCCAAGGACGGCGTGCGCGTGCTGAGCGACGGCGAGCTGACGGCGAAGGTGGCGTTCGACGTCGCCGGCGCCTCGAAGGCTGCGATCGAGAAGATCGAAAAGGCGGGCGGCTCGATCAAACTGCCTGAAGCCAAGGCCGAGTAACATCCTGCGGCAACGGCGCGCCGCGCCGCTGCTTGCAACTTTGCGAGCCGGAGCCTATTTCGAGGCTTCGGCTCAAAGCATGACTCGCCTCCCGCGAGACATATCGCCTGCCGAAGCGGAGATTCCCCCATGGCATCAGCGGCCGAGCAACTTGCTTCGAACCTCAACTTCGCGGCCTTCGCCAAGGCGGAAGACCTCAAGAAGCGAATCTGGTTCACGCTTGGCGCATTGCTGGTCTACCGCCTGGGCACCTACATCCCGATTCCCGGCATCAATCCAGACGCGTTCGCGCAGGCCTTCCAGCAGCAGTCTGGTGGCGTGCTCGGCATGTTCAACATGTTCGCCGGCGGCGCCGTCGAGCGCATGGCGATCTTCGCGCTGGGCATCATGCCCTACATCTCCGCCTCCATCATCATGCAGCTGATGACGTCGGTCATCCCGACGCTCGAACAGCTGAAGAAGGAAGGCGAACAGGGCCGCAAGGTCATCAACCAGTACACCCGCTACGGCACCGTGCTGCTCGCCACCGTCCAGGCCTACGGCATCGCGGTCGGTCTTGAGGGCGGGGCGGGGATCGTCACCGATCCGGGCTGGTTCTTCCGCATTTCCGCCGTCATCACGCTGGTCGGCGGCACCATGTTCCTGATGTGGCTTGGCGAACAGATCACCGCGCGCGGCATCGGCAACGGCATTTCGCTCATCATCTTCGCCGGCATCGTCGCCGGCCTGCCGTCGGCGCTGTCCGGCACGCTGGAACTCGGCCGCACCGGCGCGCTCTCGACCGGCATCATCCTGGCGATCATCGTGCTCGCCGTGGTCGTCATCGCCATCATCGTCTTCTTCGAGCGCGCCCAGCGGCGCCTCCTGATCCAGTATCCGAAGCGCCAGGTCGGCAACCGCATGTTCCAGGGCGACACGTCGCACCTGCCGCTGAAGCTCAACACCGCCGGCGTCATTCCGCCGATCTTCGCCTCGTCGCTGCTGCTCCTGCCCGCCACGGTCGCCGGCTTCTCCGATTCGACCACCCTGCCGGCATGGGCGAACACGATCCTGGCCACGCTCGGCCACGGCCAGCCGCTCTACATGCTGTTCTACGCCGCGATGATCGTGTTCTTCGCGTTCTTCTACACGGCGATCGTGTTCAATCCGAAGGACACCGCCGACCAGCTGAAGAAGCATTCCGGCTTCATCCCGGGCTACCGGCCCGGCGAGCGGACGGCCGAATACATCGACTATGTGCTGACCCGCATCACGGTCGTCGGCGCCATCTACCTGGTTCTCGTCTGCCTGTTACCCGAATTCCTAATATCGGCGACCGGCGTTCCGTTCTACCTGGGAGGCACTTCGCTGCTCATCGTCGTCAGCGTCACGCTGGATACGGTTGCGCAGGTTCAGGGTCACCTGATCGCGCACCAGTACGAAGGGCTGATCAAGAAGTCGAAACTCCGGGGGGGCAAGAGATAGAATGAGGCTGATACTGCTGGGTCCGCCGGGGGCGGGGAAGGGGACGCAGGCGCAGCGGCTGGTCGACAGGCACGGCATTCCGCAGCTCTCCACCGGAGACATGCTGCGTGCCGCCGTGAAGGCCGGAACCGACGTCGGCAAGCGGGCGAAAGCCGTGATGGACGCCGGCGAACTTGTGTCGGACGCCATCGTCAACGCCATCGTTGCAGAGCGCATCGACCAGGCCGACTGCGCGAAAGGCTTCATCCTCGACGGTTATCCGCGGACGCTGGTGCAAGCCGACTCGGTGCAGGCCATGCTCGAGGAGCGCGGCCTGAAGCTCGATGCGGTCATCGAACTCGTCGTCGACGACAAGGCGCTCGTCGGCCGCATCGTCAAGCGCGCCGAGGAAACCGCTGCCGCCGGCCTGCCGGTGCGCAAGGACGACAATCCCGAGGTCTTCGAGGAACGGCTGCGCGAATATTACAAGAAGACCGCGCCGCTGATCGGCTACTACTACGCCAAGGGCATGCTCAAGGGCGTCGACGGCATGGCGTCGATCGATGACGTGACGGCCGAGATCGACAAGGTGTTGGCGAAAGCGTGAGTCTTGGAGCGATGGGCGGATTTGGGTCGTTCGCCCGTAGACTTCTTCGATCCAAGAACAACAACCCGGTCCCTCCGGCTTCCGGAGGGAGTTGCCAGTTGTATTTCGACAAGCACCGGATTTATGGGGTCGCCCACGCCCAGACAAAAGAGTTTATGCTCCACAACGCGCCGGTGATGCTTATCGGCGAATGGGGGTCGCTGTCCGATAGCGATCTCGGGGTGGGTGTCCTCGAAGTGTTGCAAATGTTTCAGCCGACGGCGCCATACGATCTCCATCCAATGTCGGAACTTGACCGGTCGGCCCGCAAATTGGGATTCAAGTCGTACAAAACACTCTGTAGAGACTGCTTGCCCATGTTGGTCGCGGAAGTGGGCGAGAGTGCCTGCCTGACGCCACATGCACGTTATGGAAAGATCGGCGCTGGATCTGTGCCGGTATCGGACAAGGAGGTCACCGTCGCCAAGGACGCAGCAATTTTAGGCCGCGCGATTCGAGATCGAGTGACCTACTGCCGGTAGGCGTTTTGAATGTTCTCGAAGGCCAGAGCGCCCCGAGATCCGACCACTTTCGCACCCGCGCTAACGCCCGCAAAGGTATTTGGCCGAAAGACCGCGGGAACTAACTGTGAACGAGGGGTTGACGGTTCCTGGCCGATGAGGTAACGACCGCCGTCTCCCATCAGGATTTCTGGCTGGTAGGTCCGCAAGGGCATGCCGCCGCATTGATCGGAACACCCGCAAGGGCCGGCCTCCACCGGACGCGGGTCAACAAGAACGCCGGCTCGACCGGCATCACATGGAGATGAAAATGGCTCGTATAGCCGGCGTCAATATTCCGACCAACAAGCGCGTCATCATCGCGCTCCAGTATATTCATGGCATCGGCGCGAAGTTCGCCGCCGAGATCGTCGCCAAGGTCGGCATCCCGGCCGAGCGCCGCGTCAACCAGCTGACCGACGCCGAAGTGCTGCAGATCCGCGAAGCGATCGACCGCGACTACAAGGTCGAGGGTGACCTCCGCCGCGAAGTCTCGATGAACATCAAGCGTCTGATGGACCTGGGCTGCTACCGCGGCCTGCGTCACCGCCGCTCGCTGCCGGTCCGCGGCCAGCGCACCCACACCAACGCCCGCACCCGCAAGGGCCCGGCGAAGGCGATCGCGGGCAAGAAGAAGTAATTTGGGGCAGTAGGGCAGTAGGGTAGTAGGGCAATAGGTTTGGCAGACATACTGCCCTATTGCCTTACTGCCCTACTCCCCACTCCCTGGTGTAGCCGCTGGAACTACGGCGGCGTTCGAGATCAACAGGAAGGACTATCATGGCTAAGGAAGCCGGCCGCATTCGCCGTCGCGAACGCAAGAACATTTCGACGGGCGTCGCGCACGTCAACTCCACCTTCAACAACACGATGATCACCATCACCGACGCGCAGGGCAACGCGATTGCCTGGTCGTCGGCCGGTGCTCAAGGGTTCAAGGGGTCGCGCAAGTCGACGCCGTTCGCGGCGCAGATGGCGGCCGAAGACGTCGCCAAGAAGGCGCAGGAACACGGCATGCGCATGCTCGAAGTCGAGGTCTGCGGTCCGGGTTCGGGTCGTGAGTCGGCGCTGCGCGCGCTGCAGGCGGCGGGCTTCACCATCACGTCGATCCGCGACGTGACGCCGATCCCGCACAATGGCTGCCGCCCGCGCAAGAAGCGTCGCGTCTGATTTTTCACAATGAAGCCCGAGGCGCCCATCGTGGGCGCCAAAGGCATTTTCCAGATCGCCTGTCACGATTGAATGGTGGCAGGGTAACGGAAGGGCAAATACATGATCCAGAAAAACTGGCAGGAATTGATCAAGCCGAACAAGGTCGAGTTCTCGTCCAAGGGCAAGACCCTGACGACGCTCGTCGCCGAGCCGCTCGAGCGCGGCTATGGCCTGACGCTGGGCAACGCGCTGCGTCGGGTGCTGCTGTCGTCGCTGCGCGGCGCGGCTGTCACCGCGGTGCAGATCGACGGCGTGCTGCATGAATTTTCCTCGATTGCCGGCGTCCGCGAGGACGTGACCGACATCGTGCTGAACATCAAGGAAATCGCCATCAAGATGGAAGGCGACGGCCCCAAGCGCATGGTCGTGCGCAAGCAGGGTCCGGGCGCCGTCACCGCCGGCGACATCCAGACGGTTGGCGACGTCGAGATCCTCAACCCCGACCACGTCATCTGCACGCTGGACGAGGGCGCGGAAATCCGCATGGAGTTCACCGTCGACACCGGCAAGGGCTACGTCCCGGCGGAACGCAACCGCGCCGACGACGCGCCGATCGGCCTGATCCCGGTCGACTCGCTCTACTCGCCGGTCAAGAAGGTCTCCTACAAGGTCGAGAACACCCGCGAGGGCCAGGTTCTCGACTATGACAAGCTGACGCTGTCGATCGAGACCGACGGTTCGATCACCGGCGAGGATGCCGTGGCCTTCGCCGCGCGCATCCTGCAGGACCAGCTCGCGCTGTTCGTCAATTTCGACGAGCCGCAGAAGGAGCAGGCAGCCGAGACCGTCACCGAGCTCGCCTTCAACCCGGCGCTGCTCAAGAAGGTCGACGAACTCGAACTGTCCGTCCGTTCGGCCAACTGCCTCAAGAACGACAACATCGTCTACATCGGCGACCTGATCCAGAAGACCGAGGCGGAAATGCTCCGCACGCCGAACTTCGGCCGCAAGTCGCTGAACGAGATCAAGGAAGTGCTCGCGGCAATGGGCCTGCATCTCGGCATGGAAGTGCCGGACTGGCCGCCGGAGAACATCGAAGACCTCGCCAAGCGCTACGAAGATCAATATTAAGCGCCGAAGCGCTTTAGAACCCAAGGAGAAAAGCCATGCGCCATGGACGTTCCGGCCGCCGGCTGAACCGCACCGCCAGCCACCGCAAGGCCCTGTTCACGAACATGGCCGCATCGCTCATCGAGCATGAGCAGATCCTGACCACGCTGCCCAAGGCCAAGGAGCTTCGCCCGATCGTGGAGAAGCTCGTGACGCTCGGCAAGCGCGGCGACCTGCACGCCCGCCGTCAGGCGATCGCGCAGATCGGTTCCGACACGCTCGCCAAGCGCCTGTTCGAAACCATCGCGCCCCGCTACGCCTCGCGCAACGGCGGCTACCTGCGCATCATGAAGGCCGGGTTCCGTCATGGCGACAACGCCGCCATGGCCGTGATCGAGTTCGTCGAGCGCGACGTCTCCGCCAAGGGCGCCGCCGACCGCGCCCGCACCGAAGCGGAAGCCGCGAACGAGAGCGAAGCGGCATAAGCCGCGTCCTCCAGCAATGAATGAAAAAGGGCCCGCAAGGGCCCTTTTTCATTGAGTGCGTGTAGGGCCAGGGTAGGTGCAATTCTCCCATCCACCAGCGTCGTCATCCCGGAGGCCGGCAGGCCATCCGGGATCCATTGATCTACGCCATTGGCCAGCACAGACGTCAGGCTCTTGAGCGTGTAACCGGAGAGAGAAATGGATCCCGGATGGCCTGCCGGCCTCCGGGATGACGATCGCATGGATGGAGGCCTATCGAGATATCTCGTCGAAGAGATCAATCCACTCGGGATTCTGCGCCTCGATCATTTCGAGTTTCCATTTCCTGCGCCAACGCTTGATGCGCTTCTCGTCCGCGATGGCATCCTCGATGTCGTCATAATGGCGATGCCATACCAGACGATTGACGCCATAGCGCCGCGTGAATCCATCAATGTCGCCTTGTCGATGCTCCAGAACCCGGCGATACAAGTCCGACGTGACGCCGGTGTATAGCGTACCGTGCTTCTGCGATGCCATGATGTAGACATGACCGGGCATGGAGCCAGCAAATCCGACTTTCAGACGGTCGGCAATGGCCTCCCACCGGCGCGGCCGTTGTTCCAGCCTCCGCTGGTTCAACAGCCCCTTTCGCGCTGTCGTGCTCCGGCTTGACCTCGGAATCTACTGCCGCCGACGGTCGCGCACGCCCCCGTTCTTGCTGGTGCGCAGAGACGCCTACGACGACGTTGATAGATTCCTTCCTCTCGCCAGCTTGTTTCACCCCGGCAATGCTGCATCTTCAACCATCGCGACCAACGCCGGAAATTTTCTCCGCCATATCTATCCACGCTCCCCCCAGCCCATGAAACAATCCCCCGAACGAAAGGAGGGGCGGATGGGACAGGCGGAACGTGACAATCGGATGCTGATGCGGGTCGCGGCGATTCTGCTCCTGCTCGCCTCTGTCGCCATGCGGGCGAGTTCCGCGTCATTCTCCGTTCGCTGCCGCGTATTCGTCATTCTCTGCCAGGGCGAGGAAATTGCGCGTCTCTACGCGCTCGGCGCCGGAGTGTCGGCGCTCACCCCGAACTGCGTCTGTCCGAACGGTCCGGTCGAGCCGGCGGATCTGATGGGCCTGGCGCTTCGCTTCTGCATGCTGGCGCTGATGCTGCAGATTGCGGCGGGGCGAAGCCGCCCCGCGGCATTGCTGCATGGCTCCGACCGGTGCGACCTGCGCAACATGGGGCCCACGGTGACCGAAGCCCACGTCCAACCCACGCCAGACTGCCCCGACACGTCATAAGATCTGATCTACTGCGCCCTGACCAGCACGTGCTTCTTCTTGCCGAGCGACAGCTTGATCGCACCGTTGTCGGCGACGTGGGCGGTTGTCAGCAGCAGGCGGTCGTCTGAGACGGCCTGGTCGTTGACCTTCACGGCCCCGCCCTGGACATGCCGCCGCGCCTCGCCGTTCGAGGCGGCGAGGCCGGCTGTCACGAACAGCGAGAGGATGCCGATACCGCCGTCGAGCGCGCCGGCCGGAACCGTCACGGTCGGCAGGTCGTCCGAGACGCTGCCTTCCTCGAACGTCTTCCGCGCCGTTTCCGCCGCCTGCTCGGCCATCGCGCGCCCGTGCAGCATGGCGGTGACCTCGGTCGCCAGGACCTTCTTGGCCTCGTTGATCTCCGACCCGCCGAGCGCCGCCAGCCGGGCGACCTCGTCCAGCGGCATCGTCGTGTAGAGCTTCAGGAACCGCTCGACGTCGGCGTCCTCGGTGTTGCGCCAGTATTGCCAGAATTCGTACGGGCTGAGCATCTCGGCATCGAGCCACACCGCGCCGTTCATCGATTTGCCCATCTTCGCGCCCGACGAGGTAGTCAAGAGCGGCGAGGTCAGCGCGAAGAGCTGCGGCTGGTCCATCCGGTGGCCGAGATCGATGCCGTTGATGATGTTGCCCCACTGGTCGGAGCCGCCCATCTGCAGCCGCGTGCCGTAACGCTTCGACAGTTCGACGAAGTCGTAGGCCTGCAGGATCATGTAGTTGAATTCGAGGAAGGACAGCGACTGCTCGCGGTCGAGCCGCGTCTTCACCGAATCGAAGGACAGCATGCGGTTGACAGAGAAGTGGCGGCCGACGTCGCGCAGGAACTCGACATAGTTGATGCCCATCAGCCAGTCGGCATTGTTGACCATCATCGCCCGGCCCGGCCCATCGCCGAAGGTCAGGTAGGAGGCGAAGTTGCGGCGGATGCCGGCGAGATTGTCCTCGATGTCCTGTGGCGTCAGCAGCTTGCGCGCCTCGTCCTTGAACGACGGATCGCCGATCATCGACGTTCCGCCCCCCATCAGCGCGATTGGCCGGTGGCCGGTCTTCTCCATCCAGTGCAGCATCATGATCTGGATCAGCGATCCGGCATGCAGGCTCTTCGCCGTCGCGTCGAAGCCGATATAGGCCGACACGCTCGTGGTGCGGAACAGCTCGTCGAGGCCGCTCTCGTCCGAGATCTGGTGGATGAAGCCGCGCTCGGACAGGGTGCGCAGGAAATCGGACTTGAAGGCGGACATGGGACTGTTTCCGGAGGATTGCATTCCGTGCCCGCCAATGGCGCTCACGAGACCGGGCGTTTAGCATCACACGGCGTGGAATCACAAGAACGGCGGGACGAATGGCGGCAATTTGCGCGATCGGGCTGATGAGCGGCACGTCGATGGACGGCATCGACCTCGCCGTGATCGTGACCGACGGCGAGGATGCGGTCGAGCGCGGGCCATCGCATTTCGTGCCCTACGAAGCCGCGTTCCGTCGGCGCATCGAGGCGTCGCTGGACGACGCGAAGACCATCACACAACGCGACCAGCGTCCCGGCGATCTTGCTGAACTGGAACGCGAGATCACCATGCGCCACGCGCAGGCCGTATCGGCCTTTCGTGCAAAGCTTGCGGGGAAGTGGGCAGCGCCCGAACTGGTCGGCTTCCACGGCCAGACCGTGCTGCATCGGCCCGGTCAGGCCTTGACCGTGCAACTGGGCGACGGCGCGGTGCTGGCGCGGGAGACCGGGATGGCCGTCGTGCACGACATGCGCGCCAACGACATGCGTCATGGCGGGCAGGGCGCGCCGCTGGTGCCGGCCTACCACGCCGCGCTGGCGCGTTCGCTGCCAGACACGTGGGCCGGCAGCTTCCCAATCGCCTTCGTCAACATCGGCGGCATCTCGAACGTGACCTGCGTGCCGAAGTCGGGCGCGCCGGTGGCGTTTGACAGCGGCCCCGGCAATGCGCTGATCGACCAGTGGGTCAGCCGGGAGGGCGGATTGCCGTTCGACGAGAACGGCATGATCGCGAGCGAAGGCGGCGTCATCCGCGCCGTCGTCGCGCGCTATCTGGAGAGCCCGTTCTTCGCCAAGGCAGCGCCGAAATCGCTCGACCGCAACGACTTCACCTTGGAGCATGTCGCAGGCGCGGAACTGGCCGACGGCGCGCGGACGCTCGCCGCGGTCTCTGCCGAGGCGATCCTGCTGTCCTCGCGGCAGATGCCGGAGCCGCCAAGGCTGTGGATCGTCTGCGGTGGCGGCCGCAAGAATCCGCACATCGTGGCCGACCTGCGCTCCGGCGCGGAAAGAGCAGGCGCCGCCGTCATTCTCGCCGAAGATGCCGCACTCGACGGCGACGCGATGGAGGCGGAGGCCTGGGCCTACCTGGCGGTGCGGGCGCGGCGCGGATTGCCCCTGACGTTCCCCACGACGACAGGTTGCCGCGCGGCCGTCAGCGGCGGCGTCCTGAACCTGCCGTGATCAACGGCAGGTTCGAGGGAAACGGATTACTTCTTGGCCGGGGCCTTTGCCTTCGCGGGCGCCTTCGGCTTCGCAGCGGGCTTTGCGGCCTTGGCGGCGGGTTTCGCCGCCGCTGCCTTGGCAGCGGGCTTCGCGGGGGCCTTCGCGGCGGGCTTTGCCGCTGCTGGCTTGGCGGCGGCGGGCTTGGCAGCCGGCTTCGCCGCGGCCTTCTTGGCGGGCGCTGCCTCTACCGTCTCGACCGGAGCATCGGCGACGCTCTTCTTGATCGACTCGATGGTCTTCATCGCCGACGCCTTGGCCTTGTAGCTTTCTGACGTAAAGACGATCTCGCCATTGCTGGCGCGATACCGGAAGCGTGTCTCGCCCTTCTTGTCCTTGTAGACTTCGAATTTGCTCACGGCAGGTTCCCCCTCGTTTGGAGCTGTGATTCGTTCACGGGGAAAAGGTGACATGCAGTAAGTCGGCTGTCGAGGGACCGTCACGGCCGCGCAGAATTGCGCCCGACGCCCGCCTCCCAAGCAATGGCGGCGCGCGGTCGGGGCAGGGGTCTTTGCCGGAGCTTGAAAACTACCGCAGACGCTTCGGGCGCGGGTCGGACAGTTCGCCGGCGAGCCGCCGGTCGAGATAGTCCGAGCATTCCTCGATCAGCAGGTCGGACTCGTTCGAGAAGAAGTGGTTGGCGCCCGGCAGCGTCTTCTGGGTGATCGTGATGCCCTTCTGCGCGTGCAGCTTGTCGACCAGGCCCTGCACGTCCTTCGGCGGCGCGACCTTGTCGGCGTCGCCATGGATGATCAGTCCGGACGAGGGGCACGGCGCAAGGAACGAGAAGTCGTAGATGTTCGGCTGCGGCGCGACTGAGATGAAGCCTTCGACTTCCGGCCGGCGCATCAGCAGCTGCATGCCGATCCAGGCGCCGAAGGAATAGCCTCCGACCCAGCAGCTTTTCGAATCCGGGTGCAGCGACTGCACCCAGTCGAGCGCGGCAGCGGCGTCCGACAGTTCGCCCTGGCCGTGATCGAACTCGCCCTGGCTGCGGCCGATGCCGCGGAAGTTGAAGCGCAGCGTCGTGAACGACCGCTTCTGGAACATGTAGAACAGGTCGTAGACGATCTTGTTGTTCATCGTGCCGCCGAACTGCGGGTGCGGGTGCAGCACGATGGCGATCGGCGCGCTCTTTTCGGTGGAGGGCTGATAGCGGCCTTCGAGGCGTCCGGCGGGGCCGGTGAAAATGACTTCGGGCATGAATACTCCAACTGCCGTTCCGACGATCCGGCATGCCGGTCGCGCGCTTCCGGCTTGACGCCGGACCGCGGTCTCCCTAGAACCTAGTTTAGAACTATTCAAAACTGGTAAGGGGCTGGACCGCTCCTTCGAAGCGGGTAAATAGGACGCCCGCCCTTGGAAATTCAAGGAAATAACGCGGTAGTCTCACAATTGCCGACAATGAGGACAGACCGAAGCGCGATGGCTGCCAGGCGCATCTATCTTGACCACAACGCAAGCGCTCCGCTCAAGCCCGCCGCGCGCGCGGCGATGCTTGCCGCGCTCGAGGTCGACGCCAATCCGTCGTCGGTCCATGCCGACGGGCGCAGCGCACGGCGCATTGTCGAGACCGCGCGGCGCGACGTCGCCGCTGTGGTCAATGGCGATCCGGCGAATGTCGTGTTCACCTCCGGTGCAACCGAAGCGGCGTCCTGGCTGCTGACGCCGCACTGGCGCATGGGGCGCGCACCGCTGACGATGTCGCGGCTGATCGTCTGCTCTGCGGACCATCCGGCGACCCTCAACGGCGGGCACTTCGCGCCGGAGAACGTGACGCGGATCGGCGTCAACAACGATGGCCTGATCGATCGCGACGATCTCGCGTCGGCCTTGTCGAACCACGATCGAACCGCCGGCGTGGCGCTCGTTGCGATGCATCTCGCCAACAACGAGACCGGCGTCGTCCAGGATCTGTCGGCCATCTCGCCGCTGGTTCGCGCCGCCGGCGGGGTGCTCGTTCTCGACGCCGTCCAGGCGGCGGGCCGTATTCCGCTCGATATTTCCGATGGTTCGGCCGATTTCCTGATTCTGTCCTCGCACAAGATCGGCGGGCCGCAGGGCGCCGGCGCCGTCGTCTCCGCCGGAGGTCTGCTGATGCCCGCGCCGATGGTGCGCGGCGGCGGGCAGGAGCATGGCCACCGGGCCGGCACCGAAAACGTCGCGGCGAGCGCCGGCTTCGGCGCGGTCGCGCGGGACGCGCTGGCCGGACTTGCCGAAATGGCTGAGGTCGCGGCGCTGCGCGACGCTTGCGAGGCGGCGATCCTCGACATCGTCCCTGACGCAGTGATCTTCGGCCGCAATGCCCGCCGGCTGCCGAACACCATTTTCTTCGCCATTCCCGGCATCAAGGCCGAGACGGCGCAGATCGCATTCGACCTGGCCGGAGTGTCCCTTTCGGCAGGTTCTGCCTGCTCGTCGGGCAAGGTCGGACCGAGCCACGTGCTGCAGGCCATGGGCCATGGCGCGTTCGGCGGCGCGTTGCGCGTGTCGATCGGGCGGGAGACGACGGCGGGCGACATCGACGCCTTCGCGACGGCGCTGAAGACCCTGGTGGCGCGGCACGCCGCCAACGCGACCGCTGCCTGACCGGCGGCGGAAGGAATGACGGTTTTGGCGGGAAAACTGGCTCGGAAGGGCCTGTATTTTCCCACCGGAACCATTACATGAGGCGCACGCCGAACAGCGTCGCCCTTGTTTGAAAACGGTCGGGCCTTGAACCCGGCATGGATGGAGAACGCTGATGCCTGCAGTGCAGGAAACGATCGAACAGGTCCGCAATATCGATGTGGACCAGTACAAGTATGGCTTCGAGTCGTTCATCGAGATGGACAAGGCGCCCAAGGGCCTGTCCGAAGACACGATCCGCTTCATTTCCGCAAAGAAGGGCGAGCCCGACTGGATGCTGGAATGGCGTCTCGGCGCCTATCGCCGCTGGCTGACGCTTGAAGAGCCGACCTGGGCCCGGGTGCATTATCCGAAGATCGATTTCCAGGACATCTACTACTACGCCGCGCCGAAGAGCACGCCGGGACCGAAGTCGCTCGGCGAGGTCGACCCCGAAATCCTGAAGGTCTACGAAAAGCTCGGAATCCCTCTGCGTGAGCAGGAGATCCTTGCCGGCGTGCAGAAGCAGGCCGATGACGGCGAGGAAAGCGACAACGTCTACAAGTCCGGCCGCGTCGCGGTCGACGCGGTGTTCGATTCCGTCTCGGTGGTCACCACGTTCAAGGACGAATTGAAGAAGGCCGGCGTGCTGTTCATGTCGATGTCGGAGGCGATCAAGGAGCACCCCGAGATCGTCCGGAAATATCTCGGCACCGTCGTGCCGACGAGCGACAATTATTATGCGACGCTGAACTCCGCCGTCTTCACCGATGGGTCCTTCGTGTTCATCCCCAAGGGCGTGCGCTGCCCGATGGAACTGTCGACCTATTTCCGAATCAACGAGAAGAACACCGGCCAGTTCGAGCGCACGCTGATCATCGCCGAGGAGGGCGCCTACGTCTCCTATCTCGAAGGCTGCACCGCGCCGCAGCGCGACGAGAACCAGTTGCATGCCGCGGTCGTCGAACTGGTGGCGCTCGACGACGCCGAGATCAAGTATTCGACCGTCCAGAACTGGTATCCCGGCGACAAGGATGGCAAGGGCGGCATCTATAATTTCGTCACCAAGCGCGGCGACTGCCGTGGCGACCGCTCGAAGATCTCGTGGACGCAGGTCGAGACCGGCTCCGCCATCACCTGGAAGTATCCATCCTGCATTCTGCGCGGCGACGACTCGCGCGGCGAGTTCTACTCGATCGCCGTCTCGAACGGCTACCAGCAGGTCGATTCAGGCACCAAGATGATCCATCTCGGCAAGAACACGTCGAGCCGCATCATTTCCAAGGGCATTTCGGCCGGCCATTCGAACAACACCTATCGCGGCCAGGTGTCCGTCAACCGCAAGGCGACCAACGCCCGCAACTTCACCAATTGCGACTCGCTGCTGATCGGCAACGAGTGCGGCGCGCACACGGTGCCCTACATCGAGGTGAAGAACTCTTCGGCCCAGGTCGAGCACGAGGCGACGACCTCGAAGATTTCCGAGGACCAGAAGTTCTACGTCATGCAGCGCGGCATACCCGAGGAGGAAGCGATCGCGCTGATCGTCAACGGCTTCGTCAAGGACGTCATCCAGGAACTGCCGATGGAGTTCGCCGTCGAGGCGCAGAAGCTGATCGGCATCTCTCTTGAGGGAAGTGTGGGCTGATCGGAGGGTATCGCTTATGGATATGCTTGCCGCGACTTTCTATGCGCTGATCTGCGGTGGTCTGGCCGCCGCCGCGCCGTCGCTGCCCTCCTTCGTCGGACGCATCGTGGTCGGCGCGTTGACGGGTGTCGTCGCTTCGGTCGTGCTGCCGTTCCTGCGCACCCTCGTCGCCGGTTGAGGACGAAGGCCATGCCGCGCCAACTGCCCGCCGACATCTGGTTCGTCCGCTCCAACGGCGGATCCGGCTCCTATCCGGTGAAACCGGAGGGCTGGCGCATCTATCGCCACTTCATCGGCGGCGTGGCGGTGTCGGCGGCCGTCGCGCTCGTGCTGGCGCTGACGGTTCCCGGATGGCTGTGGTCAGCGGCATTCGCTGCCGGCATGGTCCTGTCGGCGACATACCTCATCGTCACCGTCCGCAAGCACACCGACTATTCGATAACCTACAACGACTACATGAAAGACCGCTGAGCATGCTCGAAATCAGAAATCTGCACGCCCGCATCGCCTCGACGGGCACCGAGATCATCCGCGGCCTGAACCTGACGGTGAAGGCGGGCGAGGTGGCTGCGATCATGGGGCCGAACGGCTCGGGCAAGTCGACGCTGTCCTACGTCATCGCCGGCCGTGACGACTATGAAGTGACCGAGGGCGACATCCTCTACAACGGCGAGTCGATCCTGGAGATGGACCCGGCCGAGCGCGCCGCCAAGGGCGTGTTCCTCGCCTTCCAGTATCCGATGGAGATACCGGGCGTCGCGACGATGGAGTTCCTCAAGGTTGCCATGAACTCGGTCCGCAAGGCGCGCGGCGAGCCGGAACTGAAGATCCCGGAATTCATCAGGCGCGTGAAGGAGGAGTCGGCCGGTCTCTCCATGGACTTCGCGATGCTCAAGCGTCCGCTCAACGTGGGCTTCTCTGGCGGCGAGAAGAAGCGCGCCGAAATCCTGCAGATGAAGCTCCTGGAGCCGAAGCTCTGCGTGCTCGACGAGACCGATTCCGGCCTCGACATCGACGCGCTGAAGATCGTCTCCGACGGCGTCAACGCGCTGCGCTCGCCCGACCGCGCCATCATCGTCATCACGCACTACCAGCGGCTGCTCGACCTGATCGTGCCGGACACCGTGCACGTCCTCTACAAGGGCCAGGTCATCAAGACAGGTGACAAGAGCCTGGCGCTCGAACTCGAGCAGAACGGCTATGCCGGGCTGATCGGCGAGGCGGCCTGAGACGATGAACATCCATCCAACCCCGCAGCGGACCGTCGCTGAAAACGCGCTGATCGACGCGTTCGGCGAGCGCTTCGCCGAACTGCCGGGCGACGCGTCGGTCGCCGTCAAGCGCGACGACGCGATCGAGGCGCTGAAAGCCGGCCTGCCGACGCGGCGCGTCGAGGCCTGGCACTACACCGACCTGCGCCGGCTGCTCACCACCGTCCCGCCCCATGACGCCACGCTGAACGCCAAGACGCTCGGAGCGCTGATCGAGGGTTCGTCCGTCCTGCCAGTTCTCAACGGCGTCTCCGGCGTCGGCCCCAGGATCGAGGGTGTGACGATTGCGCGTCTGACCGACAAACTGGTCGACGGCTCGTTCGCGCCGGCGCTCGGCGCCCGCGAGCCAGCGGATGCGATCGGCGCGCTGAACACCGCGTTCGTCGCCGACGGCTATTCCGTCGACATCGCCGAGGGCGCCGAGATCGCCGACCCGATCGAACTGCAGAACGTCCAGGCCGGCGGCCAGACGCATACGCGCTTTCCGGTGCGGGTGGGCAAGGGCGCCAGGGCGACCATCGTCGAGCGCCAGACCGGCGAGGGCGACGCGCTCACCAGCTTCGTCAGCCATATGACCGTCGGCGAAGGTGCCGAGATCGTCTGGATCATCGTTCAGGACCAGCCCGAGGGCGCGACGCATTTCGGCCAGTTCAATGCCGATCTGGCGAAGGGCTCGAAGCTGACGCTGTTCGTCATGAACGCCGGCGGCAAGCTCGTGCGGCAGGAGATCCGCGTCAGCGCGTCCGGCGAAGGCTCGGACTTCAAGCTGCGCGGCATCAACCTGCTCGCGGGCGAGACCCATTGCGACGTCACCATGATGCTCGACCACCTGGCCGAGAACACAACCTCGACAGAGGTGATCCGCAACGTGCTGACGGGCCGCGCCAGGGGCGTGTTCCAGGGCCAGATAAAGGTGGCCAAGGACGCGCAGAAGACCGACGCCAAGATGGCGTGCAACACGCTGCTGCTGTCGGACGACGCCGATTTCTCGACCAAGCCGGAGCTCGAAATCTTCGCCGATGACGTCGCCTGCGGCCATGGCGCGACGGTGACCGAAATCGATGCCAACCATCTGTTCTACCTGATGGCGCGCGGCATCGAGGAGAAGGCGGCGCGGGCGTTGCTGGTCAAGGCCTTCGTCGCCGAGATCATCGAGGAGCTTGAGGACGAGACCATCGTCGAGACGCTGGAAGGCCTGCTCGACGAGTGGTTCGCGGAGCATGTCTAGGTGATGTCAGAGCGGCGCCACCACGACGCCGTCATCCTCGGGCCCGTCCCGAGGATCTGCTGCCAGTGGAAATTGGCAACGACTTTGCACGGATGCGCCGTAGATCCTCGGGACAGGCCCGAGGATGACGGTCGCTGACAGGATGACGGACGCAGGTCCCGACATGAATCAGACCAACACACCCTACGACGTCGAGGCCATCCGCCGCGACTTCCCGATTCTTGCGCGCGAAGTCTACGGCAAACCTCTGGTCTACCTCGATAATGGCGCGTCAGCGCAGAAGCCGCGGGCGGTGCTCGACGCGATCCAGCATGCCTATTCGCACGAATACGCCAACGTCCACCGCGGCTTGCACTTCCTCTCCAACGCGGCGACCGACGCGTATGAGAACGCGCGGAAGTCGGTACAGCGGTTCCTGAACGCGCCGTCGACCGACAACATCGTTTTCACCAAGAACACCACCGAGGCGATCAACACCGTTGCCTATGGCTGGGGCATGCCGAACATCGGCGAGGGCGACGAGATCGTCATCTCGATCATGGAGCACCATTCCAACATCGTGCCCTGGCATTTCATCCGCGAGCGCCAGGGCGCGAAGCTGGTCTGGGCGCCGGTCGACGACGAGGGCGCGTTCCACATCGAGGAATTCGAGAAGTGCCTGACGCCCAGGACAAAACTGGTGGCGATCACCCAGATGTCGAATGCGCTGGGCACCGTGACGCCGATCAAGGAGATCGTCCGCCTCGCGCATGAGCGCGGCATTCCGGTGCTGGTCGATGGAAGCCAGTCGGCGGTGCACATGGCCGTCGACGTGCAGGATCTCGGCTGCGACTGGTTCGTGATGACCGGCCACAAGCTCTACGGCCCGTCGGGCATCGGCGTGCTCTACGGCACGAAGGAGCGGCTCGAATCGATGCGGCCGTTCCAGGGCGGCGGCGAGATGATCTTCGACGTCACCGAGGACATGGTCACCTACAACGACCCGCCGCACCGCTTCGAGGCAGGCACGCCGCCGATCGTCCAGGCAATCGGGCTGGGCGCCGCGCTCGACTACATGGACGGCATCGGCCGCGACCGCATCGCCGCGCATGAGGCCGACCTCAAGGCCTATGCCCACGAGCGGCTGTCGCGGATCAATTCGCTGCGCATCTTCGGCAATGCGCCCGGCAAGGGCGCGATCGTCTCCTTCGAGTTGCAGGGTATCCACGCGCATGATGTGTCGATGGTGATCGACCGCTCTGGCGTCGCGGTGCGCGCCGGCACGCATTGCGCCCAGCCGCTCTTGAAACGGTTCGGCGTCACTTCCACGTGCAGGGCGTCGTTTGGCATGTATAATACGCGGGCCGAAATCGACGTGCTGGCCGAGGCGCTGGAAAAGGCGCGGAAATTCTTCGGGTGAATGTCATGAACGAAAGTGTTGGACAGGATGAGATACTGGCGTCGTCGGCGATACCCGCCGAGGAACTGGCGCGGCTGACCGACGACATCGTCTCGGCGCTGAAGACCGTCTACGATCCGGAAATCCCGGCCGACATCTACGAGCTCGGCCTGATCTACAGGATCGACATCGAGGACGACCGTTCGGTCAAGATCGACATGACGCTGACCGCGCCGGGCTGCCCGGTCGCCGGCGAGATGCCCGGCTGGGTCGAGAACGCCGTCGGCGCGGTCGAGGGCGTCTCGGGCGTCGACGTGAAGATGGTCTTCGACCCGCCATGGACGCCCGACCGCATGTCGGAAGAGGCACAGGTGGCGGTGGGGTGGTATTGACCACTCAGGCAGCGTGCCGCTTCCCGGTAAGCTCGAAGCCGATCGCCTTCATGACGGCGAGCGTCGTTTCCAGAGTCGGATTGCCGGTCTTGCTCAGCGATTTGTAGAGCTGTTCGCGGGCGAGGCCCGTCGTCCGGGCGATCTCCGTCATACCTCGGGCGCGCGCCACGACGCCGAGCGCGGCGGCGATATGAGAGGCGTCTCCGGTCTCGAATGCGTCGGCGAGGAAGATCTCGATTCCCTCGTCGGACGTCAGGAGATCGGCGAGGTCGAGGTCGTGAATCTGTTCAGTCATCGGCGTCCGTCCATTCATTCGCCAGCTTCCTGGCCTTGATGATGTCTGCCTGTTGCGAGTTCTTGTCGCCGCCGCAAAGCAAGACGACGAGTTCGTCCCCGCGCCAGTGGAAGTAGATCCGATAGCCCGGCCCATAGTGAATCCGCAGTTCGCTGACGTTGCCGCCGACTGGCGCGACATCGCCTTCGAGCCCATTGACCAGCCTCAGCAACCGGGCGGCTATCGCCGCCTTGGCCCGCGAGTCTCACAGGCGGGTCCTCCACTTGCGGAACGTCTCCGTCTGCTTGAGCACAGGCATGTCGGATGGTGATTTAAGAATTACATATTGTCAATTCGTGCATGCGACGAAGGCCCTTGCGGGTTAGGCGTTTTGACCTCATCTATGGTAGGAGCTTTCGTTCCCCGGGCCTTGAACCCGGCGGCAATGGAGAAAGACCGATGGGCCGTTTTGCAATCATGACCATGACCGACGCCGCGGCGGACCGCGTGCGCGAGATCGTGTCCGCGCGCGACAACGCGCGGGGCGTTCGCGTTGGCGTCAGGAAGGGCGGCTGCGCCGGCATGGAATACACGATCGACCTCGTGACCGAGCCGAGCGCCAAGGACGACCATATCGAACACGCCGGGGCCCATGTCTGGGTCGCTCCCGAAGCCGCCCTCTACCTGCTCGGAACCGAGATGGATTTCGAGGTGACGACGCTGCGCACCGGCTTCAACTTCCGCAATCCGAACCAGAGCTCGGCCTGCGGATGCGGCGAATCGGTCGAACTGAAGCCTGCCGACCTCAAGGCGCTGGCTGAGGCGCGCGCCAGCGCGGCGTGACGTCAAGTGCCTGACGGTGCGACATGGACGTGCGCCTGCTGCGGCAAGGAATTCGCCGACCTTCCAGATATCGTCTTCGACGCTCCGGTCGACTGGCCAAATTTGGGGTGGCTCGCGAAAGCGCGCTCTCGCTTGGACTCGGACTTTTGCCGGGTTCACTATTCCGACGGCGAGATCGTTCGCATGATCCGCTGCATACTGCCGTTGCCGGTCCCTGAACTGGACCGTCAGTTCCGCTTCGGTGTGTGGATGTCAGTTTCGGAAGACAGCTGGCGGATCTATGAGGCCGGCTTCAAGACCGGCCAATACGAAAAGGACATCTGTTTCAGCTACCTGATGCACGAGATTCCAGACTACGAGGGTTCGCTCAACCTTGAATGCGAGTTGCGCTTTCAGCCGGACGCGAAACGCCCACTGGTCCACATCTATGAAGCCGAGCATCCACTCTATCGTGCCCAGCAGCGTGGCGTGACCGCGGCGCAGGTCCATGCCTGGATAGAACGTGTGCACGACATCGGGAAGGGAAGCGGTTGACATGGACCAGGATCACCTCCGCGATCTCTTCGAGGGCGTCGCGCCCGTCACCTTCCGCCGCATGTTCGGCGGGCTTGGCATCTATCGAGACGGGATGATCTTCGCTGTCGTCCTGCGGGACCAGCTGGCGCTGAAGGGCGACGCGGAGGTCGCGGCTGACTACGAAGCGGCCGGGATGGTGCGCTGGATCTACGAACATTCGAAGTCGAACAAGCCGGTCGCGATGCCCTATTGGACCGTGCCCGAAAGCGCGCTCGACGATCCGGATGAGATGACCGGCTGGGCAAGGATGGCGATCGGCGCGGCGCGCCGATCCGCGAAATAGCCGGTCAGACCTTCGCCGACACCTTCATGAAGGCCGGAAGGTCCTCGCCAAAGCCGACCGTGCCGTCGTCGAGATCGCGGTCGTTGGTGCGATGGCGATTGTCCCGGTCCCGGCGCGGCGCGTTGTCGTTGCGCGGCGGCGCGGGCTTGCGGTCTTCGGTCCGAGCGGGACGCTCGGCGCGTTCCGCGCGGGCAGGGCGCTCCGGCTGCGGCGCGCGCTCGGCGCGGGGCGCGGGCTTCTCGGCTGCCAGCGGCGCGACAGCGCCCGGCATTTCGGCGACCGGTGCATATTCGAGATCGGCGTCGGGCGTGTAGGCTTCCATCGATGCGGCTTCAGCCGGCCGCTTGCCGCTGCGCGGACGTTCGCGCTTTTCGCCGCTGCGTGAGCGGCCGGCCCGTTCCGGCTTGCCGCCGCGCGAGCGGCGCGGCGCGTCGTCCTCGCCTTCGGAGGCGACGACGGTCGACAGATCGCCATCGTGCCACTCTACCTTGGTGCCCGTCAGTTTCTCGATCGCGTCCATGTATTTTCGGTCGTTCGACGTGACGATCGTATAAGCCTTGCCGGAGCGGCCGGCGCGGCCCGTGCGGCCGATGCGGTGGACATAGTCCTCGGCATGGATCGGGACGTCATAGTTGAAGACGTGGCTGACATCGGGGATGTCCAGGCCGCGCGCCGCGACGTCGGATGCGACGAGCAGCTTCAGCTTGCCTTCGCGGAACGCAGCCAGCATCGCCATGCGGGCGCGCTGGTCCATGTCGCCATGCAGCGCGCCGGCGTCGAACTCATGCTTGACCAGCGAGCGGAACAATTCGGCGACCTCGACCTTGCGGTTGCAGAAGATGATCGCGTTCTTGATGTCGGCTTCTTCCTCGCGGATAAGCTTGCGCAGCGTCTCGCGCTTGTCCCAGCCCTTCGAGCCCGACTTGACGAGGCGTTGCGTGATGTTCACCCCGGTGCTGGCCGCCTTAGACACCTCGACGCGGACCGGAGCCTGCAGGAACTTTTCCGTCAGCTTGGTGATCTCCGGCGGCATGGTCGCCGAAAAGAACAGGGTCTGCCGGGTGAAAGGGATCATCTCGCAGATGCGCTCGATGTCGGGGATGAAGCCCATGTCGAGCATGCGGTCGGCTTCGTCGATCACGAGGATTTCGACGCCGTTGAGCAAGAGCTTGCCGCGCTCGCGATGGTCGAGCAGGCGGCCCGGCGTCGCGATCAGCACGTCGGCGCCGCGCTCGAGCTTCTTTTCCTGCTCGTCGAACGATACGCCGCCGATGAGCAGCGCGATGTTGAGCTTGTGATTCTTGCCGTAGCGGATGAAGTTTTCCTCGACTTGGGCGGCGAGTTCGCGCGTCGGCTCGAGGATCAGCGTGCGCGGCATGCGGGCCCGCGCCCGGCCTTTCTCCAGCCGGTTGATCATCGGCAGCACGAAGGCGGCTGTCTTGCCGGTGCCGGTCTGGGCGATGCCGAGGATGTCCTTGCCCAGCAAGGCATGCGGAATCGCGCCTGCCTGGATCGGTGTCGGAATGGTGTAGCCGGCGTCTGTGACGGCGGAGAGAACCTTTGGCGAGAGACCGAGGTCTGCAAAGGTGAGCGCTTCTTGCGCAGTCTGGTTGTCTGATGACACGGTGTCGGTTGTCTTTGGCTTCTGGTGGCAAGGGCCGCGTGAGGGCGGGGCGCATGCCGGACGCCGGTCGTTCCGGGGCCCTAAGATCATCCAAGCGGTTACGTTGCGGCGCACCAAATGTCAACACGAGCGGCGTTCACAAGCCCGCTATTCTAACGTGTGAACGAAGATTCGCCGATTTACCCTAACTTCCAGCGCCGTTCAGTAGCGGAACTGCTCGGTCAGGATTCGCTCGTCCCAGGAATGGCTTGCGTCGAACATGATCGTCGCCGTCGCGTCGCGCGACTCGCTGACAGTGACTGAGACGACCGACTTGACCTCGGCATTGTCGGCGACCGCGTTGACCGGCCGCTTGTCGTGTTCGAGCACGTCGAACCTGACGACGGACTGGTTGGGCAGCAGCGCGCCGCGCCAGCGCCGGGGGCGGAACGGGCTGACCGGCGTCAGCGCCAGGAGCGGCGCGTCGAGCGGCAGGATCGGGCCGTGGGCGGAGAGGTTGTAGGCTGTCGAGCCGGCCGGCGTCGCCACCATCACTCCGTCGCAGATCAGGTCGTGGAGCCGCTGCCGGCCATCGACCGAGATCGACAGCTTCGCTGCCTGGTACGACTGGCGGAACAGCGACACTTCATTGATGGCCAGCGCGGTCGTGACCTGTCCCGCATCGTCGATCGCTTCCATCGCCAGCGGCCGGATCGTCTCGGCGACGGCCGCGCGGATGCGTTCGCGCAAGCCGTCCTCGGCATATTCGTTCATCAGGAAGCCGATCGTGCCGCGATTCATGCCGTAGATGCGCTTGCCGGAATTCATGGTGTCGCGCAGCGTCTGCAGCATGAACCCGTCGCCGCCGAGCGCGACGACCACCGAGGCCTCGGCGATGTCGGCCTGGCCATAGAGCGCCGCAAGCCGCGCCGCGGCCTCCCGCGCGCCGGGTGTCTCCGCCGCGACGAATGCGATTGTGTCGGGTCCGGATGCGGTCATGCGCGGCAGGCTCCTCAAGGCCTCGCTAGCATGGCAGCCGCGGGATGGATAGCGATCCTGTCGACGGAAGCCTCCGCAGGTCACCCCCAGCGCCGCCATGTCCTTGCTGCCGCAAGTGCAATGGCACGACGCCTCCGATGCGTAGCGACCAGAGGTTTTACAGGCGCGAAAAATCCTGCTAACGCACGCGCCATGCCCTTGTAGCTCAGCGGTAGAGCAGCGGTTTTGTAAACCGAAGGTCGGGAGTTCAATCCTCTCCGGGGGCACCATGTCGCTCTCGCAGGCCGGGAATTGCCGCTTGATGCACGATGCACCTGGCGTTGCGGCGCCAATCCTCCCCATGCCAGTCGTTCTCATCCGGCGGAAACGGATCCGCTATCCGGCATTCGGCCACGCGGTCTCACGACAGGTCATGTCGTGTTGCCATGGGCGATCATCGTCCCGCTCCGACCATCCATCGCACTGCATGGATCAGCACGACGTCATCGCCGGATACGTGGGCCGGCACGGGCAGTTCGGGTGAACAGCGCTGCCTGCAGTCGAGTCGGTCGATCAACCGCGCCCCGGCCTGCCCCATCAATATCCCCGCGGCGCTCGCCGTGCGCCATGCTTCGCTTGCCATGCCCGTTGGTTTCACTCACTAACCAAGGCAACAAACGATCCGTGGGAGGAAATTCATGGGACCGCTGGCAGGCCTGCGCGTCATCGAAATGGCCGGCATCGGCCCGGCGCCGTTCTGCGGCATGCTGCTGGCGGACATGGGCGCAGAGGTGATCCGGATCGACCGGCTGGTTCCGTCCGGGCTCGGCGTCGAGACGCCGGTGAAGTATGACCTGTTCAACCGCAACAAGAAGTCGGTCGCGCTCGACCTGAAATCTCCTGATGGCGTCGCCGTTGCGCGAAGGCTGATAGCCAGGGCCGACATGGTCTTTGAGGGCTTCCGCCCTGGCGTGATGGAAAAGCTCGGCCTCGGGCCGGACGCGTGCCTCGCAGACAACCCGAAGCTCGTTTACGGCCGAATGACTGGCTGGGGGCAGGACGGTCCGCTGGCGCTCGCCGCCGGCCATGATCTCAACTACATCGCGCTGACCGGCGCGCTCTCCGCCATCGGACCGACGGGCGGCGCGCCGGTGGCGCCGCTGAACCTGGTCGGCGATTTCGGCGGCGGAGCGATGTATCTCGCCATGGGCATGCTGGCGGCGCTCGTAGAAGCGAAGAGCTCGGGCAGGGGACAGGTCGTCGACGCGGCGATCGTCGACGGCACGGCCAGCCTGATGACGATGTTCCATTCCTTCCAGCAGATGGGCGCCTGGGACCTGCAGCGCGGCAACAACATCATCGACGGCGGCGCGCCGTTCTATGCGGTCTATGAGACGAGCGACGGCAAACATGTGTCGGTCGGCGCGATCGAGACCAAGTTCTATGCCGAGCTGCTCGACAGGCTGGGGCTGGCGGGCGAGGCGCTGCCGAAGCAGCACGACAAGAAGCGCTGGCCGGAACTGCGGGCCCGTTTCGCCGCGGTCTTTCGCGGCAAGACGCGTGACGAATGGTGCGCCATCCTCGAAGGAACGGACGCCTGCTTCGCCCCGGTACTCGACATGGTGGAGGCGCGCGAGCACGCGCACATGGCGGCGCGCAACATCCATACGGAGGTCGACGGCGTGGTGAACCCCGCGCCTGCGCCGCGCTTCAGCCGCACGCCCTCGGAAATCGCCCGTCCGGCGGTGGCGTCAGGCTCAAGCACGGCGGACGTGCTGGCGGCTTTCGGATTCGGCGCGGAAGAGATCGAAAGGTTGAAGGCGACGGGCATCTCGCGCTGAATTGCCGTGCCGTCGATCGGGTCGATGACCCAGGTGAAACCCGAGCTTCCTGCGCTGGGCGACTGTTCCTCGCCGACGATACCGTCGGACGGATACTCCGCCGCCAACGCCTCGCGGCCAAAGGTCTCGACGCCGCGATCGGCCTCCGACACCATGTCCCGGTGACCCTTGCTCTCGATCGTCAGTGAACCGAGATCCCGGAAATAGCCGCGCCCCAGCTCGCCCGCAGCACACGATCGGCCGCGAATCTCTCGCGTGCCGCGCCATCGATCGACATGTGTTCGCTCCCGACGCCAGACCTGACGTCCCCGTTGTGCCCGCTCGATCGCGACAATGCCAGAGGGGCTTGTGCCGGGCGTGGGGTTTCGTCGGAGGTCCGGCCGAACGGTCGAAGGCGCGGGTTCCGCTCAAGCAGTTCGCGCCGGGCGTGCTATGCCTCGGCGGGACCGGCAAAGGCCAGCAGCCGCTCCAGCCCTTCCTCGTCATCCATCTGCTGCGGCGGATGCTTGAACATGAAGGCGCAGACGTCCGGGATCGCGCCGGAGAGCCCGCGGTCCAGCGCGATCCTCGCGCATCGGATGGCTGCGAGCGCGATGGCAGCGGCATTCGGCGAATCCTCGACCGACAGGCGCACTTCGAGGTTGGTCGCTATTCCGCCGAAAAGCCTTCCCTCGACGCGGATATAGGCGACCTTCTCGTCCATCAGCCAAGGCACATAGTCCGACGGCCCGATGCGAACCTTGTCGTCATCCAGCCGCCTTTTCACCGCGCTCTGCACCGACTCGGTCTTCGACAGCCGCTTCGACGTCAGCCGCTCCATGTCCATCATGTTCAGGAAGTCGGTGTTGCCGCCGACATTGAGCTGGTAGCTCCGGTCGATCTCCGCGCCGCGCAGCTTGAACAGACGCGCCAGCGCCCTGTGGACGATGGTCGCCCCGACCTGCGCCTTGAAGTCGTCGCCGAGCAGCGGCAGCCCGGCCGCCTCGAAGCGCCTGGACCAGGCCGGATTGCTGGCCAGAAACACCGGTATGGCGTTGACGAAGGCAGCGCCTGCATCGATCGCGCACCGCGCGTAGAACTCAGAGGCCAGTTGCGATCCGACCGGCAGGAAGGAGATCACGATCTCGGCCTTGGCCCGCTTCAGCGCGTCCGTCACCTCAGCCGCCGTTGCAGGCGCAGTGTCGACCGGCCGGAAGCTGCGCGCCGCTTCGCTGTTGAGCATCAGCGCCGAAACACCGTCGAGAACCGGCCCGGCCGACACCACGACGCCATTGTCGGGGATCGTCAACTGGAACCGCTTGGTGTTGTTCGGCGCGGCGAAAATGGCCTCGGCGACCGGCAGGCCGACCTTGCGGCGGTCGATGTCGAACGCGGCCACAACCTCGATGTCGCCCGGAACGTATCCAGCCAGTTCGGGGAGCAGCACCCCGACCGCGTCGTCGCCATGCTCGCGGCAGTAATGGATGCCCTGAACCAGCGAACTGGCACAGTTTCCGAGGCCGACGATGGCGAGCCTGATCATGTCACATCCGGGATTTGTCGAGGCGGAGCGGCTATTTGCTGTAGGACGCGCTGGGCGAAGTCAATAGCGCCGCGCCTCCTGCGACGCCGTGCCTCCCGGCGCGATATCCCGGAGGCGCCGCGGGACCGCGATCGGGGGACAGGGCCGATCTGGCGCACGGATTGGTGGATGCAATCCGGAGCGGGCTGGTCCATGATGGAAGACCTTGATGCCTAGCCAAACCATGACCGAAACCATTCCCCGGATCTGGATCGAGTGCGACGATCTCATCCGTCGCTTCGACGGTCATGCGACGCCCACCGGAATCTGCCGCGTGCAGTTCGAGATCATTCCCTGGTTGCTGCGGCTGGCCCCCGGAACCATGCTGTGCCGTGTCGGCAGTTCGGCGGCCGAGGTCCGGACGATGAGCCCTTCGCAACTCCGGAAGCAGACGGATGGCAGCGCGCTGCTGCCTCGTGCCGGCGCCCGGTGGCGCCACACCGTGCAGCGGTCGCTGCGCTACCTAGCGCGCCGCATCGGCTGGTTCGGCTGGCGGATGGGCGCCCGGATCGGTCTCGCCAAGCCGGAAGGCCAGCCTGCTCCCGGCGACTGGCTGTTGGCCATGGGAGGGACCTGGAGCAACGACTCGTTCGCCGCCGCGGCCCGCGACCTCAAGCAGCGCAAGGGCATGCGGCTCGCGATGCTCGTGCACGACATCCTGCCGGCGTCGCATCCGGACCTGGTCGCGGATGGGCACGTGGCGCGTTTTGCCCGCTGGTTCGAAGCGACGACGGCGATCACCGACATCTGCTTCACGCCGTCCCGTCACGTGGCCGAGGCGCTGATCGCGCATCTCCGCGCCTCCGGCAAAGCGCCGATCCCCATCATTCCATTGCCCTTCGGTTCCGGGTTCGCGGAACCGCGCCATGACGGCCTTCCGCCCGTCGATGGGCCCTATGCTCTGTTCGTGTCGACGATCGAAGTGCGGAAGAACCACCTCTTCCTGGCCCGCGTCTGGCAGGAGCTCGCGAGGCGCCATGGCGCCGCGAACATTCCGACGCTGGTGCTGATCGGACAGCGCGGCTGGAAAAGCGAGCCCTTCTGGCGGTTCATGGAGGAGACGGACGGCGCCGGCGGAACGATCGTGACAAAGGCGAACATCAGCGATACCGAACTGGCGGGCGCCTACCGGAACTGCCTGTTCACTGTGTTTCCGAGCCTCTGCGAGGGGTGGGGTCTGCCGGTCTCGGAAAGCCTGGCCTATGGCAAGCTGTGCGTGGCCTCGGATGCAACATCCATACCTGAAGCGGGGGGGCGAGGCGCTGACTATTTCGATCCGACGGACGAAGCGGCTTGCCTCGCCGCGATCGAGCGCGTCCTGTTCGAGCCCGGCTATCGCCAGGCGCGCGAGGCCGACATCCGCGACCACGTCCGCCCGATCGGCTGGGATCATGCCGCGCGAGCCATCGTCAAGGCCCTGGCTGACATGCAGAGATCAGTCCAGGGGGCTGGTGCGCATGCGGATCGTTGAGGTCAGCCCTTACGACATGGGCCGGCCCGGCGGCGTGCAGAACCACATTCGGGACCTCGCCGCCTGGCTTGGGCGGCAAGGGCACGAGGCCATCATCGTCGCTCCCCGCGGCAGCGGTGAGCCCGCGGCGAACGTGCTGGAAATCGGGCGTCAGAAGCTCTTCGGATTGCATGGCACCGTGACCGAAATCAGCTTCGCGGCTCCCTCCGACATGGCGAGGCTGCGCCGGGCGATGTCGGGCTTCCGCCCGGATCTGGTGCATCTCCACACGCCCTGGACCCCGCTGTTGCCCTGGCAGGTCTGGCGGGCGCTGGCTGTGCCGACGGTCTCCACGTTCCACGCGACCTTGCCGGATCCGCGCAGCCTGACGGGACGCGGCCTGCTCGCCGCGGCGCGATACTTCCTGCGCAACGTGGATGCGGCGATTGCGCCGTCGCACGTGCCGGCACGAAGTCTGCCGTCCGGGCCAGACCTCGCCGAAATTGCCATCATTCCGCCGGCGGTCGACCTGTCGGCGTGGTTCGAGGCCGGCGCGCACGGGCGCGATGGGCCGAACCGCAATGACCCGCTCGTCGCGTTTCTCGGCCGCCTGGAGCATCGCAAGGGCATCGACGTGCTGATGCAGGCATGGCCCGATGTGTCGCGCGCATTTCCGCGCGCCAGACTTGTCATCGCCGGAAGCGGCCCGCTGGACCGGTCGGTTCACGCATGGTGCGAAGGCAGGGCAGGCGTGTCGCGGCTTCCCGCCCCGGACGCCGCGTCGGCCCGCGCCCTGATCGGCCAGGCGTCGATCCTCGTCGCCCCCTCGCGCTACGGCGAGAGTTTCGGCATCGTCCTTGCCGAGGCGATGGCGGCGGGCGCTGCGCCGGTCGCCGCCGCCAACGATGGCTATGCGGACACGCTGGCTGGCCCCCATGCCGGCGACCTGCTGTTTCCTCCCGACGATGCGCGGGCGCTTGCCGCAAGGATCGCTGCGCTGCTGGCAGCGCCGGAGCGGCTTGCCGCCATACGTGGTTGGGGCCTCGAAAGGGCCCGCTCGCTGGACATTTCGACCATCGGGCCGCGCTACGAGAGCCTTTTCCAGGCCGTGCTCGATCGCCGCGCGAAGCGGTCTCGCGACCAGGGTTGATCCCGTCAGCTGCGCTTCGGCCCGCCCACCCGCCAGAAGCGCGCGAAATGCCGGTAGCCGACGGTATTGTGACGTCTCGCATTGCCGCCCGGGCCGCGGTTGATCCGCCCGAGCGCCGTGCGCTTGAAATGGAAGAAGCGTTTTTTCGGAATGTGGCTGAGGAGAGGGGCAGGGATGACGAGCTTGTCTGCCCGGCACAGCGCGCTGCTACGCACGTCGTCGACAAACCACGTCTCGTTGGGCTCGCCGGAGAAGTCGCGCAGTTCATCCGCGTTGAAGAAGCGCGGCCTGACCAGATAGCCGAACACGCCGAGCAGGATGTCGACCGGCGCGGGATGGCGGATCCGGTGACAGCGCACCGGGGCGGGGGGCACCGACAGGAGGTTGCTCATCAGCGTCGTCGGCCTGTCGGTCAGGTCGGGCGGCACGACAATGCCTGCATAGGTCAGCGCCGCGTCCGGATGCCGGTTGGCCTCGGTCTCCATCAGCTCGACAAAGAATGGCGGATAGATGCGGTCGTCGTCGGCAATCAGGATGGGTTGGTCCGGCGCTTCGGCCAGGACGGTTGGGATCAGTTTCGTCGCCGGGCCCCAATCCTCGCAGCGCCTGACCTCAAGGCTCGCCAGAGCCGCCAGCCGCGCCGGGACGACATAGGGCCGCTTCTCCCGGACGCTGTGGTCCGGAACGTTGAGGAAGATCCGCGCCGGCAGCCTCGTCTGGTCGAGCATGCTTTTCAGCGCATCGTCGAGGGATTCGATGCGGCTCGGTATGGTGGTCAGGCTGATCACCAGCGAACTGCGCTCCGGCGCCGTCCGCCAACGCCGGTCCAGTTCTGACAGGTCGAGCCGGGAAAGGCGCCATTCCCGCGCGACGTCCGACGGCAGCCATTCGCCGGAAAGCACGCGATGGAGGGCAATCGCCGCGTAAAGCGCCACGACGACAGCCGTCACGATCACAAGCCCGGCGCTCATCGGTTCAACCAGCCATGGTGCGCGCCGCCGACCGAAGCCGCATCGACCAGGAGGGAGGCGAGGTTTGCGGCGCTGTCGCGCCAGGAGAGAATGCCCGAGGCGCGCCGTTTGCTCACCGGATGGGCGAGCCAGTCGCGGACGGAGCCGGCGAGGGCGTCCGCGCCGTCGTCGGCGAAGAACCTCGATCCCGCCGGCGCGATCTCGCGAAACACCGGGATGTCGCGCGCGAGCACCGGCAATCCGTGCAGCGCTGCCTCGACCAGCGGCAGGCCGAAACCCTCGGCGCGGCTGGGCGCCAGGAGGCAGGTCGAGCGGCGGTAGAGATCCTCGAGCATCGCGTCGGAGACGTCCTTGAACCAGAACAGGCGCCGTCCCTTCTCGCGGTGGCGGCGCATGCGATCGATCACGTCGAGCGGCCGGAACCCTTTTCGGCCGGCGACGACCATCTGGATGTCATGTCCGTCTGCCCAGAGCGCCTCGAATGCGTTCAGCGCGTCGTCGTGCCCCTTGCGGGGCTCGACCGTTCCGACGATCAGGAACGCCGGCCGTTCCCCCACCTTGCGGGTCCGGTATCGCTCCAGAATGCCGGGGCCCCTGCGGCTCCAGACCGGCCGCAAGTCGGATCCATGGTGCGAGAACGCGATGGCGGGCGATCCGCCGTCGGGGTGTTGGGCAAACCAGTTCGACAGGTCGCTCGCCACATCCCGGGTGACGGCAACGGCGAGGTCGGCTTGCGCCACCGTCTCGAGCCAGGCGGCGTGGTCGGCCGCCGCATGTGGCGGAAAGAACTCGGGCCGGCGCACGGGGAGCAGGTCATGCACCATGAATGCCGTCTTGACCCCATGCAGCCGCAGGGCGCGATAGAGTTCGCGGTGCCCGCGCACGGCGCTGTGGTCGAGGTCGGCCATGAAGTAGATGTCGCCTGGCCGCGGGTGGGCGGGTTCGTCCCGCAGCGGAAACTCCCGTATGCCAAGCAGCCTGCAGGCATAGTCGCGGGCGAGGATGAGCGAACCGCCCTCCAGCCGAACAGGCTCGATCCGAAAGCCCGGCGGCGGAGCATCCATGAGGGCGGTCAGGAGGTTGCGTACCGTCCGTTCGATGCCGCTGCCCGCATCGTTGCGCGCAATCGCGGTGACATCGAAGAGGATCTGGCGCTTCTCCATCGGCGCTGGCAGCGAGACGGAGGCGCAGATTGCCGCAACCTTCGCCATCGTTTGCGTCGGCGCTGGAGGCAGCGCGCCGGCCAGCCGCCGGGCAAGACCGATCGTACCGGAGTTGGGCGACCTGTAGGCTGCCTCGATGGCGTCGCGGTAGGCGAGCCCGATGCGCACCGGATCGTGAGCCGCGCGGACATGCCGGATCGCTGCCTCGGACAGTCGGCTCCTGTCCGCCTGTCGGTCCCGCAGGCTCTCCAGGGCCACGATCAACTCGCGATCCGAGAACCGGTCGTCGAGGCTCCACACGGTCGACGGCGGAAATTCCGAAAGGCTGCCGTGGTCGTTGACGATCAGGGGCAGGCCCGCTGCCATGCAATCGAGTGCGGCGCCTGACGTTTCTCCGCGGGAAGTCTCGCGCAGTTGCACAGCCAGATCCGATGCCTTGAGAAAGGCCCGGTATGTCGCGTCCGACGTGCGGCCAGTCACCCGGGCGTTCAGTCCGGCGCATGCGTGCTGGAGCCGACGCGTGTAGTCGTCGTCCCCGCCGCCAACGAACACCAGTTGGCAACGATTGTCCTGTCCCAGTCCGGACTCTCTCCAGGCTGACAATAGCCGGTGATTGAGTTTGGTCATGCTCGTCGAACCGAAACTGGCGACAAGGAAGGCGTCATCGTCGACGGACAGTTCCTGCCGCGCCAGGCGGCGCGACGGCGCGTCGATCTGAGCGCGCAGGTGCGGGATCAGGGCCAACTTGGTGGCGGTCTGCGGTCCATAGTGGTCGAGCAGGATCGAACGCGCCTCTTGCGAATGAACGATGACCCGCAGAGCAGCATCGATGACCGAGAACGAGCACGGATACTTCAGGATGGGATCGAGCCCGCCCGCCCGTCGGCGCCAACGTTCGGCAACAGCCGAGTAGCCATGTCCGCGATAGAGACTCTCGCTGAAGACGCCGGGAGGGTTCCCGGCGGCATCCATGTGCTGCACGACGCCCGAGAGAAAGGCGTCGTGCAGCGTCACCATGCCGGGGTGCTGCCGCAGCAGCGGGAACATGTGCTGGTGAAAGTCGGAATTCCCGAACTGGTAAAGAATGCGGTCGTACCGCCCGGCGTGCAGCGCGAACCAGTCCGCGCTGTGCAACGGCAGCCGCTTGAAGACGTCCGACACCGAGGCGGGGTCCGAATGGATGAGGTCGACGCGGTAGTGTTTTTCGAGTTCGCCGATCAGTTCCGCTGCATAGTCTGCAATCCCGCTGTGGTCGGGGGGAAGCGGGGTGACCAGCGCCAGCACCGGCGGCTGGTTCCGTTCTGGAAGTTCTCCGCCGGGAAGGGCTTCCAGCCGCCAGTGGCCATCAAGCTCCAAAGCCGCGAAGACCGTCGAGCCGCGTGGCACGCGTTCGCGCGGCCATAGCGTCTCGACTTCGACCTTCGCAAGGGCAGGGACTATGATGCGGTCCGCACCGATCGTGGCCGCCGTCAGGCTTGCGATCTCTTGCCCCAGCCTCGATCGCCATTCCGCATAGGTGGAACCCGGACGACCCTTTTCCAGCGTGTACAGTCGGTGGACGTTTCGGTTCGGGATCGAGTCCACCCATTCGCTGGTGAGGACAGACCTGTCTTTGGCAAGCAGTCGCGCGTCTAGCAAGGCGTGCGACCTCGAGCGCTCGGCTTGCACCGCGGCGGCCAGCCCGGACTTGCCCGCGACGCCAATCCCCCACTGCTGCAGGAGGCGCATGTCGAAAAGCGTGGCGCTCAAAGCCCGGCCTCTGCCGAGATGGATTTCGCCAGCGCCGCGGCTTGACTGTCCTGCGCAGGCATCGGGGCTGGCGCAGAGGGCGGCGCCAGCAGGTCGTCTGTTGCGCCAAACAGTTCGGCATGCAGGCGGTCAAGGAAGGCTTCCTTGCTCAAGCCGGCGGGAATGGCCGGCAACACCCGCACGCTGATGGTTCCTGGCAGGCGCAGCCAGGATTTGTGCGGCCAGCAGAGGCCCGCATTGTGGGCGATGGGCACGCAGGGCACATCGAGCATCCGATACATGATCGCAATGCCGTTCTGGAGCGGCGGGCTCAGGTCGTTGCCGGTCCTCCAGCCAGTGGGGAACATCATGACACTCCGTCCGGCCGCCACTGCCTCTTTCGTCGCGATGAAGGTCGAGCGGATTTCGTCGGTCGATCTTCCACGGTTCGCATAGATGTATCCGCGTTCGCGCGCGAGCCGGCTGACGATCGGATAGGCCTTGATCTCGTTTTTGATCAGCATGACCGGATTGCCGAACATTATCGGGAAATAGAGATTCTCCCACGTGCACTGCTGCGCGGGCGCAAATATCACGGGTCCCGCGGGAATGGTCTCCATCCCGGCGACCTCGACATCGATGCGGCAGATCCTTTTCAACAGCCAGGCAATCATGCCGAGATAGAGCGTCGACATACGGTCCCACGACATCAGGCCGAGATAGGGAAGCGCTCCGATTGGCCACATGGCAACGGTCATTGCCGCCGCGGCAGCATAGAAGGCCACGTTCCTGAAAATCACCGAAGCCGTCAGCCTCATCGTCTTTCCGCACCACCAGAACCACGCGGCGATCACGCGATTCCAACACGTTGCGCTGGAGTTGTGCGTTGATTGCGCTCAGTCATTTCTCTATCACTGAAACAGGTGATTACCCCAACGAGGTTTCGATGAGCCAGACAGAGACGCATGAAATTCCTTGGTCGGCTGTCGAACTGCAACTCGCGCAAATCGTTGCCAAGGAAGCGATGGTGGACGTGTCGGCAGTCACGCCCGATACAAAACTGGAGGCTTTGGGAATCCAGTCGGCCGATTTCGTCATGATCCTGATGGAGATCGAAGAAAAGTTCGACATCTACGTGTCAGTCGACGATGAACTGTCGTCGCTCGAGACGGTTGGCCAGTTCATGCGCATGATTATCCGAAGGATCGAGGAAAAGAGCGTCAAGGCCGCATCGTGAAGCGGGTCGTCGTCACCGGCCTCGGTGCTGTTTCCGGCTGCGGCATCGGCGTTCCCGCCCTGTGGGCCGCTTGCCGCGACGGCCGCGCGGCCGTCCGGGATTTCCGTCTGCCGGAACTGAAGAAGCAGATGGTGACCAATGCCGCCTTCATCTCACCGGAGCAGATGGAGACCATCTGGGTCGACAAGAAGCCGCGCTTCCAGGACCAGGTCGCAGCCATGGCCCTCCACGCCGCCGCTGAGGCGGTGGCCCATGCCGGGCTCGATCAAGGACATTTCGGCAGTCGATGCGGCGTCGTCGTCGGATCGGGCATCGGCGGCAGCGAGACCATTCAACGCAATGCATTGATCTTCGTGAATGATCCGCTGGCGAGGGTCGACCCGTTCGCCGTGCCGAAAGTAATGGCCAATGCGTCGGCCGCCTGGATCGCCATGGAATATGGCGCGACCGGCCCCATGCTCTGCGTTTCGACAGCTTGCGCATCCGCCTCCCAATCGATCGGCCTCGGTGCAAGCCTCATCCGGTCCGGCCAGATCGATCGCTGCATTGTCGGCGGTTCCGAGGCGCAGCTTTCCGCCACGACATTCCGTGCCTGGGAGGCGATGCGCGTCATGACACAGGGCCTTTGCCGGCCGTTCTCGAAGGGCCGAGACGGAATGTCGCTGGGCGACGGCTCAGGCATCCTGGTCCTCGAATCCGAGGAAGCGGCGGTCGCAAGGGGGGCGAACATTCTCTGCGAGCTCGCGGGTTTCGCCAACAATTGCGACGCAATCGACCTGTTGAGGCCGAATGCCGAGCGGGCGGCCCAGTGCATGAATGCCGCTCTGGCGGACGCCGGCATCGACCCGGCGCGCATCGGTTATGTCAACGCCCATGGGACAGCCACGGTTGCGAACGACCGTTCGGAAGGAGAGGCGTTGCGGACCGTTTTCGGTGCAGGCCTCGACGACATCCTGGTATCTTCCACCAAGCCGGTCCACGGCCATGCGCTTGGCGCGAGCGGCGCGCTGGAATTGATCGTTGCGATCGAGGCATTGCGCGAAGGCATCGCCCCTCCGACGCTCAACTTCCTCGAGCCCGATCCGGATATCGGCTTCGATCCGGTCTCGCGCGGCCCGGCACCGTTCACGCGAGACGCAGTGATTAGCAATTCGTTCGCTTTTGGAGGCGTCAACGCGTCCATCGTATTGACCCGCCCGGGCGCAAATTGACAAGCGAGGCTTCGACCGGGCTGGACGATGCTTGGCGATGTCGCCTCGACCCGGCTCCGTTTCGTCGCCTGACCGAGGAAATCCTCGGCGCGTCAATTCCGCTTCCGCTTGCCGCCGTTCTCGAGCCGCTGGCCCGGCGGCAAGCTGCGGCCCTGGCCGAACTGGCCGCCGCGCGAGAGGGGCAGCCGCTCGTCCTTGAGGGGCTGGCCGTTCGTCTCGCCCGCTGTGAGGACGCTGGGCAGGAACTGGACGCGGCGGCAGGACTGACGCGGTCGTCCGGTGGCGCGACCGCGCGCCTGTCCCTGGCGACGGCTGCCGGTGAACCGGTCGCCTCCGCCGACCTGCATCTTATCCAGGCACGGCCATCGCTTCCGGGCGGCGCCGCGAGGCCGTTGCCCGCCGGCCCCCTCACGATGCGCATCGCCGCCGATCAGGTGGCGCGATACGCCGAGGCATCCGCGGATCGCAATCCCCTCCACACCGACCGGCAGTTCTGCGCCGGCCTCGGGCTGCCTGAGCGTGTCGTCCACGGCTCCCTGCTGGCGACGCTCGCGCAAGTTGCCGCGGCGGCCGGCTGCGGGACCGCGACGTCGATGCGGTTCCTGAAGCCCTGTTTCGTTGGCGAGGAACTCGCGCTGGCGGTTATCCGAAAGGAGCAGGGCGGGCGGGTGGTTGTCCATGGTGGCGACGGTGCGGTCGCCGCGGTGATGGACTGGAGGCCGGTCACATGACAGCTGGCGGCGCGCCGAACCTCAGCTTGGTCAATGTGATGCGGCGCCCGCACTGGTTGCTCGCGACCAGTCTTGGACTCGGCCTGTGCCGGCCGTGGCCTGGCACCTGGGGAAGCGCGGGCGGCGTCGTCCTATTCGCGGCGCTGCAGGGCGTCCCCCCAACGATCCGGCTGGCGATCTACGTGCTCCTGCTGGCGGCGGCGGTCGCGGCCAGCACACGCACAGGCAGCGAACTGGGCGAGCCAGATCACCAGGCCATCGTCATCGACGAAACGCTCGGGATGAGCCTGACGCTCGAAGCGGCTGGCGCCGTTCTGCTGTGGCCGGTCGCCTTCGTCCTGTTCCGCCTGTTTGACATCTGGAAACCCTGGCCCGTCCGTTTGGCGGGCGACAGTCTCCCGCGCGGATGGGGCGTCATGGCCGACGACGTGCTCGCAGCAGGCTACGCCGTCTGCGTCCTGCTCGGGATCAGATACGCAACCGGCATGTGACTGCCGGCATAGGCCGGCCGACGAGCGCGCGAGGGAGCATCTTGCGGCGTTGCGCTGCATTGCATTTCCGGACACGCGATGGCTTCATGCGATCGATACGGACGGACTTTCCATGCGCGACAGGGTCGCTACGCTCCCGCCAGACGAGAAGTTCAACGCCCTGCGCCGGCGAGCGTTTCTCTTCACGCTTCTCGTGCGTCGCGACATCGAGAGCCAGTTCAGGGGCAGCGTTCTCGGCCTGGCCTGGGTCGTGCTCATTCCGGCCAGCCTGGTGCTGATCTACACGTTCGTGTTCGGCGTCGTCCTGAAGATGAGCTGGACCCGGCCGACGGGAGATCCGCTCGACGTGCCACTGATCTATTTCTTCGGCATCTCGCTGTTCGCCTTCTTCATGGAGATCATCTTGCGGGCGCCCCGGTGCCTGCATGAGAACGCCGCCTATGTCACCAAGGTGGTGTTTCCGCTGGAAATGCTGGTCTGGGTTCTGGTGTGCACCGCGCTGGTCAAGCTGGCGATCAACCTGATCCTGCTGTGGCTTCTCTCGGTCCTGTTTGGCAGCGGCATGCCGGCGGGCGCGCTGATGCTGATCGCGTGGATCGCGCCGCTGGTCCTGATCTCGGCCGGCATCGCCTATGGAATGGCTGCGCTCGGGGCCTACGTGAAGGATTTGAGCCACGTTCTCCAGGCGGTGGGGCCGATCCTGGTGTTCATGAGCCCGGTCTTCTATTCGCTGAGCCAAGTCCCGGCGGCTTACCGGCCGGTCTACCTCGCCAATCCGCTCACCCTGCCGCTGGACAACGGCCGCGGCCTCTTGTTTCCGGGGCAGCCGCACGAGTGGGCGACATGGCCGGGATATCTCCTTGCTGCCCTGGCTGTCCTCTGGTTGGGGCGCCGCTTCTTCGCGAGGATGCGGCCGGGATTCGCCGATGTCGTCTGAGCCGGAAATCGTTCTGGAAGGCGTGGGAAAGACATTTCATCCCTTCGCGCATCCGCTCACCAGACTCTTTTCTGGTCCTCTCGCGGCCATTGGCGCGCCGTTCTCGGCCCTGTCGGGCGTCGACCTGCGCGCCAGCCGCGGCGACTGCGTCGGGATCGTCGGGCGCAACGGTGCCGGCAAGTCGACGCTGCTGCAGATCGTCTGCGGCATCATGGCGTCAACGACGGGCCGGGTTGCCGTCCGGGGCCGGATCGCTGCGATGCTTCAGCTCGGCGCCGGCTTCGACCGCGAGTTCACCGGGCGCCAGAACGTTCGCCTGAGCGCGGCGATCTATGGGCTGGACGACGCATCCATTCGCGCGCGCATGGCTTCGATCGAGGAATTCGCCGGGATCGGCGACAAGATCGACCGGCCCGTGCGGGAGTATTCGAGCGGCATGTTCGCCCGGCTGGCCTTCGCGGTCTGCGCGCATGTCGATGCCGACATTCTGGTCGTCGACGAGATCCTCGGGGTCGGGGATGCCGCGTTCCAGCAGCGCTCGATGCGCTTCCTGCGCCATTTCCGCCGGAACGGCATCGTGCTCTTCGTGTCGCACGACGAGCACGCGGTATCGGCCCTGTGCAACCGCGCGATCTGGATTGACGCGGGCCGCGTGGTCGCGGACGGTCCGGCAAAGCCGGTGCTGCGCCGCTACCGCCAGGAGATGGCGCGTCTGGTTGCCGGCGATGACATCTTCATCGTCGAGCATGAAGTCATGCCGTCGGCTGGCGCCCACGGCGGCGACGCATCGACAAGGGTTTCCGAGCCGGCGGGTTTCGATCCCGACGATGTCCTCGCTCCAGCCGGCGGTGCTGAGGTTGTCGCCGCGACCTGCAACGGGCGAGTCGAGGGGCCGCATGTCTTTGCCGGCGGAGAGACGATTGGCGTCGCCTTGAAGATTCGGCCGGCGCGAGGCCTCGAAAGCATGTTTGTCGTGGCGCTGTTGCGCAATCCGATGGGGCAGATCGTGCTGGAACTGGACAGCCGTCGCCTCCCTCAAGCCGATGAAATACGGGTCGCTGCCGGAGCCGGCATCGACTGCGCCTTCCGGTTCAAGCTGCCCTACCTTCCGACAGGCGAATATCCAATCGACGTCCTGGTGTTTTCGTCCGGCGCGGGACCGCCGGTGCTCGAGGCCATGCAAGAGACCGCCCTGTCGCTGCGGGTCATATCCTCCCATGTCTCGGGCGGACTGGCGAACCTCGCCATGGAATCGGTCAGCTTCGGACCTGTCGCGGCGGAGGCAACCGCGTGACGGGTGACGTGCTGCTTGAGTTGCGCTCGGTGACCAAGATTCACTCGCGTTCGGGTGGGCGGGTCGCCGGCTTCATCCACCTCGCAACCGGGTGGCGCTTCGGCGACCCGTTCAGGGCCGTCGATGCCGTCACTCTGGACGTGGCGCGCGGCGAGTGCCTTGGCGTTGTCGGGCGCAACGGCGCCGGCAAGTCGACCTTGCTGCAGATCGCGTGTGGCGTGACAGCGCCCGATGAGGGCAGCGTCGAACGCCGTGGCCGGGTCGCGGCCATGCTCGAACTCGGCAGCGCCTTCCGGCCAGACTTCACCGGACGCGAGAATGCGCTGGTCAACGCCGCTCTGAACGGTCTTGACGACCGGGAAGCGAAACTCAGGATGCCGGCGATCGAGGCGTTTGCCGGCATCGGCCAGTTCTTCGAGCGTCCGGTCCGGGAATATTCGAGCGGCATGCGCGCGCGGCTCGCCTTTGCGGTCGCCGCGCATCAGGACGCCGACCTGCTGGTCGTGGATGAGGTTCTGGCCGTCGGCGACGCAGCGTTCCAGCAGCAGTGCCGTCGGTTCATCCGCGGCTTCCTGGAACGGGGCGCCGTCATCGTCGTCTCGCACAATGACAGCCTGATCCTGTCGGCCTGCACGCGGGCCATCTGGATGGAGGAGGGGAGGATGGAGGCGGCCGGTTCCCCGGCCGAGGTCCTGGCGCGCTATCGCGCCGCGCTGCTGCGGAAACCCGAGAATGAGGGCGACGTCGCTCCAAGAAGCCTGCAGGAGGCAGAGCCGCCTGTCGCGGACCAGGCCGCCGTGGCAAATCCGTTTCGGTTCGCCCCATTCCGCCTCGATGCGCCATCGCACGGCAATGGCTCGGTGCGGATCGACTCGGTGCGTTTCGAGGGCGTCGACGGTGCGCCTCTGGCCATGGCCAATGGCAACGACGTTGTCACCCTCGTGATCGCCGGCGTGGTCCTGCGCGACGTCGAGAGCGCCATTGCCGGGTTCATCCTGCGCGATGATGCCGGACAGAACCTGTTCGGCGACAACACGTTCGAGACCTACCGCCTGTCGCCCAGAGCCTTCCGGACGGGGGAGCGCTTCGAGGCGCGGCTGCGGTTCAGGTTTCCATATCTGCCGTCCGGCCGCTATTCGATCGCGCCGTCCATCATCTCCGGCACGCAGGCCGATCACATTCACCTTCACTGGATCGAGGAAGCAATTTCGTTCGATGTCGGCGAATCTCCGGTCGCACTCGGCAAGATCGGCGTCCCGTACACGGGCTCTCTGACGCAGGATCAGCCAAATCCGGCGTGAGACCGCCCGGCGCGGGCGCAACACTGGCCAATGGCCCGACATGCTGTTGTATCTATCCGATTTTCATGGCTCTTTCGCATCAGGCACACGAATGACGGGCAAACAGGGCGTGCCATCGATCGTCGTAACCGACATCCGGAAAACCATCGGGGACCAGGCCGTTCTCGCGGGCGCGAGTCTGTCGCTGAACCGGGGGGAAGCCGTCGGGCTGTTCGGTCGATCCGGCTCCGGCAAATCCACCCTGTTCAACATCATCCTCGGGGTGGACCGACCCGATGCGGGCGCGGTCACGCTGAACGGGCGCGACCTCGGCGGCCTGCCGCCCGATGCCAGGGCTCGCCTTGGTCTCGGATACGTCACGCAACGGCCCTTCATCCCGCCCCGCATGAAGGTCGCGGATGCGCTGACCATGGCGGCGGAAGGCGCGGGACATGCCGGCGGCGTCGACGCCATCGCCGCTGCAATGGACGCCGTCGGCATCGCGCGCCTCGCCGGGCGGCGGATCGGGCAATTGTCCGGCGGCGAGAGGCGGCGCACCGAGATAGCCTACGTGCTGGCGCTGCGGCCGGATTTCCTGTTGCTCGACGAACCGTTTGCCGGACTCGACCCGATCTCCGTCCAGGGGTTGATCGAACGGCTGAGAGCCATCGCGGCGGCGGGCATCGGTTTGCTCGTCGCCGACCACAATCATGTCGATGCGCGCAAGCTGACCGGCAGGTTCTATGTCCTGAGACAGGGAACGTTGGTCCCCGGCGACCAGATCCTTCGCGAGCGCGAGCTTCGGCGGGCCCGGGCAGCCGCTTCATGACCGCCCGGCGCTGGCCCGGCGTTCCAGGACGCTACCTCACGGGTGCGACGGCGAAACTTGGGCTGCAACTGATTGGCCTGTCGGCCGCCGCATGCTCGGTCTACATGATCGAGCGCACGGTGGGCATTCTGGAGAACGTCCTCCGCTACCATTTCCCGATGAGCGCGTTTCTGTCGCTCGTCGTGCTGCAATTGCCGCACCTCGCCGAGTTTTCGCTGCCGATCGCGCTCTATGCTGCCGCCTATTTCCTGCTGGTCGACACGCGGGAGCGGCGGGAGTTCGTCGCGCTGGCCGCGGCGGGGGCGTCCAGCAATGTCGTCGTCCTGCCGGTGACGATTGCCGCGGTCGCAGCATTTTTCCTGTCGCTGCTCTTCTCCGACATCGTCGCGCCGGCGGCGACCCGCGCCTACCGGCAGATCGAGGCAACCGCCCGCGCAAGCGTGCTGGTGCGCGGCATTCCCGATGGTTCGTTCTTCACAAGCGGCGATTCGGTCGCGTTCACGCCGGCGGGCGACGAGGGCGGCAACGGCTACATCCGCCTGTTCCAGTTTCGCGATGCCCAGCTCACCCGCGTCCTGACATCCGAGTGCGCGCGGGCTGAGCAGCGCAGCGAGGACATCCTCCTGCGGCTGTGCAGCGGCCAGGCCTATCTCTTCGCCGGCAGGTCCCAGCCGATGCATGTGGGTATCGGCGAGACGTCCTACCCGGTCGACCGGGCCGTGCTCTCGGACGCCAAGGCGATTGCGGGCTCGGGCATGTCCATCCGCCAGTTGCTGGCGACGGGCGAGGGCGGCAAGTCCGCCGATTCGGTCCGCGGCATCGCCAGGGTCCTGTCGGCCTTTGCCTGCCTGCTGGCTGCCAGCCTTGCAATCGTCGCCGCTGCTTTCACGGGTCCGCGCGGGCGGACGGTGACGTTCGCCGCGGGGATTCTGGCCTTGATCGGCCTTCTGGCGTCGCGCAGTTCCGTCGCGGCGCTGCTTGGAGGCGCTGCGTTGCCCGCGTTGGCGGCGATCGGCGTCATCGGCTTTCTGACGGCCGCAATGGCGCCGCGGATTCTCGCCTATCTCTTGCACCGTCGCCTGGTCGCGCCTGCGCTGGTGAAGACATGACCGCCGCAGCCCTTCGCGTCAGGCGGCTGGTGCAATGGCAGGACCGGCTGCTGGTCGGCTCCTATCTCAGCCATACCGTGATCCTCCTCGTCCTGCTGACCGCGGTCGCCGTCGCCATCGACACCGGGGCATGGGTCTCACGCGTCTACGAGGCCGGGGGGGATGGTCTCGCCGGCTTCTTGCACGTGCTGCGGTTCCTGTGGCTGCGGGCGATCGACAATGGCGTTCAGGCGATGCCGGTGGCGGCAATGCTCGGATTTGTCTGGACCGAAGCGTCCTATCACATGTCCGGGCACCGGCTGTTCGACCGCATCACCGGCCGGACCGAGGGACGGGCCGTGCGCCCGGTCCTCATCGCCGCGGCGATGCTGGCAATCTTCCAGACCGGGCTCGACAATCTTGCGCGCCCGGGCGCCGTGCGGACCATGATCGATGAGGGCATCGCGTTCTGGACCCGCTATGTCGAATACCGGCCGGGCAGACCCTACTGGTTCGCCGTGCCCGGCGCCAACATCAGGGCCTCGATCCCCGCCGTCGGCGCGGGCACGTTCGAGGACGTCACCTATTTCGCCTTCGCGGCGAACAGACCGACGACCGTGATTCAGGCGGCCGCGATGGAACCAGTGGCGCCGCGGGGGATCGAACCGCCTGCCTGGCGGTTGACCGGCGCGAAACTGCGCCAGAACGCAGCTGCGAATCCGCTTCGCCCTTCGGACGACATTGAGCTTGCAATCCCCATCGATCCAGGGTGGTTGCCGCTGGCCTGGATCAAGCCGGCATATCAGTCGGTTTCCGGCCTTGCGGCGCTGGCCGCGATGACTGACCTGCCGCTCGGCGCGCCAAGCTATCGGTCCTGGCAGTTGCAACGGCTGTCCGGCGGCATGGCGCTCGGATTGCTCTGCGTTCTGGTCGTCCTGCTCTATCGCAACACGCTCGAGCGCCGATCCCTTCCAGTCGCGACGGCTCTCACCCTCGCCGCCGGCTATGGCGGCGTGCTGGCCATGCGGATGCTTCGCGTCATCGGCGAGCATGGAGCCCTGCCGCCTCTGGCCGTGGCTTCGGCGGCGCCCGCCTTCTTTGTCGCCGCGATCGCTGTTGCCTATCGGCGGCGTACGCGGCATGACTTAGTCAGCAAATGAAAATGCACGCCGCGAGACCGGGCGCCAACCGGCGTTTCGACCAGATGAATCTTCGTCCAGCGACCCTGCATACGTTGATCGCGCCGATCGCGGCACGCATGGCGGCAATCCTGTGCCGTCCCGACCTTTGGCGTCTTTCGGCCTTTCTCGTCGCCTGCGCGCTGCTGCCGGCACTGTTCCGAACCCTTCATATGGCCGAGAACGACTACAAGGTGTTCTGGGTCGACCTGCGGGGTCTGGCGACAGATCTCGGTGTCGGCCTGTTCGCTGGCGCATTGCTTCTCCTGTTGCGACGCTTCGGCCTGATTGCGGTGTCGGCGGGTTCGCTGGTCTGGCTCCTCCTGAATGTCGGCTATTATGAATTCCTGCGCATGTTCGGCTCCCCGTACGCGCTCGGCCATATCGGCTTTCTTGGCGACCCGACATTTGTCGATGGGTCGGCAACTTCGGTCAGCCATCCGATCCTCGTCGCCGTCCTTGCGGCCATCCTCTTCCTGGCCGTCCTTCTGCTTCGCCCGGTGGCCGCTCCTCGCGGCATTTGGCTGGGGCTGGCGGCGGTCCTGGCCGTCGCGCCTCATCTGATCCCGGGCAACCCGAAGATGAGCGAGTGGCGCCAGACGGATTTCGTCACCAGCAACATCCGGGATGTCGTCCAGCGCAATGTTTCAGGCGATTCGGTCGCATCATCGGCTCATGCCGCCACCGCCGTCTGGCCGAAGCTGAAGGCCGATCTCCATGGCGAGAAGTGGCTGGGCGCCCAAGGACGGCCGAACGTCCTGCTGGTCTTCATCGAAGGCGTGTCGGGCGCGCACATCCCGTCCCTTGCGCAGGGTGCGGGCCTCGGATCCGACGTCATGATGCCGCGGCTGGACAGCTTGGCGGCCAGCGGCGTGATGTTCCGACGCTTCGTCACATTGCAGAACCAGTCGAACAGCGGAGTCTATGCGGCGCTGTGCGGAGATTTGCCGCAGTTTGTTATCGGCGTGCCGAAGATGACGCAGGTCGCCAACGGCGCACACCGGCCATGCCTGCCCGCATTTCTCGGCAAGGCGGGCTATGCGACGGCGTTCGTGAAATCGGCCAACAGCAACTTCATGCAGATGCGCGAGTTCGGCTTGAAGGTCGGCTTCGACCGCGTCTATGGCGAGGAGGGAGCCCCACCCGATCTTCCGCGCGGCAAATGGGGGCTCTACGATGATGGCCTCTACCATGTCGCCCTTGATGAAATCGCTCGTTTCGAGCGCGAAAGGAAGCCCTGGTTCCTGACGCTGTTCACATCGGGGACCCATCACCCGTTCTCGGTCCCGAGCGGCGCGGTGGTCGATGGAACGACCGCCCGCCAGCGCGCATGGGACTTTGCCGACCGGTCGATTGCCGATTTCGTCGCCGCGTTGCGCGATCGGGGTGTGCTCGACGATACCCTGGTGATCATTACGTGCGACGAGGCCAGCAAGGTCGAAGCGCAAGGCCCGCGCGCGGACGAGAATCTCTGGGCGCTGCCCGAGAACTGGGGCTTCGTTCTCGCCATGGCGCCCGGGGCGCCGCAGCGGACGGTCGACACCTATTTCGCCCAGTCCGACATTGCGCTTTCGGTTCTGGACTATCTCGGAATCGCCAGTGGCGTCGGGCAGATGGCTGGGCGAAGCCTGTTCCGCGACTATCCGGAGCCCCGCGAGATCGTCTTCGCCGCCGTGTATCAGCGGCGAGTCCACCTCTTCGACACCGCGACCGGCGAACTCACGCGCTGCAGCGAGACCCTCACGAACTGCCACGTCTATCGCGCGCCGGACGGAGACCTCTTCTCGTCGAAGATGCGGGCGGTTCGGGAACTCGCCGAGGCGCCGGAACGTTTGCGGGACTATCGCGACTTTTCAATCGAATTACCGCCTCTTCCGCCGCCCCGATAGTTGACACACGTCAAGAATGGTTGTCCGGCTTTCTGTCAGGGTGGAATTAGGGTGGCGGAGAATGGCTGTCGCCATGGCTCACCAAGACGGCGAATGACATGACGGGTAAGCAGACCGAGTTGGCGGAGTTTGCCAGGCGCCTTGCCCGTATGCAGCGGCATGCTGAACTGCCAACCGACCACCCGTTTCTGAGGCCCCTGGAAACGCTGCAGGCCCAGGCCGCCGCGGCGGGGCGGCAGTTCGTCAACTTTTCACATTACGACTATCTCGGCCTGTCGGATCACCCCGCGGTCCGCGACGCCGCCAAGACGGCCATCGACCAGCACGGCGTCGGCGCAGGCGCGTCGCGGCTGGTGGGCGGAGAGCGTCTCGCGCATGGCGAGCTGGAGCGCGAACTGGCGAGCTTCTTCGGCTTCGAAGCCGCGCTCGCGCTGATCAGCGGCTATCTCACCAACGAATCCATCATCAGGATGCTCGTGCACGGATCGGATGGGGTCTTCTACGACGAGCTCTCGCACAATTCCATCATGGCTGGGGTGACCAGCGGCCGCTTTCATTCGTCGGCCTTCCCTCACAACGACCTCGATGCTCTCGACCGAATGCTGAACGAGAAGCGCGGCTCCCTGCGCAATGTGCTCGTTGTTGTCGAGGGCCTATACTCGATGGACGGGGACATACCCGACCTGCCGCGGCTCCTCGAACTGAAGGATCGCCACGGATTCTGGCTGATGATCGACGAGGCCCATTCGCTTGGGGTGCTGGGGCCGACCGGCCGCGGCATCGCCGAGCATTTCGGGGTCGACCAGCAGCGCATCGACATCTCGGTCGGTACGTTCTCGAAAGCCTTCGTTTCGGCTGGCGGTTTCATCCTTGCGCGGCGTGCTGTCATTGACTTGCTTCGCTTCTCGCTTCCCGGATTCGTCTACAGCGTCGGTCTGCCGCCGCCGATCGTGGCTGCCGCGCGCGCCGCGCTTTCGATTCTCAAGTCCGAACCAGGGCGTGTCGCCGCCCTTGCGGCAAATACCCGCCGGTTCATCGACCGTTGCGCAGTGGCGGGACTTCCGACCGGATCGGCAATAGGCAACGGAGTCGTGCCCGTCCTGTTCGACAGCATCGAGGCCGCTTATTTCGCTTCGGACGCACTGCGCGCCGAGGGCATCTATGCGCCGCCCGTGATCCAGATCGGCGTGCCTCGCAACGCGCCACGCATCCGTTTCTTCATCACCGCGGCTCATTCGTTCGACGAGATCGACCGGGTGGTGGACCTGCTGTCGTCATTCAGCCAGACCATGAGGGCATTCGGCAAGCAGGCTCCGGTTGCGGCGCATGGCTAGTGCCTTTCACGATCAGATTGACCCGGCAGAACGATTCAATCTGGTCGTGAAAGGCACTAGGTTCTGACATGGGCCGGGGCGCATGCGGGCTGCATTCATAACCGGCGGGTCGAGCGGCATCGGCCTTGCCCTGGCGCGCAGGCTGGCGGCGCGAGGCCATCCGATCGCATTGTTCGCGCGCGACACCGGGAAACTCGACGCGGCTGCGCTGGAGTTGCGCCTTGCCCACCCCAATCTCTCCGTCGCAACCTACGCCGTCGACGTTTCCGACGTCGGCGCAGCGACGGCCGCCTTTCGTGGCGCAGTGAACGAGCTTGGCGCGCCGGAATGGGCGATTGCCTGCGCCGGAATCGCTGAACCGGGACTGTTCCTTGAGCAACCCTTGCAGGCCATGATCGACCAGATGGAGACCAATTTCGGCGGCAGCCTCGCCTTTGCGCATGCCGTCGCCCCGGGAATGGCGGCTCAACGCAGCGGTCGCCTCGTCTTTGTCTCGTCTGGCGCTGCCTTTGCCGGCATCTTCGGCTACGCCGGCTACGGCGCTTCCAAGTTCGCGGTGCGGGGGTTGGCCGAGACGCTTCGTGTCGAGCTGTCCGGCAAGGGCGTCGTGGTCACGCTCGCCTGTCCGCCGGACACCGACACGCCGCAACTCGCCTACGAGTCCGCGCGAAAACCCCCTGCCACCCGGGCGATCACCGCCACCGGCGGCGTCTGGAGCGCCGACGCCGTCGCGCGGACGATCCTGCAAGGCGCCGAAGCCGGACGCTTCCTTGTCGCCCCCGGCTGGCAGATGACTGCGCTTGGATATCTGCACAGCCTGATCGCGCCGGGCTTTCGCGCCTGGCAGAGGCGTATCGCGCGCCAGCATGAGGACGGCGCTTGACCGTCGCCGACGTCGCTCTCGTCGCCGTGACGCTGCTGGCCGTCGGCTACCTTTGCGTCCTGTCGCTGAGCGTTCTCCCGGCAACCGCCGCGATCGGGCGCCAGGTCCTGCCGGTCCTCAATACCGAGGCAATCATCGTCTTCGTCGGCCTCGGCGTCTTTCTCGCGCCGCCGGCGCTCCGCATCGTCCTGCTGGCCGCGATGACCGCACGGATCATCTGGGAGGCCGCATCCGTCGCGGCGCTACGCGTTCCCGGCGCGCGCGGCGCACTTTGGCAAGTCGCGACCGTGGCTGCCGTGTCCACCGCCGCCGCGGCCTTCCTGCTGTTTGCACTGCCTCTGCACTTTGCGATTCCGGCAGTCTTGTTCCTCGGAGCGCTGCTGCTGGCAGCCGCCCGCATTCCGGATCGGCCGCTCGTCCGCCTCGCAGGCGAGGTCAGCCTGTTCCCGGGATTGCCGATCGGCCTGTTCATCGCCGCGGCAATGACGGAGGAAAAACTCGTTGCCCTGCTGCTCGTGCTGGTGCTCGTCGAAACCTTCGACAGCTATGCGCTTCTTGGCGGCAAGCTGTTCGGCCGCCGTCCGGCGTTTCCGCGGCTTAGCCCCCGCAAGACCGTGGAAGGTCTGCTTGCCGGCGCGGCGATGCTGCTGGTCACGGCGGTCACGCTGGCCTGGGCGACCGGCGTCGCGACGGCTGGTGTCGCTGCGGGCGTGGCCCTTGCAGTGGGCCTCGCCTCTGTCGTCGGCGACCTCGCCGCTTCGCGGCTCAAGCGCGCGAGCGGGGTCAAGGACTTTCCCGCCGTCATGCGCCACCAGGGCGGCCTGTTGGACATCACCGATGCTAGCATCGTCGCCGGCGCGATGCTCGCGCTTGTTCCGGCGTAGCCGCTCGATTGCGTTGAACGATGCCGCGTGGCAATCAGGCTCCCGGGTTCCGCGTCTTGCGGGAACCGAAACGTGACTGGCATTCACACCCGATGCAGGGCGATTTCATTCTCGCGGCGGACTTCGGCACGACTGGGGTGAAGGTCGCGCTGGTCGACCACGCTCTCTCCATCCGACATTCGTCCGCGGCGGCCTATCCGCTGACCATCGGCGGCGACGGTATCGCGGAGCAGAACCCGGCCGACTGGTGGACCGCCTTCGGCCGGGCCGTGGCCGACCTCGCCGCGCAGGCCGGACCCTTGGCAGGCAGGGTCGCGGCGATCTCGTTCTGCGCGCAGACCTGCGGAGTGGTCTGCGCCGATGCCGACGGCCGGCCGCTGCGTCCGGCGCTGATCTGGATGGACAAGCGGGCGGCGGCGGAGGCGCGGCGGTTCGTAGGCGGCTTTCCGACCGTCTACGGCTACAACGCCTTCAAGGGTCTCGCCTGGAGTCTTCTGGCCAACGGCGCGCCCTCCCGCAACGGGATGGATCCGGTCTGCAAGATGATCTGGCTGCGCGAGCGCGAACCGGAAACCTGGCGCCGAGCCCGCCTGCTGCTGGATGTAAAGGACTGGCTGGTCCTGCACGCGACAGGCAAAGCCACGACCACCGGCGACAGCGCAAACCTGACCTGGATGATGGACACGAGGCGCGGGCACGAGGGATGGTCGCCGACGCTGGCCCGGATGGCCGGCGTGCCGCTTGGCATGCTGCCGCCGATCGTCGACGGCGCATCGGTGGCCGGCGGGCTTCTGGCGAGGGCTGCCACCGAACTCGGGCTCGATGCGGGCATTCCGGTGCTTGCCGGCATCAGCGACGTAACCGCCGCCGCCCTCGGCTCCGGGGCGACGCAGGACGGCCAGATGCATATCTGCATCGGCTCCAGCAGCTGGATCGCAGGTTTCCAGCCATCGCGGGTGCTGAGCAGCGCCCATTCCTTCGCAACGATCAATTCCGGCGTCGGCAACAGGCTGCTGCTGATCGCGACGCAGGAATCGGCCGGATCCGCCCTCGACTGGGTTGGCTCGCTGGATGGGGCGAACACGGCCGACGACGCGGGCGCGGCCAGGATCGATGACCCGATCTTCGTTCCCTGGCTGGCCGGAGAGCGGGTGCCGGTAGACGACGACCGCATGCGCGGCTCGTTCACCGGGCTCTCCCTGAACCATGACCACGCCGCGCTGCGCCGCTCGGCGCTGGAAGGCGTCGCGCTTAACCTGGGCTGGGCGCACGAATGCGTCAGCCGCAAGCTGCGCGGGACGCGGTCGGACGCGCCGATGCCGGTCGTGGGCGGCGGGGCGCTCAACCGGCCGCTCGTCCGCATGCTCGCCAACACGCTGGAGCGCCCCTTGCGTCTCGGGCGGGAACGGTTCGCCGGCGTCAGCGGCGCCGCCGCCATCGGCGCCGCCGCGGTCGGCTGGCATGCCGATCCATGGTCGGCCGCGCGCGTCTTCGCTGCAGAGGGCGGCGAGATTGTTGAACCGGATCCGGACGGTATCGGCCTTGCCCGGCAGCGGCGGGCAAGCCTGGAGCGGTTGCGCCCGTCCTTGATCCGATACTATCGCAAGGGAGTGTGAGGGCGGTGATCGACGGTCTCTTTAAACGCTACATAGACCCGCTGTGGGAGAGCGCCGCGACGCCGCTCGTCAGGGCAGGCGCGACCCCCAACCAGGTCACCTTCGCCGGGGTGCTGCTAGTGTCCGCCGCATCGGTGGCGTTTGTCTGGCATCAGTCGCCGCTGGCCTTCGGCCTGACCCTCGCCTTCTCTTTCGCCTTCGATGCGCTCGACGGCGCGGTGGCGCGACGGCGCAACATGCGGTCGCTGACCGGCGGCTATTTCGACGCAATGGCGGACCGCTACCAGGAACTGGCCGTCTTCCTGGCCATTGGGCACGTCACCGGCCTGTGGCTGCTTTGCCTCTTCGCATTCTCCGGCGGCATCATCACCAGCTACGCGAAGGCGCGGACCGCGATCGAGATACCGGTGACAAACGACGAATGGCCGGATCTGTTCGAACGGCTCGAGCGCATCATCTTCCTCTGCGCGCTGCTGATCGTCGCGGGGCTTTTCGGTTCCGCCTGGGTGCTCATGGCAGGCTTGTGTCTCTACGCGCTTCTGGCGCACGCAACATCGGTGCAACGCATGGCGCGCGCCGTGCGGATGCTGCGCGCTGCGGATCGGCGTGGCCCATCCGATGATGCGTGACCGGCGGGGCCAGAAAGATCCCCCCAAAGGTCTGAAAGCGCTTTCGGTTCCTTCAGATCAGCCCGCGGCCGGCGAGATTGCGCATCAGGGCGCGGCTGCCGAAGGTCCATTCCGTGCACTCGGTCGAGAGCCGCACCGTGTTGCGCAGGCTCCCCAGTCCGCGCGAAGCGATGGTGACGACGTCGCCGATCTTGTGCGTAAAGCCTTCGCCCGGAACGTCGCGATCCTGAACAGGCGCGAACAACGTGCCGAGGAACAGCATGAGACCGTCCGGATACTGGTGGTGGCGTCCGATCGTCTGGCGGACCAGGTCTTCCGGGTCGCGGCTGATCTCCTTCATCGACGAATGGCCCTTGAGCGTGAAGCCGTCGGGGCCGGTGACCGTGAGCTCGAGTTCGGCCCCGCGCACCGAGTCAAGGGTGAACGCGCCATCGAACAGGCGGATCATCGGTCCGATCGAGCAGCTTGCATTGTTGTCCTTCGCCTTGGACAGGAGCAGCGCCGAGCGCCCCTCGACGTCGCGGAGGTTGACGTCGTTTCCGAGCGCCGCGCCGACGATGCGGCCGCGCGACGACACCGCGAGCACGATTTCAGGCTCGGGATTGTTCCATCGCGACACCGGGTGCAGGCCAACATCGGCGCCCGGACCGACCGATGACAGCACCTGTGCCTTGGAAAAGACTTCCGCGTCCGGGCCGATGCCGACTTCAAGATACTGGCTCCATAGCCCCTCGGCGATCAGCGCCTGCTTGACCCGCGCGGCTTCCTTGGAACCCGCCTTGACGTTGCGCAGCGACCCGCCGATGGCTTCGCCAACCCGCTCGCGCACGGCCCGCGCCCTGGCCGGGTCGCCCGCAGCCTTCTCCTCGATGACGCGCTCGACCATCGAGGACGCGAAGGTGACGCCGCAGGCCTTCACCGCCTGCAGGTCGCATGGCGCCAGGAAGTGCGGCCGGGACAGGTCGCCGACCGTGTTGGCGGCGATCTCCTCCAGCGATCCGACCGGACGGCCGGGTGCCTGCCGGACGTGCTCGTCGGGCGCCGCCTGCTCGCAGATGTCCGAAACCGTGGGCGCGGCGGCCGACGTGATATCCAGCACCATGCCCTCGCGGAGCGTGACGACCGAAGGTCCGTTCGCCTCGGGGGACCAGATTCGTCCGAGGAAAAGTCCTGCCGCCTCGTCCTGTGAAAAGAAGCTCATCTCAACCCCATCACCTGTTGATCGCTATTGGCCGTGCGGTGTGCATGCGCCGGTTGGTCGGGACGAAGTCCCGGGCGCCATTGCTATCCGGGAACGGCGCGGGGCGCCATGGGTGCTGTTGCAGACGGCGGAGCCGGAGTGCCCGAGCCCACAGGCGAGCCGCCCGACAGCGCCAATTCGAAAGGCACGCCTTCGCTGGCCTCCGCCCCACGACCGATGGCGCTGATGGCGCTCGTCAGGCTGCCGCGCCTACCGAGAATCGCGTCGGCCAGCGAGACGATCCGCAGGTTTGGCGTTGCGGACGGCGACAGGCGGCGCAGTTCTGCCGCGAGATCGTCGGCGTCGCGCGCCGGTTCGAGCGCGGCGGCGATGACATAGGCGGCCGCGGTCGAACGGCTGATGCCGGCGTAGCAGTGGATCACCAGCGGGGTGGTGCGATCCCATCTGCGAGCGAAATCCAGCAACGCTTCGACGTGCTCGGCTGCGGGCGCGACAAATCCCTCCCGCTCCTCGACAATGTCGTGCATCGCCAGATGCAGGCAATCGCCGGGCGACAGATACGCCGGACGCTCGAAGGCCGTTCCGACCGACAAGAGCGAGACGACGTGACGGGCCCGCGTCCGCTCCAGCGTTTCGGCGAGGCGGGAGAGGGGGGTAACGTGGATCATGGCGAAGCCCTCCAGTTGCCGAGCGCGCCGGCCAGCCGCGCGAACTCGCCGTCGGTCGCGGGCAGGCCGATCCTCAGCGCGTCCTGGCTATGCGAGAAATTGCGGACGAGTACGCCGCTGCGCCCGAGCGTGTCGAACAGCGACGCGGCGGCCGGGAGCCGGACATAGCGGAAGAGCGTGGTGCCTCCGGCCACGGCAATGCTGTGCGCCGCCAGCAAGGCGTCCAGCCGCGCCGCCTCGCCAGCCAGGCGCTGCCGCATGTCGTCCTGCCAGTTGCGGTCCGCAAGCGCGCGCAAACCATACTCGAGCGTCGGCCCGCTGACCGCCCAGGGACCGAGCTGGCCGGAAAGGCGCGCCACGGTCGCCTGATCCGCGAGCGCGAAACCGAGGCGGACCCCGGCGAGGCCGAAGAACTTGCCAAAGGACCGCAACACGACGAGACCCGGCATTCCGGCGTCGCCGGACACACTCTCCGGTCGCGGCCCGACATCCATGAAGGCTTCGTCCACGACAAGCAGCCCGCCCTTTTCGGCGAGGTGACGGGCCAGCCGCAGCAGGTCCGCGCGTGCAATGATCCGGCCGTCGGGATTGTTCGGGTTGACGACGACGGCGAGGTCCACGTCGAACAGGCCGTCGAATTGCGCTGTCTCGGACGCAGTGTGCCCCACCAGCGCAGCGGCGCGGCGGTGCTCGGCATAGGTCGGCGACAGCACGGCGGCGCGGCCCGGCGGGACAAGCGCCATAACCAGCGGCAGCAGGATCTGCGTGCCGGGCGCGCAGACCACGTTGGCTGCGCCGGGTGCGCCATAGACCGTGGCGGCGAGCGCCGACAGTTCCTGTGTCCGCGCGTCTTCCGGCAGCCGCGAAAAGGCGGTGGCGGGCAGGTCGAAGAGCGGATAGGAGTGCGGATTGATGCCGGTGGAGAGATCCACCCAGGGTTTTGGCGCGCCGGGAAACAGCGCGTCGGCCCGCCCAAGGCTGCCGCCGTGGTCGGTCACCACATCCGTCGGATCTGCCACGCCAGGCCTCATGTTCGTGCTGCTCGCCTTCCTGTCACTGACGTTCGAACTGCTGGGCGGATATCCCGACCGGCTGTTTCGCGCCATAGGCCATCCGGTGTCCTGGATCGGCAATCTGATCGCGTGGCTGGACGGAACGCTCAACGACCCTGCGCTGCCGAACGGAACGCGGCGGATGCGGGGCGTGCTCGCATTGGCGGGGCTCGTGCTGGCGAGCGGCGGCGTCGGGCTGGCCCTGCAATGGCCGCTGAGCGGCTCCTGGCCGGGCCTGTTCTTCACCGCGCTTCTCGCCAGCACGCTTCTGGCGCAGCGGAGCCTCGCGTCGCATGTCGCTGCCGTGGCGCAGGCGCTGGAACGCGAAGGGATCGCCGGCGGCCGCAAGGCCGTGTCGATGATCGTCGGCCGGGACCCCGAAAGCCTCGACGAGGCGGGCGTCAGCCGGGCGGCCATCGAGAGCCTGGCGGAAAACTTTTCCGACGGCATCGTCGCCCCGGCCTTCTGGCTGGGCGTCGGCGGCCTGCCCGGCGCGGCGATCTACAAGGCGGTCAACACCGCCGACAGCATGATCGGCCACCGCACCCCGCGCCACGAGGCCTTCGGCTGGGCGGCGGCGCGTCTCGACGATCTGATCAATCTGCCGGCCTCGCGGCTCACCGCGCTGCTGCTGGTTGCCGCCGCATGCGTCGTGGACGGCGCATCGCCGCGAAACGCCTGGCGGGCCGTCTGGCGCGACGCGCGCCATCACCGGTCGCCAAATGCCGGCTGGCCGGAGGCGGCGATGGCCGGCGCGCTCGGGCTGGCGCTCGCCGGACCCCGCCGCTACGGCGGTGTGCTCGTCGACGACGTGTTCATGGGCGAGGGGGGAAGGCGGGAGGCGAACGCCGCCGATATCCGTCGTGCATTGAAGCTCTACTGGACGGCGGACCTGCTGCTGGTCGCTCTGTTCGGCGCGCTGGCGTTGGTCATCTGGCATGGCTGAGCAACCGGTCGAGGTCGATGTGCTTTTCCAGATGCGCGGCGAGTTCGTCCAGCACCCTGTCGACACCGGCCTCGTAGTCGAGGCCCGCGCTCGCCCCGCCCAGCCGCTCCAGCCACGCCGCGCGCTGGCGGTCGTCGGCGAACAGGCCGTGGACATAGGTGCCTGAAACGCGGCCGCTGGCCGAGACAGCGCCATCGAGACGTCCGTCGGCGAGCGTCGCAAATGGCCGCGCCGCATCCGGGCCGTTGGTCACGCCCATGTGCATCTCGTAGCCCGAGAAGGAGGTGCCGTCCGTGGTCGAACCGGTGACGGCGACCAGCCGCTTGTCGCCGGAGAGCGTGGTGGAGACGCCGAGCAGCCCGAGCCCCGCCACTGAACCCGCAGGCCCCTCGATGCCCGCCGGGTCGGCGATCTCGCGCCCGAGCATCTGGTAGCCGCCGCAGAGGCCGAGCACGTGGCCGCCGCGCCTGACGTGGGCGGCAATGTCGATGTCGAAGCCGGCTTTCCGCAAGGCAGCGAGATCAGACATGGTCGACTTGGAGCCGAGCAGCAGCACGAGATCGGCATCGCCGGGCAGGGCGGTTCCCGGCCAGACGCGGATCAGGTCGACATCCGGCTCGGCCTCCAGCGGGTCGAGATCGTCAAAATTCGAAACGTGCGGCAGGATCGGCACTGCGATGCGTACCTTGCCGCCGCCGGCCTTCGGCGCGGACTTGCCGGTCAGCCCGAGGGCATCCTCCGCAGGCAATTGCCGCGCCGCGTCGAAGAACGGCACGAGGCCAAACGCCTCCCATCCCGTCAGCCGCGCGATCTCGGTCATCCCGTCCGCGAACAGCGCCGGGTCGCCGCGGAAGCGGTTGACGATGAAGCCATGGATCAGCGCGGCGTCTTCGGGCGCAACGACATGTTTCGTGCCGACGAGGCTGGCGATGACGCCGCCGCGGTCGATGTCGCCGATCAGCACGACCGGAATGTCCGCGGCCCGCGCGAAGCCCATGTTGGCGATGTCGTTGGCGCGGAGATTGGTTTCCGACGCGCTGCCCGCGCCTTCGACCAGCACGAGGTCCGCCTCCGCCGTCAGTCGCCCGAAGCTTTCCAGGACGGCCGGCATAAGCGATGCCTTGATGCGCTGGTAGTCGCGGGCGTTCGAGTTGCCCACCACCTTGCCCTGCACGACCACCTGCGCGCCGACCTCGCTCTGCGGTTTGAGCAGGACCGGGTTCATGTGGACGCTGGTCGCGACGCGCGCCGCGCGGGCCTGCAGCGCCTGTGCCCGGCCGATCTCGCCGCCGTCGGCGGTGACCGCGGCGTTGTTCGACATGTTCTGCGGCTTGAACGGCCGAACGATGAGGCCACGGTTTGCGTATGCCCGCGCCAGACCGGCGACGATCAGCGACTTGCCGACGTCCGAGCCGGTGCCCTGGAACATCAGCGCGCGGGCCATCGCTAGAACTCGATCCCCTGCTGCGCCTTCACGCCGGCGGCGAAGTGGTGCTTGACCAGACCCATCTCGGTGACGAGGTCGGCGGCCTCGACCAGCGCCGGCTTGGCATTGCGGCCGGTGACGACAACGTGCAGGTTTTCGCGGCGCGCCTTGAGAGCTTCGACCACCTTTTCGAGGTCGAGATAGTCGTAGCGCAGCGCGATGTTCAACTCGTCGAGAATGACGAGGCCGAAGCTCGGGTCCGCCATCAACTCCAGCGCCTTCGCCCAGGCGCGCTCGGCCGCGGCGATGTCGCGCTTCAGGTCCTGCGTCTCCCAGGTGAAGCCTTCGCCCATCGTGTGCCAGGCGACCTTGTCGCCGAAGGTCGCCAGCGCGTCCTTCTCGCCGCTGTGCCACGCGCCCTTGACGAACTGCACGACACCCACGCGCCGGCCGTAGCCCAGCATGCGCAGCGCCAGCCCGAAGGCGGCGGTCGACTTGCCCTTGCCGGGCCCGGTATTGACGATCAGCAGACCCTTCTCGGTCGTGGTCTTGGCCTCGACTTCGGCATCCTGCACGGCCTTGCGCTTGGCCATCTTGGCCTTGTGGCGCTCTTCCTCGGCTGGATCGATGTCGCGCATCATTTCACCTTCATCGGCAGGCCTGCGACCATGAACAGCACGCTGTCCGCGGCTGCGGCGACCATCTGGTTCAGCCTCCCGGCATCGTCGCGAAAACGCCGCGCGAGCGCGTTGTCGGGCACGATGCCGAGGCCGACCTCGTTGGAGACGACGAGCCAGGGGCCGCGCGGCCTCGCCAGCACATCCGCGAGGTGGCGGCTCTCCGCTGCCACGTCGCGGTCGGCCAGCATCACATTGGTCAGCCAGAGCGTCAGGCAGTCGAGCAGCATCGGTTGTCCGTCCGGCACGCCGGCAATCGCCTCCGCAAGCTCCATGGGCGCGTTGACCGTCATCCAACGCGCATCCCGCCGCGACTGGTGCAGCGCGATGCGTTCGCGCATCTCGTCGTCGAACGCCTGCGCCGTGGCGATGTAGCGCCAGGGCGCAGGAAACTCGGCGATCAACCTCTCGGCGTGCAGGCTCTTGCCGGAGCGGGCGCCGCCGAGAAGGAAAATCAGCGATCCTTGCTCAGGCAAGGCTGCGCTGCGGCGCGCCGAGGCCGGTGGCGAAGCGGTTGCGGATGACGCCGACGGCGGCGCCGAGCAGCATCCAGAACACCAGATTGGTCATCGTCACGGCGACGACGAAATTGTGGTGCAGGTCGGGCGGGATCGGCGAGTCGTGGCTGACCGGCTGCGGCGCGCCGACCATGTGCGGGATCACCATCAGCGCGGCGCCCGCGACGGCGAGGATGGCCGAGCCGCCGAAGGCGACGAGCCACAGGCCGGCCGCCGTCGCCGCCACGGTTGCGATCCACCAAACCTGGCGGTCCATCAGATCGGCCGCCGGCATGGCGGGCAATTCGGGCGGAAGACCGAGGCCCGGCGCCAGCGTGAACACGGCAAATCCGGCAAATCCCCAGAACAGTCCCTGCCGCCAGCCGGCAATGCCGCCCGCCAGTTCGGATGCGACGACCAGCAGCAGGCCGAAGCCGATGCCGGTGACGATGTTTGCCAGCGCGGTGAAAGCGGTGCGTTCCGCGCCATCGGCCGGGGCCCAGCCTTCTTCGTCATGGTCGTGGCTATGCGCGGTCGGTGCGGCGGGCGCAGTCTCGGTCGCGGCCGTCGGGGCGGCGTGGTCATGCGCCGACGCGGCGCCTTCGAAGGTCTCCGCCTGAAGGATCAGCGGCACCGTGTAATAGGTCTGGAGGGCGGTCATCACCAACCCGGCCAAAAGCCCGGCGAGCGCCGCGACGAACACGACGTTACGAAAGACGTTCATGATGGGGATTCCTCGTCAGTGGCAGGGAAAAGCCATCGAATGGCGATAGTCATGGCCGGCATTGTGGACGGCTTCTGCATGCGAGAAGCCGACGAAGCCGACGATGAACATGCCGAGGAGAGCAGCGAGAGCCAGCGGCAGCGTGCGCGACTGGGTCGAGGTCGTAACGTTTGCGGTCGAGGTCGAAGCCATATTCTTGTCCTTTCGCCCTCCACCCGAGGGCATGGCGTGCCGTTTCGTCGACGGCAGGTCTCCTGGCTCGCGGGTCGCTGCTCGTGCCCGCCTTCCCGAAGCTGTCGCTTCAGTGGCGTATCGGGCAGAGCTCGCCGCTTACAGTTGCGGGGGCAGCCGCGGCTTTGGATCATTGATCCGCACCGCATTCCCTTTTGGTCCCCAAGGGAACCGTCGACGCGCGAAGCATAGAGGAATTCCGTCCCCCGGCAAACAGAATAATGGCTGCGTTGACAGGCATCGTCCCTCGGCCCTAAATGCCGCCCGACGGTCTTTCCGCCGCAAAGCGGAAAGCTAAGAGGGAATGCGGTCAGGCCGAAAGGGCGAATCCGCAGCTGTCCCCGCAACTGTAGCCGGAAAGTCATCCGCTCAATGCCACTGGACGAATGTCCGGGAAGGCAGCGGAACCGACGATGATCCGGGAGCCAGGAGACCTGCCGTCGACGACCTGAATCCTGATTGCCCGGCGGGTGTCCCGGGCAAGGAGCCGAGTTTGACCATTGTCCCTTCCGTTCTCGAGCCCGTGAGCGAGGCAAGCGACCCGGACGCGTGCGCCGCGATGACGATCGTGGTGTGCAATTCCTGCCGCCTGCCGAGTGACCCGCTGCTGGAACCGCGCCCCGGATCGAAACTGGCGGCCGCTGTCATCGCCGAGGCCGCCGGCACCGGAATCACCGTCAAGCAGGTCGGCTGTCTCGGCAATTGCAAGCGCGGCCTCAGCGCCGCCGTGCTGCGCGACGGGTGCTGGAGCTATGTCTTCGGCGAACTGACGCCGGAGAGCGCGGAAGATCTGATCGCCGGCGCCAGGCTTTTCGCCACGTCGGCCGACGGCTTCATGCCGTTCCGCGCCCGTCCCGAATCGCTCAAGCGCGGCCTGATCGCGCGCATCCCAAGCTTCGCCAACCTGAAAGACCTGCCATGACCGCATCGCTCGCCCGTGTTCCCTGCACCGTCGTCACCGGATTCCTGGGTTCGGGAAAGACGACACTGATCCGCAGCATGCTCGAAAACACCGGCGGAAAGCGGCTCGCCATCATCGTCAACGAATTCGGCGACATCGGCATCGACGGCGAGATCCTGCGTTCCTGCGGCATCGAGAACTGCCCCGACGAGAACATCGTCGAACTGGCGAATGGCTGCATCTGCTGCACCGTGGCCGACGATTTCGTGCCCGCGCTCGACCGGATCCTGGCGCTGGAACCCAGGGTCGACCACATCCTGATCGAGACCTCCGGCCTGGCTCTGCCGAAGCCGCTGGTGCAGGCGTTCCAGTGGCCGGCGATCAGGAACCGCGTTACCGTGGACGGCGTGATCGCGGTGGTGGATGGCCAGGCGCTGTCCGAGGGCCGCGTCGCGTCCGACATGGACGCGCTGCAGGCGCAGCGCATGGCCGACGATTCGCTCGACCACGAAGACCCGGTCGAGGAAGTATTCGAGGACCAGGTCGCCTGCGCCGACCTCATCATCCTGTCCAAGGCCGACCTGCTCGACGCGGAGGGTGCCGCACGCGCGCAGGCGCGGATCGCCGGCCAGTTGCCGCGCGCGGTCAAGATCGTGCCGAGCGCCAATGGCAATGTCGGTTCCGACGTGCTGCTCGGATTGGGCCTTGCGGTCGAGAACGACATCGAGAACCGCAAGACGCATCACGACGACGAGCTCGACCACGAGCACGACGATTTCGATTCCTTTATCGTCGATCTCGGACAGATCAACGATCCGGAAGCGCTGGCCCGCAAGGTCGCGGCGGCGGCCGAAGCGGAGAATGTGCTGCGGCTGAAGGGTTTCGCCGCCGTGGAAGGCAAGCCGATGCGGCTGCTCGTCCAGGCCGTCGGCCCCCGCGTGGTGCACTACTACGACCGCGCCTGGACGCCTGCCGAAACGCGCGAGACCCGGCTTGTGGTGATCGGCCTGAAGGGATTGAATCGGCCCGCAATCGAGAAGATCCTGGCCGCCTGAGGACCAGACACGGGATGCACATCCTCGCCACAACCTCGGCGTCGCTCGACGACCTGATCGAACCGGTCGATCTGGGTCAGTCTCCGGCCGACATGGTGGCGCTGTCCTTCACCGACAGCGACCTGGCGGCGATCGGCGCGGCGTGGCGCAGTGGCCGCCCTTCGCTGCCGGACATGCGCCTCGCCAGCCTGCGCGACCTGCGCCACCCGATGTCGGTCGATCTCTGGCTCGACCGCGTCGGCGCGCATGCGAAGGTCATCCTGGTGCGCATCCTCGGCGGCTACGACTGGTGGCGCTATGGCTGCGACCGGCTCGGGGCGCTGGCGCGGGAGCGCGGCATCCACCTTGTGCTGTTGCCCGGCGAGTGCCGCGAGGACGACGCGACGCTGGCAATGCTGTCGACGGTTGGCGCTGATGAGCGCGCGGCGCTGCTCGACTGTTTTCGCGAGGGCGGCCCCGACAATATGCGTGTGCTGGTTGGCCGGATGGCGCGGCTCTCCGGCGCCGATGTCGCCATTGAAACCGCCCGCGCGCTGGACAAGGCCGGCCTCTACGCTCCCGAAACGGGCATCGTGCCGCTCGGCCATTTCGTCGGGCGGAATGCCGGACGGCCCGTCGTCCCGATCCTGTTCTACCGCTCGATGCTGCTTGCCGCCGACGTCGCGCCGATCGATGCGCTTGTCGCTGAGCTTGCCGCGCACGGCATCGCCGCCGTGCCGGTCTTCGTCTCCAGCCTGCGCGACCCGGCGGCGCTTCGCGTCGTCGGGCAGGTGATCGCCGCGCTGAAACCCGCCGCGCTGATCACCGCGACGGCCTTCGCCAGCGGCGGCGACGGCGGCGAGGCCAACCTGTTCGATCGATTCGCCCTGCCGGTGTTCCAGGTCGTCACCGCCACCACCCGCCGCGAAGCCTGGCTCTCCGGCCAGCGCGGCTTGGCGCCGGCGGATCTTGCCATGCATGTCGTGCTGCCGGAACTCGACGGCCGCATCCTTGCCGGCGCGATCTCGTTCAAGCATGGCGGAGCCGACGGCGCCGCGCAGGTGAACCGCCCGGAACCTGACCGGGTGGCGCAGGTGGCGGCGCGGATCGCGAACCATCTCCGCCTGCGGGCGACGCCGCGCGCCGAGCGGCGGATCGCGGTGCTGATCCCCGACTATCCCAGCGCGCCCGGCCGCACCGGTTATGCGGTGGGGCTGGACGTGCCCGGAAGCGTGCTGGCGATCCTGTCGGATCTGCGGGAGGCGGGGTATGCGGTTGGCGATCTTCCCGAGACGCCTCGCGATCTGATGCGGATGCTTGTGGAGCCTAGGTGCGGGATTTCCGGCGCCACGTATCGAGAGGCGTTCGCCCGCCTCTCCGAAATTGCCCGCTCCGCAATGCTCGCTGCTTGGGGCGCGCCGGCGGAGAGCGAAATCTCCCCCCGTGTTGGGGAGATGGGCGGCAGCCCAGAGGGGGGCGCTGTCCCGCAAACGCCTCCCGCTTCACCGCCGACAGGCAAATCTCCGATCATTGTGCCCGGCACGCCCCCCTCTGCCCTGCCGGGCATCTCCCCCACATGGGGGGAGATTATGCTCTCCTTCCGCCACGCCACATTCGGCAATGTCACCGTTGCGCTGGCGCCGGACCGCGGTCTGTCCGCGGATCGCCGCGCCGACTATCACGACCCGGCGCTGCCGCCGCGTCATGAGCTCGTCGCCTTCGGGGTCTGGCTGCGCGAGACGCTCGGCTGTCACGCCATCGTCCATGTCGGCGCGCATGGCACGCTGGAATGGCTGCCCGGCAAGACGGTGGCTCTGTCGCAAGCCTGCTTCCCCGAGATCGTCACCGGCGGACTGCCGGTGGTCTACCCGTTCATCGTCTCCAATCCGGGCGAGGCGGCGCAGGCCAAGCGGCGCATCGCCGCTGTCACGCTCGGCCACCTGACGCCGCCGCTGGTGGGCGCAGGATTGAGCGAGGCGCAACAGGCGCTGGAGCGGCTGGTCGACGAATATGCGCAGGCCGACGGGCTCGATCGGGTGCGCCGCGAGCGGCTTGCGAAGCTGATCGTGCGGCAGGCCCAGCAGACCGGGCTTGCGGCCGAGGCCGGCGTCGATACGGCCGACGACCCGCAGTCCGCGCTCTTGCGCATCGACGCCTGGCTCTGCGATCTGAAGGATTTCGCAGTCAAGGACGGGCTGCACGTCTACGGGCGCGACGCGTCACTGGACCCGCTGCGCGAGCGCTCCGCCGCTGGCGAACGCGAGGCGCTGATCGCAGCGCTCGATGGACGCCATGTTCCCGCCGGCCCCGCTGGCGCACCGGCGCGCGGCCGTACCGACGTACTGCCCACCGGCCGCAACCTCTACACGTCCGATCCGCGCATGCTGCCGACCGCGACCGCCTACGATCTCGGCCGCGCAGCCGCCGACGAGGCGATGCGCGACTATCTGCAACGCCACGGCGACTGGCCGAAATCGCTGGTCATCGATCTCTGGGGCAGCGCCAGCCTGCGCACCGGCGGCGAGGAAATCGCCCAGGGACTGGCGCTGATGGGGTGCCGGCCGCAATGGGATGCCGCCACCGGCCGTGTCACCGGCATCGAGGTCCTGCCGCCGGCAAGGTTCGGCCGCCCCCGCGTCGACGTGACATGGCGCATCTCCGGCCTGTTCCGCGACATGTTCGCCACCCAGATCGCCCTGATCGACACGGCAATCGCGGCCGTTGCCGCGCGCGACGAGCCCGCTGACGAGAACCCGCTCGCCGCGGATGCGCGCAGGGCGGGCAGGCGTCCGGCTCGCATCTTCGGATCCGCCCCCGGCACATATGGCGCAGGGCCGGAGCAATTGCTGGCGAGCGGCGACTGGCAAGAGCGCGCGGAACTCGGCCGCGCGTATCTCGACGCCGGCTCGCACGCGTTTGGCGGGTCGGAAGGCGAAGGGACCGCGAACCCGGATGCCTTCGCCGGGCGCGTGGCCTCGGCCCAGATGCTGATCCACACGGGCGACGACGCCGGCCGCGACATCCTCGAAGGCTCTGCCGATGTCGCCTTCATCGGCGGTTTCTCGGCGGCGCTGGCCGCGCTTGGCGGCAAGGCCGACCTGGTCGTGCTCGACACCACTGATCCGGCAAAGCCGAAAGCTCGGTCCGTGGTCGACGCCGTCACCCGGGCGGTGCGGGCGCGGGCGGTCAATCCGCGCTTCATCGCCGGCCAGATGCGGCATGGACCACGCGGCGCCGCGGAATTCGCCGAGACGGTGGATCGGCTGGTCGGCTTTGCCGAGACCACTGAAGCTGTCCCGCCGGTCCTCATCGAAGCCGTGCACGACGCCTATCTCGGTGACCCGGCCGTGCGCGCATTCCTGCTGCATGAGAACCCGGCGGCTGCGCGCGCCATCGCCCAGCGTTTCGCCGACGCGCGCCGACGTGGACTGTGGCATCCTCTGCGCAACTCGATCGACAACGACCTGGCGGAACTGATTGCCGAGGCGCGGCGTCAGGAGATGGCCGCATGAGTGTCGTCGCCCCTGTCCGCCGCGGCGCCTGCCCGTCGCTTTCCGCGCCGATGGCGACGGGAGACGGTCTGCTGGTTCGCCTGAACCCGGTCGATGGCTCGATCGCTCCCGGCCAACTGGCGGAGATCGCCCGCGCTGCGGGACGCTTCGGCAACGGGATGCTTGAAATCACCGCGCGGGGCAGCCTGCAGATCAGGGGCCTGACGGAAGCAAGCGCGCCGCTGTTGGCCGATATCGTGGACGGGCTCGGCATTGACGTCCGAACGGGCGTCCCGGTCGAAACCGCGCCGCTCGCCGGCCTCGACCCGCGGGAAATCGCCGACCCGCGCCCATCGGCCGCCGCGATCCGCGCCGGGATCGCACGGTTGGAACTGGCTGAAAGGCTTGGCCCAAAAGTGTCGGTCGTGGTCGACGGCGGCGGTCGGTCGATGCTCGACGGCGTCAAGGCGGACGTGCGGCTGACGGCGGAGATGCAAGGCGGCGCAGTGGTCTGGCGACTGGCCCTGGCCGGGGATGCGGCGGGAGCGTTGGTTGTCTCCCTGCTGCCTGAAGCTGACGCTGCTACGGCAGTCCTCGAGAAGCTCGCAGCTATCGGGACGCAAGGGCGCGAAGCCCGGGCAAGAAATTTGCTCTCGGAGCCGTCTCATTCTTTCGCCCCGCCCGGCAGGGCAGAGGGGGGCGTGACAGGGCGCGAGGCGGCAATGTTGCCCTTTGGCACTCCCATCCCGCTCGCCGATTCCCGTATCGCCCTCCGCGTCGCCCTCCCGTTCGGATCGGTCGATGTCGCAACGCTGGCGGGTTTCGCCGACGCCCTCGCAAGCCTCGACATCGCCGAACTTCGCCTCTGCCCCGAGCGATCGCTGCTGATCCTCTGCGCCACCGACGCGCAAGTCGCCGCCGCCCGCGCCGCCGCGACCTCAGCCAGCCTCATCACCGACGCTGCCGAACCACGCCTGGCCATCGTCGCCTGCGCCGGCGCGCCGGCCTGCGCTTCGGGTCACTACGCCACCAAGGTGCTCGCCGAGGCCGTCGCCCGCGACGCGCCGCGTCTGCTGCCCCTCGGCGCGAAGCTGCACCTCTCCGGCTGCGACAAGCGTTGCGCAGAGCCGTCGGGCGTTTCGATTGCTCTGATCGGCCGCGAGGACGGTTGCGCGATCGTCGCAAATGGGACATCGGTGCCGCCCGCGCTGCGCGAATACCTGCAGCGGCGAGACTTCCGTTCCGCGCACGACCGACAGGCATCATGAATCCGGCCAGCGACTACATCCGCGATGGCGACGCCATCTACGAAAAATCCTTCGCGATCATCCGCGCAGAGGCCGATCTGTCACGATTTACGGCCGAACAGGCCGACATCGCGGTGCGCATGATCCATGCCTGCGGCGTCGTCGAGGCAGCCCGCTTCTTCGAATTCTCCGATAGCTTCGTCTCAGCGGCGCGCAACGCACTCGCCGAGGGCGCGCCGATCTTCTGCGACGCCGAGATGGTGGCGCACGGGGTGACGCGGGCCCGGCTTGCCGCCGGCAACGATGTGATCTGCACATTGCGCGATCCGCGGACGCCGGAACTGGCGAAGTCGCTCGGCAACACCCGATCGGCAGTGGCGCTGGAACTGTGGCGCGATCGTCTCGCCGGTTCTCTCGTCGCCATCGGCAACGCGCCCACCGCGCTGTTCTATCTGCTCGACATGATCGCGGCCGGCGCACCGAAGCCTGCGGCCATCATCGGCATGCCGGTCGGCTTTGTCGGCGCGGCGGAATCGAAGGATGCGATGGCTGCAAATACACTCGGCATTCCCTATGCAGTCGTGCGCGGGCGGATGGGCGGCAGCGCGATGACGGCGGCCGCGGTCAACGCGCTGGCGAGGGCAGGGCTGTGAGCGGCCGTCTGACCGGCGTCGGCACTGGCCCCGGCGACCCGGAGCTCCTGACGCTGAAGGCGGTGCGTGCGCTGGCCGAGGCCGACGTTGTCGCGCATTTCGCCAAGCGCGGCAACGACGGCAACGCCAGGCGCATTGTCGACGCGCACCTGAAGCCCGGCATCGTCGAACTCCCGCTGCTCTATCCGGTCACCACCGAGATCGACAAGGATCACGCCGACTACGGCTCGGCGATCACCGCCTTCTACGAAGAGTCGGCCGCAGCCGTCGGCGCGCATCTGGCTGCCGGGCGCAATGTCGCGGTGCTCAGCGAAGGCGATCCGCTGTTCTACGGCTCCTACATGCATCTGCACGTGCGGCTGTCGCACCTCTATCCGACCGAAGTCATCCCGGGCATCACGGCCATGTCCGGCTGCTGGTCGCAGGTCGGCGTTCCGATCGTGCAGGGCGACGACATCCTGGCCGTGCTGCCCGGCACCCTGCCGGAGGCCGAACTTCTCCGCCGGCTGAACGATCTCGACGCGGCCGTGATCATGAAGGTCGGCCGCAACCTCCCGAAGATAAGGCGCGCTCTGGAGGCGTCGGGAAAGCTCGCGCGCGCCATCTATGTCGAGCGCGGTACGATGGCGAACCGCGCCGACATGCGGCTGGCCGACAAGACGGATGATGTCGCGCCCTATTTCTCGATCGTTCTCGTCCCCGGCTGGGAGGGACGCACGTGAGCGGCCGTCTCGTCGTTGTCGGTCTTGGACCCGGCAGCCCCGACCAGATGACGCCGCAGGCGCGCGACGCCGTCGCGGCCGCCACGGACCTGTTCGGCTACTTCCCCTATGTCGAGCGCCTCGACCTCATGCCGCACCAGACGCGCCACGCCTCCGACAACCGCGAGGAACTGTCCCGCGCCGGCGCGGCGTTGGCGATGGCGGCGGATGGCCGCCACGTCGCGGTCGTCTCGGGCGGCGATGCAGGCGTGTTCGCCATGGCCGCCGCGGTCTGCGAGGCGATCGAGCACGGCCCGCGCGAATGGCGCGCCGTCGAGCTTGAAGTGGTGCCGGGCGTGACGGCCATGCTCGCTGTCGCCGCGCGTGTAGGTGCGCCGCTCGGCCACGATTTCTGCGCGATCTCGCTGTCGGACAACCTGAAGCCCTGGGAGATCATCGAGGCGCGGCTGCGCGCGGTCTCGCAGGCCGGCCTCGTCATTGCGCTCTACAACCCGATCAGCCGCGCCCGACCCTGGCAGTTGGGCCGCGCTTTCGAGATCCTGCGCGAACATCTGCCGGCGTCGACGCCGGTGGTCTTCGGCCGCGCCGCCGGCCGGCCGGACGAGCGGATCGCGATCGCGCCGCTCGGCGAAGCGGACGCGACGGTGGCCGACATGGCGACCTGCGTGATCATCGGGTCGGCGGAAACCCGGATCGTCCAGCGCGACCGCCTGCCGCCGCTGGTCTATTCTCCGCGCTCGACCGGGAGGCCAAGCGCGTGACCGATCGCCGCGACCGCTTCGTCGATGCTGCCAACTGCTGGTACGCCTGTGCCGGGCCGCCGGCGCACCATGATGACGGGAAGGGCCAGGCTCCGCGCCGCGGCGATCTTGCCGTAGGTCGCATCGCCGCCGCTGTTCTTGGCGACCACGATGTCCACACCATGCCGGATCAGCAGTTCGCGTTCCTCGGCCTCGCCATAAGGTCCCCGCGCGAGAATGTACTCGGCGTCGGGAAGGACGGTATCCGCCGCGTCGACGCTGCGCACGACGTATCTGTGCTGCGGCGCGGACTGGAAGGGCGCGAGTTCCTGCCGGCCGATGGCGAGAAAGACGGTGCGGCGAGCGCCGCACAGTTCGGCGGCGGCAGCGGCCACGCTGTCGACCTCGATCCAGACGTCGCCATCCTGCCGGTTCCAGGCCGGCCGGTCGAGGACGACAAGCGGAACGCCGGCGTCCGCCGCCGCCGCGACGGCATTGGCGGAGATGCGCGCCGCGAACGGATGGGTCGCGTCCAGCAACAGGTCGACATGCTGGTCGCGCAGGTATCGCATCAGCCCGGCAGTCCCGCCGAAACCGCCGGTCCTCACATCGCCCGCCTGCGCCAGCGGCGTCTCGGTGCGCCCGGCGAGCGACAGGGTGACGCGCAGGTCGCCGCGCCGTACCAGCCGCCCGGCAATCTGCCGCGCGTCGCCGGTGCCGCCAAGGATGAGCACGTGCCGGGAGGTCATCATGCCTTCTAGTGATGGCGCGCCCCGTTTCACAACCGCAAAATGGCTCGCGGTCGTCGGCATCGGTGAGGACGGCCTTGACGGGTTGGGCAGCGCGGCGCGGAAACTGATCGCGGACGCCGCAATCGTCTTCGGCGGCGCGCGGCATCTGGAGCTTGCCGGCCAAGCCATCGCGGGCAGGGCGGAGGCCTGGCGGACGCCGTTCGACAGCAGCATGGCGGCGGTCCTGGGGGAACGCGGCCGCCCGGTCTGCGTCCTCGCGTCCGGCGATCCGATGCTGTTCGGCGTCGGCGCCACGCTGGCGAGACTGGTGGATCCGGCGGAGATGATCGTCGTGCCGGCGCCGTCCGCGTTCAGCCTTGCCGCTGCCCGGCTCGGCTGGGCGCTGCAGGAAACCGAGACGGTTTCGCTGCATGGCCGGCCGATCGACCTGATCCGCCCGCTCTTGCATCCCGGCCGCCGCGTTATTGCGCTGACGTCGGACGGAGCCGCACCTGCGGCCATTGCGCGGCTGCTGACCGACACGGGTTTCGGCGCGTCGACCCTGCATGTCTTGGAAGCGCTGGGCGGCAGCGAAGAAGCGCTGCACCGCATCCGCGCGGACGAGGTCGCCGACAGAACATTCGCGTCCCTGAACACGTTGGCCCTTGAGATCGTCGGCGGCCCGGATGCACGTGTCCTGACCCTCGCCGCCGGACTGCCCGACGCGACGTTCGAGCATGACGGCCAGATTACCAAGCGCGAGGTCCGGGCCCTGACGCTGTCCGCGCTCGCGCCCCGGCGCGCCGAACTGCTGTGGGACATCGGCGCCGGCTCGGGCTCGATCGCGATCGAGTGGATGCTTGCGCATCCGTCGCTGCGCGCGATCGCCATCGAAGCGGACGACGCGCGGACGGGCCGCATCGGCCGCAACGCTTCGCTATTCGGCGTTCCGGGCCTTCGGATCGTCACCGGCCAGGCGCCGGACGCGCTCGCGGATCTGCCCCCACCCGACGCCATCTTCGTCGGCGGCGGCGGCAGCGAGGCCGGCGTCATGGATGCTGCGATCGAGGCATTGAAGCCCAGCGGCAGGCTCGTCGCGAACGCGGTCACGCTCGAGATGGAGGCTGTCCTGTTCGGGCTTCAGGCCAGGCTCGGCGGCGAGCTGACGCGCATCGCCATCGCGCGCGCCGCCCCGGTCGGCGCGATGAATGGCTGGCGTCCGGCGATGCCGGTAACGCAATGGTCGTGGGTGAAACCATGAGGGTCGCTGGTATCGGATGCCGCAAGAGCGTCGGCGCCGACGAGGTGCTCGCCGCGATCGACGCCGCGCTGGAGGCTCACGCGCTGTCCCGCCCGTCGCTCGACGCACTCGCGACACTGGCGTCGAAGGACCGTGAGGCCGGACTTGCGGAAGCGAGCCAGGCGCTTGGGCTGTCCCTCCTCATCATGCCGAACGCCATTGCCGCCGCCGCCGCGTCGCAGACCTTGACCCATTCCTCCGCCTCGCTCGCCGCGACCGGTTCGCCATCGGCCTCCGAAAGCGCGGCGCTCGCCGCCGCCGGGCCGAACGCCCGCTTGCTGGGCCCACGCATTGTGCAGGGCCGCGTCACCTGCGCCATCGCCGTCAGCGGGGATCGCCCATGACCGTCCATTTCATCGGCGCCGGGCCCGGCGCCGCCGATCTCATCACCGTGCGCGGCCGCGACATTCTCGCCCGCGCGCCGGTCTGCCTCTACGCCGGGTCGATCATTCCGACGGAACTGCTGGCCTGGTGCCCCGCCGGAGCGCGCATCGTCGATACCGGACCGATGTCGCTGGACGAGATCGAGGCCGAGTATGTCGCGGCGCATGCCGCCGGCCACGACGTCGCGCGGCTCCATTCGGGCGATCTGTCGGTCTGGAGCGCGGTCGCCGAACAGACCCGCCGTCTTGATCGCCTCGGCATTCCCTACACGCTGACGCCCGGTGTGCCGTCCTTCGCCGCCGCGGCCGCCGCGCTCGGCCGGGAACTGACCATCCCGGAAGTGGCGCAGAGCCTCGTGCTGACGCGCGTCTCGGGCCGCGCATCGGCCATGCCCGCAGGCGAAACGCTGGCCGGTTTCGGCGCGACGGGTGCGACGCTCGCCATCCACCTCGCCATCCACGCGCTGGACCGGGTCGTCGCGGACCTCACGCCGCTCTATGGCGCGGACTGCCCGGTCGCGATCGTCGTTCGCGCCTCGTGGCCGGAGGAGCGCGTCGTGCGCGGGACGCTGGCGACCATCGAAGCCGAGGTGGCGGCCGATCCGATCGACCGCACGGCGCTGATCTTCGTCGGACCCGGGCTCGCCGCCGAAGGTTTTCGCGAAAGCGCGCTCTACGACACCTACTACCAGCGCCGGTTCAGGGGGCGGGACGGACCATGAGCCTCGCCGATGCAATATCCCGGCTGAAACTGAGGTCCGGCGTCCTGGAACCCGGCCATGTCTGGCTAGTCGGCGCGGGTCCGGGAGATCTCGGCTGCCTGACCCTCGATGCGCTGTCGGCGCTCGACCAGGCGGACGCGCTGGTGCATGACGCGCTGGTCCAGCCGGAGGTCCTCGCCATCGCGGCGAAGGCGGAGAAATTCTTCGTCGGCAAGCGCGGCGGCCGGCTGTCGATCCCGCAGCGGGATATCAACGATCTGCTGGTCCGGCTGGCGCAGGAAGGCCGCAGGGTGGTGCGGCTGAAAGGCGGACACCCTTACGTGTTCGCGCGGGGAGGCGAGGAGGCCGAAGCGCTCGCCCGGCACGGCATCGGCTACCGCGTCGTCGCGGGCGTCACGTCGGCGTTCGGCGGCCTCGCCTCGGCAGGCATTCCCGTCACCATGCGCGGCACAAACGGCGCCGTCATCCTGGCGACCGGCTTCGCGGCCGATTCCGACGACCGGCCGGACTGGGCGACACTCGCCCGCACCGGCCAGCCGATCGTGATCTACATGGGCCTGACCCACATGCCGGCGACAATCGCCGACCTCATCGCCGGCGGGCTGGCGCACGACACGCCGGCTGCGCTGATCGAGAATGCCACGCTGCCCGGGGAGCGCACGTTCATCGCTACGCTTGGCACGCTGCACGATGCGATGATCCGCGAACACGTGGTTTCGCCCGCGCTGATCGTCATCGGCGGCATCGTCGCGCTGCGCGACCGGCTGCGGAGCGGCGCATGACCCTCGGCCTCATCGTCGGCGCGCCGCGCTCCGGATCCGGCAAGACCAGCGTCACCATCGGTCTGCTTCGGGCATTGCGTCGCAATGGCCTGTCGGTGCGCGGCGCGAAATCCGGACCGGACTATATTGATCCCGGCTTCCACCACGCCGCAACCGGACTGCCTGGCGTCAATCTCGACTCGTGGTCGATGGCGCCCGGCCTGCTGGACAGCCTCGCCTCCGCGCAGACCGCCGACGCCGACATCGTGATTATCGAGAGCGCGATGGGGCTGTTCGACGGCATCGTCTCCGAGCCGGGCCGGTCCGGAGCCGCCGCCGACCTGGCGCGGCGCTACGGCCTGCCGACCCTGCTGGTGCTGGACATTTCCGGCCAGTCGGCGACGGCGGCGGCCATCGCCAAGGGATTTTCGGTCTACGATCCCGGCGTCGCGATCGGCGGCGTCGTTCTCAACCAGGTGGCGAGCGAGCGGCATGAGCACCAGGCGCGGATCGCCATCGAGGCGGTCGGCATGCCGGTCGTCGGCGCGGTCTACCGCAACCCCGACATGGCGCTGCCCGAGAGGCACCTCGGACTCGTCCAGGCAAGCGAGCACGCAGCGCTGGAGAGTTTCATCGAGCGTCTCGCCGACACGATGCAGCGCTCGATCGACCTCGACGCGGTGATGCGGATTGCCAGGCCGTTTGCGCCCGGACCCGGCGGCGCTGTCCACGCCTTGCCGCCGCCCGGCCAGCGCATCGCCATCGCGTCGGACGCTGCGTTCAGCTTTCTCTACCCGCATGTCGCGCGCCACTGGCGCGCGGCGGGCGCCGAACTGGTGCCGTTCTCGCCTTTGGCCGACGAGCCGCCGGACGACAGCTGTGACGTCTGCTGGCTGCCGGGCGGCTATCCCGAGCTCCATGCGGGCAGAATCGCCGCCGCGTCCCGTTTTCGCGAGGGCCTGACGGAGTTCGCCAGGACCCGTCCGGTCCATGGCGAGTGCGGCGGCTTCATGGTGCTTGGCCAGTCGCTCGAGGACGCGGCCGGCGTGACGCATGCGATGACCGGCCTGCTCGGTCACAGCACAAGCTATGCCAAGCGCAAGATGAATCTCGGCTACCGCCAGGCCACGCTGAAGCACGACAGCCCGATCGGCCGCGCGGGCGACACCGTGCGCGGCCACGAGTTCCACTATTCGAAGACCGTCGATGCCGGAGCCGATGCGCCGCTGGCCGACCTGTTCGACGGCCAGGGCAAGCCGCTCGGCCCCTCGGGCGCGCGCCGTGGCCATGTCACCGGCACCTTCTTCCATGCCATCGCGAAGGCTTGAAGCGATGGCGCGGCGCAATCCCGATCCACGCGAACTCTTGGCCGAACTCGTCGCCTGCGTCGGCTTCTACACGCGCATTCCGGTGCCGCGCGCCGTCCCGCTGCCCGCCAGCTTCGCCGCCGCGCAATGGGCGGCGCCGATCGCCGGGCTGATCGTCGGGCTGGTGGGCGCGCTGGCGATGTGGATTGCGCTGTGGCTTGGCCTGCCGGCGCCCGTCGCCGCGGTCATCGCGCTTGCAGCAACCGTTCTGGTCACCGGCGCGTTGCACGAGGACGGCGCGGCGGATGTCGGCGACGGCTTTGGCGGCGGGGCGACGCGCGAGCGCAAGCTCGAGATCATGCGCGACAGCCGGATCGGAACCTACGGCGTCTGCGTCCTGGCGCTCGGCCTGCTGGCGCGCTGGTCGGCGCTCGCCACGCTGGCCTTGGCCGGCGGCTGGACGGTCCTGTTTGCGCTCGTCGCCGCGCATGCCGCGGCACGCGGCATCATGCCCGCCTTCATGGCGCATGTCGCCAACGCGCGCGGCGACGGCCTGTCGGCCGGTGTCGGGCGCGTCCCTCCCGCGGCCGCCGCCGTGGCGCTGGTTCTGGGCGGGCTTGCGCTCCTGCCCGGCGGCCTTGCGTTCGCACTCGCGACTGCCCTCTTTCTCGCAATCTGGTACTTCGCTCTGCGGCAACTCTGCCTGCGCCAGATCGGCGGCCAGACTGGCGATGTGCTCGGCGCGCTGGAACAGGGCGGCGAGATCATCGTGCTGCTTTCCGCCTGCGTTTTCCTCCTCCCCTGATGGACATGACATGACCCGCTTTGCCTCGATCGAAGACCTGCGTTCCGCCTGCAATGACCTTCCCGGTCCCGACGGGGATGCAGCAGCCGCAGCCGCTGCGCGCCAGGGCGTCCTGACGAAGCCGCCCGGCAGCCTCGGCCGTCTCGAGGACGCGGCGATCTGGCTCGCCGGATGGCAGGGCGGTGCCGTACCGAAGCTGGACCGCGTCGACGTCATCGTTTTCGCCGGATCGCACGGCGTGACCGCGCGCGGCGTTTCGGCGTTTCCGGCGGAGGTCACGGCGCAGATGGTCGGCAACTTCGCCGCCGGCGGCGCGGCGATCAATCAGCTGGCCAGGCAGGCGGACGCGACGCTGACGGTCGTTCCTCTCGACATCGATCGTCCGACCGCCGATTTCACGGCCGCACCCGCGATGGACGAGGCCGATTTTCTGGCCGCCGTCGGCATCGGCCACGATGCGGTCGCAACCGACTGCAACCTTCTCTGTCTCGGCGAAATGGGCATCGGCAACACCACGGCCGCCGCGGCGATCGCGGCGGCCCTTTTCGGCGGCAGCGGACGGGAATGGGTCGGCCGGGGCACCGGTGTCGACGATGCCGGCCTGGCGCGCAAGGCGACCGTCGTCGATGAGGCGATGGCGCTGCATGGCGCGGCACTTGCCGATCCGCTCGAGGTGCTGCGCCGTGTCGGAGGCCGCGAACTCGCCGCGATCTTTGGCGCGACGCTTGCGGCGCGCCGCATGCGCATACCTGTCGTCCTCGACGGCTTCGTGTGCACGGCGGCCGCCGCGCCGCTCGCGCGGCTGCACCCGTCGGGGCTCGGGCATGCGATCGCTGGCCATACGTCAGCGGAAGCCGGTCACGCCCGGCTGCTGGCCGCACTCCACCTGAAGCCCTTGCTTGATCTCGGCATGCGGCTGGGCGAAGCGTCTGGCGCATGCCTGGCGGTCAACGTGCTGCGCGGCGCGCTCGCCTGCCATGCCGGCATGGCCACGTTTGCGGAAGCGGGCGTATCGGACGGCTGAACGATGCGAAATCTGCTTGTCATCGGGATCGGCACCGGCAACCCGGAGCACATGACGATCCAGGCGATCAACGCGCTGAATCGCGCGGATGTCGTGGTCATCCCGCGCAAGGGGCCGTCCAAGGACGATCTTGCGGAGGTCCGGCGTGAAATCTGCGACCGCTACCTGACCAATCCGGCGAGGCGGATCGTCGAGTTCGACCTGCCGGTCCGGGATGCCGGCGACCCTTCCTACCTGGCCGGCGTCGCGACCTGGCACGACGCCATCGCCGAGACCTACCGCGCCCTACTGGAGGCCGAGACCGCGGGCGATGACGCCGTCGCCTTGCTGGTCTGGGGCGATCCGTCGCTCTATGACAGCACGCTCCGCATCGTCGACCGCCTCTCGCGCATCGCCGGCTTCGCGTTCAATCACCAGGTCATCCCCGGCATCACGAGCATCCAGGCGCTGGCGGCCGGTCACCGGATCGCGGTCAACACGGTCGGCAATCCGTTCCAGGTCACGACGGGCCGCAAGCTTCAGGACGGGTTCCCGACCGATGTCGATACCGCCATCGTGATGCTCGACGGAAGCCTGTCGTTCGATCATCTGAACGGCGACGCTTTCGACATCTACTGGGGCTCCTACCTCGGCACCGCCGACGAAATCCTGATTGCGGGAAAACTGTCCGAGGTCGCCGACGACATCCGCAAGGCGCGCGCCGAGGCGCGGGCGCGCCATGGCTGGATCATGGACACCTATCTGCTGCGACGACGGTAACCGCGCGGCCAAGGCTTGAACTATTTGCCACTTGCAGGCACCCCCGCGCCCGACGAAACTGCCCTCCGGACCTGCGTTTCGGCGCGATGCCGGCTGCGAACGGAGCGAGCCATGCACACCCGATCGGCCTTTGAGAGTGATGCGACGGCCAGATTCCTGATCATCGACGACCACCCGCTGTTTCGCGAGGCGCTGCACAGCGCCGTCGGCATGGCCTACCCGCAGGCGGAAACGATCGAGGCGACGACGGTTGCCGACGCGCTCGATGCGCTGAAATCGGGCAGGTCCTTCGACCTGGCGCTGCTCGACCTGAATATGCCGGGAATCCAGGGTTTCGACGGGCTGCTGCAGATCAGGACACACCATCCGAGGCTGCCGGTGGTCATCGTTTCCGGCCACGAGGATGCACGGATCATCTCGCAGGCTCTGTCCTATGGCGCGGCCGGGTTCATACCGAAATCCGCGCGCAAGGCGGACCTGACGGCCGCGATCCGGGAGGTCATGGACGGGGCGATCTACGTCCCGCAGTCCTACCAGCCGCAACAGGGCGGCGCTCAGGACGGCGATCGGTCGGAGATGATCAGGCGTCTGTCGACGCTGACGCCGCAGCAGATGCGCGTTCTGAACATGTTGCGTCAGGGCCTTCTGAACAAGCAGATCGCCTTCGAGCTTCAGGTCGGCGAAACGACCGTCAAGGCGCATGTGTCGGAAATCCTGCGCAAGCTGCAGGTCTACAGCCGCACGCAGGCGGTCATCGAGGTGTCTCGCCTCGACCAGACCGACTTGTTTCGTGAGCCCGACACGGTCTGACCGGATCAGGCCAGGAGGTGCGCCATCAGGGCGCGCAGTTCGGCCGGCTTCACCGGCTTGTGCATGAGCTCTATGCCCGAGCGCCGCGCCTCCGCCGCGAGCGCATCCGACGGGTCGGCTGTGATCAGCAGGGCGGGGATGGCGCGGGCCGCCTTGATGCGCGCGTGGCGGATCGTCTGCGAACCCAGGTCGCCCTGGTCGAGGTGCTGGTCGGCGATGATCAGGTCTGGCCGCCAGTCGCCATCCAGGTGCCCGAGCGCCTGCTTACGCGTCGCGGCGACCGCGACGTTGCAACTCCACCGTCGCAGCAGGGTCGCCATCGCCTCGCGCACCGCGACGTCGTTCTCGACGACGAGAACCTTGCTGCCATAAAGACCATACCCGCGCGGCGCGGCGGGTGGTTCGGCAGCCGGGCCGCCACGGAAGGACTCGGCGGACGCCGCCGCGAAAATCCGGAACACCGTTCCCTTGCCGAGGCGCGATGTGAAGGCGATCTGGTGCGACAGCGCGTCGACCATTCGCCGCACGATCGACAAGCCAAGGCCCAGGCCCGCGCCGTGGCGATCGCCGTCCAGCGCGTTGGCGCCGCGGTGGAATTCTTCGTAGACCGCCTGATGCTGGTCGGGCGGAATGCCGGTGCCGGTATCGACGACATTGACGAGGACGCGGTCGCCGCGCGAGCGGGCGGCGACCAGAACGCCGCCGCGCTCGGTGTAGCGCAGCCCGTTCGAGACGACGTTCTGCAGGATGCGGCGGAACATAGACCTGTCGGTTCTGACCGCGAGGTCCGTGGAACGGAAGCGCAGGTCGAGCCCCTTCTTGGCTGCAAGCGGCTGAAAGTCGGACATCAGCGACTGGAACAGCGGCTCAAGCGGCACGTCGGCGATTTCGGGACGCACGACGCCGGCGTCGAGCTTGGAAATGTCGAGCAGCGTCCGCAGAAGATCCTCCATGGTCTCCAGCGCCCTCTCGACCTGGCCGACGAGTTGCTTGCCCTCGGCGGTGGTCTGGAGGTCGGACAGCGCCGAAACGGACAGGTGGGCGGCGTTGAGCGGCTGGAGCACGTCGTGGCTCGCGGCGGCGAGGAAGCGAGTCTTCGACAGGTTGGCGAGTTCCGCGCTCTCCTTGGCGCCGACCAGATCGAGGTTGGACTGCTCCAGGCGTCTCAGGGCGCCGCGCAGTTCCTCGGTGTGCTTCCGCACCCGCCCCTCGAGATTGATCGCGGTCTGGAACAGCGAGAAGGCGTTGCCCTGCTGGTCCATCGACCGCTCGACGCGGCTGATCAGCGCCGCATTGATGCGTTTCAGCCGGTCTATGTCGTCAATCTCGCTGATGGGCATTTGTCTACGCGACCGCCTGCTTCTGCCCGAAGGCGATGCCGGTGAAGGTCTGGTTCAGGTGCATCGAACGGTATTGCTCGCCGTAGGTCCCAAAGCCGATCACATTGTTGTTGCGGTAGAGCTCCGAAATTTCCCGGATCACCTGGCGGTTCTGCGCGTCGAGCCTCCGCAGCACGCAGTCGAAACCGAGCACCATGTCGATCCCGCCGAGGCGTTCGCCGACCTTGCGCAACTCCGCGCGTGTCGACTCGACCATGCCCTTCGGCTGGGCGATCGTGAGCACGATGCCATCGTCGATCGCGCAGAAGAAGGTCAGCGACCCGTCGGCATTCACCTTCTGGATCGATCGGCAATAGTACTCGCCGCCGACCCGCACGACGACGGGATGCGAGGCGAAGGCGATCGGCGTCAGCGCGCCCGCATCGATGCCGATCGCCGCCGCGAATTCTTCCGCCGCGCCGCCGGCATTGAATTCGCGCACGATGCGCCGGTCAGGATCCGACGCGGTGACGACCAGCTTTTCGCCGGTCGGCAGGAAGTTCTCGGTCTTGAACACATGGAACGGGACGTCTGTCGACACCAGCGCAACGATCGCGCAGTCCGATGCGACAATGCCATTGGAGATCAGCGTTGTGGTCTCGAACTTCATGTCGTCGCCCGCGGACCCGCCGATCAGAGGAATGTCGTCGAGCCCCCAGTGAAGCGCCGAGGTCACAGCTTCCTCGGCATAGGACATGCCGTCGATGAAGCAGAGCGCGAACACGTCCCGATGTCCCGCACGGCCTTCATGCTCGCGCAGGGAGCGTTTCAACGCCTCGACCTCGCGCGTGACATCGTTCATCCCCGACGAGGACAGGTCCCGCACCATGGTCGACACGACGGTGAACGCGCGTGCGGGGAAGAGGATGGCAAGGACATGGCCTTCTTCCAGTCCGAACGGGGTGATCTCGCCCGCAGTCGAGCAGCCCGCATAGTGCAGCCAAGGGGCATCGCGGCGCAGTGCGGCGGCGAGTTCCGTCCCCTGCATCAGGGTCTGCGAAAAGAAGAACAGCGCAAAGCCTGCGTCCATCGCCGCTGCCTCGTCCGCAACCGCTCGTACGAAGTCTGGCGCTTGCAGCGCATCGGTGGACAGCGCGGTCAGGCCGCTGCCGTAGACTGATTTGGAGACTCCCAGCGCACGTCCTCCCGCCAGATTGTCCTTGCGCCTTCTCGTTGTCGCGCGTGGCGGCCGGGCGTCCTGCTGATACTTGTCCCAAAGATCCGGCTTGGCAATGGCGAGGTTGCTGCCCGCTGACCGAAAGTACAATATACGCGAACTGGACCGGGCGGCATTCTTTGCCCGTGTCTTGACAAGGTGGGGAACGCGGGAATCGCGGCTATCTTGCGGACAGGCCGGCGCGGGGAGGAATCGCGGCGGCGCAGGCAATCGAGGGAGGTTTCATGTCTGACGTATCACTGGTGGTGAACGGCCGAAAAGTGTCGGGCAGCGTCGAGGATCGAACGCTGCTCGTTCATTTTCTGCGGGAGAATCTGGGCCTTACGGGCACGCATGTCGGGTGCGACACGTCGCAGTGCGGCGCGTGTATCGTCCATGTCGACGGCAAGGCGGTGAAGTCCTGCACGATGCTGGCGGTCCAGGCGTCCGGCTCCGAAGTCACGACGATCGAAGGTCTCGCCACCGGAGCGGATTTGCATCCGGTCCAGGCGGCATTCAAGGAACACCACGGCCTGCAATGCGGCTTCTGCACTCCCGGCATGATCATGTCGGCGACCGACATGATCCGCCGCCACCCGGAAGGGCTGGACGAGGCGACCGTGCGTTCGGAACTCGAAGGCAACATCTGCCGCTGCACCGGCTACCACAACATCGTCCAGGCAGTCCTCGCGGCATCCAAGACGATGTCCAAGGGCAAGGCCAAGGCGAAGGCCGCCTGAACCGTCACGGCTGAGAATGATCGTGCCGTAGCGGAGGCGCCGATATGGTTCGCGCTGCCCCGTTCGGCCATCGAGGAGGAGGAATCGCATGGGTATCGAGGGCATTGGTGCGCGCGTAGCGCGAAAGGAAGACAGGCGCTTCATCACCGGCGCTGGCCGCTATGTCGACGACATGGTGGTGCCTGGAATGAAGCACGCGGCGTTCGTGCGCAGCCCGCACGCCCACGCCGAAATCAAGAAGATCGACGTCAAGAAGGCCAAGGCGATGCCGGGCGTTATCGACGTCCTGCTCGGCAAGGAGCTCAAGGCGGACGGCATCGGCAACCTCATCTGCGGCTGGATGATCCATTCCAAGGACGGGTCGCCCATGAAGATGGGCGCCTGGTCGCCGCTCGCTTTTGACCGGGTGCGCTATGTCGGTGACGCGATCGCCATCGTCGTGGCCGACACCAAGAGCCAGGCGCGCGACGCCGCCGAAATGGTCGAGGTGACCTACAAGGAACTGAAGGCGGTCACCGACGCCGGCAAGGCGGTCGAGAAGGGCGCTCCGCAGATCCATCCCGAAGCCGAGAACAACCTGATCTTCGACTGGGATCTCGGCGACGCCGACGCCACCGCCGCCGCCTTCGAGAAGGCCGAGCATGTCGTCAGCCTCGACATCGTCAACAACCGGCTGGTCCCGAATGCCATGGAGCCGCGCGCGGCGCTCGGCCACTACGACAAGGCCGAGGACCACTACACCTGCTGGACGACGTCGCAGAACCCGCATGTCGCGCGTCTCGTGATGAGCGCGTTCTACAATGTCGCGCCTGAGAACAAGCTGCGCGTGATCGCACCGGATGTTGGTGGCGGATTCGGCTCGAAGATCTACATCTATCCCGAGGAAATCGTTTGCCTTTGGGCATCCAAGAAGACCGGCGTGCCGGTCAAGTGGGTGGCTGACCGCACCGAGAGCTTCCTCACCGACGCGCATGGCCGCGACCACATCACCACCGCAAAGATGGCCTTCGACAAGGATCATCACATCGTCGGGCTGAAGGTCGAGACCAAGGCCAACCTCGGCGCCTACATGTCGCTGTTCTCTTCGGCGACGCCGACATATCTCTACGCGACGCTGCTCTCCGGCCAGTACAGCATCCCGGCGATCCACGCGAATGTGAAGGCGATCTACACCAACACCGCGCCGGTCGACGCCTATCGCGGCGCAGGCCGCCCGGAAGCCACATATGTGCTCGAGCGGCTGATGGAAACGGCGGCGCGGCAGCTCGGCGTCTCACCGCCGGAACTGCGGCGGAAAAACTTCGTCAAGTCGTTCCCGCACCAGACGCCGGTCATCATGTGCTACGACGCCGGCGACTTCGCGGCATCGCTCGACGCGGCGCTCAAGGCCTCCGACTATGCCGGCTTCGCCAAGCGAAAGGCGGCCGCGGCCAAGAAGGGCAAGCTGCGCGGCATCGGCATGAGCTGCTACATCGAGGCCTGCGGGATCGCGCCGTCGGCCGCGGTCGGCTCGCTCGGCGCCGGCGTCGGCCTGTGGGAGTCCGCCGAGGTGCGCGTCAACGCCGTCGGCACGATCGAGGTGCTCACCGGCTCGCACAGCCACGGCCAGGGCCATGAGACCACCTTCGCCCAGCTCGTCAGCGAGCGCTTCGGCGTCGGCATGGACACGGTCTCGATCGTGCATGGCGACACCGACAAGGTGCAGATGGGCATGGGCACCTATGGCTCGCGTTCCGGCGCGGTCGGCATGAGCGCCATCGTCAAGGCGCTCGACAAGGTCGAGGCCAAGGCCAAGAAGATCGCGGCCCATCTGATGGAAGCCGACGAGGGCGACATCGTCATCGAGAACGGCGCGCTCAAGGTCGCAGGCACAGACAAGAACGTGCCCTGGTTCCAGGTTGCGCTCGCCTCTTACACCGCGCACAACCTGCCGGCCGGCATGGAGCCCGGGCTGAAGGAGACGGCGTTCTACGATCCGTCGAACTTCACCTTCCCGGCGGGCTGCTACATCTGCGAGGTTGAGGTGGATCCGGAAACCGGCGTCACCGACATCATCCAGTTTGTCGCCGCCGACGATTTCGGCAACATCATCAATCCGATGATCGTCGAGGGCCAGGTTCACGGCGGCATCGCCCAGGGCATCGGCCAGGCTCTGCTGGAAGGCGCGACCTACGAACCGGGCTCCGGTCAGTTGCTGACGGCAAGCTACATGGACTACACCATGCCGCGCGCCGACGACCTGCCGTCGTTCCAGGTCTCGCACCAGACGACGCCGTGTCCGTCCAATCCGCTGGGCATCAAGGGGTGTGGCGAAGCCGGCGCCATCGGCTCGCCGCCGGCGGTCATCAACGCCATCACCGACGCGATCGGAACCAACGCCCTCAGCATGCCTGCGACGCCGCAGAAGGTCTGGGCCGCGATCCGCACCGTCAAGCACTAAGGGGAGGACAGGACATGTATTCACTCAACTATCATCGGGCCTCCTCGGTCGCCGACGCGGTGAAGCTGCAGAAGAAGGGCGAGGACGCGAAGTTCGTCTCGGGCGGCATGACGCTGATCCCCGCGATGAAGTCTCGGCTCGCCGCGCCTTCGGACCTCGTCGATCTTGCCCACATCAAGGATCTCAAGGGCATCAACGTGTCCGGCAAGGCCGTGACCATCGGCGCCGGCACCACCCATGCAGAGGTGGCGGCGGATGCCAAGCTGAAGGCTGTGTGTCCGGCTCTGTCGGACCTCGCGGCCCACATCGGCGACCCGCATGTGCGCCATCGCGGCACGATAGGCGGCTCGCTGGCCAACAACGATCCGGCGGCGGACTATCCGGCGGCGATGCTGGCGATGGGCGCGACGATTGTCACCAACAAGCGCGAGATCAGCGCCGACAAGTTCTTCACCGGCCTGTTCGAGACCGCGCTGAAGGACGGCGAGATCGTCACCGGCGTCTCGTTCACCGCGCCCGCCAAGGCCGGCTACGAGAAGTTCCGCAACCCGGCATCGCGCTACGCGATCGTCGGCGTGTTCGTGGCGAAGGGCAAGGACGGCGTCCGCGTCGCGGTCACTGGCGCGGGCGACGAGGGCGTGTTCCGCTCCAAGCCGCTGGAAGCCGCTTTGGGCAAGTCATTCGAAGCATCGGCGGTCGACGGCATCGCGGTGCCGGCCGGTAGCCTGATGTCCGACATGCACGCTTCGGCCGAGTATCGCGCCAGCCTGATCACGGTCATGGCAAAGCGCGCGGTGGCGAAAGCCAACGCCTGACGCAGCCACCCCACATGACGGGAAGGGGCCTCCGGGCCCCTTCATCGCTTGCGGTCAGCCCTGCCGCCGCAGCGCCAGATACACGCTGTCGACCCATTCGCCACCGATCTGCATCGTGCGCTCGGCACGCCCGGTTTCCTGGAATCCGATCCGAGCCAAGAGTGCCAGGCTCGCTGTGTTGCGAGGATCGACGTCGGCGATGATCTCGGGGATCGGATGGGTCGCGAAGACATGCGCAACGACGGCCGCGACTGCCTCGGTCGCATAGCCGTGCCCCCATGCCGACGGATGCAGGATGTAGCCGATTTCGGGCAGCCGCCAGCAGCCGGCCTTGCCGATCACTTCCCCATCGCGTTCGATGACGAAATCATCGCTCTCGCCGGGCGGCGCACCGATCATGTCGTCCACCCATTTCCGCGTCTCGGCGATGTCGTCATGCGGCGGCCTCGACCAGTACCGCATCGCCTCCGCGTCGCTGAATACGGCGTGCAGGGCGGCGAAGTCGTCGGCCCTGGCGCGACGCAGCAGCAGGCGCCTGGTGCGAATCTCGATCATCGCATGGTCCATGACCGAGCTTTCCTGTGAGGCCATTGATGGGCGTTCCATATTCCGCCGCAATCCATGCTACAAGTCGCCGCAAAGGGACAAGGTTCGGGCGAGGGCGCGGACTATCGATCGAGAGGGAATTTGACATGAAGACACGGATTGTTGCGGCCTTTGCCGCTGCTGCGCTCGCCAGCGCCTGCACGACGACGGACCCGATCACCGGCGAGCAGAAGATCTCCAACACCGCTGGCGGGGCGCTTCTGGGTGCCGGCGTCGGCGCGCTGGCCGGTCTGGCTGTCGGCGGGTCGCCGCGCGCGCAGCGCAACGCGGTGCTGATCGGCGCGGGCATCGGCGCATTGGCCGGCGGCGCGATCGGCAACTACATGGACCAGCAGGAAGCCGAACTGCGCCGCAGCCTGCAGGGCACCGGCGTCGGCGTCGTGCGCAACGGCAACAATCTGTCGCTCATCATGCCGTCCAACATCACCTTCGCGACCGACCAGGACCAGATCAACCCCGGCTTCTACCCGACGCTGAATGCGGTCTCGGTCGTGCTTCGCAAATACAACCGCACGCTCGTCGACGTGAACGGCCACACCGACTCGACTGGTGATGACCGATACAATTTCAGCCTCTCCGAGCGTCGCGCGCTGTCCGTCGCGAATTACATCACGAGCCAGGGCAACGATCCGCGCCGCTTCTCGGTGCTCGGCTTTGGCGAGACGCAGCCGATCGCGTCGAACGGAACCGATTCGGGCCGCGCGCAGAACCGCCGCGTGGAGATTCAGCTCGCGCCGATCAGCTGATCTTCAAGCCGAGGCCAGCGCCCGGGCGATCTTCGCCGCGAGCCGGGCATTGTTCTCGACCAGCGCGATATTGGTCTTCAGGCTCGCGCCGTCGGTCAGTTCAAGGATCTTCTGCAGCAGAAACGGCGTCACGGCCTTGCCGCTGACGCCGTTTTCCTGCGCCGCGGCTTGGGCCGCGTCGATATGGGCCTGCATCCTCGACGCTGGAATCTCGTCCTGTTCTGGAACCGGATTGGCGATCAGCATGCCGCCGCTCACGCCCAGACCCAGCCGCAGCCGCTGGAAGCGGGCGATGGCCTCGGCGCTGTCGAGCCTCAGCGGCGCGGGGAAGGCCGAGTGCCGCGACCAGAAGGCCGGCATGACGTCCGCGCCATAGCCGACCACCGGCACGCCGCGCGTCTCCAGCACCTCAAGGGTCTTGGGAATATCGAGGATAGCCTTGGCCCCTGCTGAGACGACGATCACCGGCGTGCGCGCCAGTTCGTCGAGGTCGGCGGAAATGTCGAAGCTCTGCTCGGCGCCCTTGTGGACCCCACCGATCCCCCCGGTGGCGAAGACGCCGATGCCCGCCAGATGCGCCGCGATCATCGTCGCCGCCACCGTCGTGCCGCCGGTCCGGCCCTCGGCCATCGCGAACGCGAGGTCCGCCCGCGACAGTTTCATCGCGCCCGCCGTCGTGGCCAACGCCGCGCGCTCGCCGTCGGACAGTCCGATCTTCAACCGCCCGCCGACGACCGCGATCGTGGCCGGCACGGCGCCTTCCTCGGCGATGATCGCCTCGACCCTCGCCGCCATGTCGCTGTTGGCCGGGTAGGGCATGCCGTGGGTGATGATCGTGCTTTCGAGCGCGACCACCGCGCCGCCTTGTTTGAGAGCGCGAGCCACGCTTGGGAGAATATCGATCTGGCCGTGGGCCTTGGCTTTGGACATGGCGGTCTCCATTGACTTTCTCATGCCACCGGGCAAGCCTGCGGCACAAGTGCCAGCGCTCCTGCGAAGGTCCTTGCGTCGAATGCCGGCACGGCATCGGCCGCTTCCAGCGCCAGCATGGCTGCGGCCAGGCCATCGCGGGCGGCCTCATGGATGAGTTTGCCGCGCAGCGACGCTGCGACCGTCGCTCCGGCCAGCGCGTCTCCGGCCCCCGTGACATCGACGATACGTCGGGGCGAGGGCGGCGACAGCGTCCATGCGTCGGCGCCGTGGTAGAGCGTGACCGGATTGCCCCCGTCGGTGACGATTGCCGAGCGCAGCCCGAGCCCACGCAGGGCATCGATCAGCCGCGCTCCATCGGTCTCCGGCGGCAGCGCGGCCAGCGCCAGCGCTTCCTTGCGGTTCATGTAGAGACAGGCGATCCGGTCGAGGAGCCCGGCAAGGCGCAGCACCTTGACCGGCGAGATGCCGATGGCGTGGACAGGAATCTGACCGGCCGCGCCGCAGACCAGCTCCAGCGCCTTCGTCGGCAGGTTGGCGTCGCACAGGACCGCCCCGGCGCGGGAGATGGCGTCGCGGCAGGCGGAACGGCGCAACTGGCGCGGAAACAGATCGTAGAGGCCCATGTCGGCGAAACCGGCGATGAGCTCGCCGTCCCGGTCGATCAGCGCGGTGTAGCTGGCCGTCGCGCGGTCGAGAAAGACGGCGGACCGGTCTTCGATTCCCGCATCGGCGATGGCCCGCGCGATCCGTTCGCCGCCGGCGTCTCCGCCGCGCAGCGACATCAGCACGCAGTCAACCTGCAGTTGGCGCGCGTTCCGCAGCGCATTGAAGACCACGCCGCCGATATCTTCCCGCATCGAGCCCGGATTGGATGCGCCTGGAATGTAGAGGCCAGTAACCTGGCCGCGGCGGTCGATATGGGCGCCGCCTATACCAAGCAGCAAGCGTTCTGCGTGTTCTGTTGCTGTCATGATCCGGCGGGGCTCGGGGTGCGGAGAACGTCCCGGAGATTAGTGACCGTGACGTGCCGGTTCAATCGCGTTCGCCGCAGATGATTTCCCGAACAATGTGAACGACTGCCCAAAAAAAAAGCAAGGCCCGAAGGCCTTGCAGATTAACGCGTCCGATCTGTTTCCGGTGTCCGGCGGCAGCGACAAAGCGCGCCTAGATCGCATCCTCCCAAGACTTTGACCGCGTAGAAGGGCAAATTGCTTTCGCCCTCTTGTTTATGCGGCGAACCCTAGACCAAAATTCACGTGCTTGTCACGAAGAATTTTGCTTTGAAACGGGCATTGATGTGGTGCGGTGCACAATGAACGCGCACGTTGTGGCGCATGTTTCATCAAGCCGGCGAGCGGGCCGCGGCGGGTTTCCAACTCGCCATGAAATCGCTATGAAGCGCGCTCAATTCCAGCATGGACGCCGCGCGATTCCGCGCCGGCTCCCTCCTCACGGAACATATTGATGCGTCTGTCGCGCTACTTTCTGCCGATCCTCAAGGAAAATCCGCGCGAGGCGGAAATCGTCTCGCACCGGCTGATGCTGCGCGCCGGCATGATCCGGCAGCAGGGGCAGGGGTCGTTCACGATGCTGCCGCTCGGCAAGCGGGTGCTCGACAAGGTCTGCCGCATCATCCGCGAAGAGCAGGACCGCGCAGGCGCATTGGAAATCCTGATGCCCACGATCCAGTCGGCCGAGCTCTGGAAGGAAAGCGGCCGCTACAACGACTACGGCAAGGAGATGCTGCGCATCAAGGACCGGCAGGAACGCGACCTGCTCTACGGTCCGACCAACGAGGAAATGGTGACGGAAATCTTCCGCTCCTATGTCAAGTCGTACAAGGACCTGCCGCTCAATCTCTACCACATCCAGTGGAAGTTCCGCGACGAGGTGCGTCCGCGCTTCGGCGTCATGCGCGGCCGAGAGTTCCTGATGAAGGACGCCTATTCGTTCGATCTCGATTTCGAGGGCGCGAAGGCCGCCTACAACCGCATGTTCGTCGCCTACCTGCGCACATTCACCCGCCTTGGCCTGAAAGCGATCCCGATGCGTGCCGACACCGGCCCGATCGGCGGCGACCTCAGCCACGAGTTCATCATTCTGGCGGACACCGGCGAAAGCCAGGTTTTCTGCCACAGGGATTTCCTCGCTTTGCCCGTGCCCGGCGACAATGTCGATTTCGGCAACGACAGCGAAATCGCGGGCATCGTCACGGACTGGACGACGCCCTACGCCGCGACCGACGAAATGCACGACGAAGCTGCCTGGGGGACGATTCCCGAGGGCGAGAGGCTCTCCGCGCGCGGCATCGAGGTCGGCCATATCTTCCATTTCGGCGAGAAATACTCGAAGCCGATGGGCGCCAAGGTGCAGGGCCCGGACGGCAAGGAACATTTCGTCTCGATGGGCTCGTACGGCATCGGCCCGACGCGCCTGATCGCCGCGATCATCGAGGCCAGCCACGACGAGGCGGGCATCATCTGGCCTGAATCGGTCGCGCCCTTCGACGTGGTCATCATCAACATGAAGACCGGCGACGCGGACTGCGACAAGGCCTGCGAAACGCTCTATGCAGCCCATAAGGCGGCGGGGCTCGACGTACTCTACGACGACACCGACCAGCGCGCCGGCGGCAAGTTCGCAACCGCCGACCTGATCGGCGTGCCGTGGCAGGTCATCGTCGGCCCGCGCGGCGTGGCGTCCGGCGAAGTCGAGGTGAAGCGCCGCTCGACCGGCGAGCGCGACGTGAAGAAGATGGAGACACTGCTGGCGTCGCTCGGGCCGAAGGCATGAGCGGCGGCGCGCAGGCACCCGCAGGAGCGGCGTCAACCGGCGCCGGGCCGTTCTCCGCCTTCGAGCGGCTTGTCGCCTGGCGCTACCTGCGCTCGAAGCGCAAGGAAACCGTGATCTCCGTCATCGCCTCCATCTCCTTCGTCGGCATCATGCTGGGCGTGGCGACGCTGATCATTGTCATGGCGGTCATGAACGGGTTCCGCACCGAACTCCTGACCCGCATTCTCGGGATCAATGGCCACCTGATCCTGCAGCCGATCGACCGGCCGCTCGACGACTACGCCGAAGTTGCGACCCGGATCACCGGCGTCCCCGGCGTGAAATATGCCATCCCGCTGGTCGAGGGTCAGGTCCTGGCCTCCGGCCGCTCCGGCACGTCGGGAACCGGCGCGCTGGTCAAGGGCATCCGCGAGGCCGACCTGAAGAACATCCCGCTCGTCGCCGGCAACATTCGCCAGGGCGAGCTCAATGGCTTCGACACCGCCGAGGGCGTCGCCGTCGGCACGCGAATGGCCGAGAATCTCGGCCTGGGCCTCGGCGACCTGATCACGCTGATCTCTCCGGACGGCGACGTGACCCCGCTCGGCACCAATCCGCGCATCAAGGCCTATCCCGTGACCGCGATCTACGAGATCGGCATGTCGGAATATGACGCGCTGATCGTGTTCATGCCGCTCGCCGAGGCGCAGCTCTATTTCAACTCCGAGGGCATCGCCCAGACCATCGAAATCTTCGTCGACGATCCAGACACCGTGGAGGACCTGAAGGAGCCCGTCGAGGCGGCGGCCCAGCGCCAGCTCTTCCTGACGGACTGGCGCTTCCGCAACCAGACCTTCTTCTCGGCGCTTCAGGTCGAGCGCAACGTCATGTTCATGATCCTGACGCTGATCGTGCTGGTCGCGGCGCTGAACATCATTTCCGGCCTGATCATGCTGGTGAAGGACAAGGGCCGCGACATCGCCATCCTGCGCACGATGGGCGCGACGCGGGGCGCCGTGATGCGCATCTTCATGATGACCGGCGCGGCGATCGGCGTCACCGGCACGGTCGCGGGCGTATTGCTCGGCATCCTGGTCTGCCTCAACGTGGAGTCGATCCGGCAGTTCTTCTCATGGATTTCGGGAACGACCCTGTTTAACCCCGAACTCTATTTCCTGAGCAAACTGCCGGCGGAGATGGATTTCGGCGAGACGTCGACTGTCGTCCTGATGGCGCTCGTCTTGTCATTCATCGCCACCATCTTCCCGGCCTGGCGCGCGGCGCGCATCGATCCTGTCGAGGCGTTGCGTTACGAATGAGCACCGTCCTCGAACTCAAGGCGGTCGAACGCCATTACGTACAGGGCGACGAGCGCCTGACCATCCTCAATGGCGCGGACTTTTCGCTGTCGCGCGGCGAGATGGTGGCGCTGGTGGCGCCATCCGGAGCGGGCAAGTCGACGCTGCTGCATCTGGCTGGGCTGCTGGAACGGCCCGACGCCGGCGAGGTTTTTCTCGGCCAGCGCGCCTGCGGCCGTCTGTCCGATGACGAGCGCACGGCGATCCGCCGCAACGAGATCGGCTTCGTCTACCAGTTCCACCACCTGCTGCCCGAATTCACGGCCGCCGAAAACATCATGATGCCGCAGATGGTGCGCGGGCTGAACCAGGCGGAGGCGGCGAAGCGCGCAGCGCAACTCCTGGACTATATGCGCATCGGCCCGCGGGCGCAGCACCGGCCGTCGGAACTCTCCGGCGGCGAGCAGCAGCGTGTCGCGATCGCCCGCGCCGTCGCCAACGCTCCGGCGCTTCTCCTCGCCGATGAACCGACCGGCAATCTCGATCCGGAAACCGCGAGCTATGTGTTCGAGGCGCTGGAGGCGCTGGTGCGCCAGTCTGGCCTTGCCGCGCTGATCGCGACTCACAACCACGAACTCGCCGCCCGCATGGACCGGCGCGTCACCCTGAGCGCCGGGCACATCGTCCCGCTCTGAGCGGTCTATCGTCCAGCCGTCCGTCGAAATTAACCCTGTTTGCGCGAAACGCAGGCGGAAGCCTTTTCGGCTGTTGACGCATGAACAGAAAAGGAACAAACTAAAAACATAAACAGATTTGAGGAGAATCTTCATGATCGACATCGCTCAGGACGTCTTCGCTCTCGTCTCGGTCAGCACCTTCCTTGTCTCGATCGCCATGTGGATCGCCGCGTTCTGAGGTGTGCGTTCTCACACCTCCGTGATTTCCGTCGACCGGCCGCCGGGTTAAGCGTTTTTTCCGCTTCGGCTGCTAAGCATGTCCCGAAACAGGGACATGCTTCATGCCCGGCTCGATCGCCGCAGCGCTCATCATCGTCAATCTCGGCCTGATCTTTCTCCTGATCGCGGCGCCGATCGGGGTGCGCACGTTCAGTCGCTCCGTCGCCATAGCTGCGCCCGCGCGGCGGGTCTGGAATGCCGTGTTCCCGCTCGGCGCGGAGGCCGGGTGGTCGGGCGAGATTCTCTCCGCCGAGCCGGTCGATGGCCAGCCCCGGCGCGTTCGCCTGACGATCGACTGGGATGGCCGCGATGGCTTGCCCATCCAGCGCGTCGCCGAACTCAGCGATGTCGTCGACGGCCGAACGTTCTCGGTTCGCTATATCGACGACAGTTCGCTCGACGCCGGCTTCTGGAAGCATTTTTCCGAGACATTCGTATTCGAGGCTGAGGGCGACCGCGTTCGCGTGACGATCAGCCAGACCGATTCCTATCGCGGTGCAGCGTTCTTCATCTTCCGCTACTTCGCGCTGCGCCGGACGGCCGCGAAGCTCAGGCGCTGGGCCGAGACCGGAATCTACCGCAAGGGCGGAATGTTCGAACACCCGCTGACTCAGGTCGGGATGGCGCTCGCGTCCATCGCGATCCTTTGGTCGCTGACGGGATTCACGGTCGGCGGCCTGGCTTTCGCGGTCATGCTGACGGTCGTGGTCGCGTTGCACGAACTCGGCCACATGGCCGCCTTCCGCGTCACGGGCCATCGGCGAACCCGGATGATCTTCATTCCGCTGCTCGGCGGCATCGCCATTGGCGGGCGGCCATATGACAGCCATTTCGAGGTGGCGTTCGTGGCTCTGATGGGAGCCGGATTCTCGGCCTTCCTCGTGCCGCCGCTGATGCATGTGGGCGAAGTGCTGGCGGAGCACGGAAATGTCCACGGCGGCAATTTCTTCGCCGCGCTCGTCGGCTGCGTTGCGCTGTTCAACCTGGCGAATCTGGTTCCTGTCTGGAAGTTCGACGGCGGCCAGGTGCTGCGCCAGATCTGCCCGCCCGGTCTTCTGCTGGCGGCGAGTTCTTTCGTACTACTGGCGGGGTTTCTGGCGATTGGCTATCTGGCCGGCTTCCCGCAGACCGTCCTTGTCGCAGCCGGCGCCGTCTTCGCGGCGTTGAGCCTGATCACGTCCGGCAGCGCCGTCAAACCTCGCCACGCGTTGAAGCCGCTGGACGCCACAGGCCGGGCGGCGCTGGGCGCCGCGCTGGTCGCGGTCATCGCCATACATAGCTCAGGCGTGCTCTGGGCCTTCGGTCGGCTGGGCTGATCAGTCCCCGACGGCGATGCCCTCCCGGCGCGGGTCCGCGCCGCCCGCAAGTCCTTCGGCGGTGAAGCTGACGCCGTGCAGCCCCGAGTTCAGTTCCTTCTCCGCGACCTTGTAGCCGAGCGCCTCGAGATCCTTCGCCAGTCCGGCCGCCGTCGTTCCCGCTTCGAGGTCGTAGCTGCCGAAACGGTTGCTCAGATGCGGCAGCGCGACCGCCTGCTGCATGTCCATCTTCCAGTCGACCAGCGAGACGATCGTTTTCGCGACATAGGGAATGATGTTGCTGCCGCCGGGGGAGCCGAGGGCAAAGACCGGCTTGCCGTCCTTGAGGACGATCGTCGGCGACATCGACGAACGTGGCCGTTTTCCGGGCTCGACCCGGTTGGCGACGGCAGAGCCGTCCTTCTCCGGGGCAAAGGAAAAGTCGGTCAGCTGGTTGTTGAGGAGGAAACCGCCGGTCATCAGGCGCGCGCCAAAACCGTTCTCGATCGAACTGGTCATCGAGGCGACATTGCCGTCGGCGTCGACGATGACGAAATGCGTGGTGGAGGGGATTTCGCGCGACACGCCGTCGATGCGCAGTTCGGCCTTGTCCCATGGCGGATCTCCGGCCGAAACCTCGTCCTTGCCAAGCGCCGTCGGGCGGCGGATCAGTTCCGCGCGGGTCTTGAGATAGTCGGCGTTGAGGAGCCCCTTCGGCATCGATGCGAAATCGCTGTCAGCGACATAGCGTTCGCGGTCTGCGAAGGCGAGACGCGTCGCATCGCCGATGATGCGCCAGCTTTCGGGATCGTCGGCGCCGAGCGTGACAATGTCGTAGGGCTCGATCATCCCCAGGATCTGCCCGATGGCGATGGCGCCCGAGGAGGGAGGTCCCATGCCGCAGACCTCGTGGCCTCGATAGGGCGCGCAGATCGCCGGGCGTTCCACGGCTTTGTAGCTTGCGAGGTCTTCGGCGGTTAGCAGGCCGGGATTTTTCGCATGGCCGTGCACGGCGGCCACCACCGCCTCGGCGAGCGGTCCTCTGTAGAACGCCTCCGCGCCGCCGCTGGCGATGGCGGACAGCGACGCCGCGTAGGCGGGGTTGCGCAGCGTGTCGCCCGCGACGACCGGCTTGCCCGCCGGGTAGAAATAGTCCCGCGTGGTCGGTTCCTTGCCGAGCATGTCGGCATCCTCGGCAACGAGGGCCGCCAGACGCGGCGAAACCGCAAAGCCGTCAGTCGCGGTCTTGATCGCCCCGTCGAACAGTCTCGCCCATTCCAGTTTTCCCGCCCGCTTGTGGATGGTCTCCATCAGCCGGACGACGCCCGGAGCGCCGACGGAACGCCCGCCGACCACCGCGTCGAAAAACTCGAGCGGCTTGCCGTCCGGGTCGAGAAACAGGTCCTGCGTGGCCGCCTTGGGGGCCGTCTCGCGGCCGTCAAAGGTGGTCACGGTCCCCGTCGCGGCATCGCGCCAGACCAGGAACGCGCCGCCGCCAATGCCGGACGATTGCGGCTCGACCAGGCCGAGCATAGCCTGCACAGCGACAAGCGCATCGGCGGCGCTGCCGCCTGCGCGCAGGATGTCGAGCCCGGCTTGCGCCGCGATCGGATTGGCGGCGACCACCATCTGCCGCTTGGCCATCACCGGCCCCTTCGCGGCGACGCCGGTCGCGGGCTCGGGCGCGATCACGTCGGAAGCCTGTTGCGCGAAGGCCGGCGCTCCGGCCAGCATCAGGAGCAGGGATGTAGCGTGGAGAAGGGACGATACAGTCGGCATCGGCTGGTCCTCGGCGCGTACGGCGCCGGGTCAGGATAGCGGGCCGAAGACCTCCTCGAAAGAGGCTTTCAGCGCGACGTCGAGATCCGCCATCGTGACCGGCAGGCCGAGATCGACGAGGCTGGTCACGCCATGGTCGGCGATGCCACAGGGCACGATGCCGGCATAGTGCGACAGGTCCGGTTCGACATTGATGGCGATGCCGTGAAAGCTCACCCATTTGCGCAGGCGGATGCCGATCGCCGCGATCTTGTCCTCGGCCGTTTCGCCATTGACCGTTGGCCGGTCAGGGCGGACGACCCAGACGCCGACCCGGTCCTCGCGCCGCTCGCCGCGCACGTTGAACCGGGCCAGTGCCCCGATGACCCATTCCTCGAGGCTCGCGACGAAGACGCGGACGTCCTCGCGCCGGCGCTTCAGGTCGAGCATGACATAGCCGACGCGCTGCCCGGGCCCATGATAGGTGTATTCGCCGCCGCGCCCGGTCTGGAACACCGGCAGCAGGTCGGGCGCCACAAGATCCGCCGGATTGGCGCTGGTGCCGGCGGTGTAGATCGGCGGATGCTCGACCAGCCAGACCAGTTCCGGCGCTGTCCCGGCGCGAATCGCCTCCGCGCGCGCCTCCATGACGCCCAGCGCGGTCGCATAGTCGGTCAGTCCCGGCTCGATCCGCCACTCGACCGGAGCGCCGGGGAGCCGTGGCCAGAAGCTGGCCGCGAGATCCTGTCTGATGTTCACGCCGAAACGGCTCCTTTCACCCTGATATGGACCTTCCGGCGGCTTGCGTCCAGATCGGCGGGCGAGGTTCCAGAATGCCGGAAATTAGCCGGTCCGCGCACTTGTTTCGACTATGACGATTTGCTACATGCGCCGGGCCGGTCACGACCGGCCCTACCACGTGCGGTCGTGGCGGAATTGGTAGACGCGCAGCGTTGAGGTCGCTGTGGGGCAACCCGTGGAAGTTCGAGTCTTCTCGACCGCACCATTTTCTTTCAGAGCTTTAGCTCATAATACCTCAACCAGTTTATCAGGTCGTCCGGCACCTCGTAGTAGGGGCCGATGGAGCGGAAACCGGCCTGCTCGTAGAGCGCCATCGCCTCGTGCTGGTGCATGCTCGTATCGAGCCGCATGACGCCGTAGCCGGCTGACCGCGCATCCGAAAGAAGTTGCGCGACAAGCGCCCGCCCGACACCCTTGCCGCGCGCCTCGTCCGCCACATACATCCGCTTCATTTCGCAGGCACCGCCGCCAAGGTCGCGCATCGCGACGCAGCCGACGGGCCGTCCATCGGCCAGCGCAAGCAGCAGGCTGCCCGACGGCGGTGTGAAGCGCCCGGGAAGCCCGGCCAGTTCAGGTTCGAACAGGCCCTTCTCGAAGTAGCGGTTGACCAGGCCGATGTCGGCCGCGAGGCGGACCCGGACCCAGTCGACGAAGGCCAGAATCAGGCTTCGCACCGCATCGATCTGCTGCGGAGTCTTGGCTTGCACGACGGTGATCATGTGTTCCTCCTGCCGCGCAAAGCATAGGCCTCGGCTGGGCAAAAAGCACCTGGCCAGTTCAGGCGCACAGCGGCGGCAAAGGTCGCAATTCGTTTGATGTTTCCGGCGCATGCGGGCTAAGGGTGGGGAGATGTCGGTGCGGCAAACGGGAATGGGGAGGCGGCCTTGGACGAGACGAACCACCATCCCTCCCAGCCTGATCCGCCCGACGAAATCCGCGCCGAACTCTACGGCGACGACGGCGCCATCCGCCCGCACTACCTTGCTCATATCGGCGCCGCCATCGCCGACCGCGATGTCCTAGCGCTCAAGAAAGACATCGCCGATCTCCACCAGTCGGAACTGGGCGATCTGCTGGAGGCGCTGCTGCCGGAGCAGCGGCGTTCGCTCGTCAGCCTGCTCGGACGCGATTTCGACTTCGCGGCGCTGACCGAGGTCGACGATTCGATCCGCCAGGACATCGTCGACTCGATGCCCAACGCGCAGATCGCGCAGGCCGTGCAGGAACTCGATTCCGACGACGCGGTCTACATTCTCGAGGATCTCGACGAGGACGATCAGGAAGAGATCCTGTCGCAACTGCCGTTCACCGAACGGATCAGGCTGCGCCGGGCGCTCGAATACCCGGAAGAGACCGCGGGTCGGCGCATGCAGACGGAATTCGTCGCCGTGCCGCCGTTCTGGACCGTGGGTCAGACGATCGACTACCTGCGGGAGGACCGCAACCTGCCGGAGAGGTTCAGCCAGATCTTCGTCATCGACCCGACGTTCCGTCTGCTTGGCGCCATCGACCTCGACAAGATCCTGCGCACGCAGCGTTCTGTGAAGATCGAGGACGTGATGCACGAGACGCGGCATGCGATCCCGGCGACGATGGACCAGGAAGAAGCGGCGCAGGAATTCGAGCAGTACGACCTTCTGTCGGCGGCCGTCGTCGATGAGAACGAGCGCCTGGTCGGCGTACTCACCATCGACGATGTGGTCGACGTCATCCAGCAGGAAGCCGAGGAAGACATCATGCGTCTCGGCGGCGTCGGCGACGAGGAACTGTCCGATAGCATGCTGACGACATCGCGCTCGCGCGTGCCGTGGCTGATGGTCAATCTCGTCACCGCGTTTCTCGCCGCGACAGTCATCGGCCTGTTCGACGCGACGATCGAGCAGATCGTGGCGCTGGCCGTGCTGATGCCGATCGTCGCCGGCATGGGCGGCAACGCCGGGTCGCAGACGATGACTGTCACCGTGCGTGCGCTGGCCACCAAGGACCTCGACATCTACAATGCCGGACGGATCATCCGGCGCGAAATGGGCGTCGGGTTCATCAACGGCGTCATCTTCGCGATCCTGGTCGGCGTGGTCGCCGGCCTCTGGTTCCAGGTCGAGATCGGCGCGATCATCGCCGCCGCCATGATCATCAACCTGTTCGTCGCGGCCCTTGCCGGCATCCTGATCCCGCTGCTGCTCGACCGCGTCGGCGCGGATCCCGCGGTGTCGTCCGCCGTTTTCGTAACCGCGGTCACGGACGTCGTCGGCTTCTTCGCGTTTCTCGGCCTCGCTGCCTGGTGGTTTGGCGTCAGTTGATCGGACGCAAGCATTTGATGCCGCTTTCGCTTTGCCGACAATTGACTTTTACGTAAATTGCGTGCGAAGCTTTTTCCGAAGTGGAATCCTGATGTTTCGGAATGGCATGGCGCGGGATTATTATTCGATCACCGAACTGACCCGGGAGTTCGACATCTCGACGCGCACCCTGCGCTTCTACGAGGACGAGGGCCTGATCCAGCCCATGCGCCGGGGCCGAACGCGGCTGTTCCGCCCGTCCGACCGGCACCTGGTCAAGCAGATCATGCGCGGCAAGCGGCTCGGCTTCTCGATCAACGAGATCCGCGAGATCATCCAGATGTATCGCGAGCCGCCGGGCGAGGCGGGCCAGCTCAAGCTGCTGATCAAGCGGATCGAGGAAAAGCGCAACGACCTGCGCCAGAAGCGCCGCGATCTTGAGGAGACCCTCGCCGAACTCGACCAGGCTGAGGAATCCTGTGTCGAGCGACTGGCGGAGCTCGGCGTCAACACCTGAACTGCCGGTCCGGCGGTCAGATCCAGCGCCTGACCTTCTTCACATAATCGCGGAACCGCTTGCCGAACCGCAGGTCGAGATGCTTTTCCTCGCGTTCGATGGCGAGCTTTTGCGTCGCGAACGCTGCGATCAGCGCCAGCGGCAGGAACCAGGCGATGCCGCTGATCAAACCGACGCCGAAGGTCAGCATCGTATTGCCAAGATAGATCGGATTGCGCGTGAACGAGAACGGACCGTCGGTGACCAGATGGTCCGAACCGCGATGCGGCATGATCGTCGTCTTGTGACGCGACATCGTGCGCATCGCGCCGACATCGATGGCAATCGCGCCGGCGACCAGCAGCCAGCCGACGGCAAACAGGATGTCTGACAGCGGAGCGGGGATCCAGGGCAGCGGCGCGAAATAGCCGAGCAGCACCGCGATCGCGATCGCAATGCAATAGATCACCGGCGGCCATGGAAAGCTGTTCGGGCGGGCGCTGATTTCGCTCATTGCGGCTCTGGTCCGATTGCGGCGTCGGTTTCCGCGGTGCAGATCGCCGCCTGTTCCTTCAGTTTGGCACGAAACGCATCGGAAGGCGCGCTCGAAAATGCTTCCTCAAGGCGGCTGTCCGCGATCAGCCCGTCCAGCACGCAGACGCAATATCCGGCGCAGAATTCTTCCGAGCGCACCTGCTCGCAGCTTGCCTCGCAGGACTGGCGGAACCTGACCTCCGGCGGCTCGAGCGCCGCCGGGAAAACCTGTGCGAACAGCCAGAGACAGCCGATGAGCACGGGTTGGTGGATCAGGTAGACGGCGAGGCTGTGCCGCCCGGCAAACCGCAGGGGATTTGACCAACGGCCCGGCGAAAAGCCGCCGATCCACGCCAGGAAGCCGCTCTGGCCGGCGATCTTCGCTGCCGCGATGCCGATCAGCACTGCAGCGAACCAAGGAAACACCGGTACGTAGTCGCTTGATCTCGGACGGTTCTCGGAAAGTCCGGTCCACCACCACCACGGAGCGTCGAACATGGTCGAGGTGGCAAAATACGGCGCGGCGATGATTGCGGCGGCGGCCGCGAGCGTCAGCAATGCCGGCAGCCGCAGGAACAGCAGCCCGGCGACGCTGGCAAATGCAATCTGGTGCAGGATGCCGAAGAAGATGAAGAAGTCCGGCGTCGCGAACCACGTCGCGATCGTCACGACGGCGGCCGCGCCGGCGATCATCGCCAGCCGCCGCAGGAACGACGACCGCCGGAACCCGGCGTCGTGCGACAGGACGAGACTGACGCCGACGAGGAACAGGAAGGTTGATGCGATCGAGCGGGCAAACAGCTTCCAGCCGCCGACGGCCGTCATGCCGGCATCGGCATAGCCGAAGAACTCGAGATCCCACGTGAAATGATAGATGGCCATGGCGACCAACGCCAAGCCACGCGCCAGATCGATCCATTCGATGCGAGATCGAGTCACAGGTGAAGCTGCCATGGGCCCATTTGCGACGGCGGGACCGCGAGCGCAAGCTTCGACCTGTCGTGTCTCGATCACGCGGCGCTCACCGCGACGTGCCATGAATGCTTGAAACCTTGGATGTGCGGCCTCCGTTGCTTGTGCAAACATCATGCGGGGAGGAAATCCAATGGACGTTCCGACGGAAACGACGCGACGGGCAAGGCCCGGCGAACTCGTCTACCGGCAATCGGCCTGGACGCGGGTCACCCACTGGCTCTGGGCCTTCAGCCTGTTCTTCCTGCTGCTGACTGGCCTGCAGATATTCAACGCGCATCCGACGCTCTACATCGGCGATCAGTCCGGCTTCGGCTTCGACAACGCGGTCCTGTCGATGTCGGCCGAGAACACGGCCAAGGGCCCGGTTGGCACAACCACGATCCTCGGACAACGCTTCGATACGACGGGCCTGTTCGGCGTGAGCGAGGTGAACGGCCGGGCCACGGCGCGGGGTTTCCCGGCCTGGACGACAATCCCGTCCTATGGCGACCTGGCGACAGGCCGCGTGATCCACTTCTTCTTCGCCTGGTTGCTTGTCGGCACCCTGCTCGTCTGGCTGGCGGCGAGCCTGCTCAACCGGCACCTGAAACGCGACATCCTGCCGAACGGCAAGGACTTGCGGAGCATCGGCCAGGACATCGCGGACCATGCGCGTTTGCGGTTCCACCACACCCGCGAATACAGCGTGCTGCAGAAGCTTGCCTATGCGTCCGTGCTGTTGGTCATGCTGCCGCTGATGATCCTGACCGGCCTGGCCATGTCGCCCGGCATGAACGCCGCTTGGCCCTGGCTCCCGGAAATCCTTGGAGGCCGCCAGACCGCCCGCACCATCCATTTCGCGGTGATGGTCATGCTCGTCCTGTTCTTCGTCGTCCACATGCTGATGATCGTCGCGGCCGGCCCGATCAACGAAATGCGCTCGATCGTTACCGGCTGGTATCGCACCGGCGGCTCGAAAATTGCTGGCGAAGGGGGGAACGTGCCATGAAGCTTCAATTGTCCCGCCGCGGCTTCATCACCGGAGCCACAGTCGCCGGATCGTCGCTGGCGCTTGGCGGCTGCGATGCCTTCGACGGATTGACCCGCAAGGGCAGCAATGTGCGCGGCGTGCTCGAGATGGCGAACAGCCTGACCTACCGCGTCCAGCGGCTCCTCCTGTCGAGCGATGCGCTGGCCCAGGAATTCTCCGAGACCGAGATCCGCCAGCCGCAGCGTCCGAACGGTGTCACGCAGCCGGACGACGCCGACTACAAGACGCTGAGCTCGGCCGGCTTTGCTGATTATCGATTGACCGTGAAGGGGTTGGTCGACAGGCCGCTGTCGTTCAGCCTAGCGGAACTGCAGGCGATGCCGGCCAGAACCCAGATCACCCGGCATGATTGCGTCGAAGGCTGGAGTTGCATCGCCAAATGGACCGGCGTGCCTCTGGCGGTGGTGCTGGATCAGGCTGGCGTCAAGCCATCGGCGCGGTTCGTGGTGTTCCAGTGCTACGACACGATCGAGAGGAGCCTGTCGGGCAACGTCAAGTATTACGAGTCGATCGACCTGATCGATGCCCGCCATGCGCAGACGATACTCGCCTACGGACTGAACGGCGCGGCGCTGCCTGTCGAGAACGGCGCCCCGCTCAGGGTGCGGGTCGAGCGGCAGCTCGGCTACAAGATGGCAAAGTATGTCCACACGATCGAACTCGTGGATTCGCTGGACGGCTTCGGACAGGGCAAGGGCGGCTATTGGGAAGACAATGGCTATGAATGGTTCGCCGGCATCTGAACCCGGCTAGCCGCCCTTCTTGCCACGCGTGGTGACGGGCGGCTTCGACGCCAGCACCTTGTCGACGCGCCGGCCATCGAGATCCACGATCTCGAAGCGCCAGTTCTGGAACAGGATATGGTCGCCGACGCCCGGCAGCCTTCCGAACGCCTCGATCAGCAGGCCGGCGACAGTGTCGTAGTTGCGGTTCTCGGGGATGACGAGTCCCAGCGACTCGGCCAGTTCGTCGGCCTGCATCCAGCCGGCGATCAGCAGCGAGCCGTCCTCGCGCTTGACGATCGCAGGTTCGGCGTCGCCCTCGTCGGTCGCGAAGCTGCCGACGATCGCCTCCAGAATGTCGGACGACGTCACGACGCCCTGGAAATGCCCGTACTCGTCATGCACCAGACCCATGTGCACGGACGATTTCTTCAGGATCTCGACGACATCCAGCGCATCCATCGTATCCGGAATGATCGCGGCCTGCCGAACGAGTGAGCGCAACTCTGTCAGCTTCGGATTGCGACCGACGTCGAGCACGTCCTTGACCCACAGAATGCCGATCACTTCGTCCGGATTGCCTTCGTGAACCGGGAATCGCGAATGCTGGCTGGCGCGGATCCCAGTAATGATCTCCGCCGCGGTGTCCGACAGATCGACCAGATCGACGTCGAAGCGCGGCGTCATCACCTGCCGCACCGGCCGGTCGCCGAGCCGCATCACGCCCGCGATCATGTCGCGCTCGCCCGGCTCCAGCACGCCCGCGTGCTCGGCTTCCGCCACGATCGTGCGGATTTCCTCGTCCGTGACCCGCTGCTCGCTCTCGGCGGCCTGTCCGAGAAGCATCAGGACGACCTGACCCGACTTGTCCAGCACCCAGACGATCGGCGCGGCGATTTTGGCGATCAGCATCATCGCGGGAGCCACCGCGCAGGCGATTCGCTCCGGGTTCTTCAGCGCCAGTTGCTTGGGAACCAGTTCGCCGACGATCAGCGACAGGTAGGTGATGCCGGTCACGACGAGGCCGACGCCCGCCACATAGGCCCAGCGCGACGGCATGCCCTGTCCGATGAACCATTCGCTGAGCCGGTCGCCCAGCGTCGCGCCCGAGATCGCGCCGGAGAGGATGCCCACCAGCGTGATGCCGATTTGCACCGAGGAAAGGAACTTGCCGGGATCGGCGGCCAGCGCGAGCGCGCGGTTTGCCCCGCTGATGCCGCGCTCGGCCATTCCCTTCAGCCGGGCCGGACGTGACGAGACCACGGCCAGTTCGGACATCGCCAGCGACCCGTTGACCAAAGTCAGAACGAGCACCATCAGCAGTTCAAGATACAGCATGTTTTCCAACTAGCACGGCGACAGGCGAAATCCCAAGCCCGCCGGGCGTCAAATGTCCACGTGCCGCATTTCGTTCCGCACCCATTGCTGGAACCGGTGGACATCGTACTCCTCGGGCATCAGCACGCCCTGCTGATGCCGCTGCGACCGCAGCCCGCGCTGGTTGATCTCGCAGATGCCGGCGTCCTGGTCGAGCACCAGCTTTCCGAACGCCACGATATTCGCGACGTCGATCCGGCCAGCAGCAAGCGCATCGGCCGGAAACAGCCATTCCGCGGTCAGTTCCGTCTCCTCAGGGCCGACCGGCATGAGCCGCACCGAGCGCACATAGTCCGCATGCCCGACGACGAACATCGAGGGGAGGTGTGTCGCGTAGCTCTGGCCGGCGGCGCGCTCGGCTTCCGTCAGGCCGCCGAACACCGGGCCATGCGTCTTGCCATCCGACGACCAGCTCTCGGCGCCGGCGCGCAGCCCGCCGGAATACTCCGGCGCCTGATCATCGGCATGCCGCTCCCAATGCGGGTCGTCATGCCGCGCCATCAGCCCTCGGCCATAGATCGGTACCAGGTTCGACAGTTCCGGGTGGACGTTGGGACAGTGCAGACACTCGTTGAAGTTCTCCCAGAAGATCTTCCAGTTGCAGGCCATCCGCTTGCTGTAGCGGTGGCCGATCGCGAGTTCTTCCAACGGCCAGTTCGCCAGACTGACCGAGGCCGGATCGAAGGTCTCGGCGGCGCTGCGCGCGGGACTCTCCGCCAGGTTGACGAACACGAACCCCCGCCATTCCTCCACCGCTGCCGGGTAGAGCCCATGGTCCGCCTTGTCGAAGCCTTGCGGCAGAGCCTTGGACGGAACGCCGATCAGCTTGCCCTGCATCGAATAGGACCAGGAATGGTAGGGACAGACCAGCAGCCGGCCTTTCAGGCGCCCCTCCGTTTCCGTGCACAGCGCCGAGCCGCGATGGCGGCAGGTGTTGTGGAACGCCCGCAGCGTGCCCGCTTCGTCGCGCAAGAGCACGATCTCCTGGCTGCCGATGCGGATGGTGCGGAAGGCGCGGGGACCGTCAAGTTCGCTCGCACGGCAGACATGCACCCAGTTGCGATGCCAGATCGCCGCCATTTCCGCGTCGAAGTTGCGCTGGTCGAAATAGGTCGACGCGGGCAGGGCGGCTTCCGCCTTGCGCAGGCCGTTGTAGGGATCGGATGGTCGTGCGGACACGGTCGACATGGCTCGCCTCGCTGCAATGCGCCAGCGGACACTGGAAAGCCACATCGTGTCAATCATGTGTGAGCCGCTTGGAGGAACGGACCGGCTTGACTATAGAGGCGTCGCATCACCCAAGGCGTCAGCCGCCGACGAAACAGCCCGGAGCTCATTCATGGACAAGCGCCGCATTGGCCGCACCGATCTTCTCGTGTCGAAAATCTGCCTCGGCACCATGACCTGGGGCGAGCAGAACACCGAGGCGGAGGGCCATGAGCAGATGGACTACGCCTTCGAGCGCGGCATCAATTTCCTCGACACGGCCGAATTGTACCCGATCCCGCCAAAGCCCGATACGCAGGGGCGCACGGAGACCTATATCGGCAACTGGATGAAGGCGCGGCGCAACCGCGACAAGGTCGTGGTCGCCAGCAAGGTCGTCGGACGCACGGCGATGGACTGGTTCCGCGGCGGCCGACCGTCGAAACTGGTGCGCGAGGACATCATGGACGCGATCGAAAAGTCCCTGAAGCGGCTCCAGACCGACTATGTGGACCTCTACCAGATCCATTTTCCTGAACGCAAAGTGCCCTGGGGTTCGAACCCGAGCCGGGTCGGCGCCTGGCCGGCCGAACGCGACGCCGACGAGACGCCGATCGCCGAGACGATTGCGGTGTTTGGCGAACTGGTGAAGTCCGGCAAGGTCCGCCATTTCGGCCTGTCGAACGAAAGCTCCTGGGGTGTGCTGCAATATGTCTTCGAGAGCGGGAAGGGCGCCGGCCCGCGCCCGGCGTCGCTGCAGAACGCCTACAACCTCGTGAACCGGTCCTTCGAGGTCAACCTGGCGGAAGTCTGCGATCGCGAAGAGATCAGCCTGCTGCCATATTCTCCGCTGGCGCAAGGCTACCTGACCGGCAAATACGACCATGGCGCGCGCCCGCAGGGTTCGCGGACGCAGCTCTTCAACCGCGCGCAGCGCTACGAACTCCCCGGCGCGGCCGACATCCAGCTTCAGTACAACGAACTGGCGCGGACATTCGGCATGGAGCCCGCGCTGTTCGCCAATGCATTCGTGACGAGCCGGCCCTTCGTGACGTCGAACATCATCGGCGCGACATCTATCCCGCAGTTGGACATGGCGCTGAAGTCGGCCGATGTCACCTGGACGGACGAGATGCAGGCGGCTGTCGACGCCATCCACCAACGGACCGGAAACCCGTGCCCCTGACGCGCCGGATGCTTTTGGCGGCGTTGACGGCTCTCTCGGTCGCACCCATCTTCTGGCCGGCAGGCGCAGAGGAGACTGACATGGCAACCGCGTTGATCGATGCCGTCCAGGCTGGGGACGCGGCCATGGTCGCCAAGGCGCTCGCCGCCGGGGCACCTGTGGACCAGCGCGACAGCGCCAAGCGGACGCCGCTTCTGCTGGCCACTCGCGCCAACGATGTCGACATTGCACGATTGCTGATCGGAGCGGGCGCGGATGTGAACGCCAAGGACAACATCCGCGACACGCCGTTCCTCTATGCCGGGGCCGAGGGGCGCGACGAGATCCTGAAGCTCATCCTCGCCACGGGCAGGGCGAAGCTCGACGACACCAACCGCTATGGCGGCAACGCCCTGATCCCCGCCGCGCATCACGGCCACCCGACCACCGTGCGCATCCTGATTGCCGCGGGCCTCGACATCGACCACGTCAACAATCTCGGCTGGACGGCGCTGATCGAGGCGGTGATCCTAGGCGACGGCGGGCCGGTCTACCAGGAGATCGTCGGCATCCTGGTCGATGCGGGGGCAGACCGCGGCATCGCCGACCGCGATGGCGTCACGCCGCTCGAGCACGCGCGACGGATGGGTTTAAGCGAGATCGCGGAACGGATCGAGTCTGGGAGAAGACCCTAACGCAGGGCCCCTTGGTATTGCCGCGCCAGCCTTTCATTCTGCACAATCGCGGTGACAATGCCGCGCATAGTCCGCCGATACTGATTGCCTCGGGAGATTCGCATTGAAGACCAAGCATTGCCTCCTCGCATTCACGCTGGCAGCGTCGCTCGTCATGGGCGGCATGCACGCCGTCGCTCAGGAGAATGGCTCGATCCGCGAGTTGTTCGGCGACCTTCTCCGCGGAACCGAAGGCGCGCAGACTGCCGCGCCGGACAAGCGCATCCCGTTCGGCCGCGCCGAAATCCAGCTGTCCTTCGCGCCGCTGGTCAAGCAGACCGCGCCCGCCGTGGTGAACGTCTACGCCTCGCAGCAGGCGCGGCCCAACTCGCCTTTCATGGGCGATCCGTTTTTCGAGCGCTTCTTCGGCGGCGGCGGCATGCAACCCCGCCAGCAATCGTCGCTGGGCTCCGGCGTGATCGTCGACAAATCGGGCATCGTGGTCACCAATTACCACGTCATTCGCGACGCCGATGAGGTGAAGGTGGCGCTGTCCGACGGGCGCGAGTTCGAAAGCACGGTGGTGCTGAAGGACGAGCGGGTTGACCTCGCCATCTTGCGAATCACGTCCGACCAGCCGTTCCCGACCATTCCGATCGGCGACAGCGACGCGCTGGAGGTCGGTGACCTCGTGCTGGCGATGGGCAATCCGTTCGGCGTCGGCCAGACGACGACCAGCGGCATCGTCTCGGCGCTCGCGCGCAACCGCGTCGGCATCTCCGATTTCGGATTCTTCATCCAGACCGACGCGGCGATCAATCCGGGCAATTCCGGCGGAGCGCTACTCGACATGTCGGGCCGTCTGATCGGCATCAACACCGCGATCTTCTCGCGCGGCGGCGGCTCGAACGGCATCGGCTTCGCCATCCCGTCCAACATGGTGCGCGCTGTCGTGCTCGCCGCCGAACAGGGCCGCGACGTGTTCGAGCGTCCCTATGTCGGCGCCGGCTTCGAGGCAGTGACGCCGCAGGTGGCAGAAGCGCTGGGACTGCCGCGGCCGTCCGGCGCGCTCGTGTCGTCCGTCGAGGCTGACAGCCCGGCGAGCCGCGCCGGCATGCGTCCGGGCGACGTCGTTCTGGCCATGAACGGGTCGCAGATCGAGCATGTCGACGCGCTTGGCTACCGGCTGGCGACGCAGGACATCGGCGCCGAGGTGACGCTGAACGTGCTGCGCAAGGGCAGCGAGCAGCAGATCAGGGTCAAGCTCGAGCGCGCGCCGGAGGGTGCGTCGAACCGCGAGGTCGTGATCGAGGGCCGCAGCCCGTTCGCCGGATCCAAGGTGGTCGAATTGTCGCCGCGCAGCGCCGACCGTCTCGGCATGCCGACCAGCCTGAAGGGTGTCGTCGTCGTCGAGGCCGCGCGCAATTCGACCGCTGAAAGTATCGGCCTGCAGGCGCGCGACATCATCCGCACCGTCAACGGCCGCCAGATCGACAGCGTCGACACGATGCTTGCGGCCGCGCAGCAGCAGACGCGCCTCTGGCGCTTCACGATCGAGCGCGACGGCCGGCTGATGACCCAGGTTCTGCGCTACTAGATGGCCGACCTGTTCGCCGACGAGTCCCCCAAGCGGCCGGAACCTGGCCGGCCGCTGGCTGACCGGCTGCGTCCCCGGAACCTCGGCGAGGTCGTGGGGCAGGAGCACCTGACCGGCGAGGACGGCGCGCTGACGCGGATGATCCGGGCCGGTTCGCTCGGCTCGATGATCTTCTGGGGGCCGCCGGGCACCGGCAAGACGACGGTGGCGCGGCTGCTCGCGGGGGAAACCGCTCTCGCCTTCGAGCAGATCTCCGCGGTGTTTTCCGGCGTTGCCGACCTCAAGAAGGTCTTCGAATCGGCGAAGCTGCGCCGCGCCAATGGCCGGCAGACGCTGCTTTTCGTCGACGAAATCCACCGCTTCAACCGCGCCCAGCAGGATTCCTTCCTGCCGGTGATGGAAGACGGCACGGTCGTGCTGGTCGGCGCGACGACCGAGAATCCATCCTTCGAGCTCAACGCCGCGCTTCTGTCCCGCGCGCGGGTGCTGACCTTCCGGCCGCATTCGGAAGAGAGCATCGGGCAACTGCTCGACAAGGCCGAGGCCGAGGAGGGCAGGGCGCTGCCGCTCGACCAGACGGCGCGGGCGGTGCTGGTGCGGATGGCCGACGGCGATGGCCGTGCGGCGCTGACGCTGGCCGAAGAGGTCTGGCGCGCTGCGCGGGGTGGTGAGATCTTCGACGCGGAGGGCCTGCAGCGCATCGTCCAGCGCCGCGCGCCGGTCTACGACAAGGGCCAGGACGGCCACTACAACCTGATCTCCGCCCTGCACAAGTCCGTCCGCGGCTCGGACCCGGACGCGGCGCTCTATTATCTTGCCCGCATGTTCGATGCCGGCGAGGACCCGCTCTACATCGGCCGCCGGCTGGTGCGGATGGCGAGCGAGGACATCGGCCTCGCCGACCCTCAGGCCCTGGTCATCGCGATCGCAGCCAAGGACGCCTACGACTATTTGGGCTCGCCCGAGGGCGAACTCGCCTTCGCCGAGGCCTGCGTCTATCTCGCCACCGCGCCGAAATCGAACGCGGTCTACACCGCCTTCAAGGCCGCGACGCGGGCCGCGAAGGAACACGGTTCGCTGTTGCCGCCCAAGCACATCTTGAACGCGCCGACGAAGCTGATGAAGGACGAGGACTACGGCTCGGGCTACCGCTACGACCACGACGAGCCGGACGCGTTTTCGGGACAGGACTATTTCCCGGAGAAGCTGGGGCGGCAGACTTTCTACGATCCGCCGGAACGGGGGTTCGAGCGCGACATCCGCAAGCGGCTGGAATTCTGGGCCAATCTTCGGCGCAGTAGAAGTTGAACGATTCCGTTAGGCAAAGGATAGGACCTGCAACCTAAGATAGCGCGGTGCTCTCGAAGGTATCGGACATTGTCGACCGGTGAAATCAGACTTACCTGGAAGAAGATTGACGACTGTTGGAGCGACGACCGGCGCTTCTGGTGCGCGTATTGCGGCATTCCCATGAAAAGGCGCGGAGTAGGCGACACCAGCGCAACCAGGGACCACATTGTGCCGAAGGCGCATGGCGGACGGTTCGTGAAGATCCCCGCGTGCCGCAAATGCAACCTGGTCAAGGCAGACATGAGCCTGGATGCCTTCCTGAAAACGAACTACTTTTCTGCAGTTCGAAAACACCGGCATCCGTACCAATGGCCTGTCCACGAGCTCTGGTATGCCTTGGCGCGGGAAGCGACCCTCCAGGCATCGATGCATAGGTCACGGATGCCGCAATCACCACCTAACCGTCAGCTGTCGGTCAGTTCGCTGCCTAACGCCGCATTGAAGCGGCTCCAGGCCGTTCCGGTGTCGGAATGAACCGCGACACACTTTCGGGAAGCGTGGACAGATTTTCGGCGATTGTGGCTCAGGGTTGAGGCAAGCTGCTGTTCCCGTTGACGAAAATCTGCGCGCCACGCGCCGCTGCGGAATTTCTGTCCACTCCCTTCACGCCTCCGGCATCATGTCGGGCGAAAGGGGACGCGATGAACTGGAATGCGCAAATCGGTCGGGACTTGAAAGCGCTGGATGGCATCGCCGCCATCCTGCTTGCTCTCGCCGGTCTTGCCGAGCGCGCCGCCGACGCGCCGTTGCCCGTTCGCTGGCTGGTGCTCTGGTTCCTCCGTCAGGCTGAAGGCGTTGCGACAGAGTTCGTCGCGGCTTCGCCGGGTGTGGCGCTCTGGGCAGGGGCTTCGGACACGGCAACCTCGCCCCACGGCTGCCGTCCCTCCGACGCGATCGACCTCGCTTTCTCGCTCAGCAGTCTCGCTTGCGCCGTCGCACTACTGGCCGCGCAGCTTCGCCGCCAGGCATTTCTACATTCCAGGCCCCGGTCACTCAGGGGAAGCGTCTATCGCCGCATCCTTTGTCTGCCCGACGCCGCGCATGGTATGGCGGCCTCGCCGACCGGGCGCATCGACTCGTCGTAAGGGTGTACACCCTCACGTGAAGGGGCCTCGCTCGTCTGCTTGCGTTGACGCCAATCGGTCGTTGTCCCACAACACACCCCATGAAACACCTCCTCCTCGTCGCCGCCGGCGGCGCGATCGGCTCGTCGCTGCGCCATCTCGTCAACATGGCGTCGCTGCGCTGGTTCGGGCCGGCTTTTCCGTGGGGCACGCTCGCGGTCAACATTCTCGGCTGCTTCGCCATGGGCGTGCTGATCGAACTGATCGCGCGCAGGTTCGGCGCGAGCCCGGAGATTCGCCTGTTCATCGCCACCGGCATTCTCGGCGGCTTCACGACGTTCTCTGCATTCTCGCTCGACGCGGCTGTCCTCTGGGAGCGCGGGGCGCACGGCCTCGCCGCGCTCTATGTCGGGGCGACGCTGATCGGCACGCTCGCGGCCATCTTTGCCGGATTGTGGCTCGCAAGAAGCCTCGCCTGATGCTATTGCGCCGACCTTAACGGGAAAACCGGACAGATGGCAGGCGTCGAGCAGATCACAGTCGAACCGGACGAGACGGGCATGCGCCTCGATCGCTGGTTCAAGTCGCACTACCCGGGGCTCGGCTTCGGTCATCTCCAGAAGCTGCTGCGCTCCGGCCAGATCCGGGTCGATGGCGGCCGCGTCAAGGCCGACACCCGCGTCGAGCCCGGCCAGACGATCCGCATCCCGCCGCTCGAGATCGACCGCAAGGCCGACGGTCCCCTGACGGCGAAGACCATGCGCGGCCAGGACGACGGCGACGTGCTGCGCCAGATGCTGCTCTACGAGGACGACAAGGTTTTCGTCTTCAACAAGCCGGCGGGGCTGGCGGTGCAGGGCGGCTCCGGCGTGTTACGCCATGTCGACGACATGCTGGAAGCCTGGCGCAACAAGAAGGGCGAGAAGCCGCGCCTCGTGCACCGGCTCGACCGCGACACTGCCGGCGTTCTCGTTGTCGCCCGCACGCGCCTCGCTGCGATGAAATTGGCGGAGGCATTCCGGGCGCGGGAAACCAAGAAAACCTACTGGGCTCTGGTCAAGGGCGTGCCGCCGAAGCGCGAGGACAAGATTTCGTCCTGGCTGGTCAAGGAACAGACGCCGGACGGCGACCGCATGCGGGTTGCCAAGCATGGCGAGAAGGGCGCGGACCACGCCGTTTCCTACTACCGCATCGTCGAGCAGGCGGCGCAGACGCTGACCTGGCTGGAGATGGAGCCCTATACGGGGCGGACGCACCAGCTGCGCGTCCATGCGGCGGCCATCGGCTGCCCGATCATCGGCGATCCGAAATATTTCGAGGCGGACACCAACTGGGATTTCCCCGGCGGCCTGCAGAACCGCCTGCATCTCCTGGCCCGTCGCATCGTCATTCCCCATCCCGATCGCGGCGAGATCGACGTCACCGCGCCAATGCCGCCGCACATGGTGCAGGCTTGGAACCTGCTGGGTTTCGACGAAAAGAGCGCCGATTGATGACCGCCGCCGCCTTCGACCGCCGCGACGCCGTCGACGGTTTCGCCGGCGCCGTCATGATCGGCCTGACATTCGCCTGGGGCCTCAACGGCGTCGCGGCAAAGATCGCAAACACCGGCTTCGACCCGGTGTTCCTGACCGTCGCGCGGTCCGTCATCGCGGCGGTGGTCGTCTACCTCTGGTGCGCCTGGCGCGGGGTCGCGCTCTTCGCGCGCGATGGCACGCTTCCGGCCGGCATTCTCGCCGGCGCCCTGTTCGGCTTCGAATTCCTCTGCATCTTTTCCGGTCTGGAATACACCAGCGTCGCCCGCAGCGCCCTGCTGATCAACACGATGCCCTTCTGGGTGCTGCTCGGGGCGCATTTCCTGCTCGGCGAGCGGATGGATGGCGTCAAGTTGGCGGGGCTGGTGCTGGCCTTTGCGGGCGTTGCGGTCATCTTCTCCGACAGATTGAGCGTTCCCGGTCCGGACGCCTGGATCGGCGACCTGATGAGCCTCGGCGCCGGCGCCTTGTGGGCGGCGACGACGCTCGTGATCAAGGGCAGCAAGCTGTCATCGACCGGACCGGAAAAGGTCCTGCTCTACCAGTTAGCGGTGTCGGCGGCCGTCATTCTGCCCTTGCTTCTTCTCGCAGGTCCCATTCTGCGCGACGTAAGCGCCCTCGCAACCGGCGCGCTGGTCTTCCAGGCGGTGTTCGTGGTGGCCTTCACCTATGTCGTGTGGTTCTGGCTCGTCCGCCGCTATCCTGCGTCCGGACTTTCCAGCTTCGCCTTCCTGACGCCCGCTTTTGCCGTTTTGTTGGGAGGGCTGATCCTCGACGAGCCACTGAGCATGAGGCTGTTCCTGGCGCTGGCCATGATCGCGGTCGGGATCATCATCGTGAACCGGCCGCGCAAAGCGGCCTTGCCGTCGTGACCGGAGCAGTGTGATGCGCGATATCCTGCAGGACCTCGAGGCTGGCCTCTACCTGTCCGATCCGGATCCGATCCGCCGGGCGCAGATCAAGTCGAAGCTGCCGCTGCCGAAACGCTTCTATTCCGCCGTGTCGGTTGGCGAGCGCGACGGCGGCTTCGCTGTCCTGCTTGACGGCAAGCCCGTCAAGACGCCGGGCAGGGTGACGCTCATCCTGCCGACACGCACTGTTGCGCTGCTCGTCGCGGACGAGTTTGCCGCGCAGGACAAGGAGATCGATCCGGTGGCGATGCCGGTGATGCGCATCGCCAATTCCGCGGTCGACGGAGTCGCCAATGACACCGCGTCAGTGGCCGAGGATATCGTCAAGTTCGCAGGGACCGACTTGCTGTTCTATCGGGCCGCCAGCCCTAAGGCTCTGGTCGAGAGGCAGGCCGCCGCCTGGGACCAGGTGCTGGACTGGGTGCGACGCGACATCGGCGCGCGCTTCTTCCTCGCGGAAGGCGTGATGCATGTCGCCCAGCCCCAGGAGTCGATCGAGGCAGTCCGGCGGCATATGGATGCGCGGCGCGACCCGCTGCGCCTGTCCGCCATGCACGTCATGACGACGCTCACCGGATCGGCATTGCTTGCGCTGGCCGTCGAGGCCGGGGCGATGGACGCCGAAGCGGCGTGGTCGGCGGCGCATGTCGACGAGGACTGGAACATCGACCAGTGGGGCGCGGACGCCGATGCCGAGCATCGGCGCGCTTATCGCAAGGCCGACATGATGGCTGCCGCGCGGCTGCTCAAGGCAATCGACGAAAGCTGAGCCTAGCTGGATAAACCCAGCGCCCGCAGCACGTTCGGCAGGGCCGGCAAGGTGAGCAGGATCGCGCCGGCAATCCAGATCAGGCCAGCGACCTGCGCGTTCGGGTTGGCGGAGAGCCGCGCGTAGAGCGCCGACGGAACTCCGGAGATCATCAGCGTCAGCGTCGACAGGATCAGCGAACTGCCCATGTAGACGAACTGGGTGTAGGTCGGCGCCCAGCCTGGATACCAGACCGGATAGAGCACGAAGACGGCGAGCACCCAGGGAGAGAAGATGCCGTTGACGATCGACAGCGCCATCGCCGCGACAAGACCGTTGCGTTGCATCAGCTTGCCCCTCCCGATGCGGCCCCGCCGCCGATCAGGCCTGCATTCGCAAGCAGGACGAAATAGGCCAGGCGAAAGGCCATCAGCCATAGCACGCCGAAGATCAGCACGACGACATGCGTCAGCACATCGGGCGTGACATAGCGGACCACCCGCACGTAGGGGTCCGTCACCTTCCGGAACGCCCGCCAGATGTAGTTGTCCCAGTCTTCCGGCACGAAAAGCCCGAGCAAGAGGCGTCCGATCAGCGTGTACATCACCGCTGCGAGGACGAAATTCGGAATGTGAAAATACCAGTAGGACCAGAAATCGTTCATTCTCGGATACCTGTGCGAGGTCGGCTCTCTATGGCAGCGCGAACCGCGAAAAGAAAGCGGGGTCCGTCGCCGGACCCCGCCTCGTTTGTTGCGACCTGACAGATCAGGCGGTCTTCTCTTCCATCATGGTCTTGCCGCGCGGAACGCGGATTTCCTCGATGAAGTTCTGCATTTCGACCGACGGCGCCTTGGTCAGCATGCTGACCACGATCATCACGACGAACCCGACCGGCAGACCGAAGGCGGCCGCCGAAAGGTTCTTCACGCCCCACCAGTTGGCGATGGTCTGGGCATGCTTGTCGAGAGCCGTCAGGGCAGCCGCCTGCGCATCGGGAGCCGCGGCGGCCAATGCGGCCTTCAGTTCCGCGAACTTCGCGATGGCTTCAGGCGACGCCGTCGAGAGGCCGCTCCACATCTCGTAGAACCCGATGGCGCCGTAGCGGGTGCCGAGCAGGTAATACATGCAGATGCCGAAGCCTGCGATCATGCCGGCAATGGCGCCGGCCGAGTTGGTGCGTTTCCACCAGACGCCGAGAACCAGCGCCGGGAAGAGGCCGGCGGCTGCCAGCGAGAACGCCCACGAGACCATCGCGAGGATGTCGCCCGGCTTGGTCGAGGCAACGTAGGCCGCCGCGATGGCGACGATCACCAGCAGGATGCGCGACACGATGAGACGACGCGAGGTCGGCGCATTCTGGTCGATCATCTTGTAGTAGATGTCGTGGCTGAGCGCGTTGGCGATCGCGAGCAGCAGGCCGTCGGCGGTCGACAGGGCGGCGGCGAGACCACCGGCTGCGACCAGACCCGAGATCACGTAGGGCATGCCTGCCATTTCCGGCGTGGCAAGCACGATCATGTCGGCGTTGAGGCTGATGTCCTTGAACGCCAGCGCGCCAGTGACACCCTTCTCGGCACAGGCTGCCGCCACGGCCGCGGCGTCGATCGCTGCCTTGCCGCAGATCTGCACCAGGGCATTGTCGGCCGCCGCCCAGCGGAACATCCATCCGGCTTTCTCGGCGATGTTGTCGGGCGTAAGGCCGGATGCGACGAGATCGAGCATCGTCCACTTCGCGAACGCGGCATAGGCCGGAGCCGTGAAGTAGAGGATGAAGATGAACAGCAGCGACCAGGCGACCGAAACGCGCGCCTCACGCACCGACGGGGTGGTGAAGTAGCGCATCAGGACGTGCGGCAGCGACGCCGTTCCGACCATCAGGCAGAGGATGAGCAGGAAGAAGTTCAGCGAGTCGTAGCCGCCGGTCACGAAGGGCGTGACATGGCTGACCGCGATCCCCTGCGCCTGTTCCAGCGCGATGATGCCCTGCAGCGCCTGGCCCTGCATCAGTTGCGGGATCGGCACGCCGGTCTTCACCGTCGACATCCAGATCGCGGGGATCAGGTAGGCGATGATGAGAACGATGTACTGCGCGACCTGCGTCCAGGTGACGGCGCGCATGCCGCCGAGCATGGAGCAGACCAGGATGCCGGCGAGGCCGACATAGACCGCGACCGTGAAATCGAGGCCGAGGAAACGGGCGGAAATGATGCCGGTCGCATAGATCTGCGCAACGACATAGGTGAACGAGCAGGAGAACAGCACGATCACGCCGATGAAGCGGGCGAGATTGCCGCCGTAGCGGGCCGACAGGAAGTCGGGGACCGTATAGGCGCCGAACTTGCGCAGGAACGGCGCGACGAGCACCGCAACCAGCACGTAACCGCCGGTCCAGCCGAGCACGAAGGCAAGACCGTTGTAGCCGAGCAGGTAGAGCGTTCCCGCCATGCCGACGAACGACGCGCCGGACATCCAGTCAGCGCCTGTCGCCATGCCGTTGTAGATTGCCGGAACCCGGCGTCCGGCGACGTAGTATTCGCCGACCTGCATTGTGCGCGAGAGAATGCCGATGACGGCATAGATCAGGATCGTGAAGCCCACGAACATGTAGCCGATGATGACGTTCGGCACGCCCATCGCGCTGAGAATCGCCATCAGGACGATGAAGGCGATGAAGCCGCCGGTGTAGATGCCGTAGATCCGGCCAAGGTTGGAGACGAAATCGCCGCCGCCCGCTGTGGTGTTTGCCATTGACGTTCTCCCCCGATCAGTCTTCGGCGACGCCATGCTCTTCGTCGATGGCGTTCTGCCGGCTGGCAAAGATGAACAGCATCACGACGAAGGCGATCAGCGAACCCTGCGCGGCCATGTAGTAGCCGAGCGGGAAGCCGAGAATGACGACATTGTTGAGCGAAGTGACGAACATGTGGATGATGTAGCCGAAGAAGACCCACAGGGCCATCATGACAAGCATGAGGTTCTTTGTTTTATTCCAGTAACTTACGCGATCAGGCGTAGCCATTTCGCAATCCCTCCTCCTCTTGCGCGCACGTCGGGCGACGCGGCGATAGTTCCATTCCACCCCTGCCGGCCGAAGCTCGGCAGACCCCGGAAAAAGTCTAGCCGCGAGGCAGACTCGTCCGACGTTGACGCTTTCGTAACATTGTCCCCCGGCCTTTGTTCATACGACTTTAGAATCGGTCAGCCTTGGAGAGGGGCGAGGCGCTGGCATGTCCACACGCGAAGGGCTAGGGTTGTCGCGCTGGTTTGGAAGTGGACGGCGAATGGGACTGATTGAAAATCTCGTGACGAAACTGTTCCGCAAGGAACCGGTCATCGCGTCCGGCGCAGCGCTTGCCGACTTCATCGACTCCCGCGCGGCATTCCTGTCGCAGAAATGCGTGGTCGAGTTTTGCCGCGTCCGGTCCGGCGTCTACTGGCAGAAGCTGTTCTCGGAAGCCGAGTTTCGCGAGAGCCTTCGGGTCTCGTGCTGGAACAGCTATCCGCCGGCGGCGGCGATGATTGCCGAAATGGTCGAGGGCGCGATTCGCCCGGCGGCGGGTCTGCGCCAGCGGCAATTGCCCGATGCGCTGATGAGGGTGGTGGACGAAGTTTTCGCAAGGCATCCGATCCCGGCAGGTGCCCCCGACACGTTCTGGACCGATGCACGTGCGCTCGTCCGGGCACGGCTCGACGCGACCCAGTCGGGCCCGCCCCGGCCGGTGCGCAAGGCGGCGGAGCCGATGGCGAAGCTGATCCACAAGGCGCTGCCCCTGCATCCAAACCTCGTCAGCCACGACTACGACTACATCCGCAACAACCTGCGCATGAACCTTCTGCGCGCCTACGAGGAATTCGTCGAGGCGGCCGATCTGGAAAAGCTGGCGCGCGACCTTCTGGATTAGGGTTGCCATCCAAACCGTTGAATCACAAAGGCCGGAGAGTCGCCCCTCCGGCCTTTCTGCTGTGGTGACCGGTGCGGTCAGACCGAATAGTACATGTCGAACTCGACCGGGTGAGGGGTCATTTCGAAGCGCATGACTTCCGCCATCTTCAGCTCGATATAGGCGTCGATCTGGTCGTCGTCGAACACGCCGCCGGCCTTGAGGAAGCCGCGGTCCTTGTCGAGACTTTGCAGAGCTTCGCGCAGCGAGCCGCAGACGGTGGGGATCTTCTTCAGTTCCTTCGGCGGCAGGTCGTAGAGATCCTTGTCCATCGGCTGGCCGGGGTGGATCTTGTTCTTGATGCCGTCGAGGCCGGCCATCAGCAACGCCGCGAAGCCGAGATAGGGGTTCGCGCCCGGATCCGGGAAGCGAACCTCGACGCGCTTCGCCTTCGGGGACGAGCCGAACGGAATGCGGCAGGACGCGGAGCGGTTGCGCGCCGAATAGGCGAGCAGCACCGGCGCTTCGTAGCCCGGGACAAGGCGCTTGTAGGAGTTGGTCAGCGGGTTGGTGAAGGCGTTGACCGCCTTGGCGTGCTTGATGACGCCGCCGATGAAGAAGAGGCAGGTTTCAGACAGGCCGGCATATTCGTTGCCGGCGAAGGTCGGCTTGCCGTTCTTCCAGATCGACATGTGGACATGCATGCCCGAACCGTTGTCGCCGAAGATCGGCTTCGGCATGAAAGTCGCCGTCTTGCCGTAGGCGTTGGCGACCTGGTGCACGACATACTTGTAGATCAGCATCTTGTCGGCGTTGCGAACCAGCGCGTCGAACTTGATGCCGAGCTCGTGCTGCGCCGCCGCCACTTCGTGGTGGTGCTTTTCGACCCGCACGCCCATTTCGGCGAGCACCGTCAGCATTTCGGAGCGCATGTCCTGCAGCGAATCGATCGGCGGGACGGGGAAATAGCCGCCCTTGACGCGCGGACGGTGGCCCAGGTTGCCGGTCTCGTAATCCGTGTCGTCGTTCGACGGCAGTTCGGTCGAGTCAAGCTTGAAGCCCGTATTGTACGGGTCGGCCTTGTACTTGACGTCGTCGAACACGAAGAACTCGGCTTCCGGGCCGACGAAGATCGTGTCGCCGATGCCTTCGGCCTTCATGTAGGCCTCGGCCTTCTTGGCGGTGCCGCGCGGGTCGCGGTTGTAGGCCTCGCCGGAAACCGGGTCGAGGATGTCGCACAGGATGACCATGGTCGACTGGGCGAAGAACGGGTCCATGTGGACCGTGTCCGTGTCGGGCATCAGCACCATGTCGGATTCGTTGATGGCCTTCCAGCCGGCGATCGAGGAGCCGTCGAACATCACGCCGTCGGCAAACATGTCCTCTTCGACTTCCGCCACGTCCATGGTGACGTGCTGCAGCTTGCCCTTCGGGTCGGTGAAGCGAAGGTCGACGAATTTGACGTCGTTGTCCTTGATCTGCTTCATGATGTCTTTGGCTGTCGTCATGGTGTCGCTTTCCCTAGATTGATGACGATTGTTCTTTAAGTCGACATTCGTGTCGATCAGACGGCGTCGAGGCCGGTTTCACCGGTGCGGATGCGGATGACGTCCTCGATGTTCGACACGAATATTTTTCCGTCGCCGATCCGACCCGTTTGCGCCGCCTTGCGGATGGCGTCAATGGCCGCCTCGACCGCATCGTCGCCAAGAACGATCTCGACCTTCACTTTCGGCAGGAAATCAACGACGTATTCGGCGCCGCGATAGAGTTCGGTGTGGCCCTTCTGGCGACCGAAACCCTTCGCCTCCGTGACGGTAATGCCCTGCAGACCGACCTCCTGCAGCGCCTCCTTCACTTCATCGAGCTTGAACGGCTTGATGATCGCTTCGATTTTCTTCATCTGGAAACAGCCTCCGCATTGGGGAGAACGAGCAGTGCGCCCGTCCCGGACCGATTGATGCACGAAGCATGCCAGTCACGGCCCGCATCGCGGCGAATGCCGAAATCAAAGCACCGGACAGCCCGGCCTCATTTTTCGGTTCGGGATCGCTGACGGGACAGGCAGCATGGGGTGCGTGCACATTTTTTCACCAACCCCCTCGTGCTGAAATGTCGTGCAGAAAGCCCATTTCGTCGGCACATTGCCGGTTTGCCAGAGCCTGCGCAAGCGCTGTAGCGTAGGTTTGTCGCAACCGGTCCCGCCACGATGCCGCATGAAATCCCGACGCCGCTCGAGATGGCGGAAATCGACCGCGCAGCGATCGCCGCCGGTCCGTTCGACGGCTATGGCCTGATGCGCAACGCCGGAGCGGCGGTCGCGCGCGAGGTGTTGCGGCGCTATTCGGCGGCCACCCGCGTCGATGCCCTGTGCGGGCCGGGCAACAATGGCGGCGACGGATATGTCGTCGCGCGGCTGCTGGCCGAGGCGGGCATGAACGTCGCGGTGTGGGCTGTTGGCGCGCCAAAGCCCGGGACCGATGCTGCGCTCGCCGCGGCGGATTGCCCGCTGCCCGCAAGCGCGTTCGCCGACTACAGCCCGGAACCCGGGACGGTTGTCGTCGACGCGCTGTTCGGAGCGGGACTGGCGCGACCGCTGGATATCAGCTTTGCGGACACGTTCCGTTCAATTCTCGACGTCGGGATTCCGGTGGTCGCCGTCGACCTCCCGTCCGGCGTCTCGGGCCGGACAGGGGAGGCGGATGGGCCGCATCTCGAAGCCGACGTCACGGTCACCTTCGTGCGCAAGAAGCCGGGGCATTTGCTTTATCCCGGCCGCCTGTTCTGCGGCGAAACCGTCGTCGCGGACATCGGCATCCCGGACAGGCTGATCGGCGATACGGGGCTGACGGAAAACGTTCCGGACACATGGCTTGGCGATCTCTCGATGCCCATCGCCTGGGCGCACAAATACATGCGCGGCCATGTGGCGGTGTTCTCCGGCGGACCGGCCTCGACCGGCGCGGCGCGGCTCTCGGCCATGGCCGCCGCGCGGTCCGGGGCAGGGGCGGTGACCGTCCTGTCTCCGGCGGGCGCTCTGCAGGTCAACGCAGCGCATCTGACGTCGATCATGCTGAAGCGCGTTGACGAGGTCATTGACGCAATTTCGTTCCTGAATGACCGCAAGGTGCGCGCGGCGGTGCTCGGGCCCGGCTTTGGCGATACGAACAGGTTGCGCGAGACCGCGGTGGCGATCCTCGAGACGGTCGAACGGCCATTGACGCTGGTGCTTGACGCCGACGCTTTCACCGCCTTTGCCGTCGCGCCGGCATCGCTGTTCACCGCCGCGCGCGCGTCGAAGGCACAAGTGGTGCTGACGCCGCACGACGGCGAATTCGCGCGGCTGTTTCCCGACATCGCACGGGACGGGAGCCTGTCCAAGGTCGACAGGGTGCGGGCTGCGGCGGCGCGGGCGCATGCGACGGTGGTGCTGAAAGGACCGGACACCGTCATTGCCGACCGCGACGGCCGCGCGGCGATCAATGCCAACGGCTCACCCTGGCTTGCGACGGCGGGCTCGGGCGATGTGCTGGCCGGGATCATCGCGGGCCTGGCAGCGCAGCTGATGCCATCCTTCGCCGCAAGCTGCGCCGCGGTCTGGATCCATGCCGAGGCCGGCTCGCGCTTCGGGCCGGGGCTGATTGCCGAGGATATGCCGGGCCTGCTACCGCCGGCCTTGAAGGAACTGCTGGCGAGGTCGGTGCTTTGAAGCGTCCTCTGCGAACGCCGTCTTGGTACAGGTGGCTTTCACTTCGCGCCGTCATCCTCGGCCTTGTGCCGAGCATCTACCTCCCTGCAACGTCTCGCCGCGACGGCGCCGTATCTGGCAACCGGCTGATGACGGTAGATCCTGGGCACAAGGCCGAGGATGACGACCCATGGAGGTTGGACGTTCTTGTCAGGGTCGCGTTCGTCGCGATGCTCCTGCTTGCCTCGCCAGCGCGAGCCGAACCTGTCCTCTATGTCGACAATCCCGACGTGTTGTCCGAAATGGAAACGCTCGGCTATGCCTTCGAGGACGTCTTCGGCGCTCCCGTCGGCCCGGGCCTTGCGGCGCTGCATGGCGCCTCCGCAAGCTACCGCTCGGTCGTCGAGACCATCTCCGCCGACGTTGCGCAGTTGCGTGCCGAGATGGCGGCGGGCGGGCGGAAACTCTACGAGGTGACCGACGGCAATGTCGGCCGCGTCATGGACATGCGCTGGCTGTCGACCGATGCCGCGCGCTTCCGCCTCGCCGGCGTGGTCAACCGCCTCGACCGCCGCGATTTCGGCAACCTGCGCGGTGAGGCGTCCTGCGGCGAGGTGCGGCTGATCTACCGGCTGGCCTACAGCTTCACGGGCAGCCAGGGCCGCACGATGGCCTCGCGCATGCCGTTCAACTTCAACGCCGTCTACACGGTGAAACCCGAGGAGGACGGCGGGTGCCAGGCGACGGCGCTGCGCTGGACGCCGGGGCTGGACGAGGCGGTCGACGCCGGCTGGCTGGCCGGAGGCGGCGCCGACAGGTCGGCGCTGACCCTGAAGCAACTGGAGCTGAACGCCCAGATCGTCCGCTTCCCCTCAGGCCAGGAGACCGAGTTCGGCGGGCAGGCGGCATATCTGATGCGCATCTTCGGTATCGACGGCGATGGGGTGACGGCGCTGCCGCTCGAAAACACGCCGGATACCGCGGCACTCGCGTCCGCCGCCGCCCTGAAGGCCGACCTCGCCGCCTATTTGCGCGACAATGTCGCCGCGATCGATGCCGGCGTCTACGAGGTCCCCGAGCGCTTCCTGGCGCGAAAGATCGTCTCCTACTCGACCTTCGGCAGCGTCCGACTGGCCAACCGGCCGTTTGCGCAGCTGTTTGCGGCGGCCGATTTCGCCGGCCTGACTTTTGACGGCATGCGGCTGGTGAAGACGGCGGAGGCGCTGCTGACCCGGCTGGAGAACGGTTCGTGCCAGGGTTGCCACCAGACCGGATCGACGGCCGGCTTCCATTTCATCGGCCTCGACGATCGTTCCTCCTCGCCGCTGAACCGCATCGAGGTCGGCATCTCGCCGCATCTTCACGCCGAACTGCCGCGCCGCGCCGCCTGGGTGTCCGCCGTCGCCGAGGATCGCGCGCCCGACACGTTCCGGCCGCTGTCGTCGGCCCCTCCCGCCGACTGGAGCACGCCGACGGTCGCCTACGCGCCGGCGAAGGCTGGGATGTCCTGCATGCTGCCCGACGAGGCGGCGCGGTTCGGCGGTGCGTGGAGCTGCGAGGCCGGTCTGTCCTGCACCGCGCTCGCCGGCGCCTCCGGCGTCGACGCGCGGATGGGCCAGTGCCTGCTGCCGCCGAAATCGCCCGGGATGTTTTCCGGCCACCCCTGCATGACGGGCGAGATCGCCTCCAACGCGGCGCAGCCGTTCAACGACAAGATGACGCTCGGCGCGCAGATCGCCGCCTTCGCGCCGGCCATCAACCGCGACAGCTACACGTGCCGTCCGCCGAAGATCGGCGTCCCGGCCGGCATCGCCTACCGCGCCTGCTCCGACCGCGACCGCAACTTCGCCGGTTTCACGCCGGGAAAATCCGCGCCCCGCGAAATCTGCGGCCTGGCCGGCGGCAAGGCCTTCGACCTCTGCGTCGCGACAAATGATTTCGACTCGTGCCTGGGCGGCGCGGTTGTGCGCGGCAACCGCCCGACCTGCTCGGCGGACACGTTCTGCCGGGAGGACTATATGTGCCAGGCGTTCCCGCCGGACACGCCCGGACTGGCAAAGGTCAAGGGCAAGGGGTTCTGCTCGCCGACCTACTTCATCTTCCAGATGCGGATCGACAATCACCCGACGCCGTGGTGAGCTCAGACGGCGCGCCGCCTCGTCTTTGATCGGTTGCGGACGCTCTTCTTCGCGCTCGTCTGCTTCTTCGCCGGCCTGAGCAGCTTCTCGATCTGGCGCAGCCGTTCGGTCGGCGTCGCGGCCCGGCGTCTGCGGCGGCGGCGCTTTGTCGTGCCGGTGGCCTTCTTCAGCATGTCCTGCAGGACGTCGTTCACCACGCCCTTGACGAAATCGCCGATGCTCATGGCTTACTCCGGCGCGCTGGTCTGGAGGGCCAGCGCGTGGAGGACGCCGCCCATGTTGCCCTGCAGCGCCTTGTAGACCATCTGGTGCTGCTGCACCCGGCTCTTGCCGCGGAAACTTTCGGCCACGACTTCGGCCGCGTAGTGGTCGCCGTCGCCGGCGAGATCGCGGATCGTCACCTTGGCGTCCGGGATGCCGTCCTTGATCAGCCGCTCGATGTCGCGCGCGTGCATGGCCATGGCTGATTCCCTTCCACTGCTTCAGTCATGCCAAAGCTAAGCGGCAAGCTGGCGCTGTGCAATGCTCAGCGATCCATGAATCCCGGAAACCAGCCCTCATGCGCGGCTTTCAGATCGGCGACCGCGATGGCGCGCGCGCCTGCGAGCTTGAGCTCCGTCCCGCCAGTCTCCCCGATCCAGGGTGCCGTGATGCCGAGTTCGGCTGCTTCGTCCTGGATGTCGCGCACCAGGCCGGGATCGGCGTTTGAGATGGTGACGAGGTAGCGGCCCTGGTCCTCGCCGAACCAGACCGGGATCGGGTCCATGTCGACTGGAAGTTGGACATCGGCGCCGATGCCCGACGCAATCGCCATTTCGGCCAGGGCGACGGCGAGACCGCCGTCGGAGACATCATGCACGGCGGTCAGCGCGCCGGCGCGGATCATCGCGCGGACGAAATCGCCGGCGAGCTTTTCCTTGGCAAGGTCGACCGGCGGGGCAGAGCCGTCGCGGCGGCCGTGGATGTCGCGCAGATAGATCGACTGTCCGAGATGCGAGCCCCAGGTGGCCGGCGCGCCGACGAGCAGGATGCGCTCGCCGGGCGCGGCGAAGCGGATGCGCGCCATCTTGGACCAGTCGTCGATCAGGCCGACGCCGCCGATGGCCGGCGTCGGCAGGATGCCTCGGCCATTGGTTTCGTTGTAGAGCGAGACGTTGCCCGACACGATCGGGAAGTCGAGCGCGCGGCAGGCCTCGCCGATGCCCTTGATGGCGCCAACGAGCTGGCCCATGATTTCGGGACGCTCGGGATTGCCGAAATTGAGATTGTCGGTGGCGGCCAGCGGCAGGGCGCCGACGGCGGAGAGGTTGCGCCAGCACTCGGCGATCGCCTGCTTGCCGCCCTCATAGGGATCGGCCTCGCAATAGCGCGGCGTCACGTCAGCGGAGAAGGCGAGCGCCTTGGTCGCGTGGCCCTCGACGCGCACGACGCCAGCGTCGCCGCCCGGGATCTGCAGCGAATTGCCCTGGATCAGCGTGTCATACTGTTCCCAGACCCAGCGCCGCGACGAGAGATCGGGCGACCCCAGCATTTTCAGAAGAGCGTCCGCAATGTCGGCCTGCGGCACGTCGCGGTCGGAAAGCCGGGCGGGCTTCGCCGACTCGACCCACGGCCGGTCGTACTCCGGCGCTTGGTCGCCCAGCTCCTTGATCGGCAGGTTGGCGACTTCCTCGCCCTGGTGCATGACGCGGAAGCGCAGGTCGTCGGTGGTCCAGCCGACAATCGCGAAATCGAGGCCCCATTTGACGAAGATCGCCTCGGCTTCCGCTTCCTGCTCGGGCCGCAGCACCATCAGCATGCGTTCCTGGCTCTCGGACAGCATCATCTCGTAGGCCGACATGCGCTCCTCGCGCACAGGTACCTTGTCGAGCTCCAGCAGGATGCCGAGGTCGCCCTTGGCGCCCATCTCGACGGCGGAGCAGGTCAGGCCCGCCGCACCCATGTCCTGGATGGCGATGACGGCGCCCGAGGCCATCAGCTCGAGGCAGGCTTCCAGCAGGCACTTTTCGGTGAACGGATCGCCGACCTGCACGGTCGGCCGCTTCTCCTCGATCTTGTCGTCGAACTCGGCCGACGCCATCGTCGCGCCGCCGACACCGTCGCGGCCGGTCTTGGCGCCGAGATAGACGACCGGCAGGCCGACACCCTTGGCCTGGCTGAGGAATATCCCGTCGGCCTTTGCCAGACCCGCAGCAAAGGCATTGACCAGGCAGTTGCCGTTGTAGCGCTCGTCGAAATTGACTTCGCCGCCGACCGTCGGCACGCCGAAGGCGTTGCCATAGCCGCCGATGCCGGCGACGACGCCGGACACCAGGTGTTTCGTCTTCGGATGGTCGGGCGCGCCGAAGCGCAGCGCGTTCATGGCCGCGATGGGCCGTGCGCCCATGGTGAAGACATCGCGCAGGATGCCGCCGACGCCGGTTGCTGCGCCCTGGTAGGGCTCGATATAGGACGGGTGGTTGTGGCTCTCCATCTTGAACACGACGACGTCGCCATCGCCGATATCGACCACGCCGGCGTTTTCGCCGGGGCCTTGGATGACGCGAGGTCCGGTCGTCGGCAGCGTGCGCAGCCATTTCTTCGAGCTCTTGTAGGAACAGTGCTCGTTCCACATCGCCGAAAAAATGCCGAGCTCGGTGTAGCTCGGCTCGCGCCCGATCAGGTCAAGGATCCGCTGATACTCGTCCGGCTTGAGGCCATGCGAGGCGATCAGGTCGGGAGTGATCGGAATGGTATTGGAAATCGTCATCTCGGCTCGACCGGGGTTCAGTAGTGAAAACTAGCGGATCATGCTGTCGCGGTGCAGCGCGAATCGCCGCGCGACCAGCGATCGACATCCGAGGAAATGCGAGCGCCATGCTCGCCCTCAAGCAGGGGACCGAACGCCTCGACACGGCTCGAATTTCCCCTGGCCTGTACCACCAGCAGCGGCCTTCCGCCAAAATTGCCCTTCGGCACCAGCAGGAAGCGCGGCTGGCCGCTCATCGAATTCAGCTCGTTGGCGAAGCTGTATTTCTGGAAGGTCTTGTCCTTCGAGGCGAACCAGCAGGTCTGCGCGGCGATGCCGACCTGTTCCATCGTGCGCAGCGCCACACTCTTGCCGGCCGGAATGGTCACCACTGCCGTTGGCTTGGACTGGCAGCCGGCGATGGCGACGAAGCCAGCGATCAGGGCGAAGCGCGCGAGCCTCACGCGGCGATCCCGAGCACGCCCTCGAACAGCGCGCGGCCGTCCGAGCCGCCATGCGCGGCTTCGATCAGGTTTTCGGGATGCGGCATCAGGCCGAGCACGTTGCCCTTGTCGCTGACGATGCCGGCAATGTCGTTGATCGCGCCGTTGGGGTTGGTTCCCTCCGCGTACCGGAACACCACCTGGCCATCGCCCTCGATGCGCGCCAGCGTGTCGGCGTCGGCAAAGTAGTTGCCGTCATGATGCGCCACCGGGCAGCGGATGATCTGGCCGGGCGAATAGTTGCGGGTGAAGGAGGTGTTGGCGTTGGTTACCTCCAGCTTCACTTCGCGGCAGACGAATTTCAACGAGGCGTTGCGCATCAGCGCGCCGGGGAGAAGCCCCGCTTCGAGCAATATCTGGAAGCCGTTGCAGACGCCCATCACCATGACGCCCTTGGCCGCCATTTCCGCGACCGCGCGCATGACCGGCATCCGCGCCGCAATGGCGCCGCAGCGCAGGTAGTCGCCATAGGAGAAACCGCCGGGAATGACGATCAGGTCGACATCGGGGATTTCGGTGTCGGTCTGCCAGACGGTCGCTGGCGCGTGGCCGGAAATCTTGGTCAGCGCCGCGATCATGTCGCGGTCACGGTTCAGGCCGGGAAGGAGGACGACGGCGGATTTCATTCAGCGCCTGCAGGAACAACGGGTTTGAGATATGTCGGCGGAACGTGATCCGTCAGCCAGACGCCGTTCTCGGACCTGAAGAACGCATGGCCGTCGCGCCACATTCTAGCAGCGTCGATTTCCAGAATCGCATTTTCACCGCTGCGTCGGCGGGCGACGACAGCCGCCTCGGCGACATCGGACGAGAGATGCACGTGTTGCCGTGCTTGCTTGAGCAGTCCAGCATTCATGATAGCGTCTATCACGTGCGCCTTGGTGCCATGGAACAGTCTGTCAGGCGGGGTTGCCGGAGGCAGTCCAAGGTCGACATCCACGCTATGGCCCTGCGCGGCGCGGATGCGGCCACGGTCAACAACAAAGCGCTTCTTCGAGTTTTCAGCGATCACCCGGTCCACGTCCGCATGCTCAACCTTGAACTTGGATTGGATCACCGCGCTCAAATTGTCGAGGTTGGTCCAGCCGTTCGCGTCAAGCTGAATACCCGCTTCCTCCGGTGCATGACGAAGAACGAGACTCATGAACTTGGAGATCTGAACATCCTTCGACATTTTCAGTTACCGCTTCGGCTACCCTGTCGCCGCCCGCTAAGTCTTCTCAAGAAACGGCGATGGAGTAATTCTCGATCACAGTATTCGCCAGCAGCCTGTCGCACATCGCCTTGAGGTCGGCTTCGGCCTTGGCCCTGTCCGCCCCGTCAATCTCGACGTCGAACACCTTGCCCTGCCGGACGGAGCCGACGCCGTCGAAGCCGAGTGAGCCGAGGGCATGCTCGATCGCCTTGCCCTGCGGGTCGAGAACGCCGTTCTTCAGCGTTACGGTCACGCGCGCCTTGATCATTCGAGGCAACTCCTGAAGAAACGCCTCAGTGAGGCTTGCCCTTGCCATTGTTGGTGACGAGAACCGGGCCAGCGGGGCGCGGCGGCTCGTTCTCGTTCATGATGCCGAGGCGGCGCGCGACTTCCTGATAGGCCTCGACCAGCCCGCCCATGTCGCGGCGGAACCGGTCCTTGTCGAGCTTGTCCTGCGTCGCCACGTCCCACAGCCGGCACGAATCCGGCGAGATCTCGTCGGCGACGACGATGCGCATCATGTCGCCTTCGTAGAGCCGCCCGCATTCGATCTTGAAGTCGACCAGCTGGATGCCGACGCCCATGAACAGGCCGGACAGGAAGTCATTGACGCGAATGGCCAGCGCCATCACGTCGTCGATCTCCTGCGGGCTCGCCCAGCCGAACGCCGTGATGTGCTCTTCCGAGACCATCGGGTCGTCCAGCGCGTCGGCCTTGTAGTAGAATTCGATGATCGAGCGCGGCAGCACGGTGCCTTCCTCGATGCCGAGCCGCTTCGCCAGCGAGCCGGCGGCGACATTTCGCACCACGACTTCCAGCGGGATGATCTCGACTTCCTTGATCAGTTGCTCGCGCATGTTCAACCTGCGGATGAAATGCGTCGGAATACCCATCCGGTTGAGATGGGTGAAAATGTGTTCCGAGATGCGGTTGTTCAGCACGCCCTTGCCGTCGACGACCTCGTGCTTCTTCTTGTTGAACGCGGTGGCGTCATCCTTGAAGAACTGGATCAGCGTGCCCGGCTCAGGTCCCTCGTATAGGATCTTGGCCTTGCCTTCGTAGATGCGTCGGCGACGGTTCATTGTGATGTCTCTGCTCTGGAAGGCCGTCGGGGCGCGGCCTGATCCGAATCGATGACGCGGCCCGCCGCGCCGAAGGTTTTCAGCCGGTCTCTAGCCTACTCGACGGCTTTCCTCAATCAGCAATTGGCCCCATCAACGGCTTTGGCAGGCCCCGGCCTCTGCTTGTCGGGGAACACATGCCGATACCTGTTGAATTGCGGCTCGAGGACCCATATTGAGGCGCGACGCATAAGGCCAAAACGCGGAGCATGTCCATGACCAGCATGAAGGATCGTGAGGAGGGTTTCGAGAAGAAATTCGCTCATGACGAGGAACTGAAGTTCAAGGCGACCGCCCGCCGCAACAAGCTGCTGGGCGTCTGGGCTGCCGAGAAGCTGGGCAAGGCAGGCTCGGACGCGGAAGCTTACGCGAAGGAGGTCGTGATGGCCGATTTCGAGGAAGCTGGCGACGACGACGTGTTCCGCAAGGTCCGAGCCGATTTCGACAAGGCCGGCGTCGCCGTTTCGGATCACCAGATCCGGCACGCAATGTCCGAGCTGATGGCGAAGGCGGTCGACCAGATCACCAATACCTGATCTGTCCCGCCAATCTGGACCAACGGACCGCCCGGTTTCCGGGCGGTTTTTCTTTGCGCAGCCGGCGGACTCGCGTCACATTCAGGTCAAAAGCCTCCTGGGGAACGCTCGATGAACCTTGCCGAACGCCTGAATTCTGGAACTGTATCTTTCACCGCCTGGTCGGGGGTTCCGGATTCACTGACAGTCGAAATCGTCTCGCGGCTCGGCTTCGAGGTCGTCACGCTCGACATGCAGCACGGCGCGCACCACGAGGACAGCGTCGCCCGGTGTATTCCCTCGATCACCGGATCGGGCGTCCACCCCGTTGTCCGCATCCCGGTCGGCCGTTTCGACATGGCGAGCCGGGCGCTGGATCTGGGCGCTGAAGCCGTCATCGCGCCGATGATCAACACAGTGGCGGATGCCAGGCTCCTTGCTGCGGCGATGAAATACCCGCCTTTGGGCGAGCGCTCCTGGGGGCCGACTTTCGGACTGCCGCGCTCAGGCATCAAGGACACCGCCGAGTGGCTGCGGACGCAGAACACCCGGACGCTGTCCTTCGCGATGATCGAAACGAGACCCGCCTACGGCCTGCTGGACGAGATCCTCGACGTGCCAGGCATCGACGGGGTTTTCGTCGGTCCGTCGGACTTCTCCATAGCTTGGTCGAATGGCGCGGTGCAGAACCCCAATCTCGAGGACATGATGCCGGCCATAGCCGATATCGGGGCAAAGACACGCAAGGCGGGCAAGTTCGCCGCGATCTTCGCGGTCGATCCAACGATTTCCGGGCGTTACGCTGCCATGGGATACCAGCTCATCGCTCTCGGCAACGAGCAATATTACATGCGAATCGGTGCCGAGAACCTCATCAAGGCCGCGCGGAACTCCATCAAATAGGCTCGGGCAGCTTCGACAGGAACTGCGCGAAGGCCATCGAGCCTTCCGGCCACGGGCCGAATCCGGCCTCGGTGTTGATGTGACCTGCGTCGCCCGCGTTGATGTAGAGCGAACCCCAGGCGACCGACAGCGCTTCCGACGCCTCTGCGGTGCAATAAGGGTCGTTCTTGCTGCCGATCACCAGCGAAGGGAACGGCAGCGGCGTGCGCGGATATGGCCCGAATCCCAGGATCTGCGGCGGGTCGAGCGTCGGATCGTCGAGGTCGGGCGGCGCGACCAAAAAGGCGCCATGCGGCCGCCGCGTCATGAGATCGAGCGCGTTGATCGCCGTCGCAACGCCAAGCGAGTGGGCGACCAGCACGACCGGACGCTCCGCCGCGTTGACCATGTCGGCCACGGCCTGCGCCCAGGGTTCGCGCACCGGGGCGTCCCAATCGGGCTGCCGCACGCGCCGCGCTGTCGACAGCCTTTGTTCCCAGCGGGTCTGCCAGTGCAACGGTCCAGAGCCGCCGAGGCCTGGCACCATGATGATATCTGCGTCTTTCGCTTTCATGCCGGCCATGTAGGCGAGGGGGGCTGGTTGCGCAATGCGCCCGCCCGGCTGAACAGCGTGTTCGGTGTTTCACGGCTTGCGCCCGGCTCCCCCGCGACCGATCTTTGCGGAGAACATGAAACCAGCGCGAGGGCCCCACAATGAAGCTCAATCGCAGAACTCTCATTGGCGGCGTTGGCGCCGCTGCACTGGGCGGGATTTCTGCCGCCCGATCGGAGACCACTATGTCTGAACTGCCATTCGCCGCCGCTGCGCCGACCCATATCGGACGCATCGGCCTCGTCGCGCGCGATGCAAATGCTCTGTCCGCCTACTACCGCGACGTCGTCGGCCTGAAGGAACTGGCCAATTCGGGCGGCCACATCACCCTTGGCGTCGGCGACCGCCCGCTGATGGAGATCGAACAATCGATGGCCGTCCGCCCGGACGATCCGCGGTCCGCCGGCCTCTACCACACCGCCTTTCTGCTGCCGTCGCGCGTCGATCTCGGCCGTTGGATCAAACATGCGATCGAGAACCGCATCAGGCTGGACGGCGCGTCCGACCATCGGGTGTCCGAGGCGCTCTATCTGACCGATCCAGAGGGCAATGGCGTCGAGATCTACGCGGATCGTCCGAAGCAAAGCTGGGACTGGGACGGCAACAGGGTGCGCATGGGAACCGATCCGATCGACGCCGAAGGCATCATCGCGTCTGCTGCCGGCGCTCCGGTTTGGAGCGGTGCGCCGGACAACAGCATCATCGGCCATGTCCATCTGCGCGTCGGCGATGTCCGCGCCGCCGAAGGGTTCTGGAACGAGGATGTCGGCTTCGATACGGTGCTGAACTTTGGCGGGCAGGCGGTGTTCCTGTCGACCGGCGGCTATCACCACCACATCGGCGCCAATTCCTGGCAGAGCCGTGGCGCTGGCCCGCGCGACAAGGACCGTACCGGGCTGCAATGGGTTGAACTTCTGTCGAAGGCGCCGGTTGTGGCGCGCAACGTCAAGGACCCCTGGGGCACCGAGATCCGCATCGTCCCCGGAGCGTGACCAAAGAAAAAGCCCGCGGCAGGGAATGTCGCGGGCTTTTCCGACTGGAAGTTTTCAAGCCTATTGGCCTTCGATCGTCACCTTCGGCAATTCGATCTTCAACTCGACGCTGTCCTTGTCGAAATAGCCGTCGGCATACAGAAACAGCGCGACCGCGGCGGCAACCGCCAATGCCCCGGCAACGAACCAACCGATGCCGTTTCCACTGTTTGTCACGACCATATCGCCATCCGCCATTGCGCAACCCCTTGCTGTAAGCTTCGGGAGACAAAACGGCGGCAACCGCAAAAGGTTCCGGCGTCAGGAAGAGCCGAAAACGCGGCTGAAAATCGTGTCGACATGCTTCGTGTGGTAGCCGAGGTCGAATTTCTCGCGCAGTTCAGCTTCCGACAGGGCGGCCATGACGTCGGCATCGGCCAGCAGTTCCTCGAGAAAGTCCTTGCCGTCTTCCCAGACCTTCATCGCGTTGCGCTGCACCAGCCGGTAGGAATCCTCGCGGCTGACGCCAGCCTGCGTCAAGGCCAGCAGTACGCGCTGCGAATGCACCAGACCGCTGAACTTGTTTAGGTTCTTCATCATGTTGGCGGGATAGACGACCAGCTTCTCTATCACGCCGGTCAGCCGCCCCAGCGCGAAATCGAGCGTCACCGTTGCGTCCGGGCCGATCATCCGCTCGACGGACGAGTGCGAGATGTCGCGCTCGTGCCAAAGCGCCACGTTCTCCATCGCCGGCAGCGCCATGCCGCGCACCAGTCGGGCGAGTCCGGTCAGGTTTTCCGTAAGCACCGGGTTACGCTTGTGCGGCATCGCCGACGAACCCTTCTGGCCGGGTGAGAAATGTTCCTCGGCCTCCAGCACTTCGGTGCGTTGCAAGTGACGGATCTCGGTCGCGAGGCGTTCTACGCAGGAAGCGACGACGCCTAATGTGGCGAAGAACATCGCGTGGCGGTCGCGCGGGATGACCTGCGTGGAGACGGGCTCCGGCTTCAGGCCAAGCTTCGCCGCGACATGTTCCTCGACCCGGGGATCGATATTAGCAAACGTGCCGACGGCGCCGGAAATCGCGCAGGTGGCGATCTCTTCTCGCGCCGCGACCAGCCGGGCGCGGCAGCGGTCGAACTCGGCATAGGCAAGCGCCAGCTTCACCCCGAACGTCGTCGGCTCGGCATGGATGCCGTGCGAGCGGCCGATGGTGATCGTGTCGCGGTGTTCAAAAGCGCGGGTCTTCAGAGCCGCGAGAAGCTTGTCGACATCGGCGATCAAGAGGTCCGACGCGCGGGCAAGCTGCACCGCGAAACAGGTATCCAGCACGTCCGACGAGGTCATGCCCTGGTGGATGAAGCGCGAATCCGGTCCGACGAATTCCGCCAGATGGGTCAGGAATGCGATGACGTCATGCTTGGTGACGCGTTCGATCTCGTCGATCTTCGCCACGTCGAACGTCGCCGCACCGCCTCTCTCCCAGATAGTCCGCGCTGCCTCCATTGGAATGACACCGATCTCGGCCAGCGCGTCGCATGCATGCGCCTCGATCTCGAACCAGATGCGGAAGCGTGTCTCCGGAGACCAGATGGCGACCATTTCGGGCCGCGAATAGCGGGGGATCATGAGCGGGCCTCGGCGGGTTCGGATTGTTACGCCGCCTCCTAACAGAGGCCGCCGGATTCCTCAACGCATGCCGCGGACGTTCCAGATTGCGGCGGCGACGATGAACAGCAGGCCGAACGGAAAGTAGATGCGCGCCCCCATGACGAGGAACTGATAGACGGCGGAGGCAACGGTGAATATGAACTGGAATATCCAGGTCACTGTAAACGCGGCTTCGTGCCATTCCGCATAGTAACTGCGGTATTCCAGGGCGACCAGGAAAGCGGTGAACGCGACCGTCGCGGTGCTCAGCCCGAGAAACGTCGCGGCCAACCCTGCATCACGCCGGCCGCGTGACAGAAGCCGCCCGGCAAAGATCCCGGGCACGAATGCAAGAAGACCGCCTGCGGCGAAGAAGGCTGCTATCAGCGCCATTCGCTCCGGCGAATACCAGTCCATGTAAACAAGCTTCGCAAAGGCCGCGACGCCCATGGCCAGCGCCCAGGCAACACTTCCGACAGCCGCTGTCCTGAGGTCCGGCAGCGAAGCCGCAAGAGTTGACCCGGTCCGGCGCATGATCCCGCCTGCCGGCCGCTGTGCGGCACGCCGCTCTTCCGACGCCGTCATCGGTCAGAGCTTGCCGGTCACGGCGATCCAGCGATAGTTCGGCCCTTCGAAACCCATCGACCGGATCGCGATCAGGACAGCGAATACCGGATCGCCGGATTCGGGATGGAAGGTCTGGACTGCGCCAATCCGGTAACCCTGTGGGCAGTTGCGGCTGGCCGGCACCGAACTGTCCTCATGGATCAGGGTCGTCTGTCCGCCGGGTTCCGCATCCACCCTGACGAGCCGGAAGCCTGCGATGTCGTCGATGCCCTGGCAATCCGCCGGCGCGACCATCGGGATTTCCTCAAGCCTGAATTCCACCGGCTTGTCGGCCGGCGGGAAAACCGGGCGCGGATTGACCACCATGCGATAAGGGTCGGCGGAGTATTCGGTGATCGCGTTGGAACCGGCGATGAAGCCGGGATTGGCCGACAGTGTGGCTTCGGGAACGATCGTCTCTCCTTGCGAACGAGCCTGCGCACGCGCGGTCGCAAGCTCGGCCGATTCATCGTCGATCCTCACCCGTATCGGCGTGCCGGGCAGGAAAGCGTCCGTGGCGGTGTTGATGTAGAAGCGCGACGCATAGGGGAATCCGGAACCGTCCTGGACACCGTAATCCTCGAACGCGAAGACGCCGCCATCCGGCGTGAAGCCGATGATGTGCAGGGCGCTCACGTCCCCGGCGAAACCGGCGCCGGGGAAGAGCAGGCAGGTGGCGAGCAGGGCTGATCGGACGTTTCGCATCGTGCGGTCTCCTGATTGTCCTGATGTTACCACGACACGGCCACCCTTCAGCGCCCGTATTTGCCTGACCATGTCGGCAGCAGGTCGTTTTCGGCGGGTGACGCAAGATAGACGCCGCGCGCAATGGCCCGCGCCATGGTCGCGCCCGCCACGGCGAACAGGTCGATCGCGCTGTCGTGGTCGAGCGGCGTCTCGCATCGGCCGGTCGCCAGCGCAAAGATCAGGTCGCCGTCCACTGGCGTATGCGTCGGCCAGATCGCGCGCGCAAAACCGTCATGCGCGGCAATCGCAAGCCGTTTGGCCGCGGCCTTCGTCAGTTTTGCATCGGTCGCGATGACGCCTATCGTGGTGTTGACGCCCGCCTTTGCCATCTCACGGAACTTGATGCGGATGTCGGCGGCATCCGCGGGCAGGGGATGAGGCAGGCCAAGCCCACCGAACTCGTCGCCGATCTCGAATGGCGCCGCCCAGAAGTGCGCCGTGTCGCCGACGGTCACCGAACCGGTCGGGTTTGCGCCGACCAGTGCAGCCACCGTGATGCCGTTCGCAAGCACGGTGGAGGCGGATCCCAGCCCGCCTTTCAGCCCGGCCGCCAGCGCGCCGACGCCGGCGCCCGCCGTGCCGATCGCGAAATTCTTCGCCGCGGCCATTGCCGCTTCGTAGCCGAGGTCGCGGTAGGGCGGATAGCGCCCCCAGTTCTTGTCGCCGCCGTTCTGCAGGTCGAACAGGATGGCCGCCGGCACGATCGGAATGCGGTGCTCGCGGACCGCGAAGCCGACGCCCTGTTCCCGCAGCGCCGCCTGCACGCCGGAGGCCGCGTCGAGGCCGAACGCGGACCCGCCGGACAGAACCAGGGCGTTGATCGCCTCGACGGAATTGTGCGGCTCGAGCAGGTCCGTCTCGCGCGTTCCCGGCGCGCCGCCCAGCACCTGCACGGCGGCGACCGCGGGCTCGTCGCAAATGATCGCGGTAACACCTGACTTCAGGACATGGTCAGCCGCATTGCCGACGCGCAGGCCGGCCACGTCGGTGAGCAGATTGGACGGCCCGGTCCGGAAGCGCATGCTCATTCCATTTCGACGAAGGTTGCGCCGTCGTAGCGATAGAGGCGATAGGGATTGTCGGTCCGGTCGCCCTTGGCGTCGAAGCCGACCGGACCGAAGATCGTCTGGAACTCCTGGCCACCGAGCGCGTCCAGAACCGCGACTCCTGTGGACGCCGCAGCCTTCACCGCCTGCACAGCGATCTCGACCGAAGCGTATGCGGGCAGGACATAGCCTTCCGGCTCGACAGCGTCCGACCGAAACGCCGCGACCACCTGCGGATCGGCGATCTCCGCCCATTCGGGCTGTGAGATCATCAACGTGCCGGCCGCAAGATCGACGCCTTCGGACGCCGCCCGCAACACTTCGCCGCCCGCAATCGTCACCTGGTAACCGATCTCGGCGGCGTCGCGTCCGAGAATGGCGATGTCGGCCCGGTCGCCGGCCACGAACACATGCGTCGCGCCCGATTTCCTGAGCCGTCCGGCCAGGCCGATCTGGTTGTCGAGTTGTGGCCGGAACGTGTCGACAAAGACCGCCTTCAGGCTCTGCCGTTCGATTGCGAGGCGAAAACCCTCCGCGAGCTCCCGCGAATAGATGGTCCCATCATCGACGATCGCGAACAGCTCGCCCCGCCAGCGCTCGCCGAGAATGTCGGCGGCTGCCTCGATTTCAGCGTCGGCGCGCGGCGCAAACCGGACCACGGGCCATTCGGTCCGCTTTCTCTGGTCGGTCAGGCTGTTGGTCCGGATCCCGGTGGCGATCACCGGAATGCCGCTGGCCTTGAGCAAAGGCAGCGCCGCTTCGATGGCCTCGGTGCACAGGAAACCGGTCACGACGGCCACCTTTGCGGCGATGAAGGTGCGTGCCGCAGCCGCGCCGCCTTCTGGCGTGCAGGCATCGTCAGCGATCTCGACGGTCGCGCCGATCTGCTTGGCTGCCGCCTCGGCGCCCTGCCGCATCTGGATGCCGAGGATCGCCGACGGGCCGGACAGGGGCGCCGCCACGCCGATGCTCTGCGCAACAGCGAAGGTGGCGAACAGGTTCGCCGAAAGACATGCGGCGATGGCGAGGGCGTGGCGCATCGTGGCCGTGGGTTGGGCCGGAGTCCGGCCGGGATGACGATCGTGGCGACTCGTAGCCGCTGGACCGGGAGCGCGCAACATCGGCAGACGCGCAGATGTTTCATTGCTCGCTTGTGGGAACGTATGGCCCGCCTATATTCAGGACGGAATTGGAATCCCGCCTTGCTCAAGAAAAGCGACATCGATCCGCAGACCTACCGAGACGCCATGGCGCGCTTTGCCGGCGCGGTGCATGTGCTGACGACCGACGGGCCGGCCGGTCGGCGCGGAACGACGGTCATTGCCGCTTGCTCGGTGTCCGACAAGCCACCGACGATCCTCGTCTGCATCAACCGCGAGAACGTCTCCAACGCGCTGTTCACCGACAACGGCGTGTTCGCCCTGAACACTCTTGGGGCCGGGCACAGGGACCTTGCAAACGCCTTCTCGGGCTTGACTGGACTGACGCAGGACGAGCGCTTCGCGCACGGAGCATGGACCAGGCTTGCATCCGGCGCGCCGATCCTCGCCGATTCGATGATGAGCCTCGATTGCGAGCTCACCGATACGGCCGACATCGCGACGCATCGTGTGCTTTTTGGCAAGGTGACAGGGGTGCGGATCGGCGATAGCGTTGAACCCCTGATGTATTTCAATCGCGCCTATCATGTCATCTAGGGCATGCCGGGCGTCCCGGTTCGGTCCGGACGGACACTTGGCCCCATGACAGAGCTGACACCGCGCGGCGTTCCCCAGTCGATCGACGAGACGCTGGACCTTCTCCAGAGCGCGGACTACGTGGCCGATCGTTCGCTCGCAACCGTACTCTTCCTGAGCCTGCGCATGAAGCGGCCGCTGTTCCTCGAAGGCGAAGCTGGCGTCGGCAAGACCGAAATCGCCAAGGTGCTGGCGTCGTCGCTCGGCCGCCGGCTGATCCGCCTGCAATGCTACGAGGGACTGGACGTATCCTCGGCGGTCTATGAGTGGAACTACGCTGCGCAGATGATCGAAATCCGGATGGACGAGGCCGCCGGCCAGACAGACCGCGACCTGATGGAGCGCAACGTCTTCTCGGAGAAGTATCTGATCAGGCGTCCCGTCCTCGACGCGCTGAGCGGCACGCGGGGCGCCGCCCCCGTGTTCCTGATCGACGAGCTTGACCGGACCGACGAGGCCTTCGAGGCCTTCCTGCTCGAGATCCTGTCGGACTTCCAGGTCACGGTTCCCGAACTCGGGACAATCAAGGCTGAGGAACCGCCGATCGTCATCATCACGACCAACCGTACGCGTGAAATCCACGACGCGCTGAAGCGGCGCTGCCTTTACCACTGGGTCGACTATCCGGACGCGGCGCGGGAACTGGAGATCGTCCGCCGCAAGATCCCCCACGCGAACAGGCGCCTGTCCGACGAGGTGGTCCGTTTCGTCCAGAAGCTGCGCCAGATCGAACTGTTCAAGGTGCCGGGCGTCGCCGAGACGATCGACTGGGCGGGCGCGCTGAACGAACTCGACAAGGTGGCGCTGGACCCCGAGACGGTGTCCGACACGATCGGCGTCCTCCTGAAATACCAGGACGACATTGCCCGCATCGAGCAGGGCGAGGGGCGTCGGATTCTCAAGGAAGTGAAGGCGGAACTGTCCGCCGCGGCCGAGTAGGATGGAGAGGTTCGGCGCATCCTCGAAGTCGCCTAAGGCCGCCGTGCCCGACGGCCGGATCGCCGACAACATCGTCTATTTCGCCCGCGCGCTCCGCAAATCCGGCATGCGGGTCGGGCCGGCGTCGGTCGTCGATGCGATCGAGGCGGTTCTTGTCTCCGGTATCGGCACGCGCGACGATTTCTATTGGACGCTGCACGCGGTGCTTGTCACCCGCCACGAGGATCACGCGATCTTCGACGAGGCGTTCCGGCTGTTCTGGAAGTCTCGAGAGCTGATCGAGAAGATGCTGGCGATGTTTTCGCCGGTTGCGCCCGACAACCGTGAGAAGCAGAAACCGCGCGCCGCCGAGAACCGAGTCAGCCAGGCGATGTTCGAGGGCCACCAGAAGAGCCAGAAGCAGGAGGAGGTTCCCGAGATCGAAGTGGACGCCCGGCTGACCTTCTCCGGCAACGAAGTTCTCCGTGCGAAGGATTTTGCGCAGATGTCGGCGGTCGAGGTCGAGCAGGCGAAGCGTGCGATCGCTGAACTGCGGTTGCCCTTCGACATGGTGCGCACCCGCCGTTTCCGCCCCGATCCGCATGGCATGCGCATCGACCCGCGCGCAACGATGCGGGGCGCGCTTCGCACCGGCGGCGACCTGATCCTGCCGAAGTTCAAGGAGCCGCGCGAAATCCACCCGCCACTGGTGGTTCTCGCCGACATTTCCGGGTCGATGAGCCAGTACACCCGGATCTTCCTGCACTTCCTGCACGCGCTGACCGAGAAGCGGCGGCGCGTGCACACCTTCGTCTTCGGCACGCGCCTCACCAACCTGACGCGGCAGATGCGGCATCGCGACCCTGACGCGGCGCTGGCCGACGCGGCGCTGGCGGTCAAGGACTGGTCCGGCGGCACGCGCATCGGCGAGACGCTGCACGAATTCAACCGGCTCTGGTCGCGGCGCGTGCTGTCGCAGGGCGCGGTGGTGATGCTGATCACTGACGGATTGGAGCGCGACGACGTGACCGGCCTGTCTGCGGAAATGGAACGGCTGCAAAAGTCCTGCCGCCGTCTGATCTGGCTCAATCCCCTGCTGCGGTTCGACGGCTTCGAACCGCGGGCGAGGGGCGTGCGGGCCATGCTGCCGCATGTCGACGAGTTCCGCGCCGTCCACACCCTGAACGCCCTGTCGGACCTGTGCGCGTCGCTGTCCGATTCCCGCTCCAGGGACGCCGACCCGCGGCGGTGGATGGCCGCTGGCAAGCTGGCCGCGTAGCCATATGATGTGAAAGGGAACGACGAAATGACGAACGCATCGGCCTTGGACACAGCCCGCGATCCTCTGCTGATCGCTCAGGACTGGAAAAGTTCCGGCCGCGAAGTCGCGCTCGCGACGGTCGTCGAGACCTGGGGCTCGGCGCCCCGGCCGGTCGGCAGCCATCTGGTGATCGATGCGGACGGCAATTTCCACGGTTCCGTCTCGGGCGGCTGCGTCGAGGGCGCGGTCGTCGCCGAAGCCGGCGAGGTCATCGGCACCGGCCAGCCGCGCATGCTGGAGTTCGGCGTCGCGGACGAAACCGCCTGGAGGGTCGGCCTGTCCTGCGGCGGGCGTATCAAGGTCTATGTCGAGCGGCTGGACTGACCGATGAAGGCCGAGGCGCTGAGGCAGTTGAACGAAGCCCGGCAGTCGCGCCGGGCCGTCATGCTGGTCACCGATTTCGCCGACAGAAGCGCGCGCATCGTCCACGAGGGTGAGCCGGTCGGCGGCGTTCTGGGCGAGGCGATCGCCAAGGCGTTCCGCTCCGGGGCGTCGGGATCTGTCGAGGCGGATGGCGGCTCGTATTTCCTCAATGTCCACCTGCCGCCACCGCGAATCGTGGTCATCGGAGCGGTGCACATCAGCCAGGCGCTGGCGCCGATGGCGAAGATCGCCGGCTACGACATCGAGATCATCGATCCGCGCACCGCCTTCGCCACGCCCGATAGGTTCGACGGCGTATCGCTTCATGCCGACTGGCCCGAAACAGTACTCGCCGGCCGGCCGCTGGATGCCTACTCGGCGCTGGCCGCCGTCACCCATGATCCCAAGATCGACGATTTCGCGCTGAAGGCCGCGCTCGACGCCGGCTGCTTCTATGTCGGCGCGCTTGGCAGCCGGAAGACGCACGCGAAGCGGCTCGAGCGGCTGGCGGCGCTCGGGTGCTCGCGGGTCCAACTCGAGACGATCCATGCGCCGATCGGCCTGGATATTGGCGCCGCCAGCCCGGCCGAAATCGCCGTCGCGATGCTGGCGCAGGTCATCCGCGCGTTCAGGACGCGTGGCCTGGCCGGCGCGAAGGACGCGGCGGCGTGAGATTCGGCCCGGTTCCGATCGGCGAGGCGGAAGGCGCGATTCTCGCGCATGCGATGTCCGTGGGAACACTGAGACTACGCAAGAGCCATCGCCTCGCCGCGAAGGACCTGGACGCGCTGCGGGAAGCCGGGATCGGCGAGGTCATCGCGGCGGTGCTCGATGCCGACGACCTGGCCGAGGATGAGGCAGCCGCGAGGGTTTCCGGCGCGCTCAGGACATCCGGCGTCGAGGCGAGGGCGCCTGCCACCGGCCGCGTCAACATCCATGCCGCTTCGTCCGGCGTGTTCACCGTCGACAAGGCGCTCATCGACGCGATCAACCGCGTCGATCCGGCCATCACGATCGCCACCGTCGCCGACCATGCCGCGGTCGAGCGCGGCCAGTTGGTCGCGACGGTGAAGATCATTCCCTTCGCGGTCGCATCCCGCGTCCTTGACCGGGTCGTGGCGCTTGCCGGCGACGGTCAGGCCTTCTCGGTCCATCCCTTTGCCGCCCGCCGGGTGGCGCTGATCCAGACCGCGCTGCCGACGCTCAAGCCTTCCGTGCTCGACAAGACATCCCGCGTCACAAAAGATCGCCTTCGGCGCTCCGGCAGTTCGATATTCATCGAAAAACGCGTGCCGCACCGCGAATCGGCGGTCGCCGATGCCATCGCCGAAGTGGCTGACGGGTCGGACATGATCCTGATCTTCGGCGCCTCCGCGATGTGCGACCCGGAAGACGTGATTCCCGCTGCGATCCGCGCCTCGGGCGGCAAGGTCATTGCCGCCGGAATGCCGGTCGATCCAGGCAATCTGCTGGTGCTCGGCGAGCGAGATGGCAAGCCCGTGCTCGGCGCGCCCGGCTGCGCCCGCAGCCCAAAGCAGAACGGCTTCGACTGGGTTCTCGATCGGTTGATGGCCGGACTGGCGGTGAGCGCGGACGACATTGCCGGGCTTGGCGTCGGCGGTCTCCTGATGGAAATCCCGACCAGACCCCAGCCGCGTGACGCCGCGGCGGTCCGGGCAAGCGCGCCCGTTCATGCCATCCTGCTGGCCGCCGGCCGTTCCAGCCGCATGGGCGGCCCGAACAAGCTGCTGGCGGTTTTCGACGGGGTGCCGCTTGTCCGGCGGAGCGCAGAGCGTGCGCTTGAAAGCCAGGCCGCCTCGCTGACCGTGGTCACCGGCCATCAGGGCGAACGGGTGCGCGCCGCGCTTGACGGCCTTCCGGTCCGTTGCGTCGACAATCCGGCCTTCGCGTCGGGTCTGGCCGGGTCGCTGAAAGCGGGAATCGCAGCGCTGCCCGCCGCCGCTGGCGGTGCGCTGGTGCTGCTTGGCGACATGCCCGAGATCGAATCGCGCGACCTCGATCGCCTGATCGAGGCGTTCGCGTCATCCGGCGCCGCCGCGATCGTGCGGGCAACGCATGACGGCAAGCGCGGCAATCCCGTCATCCTGCCACGCTCGGTCTTCGACTATGTCGCGACGATCGAGGGCGACACCGGCGCGCGGCACATCGTGGAGGCGCACATTGCCGACGTGGTCGATGTCGAGATCGGACGCTCGGCCAGCGTCGATGTCGACACGCCCAACGCCATGGCGATGGCCGGGGGCGTGCTCCAGGATTGACGTTCGCGGATGTCTGCGGGCCTGCGCTCAGCACATTTGGGCGGTGGCGTCACCGGGGCACTCGCAGCGGCTGGAATGTCCGGGGCATCCGCGCGCGATCGTGCCTTCGGGGCAGCCGCAGGAAGGCCAGCGCGGACAGGAGAACACCTTGCCGACGCCGTGGCAGGAGGGGCAGTCGGCTCTGGCCTGCGACGCGGCCCTGAAGCCGCCCGGCGTTCCCGACAGCGCGGCGACGATACGCTGCAATCCACCGTGTTGCCTGAAAGCGAGCATGGCCGTTTCCTCAAGGACCCTCGATCTGGAAACAGCCTAGCAGCGAATATCTAACGTCGCGTTAGTCGGCGCGGTGTGCGATCCGGCCGAATCGGTCGACCGACGCCAAGGCGCCGGCAGGCGTGGTCATTATTTCGAGATGGAGACGTTGGCTCCCCGAGCAGGGCTCGAACCTGCGACAATTCGATTAACAGTCGAATGCTCTACCAACTGAGCTATCGGGGAACAGGGTCCGTTGGACGTGGCTGCCTATAGCAAACCCGATTCCGGTTTGCCAACAGCAAGAGCGCGATTTTTTCGGCGATTTGCCGCACGTCGCTGGCAAGCAGGAACGCAAGACACGATATCACCGTTCTGCGAACACGTTGCCGGGATGACGCCGGGCGGAATCCAATCGCTGGAAGGATGCAGGAACAGTGATGGCCGATTCACGAGACGACGAGCAGCAAGCACCGAAAATCCGCCTGTTTGGGCGTGAAATGTCGCTGCCGCAGTCGCGCCTTGCGCGGAACGCACTGGGCGTTGGTCTGGTTCTGCTCGGCACCGTCGGCTTCCTGCCTGTCCTCGGGTTCTGGATGATTCCCCTCGGTCTTTTCGTTCTGGCCTACGACTTTCCGGCCGTCCGCCGATTCAACAGGCGGGCCGGAGTCTGGATCCGGCGCAAGTTCCAGCGCAAGGCATGACCGGTCCCGCAGGATCGAAGGCGAAATCGGAAAGTTGCCGCGCGCCGGTGCTTGTGACTGCGGATTCCCTCTGTTAACAGAGCGCGGTTCACGCCTGCAGGGCCTCGTGGCGGAGTGGTTACGCAGAGGACTGCAAATCCTTGCACCCCGGTTCGATTCCGGGCGAGGCCTCCAGGCGGGAATGTTGAGGACGGGCCAGCCCGTCGCGGTACAGAACGGATCGGCCATGATTGCGGATTTCTCCGGCCTGCGCACGAAGATGGTCGACGGCCAGATCCGGACCACCGACGTAACCTCGATCCCCCTTCTCGATGCGCTGCTTGCGGTTCCGCGCGAGGCTTTCGTGCCCGCGGCGAAGAAGAGCCTTGCCTATATCGACGAGGATCTTGAGATCGCGCCCGGCCGCTATCTCATGGAACCGTCGCCATTCGCCCGGCTCGTGCAGCTCGCGGCGATCCGTCCGGGCGATTTCGTCCTCGATGTCGGTGCGGGCACGGGATACTCGTCCGCGGTCATTTCTAAGCTTGCTGGCGCGGTCGTCGCGCTGGAGCAGGATCCGGCCCTTGCCGCCAAGGCGCAGGACGTCCTGTCTGGCCTCGGCTGCGATACGGTCGCCGTGGTCGAAGGTCCGCTTGCCGCAGGGCATCCGCCCGAAGCGCCTTATGACGTAATTATGATCGAAGGCGCCGTGGAGCGGATTCCGGACGCGCTGTTCGAGCAGTTGAAGGACGGCGGCCGCCTGATTGCTGTCGAAGGCTTCGGAAACGCCGCGGTCGCGCGGATTCACGTCAAGCACAATGGCGTCGTTTCGGCCCGCCGGGCATTCAACGCGGCCGTCAAACCGTTGCCCGGTTTCCACACTGTCGCCGCATTCGAGTTCTGACCGCTTGATTTGAGTCAGATCTGCAACCATGTTGGCTGCGAGCGCGATTCAACCGCCGGGCTGACATGGCGGACTGTCGTGATTCCATCAGGGGGTTACGCTGACCTTGCGGGGGCGGCCATAGTGTCGGACTAAGCCGGATGAATGTCCGGCGCATGGAAATGAGGTCGCCGGTGTCGAAGGTTCGCAGGTTGATCGCGGTGGCGATCGTTTCCACTGGCTTGTCCGCGACCTTGCCCGCACACGCGGAATCGATCTTCGGCGCGCTGTCCAAGGCCTACCAATTCAATTCGGAACTGAATTCGGCGCGGGCCGGCGTCCGCGTGACCGATGAGGGCGTGGCGATTGCGAAATCCGGCTACCGGCCGCAGATTTCCGGCTCCAGCAGCATCAACTATCAGTCCCAGGAAGGCACGCGTCTGACAACGGGCTCGTTCGGCGTCACCATCTCCCAGTCGATCTTCGATGGTTTCCAGACGCGAAACAACGTGAGGGCAGCGGAAGCACAGGTCCGAGCGTCCGTGGAGGGGTTGCGCAACACCGAGCAGAACATCCTTTTCAATGCGGCGAGCGCCTATATGGACGTCATCCGCGACCGTCAGATCGCAGTGCTGACCGAGCGCAACCTGCAATTCCTGGTCGAGCAGGTTCGTGCGGCCCGCTCCCGGTTCGAGGTCGGCGAGGGGACGCGGACGGACGTCGCGCAGGCTGACGCCAGCCGCTCCGCCGCAGTCGCGCAGCTTGCGGCGGCCCGCGCCCAGACCGCTGCGAGCGAGGCTATGTATCGCCAGATCGTCGGTGAAAACCCCGGAAGGTTGAACGGCGCCGGACCTGCGAAGGGTCTGCCAGGCGGCATCGACAAGGCCTTCCTGGTGGCCGCCGCCGAGCATCCGGCGATCCTCGCCAACAAGCATCTGGTCGACTCGTCGGATTTCGCGGTGAAGTCCGCGGAAGGCGCACTTCTGCCGCAACTGTCGGCGCGGGCAGGGGTTTCGACGGACTACATCAATCGCGTGCCCGGCAGCGCCGCCAGTCCCAACGGTTGGAGCGAAAGCGCCAATATCGGTGCGACGCTGACCGTGCCGATCTATTCCGGCGGGCGGACGTCCGCAACCGTCCGGCAGCGCAAGGAATCGCTTGGCCAGGCGCGCATCGAGGTTGATGTCGCCCATGATCAGGTCCGCAATGCGGTTGCTTCTGCCTGGTCCCAGTACCAGGCGGCGCGCGAAAGCGTCGGTGCGAATCGCGAACTCGTCGCGGCGGCGCAGCTGGCGCTGAACGGTGTCGTCGAGGAGCGCAATGTCGGCCAGCGCACCACTCTCGACGTCCTCAACGCCCAGGCCGATGTCATCTCCGCCCAGATCAACCAGATCAGTTCGGAGCGCGACCTGGTCGTCGCCAGCTACGCGATCATGTCGGCGATCGGCCGGCTCAACGTCCGGCAACTCGGGCTCCAGGTGGCGGAGTACAAGCCGAAAGAGCACTACGACGCCGTCAAGGACAAGTGGTTCGGCCTGCGGACGCCCGACGGCCGCTGACCCGCACCCTACCATATCCTGTGTGCAATCGGCTTTCGCACCCTTTGGGGATTCACCCCGCCGTCGCGGTCGGTTAGCCTTGTCTGGTGATTCGGAACGCGATTCCATCATCAGGCGGGGATTGACGGAAATGGCTCCACAGGCAGCGGAATCGATCTTGCAGCAATCGGCGGCGGGCCAGCGGGAACCCTCGATGGAGGAGATTCTTGCGTCTATCCGGCGCATCATCGAGGACAGCGACGCGGTCCGGACCAGCGACGAGACCGTGATACCGCAGGCGGCCAATGCGCCATCGCCGGCCCTGCCTCCCCGGACTTCCGAGGTCGACGCATTTCGCGAGGAATTGCGGGAAGAAGCGCCTGTCATTGCGCCACCTGTCAAAGCAGTCGAGCCCCATGCCGCGGATGTCGCCGCTCCGATCCTGTCGGCCATCCAGCACGACACGCGTCCCGCCGGCGATGTCGACCCAGCCCGCGCAGCCGAACCTGTCGCGAATGTCTGGACCCCTGCGCCCCCGGTTGTTCAGCGGCAGGTTCCGCCCGCTGAAGCCGAGACGCCGAAGCAGTCGATCATCTCCGAAGTCGCCGGCCGTCAGGTCGCGGCGGCGTTCGGAGAACTGTCCGAGGCCTTTGCGGCCACGCGTCGCCGTTCGTTCGACGAACTGGCGGAAGAGATGATGCGGCCGATGCTGCAGGACTGGCTGGACAACAACCTGCCGACGCTCGTCGAAAAGCTCGTACGCGAAGAGATCGAGCGCGTCGCGCGCGGGGCGGCCCGCTAGCCGGGCCACCGGCCTCAATCAGCATGGCGAAGCTGGTCTTTGGAATGAACCAGTCGCTCGACGGCTTTGTCGACCACATGTCGTTCGGGCCTGGCCCCGCGCTCTTCCGTCATTTCATCGAACAGGCACGCGGCCAGGCAGGAAGCATCTACGGGCGCCGGCTCTACGAGATCATGCGCTACTGGGACGACGACGATCCCGAGTGGGACGCGGAGCGGCGCGAGTACGCGGAGGCGTGGCGCAACCAGCGGAAATGGGTGGTGTCGCGCTCGCTCACATCGGTCGGACCCAACGCCACGCTTGTCGCGGCCGACGTCGAGGCGGTGATACGCGGGCTAAAGCACGAGATCGCGGGCGAGATCCAAGTCGGCGGACCGGTTCTGGCGCATAGTCTGGGCGCGTTCGGCCTGATCGACGAGTATCGCCTCTACGTTCACCCTGTCGTGCTTGGTCACGGCAAGCCGTTCTTCTCCGGCCCGCTCCCGCGACTCCGCTTCGCAGCGAGCGATCTGATCGACGACGACACCGTTCGGCTGACCTACGTTCCCGCCTGACCGGCGGCTCGCCGGAACCCTCGCCCTCCGCCGCAGTTGACTCGGGCATACCCATCCGATTTAGACGGGCGCATTCCCAGCAGGTGCGAACCCCATGCTCGACAAGACGTACGATTCCAAGACGATCGAACCCCGCATCGCCAAGTCCTGGGAAGATGCGGACGCGTTTCGCGCCGGCGCGGGGGCTGAGCCCGGCGCCGAGCCGTTCACCATCGTCATACCGCCGCCGAACGTCACCGGCTCGCTGCATATGGGCCATGCGCTGAACAACACGCTGCAGGACATCCTGATCCGGTTCGAGCGCATGCGCGGCAAGAACGTGCTGTGGCAGCCGGGCATGGATCACGCAGGTATTGCCACGCAGATGGTGGTCGAGCGGCAACTGATGGAAAAGCAGATCCATCGCCGCGACCTCACCCGCGACGACTTCATCGACCGCATCTGGCAGTGGAAAGACGAATCGGGCGGGATGATCTTCAACCAGCTGAAGCGGCTGGGCGCTTCGGCCGACTGGTCGCGCGAGCGCTTCACGATGGACGAGGGCCTGTCCGAAGCAGTGCTCGAAGTCTTCGTCACGCTCTACCGCCAGGGTCTGATCTACAAGGACAAGCGGCTGGTCAACTGGGACCCGAAGCTGCTGACCGCGATCTCCGACCTCGAGGTCGAACAGGTCGAGACCAACGGCAATCTGTGGCATTTCCGCTATCCGATCGATGGCGTGACGTTCGACCCGGAGAACCCGTCGACTTATCTGACCGTCGCGACGACGCGGCCGGAGACGATGCTGGGCGACACGGCGGTGGCCGTGAATCCCGAGGATGAGCGCTTCCGCCACCTCGTCGGCAAGAATCTCGTCCTGCCCATCGTCGGACGCCGCATCCGCGTCGTCGCCGACGACTACTCCGATCCCGAGAAGGGCACGGGCGCGGTCAAGATCACGCCGGCCCACGACTTCAACGATTTCGAGGTCGGCAAGCGCCACGGGCTTCGCGCCATCAACATCCTGACGACCGAGGCGCGGATAAACATCAACGAAAACGAGGATTTCCTCGACGGTCTTGATGTGACGCCCGTTCAGCAGGGCATGTTCGATCAGTTGCACGGCCAGGACCGTTTCGCGGCGCGAAAACTGATCGTCCAGATCATGGAGGAGGGCGGCTTCCTGGCGAAGATCGAGCCTCACAAGCACATGGTGCCGCATGGCGACCGTGGCGGCGTGCCGATCGAGCCATTCCTGACAGACCAATGGTATGTCAACGCCGCCGAACTGGCGAAGCCGGCGATCGCCTCTGTGCGCGAGGGGCGGACGAAGTTCGTGCCGAAGACGTGGGAAAAGACCTATTTCGACTGGATGGAAAACATCCAGCCCTGGTGCATCTCGCGCCAGCTCTGGTGGGGCCACCAGATCCCGGCCTGGTACGGACCGGACGGTCATGTCTTCGTCGCCAAATCCGAGAAGGAAGCGCTCGACGACGCCGTTGAGTATTACCTGGCGCTGGAAGGCCCGTGGAAGGCGTACGTCCAGGAGAAGCTCGACAATTTCGCGCCGGGCGAAATCCTGACCCGCGACGAAGACGTGCTCGACACCTGGTTCTCCTCCGCACTTTGGCCGTTCTCGACGCTCGGCTGGCCGGAGAAGACGAAGGAACTCGACACCTACTACCAGACCGACGTGCTGGTGACCGGTTTCGACATCATCTTCTTCTGGGTCGCCCGCATGATGATGATGGGCCTGCATTTCATGGACGAGGAGCCGTTCCACACGGTCTATGTCCACGCGCTGGTTCGCGACAAGAACGGCGCCAAGATGTCGAAGTCGAAGGGCAACGTCATCGATCCGCTCGAACTGATCGACGAATACGGCGCCGACGCGCTGCGCTTCACGCTGACGATCATGGCAGCGCAGGGGCGTGACGTGAAGCTGGATCCCGCGCGCATCGCCGGCTACCGCAACTTCGGCACCAAGCTGTGGAACGCCACCCGCTTCGCCGAGATGAACGGCGTCGCCCGCAACGACGACTTCTGGCTGAGCGACGCCAAGCTGACCGTCAACCGCTGGATCCTGACCGAACTGACCCGCGCCGCGCGCGAGATGACGACGGCGATCGAAGCCTATCGCTTCAACGAGGCGGCGGGCGCGGCATACCGCTTCGTCTGGAACGCGTTCTGCGACTGGTATCTGGAGCTGCTGAAGCCGGTCTTTATGGGCGAAGACGCCGCCGCCAAGGCCGAGGCACAGGCGGTCGCCGCCTTCGTGCTCGACGAGATCTACAAGCTGCTGCACCCGATCATGCCGTTCATGACCGAGGAATTGTGGGCGCATACGGCGGGCGAGGGCAAGGAGCGCCCGACCCTGCTCTGCCACGCGGCGTGGCCCAATCCGGAGTTCGAAGATGCGGCCGCGGCCGCCGAGATCAACTGGCTGATCGACCTCGTCTCCGGTATCCGATCGGTCCGCTCCGAGATGAACGTGCCGCCGGCCGCGATCGCGCCGCTGGTCGTGGTCGGCGGAGGCGAAGTGACAAAGTCGCGCCTCGAAACGCATGACGCCGCGATCAAGCGCCTGTCGCGCGTCGGCGACGTCTCGCATGCCGCGAACGCTCCCAAAGGCTCGGCGCAGATAGTCGTCGGCGAGGCGACGTTCTGCCTGCCGCTCGGCGACCTGATCGACGTCAAGGCGGAGGCCGCGCGGCTCAAGAAGGAAATCGCCAAGGCCGCTGACGAGATCGCCCGCATCGACAAGAAGCTCGGCAATCCGCAATTCGTCGCCAAGGCAGCGGAGGAGGTCGTGGCCGGCGAAAGGGAGAAGCGGGCTGAATTCGAGGAACAGCTAGGTAAGCTGACTACCGCGCTTGCGCGGGTGAGCTAATTTTCTGTCGATCGACAATTGGATCGGATGGTCATGGAAGCTCGTGATATAGTTTGATCGCTTGACGAATGCGTCTATTGTTTTCGTCCAATGAGACATGACAGCACCTCTAGCCAACTATTGAAGTTGATCGATGAAGCGCTGTCCAAACCGCTCTCGTTTGACGAGACAACTGTCATGCAGGTTCGACTCGCGAACCTGTTGCAGAAGGAAGGCGCAACCCGAGTCATAGATGAGGCTGGCATGACCTTGCGCCGGTGGCTTGACGATTGGGATATCCGGCAACGCGACAGCGCCTACGCTAAGGCCACAACCCGCAAGCTCAGAGAATGGCACGCTGTAGTTTTGGCCGCTTCACGAAGTTCCGGCGGAGACTCGAACTGACAGGCTATTCACTGCCGGACTGGAATCGCTGGTGGTTTCCGCCTAAAGGGATAGCCAACGAACATAACTCAGAAGTTTTAGGACAGGACATGCCCGCCTATCGTTCACGCACCACCACCCATGGCCGCAACATGGCCGGCGCCCGCGGCCTGTGGCGCGCCACCGGCATGAAGGACGGCGATTTCGGCAAGCCGATCATCGCGGTCGTCAACTCCTTCACCCAGTTCGTGCCCGGTCACGTCCACCTGAAGGACCTCGGCCAGCTGGTTGCCCGCGAGATCGAGGCGGCCGGCGGCGTCGCCAAGGAATTCAACACGATCGCCATCGATGACGGCATCGCGATGGGCCATGACGGCATGCTCTATTCGCTGCCGTCGCGCGAGATCATCGCCGACTCGGTCGAATACATGGTCAACGGCCACTGCGCCGACGCCATGGTCTGCATTTCGAATTGCGACAAGATCACCCCCGGCATGCTCAACGCCGCGATGCGGCTGAACATCCCGGTCGTCTTCGTTTCCGGCGGTCCGATGGAAGCCGGCAAGGCGATGGTCAAGGGCAAGCTGCAGGCGCTCGACCTGGTCGACGCAATGGTGATGGCCGCCGATGACAAGTATACCGACGCGGAAGTCGAGACGGTCGAGCAGAATGCCTGCCCGACCTGCGGCTCCTGCTCCGGCATGTTCACCGCCAATTCGATGAACTGCCTGACCGAGGCGCTCGGCCTTTCGCTGCCCGGCAACGGCTCGACGCTGGCGACGCATTCCGACCGCAAGCGCCTGTTCGTCGAAGCCGGACATCTGATCGTCGATCTCGCCCGCCGCTATTACGAGCAGGACGACGAGACGGCGCTGCCGCGCAACATCGCCACCAAGGCGGCGTTCGAGAACGCCATGGCGCTGGATATCGCCATGGGCGGCTCGACCAACACGGTGCTGCACATCCTGGCGGCCGCGCATGAGGGCGGCATCGACTTCACCATGGACGATATCGACGCGCTGTCGCGGAAAGTGCCGGTGCTCTGCAAGGTGGCGCCGGCCAAGAACGACGTGCACATGGAAGACGTCCACCGCGCAGGCGGCATCATGGCGATCCTTGGCCAGCTTGACCGCGGCGGCCTGATCAACCGCGACGAGCCGACCATCCACGCCATGACCATGGGCGACGCGCTCGACCAGTGGGACATCAGCCGGACCAATTCGGACAATGTCCGCAACTTCTTCATGGCGGCGCCGGGCGGCGTGCGCACGACACAGGCATTCAGCCAGTCCAACCGCTGGACAGACCTCGACCTCGACCGGAAGAACGGCGTCATCCGTTCGCCGGACAACCCGTTCTCCAGGGATGGCGGCCTTGCCGTGCTGAAGGGCAACATTGCCATCGACGGATGCATCGTGAAGACGGCCGGTGTCGACGAATCGATCCTGAAGTTCACCGGCCCGGCCCGCGTATTCGAAAGCCAGGATGCGACGGTGAAGGCGATCCTGTCGAACGAGATCAAGGAAGGCGACGTCATCGTCATCCGCTACGAGGGTCCGCGCGGCGGACCCGGCATGCAGGAAATGCTATACCCAACCAGCTATCTGAAATCGAAGGGGCTCGGCAAAGCCTGCGCGCTGGTCACCGACGGCCGGTTCTCGGGTGGGACGTCGGGCCTATCGATCGGCCATTGCTCGCCGGAAGCGGCGGAAGGCGGCACGATTGGTCTCGTCCGCGAAGGCGACACGGTCGAGATCGACATTCCGAACCGGACGATCAACCTGAAGGTCAGCGACGACGAGCTGGTGCAGCGCCGCCATGAACAGGATCGGCTCGGCTGGAAGCCGGCCGAAAAGCGCAAGCGCAATGTGACGACGGCGCTGAAGGCCTATGCCGCATTCGCCAGCAGCGCGGCCACCGGCGCGGTTCGAGTCCTGCCGGAGTAAGGCGTCCGTCAACTGGTGCGAACGGCTGGTTTTCGCGCGAAAACCGGCCGTTCGCGCGTCCAGCCTCGCGCAAGGCGCAAGATTGTGACGATTCGGCAACACTCTTTCAACATCCCTTGCGCTATAAGTCCGCGGGGATGAATTGCCTATTTCCCGCCATAAACCCGGCGCACCCGGATGCTGTCTTAGCCGGGCAGCCAGATGGCGGCAGGAAAGGCAAAGCCGCATCAAGCGGCGGTTGAAAAGGGACGACGTGACGAACCGCTCTTCCATGGACGCTAGTGCCCAGCGCATCGATGATGCGACTGCTGCGTTCGGACTGTTCGACTGCGTTGAGACTGGGCGGCCGGCGCGAGTTTCGCCGGTCGGCGAAGAGACCCTTACGGGCGGCGCGAGAGAAGTGAACTGAAATGCGGATTGGCGTGACTGTTCGTGTTGGGTTTGTGTGCGCCGCCGCGGCAGGTCTTCTGTTCGCCGGTGCGGCCCCCGGTTTCGCTCTTGATCCGACCGCCGCCACGGGCGCGCCGACCTCCAACCCCTGGGAGGCCTTGCGCGACGGCTATGACAAGTATCGCAGCGGCCACAAGGGCGAGGCTATCGAGGCTTACAAATACGCGGCCGAGAAGGGCCAGCTCGGCGCGCAGTGGAAGCTCGCGCGGATGTATGCCGACGGCGACGGCGTCGCCCGCGACGACTACGAGGCCTACAAGTTCTACAATCAGGTCGTGAGGCAGGGCGTCGAGCACGGCAGCGTCGAGGCGGCCTACGTCTCCGATGCGCTGGTTGCGCTCGGCACCTATGTCCGGAAGGGAATTCCCGGCACGCCGGTGACGCCCGATCCGCTGCTGGCGCAGGAATACTATCGCGACGCTGCCACCAACTACCGCAACCCGACCGCGCAGTTCGAACTGGGCCGCATGTTCCTGGTGGGCGAGGGGGTGAAGTCCAGCGTCAAGCAGGCGGGCCGCTGGCTGCAGCTCGCCGCCGACAAGGGCCATGCCGGTGCGCAGGCGACGCTTGGCAACCTGCTCTACCAGCGCGGCAAGGTCGTGCGCGGCCTGGCCATGCTGACTGCGGCGATGGAACGCGCCGCGCCCGGCGACAGGCAGTGGATCGGCGGCATGCAGGAAGAGGCGTTCTCGCTGGCGTCCGAAGCCGAGCGCCGCAACGCGGTCGCGCTGGCGCAGGACATGCTCGCCCGCGAGAAGTAGCGCTCAGCGCGCCGCGAAGCCGAGATCTATCGCCACCGGGACGTGGTCGGATGGCTTTTCCCAAGCCCTGACATGCTTTTCGACCGAGGCCGACCGGAAACGGTTCGCAGCCTCGGGCGACAGCAGCAGATGGTCGATGCGGATGCCGTTGTTCTTCTGCCAGGCGCCGGCCTGATAATCCCAGAACGTATAGACGTCCGGCGCATCTGTGACGGAGCGGATCGATTCGGTGAAACCGAGCGCCAGCAGCCGGCGGAACGACTGCCGCGTATCCGGCTGGAACAGGGCGTCGTTGACCCAGTCCTGCCAGCGCTTGGCATCTTCCTTTTCGGGGATAACGTTGTAGTCGCCCGCCAGCACGAGAGGTTCCTCGAGCAGCAGCCTTTCGGCTGCCCAGCGCTCCAGCCGCGCCATCCAGCGCAGCTTGTAGCCGAACTTGCGGTCCTCCGAGATCGGATTGCCGTTCGGCAGGTAGAGCGACACGACGCGCAGGACGGCCCCGTCGGTCGAGAATACACCCTCGATGAACCGTGACTGGTCATCCTCGTCATCGCCAGGCAGGCCGCGATTCACCTCGTCGAACTTCAACTTCGACAGGATCGCAACCCCGTTGAAACCTTTCTGGCCATGCGTCTCGACATGGTAGCCGAGCGCCTCGATCTCGCCGCGCGGAAAGCCCTCGTCCTGGGTCTTGATTTCCTGCAGGCAGACAATGTCCGGCTGACTTTCGTTCAGCCACGCGACAAGGTTGTCGATCCGGGCGCGGACGCCATTGATGTTCCAGGTCGCGATTTTCATCGGAGACCGATCAGACAGAGAAGCTGGTGCCGCAGCCGCATGACGCGACGGCGTTCGGGTTGCGGATCTGGAACGACTGGCCCATCAGGTCGTCGACGAAATCGATCACCGAGCCACCCATGTAGATCAGCGACATTTCGTCGATGAGGATTGTGGCGCCGAGCTTCTCGATCGCCACGTCGTCGTCGTTCGAGCCCTCGACCAGATCGAACTTGTAGGAGAAGCCCGAGCAGCCACCGCCTTCGACGGAAACCCTGAGCGCCGACTTGCCAGGCTCCTTGGCGACGATCTTTGCAACGCGCGCGGCCGCGGCGTCGGTCACCTCGACACCCTTCATCGCGGTCTTCGCATCCGTGCCCATGGCCGTCACCTTGCGTTCGTCGGTTCCCCATAGGTATGAAGCGCGATAACCCAAGTCAACCAGCGGCGGACGGGCATGGCGGACGACCACACGGCCTTCGAGGGCATCGGCTTCGGCTATCGCCCGCGGGCGCCTTGCGCCAGCGATCCGGCCGCCTCGCGCGGCCGCTTCTATGACGAGCCTGAGAGCCAGACGCGCACGCCGTTCCAGCGCGACCGCGACCGCATTATCCATTCCACCGCCTTTCGCCGCCTCAAGCACAAGACGCAGGTCTTCATCGCGCATGAGGGCGACCATTATCGTACCCGCCTGACCCATTCGATCGAGGTGGCGCAGATCGCCCGCGCGCTGGCGCGGGCGCTGCGGGCCGACGAGGATCTGGCCGAAGCCGTTGCTCTGGTTCACGATTTCGGCCACACGCCCTTCGGCCACACCGGGGAAGACACCCTGAACGAGCGCATGAGGGCTTTCGGCGGATTCGACCACAATGCCCAGGCGCTGCGGGTCGTTACCAAGCTCGAGCGCCGCTACGCCGAGTTCGACGGGCTGAACCTGACCTGGGAGACGCTGGAGGGACTGGTCAAGCACAACGGGCCGCTGGTTGACGCTGCCGGCAAGGGCCTGAAGGGTCCGGTGCCGAAGTCGGTCCGCGACTACAACGAGCTTCATGACCTTCATATCGGGGAGTTCGCCGGGCTCGAGGCGCAGTGCGCGGCGATCGCCGACGACATCGCCTACAACGCCCACGATATAGACGACGGCCTGCGCTCGGGCCTGCTGACCCTCGACTCGTTGCACGAGGCGCGCCTTCCCGCGGACATCCTGCGCGAGGTGAGGGCGCTCTACCCGGGTCTCGACCCGGTTCGCACGACCCATGAACTGGTGCGGCGGCAGATCACCCGCATGGTCGAGGACGTCATCGTCAGTTCGCGTGCCCGCCTGACCGAGGCGGCGCCGGACAGCGCCGATGCCGTGCGCCGGGCGGGCAGGGCAATGGTTGCCTTCTCTGCCGGGATGGCGGAGCTGGAAGCCGAGCTGAAGGCGCTCCTCTACCGAAAACTCTACCGCAACCCAACCGTGATGGCGGTGCGGGAGAACGCGGATCAGGTGGTCCGCGATCTCTTCAACCGCTACATGGCTAATCCGGGGGAGATGCCCGAGGGCTGGCGCGGCGTGCTCGTCGACGCGACCGAGACGGTCAAGGCGCGCCACGTTGCCGATTTTCTGGCCGGCATGACCGACACCTACGCGCTGAAGGAGCACCGCAGGCTGTTTGACCATACTCCCGATTTGGGATAGCCCACCCGCCAATCGCGGCACTTGCGCGGAAATCACCGAACGGATTGCATGATGAACATATTCGCCGATTTCAACGCGCGGATCAAGAAAGCGGTTCAACAGATTGAACTGTCAGCAAAAGATGGCGGCGCTCTTGATCTCAGCCGCGTCACGGTCGAGCCGCCGCGCGACGCCACCCATGGCGATCTGGCCACCAATGTCGCGATGGTCCTGTCCAAGGCGGTCGGGGAGAATCCGCGCGCGCTCGCCGAGAAAGTCGCTGCGGCTCTCCGCAGCGACGGCGATGTCGCGTCCGTCGAGGTCGCCGGTCCCGGCTTCATCAACCTGCGCCTTTCGGACAGCTTCTGGCACGCCGCCTTGCAGACGATGCTCGCGGCCGGCCCGGACTACGGCCGCTCGCGGATTGGCGCCGGCCGCAAGACCAACGTCGAATATGTCTCCGCCAATCCGACCGGGCCGATGCATGTCGGCCATTGCCGCGGCGCAGTCGTCGGCGACGTGCTGGCCAACCTGCTCGCCTTCGCCGGCTACGACGTGACCAAGGAATACTACATCAACGACGCCGGCGTACAGATCGACGTGCTCGGCCGCTCGGTCATGCTGCGATACCGCGAGGCGATGGGCGAGCAGATTAGCGAGATCCCGGCGGGACTCTATCCGGGCGACTACCTGGTTCCGGTCGGCCAGGCTCTGGCGGCGGAATTCGGCGCCAGGCTCAACCAGATGCCAGAAGACGAGGCGCTGGCGATCGTCAAGGACCGCACCATCGACGCGATGATGGCAATGATCCGCGAGGACCTGGCGGCCCTCAACGTCAATCACGAGGTGTTCTTCTCCGAGCGCACATTGCACGCCGACGGGGGCCGGAAGATCCGCGCGGCCCTCAACGAGTTGACGATGAAGGGCCATGTCTACAAGGGCAAGCTGCCGCCGCCAAAAGGGCAGGTGCCCGAAGACTGGGAGGATCGCGAGCAGACGCTCTTCCGCTCGACCGAGATCGGCGACGACATTGACCGCCCGCTGGTCAAGTCCGACGGCGCCTACACCTATTTCGCAGCCGACGTCGCCTACATGTACGACAAATATGCCCGCGGCTTCAGGGAGATGATCTTCATCCTCGGCGCCGACCATGGCGGCTACGTCAAGCGCATGGAAGCTCTGGCCAAGGCCGTCTCGGACGGCGAGGTCCACCTGACCGTGCTGCTTTGCCAGTTGGTCAAGCTTTACCGCGACGGCGAGCCGGTCAGGATGTCGAAGCGCTCTGGCGAGTTCGTCACCTTGCGCGAGGTGGTGGACGAGGTCGGGCGCGATCCGATCCGGTTCATGATGATCTACCGCAAGAACGATGCGCCGCTGGACTTCGACTTCGCAAAGGTCACGGAACAGTCGAAGGACAATCCCGTCTTCTACGTGCAATATGCCTCGGCGCGCTGCCACTCGGTGTTCAGGCAGGCCGCAGAGCAGTTGGGCGCAGCGATTCCGGACCCCGCGACGCTTGCAGGCCATGCCCACAAGCTGACCGACGAGAGCGAGATCGCGCTGGTCAAGAAGCTGGCGGAATATCCGCGCCTGATCGAGAGCGCCGCGCTCGCGCAGGAGCCGCACCGGCTGGCCTTCTATCTCTACGAAGTGGCGACGGCGTTCCACGGCCAGTGGAACCGCGGCAACGACAATGTGGACTTACGGTTTGTTAAGGTTAACGACCGAGAATTGACCTATGCCAGACTCGGGCTGGTGCAGGCTGTTTCCGGCGTTATCTCGTCCGGCCTGGCGTTGATCGGAGCCGAAGCGCCCCGCGAAATGCGCTAGGTTTCGCCGGAACGACCTGTCACCATTTGCCCACATTGCGCTGGTACGGCCCCTTGTTCACGGCGTTTTCGCCGGAATGAGTACGAGTGTGGGAAGAAACCATGGCAAGTAACTCCGTCTTGAAATCAGCGCGAGAATCCGACTTCCACGACAGCGACCCCCTGGCTGAACTCAGCCGCATCATGGGCCTGGCGCGCGAGGATGCTGCCAATGCGGGCGCCGATTTCCAGATCGACCTTGAGCAGGAGTTGATGGGCGCCTTTTCGGACGATGAGCCACGCTCGCAGGCGAACGACGCCTTCGCCGCGGCGGCGCCCGTCGAGTCCGAGAACGAGTTTGACGAAGTCTTCTCCGATATCTTCGAGCAGGAAAGCTTCGACCAGCCGCTCGACCTGGCAACTGAAGAGCCGGTCGGAGACGAGGTCGTGGCCGACGAGGTCTCGATCGAGGATGACTTCGTCGAAGCCTTCGCTGCCGACGATTTCGTCCAGTCGGACCTTTCTCCGGCCGATGAGATGCAGGCCGCACCGGAGGAATTCGTGGCGGTCGAGAGCGGCCCCGAAGACGACCTGAGCGAGGACCTGAGCGAGCTTGAGACCGCCTTCCGCGATCTTGACGCCGCTGATGCGCCAGCCTTCGAGGCAGAGGTCCAGGATGCGCCGGAAATGGCCGCCGAGGCCTCCAGCGAGCCCGTGGCCGAGATGCCTCAGCCCGAGCCCGAAGTTCGGCCCGAGCTGCGTTTCGAACCCGCTCTGTCGCTTGAAGACGAACTGTCGGCGCTTCTCGGCGCATCGGCGATCGAACCGGTTGCCGAAATGCATGCCAGGGTAGCGGCCGAACCGGCAATGCCGGTCGCTGGCGACGCGGAGCTTGACGCATTCCAGCACGACGAGGCGATTGCGGCGGAGTTCGAAGCCGCGTTCGATGATGCTGCCCACGACGAAGTCGCGAGCGAGGAGCCTGCGATCCAGTTCGAGGAACCCGACCAGGCCGCCGACGAATGGACAGCCGAGCAGGCGGTAGATCTGCTCTTCGACGGCGATCAGGCCGACGAACTCCTGCCGAACCCGCTGTCCGTCGAGCATTTGCAGGTGGACGAGGAACCTGCGGCGCTGGCGGAAACCGAGCTGGCTGCCGAAGATTTCGACGACATTTCCTTCGACGATGTCGACCTCGATTTCGCGCTGAACGCCGAACCCGAACAGCCGCCCGTGGACGAGATCGTGGTCCCGCCGGCCGCGACACCCGAATTTGATGCCGCGGACGATCTTGAGTCGGCCATCGCTGGGTTCGGCGATGACAACGGCTGGACGCCGCCGCCGGCCGCGCCCGCTGCCGTCGTGACGCCTGCGGCCTATGCACCCATCGCCGCCGCGGCGCCGGCTGACTCCGTGGCCGAGACTCGCGCCGCCCCCGTCTCGACATTCAACTGGCAGACGCTGCGCAGCACGACCCCGACCCCGCTCGCCGCACGCGCGCCAGAGCCAGTCGCCCCGGCAGAGCCCGATTACGACGATGCCGATCCGTTCGCGGCTCTGGCCGCTCTGGCCGCCGCGCCGCCGATCATGAAGACGCTCTCGCGCACCAACCCGGTAGCCGTGAATCCGCCAGTGGCTGAGAGAGCCGCGCCACGCGCATTCGTTCCGCCGCAGCCTGTGCAGATGCCCGCGGCCACGGCGCCTGTTTTCACGCCGCCCGTCCAGCGGACCGAGCCGGTACAGCCGAAGCCTGTTGCCCCTGCCATGCCGCTCGGGCTGCGTCCGGCCCTGCCGGCTGCCGCGGCGGCTTCGGCCTTCACTGCATCGCTGCTCGCGGCGCGTCCGGCGGCGGCGCCCGCCGTCCCCAAACCTCCGGTTGCGCCGTCCCAACCCCTCATGGATGACGATTTTCCGGACCTCGACGAACTCCTCGACGGCGCCAACTTCGCACCGGACGTCGATACCGTCGATATCCAGGACGAAGCGGTCGCGCTTGCCGACGATTTCGACATTCCGGATTTCGATGCGGATGTGCTGACGCAGCAGCCGGCCCAATTCGACGATTTGGACGATGATTTCACCAGTGCCTTCAACCAGCTGTCGAATACGCTCGACCAGCGATCCAGCGCCCGCCCGGCGCCGCCGGCCGCGCCGACCTATTACGTTGAGCGCTCGGCGCCTGCCGCCGCGCCGCAGCTGGCATATGCGCCGGCCAGCTACGCGACAGACGATTACGACGCGCGGTTTGCCGGCTTCGATGCGTCGTTGACCGACCCCGATCCGTTTGCCGACAGTGATCAGTTTGCCGTCGATCCCTATGATCAGGACCTTCAGGAGGACGATGCCCCGCCACGGCGGAGTCGTGGCCTGTTGATTGGGGCGATCGTTGCGGGTGTCGCCATCGCCGGAGGCATCGGGGCCTATGCGCTTTCGTTCGGCGGAGCTGGCGGCGACGACGTTCCTGCCTTGGTCAAGGCCGATCCGACGCCCGTGAAGGTGAAGCCTGAAACGCCAGGCGGCGTTGTCGTGCCGAACCAGGACGGCAAGGTCTACCAGCAGGTTTCTGGCGCGCCGGCGCCGGCGCCTGCACAGGAAAAGCTGATTTCCACGGCCGAGGAGCCGATCGCACCGGCCGCTGCGGCTCCCGCCGCCGCGCCGGTCGCGGACGCGGCGCTGCCCGGCGTAGAGGCGTCGCAGGTGAAATCGGAAGAGCGCGTCACGCCCGCTGATACGGCCCAGACTCCGCCCGCCAGCCAGGAGGGAGCGGCCATCACGCCGAAGAAGGTCCGCACCATGATCGTGCGTCCCGATGGAACGCTGGTCGCCCGCGAGGAGCTCCCGGCAGCCCCGGCCGCAGCGACGCCGGCTCCAGACGCCGTCACCACGGGCATGACGCCGGTTCCTTCAGCCGCCGATCCGGCCACGATGGCTGCGGTCGAGCCGGCGACCGTACCTGTCCCATCAGCGGTTCCTGGCGCCCAGGACGACGTGTCGATCCTGCCTCCGGCTGATGAGGCGGAGACCGAGGGCGTCGCCACCCCGTCGGCGGCGGAAGTCATCATCCCCGCGCCGCGTCCGACAAGGACTGCTGCCCCGGCGGCCGAGCCAGTCCGCGCCGCGGCGCCCGAGCCGGCCAGAGCAGTGGCGCCTGAACCGGCCCGTCCCGCTCCGGCCCCAGAACCTGTCGTGGAAGTGGCTAGCGCCCCCGCGGCAGCGCCATCCAGCCTCTGGAGCGTCCAGATCGCGTCGCAGCCGACACGCGAAGGCGCCCAGGCTTCCTACGAGGATCTCGCCCGCCGCTACGGCAGCGTGCTCGGAGGGAAGGGCGTCAACATCGTTCAGGCCGAAGTCTCCGGCAAGGGCACGATGTGGCGCGTCCGGGTGCCGTCTGCTTCCAAGAACGATGCCAACATCCTCTGCGCCAAGCTGAAGACCGCCGGCGGAAGCTGCTTCGTCTCGCAATAGTCAACCTGACAGATCAGGTGAACGGGCGCCCTTGCGGCGCCCGTTTTCATTGGAGGCCGGCCCCCTTGTGGGAGTATCGACCGCCACGGCCTTTGCTTTATTGTCCTGCCATGACCGAATCAAAAGCCATGATCCTGGGTTGCTCCGGCCTGTCGCTCACGGCGGAGGAACAGAGCTTCTTCCGCGCCGAACGGCCGTGGGCGTTCATCCTGTTTGCCCGCAACGTGTCGGAGCCGCGGCAGATCCGCGATCTCTGCGCTGCCCTGCGTGACTGCGTCGGCCGGCCGGATGCGCCGATCTTCATCGACCAGGAGGGCGGACGGGTTCAGCGCCTGCGTCCGCCGCTGGCGCCAAACTATCCGCCGGGCTCCGCGCTCGGTGCTCTCTACAGGAGCGACCGAACGGCCGGGCTTCGTGCCGCGTGGCTGATGTCACGGCTGCATGCCTTCGACCTGCTCAAGTTCGGCATCACCGCAGATTGCCTGCCGGTGCTGGATGTCCCGGTCGAGGGCGCCCATGACGTCATCGGAAACCGCGCCTATGGCAAGGATCCGGAAATCGTTGCCGCCATGGGCAGAGCCGCCGCGGACGGCCTGCTCGCAGGCGGAGTACTACCCGTCATCAAGCACATTCCCGGCCACGGCCGCGCCTTCTCGGATTCGCATCACGCGCTGCCCGTCGTCGATACTCCGCTTGACGAGTTGCGTCGGCACGACTTTGCTCCGTTCAAGGCCAATGCCGGCTTCGGCATGGCGATGACCGCGCATGTCATCTACTCGGCGATCGACCCCGAGCGTCCAGCCACCACGTCGCCGGTCGTTATCCGCGACTACATCCGCGGCGAGATCGGTTTCGACGGCCTCTTGATGAGCGACGACCTGTCGATGAAGGCGCTTTCTGGGGATTTCGCCACCCGCGCCTCCGCAAGCCTTGCGGCGGGCTGCGATGTGGTTCTTCACTGCAACGGATTGATGGACGAAATGGCGCCGGTCGTCTCCGCGGTGCCCGTGCTGTCGGGCAAGGCACTCGACAGGGCCAGATTGGCGATGGAGCCTCTCGGCCGCAGCGATGGCGCGGACGAGGCGGCGTTGCGCAACGAATTCGCGGCCATGTTCGAGGCCGTGGCATGAGGATCGTGGGTGAACGAACGGACGGAGACAACGAGGGCTAGACCCACGCCGATGGACCGACTCTGGGCGGAGAATGACGATCTGCGCCCGGATGCCGACGAGGCATTGGTTGTCGATGTCTCGGGCTTCGAAGGTCCGCTCGATCTCCTTCTCCATCTCGCCCGCACCCAGAAGGTCGATCTCGCACGCATTTCCATCGTCGCGCTGGTCGAGCAATATCTCGTCTTCATCGACAAGGCTCGGAAGCTGAAACTGGAACTCGCCGCCGACTATCTGGTCATGGCGGCATGGCTTGCCTACCTGAAGTCGAAGCTGCTGATCCCCAAGCAGCCCGGCGACACCGAAGAGTCCGGCGAGGAGATGGCCGCGATACTGCAGTTCCGCCTCAAGCGCCTCGAGGCGATGCGGGACGCGGCGGCGCGGCTGGTCAACCGCAACCGGCTCGGCCGCGACGTTTTTGCGCGCGGCATGCCGGAAACGGTGATCGTCGAGACGACCAGCACCTACTCCGCCTCGCTCTACGATCTGTTGACCGCCTATGCGTCACAGCGCCAGCGCCAGGCCGTTACCAATGTCCGCATAGCGCGGCGCACGGTCTGGTCCTTGAAGGACGCGCGCGACATCCTGATGCGCCTGATCGGGCAGGTGAAGGACTGGACCGCGCTCGATCGGTTCCTGATAGAATATGTCGCGACGCCGCAGGAACGGGCGACGGCGATCGCGAGTTCCTTCGCGGCGAGCCTCGAACTCGTGCGCGAAGGCAGGCTCGAAGTGCGCCAGGAGGGCGCGTTCGCGCCGCTCTACCTGCGCGCCGGACCGAGAAGATTGGCCGAGGTGGCATCATGATTGACGGTGGAAACGCGGCCCTGTCCTACATGGACGACGAGGAACCGGACGCCGGGGAGTTCGGCGAGGTCTTCGACAACCCAGCATCCCGGCTTCATCTGGCCGAGACGGTGCGCATGGCCGAGGCGATCGTCTTCGCCTCGGCCGAACCGGTGTCCCAGAAGGCGCTCGCGGCACGGCTGCCACAGGGCAGCGACATTGCGGTCGTGATGGCGGAACTCGAGCGCATCTACGACAAGCGTGGCGTCAACCTCGTCCGCATCGGCGACGCCTGGGCCTTCCGGACCGCCGGCGATCTCGCGTTCCTGATGAACCGCGATGCTGTGCAGCAGAAGAAGCTGTCGCGCGCGGCGCTCGAAGTGCTGGCGATCGTCGCCTACCATCAGCCGGTCACCCGGGCCGAGATCGAGGAGATCCGCGGCGTCGAGACATCGAAGGGAACCCTCGACCTGCTGATGGAGACCAGCTGGATCCGCATGCGCGGCCGCCGCCGCACGCCCGGACGCCCGGTGACCTATGGCACGACCGACGCCTTCCTCGACCATTTTGGTATCGCCGAAGTGCGCGATCTTCCTGGCATGGAGGAGTTGAAGGGCGCAGGGCTTCTCTCCGGTCGCATGCCGTCCAATTTCCACGTGCCTACCCCGATGGCCGATCCGGGACTTCTTGCCGATGACGAGGACGAACTCACCGACATCGACCTCGAGGAACTCGGCCTGTTGACACCCAGGGGCGGGGATGATTGACCGGTCTCGCCGCGTGACTGGCGAGAGCGTGCCGAGGTTCGACGACTGATGACGAAAGCTGCGCAGACCGCAGCCCGGGTTCCCGCCGGGGTCACGTTCGCCGCGCGCCTGTCGTTCGAGAACATCTTTCATTCCTTCGCCGGCAACGGCGAGACCCTGTCGGACATCACGCTGACCGCGGAGCCCGGCGAGGTCCTGTGCCTGCTCGGCCCCTCCGGCTCCGGCAAGACGACGCTGCTGCGCATCGCGGCCGGCATCGAGAGCCAGACGTCCGGCCGGGTGGTGATGAACGGACGCGAGATCGCCGGGCCGAATGTCTTCCTGCCGCCGGAGAAGCGCTCGATCGGCCTCGTCTTCCAGGATTTCGCGCTGTTTCCCCACCTGACCATTCTTGAAAATGTCCGCTTCGGCCTGACCGCCATGTCGAAGACGGAAGCATTGCGCGAAGCGATGATCGCGCTGTCGCGCGTGGGGCTCGAGCAGTATGCGCAGTCCTATCCGCATGTGCTGTCCGGCGGCGAGCAGCAGCGCGTCGCACTCGCGCGCGCACTCGCGCCACGCCCTGCGGTGCTGCTGATGGACGAGCCCTTCTCCGGCCTCGATTCGCGGCTGAAGGACTCCGTCCGCGCCGAGACGCTGGCGATTTTGCGTGAAAGCCGCGCCACGGCGATCGTCGTCACCCACGACGCCGAGGAGGCGATGCGCATGGGCGACCGCATCGCGCTGCTGCAGGATGGAAAGCTGGTGCAGACGGGCAGGGCGGAGGAACTCTATGTTCGCCCCAACAGCCTGTTCGCCGCCGGCTTCTTTTCCGAGCTGAATGTGTTCGAGACGGAGATCGAGGGCGGCGTGGCCTCGACGCCGCTGGGCGCGTTTCCGGCGCCAGGGATCGCCGACGGCGCGCCCGTCTCTGTCGCGATCCGGCTCGGCGGCATTTCCGCCAATGAAAACAGTGGCGGCACACCGGCCCGGGTGATATCACGCCGCTTCCTGGGCGACGCCGAGCTGGTCGAACTGGCGGTTGACGGGGCGGGCTTTCCGGTGCGCGCGCGGATCAAGTGCGGCTCGGTTCCGTCGTCGAAGCGCGACATAACGCTCGCGATCAGGGAAAGCGACGTGCTTGTGTTTGAAAGACCGGGCAAAAGCGCTTAGATCAATGGAACGAATTCGTTTCGAAAGAGGATAGTCATGGGTTCCTTCTCGATATGGCACTGGCTGATCGTGCTCGTCGTCGTGCTGCTGCTGTTCGGCCGCGGCAAGATTCCGGAGCTGATGGGCGACATGGCCAAGGGCATCAAGAGCTTCAAGAAGGGCATGTCTGACGACGACGTGGCCGAGAACGCGAAGACTGTCGATCACCGCACGGACGAGACCGTGACGCCGGTCAAGGAAAAGGTCTCGAAGACCTGATCGGCGCGCAACGCTCGTTGCGCGCAACGGACTGGCCGGAGTAATCGCCATGCTGGATGTCGGCTGGACGGAAATGCTTGTGATCGCGATCGTGATGATCGTGGTCGTGGGGCCGAAGGATTTGCCCAAGATGCTGCGCACCTTCGGCAGGACCACCGCCAAGATGCGGTCGATGGCCGGCGATTTCCGGAAGCAGTTCGACGATGCGTTGAAGGAAGCCGAACTCGACGGCGTCAAGGATTCGCTCAACGACCTGCGCAGGATGAACCCGGCCGCCGACATCAAGAAGGCGCTGAACCCGATGGAGAAGGCCGCCGCCGAGGTGCGCGCCGGCCTGGAAGCCGCGCTGAAGCCGACGCCGCCGCCCACGCCTTCGCCGGTCGCCCACGCCGCCGAGCCGCTCAAGTCCGGCCCGGTCGCGACGTCGGGTGAGGCGGCTCCCGTCGTCACCGCGCCGCCGCCGGTTGCCGCCGCTGCTCCGGCGCCGGCTGTGGCAACTGCCGCCGCCACCGCGCCCGCCGCGAAAGCCGTCAAGACCCCGAAGGCGCCGGCCAAATCAACCGCATCGGCTTCGGCGACCAGGAAGCCTGCCGCGGCTGCGAAAAAGACCGGAACCAAGACGTGACCGCCAAAGACGACGACGACGACATCGAAAAATCGTCAGCGCCGCTGATCGAGCACCTCATCGAGTTGCGCACGCGGCTGATGTGGTCGATCGGCGGCTTCTTTGTCGCGTTCCTCGCCTGCTTCTTTTTCGCCAAGCAATTGTTCAACCTGCTGGTCATCCCCTTCCAGTGGGCGACGTCGTGGGCGGGTCTCGATCCGGACAAGGTCGAGCTCATCTACACCGCGCCGCAGGAGTTCTTCTTCACCCAGATCAAGCTGGGCATGTTCGGCGGTCTGGTGATCGCGTTCCCCCTGATCGCGGCCCAGATCTACAAGTTCGTTGCGCCCGGCCTCTACAAGAACGAGCGGGCGGCTTTCCTGCCTTTCCTGTTTGCCTCGTTCATCCTGTTCCTGCTTGGCGCGGCGCTGGTCTATTTCTTCTTCACGCCGATGGTGATGTGGTTCTTCCTGGCCATGCAGCAGACGGGCGGCGCCGGCGAGGTGGAAATCTCGCTGCTGCCCAAGGTGTCGGAATATCTCAGCCTGATCATGACGCTGATCTTCTCCTTCGGCCTGGTGTTCCAGCTGCCGGTGGTGACGACCCTCATGGCGCGGGTCGGCCTGCTGAGTGCCGCCGGCCTCGCCGACAAGCGCAAATGGGCGATCGTCATCGCCTTTGTCGTGGCGGCCGTGCTGACGCCGCCCGACCCGGTCAGCCAGATCGGCCTCGCCGTGCCGACAATCCTGCTCTATGAGCTGTCCATCATCCTCGCCCGCTGGGTCGAACGCGACCGCGAGAAGACGCGCCTGGCCAGGGAGAAGGCCGAAGCCGCGGAAGAAGCCAAGGCCGCGGCCGACGCCAAGCCCGCCGAGTAAACTTCTTCCGCGCGGCAGCCAGCGCCCGGCTCGAACCTCCGACCGCGCCATTGACGCGAATGGATGGCCTGTCCTAGCGTCAGGCGTGTCTGGGGGAGATCGCCGAAATGCGCGGCTGGCTTGCGAAACTGTCGCTCGTGCTGATGTTGCTCGGGATCGGAGGGCTGTCCCGCCCGGCCCTGTCCCAGGAGACCTTGCCCCCCGGCTGTTCGGCGACCACGCCGCTCGGGTGCTTCTACACGTCGGATCTGTTCTTCTCCGACATCCGCGTCGTGCGTCTGACCCTGACCGACCCCGCGCGCGGCGGCTACCAGCTGCCTATCCTGATCCGCTATCCGCATGACAGCGTCGGGCGCCGGCCGATCGTCATCTTCAACCATGGCGGCGAGCCGCGCGCCAGCGGGCGCGAAAGCAGCGTCGAGTGGAGCACGCTGCTGGCGGCGTCCGGCTATATCGTCATCCATCCCTCGCGCAATCCGATCGCCAATCCGACCCCCTTCGCCGCTCTCTGCACGGCCAATGGTGCGGTCGGCAACAATGGCTGCATCAGTTTCGTCAGCCACAGCATCTACGGCCCGCGCAACACCGACTTCATCATGAACAGTCTCGGCGCAATCCAGGCCAGCGCGCCGGCGCTGCTCGGGCGCTTCGATGCGTCGAAGCTCGCCGTCGCCGGCTGGTCGGCCGGGACGACTGTCGCCCTCGCGAATGCCGGCGCGACACGCCGGTTCAAGGAAGGCGGGCCGCTCTACAACCAGAAGTCAACGCGCCCGCTCGGCTTCATGGCGGTGGCGCCTTTCGGTCCCGACTATGCAGGATTCTACTATTCGCCGCTGTTCAACTATGGCGGGTTCCAAAGCGCCAGCTTCGACACGATCGACGAGCGGCCCTTCCTGTTCATCACGGGCAAGGGCGACTACGGCCCGGGCGTCGGCGTGGCCAACACGCCGGTGAAGAGCGAGGCACGCACGCTCGGCTGGCTGCGGTCGATGCAGGGGCGCAAATATCTGGCCTGGGACACCCAGGCCTACGCCAGCCACGGCACGATGAATGTCAGCGACTGCAACACGGTCGCCAAGCTGCATCATTGCGGCGGCATCAGGACCACGGGCCTTGCCTTCATGGACTCCGTGCTGCGCAACCGCCTTGTCGCCACCCGCTGGCTCGCCTCCGACGCGCTGAAGGTGCTGCTCGGCAACGAGATCGAGCTGCATCGCCGCTAGCCGGAAGCCCGCGCTCGACGCGGCACCTTGCCAATCCATCGCCATCGGTTTACCCGCTTGCGCTGAATTGTCGGAGCCGCCGCGCTCCGTCACGGCCCCCTTTGGCCGGCAAGCCAGGGGGGCGAACAGACGCAATCTTCGAAAGCTTGCCCCATGCTCGACATCAGATGGATCCGCGACAACCCCAATGCCCTCACCGAGGCGCTGGTGAAGCGCGGGCAGTCGCCGGAGGCAGCGGAATCGACCGTCGCCGACCTGATCGCCAAGGACGAAGCGCGCCGCGCGCATCTCGGCGAACTGCAGCTGAAGCAGGAGCGCCGCAACGCGGCGTCGAAGGAGATCGGCAACGCGATGCGCGCCGGCGACAGCGCCCGCGCCGAGGAACTGCAGGCCGAGGTGCGCAGCATCAAGGAATTCATCCAGAACGGCGAGGCGCGCGAGCGCGAGTTGGACAAGGCGCTGAACGACGCGCTGGCCGTCGTACCGAACATCCCGCTGCCGGACGTGCCGGTCGGCAAGGACGAGCACGACAATGTCGAGCTGCGCAACTGGGGCAAGGACCTGATCGCCGCGCGCCAGCCGCGCATGGGCAACAAGCCGAAGGAACACTACGAGATCGGCGAAGCGCTCGGCATGATGGATTTCGAGCGCGCGGCAAAGCTGTCGGGCAGCCGCTTCACGGTGCTCAAGGGCAAGCTGGCGCGGCTGGAACGGGCGCTTGGGCAGTTCATGCTCGACCTGCATACGGGCGAGCATGGGTATGAGGAGGTGCAGCCGCCATTGATGACAAACGCCAAGTCCATGTTCGGGACAGGTCAACTGCCAAAATTTGAAGAGGATCTGTTTCAGACCAAGAGCCTGCTGTTTTCTGCAGCAATGACGGAGATCGAAAGCGAACCTCATGAGATTTGGCTCGGGAAAGTCACACTCAAGGATCGCGCCCGACAGGCGATTTTCGACGAAGCGCAAACACGCGGGCGGACAATAATCAAGTCGATAGATAGGTCCGACGAGACTCGGCTGGAAGTTAATGCCGGTATGTATCTCATCCCCACCGCCGAAGTCCCCCTGACCAACCTCGTCCGCGAGGAAATCCTCGACGCCAAGACCCTGCCGCGCCGCATGACTGCGCTGACGCCGTGCTTCCGCTCGGAAGCCGGCTCCGCCGGCCGCGACACGCGGGGCATGTTGCGGCAGCACCAGTTCAACAAGGTCGAGCTCGTCTCGATCACCGATGCCGACACGTCCATCGACGAGCACGAGCGGATGACCGCCTGCGCCGAGGAGGTGCTGAAGCGGCTCGGCCTGCCGTTCCGCACCATGCTGCTCTGCACCGGCGACATGGGCTTCGGCTCGCGCAAGACCTACGATATCGAGGTCTGGCTGCCCGGCCAGAACGCCTATCGCGAAATCTCGTCCTGCTCGGTCTGCGGCGATTTCCAGGCCCGGCGCATGGACGCCCGCTACCGCGCAGCCGACGCCAAGGGCACCACGTTCGTGCACACGCTGAACGGCTCCGGCGTCGCGGTCGGCCGCGCGCTGATCGCGGTGATGGAAAACTACCAGAACGAGGACGGGTCGGTCACAATTCCTGAAGTTCTCCGGCCCTATATGGGCGGCATGGAAAAGATCGAGCGGGCCTGATGCGCATTCTCCTGACCAATGACGACGGCATCCACGCCGAAGGCCTCGCGGTGCTGGAGCGGATCGCCCGGACGATTTCCGACGATGTCTGGGTGGTGGCGCCCGAAACCGACCAGTCGGGCTTTGCCCACTCGCTGTCGATCTCCGAGCCGCTGCGGATGCGCAAGATCGGCGAGAAGCACTATGCGCTGCGCGGCACACCGACCGATTGCGTCATCATGGGCGTGCGCAAGATCATGCCCGCGCCGCCGGATCTGATCCTCTCGGGCGTCAATTCCGGCTCCAACATCGCCGACGACGTCACCTATTCGGGCACCGTCGCGGGCGCCATGGAAGGCACGCTGATTGGCATCCGCTCGATTGCGCTGAGCCAAGGCTACCAGTTCCACGACGACGGCCGCGTCGTGCCGTGGCGGACGGCCGAGACGCTCGCCCCGGACCTGCTGAAGAAGCTGATCGCGTCGGACCTGCCGAAGGGCGTGTTCCTGAACGTCAATTTCCCAAACTGCGAGCCCGAAGAAGTCCAGGGCGTCGAAGTGACAGCGCAGGGCAAGTATGTCCACGGCCTGTGGGTCGACGAGCGGAAGGACGGCCGCAACTTCCCCTACTACTGGCTGCGCTTCGGCAAGCAGATGCTCGACCCGGTCAAGGGCAGCGATATCCATGCGCTCGACGCCAGGCGGATTTCCGTCACGCCGCTGAAACTCGACCTCACCGCGCATGAAGCGCGCGAATCCCTTGCCAGGGTGCTTGGATGAACGTTGCGACAAGCGACCGGGAGTCCTTCGCGGCGTTCCTGTTGCGCGCGCGCGGGCAGGGGCTGAACGACAAGGGCATCATCGCCGCCATCGAGGCGACGCCCCGGCGCGGCTTCGTGCCTGGCCAGTGGCAGGCGCATGCCTGGTCCGACCGCATGCTGCCGATCGAATGCGGCGAAGCAATCGAGGGTCTCGACCTGCAGGCCAGGATCATCGCCTCGCTGGCGCTGGAGCCGTCGCACCGCGTGCTGGAAATCGGCACCGGCTCAGGCTTCACCGCCGCCATCATGGCCAGGCTCGCCGCCCGCGTGCTGACCGTCGAGCGCTACCGGACCCTGGTCAACCAGGCCCGCCAGCGCTTCGAGACGCTCGGCATCACCAATGTCTCGGCCCGCCATGCCGACGGTTCGGGTGGCGTGCCGTCCGAAGGGCCGTTCGACCGCATCGTGGTCTGGGCGGCGTTCGAGACGCTGCCGCGCAACTTCGTCGATCAGCTGTCGAGCGGCGGCATCCTGATCGCGCCGCTCGGCGTGGCCGAATCCGAGCAGAAACTGGCGCGCCTGACCAAGGTCGGCAGCCGCTTCGACCGCGAGGACATTGCCACGGTCCGGCTCCAGCAGCTGATCCATGGCGTCGCCGCCGCAATTTGAACTAATTTTTCTCAAGGCGGCCCGCAACTTAACCGACCAGTAAGATTAACGCGGTTTAATCATGCCAGTTCAGTAATCGGTGTGAGTGGGTGTGGTCATGCGGTTCGGGTCCTTGCAGCAAAGCCGGCGCATTCTTGAGCGCAGCGCAGCCCTGATAATTGTCGGCGGACTGACCGCCGGCTGCAGCTCCGGCGTCTCCCGTTTCACCGATGGGATGTTCACCGGATCGACGCAGAACCAGCGCTCGATCATCCGCGAGGACAATCAGCCATTCCCCGGCGATGTTGCCAAGGCGGCGCCCGTCGATGGCAGCCACACCGGTTCTGTCGCCCGCGCCGCCGTCGAGCCGCAGCCGGTCACCCGCTCCTCGCTGCCGCCCGTCCAGAGCGCCCCCGCAAAGCCCGCTCCCGTCCAGGTTTCCGCGCCAGCCCTGGACAGGACGCCGACCGGTTCGGTTGCCGCCGCGCCCGCTCGCCCCCCGGTGTCCGACGACGCGCACCAGGGCTGGTCGCGCGCCGGCGGCACGCAGGTGACGCTGAAGGAAGGCGAGACGCTCTACAACCTGTCGAAGCGTTTCGGCGTGCCGGTCAACTCGATCATGCAGGCGAACGGCATCGCCGACGCCGGCTCCGTGTCCGTCGGCCAGCAGATCGTCATCCCGACCTATGTCTATTCCGCCAAGGCCCCGGTGTCCGCGCCCGACAACACGAAGCAGGTCGCCGACGCGAAATCCTCGCGTGGGCTGAAATCCGACCTGCCGGTCAAGGACGTTCCGCGTCCGACGCAGAAGCCGGACAATGTCGCCGTTCTGCCGCAGCAGCCGAAGGTCAAGGAGCCCGAGCCCAAGGCGCAGACCGCCGACAACGCAATCGCTCCCGCTTCTCCCAAGCCGGCGGCGGAGAAGGGCGGCTACACCGTCGTCTCCGGCGACTCGCTCTATGGCATCGCCAAGAAGACCGGCGCGAAAGCCGCCGACATCCGCAAGGCCAACGGCCTGAACGAAAGCGCGGCGCTGAAGATCGGCCAGAAGCTGGTCATCCCGGCCACCGGCCAGCAGGTCGCGGCCGCGCCGCAGGGCGTCGATCCGATCACCACCGGTTCTTCCGGCCCGGCGAAGAAGGCCGACAAGCCGGCCGGCGCCGCGCAGCTGGCCACCTACACGCCGCCGAAGCGCGACGACAAGCAGATCAAGGACGCTGAAGCCGCCAGCGACGCGACGGCGCCCGACTCGACCGGCATCGGCAAGATGCGCTGGCCGGTCCGTGGCCGCGTCATCGGCACCTATGGCAATTCCAGCGGCTCCGGCGTCAATGACGGCATCGACATCGCCGTGCCGGAAGGCACCCCGGTGAAGGCCGCCGAGAACGGCGTCGTCATCTTTGCCGGCGACGGTTTGAAGGATTTCGGCAAGACGGTCCTCGTGCGGCACGCCGATGGCAAGGTCACCGTCTACGGCCACACCAGCGAGCTCAAGGTCAATCGCGGCGATACGGTCAAGCGCGGCCAGGAGATTGCCCGTTCTGGCATGTCCGGCAAGACCGACACGCCAAAACTGCATTTCGAGGTCCGCGAGGACTCGAACCCGGTCGATCCGCAACAGTTTCTCGAATAGCCAGGAAGAGCCTTAGCGCGTCGTTTCGACCTCCAGCCCGCCGCGCCACTTCACCGCCGCCCTGCCTTTACCACCGCTCAGGCCTCGTCCGGAGCAGCGATAAGGGCAGGGCGGTTTTTCATTTCAGGTCTGGAGCCGCTTTCCGAGTCGCCCGGCCAGATCCTGGATGAACTGCCACGCCACCCGGCCCGACCGGCTGCCCCGCGTCGTCGCCCATTCCAGTGCTTCCTGGCGAAGCGTGTCGGCATCCATCTCCAGCCCGAAATGACCGACATAGCCATCGATCATCGCCAGATACTCGTCCTGGCTGCACTTGTGAAAGCCGAGCCACAGTCCGAAGCGATCGGACAGCGACACCTTCTCCTCCACCGCTTCGGATGGATTGATCGCCGTCGAGCGCTCGTTCTCGATCATGTCGCGCGGCAGCAGGTGCCGGCGGTTCGACGTGGCGTAGAGGATCACATTGTCCGGACGACCTTCGACGCCGCCGTCGAGCGCCGCCTTCAACGACTTGTACGAGGTGTCGTCATTGTCGAACGACAGGTCGTCGCAAAACAGGATGAAGCGGAACGGCGACGCCTTCAGCAGCGCCATCAGCCTCGGCAGCGTCGAAATATCCTCGCGGTGGATCTCGATCAGCTTGACCTGACCCGCCGATTCGGGCGCTGCGTTGGCGACCGCGTGGGCGGCCTTGACCAGCGACGACTTGCCCATGCCGCGTGCGCCCCACAACAGCACGTTGTTCGCCGGCAGGCCCTTCGCGAACCGCGTGGTGTTCTCGACCAGGATGTCGCGGACCCGGTCGACGCCCTTGATCAGGCCGATGTCGACGCGGCTGACCTTGTCCACCGGCGCGGGGTAGCTCCGCTCCGGATCCCAGACGAAGCATTCGGCCCGCCCGAACTCGGCCGGCGGCGGCGGCGGAACCGACAGCCGCGTCACCGCTTCGATCAGGCGGTCGAGCCTGGCGTTGAGAGAATCATCGGTCATTTCGGTCATGCAAAGCCTTGCTGGGCTGGGTTTGGGCGGCCTGACGCGGCATAACACGCGGATTCGGCCCGGAAAAGCGACCGCGAGCCTGATTGGCGCAGTTGCATTGACGGTGCCAGCGACTATATTCCGCCCACCTTTGGCTGGCCCGTCTGACCGGCCGTTTTGTCATTTTCGGGAGTTGTTCATGTTCGTCACACCGGCATTCGCGCAGACGGGGGTTGGCGGCGCGCCAGACATGCTGATCAGCATTCTGCCGTTCGTCCTGATCTTCGTGATCATGTATTTTCTGATCATCCGCCCGCAGCGCGCGCAGCTGAAAAAGCGCGAGGAAATGCTGAAGAACATCCGCCGCGGTGATCAGGTGGTCACCGGCGGCGGCCTGATCGGCAAGGTGACCAAGGTCATCGACGAGCGCGGCGAACTCGAGGTCGACCTCGGCGGCAATCTCAAGGTGACCGCGTTGCGCGCGACCATCGCCGATGTGCGCGCCAAGGGCGAACCTGTCGCTAACCAGAACGCGAAGTCCTGAGTCCAGGCCGGCGGGGCCATCCGCCGGCTAGCCGGAAAGTAACGCCATGCTTCATTTCACGCGCTGGAAAACCATCCTGATCTGGTTGACGGTCGCTGCCGGCGTTCTTTTCGCCAGCCCGAACCTGTTCCCGCAGCAGGTGCTGGACGCGCTGCCGTCCTGGATGCCGAAACGCCAGATGACGCTCGGCCTCGACCTGCAGGGCGGTTCCCACATCCTGCTGCAACTTGACCGCAATGACCTTGTCGAGGAGCGGCTGGAGACAGCGCGCAACGACATTCGCGGCGCCCTGCGCGATGCCCGTATCGGCTACACCGGCCTCTCCGGCACCGCCAACTCGGTCCAGGTGCGCATCCGCGAGGCCGCGGACGTGGAGAAGGCCAAGACCGCGCTTGAATCGATGATCGCGCCTATCGCGTCCGGCCTGTTCACCGGAGGCTCGGTCACCGAACTCGATTTCGACGAGCCCGAACCCGGTCTTCTGCGCTACACGCTGACGGACGAAGGCATCAATTACCGCATGAGCTCCGCGCTCGAGCAGTCGATTGAGGTCGTCGGCCGCCGCGTCAACGAGCTCGGCACGACCGAGCCCATCATCCAGCGTCAGGGTTCGGACCGTATCCTCGTCCAGGTGCCCGGCCTGCAGGATCCGGACCGCCTGAAGGACATTCTCGGCCAGACCGCAAAGCTGACCTTCCAGATGGTCGACCAGACCATGCCTGTGCAGGACGCGATCGAAGGCCGCCCTCCGGCCGGTTCGGTCGTCATGTATTCCACCGACGATCCGCCCGAAGCCTTCCTGATCGAGACCCGCGTCATCGTCGCGGGCGAAAACCTCGTCGACGCCCAGGCGACCTTCGACCAGCGCACCAATGAACCGGTCGTCTCCTTCCGCTTCGACAACCGCGGAGCGACGCTCTTCGGCCAGGCGACGCAGCAGAACGTCGGAAAGCTGTTCGCCATCATTCTCGACAACCAGGTCATCTCCGCCCCTCAGATCCGCGAGCCGATCCTCGGCGGAACCGGCCAGATATCCGGTAATTTCACCGTTCAGGGAGCGAACGACCTCGCCGTCCTGCTGCGCGCCGGCGCGCTTCCGGCAACGCTGACCATCATCGAGGAGCGCACGGTCGGTCCGAGCCTCGGCGCCGACTCGATCGCCGCCGGCCAGTTCGCATCGATCATCGCCGGCATCCTCGTGCTGTCGTTCATGGTCATCGCCTACGGTTCGCTTGGCGTCATCGCCAACATCGCGCTCGTTGCCAACGTCGCGATGATCATCGCCGTCCTTTCGCTTCTCGGCGCGACCCTGACGCTGCCCGGCATCGCCGGCATCGTGCTCACCATGGGCATGGCGGTCGACTCGAACGTCATCATCTACGAGCGCGTCAAGGAAGAGCGGCGAAGCGGCCGGTCGATCGTCCAGTCGCTCGACGCCGGTTTCTCGCGCGCGCTGGCGACGGTGGTAGACGCCAACATGACGACGCTCATCGCGGCCGTCATCCTGTTCTACCTCGGCTCGGGCCCAATCCGCGGCTTCGCGGTGACTCTTGCGATCGGCATCGTGACGACGGTCTTCACCGCCTTCACGCTGACCCGCTGGATGATCGCGCTGTGGCTGCGCCGGACCCGTCCCACCGAAATGCCGCAAGGCTTCGTCAAGCTCGTGCCGGACGACACTACGGTGCCCTTCATGTCGTGGCGCAGGATCGCCTTCGCCTTCTCGATCGTCACGTCGATCATCTCCGCCGTTCTCTTCATGACCGTGGAAATGAACTACGGCATCGATTTCCGCGGCGGATCGTCCATCGAGGTCAAGGCTCTGCAAGGGCAGGGCGACGCGGCCGACATCCGTGCGCGCCTCGGAGAGCTCAATCTCGGCGACGTCCAGGTCCAGGCCATCGGGGCGGCCGGCGAGTATCTGATCCGCATCGAGGGTCAGAACCTGGGCGACAATGCCGAGCAGAGCGTGGTCGAAAAGGTCCGCGGCGATCTGGCGGCGGACTATGAATTCCGGCGGATCGAATCGGTCGGTCCGACCGTGTCGTCCGAACTCGCCTGGGCCGGCACGATCGGCGTCATCGCCGCGATGTTCGCCATGCTGCTCTACATCTGGTTCCGGTTCGAATGGCAGTTCGGCCTCGGCGCCATCCTGACGACCGGCCACGACGTTGTCCTGATGATCGGGCTGTACGTGGCGTTGGGCCTCGAGTTCAACCTCTCCAGTATCGCCGCGATCCTGACCGTCGTCGGCTACTCGATCAACGACACGGTCGTCGTCTACGACCGTGTGCGGGAAAATCTGCGTCGCTACAAGAAGATGCCGATCGATCAGTTGCTCGACCTGTCGATGAATCAGACCCTGTCGCGCACCTTCCTGACCGGCATCACGACCCTGTTCGCGCTGACCGCGCTCTATCTGTTCGGCGGCGAGGTCATCAGTTCGTTCACGCTCGCCATGATCTTCGGCATCGTCGTCGGCACCTATTCGTCGATCTTCATCGCGGGTCCGCTCCTGATCCTGTTCAGGCTGCGTCCGGACATGTTCGAGCGCGACGAAAAACCACTGGCGAAGCAGGACGCCGGGCCTGCGCCCACCAAGGCCTGACCAAGTGGCGCCGCCGGCTGGACCGGGCATCATCGTGCGGGAAGCGCACTTCCCGGGCCGCGCGCCGATCGACGCCTACGGCAATGGCGGCTTCCGCTTCGCCGGAATGTCGCATCGCGGCTCGATCCTCTGCCTGCCGTCGGGCATTCACGGCTGGGAGCCGCGCGATCCCGCCGCGCTGGACGAAACGGATTTCGACAAGCTGATCGCCGAGAGCGCAGATATCGAGATTCTTCTCGTCGGCATGGGCCCGGACCATCGGCCCCTGCCAAAGCTGCTTCGCGAGGCGCTGCGCGCGCGGAAAATTTCCGCCGACCCGATGTCGACCGGCGCCGCGGTGCGCACTTTCAACGTGCTGCTTGCCGAAGACCGAGCGGTCGCCGCCGCGTTCATCGCCGTCGACTGAATGGACGAGCGCGCCCAACAGCTCGGCGAGATCGTCCGCAAGGCCGCCGCCGACCGCTATCTCAGCGTACTCTACGCGCCGGAGGACAAGCGCGAAGCGTTGCTCGCGCTCTATGCATTCGATGCCGAAATCTCCCGCATCCGCGACATGATCTCGGAGCCGATGCCCGGCGAGATCAGGCTGCAATGGTGGCGCGACGTGATCTCTGCCGCGACGCCGGAAGCGGCGGGCGGTCATCCGGTCGCCGCCGGGCTGGTCGAGGCGATCCATACTCACAAGCTGCCGCTTGCTGCGTTCGGCAATTATCTCGATGCCCGTATCTTCGACCTCTACGACGATCCGATGCCGGGCCGGACCGAACTCGAAGGCTATTGCGGCGAGACCTCGTCGGCCGTGATGCAGCTTGCGGCTCTTGTCCTCGATCCGCCGTCAGCTGTAAGTTCCGCCGAACTCTCTGGCCACGCCGGCTGCGCCCAAGGCATCGCCGCCCTGATCCGTGCCATGCCGCTCCACCGCGCGCGCGGCCAGTGCTATGTCCCCGCCGAAATCCTAGGCGCTGCCGGCCTCGACCGTGCAGCGTATCTATCGGGACAGGAACGCCCGGCCATGCGCGCCATTGTCGACGCCATGGCGTCGCTGGCGCGCGAGCATATGCGCGCTTTCGAGGCCGGCGCCCCGCGCATGCCCGAATCGCTCCGCCCTGCCTTTCTGCCGCTCGCCGTCATCCCGGCCTGGTTCGACCGGATCGAACCGGACCGCGCCTGGCGAACACCGGCGCCGGAGCCTTCCGCGTTGCGGCGGCACTGGCTGATGTTCCGCCGCGCGGGCAAGGGTTGGTGACCCCGGATCTTTGACGTAAACGTCAATGATGCTATGGCTGACACGGGAGACCCGCAGCCGGCGGGCGAGTGGGAGGGAAACGGCATGAGCCTGCCCGTGCTTGTCGCCGTCGTGGCTGTCGGAATCGCCGCGATCGTCCTCGCTATCCATCTGACCGGCGGCAGCGCGATTGCCCTGATCGGCAGCGAGTCGATCGCAAGGGCGCGATTCGCGGAGGATTTCCCGGACGAGCAGATTGCCGCCGTCCACGTGACCGCCGATCGCCGGTCGGCCTGGCTCGAACTCGGTCAGGGCCGCGTCGGGCTTGTCCATTCCATCGGCGCGCGTTTCCTGACGCGACTTCTCGGGCCGGCCGATATCGTGTCAGTGCGTCGGATTGGCGAAACCGGACTGCTGCTGCGGACCGGCGACATCACCTTTTCCCGTGGCAGGTTCGACTTCGCCGATGCCTCCACGGCCGGCCAAATTGCAAGCCTGCTCCAGCCGAACGACGCCCGCTCGAACGAGGACGCCTGATGAGCGACTATTCCTTTCCCAACATCACCCAGATCGCGATCCCGTTCTTCGTCCTGGCGATCCTGATCGAGCTTTGGCTGATCCGGACCGGCCGCGCCAGGGGCGAGTTCGAAACCCGCGACGCGCTGACCAGCCTGCTGATGGGCACCGGCAATGTCGTCGCCGGCCTGCTGCTCGGCTTCGTCTCGTTCTCGGCGCTGCTGTGGCTGTGGCAATACCGCTTGTTCGACCTCGGCCTGTCTGTTTGGGTCTTTGTCGCGGCCTTCCTGCTCGACGACTTCCGCTACTACGTCTACCACCGTATCGCGCACCGGGTCCGCTGGGTCTGGGCCGAACACGTCAACCACCATTCCAGCCAGCACTACAACCTCTCCACCGCGCTGCGGCAAAGCTGGACCGGTCTGTTCACCGGCATGTTCGTGCTGCAGGCGCCGCTGGTGTTGCTCGGCTTCCATCCGGCTGTGATCATCTTCGTCTTCGGCTTCAATCTCGTCTGGCAGTTCTGGATCCACACCGAGACGATCGGCAGGTTGCCGCGCTGGTTTGAATTCGTGTTCAACACGCCATCGCACCACCGCGTCCACCACGCCACCAATGCGCGCTATCTCGACGCCAACTATGCCGGCACGCTGATCATCTGGGACCGGATGTTCGGCACCTTCGTGCCCGAAGCCGACGAGGACCGGCCACGCTACGGCATTGTCAAGAACATCGGCACTTTCAACCCGGTCAAGGTGGCCTTCCACGAATGGATCGGCATGTTCAAGGACGCCTCCGCGCCCGGCCTCACGTTCAGCCAGCGCCTAGGCTACCTGTTCATGCCGCCCGGCTGGAGCCACGACGGCTCGCGCCAGACGTCGGAAAGCCTGAAGGCGGATTATGTCCGGCGCAATCTCGGCGAGGCGGGCAAACCGGGGTTGCCGTGCAGGGCGGGTGCGCAGCCGGCTGAGTGATCAGCCCTTCAGCAAATCCGCGAATCGCGCCTCGCTCTTTGCCATTTTCGCCTGGATCGCCGTCATGAGTTCGTCGGCGCGCAGCATGCCGCCGTTCCACGTCGCGATATAGTCCAGCCCGTCCGCGACGGAATGGTCGCGCGCATAGGCGAGGTTGCGCTTGATGCCGGCGATTGCCAGCGGCGATTTCCTGGCGATTGAATGCGCCAACTCGCTGGCCGCCGCCAGCAGTGTATCGCGGTCGGGCAGCACGTTCGAAACCAAGCCGATTGCCTTCGCCTCGTCAGCCTTGAACCGGCGACCGGTATAGGCGAGTTCCGCCGCGACCGAGGGCGCGATAAGCTTTGGCAGCCGCTGCAGCGTACCGACATCGGCCGCCATGCCGATGTGGATTTCCTCGACGGCGAAATAGGCGTCCTCGGCGGCTATCCGCAAGTCGCAGGCGGTGATCAGGTCGATCCCGGCCCCGATGCAGGCGCCGTGCACGGCCGCGATGACCGGAAAGCGCGCCCGCTCGACGGCGTTGATCGTGTCCTGCAACCGGAGCACCATGTCCCGCATGGCATAGGCGGCGCGACCGGGCTCGTTGTCGAAAAGCTTTGCGATGTCGGTGAACGCCGACAGGTCCATCCCGCCAGTGAAGTGTTTGCCCTCGCCTGAAATAACCGCAACGCGAACCGACATGTCCTGCCCCAGCGCATCGAGCAGCCGCGGCAAGTCGGACCAGAAGTCGGGCGTCATGCCGTTCGCCTTTTCCGGCCGGTTCATCGCCAGATGCGCCACCGGTCCGTCGCGCGTCACACGGAAAAAGGTGCTCTCCAAATCAAACCCCTCCTGCGTGCCGCTATTCAGCCGCGACCCTTGTCGTTTCGGCCCCTGCCAGCCACGCCCGGCAATCCGCCAGCGCGCGTCCCGTCATCGCCTTCTTCCGCGCGATCGACTTGTCCTTGCCCCTGAACCGTCCTTCGAAATCGTCGGGCTTCAGCTTGGTGCCGGGGTCGAGTGGGGGGAACAGGCCGAAATTGACGTTCATCGGCTGGAACGAGCGTTTGCCCGGTTCGTCGTCGGAGACGATATGGCCGCCGGTGATGTGGTTCAGCAAGGCGCCGAAGGCAGTGGTGATCGGCGGCAAAGCGGGCGCGCGGCCGAGCCGCGCGGCGGCGGCGAACCGGCCGGCAAGCAGCCCGATCGCCGCGCTCTCGACATAGCCTTCGCAGCCGGTGATCTGGCCGGCGAAGCGCAGCCCGGGCCGCGCCTTCAATTGCAGGTCGGGTCCGAGCAGCGTCGGCGAGTTGATATAGGTGTTGCGGTGCAGGCCGCCGAGGCGGGCGAATTCGGCATTCTCCAGCCCGGGGATCATGCGGAAGATCCGTGTCTGCTCGCCATGCTTCAGCTTGGTCTGGAAGCCGACCATGTTGTAGAGCGTGCCCAGCGCATTGTCCTGCCTGAGCTGCACGACGGCGTAAGCCTTCACCGTCGGGTTGTGCGCATTGGTTAGGCCCATCGGCTTCATCGGCCCGTGCCGCAGCGTCTCGACGCCGCGTTCGGCCATCACCTCGACCGGCAGGCAGCCGTCGAAATAGGGTGTGCCCTCCCATTCCTTGAACTCGGTCTTCTGGCCGGCGTTCAGCGCGTCGACAAAGGCGAGATACTGCTCCTTGTCCATCGGGCAGTTGATGTAGTCCTTGCCGGTGCCGCCGGGCCCGACCTTGTCGTAGCGCGACTGAAACCAGCAGATGTTCATGTCGATCGAGTCGAAATGCACGATGGGCGCGATCGCGTCGAAGAAGGCGAGCGAATCCGCCCCGGTCAGGCCCGAAATGGCTTCAGCCAGCGACGGCGCCGTCAATGGACCGGTGGCGATGATCGCCTGATCCCAGTCAGATGGAGGCAGGCCGGTGACTTCCTCGCGAACGATCGAAATCAGCGGATGCGCCTCGATTTTCGCCGTCACAGCCGCCGAGAACCCGTCGCGGTCGACCGCCAGCGCGCCGCCCGCCGGCACCTGGTGCGCGTCGCCGGAGGCCATGATCAGCGAACCCGCCAGCCGCATCTCGGCATGCAGCAGGCCAACGGCGTTGGTCTCGGCGTCATCGGAGCGGAACGAGTTGGAGCAGACGAGCTCGGCCAGGCTGTCGCCCTTGTGCGCGTCGGTGCCGCGCACCGGGCGCATTTCGTGCAGCACGACGGGCACTCCGGCGTTGGCGACCTGCCAGGCGGCCTCTGATCCGGCAAGCCCGCCGCCGACGATGTGGACTGGTTTTGCGTTCATGCGTGCTGAAATAGTCCGCGGAGGCTGAAAACACAACGTTCCGTCCAGCCGGACCGGTTGCGCGGCGTCTGGCTGCGCTTTACCGTCGACCGCATGCTTCCAAGAATCCTGATTCCCCTGGCTCTCACCTCAATCGCGGCCTTGTCCGGCTGCATGTCATCGACGTCGAATCTCTCGCACGTCAACAAGGCCACCACGGCGACAACGCTCGCGGTCTGTCACGGTTTCGACTGCCGCAACCGCACCAAGCTCGCCTTGAGCAGCGCCGACGCGGGCCGGTTCTCCGCCATCATGGCGCGCGGCAAGGCATCGGCAAAGGCCGAGCGCCAGGCGATTGCGTCGGCCGTCAGCTACTTCGAGAAGCGCTCAGGCGAGGCGATCGGCATCCGCGACACGGCCAAGTCGACACTCGCGCAATCGGGCCGCATGGGCCAGATGGACTGCATCGACGAATCGACCAACACGCGCACCCTGATGCTCTATCTGCAGGGACGCGGACTGATCCGGCACCACAAGGTTGAATCGAACGTCTCCCGCGGCTTCTTCGCCGACGGCCGTTATCCGCACTCGACGGCGGTGCTGCGCGAGAAGACGGGTGAAAAATGGGCGGTGGACAGCTGGTATGAGCCGATGGGCGGCGCCCCGGACATCATGCCGCTGCAGGAGTGGCAGGCGCGCGGCGTCATGGGCGAGCGCTGATCGGTCGAACGGCGCCAGACGAATTTCAGACGCGGATAGGGGAAACCGTCAACCGGAAACGACAACACCCGCCGGGGGAGGAGGTCCGGCGGGTGTCGCTTGAGTGGCTTCAGCTCGGGAGGAGGAGAGCTTCGGCCGTATCTCTCAGAGCCTGGGAGGAGGTAGGCCCTGTCGAGATTTCGGTTTTCGTCAGACCGACTTGCGGGCGACGAAGGGGATTTCGCTGCGGTTGATTCCGAGGTCGGTCAGCTCGCGGTTCGACAGGCGGCTCAGCTCGGAAACGGTGTCCCGGTAGCGGCGCCAGTTGCGGTAGTTGCGGATGATGTTCATTTTCGTGCTCGTTTCGTCTTTGGTTCGGATTTGTCTGTCTTCGTTACGAATGGAAGATAGGGACGGGAGGGCCCGTTTCAAAGAGCGAATGTTGCATGGCAGCAATGCAGATTGTGCATTGCACCATTAACGGCCGTTAACCTGGGCCGCGAAAGCGCCTCAATCGCGCCGTTGCGTTTGCGGGGCTGGGCGACATTGCGCGGATACGCGACGGCGGTTCTTGTCACCTGGAACATGGGGGTTGAAATGGCCGGATACGCCGAAAAGGTCGGACGCGACATCGCGCGCTGGGAACGCGACGGACTGGTGTCGAGGGATGTCGCCATTCGCCTGCTCGAAGACGTCCATGCCAGCCATGGCAAGGGTATCGGCTTCGGCCAGGTCCTCGCCGTCATGGCCGCGCTCTTGATGTCGGCGGCGATCCTGATCCTGATCGCCGCTAACTGGGAAGAGATCCCGCGGATCGGTCGCGTCGGCGCCCTCTTCGCCATCATCGCGGGCGGCTATCTCGGCGGCGCGGTGCTGAAGTTGCGCGATCATGATGCGCTGGGCGAGGCCCTGTGGCTCATCGCTGCTGCCGCGTTCGGCGGCTCGATCGCACTGATCAGCCAGATGTACCACATCTCCGGCGACGAGACGCAGGCCATCCTGGTCTGGTGCATCGGCACGGCCATCGCCGCCGCGGCCTTGCGGTCGCCGATCCTCGCGGCTGCTGCGGTCTGCCTCTCCGCGGTCTGGGTGTCCTGGCCGCAGTTCCATTTCAGCCTCGACGTCAATCTCTGGTATCCGCTGCTGCTGGCGGCGCTCTGGGCGCTCGCCGTCTGGACCCGCAGCGTTCCGGCGCGCTACCTGATCCTGCTGGCGCTGATCGGCTATGTCACCACGCTCTACGCCGACACCGGCTGGCTGATCATCCCAGTCGCGCTCGCAATCGTCTCGGCGGCGGTCTTCTTCGCGACCGTCCGCCTTCCCGACCTTGCCCAGCGCCTGACGGGCCTCGAGGACGGCCTGTCGGCCATCGCGCTGATCGGCTTCCTGACGGGCATGTTCACTGTCCAGGTCGTTTTCGCGGACACGGCGCACTTTGCCTGGCTGGCGGCATTGACCTTCGCGGCGATAGCGGGCGCACTGGTGACGGGCGGAAGGGCAGGGCGCAAGGTGCGCTGGCTCGCCTATCTCGGTTTCGCTGTCGAGATTTCCGCCGTCTACATCGCGACCGTCGGCACCATGCTCGGCACCGCCGGCTTCTTCGTGCTGGCGGCGATCGGCCTCGGCGTACTCGCCTTCATCATCATCCGCGTCGAGCGCCGCATGGCGGCGCCTGCGCCGACACAGGGAGCCGCATGATGAACAGACCCGGCATCCTTCTTCTCGCCGCCGCGGCTGTCGCCGCGCTGCAGATCGGCTTCCTCTCCTGGAGCATCGCCGGCCGCGCGGCCATCCTGCGCGACGGGCAGGAGGTCACCCTCAAGGTTCTACCGGTCGATCCGCGCGACCTGCTGCGCGGCGACTACGTGCGGCTCGGCTACGACATCTCGACTGTCCCGGCAGCCCAGTTCCTGCCGCCGCTCAGCGGCGATGGCGACTATGTCGAGCGCCCGATCTGGGTCCAGGTCAAAAGGCAGGATGATGGCTTCTACAAGCCTAAATGGGCGGCGTTCGACCGCGCTGCCCTGCCTGCGGCGCAAGACGGCGAAGTCGTCCTCCGCGGCATTGCCGCAGGCGCCCCATCGGCGACCGGAACCGCCGCCGTCGAATACGGGATCGAGCGCTTCTACCTGCCCGAAGGCGAGGGGCTCGAGATCGAGCGCGACATGCGCGAGCGCAGCTTCTCGATCGTCGCCGCGGTCGACGATTCCGGCACGGCGCAGATCAAGCGCTTTCTCGATGGAACCACGCTGCTCTACGAGGAGCCGATTTACTGAATCCAGTCTGCCGCCGCCTGTGGATAGAATGGGGAAAACCGGCCGGAGGAATACCCTTTCTCCGGCAAATTTCCTTTGAACGCCACAATTCCGGTGATATAGGACCATCGCTTCGAAAGGCCGGACGGGCCTCTCGAGCGGGTGTGGTGGAACTGGTAGACACGCAGGATTTAGGTTCCTGTGACGCAAGTCGTGGGGGTTCAAGTCCCTTCACCCGCACCAACAGCCAATCAGGGCAGAATTTTCCGTCAGTCGAAATGGCCGTGTGCCGTTCGAGCACAGGGTTTCGAGAGGACGAAAGGACATAGAGATGCAGGTCACAGAAACGCTCAATGCCGGGCTGAAGCGCGAGATCAAGGTCGTCGTGCCGAAAGGCGACATGGAGGAGCGGCTGGTGTCGCGCCTCAACGACGCGCGCGGCAAGGCGCGCATCAACGGCTTCCGCCCCGGTAAGGTGCCGCTGCAGCACCTGCGCAAGGTCTATGGCAAGTCGTTCATGGCCGAGGTCGTCAACGAACTGCTGACCAACTCGACGCGCGAAATCCTGGCGGAGCGCGGCGAAAAGGCCGCGATGCAGCCCGAAGTCGCGATGACCGAGGACGAGAAGGAAGCCGAAGCCATTCTGGCCGGCCAGAAGGATTTCGAATTCTCGATCAACTACGAGGTCATACCGACCATCGAGCTCAAGGAAGTCACCGGCATCAAGGTCAAGCGCCAGGTTCTGGACATCGAGGACTCCGAGATCGAGGAGCAGGTGCAGCGCGTCGCCGAGTCGGCGCGCAGCTACGAGCCGAAGAAGGGCAAGGCCGAAGAGGGCGATCGCGCCACGATCGATTTCCTCGGCAAGCTCGACGGCGTCGCCTTCGATGGCGGCAAGGGCGAGGACCAGCAGTTGGTGCTTGGGTCGAAGAGCTTCATCCCGGGATTCGAGGAGCAGATCGTCGGGCTGAAGGCCGGCGACGAGAAGACCATTACCGTCACCTTCCCCGAAAACTACCAGGCGGCGCATCTCGCCGGCAAGGAAGCCACTTTCGACATCACGGTCAAGGAAGTGGCCAAGCCCGGCAAGCTGGAGATCAATGACGAGGTCGCCAAGACCCTCGGCCTCGAGTCGGCCGACAAGCTGCGCGAGATCGTCCGCAGCCAGTTGCAGAGCCAGTACGGCACGCTGACCCGCCAGAAAGTGAAGCGCGAACTGCTCGACGCGCTCGACGCCGACTACTCGTTCGAGGCGCCGTCCAAGCTGGTCGAGGCCGAGTTCAACAACATCTGGACCCAGGTCACCAACGATCTGACCCAGGCTGGCAAGACCTTCGCCGATGAAGACACGACGGAGGAAGACGCCCGCGCCGAATACCAGCGCCTTGCCGAGCGCCGGGTGCGCCTCGGGCTCGTTCTGGCCGAGATCGGCGACAAGGCCAATATCCAGATCACCGACGACGAAATGCAGCGGGCGCTGTTCGAATTCGTCCGCCGCTACCCGGGTCAGGAGCAGGAGGTCTACGACTTCTACCGCAACAACCCGACCGCGCTCGCCAACCTGCGTGCACCGCTGTTCGAGGAGAAGGTCGTCGATCACCTGCTGACGCAGGTCGAAGTGACCGATGTCAAGGTGACGAAGGAAGAACTGCTCGCCGACGAGGACGACGACGCCGCCAAGTCCGAGACCAAGAAGGCCGAGCCTAAGAAAAAGGCCGCGCCGAAGAAGAAGGCTGCCAAGGAAGCCGACGCCGAGTAAGCGCCGCACCGACGCAAAAAAGGCCACCCGCCCGGGTGGCCTTTTTCGTTTCTGGCAGGTCCGATCAGACGTCGCGGACGGCAATGATCGACTTGTTCAGCCCGAGGACCTTCTCATGCCCGACGTTAGCGTCCGGGAAGAGGCGGCGCATCTGCCGCGTTGTCACCAGCCGGTGGTGATAGATGATCTGGTCCGCCTCGGCGCGGGTCTCGATGCGCTTGAAGAAGCCGAGCGAGAACCGCATGATCAGCCAGGCGCGAACGTTCTCCGGCAGATACTGGAAGCCCGGGCAGCGGAAATGCGGCTCGTAGGCGAACCAGTAGTTCGGCGTCTGAACGTAGTAGCGCGGCGCCAGCCGCCGGGTGTTCGCGGCGAACATTTCCATGTCGCGCCACACGCCGACATGCTCGATCACCGAGTTGGAATGGACGAGATCGAACCGCCGTCCGGCGAAGAGGTTCGGATCCGTCGCGCTGCCTTCCTTGAACGTGAAGAGGTCGGTCTGGTCGATCGTCTGGTCCTCGTTGTTGACGACCGTGAAATGCAGCCGATGCCGGTTCGCCTGGATGAACTCCTCTCCGATCAGCCAGTATTTCTCCGTCCCGCCGAGGTCGAGGATTTCGGCGGACCCCTTCTCGTCCAGCACAGCCTGGATCAGCCGGCGCACTTCCGCGAAACGCCTTGCCCGAAACCCGAACTCGAGGCTCGCCTTGTTCCGATACGGATCGGCCTTTGCCGGACGCAATCCGTCGACAAGCCCGCCGGCGGCAATCTGATTGATGGACATGTCCGATCTCCTACATGGTTGGACCTAGCAGGAGACTGTATTAATCATTTGTTAACTATGTGCATTAACCAACACAAGACATGGTTAACGTCGAAAATTCGAGTAAAAATTGAACGATACGAAGACTAGATCAGCTGCAACCCCTTCAGCGACGAATGGCCGTTCTTGCCGATGATGATATGGTCGTGGACGGCGATGCCGAGCGGCTTGGCGGTGTCGGCGATCGTGCGGGTCATGTCGATGTCGGCGCGCGACGGCGTCGGGTCGCCCGATGGATGGTTGTGGACGAGGATGATCGCGGTCGCGGAAAGCTCCAGCGCGCGGCGCATCACCTCTCGCGGATAGACCGGCGTATGGTCGACGGTGCCGGTCTGCTGCACCTCGTCGGCGATCAGCGCGTTCTTCTTGTCCAGGAACAGGATGCGGAACTGCTCGCGCGCCTCGAACGCCATTGCCGCGCGGCAATAGTCGATGACCTGCGCCCAGGAGGCCAGCACCTGCCGCCCGCGTATCTGGCTCTGCAGCATCCGCTCGGCGGCCATCGCCACCAGTTTCAGGTCGAAGGCGACCGCGGGGCCGATCCCCTTGACCTCGGCCAGCAGGTGCGCCGGAGCGCCGAGAACCTCGGCCAGCGTGCCGAAACGCTCGAGCAGCGCCTTGGCGCGGGGTTTCGTGTCCGCGCGGGGAACGAAGCGGAACAGCAGCAGTTCGAGGATCTCGTAGTCGGCGAGGGCGCCGGCCCCGGACGCCCGGACCTTCTGGCGCAGGCGGTCGCGGTGGCCGTGGAAATGCGGTTTGGCGGACCCGGACGATTTCGGCGCGGGGCGGGTGAGGGGCGGCGCGGCCGGCCCTTCCGCAAACAGCCCGCGTTCGTCGATTTCGTCCGACCCCATGCCAGCCCACCCGTAGCGGGGCGTCCCGGCCCCAACTGCCGAGACTATGCCGGAAGACCTGGTCGGTCGAGGCCCGCCGGCGACAGCGTGAAGATTTCGCAGCCGGTCTCGGTGACGCCGATCGAGTGCTCATACTGGGCCGACAGCGAGCGGTCGCGGGTGACAGCGGTCCAGCCGTCGGACAGCACCTTCACATGCGGCCGGCCGAGATTGATCATCGGCTCGACGGTGAAGATCATGCCCGGCCGCATCTCGACGCCTTCGCCGGGCGAGCCGTAGTGCAGGATGTTCGGCGCGTCGTGGAACAGCAGGCCGACGCCATGGCCGCAGAAGTCGCGCACCACCGAGCAGCGCTCGGCTTCGGCATAGGCCTGGATCGCCGCGCCGATCGCGCCGGTGCGCACGCCGGGTCTGATGGCGGCGATGCCGCGCATCATGCAGTCATGCGTCACCTCGAGCAGCCGCTCGGCGGCGCGCTTGATCCGGCCGACCGGATACATGCGCGACGAATCGCCGTGCCAGCCGTCGAGGATGAACGTGACGTCGATGTTGACGATGTCGCCGTCGCGCAGCGGCTTGCCGTCCGGAATGCCGTGGCAGACAACGTGGTTGATCGAGGTGCAGGAGGATTTGGTGTAGCCGCGATAGTTGAGCGTCGCCGGGATCGCGCCATGGTCCATGCCGTATTCGAACACGAAGCGGTCGATCGTCTCGGTCGAGACGCCGGGCGCGACGATGCCGGCCAGCTCGTCCAGGCAGCGCGCGGTGAGCTGGCAGGCCTTGCGCATGCCGGCGAAGCCGGCCGCGTCATAGAGGCGGATCTGCCCGGTGTTCTTGAGCGGCGCGGCGCCCGCTTCGAGATAGGTGACCATGGAATGTCCGTCGTGAAGGTTCAATGCCAGATGTCGCATCGAACAGCCGTTTCTTCAACCCCGGCAGGCGGAGCTGTGCAGACCGGTGCAGCGGGAAAGTGGTACGCCCTAGGGGAGTCGAACCCCTCTCTGCACCGTGAAAGGGTGCCGTCCTAACCGATAGACGAAGGGCGCGTAACCAGCGCGGGTTATAGTCAGCTTCGCGAAATGCGCAACCCGGTTCGCCGGTTTTTTTGCCGCATGCTCAGGCCGTCTCCCGCATGAACGCCATCGCGGCGTGCGGCGCGCGGATCTTTCCCTCATGGATGAAATAGACGAACACGTCGCGCGGCGCCTTCGCGGCCTGGCGATCAGGATCGGCATAGGGGAGGTCGTCCGGCTGGCCGCCGGCGGCCCAGAGCTCGGCGCGCTTGGCCCAGGCGGACAGTTCCTTCGGCTCGTAGGCGGTCGGCACGTCGTCCTCGCCCTTCTGCAGCCGGGCATAAATGAAATCGGCGGTGATGTCGGCGAACTCGGGATAGTCGTGGTGATGGGCGTAGCAGACCGCGCAATTGTGCTTCTCGGCCAGCGCGACGAATTCCGGCACGGCGAAGGAGGCGTGGCGGACTTCCAGCGCATGCCGCAGCGTCAGCCCGGCATGTGTCTCGGGCAGGAGTTTCAGAAAGCCCTCGAAATCCTCCGGCTCGAACTTTTTCGTGTTGGCGAACTGCCAGACGATCGGCCCGAGCTTCGGCCCCAGTTCCTCCAGCCCCTGCGCGAAGAACTTTTTCATCGATTCGCCGGCCTCGGCCAGGATCTTGCGGTTGGTGACGAAGCGGTTGCCCTTGATCGAGAAAACGAAATCGTCGGGCGTCTCGGTGTGCCACTTGGCATAGGTGGCGGGCGTGAAGCCGGAATAGTAGGTGCCGTTGACCTCGATGGTCGGCACCTGCCGCGAGGCGAACTCGAGCTGCTTTTTCTTCGAGAGTTTCTCGGGATAGAACGTGCCTTCCCACGGCTCGAACGTCCAGCCGCCCATGCCGGCGCGGACCTTGCCGGCGCGGCTCGTTCCGGATGTGCTCATGTGCGGTCCTCGGTTGCGCGCAGGAAAATGCGTCGAGGCAACGCCTTTGTCCACCCGATTGCGGGTGGCTCCTGACAACAGGCGACGCAAGCCGCATTCTCCCGCAATCGTCTTCCCGGGCGCCGGAGGCGACCCGGGATCCATTGCTGTTTGCTGTCGTCCGCTTTTGCCCCAAACCAGCCACCAGCAATAGATCCCGGCTGACCTTCGGTCGCCGGGATGACGACGCGCCAAGGGCGGCTGGTGTCGGGTGCCCTCCGTCTGTGCGGCAAAATATGTGCTGGCAGGCACCGCGTTACGACGTGTCCGGACTATCCACCATCCACGCGCCAAGGCCGCGCGCAGCGTTCACGATCTCGCGGACCCGGCGGGGCGCGGGTTGCGGCGGGGGCAGGGGCCCCGCCTGCGCCAGCAGCATCGCCAGGCCGCGCAGGCGGGCGGCGAGCGCGATCAGGTCGCAGGGCTCGACGGCCGCACCTGGCGGCGCGAATTCGGGCGGCCGGTCGAACAGGGTGTGCGCCGCGGCTTCGCCCCGGATCAGGAGCCAGAAGACCAGCAGGCGCACGGGCAGGGGGCGGAGAGCGGCGCGCTCGGCGAGCCCGGCCATCGACCAGAGCAGGGCGATGATGGGCTTCCACCCGGAACGGTCCCTGTCGATGTCATCTGCCTTTGCCACCGCGCCCTCCTTTCGCGGCACAGTCTGGGGCAGGCGGAACAGGCGTCGACGGATTTGCGGCGAAGAAAATTGAATGGTCAATGGAAACAGGGTGTTGGCGGGACAGCGCGTGGAAATCGATGCACGTGCGCCAAACCGTTGCGTCGCGGTGTCGCCCGGACGGATGGGCGGGATTTGCAATCCGTTAAGGCTGATCAGCGGCAGTGCGGAACCAGGCCGCACGGCGGCGGTTGCCTGTCGCATCCATGTCGGGAGGTGATCATGTTCCGCGTCATTGCCAAAAGTCTTCTCTGCCTCGCCACCTTGTGCGGGTCGGCGGCCGCCGGGGATTTCGGTCACCGCGCGCCCTGGTACGACCAGCCGCCGGTGGCGGGCACCGGGCCGGGCTACTACTACAGCCAGCACCCCGACCACATCCCCGCCTGGCCGAAGCCGCTGACCGGCTATGCGGTGCCGATCTACGACACGGCGAAGCCGGTGGTACACGCCCTGCGTGTGGTCGATGCGCATGGCGCTTGGTGCGCAGCGCGATATCGGTCGTATGACTGGCAGAGCGACACATGGCAGCCGCACCGGGGCGGTCGGCGGGTGTGCTGGTCGCCGTGGCGATGAGTGGGTCGCCGCAGCAATCACCCCCTCACCGTCACGCTTCGCGTGCCACCTCTCCCCCTGCCCGGGGGAGAGGAAACGCCAATTTTCAAAGTCGCCGACTTCTCACAACTTGGGTTTCTCTCCCCCGGGCAGGGGGAGAGGTGGATCGGGCGTAGCCCGAGACGGTGAGGGGGTGCTTCCTTCTCCCGCGGACCGCGACCACACGATCTTCGTCAGTGCGGTTTCGGCCTACGAGGCGAGCCAGAAGCATTACCGAGGCCGCTGGCCTGAAGTCGCGGTGCTCGTCGGCGCTTTCGAGGAAGTCGTCGCGGCGGAGGGTTTCGAACTCCTGCCCTTGACCGCCCGTCACGCAATCCGTGCCGGCGCATACGGTCGCGAGCATCGCGATCCGTTCGACCGGATGCTAGCGGCCCAGGCGGTGGTGGAGGGGATTGGGTTGGTCACGGACGATCGGGCGATGGCGGTGTTGGGGGTGGAGAGGGTGTGGGGGTAATTGGAAGCGTGGCACACGGCTTTCGCCACGGTACATTATTCGCCACCGTAAATTAACTGCGCAGTTGTTGACTGAACCGCGTCTCTTGGAAGCCCTTCAGTATTCGGTGGCGACAGTCTATACAGTAAACATGAGGCTCGAAGAATTTACCGCACAGCTTAACTCGATGACATTTTGGAAGGAATTTACCTTCTCGGAGACGCGGTTCTTTCCTCGTCCGAAGCAGCAAGTCGAACTGGCAGATGGCATCGTAAGGATCGGCACGTTAGCCCTTCTATTCCAGCTCAAGGAACGAACTGAGGAGACGTTGGACCCGCAAGCCGAACGTCAATGGTTCCGGAGAAAGGTGCTCCGCAAGGCGACGGATCAGATTAAGGCATCATTGCGGTACCTGACAGATAACGAGGAGATTCGTCTCACGAACGAGCAGGGCCATGAAATTTCGGTCAAAGGGGCTGAACTCGAGGACATTAAGAAGATCGTCGTGTTCCTGGCTGGACGGTCGCTTCCTGAGGACTGCCGGGGAACCAAGTTCCACATCTCGGCCACGGCGGGATTCATTCACATTGTGGCCGCGCATGATTATCTTGGTATCGTGGATAAGTTGCGCGTCCCCGACGACGTGCGCCTGTATTTCGATTACCGAGAATCAGTTCTGCCGCGACTGCGGGAGGCTGGTGTGGTTGTCGAGGAGCCCGACATCATGGTCGCGTTCCTGTCGGAAAAGGACTTGCCGGAGCCGGGATCGATCGAGGAATTGCGCGCCTTCGTGCAGGACCTCGACGCGTTCGACCTTTCAAATATCATGCGGGACCTCCAAGGTCATATCGTCAACCCCGAAAGGAACACGGACTACTACCGGATCATGGAGGAGTTCGCGCGTGTCCCGAGATCAATCTGGCGTGAGTTCAAGGCTCGGCTAATGCTCTCCCTAGAGGCCAGCAAGACCGGGAAACGTCGTCGACCGTTTAGATTCGCATTCCCAGGGACCGACTGCACATTCATGGTTGCTAGCATGGACCCTGATTGGCCAGTTACCGGCGCGGACGGCATCAGGATGAGAACAAATGCGGTCGCAATGTTCACCGAAGCGGCGAAATACGATCTGAAGACCCGGGTTGGGGTAGGACTTCTGATCTCGAAGGACGGCGAGTTCTTTCAGCTTGATTGGTGTGTCGTCGATGCGCCTTGGGCGGCCGACAGAAAAATGGAAGATCTGCTCGCTACGACCTTGCTATTCGGACCGGCCCGCGAGAGGACAGTAGACAGCTTCTTCTTTCGTACTTAGCTCGCGCCCTTGCGGACTGGCTTTCCGTCGCAACAATCTCTTCACGGTGCGGCTTTTCTCTCGTCCCGGCGACTATCGTACCCAGCTAAACATCAAAATCTGTGGGCCTCCAAAGTACGGCGTCCCTGCCGAACATTCTGAAGTCAGCCATGATTGACACGAATTGGTCCGATCCCGCGAAGATATCAAGGTTGTCGCGAATGTGATTATCGATCTTTGCTCTTTGCGTGGGAGAGATGCTGTCCATTGCGGCAGCGAAGTGACCTGCCTTCTCACGAATAAGTCCTAGTATGCCCGCTGGAACGGTGAACCTGCCAGGCCTTAGCGTGCCGTGTCGAACGTGTATCTTGGTGCCTTCCCACGTACCTGCGCCCTTCTGTATGATACCGAAGAGCATGAAGCGTCCCATTTTTGCGAATGTCATCAATGATCGCTCAGATCCCACGATATCGAGCGTGACGCCGCCCATCAGGAAGCGATTGATGTTGCTAGGTAGGTCATCAATCGACGTCTCTGTGATCTCATCGAAGATTAACAGATGCTGTTCGAATGAGGCAGGATGAGGAGCCACATTCTTTAGAAAGTCACGCCAACGGGCTTCAGCCTGATCCATCAGCAGATTCTGATCTGAAGTATAATTGGCATCTTTGTTTCGACCACGTGCGAACCTCAATATCCTCCACGACACAGACACACAAAACTTCAGCATCCAGTCGCCGTAGGGAACGGAATTGTTGCCTGCCATCCACGGATGGAAAATCTTCGTCGCAAATGCAGTTTCAAAACGACTAAAACGGCCTTCGCAATCAGAACATAACCATGGAAATTTCAGCCCATCTTGTACACGCCTGTTGATGTTTTCAGTGTCACGAATGTGGCCAGTCCCGGACCGCTTACGAAGCCAGCGAAATAGGAAGGCCGGAAGAACATGACTCTCTTGCAGCGGTCCGCTAGCGCAACAAAATGCGCAGACGCCTAGGGTGCCCGATTGACGTGATCCTCTCACTCCGCCGCCTGCTTCTTGCCTCGCGGCCTCCGCTCCAGCAGCTCCTTCAAAAACTGCCCCGTATAGCTGCGCGGTTCCGCCACGATGTCCTCCGGCCGGCCCTGCGCCACCAGTTCCCCACCCCCGTCGCCACCTTCCGGCCCCAGGTCCAGCACCCAGTCGGCGGTCTTGATGACTTCGAGATTGTGCTCGATGACGACGACCGTGTTGCCCTGGTCGACCAGTTCGTGGAGGACTTCGAGCAGCTTGGCGACGTCGTGGAAGTGCAGGCCGGTGGTGGGTTCGTCGAGGATGTAGAGCGTCTTTCCCGTCGCGCGGCGGGAGAGTTCCTTGGCGAGCTTGATGCGCTGTGCCTCGCCGCCGGACAGCGTGTTGGCCTGCTGGCCGACATGGATGTAGCCGAGGCCGACTTTCGCCAGCGTCTCCAGCTTGTCGCGGACGGCGGGGACGGCGGCGAAGAACTCGGCGCCTTCCTCGACCGTCATGTCGAGCACGTCGGCGATGGACTTGCCCTTGAAGGTGACGTCGAGCGTCTCGCGGTTGTAGCGCTTGCCGTGGCAGACGTCGCAGGTGACGTAGACGTCGGGCAGGAAGTGCATCTCGATCTTGATGACGCCGTCGCCCTGGCAGGCCTCGCAGCGGCCGCCCTTGACGTTGAACGAGAAGCGGCCGGGCTGGTAGCCGCGGGCTTTCGCTTCGGGGAGGCCGGCGAACCAGTCTCGGATCGGCGTGAAGGCGCCGGTATAGGTGGCGGGGTTGCTGCGCGGGGTTCTCCCAATCGGCGACTGGTCGATGTCGATGACCTTGTCGAGGAATTCGAACCCTTCGATGCGGTCGTGGTCGGCCGGGATTTCGCGCGCGCCCATGATGCGGCGCGACGCCGCCTTGAACAGGGTCTCGATCAGGAGCGTCGACTTGCCGCCGCCCGACACGCCGGTGACGGCCGTAAAAGTGCCGAGCGGGATTTCGGCGGTGACGTTCTTCAGGTTGTTGCCGCGCGCGCCGACGATCTTGATGCGTTTGTTCTTCTTGAGCGCCCGGCGCTCGGACGGGACGGCGACCTCGAGCTGGCCTGAAATATACTGGCCGGTGAGCGAGCGCGGATTGGCCATGATCTCGGCCGGCGTGCCTTGCGCCACGATGCGGCCGCCATGGATGCCGGCGGCGGGGCCGATGTCGACGACGAAATCGGCGGTGCGGATGGCGTCCTCGTCATGCTCGACGACGATGACCGTGTTGCCGATGTCGCGCAGGTGCTTCAGCGTGTCCAGCAGGCGCGCATTGTCGCGCTGGTGCAGGCCGATCGACGGCTCGTCGAGCACGTAGAGCACACCGGTGAGGCCGGAGCCGATTTGGCTTGCGAGGCGGATGCGCTGGCTCTCGCCGCCCGACAGCGTGCCGGAATTGCGCGCCATGGTGAGATAGTCGAGGCCGACATCGTTGAGGAAGCGCAGCCGCTCGCGGATTTCCTTCAGGATGCGGTAGGCGATCTGGTTCTGCTGCTCGGTGAGCTTTGCCGGCAGGTCCTCGAACCAGCCGACGGCGTTGCGGATCGACTGTTCGGTGACCTGGCCGATGTGCAGGCCGGCGATCTTCACCGCCAGCGCCTCGGGCTTGAGGCGGTAGCCGCCGCAGGCCGGGCAGGGGGTGGCCGACATGAAGCGCTCGATGTCCTCGCGCGACCAGGCGGAATCGGTCTCCTTCCAGCGCCGCTCGAGATTGGGGATGACGCCCTCGAAGCTCTTCGTCGTCTTGTAGGAGCGCAGGCCGTCGTCGTAGCTGAAGGTCACCTGTTTGCTCCCGGTGCCCATCAGGATCGCTTCCTGCGCCTCGGCGGACAGGTCGCTCCACTTGTCGGTCGGCTTGAAGCCGTAGACTTTTCCGATGCCTTCGAGCGTCTGCAGGTAATAGGGCGAGGTCGAGCGCGCCCAGGGGGCGACGGCGCCGTTCTTGAGCGTCAGGTTCTCGTCCGGCACGACCAGCGCGCGGTCGATGGCGCGCTGCGAGCCGAGCCCATCGCAGGTCGGGCAGGCGCCGAACGGGTTGTTGAAGGAGAACAGCCTGGGCTCGATTTCCGGAATGGTGAAGCCGGACACGGGGCAGGCGAACTTTTCCGAGAACAGCATGCGCTCATGCGTCTCGTTGGCCGACTTGTTGGCGGAATCTTCCTTCGTCTCGCTGGCGGGCAGCGGGCGGTCGGCATATTCGGCGATCGCCAGCCCGTCGGCGAGGCGCAGCGCCGTCTCGATCGAATCGGCAAGGCGCGTCGCGAGGTCCGGGCGGACGACGATGCGGTCGACGACGACATCGATGTCGTGCTTGTATTTCTTGTCGAGCGCCGGCGCGTCGGCGATCTCGTAGAACTGGCCGTCGATCTTGAGGCGCTGGAACCCCTTCTTCTGCAGCTCGGCGATTTCCTTGCGGTATTCGCCCTTCCGGCCGCGCACGATGGGGGCGAGGATGAAGAGGCGCGTGCCTTCCTCGATGGCCAGCACCCGGTCGACCATCTGCGACACTGTCTGGCTCTCGATCGGGAGACCCGTCGCCGGCGAATAGGGCACGCCGACGCGGGCGAACAGCAGGCGCATGTAGTCGTAGATCTCGGTGACGGTGCCCACCGTCGAGCGCGGGTTGCGGCTGGTGGTCTTCTGCTCGATCGAGATGGCGGGCGACAGGCCGTCGATCTGGTCGACATCCGGCTTCTGCATCATCTCGAGGAACTGCCGCGCATAGGCCGAGAGCGACTCGACATAGCGGCGCTGGCCCTCGGCATAGATCGTGTCGAAGGCGAGCGACGATTTTCCCGACCCCGACAGGCCCGTCATCACCGTCAGGCTGTCGCGCGGGATGTCGAGATCGATGTTCTTCAGATTGTGCTCGCGGGCGCCGCGGATCGAAATGTATTTCTGATCGGCCATGAGCGGTCCGCTGCCTCGTCTGGAAGTGTCGGGATGGCGGATGAGCGCCAGCCCTGGATGTAGGTATTCTCGGCGCAACGTCGAGAGGGCGCGCCTGCGACGCGTCGTCAGGTTTAGACGCCTGCGGAACCAGCGGCAAGCGGAAAGAACGGAGAGTGAACGCGCGCTCCTGACACAACGATGTCAGGAGCCGCCCGGCGCGCGACGGAATGTTACAGGCGTTCACGATTTGGCGCCGGACGTTCGAAAGGTTTGACGCCGGCTGTCATCAGGCGCATCATCCAGGGTGTCGGGAATGCCGAGCGCCACGCGCTCTCCGCCACCGAAGGGTAGTCTGCGAGACGCCGCAGACGGGCAGATCAGCGCAATTCCGCGACACGAACCGAAACGGACATCTGGAGGGAGGCATGACTCCACCTAACAGTCCCGACAGGCTCCGCGCTTAGGCGGAGCCGCGGCGAATGCAGGCGCCGGACCAAAACCCCGCGAACCGCATTCGACGTCTTCCCAACACAATCAGAGACCGCAGTCGGATCGATGGCTGGCGCCATCTCGGCATCCGAAATTTGACTGACCTGTCGAGGTCGGCCGGTGAGCTGAAGGCTCACGAAAACAGGCCCCGTTCGCATTGAGTTGCGACGGGGCCCTCGCCATTGAGGAGCAGCCGCGCGGCAGCGGCGCGCGAGGCTCAGCGGCCGTCGCCGTGGCTTCCGGACCCGACCTGCACCCAGACATAGCCGGAAACCGTCAGCTCCCACTGGCCGACCTTGACCGGTCCGTCTTCCTTTGCGGCCGGCTCGTCGGGTTCCGGCGTGACGATCGAATAGGTGCCGTCGACGCCGGGCAGGGCGGATTGGGGTTTGGCCTCCTCGGCGAGGCCGGGCGCGGCCGCCAGCAGCGCAGCGACAACGGCAGCGGGGAACAGAAGTGTGCGGAGATGCGGATGACGGATCATCCACGACACTTAACCCGATTTGCCGTCCAGGGCCACTGCCCGCGCTGACGCGGCGACATCCTGCCAAAGCGCCGGGGAGGATGCGGGCCTGTCACCATACGGGAAAGTTAACGCGAGACTTGCATTTTTCGTCAGACATGACTAGAACATTACAAGAACATACAAACATGTGGACAGCGGCGCGCTTTTCGGCCCGGCCGGCGCATCGGCCGGCGGGTTGGGCTATGGTGCGGCGGAATTCGGTATGAACGGTCTGGTTTCGGCCAGATGGATTTGGACAGGCGCGGAGCGGTGTGATGGCGGGTAGCGTGAACAAGGTCATTCTGGTTGGCAATCTGGGTGCGGACCCGGAAATCCGGCGGCTCAACTCGGGCGATGCGGTGGTCAACCTGCGCATCGCCACCTCGGAATCCTGGCGCGACAAGAATTCCGGCGAGCGCAAGGAAAAGACCGAGTGGCACCAGGTCGTCATCTTCAACGACCAACTCGCCAAGGTGGCCGAGCAATATCTGAAGAAGGGCATGAAGGTGTATGTCGAGGGCCAGCTCCAGACCCGCAAATGGGAAAAGGACGGCGTCGAGCGCTACACGACCGAGATCGTGCTGCAGAAATTCCGCGGCGAGCTGCAGATGCTGGATTCGCGCGGGCAGGGCGAGGGCGGCGGCCAGGTCTCCTATGACCGGGGAGGCGGCGGACGCTCCAGCGGCTCCGACTTCGGCCAGTCGGGTCCCGGCGGCGGCGACTATTCGCGCGGCGGCGGCGGTGGGCGCGGCGGCTCGCGCGAGCTCGACGACGACATTCCGTTCTGATCGGTCCTTCGGGCCTGCCGGATGTGCCGCTGGTGCGAGGGATCGGTCGGGTCGCTTGACGGTTTCGCCATCGAGAGCCGGGAGGCGACGCGGCTTGGCGGCCGGTTCTGGAGCGGCAGCCATGTCGAGGTGGTGGCCGGCGGCCTGACCGGAGCGCTCGGCGCGTTGCGCGACCGGGTCGTCGAGGAGCAGGCGTTTTCCGCCGGGCCGATCGTCGTGGTGACGCTGGCCGGCAGCGGCGACGACGTGCGCTGCTTTCTCGGCGCTGAACTGCGGCCGGGGGAGGCGGCGCCCGACGGGCTCGAGGCGCTCGATCTGCCCATGGCCGACTACGCGGCCTGCTTCCACAGGCTGGCCGACGGCTCGGTGATCGACCGCTATGGCGACATGCTCGACTGGATGCGGCTGCACAAGGTGGCGCGCGACAAGGCGCGCTGGCTGCACCGCGAGGAATATCCGCTGCACGCCGATTTTGGACGGCCGGAGGGGTTGAGGCTGATGGTGCCGGTGGTGGGCAGTAGGGCAGTAGGGCAGTAGGGCATTCCCGCTGCGACCGTCATCCCGGCCGCAGGAGGCGAGCCGGAATCCATTGACTTAAGTCATGGGCGCAACGACGCAGATCGCGGAGAGCAATAGATCCCGGACAACATGCCTGCGCTTCGCTCCGGCACGTTTCCGGGATGACGCCGCGCTGGGTTGGCGCCTGTCTGCAGCCTTTCTCGGTCCAGTCTTCCGGCTCTCCTACTCAAGGGCCGCCGCGATCAGGTGTCAGGTGCAGTGATCAGGCATCTGGAGAGACGTTGCCGGCTGGCTCATCCAGCCATTCGGTCGAGAACGCGGCCGCCAGGTGCAGGTCGGTGGCTTCCAGCCGGCCGGGGCCGAGGTTGACGAAGCGGTGCGGGACATTGGCGGGGCCGACGACGATGTCGCCGGCCTGCGCTTCGATCCGCCGCTCGCCGACGGTGAACAGCGCGCGGCCCTGACGGATGATGAACACTTCGGCATAGGGATGGCGGTGCAGTTTCGGGCCGTCGCCGACGATGTCGGTCGTGTAGAAGATCACCGAAATCTCACCGGCGAGACCCTGCAGCTCGCCGTGCCACAGGTCGGGCTGCTCGGCCCAGTCCGCGCGGCGGATGATTTTGGCGATGTCGGACATGGCTGCGCCTTTCGATCGACCGCAGGAGGCAGGCGGCGTGGTGTGTTGGCAATGACCTGTGACGTCAAGTTTGTGCGGATTAGACCGCAATATGCGCCTGCATGCGAGAGATGACTGTCGCTGGAAGCGCCAAGCTCGGGACGGTGAAGGACAGGGCTGAGTTTGATGGTTCTGTTCGGGGGCGCATAGTCAGCGGGCAACTATCGCTCCGCCATCCCGGCCGCCAGCGGCGAGCCGTGATCCGGTGACATAGGTCGTTTGTGGAACCACGCAAATCGCGAACAGCAATGGGTCCCGGATAACATGCCTGCGCTGCGCTCCGGCACGTTTCCGGGATGACGCCGCGTGGGAGGCACTCCTCGCAAAGGCGCGCGGCGCGTTTCCGGCTCGCGTTACGCCGCCACCAGCGCCCTGATGCCATCCGCGACGAACTGCACCGCCAGTGCTGCCAGGATGACGCCCAAGAGTCGGGTCAGGATGGAGCGGCCGGTTTGGCCCAGCACGCCGTCGACGCGTTCGGCGAGGATGAAGACCAGCCAGGTCAGCACGATGCCGGCGAGGATGATCAGGAGCAGGGCGATCTGGCCGGCCATCGTCGGGAACGAGCCCGACAGGAGCACCGTGGCCGAGATCGCGCCGGGGCCGGCGATCAGCGGGATGGCGAGCGGGAAGGCGGCGATGTTGTGGATGTGGTCGCGGGTGATGGCGACGTCGGCGCTCTTTTCCTTGCGCTCGTTGCGGCGCTCGAACACCATTTCGAAGGCGATGTAGAACAGGAGGAAGCCGCCGGCGACGCGGAAGGCCGGCAGGGTGATGCCGAACACCGACAGGATCGACGCGCCGGCGACCGCGAACAGCGCCAGGATGACGAAGCCGATGATCGAGCCGCGCAGCGCCACCTGGCTGCGCTCCGACCGGTTCATGCCACGCGTCAGCGCCAGGAAAAGCGGGGCGAGGCCGGGCGGGTCGATGGTGACCAGGATGGTGACGAAGGCGTTGAACAGGCTGTCGATCGTCGGCATGGCGGCCCCCCGAGCGGCAAGACTATACCGCATCGGGATTGGCCGCCAGACGGCTTGGCTCGAGGCTACGCGTGCTTGCCGCAATAGGCCTCGAGGCGGTAGCCGTCCGGGTCGATGACGAAGGCGGCGTAGTAGTCCGCCCCGTAATCGTCGCGCAGGCCGGGCGGGCCATTGTCGGTTCCGCCGGCGGACAGGGCGGCGGCATGGAACGCGGCGACTGCGGCGCGGGAGGCGGCTTCGAAGCAGAAATGCAGTCCGGACGCCATGTCGGCCGGCACCGGCCGCTCGGCTTCGTTGACCCAGAGCGCGACGCGCCCGCCGCCATAGCCGAGCGAACCTTGGCTGTCGCTGAGGCGGCTGAAGCCGAGCGGCGCGAGGGCTGCGTCGTAGAAGCGTCCGGCGCGCGCCACGTCGCTGACGCCAATCGAAACATGATCGAACATTCCAATCTTCCTTGTTGAATTCGCTGCGGATTTCAGTCGCTCCTGATCTGTCAGGAGCGATGCCGAGCATGCCCCAGACCCGTTGCCGCGGCTTGGGAGAAATTGCTATTCTCGCGCCATGAACGCGCGGACGGTTGCGGCTGGAAACGGGTGGCGGGCGGACGACATCGTCTGCACGGCGGCGCGCGGCGCGCGTCCGTTCGAGGAGGCGCATGGCGACTTCTGTGTCGCGGCGGTGATTTCGGGGACTTTCGGCTACCGGACGACGCAGGGAACGGCGCTGCTGGCGCCCGGAACGCTACTGCTCGGCAATGCCGGCTCGGGCTTCGAATGCGGCCACGACCATTCCGACGGCGACCGCTGCCTGTCGTTCCACTTCAGCGGCGACCTCATGGAGCAGATCATCGGACATGTGCCGGGCGCTACGCATTGCGGCTTCAGGACGCCCGCCGTGCCGGCGCTGCCGGAACTCAGCCGGCTGTTCGCTGAGGCGGAGGCCGCGCGCGACGATGGCGAGGCCGCCGGGATCGAGGAGATCGGCTTGCGCGTGGCCGCGGCGGCGCTGTCGACAGACGCCGGGGGCAAGCCGCAGCCAGCGCCGACGCCGCGCGACCAGCGGCGGGTCAGCGAAGCAGTGCGGCTGATCGAGGCGGATCCGGCGCGGCCGATCGAACTGGCGGCGCTGGCGTCCGGCGCGGCGACCAGCACGTTCCATTTCCTGCGCATCTTCGGCCAGATCACCGGCCAGACGCCCTACCAGTTCGTGCTGGCGCGCCGGCTGCACCTTGCGGCGGTGAGGCTGCGCCGGACGGCGGAGCCGGTGTCTGCGATCGCCTTCGACTGCGGCTTCAACGACCTGTCGACCTTCAACCGCCGCTTCAAGCGCATGATCGGCGAGACGCCGGCGGCGTTTCGCGCCGGCCGCGGCGGGCGGCCCGCGGCGTTTCCTTAAGCTCGGCGCGACGGCGATTCCAGCACTTGCCGGCGCAATATCCGCGTCCTGCGGCGACGTGCCTCGCGGGACGGTTCACGAAATCGCCCAAGATATTGATATAGAAGGACAATAATAGCGTGCGGAACGTCGCGGCGCGGTTGGAGTATCCGGCTCGCTTCCTATATAAGGAATTGTTGATTCTGCTAGGAAGCGTGACCCCCAATTGAGTGATCTGACAAAGCCGCCGCAGGGTGACGGGCCCGAGGGCATCGAACCCATCTCCATCATCGAGGAGATGCAGCGCAGCTACCTCGACTACGCGATGAGCGTGATCGTCAGCCGCGCGCTGCCCGACGTGCGCGACGGGCTGAAGCCGGTGCACCGCCGCATCCTCTATGCGATGCAGGAGGGCGGCTATCACTGGAACCGCAAGCATGTGAAATCGTCGCGCATCATCGGCGACGTGATGGGTAAGTATCACCCGCACGGCGATGCCTCGATCTATGACGCGCTGGTGCGCATGGCGCAGGACTGGTCGATGCGGGTGCCGCTGGTCGATGGCCAGGGCAATTTCGGCTCGATCGACAACGATCCGCCGGCGGCGATGCGCTACACCGAATCGCGCCTGACCAAGGTCGCGCATGAACTGCTCGAGGACATCGACAGCGAGACGGTCGATTTCCAGGACAATTACGACGGATCGGAAACCGAGCCGAAAGTGCTGCCGGCGCGGTTCCCGAACCTGCTGGTCAACGGGTCCGGCGGCATTGCGGTCGGCATGGCGACCAACATCCCGCCGCACAACCTAGCGGAAGTCTGCAACGCGGCGATCGCGCTGATCGACAATCCGGCGATGGAACTGTCGGAGCTGATGGAGATCGTCCCGGGTCCCGATTTCCCGACCGGCGGCATCATCCTTGGCCGCTCGGGCATCTATTCGGCCTATTCGACCGGCCGCGGCTCGATCCAGATGCGCGGGAAGGTCAGCATCGAGCAACGCTCGGGCGACCGCGAGTCGATCATCGTCACCGAAATCCCGTTCCAGGTGAACAAGGCGACGATGATCGAGAAGATGGCCGAGCTGGTGCGCGAGAAGCGCATCGAGGGCATTTCCGATATCCGCGACGAAAGCGACCGCCAGGGCTATCGCGTCGTCATCGAGCTGAAGCGCGACGCGGTCTCCGATGTCGTGCTGAACCAGCTCTACCGCTTCACGCCGCTGCAGACCTCGTTCGGCGCCAATGTCGTCGCGCTGAACGGCGGCAAGCCCGAGCAGATGACGCTGCTCGACATGCTGCGGGCGTTCAACACGTTCCGCGAGGAAGTGGTCAGCCGACGGACGAAATTCCGGCTGAGGAAGGCGCGCGACCGCGCCCACGTGCTCGTCGGACTGGCGATCTCGGTCGCCAACATCGACGAGGTGATCCGCGTCATCCGCAACGCGCCCGACCCGCAGACGGCGCGCGAGCAGCTGATGACCCGGCGCTGGCCGGCGGCCGACGTCGAGTCGCTGATCCTGCTGATCGACGATCCGCGCCACCGCATCAACGAGGACGGCACCTACAATCTCTCCGAGGAACAGGCCCGCGCCATCCTCGAACTGCGCCTCGCCCGACTGACGGCGCTCGGCCGCGACGAGATATCCGACGAACTGAACCAGATCGGCGTCGAGATCGCCGACTATCTCGACATCCTGGCCTCCCGCGCCCGCATCCAGGCGATCGTCAAGGACGAGCTGGCCGCCTCGCGCGACGAGTTCGGCACGCCGAGGCGCACCGAGATCGTCGACGGCGGCGCCGACATGGAGGACGAGGACCTCATCGCCCGCGAGGACATGGTCGTCACCGTCACGCATGAAGGCTACATCAAGCGGGTGCCGCTCTCGATCTACCGGGCGCAGGCGCGCGGCGGCAAGGGCCGCTCCGGCATGACGACCAAGGACGAGGATTTCCTGACGCGCCTGTTCGTCGCGAACACGCACACGCCGATCCTGTTCTTCTCCTCGCGCGGCATCGTCTACAAGGAAAAGGTCTGGCGCCTGCCGATCGGCACGCCGCAGTCGAAGGGCAAGTTCCTGCGCAACATGCTGCCGCTGGAGGAAGGCGACCGCATCACCGCGATCCTGCCGCTGCCGGAGGAATCCGAGTGGGACAAGCTGGACGTGATGTTCGCCACCACGCGCGGCACCGTGCGCCGCAACAAGCTGTCCGACTTCGCCGACGTGAAGCGCAACGGCAAAATCGCGATGAAGTTCGACGAGGAGGGCGACGAAATCCTCGGCGTCGAGACCTGCACCGAGAACGACGACGTGCTGCTGACGGCTGATTCCGGCCAGTGCATCCGTTTCCCGGTCACCGACGTGCGGGTGTTCAAGGGCCGCGATTCGACCGGCGTCCGCGGCATCGCGATGGGCGAGGGCGACCGCGCCATCTCGCTGACGATCCTCGAACATGTCGAGGCGCAGCCATGGGAACGCGCCGCCTATCTGAAGCGCGCAACCGCCGAGCGGCGGCTTGCGTCGGCGGAAGAGGGCGAGGAAGAGGTTGCGCTGACCAACGAGGAGGTTGGCGAAGGCGGCGAACTGTCGGACGAGCGCTACGAGGAACTCAAGGCTCACGAGCAGTTCGTGCTGACGCTGACCGAGTACGGCTACGGCAAGCGCTCCTCGTCGTACGACTACCGGGTGATCGGTCGCGGCGGCAAAGGTATCCGCACCACCGACGTGTCGAAGGTCGACGAGATCGGCAGGCTGGTCGCCGCCTTCCCGGTCGCCAACTCGGATCAGGTGATGCTGGTGTCGGATGGCGGCCAGGTGATCCGCGTTCCGGTCAATGGCATCCGCATCGCCAGCCGCGCCACCAAGGGCGTGACCGTGTTCAACACGGCGGAAGGCGAGAAGGTCGTTTCGGTCGAGCGGATATCTGATCCGGAAGGCGCTGAAGACGTCGCGCCGCAGCCATAGGGCACGGCGAGAGACGGGCAGTAGCGCCCGTCTCGTTGATGCCTAGTTGGTTAGGCCGAAGCGGCGCACCGACTTGACGCGCTCTTCCTGGTGACGGCGGCGGGTTTCTTCCTGCAGGCCGAAGGCGGTGGCGATCAGCATTGCGATGGTCATTGCGGCTGCGAGCATCAAGATGATCATGGCGTGGTCTCCTTGGGCAATGTAACGAGCGAAATCGCATTCGGTTTCATCTTGTCGGCGTGCACATTGCCGTGATCGACTTGAAGCGATGCTGACCGGCTCATTCATCCTGTGTTCATGCGCGGCGGATTCCCGGCACGTTTCGCGCGTCCGGCGAATTGCGTTCCCGGCGTTTGGCCACTAGAAGCACCGCCATGACCACGCGCACAGCCATCTATGCCGGCTCCTTCGACCCGCTGACCAACGGCCATCTCGACGTGCTGAAGGGCGCGCTGACGATCTCGGACAAGGTTTTCGTCGCGATCGGCATCCAGGCATCGAAGACGCCGGTGTTCAGCCTCGACCAGCGCATTGCCCTGATCGAGGCGGCGGCTAAGGACGAGCTTGGCGCGGACGCCAAGCGCATCGAGATCATCTCGTTCGAGGGGCTGCTGATCGACGCGGCCCGCAAGAGCGGGGCCAGGATCATGATCCGGGGCCTGCGCGACGGCACGGATCTCGACTATGAGATGCAGATGGCGGGCATGAACGAGACCATGGCGCCGGAACTGCAGACCGTGTTTCTGCCGGCGAGCCCCTCGGTCCGTACGATTACCGCCACATTGGTCCGCCAGATCGCGGCTATGGGGGGCGACATCCGCCCCTTCGTTCCCGTGGTCGTCGCCAAGGCGCTGGCGGCCAAATTCGCATCCTGAGCCAATCGGAGCTGTTCATGAAATTTCGCAATCTCGTCTCGGCCCTCGCGCTCGTGGCGGCTGTCGCCGTGCAGCCGGCCTTCGCGGCCGATCCGGAAAACACGATGATCATCACGCTGAAGAACGGCGACGTCACGGTGGCGCTGCGCCCCGATCTTGCGCCGAAGCACGTTGCGCAGATCAAGGAACTGGTGCGCGAGGGCGCCTATGACAATGTCGCGTTCCACCGCGTCATCGAAGGCTTCATGGCCCAGACCGGCGACGTTCAGTTCGGTGACATGGAAGACGGCTTCAACCCGGCGCGCGCCGGCACGGGCGGCTCCAGCCGGGCCGATCTGCCGGCGGAATTCTCCTCGACCCCGTTCACGCGCGGCGTGCTCGGCATGGCCCGCGCGCAGGACCCGAACTCCGCCAACTCGCAGTTCTTCATCATGTTCACCGAGTATCCGTCCCTGAACGGCGAATACACGGTCGTCGGCGAAGTCGAATCCGGCATGGAACTGGTCGACGCGATCAAGCGCGGCGATGGCGCCAATGGCGAAGTCACGAACCCCGACCGGATGGTCAAGGTCACCATCGCGGCGGACAAGAAGTAACCAAGGAAGGAAGACAAGATGGCCGAGATCAAGGATCCGGAAAACACGCTGATCATGGAGACGACCAAGGGCAAGGTCGTGATCCAGCTGCTGCCGGACGTCGCGCCGAAGCACGTCGCTCGGATCAAGGAACTCGCCCGCGAGAAATTCTACGACGGCGTGGTCTTCCACCGCGTCATCGAGGGCTTCATGGCGCAGGGCGGCGACCCGACCGGCACCGGCATGGGCGGTTCCGACAAGCCGAACCTGCCGGCCGAGTTCAACAACGTCCCGCATGTGCGCGGCACCTGCTCGATGGCGCGTTCGTCCAGCCCGAACTCGGCAAACTCGCAGTTTTTCATCTGCTTCGACGACGCGTCCTTCCTAAACCGCCAGTATACGGTATGGGGCCAGGTCATCGAAGGCATGGACAATGTCGACCAGATCAAGCGCGGCGAGCCGGTGAAGAACCCAGACTCGATCGTCACGATGCGCGTCGCGGCGGACGCGGCGTAGCCATGAAACGGGCGCTCGCCGCATCGGTAGTGCTGCTTGCCGCGACGCCCGCCTTCGCCACCGGCGAACTCACCTGCACCGGCGGCGGGGCATCGGTCGACCTTCTGGTCGGCCATCTCGACGTACTGTCGATTTCCCGCGCCGTGATCGTGATCGGTGAACAGACATGGTCTTCGACCCCTCAATCATATCCTGGCGCCCCTATCAGCGTCGGCCAGGGGTTCGAGGATGACCGCATGCTGTCGGTCGATTTCACCGACGAGAATGTCAGCGAGATCATTGGCCGGCTGCGCGTCGTCAAGGCCGAGGAAGGCGACAGCCGGGCCGCGGGCGGCGTCCTGACCTTCAAGGGCAAGGGCGCCTTCGTCGTGGACTGTTCCGACATCCAATGAAGGTCGGCCTGTTCGACTTCGACCTGCCGGACGACCGCATTGCGCTTCGGCCGGCCAGCCCCCGCGACGCGGCGCGGCTGCTGGTCGTTCGCCCCGGCGAGGGACTGTCAGACCACATCGTGCGCGACCTGCCCTCCCTGCTGCGGGCCGGAGACGCAATCGTGTTCAACGACACCAAGGTCATACCCGCTCAACTGACCGGTCTGCGGCGGCGCGGCGAGGCGGCCGCGAAGGTGGACGCGACCCTGCACATGCGCATGTCGCCGGACAGCTGGAAGGCGTTCATCCGGCCGGCCAAGCGCGTTGCGGCGGGTGACCGGATCTCGTTCGGCCACACCGAGAACCTCTGCCTGATGGGCGCGCTGGACGCGACGGTCGAGGAGAAGGGCGAGGCCGGGGAAGTTCTGCTGCGGTTCGACTTTTCCGGCGCGACACTGGACGAGGCGATGCACGCCGTCGGCCATATCCCGCTGCCGCCCTACATCGCGTCGAAACGGGCCGAGGACGAGCGCGACCGCGCCGACTACCAGACGATCTACGCCGACGAGGAGGGCGCTGTGGCGGCGCCGACGGCCGGCCTGCACTTCACGCCGGACCTGTTCGCCGCACTCGATGGGGCGGGAATCGAGCGGCACTTCGTGACGCTGCATGTCGGGGCGGGTACGTTTCTGCCGGTCAAGGCCGACGACACTGCGGACCACAGGATGCATGCCGAGACCGGGCGGATTTCGGCCGAGACCGCCGCTGCGCTGAACGCCGTCAAGGCGCGGGGCGGGCGGATCGTCGCCGTGGGCACCACGTCGCTGAGGCTGATGGAGAGCGCGGCCGATGAGACTGGCAGGCTGGCCGAATGGACCGGTCCGACGGACATTTTCATCACGCCGGGCTATCGCTTCCGCTTCGTCGACGTGCTGATGACCAATTTCCACCTGCCGCGCTCGACGCTGTTCATGCTGGTCTCGGCCTTTGCCGGGCTGGAGACCATGCGGGCGGCCTATGAGCGGGCGATCGGCACCGGGTATCGGTTCTACTCGTACGGGGATGCCGGGCTGCTGTTTCGGGAGGACCGACATGGATGACGATCTTCTTCAGATGGACCGCGACCAGCTGATCGCGGAAATACGCAAACTGCGCGGCGGTATCCGGACACACCGCGACTCGACCGGTCACGAACTGTGCTGGCACCATCCCGATCTGTGGGACCTTCTACCCGAGCGGACGGAGCCTTCCATCGCGGTTCCACCATGGCCGAAATTTCTGCGCGGCTGCATCCAGTATCGCAACTCTCTCGACCGCCAGGCCCCCGGCGCGCCGGTTCACGACAGGGAATTCGGTGAGTAGCGCTTTCTCCTTCACCCTCCATGCGACCGACGGCGCTGCACGCACCGGCGAGATCGCCATGCCGCGCGGGACGATCGCGACGCCGGCATTCATGCCGGTCGGCACCGGCGGGACGGTGAAGGCCATGTACATGGACCAGGTGCGCGGGGCGGGCGCGGACATCATCCTGGGCAACACCTATCACCTGATGCTGAGGCCCGGCGCCGAGCGGGTGGCGCGGCTGGGCGGCTTGCACGAATTCGCGCGCTGGCCGCATCCGATCCTGACCGATTCCGGCGGGTTCCAAGTGATGTCGCTGGCAAGTCTGCGCAAGCTGAACGAGCAGGGCGTCACGTTCCGCTCGCATATCGACGGGTCGGCCTGGGAAATGTCGCCGGAGCGGTCGATCGAGATCCAGGGACTGCTGGATTCCGACATCCAGATGCAGCTCGACGAATGCGTTGCGCTGCCCTCCAAGCCCAAGGAGATCGAACGCGCGATGGAACTGTCGCTGCGCTGGGCCGAGCGCTGCAAGGCCGCGTTCGGCGACCAGCCGGGCAAGGCGATGTTCGGCATCGTGCAGGGCGGAGACGACGCGGGCCTACGGGTGCGCTCCGCGCAGGCGCTGCGCGCGATGGACCTGAAGGGCTATGCGGTCGGCGGGCTGGCGGTGGGCGAGCCGCAGGCGGTGATGCTGGACATGCTCGAAGCGACCTGCCCGGAACTGCCGGCCGAGAAGCCGCGCTACCTGATGGGCGTCGGCACGCCGGACGACATCATCAGGTCGGTGGCCCGCGGCATCGACATGTTCGACTGCGTGATGCCGACGCGGGCAGGGCGGCATGGACTGGCCTACACACGGCGCGGCAAGGTCAACCTGCGCAACGCCCGCCATGCCGACGACCCGCGGCCGCTCGACGAGGAAAGCGCCTGCCCGGCGGCGCGGGATTACTCGCGCGCCTACCTGCACCATCTGGTGAAATCCGGCGAGGCGCTGGGCGGCATGCTGCTGACCTGGAACAACATTTCCTACTACCAGGATCTGATGCGCGGCATTCGCGGCGCAATCCGCGACGGGCGGTTCGCCGAGCACACGGTCGCGACGGCGGAAGGCTGGGCGCGCGGGGACATTCCGGCCCGCTAGAGATTCCAGGGCGATGGTGGAACTCGACGGCGATTTTCGCCGTATATAGGTCCGCCGGCCGCCTTTCGCGCGCCGGGGTCTCAGCGAGGAACAGATGACCAGATTTGCCGCCGCCTATGTCGTAGCTCTCGTCATCTTCCTGATCCTCGACGGATTGTGGCTCGGGATCGTCGCGCGGTCGTTCTACATGGCGCGAATCGGCGACCTGATCCTCGACCAGCCGCGCTGGGGCGTCGCCGTGATCTTCTACGCGCTCTACGTCGTTGGGCTTGTCTATTTCGCGGTCTCGACCGGCTTCGGTCCCGGGGGAGCGGCGACGGCGGCGCTGAACGGCGGCCTGTTCGGCTTCTTCGCATATCTGACCTACAACGCGACCAACCTGTCGACGCTGAAAGGCTACAGCGACGCGGTGGCCATGCTCGACACGGCATGGGGCACGGTCATGGGCGCGGCGGTCGCCTTCCTGACCGTCGTCGTGCTCGGAATGCTCGGGTTTGCGAAGACCGAATGATCAGGTGCTGAGCGAGTTCGAGGCGCGCAGGCTGCAGCCGGTGATCAGGTGCGTGCCGTCGGGCTGCAGTTCGAGCGTGTAGACGGCTTCGTAGTCCTTGCCGTCCGGCCCGACAATCAGCACCTGCTGGACGATCGAGGTCGGGCTCATTTCCTGAACCTTGCCGAACGCATAGTTCTTCGGCCGGCGCACCGGCGCGTAGCCGTTGGTCACCATGCCCATGAAGGCTTCAACCGTCGGGAAGATACGCTTCACGTTCGGCGCCGCGAAGCTGTATGCGCCGGGACCGTCGTCGGCGAGCAGGGCCTTGAGCTGGCCGTCGATGGCGGCCTGGGCGGAGCGGACTTCGGCTTCGCCGGCGAGGGCCGGGAAGGCCAGCGATGCGGCGAGGGCGGCGGCGAGAATCATGCGCATGACGAGGCTCCCGGCCCCGGGGAAGCCGCCCGACTTCCCGATGGCGTTCGGGCACGGTTCCGGGACTTTCCGATGATACGCGAGAAATCGCCGGCTGGTTTCACAATCTGGTCACCGGACGCGAAACCCTTCGCCTTGAAACGGCGGCTGCGACCTGCGAGAGTCCGCCATTCCGTCGGAACAGGGACAGACGATGCAGGCGCTTTTCGTGCAGATCAAATGCGAACTCGGCAAATCCTACGAGGTGGCCGGAGCGCTGGCCGACAAGGAGATCGCGTCGGAAATCTATTCGACCGCCGGCCAGTGGGACCTGCTGGTGAAGTTCTACATCGAGGACGGCGTCGACATCGGCCACTTCGTCAACGAGCAGGTTCACTCGGTCCCTGGAATCAGGGACACGCTGACCGTGATGACCTTCCGCGCGTTCTGAACGCGCGCCCGTTTTGCGTTCAACAGCCGGTTCAAGTTTCGCGCAACATGCCGAACCTATGTGCAAAAGCGCGTGAGCGACGCGGTTTGCATGGAACGCAAGCGATTGCGCTTGCTTTTCCACGGCTTGAACAGTGAAATGGCGGCACAGGGGAGTGCGATTGAGTGGTTGCGTTCGATGAGATGCGCCCGGACGGGGCGGGGGTTCGAAAGCCGTATGCCGCCTATGACGCCTGGTTCCAGACGCAGGATCCGGCGCGGCTGACCGAAAAGATGGGCGACGCGGAACGGGTGTTCCGCAAGACCGGCATCACCTTCGCGGTCTATGGCGAGGAAGAGGCGGCCGAGCGGCTGATTCCTTTCGACATCGTGCCGCGCATCCTGTCCGGCCAGGAATGGCGCAAGCTGACCCAGGGCATCGAGCAGCGCGTCGTGGCGCTGAATGCCTTTCTCGACGACATCTATCACCGCCAGGAAATCTTGAAGGCCGGCCGGATTCCGAAACACCTGATCGCCGGCAACGAGGCTTTCCTGCCGGAAATGATCGGGGTTCGCCCGCCGGCCGGCGTCTACACCCACATCATCGGCACCGACATCGTGCGCACCGGCGAGGGCGAGTTCTTCGTGCTCGAGGACAACGCGCGCACGCCGTCCGGCGTTTCCTACATGCTGGAGAACCGCGAGACGATGATGCAGCTCTTCCCCGAGCTGTTCCGCCACGTGAAGGTTCGTCCTGTCGAGAACTATCCGCAATTGCTGCGCCAGTCGCTCGCGAACGTGAAACCGGAGGGCTGCAAGGGCACCCCGACCATCGCGGTGCTGACGCCGGGCATCTTCAACTCGGCCTATTTCGAGCACGCGTTCCTCGCCGACCAGATGGGCGTTGAACTGGTCGAGGGCAGCGACCTCCGCGTTGTAGACGGCCGGATCGCGATGCGCACCACGCAGGGTTACAAGCCGATCGACGTGCTCTATCGCCGCGTCGACGATGCGTTCCTCGACCCGCTGACCTTCCGGCCGGATTCGACGCTGGGCGTGCCCGGCATCATGGACGTCTACCGCGCGGGAAAAATCACCATCGCCAACGCTCCCGGCACCGGCATCTCCGACGATAAGGCGATCTATTCCTACATGCCGGAGATCATCGAGTTCTATACCGGCCGCAAGGCGCTGCTTGGAAACATCCCGACATGGCGCTGCTCGGAGCCGGACAGCCTGAAATACGTCCAGGAGCATCTGGCAGAGCTGGTGGTCAAGGAAGTGCACGGGTCCGGCGGCTACGGAATGCTGGTCGGGCCGACGGCGTCGAAGAAGGAGCGCGAGGCCTTCGCAGCCAAGCTGGCGGCGAAACCCGGCAACTACATCGCGCAGCCGACGCTGGCGCTGTCGACCTGCCCGATCCTGACCGAAGCGGGCCTTGCGCCGAGGCATGTGGATCTGCGGCCTTACGTGCTGGTGTCGGACAAGATCCAGATCGTGCCGGGTGGTTTGACCCGTGTTGCGCTCAAGGAAGGCTCTCTGGTCGTGAACTCATCGCAAGGCGGTGGGACGAAAGACACCTGGGTACTGGACGACTAACGCATGCTCGGACGCAACGCCAACGGCCTCTACTGGATGAACCGCTACATCGAGCGGGCGGAGAATATGGCGCGGCTGGTCGATGCTGGCTTGCGGCTCGCGCTGACGCGCACGTCGAACTCGTCCGACGAATGGGCGTCCGTGGTCGTATCGGCGGGTGTCGAGTTCGCGTTCCTGCAGAAGCATCAGGAATTCACCGCCAACACCGTGTCCGACTTCCTGCTGCGCGACACCTCGAACCCGTCGAGCGTGATGGCAGCGATCGAGACGGCGCGGAACAACGGACGAATGGTGCGCACGGCGCTGACGCGCGAGACCTGGGAGAGCGTCAACGAAGCCTGGATGACGCTGAAGCGGGTGCTGGCGCAACCGATCGATGAGCGCGACCTGCCGCGCATTCTCGACCAGATCAAGCGCGAGACGGCGTTCATCCGCGGCGCCTACTACGGCACCATGCTGCGCAACGAGATCTTCGATTTCTCGGAGATCGGCACTTTCATCGAACGCGCCGACAACACTGCGCGCATTCTCGACGTGAAATATTACGTCCTGCTGCCGTCCGTGTCCTGGGTGGGCTCGACGCTCGACAACTACCAGTGGGAATCGATCCTGCGGTCGGTCGCCGCGCACCGGTCCTACCGCTGGGTCTATGAGGCCGACTACAAGCCGACAAACATTGCCGACTTCCTGATCCTGAACAGCCGTATGCCGCGCTCGCTGGCCTATTGCTACCTCAACATCTCCGAGAGCCTCGGCTATCTGGCCAAGGAGTATGGCGCGACCTACGACTGCCACTCGACGGTCGCAGCGACGCTTGGAAAGCTCAAGGTCGGGTCGATCAAGGACGTATTCGACCGCGGACTGCACGAGTTCCTCGTCGAATTCATCGGCGACAACAATCGCCTCGGCGCGCAGATTGCCGAAGAGTACCGGTTCAACTGATGCGGCTGAAGATCTCGCACCGCACCGAATACAATTACGACGCGCCGCTGAGCTATGCGCTGCAGCGCATTCGGCTGACGCCGCAGAGCGGCATGGCGCAGGCGGTCCTCAAGTGGGACATCGCGATCGAGGGCGCGCGCGAGGAATTGCGCTATGTCGACGGCTTCGGCAACGAGACGCGGCTTCTGTCCGTCGAAGGCGAGCCGCGCAGCGTGACGATCGTCGCCTCCGGCGAGGTAGAGACCAAGCAGACGACGGGCGTGACCGGCCCGCAGCGCGGGTTTGCGCCGCTGTGGCTGTTCGAGGCAGCCACTGCGCTGACCGCGCCCGGCGAGCAGATGGCGGCGCTTGCCGCGAGCGTCGGCGAGGGCGACGAACTGGAGCGTCTGCACAGGCTGATGGACATGGTTGCCGACAAAGTCGCCTATGTGACTGGAGCGACCAGTTCGGGCACGACCGCCGAGGAGGCGCTGACGCTCGGCTCGGGCGTGTGCCAGGACCACGCGCACGTCTTCATCGGCGCGGCGCGCGAGCTCGGCTTCCCGGCGCGCTATGTCAGCGGCTATCTGATGAAGACAGGCGAGCAGGCAGCAAGCCATGCCTGGGCGGAAGCCTATGTCAGGGGGCTGGGCTGGGTCGGCTTCGACCCGTCGAACCGCATGTCGCCGGACGAGACCTATGTCAGCCTCGCCACGGGAAGAGACTATCGCGATGCCGCGCCGGTGTCGGGAATTCGACTGGGACAGGCGCTGGAAACGCTTGCGGTCCACATCACTGTCGAGCAGTAATCCCCGACCTTATTCTCGGCGGACCGATTCCCCATGACCTATTGCGTTGGCCTCAAGATCGACGACGGCCTCGTGTTCATGTCGGACACGCGAACCAATGCCGGCATCGACAACATCTCGACCTTCCGCAAGATGCATGTTTGGTCGAAGCCGGGCGACCGCGTGATCGTACTCCTGTCCGCCGGCAACCTGGCGACGACGCAAGCCGTGGTCAGCCTGCTCGACGAGCGGACGAAAGCCGTCGACGAACGCTCGCCGGCCCTGCTCTCGACGCCCTCCATGTTCCAGACGGCCCGGTTCGTCGGCGGAATCGTGCGTGAGGTGATCAACGGCACCGCGCAGGAAGGCCAGAAGGCCGAGACCTATTTCAACGCGTCCTTTATCCTCGGCGGCCAGATCAAGGGCAGCGAACCGCGCCTGTTCATGATCTATCCGGAGGGCAACTTCATCGAGGCCGGCGGCGACACGCCCTTCTTCCAGATCGGCGAAACGAAATATGGCAAGCCGATCATCGTGCGCGCCTACGACCCGGCGATGAGCTTTGCGGAGACGGCGAAGCTCTTGATGGTGTCGTTCGACTCGACGCTGAAGTCGAACCTCTCGGTCGGCCTGCCGCTCGACATGCTGTTCTACGAGAAGGACTCGCTGAAAGTGTCGTTCCAGAAGCGGATCAGCGGCGACGATCCGTATTACCGCACGGTGTCGGACGGCTGGTCACGGGCGCTAAAGGCGGCGTTCAAGAACCTGCCCGACTTTCCGACCTGAGCGGACGGGCGACGAAGATGCGCGACGACGAGTTTCGCGAATGGTCCGCCCGCGCCGCGGAATGGGGCGTCGCCTACCGCAACAGCCTGCGCGACATGCCGGTGCGGGCGCGGACCAAGCCCGGCGAGACTGCCGCGACCATTGCGCCGTCGCCGCCCGAAACGGGCGAGGCGATGGAGGCGATTTTCGCCGATTTCGAGCGCGACATCGTGCCGGGAATGACCCACTGGCAGCACCCGCGCTTCTTCGCGTATTTCCCGGCCAACGCGGCGCCGGCGTCCGTGGTGGCCGAGTATTTCGTGACCGCCATGGCCGCGCAGTGCATGCTCTGGCAGACCTCGCCGGCCGCCACCGAACTCGAGACGCGCATGGTCGACTGGCTGCGGCAGGCGCTCGGCCTGCCGGATGGGTTCACCGGCGCGATCCAGGATTCCGCCTCGTCGGCGACGCTGAATGCGGTGCTGGTGATGCGCGAGCGGGCGCTGGACTGGCAGGGCAACAGACAGGGGCTGGCGGGTCAGCGACAGGTACGGGTCTATTGTTCGGGCGAGGTGCACTCGTCGATTGACCGCGCGATCTGGGTGTCCGGGATCGGCCAGGACAATCTGGTGCGGATCCCGGTTGGGGGACCGAACCGTTCGATGGATACTGGAGCGCTTCATGCAGCGATCCGAAGCGATGTCGAGGCAGGCTATCTTCCGGCGGGTATCATCGCCTCGGTCGGCGGCACAAGTGTCGGGGGGACCGACGACATCGACAAGATTGTCGACCTGAAGATCTGGGCCGACCACTACCTGGAGTCCCATGGCATACGTCACGACGTGTATCTGCATGTCGATGCGGCTTGGGCGGGCTCGGCGATGATCTGCCCCGAGTTCAGGCATTATTGGACGGGGGTGGAACATGCGGATTCGATCGTCTTCAACCCGCACAAGTGGCTGGGGGCGCAGTTCGACTGCTCGGTGCAGTTCGTCAGGAATCCCGAGACGCTGGTGAAGACGCTGGCGATCCAGCCGGAATTCCTGAAAACCTATGGCCGGGACGGGATCATCAACTACTCAGAATGGTCCGTGCCGCTGGGGAGACGGTTCCGGGCGCTGAAAATCTGGTTCCTGCTGCGCGCCTACGGCCTCGACCACCTGCGGACAATGATCCGCAACCACGTCGGGTGGTCGTGCGACCTGGCGCGGATGCTGGGCGAGGAGCCGGATTTCGAGATCGTGACGCAGCCGATGCTCTCGCTGTTCTCGTTCCGGCATGTTCCGGAGGGACACGGTCATGTCGACGCGCACAATCTCGATCTTGTGCAGCGGATCAACGATGACGGGCGGATCTATCTGACCCAGACGAAGGTCGACGGCCGCGTCGCGATCCGCTTCCAGGCGGGTCAGTTCGACATGCGGGAAGACGACATGCTGATGGCGCGCGACGTCATCCTGGAACTGGCGCGAAACAGCGGAGCTTGAGATTTCCGCGCTTTCATTGGCTTTCGTTTTCGGCTAGCGTCCCGAAAAACGAAAACCGGGAGGACACGGATGCTGCTCACGCCACGGCACTCCGAAATCATACAACTGGCGAAGGATCACGGCAGGGTTCTGGTCGAGGACCTGGCATCGCATTTCCAGGTGACGCCGCAGACCATCCGCAAGGATCTGAACGACCTGTGTGACCAGCGCATGCTGACGCGGATTCACGGCGGGGCGCTGTTTCCATCCGGCATCGAGAACCTGCAGTACGAGGCGCGGCGCAAGATCGCGTCCGACGAGAAGGACGCGATCGGCAAGGCCGCGGCGCGGCTGATACCCGACAACGCCTCCCTTTTCGTCAATATCGGCACGACCACGGAGGCCGTGTCGAAGGCGCTGCTGGACCACAAGGGGCTGATGGTCATCACCAACAACATCAATGTCGCGAACAGGATGCGGGTCTATCCGTCGATCGAGGTGGTGATCGCGGGCGGCGTGGTGCGCGGCTCGGACGGCGGCATCGTCGGCGAGGCGGCGGTCGATTTCATCCGGCAGTTCAAGGTCGACTATGCGGTGATCGGCGTCTCGGCGATCGACCACGACGGCGCGCTGCTCGACTTCGACTATCGCGAGGTGAAGGTGGCGCAGGCGATCATCGCCAATGCGCGACACGTCATCCTGGTCGCCGACAAGTCGAAGTTCGAGCGCACCGCGCCGGTGCGCATCGGCCACCTGAAGCAGGTCAACACGTTCATCACCGACCGGTGCGACTATCCCGCCGTACGGCGCATGCTTGAGGAGGCGGAAGTCGAACTGATCGAGACTGCGGCCTGAACCTGCAGCGCGCTGAATTCGTTTGACATTCGGATTCGTTTCGAAACATTTCCTTTGAGGGAGCCAGGAGGACGCCACACACCGGGTGGCGCGCCGCGGGCAGGGAGGAACAGATGGCCGGCTACGTGCTTGCGATCGACCAGGGGACGACATCCAGCCGCTCGATCGTCTTCGACGGCGAGATGAAGGTCGTCGCGGTCGGACAGAAGGAATTTCCGCAGATCTATCCGGCGTCCGGCTGGGTCGAGCACGATCCGGAGGACATATGGGACACGACCGTCGCGACTGTGCGCGCGGCCCTGAAGAACGCGACGCTCAAGGCGTCCGACATTTCGGCGATCGGCATCACCAACCAGCGCGAGACGGTGGTGGTGTGGGACAAGGCGACGGGCAAGCCGATCCACCATGCGATCGTCTGGCAGGACCGCAGGACGGCTCCGGTCTGCGCCAGGCTAAAGAAGGCCGGGCTGGAGCCCAAATTTTCACGCAAGACCGGACTGCTGCTCGATCCCTACTTCTCCGGCACCAAGATTGCCTGGATCCTCGACAAGGTGAAGGGCGCGCGCAAGCGGGCGGAGAAGGGCGAACTGCTGGCGGGGACGATCGACACGTTCCTGATCTGGCGGCTGACCGGCGGCAAGATGCACGTCACCGACGCCACCAACGCTTCGCGGACGCTGCTCTACAATATCCAGTCCAATCAATGGGATGATGAACTCCTGAACTTGCTGCACGTGCCGCGCGCGATGCTGGCGGAGGTGAAGGACTGCGCCGACGATTTCGGCGTGACCGACAAGGCGCTGTTCGGCGCGGAGATCCCGATCCTCGGCGTCGCCGGCGACCAGCAGGCGGCGACGATCGGCCAGGCCTGCTTCGAGCCAGGCATGATGAAATCGACCTATGGCACGGGCTGCTTCGCGCTCCTGAACACCGGGCCCAACATGGTCCGTTCCAGGAACCGGCTGCTGACGACGATCGCCTATCGGCTGGACGGCAAGACGACCTATGCGCTCGAAGGCTCGATCTTCATTGCAGGCGCGGCGGTGCAATGGCTGCGCGACGGGCTTCAGGTGATCCAGAAGTCGGAACATTCCGGCGTGCTGGCGGCGAAGGCGGACGAGCGGCAGGACGTCTATCTGGTGCCGGCCTTCGTCGGCCTCGGCGCGCCGCACTGGGACGCCGAGGCGCGCGGCGCGATGTTCGGCCTGACGCGCAATTCCGGCCCGGCGGAGTTCGCCCGTGCCGCGCTCGAGGCGGTGGCCTATCAGACGCAGGATCTGCTGTCGGCGATGAAGAAGGACTGGAAGGGCGCGGCCGGCAAGACCGTTCTGCGCGTCGATGGTGGCATGGTTGCGTCCGATTGGACGATGCAGCGGCTCGCCGACATTCTCGACGCGCCGGTGGACCGGCCCAGGATTCTCGAGACGACGGCGCTGGGCGCGGCGTGGCTGGCGGGTTCGCGCGCGGGCGTATGGCCGAAGCAGAAACAGTTCGCGAAAAGCTGGGCGCTCGACCGGCGCTTCGAGCCGCAAATGGACCCGGCCACCCGCAAGCGCAAGCTCGCCGGATGGCACGATGCGGTGTCAAGGACACTGACCCGTTGACGCGAAAGAACCCGCGACGAAGCGCGGGTTCTTCAGGCATTTCAGCGGCTTGCGATCAGCTGTAGGGCGAATAGCACTGCTGGCGCGGGCCGTTGTAGGGCTGGAACGTGTTGTCGTAGGCGCGGTACGAACGGTAACGGTCATAGCACCACTCGACATGGGCGCTGCCGCCGCCGCTGCGGTAGTACCGGCGCGGCGGGTTGTTGATCGCGCTGCCGATCACGGCGCCGGCAATGAAGGCGCCCGCCGGGAACCAGAAGCCGTTGTGGTAACGGTAGCCGTGCCTGCGGTGGCGGTAGCCGCGATAGCCGTTGTGCCAACCGTCGCGGTAATAGGTGCCGGGACGGACGCCGCCATAGCGCCAGCCGCGATCACCACGCCAGCGTCGGTCGCCGCGGTAGTAGCGCTGATTGCCGAATTCCTGGACGGCCCGGCTCTGCTGGGCATTGATGACGCCATTGTCGGCGGCGATGCGGGGCGCGGCAACCGGGGCCGCGCTGGCGGGGATCATTCCGCTGATGCCGACGGACAAGGCCATCGTCGCGGCAAGAATTGAACTGGTGAGCCTATTCATTGCAGTGCCTCCTCAGGCGTGTGACTTGTCCCTTGGCACGCTCAACGCGCATCGGACCTTTCGGTTCCACCGAAAACTGGCCGACACTCCGCGGCGAAAGAATGGCGGGCGGGCAAAAAGAAAGCCGGTCTCGCGACCGGCTTTGCAGTTTGGGCGGGACGGGCGGGGGGGGGGGGGACTTGCCCGTCTCGGAACCATAAATGCGCGGGGGCGCGATAAGTTCCGTCCTGCGCCAAATTTTTTTTTCAGATTTTCACGCCTTGGCTTTCTTGGCCGAGGGGGCGGACTTTTTCCGGCCCATCACGGCGCCGACGACCGCGCCCGCCACCGATCCAGCCGCCGAGGCGACGCCGCTGGCGACAGCGGACGCGCCCTTGGCGATTGCTGCCGGCGCCGCGGCGATGCCTGTCGCCTTGCCGCTTTTTGGCTTTGGGGCGGCCTTTGCGGCCGACGCAGTCTTGGCGGCCGGCTTCGCCGACGCGGATGACTTGCTGGCAGCCTTTGCCGGCTTGGCAGCGGTCTTCGGAGCAGGCGCCTTTGCGGCGGCCGCCTTTGGCTTGTCGGTTGCGCTCGCCTTTTGCGCCGCGCTCTTCGCCGGCGCCTTCGCATCCTTGGAGCGGGCAGCGATGGCCGGACCCGCGCCGGTGTTCGCCTCAAGCGCCTTCGATTTTCCAGCCTTCGCAGCCTGTGCCGGTTTCTTCATCTCGGTTCCTCGCGTCAGTGTTGCCTCGAGCCGCAACGCGAATCCGCCGCGGAAGTTCCCGACGCACCCGATCGGCGCGCAAAATGGCCGGAACTGCGGCGAAACGGCCGGGATTTCCGGTTGACCCGCCCCGGCGGCGTCCCTATGTTCCGCCGCACTTCAAAGGGCGGTTTTCGCCCTCCGGGCGCGTAGCTCAGCTGGTAGAGCAACGGACTTTTAATCTGTAGGTCATGGGTTCGAGTCCCATCGCGCTCACCAATTTGCCGGATGTACGGCTTCGAGCCGGTCTCGCCGCCCGAAGTGCGGCCGCCGGACGCCGCATTGGCGCGCCGTGCCACTGGCGGCATTGCTCCCGCCGGGATCGGTGGTAAGCTTCCCTAGGGTCATTGGGAGCTTCCTGCCATGCGAAACTGCCAAGTTCACGGGGTCATCGCGTCTCTCGCGCTGACGGCCACACTGTTTTCCTCAGACGCCCGCGCCGATCAGGTCGTTGCCGACGATCTCATCGTGCAGGGCAGCGTGTGCATTGGCGTGCACTGCGCCAACGGCGAAGGCTTCGTCGCCGAGTCGCTGCGCCTGAAGGGGACCGTCAACCGAATCCGCGTGGTGGACAATTCGGTGACCGGCAGCTCGTTCGGGCACCGCGACTGGATCATCGATTTCAACGAGGACAACGGACCGGGCGATTTCATGTCCTTCGCCGACAATGGCAATTCGGGCGACTTGTATCGCAGAATCATGGTTCTGAGCGCTGGCGCGCCATCAAATTCCCTATACATCGGTCCATCGGGCAACATCGGTCTGGGAACGGCAACGCCCGCGGCCGACCTGCACGTTGTCGACTCCCTCGACCCGGCAGTCCGGCTGGAGCAGACCGGACAGTCGTCTTTTCCCCCGCACACCTGGGACGTTTTCGCGAACGAGAATGGCTTCTTCGTCAACAACTTTACCAACTCCGAACTTCCGTTCCGCATATCGACAGGCGCACCAACGGATTCCCTGGCGGTCGAGTTCGGCGGGCGTGTCGCGATCGGTTCAAACGGCGCCAACGCGCCGCTTGAAGTTCGCAGCAATGCGGCCACCATCGGCGCCGGAAACGCAGTGCTCAAGCTGGTCAATCCCGCCGGCCCGACCGCCATGCAGATGCAGCCTTTCGGCAGCGGCTTCTTCTGGAACTTCGCCGCTTCCGACAACAACACGTTCAACATCAACCGCTCCGGCAACAGCTCGGTCGAGATGAGCCTGAACGGCTCCGGCAATCTGACGATTTCCGGCTCGCTGACCACCGGCGGACCGTCCTGCTCGACCGGCTGCGACGCGGTTTTCGACGCCGACTATCGATTGCCGTCGATCGAGGAACACGCCGAGGCGATGTGGGCGAAGAAACACCTGCCCAATGTCGGGCCGACATTGCCCAACCAGCCGGTCAACATCTCCGAGCAGTATGGCCGCATGCTCAACGAACTGGAGACGGCGCATATCTACATCGAGCAGCTCCACCGCGAGAAGGCGGCGCTGAAGCGGAGCGACGAGGCGATGCGCGACAGGCTCTCCCGCCTTGAGGCCGCGCTGGCGGACAAGCTGGGCGACTGAGCCGGAAAGGCCGGCTGCAACGGAAGCCGCGCGTTCAGTCGTGCAGCAGCACGTCGGTTTCCGCCGCGATGCGCCGGACCCACACCGCGAGGATGTCGTGCGGGCAGACGAGCTCGGGAAGCATCCAGCGGACCGACGCCACCAGATCGGCCGTGTTGCGCACCGGGCTGTCGGAATGACGGTTCAGCGCCCGCTCGACGGCGCGCCGGACGCGGCCCTTGCCCAGAACGCCCCGCGCGGTGTCGGCGAGGTCGAGAGCATAGAGGTATTCGGCGGCGGTCGCCTTGCCGAGACCGGAGAGCGGCACTTCGCCCAGCACCACCAGTTCACGCGTGTCCGCGCGGCGGATCTCGAAGGTCCCATCCGCCAGGGTCATGGTCTCGTATCGCAAATTGGTCCCTCGGATGACTGATTCAATTGTCGATCCATCGACGTTCCGGTGAGGGCTTCCGTTGCGTGATGGATCGCTTGCTCATCACATGAGCGGCGCTGGATTTCCAGTCACAAAAGCGCCCTCGGTCGTCGCCACCTTATTGCGCAGGTTCGGTCCAGACCAAAGCGATGCGGTCAGCGGCCGGACGCGACCGACCGCGCGTCCCTTCGCCACGCCAAGGTGAATGGCGCGTGAGGCGCGCCCGGGCTATATCCAGCGCAAATCGGACTGCAGGCAGGCGCTTCAATCTTGGCGATCGACATCGGATATCTGAGCGCGGTGGGGGCGGGGGCCTTGTCGTTCCTGTCGCCCTGCGTGCTGCCGCTGGTGCCGCCCTATCTCTGCTATATGGCGGGCGTCTCGGTCGACGAGTTCCGCAATGCCGACGGCACCGTGACGATGACTGCGACCAAGAGCGCGCTGTTGTCGGCGTCTGTCGCTTTCGTGCTCGGGTTTTCGACGGTGTTCGTGGCGCTTGGCGCCGGCGCGTCGAGCATCGGGCAAGTGCTGCGGGTCTGGCAGGAGCCGCTCGGCATGGCGGCCGGGCTGGTGATCATCCTGATGGGGCTAAATTTTCTCGGAATCGTCCGCATCCCGTTCCTGTCGCGCGAGGCACGGTTCCAGGCGGGCGGGCAGCCGGCCAGCATGACGGCGGCCTATGTCATGGGTCTCGCCTTCGCCTTCGGCTGGACGCCCTGCATCGGGCCTGTGCTGGGACCGATCCTGACGCTCGCCGGCGGGCGCGACACGGTGGGCGAGGGCGCGGCGCTGCTGGCGGCCTACTCGGCCGGGCTCGGCATCCCCTTCATCATCGCGGCGCTGTTTTCCGGTGCGTTCATGCGCTTCGCCGGCAAGTTCAAGACGCACCTCGGGCGCGTCGAAAAGGTGATGGGGGCGTTCCTGGTGGTTGCAGGGGTGCTGTTCATGACCGGCGGCGTGCAGAAGGCGTCCTACTGGCTGCTGGAGACGTTTCCGGCGCTCGGCAGTCTCGGCTGACGCTTCGGGAAGGTGGCGAGGATCACGCCGCCCATGACGAGCGCGATGCCGGCGGCGTGGTAGGCGTGAAATGTCTCGCCGAGGAAGATGACCGCCATCGTGACGGCGAAGGGCGGCATCAGATACATGAAGATGCCCGCGAGCGAGGGACCCAGCACCCTGACGCCATACTGGAAGCCGGAAAAGGCGAGCAGCGAGGCGAAGACCACGATGCCGCCAATCGCGCTCCAGGCGGCGGCAGTGTCCGGCAGCCTCGCGCCGGAGGCGAATTCGAGCGCGGCGGCGGGCAAGAGCATCAGCGCCGCGACCAGGGCGACGAGCGCGAACAGCGCCAGGTTCGACGCCTTCGACAGCGTCGGCGCGCGATAGAGGATCGAATAGACGGCCCAGGCGATGGCAGCGGCCACGAAGATCAGGTCGCCCCAGTTGAAATCAAGCCGCGCCAGCGCCGAAACATCGCCGCGCAGCACGATCGCCGCGACGCCAACGAAGGCAATCACCGACCCCAGCGCCTCGCGCCAGCCGATGCGGCGGCCAAGGAACGCGGCTTCGATCAGGATGATGAAGATCGACGAGGTGGTGTAGATCAGCGTGCCGTTGGTGGCCGTCGTGGAGGTCAGGGCGACGTAGACGCCGGCGCCGCAGACGACCATGCCAAGGAACGCGAGAATGCCGACCAGGCGGGCATCGCCGCGCAGGATGGCGGCGATGGCGGCGCCCTCGCGGAACATGAACGGCGACAGGATCGCCGCCACCAGCCCCCAGCGGATCAGCGCCAGCGTGAACGGCGCGATGTCGCCGATGACGGCGCGGCCGAACAGGAGATTGGTGGAGAAGAACAGCGGCGTGGCGATCATGACCAGCACGGCAAGGCCGGCGCGGTTCTGGGCAGGCTCGGTCATGCGCGATTGACTCTCCGGGCGGGTCCGCATTGGAGCGGCATGCGCCCGGTGATACAGATGCTGCGAATCCGGATCAACACGCACCGCGGACCCATTCATGAGCCAGAGAAGCTGTCTGACGATCATCCTTGCCGCGGGCGAAGGCACGCGCATGAAGAGCGACCTGCCGAAAGTGCTGCACCAGGTCGCCGGCCTGCCGATGGTCGCGCATGTCGCGAAGGCCGCACTCGCGGCAGGCGGCGGCGACATCGCAGTGGTGGTCGGGCGCGGGGCGGACAGGGTGAAGGCGGCGGTGCGGCCTTATGCGAAGGACGTCGAGACTTTCGAGCAGACCGAGCGGCTGGGCACGGCGCATGCGGTGCTAGCGGCGCGGGCGGCGATCGCGCGCGGCTATGACGACGTGCTGGTGATGTTCGGCGACACGCCGCTGGTCGAAGCCGGACCGCTGGAAGCGGCGCGCAAGCTGATCGCGGGAGGCAATGCGGTGGCGGTCATGGGCTTCCGGACACCGACGCCTGCGGGCTATGGGCGGCTGCTGGAGGAGGACGGCGCGCTCAAGGCGATCCGCGAGGACAAGGATTGCACCGCAGAGGAGCGCAAGGTCACATTCTGCAATGGCGGGTTGATGGCGATCGACGGCAAACAGGCGCTGACGCTGCTCGAGGCGGTCGGCAACGCCAATGCCAAGGGCGAATACTACCTGACCGACATCGTCGAGATCGCCAATGCCAGAGGGATGCAGGTCGCCGCGACGGAAGCCGCCTATGACAATGTGCTGGGCATCAACAACCGGGCTGAACTGGCGGAAGCGGAAGCCATCTGGCAGCAGCGGGCGCGCAAGCGCGCCATGCTGGCCGGCGTGACGATGGTCGCGCCGGAGACGGTGTTCCTGGCGCATGACACCGAGATCGGCGCGGACACGATCCTTGAGCCGAACGTGGTGTTCGGGCCGGGCGCGAAGATTGCCGGCGGCGTCACGATCCACGCCTTCTCGCATATCGAGGGCGCGACGGTGGCGGCGGGCGCCGAGATCGGCCCGTTCGCGCGGCTGCGTCCGGGGGCGGAGCTGCAGGAAAAGTCGAAAGTCGGCAATTTCTGCGAAGTGAAGAAGGCTGTGGTCGGCCCAGGCGCCAAGATCAACCATCTGACCTATGTCGGCGACGCGACGATTGGCGCCAAGGCGAATATCGGCGCCGGCACGATCACCTGCAACTATGACGGCTACAACAAGCATCTGACGGAGATCGGCGCGGGAGCCTTCATCGGCTCCAACTCGGCGCTGGTGGCGCCTGTGTCGATAGGCGCCAATGCCTATGTCGCCTCGGGCAGCGTCATCACCGACAATGTTCCGGACGACGGACTGGCTTTCGGACGGGCGCGGCAGGAGACCAAGCCCGGACGCGCCACGGCATTGCGCGAACGTTACGCGGCGATGAAGGCGAAGGCGCACGATTAGCCGGGCCGGGTAAGACTTCCTGAAACCTATCCTGTCATGGTGATTTCATCGCGGCTTCCGGCTGCAATGCAATGAAACCAAGTTTGATTTTCGGGTGCGCGGCCTCACGCATAGATGTGCCGCGCGGACTGTCGGGCGAATCGAGGGGTAGGTCACAATGTGCGGAATCGTTGGCATCGTCGGCCATTCGCCAGTCGCGCCGCTCATCGTCGAGGCGCTGAAGCGGCTCGAATATCGCGGCTATGATTCCGCCGGCGTCGCCACCGTCGAGCAGGGCAAGCTGGAGCGGCGCCGGGCCGAGGGCAAGCTGATCAATCTCGACCGCCGGCTGCGAGCCGAGCCGCTCGACGGGCTGATCGGCATCGGCCACACGCGCTGGGCGACGCATGGCGTGCCGAACGAGGCCAACGCGCATCCGCATTTCTCCCGGGACGTGGCGATCGTCCACAACGGCATCATCGAGAATTTCGCCGAGCTGAAGGCGGAGTTGCAGAAGGACGGCTACGAGTTCACCTCGCAGACCGACACGGAAGTGGTGGCGCATCTTGTGTCGCGGGAACTCGCAGGCGGCAAGAGCCCTCAGGACGCGGCCTTCGCGGCGCTGAAGCGGCTGGAAGGCGCGTTCGCGCTGGCGATCATGTTCCGCAACGACGAGGACCTGATCGTCGGCGCGCGCAACGGCCCGCCGCTGGCGGTCGGACATGGCGAGGGCGAGATGTATCTCGGTTCCGACGCGATTGCGCTCGCGCCCTTCACCAACTCGATCACCTATCTGGAAGACGGCGACTGGGTGGTGGTGCGCCGCACTGGCATGCAAATCTTCGACATGGCGGGCAAGCCGGTCGAGCGCAAGCGCATGCAGTCGATCGGCACGTCGTTCCTGGTCGACAAGGGCAATTTCCACCACTTCATGCAGAAGGAAATCCACGAACAGCCGGAGGTGATCTCGCACACTCTGGCGCACTATCTGGATTTCACCACCGGAGCGGCGAAGGAAATCGACCTGCCGTTCGACTTCGCCAGGATCGACCGGCTGGCGATCTCGGCCTGCGGCACGGCCTATCTCGCCGGACTGATCGGCAAATACTGGTTCGAGCGGCTGGCGCGGCTGCCGGTCGACATCGATGTCGCGTCGGAGTTCCGCTACCGCGAGATGCCGATCTCGCCGCAGTCCGCAGCGCTGTTCATCTCGCAGTCGGGCGAGACGGCTGACACGCTGGCCTCGCTGCGCTACTGCCGCAAGGAAGGCATTCCGATCACCGCGATCGTCAACGTACGCGAGTCGACCATCGCGCGCGAGAGCGACGCGATCTTCCCGACGCTGGCCGGACCGGAGATCGGCGTTGCCTCGACGAAGGCCTTCACCTGCCAGCTTTCGGTGCTGGCGTCGCTGGCGGTGCGCGCGGCGCACGCGCGCGGCAAGATCGATGCCGACGAGATGCGCACCCTGGTGCGGCAGCTCTCGGAGGCGCCGCGCTTCGCCAGCCAGGTCCTGAAGCTCTCGGACCAGATCGAGAAGGTCGCCCGCGACCTCTCCAAGGCCAAGGACGTGCTCTATCTCGGCCGCGACACAAACTATCCGCTGGCCATGGAAGGCGCACTGAAACTCAAGGAAATCAGCTACATCCATGCCGAAGGGTATGCGGCAGGCGAACTGAAACACGGACCGATCGCGCTGATCGACGAGAACATGCCGGTGATCGTGATCGCGCCGCATGACCGGATTTTCGAGAAGACCGTCTCGAACATGCAGGAAGTGGCGGCGCGCGGCGGCAAGATCATTCTGATCACCGACCGCAAGGGGGCGTCGATGACGAGCCTGAAGACGATGGAGACGATCATCCTGCCCGACGTGCCCGAAATCATCTCGCCGATCGTCTACGCGCTGCCGGTGCAGATGCTGGCCTACTATACGGCCGTGTTCATGGGCACCGATGTTGACCAGCCGCGCAACCTGGCCAAGTCGGTCACGGTGGAATAATTCGAACCGCGACCGGTTCAAATTCTTGCCGCAGTGCAATATGAATGGTGCGGGCGCTTGGTTCCCCGTTCCATTCAGGTCAGCCGATGACGCGTCTGCGCAACTATTTCCTGGCCGGTCTGATCGTCTGCGCGCCGCTGGCGATCACCGCCTATCTCGTGTGGTCTTTCATCGGCTGGGTCGACGGCTGGGTGAAGCCCTACATCCCGCCAGCCTACAATCCGGACAACTACCTTCCCTTCGCCGTGCCCGGCTTCGGTCTGATCGTTGCATTGCTCATGATCACTCTGGTCGGATTCCTCGCCGCCAATTTCATCGGCCGATCGATCGTCCACACCGGCGAACGCGTTGTCGGACGCATCCCGCTGGTGACCAACGTCTATGGCGGCCTGAAGAAGATATTTTCGACCGTCCTGGCGAACCGTTCCGACCTGTTCTCGAAGGTCGGGCTGGTCGAATGGCCGCGCAAGGGCCTGTGGTCGATCGTGCTGATCCCGCGCCAGCAGGACACCGAGATCAACGAGGCGCTGGAGCCGAGGGAGGGGAAGACCATCGCGGTCTTCCGGCCGATCTCGCCGAACATCACCACGGGCTACATCATGTACGTGGCGGAGAAGGACGTCATCCCGCTGAAAATGTCGATCGAGGAAGCCGCGCGGTTCCTGATTTCGGCGGGACTGGTGACGCCGGATGAGCAGGGGGCGGTGGGACAGGCGGCCGTTGCCGACGCGGTCCGAGACGCCGCCCGCCAGAGGTAGCCGATATCAATGACGGTCGTCACGGGTTCCTAACCCGCTCTCAGCAGCCTGACCGCCTCATCCCGCCCAAACAAGTAGAGCAAAATCCGCACCGCCTCGCCGCGAGGCGACGTCAGGTCCGGGTCTCGCGCGAGCAGCAGCCGGGCGTCGTCGCGCGCGGTTTCCAGCATGTCGGCATGGAATTCGATGCGGGCGACCTGGAAGCCTGGGGTGCCGGACTGGCGGGTGCCGAGCAGTTCGCCTTCGCCGCGCAGCTTCAGGTCTTCCTCGGAGATCAGGAATCCGTCCTCGGTCTCGCGCATCACCGACAGGCGGCGCTTGGCGGTTTCGCCCAGCGGCGACTTGTAGAGGAGCACGCAGGTCGACGGCTTGTCGCCGCGGCCGACGCGGCCGCGCAACTGGTGCAGTTGGGCGAGGCCGAACCGCTCGGCGTGTTCGATGACGATGATCGTCGCGTCCGGCACGTCGACGCCGACCTCGATGACGGTGGTGGCGACGAGCAGCCGCGTCTCGCCCGCCTTGAAGGCGCGCATCGCCTCGTCCTTCTCCGCGCCCTTCATGCGGCCGTGAACGAGCCCGACCTGGCCGGGAAAATCCGGCTGCAGCGATGCGTGTCGCTCTTCCGCCGACGTCAGCTTGATCTCGTCCGAATCCTCGACCAGCGGGCAGATCCAGTAGATCTTTTGCCCTTCTGCGACAGCCGCGCTGAGGCGATGCAGCAGGTCGTCCATCCTGTCGCTTGGCAGCGTGACGGTGGTGATCGGCCGGCGGCCAGCGGGCTTTTCGGTCAGGCGCGAGACATCCATGTCGCCAAATGCGGTGAGGACAAGGGTGCGTGGAATGGGCGTCGCGGTCATCACCAGCATGTCGGGCGCCTCGCCCTTGGCGGTGATGGCCAGCCGCTGATGGACGCCGAAGCGGTGCTGCTCGTCGACGATGGCGAGCGCGAGATCGCGATACTGGACCGCGTCCTGGAACAGCGCATGCGTGCCGATGACGAAGTGGATCGATCCGTCTTCGAGCCCGGCGAGGATTTCGGCGCGCTCGCGGCCCTTTTCCCGGCCGGTCAGGACCGCGGCGCGCAGGCCGGCCGTTCCGGCGAGCGGCGCGATTGTCGCGAAATGCTGCCGGGCGAGGATCTCGGTCGGCGCCATCAGGGCAGACTGGCCGCCGGCTTCGGCGGCGCGGGCCATGGCGAGCAGCGCCACGACCGTCTTGCCGGAGCCGACATCGCCCTGCAGCAGGCGCAGCATGCGGTCGGGCCTGGCCATGTCGGCGGCGATCTCGGCCAGCGCCATCTGCTGCGAACCGGTGAGCGTGTAGGGCAGGGCGGCGCGGATGGCGTTCTCGAACCTGCCGTCGCCGACCAGCGGCCGGCCGGAGAGCCGCCGCGTCCGCGCCCGGACCAGCGCCAGCGACACCTGGCCGGCGAGGAACTCTTCGTATCCCAGCCTGCGCCAGGCGGCGTTTTCGGGCGAGACGTCAATCGGGTCGGCGGGATTGTGGATGCGCCGCAGCGCCTCGGCGAAGGGCGGAAACGTCCGGGCCTTGAGGACGCTCGGGTCCTGCCATTCCGGCAGGTCCGGCAGCCGGGACAGCGCCTGCCCGATGGCCTTGCGCAACATCCGGCCGGACAGGCTTGCCGTCAGCGGATAGACCGGCTCGACCAGCGGCAGTTCGTCGGTTGAGCCGAGCGGCGCGATGTGGTCCGGGTGGACCATGGTCGGCCGGCCGTTGAACCATTCCATCTTGCCCGACACGACGACGTGCTCGCCGACCGGCAACTGCTTCTCCAGCCATTGCTGGTGGCCGCGAAAGAACGTCAGCCCGATCTCGCCGGTATCGTCATGCGCGAACACCCGGTAGGGCACCGACTTGTTGCCGCGCGGCGGCGGCTGGTGACGGTCGACGCGGACCTCCAGCGTGACGATCGCGCCCTCGGCGGCATGTGCGATGCCCGGGCGGTTGCGGCGGTCGATGATGGAATGCGGCAGGGTGAACAGCAGGTCGCCGATGCGGGCGGCGCGGTCGGTGAGATCGGCCGGCACGATGTTCTCGATCAGCTTCGCCGTCTTCTCGCCCACGCCTTCCAGCGAGGTGATGGGCGCAAAGAGCGGATCGAGGAGGGAGGGGCGCATGGCGCGAACATAACGGCGCATCTTGACCGTGCAAGGCTGACATCGGACGAGCGGCGCGCTATATGCGCCGTCTCCTAAGGATAATCCCATGACCGGAACGACCCGCTCCAGCGCCGACCTCGATCCGCGCCGCCGCAAGGCGCTGTTCCGTTCATGGCACCGCGGCACCCGCGAGATGGACCTCGTGCTGGGCAGCTTTGCCGATGCGCATATCGGCGAACTGGACGAGACCGAGATGGAGATCTACGAGGCGCTGCTCGACGAGGCCGATCCGGAACTGTTCAAATGGGTGACCGGCGAGAAGCCGACGCCCGCGCCGCACGACACCCACCTGTTTCGCCGCATCGTCGACCACCGCCGCCACAGGCAGTTCTGACAGCATGAAACTGATCGACACATATGGCCTCGAGCGGCTTGCGGGCAGCCAGGCGACCATCGACGGCGTGGCCGAAGGGTTCGAGCCGTTTGTGCTGGCGCGCATCGCGGCGGAAGCTGGCAAGGATCGGCCGGTCATCTTCGTTGCCCGCGACGGGCAGCGGCTGCCGGCGATCACCGAAGCGCTGACCTTCATCGATCCAGGCCTGCCGGTCCTGGAACTTCCGGCCTGGGACTGCCTGCCCTATGACCGCGTCTCGCCGGGCTCGGATACGGCGGCGCGAAGGCTCGACGCGCTGGCGCAGATGAATGCACTGAGGGACAAGCCGCATCGCGCTGTGGTGCTGACGACGGCCAATTCCGTGCTGCAGCGCATTCCTCCGCCGGAGGTGATCGCGGCGCAGGGCTTTTCGGCGCGGCCGGGCAACCAGGTCAACATGAACACGCTGATCCACCGGCTCGAAGGCTCGGGCTTCGACCGGGTCGGGACGGTGCGCGACGTCGGCGAATTCGCTGTGCGCGGCGGCATTCTGGATCTCTACGCGCCGGGTGCGGCCGAACCGCTCAGGCTCGACTTCTTCGGCGATACACTGGAATCGATCCGCGCCTTCGACCCGGCGACACAGCTCACCACCGGTTCACGCCCGGCGGTGATCCTGCAGGCGATGAGCGAGGTGGCGCTGACGCCCGAAACGATCAGCCGGTTCCGCCGCGCCTATATCGACGCGTTCGGCGCGCCGTCGCGGGACGACGCGCTTTACGCGGCGGTGAGCGAGGGACGGCGCTTTGCCGGCATGGAGCACTGGCTTCCGTTCTTCTACGAGCGGTTGGTGACGATTTTCGACTATCTGCCGGACGCGCCTGTCGTGTTCGACCCGCTGTCGCACGAGGCGATCGCCGAGCGGCGGACGCAGATCGAGGATCACTACGACGCGCGCCTGAAGACGATGGAATCGAAGAGCCTGGGCGAGGCGGTGCCCTACAAGCCCGTGCCGCCGGACCGGCTCTACCTGTCGCCGGACGGCCTGAAGGCCGAGGCGGGCGGACGGCTGTCGGTGGACCTGACGCCGTTCGAGCAGCCGGATGTCTTCGGCAAGAAGATCATCCATGCCAAAACGCGCACCGGGCGTACATTCGCGCAGGAACGCGCCAACCCGTCGCAGAACGTGTTCGACCATGCGGTGAACCACATCGCTTCGCTCCGCACCGGCGGACGAAAGGTGCTGATCGCCGGATGGAGCGAAGGCTCGCTCGACCGGCTGACGCAGATTCTCGACGACCACGGCCTCGGGAACATGGCGCGGGTGAACACGCTCGCCGAACTGGACGGACTGGCGCGTGAAAAGGCGGGGCTGGCGGTGCTGCCCCTCGAACACGGGTTCGAGACCGACAAGTTCGTCGTCGTGGCCGAGCAGGATCTGCTGGGCGACCGGCTGGTCAGGCGCTCGAAGAAGAAGCGCGCGGCGGACTTCATCTCGGAAGCCGGATCGCTTTCGACCGGCGACGTGGTGGTGCACCAGGACCACGGCATCGGACGCTTCATCGGTCTGAAGACGATCGAGGCCGCCGGCGCGCCGCATGATTGTCTCGAAATCCACTATGCCGGCGACGGGCGGCTGTTCCTGCCGGTCGAGAACATCGAACTGCTGTCGCGCTTCGGCTCCGACAATGCCGAGGTGGCCCTGGATCGCCTTGGCGGCGGCGCGTGGCAGTCGCGCAAGGCAAAGCTGAAGAAGAAACTGCTCGAGATGGCGGGGCAGCTCATCCGCATCGCCGCCGAGCGCAAGATGCGCGGCGCGCCGGCGTTCAATCCGCCGGACGGCGTCTATGGCGAGTTCGCCGCGCGCTTCCCCTATGACGAGACCGAGGACCAGCAGAACGCCATCGACGCGGTGCTGGAAGACCTGTCGGCCGGGCGGCCGATGGACCGGCTGATCTGCGGCGATGTCGGCTTCGGCAAGACCGAGGTGGCGCTGCGCGCGGCCTTCGTCGCGGCGCTGGAAGGGTTCCAGGTCGCGGTCGTGGTGCCGACCACGCTGCTCGCCCGGCAGCATTTCAAGACGTTCTCCGAGCGATTCTCGGGCCTGCCGGTCAAGGTGCGGCAGGCGTCGCGGCTGGTGACCGCGAAGGAGCTGGCGGAGACAAAGGCGGGGCTTTCCGACGGTTCGATCGACATCGTCGTCGGCACACATGCGCTGCTCGGGTCCTCGATCAAGTTCAAGGACCTCGGCCTGCTGATAGTCGACGAGGAGCAGCACTTTGGCGTCAAGCACAAGGAGCGGCTCAAGGAGCTGAAGACCGACGTGCACGTGCTGACGCTGTCGGCGACGCCGATCCCGCGCACGCTGCAACTGGCGCTGACCGGGGTGCGCGAACTGTCGCTGATCGCGACGCCGCCGGTCGACCGCATGGCGGTGCGCACCTTCATCTCGCCCTTCGACCCGCTGGTGATCCGAGAGACGCTGCTGCGCGAGCGCTACCGCGGCGGGCAGTCGTTCTACGTCGTGCCGCGCATCAGCGATCTCGCCGAAATCCACGATTTCCTGAAGGCGACCGTGCCGGAGCTGAAGGTCGCCACAGCCAACGGCCAGATGCCGCCGGGCGAACTCGATGACGTGATGAACGCCTTCTACGACGGCCAGTACGACGTGCTCTTGTCGACGACGATCGTCGAATCCGGCCTCGACATCCCTTCGGCCAACACGCTGATCGTCCACCGCGCCGACATGTTCGGCCTGGCGCAGCTCTATCAGCTGCGCGGGCGGGTGGGCCGCTCCAAACTCCGCGCCTATGCGCTGTTCACGCTGCCGGCGAACCGAAAGCTCACCGACAATGCCGACCGGCGGCTGAAGGTGCTGCAGTCGCTCGACACGCTGGGCGCCGGCTTCCAGCTCGCCAGCCACGATCTCGACATCCGCGGCGCCGGCAATCTTCTCGGCGAGGAGCAGTCCGGCCACATCAAGGAGGTCGGCTTCGAGCTCTACCAGCAGATGCTGGAGGAGGCGGTGGCCGAGGTGAAGGGCGAGCCTGAGGCGACCGACGGCTCGTGGTCGCCGCAGATCACCGTCGGCACGGCGGTGATGATCCCCGACAGCTTTGTTCCCGACCTGCAGCTGCGGCTCGGCCTCTACCGCCGTCTCGCCGACCTGACGACGCCGGAGGAAATCGATGCGTTCGGCGCGGAACTGATCGACCGTTTCGGACCGCTGCCGCTGGAAGTGCAGCACCTCCTGAAGATCGTCTACATCAAGGCGCTGTGCCGCCGGGCGAATGTCGAGAAGCTGGACGCCGGGCCGAAGGGCGTCGTCATCCAGTTCCGCGACAAGACCTTCGCCGACCCGGTCGGGCTGGTGCGGATGATCGGCGAGCAGGGATCATTGGCAAAGATCAGGGGCGACCAGAGCGTCGTGTTCATCCGCGACTGGCCGACGCCGGAGAAGCGGCTGCAGGGGGCGGCGGTGGTGATCACGCAGCTGGCGAGGCTGGCGGACAAGGCGGGGTAGGGCGGAGCGCCTTTCCTTCTCCCCTTGTGGGAGAAGGTGCCCCGAAGGGGCGGATGAGGGGTGTTGCGAGGAGTACAGTGCTGCAAAAAAAGTGCCGTAAACGCGAAATCTGCCAGCGTCTCCTTCCTTCCAGCACCCCTCATCCGTCTCGGCGCTGCGCGCCGATCCACCTTCTCCCACAAGGGGAGAAGGTGAGGTCGCGCCTTGCTACTCCGCCGCGTCCAACTTCCCCTTAGCCTTCATCTGCGCCACCTGCTTGATCGCATCCGCCAACACCGCCGCGTCCTGCGCGCCGGTGACGGCGTATTTGCCTTCCAGCACGAAGAACGGCACGCCGGTGACGCCCATGCGCTGGGCGTTTTCGATTTCGGCCTGGACGGCGTCCTTGTCGGCGTCGCTGGCGAGCAGGCCGGCGACGACCGCTTCGTCCATGCCGTTCTCGCCGGCGATCCGCGCCAGGACGGCGTGGTCGCCGATGTTTTCACCCTGCTCGAAATTCGCGGCGAACAGAGCCTTGGTCACGCGGCTCTGAACCCCGTCCCCGGCGGACGCCGCCCAGCGGATGACGCGGTGGGCGTCGAGCGTGTTGGCGGCGACCTTGATATCCTCGAAGTGGAAGTCGATGCCGTCGGCGGCGCCGAGCGGGACGATCCGGTCGTGGATCTGTTTCAGCCGCTCTTCCGAACCGAACTTCGCCAGCATGTAGGCCTTGCGGTCCTTGCCTTCGGGCGGAATGGTCGGGTCGAGCTGGTAGGGCCGCCAGCGGATGTCGACATCGACGCCGGGCAGGGCGGCAACCGCCTTGTCGAGCCGCTTCTGGCCGATGTAGCACCATGGGCAAACGACGTCGGAGATGACGTCGACGGTGACGGTATTTTCGCTCATGGCGTTCCTTTCTACGGCTGCCGCCACCAGGCGGTCAGCTGGTAGCCGAGCAGCGGGGCGTTTGCGGGGCGGCCGATATGGTTCCAGCGTCCGACCCATTGTTCGGGCTGATGATAGAGCGGCACCACGTAGAAGCCACTCAACAATACGCGATCATAGGCGCGGATCGCCTCGACGAATTCGGGCCGTTCCTTCGCGTTGAGCAAGGCATCGATCATCGCGTCCACGGCCGGGTCGCCGACGCCGGCATAGTTCATCGAGCCCTGTGCGTCCTTCGAGGCGCTGCCCCAGCGACCGACCTGCTCGACGCCGGGCGACAGCGATGACGGGTAGAAATTGAGCACCGCGTCGAACTCGCGCGAGATCAGCCGCTGTTGGTACTGCGAATCGTCGACCGAGCGGATGTCGAGGCGAATGCCGAGCAGCGCCAGAGTCCGCTGCCAGGCGAGCGCCACAGGTTCGCCGCCCTTGCTTTTCAGCATGATTTCGAGCGCCACCGGCTCGTCCTTGGGCGAGACCAGCGTCGTGCCCTGCCGCTTGTAGCCGGCCTTGGCCAGCATGTCGAAGGCCTGCTTGGCAAAGGCGCGGTCGCGGCCGGAGCCGTCGGAGACCGGCGGGTGCCAGGTTCCGGCCAGAATGCCGGGGTCGACCGCATCGGGGAAGGGCGCGAGAAGCGCCTTCTCGGCCTCGCTCGCCGGGCGGCCGTGCGAGGAGAGGTCGGAATTGTCGTAGAAGCTCTTCGTCCGGGTGAAGGCGTTGTTGAACAGGTTGGCATTGGCCCATTCGAAGTCGAACAGTGAACCCAGCGCGCGGCGCAGCACCTTGTCCTGGAGAAGGGGCTTGCGGGTGTTGAGGACAAAGCCAAGCATGCCGGAGGGAACGCCGCTGCGGAATGTGTCCTTGATCACCTTGCCTTCGGCGACGGCGGGGAAACCGTAGTCCTTGGCCCAGCGGCTGGAGTCGGCTTCGATATGGACGTCGACCAGGCCCTTCTTGAACGCCTCGAACATCGCATTGTCGTCGCGGAAGTAGGACAGGCGGATCTCGTCGTAATTGTTGAAGCCGCGCCGTGACGGCAGGTCGTTCGCCCAGTAGTCGGGCCGCCGCTTGAGGACAACGAGTTCGCCCGGCCGCACGGTCTCGACCGTGTAGGGGCCGGACCCCATCAGAGGCTTGAGCGAGGACTTGCCGAACGTCTCGGGATCGGTCGCGTGCTTCGGCAGGATCGGCCAGAGGCCGAGGATCAGCGGCAGCTCGCGGTCGGGTTGCTTGAAGGTCAGCCGGACGCCGTCGGCGCCGACCTTTTCCATCCGCTCGATCTTCTTGACCGTCGTGGCGTAGCGCGGCCAGCCCTTGTCGCGCAGCAGTTCGAGCGAGAAGATGACGTCGTCTGGCGTGACCGGCTGACCGTCGGCGAACCGGGCGCGCTCGTCGATGCGGAACTCGACGAAGCTGCGCGCCTCGTCCGTCTCAACGGACTTGGCGAGAAGCGGATAGAGCGTGAACGGCTCGTCGGCCGAACGCTGCATCAGCGAATCAAACACGTTGTAGCCGCGCTGCAGGTCGAGAATGCCGGAGGCGCCCTGGCCCTGGACGATGAAGGGGTTGAGGCTGTCGAACGTGCCCTGGAGCGCGTAGCTGATCGCGCCGCCCTTGGGCGCATCCGGATTGGCATAGGGGAAATGGCCGAAATCGGCGGGCAGCGCCGGCTCGCCATGCATGGCGATGCCGTGCTTCGGCTGGGCGTGGCCGAGGGAGGCGCCGCAAATCGCGGCAATCGTGGCCGCAAGGCCAAGCATCACACCGCGCATCATCCGAAGAACCTCCGTTCCGTCGCCGCCCGTTTCGAATCACGGGCGAGGTCTAGCATGAAGGCGCGAACCTTCGCCAAGCTGGCGGCCCAACGCGGCGAGGATTGCGTTTGGCGCTGGATTCCGGCCTTCATGCAGTGTAACAGGCGCGCACAAGTCATCCTGTTGCCTCATTTGGGCAACAATGAGCATCGCGACGCACCGTTTCTGCGGGCGAAGGAATCTGAGAGGAAATTGACCCCATGAGCAGAGCTAAACGCGTTTCGGTCGCCTCGGCCGGCCTCGTCGGCCTTATGGTCGCCAGCGTGCCCACGGCTTTCGCGCAGCAGGCGCCGGCCGCTCCAGGCGGAATGCCGAAGGGCTGGTTCAAGGTCTGCGGCAAGGAGCAGGATTTCGACATCTGCAACGTGCAGAACCAGGTTCTGGCGCAGACCGGCCAGATGCTCACCGCCGTGCAGCTCGCCGAATTCAAGGGCAAGGTCAACCGCCGCGCGCTGCAGGTCAGCGTCCCGGTCGGGCGTCTTCTCCCCGCCGGCGTGACCATGCAGATCGACGGCAACAAGCCGACCAAGCTCGAATTCACCACCTGCTTCCAGGACCGCTGCGTCGCCGACGCACCGCTGACGGATGCGATCGTCGCGGCTCTGAAGAAGGGCACCGACCTGACGCTGACCACCTACAACTTCCAGAACCAGCCGAGCCCGATCAAGGTCTCGCTCCAGGGCTTCACCGGCGCCTATGACGGCGAGGCGCTGCAGCAGGGCGACATGGCCGAGCGCCAGAAGGCCGCCGAGGAATACATCCAGCGCAACCAGCAGAAGCTCGCCGAGCAGTTGAAGGAAGCGCAGGACAAGGCCAAGGCCGGCAACTGATTTCGGGTGCTGCCGAGTGGATTTCAAACGGGGCCGAGAGGCCCCGTTTTGCTGTCTGACAACGCATCGGGACGTCATCCCCGGACTTGTCCCGAGGATCTGCTGCGGTCAATAAGCTATTGAATTTGCTGAGGCCATTCGTCAACGCGTAGACCCTCGGGTCAAGCCGGAGGGTGACGGAAAGATGGTGGCCCGAGGATGACGGCGGTCGGGGCTGTTTGGCGAAGCGTGTCCGCCGTCAGTGCCGGGCGGCGTGCTTGCGCTCGTAGCGGCCGTCTGGGAGATGGTTGAACATCTCGCCCACCTGCGCGTGCCGTACCGGCTCGCCGGACTCGTCCGGCAAGAGGTTCTGCTCCGACACATAGGCGACGTACTCGGTCTCGGCGTTTTCGGCCAGCAGGTGGTAGAACGGCTGGTCCTTGCGGGGACGCACCTGCGCCGGGATCGCCTGGTACCATTCCTCGGTATTGTTGAACTCGGGATCGACGTCGAAGATCACGCCGCGGAACGGGAAGATGCGGTGACGCACGACCTGGCCGATCTGGAACTTCGCCTGCCTGATATCCGCCATGTCACCGACCCCTTTGGCCCTATCTGGCCCAACGAGAACGTCAATTCAATGGCATAACGGGATGTTCGGCTTCACTGGGTCAGCATCAGCAGGCCGACAAACAGGATCTGGACCGGAACGATGGCGAGTTGAAACCCGAGAACCCATCCGAGGATGACGATCAGCCATGACGGCGTCGCGGGCATGCGCGCCGCCTGCCGGACGGCGTAGACCGAGGCGAGGGCCGAGCAGACGCCGACGATCCAGACCGGACCTGCCTGGGGCGGGGCGAATTCCGGCCAGATCGCGAAGTAGATCGGGACAAGGACGACGAGCGCCAATGCAAGGCTCGCGCCATGGAGAAGTGACCGCAGCATTGCATTCTCCCTCATGAAGCGTCCGGCCGGGAAGAGCGCGTGGCACTGCGTGACGCCACCAGCGAGGAAGCTGCGAGAGCGGAAGATACCGCATAAGCGCTTGACGCGCCACGCGCGAACGCGATAGCGGCGCGGTCAGGTTATCGGTCGCGGGCGCTTATGTATGACGTTTTCGGTCTTGTCCTGCCGTTCTTTGGACTGATCTTCCTCGGTTTCGTCGTCGCGCGGATCACCCGCCAGCCGGTGGAGGCGCTCGGATGGATGAACACGTTCATCATCTATGTCGCGCTGCCGGCGCTGTTCTTCCAACTGCTGTCCAAGACCCCGATCGAGCGGCTGACCGAATGGAGCTACATTTTCGGCGCGGTTGCCTCGACCTATATCGTGTTCTCGCTGATGTTTGTCGGCTCGCTGCTGATCAGCCGCGACATTGCCGCCTCGACGATCAAGGGGCTGGCGTCGGCCTACGGCAATATCGGCTACATGGGACCGGGCCTGGCGCTGCTGGCGTTCGGCGAGGAAGCGGCGGTGCCGGTGGCGCTGATCTTCTGCTTCGAGAACATCATCCATTTTGCCGTCGCGCCAATGATGATGGCGCTGTCGGGCGGCGAGAAGCGCCAGCCGATTGCGCTGGCGGGCGAGGTGATCCGAAAGATCGCCCTGCATCCCTTCATCATCGCGACCGCGGTCGGCGTCGCTGCTGCGGCTCTGCACTACCAGGCGCCGGTTCCGGTCGACCGACTGTTCGAGACGCTGGCCCGGGCCGCCGCGCCCTGTGCGCTGTTCGCAATGGGCGTGACGCTGGCGCTGAGGCCCCTGAAACGCGTGCCGAAGGAACTCGGCTTGATCGCCGCGCTGAAGCTGATCGTCCACCCGGTGCTCTGTTACGTGGTGCTGAGCGCGGTCGGCGATTTCCAGCCGGTCTGGGTCTATGCCGCGGTGCTGCTGGCGGCGCTGCCCACCGCCACCAACGTTTTCGTCATCGCGCAGCAGTATTCCGTCTGGGTGGAGCGCGCGTCGGCCAGCATCCTTCTGACGACGCTGCTGTCGGTCGGCACGGTCACCGGCCTGCTCTACCTGATCAAGACCGGCATGCTACCGCCGGACCTGTTTCCCCCGGCCTGAGGCAAGCCGCGCGAAACCGCTGCCGGGCTGCATCCCCTCGCGCATGAAGAAGCCGCGCAGCGGCGAGACGGCGGCGAGAAGGCCAAGCCCGGCGCTGCGAGCAAGTTGCGCCGGCAAAAGGTCCGACAGGAGCGTCATGTTGAGCGCGTTGACCGCTGTCTGCCGGGCCAGGACATCGGGCCGGCGGGCCGACCGGTAGCGCGACAGCGCCCTGTCGGACCCCGGATCGTCGCGGTGTCCGGCGGCGACTTCGACGAGATCGGCGACGTCGCGGATGCCGAGATTCATGCCCTGCGCGCCGATCGGCGGAAACACATGGGCCGCTTCGCCGACGAGCGCGACGCGGTTGGCGGCGATTGTCGATGGCAGCAGGGCGGAAAGCGGATAAATCTGCCGGCCCGGCTCGACCTCGACGCGGCCGAGGATCGACTGCATCCGGTCCTCGACCCTGGCCGAGAGCTCGGTATCCGACAGCGCCGACAGGTCGGCTGCCGTATCCGGCGCGACCACCCAGACGAGGCTGGAGCGCCGGCCGGGCAGGGGAACCTGGGTAAAGGGTCCTGTTTCGGTGTGGAACTCGGTCGAGACCGAGCCGTGCTCGCGGGAATGGCCAAAATTGAGCACCAGCGCGGATTGCGGATAGTCGCGCCGCGCTGTCGAAATCCCCGCCGCCTCGCGGGCGGGCGACATGCGGCCATCGGCGGCGACGGCGAGAAGCGAGGAGATAGCGCGCCCGCTTGCCAGAATGGCCTCGACACGGGTTTCGGACAGAGCCCAGCGGGATACGATCTCGTCATGAACGTCGATCAGCGGCTCCGCTTCCACCGCCGCGCGCAGAATAGGCGTGAGAACGGCATTGGGAACATTGGTGCCGAAGGCGGCCTCGCCGATCTCGCTGGCGCGGAAGGTGACCGGCGCGCTTCGGATCAGCCTGCTGGTGCCGTCGATGATCCGCATCGCTGCCAAGGGGGCCGTCGTCTCAGGCGGGAACGGCGGCAGGCCCATGCCGGCCAGAAAATCCAGCGCCGGAAGCATCAGCGCCGTGGTGCGCCGGTCGTCGGCGCCGGCGCGCGGGCCGATCAGCGCGATCCGGAACCCAGCCCGGGCGAAGGCCAGCGCGGCAATCGAGCCGACAGGTCCGGCGCCGGCGACGATGATCTCGGGACTGTTCGCATCCGGCATGGCTTGCTCCAAATGTCCGATGTCCTGTCTTAGACCCAAGACGGCGCCGGGTGCCAGCGAGCAAAGGGACGCAGCCAGAAGAACGAAACACGAGCCGCATCAATCGGCTGTGCAAGACCGCCTTACGGCTTGTGCCGGAATGCGGCCTGCCTGTATCCTCGACCGCGAACGAAGGAGGACGCCGTGACGCGGGGCGAGATGGATGTGAGGGTCGAAATCGGAACCCATCAGCTGTGATGAAGCCGAAGAAAGTCACGTGGCCGCAGGCCAGGGCGTTCTCCGTTCATCTGTTCACGGCATCCGGCTCGTTTCTCGCGTTCCTGTCCCTGGTCGCCGCGAGCGAACAGCGCTGGACGGCGATGTTCTGGTGGCTGGGACTGGCGCTGCTGGTCGACGGCATCGACGGGCCGTTCGCGCGCAAGCTGCAGGTCAAGGAAATCCTGCCGACCTGGTCCGGCGAACTGCTCGACAACATCATTGACTATGTCACCTACGTGCTCATCCCCGCCTTCGCGCTCTACCAGCGCGGGTTCATGGGCGAAAACCTGTCCTTCATCTCGGCCGCGATCATCGTGATTTCCAGCGCGATTTACTATGCCGACACCGGCATGAAGACGAAGGAGAACTTCTTCAAGGGGTTCCCGGTGGTCTGGAATATGGTCGTGTTCACCTTGTTCGTCATCGAGCCTGGCGAATGGGTGTCGTTCGGCGTCGTCGTCGTCGCCGGCATCCTGACTTTCGTGCCCATGAACTTCCTCCATCCGGTCCGCGTGGTGAGGCTGCGCTGGCTGAACCTGCCGATGACGCTGCTGTGGTGCGCTTTCGGCGCCGTCGCCCTGGCGCAGCAGATGGACGCCTCGGACTGGGTCAAGATCGGCATCGCCATCACCGGTCTCTATCTCTCGTTCATCGGCGGCGTGATGCAGCTGTTTCCCAAACTGGGGCTTCCAAGGACGTGACATGACCAAAGCAATCCGAATCCACACGACCGGCGGACCCGAGGTCTTGACCTGGGAAGACGTCGACGCGCCGGTGGCCAAGGCGGGGGAAGCGGTGATCCGCCACACGGCGATCGGCCTCAACTTCCTCGACGTCTACTACCGAACCGGGCTCTATCCCGCGCCGGGCGGGCTGCCGCTGATCCCCGGCAGCGAAGGGGCGGGGGTGGTCACGGCGCTCGGCGAGGGGGTAACGGGCCTGAGCGTCGGCGATCGGGTCGCCTATGCCGGACCCGTCGGCGCCTATGCGACGGAACGGGCCATCGCGGCGGATCGGCTTGTGAAGATACCCGACGGCGTCAGCGACCAGCAGGCGGCGGCCATGATGCTCAAGGGCATGACGGCGGCGTTCCTGCTGCTGCGCACCTTCAAGGTGAAGGCGGGCGACACGATCCTGTTCCATGCCGCCGCCGGCGGGGTCGGATCGATTTTCGGGCAATGGGCGAAGCACATCGGCGCGACCGTGATCGGCACGGCGGGATCAGCCGATAAGGTCGCGGAAGCGAAGGCCCAGGGTTTCGATCATGTCATCAACTATCGGGAACAGAATTTCGTCGACGAGGTGCGCCGGATCACGAACGGACAGATGTGCGACGTGGTTTACGACTCGGTCGGCGTCGACACCTACATGGGGTCGCTCGACTGCCTGAAGCCGATGGGCATGTTCGTCGCATTCGGACAGTCGTCCGGGCCAATCCCACCGTTCAACCTCAGCATCCTGGCGCAGAAAGGCTCGCTCTATGTCACGCGGCCGACGCTCTTCGTCTATGTCGCCAAGCGTCCGGACCTCGAGGCAATCTCCGGCGCCCTGTTCGATGTCGTTGCCAAGGGCATCGTCGACATCAAGATCAACCAGACCTATGCGCTCGCGGACGCCGCCAAGGCGCATGTGGACCTGGAGGGCCGACGGACGACCGGCGCGACGGTGCTGATACCCTGACCTGGATTGCCTTCGAAACGCGCAGGAATTGTTGAAGCACTTTCAATGTGCAAAACGCTTTGCGTTCGCAGGCGCGCGCGCCTACCATCGATCCGGGAACACTGAAGCTGGAAAATCAGCGCATGGGGACAGATCTGGCGGGCAAGCCGGCGCAAGAGCCGGGGCTTCTCCTCGACGTGAGGGGTCTGACCAAGGTTTTCGGAGCGCTGACCGCGTGCAACCAGGTCGACCTGAAGGTCGGCAAGGGCGAGATTCACGCGCTGCTGGGCGAAAACGGCGCCGGCAAGTCCACGCTGGTTAAAATGCTGTTCGGCACGCTGTCGCCGAACGCCGGCGAAATCGTCTGGAACGGCAGGCCGGTTCGGATCACCAGCCCGGCTGAGGCGCGGCGTCTCGGCATCGGCATGGTGTTCCAGCACTTTTCACTGTTCGAAGCGCTGACAGCTGCGGAGAACATCGCGCTGTCGCTGGATGCGAAAACCCCGATCAGCGCCATCGCAGCCAAGGCCCGGGAACTGTCGCACAATTACGGCCTGCCGCTGGACCCGCAGTCGCTGGTGGGCGACCTGTCGGTTGGCGAGCGGCAGCGGATCGAGATCATCCGCTGCCTGCTGCAGGAGCCGGACCTGATCATCCTCGACGAGCCGACCTCGGTGCTGACGCCACAGGAGGCCGACAAGCTGTTCGAGACGCTGGAGCGGCTGCGCCGCGAGGGCAAGTCGATCCTCTACATCAGCCATCGGCTGGAGGAAGTGCAGCGCATCTGCGACAAGGCGACCGTTCTGCGCCATGGCAAGGTGGTGGCGCATTGCACGCCGCGCGAGGAGACGGCCGGGTCGCTGGCGCGCATGATGGTGGGCGGCGATGTCCACGAGGTGCATCGCGAACATCCCGAGGGAACCGGCGGCGCGCCGCTGATCGAGATCCGCAATCTGTCGCAGGCGCCGAAAGGCCCGTTCTCGATGCCCTTGAAGAACATCAGTCTGACGGTGAACGCGGGCGAGGTGGTCGGCATCGCCGGGGTCGCCGGCAACGGCCAGGGCGAGTTCTTCGAGGCGATCAGCGGCGAGGCGACACAGGCCGACGGCGCGACCGTGCGCTTCCGCAACATCGATGCCGGCCAGCTCGGCATCACCGGACGGCGGCTGATCGGCGCGGGGTTCGTGCCGGAGGAACGGCTGGGCCATGGCGCGGTACCAGGCATGAAGCTGTCGGACAACATGCTGCTGGCGAGGCATCGATCCGACGCCAAGGCGTTTCTCTCGGGCGGATCGCTGGGCTTCATCAACCGCGACGCGATCAACGCGACGACGAAACGCGTCGTTGCCGAAATGGACGTGCGCAAGAGTGCGGAGGACCCCGAGGCGGCGGCCTTGTCGGGCGGAAACCTGCAGAAATTCATCATCGGGCGCGAGCTCGACCGCAAGCCGTCGGTGCTGATTGTCAACCAGCCGACCTGGGGCGTCGACGCCGGCGCCGCGGCGCGAATCCGCCAGTCGCTGATCGATCTCACCCGTAGCGGCTCGGCTGTGATCGTCATCAGCCAGGATCTCGACGAACTGTTCGAAATGGCCGACCGCATCGCGGTGATGTCGCATGGCGAAATGTCGGAGACGATCCCGATCGCCGAGGCGACGCGCGAGAAGATCGGCCTGCTGATGGGCGGCGCTGATACGGGCGCGGGGGCACACTGATGCGCCTGGAACTCATCAAGCGCCCGCAGCAGTCCAAGCTTTTCAGCGCTCTGTCGCCGTTCATCGCCTTCGTGCTGACGGTGATCGCCGGCGCGATCCTGTTCGCGCTCCTGGGCAAGAACCCGGCCACGGCGCTCTACGCCTACTTCGTCTCGCCACTGACCGACCTGTGGTCGCTGCACGAACTGGCGATCAAGGCCGCACCGCTGATCCTGATCGCGGTCGGCCTGTCGGTCTGCTACCTGTCGAACAACTGGAACATCGGCGCGGAGGGCCAGTTTGTCATAGGCGCGGTCGCGGGCGCCATGCTGCCGATCATTTTCCCCGGGCTGCAGCAATCCTTTCTGGCGCTGCCGGTGATGCTGGTGATGGGCGTGCTGGGCGGCGCGGCCTATGCGGCGATCCCGGCGTTCCTGAAGGCAAGGTTCAACACCAACGAAATCCTCACCAGCCTGATGCTGGTCTATGTCGCGCAGCTGTTCCTCGACTGGCTGGTGCGCGGGCCGTGGCGCGACCCAGCGGCGATGAATTTTCCGCAGGCGCCCCGCTTCACCGACTACGCGATCCTGCCGGAACTGCTGCCGGCGTCGGGACGGGCGAATATCGGCATCCTGTTCGCGCTGATCGCCGCCGTGCTGGTCTGGATCATGATCAACCGGACTCGCAAGGGGTTCGAAGTCCGCGTCATCGGCATGAGCCCGCGCGCCGGCAAGTTCGCCGGCTTCTCGGCGTCGCGAATGATCTTCTTTGTCTTCCTGCTGTCCGGTGCGCTGGCCGGGCTTGCCGGCATCTCGGAAGTGTCAGGCGCGATCGGCCGCCTTCAGCCGTCGATCTCGCCGGGATACGGTTTCGCCGCGATCATCGTCGCCTTCCTGGGCCGGCTCAATCCGCTCGGCATCGTCGCGGCAGGGCTCGTTCTGGCGCTGACCTATCTTGGCGGCGAGGTGGCGCAGATCGAGGTCGGGGTGTCCGACAAGGTGGTGCGCGCCTTCCAGGGTCTGCTGCTGTTCTTCGTGCTCGCATGCGACACGCTGATCCACTACCGGATCAGGCTGGCGCCGTCCGAAGCGCCCGCGCCCGTCGCCGCTCCAGTCGCGGAGGCGAAGGAAGCCAATGCTTGAATCGATCCTGCTGACGATTGCTACCGCCTCGACTCCGCTGCTGATCGCCGCGATCGGCGAACTGGTGGTCGAGCGCTCGGGCGTGCTCAATCTCGGCGTCGAGGGCATGATGCTGATGGGCGCGGTGATCGGTTTCGGCGTCGCTCTCACGAGTGGCAATCCCTGGCTCGGCGTCGCGGCGGGGATCGTCGCCGGGGCGGCCTTTTCCATGCTGTTCGCCTTCCTCGCGCTGACGCTGGCGACAAACCAGGTGGCGACAGGGCTGGCGCTGACGCTGCTCGGCATCGGCGCGTCGGGCATGATCGGCGAGGCGTTCGTCGGCCAGCCGGGCGTCAAGCTGACGCCGATCTACATCCCGGGCCTCACCGACCTGCCGTTCGGCCGCCTGCTGTTCGGCCAGGACCCGATGTTCTACCTGTCGCTGCTGCTGGTGGCGGGGGTCTCGTGGTTCCTGTTCAAGACCCGCGCCGGGCTGACGCTGCGTTCGGTCGGCGACAGCCACACCTCGGCGCATGCTCTGGGGATCAAGGTGATCCGCATCCGCTATGCGGCGGTGGCCTTTGGCGGCGCGTGCGCCGGCCTGGCTGGAGCGCAGATGTCGCTGGTCTACACATCGCAATGGATCGAGAACATGACCGCCGGCCGCGGCTGGATCGCGCTGGCGCTGGTCGTCTTCGCCTCCTGGCGGCCGACACGCGTGCTGCTCGGCGCCTATCTGTTCGGGGCGATCACCATCGCACAATTGCATGTCCAGGCGATCAATCCTGCCGAGATCGTCGCCGGCTCAGGTCCGTTCTGGCTGATCACCGAAACCGGCCGCTGGATCCTGACGACGCTGAAATCGGTGCCGGGACAGTTCCTCTCCGCGCTGCCCTATCTGGCGACGGTGATCGTTCTCGTGCTTATCTCGCGCAACCGCCGCCTGACCATGATCAACACGCCCGCCAGTCTCGGGCGACCCTTTGTGCCGGACCGGTAGCCGGCTCAATCCCAAAGCCCGCAAGGCTTGCAACCCCAGAGGATGAACCCATGAAAAAACTAGCTCTCGCATTCGCCGCCTCGGCGGCCATGCTGCTCTCAGCGGGCGGCGCGTTCGCACAGGACAAGATGAAGGCCTGCTTCATCTATGTCGGCCCGATCGGCGATTTCGGCTGGTCGTACCAGCACCACCAGGGCGCGCTCGAGATGCAGAAGAATCTCGGCGGCGAGGAGAAGGTCGAGATCGCCTATCTCGAAAGCGTGCCGGAAGGCGCGGACGCCGAGCGCGCCATCGAGCGTTTCGCGCGCTCCGGCTGCAAGATCATCTTCACAACGTCGTTCGGCTACATGGACGCCACCAACGTGGTCGCCGCGAAGTTCCCGGACGTGATGTTCGAGCACGCCACCGGCTTCAAGCGCGAGACGCCGAACGTCTCGACCTACAACTCGAAGTTCCATGAGGGCCGCTATGTCCAGGGCGTGATCGCTGCGAAACTGTCGAAGACGGGCACCGCAGGCTACATCGCCTCGTTCCCGATCCCTGAAGTGGTGATGGGCATCAACGCATTCGTGCTCGGGGCGCAGTCGGTCAACCCTGACTTCAAGGTCAAGGTCGTGTGGGCCTACACCTGGTTCGATCCGGGCAAGGAAGGCGACGCGGCCAAGGCGCTGCTCGACCAGGGCGTCGACATCATCACGCAGCACACCGATTCGACCGCGCCGATCCAGGTCGCGGCGGAGCGCGGCATTCTCGCCTTCGGACAGGCGTCGGACATGATCAAGTTCGGCGAGAAGACCCAGCTCACCTCGATCGTCGACAACTGGGGCCCTTACTACACCGAGCGGGTCAAGGCGCTGATGGAAGGCACCTACAAGCAGATCGACGTCTGGGGCGGCATGGCCGAGGGCCACGTCGTGATGGCGCCCTACACCAACATGCCGGACGACGTGAAGGCGTTGGCGGCAGAGACCGAGAAGAAGATCAAGGACAAGACGTTCAACCCGTTCACCGGCCCGATCAAGAAGCAGGACGGCACGGACTGGCTGGCCGCCGGCGCGGTTGCACCCGACGGCGAACTGCTTGGCCTGAACTTCTACGTGCAGGGCGTGGACGACCAGCTGCCGAAGTGATCGTCAATCACAGTCGATCCGGAAAAGGGCGCCCCAGAGGCGCCCTTTTTCATGCCGGATGCGGGTCGTGCCGGTAGGCGCCGGCCCGCCGCAGCAGGTTCCCGAGGAACGTGGCCGACAGCTTTCGCGCCGGGGTCTCCAGCCATTTCCAGACCGCGAACGCCAAGGCCAGCATGAGAGCTGTCGTGAGGATCGCGGCCGGCCACCTGCCGACATGCGGCGCGGCGAAGTCGATCGCCACGTAGCCGATATTCTGGTGCAGCAGGTAGAGCGGATAGGTCAGGCCGCTGAGGGCGAGCGCCGTGCGTGTTGCCGGGACAACGTTGCGCAGCGCAATCGCCGCGATGACCAGTCCGTGGATGAACAGGTTGGACAGGGCGAGGGGGCCGGTGGCGACCGCAACGCCGTAGTGGTGCTGCATCCAGCCTTGCGCCACCGCCATCAGGCTGGTCGACAGCGCGACGGACGCCGCCAGCAGAACCATCGCCTCCGCGGAGCGGCCGCGCGTCTGGATGTGGTGCAGGAGGATGCCGGCTGCGAACAGGGGTCCATACTCCGTGACCAGCAGGATGCGCAGCGCGCCGCTGCCGAAGGCGTACTCGTTCAGCGCCGAGATGACCAGCCAGCCGGCGACCAGTTCCAGCTTGAGACGCTGGAACACGCCGGTCATCAATGCGACCGTCACCCAGCCGTAGAACATCAGTTCGAGAATGATCGACCAGTAGACGCCATCGACGAAGGGCTGGCGCAGCGCGGGCGCGAACATCAGCAGGTTTGCAGCATACTGGGACAAGGAAACCGGCGCCCAAGCAGGCTGTGCGAAAACCAGGACAGCGAAGCTGACGGTCATGCAGATCAGGAATCCCGGATAGAGGCGGACAATCCGCGCAACCGCGAAATCGCGCCAGTCGCGACCCTCCGCCGACCAGGCGATGACATAGCCGCTGATCAGGAAGAACAGATTGACGCCGAGATAGCCGTAGATCGCGTACGGCGCGGCGCTCGGATAGCCCTCGCTGACATAGCCATCCGCGGCAGCGCCGCGGAACAGATAGTGGAAACCGACGACTGCCAGCGCCGCAACCAGGCGAAGGTAGTCGAGGGGGGCGTTGCGGTCGGCGAGTGGAGCATTCTGGGACATGTTCCCGGCTATGCAAGCCGCCTGCCAACTGTGCCGGAACACCTCGGTCCCGCGCGAATTGTCCTGGCAGATGATGAACGGCCGGGGCCATCCGGCAGCGGCATCTGCTGACAAAAGGATGTCAGGAGTACTGTGCTAGACCCATGGCATCGCTGAAATCCGAGGAGAGGAAGTATGCTGAAATTCTACCACGCCCCCTGGTCGCGCTCTTCGGGCGTATTGTGGCTGCTGGAGGAGCTTGGGGTCGACTACGAGATGGTCGAGATCGACATCCGCCAGGATGGCGGCGTGCCCGAGGATTATCGCCGGATCCAGCCCAACAAGAAGGTGCCGGCGATCGAACACGACAGCATCGTCGTCACCGAGCGCGCCGCCATCACGACCTACCTGGCCGACGCGTTTCCGGACGCCGGCCTCGCGCCTGCCATCGGCGATCCGCTGCGCGCACCATACCTGACGATGCTGGTCTACTGCGACGCCGTGTTCGATCCTGCCTTGTCGGCACAGGTTCAGGGCTGGACATACGAGAGCAACAACTTCTCCTTCGGCCTCGCGGACGACATGGTCAACTATGTCGACCGTATCCTGACCGGGCGGCCGTTCGCCGCCGGGGACCGCTTCACCGCAGCCGATACGCAGCTCGGCTCGGCGATCGGCTACACGATGGAACACATGAAGGCGCTGCCCGAAAGGCCGTCGTTTCTCGCTTACATGGAGCGCATCAGAAACCGGCCGGCGAATGTGCGCGCCGCCGAGATCGACCAGAAACTGGCGATGGCGACGCCGTTCTTTCAAAGGCAGTTCGGCGGCAGCGCCTGATCAGACTGCGGTCCCGTAGAGGTCGTAGGCGTCGGCGCGGTCGATCTTGACCGTGACGATGTCGCCGACGCGGACCGGCCGGCGCGACTGCAGGTGCACCGAGCCGTCGATTTCCGGCGCGTCGTATTTGGTCCGGCCCTTGGCGGAAAGCCCGTTCGCCTCGTCGACGATGACCGGCAAGCGCTTGCCGACCTTCTTGGCAAGCTGGCTTGCCGAGACCTTCTGCTGGCGCTGCATGAAGCGGTGCCAGCGGCTTTCCTTGATCTCCTGCGGCACGGCAGGGAGGCCGAGCGCCTCGGAACGGGCGCCGGCGACCGGCTCGTATTTGAAGCAGCCGGCACGGTCGATCTTCGCCTCGTCCAGCCAGTCGAGCAGGATCTGGAAATCCTCCTCGGTCTCGCCTGGGTAGCCGACGATGAAGGTGGAACGCACGGCGAGGTCGGGGCAGATCTCGCGCCACGTGCGGATGCGGTCGAGCGTCTTTTCCTGATGAGCCGGACGCCGCATGCTCTTGAGAACATTGGGCGAGGCGTGCTGGAACGGAATGTCGAGATAGGGCAGGATCTTGCCTTCGGCCATCAGCGGAATGACCTCGTCGACATGCGGGTAGGGATAGACATAGTGCATCCGCACCCAGATGCCGAGTTCGCCCAGCTCGCGCGACAAGTCGAGGAATTTGGCGCGCACCTCGCGCTCCTTCCACATCGACGTCTGGTATTTGATGTCGACGCCATAGGCGCTGGTGTCCTGCGAGATCACCAGGAGTTCCTTGACGCCGGCATTGGCGAGCTTCTCGGCCTCGCGCAGCACGTCGGCCGCCGGCCGCGACACCAGATCGCCGCGCAGCGCCGGGATGATGCAGAACGAGCAGCGGTTGTTGCAGCCCTCGGAAATTTTCAGATAGGCGTAGTGGCGCGGCGTGAGCTTGACGCCCTGCGGCGGCAGCAGATCGATGAAGGGCTCGTGCGTCGGGGGCGCGGCCTCGTGCACCGCGGTCATCACGCTTTCGTAGGCCTGGGGTCCGGTGATGGCGAAGACGTTCGGGTGCTTTTCGCGGATCAGCTCAGGCGTCGCGCCCATGCAGCCGGTGACGATGACCTTGCCGTTCTGCGACATCGCCTCGCCGATGGCGGCCAACGACTCGTCGCGGGCGGAATCGAGGAAGCCGCAGGTGTTGACCACGACGAGATCGGCGCCGTCATGCTTGCGGGCGATCTCGTAGCCCTCGGCGCGCAGCCGAGTGATGATGCGCTCGGAATCCACCAGCGCCTTCGGGCAACCGAGACTGACGAAACTGACGCGGGGCGCGGTCATGGGCGGCGGGCTTTCGCTATGTTCAGGAGCGCCCGACCGTCATTTCGCGCAGCGGGCGCGCGTCCTATGGCACGAAGAGACGCTGCAAACAACGTCCCGAACGCCGCACCGCTCAGCCGGCGAAACCGCCTGCATCGAGGAACGCCTGTTCCTCCGCCGTTGTCTCGCGCCCGAGCGACCGGTTGCGGTGCGGGAAGCGGCCGAATTTCTCGATGATGTCGCGGTGGATGATGGCGTATTTCAGCGCCTCGTCGCCGAGCGGGGTGAACAGCTCGACCGACCTGTCCTGGTCCGCCATGGCCTCGGAATGTTCGAAGGGCAGATAGAAGAACGCCCGCAAATCCGTGGTGACGCCCTGGTCGTAGCCATGGCGGACCGCAAGCCGCGCATGGTGGCGGGCCAGCGGATCCGTGGCGAACATGTGCGCTGTGCCGCGAAAGCAGTTGCGGGGGAACTGGTCGAGCAGGATCATCAGCGCCAGCGCGCCGTCCGGCGACGAATTCCAGTGGTCGAGCTCGCGCCGAGCAGCCCGCCAGTGCAGGTCGGAATGGCGCGCGCGGAAATCGGAATCGAAGCCGTCATCCTTGCGGAACCACGCCTCGACGCCGGCATCGCGCCAGAAGCCGGTCACCTCTGCTATCGAGGCGAGGTCCGCGGCGGACAGGTCAGCGTTCATGCCTTTGCCTCTTTTGTCTCGCGTCCCAACGCGTCCTCGGTTTCCTTGTTCAGCGCCTTGCCAGCCTGCTTGGGTGCGGTAAGGGGAGTCGGGACCGGAGCATTGCCCTGCAGGAGCGTATTGCCCGCATAGATGCCATCGGAGATCTGCATCGCCAGGCGTTCGGCGTCGCGCCGCCGGACTTCCGAGATGGTTTCGGCGACCTCGTGCCCGTCCGTGCCCATGCGCTCCAGAACCTCGGCGGAGAAAACCAGCGCCGATTCGAACACTTCCCGGATTTGGTAGTCGACGCCGAGTTGCGCAAGCTTGATCGACGACTGCCGGTCGAAGGACCGGGCGAAGACCGGAACCAGCGGGTACTCATTTTTCATGTGCTCGGCGATCAGAACGGCAGCGTCGGGCTTGTCGACGCAGATCAGCACGGCGCTGGCGTTCTCGGCGCCGGCGGCATGCAGGATGTCGAGACGTGTGCCGTCGCCGTAATAGACCTTGAAGCCGAACCGCGCCGCCGCCTGGATCATCTCGACGTCGTTGTCGATGATCGACACGTTGACGCCGCGCAGCAAGAGCGGCTGGCTGGCGATCTGGCCGAAGCGGCCGAACCCGATCACGAGGATGCTGCCGGTGAGGCCCTCCGCGAGATCGATGCCGTCCATTGATTGTTCTTCTGGCGGAAGGATGCGCGGCAGGAGCAGGATCAGCAGCGGCGTCAGCGCCATCGATATGATGACCGTCGCGACGAGCGTCGCATTCGCTTCCGCGTCGATGATGCCGACGCCGGTCGCCGCCGAATAGAGCACGAAGGCAAACTCGCCGCCCTGCGCCAGATAGGCGGCCCGCGTCACGCTCTCGCGATGCGACGAGCCGAGGAAGCGGGCGACGGCATAGATACCCAGCGATTTCAGCACCATGTAGCCGACGACGCCGATCAGGACGAGCTGCCACTGGCGCAGGATCACGCCGAGATCGAGCGACATGCCGACGCCCATGAAGAACAGGCCGAGCAGGATGCCGCGGAACGGCTCGACATCGGCCTCGAGCTGGTGCCGGAACGTCGATTCCGACAGGAGAACACCGGCGAGGAAGGCGCCCATCGCCATCGACAGGCCGCCCAGTTGCATGGCCAGCGCCGCGCCGAAAACGACAAGCAGCGCAGCTGCGGTCATCACCTCCCGCGCGTGGGACGCCGCAAGGAGGCGAAACATCGGATTGAGCAGCCAGCGCCCGGCTGCGACCAGCAGCGCGAGCGCCACGAGCGCGATGCCGATGTCCAGCCAGACCGATCCGCCAGTCTCCTCTGCCCCGCCTGGCGCCAGGAACGCCACGATGGCCAGCAGCGGGACGATCGCCAGGTCTTCGAGCAGCAGGATTGACACGATGCGCTGGCCGGCCGGGGTTGCCGTCTGCGCGTTCTCGTCAAGCAACTGCATGACGATGGCTGTTGAGGACAGGACGAATCCCATGCCGGCGACGAACGAGATGGCGGGCGAGAAGCCCAGCATGATGCCGAACGCGGTCAGAGCCGCGCCACAGACCGCGACCTGCAGGGCGCCGAGCCCGAAGATCTCCCGCCTCAGGCCCCACAGCCGCGTCGGCTGCATCTCGAGGCCAATGATGAACAGGAACATGACTATGCCAAGTTCCGCGACATGCAGGATCGCGCCGGCGTCGGTGAACAGCCCGACGCCGTAGGGCCCGATCACAAGGCCGGCTGCCAGGTAGCCCAGCACCGAGCCCAGCCCAAGCCGCTTGAAGATCGGCACGGCGACGACGCCCGCGCCAAGCAGCGACACCACGCTGATCAGTTCGGTCGCCAGAGATGTTGCGTGCTCCGCCGCCATGAAGTCCCCTCTATCGGTCGGATCAAGTTCGCGCCCGAGGCTGCGAGCGACTTTGAAGGGCATTGCCGCGCGCGGTCAAGCCGCCCGACCGGGCAGGGTGCATCCCGCCCGTCCGCCCGAATACGGGTTGCCGCCAGCCGGTCAGGCGTCGCCGTGCTGTGCGGCGAACTTCCGAAGATCCGGCGTTGCCCTGCCGGCGATCCTGATCGCGAGCCCGCGCGAGACGAGCCTGAGCTTGTCGCGCGGGCTCAAGAGCTTTCCGACGCGCAAACTGATCAGGCCCTTCACCAGACCACGGGCACGCAGGCGCGGATCGTAGGCGAACTTCTCCGACTTGAGGAACTGCTCGCGCTCGTCCGCCTTCGCCAGCCGCCACGCTTGCCTCTGCAGAATCTGGATCGACCGCTTCAGGTCCAGCTCCCGCCGCAGATAGGTGGCCGCGTGGCCAAGGTTGCGGGTGGTCTGCTCGCCATTGTGCGCCCAGATCGCCAGCGGCTCCATGGCGACATAGACCGGCTCGGCGATCGCGAAGGTGCGCATGTATTCCTGCAGCGTGGCCGTGCACTCGCAGCCGATCTCCAGGCGGCTGCGCGCATTGGCAGACCAGAAAACGCCGCCGTTCGATACCCCGATTCCGGGAAGCAGCGAGAGCCGGAACTCGCTCGGCGAATAGACCCTTTCCCTGAACATTCGGTCCAGGATGCCATTGGGACTGAGGCGCGCCCTCGGGGTCCCGCTCTCAAGTTCCATGATCTGGTTGCGGAAGACGATCTCGACCCCGTGCCGGCGACACAGGGCGATATTGTCCTCGATGAACCGGGGCATCAGCTGGTTGTCGTCCTCCAGCACGCAGAAATAGGCCGCGGTATGCGGATTGGCGCTGGAGAAGCAGCCATCGATGTTCTTCGACGCATACTTCTGCGGCACGTTCCGCTGGTAGCGGATGCGGGGATCGGCGATCTCGGCGCAAACAGCGCCGCCGGCCGCCTCGGGATCGTCGTCAAAGACGTCGCACACCCAGTTCTGCCAGGTTTGGCCGATGAGGGATCGCAATGCGCGGCGCAGCATGTCGGGCCGCTTGTAGGTCGGGGTCCGGATATGGACCAGCGGCTCGGCGATCATCGTCCGGACCCTCCAGCCAGGAGCGGCGTCGGTAAACGCGGCGATGCAAATCCCTCCGCGCCGGCGTTGCGGAGGCCGTGGCCGCTTGTTTCCTGGCCGTCCCATCGCAGGAAGCGAATCCGGGGATCGCGCGCCCACCGCGTGGCCGTTTCCTCATACTCATGCTGCTCCAGCAGCGCCGTGATCGACGACCTCGCCGGCATGAAAGATGCCGCGTACAAGCCGGCCCTGCCATGCGCGATGACGTTCACGTCGGCGGCGACGCCGAGATCGGCGAGCTTGCACCAGAGCGCCTGTTCGCGACCCACGTCCCGCGCGGACTTGCCGGAGGGGTAGGGCGGAACCACGATGGTCTCGAACGCGGCGCCGTTGTCGATCCCAAGCATGCGCCGGGCCGCCGAGGAGACATCCTCGGACGGATTTGCCGTAACCAGGATCGACATGGCCTGGCGGGGGACGGCCGTCTTGCCGGCCCGACGCGACGAGATGTGTTCGCGGACGGAGCGAAAGAGAGGGACAAGCAAGGATGCATTGCCGGCGATCTGCCCGGCCGCCCGCATCCATTCCTTGTTCTTGAGCGTCGCGACCAGCCGCTCGTAGACCAGCGACCGATGCAACGCTTCCAGGCGATAGTCGAGCAGCGCGCGTGTCGACGGCGTCAGATCGAAGCCGCGCGCATACAGCCGTCGGTGATTTGCGATCATCGCCTCGAGATGATGTTCCGACAGACGGTGCGACAGGGATGCCGGGTGGCGGCGATAGAGGTAGAACGGCTCCGGCACGAGCATCAGCCTGCGTCCACTGAGCAGGAAACGGAGCAGAAAGTCGTAGTCCTCGGCAATCCGAACGTCCTCGTCATAGCGGATGGCGCCGAGCGCCGCGCGACGGATGAGCGGCTTCAGGTAGCCGAGCGGCGGCAACGGCCCCTGCGATGAATTGCTGCGCACGAACTGGGAGACGGTGACGAGTTTCGGCGCGCTTTGCGCCGCGGCGCCGAGCAGCGTTCGGTCGGCTCGGCCGTCGACTTCGGAAAAGTAGAGCAGGTCGTCAGCCACGGCGTCAGCTTCCAGATCGTCCGCCTGGCCGATCAGCCGCTCCAGCCGTTCCGCATGCAGGATGTCGTCGCTGTCGACGATCGCAATCCATTCTCCCGTCGCCGCGTCGAGCGCCCGGTTGCGTGCGGCGCCCGGGCCGCCGTTCCGCTCCGCCACGATCAGCTTGACGCGCTGTTCCCCCTCCATGAAACGCCTGACGATGGCCGCGCTGTCATCGGGTGACGCGTCGTCGACGACGATCAGTTCGAGCTCGGACATCGTCTGCGCGAGCACCGATTCGATCGCGGCGGCGAGATGATCTGCGCCGCGATAATTGGCCATGATGACCGACACACGGGGCGTCGGATGCGTTGCCAGCTCGTTGTCGTTCATCGTTCGCGCCTGTCCGCCATTGACCGCACACCAGGCTCATGACCATGACCTTGGCAATGAGAATATACTTATGCTGCGCTGCGGCACAACCATTTTTGCTCGATTATTGCTTAAGCGAACTGCTCAAAATCTAGGCATCGCAATCAGGAACATAATTCAAGGTTGCCCCGGACCGGCGTCGGTGGCATTGTCTGTTGCAGTGCAGCAATCTCGATGGCGAGGATCGGGGCGTGTCACGAGGATGATCGGGCCTCGGTCGAAAGGTGCTTTCGCATGACCACCAGTGAAATTCCAGAGCGCCGGAGTGACGATTTGCCGGGCAACAAAGCCGACGCCGTGTCCAGGAATGGCAGTATTTTTCACAAATTTTGCATGAAATCCGCCATCTCACTGGTTCTGCTTGGCATTTCGCAAGCCAGCCTCGCCGCCGAGGAAGGCGTATCCTTCGTCGACGAGTTCGACACGTTCAACCGGACAAGGTGGTTCGCGTCAGACGGATGGTCCAACGGAAAGTGGCAAAACTGCACATGGTCGAAACGACAGATAAGACTGTCGGAAGGAGTATTGACGCTCAGCTTTTCAAATCAGAAATACAAGGAACGCGAGTATTCATGCGCGGAGATACAGAGCTTCGCCGTCTACGGATACGGCACGTACGAAGCCCGCTTCAAGACGGGGGCGGGGAGCGGGCTCAATGGAGCGTTCTTCACCTACATCGGCCCGCACTTCAAGAAGCCGCATGACGAGATCGATTTCGAAGTCCTGCTCAGGGACACGTCGAAGGTGACCGTCAACACCTTCGTTTCGAGCAAGGGCGGGCATGGCGCGTCGGTCGACGTCCCCGGCAGGACCGACGCCGCCTTCAACGACTACGCCTTTGTCTGGGAGGAGCATCGACTGCGCTGGTATGTGAACGGGCGGCTGGCGCACGAGGCCTCAAGCGACGACGGCGCGCTGCCCAGCAACATGCAGAAAATCTATGTCAGCATCTGGGGCAGCGACACATTCGTCGAGTGGCTTGGCCCGTTCAAGCGGCCGGATACGCCAGTCACGCTCGAGCTTGACCGCGTTGCTTTTACCAGGCTGGGCGATCCCTGCCAGTTTCCGGATTCCGTCGCGTGCCAGCTGAACTGACCATGCGGATCGCGAGCTGAACATGTTGCACGTTCCAAGAGATCCGCCACCGGAACCTGACGCCGGACATGGGCAGCTGAAGAAGGGGCGCGCCCGCGCTGCCCTGGTCGGCATTGTCTGGGCTGGCGTCACCAGCGTCGTGCCGGCGGTGGTGGCCGGCGGCGTCTTCGCCATCGCCTCGCGCTACCTGACCCCCGGCGAGTTCGGCCTCGTTGCGCTGGCAGCCAGCATCGCTCTGGCGGCCGGGGCTCTGGCGCCCGCCGGTTTCGGCTTCGCGCTCGTGCAGCGCCAGGACATCCGCAAGAACCATCTCGACGCCGTCTTCTGGCTCTGTGTCGGCTTCGGCGTCGCTGTCTACGCGCTCCTCTTCGCCGCCGCGCCGGTCATTGCCAACCTGTTCCATGAGCCCGATCTGGCGCTTTTGCTGAGGGTGCTCGGCCTGCGGGTGCTTTTCGACCTTGCGGGCGTCGTGCCGCAGTCGATCCTCGCCAGGGCCCTGCGATTCGACAAGCTGGCGCTGCGCACCACCATTGCGACGCTCGTGTCCGCCGCGGTTTGCCTGCCGCTCCTCGCAGCCGGCTATGGCTTGTGGGCGCTTGTCATATCGCAGCTCGCGAGCGCGAGCGCGTCGACGATTGCCGCGATCGTGTCGGTGTCGTGGCGCCCGGCGCTCTCGATCGACTTCTCGGCCCTGAGGGAACTGTCGCGCTACGGAATTTTCGCCTCGGGGCACAAAGTTCTGCAGACCATCAATATCGACCAGATCCTGCTGGGTGCGCTACTTGGTACCACGCCGCTCGGCCTGTTCGGTTTCGCGCGGCGAATTTTTCAGCTGTTCAACGACCTGATCGCGGGAACGCTGAACAGCGTGTCCTATCCGCTGCTGTCCTCGCTTCAGGACGAACCCGGGAAACTGCGGCAGGCATTTCTTCTGGCCGTGTTCGCGTCGTCGGTGCTGTCGTTTCCGATTTTCGTCGGCATGGCGACAGTGGCGGACGATCTCGTCCCCGTCATCTTTGGCGCTCAATGGGTTGAAGCGGTTCCGGCGCTGCAGGGCTTCTGCGTCATCGGGGTGCTGAGCTGCATTGGAGTCCTGCAATCCTCGCTGATCACCAGCCGGGGCCACATGGACTGGTGGGTCTACTATCAGGTGGCGCAGCAGGTGGCGACCGCCGCGCTGATCCTCGTGATGTATCCCTTCGGAATCACCACGCTGGTGTTCGCAATGGCCGCCAAGACGTGGCTGACATTCCCACTTCCGATGTGGAAAGCCGGTCGCATTCTCGATATCGGCATCGCGGCGCTGGCGCGGCCTTTCGCGATACCGGCTGTGTCCTGCGCCGTGATGGTCGGCGCCATCCTTTTGCTGCGGCCCGTCATTGCCGCTGACGAGCCTGCGCTTCGCCTTGCCGGCGACATCCTTGTCGGCGGGTCCGCCTATGCGATTGCCATCCTCGTTCTGGCGCGACACCGCCTCGCCGAGATCCGTTCCCTCATTCCTGGCCGTCGGAGTCCCACATGAAACTCGTGTATTTTCGCGGATCCGTGCCGAACTTCGGCGACGAACTGAATGTCCATCTCTGGGATCGCCTGCTGCCGGCCGGGTTCCTGGACGACGATCCGTCGGAACTCTTCATCGGCATCGGGTCGATCCTGTGGAACACGTTCCCGCGGCAGGCGCGCAAGATTGTCATGGGGTCAGGCTATGCGGGCTACACCGGTCTGCCCGACGTCCATGACGGAAGCTGGGATGTCGCCTTCGTCCGTGGCCCCGAGACCGCGCGAATGCTCGGCCTCCCGCCTGAGAAGGCGATCTGCGACTCCGCGATCCTGCTGCGCGCGATCGATCTTCCAGCGCCGGCGAAGCCGATCGATGTCGCCTTCATGCCACACTACGAAAGCCTTGAGCGAGGGCTGTGGGAGAAGGCCTGCAAGCTCGCCGGCATCCAGCTGATCGACCCGCGCGACGACGTGTGGACCGTGATCTCGCAATTGCGGGCAACAAGGCTTCTCATCACCGAGGCGATGCATGGCGCGATCGTCGCGGACGCGCTGCGAACCCCCTGGGTGGCGGCGCTGCCGATCAACAGGACCCATCACCGCAAATGGAAAGACTGGTCGGGCGCTCTGGATCTCGACGTGCGCCAGAACGAACTCCTGCCGACCAATCTGTTCGAGTTCTACGTATCGGCAACCGGAGGGCGGGGCAGTCTCAACGGCCGGACGGGCAGGTTTAGCCGAAGCTGGCTTTCCACCCCGGTAAATGCGCTGCTGACACACCGGGCGGCACGGCACCTTCAGGTCCTGGCCAAGCGGGAGCCGCAGCTCAGCGCCGACGGCAAGATCGCCGAAGTCACCGACCGCGCGCGGACCGCGCTCGACCGGTTCGTTGCGTCGCATCACAGCGGGCGGCGCGTCGCCTGAGGCAACAAACGTCAGCGGCTATGTCGTCGCGCCGAAGAATTCCCGCTTCTGGGCAACGCCGAGCGGCAGAATGCGGAAAACGTTCTGGACCAGTCTGACCGGTCGCGTCAGCATTCCCCGATTGAAGAAGAACAGCCGCCAGAGGCCGGTGGAGTTGCTGTGCGCGCCGCGGTGCCCGACGCGGTAGACGGCGCCACGGAACGGCAGAACGTCGAGCGCGGCCCCTTTCTCCTCCAGAATCGGTCCGATCCGCACATGGCTTCCGAGCATGGTCTTGATGTAATCGACATCGGCCTCGGCGACGCTCCTCGGGAGTGCGTAGAGATCGCCGCGGACGATCAGCGACGTGCCGCAGAAACTGCTGAAATCGTCGTGCTTGAAGAGAACGGCTCCGCCTTCGCTCCAGACATAGCCCTTGCCGATCTTCCAGCCATTGGCGTCCTGGTTTGCCTCGACAAATTCGACGATGCGATTGCTGACGAAATCGTCGTCGTCGACGATCATGAAGAATTTCGATCGCGGGTATCTCAGCATTCCCGCGAGCACGCGTCGGCCCTTGTCCAGTCGAAACGCGTCGTAGACGGCTTCCTTGTCGCCTCCGGCCAGATCGTGTGCCGGATTGGGCGGAAACTGCACGCGCTCGATCTCGAATCCGAGCGGAACGGCGGGCAGATCGGCCCCCTCATTGGCCACGATCACGGCGCGCCAATTGTTGCGGGACTGGGCAGCGACCGATGCGATGGTCTGCGTCAGGTTTGCCTTGAGATGCCCCCAGTCCTTGGCATTGTCCTGATGCCGGACCGGAATGACGAATGTAACGACCGGTTCCATCATTGCGCACTCAACTCCTTGAACTGGACCGGGTCAGCGCCCGCAACCCGCTGCGTCCGCCGCCATTCCTGGTAACGCATCGCGTAGACGGAGGCGCTGAGCGCGATGATCGTCGTGATGCTGAACTGGAAATAGACGCCGACCTCGATGAAGCTCGATCCGATCAGCATGACGAGGAAGCCGAGCAGATAGGCGTTTTCCGAACACGGCGCGGAAAGCGCCCAGCGCAGGATGCCGATGAAGGCGCCGTAGATCATCGCGACCTGGATCGCGACGCCGACTAGGCCGATCTCGACGGCGTTGGACACGTAGGTGTTGTGGAAATTGAACCCGGCCCTCGAATCGATGCCGAACATCGCCCACAAATCCTCGGCCGGTCCGTAGTCCTTGACCCAGAACGCTTGGTATCCGACGCCGAACAGCGGATTCTGGGCGATCAGCCCGAAGCCTGCTTCCCACAGTTCGGTGCGGCCTGTCAGGGTGACGTCCTTTCCGGTCACATCGAGGAAGAACTCGAACAGCGCATCGCCATGGACGAACAGCAAGGTCACGGCGAGAACCGCCACCAGGCCGGTCGCGGCGGCGATGCCCAGTGTCTGGAGCGGCGAGACACGGCGGCTGACAATGACCGCGACGATGGCGGCGGAGGCCGGGCCGATGAAGATCAGGCTTCCGGTCGATTGGGCCAGAAGCAACATTGGACCGGCCAGCAGCACGGAAGCGAATGCGATCAACCTAAGCAACCGCGAAGCCGTCCGATCGAGAAGCAACGCCAGCGACGTCAGCGCGAACCCGGTCACGATCGCCGCGAGCGCGTTCTTGCTGCCGAAGATCCCCACCCACGCCCCGGTATCGTCGCGCACCCGGCCGATCAGGATGCTTCCGGCAACGCCGATGCCGTAGATCGCATACAGGCATCGCAGCAGCGTCGCCGGAGAGATGCGCGTCGCAATGACGATCGCGATGAAGAACGTGATCGCAAGTTGGATCGAGTAACGCAGCGTTGCGTCGGGAAACTGCGACCACAGCGTCGACACCGCGCAATAGGCGGGGAGGAGCAGCAGCCAGCGGTGCTGCAGGATGGCGTTGAGGCTCTGCATCGGTTGCAACGCCAGCAAAAGGCCGCCGAACAACAGGAACACCAGCGCCGCGACAGAGCCGAACAGCGGGTTGAGGATCAGCGCGGCCAGCGCCCCGAAGACAAGGCATGCCGACAGGTTGAAAGGGACGCCCAGCCGCGGTTGGTCCTGAAAACCGCTGCGACCCATCGGTCTCATCGCCGCCATGGGCCTCTGCGCTCGGAGCGAGGTTCGCCCGGCCGGCCGATCACCGCCAGGCGTTTCACTGCCCGACCCGGAGAACCGGCTCCGGCAGGAGCGTGCGAACCTTGACGACGTCGCCCGGCAACACGGCGGTTCCCTCGACGGCGACGATCTCCTTCGGCGCGCCGCCGGAGTCCCGGATGATCGAATAGACGATGGTCGGTCCGCTGTCGCCGTCCGCGCCCGATACGCCGGCCTGGAGCGCCTCGGCGATCAACGCGCGATAGGTGTCGAGCTTCATGGTGGCTTCCTGCAGGCTCGCGCCGACCTCCTGGCGCTGCGACGCGATCTCCGCTTCCAGCGTGTTGCGCACGTTGATCTCGTCCTGCTGCGCCTTGCTGATGTCCTGGCGCGCGCGGAGAATCGATGTCTCAAGATCGAGATTGCGGCCCTCGATGTCCGCCAGCATGCGTTCGGAGCTGAACAGGCGGGTATTCGAAACGAGGCCCTTGTCGGCCAGCGTGTCGATGCTCTTCAGCTCCTGCCGCGCCAGGTCCATCTGGCGCTTCTGCGTCAACGCCTTCTTCTCGAGCGAAACGATTTCGTTCTCGAGCAGTGTCTTGAGCTCGGAGAGCGCCTGAAGCTGCAGGGCAACCTTGCGCTGACGGGTCGTCATGATCGCCGTTTCCTCGGCAACGATACGCTTCGTCGCCGGAAGCGTCTCGATCTGCGGCGGCACGTCGATGACGTCCTTGCCGCTCGCTTCCGCGTCGAGGCGCGCGGCGCGAACCATCAGGCGCAGCCGGTCTTCGAAGGTCGTCTCGTAGTTGCCCTTCGCCTGGATGTAGTCGCGCTCCGTTCGCAGTCCGGCGGCGTCCCGCGTCCCGCCGGCGACGCTGACGGCTTTGACGACATTGAGATTGGGAGAGTACGGGTACTGGCCCGGCGTGCGAACGTCACCCGAAATGTAGATCGGCCGATATTCGGCCATTTCCACCGACGCTTCGGGCTTGTCGGCAAGCCCGAATTTGCGCTGCAGCGTCTCGGCCACCAGGGCCGCGACCTCTGCCGTTGTCTTGCCGGCAACCGGCGTCTCGCCGACAAAGGGGATCGACAGGCTGCCGGATGCCCCGACCGTGTAGTCGCCGCTCACCGCCGTCCACTCGCGAAACACCCCGTCGACCGTCTGCCACTCGACGACGCGAACGCGGAGCTTGTCCTGGATGCCCAGCTTGTAGGCTTCCTGCGCCGCTGCCGGCGGCGAGTTGGCAATCACGGCGAGTGATGCGCCAAGCAGGGCGGACAGGAGGCGCGAACTTGTGCGTGTGAAGATCTGCATGGCAAAGCCTCTCGATCTTGCCTAAACGTCCCGATCAGTAGGTGCCTCGTGCAAGGCACACGGCAGGAACGGTCCACAGGATGATGCGGATGTCCTGTGCGAGCGACCACTGCTCGACATACTGCCGGTCGAAATCGACGCGAGCATCGTAGGACACGTTGTTGCGTCCGCTGACCTGCCACAGGCCGGTCAGACCCGGGCGCGAGCGCAGATAGCACCCGGCGAACGCCCCGTAGCGGTCGAGCTCGTCCAGGACGACCGGACGCGGTCCGACCACGCTCATGTCGCCCAGCAGAATGTTCACGATCTGCGGCAACTCGTCGATGCTGAGCTTGCGCAGCACCAGACCCACGCGGGTGATGCGCGGGTCATGTTTCAGCTTGCGCGTCTCGTTCCACTCCTGGCGCGCCGCCGGATTCGCTTTCAGGTAGGCGCTCAGAACCTCGTCGCCATTCGGAACCATGGTGCGAAACTTGAGGCAGTAGAACATCCGGCCGCCGCGCCCGATTCGCTCGTGCCCGTAGAAGACCGAGCCTCCGTCCGACAGTTTGACGAGGATCGCGACCAGAATGAACAGCGGCGCCATCACGATCAGCGCGGCTGCCGCCGCGAGCACGTCGAATCCCCGTTTGAGCTTGCCGCCGAGAGGCGGAACGAAAACGCCGTCATCATCGATGTCCAACGTGCGCGATCTGGCCGTGTAGGTCATTGGCTGCCATCCGAATACCATCAGGAAGCCCCACGTTAGCACATGCATGCTGCATTGCAACACACTATATTTACCAAAATGAAAAGTCTATTTCGTCGGCAAAGATCACAAAATGAGCATTTATCTGCCCAAAAAGAGAGCAAAATGACTATAGATTTGTCATTTCGCGGTCAGACTGATACATATATTTTTAATCATTCGAAGCTAGCTTGGTGTTTATTCGATATGATCAAGGAATAGATAGATCAAAAATGAAGCTAGAGTATTAATCCCAATCCTGAACCATTCAATTTTTCGCAAAGAGACTCCGGCAGGAGTGGAATGCTGCAATTGCGAAGGCATTCCGCCGAACTTGCCATGGGCCCGGGGTATTGGTAGTGAACTGGTTGTCGGAATGACGCGTCGATCCTCCATTTTCGCGCTTGAAATGGCGGGGGAGCACTGTGGCGGTTCCGATAGTGGAGGTCATTTCGTTGCAGGACTCGCTGAAGACTCCTGGCAAGGCGGTTCCGTCTTGACCTTGCCGAAGTTCATTTTCGGAATGCTGCTCGTCGTCGTCGCAGTCTCCATCTGGACGGCCATCGATGGCTATTCGCTGAGCGCTGTCATCATGCGAGCAATTGCCTGCGCGGTGATCCTGCAGGTCGGCTATTTCGTCTATGTGCTGGTGATGGTCGGGAGAGAGGGTCCGGAGCTTACCTCCGCGACGCAACGCGAGCCGGTCGAGAAGACGTTTCCTGCCGAGCAACAGAACCTGCCTCATTGACCTCGATCCCAGGTTTCGCCGTTCAGAAGCCGTGACAGGCGGCTTTTCTTGTTTTGCCTGAGCTTGTGGTAGGAACCCGTCTCGACGACCTTTCCGTCCTCGATCGCCACCACACGGTCGGCGAATGAAATCATCGACGGCCGGTGAGCGATCGTCACAATGGTGATCTTGCCGCGCAGCGCCATGATCGACTCGGCGATCAGGCTCTGGTTCTCCCAGTCCAGCGCGCTCGTGGCCTCGTCCAGTATCAGCAGCGACGGCCTTCGCAGCAGCGCTCGCGCCAGCGCGATCCGCTGGCGTTCGCCGCCGGACAGACGTACGCCGCGATCGCCGACGACAGCATCGAGCTGCAGGTCAAGCCGGCGAACGAAATGGTCGGCATGCGCCGCGCGCAGCGCCGCCCAAAGCTCGGCTTCTGTCGCTTCGGGCATGGCCAGGCGCAGGTTGGCGGCGATCGTATCGTGCATCAGGAACACGTCCTGCGGCACATAGGCGACCTGGCGCCGCCAGGCGCGTCGCGATCGCGAAGAGAGCGGGACATCGTCGATGGAAATCGAGCCCTGGGTCGGTTCCAGCAGGCCCAATAGCAGGTCCGCAAGCGTGCTTTTTCCCGAACCGGACGGCCCGATCAATGCGGTAATGCGTCCGGCCGGGATCGAAAAGGAGACGTCGGAAAGGACCGCGCGATCGTAGCGGAACCCCAGGTCGCGCACCGTGATCTTTCGGGCGAGGGTGAGGGGAGGCGATCCCGGCTGGGTCGCATCGTCCTCGCGCTGCACGTCGAACTTCGACTGCAGCCCGCGCATGGCGGCGAATGCCGGTGAGTTGACGGCCATTCCCTGCAGGTTTGACTGGATGTCCATGAACCGCGGCGCAATGCGCATGAACACCACCAGCAGCACGACCACCTCCGGCAGCGACAACGCATAGCGCGTGAATGCGACATAGATAAACAGGGCCAGCCCGATGGCGCTGGCGATCTGGAACATCGCCGAGCCGACGGTGCTCGCGGCGACATAGCGCATGTTGTCCAGTTTCATCTTGTCCAGCGTCTGGCGCAGGCGCTGGAAGTAGGTGGCTTCGATGGTCAGGCTCTTGGCGACCTTCAGGCCGCCGAAGAACTCGGAAACAATGCGGTGCTGCGTCTGCCGATTGGAGGTGACAACCTGGCCATAGGCTCCCGCCTTCTGCCGAAAAGGCCTCAGGACGAGGAACATGATCGCGCCGACCGCCATGGCGAACGCCGTCATCGAGGGTGACACGATCAGGGAAACGATGGTGTATGCGATCAGCAGGACGATCGACTGCATCAGCAGGAGCAGGTGATAGCCGCAAGCCTGGACGCGCTCCACGTCTGCATGCAGCGAGTGCTCGACATCGGACATTCGGACGCTCGTCAGCGACCTCCAGTTTGCGCGGCCGATGCTCAGGAACAGGTCGAGCCTCAGCCCGTTGACGAATTCGTCGAGCAGGCGCGAGAGATAGACCGACTTGTAGCGGTTGAAGACGGCCTGCAGGGCAACGAGAACCACGACGAACGCGAGCGCGGCGGCAAAGCTGACCGTCCCGGACGGAACGAGCAGCCTGACGATCTCGAAATCCGGCAGCTGCAGATCGAAGTTCTGTTCGCGGCTGCCGGCAAACCGCAGGATCGGGATCAGCATCAGGATCGAGATGCCTTCGAGCATGCTGCCGGCGATCAGCAGCGACAGCGCGGAGACGACCCTGCGACCGGACCGCGCCAGCATGTATCTGGCAAACTCGAACGTTGTCGAAAGCAACGGGCTTGCGCCCAATGGCGCAAGCTCTCGCGTGGGTGCGGCCTCAGCGGTCATGCCGGCCCCCGTTTGTCTGGCTGGGCCAGATCGGCCTCGATCAGCCGGGCGACCTCGTCGAGACGGTCGAGACCGGTGGGCACCTCAAGCACGTTCACGCCGACCGAGCCGAGCAAAGCGCCGATGCTGGCGAGATGGCGCGCGGCGCCCTCGCCATGCAGGGCGCTGCCGCCGAAGCGCGCGGCATAGGAGAACTTCGCCAGCGCAGTGAACGCTTCCGCGCCAGAGAGCCGCGTGATGGCCGCACGGTCGCTGCGCGACAACACGAAGACCCGGCGCAGCGGCGCGGCGCTGTCCTCGAAATTGATCGAGAGCCGATGCAGCCGTTTGGTGATCGACGGATGGGCGGCCTCCATCACCGTCGAGCCGTCGACGCCGATCGACTCCGCCGCGTCGTCCGCCAGCTTGACCTGGGGGAAAGCCGATCCAATCGACCATCGGCCGTCGCGATGGCCGAACAGAGCGACCACATCGTCGGACAAGAGCTTGTTACCGGCCGCGATCATTGCGGCCGCCGTCGTCGATTTTCCCGCGCCCTTGTCGCCAAGGAAGGCAATTCCCGATCCGGCAAAGCTGATGGCGCTGGCGTGGAGAACGAATATGCCGCGATCATGCAGCGCCATCGCCAGCACGGGACCGAGCAGCGGAAAGGCGATCAGGCGCGGGTCGACATCTGTCGCCGGCTCGATCTCGATCACGCGTCCTTCGGTAATCAGGAATTTGCCGACCGCGTCCCAGGCAAGAAACGTCTGCCTGCCGCCAAACTCCGCGAAGGTCCCGTTCTGCGCGGGCGAGGCCTGGCGTTCGATCCGGTTGAGGCGAATGGTGATGTCGGGACTGCCGGGCAGGGAAGGGCGCAGTTCTGGCAGTTCGATGTCGGATTGGACCTGCAGGCCATAGATCCGATAGCAGTAGGGAGCAGCGGGTGCGCGGAACGTGTCCATCGTGCGGGCTGTTGCCGGTGCAAAATTCATGGCGAAAGCCCCGGGCGCTCAAGCTGCTTCAGCCATTGCGACAGCCATGTCGTGCGCCAGACATGCAGCACGTCATCCATCGGCACGGAAGCGGGGTTTTCCTGAAGGCGCCGGTAGGCCGCGCGCATTTCCGGGATGTCGACGTAAGGCGCCACCCGATCGGCGTCGGCGCCGAACGTTCGGTCGAGCAGCGGTTCGTGATTGCGCAACATGCCGCCGACGAGATTTTCGCGAAAGTCGATCTTGTCGGTCCGCCATTGGATCCGCGGCGGCAGGATGTCCTGCATCGCCTTGCGCAGCACCAGCCGCGACCACCCGTTGCTCAGCTTTTCGCTGGGGTGCAGCGACAGGCAGAACTCGAGCAGATCCTTGTCCCAGAACGGATAGCGCGGCTCGATTCCGGCCGTGGCAGCGGCCTTGTCGAGAACCTGGAAAGCGTGCGCGACAAGCCCCGACGATACCTGCCAGCGATGGAAACGCGGTTCGTCGGTGAGCGTCGACTGCCGCTCTCGCGCCGCGACCTGATACCGCTGCATCAGTTCGGTGCGCTGCATCAGGTCGCTGTTGAGCATGCGCCGCCATGACGGCCCCCTGTCGGCCCTGCCAAGCGCCCGGTGCCTGAGCCGCGCCAGCCGCTGGCGGGTCCGCGAGAGGGGCAGGGTCGGCCCGAATGACGAGAGAAGTTCGACATAGGTGGCTATGCTGTTGGTGCCATAGAGCCGGGAAACGCCCCGGACTTCCATCCACAGCTCAAGCCAGCGGCGCTTGTGCGCAAGTTCGTTCAGCCGAACGAAGGCGTGCGACACGACCTCGTCGCCGCCGTGACCGTCGAGCAGGACCCGCCTGCCATCGGCACGCGCGGCGGCATAGAGCCGGCGTGTCGTTGACAGGCCCGGGGCGGCGAACAGGCCTTCCTGCTCGTCCAGGATTTCTTCGGCCTGGGCAAACGGACGCTCGTCGCCCACCGTCAGCCGCCGCGACACGCAGCCTGTTGAATCCACCACGTCATCGATGAAGCCGGTTTCGTCCATTCCCGAGCCGTCCGGGAACACCAGGGAATAGGTGTGCAGCGGTTCGGCGCCCTCTTTGCGACTGACTTGGGCGGCGACGCAAGCGATCGACGATGAATCGAGGCCGCCGCTCAGCATCGCGCCGACACTTGCCCCACGCATGCGACGCGCCACCGACTGCTGGAACAGATGCCGGAATTCGTCGGCGGAGTCCCGTCTGGGCGCCCGGCAACCGGCTTCCGCCCGCCAGTATCGCTCCATGCGCTGGGTCTCGGCCGACACGACCATGAAGTGGCCGGCGGGAAGGCTTCTGATGTCCGCGTATGGCGTGGCCTGGTAATCGTCGCTCAGGCCGGCCAGAAAGGCCGCCACCCAACCGTCGTCGACCCTTCGCTCAACGCCGCCAGCGGCGAATATGCCTTTGATGTCCGATGCGAAGACAAGCCGGTCCCGCCCGGCGAGATAGTAGAAGGGTTTCACGCCGACATGGTCGCGCGCGCAGAAAATGGTGCGGTTTCCGGCGTCGCGGATCGCAAAGGCGAAATCGCCGGTCAAGCGCTCGACGCAGTCCGTGCCCCATCTGAGGTAGGCCTGCACGATCAGCAGGGCGTCCGACTGGCCTTCTTCCGGTTCGCGCAGCGCCGCCAGCAAGGCATGGCGATTGTCGAGACGACAGTCCGCCACGATCGATACGGTTCCGTCGCGGACCTGTTCGAGAGGCGGCGCTTTCTCACCCGTGGCGTTCAGCCAGGCAATGGCGAGGCCGGCATCGCCATCGATCAATGCCCGCTGGCCGTCTCGCGCCCGCGCGCTCATTACGGCGAGCATGCACGCAAGGTCGTGTTCAGCGACCTCCGCTCCGTTTCTTCTGTTCCAGATGCCCGCAATTCCGCCCACGCGACTACCCGAAATCCGCCAGGTGAACGAAATTTCTCATCGACTGACTTGAGCCGCCCAGCACGATCCAGTCGCCGCTGACCAGCCACGCATGCGCCTTCACCTGCTGCCGGGACTCGCGGTCGACGCCGACCCGGATCTGCGACGCGACGCCTCTTCTGCTGAGCAGATACTGGCCGGCAAGCGCCTGGGTGAGGCAGCTCGCACCTGGCACATAGGCCGCCGCGCGGGAAACGCCCCAGGCAACCCGCTTCAGATAGTCGACATCCGTCTCGCCGGACACGTCGCCGCGGGATGTCACCTTCCGCAGCCGCTCGAACTTAAACAGACTCAAACCGACGCGCATAGTTGCCACGAGGAGAAGGCATCGAAGTAAAAAGGCCTTCTTCCAGATCGGCAGCAGAAGAAATCTCATCTTGAAGCCTCACCAAGCCGACCGATTCCAGACTCGAAATCAACGCAACGACATCGCCTCGGCAGCGTGTTGCTGACACCGAGTATCGCTTTGTCACCTCCGAACAGATTTCTTCCAGCGACTTCGGAGACTTGATCAGGTCCCACACAAATGCGCCGACCTTGTTCAGGCTGTAATATTTGTTCGCGCGGATATCGAGCAGGACGAGCCCATCGCCCATGTCGCAGGTCACCGCCTCCGGCGATGCGACCGCTCGTATGGCTTTACGCTTGGACATTGTACCAACGCCTTCTTCAGATTGATCAGATCACCGCGGTCGAAGCGGAGATTTCGCCAATCTCCGCTTCGCACCAGCTGCGAGTGCACGCTCGAGACGAGCGGGCACCAGCAATCTCACGAGAATGTCAGGTCGCCGAAGGGCGTGCCGACCGGGAAGGTCGAGTCGAGAAAGGTTCCCGTCGATGCGCCCTGGGTGATCGCTTCGATCGAGCCATGCGTCTCGAGCTTCGGCGCTTCGTATTCTTCGCGTTCTACAATTGCATTCATTTCTGCTCTCCTAGCCTAGGGAACTCAGCCTGGCGGCCGACAGCGGAATGCTGCACTGCAATAGCTGCATGGCCCTCAGAAAGTGTCAACAGAAAATTTACGATATATTCATACCTTCCGAAATTTGCACTTTTTCTACCCGATTCCCGAATTGATACAAGTTAACATTAAGTACAAAATCGACACACACGCGCCGCATGACGGGCATTTGATGCCAATATGTGCAATCGGCGACCATATTCTACTCGCATGACAATTTTTTAATCTTTACGCTCAATTTTTGAGCAAGGGCGTACTGATTAATCGGCGAAACAGTCAGCGGCGGGAAAAAAGTTCCCCGTTCGTCAGATCGAGAAACGAGTGTCATTCCTTCGCACTTGCGATATAGATGCTGCACGATCCACCGCTGACCACGCATGCACGGAAGTGACAGAGAAGCCGATCTGGCAACGCCGACAGCGGCGGACACAGCCTATTTGCTATGGGCGCTGCGCAGACATTTCGGAACCGCAAGCAGTGCGACTGCGCCAGAACCCTCGACGGGCGAGGGGGTCTATGCGGCCGCACGGCTGAACAAGGTCGGAAACCTCATCCATACGTATTCCGAGGTCTTCGACGCGAAGCAGGCTGTCCGACTTCGGTCAATGATTGACGACTACCGCAGGCGCACGATCCGGCTGAATTCGGCGACGCTCGGGGCCTTGCTCGAAGTTGCGGAGGTTCTGGATGAGGCAGGCATTCCCTTCGCCGTGGTCAAGGGTCCGCTTCAGCAGAACGTCATCTACGGCAGCTATTTCATCAAGCCATCGGGCGACGTTGACCTTCTGGTCGCGCCGCAGCGGTTCGCCGAGGCCAGCGCTGCGCTTGGCGCCATCGGATTTGCCGTCGAGCGGCGCTCCAGATCCTTGTGGTGGCGGATCTTTCTTGGGGAACAGCACCTTGTCAGGGCCCGCCAGCCGGCTGCGACGGTCGATCTGCATCACCGTCTCGGCCAGCCAGGGTCGCCGGGGCCGCGAGATACGGCTGCGTTCCTGAGAAACCGCGTCACGACCGAATTCTCCGGCCGGCCCATTCCAGTGCTGTCGGCGCCTTACGCGGCCCTGCTCGTCGCGGTCAGCATCGCCAAGGCATTGTTCCATCGCGAGGCCAGCGGCGGCTATGTGTGCGATCTGTGGCGCACGCTCGCCTTGATGAGCGCGGCCGATCAGGACAACCTCTCAGCACTGGCACAGAGCCAGGGGCTCGGCCCGACGCTTCTGCTGGCCGTTCGGGCGGCGAACATCCTGATCGGCGGGTCGATGGCGACGCCACTGTCCGCGAACGCCGCACGCTTTCTGCCATCGATCAGCGACGATGACCTGATCCGCCATGTCGTCGAGCCATGGGATCCGGCATTGGAATGGCCAAAGCGCAGGCACGTTCTTTGGGAACTGTGCGGGCGCCGGATGGCTGGCTATGCGCGCGAAGTGTCCTGGGCCACGTCGTCGGAGATCGGCCGCCGGCTCCTGGAGCCGTCGACACCCCACCATGCGATGCTGAAATCGTGACTTGCGTCGGCGGATGGATGCTGGCAGCTTATGGTGCAATGCAGCATGAATGCGGTTCAAGCCCGAACTTTCGGCTATGAGCGGTGGAGTGACGGTGTGACGAACATCCTGGTCATCGGCGGCGGCGGATACATCGGGTCGCACACATGCCTCGATCTGCATCGGAAGGGGTTTACGCCGGTCGTCTACGACAATCTGAGCAATGGCCACGCGGAGTTCGTCAAATGGGGGCCGCTCGAGGAGGGCGACATCCGTGACCGGGGGCGGCTCGATGCGGTCTTCCAGCAATACCGGCCCGTGGCAGCGATTCATTTTGCCGGACTGATCGAGGTCGGGCAGTCGGTCACCGACCCGCTTGCCTTCTTCGACAACAATGTGACCGGATCGATCGCCGTCTTCCAGGCCGCGGACGCGGCGGGTTGCCGCAACATCGTCTTCTCGTCGACCTGCGCCACATATGGCGTTCCGCTCGAAACGCCGATCTCGGAGACGCATCCGCAAAACCCGATCAATCCCTACGGCCGCAGCAAGCTCATCGTAGAGGACATCCTGCGCGAGTTGTGCGCCTACAGCGGCTTCTCGGCGGTCATGCTCCGCTACTTCAACGCCGCCGGCGCGGCGTTCGAGGAGGGCATCGGCGAGTGGCACGACCCGGAAACCCATGCTCTTCCGCTGGCCATCGACGCAGCCCTTGGCCGCCGTGAACGCTTTTCGATCAACGGCCAAGACTATGAAACGCGTGACGGCACCTGTGTGCGCGACTTCGTCCACGTCATGGACCTGGCGGATGCGCATACAAAAGCCGTGCAGTATCTCATCGCCGGCGGGGCGAGCGCCGCCATCAATATCGGTACGGGTACGGGCACGACCGTTCAGGAACTCCTCGATGCGGTCCAGGCGGTATCGCGGCGGGCCTTCAGGATCGACAAGGGGCCTCGGCGGCCGGGCGACTCGCCAGCCCTGATCGCCGACAACCGCAAGGCTGCCGAGCTTCTGGACTGGAAGCCGACCCGCGGTCTGACAGACATCGTTTCCAGTGCATGGCAATGGCATTCGAAGCGAAACGACACGCCGGTTGCACTCGCCAGCTGATCCCGCGTCGGCAATTCAGGCGACGCCATCGTATGCCGGGTCTCCATTCACACTTGGTAACAGTTGCATCGAATTTTTCGGATTTCGCTGATCAATATAAGTGCAGACAAGACCAATTTATCGGCAGGCTGATCCATTTTTTCCAGCGAATGTATAACAATCAACGCTTGGCTATAGATATCTCGATACGCGGCATGTCTATATTTTAGGCAAGCCGCTGCGATCCCAAATCGATTTGAATTGTTGCAGTGCAGCACAACATGGACTATCGTCACGGCTTACGAATGGCAGTGGCAAACGCGGTGCTGAACATACTCTACCTCGTCCACGACCTCAGCGACCCGGCTGTCCGGCGGCGCGTGCTGATGCTGCAGGCTGGCGGCGCGTCCGTCCGCCTGGCGGGCTTCCGGCGGTCGGCGATCGCGACGGCAATCCCCGGCGCCGATCCGATCGATCTGGGGGTGACGCATGACGGAGGCTTCGCGCAACGGATCTTCGCTGTGGCAAACACCGCTGCGAAGGTTCGTCAGGCTTTCGGCATCGTTCCAAAGCCCGACTTGATCATCGCCCGCAACCTGGAGATGCTGGCCATCGCGGGTCGTACAAAGGCCATGTTCGGGGACGCCTCGCTGCCAATCGTCTACGAGAGCCTCGACATTCATCGTCTGATGCTGCGCGACGACGCGATCGGCAAGACGCTGCGTGCGCTCGAACGCTTTCTCGCCCGCGATGTCTCGCTGCTCGTCACCAGTTCGCCGGCTTTCCTGCGGGAGTATTTCCAACCGTACGGCCAGGTCGAAGCGCCGGTCGAACTGGTAGAGAACAAGCACCTGGAGCTGGAGCCTGCCATCGATGCGCCGGCCGATCGCCGATCGCCACCGTGGCGGATCGGCTGGTTTGGCGCGCTGCGCTGCACGCGGTCTCTCGACATCCTCACGTCATTCGCCGGCGGGACCGAAGGCATGTTTGAGGTCGTCCTGCGCGGCCGGCCCGCCCTGACCGCCATTCCGGACTTCGAACGCCGTGTCGAGACAGCGCCGCATGTCTCGTATCTCGGCCCGTACCGCAATCCGGAGGACGTTGGCGCGATCTACGGCCCGGTGCATTTCTCATGGGCGCTCGACCTGTTCGAGGAAGGGCAGAACTCCAGATGGCTGCTGCCGAACCGGCTCTATGAAGGCTGTCGCTTCGGCACGGTGCCCATCGCGCTCGAAGGCACCGAAACCGCGCGCGCCGTCTCCGGGCTTGGCGTCGGCATCGTGCTGCGGGGAGCGACCGCGGAGTGCCTTGCGGCCGCTCTGGCGGGCATGACGGAGGACCGCTACGCAGCATTGGCCCGCGCCGTTTCGGCGCATGACGCCAGCACCTGGGCCATCGACCGCGCAGCATGCCGCGCGCTCGTTGGCCGCCTTTCCGCACTGCGCGCTCCTTCGCAGTCCGTCCGATCGGCCGCCGCATGAGCGAGGCTTCAGCATGACCGCGGAAAGAACAGCTCCGACGGTGCTGATCGTCATTCCCTGCCTCAACGAGGCCGGGTTCATCCGTGGCCTGCTCGACCGGCTCCATCCGTCCGCCATGCGGCTTGCAGCCTGCATCGCTGTCGTCGATGGCGGCAGTGTCGATGGCACCGCGACCATCGTCGAGCGCTATGCGAGGGATCATCAGCATGTCGTTCTCATCGACAATCCCAAGCGCATCCAGAGCGCGGCGGTCAATCTGGCCGTCGAGAAGCTGGGACAGGACTTCGAGTATCTGATCCGCATCGACGCGCATGGCGAATACCCTGAGGACTATTGCGACAGGCTGATCGACGAGGCCGTGGCGACAGGCGCCGACTCGGTCGTGGTATCGATGGTCACCTCGGGCAAGGGCATCGTTCAGTCGGCGACCGCAGCCGTTCAGAACTCCAAACTCGGCACCGGCGGCTCGCACCACCGCCACCTCGACCAGGGCCGCTGGGTCGATCACGGGCATCATGCGTTGATGCGGATCGCGGCGTTCCGCGCGGTCGAGGGCTACGACGAGACCTTCCGCCACAACGAAGACGCCGAACTCGACTATCGGCTGGGGCAGGCCGGGTTCCGGATCTGGCTCACCAACCGGACGCACATGATCTACTTTCCGCGTTCGACCCTCGGCAAGCTCTACGTCCAGTATCTCGGCTATGGTCGGGGCAGGGCGCGCAACGTGGTCAAGCACCGGGTCGTGCCCAAGCTGCGGCAGTTGATACCGCTTTCGGTCTTTCCGGTCGTCGTCGCCGGTTCGGCCGGCCTGATCCACCTGATGATCTACGGACCGAAATTGTGGAACCTGCCGCTCGTCCTGCCCGCGGCCGTCTGGCTGGCGGCATGCGCCGCATTCGGCCTTCGCCTCGGTCTCAAGGCTGGAGACCCGAAGATGTCGGTTGCCTCGGTTTCGGCGGCCGTGATGCACTTTGCCTGGTCGCTTGGCTTCTGGCTGCAATTGGCTGCGTTCGCCACTGGTTCCGGAAAGGCCTTGCGATGACCCGGATGGCCCGCCGCCTCGACATCTGCATCTGCACCTTCCGGCGGCCGGGCCTGGAGGACACGCTGCGCTCCCTGGCGCAGCTGCAATTGCCGCTCGACATCGACGTTCGCGTCATCGTCGCCGACAATGACGACACGCCGAGCGCCAGGCTTCTCGTCGAACGCGTGGCGCCTGAGATCGGCTTGCCGGTGCGCTATGTCCATGCCCCGGCCCGCAACATCTCGATCGCCCGCAACGCCTGCCTCGACGCCAGCGACGGCGACCTAGTCGCCTTCATGGATGACGACGAAACGGCGACCGCGGGATGGCTGCAGGCGCTCGTGCTGGCCATGGATGACGATCATGCCGATGTCGTCCTCGGGCCAGTCCACGCGTACTACGGTCCCGACGCGCCGGACTGGATGCGGCGCGGCGATTTCCATTCGACGCGGCCGGTCTGGCGCGGCGGCAGGATCCGCACCGGCTACACATGCAACGTGCTGATCCGGTCGAAGTCGCCCAGCGTGTTCGGGCGGCGTTTCCGGCTGGAGCTTGGCCAGAGCGGCGGAGAGGACACCACCTATTTCGCGGAAATCAGCGACGCTGGCGGCGTCATCGAATACGCGCCGGAAGCCTGGCTCGAAGAAGTCGTGCCGGCCTCGCGCGCGACGTTCCAATGGCTGGCCAGGCGGCGCTTCCGAATGGGCCAGACGCATGGCCGGTTGATCGCTCAGGGCACCTCGTTTCGGCGCCGGCTCAAGGAAACGGCCGTCGCGTCGGCCAAGCTTGGCTTCTGCGCCGCTGTCGCCCTGTTGTCCGCGCCAGCGCCCGTCGCCCGCAACCGAGGCATCCTGCGGGGACTGCTGCATGCCGGCGTCATCGCGGGACTGATGGGCGTACGCGAGCTCCAGCAGTATGGCGGCGCGATATCCGTTCGCGCCAATCTCAAGACCCAGTAGGAGAGTAGCTCATGGCCAGAGTACGCAAGGCTGTCATTCCCGTCGCCGGACTTGGAACGCGAATGCTTCCCGCGACCAAGTCGATCCCGAAGGAAATGCTGACCGTCGTCGACCGTCCTGTCATTCAGTATGCGGTCGACGAGGCCCACGCAGCCGGGATCGAGCACATCGTCTTCGTGACCGGCCGCAACAAGGCGTCGATCGAAGACTATTTCGACCGGGTGCCAGAGCTCGACGAGACGCTGCGCAACGGCGGCAAGGCAGCGCAGCTTGAAGCGCTGGGGCGCATGACGCCGAAGGCTGGCAGCACGACGTTCACGCGGCAGCAGGCCCCGCTCGGGCTTGGCCACGCGGTGTGGTGCGCGCGCGACGTGATCGGTTCCGAACCGTTCGCGCTGCTGCTCCCCGACATGGTTTCGTTCGGACAGCGCGGCTGCCTGTCCGACGCGATGGACCTCTACAATGCCGTCGGTGGCAACGTGATCACGGTCGAGCAGTGCGACTACGCCATGACCCACAAATACGGCATCGTCGGCAAGGGTCGCGCGGTGGGCAAGGGCGGTTTCGCCATCGACGGCATGGTCGAAAAGCCGGCGCCCGGCACGGCGCCCTCGAACTACTACGTCAACGGCCGCTACATCCTCCAGCCGGAGATCTTCGGCCTTCTGGCGACCCAGGCCTCGGGGGTTGGCGGCGAGATCCAGCTGACGGACTCGATGGTTCGCCTCGCCGAACAGCAGCCATTCTATGCCGCGCCTTTCGCCGGCAAGATGTACGACTGCGGCTCGAAGGAAGGCTTCGTCGAAGCCAACATCGCCTTTGCCATGGCGCGGGACGACACCCGTGGCGCCACGATCCAGGCGATGCGCGCGCAACTCGAGACCTATTCCATTCAGGTCGAGGCGGCCTGAAGGGGTCGCGCTCTTCCTGCCCGGCCAGTCTGAACTGCTTTCCAGGTTCGTATCGGAACTCCCATGCCGCTAAGCCCCCCCATCGACAGCCGCCTGACCCCCGCGCCGCAGAGCAGGGACCGCATGGACTTCATCGATATCGAGCGCCTGCTCCGCATGGCGCTGCGGCAGGCCAAGGTCGTCGGCGTCTGCGCCGTCATCGGCCTCCTGTTCGGCGTTCTCTATCTCCAGACCACCCCGCGCATCTACACCTCGATCGCGCGCGTGCTGATCGACGAGGGGCTGACGCGGATGGTCGACGACTCCATGCCCGCGTCCAGCAGTTCGCAGGCGGAGGCGATGGTGCTGAGCCAGATCGAAATCCTCCGCTCGGCACGGCTCGCCGCGGTTGTCGTCGACAGGCTGGACCTGTCGCGCAACGAGAATTTCATGCGGCCGCCGACATCCCTGTTCGGCAAGGTCTTCGGCTATGCGCGGTGGGCGGTCAGTCTGGTGACGTCATTCATTCCGAGTTCGGCGCCCGACCTGGCCGCGGCGCAGCCAATGGATGAGACGACGCGCCAGGCGATCATGACATCGATGCGCCGGGAAGGCGCGATCCTGATGCTGCAGGGAAATGTTCTGGCGCAGCGTGTCGGGCGCAGCCTTGTCATTGCCATCGGCTTTCAATCGCATGACCGCGAACTGGCGACCGCAATCACCCGCGCCTATTCGGATGCCTACAGGGCGGATCAGCTCAACGCGAGTTTCGACGCGACCGAGCAGGCAGCCGTCTGGATGGAAGGCCGCCTGACCGAACTGCGCGAAAGCTCCCAGGCGGCATCGCTTGCGGTCGAGAAGTATCGCGCTGAAAAGGGCCTGACGACCGCCAAGGGCACGCTGATCACCGACCAGCAGCTGTCCGAACTGACCGCGCAACTGATCACCGCGCAGGCGGAAACCGCCCGCTGGCTGGCGCGCTACCAGCAATTCGCGGCCCTTTCGGAAGGCAACCTGGCCGACAGCATCAATGCCATCACCCTGCCATCGGAGGAATCCGCGACGACCGCCATCACCGACCTCAGGGCGCGCTACCAGAACGTGGTGCGCCGGCAGCAGGAGATCGAGAAGAACTACGGCGCGGATCACCCGCAGGCGGCGGCGCTGCAGCGCGAGGCGGGCAAGCTGCTGGAACAGCTGTCGCAGGAGCTCGGCCAGCTGGCCGAGGGATACCGCAGCGAATACGAAGTGGCGAAAGCGCGCGAGGCGACGCTCAAACAGGCGGTCGAATCCGCGAATGGCAACAGCGCCGCCGCCAATGAATCACTCGTACGCCTGCGCGAACTGGAGCAGCAGGCCACAGCGCTGTCCGCGCTCTATCAGTCCTATCTCGAGCGCTACGAGCGCGCGACACAGCAGCAGTCCTTCCCGATCGCCAAGGTTCGCATCATCTCGGAAGCGATGCGCCCGATGGGGGCAAGCGAGCCCAGAACCATAGTGGTCATGGCTATGTCTTTGGTGCTCGGCCTGATGCTGGGTGGCGTGCTCGGTGGAATCAACGAGTTCAACGAGCGCTTCTTCCGCACCGGCGAGGACGTCACCGACAGATTGGGGGTGAAGTTCCTCGGCTACCTGCCGGTCGTCGGCCGCAGCGAAAAGGCGCAGCGGCGCGAGGCGGCCAACGACGCCGCGCCGAAGCCCGACGCGTCGCCCGAGTCGGACAAGCGGGCGAAGATGAGGGTCACCGTGACGGCTCCGTCCTCGATGTTCGCCGAAAGCCTGCGCAGCGCCAAGATCGCCGCCGACGTGGTCCTGCAAGGCAGGCCCTGCAAGGTGATCGGCATCGTCTCGGCGCTGCCGGGGGAGGGCAAGTCCACCGTCGCGGCCAATTTCGCCGAGCTGCTCGCCGGCACCGGGGCCCGGACCCTGGTCATCGACGGCGACCTGCGCAATCCGGGACTGACCCGCAATTTTGGCGTCTCGTCGACGGTCGGCCTGGTCGACGCCGTGGTGGACCTCGGCGGCTGGCGCGCGATGCTGAAATACGACCGCCAGACCAACCTGGCGATCATGCCGGGCCTCGTCCGCGGCGGCCTGGCGCACACGGCGGAGGCGTTGTCCTCGCCTGGAATGCGGCAGCTGATGGAAGACGCCCGCAAGCAGTTCGACTACATCGTGGTCGATCTGCCGCCGCTTGGGCCGGTTGTCGATGCAAAAGCCTTCGCCCCGCTCGCGGACGGCTTCATCGCGGTGGTCGAATGGGGACGCACGCCGCGCGCTCTGGTCAACGACCTCTTGAATTCCGATCCGGTGATCGTGGGAAAAATGCTCGGCGTGGTCCTGAACAAGGTCAAGCTTGGCGAACTGGCGAAGTTCGGCGGCTTTGGCGGATCCGAACAGTTCCTCACTCAGTACTCGAGCTACTATCTGGACGAAGTCGAGGACCTGGGACGAAAGCCGGAAGACCGCGCGCGCAAGGAGCCGACATCGGTCGTCACGAGACTAGCAGCCGCCCGCGCAAATCAGCAATCCGCACAGCGCTGAGCCGGCCGGTCTCGTAGACGGCGGTCTCGAGCCCAAGCCGGCGCTGCTTCGCCTGAGGAAACGGAACCCGCGTGTGCCCATGAACGATCCATCGGTCCCACTTGTGCGGATAGGCCAGGAATTCGTCGCGGATGTTGATCAGGTCCGCGTCCTCCTGTCGTTCGAGGCTGACACCCGGACGCAGACCGGCGTGCACGAAGACGAACTCGTTCGAGAATGCCATGACCGGCAGCCCTTCCAGGAATGCGACGTGGCTTTCCGGAACCTGCTCGCGGATGAAGCGGTCGACATTCGCCTGCCCGTAGGCTCTCTCCAGGTATCCCGCGTCGAGGCCGTAGGAAAACAGCGTCTGTGCGCCGCCATAGCGCATCCAGTCGGTGCGATTGAGCTGGCCCGACAGGTAGGCAAGCATGGCGGCGTCGTGATTGCCGGCCAGGCAGATCCGCGTGAACCCGTCGGGGGGCGGGGCCAGGAGATGGTCGAGAACCCGCCGGGATTCCGGGCCGCGGTCGACATAGTCGCCGAGCATCACGATCACCTTGGGGCGGTCGAACGCAGCCGCATCGGCAATGATCTTCGCTTCGAGAGAGAGCAGTTCCGCATGGCAGCCGTGCACGTCGCCGACCGCGTAGACAACGCTGCCGCTCGTATCGATCTGGACGCGCGGGCGCCGTTTGGCTCTTTGAATGCGCAGGAACAGCGGACGCCCTCACCGGAACATGCCGACATCCGGCATCGAGTCACTAGATAACCCCAAGACGCCATGGCGCAAAGCGGGCACTTCGAGCAACAGGCTGATCAACGGGCAGTTCGGTCCGCCTCTGAGATGACCCGCGTCGCAAGGAGGTAGATCGACAATGGCCGCAGGTTTCAAGGTGAGGAACGAAAGCCGCGACGCGGCGGCCGACCGCGAGCGTTTCGGCAAGCTGGAGCAGGCTCTCGCCGAACTGGCGTCGCAACTGGCGAAAGAGCAGTCCGGGCTGGCGATGCGCTATCAGCGCATGACCGACGATGCCGGCTTCTCGCTTCAGGCGTTGGAAGACAGGGGGAAGGGGGAATTGTCGAGCAAGGTTGACGACCTCACTTCGAGCATGAAGGCCTACCGCGCCCGGTTGGTCGAACTTGAAGCGCATGGGAATTTCGTGACGTCGCTGCGCGGGCAATTGACGGACTACCTCGCCGGCAAGTCGTAGCTCAAGTCTTGACGCTCGACCGCAAGCCGGCGCGTGCCAGTCAACCGGATTTCAACCGAACCCGGGGCGGCGGCGCGCCTCTCGCCCCGACCTCGTCCGAGGAAACTGCCCGCTACCTGATGGCATATGCGGGCGTCTCGTTGCGCCGGCCGCCTTGCGGCGCGGCAATCTTGAGGCGCTGGCCGGCAGAGCCATCGAGGAGACGCAACTTCCTCGGCGAGATCGGCCACGTCTACCACGGAACGGTGGGCGGCCGTATCGGAGAGACTGTGATCACGGTCTACAAATCGCTCGGCGTCGCCGCGCAGGACCTCGCCACGGCGCGCGAAATCGTCATGCGGGCCCGGACGTTGGCCGAGGCCGCTCCACGCTGACGGTTTACTCGGAGGTCCAGACACCCGAGCGGCGATCAACAACTGAAGGAAACCAATGCGATGTGGCGGAGGGAGTGGGATTCGAACCCACGGTGAACTTGCGCCCACGCCGGTTTTCAAGACCGGTTCCTTAAACCGCTCGGACATCCCTCCGGAGCCAGCGTGTTAGCGCGGAAACTCGGTCGGTGACAAGCGCCGCGCCCGCGTCATTCGGACCGTTGAAACTTATCCGACCGGCGACACGTTCCGTGCTCACGGAACACATCAACTCCAATGGTCGGATCGAGGCGGACAGAATGCGGACAGCTCTCTTCGTGGCGCTTGCAGCGGTTTGGGTATCGGCGGGGTCGCCCGCCGTCGCAGAAGATCTGGACGGTGAGGCGATCCGCGATCTCGTGGCCGGCAAGACCGTCTACCTTCGCAACTATGGGCTCGAACTGCCGCTTCGCTACCGCGCCGACGGCGTCGTCTCGGGCGACATTTCCGGCCTGTCGATCGCCCGGATGTTCGCGCCGAAGGAGCAGGGGCGATGGTGGGTCGACGGGCAGCGGCTCTGTCAGCAGTGGACGAGTTGGTACGACGGCAAGGTGCTCTGCTTCACCATCCGCAAGACCGGCGAGCGCAGCATTTCCTGGACCCGGCAGGACGGCTTTTCGGGCAAGGCCCGGATCGAGGGCTGAGGTCCAGGTTCCGCTATCGGCCTGGCACGCGGCAGCAGGTTCGGTTGGCCCGCACGGTAGCCGTTGCGGAGCTATTGTTCTGCGCCGAGCAGACGCCGCCGCTGATGTAGACAAACGGCATCTGCCAGGTCGAGGATTCGCAATTCGTGGCCGTCTGAGTGTAGCCGGTCGAGCACAGCGGCGCGATGACGTTTGTCGTGTTTCCTGCCGCAACTTGCCCGACCTCATCCGCCGTGTCGACACATTGCAGGGCCGTTGCCTGAGGCGGCATGAAATAGCCGATGACGTCGATGACATAGTGGACCTGGGCGGAGGACTGGATCGCCAGTTCCACCGCGCAAGTCTGGCAGGAGATGACGATCAGATCGCCATTTGCGCCATAGTCGCCGGCGTTGAACAGGATGCTGTTGCCGGTCTGATACGCGGCGCCGTTCACAAAGACCTTGAACACGCCATCGACGGCCGGCGACAGAAGCGTGACGCTGACGGCGACCGCGGTCGCGAATGAAGGGATGCCGCAATTGGTCGAGCCGTCGCCACTGGAATAGGTTCCGTTGCCGCCCTGCGACGCGTAGCTTGAAGCGTCTTCTGTATCGATACCTCGAGTCTGGCCCGCACCGATGGGAGAACTGATGACGCGGGAGTCGGCAACGCGGCACCGCCCGTTCGGCAGCGGCGTATAGGTCGTGTCGGCGATCGTGGAGCCGAGGGTCTGCGGTGCGACCGCCCCGTTGCCGAGGGCTCGGGACGACTGCACCTTGCCGTTGTCTGGAACATGTCCGTTGAGGGCCGCGTGGACCATGTCGAGCGATGTCATGGTCGTGGCTCGGAGCACGTTGGCTGCGTCTGCTGTCGCAACCACCTTGGCGAGCTTCGCCGACCATGCCTTGACGTCGCCGGCCGGGTTCTTCGTGACTTCGCTGCGCCATTTCGCCACCAGTTCGCGGACGATCGCGGAGCGCTGTGCGGCGGAGAGCTGCGTGGCATGGGTGCCGACACTGGATCCGGCGGCTGCGCCGCCCGGCGCTTCCGCTCGTGCGTGAGGCATCGCGCCGAGCGCAAGAGCGGCGGCAAGGCCTAGCGCAGACAGTACTTTCATCGACAATCTCCTGTTGTGACGCGCCGCCGTTCAAACATTGCGGTGTGGCGTCAAGAGTTGCTTGGACAATGTTTCCGTTCGATGCCGTCGCGTGAATTGCCATGACCAGAATCGTTGGGTCTGCTCAAGCTCGATGACTGCGGTGAGCGTTTCGTGCCAGATTGGGTCGACCCGGCAGGCGTCACAAATTCGCCCGCTTCGCGTCACAATCGGTCAATCGGGCGTTAAGCAGTTGAACGCTAGAGAGGAAGTTGGTACGCAGGCCGTGTGGTCGGCTGGCGTATCGGGCCGATAAGCGATGCCGGGCTGTCTGTGTGCCGGGCGTCAGTGACGATTGCGGGGACGAATCGACCATGAATGACGGGCTGGGCCGAAAGGCGCTGAATTTTGGCGCGGTCGTTTCAAGCCTGGCATTGGTCGTGGTCCTTTCGGCATGCTCGTCGTCGCCGCAACCGAAAGCGATGGTCCTCAAGCGGACGGCCACCCAGTCGAAGGAATACTTCCCCGAAGCGAAATACGGCAAGGCGAGCCCGCGGATGACCAGCCAGCGCTCGCGCCTGCCGCGCGGCGGCGGCCGCGACCAGGTCGGCAAGCCGTACAAGGTCGCCGGCAAGTGGTACTATCCCAAGGAACAGCCAGGCTACTCGAAGAAGGGCAAGGCGTCCTGGTATGGCGACGCGTTCCACGGCCGGCTGACGGCCAATGGCGAAATCTACGACATGACCCATCTGTCGGCGGCGCATCCGACAATGCCGCTGCCGAGCTACGCGCGCGTGACCAATCTGAAGAACGGCACGTCGGTGATGGTGCGCGTCAACGATCGCGGACCGTTCGCGCATGGGCGGGTGATCGACCTGTCGAAGCGGGCGGCGGAAATGCTCGACTACACCCACTCGGGCATCGTCGATGTCCGCGTCGACTATGTCGGCCGCGCGCCGCTCGAGGGCCGCGACGACGAGTATCTCCTTGCGTCCTATCGGCCGGGCAACGCCGCGCCGGACCCGTCGGACGGGCTTGCGACGGGCGTGATGATCGCCATGGCCGGCCCGACACCAACGGTGTCGATCGGCGGCGGGCAGGTGGCGGCGGCGGCCGCGTTCCCGGGTCAGCTGACCACCAGCGCCGCGCCCGATGGCGCACCGAGCGCGATCGAGTTCCCCGAATACGGGCCGGTCATCGCCGACAGGCCGTTGGCGCGGCTTGGCAAGGACGGTCACGTCGAAGCGCTGGGTTATGCCGACTCGCGCATTGGCGAGGCGACATCGCCGTTTGCGCGAATGGCGGCAGGCGGGCTGGCGCCCGCGGAAATCATCCGCTCCTGGACCGACAACCGGACGCCGGACAGCGCATACGTGGCCGTTGGGTGTTTCGCCGGCAAGGCGGAGGCGGACCGCGTGTCGGGCGCACTGGCGCCATTCGGCAGGATCGAGGTCGACCGGACCGTCGAGGACGGCGCGGCGTGGTATTCGGTGAGCCTGCGGCCAGACGGCCGCTCGTCGCTGGACGATCTCCTCGAGCAGGCCTGGGCTTCCGGAGCGAGCGACGCGTTCGTCGTCCGCGAATAGCCGCAACACGTTGTAATCCCAAGGCTTTCACACGGCCCTCACGGCGCGGCTTGTCCCGTGCATCATACCTGATAGGGTCCGCCGGGTGCGCAATGGAGCCAGGCGAATGCACTTTCCAAGACTGACCGCACGCCTCGCGGCGCTCGCCGTGCTTGCTTTCGCGCTGGCCTTGCCGGCGTCGGCGCAATTGTTCGAGGCCAAGGCTGGCCAGGCCTATCTCGTCGATGCCGACACGGGCACGGTGCTGTTCTCGAAGGATCCGGACAAGCTGATCCCGCCGGCCTCGCTCGCCAAGCTGATGACGATGGAACTGGTGTTCGACGCGCTGAAAGCCGGGCGCTACACGCCGGAGACGACGTTCCAGATCAGCGAGAACGCCTGGCGCACCGGCGGCGCGCCCTCGAAGACCTCGACCATGTTTGCCAAGCTCAACTCGCTCGTGCCGCTCGGCGAACTGATGCAGGGTGCGGTCGTGATCTCGGCCAACGACGCCTGCATCGCAATGGCCGAGGGCATGGCGGGATCGGAGGAGAACTTCGCCACGCTGATGACAGAGCGGGCGCGGAAGCTCGGTCTGACGAAATCGGTGTTCCGGAACTCGACCGGCCTGCCGGCGGAGGGGCAGGTCGTGACGGTGCGCGAACTCGCGCTTCTGGCGCAGCACCTCTGGCGCACCTATCCGGAGTTCTATCCGCTCTATTCGCAGCTCGAATACAAGTGGAACAACATCAACCAGCAGAACCGCAATCCGCTGCTGCGCATGGACATCGGCGCCGACGGGCTGAAGACGGGGTTCACGGAGGAAAGCGGCTTCGCGATCGTCGGGTCGGCGGCGCGCGACGGCAAGCGGCTGTTCGTCGCGATGAGCGGCATGGCGACCGACAAGGAACGCGCCGAGGAGTCGCGCAAGCTGCTCGACTGGGGCATGCGCGCCTTCAGCAAAATCGACATCTTCGCCGCCGACGAAACCGTCGGCGAGGCAAAGATGTTCGGGGGCGAGAAATCACGCGTCAGGCTGACCGCCAAGGGCGCGGTGACGATGCTGGTGCCGATTGCCAACCGCGACAAGGTGATCGCGCGGATCGTCTACGAGGGGCCGGTGGAGGCCCCCGTCGAGGCCGGCGCGCCCGTCGGCAAGCTGAAAATCTGGGTCGGCGACCTGCTGACGCAGGAAACGCCGCTCTACGCCGCCGAATCGGTCGGCGTCGGAAGCCTGCATCGCCGCGCCCTGGACGCGATCGAGGAACTGGCGATCGGCTGGCTGCGCTGATCGCGATGGACCTTTCGGGTTCGCGCGACTAAACGCTTGAGCCATATCGTTTGCAACAGGTGGCCATTTGGCGCGCGGATTGTTTGTCACGTTCGAGGGCGGCGAAGGCGCCGGCAAGTCGACGCAGATCGCGCGCCTGGCCGAGACCCTGCGCGGCGAGGGCCGCATGGTTCTGGTGACCCGCGAGCCCGGCGGCTCGCCAGGGGCCGAGGCCGTGCGGCATGTGCTGCTGTCGGGCGCCGCGGAGACCTTCGGTCCGGCGATGGAGGCGATCCTGTTCGCGGCTGCCCGCTCCGATCATGTCGAGCAGGTGATCCGACCGGCCGTCGCCCGCGGCGAGATCGTGCTGTGCGACCGCTTCATGGATTCGAGCCGCGTCTATCAGGGCGTCACCGGCAACCTGAACGCAGGCTTCATGCGCGCGCTGGAAGAGGTCGCCATCAACGGGATGATACCCGATCTCACTCTGATCCTCGACATCGATCCCGAGGAAGGTCTGGCGCGCGCCGCCGCCCGGCGCAGCACCGGCGATGTGCCGGACCGTTTCGAGAAGGAGACGATCGAGATCCACAGGCGCCGGCGCGACGCTTTCCTGGAGATCGCGCACCGCGAGCCTTGGCGCTGCGTCGTCATCGATGCCGCGGCGTCACCGGATCGGGTGGCGGCGCTGATCGACGCCGCGGTCCGCGATGCGCTGACCAGCCATGTCTACCTGAAGGCGGCGCGCCAGGGCCTGCCGGCATGAGCGAGCGTCTGGCGCCCGAACAGTTCGACAGCCTGGCCGACTCGCCGGAGCCCTCGGAAAACCCGCATCTGTTCGGCCATGCCGAGGCCATCGACTTTATCGCCACGGCATATCGCGCGGGCAAGCTGCATCATGCCCTGCTGTTGACCGGGCCGAAGGGCATCGGCAAGGCCACCTTCGCCTTTCATCTGGCCCACCACCTGCTGCGGCATCCGAAGTCGGACGACGCGCCCAACGGCTTTGCCGCGCTCGATCCCGCCAGTTCGCTGTCGCGCCAGATCGCCAGCGGCGCCCATCCCGCCGTCCTGCACCTGACGCGGCCCTATGACGACAAGGGCAAGAAGTTCAAGACGGCGATCACGGTCGAGGAAACCCGCCGGGTTTCGCGGTTCCTGTCGATGCGGTCGCACGACGACAGCTACCGCGTCGTCATCGTCGACCCGGCCGACGACATGAATCGCAATGCCGCCAATGCCTTGTTGAAGAATCTTGAGGAGCCGCCGGCGCGCGCGATCTTTCTCCTGATCTCGCATTCGCCGGGGGCGCTGCTGCCGACGATCCGCTCCCGTTGCCAGGTGCTGCGCATGTCGCCGCTGTCGGTCGAGGATGTCGATCATGTGCTGAAATCCTTTGGCTCCGGACTGCCGTCCGACCCGGCCGCGCGCGCGGCGCTGGCGGCGCGGGCAGGGGGCAGCGCGCGGCAGGCGATCCTGATGACGGAGCATGGCGGCTTCGAGATCACGGAAGCGGCTGACAGGTTCCTCGCCCAGAAGCGCCGCGATCCGGCCGAGGCCTACAGGCTGGCCGACGCGGTGGCCGGACGCGAACAGGCGGTGCCGTTCGACATCCTGAACGAGCACCTGATGGACCGCATCGCCAGCGAGGCCTCGGCGGCTGCCGAGAGCGGCGACGCGCGGCGGGCACAGCGGCTGGCAGAACTGTTCCGCGACGCGAACGCGGCGATCGTCGAGACCGAGACCTACAATCTCGACAAGCGCCAGCATGTGGTCGGGCTGCTCAACCGCATCGGCGAGGCATTCGCACGCTGAGCACGGTCTGCGGGATAGCCATGCGCCGGTCGATGCGCTATCTCACCGCGCAATCGTTGAACCTGTGACCTGACCGATGCAAAAGCAGAAATATTACATCACCACCGCGATCTCCTATCCGAACGGCAGGCCGCATATCGGCCACGCCTACGAGATGATCGCGACGGACGCCATTGCCCGCTTCCAGCGGCTCGACGGCAAGGATGTCTATTTCCAGACCGGCACCGACGAGCACGGGATCAAGATGTTCCAGACGGCGCGCAAGGAAGGGATTCCGACGCGCGAACTCGCCAGGCGCAACTCGGACGAGTTCGAGCGCATGGCCGGCGCGCTGAACATCTCGAACGATTGCTTCTTCCGCACCACCGAGAAGCGTCACTACGCCGCCAGCCAGGCGATCTGGAAGGCGATGGAGGCCAATGGCGACATCTACAAGGGCGGCTATGCCGGCTGGTATTCGGTCCGCGACGAAGCCTATTACGACGAGGACGAGACCGAAGTCCGCGCCGATGGCGTGCGCTATGGCGGGCAGGGGACGCCGGTGGAGTGGGTCGAAGAGGAGAGCTACTTCTTCCGCCTGTCGGCCTATGGCGACCGGCTGCTGAAACTCTACGAGGAGCAGCCCGACTTCATCTCGCCGCCGGAGCGACGGAACGAGGTGATCAGCTTCGTCAAGTCGGGTCTGCACGACCTGTCGATCTCGCGTTCCACCTTCGACTGGGGGGTGCCGGTTCCGGGCGACGAGAGGCACGTCATGTATGTTTGGGTCGACGCGCTGACCAACTACATCACCGGCGTCGGCTATCCCGACCGGGATGCCCCGCTTTGGGATCGCTGGCCGGCGGACGTGCACATCATCGGCAAGGACATCGTCCGCTTCCACGCCATCTACTGGCCGGCATTCCTGTGGTCGGCTGGCGTGGAACTGCCGAAGCGTGTCTTCGGGCACGGCTTCGTGTTCAACCGCGGTGAGAAAATGTCGAAATCGGTCGGCAACGTCATCGACCCGTTCGATCTGGCGGCGCATTACGGCCTCGACCAGATGCGCTACTTCCTGCTGCGCGAGATCCCGTTCGGCCAGGACGGCAACTACAGCCACGAGGCGATCGTCAACCGCACCAATGCCGACCTCGCCAATGGCATCGGCAATCTGGCGCAGCGCTCACTGAAGATGATCGTCAAGGAGTGCAGCGGCAAGGTTCCGGCCCGCGGCAAGCTGACGCCCGACGATCAGGCGATGCTTGATGAGGCCGACAAGGCGCTGGTATCGGCGCGCAGGGCGATGGCCGACTACGCGATCCATCAGGCGCTGGCGGCTGTCATCAACGTCGTCGGCGAGGCGGATCGCTATTTCGCCGGCCAGGCGCCGTGGGGGTTGAAGAAGACCGATCCGGCGCGGATGGAGACCGTGCTTTGGACGACGGCGGAAGTCGTGCGGCGCATCGCCATCATGATGCTGCCATACGTGCCGGGATCGGCGTCGAAGCTGCTCGACATGTTGGCGGTGCCAGACGAGAGGCGGACCTTCTCCCATGCGGGCGAAGCCGACGCACTGGTGTCCGGCACGGACCTGCCGGTCCCGGTTGGCGTCTTCCCGCGCTATGTCGAGCAGGCGGACGCCTGACGCAATGCTCGTCGACAGCCACTGCCATCTGGACTTTCCGGATTTCGGAGCCGAACGCGCGGACGTGATCGCCCGCGCCAAGGCCGCTGGCGTCGGCATGATGGTGACGATCTCGACCCGAGTCCGCCGCTTCGAGCAGGTTCGCGCCATCGCGGAAGCCCATCCGGAGGTCTGGTGTTCGATCGGCACGCATCCGCACAATGCCGGCGAGGAAGACGGAATCTCCGCCGACGAACTGGTGGCGCTGTCGCGGCATCCGCGCTGCGTGGCGATCGGCGAGGCGGGCCTCGACTATTTCTACGACAAGGCGCCGCGCGACGACCAGGCGCGCGGGTTCCGCACCCATATCGAGGCCGCGCGCCGGACCGGCCTGCCGCTGGTCATCCACGCGCGCGACGCCGACGCCGACATTGCAGCGATCCTCGAGGACGAGACAGGGAAGGGGGCCTTCCCCTTCATATTGCATTGCTTTTCGTCCGGCGCGGAACTGGCGCGAACCGGAGTCAAGCTCGGCGGCTATGTCTCGTTCTCGGGCATCCTGACCTTCCAGAACTCGGAAGACATTCGCGCGATCGCGAAGGAAGTCCCGCTCGACCGGCTTCTGGTCGAGACCGACGCGCCGTTTCTCGCGCCGCCGCCGCACCGCGGCAAGCGCAACGAGCCGGCCTTCGTGGCGCACACGGCTTCGGTCCTAGCCGACACGATCGGCGTTTCGGCCGACGAAGTTGCCCGGATCACCACCGACAATTTCTTCCGGCTGTTCACCAAGGCCGAGCGGCCTGCGGATTCGGCCTAGTGGGCGACCTGCTGCGCCTCACCATCCTCGGCTGCGGCTCGTCGCCGGGTGTGCCGCGCATCACCGGCGACTGGGGCCAGTGCGACCCTGACAATCCGAAAAACCGCCGCCGCCGCGCCTCGGCGCTTGTCGAGCGCATCTCGCCGAACGGCGTGACCCGCGTCGTCATCGACACCGGCCCGGATTTCCGCGACCAGATGCTGTCGGCTGGCGTCAGGCGGCTCGACGGGGCGGTCTACACCCATCCGCATGCCGACCACATTCACGGCATCGACGACCTGCGCGGCTTCGTGCTCGAGCAGCGGCGGCTGATGAACATCCATGCCGACGCGCCGACGACGCAGCGGCTGCAGGAGGCATTCGGCTATTGCTTCGCCACGCCGCCCGGCAGTTCCTATCCGCCAATCCTCCGGCTGCAGCCGATCGAACACAATGTGCCATTCGAGGTGACGGGAGAGGGCGGTCCGATCGCCTTCGAGCCCCTGCCGCAACTTCACGGCGACATCGTCTCGCTCGGGTTCCGCATCGGCCGCCTCGCCTATTGCGCCGACGTCAGCGGCTTTCCGGCCGCCACCGAAGCGCGGCTGAAAGGCCTCGACTGGCTGGTCATCGACGCGCTGCAATACAAGACCCATCCAAGCCATCTCTCGCTGAATGAAGCGCTGGAATGCATCGACCGGCTCGACCCGAAACGCGCTGTCTTGACCCACATGCACATTCCGCTCGACTACGAGACGGTCAAGCGGCAGACGCCGGACCACGTGGAGCCGGCCTATGACGGGATGGCGATCGAGGTCGAATATCGCGATTGAAGGCTGATCGCACCCTCTGCCACAAGGTCATTTCACGATCTTGACGGTCCCTGTTCCCGTGCCAACCAGCGTGGCGATAGCGGTCTGCCCTGGCGCAACGCCCGCGCTGTCGCCGACACGGCGCAGCACGATTGTGGAACCGCCGACGGTCACATTGACGGTCACGAACTGTGTGAAGCGCGCGAACTCCACCATGCCGCCGTTCGGGAAGCCGCGCACGATCCGTCGCGCGGAAGGCGTCAGGGTTATCTCCTCCGTCGGAGCACGCTTGCTATAGCATTTGACGAACGAGCTTGGCCAACGGTTGTCTCCGACCCTTCCGGCACGGATGTCCCTGGCCGCCACCTCGCACGCTTGCTCCGAGTAAAACTCGGCGGTTGTCATCGCGACAGCTTCGCGTATCGGTTGGCCACCGGGTGAATAGAACAAATACGCGATCAGCACCCATTCCATTGCAAGAGCCTCCCGGCGATCCTATTCGACCAAGAATTGCACAGCGACCAGATTGCCATCAAGATGATTCATGCTGTCATTGACTAACTGTACTATTTGGCAGCCGACGGCAGGCAGGACGCGGATTGAACAGTTTTCTGGACGCCAGTGACGCGGGCGTGTTCGGCATATGGAAATAGACCCTTTGCCGCAACTTACGCTTTGTCGTATCACATGACAGCGCTGGAGACCGAACGATGGACCAATTGACCGGCGGCTGCCTGTGCGGCGATGTTCGGCTGGTGGCGACCGGCGCTCCGCTTCGCGTCGGCATCTGCCACTGCCTCGACTGCCGCAAGCATCACGGCGCGCTTTTCTACGCCGCGGCCATCTATTCCCGTGATGCTGTCGCGGTGTCCGGCGCAACGCGCGATTTTGCCGGACGGCATTTCTGCACGCGATGCGGCTCGTCGGTGTTCGCGCGCAGCGGCGACGAAGTGGAAGTGCATCTCGGATCGCTCGACGAGCCGAACCGGCTTGAGCCGACATATGAGTGCTGGATTGTCCGCCGCGAGGCCTGGCTACCGAAATTTCCTGGAATGAAGAGATACGAACGCGACCGTGATGCCGCGGACCGCCACGAAGCAGAGAACGAATGAGGTCGGAACGTACCTCATGGCGCAAATGATTTCAGCCACTTGCGCCTGCTTATTCATTCGCAAAAGTTCCATAATATATCTTATGCGATAATCGCATATTGGATTGAACGCATCGGCAAATGATCCGGGCCGTTCAGTTCAAGCGCCCGCTCCGCGCAACGTCCTCCAGCATCTCGCGCAACTCTCGCGTCGTCCGGTCGCCGGACATCGGATCGATCTTGCGGATCTCCTGCGCCGCGGCGGAGGCGATGTCGCGATCTTGCGGCAGCCAAATCAGCCAGGCGAGAAAGATGTCCAGCGCAGCCGGACGCGGGTCTGTCGCCACACGTATGTGACGCGTGTCGTCGCGCTCGACGTCGTGACCGTCCGACCCGGTCACCGGCAATGGCCGTGAAACGCCCATCTCACGCCTCCACCGAGATCGCGCCGAGCGGACGCGAGCAGCACGCGAGGATGTAACCGTCGGCAATCTCGTCGTCGAGAATGCCGCCATTGTGGTTCATGTCGACATCGCCGTCGCACTTGACCTTGCAGGTGCCGCAGAGGCCGAATTCGCACGCGGCCGGGATTCGCACGCCGGATGCCCGCGCCGTCTGCAGCACGGTCTGTCCGGCGATGCATCCTGCGTCGACCTCGGAGAGCGAGAAGCGGATCGGCGTGACGGCTTCGGCCGGCGCACGGGCCGTCTCGGCCTCGGTGACCGGTGCCGGAGCGAGTCCGACCGGCGGCGCGCCAAAGCTCTCCTGATGATAGTGCGCCATGTCGAAGCCTGCGCTTTCGAGCATGCCGCGCACCGCGCGCATGAACGGGTCAGGACCGCAACAAAACACCTCCCTCTCCCGAAAATCCGGAGACAGGAGCGGCAGGCGCACGGCGTCGATGCGGCCCATATGGCCGAACCAGCTTTCGCGCGACGAGCGCTCCTCGATCAGGAAGCCGAGCGACAGGCCGGGCATCCGGCTGCCGAGCAGTTCCAGTTCCTTGCGGAAGATGATTTCCTCCGGCCGTCGCGCGCAGTTGACGAAGGACACGTCCGTCCACGGCGCACAATCGTTCAGCCAGCGCAGCATCGACATCATCGGCGTGACGCCGGAGCCGGCCGAGATGAAGAAATACTTCGCCGCCGGGTGTTTGTGCAGCGTGAAATCGCCCGCCGGCCCGAACGCCTTGACGCGCACCCCAGGGGTCAGGTTGTTGAACATCCAGCGCGTGCCGATGCTGTCGCCTTGCGCCTTCACTGTCACGGCGATCGAGAACGGGCGCGATGGGCTGGACGACAGCGTATAGGTGCGCATCAGCGGCCCGCCATCGCAGGGCAGTTCCAGCGTTACGAACTGACCGGGCTTGTAGCGGAACCAGGTCTGGTTGTCGGAGCGGAACGTGAAAGTCTTCACATCCGGCGCCTCGTCGGCGACGGCGATGCATTCCAGCACCTGCAGCCGGTCGTTCCAGGGCGCCATCTCGTCGAGGTGGCGATACAGTCCGGGTTCCGTGAGAGCGTTCATCGTCCCCTCTCCCGGCTCAGGCGACGCTTCTGAGCGCCGGCTTGCCGCCGCCGGCCAGCCGCGGCTCGATGAAGCGGCAGTACCAGTCGACGAATTGCATCACGCCGCCCTCGTGCTCGGCCGAGTAAGGCCCCGGCTCATAGGCCGGCGACCTGATGCCGAACGCGTTCTCCTCGACGATGCGCCGGTCCTGGTCGTTGGTTTCGGTCCAGACATGGGTCAGTTCGGCGAGGTCGTAGTCGACGCCTTCGACAGCATCCTTGTGCACGAGCCACTCGTCGTCACCGCGGTCTCCGTGGCGCTGATCGGCAGCACGCGGAAGGTTACGGCATGGTCGCCGAGCACGTGGTTCCAGGTCGTCGGGTAGTGGTAGAGCAGCAGCGAGCCGATGCGGTCGGCCGAGACGCTGTCGGACAGGTTCTTCTTCACCGCCCGCTTGCCGCTCATCGTGTAGCTGACCGCATCGCGCAGCAGCGGCACCCGCGTCGTGCGATACTGCCCGTCATCGGCGATCGTGAACCTGCTCGGCAGGCCGGCGGCCTCGCACCTGTCCCAATGCGCGACGATTTCGGGATCGCTTTCCGCGCCCTGCACGCCCGTGACCGTCGGCGCTTCCGGAAAAGTCTTGCACAGCTCCGGGTGGTTGCCGGCGCAGTGATAGCACTCGCGGTTGTTCTCCCAGACCAGCTTCCAGTTGCCCTTCTCGACAATAGTGCTCTCGAAGGCGACCTTCGACTCCGACAGTCGATGCGGAGCAAGGGACGGCCCCACGCTGGCGCGGACAGGCGCGAAATCCGCCGGCTCGTTGGCAAGGCAGATGAAGATGTAGCCGCCAACGCTCTTGCAGGCGACCGGCTTCAGCGAGAACTGAGTCGGATCGAACTCGGCGCCCATCTGCCGGGCGAACAGCAGTTTGCCGTCGAGGTCGTACGTCCACTGATGGTAGGGGCAGACGAGGCGAGCCGAAACGCCCTTGTGGCCGGCACAGACCCGGCTGCCGCGGTGGCGGCAGGAATTGTGGAAGGCGCGAATGGCCCCTGCCCGGTAGCGCACGATGACCACCGGATAGTCGCCGACCTGCAGCGTCACATAGCTGCCGGGCTTCGGCACTTCGCAATCATGCGCGGCAAACAGCCAGTCGCGATACCAGATCAGTTCGAGGTCGAGCTGGTAGTAGTCCGGGTCGGTATAGAAAGCCTGTTCGAGGCTGTAGCCGTCGCGGCGGTTTCGTACCTGCCGGAGCATTTCGTTGCGCACATCCATATCCTGTCCTCGCTTTGCCAAGGACTGAAATGGTGGAGATTTCAGGGGTGAACGCACGCCCGGTCGGCGGCAGCCGGCTCCGTGCGCAAATCCGCCTCTCGACCGCCCACCGCGATCAGTCGCGTTCCAATCCGCTCCAGGCTGGTTTCCGGGCTCCGGAGCTGTCCTTTCGGACTGTCTCGACACCTTCCCGGACACGATCGTCCAGTGGTCTCCCGTCGAGGCAATGGCTCCGCTACCGTTGCGGGGGCAGCGCCGGATTTTGACCGGCTTCCCAATTCTCCGCCGCGTTTCTGCGCGGCGGCACCTTGAGCAGTTTCATCTAATCACCGGACGCCGATTCCGGTCCATACGAATGCGACATCGGCACCGCGCAAAGGCGACAGCAGTACGAAAGCTACTCCGCCGCCTCCGCATAGCTCGCCGGCACGTAGTTGAGGATCGGCCCCAGCCAGCGCTCGACATCGTCGATCGCCATATTCTTGCGCGCGGCATAATCCTCGACCTGGTCGCGCTCGACCTTGGCGACGCCGAAATAGTAGCTGTCGGGGTGGCCGATGTAGAGGCCCGAGACCGACGAACCCGGCCACATCGCCATGCTCTCGGTCAGGCTGACGCCGACCGCCTTTTCGGCGTCGAGCAGGCGGAACAGGGTCAGTTTCTCTGTATGATCCGGCTGGGCAGGATAGCCCGGCGCCGGGCGAATGCCGGCATAGGGCTCGTTCGCCAGTTCGTCCGGCGCGAAGGCTTCGTCGGGCGCATAGGCCCAGAGATCCTTGCGCACATGCTCGTGCAGCCGCTCCGCGAAGGCTTCGGCAAAGCGGTCAGCGAGCGCCTTGACCATGATCGAGTTGTAGTCGTCATTGGCGCGCTCGAAGCGTTCCGCGATGGCCACCTCCTCAATGCCGGCGGTGACGACGAAGCCGCCGACATAGTCCGGCTTGTCGCTGTCGCGCGGCGCGACAAAGTCCGACAGCGCGACATTCGGCCGTCCGTCTCGCTTGGCAAGCTGCTGGCGCAGCGTGAACAGGGTGGCGATCTCCCCTCGCCTGTCGTCGCCGTCATAGAGTACGATATCGTCGCCGACCGCGTTCGCCGGCCAGAAGCCGACGACGCCCTTCGGCGCGAACCATTTTTCCGCGATGATCTGCTTCAGCATCGCCTGCGCGTCTTCGAAAAGCTGGCGCGCCGCGGCTCCCTGCGCCTCGTCCTCGAGGATGGCGGGGTAGCGGCCCTTCAGCTCCCAGGTCTGGAAGAACGGCAACCAGTCGATGTAGCGGGCGAGTTCGGCCAGATCCCAGGTCTGGAACACCCGCGTGCCCGCGAAGGACGGTGCTTTCGGCGTGTAGACATCCCAATCGATCCACTGCGGGTTGGCGCGGGCCTTCGCCAGCGGCAGCCGCTGCTTGTCGGCCTCGGAACGGGCATGCGCGTCCGCAACCTTGCGATACTCCGCCCGCACCGTCTCGACGTAGCCAGGCTTCGCCTCGTTCGACAGCAGGCTCGACACCACGCCGACGGCGCGGCTGGCATCCGTCACGTAGACAGACTGGCCGCGATGGTAGCGCGGATGGATCTTCACCGCCGTGTGGACCCGGCTGGTCGTCGCCCCGCCGATCAGGAGCGGGATGTCGAAGCCCTCGCGCTCCATCTCGGTCGCGACATGCACCATTTCGTCGAGCGATGGCGTGATCAGGCCGGAGAGGCCGATGATGTCGACATGGCGCTCGCGGGCGACCTGCAGGATTTTCGTCGCCGGCACCATGACGCCGAGGTCGATGATCTCGTAATTGTTGCAGGCAAGCACGACGCCGACGATGTTCTTTCCGATGTCGTGCACGTCGCCCTTCACCGTCGCCATCAGGATCGTGCCCGCGGTCTTGCGCTCGCCATTCTCGATACCGGCAGCCGCGTTGGCGAGCTTCTCGGCTTCCATATGGGGCAACAACCCCGCGACCGCCTGCTTCATCACGCGAGCCGATTTCACGACCTGCGGCAGGAACATCTTTCCGGCGCCGAACAGGTCGCCGACGATGTTCATGCCCGCCATCAGCGGCCCTTCGATGACATGCAGCGGCCGTTCCGCCGCCCGTCGCGCCTCGTCCGTATCGGCGTCGATGAACTCGGTGATACCGTTGACCAGCGCATGCGAAATCCGCTGTTCGACCGGCCATTCGCGCCAGGCAAGGTCGCGCTCCCTGGCCTCCTTTCCCGGTCCGCCCTTGAAGCGCTCGGCGATCTCCAGTATCCGTTCCGTCGCGGTCCCGCCCGCCGCCGGCACGCGGTTCAGCACCACGTCCTCGCAGGCCTCGCGCAATTCCGGCTCGATCGATTCATAGACCGCGAGCTGGCCGGCATTGACGATGCCCATGTCCATGCCTGCCTGGATGGCGTGGTAGAGGAACACCGCGTGCATCGCCTCGCGCACCGGCTCGTTGCCGCGGAACGAGAACGACAGGTTGGAGACGCCACCCGAGATGTGGACATGCGGCAGCGTCTCGATGATTGTCCGCGTCGCCTCGATGAAGTCGGCGCCGTAGTTGTCGTGCTCCTCGATGCCGGTGGCGATGGCAAAGACGTTGGGATCGAAGACGATGTCCTCGGGGGGGAAACCTGCTTCCTCGGTCAGCAGCTTGTAGGCGCGGGTGCAGATCTCCACCTTGCGCGCCTTGGTGTCAGCCTGGCCCTCCTCGTCGAAAGCCATGACGACCACGGCCGCGCCATAGGCGCGCACGAGGCGGGCGTGATGGACGAAGGCTGCCTCGCCTTCCTTCATCGAGATCGAATTGACAAGCGGCTTGCCCTGAACGCATTTCAGGCCGGCTTCGATGATCTCCCATTTAGAACTGTCGATCATCACCGGCACCTTGGCGATGTCGGGCTCTGCGGCGATCAGGTTGAGATATTCGACCATCGCCTTCTTCGAGTCGATCAGGCCCTCGTCCATGTTGATGTCGATGATCTGCGCACCATTGGCGACCTGGTCGCGCGCGACGTCGAGCGCCGCGGTATAGTCACCCGCCGTGATCAGCTTCCGGAACTTGGCCGAGCCGGTGACGTTCGTGCGTTCGCCGACATTGACGAATGGAATTTCGTCGGTGAGCGTGAACGGCTCGAGCCCCGACAGGCGCATCCGCGGCTCGATGACCGGCACTTCGCGCGGCGGATACTTCCTGACCACCGCGGCGATGGCGCGGATGTGATCGGGCGTCGAGCCGCAGCAGCCGCCGACGATGTTGACCAGCCCTTCGCGGGCAAACTCCTCGATCTGCGCCGCCATGAATTCCGGGCTCTCGTCATAGCGGCCGAACTCGTTCGGCAGCCCGGCGTTCGGATAGGCGCAGGTGAAGGTGTCGGCGACGGTCGAGAGTTCGGCCAGATGCGGCCGCATGGCCGCGGCGCCGAGCGCGCAGTTCAGCCCGACCGTGAACGGCGTCGAATGGCGGATGGAGTGCCAGAAGGCGGTGGGAGTCTGCCCCGACAGAGTGCGCCCGGACAGGTCGGTGATCGTGCCGGAAATCATCACCGGCAGGTGAATGCCCTTCTCGATGAAGATCTCGTTGCAGGCGAAGATCGCCGCCTTGGCGTTCAGCGTGTCGAAGATCGTCTCGATCAGGATGATGTCGGCGCCACCGTCGATCAGTCCGCGCAGCTGCTCGCCATAGGCAATCCGGAGATCGTCAAACGAAACAGCGCGATAGCCGGGATTGTTGACGTCGGGCGACATCGACGCGGTGCGGTTGGTCGGCCCGAGCGCGCCGGCGACGAACCGGCGCTTTCCGTCCGCCTGCTCGGCGCGGATGCAGGCGCGGCGGACCAGCCTCGCGCCGTCGCGGTTCAACGCATAGACCGCGTCTTCCATGCCGTAGTCGGCCTGCGCGATCGACGTCGACGAGAACGTGTTTGTCTCGATGATATCCGCGCCGGCGATGGCGTATTTGTAGTGGATCTCCTCGATCGCCTGCGGCTGCGTCAGGATCAGCAGGTCGTTGTTGCCCTGCTGGTGGCAGGCGCAACCTGCGAATGTCTCGCCGCGGAACTGCTCCTCGCCAAAGCCGAGACCCTGGATCTGCGTCCCCATCGCGCCGTCGAGGATCAGGATGCGCTCGCGCGCCGCCGCTTCAAGCGCCGCCCGGATCTCGGCGCCATCGCGCGCCGGTCTCTCCGCCCCGAACAGATGTCCGGCGACAGAGTTCGTTTGCGACATAAGCTCTGCGTTCTGCGACATGCCTTCATGTCACATAAAGACATCTTTATGTCAACATGCGCCGAGAGACTACTTCGCTTCCATCAGCGCCCTGTCGGTGCGGTTCTGGCGGCCGCCGTCGCCGAACCAGCTCGCGTCGAATGCAGCCTGCTTGCGTTCGTGCCAGGAGCGTTCGCGGATGGCCAGCTTCTTTGCCTGATCGACCATCCCGGCGCACTCCTTGCGCGCATCGCCCGACAGCCGCTTGATCCCGGCCTCGACCCGTCGCGCGAAATCCACCGCGATGTCCTTGTGGCGCTTCTCGTGGCGCCAGACATGCGCCTCGAACGCCTTCCAGGCTTTATGCACTGCGGGGCTGCCGCGCCCTGTCCACTTCGGCATGCGGTAGACGACGGAGACGTGGACGTCGACATGCGTCACCACGCAGCGCGTCCCGCGCACGCCGCCCTTGGCATTGCGCAGATCGAATGACATCGAGGCGGTCGCGACCTTGTGGTTCTTGTCTCCGGGCAGTTTCGGACCCTTGCGCCGGATCTGGTCGTAGATTTCCTTGCCGGTCTTTCCGCTGACCGAGTAGTGGATCGTCTTCTCCGAAACCGTGACTTTCGCCATCGAGTCGGTCACGGTCGCGGCCATCAGGCTCGCGACAAGGCACAAAGGTCCAAGCACTGATCTCACGCGTCGCATCTCCGGGCAGGCCGGGATGTCCGGCGCGTCGGTCGAAAATATTGTGAACGGGACAAAATGCAACCATCAAGCGAAATTGCGCGGCTTCTGGAGATCATGGCGGCGCTGCGCACGCCGGTAACGGGGTGTCCCTGGGATCTGGAGCAGGATTTCGCGACCATCGCGCCCTACACGATTGAGGAAGCCTACGAGGTCTCGGACGCCATTGCGCGCGGCGACCTGACCGACCTGCGCGACGAACTGGGGGATTTGCTGCTGCAGGTGGTCTTTCACGCCCGCATGGCGGAGGAACAGGGCGCGTTCGCCTTCGGCGACGTCGTCAGGGCCATCACGACCAAGATGATCCGCCGCCACCCTCATGTCTTCGGCGATGCCGAGGCGCGCGCCGCGGGCTCCGCGAAGGGCCAGTGGGACCGCATCAAGGCCGAGGAAAAGGCCGAGAAGCGCGCCGAGCGGATCGCGCGCGGGCTCGACCCGGAAGACCACGGCAAGGGCTTTCTCGACGGCATCGCGGTCGCCCTGCCCGCCTTGACCCGTGCGCTGAAGCTGCAGCAGAAGGCCGCGACCGTCGGCTTCGACTGGACCGAGGCTGCTCCCATCCTCGACAAGATCGAGGAGGAGATCGGCGAGTTGCGCGAGGCGATCGCGTCCGGCCAGACGGCCGCCGTCGCCGATGAGTTCGGCGACCTGCTGTTCGCCGTGGTGAACATCGGCCGCCACCTTGGCGTCGACGCCGAAGCCAGCCTGTCGGGAACCAACGAGAAATTCCGCTCGCGCTTCCACTATGTCGAGAAGCAGATCCTCGGCTCTGGCGGGACCCTGAAAGACGCGACGCTCGAAGAGATGGAGGCGCTCTGGCAGAACGCCAAGCAGCGGACGCGGGCGATCGAATAGGGGTCGCTATCGGGCGTTCAGCCGGCCCTCGATCTCTGCCTTTGCCGTGAGGGTCGCCTGAATCTCGAACGTCACCGAGCCGTCATCATTGTCCTTGCGCCCGACGATCGTCGCGTGCCGGTAGAGCCAGTCGGTCAGGCCGAGCTTCTCGGGCGGCAGCGTGATCGTCACCGGCGTCAGCACCCCGGAGATGCGGGTCTCGATCAGGTCGAGCAGCTGCGGTATCCCCTCGCCGCTGATCGCCGAGATCGCGATCGGCGGCTCCTTGCCGGGCTCCCTGCCCTCCTGCAGCAGCCGTTCGCGGTTGCTGTCGTCCAGGCGGTCGATCTTGTTCCAGACCTCGACGACGCGTTTGGTGTCCGACACTTCGACGCCTAGATCGGCCAGGATACGTTCGACATCCTCGGCCTGGGCGGCCGTGTCGGGATCGGAAATGTCGCGCAGATGCAGCACGATATCGGCCTCCACCACTTCCTCGAGCGTCGCGCGGAAGGCGGCGATCAGGTGCGTCGGAAGGTCGGAGATGAAGCCGACCGTATCCGACAGGATCGCGATCGTGCCATGCGGCAGCCGCAGCCGCCGCAATGTCGGGTCGAGCGTGGCGAACAGCATGTCCTCGGCGAGCACCCCCGCCCCGGTCAGCCGGTTGAACAGCGTCGACTTGCCGGCGTTGGTGTAGCCGACGATCGCGACGATCGGATACGGCACCTTCTTGCGCTTCGAGCGGTGCAGTTCGCGCGTCCGGCGAACCGTTTCCAGCTCGCGCTTCAGCTTGATGATCTTTTCCTGCAGGGCGCGCCGGTCGGATTCGATCTGCGTTTCGCCCGGACCGCCGAGGAAGCCGGCGCCGCCGCGCTGGCGTTCGAGATGGGTCCAGCTTCTGACCAGCCGGCCCTTCTGGTAGTTGAGATGCGCCAGCTCGACCTGCAGCGCGCCTTCCTTGGTGCGGGCGCGGCGGCCGAAGATTTCCAGAATGATGCCGGTGCGGTCGAGCACCTTGGCCTTCAGCGCCTTTTCGAGGTTGCGCTGTTGCACCGGGGTCAGCGGATGGTCGACGATGACCAGCTCGGCATGCTTCTCCTCGACGATTGCCGCAAGATCGGCGATCTTGCCGGTGCCGAGCAGCGTCGCCGGGCGCGGATCGGCGATGTTCATGATTTCGGAATGGACCGGGTCGAGATCGATCGCGCGGGCGAGGCCCACCGCCTCGTCATGGCGCGCTTCGGCCGAGCGCGACAGGCGCGGACGTGAGGTCGCATCGGCGTCGTCGCCGCGCGGATGGCGCGTCAGCACCGGCACGATCACGACCGCGCGGCCGGTGCTTGCGGAATCCGCAGTGTCCACCGGGCCGGATTTCCGGCCCCGTGGGGCTTCACCTTCGGTGTCGGTCAATCAGGCGCCTTCTTCACCGTCGAACATCTGCACAGGCTGGCTCGGCATGATCGTGGAGATCGCATGCTTGTAGACCAGCTGTGAGTGGCCGTCACGGCGCAACAGGACGCAGAAATTGTCGAAGGACGTTACGACCCCCGTCAGTTTCACGCCGTTGATGAGGAAAATAGTGAGTGGATTCTTGCTCTTGCGAACAGAGTTCAGGAACAGGTCCTGAAGATTTTGCGATCGTTCCGCCATTGTTCTTATCTTTCGCCCAGTCCCGCGAGTTCACCAACAATAGCACCAATCAGGCAGGCCCTTGTCAAGCGGCGGAGGCAATTCCCGCGCGCAGCAAGCCGGCAAGGCGATGTGGAACTCGACCCTTCCCGCGGTATCAGGCCTGTGTCTTCTCCGCAACATCAAAAAACGCCGCGCGCAGCGAAAGGACGACCGATCCGGGGTGCCCGTTGGCGACCGGCGCACCGTCGATGGCGACCACCGGCATCGCGATCGTCGTGGCCGAGCTGATGAACGCCTCGCGCGCCGCCTTTGCCTCGTCGACCGAGAACCCCCGCTCCTCGATTCTCAGCCCCAGCTTGCTGGCGACGTCGAACAGCGTCGTGCGGGTGATGCCGCGCAGGATGCCGTGCTCGGCCGGCCGCGTCACCATCACACCGTCCGCCGTGACGATCCAGGCATTCGACGAGCCGCCTTCCTTGACGTTGCCGTCGGTATCGACGAACCACGCCTCCTGGGCGCCCGCCTCCTTGGCCTGCTGCTTGGCCAGCACGTTGGGCAACAAGCCGACCGACTTGATGTCGACGCGATCCCAGCGGTTCTCTGGCACAGTAATCACCTTGATGCCGTGCTCCGCACGTTTCTCGGCGAGTGACGGATCGACCTTCTTTGCCGTCACCACGAGCGAAGACCTGGTGTCAGCGGGAAACAGGAAGTCGCGCCCGGCGACGCCGCGCGTGACCTGGACGTAGACCAGTCCGTTGCGGACACCGTTGCGGCTGACGACCTCGCGCAGCACGATTTCCAGCGATTTGCGCGCCATCGGCCATTCGATGCGCAATTCCTTGAGCGAGCGGGCGAGCCGGTCGAGATGGCGCGTCATGTCCATCAGGTTGCCGCGGGCGACTTCGCAGACTTCGTAGACCCCGTCGGCGAACTGGTAGCCGCGGTCCTCGATATGCACGGCGGCGTCGCGGTGCGGGACATAGCGGCCGTTGACATAGGCGATGCGCGGCATGTGTTCTCCTCGGAGGCAGCTATCTGGCGGGAGCGGGTTCTAGAAGAATTCGAGGCTGACGCGGAACATCTGCTCGACCTGTTTGACGGCGCCCGCCATCGCGAAAATGATCACGCGGTCCTTCGGCTTGATCCGCATTGAGCCGTCCGGCTTCATCGCGACGCCGTCGCGGTAGATCGCGCCGATCCGCATGCCCGACGGCAGATCGGCATCGCGCAATTGCGGCCCGACCAGCGGCGAGGTTTCCAGCGCTTCCGCTTCGATGATCTCGGCGGCGCCCTTCTGCACGCTGTGCACGGCCCGGATGCGCCCGCGCCGGACATGCTGCAGCACGCGCGAAATGGTGACATTGCGCGGGTTGATATGCGCGTCGATGCCGATTGTGCCCGTGATGTCCTGGTAGGACGGGTTGTTGATCAGCACGAGGTTCGACTTGCAGCCGAGCCGCTTCGCCATCACGCTGGCCAGGATGTTGACCTGGTCGTTGTTGGTCAGCGCGACCATCAGGTCGGCGTCCTCGATATCCGCCTCCATGAGCAGCTTCTGGTCGAGCGCGCTGCCGTGCAGCACCACCGTCTTGCGCAACTGGTCGGCGATTGAAATGGCGCGCTCGCGCGTGTGCTCGATCAGCTTCACGCGGGTCCGCATCTGCCGCTGTTCCAGCGCTCGGGCGACGTAGAGGCCGATATTGCCGCCGCCGGCGATGACGATGCGGGTCGCTTCGGTCTCCTCGTGGCCGAACAGTCCAAGCGTACGGCGCACCTGGTCCTTGGTGGTGACGACATAGGCGAGGTCGCCGGCCAGCAGCTGGTCGCCCGAATGCGGCACGAACAGCTTGCCGTTGCGGCTGACCCCGACAACCGTCGACGGCAGGTCCGGAAACAGTTCGCTCAGCTGCGCCAGCGGCGTGTTGATGACCGGGCATTCCTCCAGGCACTCGATCGCCACCATCGCGACCTTGCCTTCGGCGAAGCGCACGACATCCGTCGCGCCCGGCAACGCGATGCGCCGGAGCACCATCTCGCCCACCTCGAGCTCGGGCGAAATGATCACGTCGATCGGCAGGTGCTCGCGCGAGAACAGGTCCTGGTAATGCGGCTGCAGATAGGATTGCGAGCGGATGCGGGCGATCTTGGTCGGCACGTTGAACAGCGAATGCGCCACCTTGCAGGCGATCATGTTGACTTCGTCGTAAAGCGTCACCGCGATGATCATGTCGGCTTCCGCGGCGCCCGCGGCCGCCAGCACGTCCGGATGCGCCCCGTGGCCGACGACGCCGCGCACGTCGAGCGAATCGCGGATCACTCCGATCAGCTCGGGCGATGTGTCGATGACCGAAATGTCGTTGCGCTCGGCCGCCAGCCGCTCGGCAATGCCGTAGCCGACCTGTCCCGCCCCGCAGATGATCACCCTCATGAGGTACTAGACTCCCAGCGACTTCAGCTTCCTGTGAAGCGCTGAGCGTTCCATACCAATGAACTCGGCCGTGCGCGAGATGTTGCCGCCGAAACGGTTGATCTGCGCGATCAGGTATTCCTTCTCGAACAGCTCGCGCGCCTCGCGCAGCGGCAATGCCATGATGTGCTGGTCCGACTGGTTCGGCGCGCGCGGCATCACATCGCCGATTTCCGAGGGCAGCAGGTCGGCGGTGATCGGCGAATCCGCGTCGTCGCCCCGCGCCAGGATCATCAGGCGTTCGACATTGTTGCGGAGCTGCCGGACATTGCCCGGCCAGTTGTGCGCCTGCAGGACCGCCAAGGCGTCGGCGCCCATGCGGCGCGGCTTGATGCCGGCCTGCGCGCCCATCATCGTCATAAAGTGCTGCACCAGGAGCGGCACGTCCTCGCGCCGCTCCGACAGGCCGGGGACCATCACAGGAACCACGGCCAGGCGGTGGAACAGATCCTCGCGGAAGCGGCCGTCGGCGATCATGGCCTCCAGGTTGTGAGCGGTCGAGGAGATGATGCGGACGTCGACCTTGACCCTCTTCGTGCCCCCGACGCGCTCGAACTGCTGGTCGACCAGCACGCGCAGGATCTTGCTCTGCGTCTCGCGCGGCATGTCGGCGACCTCGTCGAGGTAGAGGATGCCGCGATGCGCCTCCTCGAGCGCGCCGATCTTGCGCTCCATGCCGTTCGCCTCGGTGCCGAACAGTTCGATCTCCATCCGTTCCGGCGTGATCGCCGCCGAATTGACCGACACGAACGGCCCGCCGGCGCGGGTGGAATGCGCATGAATGGCCCTCGCCACCATTTCCTTGCCTGAACCGGACGGGCCGATGATCATGATCCGGCTGTTGGTGGGCGCCACGCGCTCGATGGTCTGGCGCAACTGGTTCATCGCGGGCGACGTGCCGATCAGGTCGAAGGTCTCGCCGGTGCGGCGCTTCATGTCGGAGACTTCGCGGCGAAGCTTGGAGGTTTCGAGCGCCCGTTCGGCGATGAGAATCAGCCGGTCGGCCTTGAACGGCTTCTCGATGAAGTCATAGGCGCCGCGCCGGATGGCGGAGACGGCGGTCTCGATGTTGCCGTGGCCGGAAATCATCACGACCGGGAGTTCGGGATGCATCGCCTTGATCTCGTCGAGCAGCGCAAGCCCGTCGAGGCGCGAGCCTTGCAGCCAGATATCGAGAAACACCAGGCGCGGCACGCGGTCGGAGATGGTCGCAAGCGCGCTGTCCGCGTCATGGGCGGTGCGGGTCTCGTGACCCTCGTCGCCCAGAATGCCGGCAACGAGTTCCCGGATGTCTTCTTCGTCGTCGACGATGAGGATGTCAGACGCCATTGTGCACCTTTTCCGGTTCTCTTTCGCTTTCGGAACGCTTGGGATTACGCCCGGCAGCGTTCGCCGTTCCAATTCCCGGCAGAATCATGCGGATCATCGCTCCTCGCCCGCCATGGAAGTCGGCGGGGGCGTCGTGCAGTTCGAGCCTCCCGCCATGGTCCTCGACGATCTTCTTGACGATAGCGAGGCCAAGCCCGGTCCCTTTTTCGCGCGTGGTCATATAGGGCTCGAGCAGGCGCTGGCGGTTCTCGCGCGGCAACCCCTTGCCATTGTCGATCACGTCGACCGCGATGAAGCCGCGCGCCTGCACGGCGCGGATACGGATCACGCCGGGCTGTCCCTCGGGCCGCTCGCCGGCGTCGATCGCCTCCGCCGCGTTCTTGATGACATTGCCGAGCGCCTGCCCCATCAGCCGGCTGTCGAACGTGCCGGTCAGCGGCTCGGCGCCGAACTGCCGTTCGAAGACGATATCCGCCCGGCTCACCTCGACCAGGAACGACGCTTCCCGCAGCGCTTCGCGCAGGTCCATCGGCTGCATGGCGGGTTTCGGCATCCGGGCGAATGCCGAGAACTCGTCGACCATACGGCCGATGTCGCCGACCTGGCGGATGATCGTGTCGGTGCACTGGTCGAAGATGTCGCGATCCTCGACGATCACCTTGCCGAACCGCCGCCGGATCCTTTCGGCGGACAGCTGGATCGGGGTGAGCGGGTTCTTGATCTCGTGCGCGATACGCCGGGCGACGTCCGCCCACGCGGTCGAACGCTGTGCCTGGACGAGATCCGTGATGTCGTCGATCGTCACCACATAGGAGCGCGGCCCGTCGCTCGCCTCGCTCTCCTCGACCGTGATCTGGACGTTGAACGTCCGTTCGGCGCCGGTCCGGTAGAAGGTCAGCTGCTCGCGCGAGACGACGCGTGCGGAAGCCCGGGCGATTTCGAAGAACCGGCCAATATGCGGCAGGACGGCGCTGATATTCTTGCCCACCGTATCCGACGGCGGCAGCGCCAGCATGGTTTCGGCCGACTTGTTGACGATCGTCACCAGGCCCTCGGAATCGACGCCGATGACGCCGGCCGTGACGCCGGCCAGCACCGCTTCCGAGAAGCGGCGGCGCTCGTCCACCTGGTCCTTTGCGCTCAGGATCTCGTTGCGCTGCGACTTGAGCTCCTGGATCATGGTGTTGAACGTCAGCGCCAGCGACGCTACGTCGCCGTCCGAACGGCGCACCGGCACCTGGATGTCCAGATTCCCCGTCGAAACCTCGTCGGCGGCGCCGATCAACTGCCGGATCGGCCGCACCAGCCGGTCGGCGACGGCGATGCCGGTCCAGATCGCCGACATGACAATGACGAGGGTCAGCCCGAGATAGAGCAGCGCGAAGGCGATCTGCGTCGCGGTCCGGTTGTCCTCGAGGCCGCGATAGTCGTCGGCATTGGCGCGGACGAGCTGGCGCGCGCGAATGACGTCCTGGTCGACCTCCCGGATCGTGTAGAGATAGGCATCGGGGATCTGGCGCAGCTTGACGATGGCGCCGACAATGTTGCGGATTCGCGGCTCGATCAGCACCGGCTGACCGTCGGCGGCGGTCTCCACCGCTTCGATCGGCGGATCGGGGAACTCGATGCTGCTCGTCGTGTTGGCGCGCATCACGAAGCTGCCATCGGCGCGGATCAGCGCCGCGTGGGACAGCGCCCTGCCCTGCGCCTGCTGCGTCACCAGTTCGTTGAACCGCACCGGATCGAGATTGTAGAGGGTGCGGTTGTTGTCGAGGTCGTTCGCCATCGACAGCGTGGTGCCCTGCAGATTGCGCGCGTTCTCGCGCACATAGGCCTCCGCGATCGACAGCGACGAATTGATGATTGTCTTGGTGCGGATCTCGAACCAGCGGTCCAGCCCGACATCGAGCGTGATAGACGCGACAACGGCCACGAGGATCGCCGGGATCGCCGCGACGAGCGCGAACATCGTCACGATGCGCACATGCAGCCTGGCCGCCGCCTTGCCGATCTGCCGGGCTATCAGGATGCGGTGCGCCTCGCGGCCGATCAGCACGAGCAGCACGAGCACGAAGGCCGCGTTGACGGCGATCAGAACCAGTGTGGTTTCGCCGGTCGGCGCGATTCCGGTGAGGCCCATCAGGATGATGAACGACATCGCCGCGGTCAAGAGCGAGCAGACGACCGTGACGATGCCCGGCCAGGCCAGCAGACGCCGCTGCTCGCGCGGCGTCGCGGTCGCCTTGGCTGGCGGTTCGATACCGGTGATGGCGGCGTCGACGGCCTGGGTCATGATCTGTCGGACGGGAACATCTGCGTTGCAGCTATGCAACGCATTGTGGCGATTCTGCAACATACCGTGGATCGGCGGGCAGAAAAGCGGGACGAAACACCTAGCCCTGTCGCGACGTCCGGTAGACGTTGACCCCGAGTTCGCGGATCTTCTTGCGCAACGTGTTGCGGTTGAGGCCAAGCAGGTCGGCGGCGCGGATCTGGTTGCCGCGCGTCGCGGTCATCGCGGCGAGTACGAGGGGGTACTCGACCTCCGCCAAGATGCGCTGGTAGAGGCCGGCGGGAGGCAGGTCGTCGCCAAACCCGCCAAAATAGCGCTGAAGGTAGTGCTCCACCGCGTGGCCGATCGAGATGTCGTCGGGAAGGCTTGTCGCGCTGCCTGCCGGCGAGGGCTGGTCGCCGGTCCGCAGTTCCTGCTCGATGATCTCGGCCGAAATCTCGTCTTGCGGATAGAGCGCCGCCAGGCGGCGGATCAGGTTCTCCAGTTCGCGCACATTGCCCGGCCACGGATAGCGCTTCATCAGTTCGATGCCCGCGCTGGAAATCCGCTTGGTCGACAGGCCTTCGTTCTCGCCGAGCTTGAAGAAGTGCCGCACCAGGTCCGGAATGTCCTCCGCGCGCTCCTTGAGCGCCGGCAGCCGCAGCGGCACGACGTTGAGACGATAGAACAGGTCCTCTCGGAACAGGCCCTGGTTGATCAGGGTGCGCAGTTCCTTGTTCGTGGCAGCGACGATGCGCACGTCGGTCTTGATCGGCGTGCGGCCGCCGACGGTCGTGTATTCGCCCTGCTGCAGCACCCGCAGCAGCCGGGTCTGCGCTTCCATCGGCATGTCGCCGATCTCGTCGAGGAACAGCGTGCCGCCCTCGGCCTGCTCGAACCGCCCGGTCGACCGGTTCTGCGCGCCGGTAAAGGCGCCCTTCTCGTGGCCGAACAGCTCCGATTCGATCAGGTCGCGCGGAATGGCCGCCATGTTGATCGCGACGAACGGGCCGTTGCGGCGGCGTCCGAAATCATGCAGGGCGCGGGCGACCAGTTCCTTGCCCGTGCCGGACTCGCCGGAAATCATCACGGTCAAGTCGGTCTGCATCATCCGCGCCAGCATGCGGTAGATGTCCTGCATCGCCGCCGAACGGCCGACCAGCGGCATCGATTCCGGCTGCTCGTCGGCGCGCTCGTTGATCGACGGGCGCTTCGGCTCCGACAGCGCGCGATTGACGATGTTCAGCAGTTCGGTCAGGTCGAACGGCTTCGGCAGGTATTCGTAGGCGCCCTTTTCGGAGGCGCGGATGGCCGTCATGAACGTGTTCTGCGCGCTCATCACGATCACCGGCAGGTCCGGCCGCGCCTTCTTGATGCGCGGCAGCATGTCGAACGCATTCTCGTCCGGCATGACGACGTCGGTGATGACGAGGTCGCCCTCTCCCGCCGACACCCAGCGCCAGAGGGTCGCCGCGTTGGATGTCACCCGCACCTCGTGCCCGACGCGCGACAGCGCCTGGTTCAGCACGGTGCGGATGGCGGCGTCGTCGTCCGCAATCAGGATATTGCCGCGTGTGGTCATCGGTCGAACCCTCCATCGGGGTCATAGCCTTCCGGAAACGTCTCTTTCCAGGCAGGCATCAGGATTCGGAAGGTGGTGCCGCGCGTCGAGGAATCGCATTCGATCACGCCGCCATGCTCGCCGACGATCTTGGCGACCAGCGCGAGACCGAGGCCCGAGCCGTTCTGCTTGGTGGTGATGAACGGATCGAACAGGATCGGCAGGATGTCCTCCGACACGCCCGGCCCGTTGTCGGTCACGCAGAATTCCAGTGGCAGCGACACGCGGTCGGACGTGCCGGGCACCGACAGCCTTATTCCGGGCCGGAACGCCGTCGACAGCTTGATCTCGCCCATCGGATCCGACCCGATCGCCTCGGCGGCGTTCTTGACCAGGTTGAGAAACACCTGGACGAGCTGGTCTCGGTTGGCGAAGACCGGCGGCAGGCTCGGATCATATTCCTCGACCATGCGGATGCGGTTGGCGAACCCGTTGCGCGCGATCGCCTTCACCCGGTCGAGCACCGCGTGGATATTCACCGGATAGCGCTCGATCGGCCGCTCGTCGGAGAAGATCTCCATCCGGTCGACAAGCGCGACGATCCGGTCGGTCTCGTCGGTGATCAGGCGGGTCAACTGCCGGTCTTCGTCGGGAACGACGCTTTCCAGGAGCTGTGCCGCGCCGCGGATGCCCGACAGCGGATTCTTGATCTCGTGCGCCAGCATGGCCGCCAGACCGGTCACCGACCGCGCCGCGCCCCGATGGGTCATCTGGCGGTCGATCTTTTCGGCCATCGAGCGTTCCTGGAACATCACGACCACCGACCCCGGCAGTTCGATCACCGGCGCGACATAGATGTCGACCATCTTGTCGGCGCCAATGCGGGGCGAGGAGATGTCGACGCGGTATTCGTTGACCGGCGCCCGCCGCTCGCGCACCTGCTCGACCAGCGTCAGCAGCGGGCTGCCGAAGGGCACGAAATAGGCCAGCGTGTTGCGCGCCAGGATGACCGCGCTCGACTTGAAGAAATTCTCGGCATCGGCATTGGCGAAGGTGATCGTGCCGTCCGGGCCGACCATGATCACCGGATGCCTGATCGTGTTGAGCACGATCTGGGCCGCGTCGGCGCTCTGCTTGCGAAGCTGCGCATTCATGCGGCGATCTCCATCGACACCGGCGACAGGTCGCCGCCCAGCGCATCGGCCAGCAGCCGTTTCACAATGGTGGGCTCGAGGCTGGTCATGATCGCCGAGCGGACCTCGTCCGGCGTTTCCGGAGCATGTCGGTCGAGATACCAGCCGAGATGCTTGCGCGAATGACGCAGGCCCGACTGCACGCCGTAGAGCGACAGCATGTCCTCGTAGTGGGCGATGACATAGGCGGCGAGATCCGTCGGCGTCGCCGGCGCCGTCGACGGCTCCGTCCCCACGGCCGCGCGCGCGATTTCGCCCGCGAGCCACGGCGCGCCATAGTGTCCGCGCCCGATCATGATGGCGTCGGCGCCGGATTGTTCGAGGATCGCCGCGGCGTCATGCGCCGAACGCACGTCGCCATTGGCGACCAGCGGTATCGATATCGCCGCCTTGACCGCCGCGATCGCCTGCCAGTCGGCGGCGCCGGTGTAGAACTGGCAACGGGTGCGCCCGTGCACCGTCACCATGCGGACGCCGGCCTGTTCGGCGCGCCGCGCAATATCCGGCGCATTCAGCGAGTCGTGGTCCCAGCCCAGCCGCATCTTCACCGTCACGGGAATCGACACAGCGCCGACGACGGCTTCAATAAGGTTCAGCGCATGGTCCGGCTCGCGCATCAGCGCCGAGCCGCAATAGCCGCCCGTGACCTTCTTCGCTGGGCAGCCCATGTTGATGTCGATGATGTCGGCGCCCTCGCCGGCCGCGATCCTTGCGCCTTCCGCGAGCCAATGCGCGTCCCGCCCGGCAAGCTGGACCATGTGCGGCCCGACGCCGGTCTTGGCGATGCGGCGCGTCGATTCCTCGTTGCGCTTGGCCAGTTCGCCGCTGGCCACCATTTCGGAAACGACCAGACCCGCGCCATGCGCATAGGCGCGGTCTCGGAACGGCCGATCTGTAATGCCGGACATCGGGGCCAGAAAGACGCGGTTGCGCAGCTGCACGCCACCGACATCGAGCGGATCAGCGAGGCGTGTTGAGAAGTGCATGCACAAAAACCGGGCAACTCTTGTTGTTGCCTAGTCTCTAGACATTTTTGGAGCCCAGCGCAACGGGATAGTATTGCTTCCAGCGCATGGCTGCCCTTTGCGCTGGTCATTGGAGACGGCATACCTTATCCGGATTCGCTTGTGCAACCTTGCCCCTCGAACGTCTCAACTTCATGTCCGCATCCCAGGAAATCGCCGTCGTCATCGTCGCCGCGGGCCGCGGCGAGCGCGCGGGCAGCCCTGAATCCGGGCCGAAGCAATATCGCGGCATCGGCGGCGAGCCGGTCATCCGGCACACGATCCGGGCATTCGCTGGCGTGCCTGCGATCGGCCGGATCGTCGTCGCGATCCATGCGGATGACAAAGCATTGTTCACCGAATCCGCAGGTGGTCTCGCCGCGCGGGTGAGTGCTGTTGTCGGTGGCTCGTCGCGTCAGGAATCCACGCTGCGAGCGCTGCGCAGTCTCGCGGCAGAGCCGCCGGGGGTCGTCCTGATCCACGATGGCGTTCGCCCCTTCGTCGAACAGGAACTGGTCGAGAACGTCATCGCCTGCGCCGCCTCAGGCGTTGGCGCCCTCCCCGCGGTCGCGGTCGCCGACACGTTGAAGCGCGTCCGCGCGGGCACGATCGCAACCGTCGACCGCACCGATCTTCACGCCGCGCAGACGCCGCAGGGCTTTCCCTTCGGCCCCATCCTTGCGGCGCACGAGGCTGCTGTGGCGTCCGGACGAACCGACTTCACCGACGACGCCTCGATCGCCGAATGGGCCGGCCTAGAGGTCAGGATCGTGCCCGGTTCGGCATCGAACGTGAAACTCACCTACCCACGGGACCTCGCCATGGCCAACGAAAGGCTCGCACAACGCACATCCGCGTTTCCCGATGTCCGCACCGGCAACGGCTATGACGTCCACGCCTTCGAGGATGGCGACGCGGTGACGCTCTGTGGCGTGCGCATTGCCCACGACCGCAAGCTCTCCGGCCATTCCGACGCCGATGTCGGCCTGCATGCATTGACCGACGCGCTGCTTGCAACCTGCGGCGCGGGCGACATCGGCACGCATTTCCCGCCATCGGACCCGCAATGGAAGGGCGCGGCGTCCCGAATCTTCGTCGAGCATGCGGCAAAGGTCGTTCGTGCGCGCGGCGGGCGCATCGCCAATGCCGACATCACCCTGATCTGCGAGGCGCCGCGCGTCGGCCCGCATCGCGAGGCGATGACCGCGGCGCTTTCCGCGATGCTCTGCATTTCGCCGGACCGGATTTCTGTCAAGGCGACGACCAATGAAAAGCTCGGCTTCATCGGACGGGAGGAAGGCATCGCCGCGATCGCGACCGCCAGCGTTGTCTATCCGGGGGGCCTGCCCGCATGACTGCAACGGCCGACCTCGCCCGCCAGTTTCTGCTCGCGTGCAAGGCCAGCGGCGTTCTCGTCGCCACGGCCGAATCCTGCACCGGCGGCGGCATCATCGCACTGTTGACCGACATGCCCGGCTCATCGGCGATGGTCGACCGCGGATTTGTCACCTATTCGAACGAGGCCAAGATGGACATGTTGGGTGTCAGGCCGGAGACGCTCGACGCCCATGGCGCGGTGTCCGCCGAGACGGCCGGCGAGATGGCGGCCGGCGCGCTGAAGAATTCACGCGCTGGCATCACGCTTGCGGTGACCGGCATCGCGGGTCCCGACGGCGGGTCGCCTGGCAAGCCGGTGGGGCTGGTCTGGTTCGGCATCGGCCGCAGCGGGCGCGCGCCGCTTGTCGAGAAGCGCATTTTCGAGAATCTCGGCCGCGACCATATCCGCCGCGAAACGGCCCGCGTCGCGCTCGAACTCGGGTTGCAGTCGCTCGGTCGATCAGGCCTGTGATCGCGCGACGCCGCCGGGCGTGCGGCTTCCGTAGATCTCCACGGCCCGCTTCTCGAACGCGCCGGCAAACGTGCGGAAGGCGCGGTCGAACACCGCGCCCATGACGGCGCCGAGGATCCGGCTCTTGAATTCGTAGTCGATATCGAACTTGACGTCGCACCCGCCGCCCGGCGCCGCCACGAATGCCCATCCGTTGCGCAGATACCGGAACGGGCCGTCGATATACTTCACGTCGATGACCAGGTCTTCCGGCTTCAGCACCACCTGGCTGGTGAAGGTTTCGCGGATCGCCTTGTAGCCGACGCTCATGTCCGCGACCAGCACCGTGACGCCGTCGCGCTCCTTGCGCGACCGCACCGTCAGCGCCTCGCACATTGGCAGGAACTGCGGGTATTTCTCGACGTCGGCGACGAGCGCGAACATCTGCTCGGGGCTGTGCGGCACGCGCCGTACGGTGTCGAACTTGGGCATGCTTCAGGCGCGGGTCTTCAGATGAGCCTCACGGGCGGCGCGCAGCCGGGCGAAATCCTCGCCGGCATGATGCGACGAGCGTGTCAGCGGGCTGGCCGAGACCAGCAGGAAGCCCTTGGAATAGGCGACCGTCTCGTAGGACTTGAACTCGTCCGGCGTGATGAACGCCTTGACCGGATGGTGCTTCTTCGACGGCTGCAGATATTGCCCGATGGTCAGGAAATCGACGTCCGCGGAGCGAAGATCGTCCATCAGCTGCAGCACTTCGTTCCGTTCCTCGCCGAGCCCGACCATGATGCCGGACTTGGTGAAGATCGTCGGGTCAAGCTCCTTGACCCGCTGCAGCAGCCGGATGGAATGGAAATAGCGCGCGCCGGGCCGCACCGTCAGATAGTTCGACGGCACGGTTTCGAGATTGTGGTTGAACACGTCGGGGCGCGCGGCGACCACGACTTCCAGCGCGCCGTCCTTGCGCAGAAAGTCCGGCGTAAGAATTTCGACCGTCGTTCCAGGCGTCGCCTTGCGGATCGCGCGAATCGTTTCGGCAAAATGCTCAGCGCCGCCGTCGGCGAGATCGTCGCGGTCGACCGAGGTGATGACGACATGGGTCAGCCCCATCTGCGCCACCGCTTTGCCGACGCTCGTCGGCTCCGCCATGTCGAGCGCATTTGGCTTGCCCGTGGCGACATTGCAGAACGCGCAGGCGCGGGTGCAGATGTCGCCCATGATCATGAAGGTGGCGTGGTTCTTGTCCCAGCACTCGCCGATATTGGGGCAGCCGGCCTCTTCGCAGACCGTGACCAGCTTGTTCGACTTCACGATCTCGCGCGTCTCGGCATAGCCGCGCGATGTCGGCGCCTTGACGCGGATCCAGTCCGGCTTGCGCAGCACTTCCTGGTCCGGCCGGTGCGCCTTTTCGGGGTGCCGCGGGCGCGGCCGTGCGATCGTGTCGAGGACGGTGACCATGTTGCTCCCGGTCGCTGTTCGCCTGCGCCGGAGCGAACCGGCGCACAGCACATCTATGCGTTCCGGGCCAAAAACGAAAGGCCGCCGGGGCGAATGCCCGGCGGCCTTTTTGCATGGCTTCCCTCAGCGTCGGATCATCCGCCCGACGGCGATCAGGATGCAGGCGCCGATGAAGCCGGCGATCAGGTAGCCGATCCAGCCGCCCAGCGCGATCCCGAGCAGGCCCAGCAGCGCGTTCGCCACGATGGCGCCCACGATGCCGAGCACGATGTTCATCAGCATGCCCATGTTGCTCTTCATGAACTGCTCGGCCAGCCAGCCCGCGATACCGCCAATGATGATGGCTGCAATCCAGCCCACGCTCGCGTCTTCCATTGTAAAACTCCAGTTGCTGAAACGGCGACAATTGCCGATCCGACAACGCGGAGACTTGAAGCAGGTTCCAGACCGGCAATCTGCGACGGGGTCAGGCTCGTCCCTGCGCCCTGCCCCAGATCCACAGGACGATGATCGCGCCGGCGATGGCCACGACGAGATTGCCGAGGAAGCCGTAGAAGACGATGTTCAGTAGGCCAGCCAGCGTTCCGCCGACGAAAGATCCGGCAATGCCGACCAGGATGTTGGTCAGCACGCCGTGGTCGCGGTTCATCGTGCGCTCCGCGACGTAGCCGGCGAGGAAGCCGATCAGCAGCATGCCGAAGAAGCCGACGCCCGGCATGCCAAGAATTCCGGAAGTGGGTTCCATCAAACTTCTCCGCTACATGTTCAGCGCGATGCCATAGGCATCCAGCACGCTTTCCTTCATCATCTCCGACAGAGTCGGATGCGGGAAGATCGTGTGCATCAGTTCCGCCTCGGTCGTCTCGAGGTTCATCGCGACGACGAAACCCTGGATGAGTTCCGTGACTTCCGCGCCGACCATGTGCGCGCCGAGGAGCTGTCCTGTCTTCTTGTCGAAGATGGTCTTCACCAGTCCCTGGTCCTCTCCCAGCGCCACCGCCTTGCCGTTGGCCAGGAAAGGGAAGCGGCCGACGCGGATGTCGAGGCCCTTCTCCTTGGCCTTTGCCTCCGTCAGCCCGACCGACGCCACCTGCGGGTGGCAATAGGTGCAGCCGGGCACCAGCAGGCGGTCGAGCGGGTGCGGATGCAGGCCGGCGATCTTCTCGACGCAGACCACGCCCTCGTGCTCGGCCTTGTGGGCCAGCATCGGCGGGCCGGCGACGTCGCCGATCGCGTAGATGCCGGGCACGTTCGTGCGGCAATAGTCGTCGATCTTGATGATGCCGCGCTCCAGCGCGACGCCGACCGCTTCGAGGCCGAGGTTCTCGACATTGGCCTGCACGCCGACGGCCGAGATCAGGCGGTCCGCCGTCAGCTTCTGGACCTTGCCGTCCTTCGTCTCGACATGCGCGGTGACCGAGTTCGCGCCCTTCTCGACCTTGGTGACCTTCGCCTCAAGCAGGAACTTCATGCCCTGTTTCTCGAACCGCTTCTGCGCGAATTTCGAGATCTCAGCGTCCTCCACCGGCATGACGTTGGCCATCAGCTCGACCACCGTCACGTCGACGCCCATCGTCCGGTAGAAGCTGGCGAACTCGATGCCGATCGCGCCCGACCCCATCACGATCAGCGATTTCGGCATTTCGGCCGGCTTCATCGCCTCGAAATAGGTCCAGATCAGCTTGCCGTCGGGCTCGATGCCGGGCAGCGCGCGCGGCCGCGCGCCGGTGGCGACGATAATGTGCTTGGCGACGTAGGTGCCTTCGCCCTTGACGTTCTTCGGCGGCGGAACCTGCGGCTCCATCGGCTTCTTCGTCGTCTTGGACACGACGATTTCGCCCGGCTTGGTGATCTTCGCCTCGCCCCAGATCACGTCGATCTTGTTCTTCTTCATCAGGATGCCGACGCCGCCATTCATCCGCGCCGCGATGCCGCGCGACCGTGCCACGATGGCCGGCAGATCCGGCGTGACCTTCCCCTCGATCTTCAGGCCGTAGTCGGTCGAGTGTTCGGCATAGTGCATGATCTCCGCCGACCGCAGCAGCGCCTTGGTCGGGATGCAGCCCCAGTTGGAGCAGATGCCGGCCAGATGCTCGCGCTCGACGACAGCCGTCTTCAATCCAAGCTGCGCGGCGCGGATCGCCGCAACATAGCCGCCGGGGCCGGCGCCGATGATGATGACGTCATAGGATTCGGCCATGTTGCTCTCCTAGATTCCCAGCATGACGCGCACGATCGGCTCCATGCCGCGCCCGATGGCGCGCGTGTTCGCCGCGTCGAGATGAACGCCGTCGAGCGGCGAGGTTTCGGCGACCGACCCGGCGTCGAAGAAGCCGCAGGCGGTCTGGTCGGCGAGATCCGACAGGAAGCTCGCCAGCATGCGAGACTGCCCGACGCCGCCCTCGAACATCGCCGCGAATTCCGGATCGCCGGTTTCGCACAGCGGCGGCGGCGCGACGATCAGGATGTCCGGGGCGTCTTCCGCCATCGGATAGGCGTGGCCGCGGATGATGTCGATCAGCCGCTGGATGCCCTGCTTCGACGCGATCGCCCGGCCCGCGACCCACGGCTTCATGTCGTTGGCGCCGAGGAACAGGATGACGAGATCGAGCGGAGAATGGGTGGTCAGCACGGTCGGCAGCAGCCGCGCGCCGTTGCGGTCGGCGGAGCCGAGGTGGTCGTCAAAGGCCGAGGTGCGGCCATTCAGCCCTTCGGCGATCACGGTCACGTCGGGCCCCAACGCCGCCTGCAGCACGCTCGGCCAGCGGTCGGCATGGGCGTGACGCCCCGGCCCCTCCGGATCGTAGCCCCAGGTCAACGAATCGCCATAACAGAGGACCGTCTTCATGCCGTCGCTCCGGGACCGCGCCCGAACAGCATCGCCGGCGGCGTCGCGCGGTTGCGCCGCATGACGATCAGCCACTGGACGATCACCGCCACCGCGTTCGGCAGCGTCAGCCCGAAGATGATCGGCCTGCCGCTGTTGGCCGCCCTGCTGTCGAGCAGTGCCAGATGATCGAGTACCAGAAGCGCGGCGAAGGCGATCAGGATGAGCCCCACCAGAACGATCATCGCAACCGTCGCCGCCCGCCGCGGGTTGGGAAAGAACTGAACGATCAGGAACACGACTGTCGAGACTAGTACGACCAGCGGCACCAGGAAGAACACCGCGATGAATTCCTGGTCGGCGCCCGTCGAGACCGCCAGGATCTGCGCGACCATCCCCCCGGCCAGCGCGCCGAGGAACAGGACCAGGAACGTGGTCACGACGATCCGCACCGGTTTGCGCCTAGACCAGCATTGCCATCGGGTTCTCGATGTAGCGTTTGAACGCCACCGCCAGTTCGGCGCCCAGCGCCCCGTCGATCACGCGGTGATCGAAGGCGAAGGTCGCCGTCATCACGGTCGCGACCGCGATCTCCTTGCCCTTCACCACCGGCTTCTCGATGCCCGCGCCGATCGACACGATCGAGGCATGCGGCGGATTGATGATCGAGGTGAAGTTGGAGACGCCGAACATGCCGAGGTTCGACACGGCGGTCGATCCGCCCTGATATTCCTCGGGCTTCAGCTTCTTGTCGCGGGCGCGCTTGGCCAGGTCCTTCATCTCGTTGGAAATCACCGACAGCGTCTTCTGCTCGGCCTTGCGGATGATCGGCGTGATCAGCCCGTCAGGAATCGCAACCGCCACGCCGACGTCCGAGTGCTTGTGGAAGGCGCGCGCGGTCGAGGTCCACGAGGCGTTCGCCGCCGGCACGTCGCGCAGCGCCAGCGCCATCGCCTTGATGATGAAGTCGTTGACTGACAGCTTGAACGCCGGCACCTCGCCCTTCTCCGTCTTGGTCGTCGGTGCGGAGCGGTTGATCTCCTCGCGCAGCTTCAGGAGCGCGTCGAGCGTGCAGTCCATCGACAGGAAATAGGCCGGGATCGTCTGGTGCGACTCCGTTAGTCGCGAGGCGATGGTCTTGCGCATGTTGTCATGCGGCTTGAGCTCGTACGAGCCTTCCGCGAACAGCTTCAGCACCGCGTCGTCGGAGAGCGGCTTGGCCGCAGGGGCGGCCGCAGGCGCGGCAGCCTGCGCCGGAGCGGCGGCAGTTGCCGCCTTCTTCGCGCCGCCGCCGGCAATCGCCGCCTCGACATCCGCCTTCACGACGCGACCATGCGGCCCGGAGCCGGCGACGGCTGAGACATCGACGCCTGCGTCCTTGGCGATGCGCCGCGCCAGAGGCGAAGCGAACGTCCGCGATTGGCCAATCTCCCCCCGTGTGGGGGAGATGCCCGGCAGGGCAGAGGGGGGCGCGACCGAATGAGAGGTCGGCGGGACAGCGCCCCCCTCTGTCGGCTTCGCCGACATCTCCCCCATATGGGGGGAGATTGGAGCCGCATCCTGCTTGGCTTCCGCCTTTGGCGCCTCAACCTTCGCCGGCGCGGCATCCCCGCCCTTGGCGGCCGCGCCGGCATCCTCGCCCTCGCCTGCCAGGATAGCGATCACGGCATTGACCTTGACGCCCTCGGTGCCGGCCGGCACGACGAGCTTCGCCACCGTGCCCTCGTCGACCGCCTCGACCTCCATCGTCGCCTTGTCGGTCTCGATCTCGGCGATCACGTCGCCCGGCGCAACCTTGTCGCCTTCCTTGACCAGCCATTTGGCGAGATTGCCCTCCTCCATCGTGGGCGACAGGGCCGGCATGGTGATGTTGATGGGCATGACGTGCTCCTTAACCCTTGTATGTCACGGCCTTCACCGCCTCGATCACCTCGCCGACATTCGGCAGCGCGAGTTTTTCGAGGTTGGCGGCGTAGGGCATCGGCACGTCCTTGCCGGCGATGGTGATCACCGGGGCGTCGAGGAAGTCGAAGGCGCGCTGCGAGACCTGGTTGGCAATGAAGTCGCCGACCGAGGATTGCGGGAACCCCTCCTCCACGACCACCAGCCGGTTGGTCTTCTTCACCGAGGCGATCACCGTATCGAGGTCCATCGGGCGGATGGTGCGCAGGTCGATCAGCTCGCAGTCGATGCCCATTCCGCGCAGTTCGGCCTCAGCCTTGACCAGATATGTCATGCCGATGCCGAACGAGACCATCGTCACGTCCGCGCCCTTCTTGTGGATGCGCGCCTTGCCGATCGGCAGGACATAGTCGAGCTTCGGCACGTCGAAGGACTGGCCGTACAAAATCTCGTTCTCAAGGAAAATGACCGGGTTCGGATCGCGGATCGCCGCCTTCAGCAGTCCCTTCGCATCCGCCGCCGTGTAGGGCTGGATCACCTTGAGGCCCGGGATATGGCCATACCAGGCCGCGTAATCCTGGCTGTGCTGCGCGCCGACCCGGGCGGCGGCGCCGTTCGGGCCGCGGAACACGATCGGCGCGCCCATCTGGCCGCCGGACATGTAGAGCGTCTTGGCGGCCGAATTGATGATCTGGTCGATCGCCTGCATGGCGAAGTTGAACGTCATGAACTCGACGATCGGCTTCAGCCCGGTCATCGCCGCGCCGACGCCGACGCCAGCAAAGCCGTGTTCGGTGATCGGCGTGTCGACGACGCGCTGCGGTCCGAACTCCTGCAGCAGCCCCTGCGTGATCTTGTAGGCGCCCTGATACTCGGCGACTTCCTCGCCCATGATGAAGACATCCGCGTCGCGGCGCATCTCTTCCGCCATCGCATCGCGCAAAGCCTCGCGGACGGTGGTCGAGACCATCTCGGTGCCGGCTGGAATGTCGGGATCGGACGCGGCTTCTGCCTTCGGCGCGGCGGGCACCTTGGCGGCTTCCTTGGCTGCGGTCGGCTCGTCCGAGGCCTCGCGCGCCTTCCCGCCGGCGTCCGCCGCCGGCGCGGCTTCGGCTTTCGGCTCGGCCTTCTCGGCCTTCGCCTTGCCGATGTCGCCGGCGCTCTCGCCCTCCTGCAGCAGCACGGCGATCGGCGTGTTGACCTTGACGCCCTCGGTGCCGGCGGCGACCAGGATCTTGCCGATGACGCCCTCGTCGACGGCCTCGACCTCCATCGTCGCCTTGTCGGTCTCGATCTCGGCGATGACGTCGCCGGCGGCGACCTTGTCGCCCTCGTTCTTCAGCCATTTGGCGAGATTGCCCTCTTCCATCGTCGGCGACAGCGCGGGCATCAGGATTTCGATCGGCATCTTGGTCTCCGCGGATTCAGCCGGATGCGGCAGAGTTGGGTGAGAGCACGACCGCGGCGACAGCCACGACCAGCACAATGATAAAGAACGCCATGAAGGCCATGCGATAGCGCTTGATGTGGGTCCGCGCAGAAGGTCCGATCCGCGCCTCGATCGAGCCGAAGCGCCACCAGCCGAGATCCATCAGCGTGTCGAACTTGCTGCCGGAGGGCGCAATGCCGACCAGCGACAGGGCGCTTGCGACCGCCACCAGCCAGGCAGCCGCCGCCAGAAGGAAGAACACCGTCAGCATCGCCGTCATGGCGCAGCCTCCCGGTCAGGTTTCGACGTAGATGTCGGTATAGAGCTCGGACACGTCCGGCTCGGGGTCGGACTGGGCGAAGTCGGCGGCGTCGGCGACGATGTCGCGAACCTCCTTGTCGATCGCCTTCAGGTCGTCTTCCGAAGCCCATTTCTTGTCGGCCAGCCGCTGCTTGACCTGCTCGATCGGATCGTGCTCCGAGCGCATCTTCTGCACTTCGTCCTTCGAGCGGTATTTCGCCGGGTCGGACATCGAGTGGCCGCGATAGCGGTAGGTCTGCATCTCGAGGATGATCGGCCCCTTGCCGGACCGGCACCAGTCGGTGGCGAGATCGGCCGCCGACTTCACGGCGCGCACATCCATGCCGTCGACCTGGATGCCGGGGATGCGGAACGAGACGCCGCGTTGCGAGAAATCCGTCTCCGCCGACGAGCGGTGGACAGCCGTGCCCATGGCGTAACGGTTGTTCTCGATGACGTAGATCACCGGCAGCTTCCACAGCGAGGCCATGTTGAAGCTCTCGTAGACCTGGCCCTGGTTTGCCGCGCCGTCGCCGAAGAAGGTCAGCGAGACATTATTGTTGCCGCGATACTTGTTGGCGAAGGCAAGCCCGGTGCCGAGCGACACCTGCGCGCCGACGATGCCGTGGCCGCCGTAGAAGTGCTTCTCCTTGGAGAACATGTGCATCGAGCCGCCCTTGCCGCGCGACAGGCCGCCCCGCCGGCCGGTCAGTTCGGCCATGACGCCCCGGGGCGACAGTTCCATCGCCAGCATGTGGCCGTGGTCGCGATAGGCGGTGATCATCTGGTCGCCTTCGATCAGCGACATCTTCAGGCCGGTGACCACCGCTTCCTGGCCGATATAGAGGTGGCAGAAGCCGCCGATGAAGCCCATGCCGTAGAGCTGGCCGGCCTTTTCCTCGAACCGGCGGATCAGGAGCATGTCGCGATAGGCGCGCAGCTCCTCGTCCTTGGTGAAGGTGGCGGGCTTCGGCGCCTTGGGACTGGCCAGGGCGCCACTGTCGGCTTTCGATTTCCCGGGCGCTTTGCGGGCGGCAACTGCCATCGGTCACTCCCTGTTTATGTCTCTTGGCGGACATGACGGGAGCAGCTCTCCGCAGACCCCCATTGGCAAACAGGCTAGCACGCGGGTTCGGTTTCGGCCATGGTAAAAAACGCATGGCTGACATGCAATGAACTACATGAAAGTATTACGAAATCCGGAAATTAACTGGAATTCAGTTAATCGGTAAATCGACCCTGCCGGATGATCGTGATCTCGTCTTCCTTGGTCAGGTTGAGCGCGCGCCGCGCCTGCTCGTCCAGCATGTCCTTTTCCAGCGTGCCGTCCTGCAGCAGCAGCACGCGGCCCTCGAGATCGAGCCGTTCGGCCTTGAGTTCGGCCAGCCGAACTTCGAGCCCGGCCTTCCGCTCCTCGAGCTGGTAGCTGGCGTAGATGCCGAATGTTCCATGCCAGGCATGGAAGCCGAAATAGGAGAGAAAGACAATGGCGAGCGCCGGCACGATCAGCGCGCCGGTGCGGCGTCTCTTGTATTGGCGTGTCCACATGGTCCTGTCCCGTCACCTGTCGCAGGCCCGAAGCTTGGACCCGCCATGCTTAAGGCGCGGTTACCGGATGGCACGGAGATGTCAGACGGTGAGGAATTTCCGCACTTCGGCCTTATCGAGGTCCTCGGCCGGGCCGGTGTGGACGATCAAGCCCCGGTCCATGATGTTGACCTCGTCGGCGAGCTCGCGGCAGAAATCGAGATACTGCTCGACCAGCAGGATGGCGATGCCCGTCTGGTCGCGCAGGAAGCGGATGGCGCGGCCGATATCCTTGATGATCGACGGCTGGATGCCCTCCGTCGGCTCGTCCAGCACCAGCAGTTTCGGCCGTGTCACCAGCGCCCGGCCGATCGCCAGTTGTTGCTGCTGCCCGCCGGACAGGTCGCCGCCGCGGCGGCCGAGCATGTCCTTCAGCACCGGAAACAGTTCGAACACATAGCCCGGTATGTTGCGATCGGCGCGCTTCACCGGCGCGAAGCCTGTCTCGAGGTTTTCCTTCACCGTCAGCAGCGGAAACACTTCCCGCCCCTGCGGCACGAATGCGATGCCCGACCGGGCGCGATCGTATGCCGCGCTCCGGTCGAGCGCCTTCCCCTCGAAGGCAACCGTTCCGCTCGTCAGCCTGTGATGGCCGACGATCGATCTCATCAAGCTGGTCTTGCCGACGCCATTGCGCCCGAGCACGCAGGTGATCCTTCCCGCGCCGGCCGTCAGCGTCACGCCGCGCAGCGCCTGCGCCGCGCCGTAGTGCAAGGTCGCGTCGCGGACCTCAAGCATGCCGCTTCTCCATCCGGCCGTGGAATTGGTCCCCCTCCTCCCCCGCCTGCGCGGGGGAGGCTGGCATCGCCAGACGGAGGGGGTTCGCAAACAGGGGCGGCAGGTTCTCGATGGCCCGGCACAGAGACCAGAGCAGTTCCGCGCCGTCGATCGGCTTCGGTTCGGTGGTGATCGGAACGCGCCAGTGCATGTTCATCTCCCCAGATAGACTTCGATCACGCGCTCGTCGGCGCTCACCGCGTCGAGCGTCCCTTCGGACAGGACCGAACCCTCGTGCAGGCAGGTCACCTTGACCCCGAGTTCGCGGACGAAATGCATGTCGTGCTCGACGACGACGACAGAGTGGGTCCTGGCGATGTCCTTCAGGAGCCGCGCCGTTTCCTCGGTTTCGGCGTCGGTCATGCCGGCCACCGGCTCGTCGACCAGCAGGAGCTTCGGGTCCTGCGCCAGCAGCATGCCGATCTCCAGCCACTGCTTCTGGCCATGCGACAGGTTGGCCGCCAGATCGTGCCGCCGGGCCTCCAGACGGGTCGTGGCGAGAATCTCGTCGATGCGGATCGAGTCATGCGCCGAGCGCCGGTTGAACAGCGCCGGAAAGATGGAGCGGGGGCCCTTGAGCGACAGGACGAGATTGTCCTCGACAGTGTGACTCTCGAACACGGTCGGCTTCTGGAACTTCCGGCCGATCCCCATCATCGCGATATCGGCCTCGTCATGCTTGGTGAGGTCGATGTCGCCGTTGAAATAGACGTCGCCCGAGTCCGGCCGGGTCTTGCCGGTGACGATGTCCATCATCGTCGTCTTGCCGGCGCCGTTCGGGCCGATGATCGCCCGCATCTCGCCCTTGCCCAGCACCAGCGACAGGTTGTTGATGGCGCGAAAACCGTCGAACGAAACCGAGACGCCATCGAGATAGAGGATGGTTTCCTTGCGCGACATCGCCCTACTCCGCCGGCTGCGGCTCGGCGCCGCCAATGTGGGGTGACTGCGGTTTCGGCGTCGCGCGGACGATTGCGTCCCCGACGGGCGGCGGCGGCTCGCCGGCTTCGGCGACGGCCTTGTGCGCCTTCCGTCCCGCCTGCCACCAGTCCCACGTCCCGACGATGCCGCGGGGCAGGAACAGGGTGACGAAGATGAACAGGCCACCGAGCGCAAACAGCCAGTATTCGGGCAGCGCGCCGGTGAAGAAGGTCTTGCCGAGGTTGACGAGGACCGCGCCGATGATCGGACCGACGATCGTCCCACGGCCGCCGACAGCGGTCCACACGACGACCTCGATCGAGTTTGCCGGATCGAACTCGCCGGGATTGATGATGCCGACCTGCGGCACGTAGAGCGCGCCCGCTATGCCCGCCATCACCGCCGAGACCGTGAAAGCGAACAGCTTGACGTTCTCCGGCCGCCAGCCGAGGAAGCGCGTGCGCGGCTCGGCATCGCGGACGGCGACCAGCAGCTTGCCATATTTTGACGAGACGATCAGCGCCGTGACCGCCACGCCCAGCGCCAGCGCGATGGCGCTCGCGGCGAACAGGGCCGAGCGCGTGCCGCCGGACTGGACGTTGAAGCCGAGGATATCCTTGAAATCGGTCAGCCCGTTGTTGCCGCCGAACCCCATATCGTTGCGGAAGAAGGCGAGCAGCAGCGCGTAAGTCATCGCCTGGGTGATGATCGACAGGTAAACTCCGGTGACGCGGGAGCGGAAGGCGAACCAGCCGAACACGAAGGCGAGCAGGCCGGGCGCCAGCATGACCATGATCGCGGCGAACCAGAACTGGTCGAAACCGTACCAGAACCAGGGCAGTTCCTTGTAGTTCAGGAACACCATGAAGTCGGGCAGGATCGGGTTGCCGTAGACGCCGCGGTCGCCGATCTGGCGCATCAGGTACATGCCCATCGCATAGCCGCCGAGCGCGAAGAACGCGCCGTGGCCAAGCGAGAGGATGCCGCAATAGCCCCAGACCAGATCGAGAGCGAGCGCCAGCAGTGCATAGGTGAGATACTTGCCGACCAGCGCCACGGCGTAGGCCGGGATGTGGAACGCGCTGCCGACCGGGACGGCCAGATGCAGGATCGGCACAAGCACCGCGAATGCCAGCAGAACCAGGATGGTGATCACGATGCGGCGCGAGAAGCCGTCGGCGAACAGGCGGGAGACGATCATGCTTCCACCGCCCTGCCCTTGAGCGCGAACAGGCCGCGCGGGCGCTTCTGGATGAACAGGATGATCAGCACCAGCACGATGATCTTGCCCAGCACAGCTCCCGCGTAGGGCTCGAGGAACTTGTTCAGGATGCCGAGCGAGAAGGCGCCGACCAGCGTGCCCCACAAATTGCCGACACCGCCGAAGACCACGACCATGAAGCTGTCGATGATGTAGCCCTGGCCGAGGTTCGGCGAGACATTATCGATCTGGCTGAGCGCGACGCCCGCGATGCCGGCGATGCCGGAGCCCAGCGCGAAGGTGAAGGCGTCGACCCACGGCGTGCGGATGCCCATCGAGGCCGCCATGCGCCGGTTCTGCGTCACCGCCCGCATGTTGAGACCCCAGGAGGTCTTCTTCATCACGAACAGCAGGACCGCGAAAACCGCCAGCGTGAACAGCACGATCCACATGCGGTTCCAGGTGATCGACAATTGCCCGATCTCGAACGCGCCCGACATCCAGGACGGATTGCCGACCTGCTGGTTGGTCGGTCCGAAAATGGTACGTACCGCCTGCTGGAGGATCAGGGATACGCCCCAGGTCGCCAGCAGGGTCTCCAGCGGACGGCCATAGAGAAAGCGGATGATGCCGCGCTCGATTGCGAGCCCGACGCCGCCGGCGACGAGGAAGGCGAGCGGCAGCGCGATGGCCAGCGACCAGTCGAACAGGCCGGGCGCGGATGTGCGGATGACCTCCTGCACCACGAATGTCGTATAGGCGCCGAGCATGACCATCTCGCCATGCGCCATGTTGATGACGCCCATGACGCCGAAGGTAATCGCCAGCCCGATGGCCGCCAGCAGCAACACGGAGCCGAGCGAAATGCCGTACCAGATGTTCTGGCCGGCCTCCCAGAGTTTCAGCGAGCCGGTGATGCGCTCGATCGCGCGGTCGGTCTCGGCCTTCAGTTCGCCCTCGGCCTTCGCCCCGAACGCGGTCAGCAGCGACAGCGTGTTGCGGTCGCCGCGGACGCCGAGCAGTTCGACCGCCGCCAGCTTCTCCGCGTCGGGCCGGTCTGACAGCAGGATCGCCGAGGCTCGCGCATCTTCGAGCTTCGCCTTCACCGAGCCGACCTGTTCGCTGGCGATGGCAGCCTCCAGCGCTTCAAGGTTGGCGGGATCAGGGTTGAGATACATGGTCGTCGCGGCGGACAGCCGCACGGCCGGATCGTCGGCGCCCAGCGTCAGCGCGCCGATGGCGTCGCGCACGGCGCGCCTGAGCGTGTTGTTGACGCGGACCTTGGTATAGGCGGCCTTGGCTTCCTCGCCCGCTTCCTCGCCTGTCAGCGGATCGAGAAGCTTCGCGGTCGCGCCGCTGTCGGCGACGATGAATACCGCGGAGTCGGATTTCCGGAATGCGACATTGCCATCGGAGAGCGCAAGCAGCACGCGCTCGACCCGAGCATCGCCGCTGGCGCCCAGTTCGCGGACGATTTCGGCGGCGGCGTTGAAATTCTTGGCGGTTGCGAACTTGGCGATCGTGGCGCGGATCGAGGCGTCATCGGCAAGCGCCGAGACCAGCATCGACACCGACAGACAGATGGCCAGACCGATCGCTCGAAGGAATGTCATGTGAACCTGGACCGTTTGGGTTCTTGGTGTTCCGGGCGGCGGCGTGGCCGCCCGGAACAATTTCGCTGACGCTGGTGGCGGTCAGTTCACGCCCTTGCCGCCGCACTTGCCGGTGGCGACGTTGAAGTTTCCGCAGGACATCGGCGCGCGCCAGTCGGCGATCAGATCCTTCGAATCCGGCAGGTAGTCGGACCACTCGTCGCCAACCACGAGGCCCGAGGTCTCCCACACGGTCGACATCTGGCCATCGGCCTGGATTTCGCCGATCAGGACGGGCTTGGTGATGTGGTGGTTCGGCATCATGGTCGAGTAGCCGCCGGTCAGGTTCGGCACGGACACGCCGATGATCGAGTCGATCACGGCGTCGGCGTCGACGGTGCCGGCCTTCTCGACCGCCTCAACCCACATGTTGAAGCCGATGACGTGAGCTTCCATCGGGTCGTTGGTCACGCGCTTGTCGTTTTTGGTGAAGGCCTGCCAGTTCTTGATGAACTCGGCATTTTCCGGCGTGTCGACGGACTGGAAGTAGTTCCAGGCGGTCAGGTGGCCGACGAGCGGCGCAGTGTCGAGACCGGCGAGTTCCTCTTCGCCGACCGAGAACGCCACGACCGGGATGTCTTCTGCCTTGATGCCGGCATTGCCGAGTTCCTTGTAGAACGGAACGTTGGCGTCGCCGTTGATGGTCGAGACCACGGCCGTCTTCTTGCCGGCCGAGCCGAACGCCTTGATGTCGGAGACGATCGTCTGCCAGTCGGAATGGCCGAACGGCGTGTAGTTGATCATGATGTCTTCCGCCTTCACGCCCTTCGACAGGAGGTAGGCCTCGAGGATCTTGTTGGTCGTGCGCGGATAGACGTAGTCGGTGCCGGCGAGAACCCAGCGTTCGACCGAGCCGCCGTCTTCGCTCATGAGGTAGTCGACGGCCGGAATGGCCTGCTGGTTCGGCGCGGCGCCGGTATAGAACACGTTGCGCTGGCTCTCTTCGCCCTCGTACTGGACGGGGTAGAACAGCAGCGAATTCAGCTCCTCGAACACCGGCAGAACGGACTTGCGCGACACCGAGGTCCAGCAGCCGAACACGGCCGAGACCTTGTTGACGGAGATCAGCTCGCGCGCCTTTTCGGCGAACAGCGGCCAGTCGGAGGCCGGGTCGACGACGACGGCCTCGAGCTTCTTGCCGAGAACGCCGCCCTTCTTGTTCTGCTCCTCGATCAGGAACAGCATCGTGTCCTTCAGCGTGGTCTCGGAGATGGCCATGGTGCCCGAAAGCGAATGCAGGACGCCGACCTTGATGGTCTCTTCCTGGGCGAAAAGCGTGGACGTGGCCAGAAGGCCGGCAGCGAAGGCTCCCGCTGCTACAGTTTTGGAAAACGACACTAAGTTACCCCTCATGTTGGATACCTCCGAAGATGGGCTGTTGCACCGCAGCAAGGGATGCAACCGCCGTGCCAGATGGCAAACGTGCACACACTCCGCAGGTATGTCGTTTGAATTCAACGGCTTGCGGGATACGATCCGGCGTCGGACCGGCAAGGCTTCCGGACGTTAATGATTTGGTGAGAAAGATTTACGCAGCATAAACCGCACATGATTAAATCATAGGCAGGCTGGTCTGCTGCTGAATTTTTGCGCAACCATGGCTCGATGCCGGGGCGTCTATTCCTCGAGCATGTCCTTCACGACCGTCGCCAGTTGCTTCAGCGAGAACGGCTTCGGCAGGAACCCGAACTTCGCGTCGGCAGGCAGGTTGCGTGCAAACGCATCCTCGGCATAGCCGGAGACGAAGATGAACTTGATGTCCGGATTGATCTTGCGCAGTTCGCCGAGCAGCGTCGGTCCGTCCATTTCGGGCATCACGACGTCGGACACCACGATGTCGATCTTGCCGTCCTGCTCGGCGTAGATTTCCAGCGCTTCAACGCCCGACGACGCCTCGTGCACCGTGTAGCCGCGCGACTTCAGCGCCCTGACACCGCCCATCCGCACCGCATCCTCGTCCTCGACAAGCAGGACGGTGGCCGAGCCGGAAAGATCCTTCACCGCGTCGGTCTTGGCCGGCTGCGGCTGCGCCAGCCTGGGTTCGGCGGCGCTGGTGTCCCCCGCCGACTGCTCGGCCACGGCCGTGCCAGGAACGTAGCGCGGCAGGAAGATGCGGAACACGCTGCCCTTGCCCACCTCGGAATCGCAGAAGATGTAGCCGCCGGTCTGCTTGATGATGCCGTAGACCATCGACAGGCCAAGGCCCGTCCCCTTCCCCACCTCCTTGGTGGTGAAGAACGGCTCGAAGATCTTCTTGATCACTTCGGGGTCGATGCCGGTGCCGGTATCCTGCACCTCGACGACCACATAGTCGTTCGGCGCCAGTTCCCGATAGGGATACTGCGCGCATTCCGCGCTCGCCACGTTCTTGCTGCGGATGGTGAGGTCGCCGCCCGCCGGCATGGCGTCGCGGGCGTTGACGGCCAGATTCACGACCACTTGCTCGAACTGGCCGAGATCGGCGCGCACCGGCCACAGGTCGCGGCCATGGTCGATCTTCAGCCGCACATTGGTGCCGACCAGACGGGTCAGCAGCATGCGCACGTCGGCCAGCACGTCCGTCAGGTTCAGAACCTCGGGACGCAGCGTCTGGCGGCGCGAGAATGCCAGCAGCTGCCGCACCAGAGAGGCGGCGCGGTTGGCGTTCTGCTTGATGTTCATGATGTCCGGGAAGGACGGGTCCGACGGCCGGTGGTTGGTCAGCAGCAGGTCCGACGCCATGATGATGGCGGTGAGCACGTTGTTGAAGTCGTGCGCGATGCCGCCGGCGAGCTGGCCGACGGCCTGCATCTTCTGGCCCTGCGCCATCTGCGCCTCGAGCGCCTTCTGCTCTGTCGTCTCGACCGCGTAGACGATCGCCGATTCCTCCGCGCCTTCCGCGCCCCCGCCGTCGGCGACGGCGTTGACGTAGAACCGCATGTGCCGCTCTTCATTGTCCGGCAGCACGGTGTCGATCGGCGCGATGTCGGCCTGGCGCTGCTTGGCGCGCTCCAGCGCCGCGGCGAAAGTCGCGTGGTCGCGCGGATGGATCACCCGGTCGAGCCGGGCCCGCTGGTCGACGGCGCTCTGGTCGACGACGGTCGAGAACAGCATCAGGAAGGGCGCGTTGGTGCGGACGATCCGGCCGGTAGCGTCAATGCCGGCGATCGCCATCGGCGTCGAATTGAAAAACCGCGTGAAGCGCACCTCCGACGCCCGCAGGTCGGCTGACGAGTCCTCGCCCTGCGTCCGGTTCAGCACGATTGTCCGGGTCGCGCCCTGGATTCCCTCGCGGCTGGCGGTGACGCGGTGCATGAAGCGCACCGGCAGCGCCTCGCCCTTGGTCGTGGCGAGGTCGAGATCGATGACGGCGTTGCGGGTCGCGCCGGGATCGGCCTTGACGGCGCGCACCAGCGCCATCCCGTCCCCGGCGATGATCTCCGGCAGCGTGACCGCGCCCGGCGTGAAACCGGCCAGGTCGATGCCCAGCCATTCCGCCAGTGTCGCGTTGATGTAGGTGACTCGGCCGTCGGGATCGGCCGAGAAGAAGCCGGCCGGCGCATGGTCGAGGTGGTCGATCGCCTGCTGCAGGTCCTGGAAGAACCGTTCCTGTTCGGCCCGCTCGGCCGAGACGTCGGACAATTGCCAGGCAAACAGCGGCTGCCGCTGCGAGCGCATGTTGAAGGCGCGCGACCGCACACGATACCAGCGCGGGCCCGGATCGGAGCCGGGGCGGATCGACTGCGACAGCCGGAATTCGCCGTCGCCGGCGCGTCCGTCCTTCAGCAGGCCGGCGAGATTGACCACCGTCGAGCCGGCTTCCGGATTGTCCGACAGCAGCCCCTCGACCGTCTTGATCTCGCCCGGCGAGGCGGCTCCGGTCATGTCGGCATAGGCTCGGTTGGCGTAGATGATGCCGCCGCGCACGTCGGTGACGATCAGTCCCTGCTTCATCGAATCGACGAATGCCTTCGACAGTTCGTCGCTCGTCGAGCGTGGCGCGAACTGGACGAATCCGATCGCGACGAGAAACAGGAATGCCACGCCGATCATCGCGAGAATGAAGAGAATCCCGAGCAGGAACGGGTCGCCGAGGCGCTCGCGGAACACGGAAAAGACGACGGCCAGCGGGATCAGGACGATGGCAAATACGATCAGCCGGCGAATGGCGCCTGGCCGAGAACTCTGATCGACGATCGGCGCCGGATAGAAGTCACGGCTTGCCTCTTTGGCCATTCTTCCCCTGCCCCATGCGCCCGAACCGGCTCGCCCCGCCCGCCGCCCACGCTTGAATCATATTCTCCCCGCGCCGGAAAGTCCCGACAGGGAAATGCCGGGCGTTTTTTGGATCGCTCATCCACCTTGCGGGCGAAAGGCGCAGATGTCTAAAGTGAGGGGAAATCGGGAGGCTCGACGACATGCCATTTCTGGAATCGCTGCAGGCCATGCTTCCCGAGGGCTATCCCGTCGCCGTCCTCTGGGTGGGGCTGGCGTTGCTGCTGCTGGTTGTCGTGCTGATTCTCGTTCGTCTGCTGCGCCGCTTCGCGTCTGGCACTTTCGTCGCCGGCGGCCGCAACCGCCGCACGCGCTTGGCCGTGATGGACGCCGCCGCCATCGACAGCCGGCGCAGGCTCGTCCTGGTCCGGCGCGACGATGTCGAGCACTTGCTGCTGATCGGCGGTCCCACCGACGTCGTTGTGGAGCACGACATCAGGCTGATGGCGCGCCCTCAGGCCCGCCCGGCCGAACATCCCGAGCAGCAGGTCCCCCGACCCGGACCGTCTCAGGCGGAGGTCGACCGGGCGCGCGCCCAGGTGCGGCCACCGCAGCCTCCGCGCCACGCGGAACCGCCGCGCCCGATCGAGCCGCCGCCGCCCGCGCGGCCAGCAGCAGCCCCGCAGGCCGTCCTCCCGCGCCCGACCATGCCGATGTCGGCGCCGCCCCCGCCTCCGGGCGTCGCCGCGGCGAAGCCGGCCGACGCGCCGCGCAACTTCGAATACCCAAAGGTCGGTTCGGCCGCATCGCGCCCGGCCGCGAAGGATCTCGATACGACCCTCTTGAACGAACTGGAAGTTTCGCTGGACCCGAAGCCCTCGGCTGCCCCGAGGAAGCCGGACGTCTCGCTGGACGAGCAGATGAACAGGCTGCTCGGCGAAATCACAAAGAAGAACTGAGCCTGCGCCTGTCGGGAGACCGCCCCGCGGCCCTCCGCGCGATCAGTCGTCGCGGTAGACCTTCTCGCGGCGCTCATGCCGCTCCTGCGCTTCGATCGACAGGGTCGCGATCGGCCGCGCGTCGAGCCGCTTCAGCGAAATCGGCTCGCCCGTCTCCTCGCAATAGCCGTAGGTGCCTTCGTCCAGGCGCTGCAGGGCGGCGTCTATCTTGGAGATCAGCTTGCGCTGCCGGTCCCGGGCGCGCAGTTCGATCGCCCTGTCCGTCTCGGATGACGCGCGGTCCGCGAGGTCGGGATGATTGGCGTTTTCCTGCTGCAGAACTTCCAGCGTCTCGCGCGCCTCGCGCAGGATATCACCCTTCCAGGTCACCAGCTTTGAGCGGAAGTAAGCCTTCTGACGCTCGTTCATGAACGGCTCGTCGTCGGTAGGCATATAGTTGAAGTCTGCGGCCAAGCTCATCGAGTCACCCCAAAACTGCTACCCGGGCGCCTATATATTCGCGGCGTTCAACGCGCACAAGCGGAAAGGCGAAACCTGTCACGCAATTGTCAGGCCAGTTGAAAAATCGACTTCGATCGCGCAAAACACGCCCAAAATACCTTAAGAAACGCATCCAAGGCATTGATGGGACGTGAGTGGGATGGAGCCACACCGCGGCCGGCCTCGGTGTCCCGGATTGATGCGATTGCGCCGGCCGCGCGCATTCAGTAGACGGTATTGCAGGGGATTGGCCGTCCGGCCTGCCAGATCTGAGGTGCGCCAGAATGAGCCGTCTGCTTCTGCTTCGTCATGCGCGCGCGGCATGGGCGGAGCCCGGGATGCGGGATTTCGACAGGCCGCTCGATGCGTCTGGCCACGCCGACGCGGACGCCGTTGGAGCGATCATGGTCTCGTCCGGCTACATCCCCGATCGCGTGGTCTGCTCCTCCGCGCGGCGCGCCCGCGATACCTGGGATGCCGTCGCCAAACGCCTGGACCGCCATCTCGAAGTCATCTTCACGGACCAACTCTACATCACCGATGCCACCGGCTACGTGAATTTCATCCGCGACAACAGCGCCGCCCAGTCGCTGCTGATCGTCGGTCACAATCCGATGATCGAGGACGTCTGCTTCGGGCTGGCGGCCAGCGGAGAACAGGGCGCGACGGATGCGCGGTCCAGCGGCTTTCCAGCCTGCGGCTTGGCTGTCATCAGTTTCCCCGGATCGCTGAGCGAGGCCGCGCCGTCGCGCGGTTACCTGAACGCCTTCTACACGCCGTCGGACTACTGACTGCCGCAAACCTGGGAAGAAATCTGGGAGGAAATCATGCATTGCCTTCTGTCCGCGTCGATACTGCTGATCGCCTGTCTTGCGAGCCCGGCCCATGCCCAGAACTGCGGCGACAGCGCGACCCAGATCGAACTCAACGCCTGCGCCGACGCATCCTACAAGGCCGCCGACGCGGCCCTGAACAAGGCCTATGGCGACATCGTTGCCCGCCTGAAGGACGACCCCGACGGCAAGGCACGGCTGCAGAAATCGCAGCGCGCCTGGATCGCCTGGCGCGACGATGAATGCGCCTTCGCGACCGGTCCCAGCGCCGACGGCAGCATCTACCCGATGCTGCTCGCAAACTGCCTGGAAGCGCTGACGGCGGCGCGCACCGACGGGCTGAACGTCTATCTCTCCTGCGAGGAAGGCGACATGAGTTGCCCGGTCCCGGCCGAATAGGACCATTCCAAACCATCCGCGACGTGCCTATATCGGTCCGGCGCTGGCATGGTTGAGCGTGGCAACGGAATGACGGGACGGACGATTTGGCGTCGCACACCACACTGACGGACGAGGCCCGGATCGCTCTGGACACATTCGCCGGCCGCCTGACCGGCATGGTCAGCCCGTCGCTCAGGATCGGCGTGACCGGCCTGTCCCGCGCCGGCAAGACGGTGTTCATCTCGGCGCTCGTCCACAATCTGATCCATGGCGGCCGCCTGCCGATGTTCGACGCGCGCAAGACCGGCCGCCTGACCAAGGCCTATCTCGAACACCAGCCCGACGACGCCGTGCCGCGCTTCCAGTACGAAGACCACGTCGCCGCCCTGCTTTCGGACCGGATCTGGCCGGATTCGACCCGCGCCATCTCCGAACTACGCCTGACCGTCGAGTTCGAGTCGGCCTCCGGCTGGAGCCGGATGTTCTCGTCGGGCCGCATCGCGCTCGACATCGTCGACTACCCCGGCGAGTGGCTCCTCGACTTGCCGCTTCTCGGCAAGAGCTATGACGAGTTCTCGCGCGACTCGTTCGAACTGGCAGACCTCAGCGTCCGCGCAGACTTGTCCGAAGCGTGGCGGCGCGACGCGTCTGCGGTCGATCCCGATGCCGACGCCGACGAGATGACGGCGCGGCGTCTGGCCGAGAGCTTCACCGCCTATCTGCGCGCATGCAAGGCCGACGCCCGCGCCCTGTCGACGCTTCCGCCCGGCCGTTTCCTGATGCCGGGCGACCTCGAGGGCTCCCCCGCCCTCACCTTCGCGCCGCTTCCCGGCCTTGACGGGTCCCGCGCGCGCCCGGGCTCGCTGCGCGCGATGATGGAGCGGCGCTACGAATCGTACAAGACCCATGTCGTGAAGCCGTTCTTCCGCGAGCACATCACCCGCCTCGACCGCCAGATCGTGCTCATCGACGCCATGCAGGCGCTCAACGCCGGCCCCGCGGCCGTGGCCGACCTGGAGCGCGCGCTGACGGAAATCCTCGCCTGCTTCCGGCCGGGCTCGAACAATTTCCTCACCGGGCTGTTCAGCCGGCGCATCGAGCGCATCCTGATCGCCGCGACCAAGGCCGACCACCTCCACCACGAGAGCCATGACCGGCTGCAGGCCATCGTGCGCCGTCTCGCCGAGCGCGCCGTCAAGCGCGCCGATCTGACCGGCGCCAAGGTCGATGTGCTGGCGATGGCCGCCATCCGCGCCACCCGCGAGGGCACCGTCAAGCAGCGCGGCGAAATCCTGCCGGTCATCATCGGCACGCCGCTGAAGGGCGAGACGATCGGCGGCGAGACCTTCGACGGCGAGACCGAGACGGCGGTTTTCCCGGGCGACCTGCCGCTGAAGCCCGAAGCCGTCTTCCAGGACGGCGGCCCGGCAACCGCGATCCGTTTCGTGCGTTTCCGGCCGCCGAAACTCGAACGCAACGCCGACGGACTGACGCTGTCCCTGCCGCACATCCGCCTCGACCGCGCCCTGCAATTCCTGATCGGAGACGTGTTGGCATGACCGAAGCGCGCCAGCCTGCATCGTTCAAACTGACGCCGGAACCCGAGCCCGTCCGTCCCGATCCTGCTCCGGAAACGCGGAAGCCCCGGGCGGTCAAGGCGTCGGACGTCGCCATCGTCACGCCGGCCACCGTCGATGTGTTCGACAGCGATGGTCTCGATCCGCTGGCGCCCCCGGCGCCGATCGCGCCGCGCCGGCCCTCGCGGCTTGGCGCCATCTTCTTCGGCGCGCTCGGCCTCCTGATTTCGCTTGCCCTTGGCCTGTGGACCGAACAGCTCATCCGCGAACTGTTTTCCCGCACCGAGTGGCTCGGCTGGCTGGGCATCGCGCTGGCCGGGGTGGCGGTGCTTGCCTTCCTGATCATCCTCGTGCGCGAGGCCTACGCCCTGGCGCGGCTCGCCTCCGTCGAGGCCCTGCGCCAGCGCGCCGCCGACGCAACCGCCCGCAACGACGCCAAGGCCGCGCGCGCCGCGGTCGCCGATCTGGTGCTGCATGTCGGCAAGAAGGCAGAGACGGCCGCCGGCCGCCGCGCCGTCGTCGACCTCAAGGGCGAAGTGATCGACGGCGCCGATTTCGTCCGCTTCGCCGAGGCCGAGATCCTTGCGCCTCTGGACGAGCAGGCGCGGACGCTGGTCCTCGACGCAGCCAAGCGCGTGTCCATCGTCACCGCCGTCAGCCCGCGCGCGCTGGTCGATCTCGGCTATGTGTTGTGGGAATCGGGCCGCCTGGTGCGGAAGATGTCGGAGCTCTACGGCGGCCGGCCAGGAACCCTCGGCTTCTTCCGACTCACGCGCAGCGTGCTGGCGCACCTGGCCGTCACGGGCTCGATCGCCGCGGGCGACAGCCTCGTCCAGCAGCTCGTCGGGCACGGGCTTGCCGCCCGGATTTCCGCCAAGTTGGGCGAAGGCGTGGTCAATGGAATGATGACGGTGCGAATCGGCATCGCCGCCATGGAAACCGCGCGGCCCTTCCCGTTCGACGCGGTCAAGCGGCCCGGAATGGGCGATTTCGCCTCCGCGCTCACATCCTTCGCGACAAAAAAACGCGAGCCGGTAACCAGTTAGGCCGTTTGATCTTGCGTCCGGAGCGCGCCTGCCGCATGCTTGCAGGCGATTGCGGGGTGACGAAGCATTAACCATTCTTGGCCATGCTCGCCGCCAGCCTGCCCCCTTAGAGTTGCCGGAAAACAGATGATGCGTCCCTCGACAACTGCCCTGCTGATCCTCGCGGCCGCGTCGCCCGCGGCGTTCCCGGCCTATGCCGCGGACAGCGACGAGCAGTTCTTCCGCTCGGTCCAGGGCGTCTGGACGGGTCCGGGCGAAATCGTCGCCGGCAAGTTCAAGGGCACCAAGTTCACCTGCAAGCTGAACGGCACGACGCCCTCGGGCAAGGTCGGCATGACTCTGGACGGCTCCTGCCGCGTCGGCGTGTTCTCGCAGCGCATGTCCGCCTCGGTCGAGCGCAAGGGCCGCGGCTATCGCGGCACGTTCCTTGACGGCGCCGGCGGCGAAGGCCTCGACATCGTCTCCGGCAGTGTCGACGGCAGGAAGGTCACCTTCTCGATCGCCCGCAATCAGCTCAACGGCGCGATGTCGGCCCGGATCCCGAACAAGAACTCGATGAATGTCAGCGTCTCCGTCCGCGTCGACCGCCAGATGGTCCGCGTCATCGCGATGGACCTGAAGCGCGTCGACGACAATTCGGTCGGCGCGGTCGCGTCGGAATAGAGCGGTTCCGGCCGAAGCCGGCGCGCGTCATTCCTTCCACCAAGACCCATCCTCGGTGAGCTTCTCGATGCCGCTGCTGTCCAGTGCCGTCAGGTAGCTCGACATGCGCACGTTGCGGATCGACAGGTCGGGCGCCAGGTCGGCCAGCGGAACCAGCACGAATGCCCGCATCGCCATGCGGGGATGCGGTATTTCCAGGCCCACTTCCTTCACCGAACGATCGCCATAGAGAAGCACGTCGATGTCGATGACGCGCGGCCCGAAGCGCTCGCCGCGCACCCGCTTCAGCAGGATTTCGGTATCGAGGCACAGATCGAGCAGCGCCCTGGGCGACCGCCGCGTCGCCACCTCGGCGACGGCATTGAGGAAGGCCGGCTGGTCGACGATGCCCCAGGGCGGCGTGCGGAACAGCGCCGACACGGCCACCACCTCGGTCAGCCGGTCGGCGTCGATGCGCTTGAGCGCCGCGGCCATCGTCGTCCGCGGATCGCCAAGGTTGCCGCCCAGGCAGAGATAGGCGCGCTCGCTACTCTGGCCAGGCAAGGCGCACCTTGACGTGATCCAGAACCCCGTTGACTGGCGCGTTCGGCTTGCGGACGGTAATCTCGGCCCTGACGATCTGGGGGAACCGCTCGCACAACGCCTTCGCGACATCGAGCGCCAGCGCTTCGATGAGATACCGGCTTGTTCCCGTCACGATCGCCTCGATCACGCCGAATGCCGCCCCATAGTCTACCGTCCCTTCGATCCTGTCGCCCTGAAGCGCATCGCCGCCTTCGACCGTCAGTTCGGCGTCGACATAGAAGCGCTGGCCCATCCGCTGCTCTTCGTCGAACACGCCGTGCCGGGCGAAAAACGCGCAATTGACCAGCCGGATCAGGTATCTCATGCGCGCTTCCAGGCGGCCTCCCTTTCAAGCACGGCGTCCGCAAGCTTCAGGGCATCGAGGGTTCCCGGCACATCGTGAACCCTGAATATGGCCGCGCCACGTAACCGCAAGATTGCGCTGGATGCAGCCGTCGCGGCGTCGCGGCCCTCGACCGGGCGTCCCGTGACATGGCCCAGAAACCGCTTGCGGGACGTGCCGACGAGGAGCGGGAAGGCGAGCGCCAGCAATTCGTCGAAGCGTGCCATCAGGTCGAGATTGTCGGCCGGATCCTTGGCAAAGCCGAATCCGGGGTCGAGCACGATCGACCGACGCGCGACGCGCTGCTCGTCTGCGATGCTGAGCGACCGGCGGAAGAATGTCGTCTGGTCCTCCATCGGATCGGGGAGCCGGTAGCGGTCGCGGCCATTGTGCATCACGACGAGGCCGCATCCGGTCATCGCTGCGATCCGCGCGATGCCGGGCTCCCGCTGAAGGCCCCAGATATCGTTGACGATATGCGCGCCCGCCTCGATCGCCATCCGCGCGGTCTCCTCGCGATAGGTATCGACCGAGATGATGAGGTCGCGGTCCCGCGCCAGCTCGGCTATCACCGGCATGATCCGCTCCTGCTCCTCGAGGGCGCTGATCGGCTCGGCGTCCGGTCGTGTCGATTCGCCGCCGACATCGATGATCGAAGCGCCCTCGCCCGCCATTGCGCGAGCCCGCGCCACCGCGGCGTCGACCGTCATTGCCGCGTTGCCGTCGGAAAAGCTGTCCGGGGTCACGTTCAGGATGCCCATCACGACGCCGCGCGGGCCAAGTTCGATCGCGCGGCCGTGGGCAAGCGGCCAGATTCGGTTTTCCATGTTCTTTTCGTACAGTGGTTGGAATCGAAGCTACTTCATCGAGCGCCGATGTCTTTACAACGTAATTCGGCGCTGGCTTCGGAAAAGCGGGGGATAGATCGGACGTTTTCGCATTGCTCCCGCCGCCGGACTGTCCCATGGTCGGCGGATGATCGCGCATCCCTTTCGTTTCCTTGCCACCGTTCTCCTCGCCAGCGCGCTCGCGCCGCTGGCGCATGCGGCAAGCGTCGCGCGCACCTACAGCTATTTCTCCGTTGGCGGGGCAACGCTGCAGGAACTGCAGGAGGAGCTGTCGACGCGAGGGCCGAAGGTGAAGAGCACCGGCCGGAGGCATCCGGGCGCCACCGAAATGGAGTTCTCGAATCGCATCGGCTACGACGAGAAGAACGGCAAATGCCGCGCCTCCAGGGCGACCGTGTCGGTCAAGGCGCGCATCACCCTGCCGCGCTGGACACGGCCAGGCAGCGCGCAGCAGGACACCCGCCTGATCTGGGATGCGCTTGCCGGCGACATCAAGCGGCATGAGGAAAGCCACGTCGGCATCGCCCGCAACCATGCGCGGGAAATGGAAGAGGCAGTGCTCGCCTTGCCTGCGCAGAAATCCTGCGAACTGGCGGCGCGCAAGGCGAACGAGGCGATCCAGCGCATCATGGTCAAGCACGACGCCGCGCAGAACCGGTTCGACGACATCGAGCGGATCAATTTCACCAACCGCATGGACCGGCTGATCCGCTACCGCATCCAGCAGATCGAATCGGGCCGCATCAAGGGCTGAGCGGCAGGCATCGGCTTTCCCAGCCGCTGCTCTGGACCAGTCCATTTGCCTTGCAAACCGCGCGCTTCTGTCGCAAAGCCTCGCGCATTGTCGAGGTGCCGTGGCATTCGTGTCCGCCTGAGCCGGCTGTTTTCCGCCGCTCGAGCCGCGCCTCGCTCCGAATGGAACAGGATCGATGTCGGTTTCAGCGCTGGAGGGCCGGGCGTCACGCGCGGCGTGGATCGACGAGATTCGCGCCACGCTCTGGCTTGCCTGGCCGATGATCCTGACCAACGTCGCGCAGACGGCGATGACCGCGACCGACGTCATGATGATGGGCAGGCTGGGCGCCAACACGCTCGCCGCCGGCGCGCTCGGCGCCAATCTCTATTTCGCGCCGCTGATGTTCGGCCTCGGCCTCATCCTGGCCGTCTCGCCGATGATGGCGCGCGAACTTGGCCGCCGCCGCCACTCGGTCCGCGACATCCGCCGGACCTTTCGCCAGGGAATGTGGACCGCCATCGCGATCTCCATCCCGATGTGGCTCCTGCTCTGGCAGGCCGAGAACATTCTGCTGGCGCTCGGCCAGCAGCCGGATCTCGCCGCCGAAGCCGGCCGCTACATGCGCACGCTGATGTGGAGCATCCTGCCCTTCTACGGCTACATCGTCCTGCGGTCGTTCATTTCCGCCTTCGAGCGCCCCGGCTGGGCGCTGGCGATCGTCTTCGTCGCCGTCGCGTTCAACGTCCTGGCCAACTGGTGCCTGATGTTCGGCAATCTCGGCTTACCGGCGATGGGCATCGCGGGCTCGGGCCTCGCCACGACCATCTCCAACGTACTGATGTTCGCGGGCCTTGTGGCGGTCGTGTCGCTCGACCGGCGGTTTCGCCGCTTCCGCCTCTTCGGCCGGTTCTGGCGCGCCGACTGGCCCCGGTTCAGGGAACTTTGGCGGCTCGGACTTCCGATCGCGGCCATGGTCGCCTTCGAGGTCACCATCTTCAACGCCGCGGCGTTCCTGATGGGCCTCATCGACGCGCCGTCGCTCGCGGCGCACGCCATCGCGATGCAGATCGCCTCTATCACCTTCATGGTGCCGCTTGGTCTGGGCCAGGCCGTCACCGTCCGCGTCGGGCGCGCCTATGGCGCCGGAGACGCGGAGGGCGTCAGCCGGGCGGGCTGGACCGCCTACCTGTTCTCGTTCGGCTTCATGTCGCTGATGGCGGTGACCATGCTGGCCTTCCCGAGCCAGTTGATCGGCATCTTCCTGGATCTGGATGATCCGGCAAACCTGGTCGTCGTCAGCCTCGGCGTCTCGTTCCTCGCCTATGCCGCGCTGTTCCAGATCGTCGATGGCGCGCAGGCAGTCGCCAGCGGCATGCTGCGCGGGCTGCACGACACGGCGGTCCCGATGATCTTCGCCGGCATCGGCTACTGGGGCGTCGGCATGCCGCTCGGCGCGCTGCTCGCCTTCCACTACGGCTTCGACGGCGTCGGCATCTGGATCGGCCTGTCATCCGGACTTGCGGTGGTGGCCGTGCTGCTCTTGTGGCGGTGGCTCGGCCGCGCCCCGCCGCCCCGTCCCTCCTGAGGTCCTTCACGCCCGGATCGAGGTCGTTCCGCCGCGCCGAACCGGCGCGAGAAGCCCTATGCGACGCCGAGCTTCTTCTGCAGGCTGGTCGACGAGGTCGTGTACTGGAACACGATCCGGTCGCCCGGATTGACGATCCGCTTCGCCGCCTGCGCCATCAGCGCCGCCTCGTGGAAGCCCGACAGGATCAGCTTCAGCTTGCCCGGGTACCAGTTGATGTCGCCGATCGCGAACACGCCAGGCACGGACGTCTCGAACTTTTCCGTATCCACCGTGATCAGGTTCTGCTCGAGATTGAGCCCCCAATCGGCAATAGGCCCAAGCTTCATCGTCAGGCCGAAGAACGGCAGCAGCCGCGTCACCGGCACCTCGACATCGCCATCCGGCCCCTTGACGGTCGCTGACCGCAGTTCGCCATTCTCGCCCGACAGTGCCGTCACCTGGCCGATCTTGAAATCCAGCTCCTTGCGCTCGTGCATCGCAAACATCTTGTTGACGCTGTCCGGCGCCGCGCGGAATTCCGGACGGCGGTGGACCAGCGTCATCGACTTTGCGATCGGCTGCAGGTTCAGCGTCCAGTCGAGCGCGGAATCGCCGCCGCCGACGACCATCACGTCATGGCCGCGGAATTCTTCCATCCGGCGCACCGAATAGAAGACGCTTTTGCCCTCGTACGCCTCGATGCCCGGGATCGGCGGCCGCTTCGGCTGGAACGATCCGCCGCCCGCGGCAATCACCACGACCTTGGCCTCGAAAACCTCGTTCTCGTCGGTGGTCACCCGGAATGTCCCGTCGTCCAGCCGCTCGAGCCCGGCGATCATCCGGTTGAAGGTGAATGACGGGTGGAACGGAGCGATCTGCTCCATCAGCTTGTCGACCAGGCCCTGCGCGGAGATCGATGGCCAGCCGGGTATGTCGTAAATCGGCTTCTCGGGATAAAGCTCGGCGCACTGGCCGCCCGGGCGGTCCAGAATGTCGATGAGGTGGCACTTCAGGTCGAGCAGGCCGAGCTCGAACACCGCGAACAGGCCGACCGGACCTGCGCCAACGATCAGCACATCCGTCTTGGTCACGTCGCTCATGCTTGTCCCCCCGCGCCGCCACGCGGCGAATGCATCGCTTGAGGCGCAAGCGCCCCCGTCAGGCCTGCCGCTCAGGAATGGCGACCACGAGGCCGTCCAGCGCGTCGCGCACCTTGATCTGGCAGGACAGCCGCGAGTTTGGCCTGACATCGTAGGCGAAGTCGAGCATGTCTTCTTCCATCGCTTCCGGCTCGCCGACCTCCGCCGTCCAGGCCTCGTCGACATAGACATGGCACGTCGCGCAGGCGCAGGCGCCGCCGCATTCCGCCTCGATGCCCGGGATCGCGTTGCGGATCGCATTTTCCATCACGGTCGAGCCGTTCTGTGCGTCCACGTCGAAACGCGTGCCATCGAAGGCGATGTAAGTCAGCTTTGTCATGGAAAATGTCCCGGAAACCCTGCTTCAGCCGAGATAATGACTCTTCCGGTCAAGTCAACCGCGGCCTCAGCGGCTGATCGCCGCGATGAAGTCGCGCACGTCGTCGATCCGCGCCGCGAGTTTCAGCACCAGCGACTTGTCATGCGGGTCGTGCTCGATCTCCTTGGCGATCTCGGCGATGGCGAAGGCGCCGATGCCCGCCGAAGATCCACGCAGTCCGTGCGCCAGCAGGCTCCGCTCCGCCGTGGTCGCCTGCGCGATGCGGTCGCGCACCGTGTTCGCCTGCTGCATGAACAGCGCCAGAACCTCCTGCTCGATGGCGCGGTCGCCGAGCGTCTGGCGGCTCAGGTGCGCGAGATCGATCGGCCGCCCGCGCGCCGGCGGGCACGTCTGGCCGCCGGGACTTGCAAAGGCAACGGTGTGAAGATTCGCTTGCGCCATCCGCGTCTTTCCCTGTCAGGCGAGTTCGACCACTTGCCTAGCATCGCCCGGTGGACAACGCGTTAACGTTGCCAAAACGTTGAAAAAGGGCCGAATTGCAGGCGCTGTTAACCCTATCTTTAAAGTTTTACACATGCGGGCGAATGCGTGTTCCAATTGACCGACCGTGCCATTACGATACGGGACAAGGAAAATTTCGCCTTGCGCGCGGGCTGCGGGGAGCCGGAAACGGTGGGAACGCGCGATGAGTAGAGGGTACCAGTTACATGGCGCGTAAACCGAACACCACGTCTCCTCTCGACGGCGACGTGGAACGCGAGCTCGAAAAGGCCCTCGACTTCGACCTTGGCGGCGGAGCTGGCGAGATCGATTTCTCGTCGTCGATGGACGAGCTGGAAGCGCAGATTTCCCAGGCCGCCGACGAACTGGCCAAGGAAACCGGTCCGGGCGCCGCTGCTTCGAAAGCCTCGCCGGGCAAGGCCGCCCAACGGTCGGCTGCGGGCAAATCCGCAGACCAGCCGAAGTCCGCCGCGCCGAAGAAGGCCGAGCCGCTGCGCCCCGTCGAGGCCGCTGCCCCCTCCTCGTCGGGCACCGGCGCGTTCATGCCGGCCAATGACGACCGCCAGCAGCGCGAATTCCAGTCGATGCAGCAGGTCCTTGCCCGGCGCCAGCCGCGCAGCACGAACTGGGGCATCCTGTTCCTCAGCGTCGCCTGGGTCATCGGCGGCCTGGCGCTCGGCCACCTGCTCTACGCGCCGCAGATCTGGCTGATCCGGTCGACGCAGCAGCTGATGGCGCTGCCGGAGGTCATTGGCCTCGCGCTCGCGATCGTTCTCCCGGTGCTGATGTTCTGGGCCTTCGCGGCGATGATGCGCCGCGCCCAGGAAATGAAGCTCGCCGCACAGACCATGGCCGAGGCGGCTTTCCGCCTCGCCGAGCCGGAATCCCTGGCGCAGGACCGCGTCCTGACCGTCGGCCAGGCCGTGCGCCGCGAAGTCCAGGCCATGGGCGAAGGCATCGAACGGACGCTCGCCCGCGCCGTCGAGCTGGAAACTCTCGTCCACACCGAAGTCAACGAACTCGAACGCGCCTATTCGGAAAATGAGCTGCGCATCCGCTCGCTCGTCGACGGGCTCGGCGTCGAGCGCGAGGCCGTGATCACGCATGCGGAACGCGTGCGGTCGTCGATCTCGGGCGCGCATGACATGCTCAAGGAGCAGCTCACCTCGTCCAGCACGATCATCCACGACCGGGTGCAGGATGCGTCGAGCAAGTTGAACTCGATGATTCTGGAAACCGGCGACACGCTGGTCAGCCGCATCAACGACAGCGGCTATGCGATCTCGTCCGCCATCGACGAGCGGATGGACACGATCTCCGACCGCATCGTCACCTCCGGCGAGGCTTTCGCCAGCCTGCTCGACACCCGCATCGCCACGCTCACCGACCGCACCGATGAAGCGTCGCGCTCGCTGTCCGAGATGCTCGACCAGCGCACCAGCGGCATGGTTTCCCTGCTCGGCGGCGCGTCGCAGTCGCTGGCCGAGGAAGTCGATTCCCGTCTGGCCGGCATCGAGCGGACGCTGGCCGAGCGCGGCCAGTTCCTCATCGGCGAGTTCGAGACCCGCGTCCAGGCGCTGGATCAGGGCTCCGCGAAGCTGAACGCCGCGCTGGAGGCGCGCGCCCGCCAGATCAACGAATCGCTGGTCGAGCGCGCCCGCGAGATCGCCGGCGCCTTCACCATCGGCCGCGACGGCCTGACCAACGTCATCGAGGAGACCAAGGCGCGCATCGGCGCCGACCTGGCCGAGCTTGTCATGTCCACCTCGACCATGCTCGAAAACCGCGCCTCGGACTTCGCGGCGCGGCTCGAAGGCGGCCGCCAGATCATCGCAACCGCACTGGACGCCGACCTCGGCAACCTGGCACAGGCCCGCGCCGGTCTCGACGAAACGGTCAGCAGCCATGCGATGCGGCTTGCCGAAGGCCGGAACTATCTCGCGAGCATCCTGTCGGATGATCTTCAAAAGGTTGCGGAATCGCGTGCGGAGCTTGACCAGCGCGTCGGCGAGCACGTCCAGGCTCTCGCCCAGGGCCGCAGCCGCTTGACGGCGGCGCTCGACGAGGATCTGGGGAAGATCGTCGAAACCCGCGTGGAGTTCGACCGCCGCGTCGGCGAACACGTTCAGGTTCTGGCCCAGGGCCGCAGCCTGCTGACGGCGGCGCTCGACGAGGATCTCCAGAAGGTCGCCGAGTCCCGGGCCGAACTCGACCAGCGGGTCGGCGAACACACCCAGGTTCTCGCACAGGGCCGCAGCCTGCTGACGGCGGCGCTCGACGAGGATCTGCGCAAGCTGACCGAAACCCGCGCCGAGATCGACGCCCGCATTGCCGCCCATGCCGAGACGCTCGCCGGTGGCCGCAACTTCTTGTCCAGCGTCCTCGAGGACGATCTGGCCAAGCTGGCCGAAACCCGCGCCGAGATCGACGCCCGCATCGCCAGCCATGCCGCGACGCTGGGCGAAGGCCGCAATTTCCTCGCCAGCGTCCTGCAGGACGACCTGTCGAAGCTGGCCGAAGCGCGCGCCGAGATCGACGCCCGCATCGCCAACCACACCGCCACCCTCAACGAGGGCCGCGCCTTCCTGGCCAGCGTGCTCGAAGAGGACCTGCGCAAGCTGGCCGAAGTGCGCGCCGAGATCGATCGCCGCGTCGAGGACCACGGCCAGTTGCTCCAGGACGGCCGCACCATCCTGTCCGGCGTGCTCGACGAGGACATGAACAAGCTGGCGCAGGCGCGCGCCGCCATCGACGCCTCGGTCGAGCGCCATGTTGAGAAGCTTGCCGAAGGCCGCAACATCATGACCCGCGCGCTCGAGGCCGATCTCGAGAAGCTCGCGGAGACGCGCGCGTCCATCGATGCGGCGATCGAAGCCAACATCGCCCGTGTCGCGGGCGGGCAGAACGAGGTCAGCGACGCGCTGGCCAACGAGGTCGCCAAGATCGAATACGCCTTCCGCACCCAGATCGGCACCATCGAGGGCCGGACGCAGGCGATCGAGGCGGCGCTGTCGACCGGTGTGGAAAACGTCCGCACCGTGCTGGAGCGCAGCGCTGGCGCGGTTGCCGGCGCCCTGCGCGACCGGGTGCTCGAAGTCACCGCCGTGCTGACCGAGGATGCCGGCCGCGCCTTCACCGACGCCGATCAGAAGATCGCCGAACGCATCGACCTCGCCAACGCCGCCTTCGCCGAGCGTGCCGCGGAACTGGCCAGGACGTTCGAAAACGCCGACGGCAAGATCGTCGAGCGCATCGAAATGGCATCCGGCATCCTGTCGGACCGCGCCGAAGACCTGTCGCGCGCCATCGGCCAGGCTGACGAGCGGATTCTTGGCCACATCGAGACGGCGTCCGACGCATTCTCCGCACGCGCCGACGACCTGTCGCGCGTGGTCGCCGAGGCGGACGACAGGATCGCGACGCGCATGGAGTCCGTTTCGGGCGCCTTCGCCGCGCGGGCGGACGAACTCACGCGTACCTTCGACGAGGCCGACGGCAAGTTCGCCGAGCGCATCCAGAATGCGGCGAGCAGCCTGGCCGCGCGGGCCGGCGACCTGTCGCGGGTCATCGACCAGGTCGATGGCCGCTTCGCTGAACGAATCGAAGCCGTCTCCGGTGTCGTGTCCGGCCGCGCCGATGACCTGTCCAAGGTCATCGAGCAGGTCGACGGTCGCTTTGCGGAGCGCATCGAGGCCGTCTCCGGCGTCGTGACCGGCCGCGCCGACGACCTGTCGAAGATCATCGAACAGGCCGACGGCAAGATCGCCGACCGCATCGATCTCGTCTCGACGGCCATCAACGCCCGCACCAACGAACTGGCCCGCACCATCCTGCAGACCGACGGCAAGGTGCAGGAGCAGATCGAACTGGCGTCCGGCGCGCTGACCGAACGCGCCCGCGAACTCGTCCGCACCTTCGAGCAGGCCGACGGCAAGATCGTCGAACGCATTGACCTCGCCTCCGGGACCATCTCTGCGCGGACGCAGGATCTGGTCCGCGCGTTCGAGCAGGCGGACGGTACGATCGCCGAGCGGATCGATCTCGTGTCCAACACGATCTCGGCCCGTGCCGACGACCTCGTGCGCACCTTCTCCGATGCCGACCGCAACATCGTCGAGCGCATCGACATGGCCACCGGCGCGCTTGGCGCCAAGGCTGCCGACCTGTCGCGCACCTTCGAGGACGCCGACCAGAAGTTCGCCGAGCGCATCGACATGGCCGCCATGTCCATGGCCGCGCGCGCCGACGATCTGGCGCGTTCGGTCGACGGCGTCGACCAGAAGATCGCCGAGCGGATCGACCTCGCGGCTCAGACGCTGTCGGCGCGCGCGGACGATCTGTCCCGCACCTTCGAGACGGTTGACCAGAAGATCGCCGACCGCATCGACCTTGCTGGCAGTTCCCTCTCCGCACGAGCCGACGACTTCGCCAACGTCTTCGAAGCCGCCGACCGCAAGCTGTCGATCCGCGTCGACGAAAGCTCCTCGGCGCTCGCGCACCATGCCGATGGCGTCGTCCGGGCCTTCGACGAGGTCGACCGCAAGCTCGCCGACCGCACCGAGCAGACGTCGCTCGAACTGCATTCCCGCGCCCGCGCCATCGAGGATTCGCTGCAGAACATCGAGCAGCGCCTCGGCGACAGCGCCAACTCGGTCGTCGCCCATGTCGGCAGCCAGATCGACTCGGTCGAGCGCCGCCTCGCCCAGGGCGCCGAGATCGTCGGCCAGAAGCTGATCGAGCAGGTGTCGGTATCCGAAGCGCAGCTTGCGTCCCGCGCAAACGTGATCGCCGAGACCTTCGCCGCCGTGAACAAGCATATCGGCCAGCGGACCAGCGAGGCCGCCAACACGTTCGACGCCCACACCCGTGAACTCAACGACATGCTGGCCAACCGCACGGCCGAGATCAGCAGGGTTCTCGAGGACCAGGCGAAGCCGCTCATCGACAAGTTCACCGAAAGCGGCGGCGAACTGCAGAAGAGCCTGGAGGACGCGACCCACGCCGCGACCGAGCGCCTGCGGACCGAGAACGCCGCGCTGGTCAACGCGCTCGCCAGCCGCACCGCCGAGACCCTGTCGGCGGTCGACCGCGCCCGCAACAGCCTGTCGGAGGGCGTCGCCGAACTGATCGACCGGCTCGCGAACTCCAATTCGCAGCTCGGCCACCTGATCAACGTGGCGACCAGCAACCTGTCGGAGCTGGACGAACGCCTGTCCGGAACGACGCAGTCCTTCGCGGCGACCACCGAGAAGGCGGCGCAGACCTTCTCCAGCTCGGCCCGCCTGATCGACGTCAACGCCACCAAGCTCAGCGAGCTGTCATCGAACACGCTCAAGGACATCGCCGCCATCGCCCATCGCTTCGATGATCACAGCCGCGTCCTCGCCAGCGCGTCCGACCTGCTGGGATCCGCCCAGTCGAACCTCGCCTCGACGCTCGACGACCGCCAGTCGGCGCTGGAATCGCTGGCCGTCGGCCTCGTCAAGAAGTCCGAGGACATCGAGACGGTGATGAAGTCCTTCGAGGATCTCGTCAGCCGCACCTTCGCCAAGGCGGAAGGCCGCACCCGCAGCTCGACCGAAGAGATGCGCGCGGCCATCACCGAGGTCGTCGAGGCCGCCACCCAGCGCTTCGCCGAGGCGACGCAGGAAATCCGCCGCTCTGCGAGCTCGATCCGCACCGAACTCGAGGAGACCCGCGCCGAGCTGCGCAAGGGCGTGCTCGACCTGCCCGAGGAGACCAAGGAGACCACCACCGCGATGCGTCGCGCCGTCAGCGAGCAGATCAACGCGCTGAAGGAACTGTCGGACATCGTCGCCAAGTCGGGCCGCAGCTTCGACAATTCCGAGGCGCGCCGCCAGGTCCAGCCGCCGCAGCCGGCCCCTCGTGCGCCCGCGCCCCAGGCTCGCCTGGAGGCTCCCGCCGCCCGTGCGCCCGAGGCGCCGCGCCGGCCGGCCTCCGCTCCCCAGCAGGCGGCGCCGGAGCGTCGGCCCCAGCAGCCCGCTCCGCAGCAGCGCCCGCAGCAGCCGGCGCCGCAGCCGCAGCGCCCGCGTGACGCCGATCCGGCGGGCGCACCGGCCCAGGGCGGTTGGGTCAGCGACCTGCTGCGCCGGGCCTCCGAAGACGAGGAACCGGTCCAGCAGCCGCCGCGCCGCGCCGAGGCCCCGCCCCGGTCGCCGCTGCACGTGGTCGAGTCGCTCAACTCGCTGTCGGTCGACATCGCCCGCGCGATCGACCACGAAGCCTCGATCGAACTGTGGGACCGCTACCGCCGCGGCGAGCGCAACGTCTTCACCCGCCGGCTCTACACGCTGAAGGGCCAGCAGACATTCGACGAGATCCGCCGCAAGTACCAGACCGAGCCGGAGTTCCGAACCGCGGTCGACCGCTATTGCGACGACTTCGAGAAGCTCATCGCCGACGTCACCCGCACCGACCGCGACCAAATGATGGCGCAGACCTACCTCTCGTCTGACACCGGCAAGGTCTACACGATGCTGGCCCATGCCAGCGGCCGGCTGAAATAGCCCTCGCCGCAAGGCGGCCAACGAACGACGGCGGCGCTCGATGCGCCGCCGTTTTCGCTTTCTTGCTGGCTCGCCACCCCTCGCGCGCTGTCACCCTCGGGCTTGTCCCGAGGGTCTGCGACCCCACAAGATGACTCTCCGGCTGTCGTCTCCCGCCGCAACCGATGCATGGAACATGGTGTCGGCCAATCGACCGGATCGGACAACCGACTGATTATCTTGAGTATTCCGCGACGCCTGCAAATTTTTTCGGGCAAATCTATCCACGTCTTTCGGACAGCTTCCATACTGCCACGCGAATGCAACGGAGGCTGCGATGGGTTGGACTGAGGCGATTGAGGAGGAAAGGCGGATGCTCATGCGCATCGCCGCACTCCTGTTCGCCCTCGCTGGCGTGGCCGACCGGCTGTGCGCCCGCCCCGCCGCGGCGCGCGGCTTCCTCATGTGGATTCTGCGTATCGCCGAATCGGTCGCGCTGGAGTTCGTGATCGACACCGCAGAGAGCTCTGGGACGGAAGCACCGTCCTGTCCGGCTCACCCCCTGCCGGCGATGCATGGCGGCAACAGCGCCGCCGAAGCCGCGCGGCTCGGCGCGAGCCTTCGCGCGATGGCGGTTTTTCTCGACTGGGTGGCCCGGCATGCTGTCACCTGCCAGGTCGGACGGGCCGGCTCCTGGAGCAACAGGAAAGGCCAGTCAGCATTCGACATGGCAGGCAGCCAGGCGAACGCTGTTCTTCGCCTGTTGGCCGCATCAATGTTCACGCCGATGCCATGTCGCCATGGGATTGCAACCGGCTCGGAGCGTCGCGACAGCTCCTAGCCGCCGCGACTTAGTTCGCTCCGGTTATTCGCCTCAGCCGCGCAGGATTCCCCTGCCCGCGTAGCGTGCCTGCTTGCCCAGCATTTCCTCGATGCGGATCAACTGGTTGTATTTAGCCAGCCGGTCGGAGCGCGCGAGCGAACCCGTCTTGATCTGCCCGCAATTGGTCGCGACCGCGAGGTCGGCGATGGTTGAATCCTCGGTCTCGCCCGAGCGGTGCGACATCACGGCGGTGTAATGCGCCTTGTGCGCCGTCTCGACCGCGTCGAGCGTCTCGGTCAGCGAGCCGATCTGGTTGACCTTGACCAGGATCGAATTGGCGACGCCCATGCGGATGCCGTCGCGCAAACGGGCGGAGTTGGTGACGAACAGGTCGTCGCCGACCAGCTGCACCTTGTCGCCGCAGAGGTCGGTCAGCATCTTCCAGCCTTCCCAGTCGTCCTCCGACATGCCGTCCTCGATCGAGATGATCGGATAGTCGGCCGCCAGCTTGGCGAGGTATTTCGCCTGCGCCTTCGGATCGCGGGTCTTCTTCTCGCCTTCGTAGACATAGTTGCCGCCCTTGAAGAACTCGGTCGCCGCGCAGTCGAGCGCCAGCGCGATCTCGTCGCCCGGCTTGAAGCCGGCGGCCTCGATCGACGACATCACGAAGTCGAGCGCCGCCTGCGCGCTCTTCAGGTTCGGCGCGAACCCGCCCTCGTCGCCGACATTGGTGTTGTGACCGGCGTCCTTCAGACGCTTCTTCAGCGTGTGGAACACCTCCGCGCCCCAGCGCACCGCCTCCTTCAGCGACGGCGCGCCGACCGGCATGATCATGAATTCCTGAAAATCGATCGGATTGTCGGCATGCGCTCCGCCATTGATGATGTTCATCATCGGCACCGGCAGAACACGGGCAGACGTTCCGCCGACATAGCGGTAGAGCGGCAGGCCCGACGCCTGCGCCGCAGCCTTGGCGACGGCCAGCGACACGCCGAGGATGGCGTTCGCGCCGAGTCGGCTCTTGTTCGCGGTGCCATCGAGATCGATCATCGTCTGGTCGATGTGGATCTGCTCCTCGGCCTCCATGCCGCCAATCGCCTCGAAAATCTCGCCATTGACGGCATCGACCGCGCGCGACACGCCCTTGCCGAGGAAGCGCGGCCCGCCGTCGCGCAGTTCCACTGCCTCATGCGCGCCGGTCGAGGCGCCCGACGGCACCGCCGCACGGCCGAAGGCGCCGTCTTCCAGCGTCACGTCGACCTCGACCGTCGGGTTTCCACGGCTGTCGAGTATCTCGCGGCCGACAATGTCTACGATGGCGGTCATGGGAAAAGTCCTTTGCGAACGTCGGGGAAGGTTGCTCCGCTCATAGCGAAACGACGTGCGCAAGAAAATCCCGGCGGCAAAAGAAAACGGCCCCGCGAGTGCGAGGCCATTTCCGGTTCCGCGTTGACGCGCGGATCAATACCAGTACGGCGCGACCTTGTAATATTCGTAGGACGCGTCGCGCGCGGCCTTGCCGTCGTCGCCGGTCAGCGCGTTGATCGAATGAGCGGGCGCGGCCTTCAGCTGCTCCTCGGTGAACGGCACGACGTAGCCGCCCCTGCTCTTCTCGTAGTCGAGCACCGACCACGGAATGGCGTGATACTTCTCGCCGATGCCCAGGAAACCGCCGAAGCCGATCACGGCGAACATGATGCCGTTGGCCGATTTCTCAAGCATCACATCTTCGATGACGCCGATCTTCTGGCCGGACGTGCTGAACACGTCGGTTCCGATCACCCGCGAGGCGGGAATGGCGTTGGTGTGTCCGGTATGGGTGTTCATCTCTGGCTCCCTTCAGGATTGTTGCGCTCCCGACAACAATGGACCGGACGCCCACCGGTTGCCCGCCAGGCGATAACCTTGGATGAACGACTGAAACAGTGCGTGAGCGCGAAGTCAGAACCCTTTGGCCAGCCGGTCGAACGCCATCAGCCGGTCCAACAGATCGCGCATGTCGGACAGCTTGATCATGTTCGGCCCGTCCGACGACGTCGAGTTGTCCGGGTCATGGTGCGTCTCGATGAACACGCCCGCGACACCGACCGCCACGGCCGCGCGCGCCAGCGTCTCGACGAAACGGCGCTCGCCGCCCGACGAGCCGCCCTGCCCGCCCGGCTGCTGCACCGAATGCGTCGCGTCGAAGATCACCGGCGCGCCGATCTCCGCCATGATCGGCAGCGCCCGCATGTCCGACACCAGAGTGTTGTAGCCGAAGGACGCGCCGCGCTCGGTCACCAGAACATTCGGATTGCCGGACCCGGTGATCTTGGCCACCACGTTCTTCATGTCCCAGGGCGCGAGGAACTGTCCCTTCTTGACGTTGATCACCTTGCCGGTTCGCGCGGCCGCCACCAGCATGTCGGTCTGCCGCGACAGGAAGGCCGGGATCTGCAGCACGTCGACCACCTCGCCGACGATCGCGCACTGCTCCTCGGTATGGACATCCGTCAGCACCGGAATGCCGAGCATACTGCGCAGGTCGGCGAACACCGGCAGGGCAGCATCGAGCCCCGCGCCGCGCGTCGCGCCGAGCGAGGTGCGGTTCGCCTTGTCGTAGCTGGTCTTGTAGACGAAGCCGATGCCGAGTTCCGCCGTCAGGTCCTTCAGCGCGCCGGCCATGTCGAAGGCGTGCTGGCGCGACTCGAGCTGGCACGGCCCGGCGATCAGCGTCAGCGGTCCGGAATTGGAGAAAACGGCGTTGCCGACCGCGACGGTGGCGTTGGGCTGCATCAATTCGGTCTCCGGAATATGAAGGTGGTGCCCTGCCCGGCAGCCGGCGGAACCACGATAGCGCCGGTGGTCGCATGATGGCGGACATGTCCAGCCTTGAGAATCGCCCGTGTCGCGTCGATATCGGCAATGTCGAAAACGATCCCGACCAGCGTATCGCCGCTGTCCGCCAGGTCGGCGGGATCGGTCGGCCTGACCATCCGCAGTTCAGCATTGCCGAACAGCACGGAATGCGTCGTGTCAGGTCCGGTCCCGTCCGCCGCCCGCTCGACGAAACGGATGAAGGAACCGGCATGCTCTCCCGCCAGCATCGTCGCTATTCCGGTCGCGCCGTTCGCATGCCGCTCCAGCGACCCACGGTCGACGGCCGGCGCGTTGACGCGCTGGCAGGTGAACAGGAAGGCGTCGGGCGTCTCGACATCGGCGGCGAAAGCGAGCTTGAACGTGGCGGTGTCGGTCTTGCCCAGCGCGTCCGTGGTTGGCCTGGAAAAGGTCAGCATGTCGCCGCCCGCGATGTCGGCCTTCGCGAAGGCCGCTTGATCGGCATCCGCGTCATCCGAGGCCACCACGATCGCTGAGAAGCCTTCCTCGCCGCGCATCGCCCGGAAGACATGATCGCGCGCGACGAAGACGTTGCCATGCGCAATCGCGTCGGCTGCCGCCTTGCCGTCGCCGACGGCCAGCATTTCGAGGAACGTACCGCCCGGAAAATAGACGCAGGCGTTGACCGTGCCGAAGGGATGGACGCCAGTCGGGGCGACGGTGAAGCCGAGCCTGGTCAGCCGCGCGCGCGCCACGTCGACGCTGGCGGTGGGCAGAACGAGGTGATCGAGCGCGCGCTGTGTCATCGCGCCTGCATGTGGCCCAGAATCGTCAGGATTGAAAGCCCGGAACGCGCGTCAATGATTGTCGCGCGGAACGCCTCTAGTGTGCGCCACGTCCCGGTACTTCACCGCAGGCTTCAGCACCATGCCTTCCGACAGCTGGTCGACCATGCCGCGCTGGATTTCCTGCCACGGCGTCTGATGCTTCGGGAACTGGTAGCCGCCATGGTTCTGCAGCTCGGCGCGGCGGCGCTTGATCTCGTCGTCGGTCACCAGGATGTCGGCCGTGCCCTTCTTCAGGTCGATGCGGATGCGGTCGCCGCTCTTCAGGATCGCCAGACCGCCGCCGACAGCAGCCTCCGGCGACGCGTTCAGAATCGACGGGCTGCCCGACGTGCCGGACTGGCGTCCGTCGCCGATGCATGGCAGCGCGTGAATGCCCTTTTTCAGCAGGTAGGCCGGCGGCTGCATGTTCACCACTTCCGCCGCGCCCGGATAGCCGACCGGCCCCGCGCCGCGCATGAAAAGGATGGTGTTCTCGGTCAGGCCGAGCGCCGGGTCGTCGATTCGCGCGTGATAGTCCTCCGGTCCGTCGAACACCTGCGCGATGCCCTCGAAGGCTTCCGGGTCGCGGGGGTTGGACAGATAGCGCTCGCGGAACTCCGGCGAGATGACGCTGGTCTTCATGATCGCCGAGTCGAACAGGTTGCCGCTGAGGTTGAGGAACCCCGCATTCTGCTTCAGCGGCGCCGAGACCGGGCGGATCACCTTCTCGTCCATGTTCTCGACCGAGCCGCAATTGGCGCCCATCGACTTGCCGTTGGCGGTGATCGCGTCCGGGTGCGGCAAGAGGCCGGCCTTCATCAGTTCCGCGACGACAGCGGGAACACCGCCGGCATGGTGATAGTCCTCGCCGAGATACTCGCCGGCCGGCTGCAGGTTGACCAGAAGCGGAATCTTGTGGCCGATCTTCTGCCAGTCGTCATTGTCGAGCGCGATGCCGAGATGTCGGGCGATGGCATTGAGATGAATCGGCGCGTTGGTCGAGCCGCCGATGGCCGAGTTGACGACGATGGCGTTCTCGAACGCTTCGCGCGTCATGATGTCCGACGGCTTGAGGTCCTCGTGCACCATCGCGACGATGCGCTTGCCGGTTTCGTAGGAAATCTGGCCGCGCTCGCGGTAGGGCGCGGGTATGGCCGCGGCGCCCGGCAGCTGCATGCCCAGCGCTTCAGCAAGGCTGTTCATCGTCGTCGCGGTGCCCATCGTGTTGCAATAGCCGACCGACGGCGCCGACGATGCGACGATGTCCATGAACTGGTCGTAGTCGATCTCGCCGGCGGAGAGGCGCTCGCGCGACTTCCAGACGATCGTGCCGGACCCCGTACGCTCGCCCTTGTGCCAGCCGTTGAGCATCGGTCCGACCGACAGGGCGATCGCCGGGATGTTGACCGTGGCGGCTGCCATCAGCAGCGCCGGCGTGGTCTTGTCGCAGCCGACCGTCAGCACGACGCCGTCGAGCGGATAGCCGTAGAGCACCTCGACCAGGCTGAGATACGCAAGGTTGCGGTCGAGCGAGGCAGTCGGCCGCTTGCCGGTCTCCTGGATCGGATGGCAGGGGAATTCGAACGGCACGCCGCCAGCCGCCTCGATGCCGGAGCGGACGCGCTTGGCCAGCTCGATATGGTGCCTGTTGCAGGGCGACAGGTCCGAGCCTGTCTGGGCGATGCCGATCAGCGGCTTGCCGGATTGCAGCTCCTCGCGCGTCAGGCCGAAGTTGAGGTAGCGCTCGAGATAGAGCGCCGTCATGCCCGGATTGTCGGGATTGTCGAACCACTCGCGCGAGCGCAGCCGCTTCGTCCCGTTGCTCACTGACATGCTAGCCTCCCAGTTGATCCTCTACCGTTATGTCATCGCATTTGCGCTCGCAAGCACCGCGCGACGATGCAGGGGGGACTTTGGTGCGATGGACATTGCCGGCGCAGTCCGGTACTTCCAGCCGACACTTCGACAAGACCACAACGGGGAGATTTGACATGGCAGTCGACATGCAGGGCGAGGAACGCATCGAGGCGCCGATCGCAAAGGTCTGGGCTGCCCTGAATGACCCTGAAGTGCTGAAGGCCTGCATTCCGGGCTGCGAAAGCCTTGAAATGAAGTCTGCTACCGAGATGTCGGCGATCGTGGCGCTCAAGGTTGGGCCGATCAAGGCGCGCTTCGCCGGCGAAGTCGAACTGCGCAACCTCAACCCGCCCTACTCCTACACCATTGCCGGCGAAGGCAAGGGCGGCATCGCCGGCTTCGCCAAGGGCGGCGCGGACGTCGTCCTCAAGCAGCACGGCGCCGACGAAACGATCCTGACCTACACCGCCAAGGCCGATGTCGGCGGCAAGATCGCGCAGCTCGGCAGCCGGCTGATTCAGTCGACGTCTAAGAAGTTGGCCGGCCAGTTCTTCTCGGAATTCAACAACAAGGTCAGCGAGGGCTGACAGGACGTCTTTCCGGGGCCGCGCAGCGGAACCCGGAATCCAGAGCCCGTCCTTCTATTCAGCACACGTCGGCGCTTGTCATGTCGACTGTCGCCGCTCTGGATACCGGGTTCCGCTGCGCGGCCCCGGTATGACGGCACTTTGTTCGCGGCCGTCCGATGTCGCCTTGATTACCCCTGAACAATTCAATCCGACATGATCTCGGCCTCAGACCAGCCGGCTCTGCTCGACAGCCGCGCCGATGAAGCTCGAGAACAGCGGGTGCGGCTCGAAGGGCTTTGATTTCAGCTCGGGGTGGTACTGCACGCCGATGAACCAGGGGTGGTCGGGATACTCGACCGTCTCCGGCAGCACGCCGTCCGGCGACATCCCGGCGAACACCAGCCCGCATTCCTCCAGCCGCTCCTTGTAGTCGATATTGACCTCGTAACGGTGCCTGTGGCGCTCGGAGATGCTGGTGTCGCCATAGACTTCGGCGATGCGCGAGCCTGCGGCGAGCTTGGCCTCATAGGCGCCGAGCCGCATCGTGCCGCCGAGGTCGCCGCTCTCGCGCCGCTTCTCCAGCATGTTGCCTTTCAGCCATTCGGTCATCAGGCCGACGACCGGCTCCTTCGCCGGGCCGAACTCGGTCGATGAGGCACCCTCGATGCCGGCCAGCGACCGCGCCGCCTCGATACAGGCCATCTGCATGCCGAAGCAGATGCCGAAATACGGCACCTTGCGCTCGCGCGCGAATTTCGCGGCGAGGATCTTGCCTTCCGAGCCACGCTCGCCAAAGCCGCCCGGCACAAGGATGCCATGCACCTTTTCCAGCCAGGGCGACGGGTCTTCCTTCTCGAAAATCTCGCTCTCGATCCAGTCGAGCTTGACGCGCACCTTGTTGGCCATGCCGCCGTGCGACAGCGCCTCGATCAGCGATTTGTAGGCGTCCTTGAGGCCAGTGTATTTGCCGACGACGGCAATGGTGACCTCGCCTTCCGGATTGTGGATCAGCCGTGACACGTCCTGCCAGCGCTCCATGCGCGGCTTCGGCGCCGGATCGATGCCGAAGGCCGCCAGCACTTCCGAGTCCAGCCCTTCCCGGTGATAGGCCATCGGCACGTCGTAGATATGCGCGACGTCCAGCGCCTGGATCACCGCGCTCTCGCGCACGTTGCAGAACAGCGACAGCTTGCGCCGTTCTTCCTTCGGAATGTTGCGGTCGGCGCGGACGAGCAGGATGTCCGGCGCAATGCCGATCGAGCGCAATTCCTTAACCGAATGCTGCGTGGGTTTCGTCTTCAACTCGCCGGCGGCCGGTATCCAGGGCATCAGCGTCAGGTGGATGTAGACCGCCTGGCCGCGTGGCAGGTCGTTGCCGAGCTGGCGGATCGCCTCAAGGAACGGCATCGCCTCGATGTCGCCAACCGTGCCGCCGATCTCGCACAGGACGAAGTCGTAGTCCTCGTTGCCCTCGCGGACAAAATTCTTGATCTCGTCGGTGACGTGCGGAATGACCTGGACGGTCGCGCCGAGATAGTCGCCGCGCCGCTCCTTCTCGATGATGTTCTTGTAGATCCGGCCCGTAGTGATGTTGTCGGCCTTGTTGGCCGAACGCCCGGTGAAGCGCTCGTAGTGGCCGAGGTCGAGGTCGGTCTCGGCGCCGTCGTCGGTGACGAAGACCTCGCCGTGCTGGTACGGCGACATCGTACCCGGGTCGACGTTCAGATAGGGATCGAGTTTTCGGATGCGGCAGCGATAGCCGCGCGCCTGCAGCAGAGCGCCAAGCGCCGCCGCCGCAATGCCTTTTCCGAGCGAGGAGACCACGCCGCCTGTGATGAATACATATCGCGCCATGGGAGTTATCGCTTATCGCCGCGGGAGTGATTCCGCCAGAACAAAAATCGGCTGGCGCCGCCTTTTGCCCAGCCTGCTTTCAAACAAGAAAGGCCGGGCGAACCCGGCCTTCTGATTTCCTTGAAAATACAGAGTCTTAGAGCACGACCACGTTGGCGCCCATGCGCACGCGATTGTAGAGATCCATCACGTGCTCATTGACCATGCGGAAGCAGCCGTTCGAAGAATCCGTGCCGATCGTCCACGGCTGGTTGGTGCCATGGATGCGGATGTGGGTGTCCTTCTTGCCCTGGTAGAGATACATCGCGCGCGCGCCCAGCGGATTGTCAGGACCGCCGGGCATGCCATCCTTGTAGATGCCGTATTTCTTCGGCTCGCGCTTCTGCATCTCCTGCGTCGGGATCCAGCGCGGCCATTCCTGCTTGTCCTGGATCTTGCCGGTGCCCTTGAACTTCAGGCCGTCCTTGCCGACCGCGATCGCGTAGCGGCGCGCCCTGGAGCTCGACTCGATGAAATAGAGGTATTTCTCCGCCGTGTTCACGACGATCGTGCCGCGCGCATAGCTGCTGCCGTAGTCGACGACCTGCGGGGTGAAGTCGGCCTTGACCTTGAACTTCTTGCCCTTCTTGAGCTCGCGCTCGCGCAGTTCCTGGTCGCGGCGCTGCGTCTCCGGCAGCATCTGCGGTGCACCGCCGAACAGCGCGCTGAACAGGCCACGCTCCTGGGTGTCGCTGCGCAGTTCCGTCGGCGCGGTGACGATCGCGACCTCGACGGTCTTTTCCTTCTTCGCCTTGGCCGCGTTCTTCTTGTCCGACTTGACCTGCTTCTGCGCGGATTTCGCGTCGGCCTTCTTGACGGTCTTCTTTTCCGAAGCAGGCTGCGTCGCCGAAGCGGAGCTTTTCACGGTCGTGGCGACAGTAGTTCCGCCGGATTCGGCGAAAGCCGGCATGGATAACATCAACGCTGACACCGCCCCCGCAAGAACGATCTTGTGAATCATCATGACTGAACCCCGATGCAATTGACCCGGCGGTCCGCCTCCCGAAACCGGAGGACCACCGTGCGACAGCTATGGAATTCTTATAGTTGCGAATCGGTGAAGGCCTCAAGCGCAACCATCGGTTTGCGCCGCTCACAACAGCGTCACCACGCCATCCATAGGAGGAAACAGCAGCGGCTGTGACCGCGCTGCAACACTGACTCGCCGCGCGGCGGCTAAGCCGCCGCAATCGCACAGGTTTTGAGGCTTACTGGCCGCTCGGGACGGCCGGCGTCGCGGGGACCACCGGCGTCAGAGGCGCAATCGGCACCGCGCCCTGCCCTTCGGCCGGAGCGGGAGCCGTCGCACCCGGCGCCTGCGGCTCGGTCGACGGCGCCGCCGGAGTGGCCGGCGCGGCGGGCGCGCCGGATCCGCCGAGCTGGTCGAGGATGCCGGCGCCCGGCACCTGCGGCTGGTTGGTCGAAGCCGGAGGCACGCGGTCGAGGATATCGAGCGGCTGTTCGCCGTAGCGAGCCATGATCGTCAACAGCAGCGAGGTCGCGAAGAACGCCGCGGCGAGGATGGCCGTGGCGCGCGTCAGGGCGTTGGACGCGCCGCGCGCGGTCATGAAGCCCGAGCCGCCGCCGATGCCGAGACCTCCGCCCTCCGACCGCTGCAGCAGGACCACGCCGACCAGGGCGAGGACGACCATGAGGTGGATGACGATGATGACGGTTTCCATGAACGAATCCGGGCAATCTGGGCAGGGACTAAAGGCAGTCCGGCACGTGGACGCGGGTCAATACACGGCTTTCGCCGCAAATCCAACCCCTTGAAGGCTGTGCAGACATATGGGGGCCGGCGGGCAGGCCGCCAACGCCGCGGCGCGAAATTCTCAGCCCAGAGAGAGGTATGTTTCGGCGATGCCAAGGAAGTCCGCAGCCTTGAGGCTGGCGCCGCCGACCAGCGCACCGTCGACATTGTCGACGGCCAGCAGTTCGCGGGCGTTCGACGGCTTCACCGAGCCGCCGTAGAGAATGCGCATGCCCTTGGCCCGGTCGGCCAGCAGCGCCGCCAGTTCCTTGCGGATATGCGCGTGCGCCTGCGCCACGTCGTCCGGTGTCGGCGTCAGGCCGGTGCCGATCGCCCAGACGGGTTCGTATGCGATGACGGCGTTGGCAGAGGTCGCCGACTGCGGCACCGAGCCCCTGATCTGGCGAGACAGGACGTCGAGGGTCTGCCCCGCCTCGCGCTCGGCCCTGGTTTCGCCGATGCAGATCACCGCCAGGAGTCCGCCGCGCCAGGCAGCTTCGGCCTTGGCGCGCACCACCTCGTCGGTCTCGCCGTGATCGGTGCGCCGCTCGGAATGGCCGACAATGACATGGCTCGCGCCGGCATCCTTCAGCATCGGCGCGGCGATGTCGCCGGTGTGCGCGCCGCTGTCTTCGGTGTGGCAGTCCTGGCCGCCGGCCTTCACCGGCGACGTGTGCAGGATATCGGCCGCCCGCGTCAGCAGGGTCGCCGGCACGCAGATCAGCGCCTCGGTCTCGGCGTCGAGCCCGTGCATGAAGCCATTGGCGATGGAGCGCAGCTCCTGGAGCGATGCGGACGTGCCGTGCATTTTCCAGTTGCCGGCGACGAGCGGTCGGATGCCCGGGGTCATGACAGTTCCTTCAAGCGCGAGGGTTTCCGCAGGCGTGACTACCAAAATGAGGCCATAAAGCAATCGACACTGGCCGGGAAGGACGCTATTGCCGTGCAAACCGCCCGGAACACCGGTTCCCGTGGCACAGAAAATGGGAGCTGGTATGCTCGAATCGCTCAGAAAAGCCGCCGGAACCTGGGTCGCCAAGCTTCTGCTCATCATGCTTGTGCTGAGTTTTGCCGTGTGGGGAATCTCGGGCCAGATGATGACCGGCGCGGGCGGCAGCACCGTTTTGTCGGCCGGCGACACCAAGGTCTCGGTCACCGAGTACCGGCTTGCCTACGACCGCCAGCTCCAGGTCCTGTCGCAGCAGATCGGCCAGCGCATCACCCGCGAACAGGCGACGCTGTTCGGCGTGGACAACCAGGTTCTCGCGCAACTGACCGCGGGCGCGGTGCTGGACGAGCAGGCGCGCCGGATCGGGCTTGGACTGTCGCGCGACAAGCTCGCGCAGCTGACGGCCGAGGACCCGGCGTTCCGCGGCCCCGGCGGTGCGTTCGATCGCCAGCAGTTCGAATATGTCCTTCGCCAGGTCGGCATGCGGCCGGAGGACTACCTGAAGAACCGCGAGCAGGTCGCCGTGCGCCAGCAGATCGTCGAGGCGGTATCCGACGGGATGAAAGCGCCGGACACGTTCCTGCGCGCGGTGTCGCTGTACCAGGGCGAGAACCGCACGATCGAATACGTCACCTTGCCGATGTCGATCGCCGGCGCGGTCGCCCCGCCCGCGGACGATGTGCTTGCGGCCTGGTACGAGCAGAACAAGTCGAAATACGCGGCTCCGGAGTATCGCAAGATCGCCTATGTGAAGCTCGAACCGTCCGACATCGACGATCCGTCGGCGATCTCGGACGAGGACGTCGCCAAGGATTACGAGGCGAACAAGAAGCGCTATACAACGCCCGAGACGCGCACGATCGAGCAGCTCGTGTTCGCTGACGCGGCATCGGCCCAGGCCGCCGCCGAGAGCATTCGCGGCGGCTCGACATTCGACCAGGTGGTGACGGCGCAGGGCAAGACGCTTGCCGACGTGCAACTCGGGTCATTCGAGAAGGACAAGATCGCCGACCCTTCCGTTGCCGAGGCCGCGTACAAGCTGGCGCTGAACGAGGTCAGCCCCGTGGTCGAAGGCGCATTCGGCCCGGTGCTCCTGCGCGTCACCGACATCAAGCCCGAAATCGTCAAGACGCTTCAGGAGGTCACGCCGGAGATCCGTGAGGCGCTGGCGCTGACGGAGGCTAACAGCCAGCTGCTGAGCGTCCATGACGGCTACGAGGACGCCCGCGCCAGCGGCCAGTCGATGGAAGAAGCGGCCGCCGCGCAGAAGCTCGAGGTCGTCACCGTCGAGGCGGTCGACAGGACGGGCCAGACCCCGAACGGACAGATCGTCTCGACCTTGCCTTCCTCGGCCGAACTGCTTGAGTCGGCATTCCAGTCGCAGGTCGACGTCGAGAACCCGCCGATTGGCGTCGGATCGAGCGGCTTCGTTTTCTTCGAGGTGGAGGGCATCACGCCCGCGCGGCACAGGACGCTCGACGAAGTCAAGGACAAAGTCGTCGCCGACTGGATCGCCGAGGAAACCGACCGGCTCTTCTCGACCAAGGCGGCCGAACTGGAGAAACGGCTGAAGGACACCAACGATCTCGACGCGATCGCCACGGAGTTCAGCCTTGAGAAGCAGGTGAAGCGTGGCTTGAGGCGCGGCGCGGAAGATGCCGAGCTCGGCACGGCCGGCGTTTCGGCGGTGTTCGCCGTCGCCCAGGGCGGCGCGGGCGTCGCGGCCACTCCGTCGGGGGATGCGCGCAATCTGTTCAAGGTCACGGAAGTCTTCGAACCGGCCGGCGCCGGCGCGGATGCCGTCCCGGCCGAGAATCAGACAGCCTTCGCGTCCGGCATGGCCGACGATCTGCTCGACCAGCTGGTCGCGCGCCTGCAGGCGGAATTCGGCGTGACGACCAACCCGGCCGCCATCCAGCAGGCACTGAGCTTCTGACGGGCGACCGATGGCCGATTTCAAACCCTTCATCGCCAAGGTCGCCGCCGGCAACCCGCTGACCTTCGATGAGGCCCGCGAGGCCTTCGACATCGTCATGTCCGGCGAGGCGACGCCGTCGCAGATCGGCGGCTTCCTGATGGCGCTCAGGGTCCGCGGCGAGACCGTCGCGGAAATCATGGGCGCGGTGGCGACCATGCGCGACAAGATGCTGCGCGTCGACGCCCCCGCCAACGCCATCGACATCGTCGGCACCGGCGGCGATGGCTCGCACAGCGTCAACATTTCCACCGGCTCTGCCTTCGTCATCGCCGGCTGCGGCGTACCGGTCGCCAAGCATGGCAATCGTGGCCTGTCGTCGCAATCCGGCGCCGCCGACGTTCTGATGGCGCTCGGCGTTCGCATCGACCTTTCGCCCGAAGCGATATCGTGCTGCATCAGCGACGCCGGCATCGGCTTCATGTTCGCGCCGGCGCATCATCCGGCGATGAAATATGTCGGCCCGTCGCGGGTCGAACTCGGCACCCGAACAATCTTCAACCTGCTCGGCCCGCTCTCCAACCCCGGCGGCGTGACGCGCCAGATGGTCGGCGTCTTCGCGCCGCAGTGGATCGGCCCGATCGCCGAGGCGCTCAAGGAGCTTGGCGGCGGTCACATCTGGGTCGTCCATGGCGACGGCTATGACGAGATCACCGCCACCGGCGAGACCCAGGTCGCGGAACTGAAGGGCGGGGACATCCGCCGGTTCAGCGTTACGCCGGAAGAGTTCGGCCTTGCCCGCTGTACGACGGCCGACCTCAAGGGCGGCGACGCGACATACAACGCGAAGGCCCTGCGCGACATGCTGTCTGGCCGTGCCGGCGCATACCGCGACACCGTGCTGATGAATGCCGGCGCGGGCCTGGTCGTGGCGGGGGTGGCGGCCGACCTTGCCGGCGGCATCCGCCAGGCAGCGGCTTCGATCGACAGCGGCAAGGCCCTTGCCGCCCTCGACCGGCTGGTTCAGGTTTCCAACACATGACTGACATCCTGCGCAAGATCGAGGCCTACAAGCGCGACGAGATCGCAGCCGCGAAGGCGCGCGTTCCGCTTTCCGAGCTGAAGGCGCGCGCGGCGGACGTCGAAAGCCCGCGCGGCTTCCTCGCCGCTCTGCAGGCGAAGCGCGCTGCGGGGCGTTTCGCGCTGATCGCCGAGATCAAGAAGGCGAGCCCTTCGAAAGGCCTGATCCGGCCGGATTTCGATCCGCCGGCGCTGGCGCGGGCCTATGAACAGGGCGGCGCGGCCTGCCTTTCGGTGCTGACCGACGCGCCGTCTTTCCAGGGCGCGCCGGAGTTCCTGACTGCCGCGCGAGCGGCATGTTCCCTGCCCGCCCTGCGCAAGGATTTCATGTTCGAGACCTACCAGGTCTTCGAGGCGCGCGCCTGGGGCGCTGACGCCATCCTCCTGATCATGGCCAGCCTATCGGACCACGAGGCCGCTGAACTGGAGGCCTGCGCCTCCGATCTCGGCATGGATGTGCTGGTCGAGGTGCATGACGAGGCAGAGACCGAGCGCGCGCTGCGGCTCGCCTCGCCGATGATCGGCGTCAACAACCGCAACCTGCGCACCTTCGACGTTTCGCTCGAAACCTCGGAGCGCCTGGCGAAGATGGTCCCGGCAGACCGCCTTCTGGTCGGCGAGAGCGGAATCTTCACGCATGCCGACTGCCTGCGGCTGGCGCGCTGCGGCATTGGCACCTTCCTCGTCGGCGAAAGCCTGATGCGGCAGGCCGACGTGGCCGCCGCCACGCACGCCCTACTCGAAGGCGCGGCCGCCGCCGCCGCCGAATGATGGCTGGCCTCACCCACATTCGCCCTGACGGTCAGGCCGACATGGTCGATGTCGGCAGCAAGGCCGAGACGGAGCGCGTTGCGGTGGCGGAGGGGTCGGTCGTCATGCGCGCCGAGACGCTCGACATGATCCTCGCCGGCAATGCCAAGAAAGGCGACGTCATCGGCGTCGCCCGCATCGCCGGCATCATGGCCGCGAAGAAGACGCATGAACTCATTCCGCTCTGCCACCCGCTGCTTCTGACCAAGATTTCCGTCGTTATCGAGCCCGACGCCGCCCTGCCCGGTCTGCGTGTCACCGCGACCGCCCGCGTCACGGGCAAGACCGGCGTCGAGATGGAAGCGCTGACCGCGGCCTCGGTTGCCTGCCTCACGATCTACGACATGGCGAAGGCCGTCGACCGCGAGATGGAACTGACCGGTATCCGTCTGGTCGAAAAATCCGGCGGCAAATCGGGCGATTTCCGCCGCGCCGAGGGCTGACGCAATGGCTTTGGTGCCGGTCGACGAAGCGCTCGAACGGCTGCTCACCGGCGCGGAGCGCCTCTCCGGGGAACAGGTCGCCATCGCCGACGCCGCGTGGCGTGTGCTCGCCGAGGACATCTCCGCCCTGCGCACCCAGCCCCCCTTCGACGCATCTGCCATGGACGGCTACGCCGTGCGCGCCGCTGATACCGCCGTGACGCCAGTTGCGCTGCGGGTCGTCGGCGAGGCGCCGGCCGGTCGCGGCTTTGCCGGAACGGTAGGGACCGGCGAAACGGTCCGCATCTTCACCGGCGCGCCGGTGCCGCCAGGCGCGGACGCCGTGCTGATCCAGGAGAACACGCGGTCGCTGGGCGCCGGCATGGTCGAGGCGCTGGAGCCTGTCGCGATCAACCGCAACATCCGCCGCCAGGGCCTTGATTTCGCTGAGGGCGACCTTCTTCTGCCAGCCGGCCGGATCCTCGATCCGGCGGCTCTGTCGCTCGCGGCGGCGGCCAATCATGCGGCGCTCCCGGTGGTGCGCAGACCGCTGGTCGCCATCCTCGCCACCGGCGACGAACTTCTGCCGCCCGGCAGCGCGCCAGGTCCCGACCAGATCATCGCCTCGAACGCCTATGGTGTCGCCGCCATCGTCCGCCGAAGTGGCGGAGAAGTGCTTGATCTCGGCATCGCGCCCGACGATCGACAGGCGATCGACGCCGCGATACGTCGCGCGCTGGACGCCGGGGCCGACATCATCGTCACGCTCGGCGGCGCCTCCGTCGGCGACCATGACCTTGTGCGCGACGTGCTGACCGGCGCCGGCATGGAACTCGACTTCTGGAAGATCGCGATGCGTCCCGGCAAGCCGCTGATGTTCGGCCGCTTCGGCCGCGTGCGCGTGCTTGGCCTGCCCGGCAATCCGGTGGCGAGCCTTGTCTGCTCGACGCTCTTCCTCGCGCCGCTCATCGCGCGGCTTGCCGGTCGGCAGCATTCACTCGACGAGCGCGACGCGATTCTGGCCACGGCGATGGCCGAAAACGACCAGCGGCAGGACTATGTCCGCGCCCGCGCCGACTGGACCCAAGGCTCGCTCACGGCGACACCCTTCGCCACCCAGGACTCCTCGATGCTGCGCACGCTGGCGGACGCAAACGCGCTGATCATCCGCCCTCCGCATGCCCCGTCGGCCCCGGCCGGAGCACTCTGCCGGGTCATCATGCTGCGCTGAAACGGAAAAATCTTCAGTCAGCCTGAACGAACGGTAAACGGATTCATTAAAATTTAAGCAGTTGCGGAACACATATCGAACAGATAGTGTTTGTTCTGGTTTTGTTTATAGGGCGATTCCCGGAGGGCGAGATGCTGACGCGCAAGCAACATGAATTGCTCATGTTCATCCACGAGCGGATGAAGGAGGCTGGCATTCCCCCGTCGTTCGACGAGATGAAGGATGCGCTCGATCTTGCGTCGAAATCCGGCATTCACCGGCTGATCACCGCGCTGGAGGAACGCGGCTTCATCCGCCGGCTGCCCAACCGGGCGCGCGCGCTTGAAGTCATCCGGCTGCCGGAATCGATGTCGCCCGCGATGTCCGGCCCGCGAAAATTCTCGCCAAGCGTCATCCAGGGCAGCCTCGGCCAGAAACAGCCCGAGCCTGTCCGCGCTCCCGTCGCCAGCAACGATGCCGGCAGCGCCGTGTCGATCCCGGTCATGGGCCGGATCGCCGCCGGCGTGCCGATCGATGCGATCCAGAACCAGACGCACTCGATCATGGTTCCGCCGGAAATGCTCTCCGGCGGCGAGCACTATGCCCTTGAAGTCAAAGGCGATTCGATGATCGAGGCCGGCATTTTCGACGGCGACACGGTCATCATCCGCAACGCCAATACGGCGACGCCGGGCGACATCGTCGTGGCGCTGGTCGACGAGGAAGAGGCGACTCTGAAGCGCTTCCGGCGCAAGGGCGCCTCGATCGCGCTCGAGGCCGCCAATCCGGCCTATGAGACGCGAATCTTCGGCCCAGACCGGATCAAGGTGCAGGGCCGATTGGTCGGTCTGATCCGGAAATACTGATTGGCTGTTGCGGCGCGGTCTCGGACGGGACCGCAGTCGGGGCAGTGGCCGGTTCGCTGGGTCGGGCGGTTCGATCCGTGGCTTCGGTTACCGTCGCTCGTTCTGGCCGTTTGTACGGAGCCATGCCCCTCGCCGCGCGCGAGAAGCGGCGGTGGTCGTGCCAAGGGCGCAGCGTTTCGCCGATGGCGTGGCGGATTGCTACGCCCCCCTGCGCGTCGAGCCTGATCTCGGCGCTGCCGCTCAGCGCCAGATGGCGCGCGGTGATGACGCGCGAGCGGGTGTGCGGACACGGATTGGCCGCCGTCGCGTCGGCGATCACGATCAGCGCGGCGACGCCGCAGGCGCGCTGGGCGGCAGGCATGGTCTCGGCATGCGCAATGACCTTGTCGGCCAGACGGGCCAGGCACAGGCCATCCTTGCATGCGAAAGCTTCATCCCCCGGCTCGGAGGCGTCTGTCGGCTTCACCGTTTGCCCGGCCATCAGCGCCCTCGACCAGTCCTCGACGGTGAACGCGTTCGGTCGGCTGCGATTGACCGCGATCCGCCCATCGGCGGTTCGCAATCCCACCAACCGTCCGTCTTCGGAGACATAGCCGTCCGGCAGTTCGCGCATGCCCGCGGATACAACGCCCGCGACCAGCAACGGCAGCGCCAGCAGGCGCATTGCCGTGGTCGTCGCCACCGTCAGCGGGACCAGCGCGAGCGACAGCAGGATGACGGACAAGAGCGGGATGGCGCCGATGGCGTCGAGCGGCGTGCGTTCGGCGAGCCAGGCTGCGATCGAGAGCGCCCAGGTCAGCCCCTGCCCCATCACCGCGAAAGCGTAACCGTCGAGGCCGAACGGCATCAACGCCATACCGAACACGGCGAACGGCATGACAATGACGGAGAAGATCGGCATGGCAATGAGATTCGCGACAAGGCCGAGCGGCGAGACGCGCTGGAAATGCCATGCGCCGAAGATTCCGGTCGCCGCGCCCGCGACGATCGAGGTGGCTGCGAGCGCAGCAGCATAGATGACGAGCATGCGCAGGCCGCGCCGCGCGAGGCCGCGTGAATGGACACCAGCGGTGGATTTGCCCTCCCGCCGCACTGCCCACCAGCCGTATGCTGCGATCAGCGCCGCGGTGGCTGCGAAGGACATCTGAAAGCTCGGCCCAACCGCTTCATGCGGCGCGATGACGAGGATGGCCATTGCGGCTATGGCGAGGTTGCGCATGGTCAGGGCCGCGCGGTCGAACATCAAGGCGACCAGCATTACCGCGATCATCAGGAAACTGCGCTGCGCCGCGACCTCGGCGCCGGAGACGAGCAGATAGACCGACAGAGCCACCAGCGCGCCGGCGGCGGCGAATTTTCGCACCGAATGCCGGGAGGCGAAGCCCGGGAACAGAGCGAAGCCGAGCCTGAGCGACCCGATCACGACGCCAGCCACGAGTGCCATGTGCAGGCCGGAGATCGACAGGACATGCGCGAGGCCGGTGATGCGCAGCGCCTCGTTCGCCTCCTCAGGAATGCCAGCGCGGACGCCGGCAACGAGCGCGGCGGCGATTTCGCCCTCCGGCCCGCCGATATGGCCACGAATGCGCTCGGCCAGCGCAACGCGCATGGTCTCGATCCTGTCGGATACCTGCTCCAGCCGTGTCGGCCGATGTGCGACCGCCGAGAGTTCTGGGTTCGTGAGAAAAAAGCCGTTGGAGCCCAGCCGGTCGAAATAGCTTTCGAAGGCGAAGTCGTAGGAGTCCGGACGCAGCGGCCCCAGCGGCGGCATCAGCCGCGCCACGCCCTCGACCACGCTGCCGGGACGCACACCTCCCGGCTCCGCGCGGGCAGTCAAGCGCACCCGGTCAGGCTGATAGCGCAGTTTCGGTCTCGCCGTGTCGATGACGGAAAGCGTCAGCCTGATCCGGCCATTGTCGCGGTGTTCGATGACCTCGACGCGCCCGGTCAAGCGCGTGCTGATCTCTCCGCCCACAACTTTCGTCGCCGCCGACAGCGTTTCGACCTTTCCGGCGAGCATTCCGCAAAGAACCAGCAGGCCGGCAAGCGCCAGGTAGCGGACGACAGCATTGGATCGGCCAAGAAACGCGGCCAGTGCCGCCGCCGAAGCCGAGAGGCACAGCGTCAGCAACGCTGGTTCCGACGACAGGCCGAAGTAAACCACCGCGCCCGCGCAAAAAAGCACCGGCATCATCAGGAATGCCGCGCCACGGTCCAGCTCGAGCTCGGCGGCAGCGCGGAAGGCCTCTGCCGCAGCCACGCCGCCGACAACGACCCGCGATCCGGCAGACACGCGAGCTGGCGAAAGCGGAAAGCGCGCGGCCGGCCTGGCTGGCGTCGTCGGATCAGCCGATGCCGGCGGCGGAAAGCGGAATGCGCGCGCGGGCGGCGCGAGAAGCGCGCGCTCCTCCTGGCCCTGACCAGCGCCCTCGCCGTCCATGCGCCATCCCACCCGCTTGCGCCCCGGAGGCTTCATGCTACATGAACGGCATCGAAACGCCATCCGCGCGGCCCTTGCGCGCCGCCAAGCCGGAAACCAGCATGTCCACTCCAATCGTCACGCGCTTTGCGCCCTCGCCTACGGGCTATCTGCACATTGGCGGCGCGCGCACCGCGCTGTTCAACTGGCTCTATTCCCAGCATCACGGCGGCAAGATGCTCCTGCGCATCGAGGACACCGACCGCGAGCGCTCGACCGAGGCAGCGACCGCCGCAATTCTCGATGGGCTGACCTGGCTTGGCCTGACCTGGGACGGCGATCCGATCTCGCAGTTCGAGCGCGCGCCGCGCCACCGCGAGGTGGCCGAGCAACTGGTGGCGATGGGCAAGGCCTATTACTGCTACGCCTCCCCCGAGGAACTGACCGAGATGCGCGAGAAGGCGAAGGCCGAGGGCCGCCCGCCGCGCTACGACGGCCGCTGGCGCGACCGCGATCCATCGGAAGCGCCGACAGGCGTCAGGGGCGCGATCCGCATCAAGGCGCCGCAGGATGGCGAGACATTGGTGCAGGACCGCGTGCAGGGCGACGTCCGCTTCCCGAACAAGGATCTCGACGACTTCATCATCCTGCGCTCGGACGGCAACCCGACCTACATGCACGCTGTCGTCGTCGACGATCACGACATGGGCGTCACCCACATCATCCGCGGCGACGACCACCTTACCAACGCCGCGCGGCAGACGGTGATCTACCGGGCGATGGGCTGGGACGTGCCGGTGATGGCGCATATCCCGCTGATCCACGGGGCGGACGGCGCGAAGCTGTCGAAGCGTCACGGCGCCCTCGGCGTCGAAGCCTATCGCGCGATGGGCTACCTGCCCAAGGCGCTGCTCAACTATCTCGCCCGTCTCGGCTGGAGCCACGGCGACGACGAGGTCATGTCGATCGAGGATATGGTGCGCTGGTTCGAGATCGAGGACGTCAACAAGGGCGCCGCCCGCTTCGACTTCGCCAAGCTGGAAGCGCTGAACGGCGTCTGGATGCGCAACACGGACGATCGCGAACTGACCGACGCGCTGGTCGACACCTTGCCCTATCTCGACGGAGGACCGGCCCTGCTTGCCCGACTGACGGCGGAGAAGAAGGCGCAACTGCTGGCGGCGATGCCCGGCCTGAAGGAGCGCGCCAAGACGCTGGTCGAACTCGCCGACAGCGCCGGCTACCTCTTCGCGACGCGCCCGCTCGCGCTGGACATCAAGGCGGCGGCAATTCTCGACGCCGACGCCCGCGCGCTGCTTGGCAAGGCGGCGGCGGCGCTTTCGTCGGTCCAGCACTGGGACGCAGCGGCGACGGAAGCCGCGATCCGCGAGGTCGCTGAAGCCGCCGGCGCCAAGCTCGGCAAGGTCGCGCAGCCGCTGCGGGCGGCGCTGACCGGCCGCAGCACTTCGCCCGGCGTCTTCGACGTGCTGGCCGTGCTCGGCCGCGACGAATCGATCGCACGGATCAGGGATCAGGCCGGATAGGCAGAGGGAGATCGCGGGGATGTACACGCTCTATGGCCGGCCCGGCTCGGGGTCCGGCGCCTGTGAGGCGATACTCAAGCTCGCCAAGGCGCTGGTGAAGATCGTCGACGTCGAGAAACTGCCCGATGGCAGCCCGCCACCCGAACTGCTGGCCGTCAACCCGCTCGGCCAGGTGCCGACACTGGTGATGAGCGACGGCGGCGTGATGACCGAGTCGGCCGCGATCTGCATCTATCTCGCCGACCTGCATGTCGATGCCGGCCTTGCGCCCTTGCCGACCGACCATCTGCGCGCGTCCTACCTGCGCTGGATGATGTATCTGTCCGCCTCGATCTACATGAGCGAGTTGCGCTTCTTCTATCCGCACCGCTACACGACCGATCCGGATGGCGTGGACGCCGTCAAGGCGTCGGCCGCGGCGCGCAAGGATTTTGAGTGGTCGGTGTTCGCCGAAGCGCTGGACGACAAGCCTTTCATGCTCGGTGAAGACATCTCTGCGGTCGACATCTACGGGGCGATGCTGATCAGCTGGATCGAGGATCTCGACAGCTTCTTCGCCCGCCATCCAAACCTTGGCGCGCTCTACCGCCGGGTGGCTGCAACGCCGGGAATCGCAGCGGTCTGGTCACGTCACGGCATGCCTGCCTGAGCCAATGAAATTTCCGAGGCGGGTCGAAAAAACGCTGGACCGCTCGGGTTTTGCATTGCAGCATCAGGCGAACGGTTAACTTGGCACCCTGTCGTAAATGCGATAGCACGTGCCGGGCATGATCCACCGGCCGGACCTTCCGTTTCGCGCCGCACAATCATTGACGAAGACGCTTTGGGGCATCTGAAGGGAGTTGCTATGACGGACAAATCTGCAAAACTTGAGTTTGACGGCAAATCCCTCGACCTGAAGGTTCGCAGCGGTTCGGTCGGGCCGGACGTCATCGACATCGGCGCACTGTTTAGCAAGACCGGGGCATTCACCTACGATCCCGGCTTCACCTCGACGGCGTCCTGCGAGTCGGAAATCACGTTCATCGACGGCGACGAAGGCATTCTGCTGCATCGCGGTTATCCGATCGATCAGCTGGCCGAGCACGGCGACTTCCTGGAGGTCTGCTACCTGCTGCTCTACGGCGAACTGCCGACCAAGGCGCAGAAGGATGATTTCGACCGTCGCGTGACCCTGCACACGATGGTGCACGAACAGATGGCCTGGTTCTTCCGCGGCTTCCGCCGCGACGCGCACCCGATGGCGGTCATGTGCGGCGTCGTCGGCGCGCTCTCGGCGTTCTATCACGACTCGACCGACATCGCCGACCCGACGCAGCGGATGATCGCGTCGATCCGGCTGATCGCCAAGATGCCGACGATCGCGGCGATGGCCTACAAGTATCATATCGGCCAGCCGTTCGTGTACCCGAAGAACGACCTCAACTACGCGGCGAACTTCCTGCACATGTGCTTCGCCGTGCCCTGCGAGGAATACAAGGTCAATCCGGTGCTGTCGCGCGCCATGGAACGGATCTTCATCCTGCACGCCGATCATGAGCAGAACGCCTCGACCTCGACCGTTCGTCTCGCCGGCTCGTCGGGCGCCAACCCGTTCGCCTGCATTGCCGCCGGCATCGCGTGTCTCTGGGGCCCCGCGCATGGCGGCGCCAACGAGGCGGCGCTCAACATGCTGGCCGAGATCGGCACGGTCGACCGGATCCCGGAATTCATCGCCCGCGCCAAGGACAAGAACGATCCGTTCCGGCTGATGGGCTTCGGCCATCGCGTCTACAAGAACTACGATCCGCGCGCGAAGATCATGCAGAAGACGACGCATGAGGTGCTTGGCGAACTCGGGATCAAGGACGATCCGCTGCTCGACGTCGCGATGGAACTGGAGCGGATCGCGCTGACCGACAGCTACTTCATCGAGAAGAAGCTCTACCCGAACATCGACTTCTATTCCGGCATCACGCTGAAGGCGCTCGGCTTCCCCACCACCATGTTCACGGTTCTCTTCGCGGTTGCCCGGACCGTTGGCTGGATCGCGCAATGGAAGGAAATGATCGAGGACCCGATGCAGAAGATCGGCCGCCCGCGCCAGCTCTACACCGGCGCCGGCCCGCGCGACTACGTGGCGATCGCAAAGCGGTAAGGCAGTAGGCAGTAGGCAGTAGGCAGTAGGCAGTAGGAAGATTTATCCTTCTACTGCCGACTGCCTACTGCCATTTGACTGATCTTCGACAGCACGACCTCGGCCGCGATTTCGCCCGACGGCCGGTCCGTCGCCATCCGGCGCGCCACTTCGGCGAATCCGTCCTTCTGCCAGGCGCGCAGAGGCGTGTCGGCGAACAGCGCTTCCAGCATCCGGGCGAGATGCTCGGGCTGGACGTAGCGGTTGTAGAACTCGGGCGCTACCGGCCGGTCGGCGATCAGGTTCGGCAGCAGGCCCGACCAGGACGTTATCAGGTGCTCGAACTGGCGCGACAGGAAGTCCAGCTTGTAGCATGAGATGAGCGGCACGCCGGCAAGCGCCAGTTCGAGCGACACCGTGCCCGATGCGATCAACGCGGCGTCCGCCGAGGCGTAGGCGCGCCACTTTTCGCCTGTGTCGACGACAATCTCCGGCTTCTGCTCCCAGTCCTCGACCGCATCGACGACGCGCTCGTAGAGCCTTGGCAGGGTCGGCAGGACCAGCCGCAGCCGATTGCCCCGCGCCCGAAGCGCGTCGACCGTCTGGCCGAAGGGGCCGATCAGGCTGGCGAGTTCGGCGCCGCGGGAGCCTGGCAGGATCAGCAGCGTCTTGAGCCGGTCGGACGCGAGGTCGCGGGGCATGCTCTGCGCCGCTGCCGCTTGCTCCAGGGCGGTGTCGGTCGCGAGCCGATGGCCGACGAAGGTCCCGGGTGGGCCGCCCAGCCGCTTCAACTCGCCGGGTTCGAACGGCAGGATGCAGAGGACATGGTCGACATATGGCTTGATCGCCTGCGCCCTGCCCGGCCGCCATGCCCAGACGCTGGGGCAGATGTAGTGGACGATCGGGATCGTCGGAGCCAGCGAGCGGACCTTCCTGGCCACGCGAAGTGAGAATTCCGGACTGTCGATCGTGATCAGGCAATCCGGCTTGGCTGCGACAACGGCCTGCGCGGTCTGTCCGATGCGTCGAAAGAGGCGCGGCAGGTCGCGCACCACCGCGCCGATGCCCATCAGGGCGATGTCCGCGCTGTTGAACAGCGATTGCAGGCCCTCATCCTGCAGGTGCCGGCCGCCGACGCCGGTCAGATTGACGTCCCGGCCCGAGGCCGCGCGCAATGCCTTGACGATGTCGGCGCCAAGCACATCGCCGGACTCCTCGCCGGCAACCACAGCGATGTTGAGTGGCGCGGCGGTCACTGCTCGTAGTCCCTGTCGTCGAGGCCGATCACGAAAAGTCCGAGCTCGTCCGCCCGCGCGATCACAGCTGCCTGATCGAGGATAATGGAGCGTTCCGCCTCGACGCCGATCCCGGCGAGACCAGCCGCATGGGCCATCGTCACGGTCGAGGGTCCGATGGTCGGCAGATCGGCGCGCAGTTCCTGTCCGGGCTTGGCGCATTTGACCAGAACGCCGCGCCGGATGCCGGCGATCCGTCCATTCGACCTCAGGTCCCGCGTGCGCGTCAGCAGCCCGTCGGTGCCTTCGACGCCCTCAAGCGCGATCGCCCGGCCGCCGACCGCCACCGCGGCCTGTCCGATGTCGAGCGCGCCGATCGCCCGCGCCGCGACCGCCGCCGCGCGAAGATCCCCCCGGTCCGCGGTCGATGGCGTCGCCTGCGTCATGACGCCTCGCGCGGCGAGCAGGTCGGGCAGAATCTCATGTGCGCCCACAATCTTGAAACCCTCGCTTTCAAAGTAACGGATCAGCGCCTTCAGCAGGTTGTCGTCGCCGCGCGCCAGCGACTTGACGACCGGCGGCACGATGCGCAGCAGACCAAGGCTCGGACGCAGCGCCCGCCAGTCGGGCCGCCGCGCAATGCCGCCCGCCATGACGAGATGCGTCACGCCATGGGCGCGGAGCCGGGCGACGAAGTGGCCGATCTGTTCGAGCGGCATCGACCAGTGGTCATGGCGGGCCAGCGAGGATGCAGGATCCGCCTCGCCCTCGATCAGAACCACGAACGGGCGGTGCCCGGCGGCGTCCAGCGCTTCGGCAATGTCGATCGGCAGCCTTCCGCTGCCCGCGGCAATCGCCACGCGCTCGCCGCTGCCTGGAACGAACCGCCGAAATGGCTCATTCGTCGTCATTGTCGTCGTCTGCGACGGCCTGACCGTGGCGTGGGGTGAGATAGGCGCGCTTGCCCCGGTAGCTCATGAAATCGACGACATCGCGCACCGTGTCGAAGGCCGCGTATTTCGCGGCTGCCGCATCGAGGTTCTGCCGCATCGGCGCGGCCGAGTCGAAGATCATCTTGAATGCATTGCGTAGCGCGTGGATTTCCGGCCGCGACAGGCCGGAACGCTTCATGCCGATGATGTTGAGGCCGCGAAGGCCGGCGCGGTCGCCGACCGCCATCCCATAGGGAATGAGGTCGGCGAACACGCCGGTCATGCCGCCGATGAACGCGTGGTGGCCGACCCGCGTCATCTGGTGCACGGCCGACATTCCGCCGATATTGGCGAAGTCGCCGACCTCCACGTGACCGCCGAGCGTCGCCAGATTGGCCATGGTGACATTGTTGCCGATGACGCAGTCATGCGCGATGTGGACGTAGGCGAGAAGGTTGCAATTGTTGCCGACCGTCGTCTCGCCGCGGCTGGAATCGCTGCCGCAATGCATCGTCACGCCCTCGCGGATCGTGCAGTTCGCGCCGATCGTCAGCCTGGTCGGGCCACCCTTGTGCTTATTGTTCTGCGGCGGCTGGCCGAGCACCGCCTGAGGGAAGATCTTGCAGTTCGCACCGATGGTGGTGACCCCGGTCACGGAGACATGGCTTACCAGTTCGACGTTGTCGCCCAGCACGACATCCGGGCCGACCTGGCAGAACGGTCCGATCCGGACGCCGGCGCCCAGCGTTGCGCCCGCATCCACCAATGCCAGCGGGTGGATTTCCGGTCCTTGCGGCGCCACTGCTAGGCCCCTGCCTCGGTGATGGGCGTCATCATCGCCGAAATGACGGCCTCTGCGACCTTCACCCCATCCACGACGGCTTCACAGGCGAAGCGCCAGATGTTGCCGCGCTGTTTCTCCTTCACGACCCGCAGCTCCAGCCGGTCGCCGGGAACGACGGGCTTGCGGAACTTGGCGTTGTCAATGGTCAGGAAGTAGACGATCGACGGTTTGCTGCCGCCGATGCTGTGCAGGCAGATCGCGCCCGCCGTCTGGGCCATGGCCTCGACGATCAGGACGCCGGGCATGACCGGACGTTCGGGAAAATGACCCTGGAAATGCGGCTCGTTCATCGTCACGTTCTTGATCCCGGTCGCCGAACGGTCTCCGTCGATATCGACGACCTTGTCGATCAGCAGGAACGGATAGCGATGCGGCAGGAGCTGCAGCAGGCGGGTGATGTCCATCGATTCGAGTGCAGCGCCCGTATCAGCCATTGCCATCCTTCTTCCCGGTCTTGTTGCGGGCCATCCCGCGCAACAGCGAGACTTCACGCAGCCAGCCCTTGATCGGCTGGGCGGGCGCGCCTCCCCAGCGCTCGCCCGCGGGAACGTCATGCATCAGCCCGCTCCCCGCCGCAAGCTGCGCGCCGCTGCCGATCGAGACGTGGTCGCCGATGCCGACGCGGCCACCCAGCATTACGAAATCGCCGATCGTCACCGAGCCCGATATGCCGCAATGAGCGGCGATGGCGCAACTGCGTCCGATCCGGACGTTGTGGCCGATCTGCACGAGATTGTCGATCTTGGTGCCGTCGCCGATCACCGTATCGCCGAGCGCGCCCCTGTCGATCGTCGTGTTCGCGCCGATCTCGACATTGTCCTGGATGATGACGCGGCCGATCTGTGGCATCTTCTCCAGGCCGGACCTGCCTGGCACGAAGCCGAAACCGTCGGTGCCGATCCTGACGCCTGCGTGAATGATCACGCGGTCACCCACCAGCGCCGCCTGGATCGACACACCCGGGCCGACATAGGTGTTCCGTCCGATCTGGCACGAGCCGCCGATGACCGCGTTCGGCGCGATGACCGCGCCGGCCCCGATGGTTGCCTGGGGACCGATCACCGCGCCGGCCTCGACGCACGCGCCGGCCTCGATCTGCGCATTGGGCGCTATATGAGCAGCCGGTGATATGCCGTTCACCCCCAGCCAGGAGCCGGGAAAACTGGCATCGGGAAACAGCGTGCGGGCAACGAGCGCGAAGGATCGCTGCGGCTGCCTGGTCACGAGCACGGCAATGCCGGCCGGAACCGACGCGGCCAGGTCTTCGCTGCAAAGCACCGCGCCAGCCTTGAGAGTCGGAAGCAGAGCCGCGCCCCGACGGCCCTCGAGGAACACGAGATCGCCCGCGCCACCCTGGTCCGCGGACGCTATGCCGGTGATCGCCACGGATGCATGGGCAGGATCAGCCAGCGCCGCCCCGCACAACTCGGCAACGGCAGCCGCATCGATCCGGCGGACTGGCGAAAAGAACACCGGATCGGTCATGAAAGCCTTCTCTTCCGGGCGGCGTCGCCCGGAAGACAACTCCGGTTGAATCCTAGAACTTCGTCGAAATGCCGAAATTGATGTTCTGCACGACGTCGGTGCGTTCCTTGAGCACCGGCAAGGCGTAGTCGATCCGGATCGGACCGAAAGGCGAAGCCCAGATCACGCCGACACCTACCGAGGCGCGCCATTTCATGTCGAAAGAGGCGCCCGTGACCGCGCGCACGCCCGAATCAACGCCGAACAGCGTTGCGGCGTCGGCAAACACCGCACCCTTCACGCCAAGGCTCGGCGGCAGCGCCGGCATCGGGAACTGGGCCTCGGCCGAGGCGTGCAGGTAGGTCGTGCCGCCCAGGTGATAGTCATCGGCCCGGGTCGCCGTTCCGTTCGTATCGACCGGTCCCATGCCGTTGTAGGCAAAACCGCGGATGATGCGGTCGGACTGCTTGAATTGATCGAAGACGCGCAGATCGTTGCTGACCGCCTGGATGTGACCGCCGCCGGCCGTCAACAAGCCGACAATGTCCTGTTCCTCGGACAATGTGCGGTAGTAGCTGCCGCGCGCCGTGATCTTGGCCCAGCTCGCATCGCCGCCGAGACCGGCAAACTCACCGGTCACATTCGCGAAGATGCCGGAGTGCGGGTTCTTCATGTCGTCGATCGAATTGTACTGCAGCGCGGCGCTCACGGACGACTTCACCCATGGGCTCAGCGCAATCGCATCAATGATCGCTGGAGAGATGATGCACGGGCTTGGACCCGTCGTCGGAGCGCAGGTCTGATCGTAGTCGTATTCTTCGGACGTCAGATTGTAGGCCAGCGTCGTCGTCAGGTTTTCCGTGATTGGCAGGCCAAACCGGATCGTCGCGCCCGTCAACTGGGTGTCGTAGTTGTCATACACCTGCGTCTGGCGATAGACGTCGAAGCCGGCCGAGATCCGGCGGCCGAGGAAGTACGGCTCCGTGAACGACAGCGAGTAGTTGCGCGTGTCCTCGCCGCCACCCGCGGAGATGCGGATGAACTGGCCGCGACCGAGGAAGTTGCGCTCGCTGACGGATCCCTCGACCGAGAAGCCCGGGCTCGCGCCACCCGTTGCATAGCCGCCGCCGATCGAGAACTCGCCGGTCGACTTCTCGACCACGTCGACAACGAGCACGATCTGGTCCGGCTCGCTGCCGGGCGCAGTCGCGATGTTGACGGTCTCAAAGAAATCAAGCCGCTCCAGCCGACGCTTCGCGCGCTGGATGAGAACCTGATTGAAGGCGTCGCCCTCGCTCACGTCGAACTCGCGGCGGATGACATAGTCGCGCGTGCGCGCGTTGCCGCGGATCTCGATCCGCTCGACATACGTGCGCGGACCCTGGTCGATCGTGTAGACGACCGAGATCGTCCGCGTTTCGAAATTGCGGTCGCCGCGCGGGGTGACCTGGGCGAACGCATAGCCGGCGCCGGCAACACGCTCGGTCAGGTTGATGATGGTGTCCTCGACGTTCTTGGCGCTGTAGACGTCGCCGGTGCGCGTCTCGATCGCCGAGTTGAGGGATGCCGAATCGACGCCGTCGATCGTGCTTTCGATCGTGACGTCGCCGAATTCGTAGCGCTCGCCTTCCTCGACCGTGAAGGAGACGTTGTATTCGTTGTTGGTCTCGTCGAGTTCCGCCGATGACGAGATCACGCGGAAGTCCGCGTAGCCGCGGTCGTAGTAGAAGCGGCGCAGCGTCTCTTCGTCGGCGCGCAGCCGGTTCTCGTCATAGATGTCGTTGCGGAACAGGAACGACAGGATGTTCGAGCGCTTGGTCGAGATGACGTCCGACAGGCGGCGGTCGCCGAATGCATTGTTGCCGACGAAATTGACCGCGTTGATCTTGGTCCGCCCGCCCTCGGTGATGTTGAACACCACGTTCACCCGGTTTTCGCCGAGATCCATGATCTGGGTCTCGACCGTCGCGTCGTCGCGGCCGATGCGGCTGTAGGCGGTGCGAATGGCCTCGGCATCCGCCTCGAGCTGCGCCTGCGAGAACGTGCCGCGCGGCTTGAGCTGGACGACACGGGCGAGTTCCGCGTCCTTCTGCTTCTTGTTGCCCTGGAACAGGACCTGATTGACGACCGGATATTCCTCGACGACGACCACGAGCGTCCCACCCGACTGGGTCACGCGCACATCGGAGAAAAGACCCGTCGCGAACAGCCGCTTGACGGCCTCGTCGATGTCGCCGGCAGAGAAGGACTTGCCAGGCTGAATGCCCACATAGCTGCGAATCGTCTCGACATCGACGCGCTGGTTGCCCTGGACGGAAATGCTGCTGACGACGGCCGCCTGCGCGGCAACCACGGTCACCATCTGCACGGACAGCGAACCGGACAAAACCAATCCGGTCGAAAGGGCTGCCGCGGATGCCGCGCCCATCAGTCTTTTAGTTGCCTTCATCGGGCTTTCTTACCTTGTTCTCGAAGTCCCCACGGCGAGAAACCGGACGTGACGGTCATACCGCCTACCGTAATAGCCGGATTTTCCCTACACGCAAGGCTTCTGGTTAATTTGTGTTTACGAAGCGCCGAAGGCGTGGCTTTCGCGTCACGCCTATCCCCCCGCATGGTAAACAAGCACTGAATTTCCACGATTTTCAGCATGCGAACACGTCATTCCAGACCACGAAGGCCATGAACAGGAGCACCGCGAAAAGCCCGATTCGATAGACCGCGTCCATCGCCCTTTCAGACACCGGCCGGCGTATCACGGCCTCGATTCCATAGAAGACGAGATGCCCGCCATCGAGTGGCGGGATGGGCAGGAGATTGAGGAATCCGATGCCCACAGAGAGCAGCGCGACCAGTTGCACCAGCCACAGGAAGCCGAGTTGCGCCGCCTGGCCCGACATCTTGGCGATCTTCACCGGCCCGCCCAGCTGGCACTTGTCCTCGCGCCCGAAGGCGAAGCGCTTCAGGAACTGGCCTGTTCGGGCGATGATCGAGCCGGTTTCGGAGACGGCCTCGCCCACCGCTTCGAGCGGCCCGTAGTGGACGATCCGCCCCTGCCCGACATCCTGGTTGGTGACGACGCCAATCACGCCAACCTTGATCGTGTTGCCCAGCGCATCCTTCTGCTCGGTGAGTTTGGGGGTCGCCGTCAGCGACACTTCCTGGCCGTCGCGAAGCATGACGAACACGAGCGAATCGTCGGTGCGGCCCGAGACATAGCGCTGCACGTCCCCGAACGTCTCGACGCGGTTGCCGTCGACGGAGACGAACCGGTCGCCGGGGAGGAAGCCGGCCGCTTCCGCAGCACTTCCCGCGACGACCTCGGCGACGATCGGTTCGGTCACCGGCCGGCCGTAGGTGCCGAACAGAATCGAGAAGACTGCGATCGTCAGCAGGAAATTGAACACCGGCCCGGCGACAACGGTCGCAGCGCGCTTCCAGACGGGCTGGGTGTGGAACGCGACCTTGCGCTCCTCGGCCGTCAATGCCTCGATCTCGCCGGCGTCCGGCGTCGATGTCGCATTCATGTCGCCGGTGAACTTGACATAGCCTCCCAGCGGAATTGCCGAGAGTTTCCAGCGGGTTCCGTGGCGGTCGTCGAAGCCGAACAGCTCCGGACCGAAGCCGATCGAGAAGGCCTTGACCCCGATCCCGCACCAGCGACCGACCAGATAGTGTCCCATTTCGTGAACGAAGACGACGATCGTCAGCACGAACAGAAACGGGACGATCGTTCCGAGGATCAGCCCATCCGTTCCGACGATCGAATTGAGAATGTCACCCAAATGAGATGCCCTGACTTGTGCGGACGCTCAGCGCCGTGAAACCTTGCGATCTGAAACGGGGCAATTGCGTGGCAATGCTTGCCCGAAACTAACCGGGGAAGAGCCCGGCCGATGGCATCGCCGGTCCGGCGATCGCCCAGCCAGCGAGATACAGGGCGAGCGCCGCCGCGACAAGCCCGTCGACCCGATCCATCACGCCGCCGTGGCCCGGGATGAGATTGCCCGAATCCTTCGCGCCGTAGCGGCGCTTGAAGCCCGATTCGAACAGGTCGCCCGCCTGCGAGACGATCGACAGCGGCAGCGCCAGGACGCCCATCAGGATGGGCGACGGATGACCGGCCGCAACCGCGACCAGCAGCCCGGCGATGATGGCGGCAACGGCGCCACCAAACGCGCCGCTCCAGGTCTTGCCGGGCGAAATCGACGGCGCGAGTTTCGGTCCTTTGACAGCGCGACCGACGAAGTAGGCCAGGATGTCGGTCGCCCAGACGACGGCGAACAGGTAGAGAATCGCGGTCAGGCCGGAAGCCGCGTCGCCCCGCAGCATCGCCAGCGAGATGGCCGGCAGCACCGCATAGGCCATGCCGAGCGCAGCCAGTCTCCCCAAAGACCGGATGGCGCTGATCGCCAGAATGAACAGGATCGGCACGATCGCCAGAATGAGCATCAGCGTTCCGCCGACGCCCGCGACCAGCGATCCGAGAATGATCAGAACCAGCAGCCACGCGGCCCAAAACAGCGGCCCGTCCCGCTTGAGCAGGCCCGAAACGGTCGTCCATTCGTGGAAGATCAGGCCGCCGATCAGCGCCGCCAGGATCCGGAACGGCCAGCCGCCAAGCCATGTCAGTCCAAGGACAATCACCGCCAGGATGACGCCCGAGATGATCCGGAGTTGGAGATTGCTCACTGCGGCCTCTGAACCGACAACAGGCGGTTCATGACGCAACCCCTTGCGCCGGCACGCCGCCAAAACGCCGTTCCCGCCGCGCGAAGCTCGAAATCGCCTCTGCCAGATGGCTTTTGGCGAAATCCGGCCAGTAGCAGGACAGGAAAACGAACTCGGCATAGGCCGCCTGCCAGAGCAGGAAGTTCGAGAGCCGCTCCTCTCCGCCCGTGCGGATGATGAGGTCGGGATCGGGAATGTCGACCGTGTCGAGAAACGCGGCAAAACTCTCGGGCGTGATGTCTTCCGGCTTCAGGCGTCCGGCCGAAGCAGCCTCGGCGACCTTCCGCGCCGCACGCGCGATCTCGTCGCGCGAGCCGTAGTTGAAGGCGATGACGAGGTTCATGGACCGGTTGTCGACGGTCAACTGCTCGGCCTCCTCGAGAAGCTTGCGGATATCCGTCTGCAGGCTTTCCCGCTCGCCGATCACCCGCACCTTGACGCCGTTCTGGTGCAGTTCGGCGAGATCGCGCCGGATGAACAGCTTCAGCAGGCCCATGAGGTCAGTGACCTCGGATTTCGGCCGCGACCAGTTCTCCGACGAGAAAGCGTAGACTGTCATCCAGCCGATGCCGAGATCGCCGGCGTTGCGGACCGCCTGCCGCAAGGCCTCGACGCCGGCGCGATGTCCCGCGGCACGGGGAAGGCCACGGGACTTCGCCCAGCGGCCGTTGCCGTCCATGATGATGGCGATATGCTCAGGCTTCAAGCGGGCGTCCTCGGCATGTCCGGCATTCGCGCCGCGTCGGCGTTACACTTGCATGATCTCGGCTTCCTTCTCCACCAGAAGGCTGTCGATCATCGAAATCGTGTCGTCCGTCATCTTCTGCACGCGATCGGAGCCGACGCGCAGGTCGTCCTGGCTGATCGCATGGTCCTTCTCGGACTTCTTCAGCGTGTCGATGCCGTCCCGCCGGACATGGCGGGCGGCGACCCGCGCCGATTCGGCGTACTGATGCGCGATCTTGACCAGTTCCTTGCGGCGCTGCTCGTTGAGTTCCGGCAGCGGGATGCGCAGCGTCGTGCCATCCATGATCGGGTTGAAGCCCAGGTTCGATTCGCGGATGGCGCGGTCGACGGCGCCGACGACAGACTTGTCCCAGACGCTGACGGTGATCATGCGTGGCTCCGGAACGCTGACCGACGCGACCTGGTTGATCGGTGTTGGTGAACCGTAGGCCATGACCATGATCGGATCGAGCAGGTTCGAAGACGCGCGGCCGGTCCTCAATGAGGCAAGGTCGTTCTTGTAGGCACTGATCGCGCCGTCCATTCGGCGCTGCAGATCTCTGAAATCGGCTCCGTCAGCCATGGCTTTTCTCCCCGTAGTGTCCTGGTGTCAGGCGTCGGTGACGACCGTACAGCGCCCCTCGCCCCGGAGAATTGCTCCGAATCCACCTTTTTCATGAATCGAGTAGACGATTATCGGAATGTGGTTCTCGCGCGCAAGGGCAATGGCCGCCGTGTCCATGACCGCCAGCCCCTGGCTCAGCACTTCGCGGTGGGTGATCCGATCGTAGCGCGTGGCGTTTGGATCCTTCTTCGGGTCGGCGGAGTAGATCCCATCCACCTGCGTGCCTTTGAACAGCGCGTCGGCGCCGATCTCGGCGGCACGGAGCGCCGCGGCTGAATCGGTGGTGAAGAACGGATTGCCGGTGCCGCCAGCGAAGATCACCACCTTGCCGGCATTCATGTAGGCCGTCGCCTGGCGCTGCGAGAAGCTTTCGCACAGTTCCGGCATCGCGATAGCCGAGAGCACCACCGCGTCGACGCCGATCTTGACCAGCGAGGTGCGCAGCGCCAGCGAGTTGATGACGGTGGCGAGCATGCCCATATGGTCGCCGGTGACCCGGTCTCCGCCCTTGGACGCGACCGCGAGACCGCGAAAGATGTTGCCGCCGCCGATCACCACACCAACCTCGACGCCCATGGCGCGGGCCTCGGCGATGTCGGAAGCGATGCGGTCGGCCACGGAGACGTCGATGCCGAAATGCTGGTCGCCCATCAGGGCCTCGCCGGACGCCTTGAGCAGCACGCGGCGATAGGCTGGGTTGGACGGCATCGATCCCTCGTCTGCTACTCGATCGGAAGTGGTGGTGCGATACACGAAGGGCGCCGCGATGTCACGCGGCGCCCTGTCGCTTGTCTGTGAGGCGGAAGCCTAGCGGCCGACGGTCGCGGCGACTTCCGCCGCAAAATCAGTCTCTTCCTTCTCGATGCCTTCACCGAGCGCGAAGCGCACGAAGCCGGTTATCTTGGCCGGAGCGCCGATTTCCTTCTCGGCTTCCTTTAGCGCCTTCTCGACCGTCAGGTCGGGATTGAGCACAAAGGCCTGCTTCAGGAGCACGACTTCCTCGTAGAACTTGCGCAGGCGGCCTTCGACCATCTTCTCGATGATGTTTTCCGGCTTGCCCGACGCGCGCGCCTGGTCGGAGAAGATCGCCTTCTCGCGCTCGACCGCCGCGGGGTCGACCTCTTCCGGCGTCAGCGCCAGCGGGTTGATCGCGGCGACATGCATCGCGACCTGGCGCGCGAACGCCTTAGCCGCTTCCGCGTCGCCGGTTGTCTCGATCGCCACCAGCACGCCGATCTTGCCAAGATTGTCGGCGACCGCGTTGTGCACGTAGCTGGCCACAGCGCCGTGGGTGACGGCGAGCTTGGTCGAGCGGCGGAAGCTCATGTTCTCGCCGATCGTGCCGACCGCGTCCTTGATCGTCTCGGCGACCGACTTGTCCGAACCCGGATACTTGGCGACCGCGACCTTCTCGGTCTCGCCATAGGCGAGCGCGACCTTGGAGACGTTGCGAACGATGGTCTGGAACTGGTCGTTGCGGGCGACGAAGTCGGTCTCCGAGTTGACCTCGACGACCGCCGCCTCGCGGAAGCCGGCGTCGACGCCGATCAGGCCTTCGGCGGCGGTACGGCCAGCCTTCTTCTCAGCCTTGGACAGGCCCTTCTTGCGCAGCCAGTCGACGGCCGCCGCCATGTCGCCGCCGGTTTCGTTCAGCGCCGCCTTGCAGTCCATCATGCCCGCGCCGGTCATCTCGCGCAGTTCTTTGACCTGTGCCGCTGTAATGCTCATGATTGCCTCTTCATCTCAAAAAACGATGGCGCGCGATGCGAATCGTGCGCCTGGAAAGCTACGGGCGCGGCCGAAGCCGCGCCCGAATGGATGGCTTCGACTTCAGGCCGTCGGTGCGGCGTCGTCGATCGCGGTCTCGACCGGCGCCTCGACCGAAGCGCCGAGATCGACGCCCATCGAACCATGCTGGCGCGCGATGCCATCGAGTGCCGCGCGTGCGATCAGGTCGCAATAGAGCGAGATGGCGCGCTGCGCGTCGTCATTGCCCGGGATCGGATAGTCGATCTTGTCCGGGTTGCAGTTCGAGTCGATGATCGCGACGACCGGGATGCCGAGACGCTTGGCTTCCTCGATGGCGATCGCTTCCTTGTTGGTGTCGATGACGAACATCAGGTCCGGCGTCGAGCCCATGTCCTTGATGCCGCCGAGCGCCTTGGTCAGCTTCTCGCGCTCGCGGTCGAGGTTGAGGCGTTCCTTCTTGGTGAAGCCGTGTGCTTCGCCGGCCAGCAGTTCATCGAGCTTGCGCAGGCGCTGGATCGAGTTCGAGATCGTCTTCCAGTTGGTGAGCATGCCGCCCAGCCAGCGGGAATTGACGTAGTACTGCGCGGAGCGCTGCGCCGCGTCGGCGACGATGTCGGACGCCTGGCGCTTGGTGCCGACGAACAGAACGCGACCGCCGGCGGCGACCGTGTCGGACACGACCTTGAGCGCCTGGTGCAGCATCGGCACCGTCTGCGAAAGGTCCATGATGTGGATGTTGTTGCGCGCGCCGAAGATGAACGGCGACATTTTCGGGTTCCAGCGGTGGGTCTGGTGTCCGAAGTGAACGCCAGCATCCAATAGCTGGCGCATGCTGAAATCAGGCAGAGCCATGTCTTTTCCTTTTCCGGTTAGCCTCCACGGACAAACGACGCTTCGGCTCTCGCCTTGCGCCACCGGAGGTTTCAGCCGGATTTCTCCCGGGCAGACACCAAAGTCCGTGTGTGGAATGAGCGCGCATATAGAGGCGTTGCGACGGAAACGCAAGCGGCCCGCCAAAACGTCGCGATCAGGCGCCTGCGAGGAACCCGCCCAGCGCGGCGAGGTCGACATTACCGCCGCTGAGGATGATGCCGACACGCTTGCCGCCAATATCGCTCGCAGCAGCCATAGCGGCGGCCGCGCCGAGGCAGCCCGTCGGTTCGACCACGATCTTCATCCGCTCGGCGAAGAAACGCATCGATTCGACCAGTTGAACGTCCGACGCAGTGACAATATCGGCGACCTTGTCCTGGATGATCGGAAAATTATGGCGCCCGAGCGCGGTGGTCAGCGCGCCATCTGCAATCGATTTCGGCACGGGAATGGTGACAATCTCGCCCTTGCGCAGCGATTGCTGGCCGTCATTGCCTGCCTCGGGCTCGACGCCCACGACACGGCAGCCGGGCGACATCGCGTTCGCGGCAAGCGCCGAGCCCGCCAGCAGCCCGCCTCCCCCGAGCGGAACGAACAGCAGGTCGAGGTGTCCGACCTCTTCGAACAGTTCGAGAGCGGCCGTTCCCTGGCCTGCGACGATGTGCGGATGGTCGAAGGGCGGGATGATCGCCGCTCCTGTGTCCGACGCGATGCGTGCGGTGATCTCGACGCGGTCCTCCGCGTAGCGGTCGTAGAACACGACTTTCGCGCCATAGCCCTTTGTGCCCGCGACCTTCACCGACGGGGCGTCGGACGGCATCACGATTGTCGCCGTGATGCCCTGCAGCCGCGCCGCATAGGCCACCGCCTGCGCATGGTTGCCAGACGAGAAGGCCACGACGCCGCGCTTGCGGGCGTCAGCGTCGAGAGCCGCGATAGCATTGTAGGCGCCGCGAAACTTGAACGCGCCGCCGCGCTGGAGATTCTCCGCCTTGAAGAACAGCGAGGCACCGCTGCGTTCATCGGCCGTACGCGAGGTCAGCACAGGCGTACGATGAGCAATGCCGCTGATCCGCGCCTGCGCCGCGCGGACTTCGTCAAAGGTCGGGATCTGCGGCATGCGTGTCTGGCGGTCGTGCGACGTCACTCAGGCGCCTTGCATTTCGGATCGGCGTCCAGCACGTCCAGCCCGACCAGCTTTGCCTTGATCGAGAAATCGCCGTAGCTCATTTCGAGATCGCGGGTGAAGCCGTTGTCGTAGAGCTTGAACGAGATCGCGTAGTCCGGCAGTTCCTCGCCGTCTTCCTTGCTCAGATCGAAATAGGCGATCGACACCGGCCAGTAGGACTCGCGCTCGAGCGATTTCAGGGCCGGCAGTTCCGGATCGCCCTCGGTTGGCGCGGTCTTCTTGCCAATGATGACCGTGGTGGTCATCACCTTCTTGGCGTCATCCGAACCGTCGAAAATCGTCGTCTCATAGAAGTTCTCCCCGGACCGCGCCTTCTCGATGAGTTCGATCATGTGCTGGGTCGGAAACTGCGTCAGGGGCAGTTCGAGCGTCTCCGCAGTCGGCTTCTGCAGCTTGACGGCCAATTCCTGGCCATCGACCGATGCTGACCCCTTGGTTTCCTTGTCCAAACCGTCGTCAACGAAGAACTTGGTGACGAAATCGAACGACTTGCCTTCGCCGTCCTCGAAGGTGGTGATCTGGTAGTCGTTCATCCGCTGCGTTTCCTGCACGTTCATCTGCGAGACGAAACGGTAGCTGGTGGAATAGCCTTCGCAGGCAGAGCCGGTGAACTCGTAGACGATGCGGCCCGCGACGCCCGTCACTCCGGATTTTTCCGACGCTTCGCCGAGGTCGAGGTCGTAGACCGCCCGGTGCGCCAGAAGCGCGCCCGCCGCGGAAGCGAACTCGACCGGAAACACGGTGGCGATGAGGATGGCTGGCAGGACAAGGCGCAATGCGCGCATCAGCTGTTCTCCGATGGCCGTATCCCAGAGCGGGCCGGCTGGATTTGTTGACTCCACCCCACGCTCCACAATAGTCGTGGCGGAAGCGAGGCGAATGCCATTCGATGGTTATTGAATGATGCCACGAGTCTCCCGGCAGAGGAAAGCACATGGTTGATACGATCGAATCCCGATTGAGCGCGGAAGGCGTCACGCTTCCCGCGGCGGCCGCGCCCGCGGCGAACTATGTGCCATTCGTACAGACCGGCAATCTGCTGTTCACAGCCGGCCAGTTGCCGCTCGTCGGCGGCAAGCTTGTAGCGACCGGGCTGCTGGGCCGCGATCTCGATACGGTCGCCGGAAAGGAAGCCGCAAAGGCTTGCGCCATCAACATCCTGGCGCAGGTGAAGGCGGCGACCGGCGATCTCGAGAAGATCGCAAGGCTGGTGAAGATAACCGTGTTCGTCGCGTCGACGCCGGACTTCACCGAACAGCATCTCGTCGCCAACGGCGCGTCGGATTTCCTCGCGACCGTGCTCGGCGAACGCGGCAGGCATGCGCGGTCGGCGGTCGGCACCGCGTCGCTGCCGCTCAACGCGCCGGTCGAAATCGAAGCCATCGTCGAAATCGCCTGAGAACACCCGCATGACCGACCTGACCTGGCTGACCGCACGGCCGATAGCGCACCGCGGCTATCACGACCTGAACAAGACCCGCTGGGAGAATACGCTCTCGGCCTTCGACGCGGCGGCGCGGAAGGACTATTCGATCGAATGCGACGTCATGCTGTCTTCGGACGGCGTGCCGGTGATCTTCCACGACCACGATCTGCGGCGTGTCACGGGTCAGGGCGGTCTTGTCTGGCAGAAGACAGCCGCCGAGATGGGCGCGCTCAGCATCGGCGGCACCGCCGACCACGCGCCGACGCTGCGCCAAACGCTCGATGTCGTCGCGGGCCGCGTGCCGCTGGTGATCGAGCTCAAGGGCATACCCGGCCACGACGACGGATTGGTCGAGGCGGTCGCGAAGGAACTGCGGGCCTATCAGGGCAAAGCGGCGATCATGTCCTTCGATCACTGGCTGATCCGGCAGTTTCCGGTCCATGCCGCCGGCATTCCGGCCGGACTTACCGCCTCGGGCAACAAGCAGTACGAGATCGAGGCGCATTTCTCGATGCTCGCCAACGGCCTCGCGTTCACCTCCTATCACTACGGCCATCTCCCGAACCGCTTTGTCACTTTTGTGCGCGAAACGCTTGGCATGCCGGTGATCACGTGGACCGTCTGTGATGCCGACGCGATCAGAACCACGTTCGCCCAAGCCGACCAGATGACCTTCGAGGGTTTCGATCCCGACGCGGTCGCCTGAGTTTGGCAGCGAACGCCCCCTTGCCGGATCGATGTGCTGCGCACACATTGTCGGCATGGACTCGACTGCTGACCCCGCGAACAGGTTGAAGGGCGAGGTCACGCTGAAAGTCGTGACCGGCATGGCGTCGTTCGGCCGCGACGAGTGGTCAAGGCTTTCGGGAGCCTCGCGCGGCGACGCAGAGACACCGTATAATCCATTCATTTCCCATCAATTCTTGTCGATCGTCGAGGAGTCCGGTACCGTCTCGACGCGCACCGGCTGGCAACCGCAGCACCTGCGTCTCGAGGCCGGCGACGGCACTCTGCTGGGGGCGGCGCCCTGCTATCTGAAATCGCACAGCCAGGGCGAATATGTCTTCGACCATGGCTGGGCCGATGCGTTCGAACGCGCCGGCGGTCGCTATTATCCGAAGCTGCAGGTCGCCGTGCCCTTCACGCCCGCCACCGGCCCGCGTCTGCTGGTGGTTTCAGGCCCTTCCTCCGACACCATCCGCGCGGCTTTGGCCGCTGGCCTAAAGACGCTGACCGACCGACTGGGCGCGTCTTCGGCACATGTGACCTTTGGCGCGGCGGATGACATCGACGCCCTGGAGAGCGCCAACTTCCTGCGCCGAACCGATCAGCAGTTTCATTTTCACAATGACGGCTACGCGACCTACGACGACTTTCTCGCCACCCTTGCGTCCCGCAAGCGCAAGGCGCTGCGCAAGGAGCGCGCGGCCGCCCTTCAGAACGGAATCAGCATCGACCGCCTGACCGGCCGCGACCTGACCGAAAGCGTCTGGGACGACTTCTTCCGCTTCTATGTCGACACCGGCAGCCGCAAATGGGGCCGGCCTTATCTCAACCGGAAATTCTTCTCCCTGATCGGCGAGCGCATGGCAGATGACGTGCTGCTCGTGATGGCGAAGCGCGGCGGGAACTACGTCGCCGGCGCGATCAATTTCATTGGCGGCGACCGGCTTTTCGGCCGTAACTGGGGCTGCGTCGAGGACCATCCCTTCCTGCATTTCGAGGTCTGCTACCATCAGGCGATCGACTTCGCGATCGAGCGCGGGCTGAAGGTGGTCGAGGCGGGCGCGCAGGGTGAGCACAAGCTGGCGCGCGGCTACATGCCGGTGACGACGCAGTCAGCCCACTACATCGCCCACCCCGGTCTGCGCGCTGCCGTTGCCGACTATCTCGATCGCGAGCGGCGGGAAGTCGCCCAGATCGGCGCCTATCTTGAGGAGCACGGCCCGTTCCGGCGCGGCGCGTTGGAAGAACGGGAATAGCGACGGTCTACTTGCCAAGGCTGTCCCCCGGCCATAGCACAAGTCCATGTCGCTCGAATCCGTCCGCGCCTTCTTTGCCGCAAACGCACCCGACGTTGCCGTCATCGTCACCGAGGCCAGTTCGGCAACCGTTGCCTTGGCTGCCGAGGCGCATGGCGTCGAGCCGGCGCAGATCGCCAAGACGATTTGCCTCCGCGTCGGCGACACGACGATCCTCGTGGTGACAAGCGGGACCGAGCGGCTCAACAACCGGAAGTTCAAGGATCGGTTCGGCTCGAAGCCGCGCATGCTCGATGCCGAGCAGGTGGCCACGCTGACTAGCCATCCGGTGGGCGGCGTCTGCCCGTTCGGCCTCCCCGCCCCGCTGCCGATCTATTGCGACGTGTCGCTGCGCCGTTTCGGCGTGGTCGTCCCCGCCGCCGGCGCGACCAATGCCGCGGTGCATCTGCCGCCGGAACGCATCGCCGCGCTGACGGGCGCGGAATGGGTTGACCTCTGTGGCGAATAACGGACATGAATCCGCGCCGCCTTTACCAACCGGAGTTCCAGCATGGCCGACGCCTATGATCCGTCCAACGTTTTCGCCAGAATCCTGCGCGGCGAACTGCCGGCGCACAAGCTCTACGAGGACGCCGACACGTTTGCGCTGATGGACATCATGCCGCGCGGCGATGGCCACTGCCTGGTCATCCCCAAGGCGCCGTCGCGCAACCTGCTTGACGTCTCGGACGACAGCCTGGCGGCGGTGATGCGGACATCGCAGAAGCTGGCGCGCGCGGTGATGAAGGCTTTCAACGCCGACGGCGTCACGGTGCAGCAGTTCAACGAGAGCGCTGGTGGCCAGGTGGTGTTCCATCTCCATGTCCACGTCATTCCCCGTTTCGCAGGCGTGTCGCTGAAGCCCCACACCGGCAATATGGAAGACCAGGCGCTGCTGGCCGCCAACGCGGAGAAGATCCGCGCGGCGCTGGGCACTGAGTGATCCAGCCGGACGATTGCAAGTCTGGCCGTTAGCCAATTGGCAATCGCATCGATGTAGGACTTTCCGAGGAGAGTCAGCGCGATGCACCCGATCACCTCGCCCCCTGGATACGGAAACCGGCTTGTCCGCATCGCCGATCATGGCCGAGACTTTTCGATCGTCATGGCGGAAGCGGCATGGCGGCAGAGGCTTCTCTACGCAATCGCCCTGACGTCGCTGACGATCGCTATGGCCGTCGGTTCGGTCACCGGCAACATGCCCGACTTCGGCGTGCTGCGCACTTATTGCTTCTACATTCTCGTCGCGTTCTGGATTGGCGGCTGCGGCTTCGCGATCTTTCGCCTGATCTGGCTTGCGGCTGTCGAGCGCAATCCTTCGCCCACCAGAGCGTTCTGCGCGTCGTTCGGCGAGTTCTTCGGCGATGCCCGCCGCATGGCCGACGGCATCAACGCCATCGCCGCACTGATGATTTTCATTTCCGGCTTTGCAGTGCTCAAAGGTGCGATTGGCATCATAGCGCCGTTCTCTTGGGACGCCGCGCTTGCGGACGCTGACCGCTGGCTGCATTTCGGGCGCGCCCCGCATGAATGGTTGTGGCCGGTGCTCGAAAGCCCAAGTGCGGTCTTCGCCATCAACTTCGCGTACAATTTCTGGTTCGTGGCGCTCATCGCCACGATGTTCACAGCAGCGCTCGCACGGAATGACACGGCCTTGCAGCATCAGTTCTTCATCAGCTTCATGCTGGTGTGGCTGCTCGGCGGCTTCTTCATCGCGACAGGGTTTTCCTCGGCCGGACCGTGTTACTTCAGCCGCATCGGCCTTGGCGCGGAGTATCAGCCGCTGATGGATGCGCTGGAGTACGCCAACCAGGCTTATCCGATCTGGGCTCTGTCGACCCAGAACATGCTGTGGAGCGGCTTCACCGGAGCCTCATCGGGCAACATCGGCATCTCCGCCTTTCCCTCGATGCACGTCGCCTCGGCGGCGCTCTTCGCACTCTACGCCACCCGGCGCTCGGCCTATGCCGGGGTCATCATGTGGTGTTTCGCGGCAATCGTGATGCTTGGTTCCGTGGCGCTCGGCTGGCACTATGCGGTCGATGGCTATGCCGGCGCGCTGATCACGGTTGCGATCTGGAAGGCCGTGGGAAAGGCGCTCTCGGGAACATCCTGTGCGGATGCGGCAGACACGGCCGCCTGATTGCAGCATCCGAAGACAATCAGAAAAGCATCATGCCGGCGATCAGCAACGCCTCGGCGACCAGGATGCCAGCCAGCATGCTTTGACGCAGCGCCAGGTAGGCGCCGAAGCCGATCGCCACGGCTCCCAGGCGAAGCAGAAGCGGCGTCTCCGCGAGAGCACCGCCGGGGAAGACGATCAGGTTGCCGATGACCGCCGCAACCAGCGCCGTAGCGACCGTCCGCACCAGCACCATCGCATTCGATTCCTCGGAGATGCGGTCGCCGATGAACACGCCGAGAACGCGCCAGAAATCCGTCGCGAGCCAGCCTGCGACGAGGATGAACAGGTAGGGCCACCACCAGGCTTCGTTGCCGAAGAAGGTCATGCCCTGCCCCGCTGGCTGGCCAGGTGATATCCGAAAGCCGCAAGCCCGCCGACAAGACCGGCCGCCAGCAAGTCGAAGCCGGGCGTCCAAAGATGAAACAGCGGGCCGAGCACCAGGCCCACCAGCATGGCGACATGTCCCGCCCTCTCACGCGCCGAGCCCCACAGCGAAGTCAGGAAGTAGATCGGCGTCAACAGCAGCAGCGCAGCCGAGGCGATGGGCGGCAGGTCGCCTGCCAGCGCAAATGTCACACCGACAACGACCATGTTGACGAGAACGAGCGTGCCGCCGACACCCGCATACCAGGCCGTGCGCATTTCCCGGGGGACGCCGCGCAGATCCTGCATGGCGATGACCCATGAGGTTACGGCGACGAAATGCGACAGGACGTAGAGGACCCACGGACGCGTGGCGGTGCCGCGCATCTCAGGAACCAGCGCCACGACCATGGGCGTCAGCCGGATCGAAGACAGCGCCACCGCAAACGCTGCCGCCGGCAGCCCCGCGCCGGCGATGATCGCGCCGACAAGCACTACATTGGCCGGCAGCGCCCAGACGATCCCGGTCATGAAGACGGTGTGCCACAAGGTCAGCCCCGCCTCGCGTGCCAGTCCAGCAAATCCGACATGGGCGGCGACCAGCATCAGCATCGGCAGCGAGAACGCGGCCCGGACGCCGCGGAGATACCATGAGAAATGTGTCGGGGAGGGTTGGGGCTCGTTCATCAGATTCGATGCTTAGACCAATGAAATCGCGGATGAAACCACAGGGCCCCGCCATTCATTTGGTGCAGCGCCCCGCCAATGCGAAAGGCCGGCGCGTCGTGCCGCGCCGGCCTTCCATCCTGGCACAACCTTCAGTTCTTCCGCGGCAGCTGCGGCACCATCGAGCGCTTCGGCGGCTCGCTCGGCTTCTCGGGCTTTGCCTTGGCCACCGGAGCGGGCTTTGCCACTGCCTTGGCCTTTGGCTTCTTCGCCGCAGGCTTCTTCGCGGGCTCTTCCTTCTTCGGCTTGACCGGCACCTCGTCGGCGACGGCGTCGAGCTTCAGCTTGCTGTCGCCATTCTCGCCGACGACGGTGATACGCACCGTGCCGCCCTTCTTGAGCCTGCCGAACAGGACCTCGTCGGCCAGCGGCTTCTTGATGTGCTCCTGGATTACGCGGCCGAGCGGACGCGCGCCCATGCGTTCATCATAGCCCTTGTCGGCGAGCCATGCGATCGCTTCCGGCGCCAGATCGAAGGTGACCCCGCGGTCCGCCAGCTGCGCTTCCAGCTGCATGACGAACTTCTGCACCACCTGGTGGATCACCGGCACCGGCAGCGAGCCGAACGGGATGATTGCATCGAGACGGTTGCGGAATTCCGGCGTGAACAGCTTGTTGATCGCCTCGACATCGTCGCCCTCGCGCTTGGTCGAGCCGAAGCCGATCGCCGCCCGCTGTGCGTCCGAAGCACCCGCATTGGTCGTCATGATCAGGATGACATTGCGGAAGTCGATCTTCTTGCCGTTGTGGTCGGTCAGCTTGCCGTGGTCCATCACCTGCAACAGGATGTTGTAAAGGTCCGGATGCGCCTTCTCGACTTCGTCCAGCAACAGCACGCAGTGCGGATGCTGGTCGACGCCGTCGGTCAACAGGCCGCCCTGGTCGAAGCCGACATAGCCCGGAGGCGCGCCGATCAGGCGCGACACCGTGTGCCGCTCCATGTATTCCGACATGTCGAAGCGGATCAGTTCGACGCCGAGGGAGGCGGCGAGCTGCTTGGCCACTTCGGTCTTGCCGACGCCCGTGGGACCCGAGAACAGGTAGGAGCCGATCGGCTTCTCCGGCTCGCGCAATCCGGCCCGCGCCAGCTTGATCGACGAGGCAAGCGCCGTGATCGCGGTCTCCTGGCCGTAGACGACGCGCTTCAGCTCTTCCTCGAGATTGGCAAGCACCTTCTCGTCGTCGGCGGAAACCGTCTTCGGCGGGATCCGGGCCATGGTGGCGACCGTGACCTCGATCTCCTTCACCGTGATCGTCTTCTTGCGCTTGTTCTCCGGCACCAGCATCTGCGACGCACCGGTCTCGTCGATCACGTCGATCGCCTTGTCCGGCAGCTTGCGGTCGTTGATGTAGCGCGCCGACAGTTCCACCGCGGCCTTGATCGCGTCGTTGGTGAACTTCACCTTGTGGAAGTCCTCGTAGTAGGGCTTCAGGCCCTTCATGATCTCGATCGTGTCGTCGATCGACGGCTCGTTGACGTCGATCTTCTGGAAGCGGCGCACCAGCGCACGATCCTTCTCGAAGAACTGGCGGAACTCCTTGTAGGTGGTCGAGCCGATGCAGCGGATCGCGCCGGACGACAGCGCAGGCTTCAGCAGGTTCGACGCGTCCATCGCGCCGCCCGACGTGGCGCCCGCGCCGATCACCGTGTGGATCTCGTCGATGAACAGGATTGCGCCCGGATATTCCTCGAGCTCCTTGACGACCTGCTTCAGCCGCTCCTCGAAATCGCCGCGATAGCGCGTGCCGGCGAGCAGCGTGCCCATGTCGAGCGCGAAGATCGTGGCGTTGAGCAGCACGCCCGGCACGTCGCCCTCGACGATGCGCTTGGCGAGACCCTCGGCGATTGCTGTCTTGCCGACCCCCGGATCGCCGACATAGAGAGGGTTGTTCTTCGAGCGGCGGCAGAGAATCTGGATCGTGCGGTTGATTTCCGTGCCGCGGCCAATCAGCGGGTCGATCTTGCCGGTCTTGGCCTTGGCGTTGAGGTTGACGCAGTAGGCCGTCAGCGCGTCCTGCTGCTTCTTGTTCTTGCCGTTTTCCTCCGGCTGCTCGCCGCCGGGCTGGCCCGACTGGTCCTCCTCCGCGCCGCGCGGGCTGCGGGTCTCGGTTGCGCCCGGACGCTTCGCGATGCCGTGCGAGATGTAGTTGACCGCGTCGTAGCGGGTCATCTGCTGTTCCTGCAGGAAATAGGCGGCATGGCTCTCCCGCTCGGCGAAGATCGCGACGAGCACGTTGGCGCCCGACACTTCCTCGCGGCCGGATGACTGGACGTGGATGACGGCGCGCTGGATGACGCGCTGGAAGCCTGCGGTCGGCTTCGAGTCCTCGTCATAGCCTGTGATCAGGTTGTCGAGTTCCTTGTCGACATAGCCGACGACTGTCTTCTTCAACTCGTCGAGATCGACATTGCAGGCCTTCATCACGGCGGCAGCATCGCTGTCGTCGATCAGCGCCAGGAGCAGATGCTCCAGCGTGGCATATTCGTGGTGGCGTTCATTCGCGAACGTCAGCGCCTGATGAAGCGCCTTTTCTAGGCTTTGGGAGAAAGCCGGCATACAGTACCTCGCTCCTTCTCCGTCATTGCGCGGCGGGAGTTCCGCGCGGACGGACTTTCATTTCTTCTCCATCACGCATTGCAGCGGGTGCTGATGCTGACGGGCAAAATCCATGACTTGCGTCACTTTGGTCTCGGCCACTTCGAAAGTATAGACCCCACATTCACCGACTCCGTGATTGTGAACGTGGAGCATGATGCGGGTCGCGGCTTCGCGGTCCTTCTGGAAGAAGCGCTCGAGAATGTGGACGACGAACTCCATCGGCGTGTAGTCGTCGTTGAGGATCAGGACGCGATAGAGGCTGGGCTTCTTGGTCTTCGTCTTTGTGCGCGTGATGACCGCGGTGCCCTTGCCGGGGCCGCGTCCATCATTCTCGCCCTGCATCCGCCGGTCCTCGAACCGCATGGCCGCCCCGCCGATCGTCAATCTTCCAACACCTTCCATCGAATCCGGCGCCCACACGCGACATGTAGGTGCTTCGCGGTCGATTTTAAGGCCTTCTGCGGCCCTGACAATACGGGCCTTATGGTCAGGGTGGCAAATTGGCTCACATACGGGCGACGGACGGGCATTGCGCCCAGCCACGCGCAATCCACGGACGAGATGGTCGCTCGGGGACATTCGCCCGGGCAGGCTTGCCGACGGCGCGTGCCTGCCGAATCATGTTGAATTGCTGGACGACCGGCTCAGCCGACGACGACGGTCGCCTTGCCCGGTACCCGGTTGTAGAGGTCGATCACGTCCTGATTGATCATCCGCACACAGCCGGACGACATGTTCTGGCCGATCGACTGCCATTCCGGCGAACCATGGATGCGGTAGCCGGTGTCCTGGCCGTTCTGGAAGATGTACAGCGCGCGTGCGCCGAGCGGATTGTCCGGCCCGCCCGGACGGCCGCCGCGCCATTTCTCGAGCTCTGGCTGGCGCGCGATCATCTCCGACGGCGGCGTCCACACCGGCCATTCCTTCTTGTACTGGATGTTGGCGCGGCCATTCCATTCGAACCCGGCGCGGCCGATGCCGACGCCATAGCGCAGGGCATCGCCGCCTTCCTGGACCAGATAGAGGTGGCGTTCCTGCAGACGGACCACGATCGTTCCCGGCGCCTCGCCGGTCGGGTCCTGCACGATCTGGCGCTGAAATTCGCGCGGGACCTTGGCATAGGGAATGGCCGGCAGGAAATGCGGCCCTTCCTGAACCGAGGCATACATGACGTCCGGATCGGTGACGCCCTTGTCGACGCTGATCTTCGGGCGAATGGCGCCGGTGGAGCCATAGTCGAGGCCGAGATCCGGCATTTCAAGCGCGGTCGAACAGCCGCCGAGGGCCGCCCCACTCAACGCCAGCACAAAGCCCCGGCGGGTCAACTCAACTCGCGAACTCATTACGGACACCCACACAACACCCTGGCCGAGCATTAGCGCATCGTGGTTGACAAATGGATAATGATGCGGCGAGACGGCGGCGCCTCCTGCCCTGCCTTGGTGCATCCGATATCGAGTTGATCGGATCCCGCCGCGATGGTTGAGAAGCCCCTGACCATCGCATCCGATTCGACGAGGCTCGACACTCCATGGGCAAGGCACTCACCACGTTCGGGCTGGTCGCTATCCTGACAGGCCTGCTCGCGGCGGGCAGCTTCGCGCTTGCACGGAACGGCTACCCGTTCGGCTCGCTCGGTCTCGCCCGGCTCGAAGGCCTGGCCAGTTCCGCGACGTTCATCCCGCTTGCAGCGATCTACTTCCTCGCATCTGCGCTGCTCATGATCCTGCCGCTGAGGGCCGCGAGCTTCGTGCTGGTCAACGGCGCGGAGAAGCTGTTCTACGCCGTGACCGTCCTCTTCGCGACAATCGTCGGCCTGCTGTGCGTCCGCGCCGCGTTCGGCGACATGCGGGCGCTTTGGGCTCTGTGGGACTGGCAGTTCATCTTCGTGGCCGCGGTGGCCGCAACCCACCTGCTCCTCGACGAGATCCGGCGCAACGTCCTGCTGCGCAGTCTGTTCGTGATCCTGTTCGTGGCCGCTTCGTTGGCGTGCCTGTATTGGTCTTTCAAACTGTAGGCTGCGGCGCCATTCGACTCATGGGCATCGCATCACGAGTCTCGGCGGCCCGAGCTTGCTCCACCAAAGCCATTCGAAACGCTACCGCTCGCCGTCCATTTCAGCCAGCTTGCGCACCCGGCGGCGGAAGTCCTCGTCGGTCGAGAACTCGGCCTGCAGATAGGCCGTTACCAGGTCGGTCGCCAGCCAGGCGCCGACGATCTGGGCGCCGATGCACATGACGTTGACGTCGTCATGTTCGACCGACTGATGCGCCGAATGCACGTCGTGGCAGACGGCCGCGCGGATCCCCTTGACCTTGTTGGCGGCGATCGAGGCCCCGACGCCGGTGCCACAGACCATCAGGCCGCGCTCGGCCTTGCCCGTTAGGATCGACGACGTGACCGCCTTGGCGATATCGGGGAAGTCGACCGGGTTCGGATCGTAGGAGCCCGCGTCGTGCACCTCGTGCCCGAGCGAACGGATGTGGTCGATGATGGTGGCCTTGAGCGGGAAGCCGGCGTGGTCGGATCCGATGACGATGCGCATTCTGGTAAGACTCCGAATTTATTGGGCGATCATGCGCGGCAGCCAGAGCGTGAAATCCTTGGCGAATGTCAGGATCGCAAGCGTGGTGAGCAGCGGGATGTAGAAGGGTAGCAGGGCCCGGAGAAGTTGCCGGATCGAGACCTTGGCGATGTCGGCCACCAGGAAAAGCGACAGCCCCATGGGCGGCGTAAGCAATCCCAGCATCAGGTTGAAGATGGTGACGATGCCGAGCTGGACCGGGTCGACGCCCGCCATCACCAGCGGCGGCGCGATGATCGGAACCAGCAGCAGGGTTGCCGTGGTCGAATCGAGGAACATGCCGGCCACGAAGAAGATCAGGTTGGCGATGATCAGCAGGAGCAGCGGATCCTTCGACAGGCCAAGCAGCGCGGCGGCGAAGGTTTGCGGGACCTGCTCCACGGCGAGGATCCAGCCAAACAGCGCGGCCGCTGCGACAATGATCAGGATCGCCGAGGAACTGCGCGCTGTAAGCACGGCCGAGTTCCACAGGTGCTCGAGCGTCAATTCGCGATAGACCACAGCGCTGATGATGACGACATAGACGGCCGTCATCGCAGCCGCCTCCGTCGGGGTGAAAATTCCGAGCGTCATGCCGGAAATCATCAGGGCGGGTGCAACGATCGCGGGAACCGCAGGCAGAAATGCCCGAACCATTTCACCGACGGTCGCCCGCCGCTCGGCGCGCGGATGCTTGTGGATGGTGGCGACAACGAACACCGTGATCATCAGCAGTGCGGTGCAGACAAGCGCTGGCATGATGCCGGCGACAAGCAGCTGAACAATCGAGACGCTGGTGACGGATCCGTAGACGATCAGCGGAATGGACGGCGGGAAGATCGGGCCAAGCGTGGCCGACGCCCCCGTGACCGCCCCGGCGAAGGAGGGGTCGAAACCCCGTTTCTTCATCGCGTCGATCTCGATCCGGCCAAGCCCGCCGATGTCGGCGAGCGCGGCTCCGGACATACCCGAGAAGACGAGGCTGCCGAAGACGTTGACCTGCGCCAGACCGCCCGGAATGCGCCCGACGAGCGTGTAGGCGAAGCGGAAGATGCGATCGGTTATGCCGGACAGATTCATCAGGTTGCCGACAAAGATGAACAGAGGGACCGCAACCAGGGGGAACGAATCGAGCGCGTAGGTGACTCGCTGGGCGAGCAGTCCGAGCGGCAGCCCCTCGATCAGCACATAGGCGATCGACGGCAGAAGGATGGCGTAGACGACCGGAAAGCCGAGCAGGAACAGGCTGAGGAAAGCGATGACGACCGCGAAGCCCATGCCCGTTACACCGCGATATTCGTGTCGGCCTGCGGCGGCTTGCGCAGGTGGAGAAGGTGCACGATCGCCGCCCCGGCGAAGCCGAACAGCGTTGCGCCGAGGAAGATCCAGAACGGAATGCCGAGTGTCGGCGTGGCGTTGGTCAGGTTGCGGGAGATGTTGGTCGCGGTGACGTAGGCGATGAAGCCGGTCGCAGCTATCGCCAGGATCGAGATCGCGAGATTGACCACGGCGCGCAACCGCGCCGGCATTGCCGCCTTGAACTCGCCCATCACGATGTTCTCGCCATTCTGGACGACCAGCGGATAGGCGCAGAAGATCAGGCAGATCAGCAGGAAGCGGGTGAATTCCTCGGCTCCGATGAACGGCAGCACGAAGACCCCGCGCATCACCACCTGGGCGGCGGGCACGAGAACCAGTCCGGCCATGATGATCACGACGAATGCCGTGAGTATGCGTTCGGCGATGCGCATCCCGTCCTCCCTGTTGGCCCGGCGTCACAGCGCGCGCCGCGACCGTGTCCGTGCGGCGTCGGCCGGGGCGCAAGGTCCCGCCCCGGCTTGTGTCACTTGACCGCCTGAATCTGCTCGATCAGCGGCGTGAAGGCCGGAAAGTCCTGCGCGATCTGTGCGCCGACCTTCTCGCGGAAGGCCGCAATATCCAGCCCGTCTGCCTCGGTAATGACGGTCATGCCGCGGCCCTTCAATTCCTCGACCAGCTTCGCCTCGCCTTCCTGGGCCATCTGTAGCGACTTCTTCGCTTCGTCATCGAGCACCTTGGTGATCGCGGTGCGCTGGTCTTCCGGCAGTCCCTGCCAGACCTCCTCGTTGACGAAGACCGCGAGCACGGCGCGCATGTGGCCGGTCATCGAGATGTGCGACTGCACCTCGTTGAGGTTGTTCGACGCGATCATGGTCAGCGGGTTCTCCTGGCCAACGACCACGCCGGTCATCAGCGCGGTCGGCAGTTCGGCTACTTCGACCGGGGTCGGGATGGCGCCGAAGCCCTTGACCATGGACACCCACAGTTCCAGCGGCACGGCGCGGAACGGCTTGCCGGCAAGGTCCGCCGGCGTCTTGACCGGGAAGTTCGAGGAAATCTGCCGGTCACCGCGATAGATGCGGCCAATGATCCGAACGCCCTGCGCCACCAGCTTCTCGTTGATCGCCTGCAGCGCCGGAGAGGTCGCGGGATCGGTCGCCGCAAGCGCATGCGCGCCGTCGCGGTAAATGAACGGCGCGTTGAACACCGCGACTTCGGGCACCAGTCGGGCCAGCGAGGCGAAGTCATGGTGGCCCATCTGGATAGAGCCCATCTTGACGCCGTCGACCATCTCGGCGACGCCGCCGAGCTGGCTTGCCGGGTAGACCGTCACGGTGACCCCGTTGCTGGTCGCAGCCGCGATGCCCTTCGCCGCCTCCGCGGCATAGATCGTCTGGATATCGCCTTCTGCGCCGACATGCGCATAGCGCAATTCGGCGGACAACGCCGCACTTGTCATGGCGAGCGCGACGGCAGCTCCGGTCAGCGCATTGATGATGGCCTTGTGTAGCATGTCAAATCCTCCCTTGGATCGTTGTTGGATGCTTAGGTCTGCGGCCTCTTGGTGAAGGCCGAGATCAGGCTGCGGCGGCGGAACTCGTCGCCGATGGCGAAATGGTCGCGGAGCTTGCGGTCGGTCGCGTCGGCGTCCCGGTCGACGATCGACAGGAACACCTCGCGGTGCGCCTCGACGAGATAGTCGACGATGCCAGGCTCCGAGACCGTCACCTCGCGGCGCTGCACGTGGCTGCGGCGCAAAAGTTCGCCAATCGCTCCATAGAGCGTGGTGAGCGCATCGCTGTGCCCCGCCTCGACGATTGCCTGGTGAAAGGCGAAGTCGGCGTCGCCGCCTGCGACGGGGTCGTGCAGCGTGTCCATGAGGCGCGTCAGCTTCGAACCGATGCGCTTCAGGTCACTCTCCGTCGCACGAACGCAGGCAAGCCGGATCGCCTGGCACTCAATGGCGATGCGGGCCTGCATCACGTCGTCGAGAATGTCCGGCTGCTGGGCGAGGCTGAAGGTGAAAAAGTCGGCCAGGACGCTGATGTCGGCCTGCCGGACATAGGCGCCGCTGCCGTGGCGAATGTCGAGAAAGCCGAGCATCGCCAGCGACCGGAGCGCCTCTCGCAGGAGCGGACGCGAAACCCCGAGCTTCAGCGCCAGCTCGCGCTCGCTCAGCAGCCGCTCGCCGGGTCGGAGCGTCCCGTCGATCAACGCGTTCCGGAAAAAGGCGAACACCTTTTCCGCACCCGACAGGTCGTCGCTTTCGACGAGCATGGTCGTCATGAACTCGGCCCTCACCCCAACTGGTCTTACAGTGGTCTGACCACTAATGCCCGGTCAGGCAAATCCTGTCAACGGCGCGGACCGTTTCGAAGGGTGTAGATCGGCATGACGAAACGGTAGCGGCTTCGATCAGCGACGCGTGGAAAGAGAGGATGGTTTGGAGCCAGCGCGATGCTGGGCTGGAATCTTCGAGGTGCAGGTGTCTGGCTGTCGGCTCGGGCGGCAGGATGGAGCGGGTACCGGGAATCGAACCCGGGTATTCAGCTTGGAAGGCTGCTGCTCTACCATTGAGCTACACCCGCATTCCGCCTCGATTTTCCCGGGCTATCGGGCCGGTGTGCGAAGGCTTCCGGAGCGCAGTGGTGGAGGGAGTTGGATTTGAACCAACGTAGGCATAGCCAACGGATTTACAGTCCGTCCCCTTTAACCACTCGGGCATCCCTCCGTACTGCGCCGGAGCCTTGCAACGAGGCAATCGCGGCCTGACCCGGAGGCCGAACCGCGATGCGCCTTATGGCGGCAAGGTCCGGGACTGTCAACACGCGCGCGGGCGAAAACCGGGCCGCGAAACGAACTTCCCGCCTGCCATAGGCAAGGCGGCGGCGCGGGTCTATAAGCGCGCCATGACCGACGACAGCAAGCCCCGCACCGCCAAGGACACCCACTACGCCAACCTGCGCCGCGCCTATCGCGACGAGAAGGCAGGCGGCACGCCGCAGTTCCGCGCACGGCAGCCCATCGCGGCGGGAGATGGACCGCCCGATGGCCTGGTGCGCCTCTATGGCCTGCATACGGTCCGGGCGGCGATCGACAACCCGAAGCGCAAGATCCAGCGGATGCTGGTGACCCGCAACGCTGTGGAACGTCTGGAGATCGCGGACGTGTCGGCCCTGCCCTTCAAGGTCGAGATCGTCGATCCGCGCGACATCGACAAGATCACGGGAAGCGACGCCGTCCACCAGGGCGTGCTGATCGAGGCGAAGCCCCTGAAGCCGAAATCGCTGGCGGACCTGAAGGGTACGCCGCTTGTCGTCGTGCTCGATCAGGTGACCGATCCGCACAATGTCGGCGCCGTGATCCGCTCGGCGGTCGCCTTCGGCGCCGGCGCGCTTATCGTGACAGCCCGGCACAGTCCGCAGGAATCAGGCGTCCTGGCGAAGTCGGCCTCCGGCGCGCTTGAGCACCTCGACGTGATCGAGGTGAAGAACCTGGCCGATGCGCTGGGCGAACTGCACCAGACCGGCTTCCGGACGATCGGCCTCGATTCGGACGGCGCCGACGAGTTCGAAACCGCCTTGTCCGGCGAACGCATCGCCCTGGTGCTCGGCGCCGAGGGCAAGGGCCTGCGCCAGAAGACCCGCGAGACAGTGTCGGCGCTGGCGCGACTCGACATGCCCGGCCCGATCCGCTCGCTCAACGTCTCGAACGCGGCGGCCGTGTCGCTCTATGCGGCACGGAAGTTTCTGTCGAAGCGCTAGAACCCGCTAGTTGAACTCGAAGATCGACCGGAAAATCCCCGGCGCGATTGCCGAGATCGGGTTGACCTGGACCTGCGGCGACTTGGCGTTTCCGGCAACCTTGTAGGTGATGCCGATCAGCCCCCGGTCACGCCCGTTGCCGAGGATCTGGCCAAGCAGCGGGATCTCGCCGAACAGCCGGTTGAGACCGTAGGCTGGCATGAAGGTGCCGGTGATCGCCATGTTGCCCTTGGCGTCGTAGAGCGAGCCCTGGAACGTCGTGCCGATTTCGGGCCCGCGCAGCACACCGCTCTCGATCGACAGGTAGCCCTTGCCTTTTTCAACCAGGGCGAAACCGCGCTCGAACCGGACGCGCGACGTGTCGAGATCGCCGCGCACCGTATCGTTCAGGCTGCGCGTGTCGCCCGAGGGCGCAGTCGACACGATCGAACGCAGGCGCGGCTCGTCGACGAGCTGAAAGTCGCGCGCGTCGACCTTGCCCTTCAGCGGCGCGTCGTCCTTTGCCGCGAGGTCGAGTGAAATCCGGCCGCCCTGCATGTGGGGATAGATGTCCATGAAGCGCAGTACCGCGCCGGCATCGGCCGACTGCATCCTGACCGTGCGCTGGCCGTTCTCGCTGTTGTCTGCGACAGTCAGCCCGCCGCCGGCGCGTGTCGAGCCTGACGCGTTGAGATTGCCGATCCGCGCGCCTGTGCCGCTGTAGGTCACCTTGACATTGCTGAGCGCCTCTCCGCCGAAGCCGGACACATAGTCGACCGCGGCGTCGAGCGTGATCGGCGTGGCCTTGCCCGACCCCGACGCCGCCACCTTCTCCGGTTCGGACAGAACCTGCTTGATCAGCGCGCGCGCATCGAGCGAATTCCCGCGCACCGTGATCGCATAGCCGTTTCCGGCACGCTTGACGTCGACCGAGATGTCGTCGTTGCGGTTGAGCTTGACCTTGTCGAACCGCGCGCGAACCAGACCTGCCTTGCCGAGGGTGGCGGATCCTTGCAGTGAGAAGGATTGCCCCGAAAGCCTGAGATTGGTGATGCGGGTTTCGCCTTCGACCGGGTCGAAGTCGAAAGTGACCGTTGCTGGCACGCCCGCGCCCTTCGACCAGCCGGCCCAGGGCAGGCTGAGCTTCGCGTCGGCGAGATCCGCGGAAACCTTCTTCGCGGCCCCCTCGCCGGTGAGCTTCACCGTGACCGGCCCGGTGAGGATGGTCTCGAGACCCGGCGCAAGCGCCGCGCGCGCCTTCTCGTCCATGACGAGCGAGATGTCGCGCCGCTTGTCCTCTTCGCTGCCGCCCAGCGGTTCGGCGATGTCGAGCGTCGCGGGCATGCCGTTCAGCCTCGCCTTCGCCTTGATCAGCGCAAGCGTCGGCACGACGTCGATCGTCCCGTCCGCATCCGTGACCGTCTGGCCTTGAAACGGCTTGGAGATGGCGAGGTTGGTGTAGGCGAGCTTCACCTCCCAGCCGAGACGCGCCATGTCGACACGGGCCTGCAGGGGAATGCGCGCCTTCACATTGCCAGTCACGTCTCCGCTCAGTTCGTCCGGCGAGAGGTCGAGATGGCGCATCGCATCGATCGGGCGGTATGACGCAAACTCCGCGACCGCGTCGGCCGATCCCTTGATGTCGATGTCGAGCTCGCCGATCACAGGCGGCTTCTCGCCGCGGCGGATGATGAACGTCCCGTCGCTGGCCGCAACCGTACGCCCCGTCGGAAGGTAGACCGTCCCGGACGACAGCGCGACGTCGACGTCGGTCCCCTGGAACGAGATGGAACCGACGCCGTCGCGCACGGGCGGAATCTGTCCTGTGATGTCGAAACGCGCCCCTGCGACCCGGAATTCGCCGGAAATCTCCTGTTGCGTCAGCGCGATGCCGCTGCCGATGCGCCCGGGCGCAACCGACATCGAAAGCCGGGAATCGCGGATCGTGCCGCCGAAGAGGTTGGCGTTGGCCCAGTTGTAGGCGCCATTCGCGGCGATCCATGGCCACAATTGCTTCGCATGGCTGACCGGCATCTCGGCAATCGACAGCGCCAGGTCGAAACCCGGGGATTTGCCATCCGCAAAGGTCGCAATTGCGGTGCCGATAACCTCGCCCCGGCCGGTTCGAACCCCGATCTCGGTGGCCGTGAGTTGCCGGACCGCCGGGTCGTAACTGCCGGCAATGCGAGCGATCAGTTGCAGGTCGGGCTCCGTCGACCCGCCAGGCGCGAGCATCGAACCGTCGCTGACGATCTCGTAGCGGTAGTGCGGCGGTTGGCTGTCGTCCGGCGGCGCCGGTCCGACGGCTCCGTGGCCAATGAAACGCGATCGCCCGACGTTCAGTTCGGCCCGTTCGATCTCGATCTTCCGGCTCCGTGCGTCGAACGACACGGCCAATCTGCCGTCGCCGCTCATCGCCTGGTTGTTGGCGAAGGCAAGTTCCGCGCTCTTCAATTCCGCCTTGACCGAAAGGCGACCGGCCCCATCGGTGGTCTCGTTGCCGGAAACGGTGAGCGCCAGGGCTCCGCCGAACCTGGTGATTGCAAACGGGCGGTCAGCAGCGGACCCAGCGATCGGCCGCTCGAACAGGGTCGGGTCGACGGTCAGCGATGCATCCAGCGACGCAATCCGCCGGGACTGGACGTCGCGCGCGGCGGACCCTGTGAGCGTCACCCTGCGTCCGTCGACCAGCGCGACCGCGTCGAAAACGACCGCGCCGTCCGGCTCGCGCTCGATCCGGGCCGTCTCGACCATCAGGCTCTTCACCCGCAGTTCGGGTGGAAACAGGATCTCGACATTGGTCAGGTCGATACGCTTCGTGGCTCCTACCTCGAAACCGTCGAACGCGCGGTGCAGCGATTGAAAGACGGCCTGCATCACGAGCGCCGGGTCCGCCAGTCCGTCCGGTCCGGCCACATTCGCCAGCCATGATCCGCCCTCGCGCGACGGGAGGGCCGCCACGCTGATGCGGGCGTCCTCGATGCCGGCGCTGCCGAGCTGGACATTGCCAGACAGCAAGGGAACGAAGCGCACCCCGAACCGCAGCGTCCCGGCATCCAGGATATCGAGCCCGCTTTCGGCGCCGGTGACTTTCACATTGTCCACCTGGATGCCGAGAAAGCGGGATGCGTCGACCGACAATCGTGGATTGCCTATGGACGCGTCGATGTCGATGCCGGCGAGACGCGTGAGCGCGGCTTCAGCCTCCGCCCGCAGCCGCTCTCCCCCGACGCCGGGCACGCCGCATACGAAGAGCGCCGCCGGAACGGCGCAGACGGCGATCAGGATGAATGCAATGGTCCAGCCGATGAGCGGAACGACGCGAGCACGAAGATGCGGGTCGGGCGCGAACCTGTCCTGCCCCGATGCCGACGGCATATCGCCCAACCTGGCGATTTCGTCGCGCCGGAAGCGAATCTTCTCGTGTTTGTGTTCGCTGGGCTCCAACGGCCTATCCGGTCGCCTTCTTCGCGCTTCTCATCGACGAATCCTCCGTCCCACTATAAGCGCGGTCGCGAGCGGATAAAGACCAACAAGGGCGGTGTTATGGCTGAACTCGATACCGGAGACTTAGTGCCCGATTTTGATCTGCCGCGCGCCGGCGGAGGCAAGCTGGGGCTCGGCGACCTGAAAGGCAAGCCATTCGTTCTCTACTTCTTTCCGAAGGACGGCAGCGAAGGCTGCGTCAATGAAGCTGTCGACTTCTCGCGCCTCAAGCCGGAATTCGACGCGCTTGGCGTCGCGGTCGTCGGGGTCTCGCCCGACGGACAGAAAACCAAGGAGAAGTTCAGGACAAAGAACGCGCTGACAGTGCACCTGCTCTCGGACGAGGCCAGGGTTCTGATCGGACCCTGTGGCGTCTGGGTCGAGAAACAGATGTACGGGCGCTCATACATGGGCGTCGAGCGGTCCACGATCCTCGTCGGTCCCGACGGCAAAGTGGTCAAGGTTTGGCGAAAGGTCAGGATAGCCGGGCACGCGGAAGCGGTTCTGGACGCCGCCCGCTCTGCCTGGCCACCGTCCTGAACGGCAAATCTGCTGAAAAACACGGCATTGCGCCGGCACGGGAAAGCTTTGTTAACCCTAACAATGTGTAATCGCTCCTCAGAGAGTCTTTCTGCGGAATGGTGCCAGTCCCGTGAAACAGTCCCGTCAGTCGGCAATTTTCGGCAAGCGCAAGGAACCGCATACGGTCATCATCGCCCGTGGCGACCAGATCCACCACTTCACCGTCCGTCCCTGGCTCGCAGCCGTCGCCGGCTCGGCCATCGCGGCCATTGCCATCGGCTATGTGCTTGCAACCTCCTACCTCGTGCTGCGCGACGACCTGATCGGCGCGACGGTCGCGCGCCAGGCGCGGATGCAGCAGGCCTACGAAGACCGCATTTCGGCGTTGCGCTCCCAGGTCGACCGCATCACAAGCCGCCAGCTGCTCGACCAGCAGCTCATGGAAGACAAGGTTGGCGAACTCCTGTCCCGGCAGGCCGAACTTGCCGCGCGGCAGGCGAAGATCGGCCCGCTTCTCGGAGGTTCCGACGCGCTCAAGGCCCGCGATGACGCGGCCATTCCCGCGCCGATGCCGCGCCCGGACGTGCGCGCCGGGCTCGACGCGTCGACCACGCAGAGCATAGCGAGCCTGGTACCCGACCTTCGCGGCGAGCAGCCGGCGCCGTCGGTGGCCGACAACGCCGATCGCCTGTTCGTCACGATCAACAAGTCGCTCCGGTCGATCGAAGCCGACCAGATGCAGCGGCTCAAGGATCTGACCGAAAATGCCTACCAGACCGCCGAGGCGATAACGGAAGCGCTGAAGGGCGCCGGACTGTCGATTTCCAAGGACTACGGCAGCAATTCAGTCGGCGGTCCGCTGGTCGCTCTCGACAAGTCGATGCAGTTCGACGCCGTGGTGGAGGAACTCGACGAGGCCCTGACGGCGCTCGACACCCTCAAGGGCAAGGCGCGCAGGTTGCCGATCGCCAACCCCGCTCCAGGCAAGCAGGTTTCGAGCAGTTTCGGCGTCCGCAAGGACCCCCTGCTTGGCACCCCTGCCCTGCATGCCGGCATGGATTTCCGCGCCACGACTGGGTCCAACGTTCGTGCCTCGGGCGCCGGCACGGTCGCTTCGTCCGGCTGGAACGGCGGCTACGGACGCATGGTCGAGATTGACCACGGCAACGGCCTGGTCACACGGTACGCTCACATGAGCAAGATTCTCGTCGGCGAAGGCGACAAGGTCCAGGCCGGCGACGTCATCGGCAAGGTTGGCTCGACCGGCCGTTCGACCGGCCCGCACCTCCACTACGAGGTGCGCCGCAATGGCAAGCCGCTCAATCCGGTTACCTTCATCAAGGCCGGCAAGGCGATCGCCGACCTTCTGTAAAGCAGGCGCCGGTTCAGTCGATGTCCGCGACCAGTTCGCCAGCGCTGCCGTCGATCCGCTGCGCCAGCGACGCTTCCATGAACTCGTCGATCTTGCCGTCCAGAACATCTGACGGGCTCGTGCTTTCAACGCCGGTGCGCAGGTCCTTCACCAGCTGATAGGGCTGCAGCACGTAGGAACGGATCTGGTGGCCCCAGCCGATGTCCGATTTCGACGCCTCTGTGGCGTTGGCCGCCGCCTCGCGCTTTTTCAGCTCTTCCTCATACAGGCGTGAGCGCAGCATTTCCCAGGCCTTCGCCTTGTTCTTGTGCTGCGACCGCTCGGCCTGGCAGGCCACAGCTATGCCGGTGGCGATGTGGGTGATGCGCACGGCCGAGTCCGTGGTGTTGACGTGCTGGCCGCCGGAACCGGATGCGCGATAGGTGTCGATGCGCACGTCGGCTTCGCTGACCTGGATGTCGATCGAATCGTCGATCACCGGATAGACCCAGACGCTGGCGAATGACGTGTGCCGTCGAGCGTTCGAATCGTAGGGGCTGATGCGGACCAGGCGGTGTACGCCCGACTCGGTCTTTAGCCAGCCATAGGCGTTGTGTCCCTTGACGAGGATGGTGGCGGACTTGATGCCCGCCTCTTCGCCGTCATGGGCCTCGAGCATCTCGACCTTGAAACGCCGCCGTTCCGCCCAGCGGGTGTACATGCGCAGCAGCATGTTCGCCCAGTCCTGGCTTTCGGTGCCGCCGGCGCCGGCGTGAACTTCGAGGTAGGTGTCGTTTCCGTCGGCTTCGCCGGACAGCATCGTCTCGATCTGGCGTGCCTTGACTTCGCCCGACATCGACAGGATCGACGCCTCGGCCTCGGCGACGATTGCCGCGTCGCCCTCGTCCTCGCCCATCTGGATCAGTTCGATGTTGTCGTCGAGCTTTCGCGTCAGTTCCACAACGGCGCGGATGCCGTCATCGAGCGACTGGCGTTCCCGCATCAGCGCCTGGGCTTCCTGCGGCTTGTTCCACAGTTCGCCGTCCTCGGCGCGGACGTTCAGATATTCGAGCCTCTTGACTGCCTGATCCCAGTCAAAGATGCCTCCTCAGCAGGCTTATGGCCTGCCTGATCTCGTCGACGCGTTTTTCAGTCTCGGCGCGCATGCGCTGCTCACTTCCTGTGAAGGTGCGGAATCGGCGCGGACCATAGGGAGGCCGCGACGGGGTGTAAAGAGACCGAAGGCGCAGCCGGGCTAGTAAAGCCCGCCGCCGCCCGTCTGGATCGCGCGATTGGCGGACGGAGAGATTTCCTCGGCCGATCCAGAGGCGTATTCGGAACCGATCACCCAATATGTGTCTGCGGGGCCGGTGCCGGGCTTGAACGCCTCCATGATCGCCCCCCCATCGCCTTTGCCCGCGCGCATGCCGGTCTTGCGGTTGACCGCGATCAGCTTCATGCCTTCCGGCACGCGGAACTCCACCGGGCGCTTGTCCTTCAGGTATTCCGCCATGAATTCCTTGAAGATCGGCGCGGCGAGGCCGCCGCCGGTCGAGCCCTTGCCCATCGGAACCGGGTTGTCGTACCCCATGAAGACGCCAACGACGAGGTCGGGCGTGAAGCCGACGAACCAGGCGTCCTTTTCCTCGTTGGTCGTCCCGGTCTTGCCGGCGATCGGGTGACCAAGATCGGACAGGATCACCGCCGTGCCGCGCTTGATGACACCTTCCATCATCGAGGTGATCTGGTAAGCGGTCATCGGATCGAGCACCTGCTCGGAATTGTCGATCAGCTCCGGCTCCGGCTGGTCCTGCCAACTCGTCGCCACGCAGCCCTCGCAGCCGCGGTCGTCGTGCTTGTAGACCGACTTGCCGTAGCGGTCCTGGATGCGGTCGATCAGCGAGGGTTTGATCTCCTTGCCGCCATTGGCGATGATCGCGTAGGCCGAGACCATGCGCATCACGGTCGTCTCGCCAGCCCCAAGCGCCATCGGAAGATACGGCGCGAGGTTGTCGTAGATGCCGAAGCGCTCGGCATATTCGACGACGAGCTTCATGCCCATGTCGTTGGCGAGGCGCACCGTCATCAGGTTTCGCGAGCGCTCGATACCGGCGCGAAGCGTCGAGGGTCCGGCCGATTCGCCGCCATAGTTCTTGGGCGACCAGACCTGATTGCCCTGCGTGATGGTGATCGGAGCGTCCATGACGACAGAAGCGGGCGTATAGCCGTTGTCCAGAGCCGCCGCGTAGACGAACGGCTTGAACGACGAGCCCGGCTGCCGCATCGCCTGCGTCGCGCGGTTGAACTCGGACGACGAGAACGAGAACCCGCCGGCCATCGCCAGCACGCGGCCCGTGTGCGGATCCATCGCCACCAGCGCGCCTTCGACCTCGGGCCGCTGGCGCAATTGCCAACCGCCTTCCGCGGTCTTCTCGACGAACACAACGTCGCCCGGGACCAGCACTTCGGACTGCGACTTCGCCTTCACGCGCTGGCCATTCACCACATGGCGCATCGCCCAGCTCATGTCGGCTTCTGCTAGCGTGATTTCATCGCGGGTCTTGGACAGCTCGCCGGAAACCTCACGTCCCGGCTGCAAGCCGAGCCGGATGCCTCCCTCCGTCTCGCCGAGCACGACGGCCAGCTGCCATTCCGGGACGTCGGCCAGCGCCTTCACCTCGCCCAGCGGAACACCCCAGTCGCCGCCGGAAATGTCGATTTTCTTCTCAGGCCCGCGGAAGCCGCGCAGCGTGTCGAACTTGATCAGCCCATGCTGCAGCGACTTGCGGGCGAGAATCTGCATCTTCGGATCAATTGTCGAACGGACCGAAAGCCCGCCTTCGTAGAGCGCCGTCTCGCCATAGCGGGCGATGATCTCGCGGCGGACTTCCTCGGTGAAATACTCGCCCGCGAACAGATATGTGCCGTTGCGGCGCGGCTTGACATCGAGGCCGGTCGCCTTGGCCTTGGCGCCCTCTTCGGTTGAGACATAGCCATTGTCGACCATCTGGTCGATCACCCAGTTGCGCCGCTCGATGGCGCGGTCGGTGTGGCGGAACGGATGATAGTTGGAAGGCCCTTTCGGCAGCGCAGCCAGGTAGGCCGATTCCGCGACCGTCAGTTCGTTGACCGACTTGTCGTAGTAGGTCAGCGCCGCGCCGGCGATTCCGTAGGCGTTCAGGCCGAAGAAGATCTCGTTCAGGTAGAGCTCGAAGATGCGATCTTTCGAATAGGCCTGCTCGATACGGAACGACAGGATCATCTCGCGGATCTTGCGGTCATAGCTCTGCGTCGCGTCGAGCAGGAAGTTCTTGGCGACCTGCTGCGTGATCGTCGAAGCGCCGACCGGCCGGCGGCCCGAGCCCATGTTCTTGAAATTGGTGACGATCGCGCGGCCGAGACCGGTGATGTCGATGCCGGGGTGCTGGTAGAAATTCTTGTCTTCCGCCGACAAGAACGCCGCCTTGACCCGATCCGGAACCGCCTGGATCGGCAGGAACAGCCGGCGCTCGCGCGCAAACTCCGCCATCAGCGCCCCGTCCGACGCGTGGATGCGGGTCGTGACCTTCGGCTCGTAGTTGGCGAGCACCTGATAGTCCGGCAAATCCTTGGTGACGTTGCCTATGTACAATGCAACGCCAGCAGCGGCGAGCAGGGCAAGCGCGACGCCGATGCCAAAGAAATATCCGATCAGACGTATCATGCCCGCTCCCGTTTCGATCCGGTCGTCCGCGAAACCGGCGACGTCGTCCCGGCAAGCGTGGGGCGCCCCGAAGTCGCGCCGTTTGTCTTCATTGTGCGGGCCATGTGGGGAAATTGCGGCAGTGTCGAGCGCCGCCCGCATCGCGCCGGGATTATTCGCGACGGTGTGCCTTTGGCGCAACGCACGGGTTTCGCGACAGAAGCTGTCATCCGCCCACCTTCGCACGCTCCCCGGCAAAGCCGTCGACCGCGGCTCCGATGCTCTCGACCGCCTTTTTGCGCCACTCCGGGTCGTTCAACCGCTCCTCGTCGCCGGCATCCGACAGGTAGCCGAGCTCGACCAGGACCGACGGCACGTCCGGCGCACGCAGCACCCGGAACCCCGCTGACCGGTGCGGATTGTTGATCATTTCGATCTTGCTGGACAATTCTCCGACCAGGGAGCGAGCGAAGCGGATCGAGAATGTGTGCGTCTCGCGCCGGATCAGGTCGGTGAGGATATCGGCAACGTCGCGATTCTCTTCCCTGACGTCGACGCCAGCCATCTGGTCAGCCAAGTTTTCGCGTTCGGCAAGCGCATGCGCCGCTTCGTCCGATGCGCGGTCCGATACCGTATAGACCGTCGCCCCCTTGACGCCGCGCACGCGGATCGTGTCGGCATGGACCGAGATGAACAGGTCCGCGTCGGCCTGGCGCGCGATCCTTACACGGTCGTCCAGCCGCAGGAACTCGTCCTTTTCGCGCGTCATCACGATGGAGTAGCCGGGATTCTTTTCCAGACGCGCCTTCAGTTCCAGCCCGAAGGCGAGCGTGACATCCTTTTCAACCGTTCCCGTCGTGCCATTGGCGCCGCCATCGATGCCGCCATGGCCTGGGTCGATTGCGATGGTGAACTTCTTCGCCGCCGGTTCGCCCGCAGCGCCGAGACGGTCGCCCTTCGGCGCGGCCGTCGAGCCCGTCTTGTCCGCCTGGATCGACAGCGCAGCTTCGAACTGAACTTCGCTCGCCGCCACCATGTCGACAACGACGCGATAGCCAGGCGATGTTTCGTTCTTCAGGATGTCGAGCGTCTCGATGGAGAACGGCCCCTTGCCGCCCACGATCAGCCTCGATCGCCCCGCTTCGAGATGACCATACCGGACTTCGCTGACCAGTCCGCGCGGCTGTAGCGCCTGCGGATCGACCGCGAAGACCGTCTCAGGCAGATCGATCACGAGGCGATGCGGGGCGCGCAGCAGGAACCACCTGGTGAGCGGTTCACGATCGAAATGCAGCACGATCCGCATCCGGGTGGCGTCGCCGGCCATCATGAAGCCGGACGCGCGAAGCAGATCCGGGCTTCCCTGCGCCACTGCCCCGCCGAGAAGGCCAAGCAAGACGATCAGGGCAGCGCCGACGTCGCGAAGCAGCGTCATTGCTGCCCTGACGCCCGATACATGCGCTCCGATGCGAACCAAACTGGACAATCTCGTCTTCCCGACCGTCGGCTTACGCCAGTTTACAAGGGATCACGCGCGAGCACGTTCGTTAACGATTGGTAGCGGCATTTGGTTAATCAAGACTTGCAATCGCGAGGTGAAATGGCCACGGCGGGGCTCCTTTTGCCGGCGTCGAAAACAGGGTTGCCATCGTCTCTCCCAAACCATAAAAGCAACGTGGGGTCACTTCAATGCCCGGAACCGGGCGGTGCCGCAGCCTACATTTCCTCACGATGCAGGCATGCTACCGGCGCCACGCGACGTTCCGACGACGGCTGAAGCGATTTCGCTGAATTTCTTCAAAGTCTTTCCGGACATTCGGGAATCCTTTGCGTGAGGAAAACGACCGAAACTGTTGTTTCTGGTCGGCTCTGTATGAGCAAATGAGCTGGTCTGGCGAAGCCAGGCTTTGGTTGAACAGGTTCCGCCGGTCCATGCAATGATTGCAGGCGCCACGAAAAACTCCGGGAGTTCCCGCGCCATTTCGGCCGCGGGCAGCCGGTTTTCGGCGCCACGTGGCCTCGACGCGGACATCACATTATCCGGCACTGACCCGAATCGTTCCCCGCAGCGCATGACAATGCGCCTGCCGCGGCGATCGGCTGCCGTGGAGACAGATTGTAATGCCCAACAAGATGCTGATCGACGCCTCCCACCCGGAGGAAACGCGGGTCGTCGTCACCCGCGGTAACCGAATCGAAGAATTCGACTTCGAATCCAGAGACAAGAAACAACTACGCGGCAATATCTACCTCGCCCGCGTCACGCGGGTTGAGCCGTCCCTGCAGGCCGCCTTTATTGAATATGGCGGCAACCGTCACGGCTTCCTCGCCTTCAGCGAAATCCACCCCGACTATTACCAGATCCCTCTTGCCGATCGTCAGGCGCTGCTGAAGCAGGACGCCGAGGATGCCGACCTCGACGACGAGGAAGACGAGGACAAGGCCAAGTCGCGCCGGCGTCGCGGCGGAAAGAACCGCGGCCGCAACAGCGACCAGAGCCGGCGCGATCCCGAGCAGTCCGCCAAGCCGTCCGACAGCGAGGCTTCGTCGGATGAGGAGGCCAGCACCTCCGACATGCAGGACGACGAGACGTCCGTTGATGCGGAAACGCATGCGGATACGGATGCCACCGATCCGGCGCCGGTTGACGGCGATTCGGATGACGGCCCCAAGACGATGCTGGCCGAAATCGAGGCGGACAGCGTGTCGGGAAGCGCCGACGAAGCCGCCCGCCCCAGCGAGGAAGATAGCGGCGCCAACGAGATCGAGGAAGTCGCGAACGCCGGCAGCGGCGAGGACGAGGTCGAATCGGTCGGCGCCGAGGACGCCCTGGAAGAATTGCCGAGCCGCGCTCCGCGCCGGCAGAACCGCCGCCAGTACAAGATCCAGGAAGTCATCAAGCGCCGGCAGATCCTGCTTGTGCAGGTCGTCAAGGAAGAGCGCGGGAACAAGGGCGCGGCCCTGACCACCTATCTGTCGCTCGCCGGCCGCTACTCCGTGCTGATGCCGAACACGGCCCGTGGCGGCGGCATTTCGCGGAAAATCACCTCGGCGCTCGACCGCAAGCGGCTCAAGGACCTGGTCGAGGACCTCGAAGTGCCGCAGGGCATGGGCGTCATTCTGCGCACCGCCGGCGCCAACCGCACCAAGCCAGAGATCAAGCGCGACTACGAATACCTGATGCGGATGTGGGAAACCGTCCGGACGCTGACCCTTCAGTCGACAGCCCCTGCCCTCGTCTACGAGGAAGGTTCGCTGATCAAGCGTTCGGTGCGCGACCTGTACAACAAAGACATTGAGGAGATCCTGGTCGCCGGCGAAGACGGCTACCGCGAGGCCAAAGATTTCATGCGGATGCTGATGCCGAGCCACGCCAAGGTGGTTCAGCCATATCGCGACGTCGTGCCGATCTTCGCCCGCAACGGCATCGAGGCGCAGCTCGACCGCATGCTGCAGCCGCAGGTCACGCTGAAATCCGGCGGCTACATCATCATCAACCAGACCGAAGCGCTGGTCGCCATCGACGTCAATTCGGGCCGTTCCACCAAGGAGCACTCGATCGAGGAAACGGCGCTCCACACCAACCTTGAAGCCGCCGAGGAAGTCGCCCGCCAGCTCCGCCTGCGCGACCTTGCCGGCCTGATCGTCATCGACTTCATCGACATGGAGGAGAACCGCAACAATCGCGCGGTTGAAAAGCGCCTCAAGGATCACCTGAAGAACGACCGCGCCCGCATCCAGGTCGGCCGCATCTCGCATTTCGGGCTGATGGAAATGTCGCGCCAGCGGATCCGCGCCAGCGTGCTCGATTCGACGATGAAGCCCTGCCCGCACTGCGGCGGCACCGGCCATGTCCGTTCCGACTCGTCGGTTGCGCTCCATGTCGTGCGCGCCATCGAGGAGTTCCTGATCAAGGACGCGCGCAGCCACATCACCGTGCGCACACCGGCCGCGACGGCGCTCTATGTGCTCAACCACAAGCGCCGCAACCTGTCGGAACTCGAGGAGCGTTTCGGCCTGACGATCTCGATGGAGGCCGACGAGACGCTTGGCACCCAGCTCTACGCCATCACCCGCGGCGGGGCAGTCGAACGCCCCGTGATCACCACGATCACCGACCAGCCGGTGCCGGCGCCTGCCGATCCCGAGGACGATTTCGTTGAGGAGGTTGAAGCCGACGAGGAAGAGGTTCGCGAAGTTCGCGATGAGCCCCGCGAGCGCGCGGCGCGGCCCGCGCTGGCCGAACGCCGCGATGCCGATGGCGAGGACGGCAACCGTGGCCGCAAGCGCCGCCGTCGGCGCCGGCGCCGTGGTGGCCGCGACCGCGAAGGCAGCGAGAATGCACCGCACACGAAGACTGGCGAGCAGGCCGGTGGCGACCAGTCCGCGCATGAAGAAGGCGACGAGGACGAAACCGACGACGAGGCTCCGATCGCCGCAGGTGCGGTCGAAGCCGTTGACGCCGAGGATTCCGAGCCAAAGAAGCGCCGCCGCGGCAAGCGTGGCGGGCGTCGAAACCGCAAGGATGGCGATGAGTCGGGAGCCGAAGGCGATATTCAGTCAACCGCTTCCGCCAACGATGAAAGCATAGCGGCCACTGTCGCAGCGGCCAACGAGGATGGTTTCGCCGAGGCCGCGGCCGATGCGGTCGCCGAAATCGTTGCTGACGAACCGGTCGCCATCGATGCGCCCGTCAAGAAGCCGCGCCGGGCACCGCGCAAGGCCAAGGCCGCGGAGGCTGAACCTGCCGCGGAAGCGGCCTCTGAGCCGATCGTTGTCGCGGAACACGTCGCACCGGTGCCCGCGAACGCCGAACCGGCAGCCACCGCGGAGAAGGCGGACGACCAGCCAGCACGTCCGTCGCGCCGACGCGCGGGTGCCGCGGATATCGATGCGCCGGTGGTGCCGAAGGTTGTTTCGACAGTCGCAACGCCTGAGCCGGCCACCGAGGATAAGCCCAAGAAGGGCGGCTGGTGGCAGAGGAAGAGCTTCTTCTGAGCAATGGCTGATTTGTGAGAAACCCGCCTGGTCAAACGACCAGGCGGGTTTGCTTTGAACCGGTTTCAAGCCTTGGCACGCAGCACGATCGGGTCGGTCTCGAACATCCGCAATGACAGCACCATCGCGGCCGGCCATGCCTTCTACCGCAGGAAATGCGGCGATTGCAGATGCGCCTCGTATGCCGGCTGGTCGGCGTATTCCTCCAGCAGTCGAATCTGGGTCGGCTCGTCCCGCATCGCGACGGCATGCAGCATCAGTACGCCGGGTTCACTCCGAACCGACGCTTGGATCTCTTCGGCCGGCAACGATTTCAAAGCGTCGAGTTGCGCCGGGTCGATCTCCAGTTCGGCAATTCGGACAATGGGTTGCGGATTGATCCGTCCCCGTCGTCACTTTAGGCTGAAGCGGAGCTTCTCGACGCGAAAATCGACCAGTTCATCGCCCTGGCGAGCTTTTCCAGCGCGATCGAGCCGAGTTTCGAGTTGCCGTTGGCATTGAGCCCCGGCGACCATACGGCGACAGACGCGACGCCCGGCACGACGCACAGGATACCGCCGCCGACACCGCTCTTGCCCGGCACGCCGACGCGGAAGGCAAAGTCGCCCGAGCCGTCATAGTGGCCGCAGGTCAGCATCAGCGCGCTGATGCGGCGCGCGCGCTCGGTCGAGATGACGGAGTGGCCGGTCGCCGGATGGCGTCCGTCATGCGCGAGGAAACGTCCGGCCAGCGCCAGTTGCCGGCACGACATCGCGATGGCGCAATGATGGTAGTAGACGCCGAGCGCCATCTCGGGCGCATGCGTGATGTTGCCGAACGCGCGCATGTAATTGGCCAGCGCGACATTGCGGAAGCCCGTTGCCCGCTCCGACGCCGCGACCTCACGGTCGATGAACACCGTGTCGTCGTCGGCCAGAAACTGCATGAAGCGAAGGATTTCGCCGATCGCCTCGCGCGGCTCGTGCCCGGCGAGCACGACATCGGTTACCACAACCGCGCCGGCATTGATGAAAGGATTGCGCGGAATGCCATGTTCGTGTTCGAGCTGGATGATCGAGTTGAACGGATTGCCCGACGGTTCGCGCCCGACCCGCTTCCACAGCGTGTCGCCGATCTTGCCGAGCGCCAGTGTCAGGGTGAATACCTTCGACACGCTCTGGATCGAAAACGGAGTCTCGGCATCGCCGCGCGTGATCACCCGCCCGTCGTTGAGCGCGACCGCGATGCCGAACTGCGCAACATCGACCTTGGCCAGCTGCGGAATATAGGTCGCGACGTCGCCGCGATCGGTCCGAGCCGCCATCTCGGCGGCAATGTCCGTCAGAACGGATTCGATATCGGCTGCCATCGCGCTCACTTCAGCCAAGTTTCGAGCCGGTCCATCGCCGTCTGCATCTCCGGCACGCTGCCGGCATAGGAAAACCGCATGAACCTGCTGCCATTCGCGACGTCGAAATCATGCCCCGGCGTCGCGGCGACATGCGCCTCGCGAATCATCCGCCGCGCGAACGCCATGCTGTCATTGGTCAGGCCCGAGACATCGCAATAGGCGTAGAATGCCCCGTCCATCGGCGCGGCGATGCGAAATCCGAGTTCGGGCAACCGCCGCAGCAGCATCTCGCGGCTGGCGCGATAGGTGTCCTTGATCGCCTCCAGTTCTCCTGTCGCCTCGAAGGCGCGGACTGCGGCGATCTGCGACAGTTCTGGCGCGGATATATAGAGGCTCTGCTGGATGCGTTCGACCGGGCGGATCAGGTCCTCCGGCAATACCATCCAGCCGATCCGCCAGCCGGTCATGCAGTAATATTTCGAGAAGGAGTTGATGACGACGACATCGTCGCAGGTCGACAGCGCGGTGATGTCGGGCGTGGCATAGGACAGGCGGTGATAGATCTCGTCCGAGATCGTGGAGATGCCAAGCTCCCGCGCCTTCCCGATCAGCCTGGCCAGTTCGTTGCCAGGAATCACGGCCCCGGTCGGGTTTGCCGGACTGGCGAAAAGCACGCCCTTCAATGGCCGCTCCGCATGCGCTGCGGCCAGCAGTTCGGCTGTCAGGTATCCGGCATCATCCAGCTGGATCTCGACGACCTCAAGGCCGAGCGCTGCCAAGATGTTGCGGTAGGCCGGATAGCCCGGCGACGTGATCGCCACCCGGTCGCCAGCGTCGAACATCGCGAGGAAAGCCAGGTTGAACGCCGCCGAAGAGCCGGTGGTGACGACGATGCGGCTGGCCGGAACCGCCACGCCGTAGTGATCGGAATAGTGGCGCGTAACCGCCTCGCGCAACGCCGGAATGCCGAGCGAGTCGGTATAGCCGATCTGGCCCCGCTTCAGCGCCTGGGCGGCCGCCTCGCGCACCACCGTCGGCGCCGGACCGGACGGCTGGCCGACCGCCATCGAGATGACGTCGTGGCCCTCGCCGCGCAGCCGGTTCGCCTCCGCCAGCACGTCCATCGCGTGGAATGGCTCGATGTTGCTGCGTCGTGAGATCCGGATGGTCATCGATGGCGCTTGTCCGACTTGGTTGTGCGCCGCACATTTGCCGGAATGCTGTGTGGATCACAAGTTCAGGAACGTCCCTGCCCCGCCTTTTCATCGCCCACATGCTCGTCTACCAGATGAACCCGACATGAATGCAGCGACACCACGACACGGTTGGCTTTCGCGCCTGGTCAAGGCAGCGCTCGCGCTTGCCGTCTCGGCGCAGACGGTCATGCTCGCGCACGGACCCGCGCATGCGCAGCAACGCAGCCTGCCGATCGTCCGCGACGCCGAGATCGAGGCGCTAGTGCGCGACTATGCGCGGCCGATTCTCAAGGCCGCCGGCCTGACCAAGGCCGGCATCGATATCGTGCTGGTCAACGACAACAGTTTCAACGCCTTCGTCGCCGGCCGCCGCATGTTCATCAACACCGGCGCACTTCTGACCGCGGAGACGCCGAACGAGATCATCGGCGTCATGGCGCACGAGGCGGGTCATCTCGCAGACGGCCACCAGGAGCGGCTGCGCGAGCAGTTGGCCCGCGCCCAGACCATGGCCATCGTTGCCTCGTTGCTCGGCATCGGCGCCACCGTTGCAGGGGCTGCGACCAACAGCGGCGGCCTCGCCCAGGCCGGAACGGGAATCGCCATGGGCGGCACGGAAATGGCCCGCCGTGGTCTGCTCGGTTACCAGCGGACCGAGGAAGCGGCAGCCGACATCGCCGCGCTCCGTTACCTCGACGCGACCGGACAATCCGCGCAGGGCATGCTGAAGACCTTTGGCCGTTTCGCCAGCGCCCTGGCCCTCACCGGCGCCCGCGTCGATCCCTATCAGGTCAGCCACCCGATGCCGCGCGACCGCATCGCCAACCTGACGGAGCGAGCCCAGGCGAGCGCGAATTTCGGCAAAACCGACTCGGCCGAACTGCAGCTGCGCCACGACATGATGCGCGCCAAGATCGCCGCCTACACGCAGGGCCAAGGTGCGGTGCAGCGATTGTTCAAGAAGGACCCGCGCGGCCAGGCCGCGATGTATGGCGATGCCATCACCACCTATCTCTACGGCAATCCGCGCGTCGCGCAGGGCAAGATCGACGCGCTCCTGAAAGCGCAGCCGCAGAATCCGTACCTGCTCGAGATCAAGGCCGACATCCTGATGAAGGCCAACAAGCCGGCGGACGCTGCCGAGTTCTACGCCCGCGCCGTCAAGGCCGACCCGTCGAAGTCGGGCCTGCTCAATGTCAGCTACGGCCAGGCGCTCCTGGCGGTCGGAACGCCCGACGCCGTCAAGAAGGCGGCTGCAGAGATCAGCAAAGGCATCGAACGCGACCGCGAGAATCCCAGCGCATACCGACCTCTTGCACAGGCCTACGGCCAGCTCGGCGACATCGGCATGGCCGAACTAGCCAGCGCCGAGGGTGAGTACTACAGCGGCAACTACCTCGACGCGAAGATTTTCGCGGCCCGGGCGCAGACCAAGCTGAAGCGGGGTTCGCCCGGCTGGGTGCGCGCCCAGGACATCATCAACTATCGCGAGCCAGGCAAGAAGAAACGCGGCTGACCGTCGTCGGCGCTCTTGGAGAATAGCATGAACAAGTCCATCGCATTCGGCCTGGCCGGCGTCGCGTTTGCCGCCGTGATGCTCGGTTTCGGCTTCTACAGCGGGCAGCGCGCCGGCCAGCCGGCCGTCGCCGCCGTCGAATCGCCCGCCGCCGGCGCTCCCGCCGCCGCCGGAGACCGCGCAGCAATCGAGAAGATCGTCCGCGAGTATCTGGTCGCAAATCCGGAAGTGATGGTCGAGGTACAGGCCTCGCTCGAGAAGAAGCAGGAAGAAAAGCAGCGCGCCGCGCAGCAGGAGACGATCTCGTCTTCCAAGGACGAGATTTTCAACGCCAGCTACGACGGAATCGGCGGCAACCCGAATGGCTCCGTCACGGTCGTGGAATTCTTCGACTACAATTGCGGTTACTGCAAGCGCGCCTTCCCCGACATGGAAGCGCTGTCGACCGAGGACAAGGACCTGCGCGTCGTCTACAAGGAGTTCCCGATCCTCGGGCCGGACTCACAGAAGGCGCATCAGGTCTCGATGGCTTTCCGCGCACTGATGCCCGAGAAGTGGGACCAGTTCCATCACACGCTCATGACAAGCGCCGAGCGGAACGGCGAGGAAGCGGCGGTCAAGGTCGCGCTGGGCCTCGGCGCAGATGAGGCGGCGCTGCGCAAGGAAATGGAGAACCCGGCCATCTCCAAGGCGTTCAACACCACCTACGAACTCGCCAACAAGCTGGCCATCACCGGAACCCCGTCCTACGTCGTGGGCAAGGAAGTCATCTTCGGCGCGCTCGGCAAGGCGGTTCTCGAAGAGAAAGTCGCCGTCGCACGGTCCTGCACCGACGCGACCTGCTGACATCGCCCGATTGTGGACATCGCCACAAGGCCCTTGCACTTGGCCGCGCACGGTTTATGCCGAAGCCGGGGAAACGCGCGCTGATGGCTGCGCGATGGTATTTTGAATGACGAAACTGATCTACGTCCTCAACGGACCGAACCTGAACATGCTGGGCGTCCGCGAGCCCGGCATCTACGGCGGCAAGACCCTGGCCGCGATCGGTGAGGACTGCAAGGCGGCTGCCGCAACCCTTGGGCTCGAAGTCGACTTCCGCCAGTCCAACCACGAGGGCAATCTGGTCGACTGGATCCAGGAAGCGGGCGCCAAGGCCAAGGGCCTCGTCATCAATCCCGGAGCCTACGGCCACACCTCGATCGCGCTGCATGACGCGATCCGCGCCGTGCAACCGCTTCCCGTTGCGGAAGTGCATCTCTCGAATATCCATGCCCGCGAGGAATTCCGCCACAAGACGATGATCGCGCCCGTCGCGACCGGAATGATCTGCGGCTTCGGCCCGCTTGGCTACACACTGGCGCTGCAGGCGCTGGCCGCGCGGCTCTGACAGAAACAGGACAAGGGGCCATCCTCACATGTCGACAAAAAAGACCGGCATCGACCAGCAACTGATCCGCGACCTGGCGGGCATTCTTGACGCGACCAACCTGTCGGAAATCGAGGTCGAGCAGGGCGACCTGCGTATCCGCGTGTCGAGACAGATCAACGTGCAGGCCTATGCCGGCCCGGCGCCCACCCCCTCGGCCTTTGCACCGGCGGCTCCGTCGGGCGCTCCGGCGCCTGCGGCGGCCGCGCCGGCAGCCGATCCGTCGCGCAACGCCGTCCCCTCGCCGATGGTGGGGACGGCTTACGCCTCGCCCTCGCCCGACTCAAAGCCCTTCATCGAGGTCGGCCAGGCCGTCCGCGAGGGCCAGACGCTGCTGATCATCGAGGCGATGAAGACCATGAACCAGATCCCCTCGCCGCGCTCTGGCACCGTGACGGCGATCCTGTTCAAGGATTCCCAGCCTGTCGAATATGGCGAACCCCTCGTTGTGATCGAATAGGAACGGGGGCTGACGCCATGTTCCAGAAAATCCTGATCGCCAATCGCGGCGAGATCGCGCTCCGGGTGCTGCGCGCCTGCAAGGAGTTGGGCATCTCGACCGTCGCGGTCCATTCGACCGCCGACGCCGACGCAATGCACGTGCGCCTCGCCGACGAAAGCGTCTGCATCGGCCCGCCCGCCTCGCGCGACAGCTATCTCAACATTCACCAGATCGTCGCAGCCTGCGAGATCACCGGCGCTGACGCCGTGCATCCGGGCTACGGCTTCCTGTCAGAAAACGCCCGCTTCGCCGATATTCTCGATGCGCACGGCATCACCTTCATTGGCCCGACCGGCGACCACATTCGCATCATGGGCGACAAGATCACCGCCAAGACGACAGCGAAGGAGCTTGGCATCCCTGTGGTTCCCGGCTCGGCCGGCGAGGTCGAGACCGAGGAAGACGCACTGCGGACGGCGGCCGAGATCGGCTATCCCGTCCTGATCAAGGCCACCGCCGGCGGCGGCGGACGCGGCATGAAGGTGGCGAGGTCGGCCGACGACGTGATCGAGGCATGGTCGACGGCGCGCACGGAAGCGGCTGCTGCCTTCGGCAACGAAGCCGTCTACATGGAGAAATATCTTGGCCGGCCGCGTCACATCGAGGTGCAGGTCTTCGGCGACGGCGCGGGCAATGCCGTCCATCTCGGCGAACGCGACTGCTCGCTGCAGCGGCGACACCAGAAGGTCTGGGAAGAAGCCAATTCGCCGGCGCTCAATGTCGAGCAGCGCATGAAGATCGGCGAGGTCTGCGCCGATGCGATGCGCAAGCTGAAGTATCGCGGCGCCGGCACGATCGAGTTCCTGTACGAGGACGGCGAGTTCTATTTCATCGAGATGAACACCCGCCTCCAGGTCGAACACCCGGTTACGGAGGCGATCACCGGCATCGACCTCGTCCACGAGCAGATCCGTGTCGCCTCTGGCGCCGGACTGTCGGTGACCCAGGACGAGGTACATTTCAACGGCCACGCCATCGAGTGCCGCATCAATGCAGAGGATCCGCGCACCTTCACGCCCTCGCCCGGTACGATCACCCATTTCCATACGCCCGGCGGGCTCGGCATCCGCGTCGATTCGGGCGTCTACTCCGGCTACAAGATCCCGCCATACTACGACAGCCTGATCGGCAAGCTGATCGTGCATGGCCGCAACCGCGTCGAATGCATGATGCGTCTGCGCCGCGCCCTCGACGAGTTCGTGGTGGACGGCATCAAGACGACGCTTCCGCTGTTTCGCGACCTGGTCGGCAATCCCGACATTGCCAACGGCGACTACGACATCCACTGGCTGGAAAAACACCTGGCCAGCCAGGCGGACTAGCCGGCGCGGCGATGTGTCGCCCCTTCGCGCCCGGCGAGCGCATACCGCCCGACCTCCTGCTCAAGGCTTACGCCTCAGGCGTGTTTCCGATGGCCGACAGCGCCGACGATCCGGAAGTCTTCTGGGTCAGGCCGGAATCGCGCGGTGTCATTCCGCTCGACGGCTTTCACGCACCCAAGAGCCTGATGAAGGTCGTGCGGCAGAACCGCTTCGAGATCGCATTCGACCGCGACTTCTTCGGCGTCATCGATGGCTGCGCCGAAAGCCGCGACGTGCGTCGCTCGACCTGGATCAACGGTCCGATCCGCGAAGCCTATGGCCGCCTGTTCGACCGCGGTCACTGCCACACGGTCGAAGCCTGGCGGGACGGGAGCCTTGTCGGCGGCCTCTATGGCGTCTCGCTCGGCCGAGCCTTCTTCGGCGAGAGCATGTTCGCGCGGGAGACCGATGCGTCGAAGGTCTGCCTCGTCCATCTGGTCGAACGGCTCAAGGAGCGTGGCTTCGTGCTGCTCGACACCCAGTTCACCACCGATCACCTGAAGCGCTTCGGCGCGGTTGACGTGCCCCGGCTGAAATACGAGCGGATGCTGCAAGACGCCATCACCGGCGAAGCACTGTTTGCGCCCTGAATCCAGTCAGGTCCGCTGCAGCGCGACGTTGACGCCGAGCCCGACCAGCACGGTCCCACCTGCCCGCTGCATCCAGCGCTGCGCCCGGCCCGAGTTCTTGAGCCGCGTCATCAGCGATCCGGCAAGCATCACGCAGACGATGTCGGCGAACGAGAAGGTCAGGTTGACGATCGTGCCGAGGATCAGGAACTGCGCCCAGACCGGCAGGCCGGCCGACGCGTCGATGAATTGCGGCAGGAAAGCCATGAAGAAGATCGCGGTCTTCGGATTGAGCACCTCGACGCTCATGCTTTCCACGAACGCGCGGCGGCCAGATTTGCGCTGCATCGCAGGCATTCCCGCCTCGCCGGCCGGCGCCGAGCGGAACAGCGCGATGCCGAGCCACACCAGATAGGCCGCCCCCGCCAGCTTCACCGCCAGATAGAGCATCGGCACCGCGTGAAACAGCACCGACAGTCCGGCAGCGGCCGCGATCACATGCACATAGCAGCCAAGATGGATGCCGAGCGTCGCCATCATGCCGGCCACCCGTCCGCCGGCCAGCGTGCGCGCGGTGGCGTAGAGCATCGCCGGCCCCGGAATGAAGGCGAAGATCGCTGTGGTCGCCATGAAGGCAAGCAGGATGTCGAAGGACGGCATGTTGATTTCCCGAGCGGCACAATACCCGCGCGGACATCATACCGTGGAACCGAGGCCTTGGCGACCCGCTGTCAGTTGGCGCTCGTCGCCTCGGGCGACGGCACGTCGGACTGCTGCTTGCAGGCCTTCAGCCACACGTCATAGACCGGATGCTCGACGGCGTTCAGGCCGGGGCTCTCGGCGAACATGTAGCCGGTGAAGATGCGGCGGATCTTGCGGTCGAGCGTGATCTCGTCGACCTCGACGAAAGAATCCGTCTTCGGCTCCTCGGTGTCGGGCCGCGAATAGCAGACGCGCGGCGTCACCTGAAGCGCGCCAAACTGCACCGTCTCGTTGATGTAGACATCGAAGGTGATGATGCGGCCAGTGATCTTGTCGACTCCGGTGAACTCGGCCACGGCGTTGGAGAGCCGCGTCGGCCCTTGCGGCTTCTCGGTCTCGACAGGCGCGTCTTCCGTGATCGGAGCCTCTTCCGGAACAGCCGACTCGGGCATCTCCTCCTGCGCGAACGTGCCGTGTGTGGCGAGCGCGAGAAATCCAGCCACAACCGAAGCGTTCAGGAAGGATCGCATGCATTCACCTGTCTGGATGGGCGAATCGGAGTCCGCGCCTGATCATCGCATTTCGACAGAAAGCGATTAACCGGCAATTATGGCGAGAAAAGGCGGTATCAGCCGCCCGGGGTCCAGGCGTCGTAGTCGCCGGTCACGCGCGGGCGATCCGCTGCGCCCAGGATCGAACCCTTCGGCCGATAGGCGGCGGCGCTCCCGGTCAGGTTCGGCTCGTGCGGCTTCTGCCATTCGCGCGGCTTGTAGTCTTCCTTGGTCGGCGGCACGTCGGTGCGGTGGTGCATCCAGCCATGCCAGCCGGGCGGGATCATCGAGGCTTCCGAGTAGCCGTTGTAGATCACCCAGCGGCGCGTGCGCCCCTCGGAATCCTTGCCGCCGGTGTAATAGGTGTTGCCGAACTGGTCCTGCCCGACTTCCGTGCCGTGGCGCCATGTGTGGAACCGCGTATTGAGGTTCTGGCCGTTCCACCAGGTGAAGAACTGGGTGAGAAATCTGAGCATGCCGTTCCCGCGTCGGACCCGTATCGTCTCGCCGCTTATGGCCTTGGGCGACGCGCAACGCAAGTGGTGCGCGCGCCGCAGGCGGCGTCAGAGCTTGATCCTGAACCCGGCATGGCTCTGCTCGAATCCAAGCCGCCTGTAAAAGCGATGCGCATCCGTTCGGGCGAGGTTGGAGGTCAGCTGCACCTTGCTCGCGCCTGCCTCCCTGGCGCGCGCGATGGCGAAAACGATCATCGCCTCGCCAATGCCGCGGCCGCGCATGTCGGCGCGGGTCTGCACCGCCTCGACGATCATGTTCGGCTTTGCATGGCTGTTCATCGACATCACCAGCGTTGTCTGGAATGTCCCGACCACCTCCCCCGCGCATTCCGCGACATAGAGCGTATCGTTCGGACTGGCCGCGATCGTGTCGAAGGCGCGAGACCAGCCTGGCATATCGTCCGGGCGGTCGGTATTGCCGTGCCCACCGAGGATGTCGGCCGAATGCATGGCCGCGATCGCCGCCACGTCCTCCCGTCGCGCCACGCGGATGCAGACGCCATCGCCTCTGCGCCCTGCGGTCTGACCGGAACCCGCCATGCCCTGCTCCCTTGCCGTCACACTCGCGCCTGAATCGCTGCTTAGCCGCAACGCCCGGCGCAGCGCAAATGCCGACGCCGAGGGGAACGACATGATATCCGACATTATCGCGCGCCAGGGCACGCTGCTGTTCCGTTGGCGCAGCTACGCTCTGCTCATCTTCCTGCCGCTCGCGTTCATGGTGGTAATCAGGCCAGAACCGGTAGAAGTGACATTCGGCGAAACGGTTGACCTCGCCTGGGAAATCGCCTGCCTGCTCATCGCCTTCGTCGGCCTCGGCGTCCGCATCGTCACGATCGGCTTCACGCCGAAGAACACGTCCGGCCGCAACACGCACACCCAGGTCGCCGATACGCTGAACACGACCGGCATGTATTCGGTCGTCCGCAATCCGCTCTATCTCGGCAATTCCATCATCTACATGGGCTTCGCGCTGTTCAGCCAGACCTACTGGTTCGTGATCATCATGTTCCTGTTCCTGATCCTCTACCTTGAGCGGATTATCGCGGCGGAGGAGGCTTTTCTCCGCGACAAATTCGGGAGCGAGTATATCGCTTGGGCGGCGCGCGTGCCGGCCTTCATTCCCGATTTCTCGCTCTGGACGCCGCCACCGCTGCCGTTCTCGTTCCGCAACATCCTGAAGCGCGAATATTCCGGCTTCTTCGGCATCATCGCCGCCATCGTCCTTTTCGACTACGCGCGGGAAGCGATTGCCGAAGGCGAGACGCATATCGGCCTCGGCTGGTTCGCGCTGTTGTCCGTCGGCGCGGTCGTCTATGTCGTGCTGCGCTCGCTCAAGCGGCACACGGAACTTCTGGACGTTCCGGGCCGCTGAGATTCAGGCCCGCGAGATGGCCTTGCGCATGATCAGGGTCGGCACGCCGCCGATGCCGCCGCAGGCGTCGCGCTCCTCGGTGGCGACGAACCCTTCCCGCTCGTAGAACCTTATCGCGCGGTTGTTGCCCTTCAGCACCTCGAGCGAGATCGACGCGTCGCCGATGTAGTTGGCGATGACCGCATGGAGCAAGCCGGCGGCCAGACCTTTGCCGCGATGTTCCGGCAGCACGTGCAACCTGTCCAGCCAGAGCACGCCCCTGGTGACCTTGGCATAGGCATATCCGACGATCGCTTCATCGGCGTCCGTGGCAACGAAACTCTCCGAGTGCAGGCGGGTCAGGTCGGCCGCGATCATGTCGGGCTGGTGTTTTCTGGCCGACTCGCTCTCGGCGCGGTCTGCCCCCATCAGCGGCCCGTACGTGTCGATCCATGAGGCATGGACCAGCGCAGCGACGGCCGCGGCGTCGTCGGATCGCATGTGGCGAATACGTGCAGCGGCTGGCATTTGAGTCTCCTCCATTCGCCAGTCTAGGCGATCGCATGACTCAAGCCAGAGATTTTTCGAGCGCTACAAGTGTCGCGCCGAGCGCTTCGTCGCGGCGCCGACCGGACCGCGCATATCCCTCGGCCTCGGCGAAACCGAGCGCGCGCAGGTTGCGTTCATCGATTTCGATCCGCATCCGCTCCGATTCGAAGAACGACTCCTCGAGTTCCTGCAGCATCATGCCGCCGATGCCCCGGCCCTGAAGCTCCGGCCGGACGAAGAAGGCAAGGATGTCGACGAACCGGTTGTCCTCGACTGCTGCGGCGGCGATGGCGACGCCGGCAATGAGGTCCCCATCGTCGACGACGAGAAACTCCGACGTCGGCCGCTGGATCAGGACCTTGAGCGCTGCAACGGAATACAGCGCCTTCGCGATGCGATCGACCAGTTCGGCGCCGTAGAGTTCGTCACCGGTCGCGTGCAGCGCTTCGCCGATCAGCCGGCTGGCGACCGCCAGGTCGCGCTCGCCTCCGGTCCGGACGAACATCACTACTCGATCCCGAGCTTTGCCTTGACGAGGTCGTTGACCGCCTGCGGATTGGCCTTGCCACCGGTCGCCTTCATCACCTGGCCGACGAACCAGCCGGCCAGCGTCGGCTTGGCGCGCGCCTGCTCCACCTTGTCCGGATTGGCGGCGATGATCTCGTCCACCGCCTTCTCGATCGCGCCGGTGTCGGTGACCTGCTTCATGCCGCGCGCCTCGACGATTGCGCGCGGCTCTCCGCCCTCGGTCCAGACGATCTCGAACAGGTCCTTGGCGATCTTGCCGGAGATGACGCCCTCCTTGATCAGGTCGATGACAGAGCCGAGCTGGGCGGGCGAAACCGGTGATTGTTCAATGCCCTTGCCAGCCTTGTTCAACAGGCCCAGAAGGTCGTTGATTACCCAGTTGGCGGCAGTCTTGCCGTCACGACCCTTCGCGACCTGCTCGAAATAGTCGGCGATGGCCTTCTCCGAGACCAGGATCGACGCGTCATAGACGGACAGCCCGAGTGCTTTAACCAGCCGGTCACGCTTGGCGTCCGGCAGTTCGGGCAGATCTTTGGCGAGTTCGTCCACATAGGCCTGGTCGAATTCCAGCGGCAGCAGGTCGGGATCGGGGAAATAGCGGTAGTCGTGCGCTTCTTCCTTGGAGCGCATCGAGCGCGTCTCGCCCTTGTTCGGGTCAAACAGCCGCGTCTCCTGGTCGATCTTGCCGCCATCCTCCAGGATCGCGATCTGCCGCCGCGCCTCGTAGTCGATCGCCTGCCCGATGAAGCGGATCGAGTTGACGTTCTTGATCTCACAGCGCGTGCCGAATTCACCGCCCGGCTTGCGCACCGAGACATTGACGTCAGCGCGCAGCGAGCCTTCGTCCATGTTGCCGTCGCAGGTGCCCAGATAGCGCAGGATGGTGCGCAGCTTGGTCACGTAGGCCTTGGCCTCGTCGGCCGAACGCATGTCCGGCTTCGACACGATTTCCATCAGCGCCACGCCCGAGCGGTTCAGGTCGACATAGGACATCGTCGGATGCTGGTCGTGCAGCGACTTGCCGGCGTCCTGCTCGAGATGCAGCCGTTCGATGCCGATCTCGATCTCCTCGAACTTGCCCTCGCGATCCGGGCCGACCGAGATCATGATCTTGCCCTCGCCGACGATCGGCTGCTTGTACTGCGAGATCTGGTAGCCCTGAGGCAGGTCCGGATAGAAGTAGTTCTTGCGATCGAACACCGACTTGAGGTTGACCTGCGCCTTGAGTCCCAGACCCGAGCGGATCGCCTGCCTGACGCATTCCTCGTTGATCACGGGCAGCATGCCCGGCATCGCGGCGTCGACAAGGCTGACATTGGCGTTGGGCGCGGCGCCGAACGTCGTCGACGACCCGGAAAAGAGCTTTGACTTCGAAGTCACCTGGGCATGGACCTCAAGCCCGATGATGACTTCCCAATCACCAGTCGCGCCGGGGATCAGGCGCTTGGCTTCGGGTGTGCGGGTATCGATGATGGACATGCGGAATCCTGATCGTGCGGGCGCGCCGCAGACGGCGCATTCTGCGCCATTCGCTAGTGCAAACCACCGTGGGTGACAAGCAGGAATGGCCCGATCGCGCCGGCTGGCGGACCCGCAATACCCGGACGCGAACTGGCGTCAAACCGTCGCGATATACTGCTTGATCTGTTCCGTCTCGCGTTCGATCTCGCGGATGCGGCGCTTGACCACGTCGCCGATCGAGATGATGCCCGCAATCTTGCCGCCATGCTCGACGGGCAGATGGCGGAACCGGCCTTTTGTCATCGTTTCCATGACCTCGTTGACCGTACTGGCCTCTGTGCAGGTCTTCACCTTCGACGTCATCGCGGCGGTCACGGGCTTCTTCAGCGCGGATGCGCCCTCGCCGGCGATGATGCGCACGATGTCGCGTTCCGACAGGATGCCCTCGATCTTTCCCGAAGCGCTGGCAATGATCAGCGCGCCAATCTTGTGGTGGGCGAGCGTCTTCACCGCGCCCTCGATTGTCTCGGTTGCCGGCAGCGTGATGACGTCACGCCCTTTTTCCTCAAGAATGGATTTCACCGTCATCGCTTCCTCCTCCAAAGACCGCCGACGCCATACCGGACCTTTCTGGCGCTGGCCCGATGCGGAATGGTGCGCCGGGAATGGGGTCATTGCAAGACGGCAATGGCTCAGAACGCGCGCGCCGGCTTGCGGTCGAACAAGGCGATGCCGAATAGCCCCGCCACCATCCCGCCGATATGCGCCTCCCAGGCGATCGTGCCATCGCTGCCCGACAGGTCGAGCCCGGCTCCGGCCGCGAAGTTGATCAAGAGCCAGACTCCGAGAAACACCACGACCTGTCGCGATGTGAAGGTCTCGCGCAACGTCAGCCGCCGGCCCACGAAGTTCGGCATGCGCGCCGACCGGTCGGTGCGAAACCCGAACCGGGCGGCCGCGCCCATCATGCCGGAGATCGCCCCGGATGCGCCGATCACTGGGATCATGTCGTCCGAATGCGCGGCATAGTGCAAGAGCAGCGACGCTGACGTCGCGAAGCACCAGAACAGCACGAAGCGGACGGCTCCGATCCTCGTCGCCAGCGGCGAGGCAAACGCCGCGAGCCAGACCATGTTGAGAACGAGATGCATCCATCCGGCGTGCAGCAGCGACGACGTGAACGGGCTGGTGAACGCAAACAGGTCGAGATCGAACTGACCCGAGTAACGAAGGGGAATGAAGGCGCCGTTGAGAATCACCTCGTAGTTCTGGTCGTCGGTCAGAAGATACAGCCGCACCAGATGCACCCCGATGCAGGCCGTCACGAACGCCACGACGATCGGTGGCAGGTTGAACAGCGGCTCGCGCCGCGCCGCCGGCCGCTCCCGCCCGATCTCGCTCGGGGTTTCCTCGGTCTGGTCTGGTAGGTTGGACATCGGCCGCCTTGTCGATTCGCAATCCGCCGAAGATAGGATCGGCGCAGCCGAATTGCGGCAAATGGTTAAAGAAAAAGCCGTCCAGGGTTTCCCCTGAACGGCTGGTCGAGCCCCCTGCCCACCCAAAATCGTGCTGCCGCTGACGCGGAAAGTGCTGCAAAGCCAATGGCTTCGTGATGTCCATCCTGTATCGCACCTTCGCGGCTGCGGCGCAATCGTAACCGAAAATTAACCTTAACGGCCCGGCTCTGTTAACAGTTTCGAGTTCACGCTGGCACGCAACCTGCAACGCACTGCATGAAGGTCACCGGTGAGCGCGGCGCTGTTCCCCGATGGCACATGCAGGAACAGTCCGAGCGGAGCAGGCAGATGAAACAGAAGGGATCGATCGAGTTGTTCCAGTATTGGGACAGACTCAGAGACGGCCGTCCCGCTCCAAAGCGTACGGATATCGAACCGGCGGACATCAAGTCCCTGTTGGCCGACACGTTCATTCTGGAAAAGGATGCCCGCGGCGAAGCCGTGTTCCGCCTCGCGGGAACGCGCCTGTGCGCCACATTCGGCCGCGAACTCAAGGGGTTCGCCTTTTCCTCGCTCTGGATGCCCAAGGACGAGCGCGTCGTCGCCCGTCTGGCGCACGGGGCATTCCTCGCTAAATCGGTCGTGGTGATCAGTTTCGAGGGCATCAGCCGTGCGGGCCGCTCGAACGCGTTCGAACTTCTGCTGCTGCCGCTCGACGGCGGCATCGACCATCCGAGGTCGCTCGGTGCGGTCACGCCTGTGGAGCGCCCGTTCTGGCTGGGCGCTGACCCCATCGTCGAATGCCGAATCGGCTCGCTGCGCGTTGTTGATCCTGAGCGCGAGCCGCTGTTCTTGAAGAATCGTCCCGAAGTGGTCGTTCCCTCGCTTTCCCCGTCTTTGGACGAGGGCGAATCGATTGCGCGCACCAGCACCAAGGGGCGCAGGATTCGCCACCTTCTGGTGCTCGATGGCGGCCGCGACCATTAGCTGTTTCAGGTTAATGTCGGCCTCGCGAAAACCTTCGGACTTACTGCTTGTTAACCGGTTTCCACCTAATATGTTGGCAACAGGAGCGCTCCGGCGCACGGTTTCCAAGCGTGGTTAGGGCCAGTGACAGCTATGACGTCAGCCGCCATGGACTTCTCGTCGCCAAAGGCTGAGCGGCGCAACTTCCAGCGCGTGCGCGTGAAGATCTATGGGCGTTTCATGCTCGAGGATCGCTCCGAACACGCCTGCCAGGTTCTCGACATGTCTCCCGGCAATGCGTCGCTGCGCGCCGATCGCGTCGGCGAGCCGGGCGAGAAGGTCATCGCCTACATCGATCACATCGGCCGCGTCGAAGGCGTCGTGACCCGCACGATGTCCGACGGCTTCGCCATGACGATCCTGGCGTCCGACCGCAAGAAGGACAAGCTCGCGGCGCAGCTTACCTGGCTCGCCAACAAGCACGAACTCGATCTGCCCGAAGATCGCCGCCACGAGCGCGTCGCGCCGCGCAACCCGATCACCGTCGTCCACCTCTCCGACGGACGGCAGTATCAGTGCCGCATCATCGACCTGTCGCTGTCGGGCGCCGCCATCGAACTCGACGTTCGCCCGGCGCTCGGCACGCAGGTTACGCTCGGCACCATGCGCGGACAGGTGGTCCGCCATTTCGAGGACGGCGTCGCGATCGAGTTCGCGGTCGTCCAGCGCGCCGAGTCGCTCGAAGTCGAGTTCAGCTCGAACCGCCAGCTCTGATCTAACCTTTCACCTCACAATCGACCGAAGAACCGGGCCTCGCGCCCGGTTCTTGCGTTTGTCCGGACGGTCGGTCGTGTGGCCCGGATGTAGCCTTCCGCTGGCCAGCGAGACAACCGGCCGATCATGATCCGTGCCTGGTTACAAACATCCATCGAATTTTCAGCAAATTCTATTCTTATTTTATACTTGTTTTGTCTGATTTCTACTCAAACTATACTTCGGAATTTTGCGTCAAATAAATCCGCCCCTGTCATTGTCGCCCATGGAACGGGGAGACGGGACACATGGGGACGACACGGACAATTCTGCTTGCCACGCTGGCGGCGTTGGCAATCTTCGCTGCGGGGCCGGCGCAGGCTGGACCGAGCTTCATGCCAGGCGCCGAGCGCACCACACAGCCGATCGGCCACTATGAACTGTGCCAACGCATGCCGCAGGAATGCGCGCAGAAGACCGGAAAGGGACAGCCGGTCGAACTGACGCGCAAGCTCTGGGCGGCCATGGTCGACATCAACAACGCGGTCAACACGATGATTGCGCCCCGTACCGATCAGGAAATGTGGGGCAAGGAAGAAGTCTGGTCCTATCCGGACCGCGAGGGCGACTGCGAGGACTATGCGCTGGAAAAGCGCAAGGAACTCATGGCGCTCGGCGTGCCGGCCGGAAACCTGCTCATCACCGTGGTGCGCCAGCCCAATGGCGATGGCCATGCAGTGCTGACCATGCGCACCAGTCTCGGCGATTTCGTGCTCGACAACCTCGAGCCGAAGATCCTCGCCTGGACAGATACCGAATACCAATTCCTCAAGCGCCAGTCCGAACGCAATTCGGGCGTGTGGGTCGCTGTCAACGACAGCCGCGCCATCGCCGTCGGCAGCGTGAAATAGGAGAGAGACAACCCGGTCGAGTCCCCCACCCTCCCCGTCCCCAACGACCGGGTTCAGGAGCCGGCCCATGTCCCCGGGCCGGCTCCGCCATTTCTGGCGGAGCAGTTACGCCCAATCAGGCGGAGCAAGTCCGCCTTGCGAGGCGGAGTGTTCAGGCTTTGCGCAATCCCTTGGCGAAGCGCTTGCCATTGTTGACATAGTGCTGCGCCGACATGCCAAGCCGCGCCGCCGATGCCAGGTCGAGTTCGCGCACCACCTTCGCCGGCTGGCCGACGATCAGCGAATTGTCCGGAAATTCCTTGCCTTCGGTGACCAGCGCGCCCGCGCCCACCAGACAGTTCTTGCCGATCCTGGCGCCGTTCAGAATGATCGCGCCCATCCCCACCAGCGAATTGTCACCTATCGTGCAGCCATGCAGCATCGCCCGGTGGCCGATCGTGCAGCCCTCGCCGATCGTCAGCGGAAAGCCCGGGTCTGTGTGCATGATCGTGTGCTCCTGCACATTCGACCCCGCGCCGATGCTGATCTTCTCATTATCGCCCCGGATCGCCGTGCCGAACCAGATCGACACGTCCCGCCCGAGATGGACGTTGCCGATGACGGTTGCATCGGGCGCGATGAAATTGCTGTCGCGGTCCTCGAATTCGGGGCTCGTTCCGTCGATGGAATAGATCGGCATGCTGTCCTCCTTGGCGTCGCCACAGGCGGTACTAGCCGGCGATGAGGATGGCAAGTTCGCAGGTCAGCACGCCTGTCGCGAGCAGCCAGAGTGCGGCGACAAGCAGCGAGGCGGTCATCGCCGGTCCGCCAATGCGGCGCTCCTCGCGGGCGGCCAGCGTGTCGTTGACGAGCATGAAGGGTCCGGCCGCCGCGCTCGCGCACATCGACAGTGCCACCCGCCGCCGGTCGAGAAACGGCTCGCCCAGGCTCAAACGCGCTCCCCAGGCCAGTTCCATGATCGAGCCGGATACGCCCGCCACCGTCAGCCCGGCCAGAAAGGCGAAGGCAGTCAACCCGATCGTTTCCATGTTCACGTCCCGTTTACCATAATCGCGCAGTTTCGCTCTGGAGACGCGCAGCAAGCTGCGTGCCGCTTGTCCTGTGCCGCGAAGGGACAGGCGGGCACGCCGGGAAGAGACGAATGGCAAGTCAGGATATCGCCCAACCGCAATCGACGCCTCTGCTGGACTCGCGTTTCATGTGGCGGGTGTTCTACGTCTTCGCCGCCGTGGCGGTGATCTCGGTCGCGATCAGCGTCGCCGGCCGCTATGCCGGCCGTTCCATCGCTATGGCCGGTCACACCGACGATACGTCGATCGCGGAAGTGGTCATCGGCAACAACGTCATCGCCGCGCCGATGAACATGATCCGCTTTGAGCAGAGCCGGCGCAACGGCGTCGCCTCCCGCCTCGACCTCTACATGCGCTGGCCGGACATGACCGGCTACACCAGCGAGGCGCGCGACGATTTCAACCATGCGGGCGGCACGCCCAACATCCTCTTCGCATCGCTGTCGGAAAGCATGATGGCGCGCGATATGAGCGGCAGGTTCGAGCCGATCTATTCGCTGCTGACCGAGCCGACAGGCGAGGTCCGCGTCGGAGGGCTGGCGCTGCATCGATTCACCGACAAGTCGGGATATGTGAACGAGATCATGCTGACAGGCGTCCGCCCCAGCGCAGACCCCTATGTCGTACGCTGCCTGGACGGCGACGCAGCGCAGCAATCCCTGGCGCCCTGTGAGCGCGACGTTCACATCGGCGAGGGCCTCAGCCTCGTCTACCGCTTGCCGCGCGAACTGCTGGGCGACTGGCAAGCGCTCGATGCAGCAATGGTCGCGAAGATCAGGTCGATGCTGAAGACGGCGGACTGACCGCAGTCCATCTCGGTCAGTTCCTCCAGGTTATGCCGCCTTTGCCGCTGGCGCTTCCGGGCCCGCACGGCTCGTCTCGACCTCTTCCCACCAGTCGCCCAAAGCATCGATCAATGGCACGAGCTTGAGTCCTGAACTGGTCAGGTCATAGTCGACGCGCAGCGGATAGCCGGGATATGCCGTACGCCGCACGATTCCTGCCTCTTCCAGCTTGCGCAGCTCCAGTGTCAGCATGCGATGCGACACAGTCGGATTGTCACGCCGCAGATCGCTGAACCGCTTCGTCCCGTCCTTGAGATAGTAGAGCAGCAGCGTCGGCCATCGCCCGCTGAGCACGCGCATCGCCTCCTCGATCGGACAGTTTGAGACGACGTCCTTCATCAGCCGAATCCCTGGTTACAGAATTGTGCGTTATTTACTTGGGCTCGGCCGTGACTACGTTCAAGCCACGCTGCGCAGCGTGATCCTTGAATCACGGAAGAGAAAACACATGGAACCGATACTGCTTTATGGCTTCCCGGCGGGGAGCTCGCTGGGACTCGTCGCAGCGTTCGAGAAACTCGGCCTGCCCTATCGCCTCGCCCGCGTCGACATGCTGAACGAGATGAAGAACGATCAATATGCGCGTATCAATCGGCGGCTGGAAACCCCAGTGCTGATCACCGACGAAGGGTCAGTCGTGACCGAAACGATGGCCATCGCCGCCTGGCTGGAGGCGCGCGACAAGGAGCGCCGCATCAGCTTCGACCCCCTGACACGCGAGGCCGACCGGATGCATCAGCTGACGGCCTTCGTGAACACCGGCTTCACAGCCGCATTCAGCCCTCTATGGGCGGCGATGGAGATGGAAAACCCCGACCCTGGCCTGATCGCGCGTCTGCGCGAATACGGATTGGCCTCGGTGGCCGAACGCCACCAGCGGCTGGAAGAGCTGATCGGTGACAGTGCCTTCCTGGTCGGCGACCGTCTGACGCTGGCCGACACCACGCTGATCGGCGTTGCGCGTTGGGCCGAGTTTCACGACGCGGTCGATCCGGCAGCCTATCCGAAACTGGCAAAACTGCGCCGAAGCATCGAAGCCGATCCCGCGGTCCGGTTCGCCCAGGCGATCGAAGATGGCGAGATGGCCGCCGGCTCTGGCGCATTCAAGGGACACATCCCGCTCAGTGATGTCGTCCAGACCTTCCGCGAATAGTGCGGAGCCTGCAGCAGGTGCTGGCCAGTCCAGCGCCTGTCTGTAGCCTGTTCAGCCGAGATCGATGTCGAGGATCGCCATCGAGAAGTTGTACGACTGGTCGCCGTCGTCATCGTCCTTGTAGATGATGCCGAGGAATTCGTCGTCGAGGTAGAGTTCGCAGGAATCGTCCTTGCGCGGCCGCGCCTTCACCTGCAGCTGCGGGTTCTTGAACGTCTTCTTGAAATAGGCGTCGAGCTTGCGGATTTCGTCGGGCTTCAAAGCGTCTCTCCTCGTCGCGGACCGCTGCGGCCGGGGCCGCACAATGGACCGCGCTTCTGCCACGGCCATGAGGCAGGGTAAAGGCCGCGAGGCGATATTGAAACCGACCCCGCGTCAGCTTTGTTCGGACGCCGCCCGGTCAGATGTCGAACGAGACCACATGGTCCATCGACTGCGACGGCAGGAGCTGGTCCATCTGCCGTGACGGCTGGTCGCACCCGCTCTCGCCGACGACACGCGCCGGCACGCCAGCCACCGTCTTGTTGTTCGGCACCGAGTTCAGCACCACCGAGCCCGCGGCCACCTTGGTGCAGTGGCCAATCTCGATATTGCCGAGAATCTTCGCGCCTGCGCCGATCAGCACGCCATAACGGATCTTGGGGTGACGGTCGCCGCCGGCCTTGCCGGTGCCGCCGAGCGTCACCCCGTGCAGGATCGAGACATTGTCCTCGATGACCGCCGTCTCTCCGACGACCAGTCCGGTCGCGTGATCGATGAAGATGCCTTTGCCAACCTTCGCCGCCGGGTTGATGTCGGTCTGGAACACCGCCGAAGAACGGCTCTGCAGATAAAGCGCGAAATCGCGCCGGCCGGAGTTCCACAGCCAGTGCGCCAGCCGATGAGTCTGGATGGCGTGAAACCCCTTGAAATAGAGCACCGGCATGATGAAACGGTCGCAGGCCGGGTCGCGGTCGTAATAGGCCTGGATGTCCGTGCGCACGATGTTCGACCAGTCCGGCTGGTCCGCGTGCATCGCCTTGAAGCTCTGCTCGATCAGCGTCGAGGGAATGTCGGCGTGGTCCAGTCGCGAGGCGATGCGATGGATGACCGCTTCCTCGAGCGAGGGATGGTTGAGAATGGTCGAATAGAGGAACGCCGCCAGCAGCGGGTCGCGCTCGACCGCATCATTGGCTTCGTCGCGCACAGCTGTCCAGATCGGGTCGACCGGCTGGAGATGCGAGCGTGCAATCTTGGTGCTCATGTCGTTCCCTACTTGTCCGCAGTGGAAGCGCATCCTATGCGATCCCGTAGCGCAAATGAATTCAATTTTCCTTAGCGCCGTTTCAATTGGATTTTCGTGATGGCCTTTCAAGACCCGGCGGATGGCAATTGCTTGATTTCGACTGTCGACAACGGCGTTGCAAGGATTGTTGTCGACAGGCCGCAACGCCGCAACGTCATCGATCTGGCAAACTGGCGAAATCTCGCCGCGCTGATGCCGGAGCTTGCCGCCCGCGCCGATGTCCGCGTCATCGTGCTGTCAGGCTCGAGCGGCAATTTCTGCGCCGGCGCCGACATCGCCGAGTTCGATACGGTGAGATATGACGCAGCCTCGGCCCTCGTTTACGAAGCCGCCAACTCCGCCGCCTTCGCCGCGATCCGCACCTGCGCAGTACCGGTCATCGCCGCCATCCGCGGCGTCTGCTTCGGCGGGGGGTTCGGGATCGCCGCTGCCAGCGACCTGCGCCTCGCAACCCGCGACGCCCGCTTCGCCGTGCCGGCGGCCAAGCTTGGCCTCGCCTATCCGCAGGACGCGATGGTCGACATCGTCACCGCCGCCGGCGCTCAGATGGCGCGCTACCTGACGCTGACCGCCCAGCCCGTTGACGCGGCTGCGGCCCTCGCCTGCGGTTTCCTGCTCGAGATCGCCGACGACGATGTGTTCGACGCACGCGTCAATGCCATTGCCGCATCGATCGCTGCGAATGCCCCGTTGTCGGTCAGGGCCTCGCGCCTGGCGATCGCCGCCGTCGCCGGGGGCGAGATGGTTGCGAAGCTGGCCAAGGAGGCCGGCGACGCCACCTTCGAAAGCCTCGACTACGCCGAAGGCCGGACAGCCTTCAAGGAACGAAGAACGCCGCAGTTTGAGGGACGGTAACTCACGCCGCTTCGCTTTCGGTCAGGAAGCCCAGAATCGCATCGCAGAACGCGTCGTTCTTGTCGCCGGCCACCATGTGCCCTGCTCCCGAGACGTCGACATAGGCCGCGTCCGGCGCCATGTCGACGAACTCGCGGACATAGTCCTCGTGCACGAGTTCCGATTCCATGCCGCGAACCACCAGCATCGGCACATGCAGTTTCGGAACGCCGGCCATGATCTCGCCCATCAGCTCGACAGCACCGGCATTGATGTTGCGGTCGCTGGTGATGAAGCCCGGATCCCAGTGCCAGCGGTAGCGCCCGTCGGCGTCGAGGCGCAGGTTCTTGCGCAGTCCCTCGTGCGACACAGCCCGCTTGCGGTTCGGCAGGTAGGCGGCGATCGCGGCGGCCGCTTCATCCAGATTGGCGAACCCTTCCTCCATCCGGTCGCCCATGAAACCCTGGATGCGCGCCACGCCTTCCGGGTCCATCCGCGGGATCACGTCGACCAGAACCAGCGTGTCGAGCATCGGCCCATGGCGCAGTTCGGCGGCGATCGAGGCGATGCCGCCGAGCGAGGCGCCGACGGCCGACGGCGCGACATGGAACCGGTCGGCGACCTGGCCGATGATCGCCGCGACATCTTTCGCATAGGCCGAGAACGTGTAGTCCCGGCTGGTCACCCATTCGCTCTCGCCGTGGCCGCGCTGATCGACGGTGATCGCGCGCAGGCCGGCCATCATCAGCCGCTTCGCTGTCGCGTCCCAGGCGCGGCGGGTCTGGCCGCCGCCGTGGAGCAGAACGACCGGGTGCCCTCGCCCGTCCCAGAGATCGGCCACCAGCCGGTTGTCCTCGGCGCCCGAGAATTCGATGCGGGTCGGTCGGGTCACAGCGGATGCTCCTTGAGGAACTCGAGCGCCTTCTTTTTGAAGGTGCGGTCGCCGACCGACAGCATGTGATCGCGGCCTTCGATGGCGAACGCCTCGGCGTCGGGCATCAGGTCCGCAAGTCGGCTGGCCGAGCCCGCGATGTCGTCCTTAGTCCCCACCGCGATCAGCGTCGGCTGCGTCACGCGCGCCACTTGCGCCTCGGTCAGAAGCAGGCGCGAGGTCTCGATGCAGGCGGCGAGCGCCAGCCGGTCGCTCTTGGTATGGTCCGCGAAGCTCCGGAACATGCGTCCACGCGCATGCGTCACCGAGGTCGGGTCGTCGGCCCGCAGCGCATCCGCGATCGGATCCCAGTCGCCGACGCCTTCGATCATTCCGATACCGAGCCCGCCAAGGATCAGCGTCGCCACCCGCTCCGGATGCTCGAGCGCCAGGAAGGTCGCGACCCTCGCTCCCATCGAATAGCCGAACACGTGCGCCCGACCGATTCCGAGATGGTCAAGCAGCGCCGCCGCGTCTCCCGCCATCTTCGAAGGCGCGTAGTCGGCCGGTTCGTAGCTGGCCGAGGACTTACCGTGACCCCGGTGATCGAAGGCGATGACCCGGTAGCCCGCCCCCGTCAGGTCGCGCAGCCAGCCGGGGCCGATCCAGTTCGCGTGCACGTTCGAAGCGAATCCGTGGACCAGCAGGATCGGTTCGCCGCCGCCCGAGGGCGGGGCCTCGTCGATATAGGCCAGGCGAAAGCCCTCGTGCTCCAAATGCTTCATGCGGTCGCGTGCGTCCCTTGCCGAGGACCCACTATTGCGACCCGACGATAGCGTCAATGACCGGATGGCGCAGCCGGTCGCCGGGCGCGATGCCGTTCTTGGCCGAAGTACCTTCCTTGAGCTCCAGGACGAAGCGGACCGGAACGCCGGGCGAGATCGCCGCGCGGGAGAATGGCTGGCCCTTCAGGATCGCCGTCACCCGGCCGTCCTCGCCAATGAACAGCAGGTCGAGCGGCATCGGCGTGTTCTCCATCCAGAACGATGCCTGCCGCGTAGTCTCAAGCACGAACAGCATGCCGCGGTCGTCCGGCATGTCGGTGCGGTACATCAGCCCGCGCTCCTGCTCGGAGCTCTCGTCGGCGATCTCGATGCTGAAGAGCTTGACGCCGGCTGCCGTGTCTATGGCGAGCTTCGCCATGTGCACCGGCAGCATCATCGCCGCTTCGGCGAGCGCCTGCGGAGCGATCATCACGGGACTGGAAAGAGCAATCGCCAGCGCCGCCAGCGTCGACCGAAGCAACCGAGACATCAGCAACCGTGCCCTTTCAATGCGAAGACGGCAAGGTTCCCTTGTCGGGGTGAATTTCGGCGGCCATAAGGCCCTTGTCGCCATGGCCGTAACGCACCAGCACGACCTGTCCAGGCCGGAGCTCGGTCACGCCGTAGCGGCGCAGCGTCTCCATGTGGATGAAGATGTCCTCGGTCCCCTCGCCCCGCGTCAGGAAGCCGAAGCCCTTGGTTCGGTTGAACCATTTGACCAGCGCCCGCTCGATGCCGCTTTCCGGCGTCACGTGCACATGCGTGCGGTCGCCCGGCTGTTCCAGCGGATGCACCGCGGTCGAAGCGTCCATCGAAAGAATGCGGAAGGCCTGCATGCCGCGGTCGCCGCGCTTGACGAGGCAGACCACGCGCGCGCCTTCGAGAGCGGTCTGGAAACCGTCACGGCGCAGGCAGGTGACATGGATCAGGACATCGCCATATCCCGGCTCGTCGGGCAGGATGAAGCCGTAGCCCTTGGCGACGTCGAACCACTTGATGGCGCCGGAAATTTCGACGAGGTCCTCGTGTTCACCCATGCCACCGCCGGTGCCCCACGCGGCTTTCTGGTCCTCTGAAGAGGATTTGTCCCCCATCCGAACGCCCCCTTCCTCAAAGCCACGCCACTGATTCTTGCTGTAGGATAACATGTCACTTCTTCCTGTCAGCATGAGGCGAAACAGTTTTCGCCATATTTCAACCAAATATTAACCACGAGGCTTTCGCGACGCTGGAGCCGACGAAACGGTTGCCCCAGGCGGCGGCCTGACCCATATGGTGGCGATCCGACCAAGCGGGACACTCGACGATGCGCTACCTCCACACCATGATCCGGATTTCCAACGTCGAGGCGACGCTCGACTTTTTCTGCAACAAGCTCGGCATGACCGAGGTGCGGCGCCACGAAAGCGAACAGGGCCGTTTCACGCTGATCTTCCTCGCCGCGTCGGAGGACAAGCAGAGCGGCATCGACCGCAAGGCGCCGCTGCTTGAGCTCACCTACAACTGGGACCCGGAAGAGTACAAGGGCGGCCGCAATTTCGGCCACCTCGCCTATGAGGTCGACGACATCTACGAGACCTGCCAGTCGCTGATGGACAAGGGCGTGACGATCAACCGTCCGCCGCGCGACGGCAACATGGCCTTCATCAGGACGCCGGACGGCATCTCGATCGAACTGCTGCAGAAGGGTCCGGCGCTCGCCAAGGCGGAGCCCTGGGCATCGATGCCGAACACCGGAAGCTGGTAGCCAGCTCCGACGGCCCGCCGCGAAGCGGACAGACCCGCTGTGCCGCTGCAAACGCGCTTGCGTTGCGGCACCCGCGTCGGTAACTGCGGTCGTTGGCCAGCAGCAGCGGGGGATATGCCATGAAGGATGTGCTCGTCGAACTCGAACGCCGGCGCGAGATCGCCCGCCAGGGTGGCGGCAAGGCCCGCATCGACGCACAGCATGCCCGCGGCAAGCTGACCGCCCGCGAGCGCATCGACATCTTCCTCGACGAAGGCTCGTTCGAGGAGTTCGACATGTTCGTCGAACACCGCTCGACCGACTTCGGAATGGAGAAGACCAAGATCGCGGGCGACGGCGTCGTCACCGGCTGGGGCACGGTCAACGGCCGGACAGTCTTCGTCTTCGCCAAGGACTTTACTGTCTTCGGCGGCTCGCTTTCGGAAGCGCACGCCGAGAAGGTTCAGAAGGTCCAGGACATGGCGCTGCGCAACCGCGCGCCGATCATAGGCATCTACGACGCCGGCGGCGCGCGCATCCAGGAAGGCGTCGCGGCGCTCGGCGGCTACGCCGAGATCTTCCAGCGCAATGTACTCGCCTCCGGCGTGATCCCGCAGATCTCCGTCATCATGGGCCCCTGCGCCGGCGGCGACGTCTATTCGCCGGCCATGACCGACTTCATCTTCATGGTGCGCGACACGTCCTACATGTTCGTCACAGGCCCCGACGTCGTGAAGACCGTCACCAACGAGACGGTGACCGCCGAACAGCTCGGCGGGGCGTCGATCCACACGACCAAGTCGTCGATTGCCGACGGCGCCTATGACAACGATGTCGAGGCGCTGCTGCAGATGCGCCGGCTGATCGACTTCCTGCCGCAATCGAACACGTCGGAAATCCCCGAGATCGAGTGCTACCAGTCGGTAACCGATCCCGACATGTCGCTCGACAGGCTGATCCCGGACAATGCCAACAAGCCCTACGACATCAAGGAACTGATCCTGAAGACCTGCGACGAGGGCGACTTCTTCGAAATCCAGGCGGCCTTCGCCAAAAACATCGTCACCGGTTTTGGCCGCGTCGACGGCCGCACTGTCGGCTTCGTCGCCAACCAGCCGATGGTGCTGGCCGGCGTGCTTGACTCGGACGCCTCCCGCAAGGCCGCCCGCTTTATCCGCTTCTGCGACTGCTTCAACATCCCTCTCGTCACCTTCGTCGACGTTCCCGGCTTCCTGCCCGGCACCGCTCAGGAATATGGCGGCCTGATCAAGCACGGCGCGAAGCTGCTCTTCGCCTACGCGGAAGCCACCGTGCCGAAGATCACGGTGATCACGCGAAAGGCCTATGGCGGCGCCTATGACGTCATGGCGTCGAAACATCTGCGCGGCGACATGAACTATGCCTGGCCGACGGCCCAGATCGCGGTTATGGGCGCCAAGGGCGCGGTCGAGATCATCTACCGCAAGGACATCGGCGATTCCGACAAGATCGCCGGCCACACCAAGGCCTACGAGGATCGTTTCCTGTCGCCCTTCGTCGCCGCCGAGCGCGGCTATGTCGACGAGGTGATCATGCCCCACTCGACCCGCCGCCGCATCGCCCGCGCGCTCAAGATGCTGCGCAACAAGGACCTGGAAAACCCCTGGAAGAAGCACGACAACATCCCGCTGTGAGCAACGACTTTGCTGTGCCAAGCTAGACAATGGACATAGATCAGATCATACAAGGCATTTTTTCTCCAGATTTGGAGAAAATGCAGGTTAGATTCGAGGGAGATAGTCTCTATAAGTTCGTTTCCTTTGCCTCACTCGAGGCTACAACAAATTTCATCTGCAATCCGACGCTAAAATTTACACAAAAGTCCGGTCTCAACGATCCTTTTGAGCTGACGAAACGATGGCAAGAGTTTGGAAGTCAGCCGACCCGTGAAGCCGTCGGGATAATAATTCAACAGATGATCGATGAGAAGCTGAATGACGAAGGCTATTTGATTGATGAGCTTTTGAAATCCTCCGAATTTAGACAGTCCGGCATGGAGGAGGCGCAAGTCCGGGAAATGTTGGCCTCAACAGCGGCTAAGAATATAATCGCTGTCGGCCGGGATCAAATCAAGAATAAATTGCCGTCGTTGATAGACCTCTTGTTCATCATGATGAATACTCGCTCTGATGAGTTCATCGAAAGAACTATATCGAAGTTTGGCATACTATCTCTGACTGAATCCATCGATAACCGGGCTCTCTGGTCGCTTTATGCCAATTCCGGGCGCGGCATTGCGGTTGAGTTTGATGCGAATCACCCGTTTTTCGTATCCCGTAGAACCAATGGCGAACTAGGGTCCAGGCTTCATAAAGTATTCTACAGGGACGATCGAATACCAGATTTCTGGAAAAATCCGTATTACCTATTCTGCGTCAAGCATACCTAATACTCTTTTGAACGCGAATGGCGTATGATGCTTGATGTGAAAGAATGTCGGCAAACTAAGTTGGGCGATGGCTCAACCATCCACCTCATCGATGCACCTGATCGACTTATCCGCGCTATAATTTTTGGATACAACCATGATGAAAAGGAAATTTATCATAGTGTTCGAGTCGCAATGAATAAATCATCCAATATTAAATTTCGCCGAGCCATCGCAGACCTCGGTACTGGCAATATTATTTTGAAAGATATCGATGTCTAACGCGTGATCATCGTTAGGGCGGCATTGCCAGGCGACGTGAACATCTCCAGGACCGGCCAAAATTAGCATGACTCGGAGGACTGAAGCTGACCGAGCAACAGGCCTACCTCACCGTATTTTGTCACCTTCAGATGCAGTTCGACAGGACCCGGTCCGACGACCTTGGGGGGCTCTGCTCGGCTCAGCCAGACTGCTCGAAGACGACCTGCCCGCCGATCCGGCCATAGCGGCCGATTGGCGCGCTTGCATCGACGCGGTTGTCAGCGACGACGCTACGAAGGCGGCTGCCGAGTAGACCGGCAAGCGCGGTCGCGAACAGCCTACGGCGCCTCGAATCCCACCGTCTTGTGCGTGCCGTCGCAGTAGGGCTTCTTCGACGACTGGCCGCAGCGGCAGAACCATGCCTTTTCGACCCGGTCGACGGCGCGCCCGGTGCCGGACTCGACCTCCAGCCTGCCCGTCATCATCAGGGGACCGTTCGGCACGGGCTTCACGTTGACCTGCCCGACGAGGTCGGTGATCTTGAGTTCGCTTTCCTTCGACGGCGGTTCGCCGGTAGCGACGAAGCCGCCGGCGATGTGAGAATTGTCGCAGAACGGCTTGTTGCGCGACAGGCCGCACCGGCAGAGCGTGGCGCGGTACATCGCGCCCTGCCCTTCGATCACCATGTCGGCATGCACATGGAGCGGACCGTTTTCGCGGATGGTCACAGTGTTGGCGCGCGGCGGATGTTCGGCGGCGCCACCGTCCTTGCGCGTCACTGTGATGGCGCCCGACGGACAGGCATAGGCGACACGCATAAGATCGTCGGCGGGCGCACCGTCTGGATCTATCCATGGCCCATCGACATTGGCGCGGAACACCGCCGGTTCGCCGATGACGCAGCGCCGCGCGTGAATGCAGCGCTTGCCGTTGAAGCTGATGGTGACGTCGCGCCCTTCGGCGATTTCGATGCTCATGGCTTGCTCCGTCGCGGTCGCGCGTGCTGGCTGGAGCGACGAAGCTACACGAGCGGGAGCCGCGGTCAAACCGACACGCGCCCAAACTCGCCATCTGGACAGCAGACTCGAACTGGGCGATTGTCTCGTGGGGCTTGACGTAAGGTCATGCGCTGTCCGAGCGACGCGCAGACCAGCCGAGGAGGTGCGCCGTGCCCACGATCATCAAGAACAGCATCCAGCAGCCGCAGCCGTTCGATCTGGTCGGCGATCCCGTCCTGATCGCCGGGATTGGCCAGGGTTTCGAAGCGACGCTCAACTGGCGCGTCCATGACGGCCATGACGAGCGCACCGGCTTCTTCAACGTCGGCGGCGGCACCGGCGAACACGGCCAGTTCCAGATCCAGGCGGCGATCGGCAACGCGGCGTTTCAGCTCGACCGGCTGTTTGTCGAGGTCTACGAGGAAAGCGCCGCCGACGGTTCGGAGGTCAACAAGGTGATCGTGCCGGTGATCTATGGGCCGCGCATCGTCGCTGGCTACCTTGGCTACCGCCTGCACCGGGTCGTCGCCGGTGACACGCTGTCGAAGATCGCCCTGGCGAACTATGGCGCAGCGAACCTCTTCACGCGCATCCAGCGCGCCAATCCGCAGCTGATCAGCAATCCGAACCAGATTTTCGTCGGCCAGGAACTCAAGGTGCCGATCGGCGTCTGACTGCGACTTGCGCTATGTCCGCGGCGGTCCCGCGGCTGCCAGCCGGTGCTCGTTCGGCTCTGCGATCTTGCTGGCGAGGCCGAGCGCCGCCAGTCCCCGCAGCGACAGATAGGTCACGTCCACCTCGAACCAGCGGTGCCCGTGCCGCGCCGAGCGCGGGTCGGCATGGTGGTTGTTGTGCCAGCCTTCGCCATTGGTGATCAGGCCGATGATGACATTGTTCCGGCTCTCCTCGCCGGTGTGGTAGTTGCGATAGCCGAACATGTGGGTCACCGAATTGACCGACCATGTCAGGTGCCAGACCAGCACGGTGCGCACGAAGACGCCCCACACCAGCACGCTCGCGCCAAACTGCAGCGCCTCGGCCATCGGGCTGCCGCCGATCAGCGCGGCCAGGGTCCCCACCACGAAAAACACCACCCAGGAGGCCATGATCGTGCCTATATAGACCGCCGGGCTCTCCATGCGGCGGTAGAACGGATCTCGCAAAATGTCTTTGGCATAGCGCGGATAGATCTGTGTCCGCTCCATCTCGGGCGGGCGGACGAACAGCCAGCCCATATGCGCCCAGAGGAAGCTGACGATCGGCGTATGCGGGTCCGGCTCCTCGTCGGCATGCTCGTGATGCCGACGGTGCACCGCGACCCAGCGCGCCGGCGTGTCCTGGAACGACAGGATCGCAAGCGTCGCCAGCGTGTATTCCACCCATTTCGGGCAGACGAAGCCGCGATGGGTCAGCAGCCGGTGATAGCAGAGATTGATGCCGAGCGTGCCGAACACATAGGCTCCCACGATCGCCAATGCGACCCCGGTCCAGCTGAAGAACCAGGGCACAAAAGCGAGCAGCGCCACCAGATGATAATAGCCGATGCCGACGACATTGACCCAGTCGATGCGGATGGGCTCGCGTGCCGAAACGCGCGAAAACTCTGCCCCTTTGGGTTGCTGGTTCAATCGGATCTCCGGAGTCGGCCCGAGCTGCAGCGTCTGGCTGCCGCCCTTCTGGTGTTCCAAACCCTAGGACATTTGCGCGCCGCGCGCCAGCATTGCCGGCGCCTGCGTCTACTGCGCCGCGTCGATCCTCGCCAGGCGGCGCTTGGCGTCGTCGATCATCTGGTTGGCGATCTGCATCCGGATCATGGCCCGGTCGCGCAGGTCGGCTGAAACCCGGTCCGGATGGTTGGCGAAGGCGAAGTCGCGGCGGATGCGGTCGAGCGCTTCGGCCTTCTCGCGGCCGGTGAGCCGCAGTTCCTGCGCGATGTCGAAGGGCGTCACGGAGGGCAGCTCTGGCGCGAGCGGCGGCGTGTCGATCAGCACGCTGAAATTGTCGGCCGCCGCGAACAGGTATTCCGCCGCCGCGTTGGGATCGTCAACCGGCACGGCCAGCGAGAGTTCCTCCGGCGAATGGAAGAAATCGAACGGGATCGAAGGGCGCGCTGCGGGCACAAACTCGACCGGTTCGCCTGCCGCGATCACCTCGTCGAGGAGAGAGGCGAAGTCTTTCGTCGTGAAACTGCCCATGACAAACCTCCTCGCCTTGTCGCGGCTGAACGCGCGAGATGCAATTTCGATCCGAAGTCTAGTGCCTCGCCGTTAACAAGGTCGTCTCGGAATCCGGCAAAATTGCGCGTTTCCGTCAAAGCCTTGCACACCTTGGTCTCAATGCGCTGGGCGATGTCATGGCAGCCATGCAAATGCTGCACTGCAATAAAGTCGCAATCGATCTATCTTACAAGGCATCGGGAGGAACAGCATGGAGCCGAATCAATGGCGTTCTACACCGAACTTTTTTCGCGGCCGCGGCCGAACCGCACCGCGCGCTACCGCGCCGCGCTCGCCCTTCTCAACGCGATGAACAATGCCGACCGCGCCGACATCGGCATCAAGCCGGCGGATTTCCCGCGCATCGCCCGCGAAATGGCGATGCGCTGAACCGGTTGCCCAGAACCGGAACGCGTACGGAGCCTTGCCCGGCTCCGTAGCGATCTAGAACGTCACGCCAAGCCTGAGCTTGCCGCCCCACGCTTCGTAGTCATCCGAGCCGATCCCATCATAGGACAGCGAACCAGACAGCGAAACGCCGTTGCCATTGGTCAGCGTGCCGCCTATTTCGCCTTTCGCCCTGACGCCTTCCTCGGCAAGACCGGGCTGCGACGAGACAGCGGTCGCGGTGTTCTCCTGGAAGAAGGTCCAGATGCCTTCGACCGTGAAGAACGGCGCAAACACGAAGCCGTTGTCCAGATGCAATTCGGTCGTGAAGGTCGGACCGAACTCCAGCGTGCCCGTCTCGACCGACACCGACGGAATGAGAACGCCGAGAGAATCCGTGTAGGGGTCGCTGGTCTCCTTGAAGTAGGAGAGCCGCAATTCCGGCCGCACCTTCCAGGCCTCGGTAAGATTGTACTGGCCAATCACCGCCGCGGTGACGAGCCAGCGCTGCGCATCGAATTCGTCCTCGAACGTCCCGAATGGTGAGATCTGGTTGAACGACTGGCCCCAGGCGGCGCGGGCGTCGAAGTAGAATGCGTCCGTCAGCTTGGCCATCATGTAGGGTCCGACCATGTAGCCCGTGCCCGAGATCTCCGAACCGGCCGCCGCGCCCTCCTGGCTCGTCCAGTCCACCTGCACGCCGATACCGGCCAGGATCGATGGCGTGAACAGATAGTCCATGCCGGCATGGACTATGCCGAACGTGCCGTCGCCGGCCTTGCTGTTGAACGCCGCCATGCGGCCTTCCACCCAGATGTCGAACCGGTTCTGCATCGGGTCCACCGACCCGCCTCCCTCGCCGCCATAGCCGAACGCGGCCGGCGCGCCTGCCATGCCGGCGGAACCGGTCGCCGCGCTGCCCGCAGCATCGAGCCCACCTGTCGCCGGCGCGCCAGGTATCTCGCCTGGCCGTCCGCCGAAGCGCTCGTCGAGCACATTTTCCGCTTGGCCGCGGTCGAGCCGGTCGGTCTTGCCGAACGCGCCGACGGGACCCGCGATCAGCCGGTCCGGTCCGCCCGCCGCCTGTGAGCGGCGCAGGCTATAGGAGAACTTCGCGTCGTCCTCCGACAGTGTCAGGTTGAACGGCAGTTGCGCGCTCTCGATGCCGAAGCCGAGCGCCGACACGCCGCCATCATTGGTGTAGGCGCCCGTCAGCCGCTCCAGCCGCCGGCTGACGTCGGGGCCGTTTTCCAGGATGAGCGCACTGCGGTTCTGCAGAAACTCGCCGATCATCCCTGTCGCCACGTCGCGCGAGTTCAGCGTCGTGACGCTGCAGGTGATCTCCCCGCCCGATACGACCGTCAGCTCGCCCCGCTTATCCGTCGCGTCGATCGTTCCGCCGGATGTGCAGCTTGCCGAATCGACGCCGTTTCCGTCAGGCACGGCGTAGGCGAACGCGTAGTTGCCAGGCCGGACTTCGACCGTGCGGCTTGCCCGTCCGCCAGTCGAGACGAGGCTGAAGTTGAATTCGGGGTCGGTCGAAGAGACCGAGTAGGTTCCGTCCGCGGGACCGGAGAACTCGAACACGACGCTCCCAGGCGGCGTCTGATCGATCGTGACGGTGAAGCTGTCCGAGACCGTCTGGCCAGCCGCGTCCCGCGCTTCGTAGCTCACCGTGGTGACGCCGATCGGGAAGCTGCTGCCCGAGGCGGGGCCGGCGGTCTGGGTGATGGTCACGCCGGGCAAGTTGTCGGATGCCGTCGGTTCCGCCCATGACGCGACGGCGGTGGTTGCTGGGAAATCCACGCTGATCCCGATGTCGGACGGGAAGGTCATGAACACGGGCGGCTGGGCGTCGTTGACGATGACGGCGAAGGATCCGGTCGTGACGTTGCTGTTGGCGTCCGTCGCCGTGTAGCTGACAGTTGTCGTCCCGATCGGGAACTGGTCCCCCGGCGCATGTGTCGAGGTCAGCGTCACGCCAGGCGCGTTGTCCGTGGCGGTCGCCGGGTTCCATGTGACCGTGGCGAAGTCCTGCCCGGCGTCGGTCTCCGTCATGATGTCGGACGGCAGGTTGACGATGACCGGGGCTTCGTTGTCGCTGACCGTGATCGCGAAGGACTCGGTGACGCTGTTGGCGTTGGCATCCGTCGCCGTGTAGCTGACCACCGTCATGCCGATCGCGAACTGGTCACCCGGCGCATGTGTCGACGTCAGCGTCACACCCGGAGCGTTGTCGGTGGCGGTCGGCGGGGTCCAGGTCACGGTGGCGAAGTCCTGCCCCGCGTCGGTGTTCGCCGCGATGTCGTCAGGCATGTCGGTGATAACGGGCGGCTCGTCCTCGATAACCGTGATGCTGAAGGACGCGGTCGCCTGGTTGCCCGAGTTGTCGACCGCCGTGTAGGTCACCGTCGTCACGCCGATTGCAAACTGCTCGCCGGGATTGTGGCTCGCCGTGAAACTGGCGATGCCGACATTGTCGCTCGCCGTCGGCTCCGTCCACAGCACAGTCGCGTAGTTCTGCCCGGCATCCGTACCCACCGAGATGTCGGCCGGAACATTGCTGATCACCGGCGCTTCGTTGTCGGAGACGGTAATGTTGAAGCACGCACAGGTCTGATTGCCAGCCGAGTCGATCGCCGTGTAGGTCACCCGCGTCGTGCCGATGGGAAACTGGTCACCGGGATTGTGGCTCGCGGTGAAGGTTGCGATGTCGAAATTGTCGGTGACTGTCGGCGGTGTCCAAAACACCGTCGCGAAGTTCTGATCCGGATCCGTATCCGCAGCAATGTCGGACGGGACATTGGTGAACACCGGCGGCTCGCCATCCGTCACGGTAACGATGAACGACGCGGTCGACTCGTTCTGCTCCGCGTCGGACGCCGTGTAGGTCACGATCGTCTGACCGACGCCAAACTGGCTGCCAGGCGGATGGTTGCTGGTGTAAAACACGACCTGGTCATTGTCGGTCGCCGTTGGCTCGGTCCAGGATACGGTCGCGTAATTCACCCCGGGGTCGGTGGTGGCTTCGATGTTGGCCGGCACGTTGCTGAACACCGGAGCTTCGGCGTCGTTGACCGTCACGGTGAAGGTGGCCGTATGGTAGTTTGACGATGGGTCAGTCCCGGTAATCGTCACCAATGTGAGGCCCAGCGGGAAGAACGAGCCGGACGGTGGCGCAGCGACGACATCGACCGTGCCTGAATTGTCCGTGCCCGGCGGAAGCCCGAAGGCGACGATCGCCCCGTTCTGCCCGGGGGCGTTGGGGACCATCACGTTCGCCGGGGCAGAGACGACCGGATTTTCGGTGTCGAAGACCACGACCTCGAACGTGGCTTCGGAAAAATTCCCGGCGCTGTCGGTGGCGCGCGCCGTGACCGGCGTCGTCCCGATCGGAAACGGACCCGCCGGCATAAATGTGACGGTTGGCGCCTGGCCCGAATTGTCGGTCGTTATCGGCGCGGGGAAGGCGATCGCCGCTGTCGGCAGGCCCGCATCGGTCGACGCCTGAATGTCCAGCGGCTGGTTCAGGACGGGGGCTTCGGTGTCATTCACCGTGACGTAGAACGTGACTTCGCGGAAGAACCCAACTGGGTCGGTCGCGCGGGCGGTCACCGGTGTCCTGCCGATCGGGAAAGCGCCCGCGGGCGGCGTGAACGTCACCGTCGGAGCCTGGCCCGAATTGTCCGTCGTCACCAGCGGCGGAAAGGTGACGGTCGCGGTCGCCAGTGACGGGTCGTTTCCAACCTCGATGTCCGCCGGCTGGGTGATGGACGGCGCCTCGTTGTCGTTGACCGTTACGGTAAAGCTGTCTGTATAGGTGTTCAACGACGGGTCGGTGGCGGTCATCGTCACCGTGGTCACGCCGAGCGTGAAGAACGAACCCGGAGCGGGCGCGACCACGAGATCGACGGTCCCGCCGGAATTGTCCGTAAGGGACCTGATAGAAAACGGCACGAAGGCTCCGTTCTGCCCGAGTGCGTTGTCTACAGCGATGTTCCCTGGGCCAACGACGACAGGCGGCTCGGTGTCGTTGACGGTGACGGAGAATGTCGATTCCGCGAAATTTCCCGAAGGGTCTTCCGCGCGCGCCGTCACCTGCGTCACGCCGATCAGGAACGGGCCCGAGGGCGTGAACGTCACCGTCGGCGCCTGGCCTGAATTGTCGGCCGTCACCAGGGCCGGGAATGTGATCGACGCGGTCGGGGCGCCCGGGTCCGTCGACTGCACGATGTCCGCCGGCTGGGTAATGGTCGGCGGTTCCGGATCGGTGACGGAGACATTGAAGATCTGTTCTGCGAAATTCCCCGCGGCGTCGGTCGCGCGAACCGTGACGACGGTGAAGCCGATCGGGAATGGACCCGCGGGCGGCGTGAACGTCACGGTCGGCGGCTGGCCCGAATTGTCCGACGTCACAGGCGCCGGGAACGTCATCGTCGCCGTCGGCTGGCCTGGATCCGTCTGTTGCGACATGCCCGTCGGCTGCCCCAGTGTAGGTGCCTCGGTGTCGTTGACTGTGACAGTGAACGAGAGCGACGCCGTGTTGCCGGCGGGATCGGTGGCCGAAACGTTGACTGACGTGACGCCGATCTGGAAGCTCGACCCCGACGCCATGCTGATCGTCGGCGTGATTGGCGCACCTGAATCGTCGGTGGCCGTCGGCGCGGCAAAGGTGACGACTGCGCTGTTCTGGCCCGGGTCATTGGAGACGACGATGTCGTTGGGAATGGTCAGGACCGGTGGCGTGGTGTCCGGCACGAAACAGATGAGCGCCGAACCGTTGCCTGATACGGCGCCGTTCGAGACGGTCGCGGAGGCGAGCGATCCGGTGCTCGACGTTCCGCCCGCGCCGCCGCCGCCGCCGCCATTCCAGTTGGGTGAGCACCCGGTCGTGCCGACGCCGCCGCCGCCGCCGCCATAACCAACCGTCGCGCCCCCGCCGCCGCCGCCGCCGAAACCGGCGCCGTCGAACGAACCGTCGAAGTGACGGGCTAAGCCGCCATTGCCGTTCGCTTGTCCCACCGTGCCTGGAAAAGCACTGCATCCGGCGCCGGCCGCGCCGCCTGCGCTGGTCGAACCGCCGCCACCTCCGAAGGGACCGCTTCCTCCCTCGGCGGCGCCGCCAGCTGAGCCCGATCCGCCGCTATCGCCACCGGCGCCGCCCGGCACGGTGATCGAAAAACTCCACCCGGCATTGCCGCCGCCGCCGCCGCCGGCAGCGATCGCTGCCTGGCTGCCATTCAGCAGCAGGTTCGTTGCGCCGCCGCCGTTGCCCCCGTCCGAACTTCCGCTCGCGCCGCCCGGGTTGACTGCAAGGGAACCCTGTCCGCCGACACCGACCGACAGCACATCGCCTGGCAAGACGTTCAGGCTTCCGCTCACTCTCGCGCCGCGTCCGCCGGCCCCGCCAGCGCTGTTCGGACTGCCGCCGACCGTCCCCGCGCCGCTCTTGCCGGCGCCGCCTTGCGCGCCGTTCAGATGGACCGTGGCCGAATAGACGTGGGCCGGCACCGTGACCGTTTGCTGGCCGCCCGTGAAAGCGAATGAATTGGCAATCTCGGTCGGACCGCAGCTTTGCGCCAGCGCGGATGTCGACCATCCGATTCCCGAAAAGATCAGCGCTGCGCCGAGCAGACGCGCGATGGGCCACTCTACTGAACTGGATCCCACCGCAACCCCCCGGCCACGCAACTTCAGGTTTGACGATTACCTTGCTGGTGACGCAACGGCAATCCGTCCGAGCAAACATTTGTTCGGATTGCGGGCAATGCTAGGCCAGTAAGTGCAATTGCCGCCTTGCTTGTTGCATCTTCGGGGGTGGGCGACCCGCAAGCGCCGCAGTTCAACTCCTGCCGAAGAAATCGCCCTTCCCGAGCGGCACGCCCTTGTTGCGCAGGATGCCGTAGGCGGTGACGACGTGGAAGTAGAAGTTCGCCATCGCGTAGTTGAGCAGGTACTGCTGGCCGGTGAAGTTCAGTTCCATCGGCCCGACCTTGATCAGGATCGGCTTGTCGTCCGATCCGTCGATCTCCTCGGCCGTGAACGTCTTCAGATGGTCGCGCACCGTCATGATCCGGGTCTGCAGGTCGGCAAAACTCGCCTCCTCGTCCGCAAGCTTGAGAATGTCTCGTCCCGCAAGGCGAGCCGACGCGCCCTTGGCGTGGTCGGTCGCGATCTGGACCTGCTTGACCAGCGGCAGCATGTCCGGCGCCAGCCGCGCGGTCAGGTATTCGGCGGCATCGATGCCCTGTGCCTTCGCGTGCGCCTCGCCCTTGGCGAGCACATGGGCCAGGTTCTTCAGGACGCTGGAAAATACAGGCACCGACGCCTGGTACATTGAAATGGTCATGGTCTCTCCGCCCGCTGCGCCGGCTTCTGCCCGGCGGCAGAAGCGTTATTCTTCGCATCTGCTCGACGCAAGCGCCGCGACCGCGCCGCATTCGGTGATATGCTTGTGCCAGTGCGATCAGGGAGGTGCCTGTCATGCGATTCGTGGCCGTTGCGACTTTGGCGCTGTCTTCCCTCGCCGCCGTTCTGCCGGCCGCCGCGCAACAGGAAGACCCCTACCTCGACGACCGCTCGACGCCGCAGGCGCTGGTGAAATCGCTCTACAACGCCATCAATCGTAAGGAATATGCCCGCGCCTACAGTTACTTTGCCGTCCCGCCATCGCCGTCGCTGAACGAATACGCCAAGGGCTACGAGGAAACCGAAGGCGTGACCCTCGTCGTTGGCACCCCAGTCACTGAAGGCGCCGCCGGCAGCACATTCTTCTCGCTGCCTGTCGCGATCTCGGCCGTCGGCGCCAACGAGCAGGTGTTCGCCGGCTGCTACACGATGCGGCTCGCAAATCCGCAGATCCAGGGTGAGCCTTACAAACCCCTCTCGATCGAGAAGGGCACATTGTCCGCCGTCCAGGGACCGATCGATACGGCATTGCCGGCATCCTGCGGCGACGGTCCGGCGCTGCCTCCCCAGAATGCCCTGCTTGAGCGCGCGCGGGCCAAATTCCTCGCGACCCGCCTCGATTCCTGCCAGCCCGAGGAAGGTGACGAGCCCCAGGTGCATGACATCTCGTTCCGCTACACCTCTGACACCGACGACGAGCCGGAGCGCGAGGCAACGCTGATCCGGTTCTTCTGCTCGCGCGGCGCCTATAACGAGGTGCACGCCTACTATCTCGCCAATGACATCGGCGACCTGCGCGAACTGCACTTCGCGACTCCGGAACTCGATATCCACTACGAAGACGGCGATTCCGACAAGAAGGTCGAGAACATCAATGTGGTCGGCTTCACCACGGCGGATAGCCTGGTCAATTCGGAATATGACCCCGACTCGAAATCCATCGGTTCGTGGTCGAAGTGGCGCGGCATCGGCGACGCCTCCTCGATCGGCAAGTGGATCTTCCGCAACGGCGACTTCGCGCTGGTGAAGTTCGAGGTCGACGCATCCTACGACGGCGAGGTCGAACACCAGACCGTTGTGGATTACGACACCGGACCCTGAGCGGCTACTCCCCGAACCCGGCCCCGCCGGGTCTCGGCGTCGTGCGGATCAATCGCGAATCTTCCACCGCCGCCTGCCTGTGGACAACGGCCTTCTGGTAGTCCGGATCCTTGACCATCTCGACGAACGCCGCGGCCGAAGGATACTCCGCGATGAAGCAGAGGTCCCACCGCTCCTCCGCAGGCCCTATCAGGATCAGCCTGAAGTCGCCGCTCCACGCGATGTGGCCGCCGACACGGCGGAAGACCGGGCCGCTCTCACGGCCATAAGCCGCGTAAGCCTCGGCCCCCGTCGACGCACGGCCATCTGGATACTGCGCCGTCTCGCGCAGGCGCACGAGATTGAGCATGTGAATCGGGCCGTCGTCCGGCAGCCGCCGGAAGTCGCCGAACCTCTCGCGCGTCGGGTCGATGTATCCGCTCAACTCCGCCCCCTATTGCCCCAGCATCCAGTTGAGCGTCTCGCGCCAGTCGGTCATCCGGATCGGCGTGCCATGCGTTCCGCTCTCGAACCGCACGAACCGCACCGGATAACCCGCTGCCTTTACACGCTTGTAGAATGCTTCCTGCGTTTCGACCGGAAACACCGTGTCACGGCTCCCCTGTCCGATGAACAGCGGCACTTTCCGATCATAGGCGGCGCTTCTGGGGAATGCGTCGGACGCAAAAGAGCCGAGCAAGAGCAGCCCCGACAGCCTTGCGGAGATCGCCGGGTCGTCAGCCAGGCCCCAGCAGATCGCGCCGCCCATCGAGCCACAGGCGACGAAAATCGGCGCGCCGAGAGACTGCGCCGCGTAATGCGCCAGGAGCGCCGCAACCTCAGCCACGCCCCTGCTTTCGAAGTCCGAGAAATCCGGCGACAGGTACAAGCCGCCGTTCTCCCACATCAGGTTCTTGATGCGGTTGAAATTGCCCCCGAAGGTGAAGTCGTCAACACCTTGCCGCCGGCTGCCGCCCTGCCCGTGCAGATAGATGGTGATGACCGACGCGCCAGCCGTTTTGCCCACGGCAAAGTGCCGGATGTCGCCGACGCCGGTCGAGATCGACAGATCCTTCTGCACGCTGCGCACCGCAAGCCGGACGTAATCGGCCTTCACCCTCCGCTCCGGCACCTCGTCCCGCTCGTTGATATCGCGCGCCTCGCGATAGTCGACTGTCCGAAACGCGCCGCCATCCGCTTGCGAGAGGATCGCAGGATAGGCAAACAGCGAATCCTTGAACGGCTTCAGCGTCAGCGCGGACGCAGGCGAAGCGCCAAAGCCGATCAGAACGGAGAGCAGGACAGCCACGGAACGAAGACGCATCGGCAGACCTTAGACCGCGCGACGCAGCGATGGAACAGTGGCACAGCTACGAAATCGGTGACTCAATCACGGGCAGCCTCGACACGAAATCCGCTTTCTGCTTGGCTCGAAGCGTCACTGGAGGGAATTGCAATGGGTATCGAAAGTCTTCTCGTCTTCCTGATCATCGGCGCGATCGCCGGTTGGCTAGCCGGCCTGATCGTCAAGGGCTTCGGCTTCGGCCTGCTCGGCAACATCGTTGTCGGCATCGTCGGCGCCTTCATCGCGGGCCTCATCTTCCCACGGATCGGGCTGGCCTTCGGCGGCGGGGTCCTCGCGGCGATCGTCCATGCAACGCTCGGCGCCGTCATCCTGCTGGTGCTGATCCGCCTGATCAAGCGGGCATGAACTTCTCGGGGCCGGGCCGCCGCGGGCCGGCCCCGATGCGCTTGAATGCAGTCTGAAAAATCTTCGAACGAAGGCAACCGCGCCGCCCAAAGTCCCGTATAGCTCTGGAAGCAAGAGCTTTGCTCTGAAACCCGAGGCGCTTCCACCGCATGCAATCCGACTCGACCGTCGACCCTGCAAAACCTGTCATCGTGCTGTTCCGGCACGATCTTCGCCTCGCCGACAACGGCGCGCTGCATGCGGCCGCAGACGCGGGCAAACCGATCGTCGCGGCCTTCGTGCGCGACGACGAGGCGCCGGGCGGGCGCCCCATCGGCGGAGCGCGGCGCTGGTGGCTGCACCATTCGCTGGAAGCCCTGTCTGCCGGCCTCGGATCGATGGGCGTGTCGCTGATCCTGCGCCAGGGCGACATGCAGTCGATCGTCGCCTCGCTGATCGACGAAACCGGCGCCGACATGGTGCTCTGGAACCGTCGCTACGATCCGCATGGCATGCGGTCCGACACGGCGATGAAGTCGATGCTGACGGGGTCCGGGGTCGCCTGCGCAAGCTTCCAGGGCCACCTCCTGCACGAGCCATGGCGGGTCAATACCGGCGCTGGCGGTCCCTTCAAGGTCTATACCCCGTTCTGGCGCGCTCTGATCGCCGAGGGCGAACCGCGCGAGCCCTTGCCCGCGCCGGGGAAACTGCATGCCTATCGGGATGCGGTGACGACCGAGCGGCTTGCCGATTGGGGCCTGCTGCCGACCGCGCCGGATTGGGCGGGCGGACTGCGCGCCGAGTGGACACCAGGCGAAGCCGGCGCGCGGCGCCGCCTCTCGGAGTTTCTCGATGGCGCGGTCACGGGCTACAGCGATGCCCGGGACATGCCGGGCCTGCGCGGAACATCGCGGCTGTCGCCACATCTCGCTCACGGCGAGATCACGCCCTTCCAGATCTGGTCAGCCGTGCGGCGCGCGAACGGTCCCGGCCGGGATTCCGAGAAGTTCCTCAAGGAAGTCGCGTGGCGCGAGTTTGCCTGGCACCTGCTGTTCCACAATCCTGACCTGGCAACTGCGAACTACAACAAGGCGTTCGACGCTTTCGCCTGGGCCCCCGACGCGGCCAATTTGACCCTCTGGCAGCGGGGCAAGACCGGATATCCGCTTGTCGATGCCGGCATGCGCGAGCTTTGGCAGACCGGCTGGATGCACAACCGCGTCCGCATGGTGGTCGCGTCCTTCCTGGTCAAGCACCTGCTGATAGACTGGCGCGAGGGCGAGGCGTGGTTCTGGGACACGCTGGTCGACGCCGACCACGGCAACAACCCGGCGAGTTGGCAATGGGTCGCGGGATCGGGTGCGGACGCAGCTCCATTCTTCCGCATCTTCAACCCGGTCCTGCAAGGCGAAAAGTTCGATGCCGACGGCGCCTATGTCCGTCAATTCGTTCCCGAACTCGCGCGTTTGCCCAACCGCCTCCTGCACCGCCCGTGGGAGGCGGATAAATCCGCACTTTCGTCAGCCGGCGTGAAACTCGGATCAACCTATCCCGTAGCTGTGATTGAACACCAGCTGGCGCGCGACCGCGCGCTTGCAGCGTACAGGGACGCGAGAGGGGACCAATGAACGTAGAATTCCTGAGACAGCCGCAGCAACGCGGCCGCAAACGGATTGCGGTCATGGGCTCAGGAGTTTCTGGAGCGTCCGCCGCCTGGGCGCTCAACCAGGTTCACGACGTGGTGCTCTTCGAATCCGAGGCTCGGCCCGGCGGCCACACCGCGACCGTCGAGATCGACTACTGCGGGAGGAATGTTGCCGTCGACACGGGCTTCATCGTCTACAATGAACTCAACTATCCCGACCTGACCGCGCTTTTCGCGCATTTCGGCGTGGCCACCCACGAGAGCAGCATGGGGTTTGCCATGTCGCTCGATGGTGGCCGCAGGGAATGGAGCGGCGAGACCTACCGGTCGGTCTTCGCCCAGAAGCGAAATGTCGTCTCGCCATCCTTTCTGTGGATGCTGCGGGAAATCTTCCGCTTCAACCGCATCTGCACGCTCGACCGCGACAACGGCGTGCTCGGCCACGCGACCATCGGCGAGTATCTTGCGCTGCGCAAATTCTCCGCCGGCTTCCGCGACGACTACCTGATCCCGATGGCCGCCGCGATCTGGTCGACTCCCCGCGTCAAGATGCTGGACTTTCCGGCCGCCACCTTCATCTCCTTCTTCGAGAACCACCGACTGATTCACAACGAGCGGCCACTGTGGCGCACGGTCACCGGCGGCTCGCGCAACTATCTGACCCACCTGCTGCGGCCGCTCGGCGACCGGGTTCGCCTCGGTCGACCGGTCGACACGGTTCTGCGCGACGAAACCGGCGTAACCGTATGGTCGGGCGGCCAGCCCGAGCGCTTCGACGAGATCGTCATTGCAAGCCATAGCGACCAGGCGCTCGCCATGCTGGGCGACGCCAGCGAGCTCGAGACGAAAATCCTGTCGGCGATCCCCTATCGCCCGAACAGAGTCGTGCTGCACCGCGACCCACGCCTCATGCCGGTGCGCAAGGCTGCATGGTCGGCCTGGAACTACCTGCGCGAGACCCGAGGCGGCGGCGAGGCCGAAGTGTCGGTCACCTACTGGATGAACCGACTACAGGGCATCCCCGCCGAGACCCCCGTCTTCATCACGCTCAACCCGGTCGTCGAACCACGCCAGGAATTGATCTTCGGCGAATGGAGCTTCGACCACCCCCAGTTCGATGCACGTGCGCTCTCGGCGCAGGCGCGCCTCGACGACATCCAGGGTACCCGCCGCACGCGGTTTGCCGGCGCATGGACGGGACACGGCTTCCACGAGGACGGTCTCAGGTCGGGTCTCAACGCCGCGATCTCTTTGGGCGCATCGGTGCCGTGGCGCGAAAACCGAGCATCGCCGCTGCCGGCCCTGGCACTGGCCGCGGAGTAGCCATGGCCACGACCGGGCGCATATCCACGATGTCCGCGAACGGCCCCCCGCCGGCGGCAGCCGGCGTGCTCTATCCGGGCGACGTGATGCATCAGCGGATGAAGCCGTTCGGCCACCGCTTCTCCTATCGGGTCTTCTCGATCCTGGTCGATCTCGACCGCATGGAAGAACTTGGCCGCATCACACCGCTGCTGTCCGTCAACAGAAGCGGCCTCGCGTCGTTCCGCGAAAACGATCACGCGGAAAACGGCGAAACCATCCGCGCCTTCGCCGATCGGCTGCTCGCCGAGGCAGGCCTGCCGGAGCGCGCGCACCGCATCCTGCTGCTCGCCTATCCGCGCATTTTCGGCTACGTTTTCAACCCGATCTCGGTCTACTTCGCCTACGATGCCGGCGACCGGCTGGTCGCCATAATCTACTCCGTCCGCAACACGTTCGGCGAGCGCCACACTTATGTCGCCCCGGTCGAGGCCGGGGCACTGACCGATTCCGGCGTTCGCCAGACCCGGGCAAAGCTCTTCCACGTATCCCCCTTCATCGACATGGGCGCGCGCTATTATTTCCGCGTCCTCCCGCCCGGCAAGGCGGTCCGCCTGCGCATCCACGAGACGGAAGCCGGCGAACCGTTGCTGGCGGCGTCCTTCTCCGGCGAGGCACAGGAACTGGCCACATCGACACTCGCAGCTTGCCTCTTGAAGATTCCCTTCATGACGTGGAAGATTGTCGCTGGCATTCACTGGGAAGCGCTCAAGCTGTGGCTGAAAGGTGCGCGTTTTCACAGGAGCCCGCCCGCCCCGGCGCCAGCGAGTTTCAGGGACTCCGCCGCGTTATCGAAATAGGGATGGGTGAAGGGGGAAGGCAAGCCGCGCCGTATACTGGTCGCGGAGCTTAGGGCATGACATGACATTGGTCACACCGGCGCATTCGACCGATCTCGCTTCCGAACGGGCTTTCAGGCTCGACAATTCCAACTTCGCGGACTTTGCGCGCGACCTACCGGCCAAGGCGCGGATGGTGCTGCAGGCGGCGATCTCGCTTCCATTTGGTTCACTTACTGCGCGGCTGCCCGACGGGCGCACCATATCTGTCGGCGGCAATGGGCCGGGCCCCGACGCGAAACTCGTCCTCAACAATTGGAAACTGCCGGCCCGCGCCTTTTCCGGCGGCACCATCGGCGTCGCCGAATCCTACATGGACGGCGACTGGGAGAGCCCCGACGTCACCACCTTCCTCGAACTCTTCGTCGTCAATCAAGAGGCGGGCGAGAAGGTTGCCGGCGGCGCAAGCTGGCTGATCATGACGCTGCAGCGCATCCGCCACTGGTTCAACGACAACACGAAGTCGGGCTCGAAGCGCAACATCCAGGCGCACTACGATCTTGGCAACGCCTTCTACAGGCAATGGCTCGATCCGAGCATGACCTACTCGTCGGCGCTCTACCAGACCGGGGCCAACGACCTCGAATCCGCGCAGGCGGCCAAATACCGGGCGCTCGCCCGCGACACCGGCATCGGCCCGACCGATCATGTGCTGGAGATCGGCTGCGGCTGGGGCGGCTTCGCCGAGTTCGCCGCCCGGGAGATCGGCTGTAAGGTCACCGGCCTGACCATCAGCCGCGAGCAGCACGACTTTGCCGTCGAACGCATCGCCAGGGCGGGCCTCGCCGACAAGGTCCAGATCAAGTTCCAGGACTACCGCGAGGAGACCGGCAAATACGACCGCATTGCCTCGATCGAGATGTTCGAGGCGGTCGGCGAGAAATACTGGCCGACCTTCTTCGGCAAGGTGAAGGACTGCCTGAAGCCCGGCGGCACCGCCGGCATGCAGATCATCACCATCAACGAAGGCGCGTTCAAGACCTACCGCAAGCGCCCCGACTTCATCCAGCGCTACGTCTTCCCCGGTGGCATGCTGCCGACGCCGGCAATCCTCAGGTCGCTCGGCAGCGAGCATGGCCTGTCCTTCCTGCGCGAGCGCGTCTTCCCGCAGGACTACGCCCGCACGCTCGCCGACTGGCGCCAGCGCTTCTGGGCCTCCTGGGACAGGATCGTCCCGCTCGGCTTCGACGACCGGTTCAAGAAACTGTGGGAGTTTTATCTCCACTACTGCGAAGCCGGCTTCCGCGCGGAGTATATCGACGTGAGGCAGGTGGTCTACAAGGCGTGATGCTCAGGCGGCATGCCCGCCCGGCCTGTGTCCCGACACCGTCGGAACGTCGTCCTCGTCGGTCCCCTGCGTGATCAGCCGCGCGCTTCTCTGGCCCGTAAAGTAGATCCACAGCCAGCTCAGCGCCACGGCCAACCGGTAGCGCAGGCCGATCAGGAAGAAGATGTGGGCAACGCCCCATAGCCACCAGGCCGGCCAACCGGTTAAGGTGAACCGGCCATTGTCGAACACGGCGGCGCGCTTGCCGATCGTCGCGAGATCGCCGTCATGCTTGTAGGCGAATGGCCGGGCTGTGGTGTCGCCGGCCAACCGCCGCTTGATGACGTCGGCCACAAACCAGCCCGCCCGCTTCGCCGCGGGCGCAATGCCGGGAACCGGTGATCCATCGGGCCGCTTCGCAGACGCCGTGTCGCCGATGACAAAAATCTCCGGATGGCCCGGCACCGTCAGGTCCGGCTCGACCTGCACCCGCCCTGCCCGATCAGCCGGCGCGCCGAGCCATTCCGCCGCCGGAGACGCTGCAACGCCCGCGGCCCAGATGATGGTCCTTGCGGGCAGAAGAGCACCGTCGACCGTGACCCCTTCGGCGGTGCAGTCTGTTACCGGATGCCCGAGCTTCACGGTAACACCAAGCCTGCCCAGCGCCTCTTGCGCATAGTCGGACAGCTTTGGCCGAAAATTGCCCAGCACCCGGTCGCCGCTCTCGACGAGGACAACGCTCGCCTGCTGTGGATCGATCGAGCGGAATTCGCCTCGTAGCGTCACCCGCGCCAGTTCAGCGATCGTGCCGGCCAATTCGACGCCCGTCGGGCCGCCCCCGATGATCACCAGGGTCATCAGCGCCTTGCGCCGCGCCGGATCGGTCTCACGCTCGGCCTGTTCGAAGGCGAGCAAAATGCGCCGACGGATCAGGGTCGCGTCCTCCAGCGTCTTCAGGCCGGGTGCGAACGGCTCCCACTCGTCATGGCCGAAATAGGCGTGCCGCGCGCCGGTTGCGAGTATCAGTATGTCATAGCCAACCGTCGCACCGTCGGCGAGCCGCACTTGCCGCGCCGCCTTGTCAACACCCGTCACCTTGCCGAGCAAGGTCGTGACATTGCGGTTCCGGCGCAGCAGATGACGGATGGGCCAGGCGATCTCCGAGGTCGCCAGCAGCGTCGTGGCGACCTGGTAAAGCAATGGTTGGAACAGATGATGGTTGCGCTGGTCGATCAGGGTGATCCGGACCGGCAATCTGGCGGCGGCGCGGGTGAATTCCAGCCCGCCGAACCCGCCGCCGACAACCACGATGTGCGGAATTGAGCCGTCCATGTCCGGTCTCCTTGAGCTTCAGCAGACCGTATTTGTGCACTGCACACAACCGATGCAAGACATGCAAACGCAAAGAGCGGGCTTTCGCCCGCTCCTCGCCAAGTCTTCTTTGCGATCCGCCTACAGCGTGATGCGGTAGTTCGCGAACCCGTCCGCAGCATCGCCCGCGGGTTCGATCCTCACGCCCTTCACGTCGGCGATGAACTCCTTCGCCTTCGGCCCGGTTGTGAACAGAACCGTGGTGCCGGCCAGGGGCGCGAAGGTCCAGTTGGCGTCGGCGGACGGATTGATCGTGCCCTGGTCGATGATGTAGCGCACAATCACGTCGCGGTTGGTGTCGGGCGCCTGGAACACCACTTTCGAGGCGTTGATCTCCGGGAAATTGCCGCCGCCGCCGGCGCGGTAATTGTTCGACGCGACGATGAATTCCTGCGCCGGATCGATCGGCTTGCCATCGAACGACAGATCGACGATGCGTCTCGAATCCGCGTTGATCACGCCGCCCTTCGGATCGTATTTCGGCGGCTTCGACAGATCGATCTTGTAGGTCACGCCGTCGATGACGTCATAGTTGAACGACGGGAACTCGGCATTGATCAGCGGCTGATCCGCCTTGCCTGGCTCGATCGCGTTGAAGATGCCGGCCGACATTTCCAGCCATTCCTTCACCTGCGCGCCGGTGATCTTCACCGCCTGCACTGTGTTCGGATAGAGGTAGAGGTCGGAGACATTCTTGATCGCCACGTCGCCCGCCGGCACGTCGGTGTAGTATTCCGGTCCGCCGCGGCCGCCCGCCTTGAAGGGCGCGGCGGCCGACAGGACGGGCAGATCCTTGAACTCGGTCTTCGACATCATGTCCTTGATGTACCAGGTCTGCGCCTGGCTGACGATCTGCACCGAAGGATCGTCGGCTACGAGCGCGAAATAGGACTGCAGCGGCGCCGAGGTCTTGCCGACCGGCGTGCGGACATATTTCAGCGTCGCCTCATGGTCGTCCTTGACGGCGGCCTCGACCTCCGCCTTGCTGGCAACGGTCGCCTCGGTGATGGTCTTCTCGACGCCGTCGATCGTCTTCTTGACCCGCTGCGAGATCGGCCGCGCTTCCGACGTCGAGCCGACGATCTTCCAGGCATTGCCGTCGCGTTCCAGCATCAGGTCGATGAGGCCGAGATGCGAACCCCAGAAGCCGCCCATGACGCCCGGCTTGCCGTTGATCAGTCCCTTGTCGAGATCGAGACCGGCAACGTCCTTGAACTTCGAGCCGGGGAAATCGAGATGGCTGTGACCGGTGACGATCGCATCGATGCCATCGATGCCGGCCAGCGCGATCGAGGCGTTTTCCGCCATCTCGACATGGCCGGGCTCGCCCATGCCCGAATGCGACAGCGCGATGATGATCTCGGCACCGGCCTCCTTCATCTGCGGCACCCATGCCCCGGCCGCTTGCACGATGTCGCGCGTCGCGGCCTTTCCTTCGAGATGGCGCGAATCCCAGGTCATGATCTGCGGCGGCACGAAGCCGATCAGGCCGATGCGGATCGGCTGCTCGTTGCCCGCTCCGTCCTTGATCTTCTTGTCGAGGATCACATAGGGCTTGAGGAACAGTTCGTCCTTGGTCGGGTCGGCGGCCAGTTGGCCCTTGGTCAGATTGGCGCAGACGAACGGGAAGTTCGCGCCGGCCAGCACCTTCATAAGGAAGTCGAGCCCGTAGTTGAACTCGTGATTGCCCATGGTCGAGCCGTCATAGCCCAGCACGTTCATCGCCTTGATGATCGGGTGGACGTCGCCGTCCTTCATGCCGCGCTCGTAGGCGATGTAGTCGCCCATCGGGTTGCCCTGCAGGAAGTCGCCATTGTCGACGAGGATCGAATTGGTCGCCTCGGCGCGAATCGAATCGATGATCGACGCGGTGCGCGCCAGGCCCATCGTGTCGTTCGGCTTGTCGCCGTAGTAGTCGTAGGGAAACACGTGCACGTGCAGATCGGTGGTTTCCATGATGCGCAAATGCGCCTGGTTGGCCTGCGCGCGCGCCGAAAACGGGTGCAGCATGACAAGGCCGCCAGCGGCCGCCGTGCCGGCCAGGAACGCGCGGCGCGAGATGGGGTGAAGCATCTGGGACATGTCTATCTCCTGTTGAGGGACTGGGGCACGATGCCAAAGACGGAATTGTCGTCGGGCTGACGGCCTAAGTCCAGCATGAACGTAACAGGCCGATGAATATTTGCCGGCGAACCTTTGGCGACGATCGGATGTGTGCCGGCGATTAGTATGCGCGACGTCCTCATTTGCTCACGCCATCTCCGGCTTAAGCCCCAGCGCCACCCGATCGACGATCTCGCGCAGTGCGAAGCTTGAATTGATCTTCGTCACATGCGGCAGCGCGGTCAGCCATTCCTTGTGGATGCGCTCGTAGTCGGCAAGGTCCTTCGCCGCGATGCGAAGAATATAGTCGTACTCGCCCGACATCAGGTGACAGGACAGGATGTTGGGGCAGCGCTTCACCGCCGCCTCGAAGTCCGACAGCGTTTTCTCGAACTGTCCCGACAGCGAGATGTGCACGATCGCATTCATCTGATGCCCGAGCGCGGCGTTCGAAATCTTGGCGTGATAGCCCTTGATGACGCCGGATTTCTCCAGCGTGTCGAGCCTGCGCGAACAGGCCGACTGCGACAGACCGGCCTTCTCGGCCAGCGCCGCATTGGAGATGCGGCCGTCCTTCTGAAGCGTGTCCAGAATCGCGAGATCGATCCGGTCCAACTGCGTCATGTCGAATTTCCTGCGAAGAATGGGTGAACTCGCGCAAGAATATGCGAAACCACCTGTCGCCGGCAACCGCATTCGCAAACACGTTCGGCGCAATCCGTGGTCTAATTCAATGACGTTAGGGAACAAGGGCGCAAGAGCCCGGAGATGGAGAACAGGATCATGCGCGTCGGCTGCCCGAAGGAAATCAAGAACCACGAATACCGCGTCGGCCTGACCCCCGGTGCCGTCCGCGAATACGTCGCCCATGGCCACGAGGTGCTGGTCGAGACCGGCGCCGGAGCCGGCATCGGCGCTGACGACAACGCCTATCGCGCCGCCGGTGCGAAGATCGCCAAGACCGCCGCCGAAGTGTTCGAGCGCTCCGACATGATCGTCAAGGTCAAGGAACCGCAGCCGGGCGAATGGGTGCAGCTGCGCGAAGGCCAGATCCTCTACACCTATCTCCACCTCGCGCCCGACCTCGACCAGACCCGTGGCCTCGTCGCGTCCGGCGTCACCGCCGTCGCCTACGAGACCGTCACCGACGAGCGCGGCGGCCTGCCGCTGCTCGCCCCGATGTCGGAGGTCGCCGGACGCCTGTCGATCCAGGCTGGCGCGACCGCGCTGCAGAAGGCCAATGGCGGCCGCGGCGTGCTGCTGGGCGGCGTGCCCGGCGTGCTGCCGGGCAAGGTCGCGATCATCGGCGGCGGCGTTGTCGGACTGCACGCCGCCAAGATGGCGGTCGGACTTGGCGCCGATGTCACCATCATCGACCGCTCGATCCCGCGCCTGCGTCAGCTCGACGACATCTTCAACGGCCGCATCCGCACCCGCTACTCGACCGTCGAGGCGCTTGAGGAAGAGTGCTTCTCCGCCGACGCGGTCATCGGCGCCGTGCTGATCCCGGGTGCCGCCGCGCCGAAGCTGGTCTCCCGCGAAATGCTCTCCGGCATGAAGAAGGGCGCTGTCCTCGTCGACGTCGCCATCGACCAGGGCGGCTGCTTCGAGACTTCGCACGCCACGACGCACGCCGACCCGACCTACGAAGTGGACGGCATCATCCATTACTGCGTCGCCAACATGCCGGGCGCGGTGCCGGTCACCTCGGCGCATGCGCTCAACAACGCCACGCTGCACTATGGCCTGCAGCTCGCCGACAAGGGCCTGAAGGCGCTGGCCGACGACCACCACCTGCGCAACGGCCTCAACGTCCATCGCGGCAAGATCACCAACCGCGCCGTCGCCGAGGCCCTCGGCTACGAGATGGCCGAACCGAAGGCTGTGCTCGCCGCCTGAGGCCGCAATCGAATCCTCCCCGCCTCGCCCGCCGGGTCGCTCCGGCGGGCTTTTTCTTGCGTACCTGCCTACCGAAAATCGACCGCGATCCGGAACGGGTTCGCCGAGCGCTGATCGTTGTAGCCGTCCGTCACCTCCAGCCGGTATTGGCCGGGCTTGGCGACAGCGATCCGCGCCTCCGTCACGCCGCCCGGCCGAGGCGGCGCGAACCACTGGCCGGGATTGCCATCGACGTCCCACAGTCGGAAGGACACGTCGAGCGCCGGATCGACCTCGTCGACCACGATCGAGAACTCGCCGGCCCCAGGTGCCTCGAGCGTGTACCAGTCCACGTCGCCCCGCGGCAGGATATAGGCCTTGTGCGGCTGCCCGATCGCAAGCGGCTGCGCCGCGCCGTAGGTATTGTTGGGCTCGAGCGCATCGTCCGTCGGTGTCAGTTGCGTCCGCAGCACTGCGTGGCGGATCGAGCGGTCGTCGCTGTAGCCATCCGAAACCTCGATGAAGTAGCTGCCCGCCTTCGGCAGGTCGGCGAAACCTTCGGTAAGTCCGCCCTTGCGATACGGCGCGATCCAGTCGTGGATCAACTGCCGGTCGGCCGTCCAGACCCGGTAGTGCAGGTCGAGATTGTCGGGCCCTTCGTCGATCGCGACTTTCAGTTCGCCCTGCGTCGGTGTCTCGATCCGGAACCAGTCGAGGTCGCCCCGGGGCAGAATGTTGAACAGGATCTCACCGCCCGGCGTCAGCGGCGCCGCGCTCGCCATGCCGTTGTTCGGCTCATACTGGTCGGGCTGCGGGGTGAACCTGGTCGAGAAATCAAACAGCGCGGCGCTCGCCTGGTCGTTGCTGCCGTCGGTGACCTCGATGAAGTAGCGGCCAGGCTCCGCAAGGTCCGCGAATGTTTCGACGTCGCCCCCGATGCGCAGTGGTCCTGTCCAGTCTTTCACGACGTCCTTGTTGGCGTTCCAGACGCGCAGATGCAGGTCGAGATTCTCCGGCGCGTTGCTGGCCAGCAGCGTCAGCTCGCCCGGATGGTCGACATCGATGCTCAGCCAGTCGGTGTCGCCGCGCGGGAATATCGCCATGCGCCCGCTGCCGCTGCCTGCACGCTCCGCGGCGAGCCCGAACGTGTTGTTCGGCTCGCTGTTGTCGCCCACCGGCACGAATGCGACAGACAGGCTGAAGGTCGCCGTGTTCGCCTGATCGCCGTAGGAATCTGCCACCTCGATGGCATAGATGCCGGGCTCCGGCAGTTCCGCCTCGAGGATCGTGTCGCCGCCGGGCCGGGCCGGCACCTGCCAGTCCTTCACCACCGCGCCGTCGAGGGTCCACAGCCGCATTGCAATATCGAGATTGTCCGGCACCGCTGTCGCCTTGACCGTCAGCAGCCCCGGCTCGCCGACCCACAGTTTGTACCAGTCGGCATCGCCGCGCGGCCAGATCGCAGGGGCGAATGACGCGGTCAGAGGGATGGCAGGCGCACTGCCCACGGTGCCGTTCGGCTCGTAGGGATCGTTCGCGGGCGTGAAATCAGCCTTGAGCGTGAACCTGTCCGGCGACGACGCGTCGTTGTAGCCGTCGGCGAGTTCGATGAAATAGGTGCCAGGCGCGGGCATCGGATAGCGGCCGTCGAGCGCTCCGCCCGGCCGCGCAGCACCCTGCCAGTCGGAGACCACCTGCTTGTCGCTGTTCCAGACGCGGGCGAACAGGTCGAGCGCCGCCGGCGCCGGATCGACCACCAGCCTCAGCTCTCCCGCGATCGGAACCGTGAAACTGAACCAGTCGGCGTCGCCGTTCTGCGAGATCGACGCCGAAATCTCCGCCGCCAGCCGAATGGCTTGCGCCTGACCGAAATTGTCGTTCGCGTCGGCCTCCGCGACAGCCACGGCGGGCTCGGTTTTCCAGTCGGGAGCCTTGAGCAACGCGACGGCGTCCGCCCAGGCGGGCTTGTGCAAAACGCGATTGCCGAAGAATGCGCCCGGTCGCGCCGATCGCTCGGCTCCCCCTTCCGTGGTGCGCGCGACGGCAACCTGCACCGTTTGTTCCGCCGCCCGGGCGCGTTCGGTCGCCGCCGCCTGCGCCAGCAATTCGGATTCGGGCGTTGGCTTCAGATAGACCTCGTCGACCAGCCGGACCAGCAGTTCCGGCCGCTGCTTGCCAGCCGTCGACTCGAAGACGCGCCCCGCTGCCCTCCGGAACATCAGCCCGACCTCGACGCCCGGCTGCGCGATTTCCTGCAGCAGCGCTTCGGTATAGGGCGAGTTGGCCCCCTGCCCGTCAGCCGCCACTTCTCCGGCCGCCGCCGCATAGGCGATGATTGCGCCACGGCCATTCAGCCGCATCAGGGAAAGGCCCCGGATCGGCTCGACCGCGCGCGTCTCGCGTGCCTCCTTCAGGAGCACTTCGAGGAACGGGTTGTCGCGGCAGGCGTCGAGCACCACGAGCGCGACGCGGGCGCGGCGTTCCATTTCGCGCACCACCTCGCCGATGTCGATGGCGCTGTAGCGCAGCGCCCGTTCCGAAGTGATGTCGACATCGACCGGCAGGAGAAAATTCTCGCCGCCGATCTGCATGCCGTGCCCGGCATAGAACAGGAACGCGATGTCGGCGCCGGTCAGGCTGGCGCTGAACGTGTCGATCGCCTTGATCGCCGCCTGGCGGTCGATGTCGGTCGCCAGCGTGACCTCGAAGCCAAGGCCTTCGAGCACGCCCGCCATGGCGCGGGCGTCGCTGATCGTGTTGGCAAGCGTTCCGGCGCCGGTATAGGCGCCATTGCCGATGACCAGCGCGACCCGGCGCTCGGCCGACGCGCTGGCGGCGGTCATCGACAAGACTAAGGCGAGCAGAACAGAGGCAAACCATGAACGCATGGCGGCCAACCCCATCCCCGGACACCGCGGCGATGTTACACCTGCTCGCGGACGACGGATAGACAGTCCCTATGCACGCAGGATCGGTAAAGATCGTGTCGAATTCGCGGTGACGTGCCACCGCTGCCGAGCATTGCCGACAAAAAAGCCGGGCGCTGGCCCGGCTTCCTCGGCATCGAGACCGGCCGCCGGTTCATCCGCGGCCGACCGGTCGATCGATACACTCGCCTAGCACCCGAATGTAACAGCCGTACGACACCGTCAGAACGGTCGTACGACGTCGGTCACACGGCGCAGCGTGACGCGGCGGTTGCGCCAGTCCTCGTTATGGGTCGGCACGAGCAGGAACTCCTCGCCATAGCCGACCGTCTCCAGCGCCCGGCGCGGAATACCGAACTCCTGCACCAGCACGCGGCGCAGCGATTCCGCGCGGCGCTCGGACAGGCTCTGGTTGGACGAGAACGAGCCCACCGCGTCGGTATGGCCCTCGATCAGGAAAACTTCACGCCGTTGCCGGCGCAGGATGCGCTCCATCGCCGTCGCGATGTTTTCAACCTTGCCGAACTGCGAATAGGGAATTTCGGCCGAGCCGAAGGCGAAGTTGATCGACTGGATGTCGATCGACGGCGCGATGCGGCGCAGCTCCGGCCGGCGGCGCAGTTCCTGCACCGTCACGCGTTCCTGCGGCGCAAGCTTGCGGCGCGGCGCGGCTTTCAGTTCCTGTTCGATCCGGGCAGCGCTCGGCGTCACCGCCTGCGCCAAGGTCTCTCCCGTGCCGCCGATGGTGGCCGTGGCGGCAAGGCCCAGGACGCCTGCCAGGAAGGTGCGGCGGTCGATCATGTTTCTCTCCTTCGTTCGTCCGGCATGCGCCGTTGATGGCGAGACAATCGCAAACCCAAGCTGAAGGCACGATGAATGCCCGGTTCAGGAAGCCGGACGAAGGTCCTCGCTAGGGCCGAACGAGGATTTCCGCCCGCTCCTCCAGCGTCAGTGGAAAGACGTCCTCCTTCACCTGCGCCACCGGCGAGAATCCCATCTTCTGGTAGAGCGGAAGCGCGGCGGGGTGATCGAGCGTGCAGGTCTGCACCACCACCTTGTCCGGCCCGCTCGCCCACGCAGCCTCGATGGCCGCGCCGAGGAACCAGCGCCCGATGCCCTGCCCCGTGGCATTCTCCATCAGCCCGAAATAGGCAAGTTCCATGGCGTCGTCGCCAAGCGGAGCAACTTCGAACAGACCGGCCGGAACGCCGTCGAGATGCAGCACCCGGATGTCGCGTGCCGGATCGCCGAGCTTCTTCGCCAGTTCCGTGTCCGACAGCCTCAAGGCGTTGACCCAGTGCCATTTGCGGCCGATCCGGTCCATCATGTAGCGGTAGAAATGGTTGGGCATGTGCCGCGCCTTCAGAAGGGCGATCGGGCGGTTGTACGGCAGCGGCGGGTAGTAGGCCGGTGGCACGGTCATTTCGAGAAAGGTGACGGTGACCGGAATGGCCTCGACGGACTTCGCGTTCATTCTCTAGTCCTTCACCACCGGCGTATCCGCCTTCCCGCCCCACTCGGTCCAGGATCCGTCGTAGAGCCGGACATCCCGGTTGCCCAGTGTCTCCAGCGCCAGCGCGACGACGGCGGCCGTGACGCCGGAACCGCACGATGTCACGATAGGCCCGGCCGGATCGATTCCGGCGTCGGCGAAGATCTGGCGAAGCTCCCCCGGCGGCAGCAGCTTGCCGTCGCGGGACAGCGCCAGCGCCGGAACATTCCTGGCGCCTGGCATATGCCCTCCCCGCACCCCCGCCCGCGGCTCCGGATCGCGCCCCGCAAAGCGTCCGGGCGGCCGCGCATCGGCGATCTGCCGGCTGCCGCTGTCGACAATCTCCCGCATCTCGTCGATGAAGACGACCCGGTTCGCATCGAAATCGACATCGAAGACGCAAGGCGCAGTCTTGGTCGGCTTGTCGGTGACGAAGCGCCCTTCGGCCTTCCAGCCGTCAATGCCCCCTTCGAGCACGAAAACCTTGGCTGCCCCCATCGTCCGGAACATCCACCACACCCTTGGCGCCGAGAAGAAGCCCGGTCCGTCGTAGACGACGATCGTATCGTCGCGCGAAATCCCCATCGATCCGGCGAAGGTCGCGAACAGCTTAGCCGAGGGCAGTGTGTGCGGCAGGTTCGAGCCGGGCTCGACGACCAGGTCCTGGTCGAAGAACACCGCGCGCGGAATGTGTCCCGCGTCATACTCCGCCCGCGCGTCGCGATTCTGGGCCGGCAGATACCAGGACCCGTCGACCACCGACATGCCGGGATCGTTCAGGTGCTTCGCCAGCCAGTCTGCGGAGACGGTGAAGTCCAGCTTTGATGTCGGCATCGATTCCTCCGGTACGGCGCCACCTTATCGGCGGAGAGGTTCACCGCAAGCAAATAAGGCCGGAGCATATTGCCGGGCTGACAGGCGCGTCATATTCTCTCCGCAACCTTGCCGGAGCGAACGAACATGCTGCGATCCCTTGTCGTCCTGTTGCTTCTCGGCTGCGCGCAGGCTGCGTTAGCAGCGGAGGACCAGTCCACCCCGCCACCGTCCGGAAGCGGCACGCATCAATGCGAGCGCAGCAAGGGCGAAGCGAAGACGTCCTGAGGCCGGCAGCCCCGTCCCTCAGAACGCTGGCATCTTGCCGAACCGCAGCCTGAAGCGGCGGTTCTCGCGGCCCTTCTTCTCGATGTTGCCGATGTGGATCTCGCCGATCTCGCCGGTTCGGGCCACGTGGGTTCCGCCGCAGGGCTGGCTGTCGATCGACCCGCCCTCGCCGATCCCGACGAGCCGTATCCGTCCCGAACCGACCGGCGGCCGGACATTCTTCGATTTCACGAGGCCCGGATTGGCCGCCAGTTCGTCGTCCGTGATCCAGCGCGAAAACACCGGGTGATCCGCGTCGATCAGGTCCATCAGCGCCTCGGTGACGTCTTCCTTGGTGACGCGCACGTCCGGCATGTCGAAATCGACCCGGCTGTCGTCCTCCGCCACCGACGCCCCGGTGATCGGAAACGGGCAGACGACGGTCAGCAGGTGGCAGGCCGTGTGCATCCGCATCAGGTTGAACCGCCGCGGCCAGTCGATCAGCAGCTTCACTTGCTCGCCAACCACCGGCGCCGTCGCGCCCTCGGCCGGCACATGGATGATTTCGTCCTTGGTCTCGCCTGTCACCGTGCCGGCGACAACGACTTCGCTTCCATCCGCCCGCACCAACCGACCTGTGTCGCCCGGCTGCCCGCCCGACGTCGCGTAGAAGATCGTCCGGTCGAGAACGATGCCGCCAATCTTATTGACTTCGAGAACGGTTGCTTCAGTCTCGGCCAGGTAGGCGTCGTCGCGGAACAGCGGCGCTGTCAGCACGGCCATCAGGCGACCTGCTCGTATGGCACGTCGAACTGAGGTGTCCGCTCCATCCAGTCCGGGATCGGCAGGTTCTTGCCGCGCAGGAATTCCGGATTGAACAGCTTCGACTGGTAGCGCGTGCCGTAGTCGCAGAGAATGGTCACGATCGTGTGGCCCGGTCCAAGCTGCTTCGCCAGCCGGATCGCGCCGGCAATGTTGATCCCGGACGAGCCGCCGAGGCAGAGTCCCTCCTCCTGCACCAGGTCGAACACGATCGGCAGCGCCTCCTCGTCCGGCACCTGAAACGAGAAATCGGGTGCAAAATCCTCCAGATTGGCGGTGATCCGCCCTTGGCCAATGCCTTCAGTGATCGAACTGCCCTCGGCCTTCAGCACGCCGTCGGTGTAGAAGCTGTGCAGCGCCGCACCCAGCGGGTCGGCAAGCGCGATCTTCACGTCGCGGCTCTTGGCCTTGAGTCCCATCGCGACGCCGGCCAACGTCCCGCCGGTGCCCACCGCCGAGACGAAACCGTCGACCTTGCCCCAGGTCTGCGCCCAGATCTCCTGCGCCGTGGTGACGATGTGGCCGTCGCGGTTCGCGACATTGTCGAACTGGTTGGCCCAGATCGCGCCAGCCGCTTCAGACTTCGCCAGCTGCTCGGCGAGACGCCCCGACAGTTTGACGTAATTGTTGGGGTTCTTGTACGGAACCGCCGGCACCTCGATCAGTTCGGCGCCCAGAAGACGCAGCGCGTCCTTCTTCTCCTGGCTCTGCGTGTCGGGAATGACGATCACCGTGCGGTAGCCCAGCGCCTTCGCGACGACGGTGAGGCCGATGCCCGTATTGCCGGCCGTGCCCTCGACGATCACGCCGCCCGGCTTCAGCAGTCCGCGCTTTTCCGCGTCGCGGATGATGAAAAGGCCAGCGCGGTCCTTGACCGACTGGCCAGGGTTCATGAACTCGGCCTTGCCGAGGATCTCGCAGCCCGTCTCCTCCGAGGCGCGCTTGAGACGGATCAGCGGCGTGTTTCCGATGGCGTCGATGACGGAACTGAACATGCGCATTCCCTGATGTTCTGGCTCATAGTGAGCCTAGCGGCCTCTCCCCGCCAGCAGAAGCGCGGGCGATGGCACAGCCATCGTCTAGAAACTGTGATCGGCCGCCGCAAGGGAGGATTTTCCGCCGCAAAGCCGTTTCGTAGGCGATTTCGACTGCACCGCCGTGACAATCTTGCTGCAGCCAGACTCTTCTGCCGGCCCGTGCACATTCCGTTTTCGTGCTGATCCGCCCTTGTCCTGAACGCGAAATCCGGTAAATCGGTTCGGCGTTGGCGAACCGTCGGCGTCCAGTGAAGGTTGATTGATGTCCCTGTACCGCGCAGACCCGAAGGACGGCGTCGCATGGATCACCGGCGCCAGCACGGGGATCGGGCGGCAGTTGGCGCTCGATCTTGCGCGCGAAGGCTACACCGTCGCCGCCACCGCGCGCGGCGAGGACAAACTCGCGACCCTCAGCGCCGAGGCAGTGGCCTTCAAGGGGCGGATCGTTCCCTACCCGGCGGACGTGACCGACGAGGCGGCCATGGACCATACGGTCGCGGCCATCGAATCCTCGCTCGGTCCGATCGTCCTCGCCATCTTCAATGCTGGCAACTACTACCCGACGCGCGGCGATCACCTCGTCGCCGAAAAATTCGTCAAGACATACGAGATCAACGTCTTTGGCGTCGTCTACGGCCTCGTGCCCGTGGTCTCCCGTATGGAGGCCAACGGACGCGGCCAGATCGCCATCACCGCATCCGTTTCCGGTTACGGCGGACTGCCGATGGCGTCGGCCTACGGCGCGTCGAAGGCGGCGCTGACCAACATGGCGGCGGCGCTGAAATTCGACTTCGACCCCATGAACATCCGCATCCAGATCATCAACCCGGGCTTCATCGAAACGCCGCTGACCGAGAAGAACAATTTCCCGATGCCTGGCCTCATGAAGGTCGAGGACGCCTCACGACGGATCGTCCAGGGCCTGAAAGCGGGCGGCTTCGAACTCACCTTCCCGCGCCGGCTGAGCTGGACGCTGAAGCTGATGAACATGTTGCCCTATGGCGTTTATTTCCCGCTGATGGCCCGCGCCATGGGCTGGGACAAGGGCAAGAACCGCAGGTAGCCGCGCGTCATCCGGTTTAGCGGCGGCGGCTCTCGATCTTGCCGCGCAACACGGCCTGTTCCGCCTCCCCCAGTGGAAAGTTCCACATCAGCGCGATCGCGACAATCTTCAGCGCCAGCGGCAGCCAGACATAGATCGACACCAGCGCCGTCAACGCCGTGCCGGAATTGTCGCCGCCGGGAACGAAGCCGAACAGGCCGAGCAGCGGAAAAACAATGCCGACGCCCAGCGCCAGCGACAGTTTGGTCGACAGGCTCCACGCCGCGAAGTAGAGCCCCGACCGCTGCTCGCCGGACGCCGCCGTGTCGACATCGATGACGTCGGCCTGGATCGCCGCCGGCAGGGCGAGATCGAAGCCGAGGCAAATCCCGGTCAGAACGCAGATCGCGCCGAATGCGTAGACAGCGCCTTCGCTCAGGAACGGCACGGCGGCAAACAGCACGCAGTTCGCCACCATCGCGTAGCACCAGGCGCGGTGCTTGCCGACCTTGCCCGCCAGCCACGCGGCGATCGGAACGCCCGCGATCCCTGCCAGGAAGTAGACGAACAGCAGCGGCCCGCGCATGTCCGGCACGCCCAGGCGGTCGGAAACGAAGTAGAGAAACAGCGTCGCCGGAATGCCGTTCGCCAGGCCATTGATGAAATAGGCGACGATCAGCCGGACGAACGGCCGGTTGGCGGCCATGTGGCCAAGACCCTTCGACAGCGATACGCTCGCGGTCGAATACTCCACCGGTTCCGGCACGATCCAGACCGCGACCCCGCCCAGCGCCAGCAGCAGCGCGCCGACCACAATCCCCAGCACTGCCAGTCCGTGCCAGCCGGCCGCGTCGCCGATGCCGATCGCAAATGGCAGCGAGATCGCCAGCAGCGTCCCGACGAGCGTGAAACCCTCGCGGAAAGCGGTGATCCGCGAACGCCCGGCATAGCTTCCCGCCAGTTCCGCGCCCCAGGCCGAATAGGGCAGCAGCGTCGCCGTGTAGCCAACCGACAGCGCCGCTCCCCAGCCCGCGAGATAGAGCCCGCCAGCGTCCTGCGGCGGCCAGAACAGCATCAGCGCCGCGAAAGCCGTCAGCGGCAGCGACAGCAGGAAGAACGCTCGCCGCCGCCCGAATCCCGGTCGCCAGCGGTCGGCGACAAAACCGATCAGCGGATCGTTGAGGGCGTCGAAGATGCGCACGAACAGCAGCGCCGCGCCCACCGACGCCAGCGAGACACCCAGCGTCTCGGAATAGAAGGTCGGCACGACGATGTAGAGCGGCAAGGTCAACGCAGCCAGCGGCATCGCTGGCAACGCGTAGGCAATCAGTCTCGAAAGCTGCATCGATCATCCCGGGCTGTGCCATCCGCATCTACGGCAATTGAGGCGATTCGGTTTCGCTCGCCTGCCTCCATTGCGCAGTTTTGCGCCGCGCGATACCGGTATCGCGGGACCTGGGCATGGGGACGCGAATGGGCCGGATCATCGTCATATTGCTGCTGTTGATCGTCATCGCCGGCGGCGCGCTCTACATTTCCGGTCCGCGCGTGCCGGCCGACACAAGCATCACCTTCGATCCCGGCGCGATCGGCAACGATCCGACCGCCTATCTCGAGGCAAGGGAATCGGCCGTCGCCGGCATCCGGCCCGGCCTCGCCAAGGAGATCGTCTGGGCCTATCCGCAATCGCGCGCCAAGACGCCGCTGTCGATCGTCTATATCCACGGCTTCTCGGCTTCCAAGGGCGAGATCCGGCCCGTGCCCGACAAGGTCGCGGCGGCGCTCGGCGCCAATCTCCACTACACCCGCCTGACCGGCCACGGCCAGGACAACGCCGCCATGGCGACCGCCAGCGTCAACGCCTGGGTCAACGACACGGCGGAGGCGCTCGCGATCGGCCGGGCCATCGGCGAGAAGGTGATCGTGATCGCGACCTCGACCGGCGCCAGCCTTGCCGCCTGGGCGGTCGCGCAGCCGGATCTCGCGAAGGATGTCGCCGCGGTCGTTCTGGTCTCCCCCAATTTCGGCGTCCAGGCCAGGGGCGCCGGCCTCCTGACCGGTCCATGGGGCGGCGAACTCGCCGAGCTGATGATCGGCAAGGAACGCGGTTTCGAGCCCGCCAACGATTTGCAGCGCCAGCTCTGGACCTACCGCTACCCGACGCGGGCAACCCTGCCGATGGCGGCCACCGTGGCGCTCGCGTCCGCCCAATCCTATGACAAGGTCGCAGCACCCGCGCTGTTCATCGTCAGCGACGGCGACAAGGTGATCCAGCCGGAAGCTGCCAAGGCGGTTGCGGCGCGCTGGGGCGCGCCGCATGAACTGATGGCTGTCGACAATCCCGGCGACCCGTCGAGCCACGTTCTGGCCGGCGACGCGCTGTCACCGGCCATGACCGAACCGACCGTCCAGAAGATTGTCGAGTGGATCAGGACACTTGGACTGGCATCCTGATGTCCTGCATCATTTGGCCAGACGCTTGGTGATTTGCGCGAAAAGTTCGAGGTTTTCCTTGTCGCGCCCCACCGGCTCGGCCGAATGGGTGATCTTGACGATCACCAGGTCGTTTGTCGGGTCGATATAGATGAACTGGTGATGAAGCCCCATCGCCGCATAGGCATCGGACCCGGCGAACGTCCACCACTGATACTGGTAGCCCAGCGGCGCGCCCGGCGCGACCGGCTCGTAGCCCTCGTCCGGCACCGTCGCCTCGCGCACCCACTCGGCCGGCACGACCTGCTTGCCGTTGGCCATGCCGCCGTTGAGGAACATCAGGCCAAAGCGGGCATGATCGCGGGCGGTGACCGCAAGACCGGCGCCGTAGAATTCGCGCCCGACCGAGTCAGGCCCGTCCATGATCCAGTAGGCGTCGCTCTCCATCCCAGCCGGCTTCCACAGCTTCTCCGACATGTATTCCGAGCCGGTCTTGCCGACCGCCTTTTCGAGGATGCAGCCGAGCACGCTTGTGTCGAGCGTCGCATAATTGAACATGGCGTTCGGCGCGTTCGGCCCGGCCTTCGATTCCTTCGCCGCGTAGTCGCACCACCGGTAGCGGTAGGCGACCAGCGAGTTGTCGTGAACCTTGGTCAACTGCGTGTCGCTGCCGAACTGGTACATTTCCAGCCAGTCGACGCCCGAGCGCATGCGCAGCAGGTCTCGGACGGTCGGGCCATCATAGCCGGTGCCCTTCATTTCCGGCAGATAGTCGGTCACCTTGTCGTCGAGGCTCTTGATGGCGCCGTCGGCGACCGCCAGGCCGATCAGGGTCGAAACGTAGGATTTCGCCACCGAGAAGGTGAGGAAGCGCGTGCTGGCGTCGCTGCCGTTACGATAGGTCTCGTGGACGATCTTGCCGCCCTTGACCACGACGAGCGCGTTGGTGGACGTGGCTTCGAGCGCATCGCCGAGGCTCATGGCCTTGTCGCCGATCGTGTATTCGCCTTCCAGCGATACGGTCTCCGTCGGCAGTTGCCAGACCTCTCCCCCGGCCGCCACGCTGCGCGTCGCGAACATCTGGTCCATGTGCTGGAATGTAAGGTAGTTGAGGCTCGGCTCGAACATGTGCGCCCGTGCGCCGATCATCGTTGGCGTGAGCCATCGGGCATCGTCCTTTGCGAGCGCCGGCGGCAACCCGCCAAACAGGGCGACGGCCACGGCAAGCGCGCAGGTTCCGGATGCAAAATTCAACTTCGGCATTGTCCTTCCTCCCATGATGATAGGCACGTCCCGGCAGGCGGCAGCGCGAGGCTGTTCGCGCACCGTCGGGCCTTCTGGCGCATTGATTGTTATGCAATGTAACCATTGGTAACATTGCCTGAGACGCGCGGTTCGTCAATAGTGCCCTTGAAATTTTGAGGGTGGCGGCATGTCCGCCCAGTCCGGCGCGGAACGTCCGGGCGACACAGAATGAGGAAGAAGTCTTGGGTCTTGCGCCGAAAGCCGAAAAAAAGGTCGGCTACCACCACAGCGATCTCCGCACTGCCTTGCAGGATGTCGCGCTCGGCTTCATCTCCGAGCGCCACAGTCCTGATTTCTCGCTGCGGGAGCTGGCGCTGGCGACCGGGGTCTCGCACCCTGCGGTCTATCGCCATTTCGCCGACAAGGCTGCCCTGCTCGAAGCCCTGGCGGAACGAGGCTTCCAGGAGCTGCGCCGCTACCAGACCGTAGAGATCGCCCGGGCCGGTCCCGATTCGCTTGAGCAGCTTTACGCGCTGAACGACGCCTATCTTCGATTCGCCGCGGAAAACCCGGGCTCCTTCTGGCTGATGTTCGGCAACCGAAGCGAGGAGGTGAACCGCGCCAAGTCGCGCGAGCGCATCAATGCCGACGCATGGCGGACCCTGGTCGACGCCATTGCGCGTTGCCAGTCGGAGGGCCGCGTCATCCCCGGCGACCCCCACCGGATCGCCGGCTACCTTGTGATGGCCCCGCACGGCTACGCCTGCTACTCGAGCCAGGACCGCGCCATGATCGGCGTCTCCGAACAGATGCTGACTGCCCGGATGCTGGGCGAGATCAACATGATTGCCGTCCTCACGCACCCGCCCTCGACCGAAGAGATTTCGCGGCGCTACTTTGCGTTCAGCCAGCCGACGCCGGACGCCGGCACCTAAGCCCCGGAACGGCGCGAGCAACCGGCGGCCGTCCCGATTCACTTCGGGCTTGGCCGTGCATCCCTCGCGGCAACATAGACCAGCACCGCGACTGCCAGCGTCGCCGCATAGAACAGGAACAGCGTCTGGTAGGCCGCCTGCGGGTCGCCCGGCACTGTTGCGGCCGTAACCACGCCGCCGGTGACGAATTGCATCACCCCGACGCCGCCGATGGAGAAGAAGTTCATCAGCGTCACGCCCCTCCCCGTCAGGTGCGCCGGCAGGAAGGCGCGCGCATGCGCCATCAGCAGGCCGTAGCTCGCCCCGGTAATGCCGATCATCACGAACACCACCGTATCGGCGGTCAGCCCCGCGCCGGGGTTGACCGCGAGCCAGATCACGGCGAGCAAACTGAGCGTGTTGCCTGCAATCGCCACCTTCTTGCGAGTCCCGAAAATCTGGTCGAGCGGGCCGTAGATGAAATTCCCCGCCACCATCGCCAGCGCCATGAACAACGTCACCTGCCCGATGACGATCGATGTCGCGCCGTAGACGTCGACCAGATACGGCCCCGCCCACAGGCCGCGAATGCCCACTGCTGGCGCGTAGTTCAACGCCGTCAGCGGGATGATCGGCCACAGCACCCTGAGCCGCAGCAGTTCGAAATAGCCTGAAAATCCGGAACCAGCCTGCTCGCCCGCCAGCTTGTCGGGGTCGCGCACGAACATCGCGATCGCCACCGCCACCATCAACGTCAGCACGCCGAGCGCCGCGATCACCCAGCGCCAGCCGAACGCCTCGGCCGCCGCCGCCAGCGGGGAAGCACCAAACACATTGCCGGCCGAGCCGACGCCGATCAGCGTCGAGGTGAGCACAGCCAGCCGTGCCGGCGAGTAGATCCGCGCGAAGATGAACACCGACGCCATCAGCACCGGCGCGCAGCCCATGCCGATCAGCACCATGGCGGCCGTGATCATCCACGGTGCGCTCGCAATGGCGAACAGGAACGCCCCACCCCCACCGCAAGCCGCCAACAGGATCGACGCCGTGCGCTTCGGCCCGAACCGGTCGAGCGACACGCCGACCGCGAACTGCATCAGGGCAAAGGCGATGAACCAGGCGCCCGACGCCATCGACAGCTCTGCCTTGGTGGCGCCGAGATCGACGATCAGCGCGGGCGTCAGGACGGCGAGGAAAGACCGGAAGAATTGCGACAGCACATAGGCCGCCGTCAGCGCCGCGATTCCCGCCATGAATGCGTTTCCCGATTCTTCTTGGGCATCGATCGATTCCGACGCCGATTGAATCCGGGCTAAAGCATCGATCGCAGGGGATCAATGTGCCAACGGCCCGCAAAGCGGGCCGCCGGTTGGGTCAGTTTAGCGAAGCTCAGGCCGCCCGGGCAGCCTGCTTGCCGCCGAATCCGCGGCGCTTGCCGCGGAACGGCTTGCGGTCGCCAGACGGCGCGCCGCCAGCGGGTTTGTCCTGGCCGCGATTTCCGCCGCCATTGTGGTTGCGGTTGCCGCCCTCGCCGCGCGGCTTGGCGCGCGGGTCGCGATACGGCGCCTCGCGCGGCTCGTTCTTGTTGACCGCCGGATCCGGCTGGTCGGTATGGTCGGCAATCACCGCGATCTTCATCCGTGCGATCCGCTCCACCGCGCGCAGCTTGGAAAACTCGGCCGGATCGCACAGCGTGATCGCGATGCCGTCCGCCCCGTTGCGGCCAGTCCGGCCGATGCGGTGGACATAGCTCTCCGGCTCGTCCGGCAGATCGAAGTTCACGACATGCGAGATGCCGGGCACGTCGATGCCGCGCGCCGCGATGTCGGTGGCGACGAGAATGCGCACGGTTCCGTCGCGGAAATCGTTCAGCGCCTTCTGCCGCGCGTTCTGCGACTTGTTGCCGTGGATGACGGCGGCGTTGAAGCCGTCGCGCTCGAGGTCGCGTGTCACGCGGTCCGCGCCGTGCTTGGTGCGCGAGAACACGATCACCGACTTCATCCGCTCGTCGGCCAGCATGTTCGACAGCACCTGCCGCTTCTGCTTGACGCGGGCGATCACCAGCCCCTGCTTGATCTCGACCGCCGTCGTCGCCGGCGGCGCGGCTTCGACGCGCACCGGGTTCTTCAGCAAGGTCTTGGCCAGTTCGGCGATCTCGTCCGGCATGGTCGCCGAATAGAGCGCGGTCTGCCGCTCGGGATGCGTCGCCTTCGACAGCCGGCGCACGTCGTTGATGAAGCCCATGTCGAGCATGCGGTCGGCCTCGTCGAGCACCAGCCAGCGGGTCTCGTTGAGCTTCACCTCGCCCTCGCGGACGAGATCGGTCAGCCGCCCGGGCGTGGCGATCAGGATGTCGACGCCGGGCGCCATCTTGCGCACCTGCGACGAGCGCGACACGCCGCCCAGCACCAGCGCGGTCGAGATGTGCAGGCCCTTGGCCAGCACCTTGATCGTGTCCTCGATCTGCACGGCAAGTTCCCGCGTCGGCGCGAGGATCAGCGCGCGCGCCGTCTTCGGCAGCCGCTTGGCGCCGATCGCGATGATCTTGGTCAGGATCGGCAGCGAGAAGGCAGCCGTCTTGCCGGAGCCGGTCTGGGCGATCGCGATGATGTCGCGGCCGGCCAGATGCGGCGGGATCGCCTTGACCTGGATCGGCTTCGGTTCGGCAAAGCCGGCCGTCGCTGTCGCCTTCAACAGGTTGCCGGTGATGCCAAGCGCGGCAAAGCCCGACTCAGGCGCAGTGGTTTCGATATTCAGTTCGGTGTTCAAAATGCTCTTCTTTCGGCGGCCTCGGCCGCGCTCTGGCGGCCTCTGGCCGCGCGACAACGCCTCAGGGCGCAACCTGAGCGTCTTGGATGTTGGTGATACGACAAGGCGGACGGGATATCCGTTCGTTTGCGCTGTCGCGCCCGCATGCATCATGCCGCGGGGCTTGTCCGCCGGCCGTCACAAGGACGGGGCGAAACAGACGCAACGAAGTCTCATTGGAGAAAGCCGCGACATGCAGCCCAAGCGCCTATGCGGTGGCATATGGTGCAGTGCGGCGGAAAAAGCAAACGAAATCTGGCGTGTCCGTGCCTCGGCAACTTCGAGCCCAGCCGTTGATCGTCGCGAACAGTCCTGAAGTTCGCCATCGGCACCGTCTTCGGTTATCGTGCCCGGCGAGTGTCGGGCCTTTTGCACATGGACGTGGATTTCGGCCATTTTCGCCTGAAACGCGCCGAGCGGCTTTTGCTGGGGCCAGCCGGACCGGTGGAGCTTTCGGCGCGGTCGTTCGACATTCTCGCGGCCTTGCTGGATCGGCCCGACCAGGTGATTGGAAAGAGCGAGATCTTCGACGCCGTCTGGCCGGGCGTCGTGGTGGAGGAGAACACGCTGCAGGTCCATATCTCGGCGCTGCGAAAGCTGTTGCCCGCCGAGATGATCGTCACCGTGCATGGCCGCGGTTACAAATATGCCGGCCCGAGGCCCGTGGCGGCTTCGGCTGAACCGCCGGCGCCGCAGCGGCCGTCGATCGCCGTGCTTCCCTTCGACAACATGAGCGGCGATCCCGAACAGGTCTATTTCAGTGACGGGATCACCGAGGACATCATCGTCGAGCTCGGCAAGTTCAGGGAGTTCCTGGTCATCGCGCGGCATTCTGCCTTCCAGTTCCGGGGCAGGACGAATGACGTCGTCGAGGCTGCGACACGGCTCGGCGTCCAGTATGTCGTCGAAGGCAGCGTGCGGAAGACCGGCAACCGCATCAGGGTGACCGTGAAGCTGACGGACGCCGTCTCGATGGCCCATGTCTGGGGCGAGCACTACGACCGCCAGCTCGACGACATTTTCGCCATCCAGGACGAAATCACCCAGATGATTGCGGCGCGCCTCGCCCGCCAGGCCCGCACTGCCATTGCCTCGCGCACCAGGGCGCGCCCGACAGGCAACATCTCGGCCTATGAGAGCTACCTGCGCGCCCTGCAGCTTGCCGGCCAGTACGACACGGTGATCCAGTCGGAGCCGTATCTGCAGAAGGCAGTCGAGCTGGACCCTGAATTCGCGACGGCGCGCGCCATGCTGGGCTTCGTCGAGTCGATCAAGTTCTGGTGGTCATACGACACCGATAATCTGGAATCGGGTCTGCGGATCGCGAAAGCCGCGCTGGACCATGATCCCGAGGATGCATACGGCCATCTCGCCACGGGCTTTGCCCTGATGTTCCTGCGTCGGTTCCGCGAAGCCGAAGCCAGCCTCGACCGCGCCGTCGGCCTGAATCCGAACGACCCGTTCATCCTCAGCATCCGAGCGCTTCTGCTCAACTATGTCGGCAGATATGACGCGGCGCTGGTCGAGTTGGAGGAAGCTCAGCGACGCGACCCGTTCGCCGTTGGATGGTTCGAGGATTTCCGCGGCATCATCCTGACCAATGCCGGACGGTATCGCGAGGCGCTCGCCAGCTTTGCGACAATGCCGACAGCGCCGTCGTGGTCGCTCGTCTATCTCGCCATGTGCCATGCGGAATTGGGCGATGACATCCAGGCGGCAGCCGCGTTCGCCAGCCTGCGATCCTCCCATGTCCGCTTTCGCGGCATGACGCTCGAGCGCATTCTCAACGACGAGGTTGTCTGCGACGATCCAGCGCTGCCAGCCCGCTACGGCGCGGTCCTCGCGCGCATCGACAAGGGCGAATAGGTTGGAGGCCGAGCCTCACCCAGCTGCCGCGTCCGCCAGCGCCATCAGCTTCACCACCGTATTCCAGTTCCGCGCCGTATTCGGCACGCCGATCCCCTTGTCGAATTTCGCTGCCAGCTTCGACGTCCCGAACCCGTTCGGCGTGTGCAGGTAGGCGACCTCGCCAACCACCTCGATCCGCTCCTCCTCCGCCGCAACCGCCCGCAGCGCCTCGATCTTCGCGGCCTCGGGCTTGCCCGCCAGCAGGGCCGCGTGCAGGAACTTCGGCGTGTCGAGCGCGTCCGGAAACGGATTCGCCTCGATCAGCTTCGCCCATTCGGCCCGCGTCACCGCGTAGACATCCTTGTCGAAGTCGAATTCGCGTTTGCAGATCTCGGCGACTTTCGCGATCACATCCTTCTGCGCAAGCTCGCTCTCCAGCAGCGCGTTGCCGCTGTTGATATAGGTCGCGACCTTCTCGAATCCGGCCTCCGCCAGCTTCTCGCGCAGCGGCTTCACCGGCAGTTGTGTCGCCCCGCCGACGCCGCGGAACAGAATGATGTAGACGGTCTTGTGTGTCACCAGCGGCCTGGCCTCATCCTCGCACTACCTGCCCGACAGCGCTCCGGTTCGCGACAGCACGATGCCGCTGAGCACCGCCACCACCGCATGGCCGACGATCGTCATCCAGATCATCGGAGACGAAATCCCCGACAGCGCGATGGGGACCTGCACCAGCACCTCGACGGCGTTGAACGCCAGCGAGGCCAGCATCAGCGCGCGGATCACGCCAGCATCCGTGGCATCGCGCAGCATCACGCAGGCAATGCCCCATCCGAGCGCGGTCGCGCCATACCCACGGGCCACGCCCGCACCTTCCGGGCCGAGATCGAGGCCGAACTGGCCGAACGTGAAATCCGGAGCGATCAGCACGCTTACGGCAAACGGCAATACAAGCAATGCATTGAGAATGCAGACGAGCCTGAACACCTTCCCCTCCTGTGGCGACGAGGTCCGCGAACTGTGCGCCTGGAGAGGGCTTTTTTCAACTGCGTCTCAAATCAGCAGCCCCGCCAGCGTCTCGTTGTCGGTGATGTCCTGGTAGGCCCAGCCGGCGGCGTCGAAGCGCGCCAGCAGCAGGTCGAAATTCCGCCGATCCTTCGTCTCGATGCCGATCAGCACCGAACCGAAATTGCGCGCCGACTTCTTCAGGTATTCGAACCGCGCGATGTCGTCATCGGGGCCCATCAGGTCGAGAAAGGCACGCAGCGCGCCCGGCCGCTGCGGGAAGCGGAAGACGAAATACTTCTTCAGCCCTTCGTAGCGCAGCGAGCGCTCCTTGACGTCGGGCAGCCGCTCGAAGTCGAAATTGCCGCCGGAAACGACGCAGACGACGGTCTTGCCGCGCAACTCCTTCTTCGGAAAATCCTTCAGCGCGTCGATCGCCAGCGCGCCCGCGGGCTCCAGCACCACGCCTTCAATGTTCAGCATTTCCAGCATGGTGGAACACAGACGATTTTCCGGGATCAGGTGAACCGCGTCGGCCGGAAAATCCTTCAGCCGTTTCAGCGGCTCGCGGCCGATCTCGGCAACGGCCGCGCCATCGACGAAATTGTCGACCTTGGCCAGCCGCGCCCGCTTGCCCGTCGCCAGGCTCTCCTTCAGGCTCGGCGCGCCCAGCGGCTCGGCGAAGACATGGTTCGACGCCCAGTCGGAATCGGCGAAGTAATGCGTCAAGCCCGCCGCCAGCCCGCCGCCGCCGACGGGCATGATCACCATGTCGGCCTTGCGGCCCTTTGGCATCTGCGCCGCGATCTCGGCGGCCACCGTCGCCTGCCCCTCGATGATGTCCCTGTGGTCGAACGGCGGCACCATCAATGCGCCTTCAGCCTCCGTGAATTCGAACGCCGCGCGGTAGCAGTCGTCGAAGAAGTCGCCGACCAGCCGGATCTCGACAAACGCGCCGCCGAAGATCCGCGTCTTGTCGATCTTCTGCTGCGGCGTCGTCACCGGCATGAAAACGACGCCCTTCTTGCCGAAGTGCTGGCAGACGAAGGCGAAGCCCTGCGCGTGGTTCCCGGCCGACGCGCAGACGAACAGTTCGGCCTTCGTGCCGCCCTTCAGCGCCTTGCGGAAGAAGTTGAACGCGCCGCGGATCTTGTACGAGCGTACGGGCGACAGGTCTTCCCGTTTCAGCAGCACCCGCGCGCCGAATTTGCGCGACAGATGGTCGTTCTCCTGCAGCGGCGTCGGCGGGAACAGGGTCCGCAGTTCCGCGGCGGCAGTGTCGACGCCCTCGATGAAACTCGCCGTTCGCACCATTGCCGCTACCGAAAACTGTTGGTTCAAGCCGCGCCCTATTGCATATTCGGGCGGTGGAAGCCACCTTCCGCCGCGCCGCCGGCCATCCTCGAAGGGCGCGGCGCAAGCTCAGCAAGGTCCCCTGGTGCACTCTCTTTCGATCCGAGCTGCCATCCACGTCTCGGCGATCTTCGCAATCTATCTGTCGCTGGCCATGCTCATCCCGGCGGGCGTGGACCTTTTCTACGGCCACGAAGACTGGGCGGTGTTTGCCTTCTGCGCCTTCTTCCTCGGCGGCCTGTCGCTCGCCGTTGCACTCGCGACGCAGGGGCGCCCGCCGCCGGCGACCGCGCGCTTCGGGTTTCTGCTGATCAACCTGCTCTGGCTGACCATGGCGGTCGCCGGCGCCATTCCCATGCTCGCATCGGCCTCGTTCGACCTGTCGCTGGCCGATGCCATCTTCGAATCGGTCTCCGGAATCACCACCACCGGCGGCACCGTCATCAACGGCCTCGACAACGCGCCGCCCGGTCTGCTCATCTGGCGCTCGCTGCTCAACTTCATGGGCGGCCTCGGCGTCATCGCGCTCGGCCTCTTCCTGCTCCCCTTCCTCAACATCGGCGGCATCACCTATTTCCGCCTCGAATCCTCCGACATCCAGGAGCGCCCGTTCGAGCGGCTCGCCACCTTTACCATGAGCCTGATCGCGATCTATTCGGCGCTCGTGGCCGCCTGCGCGCTCTGCTACGTCGCCGCTGGCATGCAGACCTTCGACGCCGTGAACCACGCCATGTCGACGCTGGCCACGGGCGGCCTCAGCACGCACGACACGTCATTCGTCCGCTACGGCGACAACCCTGCCGTCCTCTGGACCGCGTCGGTCTTCATGTTCATCGGCGGCCTGCCCTTCTCGATCATGATCCTGTTCGCCGTGCGCGGCCGCGTCGATGCGCTGCGCGATCCGCAGATCCGGGTCTTTGCCGGCTACGCCTTCGTCCTGTCGGTCGCCGTGGCGATCTACCTGCGGGTCTCGACCGACGTGCCGTTCTTCTACGCGCTGACCCATTCGACGTTCAATTTCATGTCGATCATCACCACCACCGGTTTCTCCAGCGACGACTACACCAAGTGGGGGCCGTTTGCGGTCGCCTGCATCTTCGTCGCCACGTTCCTCGGCGCCTGCTCGGGCTCGACCTCGGGCGGCATAAAGGCCTACCGCTTCCTGATCCTGTTCGAACTGATGGCCAACGGCGTGCGCCGCCTGATCTATCCGAACACCGTGCAACCGGTCCGCTACGGCGACCGCAGCGTATCCGACGACATGCAGCGCGCCGTGGTGTTGTTTATCGCGTCGTTCTTCGTGATCTGGATGATCGGCACCGTGCTGCTGGCGGCAACCGGGCTCGACTTCGTAACCGCCATCAGCGGTTCGCTCGCCTGCCTGACCAATGTCGGCCCCGGGCTCGGGGACATCATCGGCCCGGTCGGCAACTATTCCAGCCTGCCAGACGTCGCCAAGTGGATCCTGTCGGTGCTGATGCTGCTCGGCCGTCTCGAAATCCTCGCAGTCCTGGTCATCTTCTCGCCGGCCTTCTGGGTCCGCTGACCGCACATCTGGACGCCGTCCGCGCCAGCCGCTATCACGCAGGGGAAGCCGCGCGGCGCGGCAATGGCGTGTAATGGTATCTGTTCGGGAAACGCCCCTGTCCCTGCGCGTGGTTGCAGTCGCTCTGGCGCTGGCCGTGGCCGGCTGCGGTTCGACCCGCGACCGGCCGCTGTTTCCCTCGCCGCCCGCAACCGAGACCGCGGGCGTGGCGAAAACGCATGGCATTTTTGTCGCCACCACCCGCCACAAGGCCGACGATCCTCGCGCCGTGTTCGATGGCCGCCGCGCGCCGCTCGAAACCTTCGCCCGCATTTCCGTCAGTGTGCCGGCCGCACACAAGCCGGGCGCGCTCGAAAAGCCGCCCGGCGACCGGGCCGACCCCGCGAAATACCTGACCGCGCGCTCGATCGAGGCCTATGACGGCCTCGGCAGCTTCGCCGGTTCCGTCACGGCCGCCTCGCGCTTGGACGGCGGGCGGGCGCTCGTCTTCGTGCACGGCTACAACACCGATTTCGACGACGCGGTCTACCGCACCACCCAGATCGTCCACGACGCGGGCTACACCGGCGCGCCGATCCTGTTTTCGTGGGCCTCGGGCGGGCGCACGGTCGACTATGTCTATGACCGCGACAGCGCCAACGCCGCCCGCGACGGCCTTGAGAACCTGCTTCGCTCCCTGGCGAAGACGGGCGTCAAGCGCATCGATGTCGTCGCGCATTCGATGGGCACGTGGCTGACCATGGAGGCGCTGCGCGGCCTGGCGATCTCCGGCGACCGCGACGTCGGCGGGCGGCTGGGCGACGTGGTGCTCGCTTCCCCCGACATCGACGTCGACGTATTCAAGAGCCAGATGCGGCGCTATGGCGTTCCGGACCGGCCGTTCTTCGTGCTCTTGTCCGACGACGACAAGGCGCTGCGCTTCTCAAGCCTGATCGCCGGCCAGCAGCCGCGGCTGGGCGAATACCGCAACGCGAAGGAAATCGCCGAGCTTGGCCTGATCGTCGTCGACCTGACCCAGGTCAAGGCGGGCGACAGCTACAATCACACCAAGTTCGCCGACAACCCGGCGCTGGTGTCGCTGCTCGGCGAGAAACTCCGGCAAGGCGACAGCCTGACCGCCGACGTCGACCCGGACGAAGCGCCGGGCGCGCTGGCGAACGGCGTCGGCGCGGCCGCCCAGATCATCGTCACGACGCCGTTCAAGGTGATCAACATGGTCGTAGGAGGATAGTCTCAGACAAACAGATCGACCTTCTCGAAGGTCCTGACATCCACCAGCCCGATATCCGAGATCCGCAGTTCCGGGATCACCACCAGCGCCAGCAGCGAGTGCTGCATGAACGCGTTGTTCAGCGTGCAGCCGCAGGCGATCATCGCCTGCTTCAGCTTCTCCGCCTTTTCCGCCACGATCTCCGCGCGCTCGTCCGACATCAGGCCGGCAATCGGCAGCTCGACCAGAGCCAGTTCCTTGCCGCCCGAATAGACCACCGCTCCGCCACCGATCTCGGCCAGCCGGTTAGCGGCCAGCGCCATGTCAGCCTTGTTGGTGCCGACAACGAGAAGCTGGTGGCTATCGTGGGCCACGGTCGACGCCACCGCGCAATCCTTCGCATATCGGAAGCCGGACACGAATGCGTTGACGACAAGCCCCGTCGCCCTGTGCCGCTCGACGACAGAAATCTGGCAGACGTCGCCGCCCCGGTCCATCGCCACCAGCCCGTCCTCGACCGCCAGGTCGGCCTCCAGCGCCCGCGTCGGCGCCTGGTTTTCGACCACGCCGATGACCCTGACCCGCACCGAATTCGCCCCCTTTGGCGCGACGATGTCAAAATCGGCCGGCTTCACCGTCTTGCCGAGCTTCACCGTCTGCTTCGCCTCGGCCGGATAGTCGTAAGGGGGTATCTCGACCGCCAGCTTGCCGCTTTCGGCCAGCTTGACGCCGCGCGCATAAACCGCGTCGATGACCAGTTGCGACAGATCCGACACGATCAGCACATCCGCCAGCCGCCCCGGTGCGATCGATCCCAGGTCGCGGTCGACCCGGAAGTGCTGCGCCGTGTTGATCGTCGCCATCTGGATCGCCGTCACCGGCTTCAGCCCCTGCGCGATGGCATGGCGCACCACACGGTTCATGTGCCCGTCATTGACCAGCGTCCCGGCATTGCAATCGTCGGTGCAGAGGATGAAGTTGCGCGGGTCGATCCCCTGCTCGGTCACCGCCTTCACCTGCTCCGCCACGTCGTACCAGGCCGAGCCAAGCCTGAGCATCGCCTTCATGCCCTGCCGGACGCGGGCGATCGCGTCAGCCGCGCGCGTACCCTCGTGATCGTCCTCGGGTCCGCCGGCGGCATAGCCGTGGAACGGCAGTCCGAGATCGGGCGAGGCGTAATGCCCGCCGACCGTCTTGCCCGCCTTCACCGTTTCGGCGATCTCCGCCGCCATCAGCCGGTCATTGGCTATGACGCCCGGAAAGTTCATCACTTCGCCGAGCCCGATGATGTTCGGCCAGGTCATCGCCTCGGCCACGTCCTTCTCGTCCAGCGTCGCGCCATTGTTCTCCAACCCAGGCGCCGACGGCACGCAGGACGGCATCTGCACGTGCACGCTGACCGGCATCGCGACAGCCTCGTCATGCATCAGCCTGACGCCGTTCAGGCCCAGCACATTGGCGATCTCGTGCGGGTCGATGAACATCGACGTCGTGCCGTGCGGGATCACGGCTCGACAGAATTCCGTGACCGTCACCATGCCGCTTTCGACATGCATGTGCCCGTCGCAGAGCCCCGGCACGAGATAGCGGTCATGCGCGTCGACAACCTCGGTGCGCGGCCCGATCGCGTGCGACGCATCGGGGCCGCAATAGGCGAAGCGCCCGGCGACGATCGCCAGATCCGTGCCCGGAATGATCTCGCCCGAATGCACATTGACCCAGCGCCCGTTGCGGATCACCAGGTCGGCAGGCTTGCGCCCGGTCGCTACGTCGACCAGCAGCGGCGCCACGTCGGACCTGGGTTGCGGCTTCGGGAAGGCTGATGGCATCGGGCGACTCCTGTTTTGCCGACCTTGCCAAGAACGACTGCGCCGCGCCAGTGGCCCCAGTCTCTCGCCTCGATTGTCAGCCTCGGCCCGGCGGGTATACTTGCCCGTCTCGCAAGACAAGGCGGCAAGGTGACGGCAAGGCTTATCAGGACCGGGTGGCTCCCCTTCGCGCTGGCGGCGCTCGCCGCGGCGGTCCTCATCGTCGTGGCCGGCGGCCGCATGGCGACCCGGGTCTATCTCGACGACGCCGCCGCGCGTGGCCAGACGACGCTCAGGCTTGCCGTCTCCGCGCTGGACGGCCACATGCGCCGCTTCGAGGCGCTCCCGGCGCTGATTGCCGATCATGCCGGCATCAAGGCGCTGGTGAGCGAGCCGGCACGCCCCGCCCTTCGCGCCGAGGCAAACCGCTACCTCAAGGAGATCAACACTCTTCTGAACTCGTCCGACATATATGTCATGGTGCCGGGCGGCGACACGATCGCGGCGAGCAACCATGACGGGCCGCTGTCCTTCGTCGGCGAGAATTTTTCCTACCGCCCCTACTTCCAGGAGGCGATCGCCGGCCGTTCCGGACGCTTCTTCGCGCTCGGAACTACCTCGCTCAAGCGCGGCTACTATTTCTCCGCGCCGGTGCGGATCGGGCCGGATGTGCGGGGCGCCGTGGTGTTCAAGGTCGATCTTGACGCGATCGAAGCCTCCTGGCGGGGCGGCGACCACGAGATCATCGTCACCGATCCGGAAGGCATCATCTTCATGTCCGGTCGCCCGGACTGGCTCTATGCCGGCCTGTCGCCGCTGACGCCGGAACGCCTCGCTCGCACGGAAGCGTCGCGCCGCTATGCCAACGCGACCTTGCGGGAGTTGCCGGTCCGCAATGGCCAGCTCGACGGCCACAGCCTGATGACGCTGAGCGGAGATGGTGCGACCCGCGAATATCTCGTCCTCTCCGCGGCGATGGCCGATGCCGGGTGGACCGTCAGCGTGCTGGCGGACACTGCTTCGGCCTATCGTCAAACCTATGTCAGCGTGGCGGCCGCCCTCTTGGTGCTCGGCCTGGCTGCCCTTCTCGCGGCCGTCGTAGCGCAGCGCCGCGCCCGCCTCGCGGAACGGATGCAGACCCAGCAGACGGCCCAGGCCGAGCTGGAACAGCGCGTAGCCGAACGAACTGCCGATCTTGCTCTCGTGAACACCCGGCTGGAGACCGAGGTTTCCGAGCGCCGCGCCACCGAGCAGCAACTCCGCCAGACCCAGTCCGACCTCGTCCAGGCCGGCAAGCTCGCGGCGCTCGGACAGATGTCGGCGGCGCTGAGCCACGAGTTCAACCAGCCGCTGGCGGCGGTCAAGACCTATGCCGACAACGCCGTCGTGCTGATCGAGCGCGATCGCATCACGGAAGCTCGGGACAACGTCACACGCATTTCGGCGCTCACCGACCGGATGGCCACCATCAGCCGGCATCTGCGCAACTTCGCCCGCAAGCCGAACGAGAAGCTCGGACCGGTCGACCTGGCCGATGTCGTCGCCGACACGCTCGAAATTGTCGCCTGGCGCCTGAAGGCCGCCGACGCGACGCTGAACATTGACCTCGGTCCGACGCCGCTGACGGTGCGCGGCGGCGCGGTCAGGCTGCAGCAGGTGCTGGTCAACATCGTCTCCAACGCCGCCGACGCGGTGGAAGGCCTCGACAACCGTGCGATCGATCTTGTCGCGCGCAAGAAATCCGGCCGCATCACCATCACCGTCCGCGATCATGGCTCGGGCGTGCCCCCAGCGATCGCCGAGCGCATCTTCGACCCGTTCTTCTCGACCAAGGGCGTCGGCAAGGGCCTGGGTCTAGGCCTGTCCATCTCCTACAACATCGTCAAGGATTTCGGCGGCTCGCTGTCGGTCTCGAACCACCCTGAAGGCGGCGCCATTTTCGTCGTCGAGCTCGACGCTGCCAGGCCGGCGCTGCGGGAGGCGGCCGAATGAACCCGCCGCTCGTCCTCCTGGTCGACGACGAGGACGAACTCCGGCGTTCGACCGCGCAATCGCTCGATCTGTCGGGCCTGAAGGTGCGCGATTTCGCGTCCGCCGAGCGCGCGCTGGATTTCGTCAACCCAGGCTTCAACGGCGTTGTCGTCACCGACATCCGCATGCCCGGCATGGACGGCATGACGCTGATGGCGCGCGTGCGCGAGATCGATCCCGACATCCCGGTTATCCTCGTCACCGGTCATGGCGACGTGCAGCTCGCCGTCAAGGCGATGCGCGACGGCGCCTACGATTTCATGGAAAAACCGTTCAACGCCCAGCACCTTACCGACATGGCGGGCCGCGCCATCGACCGCCGCCAGCTCGTGCTGGAAAACCGGCTGCTGCGTGCCGCCGCCGGCAAGCGCGACGACGTCGAGGCAAGGCTTCCCGGCCGCACACAGGCCATGGTCGACCTGCGCTACCGCCTGCGCGCCGTGGCCGCCACGGACGCGGATGTGCTGATCATCGGCGACACCGGCACCGGCAAGGAAGTCGCCGCCCGCGCGCTGCATGACCTCAGCCCGCGCGGAACCAACCCCTTCGTCGCCATCAATTGCGCGGCGTTGCCCGAGACGCTGATCGAGAGCGAACTCTTCGGCCACGAGGCCGGCGCCTTCCCCGGCGCGATGCGCGCCCGCTACGGCAAATTCGAACATTCGCGCGGGGGAACCGTGCTGCTCGACGAGATTGGCTCCATGCCGATCGACCTCCAGGCGAAGCTGCTCCGCGTCATCCAGGACCGCTCGGTTACGCGGCTCGGTTCCAACGAGCAGATCCCGCTCGATGTCCGCTTCGTGGCGACGAGCAAGGCCGATCTCGAGGCCGAGGTGGCGGCGGGCCGCTTCCGTGCCGACCTGTTCTACCGCCTCAACGTCGTCACGCTGCGCCTGCCGTCGCTCGCCGCCCGGCGCGATGACGTCGCCCTGCTTTTCCTCCAGCTCGTCAACGAGGCCGCCGCGCGCCACCGCCGCGAAACCATCGACGTGCCGCCGCAGGTCGTCTCCGCCATAGCGCGGCGTGATTGGCCTGGGAACGTCCGCGAACTGCGCAACGCGGCGGAAAGATTCGTCATGGGCCTCGGCGCCTCGCCATCCGGGGAGGAATCCGGCGGCAATGGCGCGGAAAAGCTTGCCGACCGCGTCGCCGAGTTCGAGCGCGGCGTGATCGCCAGCGCCCTGCGCGCCCATCGCGGCAGCCTGAAGCCGGTCTACGAATCCCTCGGCATCTCGCGCAAGACGCTCTACGAAAAGATGCAGAAATACGATCTCGACAAGAGCGAAGCCTGAATGGGTGACAATTCACCCAGCCATCGCGGGTGATGTTACGGTTTCCACCCACAATCCGGCGCGCCGGCAAAAAATGTCACCCTCCAGCCACGTACCGGTTGCCTTGCCCGCGCAATAAGACATCTATTTCACCAGCCATGGACGGTGCCGGGAGGATCTGCGCACCGGATGGTACAGAAACTTCGGGAGGATACCAATGAAGAAGCTTCTCGCTGCGCTTGGCGCAGCCGCGACAGTCTCGCTGACAGCGTTTTCGGCTGGCGCCCAGACTTACCCTGATCGTACGATCTCGATCGTCGTGCCGTTCGCGGCCGGTGGACCGACCGACACGGTCACCCGCCTCGTCGCCGAAGCGATGTCCAAGGATTTGGGGCAGCAGGTCATCGTCGAGAACGTCGGCGGCGCCGGCGGCACGCTCGGCGCGGGCAAGGTCGCCAAGGCCGAGCCGGATGGCTACACGCTCCTGCTCCACCACATCGGCATGGCCACAAGCGCCACGCTCTACCGCAAGCTGGCCTATGACACGCTGAACGCATTCGAATATGTCGGCCTGGTCACCGAAGTGCCGATGACGCTGGTCGCGCGCAAGGACTTTGAGCCAGCGGATCTCAAGTCTCTTGTCGAATACGCCAAGGCGAACAAGGACAAGATGACCGTTGCCAATGCCGGCATCGGCGCCGCGTCGCATCTGTGCGGCATGCTGTTCCAGACCGCCATCGGCACCCAACTGGTCACCGTGCCCTACAAGGGCACCGGCCCGGCGATGACCGACCTGCTCGGCAGCCAGGTCGACGTCATGTGCGACCAGACCACCAACACGACCAAGCAGATCCAGGGCGGCACCATCAAGGCCTACGCCGTCACCACGCCGAAGCGCCTCGACGTCCTCCCCGACGTGCCGACCACGGACGAAGGCGGTTTGCCCGGCATGCAGGTGTCGATCTGGCACGGCCTCTATGCGCCCAAGGGCACGCCTGCCGAGGTCGTCGACCGGCTGTCGAAGTCGCTGCAGGTCGCGCTCAAGGACGCCAATGTCGGCGCCCGTTTCGCCGAGCTCGGCACTTCGCCGTCCTCCGAGGCCGATGCGACCCCCGCCGCGCTCAAGGCCAAGCTGGAGGGCGAGATTGCCCGCTGGAAGCCGATCATCGAAGCGGCCGGCCAGTTCGCCGACTGATACCTTGACGGGGGCGCGCTTTGCGCGTCCCTTTCCCGGTGCCGCTACCGCCGCCCGGCGGTCGCGGCCTGCCGTCCAGGGGGCTCGCCATGCAACGTCAGTCTGCCGATATTCCCAACGTCGTCTGCGGCGCGATCTTCATTCTGTTCGGCGCATTCTTCGCCTATCAGTCGACGCAGATGGACATTGGCACAGCCGTCAAAATGGGGCCGGGATATTTCCCGCTCCTTGTCGCCGGCGTCCTGATCATTCTCGGCGCGGTCATCCTGTTCCAGGCCTTCCGGGTCGAGCATGAGCCGGTCGGCCATATCGCGTGGCGCGGCCTCGCCTTCATCCTGCCGACGCCGATCTTGTTCGGCCTCACGGTGCAGGGCCTTGGCTTCATCCCCGCGATCTTCATCACCGCGCTGATTGCAAGCTTCGCCTCGGAACGGATGCGGCCGCTGCGTGCGCTGATCATTTCGGCCTCGGTAACCGCTTTTTCCACTTTGGTGTTCGTCAAGGGCCTGGGCCTGCCTTTCCGCCTGTTTGGCCCCTGGCTGGGACAATAGAAGACCATGGAACTCTTCGACAATCTGGCGCTCGGCTTCTCCACCGCCACCACGTTCACCAATCTCGGCTTCTGCCTGATCGGCGTGCTGCTCGGCACCCTGATCGGCGTCCTTCCCGGCATCGGCGCCACCGCCACTATCGCCATGCTTTTGCCGATCACCTACCAGATCGGCGAACCCGTCACGTCGCTGATCATGCTCGCCGGCATCTACTACGGCGCGCAATATGGCGGCTCGACCACAGCGATCCTGGTCAACATGCCAGGCGAATCCTCGTCCGCGGTCACCGCGATCGACGGTTACCAGATGGCGCGAAAAGGCCGCGCCGGTCCGGCGCTGGCCATCGCCGCCATCGGCTCCTTCTTCGCCGGCACGGTCGCCACCTTCATCGTCGCCGCGCTCGCCATACCGCTCATCGCCTATGCGCTGAAATTCTCCTCGGCCGAAACCTTTTCGCTGATGCTGCTCGGCCTTGTCTGCTCGGTCGCGCTTGCGTCCGGTTCGGTGGTCAAGGCGCTCGCAATGGTCGCGCTCGGCGTCCTCCTCGGCATTGTCGGCTCCGACACCATTTCGGGCGTGCCGCGCTTCAACATGGACATCCCCGAGCTCGCCGACGGCTTCAGCTTCGTCGCGGTCGCGGTGGGCGTCTTCGGCATCGCCGAGATCCTGCGCAACCTCGAGAACGAGAAAGGCCGCTCCGCCGACATCGCCAAGGTCGGCAGCCTGTTTCCAAGCCGCGAGGACTGGAAGCGCATGATCGCGCCCATCTTCCGCGGCACCATCCTCGGCTCGGCGCTGGGAGTCCTGCCAGGCGGCGGGGCCATCCTCGCGTCGTTCGCCTCCTACACGATCGAGAAACGCATCTCGGACAATCCGAAGGAGTTCGGCCAGGGCGCGGTCGCAGGCGTGGCCGGACCGGAGTCGGCCAACAACGCCGCCGCGCAGACCTCGTTCATTCCGCTCCTGACGCTCGGCATTCCCGCCAACCCTGTGATGGCGCTGATGATCGGCGCGATGATTATCAAGGGCGTCGTTCCCGGCCCGAATGTCGCTACTGAGGAGCCGGCGCTGTTCTGGGGCATCATCGCCTCGATGTGGATCGGCAACCTGCTGCTGATCATCCTCAACCTGCCGCTGGTCGGCCTGTGGGTGAAGCTGCTCACCGTCCCCTACTACATCCTATTCCCGATCATCATGTCGTTCTGCGCCATCGGCGTCTACAGCGTGAACTCCAACGTCTACGACCTCTACACCGTCGCCGCGTTCGGGCTGCTGGGCTACATCCTGATGAAGTTGCGCTGCGAGCCCGCGCCGCTGCTTCTCGGCTTCGTGCTCGGCAAGCCACTGGACGAAAACCTGCGGCAGGCGATGATCAAGGCTTTCGGCGATCCGATGGTCTTCCTCACCCGTCCGATCAGCGCCACCGTTCTCGTCATCACGCTGATCGTCTTCATCCTCATGATCCTGCCATCGGTGCGCAAGAAGCGCGACGAGGTCTTCGTCGACGAGGAATGAGCGCAGCCGACGACACGCCACCTGACCGGCCGCCCGAGTATTTCAGCGGCGGCTGGTTTCGCATGGGCTCGGACGAGCCGCAGTTCCGCATCAAGGGCAGGTTCCAGTTCGAGTTCATAGATCCCGGCCGCGGCGACGACCCGGCGCTGGCCAGCGGCCATTATGCCGCCGATTTCGCGCGGCACGTCGCAGGTGAGCCGCGCTGGCTGGTGGCCGGCGGCTGGGAGATCGCGCCCGGCGCCGTTACCGAGGCGGATGGCCGCCATCGCACCGCCTTCGTGGCGCATCAAGCGGCGACCGGCCGCAAGATGGAAGGCCTGATCGCCTTCTCGCCCGATCCGACTTCTTGGGTGAAGGTCGAAGTTTTCCTCGGCGCGGACCGCGTCTTCCTGGCCTACATGGACCGGGTCTGGGAGGAGTTCAATCTTTGGCCCTCCGGCGCCAGGCCCGAAACGGGGGAAGAATCCCCCGGCCGCATCGGCAAGCGCCGCACCTGGGCCTCGCTCTCCATTTCCGCCTGGCCCGCCCTCCGCGCGGTATCGGGCGACGACCATTTCAGCATCGAAGTGCCCGATCTCTGATCCCGGACGGGCAGCGCAAGCACTCCCCTCCGAAGCCGAGCAACAATCGTTTACGCCCTGTTCACGATATCCGGAGGGCCAGCGCGAAGCCCGTCGTTGACGTTGCGTAAGCCTGATGCAAGGCGTAGGATTTCGAGGCGACTTCCACCCTCATCACGGAGAACCATGATGTTTGCGCGCAGCATTCTGACGCTGGGCACTTCGGCATTCGCTTCAGCACTCACCATCGGCGCGATGGCGCTTTCCCCCACGCCCGCCCAGGCGGCGGAAGAACCGCTTTTCGCCGTGCTCAACGGCAACAACGAATGCAACGGCGCCGGCCCGCCCGCCGGCCCGATCTGCCGCCTCGGCGACCGCGACGCCTTCGGGTCCGCAACGATCCTGATCTCGCAGGCCCCCGGCGGGGCGCTGCTCTGCTTCGGCATTACCGTCGACAACCTGGATGCGCCCGCGACCGCTGCTCACATCCATTCCGGCAATGCGAGCTTCAACGGACCGGTTGTGGTCAATTTGGCCGCGCCTGTCGGACCAGCCGCCAGCAACCCCGGTGCCTCGTCCGGGTGCGTGCCGATCGCTGCCGCGACGGCGTCCTCCATCGTCGCCAACCCGACCCGCTTCTACATCAACGTCCACAACGGTCCCTTCCCCGGCGGCGCCGTGCGCGGACAACTGTTCTGAGGCTCCGCGGAGACCAGACCCGCCAACGTCTTGCGGGTCTGGTAGCGGCGGATCGGCCGAATTCCGCAGGCCGTCCGCCACCAGATGTCGGGTGCGGTGCGAAGCTCACGATGTCTGGCAAAGCCTCAATCTGGTGCGGGCGGCGGGGATCGAACCCGCATAGCCGTAGCTGAGGGATTTTAAGTCTACCGAGCGTCCCACATGGGCCGTCCGCGCGGTAGAGCTAATCCCGTAAGTATCTGTTTTTTCTACGCTTTCTGCATACTTTCACGCAGGCTCGGTCACGCCTACCGCTGGGAGGTGGGAAAGTCCCACGAAATCCCACATAAATTCCCACACAAGATTGTATGTGGGAGGCATTCAATCTTGCCATGGATCAACAACAAGGACAGGTTGCTAACGACGCGGGCGTGGTGAAACTGGTAAACACACCGGACTTAAAATCCGGCGGCTCTGCCTTGCGGGTTCAAGCCCCGCCGCCCGCACCAGCAGATGCTACGGGGGAAACTAGGTGTCACCACAGCAGACTAAATCCCATCTAACACAGGAAGAGTTGAGAGACCCCGATCCTTGGGTGGTGACACAAACCATACTGACTGCGGCTGGAGTTGTGCTTCAGCTCCTATCTATGGTGTCCAACGGCGCAACCCGAAGCGATGTTGTCGAACGTCATAAAGCGGCCCTGCACGCTCTTGAAGACGAATTGGAGAACGCTCTAGGCGATTTCGAGAAGCTCGTTGATTTTATTGACCGCGATGAAGACGCACCAGAGGAGCATTTTTTTGGCGCAGTATTTGGATTACGCATGTCATCAATGTTCTTCAAAAAAGCTGCTCTACAAACCTACGGCAAGCGTCAGGTCGCGGCTCTCCAGAGCGCCACAAGGCTCTCGATCCATATCAATTCCATGCTGGCAGGCCACCCAGATGCGGCGTCCGAAATAGGAAGGGAAATGCTGTCCGATCTCCAAAAAAGTTCGGAACGAATAAATGCCCTGGTGCGAGCCCCCGCGACCAATCGGGAAATCATTCAGGAATGCAAGTATGTCCTTACGCAGACGAAAGCCGCCATAGGCAGTTTATTAGGTCGACCTATAGGTCGGAACTAGGGCCGCTCAAAAATCAATCAGGGCCTGTGAGACGAAAAATACCACACAAATCCCCACATGGCTTAGTGGGAGCCGCATTCATTTCGCAGGCGGGAAGGTCGCGGCGTAGCTATAAATTTTCTGCAGCGAATTGATGTGGTTGCGTGAAGTTCAATCAAGAGACGTATGCGGAAAGAACGCAACCTAACGTATTCGAAAAGACTTCTGATAAGTCTAAGTCTATGAAATCATTATATTTTTCTACGCAATAGACTTTTAAGTCCCTTGCGTCTACCAGTTCCGCCACGCCCGCGTGACCGCGGTTGTCGACGTTGTTGTGATGGATTGCAAGCAGGATGAGAGCGAACTGCCATGGGTCTTTCCGCTACGTAATACTTTTGGTATCTAGGCCGCGCTGAGGACGAACTGGAGATTTCGATGCCCACCCTAAGAATTGTTCTCGCGGCCGTAATCATGGCCTTGCCTTTCACCTCTCCCACGATGTCCCAGACACAGGTGGCCGCGCCAGCAGCCGCGATGCCGCCCGCGTCAAACCAGTCAAGCATCGCCCATATTTCAACGGGCCAGCGAGCGGCACTCGCACGCGAACTGGTCGCAAAGTGGCTGCCGGTGATCAGAAAACGGCCGGAGGGAGGGGCAGACCGGTTTGCGAAGAACCTCCCGATGGCCGCAGCCACCGCCGACGCGGCCAACCTGATGCGCGCCACGACGGCAACCTCGGTCGACCAGCTTTTCGATATCCTGAACGGCTACGTGCCCGAGCAGCCTTTTGCCTCTCCCGCGGGCATCGGCAATGGCGCGGTGACGCCCATGGTTTTGGGCTCGGTGACGAACGATCTCGTCTACACACCGCTGCCGAACGGCCGTTGCCGCATCGCCGATTCGCGCAACATCGCCTCTCCGCTGCCGGCCGGGGGGACAAGGAGCTTCTGGCTTGAGTTCATAAGTACTTACTCGGATTATGGCGGCACTGGCACGGTCTTCGGCGGCAATAGTTCGACTGCTTGTGGGATACCAGGCTATGGATCGGCTTACGTGCTGAGCGTCACCCTGCTGTCGCCAACCGGGAACGGCGTCTTCAAGGCTTTCCAATATGGCATGCCGGCCGCATCCGGCAACAGCATCCTATTCAATGCCGGCGATTTCGGCGCGAACGGCGACCTCATCGTGAGGAACTGCCGCAGTTGCGCTTATGAAATCAGCATCAATTCCAGCGGCGCCGCCGTTCATTACGTGATCGACGTCATCGGCTATTTCATGCCGCCACAGGCGACGCCGCTCCAGTGCTATCAAACGAGTTGGACAACGCACAATGTTGCCGTGGGAGCCGTGTTCGACGTTTATGCGCCCGGATGCGCGGCCGGCTATGTTCCTCTCGACACGACCTGCCAGGCAGGTAATTTTGGGATGCACTACGTCCATATGGGCCTTGGCCAATGTGCCGGCATCAATCAAAGCGGCGTCGCAAGCTGGGCTCAGTCCTCACGGCAATGTTGCCGGGTGCCCGGCCGGTAGGCATAGGCCGACCGCGCAGTCTTCGGGTATTTCGTGCGGCGGCGGATGTGGGCTGCCACGCGCATCTCACTGCATCGCTCCGGCTCCCGGTCACGCGAAAGCCCTGGCCGCCACCCGTTCGATCAGCGCGATCACCCGGTCCGTCGCGATATATTGCGGGTGGTGCCCGATTCCGTCGAGCGTCTCGAAGTCCAGCCCCTTGATCCTGTTGCGGAAATCGTCGCCGTTGGTCGCATAGTCCAGCACCCGGTCGGCATTGCCGAAAGCCATTCCCGCCGGCATGTCGATCTCGCCAAAGCGCTTCTCCAGTTCCGCCATGTCGTCGGCAACGGCGACCAGGTCGGCGACCATGTTGTAGAAGTGCCCCGGGCGCAGCCCGAGTTCCCCGCCGCCCTCGGTCATGTATCCCTCCGGCGTCGGCTGCGGCCCGAACACGTAGGCCAGCGTCTGCGGCGCGAATTTCAGCGCAGTCGGGATCGCCACCGTCTGCGCCACCAGCCAGCGCTTCAGCTTCGACGTGATGTAGATCGGCGCGATCTCTGGCGGGATGCCGTCGCGATGCCGGGTCAGGGCCGACAAGAGAACGATGCCGGAAATCTTCTCGGGATGGTTCAGCGCCAGCGTCAGCGTGATCATGCCGCCCAGCGAATGGCCCACCACCAGCGGCCTTTCGAGCCCGAGCCGGTCGATGAACGCCGCGATCAGCGCCGCCTGTTCCGGCAGCCGCGCCGTGGTATTCGCCGCACGCGTCGAATATCCGGCGCCCGGCCGGTCGAGCGCGATCAGGCGGAATCCCGGCAGCCTGCCGCCGAACAGCGGATGGCGGAAATGGTGCAGCGTCCCGCCAAGCCCGTGCACGAAGACGATCGGCCTCCCCTCGCCTTCCTCGACATAGTGGATCCGGTTGCCGCCGACCTCGATGAACGTTCCACGCGCCGGCACCCGAGCCTCGGCGCGCCTTGCGATCATCTGCGTCGTCCAGACGAAATAGCCGATGACGGCAAGCGTGGCGACAAGAAGCAGGATGACGAGCCAGGCGAGAATCGACAGCAAGGACAGGCACTCCGGAGGGTCGGCGCGACGCTATTCCATCTTCCGCACCTGCGAAACCGCCCAAACGCAAACGGGCGGCCGAAGCCGCCCGCGCGAGATGTTCTGCCGCGATCAGCCGTGCAGCTTGATCGTGATCTCGGCCATCCGCTTGCCCTGGAAGGTCGCGCCTTCCAGTTCCTGCTCGGAGGGCATGCGCGAACCGTCGGTGTTCGACGTCGTGGTCATGCCGTAGGGCGACCCGCCGCGCACCACGTCGTTGCCCGACTGGCCCTGGTAGGCATAGGACAGCGGCACGATGATCATGCCGTGGTGCTGCAGTGACCACTGCGCCTGCACGATCGACAGTTCCGCGCCGCCATGCTGGGTCGCGGTAGAGGCCATCACGGTCGCTACCTTGTTCAGGAGCGCACCCGTGGCCCAGAGCGGGCCCGTCTGGTCGAGGAAATTCTTCATTTGCGCCGACATCGCGCCATAGCGCGTCGAGATGCCGAGGATGATGCCGTCATAGTCGGCGAGTTCCAGCGGGTCGGCGATCGCGGCTTCCTGGTCGAGCTTGTAGTAGGCCGCCTTGGCGACGGCTTCCGGCACCAGTTCAGGCACGCGCTTGATGGTCACGGTTGCACCGGCCTGCCGGGCGCCCTCGGCGGCGGCCTTCGCCATCGCTTCCATATGACCCCAGCTCGAATAGTACAGCACCAGAATCTTCGCCATGTCGTGTCTCCTTGAGGGTTCCGCCGCCCGGTTCTGCACCGGTCGTTCCATTTCACCCTAGCCGGTTTCGGCGTCGGGCGTAACCGCCCATTGCGGCACGGTTCGTTCACTGTTTGCGACCCATTGCCGTCGGCGGCCAACGGCGCTACGTCACGGGACCACTGCCTGAAAGGAACCTCCGTTGAGCGAAATCGTGACTGCCGCCATGATGGTGATCGGGGACGAAATCCTCTCCGGCCGCACCAAGGACAAGAACATCGGACACCTGGCCGACATCATGGCCGCCATCGGGATCGACCTGAAAGAGGTCCGGATCGTCCCCGACGAGGAGGACGAGATCGTCGCCGCGGTCAACGCGCTCAGGCCCAAATACACCTATGTCTTCACCACCGGCGGCATCGGCCCGACGCATGACGACATCACCGCCGATTCCATCGCCAAGGCGTTCGGCGTGCCGTGCGACTACGACCCGAAGGCCTACCGCATGCTGGAGGAGAGCTATGCCCAGCGCGGGATGCCCTACACCGAGGCGCGCATGCGCATGGCCCGCATGCCGGTCGGCGCCGACCACATCGACAACCCGGTGTCGCTGGCGCCGGGTTTTCGCATCGGCAATGTCCATGTGATGGCCGGCGTCCCGTCGATCTTCCAGGCGATGCTCGACAATGTCGTGCCGACGCTCAAGGGCGGCGTGGTCATGATGTCCGAGACCGTGCACTGCCATTTCGGCGAAGGCACGATCGGCGGCCCGCTGGGCGACATCCAGAAGGCCAATCCCGACACGATCATCGGCTCATATCCGAAATATCTCGACGGCAAGTTCTGGACCGAACTGGTCGTACGCTCCCGCTCCTCCGCGAGCCTCGCCAAGGCGAAGGGCGAGATCGAGGCGATGCTGGCCGGCATCACGACCTGACAGGTAATTGGGCGGACCCTCAAAAAACTTCAGAAAAAATCGCACGGCCTGTCGATTCCTGCGTTCCCCGTTCGTCGTGTGGGCAGGAAAGCCGATCCGGCTTCCGCAAACATCAGGAGAAGAACGATGCGTGTAATGGTTTTTGTGAAGGCGACGGAAGACAGCGAAGCGGGCGTGATGCCGCCGACCGAAATGTTCGAAGCCATGATGAAGTTCAACGAGGAACTCGTCAGCGCCGGCATCATGATGGATGGCGACGGCCTCAAGCCGTCGGTCCACGGCAAGCGGGTCGCGTTCGACGGCCCCAATCGCACGGTCATCGACGGGCCTTTCGCTGAAACCCGCGAACTCGTCGCGGGCTACTGGGTCTGGCAGGTCAAGGACATGGCCGAGGCCGTCGAATGGGTGAAGCGCTGCCCCAACCCGATGTTCGGGCCGAGCGAGATCGAAATCCGGCCCTTCTACGAAATGTCGGATTTCGGCGACGCGGTGACGCCGGAGATCAAGGAGCAAGAACAGAGCCTGCGCGCCAGGACCGCCAAGAACTGACTGCCCGGGCTGCCGGGTCACCGTCGGCTTGCCTTGCCATCGGTTCCTGATCTAATCGGAGCCGATGGCGGCAAGCGAGACCCACCAGGCGATCGAGACTGTTTTCAGGATCGAGCGCGCGCGCCTGATCGCCGGCCTCGCCCGGATGGTCCGCGACGTCGACCGCGCCGAGGAACTGGCTCAGGACGCGCTGGTGGCCGCTCTCGCCGAATGGCCTGCATCCGGCGTTCCGCAAAGACCAGGCGCGTGGCTGATGGCCACCGCCAAGCGCCGCGCGATCGACGGTTTCCGCCGCGCGAATATGCTGGAGCGCAAGCACGCCGAGATCGGCCCCGGGCTGTCCGAGGCCGACGATCCGGTTGCCGCGATCGAAGCCGCCATGGATGACGAGATCGGTGACGAACTGCTCGGCCTGATGTTCACCGCCTGCCACCCCGTCCTGTCGCGCGACGCCCGCGCGGCGTTGACGTTGCGCCTCATCGGCGGGCTGTCGACCGACGAGATCGCCCGCGCCTTCCTGTCGAGCGAGCCTACGATCGCCCAGCGCATCGTCCGCGCCAAGAAGACGCTCGGCCAGTCCGGCGCAACCTTCGAGATCCCGCGCGGGCCAGAGCGCGAGGCGCGCCTCGCCTCCGTCCTGGAGGTCATCTACCTCATCTTCAACGAGGGCTACGCCGCCACCGCCGGCGAGGATCTTGTCCGCCCGGGGCTCTGCGCCGAAGCGCAGCGTCTCGGCCGCATCCTGGCCGGCATCGCGCCCGACGAACCGGAAGTGTTCGGCCTGCTGGCGCTGATGGAGATCCAGGCCTCGCGCCTCGCCGCCCGCACCGCGCCGGACGGCTCGCCGATCCTGCTGACCGAGCAGAATCGCGCCCGTTGGGACCATCTCCTGATCCGCCGTGGCCTCGCCGCGCTCGACCGCGCCGCGCAGCTCGGTGGCGCCGACGGCCCCTATGCGCTGCAGGCCGCGCTCGCCGCCTGCCACGCCCGCGCCCGCAGGGCCGAGGACACCGACTGGCAGCGCATCGCCGGCCTCTACGACCGGCTGCGCGAGGTGATGCCGTCGCCGGTCGTCGACCTCAACCGCGCCGTCGCCCATTCCATGGCGCACGGTCCGGACGCCGGCCTCGCCTTGCTCAGCCTGATTGAAGACGAGCCGGCCCTGCGCAACTACGCGCCGCTGCCAGCCGCGCGCGGCGACTTCCTCCTGCGCGCCGGACGAAATGCCGAAGCCCGCGCGGCGTTCGAGCATGCCGCCTCCCTCACGCGCAACGAGCGTGAGCGGACCTTCCTCCTCTCGCGCGCCGTGACCTGCGGCGGCTGATTGTCGGACATGCCCCCGTTTCCTGGGGGTTCTCCCCTCCAGCGCCTTGCAAATGCACGGTTTCCCCGGCTAATCCCGGCTGCATTCCAGCCGTTCCCTCGATTCGCGGAGTGCGTTCCATGTCCCTGCCCGAAAAGGCCTTCCCCGTCTCGTGGGACCAGTTTCACCGCGACGCGCGCGCGCTCGCCTGGCGGCTTGCCGGCATCAACAGCGGCCAGTGGAAGGCGATCGTCTGCATCACGCGCGGCGGCCTCGTTCCCGCCGCCATCATCTCGCGCGAACTGGGCATACGCGTCATCGAGACGGTCTCGGTCGCCTCGTACCACGACTACACGTCGCAGGGCGAACTGGCGGTCCTGAAGGAGGTTACGCCCCACCTGCTCGAGAATGACGGCGAGAGCGTATTGATCATCGACGACCTGACCGACACCGGCAAGACCGCCGCGATCGTCCGCGCGATGATGCCAAAGGCGCATTTCGCCGCCGTCTACGCAAAGCCGAAAGGCCGGCCGATGGTCGACACCTACGTGACCGAGGTGAGCCAGGACACCTGGATCTACTTCCCCTGGGACATGGGCTTCACCTACCAGAAGCCGATCGCCGAGGATCATCGCGGCTGAAGGTCGCGCCAAATTCCAGTTTCGCGCAGGCTTAGCACTTTATTAACAATGAATTGCGTCTATATTTGTTAAGCTGGCAAACTAGAAGGCGACCCTCGGCACCCGCGATGCTCCTGTCACACGCAACCCGCAAGCAGCTTCTCGACCGCGTCCGCCGGTTCTTCGGGGGCATGCCGTGCCGGGTTCAGGTGGCGGCGCTTCCCTGGCGGCTCACCGCCGACGGCGTCGAGGTCATGCTGGTGACCAGCAGGGGCACCGGCCGCTGGGTCCTGCCCAAGGGCTGGCCCGAGGGCTCAGAAAGGCTGAGTGATGCGGCGGCGCGCGAAGCCGCCGAGGAGGCAGGACTGCGCGGCGGCGTGGCTCCTCAGGAGGTCGGCCGCTTCTACTACGAAAAGGCCCTTCCCTCCGGCATGGAATGGCGCTGCGAAGTCCATGTCTTCCCGCTCGAAGTCGACGCCGTCGCCGACAAATGGCCCGAGATGAAGAAGCGCAAGCGGCGCTGGTTCCGCTCCGCCGACGCCGCAAAGCTCGTCTCCGAGCCCGATCTTGGCGAACTGATCGCCGGTTTCGGGGTTAATCCACGGAAATACGCCGCCTGAAGGCAGATCCGCCGCATCGGTGCTTGCGCAGCCGGAACCTGTTCCGTAAGCGGCGTCATATGCGCGGCTCAGGCGCCTTGCGATCAACTCAAGCGGTCATGCGATGACTTTGTCGGCTGAACGGGCCAGGAAACAGACGCTCGACAAGGACCTGGACAAGATCGTCTCGGTCGAGGAAGCCGCGAGCACCATCTCGCGCGGTCTGGTTGGCCCCGGCCTCTCGCTGCTCTTCATCGCGATCGTCGCCGTCATCGCGTCGATCTACGTCTCTGGCGAACCCGGCGCGGTGGTCATCGTCGCTGCGGCCGCCGTCGGCGGCTACATGGCGCTCAACATCGGCGCCAATGACGTCGCCAACAATGTCAGCGCGGCCGTCGGCGCGCGCGCCCTGACGATCGGCAGCGCCCTTGTCCTGGCGGCGATCTTCGAGACCGCGGGTGCCCTGATTGCTGGCGGCGATGTGGTCGAGACAATTTCCAAGGGCATCATCGATCCCGCGCAGGTCGCCGATTCCAACGCCTTCATCCGGCTGATGCTCGGCGCGCTGATTTCCTCGGCGCTGTGGGTCAACCTGGCCACCTGGATCGGCGCGCCGGTATCGACCACGCATTCCGTTGTCGGCGGCGTGCTGGGCGCCGGCATCGCGGCGGCGGGCTTCGGCTCGGTCGACTGGACGGTCATGTCGGCGATCGCGGCAAGCTGGGTCATCTCGCCGCTCGCTGGAGGCGTGATCGCCGCGGTCTTCCTGTTCTTCATCAAGTCGACGATCATCTACCAGGACGACAAAATCACCGCCGCCCGCCTTTGGGTGCCGATCCTGATCGGCATCATGGCCGGCACGTTTACCGCCTATCTCGCCACAAAGGGCCTGTCGCGCCTCGTCAGGCTGGACGCCTTCACACTGTCCGCTGTCGCGGCGGTGGCGACGGTCGCGTTCTGGGCAGCGGCGCACCGCCTGGTCGCCTGGCAGTCCATCGGCATGGAAAACCGCAACCAGTCGCTGCGAAAACTGTTCCGCCTGCCACTGGTCATCTCGGCCGCGCTGCTCTCCTTCGCCCATGGCGCAAACGACGTCGCCAACGCTGTCGGTCCGCTGGCGGCGATCGTTGCCGCTGCCCAGTCAGGCGGCGTTTCGTCGGAAGTCGGGATCCCTCTCTGGGTCATGCTGATTGGCGCCATCGGCATTTCACTTGGCCTGCTCCTGTTCGGGCCGAAGCTGATCCGGATGGTCGGCGAGCAGATCACCAAGCTCAACCCGATGCGCGCCTTCTGCGTCGCCCTGTCCGCCGCGTTGACCGTCATCGTGGCGTCCGGCCTCGGCCTGCCCGTCAGTTCCACGCATATCGCCGTCGGGGCCGTGTTCGGCGTCGGCTTCTTCCGCGAGTGGTATACCGCCAATTCGACGCGCCGCCGCGCCTATCTCGAGCGCAAGATGACCCGTCGCCGCGCCGAGCGCGAGGCTGCCGGCCTCGCTGCGGCCAGGGTGCTGGCCGACGAAGCCGACCTGGACGGCGATCCCCTCCAGCCGGTGTCGCGCGACGAGATCAGCCGCCGAAACCTCGTGCGCCGCGCCCATGTCCGCACCATCGTCGCCGCCTGGGTGACCACGGTTCCGGCCTCGGCCGTGCTGGCCATCGCAGCCTTCCACCTGATCGGCCTGGTCTGGTAGCTGGCCGCGAAGCCTTTTGCCGGATTGCAAAGAATCTTGGCCGGTCGCCCGCCTTTGCAGCGAACCGTCCCCATTATCCACACTCGTCCACCACAAGATGTTGTGGTCACAAAACTCGTACAAACGAATCGTTGACGCCTCCGTCCGAGTCGTTTCATATCGGCCATGCGCTCCTGTTTCGGGCGCGGCGATGGTCAAGACCCCGCCAGTTCTTCCCCGATTTCCATGAGTTCCGACGAACCGGTCCCGCTTTGCGGCGGCGTTCCGGCGCGTGGATTTTTTGTGCCTTGCGAGGGGCGTTCGGGAGACGGTTTGGGGTGGCGTAAACAGGTTGTTAATACTATATTTAGTGTTTGCGGGGGATAGTCGACACCAGATACAGGATGATCCTCGTCAACCGAGAATCATCCAGAAGGTGTCGGAGAGGGGCCGCGAGGCCCGGTCCGCAGGCCGGAAAACCGCCCGTTCAGAGGCGGCCGATGGCCCGGCGGCGGGAATTGCGGAAGGGTGCCGGAGGCCATGCGGTCCCGGTGGATGCGGACAGTGCTGGGTCGCGGAATCTTTACGAGGGATTCCTGTGGACAGACGCTATATTTGGGACTGAAGGGACAGGACGATGCGGATCGAACGGCGTTTCACTAAAGAAGGTCAGTCTGCCTATGCGGAAATCGAATTCCGCAAGACGCTGTCCGAGATCAAGAACCCGGACGGCTCGGTCGTCTTCCGGCTCGACAATATCGACGTCCCGTCGCAGTTCTCGCAGGTCGCGAGCGACATCCTGGCCCAAAAGTATTTCCGCAAGGCCGGCGTGCCTGCGCGCCTGAAGAAGGTCGAGGAAAACGACGTCCCCTCGTTCCTCTGGCGCTCCGTCCCCGATGAGGCCGAACTCGCCAAGCTGCCCGAGAAGGAGCGCTACGGCTCCGAGACCGACGCCCGCCAGGTGTTCGACCGTCTCGCCGGCACCTGGACCTACTGGGGCTGGAAGGGCAAGTATTTCGCCTCCGAGGACGACGCCCGCGCCTTCAGGGACGAGCTCGCCTACATGCTCGCCACCCAGCGCGTCGCGCCGAATTCGCCGCAATGGTTCAACACCGGCCTGCACTGGGCCTATGGCATCGATGGCCCCGGCCAGGGCCATTTCTATGTCGATCCCTTCACCGGCAAGCTGACCCGCTCGAAGTCCTCCTACGAGCATCCCCAGCCGCATGCCTGCTTCATCCAGGGCGTCGCCGACGATCTCGTCAACGAAGGCGGCATCATGGATCTCTGGGTCCGCGAGGCGCGCCTGTTCAAATATGGCTCCGGCACCGGCTCCAACTTCTCGCATCTGCGCGGCGAAGGCGAAAAGCTGTCGGGCGGCGGCCGCTCGTCGGGTCTGATGTCCTTCCTCAAGATCGGCGACCGCGCCGCCGGCGCCATCAAGTCGGGCGGCACCACCCGCCGCGCGGCGAAAATGGTCGTGGTCGACATCGATCACCCCGACATCGAGGACTACATCGACTGGAAAGTGAAGGAGGAGCAGAAGGTCGCTTCGCTCGTCACCGGCTCGAAGATCGTCAAGAAGCACATGACCGCGGTCATGAAGGCCTGCATCAACTGCGACGGCCCCGATGGCGACTGCTTCGACCCGAACAAGAATCCTGCCCTCAAGCGCGCCGTCAAGGACGCCAAGAAGGACGGCGTGCCGGAAAACTACGTCCAACGCGTCATCCAGTTCGCGCGCCAGGGCTACACCTCGATCGAGTTCAAGACCTACGACACCGACTGGGATTCCGAGGCATACCTCACCGTCTCCGGCCAGAACTCCAACAATTCCGTCTCGCTGAAGGACGATTTCCTCAAAGCCGTCGAGGCCGACGGCCCGTGGAACCTGACCGCCCGCAAGGACGGCAAGGTGATGAAGACGCTGAAGGCCCGCGAATTGTGGGACCGCATCGGCTATGCCGCCTGGGCGTCCGCCGATCCGGGCCTGCATTTCAACACGACGATGAACGACTGGCACACCTGCGCGTCGGCCGGTGCGATCCGGGCGTCCAACCCGTGCTCGGAATACATGTTCCTCGACGACACCGCCTGCAACCTCGCCTCGATCAACCTGCTCCCCTACCGGCAGCAGAACGGCGAGATCGACATCGCCGCCTACGAGCACACCGTCCGCCTCTGGACCATCGTGCTCGAGATCTCGGTCATGATGGCGCAGTTCCCGTCGAAGGAGATCGCCAAGCTCTCCTACGAATACCGCACGCTCGGCCTAGGCTATGCCAATATCGGCGGCCTGCTGATGACCTCCGGCATCCCCTATGACTCCGACGAGGGCCGGGCGATTGCCGGCGCGCTCACCGCGATCATGACCGGCGTCGCCTACGCCACGTCCGCCGAAATGGCCGGCGAGCTTGGCGCCTTCCCGGATTATGACCGCAACGCGACCAACATGCTGCGCGTCATGCGCAACCACCGCCGCGCCGCCTATGGCGAACGCGACGGCTACGAAAAGCTGTCGGTCTCTCCCGTTCCGCTCGTCGCGTCCGACCTCAAGCAGACGGCCCTCGTGACGCATGCCCGGCAGGCCTGGGACCGCGCCATCGAGCTCGGCGAGGAGCACGGCTACCGCAACGCCCAGGCCACCGTCATCGCGCCCACCGGCACGATCGGCCTCGTCATGGATTGCGACACCACCGGCATCGAGCCCGACTTCGCGCTGGTGAAGTTCAAGAAGCTCGCCGGCGGCGGCTATTTCAAGATCATCAACGCCGCGGTTCCGGAAGCCTTGCGCACGCTCGGCTATTCCGAGAGCCAGATCGCCGAGATCGACGCCTATGCCGTCGGCCACGGCAACCTGAACCAGGCGCCGGGCGTCAATCCTTCGACGCTCAGGGCCAAGGGCTTCACCGACGAGAAGATCGCAGCGGTCAATGCGGCGCTTGGGCAGGCCTTCGACATCAAGTTCGTCTTCAACCAGTGGACGCTGGGCGCCGACTGGGTGAAGGAGACCTTCGGCTTCACCGACGAGCAGCTCAACGACTTCTCGTTCGAAATGCTGCCGGCGCTCGGCTTCTCGAAGAAGGACATCGAGGCCGCCAACATCCATGTCTGCGGCGCCATGACGCTCGAAGGCGCGCCCTTCCTGAAGAACGAGCACCTGCCCGTCTTCGACTGCGCCAATCCCTGCGGCAAGATCGGCAAGCGCTATCTGTCGGTCGAGAGCCACATCCGCATGATGGCGGCCGCCCAGCCGTTCATCTCGGGCGCCATTTCCAAGACCATCAACATGCCGAACGAGGCGACGGTCGAGGATTGCAAGAACGCCTACATGCTGTCGTGGAAGCTGGCGCTGAAGGCGAACGCCCTCTACCGCGATGGCTCGAAGCTCTCGCAGCCGCTCAACGCCTCGCTGATCGCCGACAATGACGACGACGAGGACGACGCCGTCGAGGCGCTGATCGCCGCGCCTGCCGCGGCCAAGGCGATGCAGGTCACCGAGCGCGTCGTCGAGCGGGTCATCGAGCGGCTCTACCGCGACCGCGAAAAGCTGCCGAACCGCCGCAAGGGCTACACCCAGAAGGCGGTCGTCGGCGGCCACAAGGTGTATCTCCGCACCGGCGAGTTCGACGACGGGCGTCTGGGCGAAATCTTCATCGACATGCACAAGGAGGGCGCAGCCTTCCGCGCGATGATGAACAATTTCGCCATCGCCATTTCGCTCGGCCTGCAATACGGCGTGCCGCTCGAGGAATATGTCGAGGCCTTCACCTTCACCAAGTTCGAGCCGGCCGGCATGGTCCAGGGCAACGACGCGATCAAGAACGCGACGTCGATCCTCGACTATGTCTTCCGCGAACTGGCGGTGTCCTACCTCTCGCGCCACGATCTCGCCCATGTCGACATGTCGGACTTCTCCAACACATCGCTCGGCCGCGGCATCACCGAGGGCAAGGCCGAGGCCGTCTCCAAGGGCCTGACCCGCGGTGCCGCGCTGAAGATCGTCTCCGGCAAGGCCTCCTCCGGCCTCGGCGGCGGCGACCCGAAGGGCTTTGGCGGCTCCGACGGCAGCCCGGCCCGCATGGCCCCCACCGCCTCGTCGGGCTCCAACGTCCGCGCGATCGCCACCGGCGCCACCGTGACGGCGCTCAAGCCCCTGAATTCCGAAGCCCGCGAGGAAGCCTACGCCTACAAGCGCGACTATGAGGAAAAGGCCCGGGAACTCGCCGAGGAAGCCGAATACGAGGACGCCGCCAACGAAGCCTCCGACCTCGTCTCCCCCACCCTCTTCACCGACGCCGCCGCCCGCGACGCCGCGGACGCCAAGGCCGAAGCCAGGGCGCTCGCCAACGACCGCCGGGTCAAGTCGATGATGCAGGGCTACACGGGCAATTCCTGCTCGGAATGCCAGAACTTCACGATGGTGCGGAATGGCACGTGCGAGAAGTGCGATACGTGCGGGGCGACGAGCGGGTGCTCTTGAGCAACCACAACTGCTGAAACGCTAAACATGCCGGCCCGGTCGCAAGATCGGGCCGAATGCTATCAAATGGTCAAGATGAGCGAATCCAAACAAAGGCAGACAACAACCGCCCGATTTTTGACACATCATCCTTTCTGCTGCTTTTGCGGCGGAGCATGCCGCGCTTCTACGCGTGAGCACTATCCTCCACGCCGCTTATTCGCCGACAAAGACCGGCCCGACGATTTCGTGTTTCCAGCTTGCAAACCCTGTAACGAGATGTCCAGACAGAGCGACCTCGTAGTTTCCTTTCTGGCGCTCTCGACCCACCGCCATAAATTCGATGGGGACCTCGAATCGAAGAAGATGGCAGAGGCCATTAGGAAAAACTGTCCACAATCGCACTACGAACTCCAAGGAGGCCGAACAGGAACGAGAACTCGCGAAAGGGCGATACAGACTCGCACCGGACAACCCTGGGTGTTGCTGAAAATTGGAGCGTTCACAAAAGCGCATGTTCGCCTCGTAACGCGGAAAATGATCTCAGCCGGATATTATCGCATGACCGGCGGTTCATACTTACCGTTGAATAGCTGGATATTCATCGGAATACATACATCGACAAACCTATTTGAGGATAAACTTCCCGACCTTGATGGCTTTGGCCTTGGCGAATTTATCACTTTACGTCAAGGGAGAAAAGAAAAAGAAGAACAATTCGGACTTCGTGCTTCGATTAGCTCAAACAAAGAGCTTTCCATATTCCAGTATTATTTGCATAATCAGTTTCTGATTACCGCTTTGGTGATAACAAATAACGATGTTTTCGTAAGCCTAACCGCCGAGCAACAAGCTGGCTATGTTCATATCGGATCGATTACCCCGCCGATCGAAACTCCTCTAAATGACATCCAACGGCTCAATTTGCGCTAGTTTCGATACGTTAGGCCAAAGCTCACGCCACGCTTCATCCCGTCCTTCTCCCCTTGTGGGAGAAGGTGGATCGGCCGAAGGCCGAGACGGATGAGGGTGCTGGAAGGATCGCGGGGCCTCAGGAAAGAGCGCAGACCAGCGCACACCTTGCACGCCCGCATTCCGTCCAACACCCCTCATCCGTCCGAACCTTCGCTTCGCTTCGGTCCGGCCACCGCCCTGGGTGCTTCGCACCCGTCCTTCGGACCCCACAAGGGGAGAAGGACCAGCGCCCCTACCCGCGCCACCCCGCATACGCCGCCACCAGCCCCTCCATCGCCTCCATCGGCGGGAACTTCTCGAACGAGTGCACCGCCCCCGTCTCGGCAAACGGCGGCTTCTCCAACGTGTACGTCTCGATGAACGGCGCGATCCCGCTCGTATCGTCCAGCATGGTCGGCCGCAGGTTGACCATCCACTCCAGCCCCCGCGGCCGGGTGAACAGCCAGGTCATGCACCAGCCGCAGAAATGGTGCGCGGTGTCCTCGCCGTGCAGCCCGCCGATCACCGTCTCGCCCTGGGTGATCTCGAACCCGTCCGCCGGTATCGCCGCCGACAGCGAGAAGGCCGACGAACTCATCCGCTGGCAGCCGGTGCAGTGGCATGCCATCGTCACCAGCGGCGCTTTCGTCACCCTCAGCCGCACCCGCCCGCAGCGGCAGCCGCCCTCGCGCGGCAAGGTCCAGTCGGTCATGGCGTTCTCCTCGCTCCGGACATCACCCGCCGCTCTGCCCGTTCTAGCGCCCCGGCACCTTGCAGCAGGTCGCACTGGCGCTCAGCGAGTTGCTGTTGCCGCCGGTGTTCCTTGCCATGCAATGGCCCTTGCTCGCGGTCGCCAACTGGATGTTCCAGTCGCTGCCGGTGCAGTTCGTAGCCGTCATCGTGTATCCGGCGGGGCAGGCAGGCGCATAGACCTGGTGGAGCTGGCCGTTGCTGAGCGTGACCGAATTGGTTGCCGTTTCGACGCAGGACAGGGCCGTCGCCTGCGGCGGCATGAAATAGCCGATCACGTCGATGACATAGTGCACCTGCGCGCTCGACTGCACGGTGATCTCGTACGTGCAGCTCTGGCAGGACTGGACGATCAGGTCGCCATTGGCGCCGAAATCGCCCCCATTGAACAGGATGCTGTTGCCGGTCTGGTACGGCTTGCCGGTGTAGTAGACCTTGAACAGGCCGTCCGCCGCAGGCGACAGCAGCGTGATGCTGAGCGCATAGGCCGTGGCGTTCGTCGGAAGACCGCAGTTGGCAGACCCGTCGCCATTCGAATACGTGCCGTTCCCGCCCTGGCCGCTGTAACTGGTGATCTGTTCGATCCAGATCTGCCTTGTTCCTCTGGCGGGCATCGGTGAGGCCAACACGCGGGAATCGGCGACCCGGCAGCGACCGTTCGGCAGGGGAGAATAGGTCGTGTCGGCGATGGTAGAGCCCAGCACATTCGGCGCGACCGCCCCGTTGCCGATCCTGCCGCCCGGAGCGGCCGTGGTCGGATCCGGAATGTAACCGTTCAGCATCGCGTGAAGCAGTTCGAGCGATGTGGCTGTCGTCGCCCTGATGATGTTGTCTGGATCGGCATTCGCGATGACGTGGGTGATGTTCCTCGCCCACCGTGGACCGCCGCCGCCCGGGCGGTTGTCCGCCGCCGACTGCCATTTCGAGATGATTTCCCTCGTGATCCGGGCGCGCTCGGCAGCCGACAATGACAAGGGCGCGGCCGACGCGCCCGGCGCAAGCATCGTCGTGCCATTGTTCGGGTCTTGCGCGGGAGCGGGAAAGCTCAGCAGAAGTGCAGTGCAGACCGTGATGATCCGGTTCAAGAGTTTCATTGTCTATCTCCAGTGATCGCACCGGAACCACAATGGGACATCAGCTGACGCTTGGAAAGGTCGGCCCCCGTTGCCAGTTCGGCCCGATCGCAGATTTTCATTGGGCCAGAAGCGTGACGGGTCCACCTGCGGCGCGGCGCCTCGGGGCGGGACCCACTGCCTTCGGCAGTTCCCTCCCGTTCGAAGCCTTTCGTCATGCCGCCGGCATGACGAATTCGCCTGCGGCGAACCGGCTTCTCACCCTCCCTTAACTCCTCATGCCCCATCCTCCCACCTCCATGGAGGCGCGGATGGCGGCAAATCGCAAACGGACGGGCAGCGGCAAACGCGCCAAACGCGGGCGCAACTGGCAGCCGCTCAGATACCTCGGCGTCGCCGCTCTGGGCGCACTCCTGGCCGTGGCGGCGGTGGCGCAGTTCGGCCTGCCGCGTTTCCCCGCGGTCGACACGGCGGAGCGTCCCCCGGCCCGCGTCGAGCAGACCGCCCAGCAGACGGCGAAATCCGAGCCGCGTTCGCGCGCGCCGGCGGCGCGCCGCCCCGACACCACGATCCGCACCTCGGCCGTCGCCCGCCCGCCGCTGCCCGTGCCCGCCCCGCGCCGCGATGCGACCGCGCTGCCGGTCGTCGTTCGCCCGCCGGCCGAGGTCACGGCAACGCCCCGGGCCGACATTCCGAATGCGCCGAAACCCGCCGCCCTGCCCGCCACCCGGCTCTCGGGCCTCACCTTCCCGATCTGCGGCGAAGGCCCGGGCGGCAATTGCGTCATCGACGGCGACACCTTTGTGCTCAACGGCAAGGCGATCCGCGTCGCCGATATCGACACGCCGGAATCGGGCGATCCCAAATGCCGCCGCGAGGCGATGCTGGCCGAGAAGGCCACGCGCCGCCTGCAGCAACTGCTCAACGCCGGCCCGCTGGAGCTGCGCGCCATCTCGCGCGACCAGGACATCTACGGGCGCCAGTTGCGCACCGTCCACCGCGACGGCCGCTCGATCGGCGACGCGCTGATCGCCGAAGGGCTCGCCCGCCGCTGGACCGGCGCGAAGAAGAGCTGGTGCGCCTGAGGCGGGGGAACGAACTACTCCGCCGCGATCTTGTCCTGCGTCTTCGTCTCGAAATCGCTGGCGTCATGCCGTTCGCGCAGCTGCCCTGCCGGATCGCCCGAGACGCGGTTGACCATCCGCCCGCGCTTGACCGCCGGCCGCGCCAGGATCTGGTCGGCCCAGCGGATGACGTTCTTGTATTCGTGCACAGACAGGAACTCGCCGGAATTGTAGTTCCAGCCCTTCACCAGCCCGCCATACCAGGGCCAGACCGCGATGTCGGCGATCGTGTAGTCCGCGCCGCCGAGATATTCGCTTTCCGCCAGACGCCGGTCGAGCACGTCGAGCTGTCGCTTCACCTCCATGGCGAAGCGGTTGATCGGATATTCCCACTTCTCCGGCGCATAGGCGTAGAAATGCCCGAACCCGCCGCCGAGATAGGGTGCGGAACCCATCTGCCAGAACAGCCAGGACATGGTTTCAGCCCGCGCCGGCATGTCCGTCGGCAGGAAGGCGCCGAACTTTTCCGCCAGGTAGAACAGGATTGAGCCCGATTCGAACACCCGCACCGGCGTGTCGCCGCTTCGGTCCAGCAGCGCCGGGATCTTGGAGTTCGGGTTGACATCGACGAAGCCGGAGCCGAACTGGTCACCCTCGTTGATGCGGATCAGCCAGGCATCGTATTCTGCGCCCTTGTGGCCGAGCGCCAACAGTTCCTCCAGCATCACCGTCACCTTGACCCCGTTCGGTGTCGCCAGGGAATAGAGCTGCAGCGGATGCTTTCCGACCGGCAGGTCCTTCTCGTGCGTCGGGCCGGCGATCGGCCGGTTGATGCTGGCGAACTGGCCGCCATTCTCCTTGTCCCAGGTCCAGACTTTCGGCGGCGTATAGATATCGGACATTTTTGCTCCTGCTGGCGGCGCGTCGGTTATCAGCCACAGATAGGCTGCTCCGCCCGTCAGCGCCAGAACCGGACGTTTGGTCCACTACGCGGGATGAGTTCGTCCATGCTGCAGCCGCCGTCCGCAGCGGAATGGGAATCCAATGTGACGACCCGTCCCTCGCGGATACATCACCCATGTCCGACCGACACGTTCCTGTTGCCCTTGCACCACATCTTGCGCGCAACCGGAGCCGCACCAAATTCCGCCGCCTTGCCGCCTTGATGCGGGTTCATCTGGCGGGCGGGCCGGGCAACGAAATGCAACCAACGGAGCAACCCGAATGAAGACCTTCCTCACCGCCGCGCTTTTTGCGGCCACCACGCTCTCCTCGACCTTCGCGCACGCGGCCGACCGCCAGAACCGCTATGCCGAGGACGACGACCGCGGCGGCGTCAAGATCGGCGTGCTGCGCTGCGACGTCGGCAGCGGCCTGGGCTATGTCCTCGGCTCGTCGAAGGAACTCGACTGCCAGTTCCGCTCCACCCGCGGCCGCACCGACGACTACACCGGCGTGATCCGCAAGCTCGGCGTCGACCTCGGCTACACCTCCGGCGGCCGCATCGTCTGGGCCGTGTTCGCCCCGACCGCCGGCTATCACCGCGGCTCGCTCGGCGGCCTCTATGGCGGCGCGACCGTCGAGGCGAGCGTCGGAGCGGGCCTCGGAGCGAACGTTCTCCTGGGCGGCACGTCGGGCTCGGTCATGCTGCAGCTGATCAGCGTCACCGGCCAGATCGGCCTCAACGTCGCCGCCACCGGCACGTCGGTCACGCTCAACCCGATCTGATCGTCGCGATCGCCCCACCCGGGGCCGATCCACGAACTTCCGGACGCCGGGGCCATCCCCCGGCTCCGGAAGCTTCGTGAATTCCGGCGCCCGATCCGACTTCCTTACCGTTGCGTTACGGCCACCGCTAAAAGATTTGCACACAAATTGAATGTGCTGCAATCGGAGCGTGCTAACCCTGCGTCATGGGAACATGGCGTTTGGGTGCGTCCGAGCATTCGCGCCCAAGGTGGGGAGTCGATGGATGCGTGTGGAAGCCCTCTCAAGCAACATCCTTGCGGCCGCTCGGAACCGATCCGCGGAACCGTCCGGCATTGATCTGAAGAGCATTACGGGGCTGCTGTCCCGCCAGGCCTCGAGCCGCATGGGCATCGTCGAAAGCGCCCTGCCCGGCGCCTACAGGCCCCTCTTCGCGCTGAAGACCGACAAGGTCGAGACCGACATCGTCGAGGAGCGCCAGACGACCGGCAGCGAAGCCGTCTTCGAGGCGCGCGACGTGACCGAGGAGCGCGGCATCTTCGAGCGCCGCGATGTCTACGAACTCCGCGACGTCTACGAGATGCGCGACATCGTCGAAACCCGCGACGTTACCGAGACCCGCCCGACCTACGAGACGCGCGGCGTCTACGAGACGCGAGAGATCCGGGAGACCCGGGTCGAAGGCAACCGCGACCTGCGGCCCTACAACACGCTGGCCCAGGCCGACATCGACGTCGGCGCCGATTTCTCGGTGACCGTCGGGAATGGCGCGCGGGCGACGTTCCGGTTCGACACGTCGCAGCGCCTTTCCGTCACGGTCAACGGCGCCACCCAGCGCTTCGACTTCACGTCGGCCAACGGCTCGATGCGCAACGCCATCGTCGGCGCGCTGGACAGCGTCAACGGGCTCACCGCCTCGCTGAACGCCGATGGCGAGCTCATGCTCGTCACAGACGATGCGCAGCAGCTCGTCATCGCCGACATCGCCAACGGCCTGCTGGACTTCTCGCGCAGCCCATTGGCCAAGCTTGGCCTTCAGGCCGGAACGACGCAGTCGAGCGTGATCGGGCACGAGCAGGTGCAGACCGGGACCGAGCAAGTGGTGACGGGTCACGAAACCGTCGTCATCGGTACGGAAAGCGTCGTGGTCGGCTCCGAAAGCATTGTGGTCGGGTCGGAGAGCGTCCTTGTCGGCGCCGAGGATGTTCAGGTCGGAACCGAACAGGTCGTGACCGGAACCGAGCAGGTCCAGGTGGGCGAGCGCACCGTCATCACCGGCACGGAGCAGGTCAAGGTCGGCACCCGGACCACCGAGCGGATCGTCGGGCTGAGCGTTGTCGGCTTGGTCGAGGAACAGGACCGCGGTTCCGCCGGCGCAACCGTCCTCGACAGGCTCAAGCAGTCGGCAGCTCACGACCACTACGTCACCAAGCTGTTCGACGATTTCGATGACGGTGAAGCGGAGGAAGCCCCGTCCCGCGCGGCGAAGAAATCCTACCGCGACATGGGCGCCGAAGGACCGTGGGACAAGGGCGGGCTGGCAGTCGCCAGCCGCGACTGATCCCGGGCGGATGCCTCAGTTCGCGGCGACGCGCTCCTGCTTGCCGTGCCAGCGGTGCCAGTCCGACTCGGTGCCGTTGAAGACGTTGAGGTCGATCTTGCCGGTGACGCCCTTGGACAGGCCGGAGCCCGAATACTGCCAGAACACGAACTTGCGGCCGGGATAGACCTTTGACGGGTGCTGCGCGACCGCGCGCAGCCAGAACGGATAGTTCTCGAACTGACCCTTCAGATTGTCGCCGTAGAAGTCGGGCGCGGTGTAGATCACCGGCCGCTGGCCGTAATGTGCCTCGAGCTTGTCCATGAACACCTGCATCTTCTCGAGCACGGTGGCGCGCGACGGCCGCTTCTTGCAGGCCGACAGATGGTTCCACTCGACGTCGATCACCGGCGGCAGCGCGTTCGGATCCTTCGGCACGTTGCGGATGAACCAGTCGGCCTGCGACGCGCCGGAACGGCACCAGTAGAAGAAGTGATATGCCCCGCGTTTCAGCCCTGCGGCGTCGGCGGCTTTCCAGTTCCTGTGGAACGCGGGATCGAGATGATCGCCGCCATCGGTCGCCTTGATATAGGCGAAGTTGGCGCCGTGCGCGCGCAGGTTCACCCAGTCGATGTCGCCTTGCCAGCGCGACACGTCGACACCGTGCACCGCATAGTGCGACGGCTTGGTCTTGCCGAAATTGATCGGCTTGGCGTCGCGGAATTTCTGCGGCTGCACCGCGCCATAGCGGCGCGTCCGCTGCTTCCGCTCCGGCGCGGGCGAGATCATCGCCACCGCCTTGACCGACGGCTCGTCCAGCACGTCGGGTTCCGCCAGCGCCGAGACCTGGATCGGATCGACCTCGCCCCGATCCTCGATCGTCGCCGTCTGTTCTTCGGCAAGCCCGACGATCCTGGTTGTCTCTGCGGGCGTTCGCGCGACCGAACTGGTCGTCTCGGACGATTTCCCGAGTTTCAGCACCTCGACGGCGTTGCTGGACATGCACCCCCCGAGACCGAGGGCGGCGAGTATCGAAACGGTGACGATGTGAAGACGCATGCCGGACCTGTACGCAAGAACTCAACAGACCGGGGCGAACCCCGACGAACCCATTCGTTATGAACGGAAAATTACCAAGAAAGATTGAATCCGATCTTTACCATCCGCGCTGACGCGGCGTCGGGTGAGCAGGCATTCGATGTGAGCGCGGCCGATGCCCGCCGCCGCCGCAACGGCGGGCTTGAATTTCGGTTCGGCGTCGACGACGGCTTCAGAAGCCGCGCGAGGGCACGAACAGGCAGATAGTCCGTCCGGCGTCTACGCCGGCCTGATGTGCGCACCAGTGGAACTCGCCGTCGGGCGAATTGCGGATGCGCTTGTCCGAATAGGCGACCACTTCGCCGGTTTCGATCACGTAGCCTTCCGGCCGCTCGCTGACAGAGCCGTCGGAAACCTGCTTGCAGTCGTAGTTCGAGCAACAGGACAGCGGATACGTCCAGCCCATCGGCGCTTCGTGCGCGCCGGCGGGAAAGGCCGTCCAAGGCGTCAGGAACAGGAGGAACGCGGCAATCGACTTTGCACGCATATGCACGTTTTGCTGAAAGAGCATGACCTTCTCCTATTGGTCTTGCTCCTCGGGCGAATCGCTCCGCAAACTGCTTTTGAAGAATCGTGCGCGCATCGCATGAGTCTGACAACCCATCACGTCACGTAACGGTCATGTGGTGCTATGTGTGCCACAGCGGGCGACATGGAACCCGAGGCGGGCTTGCGCGGTTATGGCTGGCCAATCCGAGGTCCAGCCTTTGCTTCAGGAAACTCAAACCGTCTCGCGCGCAGCCGATGTCCATGAGGCGGCCGAGCGGCTTTCGCTCGTCCATGTCACCGACGACGAACCAGGGATAGGTCGCAAGCAGACCGCCCGGGGCTTTAGCTATCTGGATTCTCAAGGCCGGCGACTGACGGAAGGCAAGACGGTCGATCGGATCAGGGCGCTCGCCATCCCCCCGGCCTGGACGGAGGTGTGGATCTCGCCGGACCCCGACGGCCATATCCAGGCGACAGGCCGCGATGCGAAGGGGCGCAAGCAGTATCGCTATCACCAGCGCTGGGCCGCCTGCCGCGACGAGGTCAAGTATGGCAGCCTGACCGAGTTCGCCAACGCCCTGCCGAAGCTGCGCGCCGCAATTGACGCCGACCTGCGAAGGAAGAGCCTGACTTTCGAGCGCGTCGCCGCCGCCGTGGTCTGGCTGCTCGACAAGACGATGATCCGCGTTGGCAACGCATCCTACGCGCGCGACAATGGCAGCTTCGGCCTGACCACCTTGAAGGACCGGCATGTCGACATTTCCGGCGCCAGCCTGCGCTTTTCCTTCAAGGGCAAGTCCGGCAAGGAATGGCGGCTGAAACTGACCGACCGGCGCATCGCCCGCGTGGTCAAGGGCGCGCAGGACATCCCTGGGCAGCACCTGTTCCAGTATTTCGACGAGTCCGGAGCGCGGCGACCGGTTCGCTCGACGGACATCAATGCCTACATCCGCGAGACCACCGGTGTCTCCTTCACGTCGAAGCACTTTCGCACCTGGGGCGCGACGGTCGCGGCCGCCACGGTGTTGGCCGAGACGCCGCTGCCGGAGACGCAGGCCGGGGTCAAGCGCGCGCTGAACCAGGCGATCGACCGCGTCGCCGCGCATCTCGGCAACACCCGCACCGTTTGCCGCAACTGCTACATCCACCCCGCCGTGATCGAGGACTGGAGCGAAGGAAAGCTGGTGGAAGGACTGCGTGAAGCGCGAAAATCGTTCCGCAGGCTGCCGGTGGAGCTTTCGGAAACGGAAACGACCGTCCTGCGCTGGCTGGAGCGGCGCAAGTCGTGACGCCATTGACCGGCTGCTTGTGTCAGCAGACGGTTTCCAAAGGGAACCAGCTTATCTCGACAGACGCCCGGCGATCACCTATGTAGGGACCAAGAGGATCGATTCCGCGTGGCCGCCTGCCCACAGGCCGCCAAAGGCGACAGAAGGCACATCGACATGAGCGCGATCGCACAGTTCATCGACAACGAAGTGAAGAGCAACGACGTGGTTCTCTTCATGAAGGGGACGCCCGGTTTCCCGCAATGCGGCTTTTCCGGCCAGGTCGTCCAGATCCTCGATTATCTCGGCGTCGACTACAAGGGCGTGAACATCCTGACCTCCGACGAGCTTCGCCAGGGGATCAAGGAGTATTCGCAGTGGCCGACCATCCCGCAGCTCTACGTCAAGGGTGAGTTCGTAGGCGGCTGCGACATCGTCCGCGAAATGTTCCAGGCCGGCGAGTTGCAGGGCTATTTCGACGAAAAGGGCGTGAGCGTCAAAGCCGCCTGACCGATACCATGTCATAGGCGCCTCCGGCGCCTTGCTCGCGAGGATGTGACGGGAAACCGCACATCCTTTTGCATTTTCAGACATTGATTGGACCAATCCCATGGACCAGATAACTCCGCCCCAGCAGGCGCGCGGCGCAACTCTGCCGCGCTGGGAATTCATCGCGCTGGCCGCCGCCTTGATGGCACTCAACGCACTCGCCATCGACATCATGCTGCCCGGCCTGCAGGAGATCGGCGCCAGCCTCAACGTCGTCGACGAGAACCACCGCCAATATGTCGTTTCGGCCTATTTCGGCGGCATGGCGGCGGCGCTTCTCGTCTACGGTCCGCTGTCGGACCGCTATGGCCGCCGCGGGCCGCTGCTCGTCGGCCTGACGATCTATGTCCTGGCCGCGGCCGCCGCCGTGTTCGCGCCGACCTTCGAGGTGCTGCTGGCGCTGCGCTTCATCCAGGGCGTCGGCGCGGCGTCGACGCGCGTCATAGCCGTATCCGTCGTCCGCGACCGGTTCGGCGGCCGCGCCATGGCCGAGGTCATGTCGCTGATCTTCATGACCTTTATGATCATCCCGGTGATCGCGCCGTCGATCGGCCAACTGATGATGCTGTTCGCCAACTGGCACATGATCTTCGTCTGCATGGCGGTCGTCGCGGCCGCGATCACGCTGTGGACCTATATCCGCCTGCCCGAGACGCTGCACCCGGAAGACCGGCGCGCGATCGATGTCTCCTCGATCCTGCAGGGTTTCGCCATCGTGCTGTCGAACCGGATTTCCGTCGGCTACACGCTGGCGTCAACGGCGGTCTTCGCGGCTTTGTTCGGCTTCATCAACTCGGCGCAGCAGATCTATGTCGGCATCTACCGCCTCGGCGTCTGGTTTCCAGTGCTGTTCGCACTTGTCGCCGGCCTCATGGCGGCGTCGTCTTTCGCGAACTCGAAGCTGGTCTCCCGCGTCGGCATGCGGCGGCTCTCGCACGGGGCCCTGATCGGCTTTTTCGCGATCAGCGCGATCTGGTTCGTCTGGTCGCTGACAGGTCCGGTGCCGCTGCCGGCCTTCGTGGTCATGTTCGCACTGGTGATGATCCAGTTCGGCTGGATCGGCTCGAACTTCAACGCCATCTCGATGGAGCCGCTCGGCCACATCGCCGGCACCGCCTCGTCGATCCAGGGTTTCATCCAGACCTTGGGCGGTGGCGTCATCGGCGCGATGATCGGCCAGGCCTTCGACGGCACGGTGACGCCGCTGGCCGCAGGATTCTGCGGCGTGTCTCTGGTGGCGCTTGTGCTCGTGCTGATCGCGGAGAGGGGCAAGCTGTTCCGGACCGTCAGCGCGCCGGGCGGCAGCCACGGCGCGCACGTCGGCCACTGACCGGCCACGCGCGAGACGAAATCAGGACAGATGACAGAATATCAAGCATTCACAGTAGTTTAGCGAATATTTCACGCTTAATTACTTAGGCCTTGTTGATCACTCGATGTATCTTCTTCATCGGCCGCATCCGTTGAGATTGTGGCCGAAACAGCAACCGTATCGCTTCCCGGCAAACCGGCGCGATCGTTTTGAAGGAGATATGCCATGAACAAGTTCATCACGCTGGCGGTTTCCGCCGCGATGATCGCCGGCTCGGTCGCCACCGTCCACGCCGGCTGCACCCTCTTCCAGCACCGCGACTATGGCGGCGCGCGCAAGAATCTCGGCCATTTCGACCGGGTGAAGATGGTGCGGGGAGAGTCGATCGGCTGCACGACCAACGGCCATGGCGACGGCTGCGAAAGCACGCTCTACGACCACACCTGGAACGACCATGTCTCGTCGTGGAAGCTGACCAACGGCTGCAGGCTGACCGTGTGGGAGGACGTCAACGAGGGCGGCGCCTGGTGGCGGACCAGCAAAAGCTACCGCTATGTCGGCGGCGACTGGAACGACGAGGTCTCCGAAGCGCTCTGCATGTGCTGAGCCCGTTGCGAAGGGGATGTGCGATGAAGACCCTTGCCGCAATCGCCGGCGCGGTCGCCATCCTGTCAGGCATGACGGGATCGGTGATGGCGAATTGCACCCTGTATCAGCACCGCGACTACGGCGGATCGAGGCACCATCTCGTCGATCTCGAAACGCTGACGATGGTGCGCGGAGAATCGACCGGTTGCTCCGTCAGCCACGGTGACCCGCGTTGCCCGTTCACGACCTACGACCCGACCTGGAACGACCACGTCTCGTCGTTCAAGGTGGGACCCGGCTGCACGCTGACACTGTGGCAGCACGTCAACAAGGGCGGCGCGCGGTGGCGCACCAGCAAAAGCTACCGCTACGTCGGCGGTCGCTGGAACGACCAGGCTTCAGAAGCCTTCTGCAGTTGCTGAAATGACCCCCCGCGGCCGGGTGCCTATCGCTCGGCCGCGCGACGTCAGATTCGCGGCTGTCAGAGCCCGCCGGCGTCGACTCCGTCTCCGAGGCCGGTGAAGTCGAACAGTTTCCGGTCGAGCAGGTGGCTCGGACGCGCGTTGCCCAGCGCCCGCAGCATCGTTTCCTTGCGGCCCGGCATCTTGCGCTCGATGTCGTCCAGCATCGCCTTCATCAGGTTGCGCTGCAGGCCTTCCTGGCTGCCGCAGAGATCGCACGGGATGATCGGGAAGCGCATGGCCTCGGCGAATTTCTCGAGATCCGCCTCCGCGCAGAGGCTGAGCGGCCGCAGCACCATGACATCGCCGTCGTCGTTCATCAGTTTCGGCGGCATGGCGGCAAGCCGGCCGCCATGGAAAAGGTTCATGAAGAAGGTTTCGAGTATGTCCTCACGGTGGTGGCCGAGCACCAGTGCCGCGCAACCCTCCTCGCGGGCGATGCGGTAGAGATGGCCGCGCCTCAACCGCGAGCAGAGCGAGCAATAGGTCGCGCCTTCGGTGATCTTCTCGGTGACGATCGAATAGGTGTCGCGATACTCGATCCTGTGCGGCACCCCGAGCTTGGTCAGGTAGTCAGGCAGGACGTGCTTGGGAAAGTTCGGCTGGCCCTGGTCGAGATTGCAGGCAATGAGTTCGACCGGCAGCAGGCCGCGCCACTTGAGATCGAGCAGCAGCGCCAGCAGGCCGTAGGAATCCTTGCCGCCCGAAAGCGCCACCAGCCAGCGGTCCCCTGCCCTGGCCATGGCGAATTCCTCGATCGCCTGCCGCGTGTTGCGCACCAGCCGCTTGCGCAGCTTGTTGAACTCGACGCTGTCTGGTGCGTCGGCGAACAGGTTCGCGCCTGGACCGACTTCGGGCATCGGCGCCAGCATGTTCACCGGGATACCTCGCGTTTCAGCAGGCCGGCGAAATGGTCGGCGATCGCGCGGGGCGATGGATAGCGCCGCGCGGCGAAAATCTCGGACAGCCTGACCTTGACGCTCGAGACGCCGCGGCCGATCGCCGACTGCCTCTCGGGCTCCGGCAGCAGCCGCGTCTTGTGCGCCTTCATCGCCGCGGACATGATCCGCGCATTATCGGGATTCCTGGCCTCCGCAGGGGTGATCGCCTTGCCCTTCTTGAAGAAGCCGCAGGTGGCGTTGCCATAGCGCTGGAACGACTGGTCGAGTTCCTCGAAGCCGGCAAGTCCGGCCGCGGCGCGGAAGGTCGCTGGGCTGAAGTTGAAGATATGGCCGTAGTGGAACATCTTGCCGCGCATCTTCTGGGCGGCCTCCGCCCTTGTATTCGGAACCTCGATGTAGAGAATTCCATCATCCGCCAGCCAGTTGCGCAAGACTTTCAGCGATCGAACCGGGTCGCGCATGTGCTCCATCACGTGCGACAGCCGGATCAGGTCGAACTGGCCATCCGCGAATCGGGTCTCCTCGAGCGTCTGGACGAGCACGTTCAGGCCAAGCGTCTCGCGGGAATAGGCGGCGTAGCCTGCATTGGGCTCGACGCCGACGCAATCGATGCCGATCGCTCCCGCCATGAACATGAACTCACCGCTGCCCGAACCGAGGTCGAGGCAGGCCTTTCGGCCGGCGTAGAACGCCCGGTTCTCGGCGATGTGCCGTTCCAGCCGGCCGAAATTGCGCCAGATCTGCCGCATCCGCGGCTGCGCGGCGCCCTTGTACTCGGTGCGGTAGTTCGAGCGGTAGAACGCGGCCAGTTCCTCGTCGCCCGGGATCGGGTCGTTGGTGATGTTGCCGCAGCCGAGGCACAGAACGGTCTTCAGCGGCGCGCCGTGCCGGTCGCGTTCCGACACGGTTTCGAACTGGTCCGAACCACAGAGTTGGCAGGCGCTCGGCATGACCGACGACACTCCTGGAGATGGGCGGCAAGCGATACGGGATTGCCAGGCTTAATCAAGAAAAAAGGCCGCGCGAGGCGGCCTTTCGACTTTGCGCCAGTCGCGAGCGATCAGCGCGAGTAGAACTCGACGACCAGATTCGGCTCCATCTGCACCGCGTACGGTACGTCGGCGAGGCCGGGCACGCGGGTATACTTGGCGACCATCTTGTTGTGGTCGACTTCGAGATAGTCCGGCACGTCGCGCTCGGCGAGCTGGGCGGCCTCGAGGACGATGACCAGCTGCTTCGACTTCTCGCGCACTTCGATCACGTCACCCACCTTGCACAGGTAGGAGCCGATGTTGGTGCGGCGGCCGTTGACCGAGATGTGGCCGTGGTTGACGAACTGGCGCGCGGCAAAGATCGTCGGGACGAACTTGGCGCGATACACCACGGCGTCGAGACGCGACTCGAGCAGGCCGATCAGGTTCTCCGACGTGTCGCCACGGCGGCGGTCGGCTTCCTCGTAGGTCTTGCGGAACTGCTTTTCGGAGATGTCGCCGTAGTGACCCTTCAGCTTCTGCTTGGCGCGGAGCTGCAGGCCGAAGTCGGACATCTTGCCCTTGCGGCGCTGGCCATGCTGGCCGGGGCCGTATTCACGCTTGTTCACCGGGGACTTTGGGCGACCCCAGATGTTCTCGCCAAGACGGCGATCGATCTTGTATTTCGCGGATTCGCGCTTGCTCATCGCATTTCCTTCAACATGTTGAGAACCGATGCTCGCGCAACGGTTCAAGGAAACGCGCCCTCCTCTGGCCTCCGTTTTCGAAGCCTGACAGGACTTTTCACGCAAGCTTTGCGGCAAAGTCCACGGGACACGTCAAATGAAACACCGCGCATTGCTGCGCGGCGTTGGCGGCTCAATAAGCGCAACGCCTGGGAATGTCAACGACCGCGATTGGTGTCGATCTGCGGAACGGCTTCGGCCGCGGGCACCACGTCCGGCTTGGCGGGAGCCTTCGCCGATACCGGCTCCACGCGAACCTTCGAGCGGCCTTGCTGGACAAACTCGCCCCAGACAAAGCCCCGCTTGCCACGCACGACGATCTCGCACCAGCCATCGCAGGACACCAGTTCGACGCGCGTGCCATCCGGCACGGTGCCGATCACCTTGGCGCCCTTCTGCGGACGGCTGCGGATGTTGGCGTCCGCGATCATCAGCGCTGTGCCCGACGGCGCACGGCCGCCGGCCTCCGGCTTTTGCGGCGGAACCGGCACGGCGGCCGTCTCCTGGCGGTCGGGCTGCGACCGGGTCGCAGCGTCCTCGACGATCTTCTTCAGCGGGGTGGCGACGCTGCCGAATGCGCGGACGGGCGAATTCTCTTCGTCCAGCCCTGCAAGCATGCGCGCCCGCGGCGTATCGTGGGCGAAGCGCGGATCCTTGGCGTCGAGTTCCTCGACCACGACATCGTTCCCGGCCGGCGGCTCGGCGGACGGAGCAGCTTCCGCGACATTTGCGACGGGCGCTGCCGCGAGTTCCGCGGCGAAGCGTTCGGAGATCGATGGTTCCGTGATCGTCGGCGCCGCCGGCTCGACGGGTGGCGGCTCGGACATGGCCGACTCGACGATGTCGCGCTCGGTCGGATTCATCACGGGATCGCTGGTCAGCAAGGACATCCCGAGAAACGCGGCGCCAGCCGAACCGACCGTCAATGCGGCGATGGCGGCGCCAAGCGCCAGATAGCGATGACCTTTTTCCTGCGGCAGGGTATCGCCGCTGAGAAATCGAGGCGAAGCTTCGTCCCGTCTTTGCATCACGTCATTGTATTCCCGCGTTCGGCCTTGTTGTCGGCCGCTTCTACTGACGCCCTCGCCACCTGCCTGCTGAATCGGTCGGTGGTACTCCACTCCGGGCGACGAAAATTCGCCTCTTGTGAAATCCTTTTCCGGGAAGATTGTGGCGCAGATTTGGTCATATTGACAAAAGTTAATGTCCCCCGCGGCGAGCGATGCGTCAAGCGGTCAGGCAACTGTCAATCCAAACCCCTGCATCAGCCGCCGGCTGGCGTGGTCCGCCGTCCCTGACGTGAATATCGCGACGTCGTCTCCCTGGGGCGCGGCGGGCGCCTGATCGTCACGTTTCTCCAGCAGCGCCAGCGCCCGGCGCGCGATCGCCTCGGCGGGATCGAGCCAGTCGACCGGCCAGGGCGCGGTCTTGCGCATGCGGTTGGCGAGGAAGGGATAGTGGGTGCAGGCGAGCACGACGATATCGGTGCGCTTGCCGTCGCGCTCTATGAAGCACGGAGCGATCTCGGCGCGCACCGCGTCCTCGTCGACGAAGCCCTCGCGCATGTAGGTCTCGGCGAGGCCGGCGAGCCGGTCGCTGCCCACCAGCCTGACATGGCACTTGCCGGCCCAGGCGCTGATCAGGTCGCGGGTGTATTGCCGCTTGACGGTGCCGGGCGTCGCCAGCACAGAGACCAGGCCGGAGCGGGTGCGCTCGGCGGCGGGCTTGATCGCCGGCACGGTGCCGACGAAAGGCGTCGCGGGAAACGCGTCGCGCAGATCCTGCAGCACGATCGTCGACGCGGTGTTGCACGCAATGACGACGATCTCGGGATCGTGCGTGGCCAGCAGCCCGCCGAACAGGTCGACGATGCGCGCCGACAGAGCCTTCTCTTCCCAGGCGCCATAGGGGAAACCCGCATCGTCGGCGACATAGACGAAGCGGCGGTCCGGCATGATGACGCGGGCCTCGCGCAGCACAGTCAGGCCGCCGATCCCGGAATCGAACATCAGGACCGGACGGTCAGTCATCTTTGTCATCCTGCGCTGCACTCGCCCGCGCGGCCTCGTCCGCCTCGCGCTTCCGGTCGGGATAGCCCGCGCCGCGCGGTTCTTTCGGCGAGAAATAGTCGAGCGACGCCAGGACGCCGCGCAACACCTTTACTTCCGGCTCCGTGAAGCCGGGGCGGGTGAACACCGCGCGGACATTGTCCAGCATCTTCGGCTTCTTCGGCGGCGGCCGAAAATAACCGCGCGTGTCGAGGGCGGATTCGAGATGGTCGAGGAAGCCGTGAATGTGCCGCTTGTCGGCGGGCGTCAGATCGGGACCGGCAAATGCCGTGTCGGTCTCCTTCTCCAGGCCGGACTTCATCCATTCGTAGGACATCAGCAGCACGGCCTGCGCGATGTTCAGCGACGAGAACTCGGCGTTGACCGGAAAGGTGACGATCTCGTCCGCCAGGGCGATCTCTTCGTTGAACAGGCCGAAGCGTTCGCGGCCGAACAGGATTCCGGTGCGCTGGCCGGCGCGGCTGCGTGTCCGCAGCGCCCTGCCCGCCTCAACCGGTCCCAGCACCGGCTTGAAATTGTCGCGCGGCCGCGCCGTCGTGGCGGACACGTAGGACAGGTCGGCGACAGCCTCGGCCAGCGTCTCGAACACCTGGACGCCGTCGATGACATGGTCGGCGCGGCTCGCGGTTGCCCGCGCGCTATCGTTCGGCCACCCGTCGCGCGGTTTCACCAGGCGCAATTCCCTGAGGCCGAAATTGGCCATCGCCCGCGCCACCATGCCGATGTTCTCGCCGAGTTGGGGCTCGACGAGGATGATGGTGGGGGCACGGCTGTCGTTTCGTGATCTCGTTTCGGTCATGCGGCTCTGTCTCGGGCCGGCTCTCCTCGCACGAATCGCGACGGAACGGAACAGCGCATCCGATACGGCCTGCCACTTGAAGTACAACTAGCGATGCAATCTTGAGCTGCAGGGCACCTTGCTTTGCGGCGCTCATGTGCGCGAACAATCGAAGCATCTATTGCTTCAGTGCTGCCTCACCGACGGACGGCGACACGTGCATGATACAAAGTCGTGCTTGATTGCCATGCGCATTCACCCGAAGCATTGGAGGAAATCATGAAAGCCTGGACAAGTTTACTTGCATTGGCAGTATCGACCCTCTGTACAGTCTCTTTTGTAGACACCGCCTCGGCCCAGGCAACCCGCACCTGGGTTTCTGGCGTCGGCGACGACGTCAACCCCTGCAGCCGCACCGCGCCCTGCAAGACGTTTGCAGGCGCGATCTCCAAGACCGCGACCGGCGGCGAGATCAACTGCCTCGATCCCGGCGGCTTTGGCACTGTCACGGTCACCAAATCGATCACGATCGACTGCACCGGCACGTTCGGTTCCGTGCTCTCGTCGTCCACGACGGGAGTCATCCTGAATGGCGCCAGCATCGACGTCGTGCTGCGCGGCCTCAGCATCAATGGCGGCACGCCGGCCGCGCCTGGAATCAACGGCATCCGCTTTCTACAGGGAGCTTCCCTGATCGTCGAAGACTGCATCATCACCAATTTCCGGGCGGCCTCGCCGAATGGGCACGGCATTCTGGTCAACAACACGTCCGGCACGGTCGAACTGACGGTCACCAATACGGTGATTGCCAACAACGGCACCGGAACGGGCGGCGGCGGCATCCAGATCGCGCCTGTCACGACTGGCGGCGCCAAGGTCGTGATCGACAACGTCCAGGCGCACAACAACATCGTCAACATCCGCGCCGACACCAGCACCACCAGTGGCGGCGTCGAAGTCAGCATTTCCAACACGGTCGCCAGCCAGGCGCCCTTCCACGGCTTCGTGGCAATCGCTGGAACCGGCCCGGTGAAGATGATGCTCGACAGCACGGTCTCGTCGAGCAATGCCGGCGAGGGCGTCCGCGTCGTCGGCGCCGGCGCAACGGTCCGCATAGGGCGCTCGACGGTGACCAACAACGGCATCGGCCTGCAGACCGCGGGCGGCACGCTGCAGTCCTATGGCACCAACCAGGTCACCGGCAACCTGAACGACGGCGTGGCGCCGGCCGTCATCGCGCAGAAGTAGCAGAGCAAAAGCCAGTTTCGGCCCTGCCCGGGCAGTCCGGGCGGGGCCAATCCATCAGCGTAGAGGTCGAGACCCGCAGTAACCGAGGCCTGCTTGGTCCGTAGCATCCGTCGGCGATAGGCCGAGTTGTCCTTGCCGGGGACGCCATTCTGTTTGCACCAACCTCACGCCTCGACGCAACGCACTGATCCTTGTCGACAAAAACCCGAATCTCTTTTGCGCGACGGCTCCGACCGATGTATATCAGGCGCGCTGTGTTTCACTTCGAAGCACTGGCCATTCGATGGCGGGGAGAAATCTTATGAAAATCTGGACAGGTCTGCTTGCAGTCGCCGCTTCGGCGCTCTGCACGATCACTTACGTGGACACAGCCTCGGCGCAGGCGACGCGTACCTGGGTCTCGGGCGTCGGCGACGACGCCAACCCGTGCAGCCGCACCGCGCCGTGCAAGACATTCGCCGGCACGATCTCGAAGACCGCCGCCGGCGGCGAGATCAACTGCATCGATCCAGGTGGCTTCGGCGGCGTGACGATCACGAAGTCGATCACGATCGCCTGCGACGACGTCGAAGCCGGCGTGCTGGTATCCGGCACCAATGGAGTGATCATCAACGCCGGCGCGAACGACGTCGTCGTCCTCCGCGGTCTCGATTTTGAAGGTCTCGGCAGCGGCCTCAATGGCATTCGCTTCCTCGCGGGCGCCAGCCTGCATGTGGAGGACTGCGTCATCCGCGACTTCGGCAGCGGCTCAGCCGGAAGTGGCTTCGGGATCAGCTTCGCGCCTTCTACCGGCACATCCGAGCTTCACGTCAGCAACACTTGGATCAACGGCAACGGCTCCGGCACGAACGGAGCCGGCATCCAGATCGCGCCGACGGGCACCGGCGGAGCGAACGTCGTCATCGAGAACACGTTTGTGGTCAACAACATCGTCGGCATTCGCGCCGACTCGACGTCCACGCCAACGGCGATCTCCGTTTCGGTGGCGGATAGTTCAGTAACGGGAGCCGCGTTCCACGGCGTCGTCGCCATTGGCCCCAGCGGCCCCGTGCAGATCAATCTGAAGAATGTCGTTTCGTCCAACAATCCGGGCGAAGGCATCCGGGCGGTCAATGCAAACGCGCTGATCCGAATGGGCTCGTCGATCGTCGTCGGCAACGGCACGGGCATCGTGTCGGCGCTGGGCGGCGTGATTCAGTCGTACGGAAACAACCAGATCGATGGCAACACGGTTGCCGGCGTCACGCCGACGGTCATCGGCCTGAAGTAACGCTTTCGCGGTGGCCTCGGACATCCGGAGCCACCGTCACCTCCCTCGTGTGAACCGGCGGATGGCGCTCGCGACTACCGCCGGCTTCTCGTGCAGGATCCAGTGGCCCGCATCCCGCACGCGCTCGATCGTCAGGTCGCGCGCGAAACGCTCCAGTCCGGCCAGGCAGGTCGGCCGCAGCGCCTCGTCGGCCTCGCCCCAAATCACCAGATGCGGCATCCGGACGGCAAGCGCTTCCACTGGCAGCGTCAGAACCATGGCCGGCCCCTGCTCGGCGTCGGGGAGCGGAACATCGATCGGCGACGCGCGGTACCAGTTGAGCATGGCCGGCATCGCGCCGGGTTGCCCCCACGCTTCGAGATAGCCGGCGCGGATGTCCGGCGTCATCCAGCCAGCCTTCGAAAACCCTTCGATCATTCTCAGCGTTCGCCTGAAACCGTCTTCCACCATTCGCGTATCCGAAGCGGGCGCGCGCAGGATGTTCATGTACTGGCTGGCCAGCCGCTGTGCCGCATCGGTGTGGATGGCGTTCTGGAAGCACCAGGGATGCACGCCATTGGCGATGACCAGGTGGCTGAGGCGGCCGGGATGCGCAAACGCATAGCCGTAGGCCACCGACGCACCCCAATCGTGCCCCGCCAGGACGAACGGCCTGTTGGGCGACAGATGATCGGCCAGCGCCGCCAGATCCCTGACCATATGCTTGGCGCGGTAGGCCTCGACGCCATCGGGCTTGGATGACAGGTTGTAGCCGCGCTGGTCCGGCACAACGACGAAATGGTCGCGCGCGAGATCGGCCATCACCTCGCGCCACGCCGCCCAGTATTCCGGAAAGCCGTGCAGGCACACGACCAGCTGCTTCGCGCGGTCGCCCGCGAAGGCGACGTTGAGCGCAACGTCGCCGGCGTCGAACGACATGAATTCCGGTTCGAACATCGCCTTCCTCCGCCTCGCGCCGGCTGACAATTGCCGCTGAAGCGCTCGTTTGCAATGCCGGGCCAAATACGCCCTTCGCATCGTTTGCGCGCCGAAGATCGCTTTGCTATAGCGGCGCGAACCCCTTTCACCTCTCCCGCGGGCCGCCCGGTCCCGCCATCCAGAACGAGGCTTTTTTCATGGCGAAGATCAAGGTGGACAATCCGGTCGTCGAGCTCGACGGCGACGAGATGACCCGCATCATCTGGCAGTTCATCAAGGACAAGCTGATCCACCCCTATCTCGACATCGACCTGCGCTATTACGACCTCGGCATCGAGCATCGCGACGCCACCAACGACCAGGTGACGATCGACTCGGCCAACGCGATCAAGGAGTTCGGCGTCGGCGTCAAATGCGCCACGATCACGCCAGACGAGCAGCGCGTCGAGGAATTCTCGCTCAAGAAGATGTGGAAGTCGCCCAACGGCACGATCCGCAACATTCTCGGCGGCACCATCTTCCGCGAGCCGATCATCATGAAGAACGTGCCGCGCCTCGTGCCCGGCTGGACCAGGCCGATCATCGTCGGCCGCCACGCTTTCGGCGACCAGTACCGCGCCACCGATTTCCGCTTCCCCGGCAAGGGCAAGCTGACGATCAAGTTCGTCGGCGACGACGGCCAGACGATCGAGCACGAAGTGTTCGACGCGCCGGGCGCGGGCGTCGCGATGGCGATGTACAACCTCGACGAGTCGATCCGCGACTTCGCCTACGCCTCGTTCAACTACGCGCTCGACCGCGGCGTGCCGTGTTACCTGTCGACCAAGAACACCATCCTGAAGGCCTATGACGGCCGCTTCAAGGACATCTTCCAGGACATCTACGACCGCGAATTCGCGGCGAAGTTCAAGGAAAAGAAGCTCTGGTACGAGCACCGCCTGATCGACGACATGGTCGCCTCGGCGCTGAAATGGTCTGGCGGCTATGTCTGGGCCTGCAAGAACTACGATGGCGACGTGCAGTCCGACATCGTGGCGCAGGGCTTCGGTTCGCTCGGCCTGATGACATCGGTTCTGGTGACGCCGGACGGCAAGACCGTCGAGGCCGAAGCCGCGCACGGCACGGTGACGCGCCACTATCGCCAGCACCAGAAGGGCGAGGAAACCTCGACCAACTCGATCGCCTCGATCTTCGCCTGGACGCGCGGCCTCGCCCACCGCGCCAAGCTGGACGGCAACACGAAGCTGGCGACCTTCGCCGACACCCTGGAGCGGGTCTGCATCCAGACCGTCGAGGGCGGCTACATGACCAAGGACCTGGCGCTGCTGATCGGTCCCGACCAGCCCTGGCTATCTACCACCGGCTTCCTCGACAAGATCGACGAGAATCTGCAGAAGGCCATGGGCTGACGCAAGGGTGGTCGATCCGCTCGACCCAGATGACGAGGCGGCCACGGCCGTCCCGTCCGAAGCCGAACTGGCCGACCGCCGCGCGCATGACCTGCTGCTTGCGGCCTACGCAAATGACGGGGCGGAGGTGTTCACCGACGGCCCGGCGGAAGCGCTGGCGATCGAGAAATCCGCCGCCGACAGGCTGGTGCGGCTGAAGCTCGCCTGGTTTCCGGACGAAAGCCGCGACACGATCAAGGTCACCAATTCCGGCCGCTACTGGGCGCTGAACGGCGGCTACATGGCCTTCCTCAAGGAGGACCCGCCCACCGGCGGCGGCGGCACGCGCGGCCGCAACCCGGAAATGGAAGCGCTGCGCTTCACCTACATGAAGCTCAGGCTGAACACGTTCTGGCTGACCTTCGGCATGTCGATCGCCGGTTTCCTGATCTCGCTCGTCTCGCTCGCCGTCGCCTATTTCTACGGCGAGCGCCTGATGCTGAGATAGGTCAGGCCGCTTCCATCGCGGCCTTGACTGCCGCAATCGCCGCCTCGCCCTTCGAGGCATCCGGTCCGCCGGCCTGCGCCATGTCGGGCCGGCCGCCGCCGCCCTGCCCGCCGAGCGCCGCCGACGCGACGCGGACGAGATCCACCGCGCTGAACCGGCCGGTCAGGTCGGCCGTCACCGCGACGACGACGCTCGCCTTGCCGTCGTCCGACGCGCCGACGAACACCACCACGCCGGAGCCCAGCGCCTGTTTTGCCTCGTCGGCCAGCCCCTTCAGATCTTTCGGCTGCACGCCCGAAACGACGCGGCCGGTGAAGCCGACGCCCGCGACCTTAGTGTCAGCGGCCGCGCTCCCTGCCGGCGCGCCGCCGCCGAGCGCCAGCTTCTTGCGGGCCTCGTTCAACTCGCGCTCAAGCTTGCGCCGTTCGTCGACCAGGCTCTCGACACGCGCGAGCACGTCGCCGGGGCCGACCTTGAGCGCCGAGGCGACTGCCTTCAGCCTCCGGTCCTGCTCGTCGAGGTGCTTGCGCGCAGCCTCTCCGGTCAATGCCTCGATGCGACGCACGCCGGCTGCGACCGCGCTGTCCGAGACGATGCGGATCAGGCCGATGTCGCCGGTCGCAGACACATGCGTGCCGCCGCACAGCTCGACCGAATAGGGCCGGTTCGCCTTCGCCCCGTGCAGCCCGGTGCCCATCGACACGACGCGGACCTCGTCGCCATACTTCTCACCGAAAAGCGCCATCGCGCCCTCGGCGATCGCATCGTCTACCGCCATCAGCCGCGTGACGACTGGACTGTTCTGGACCACGATCTCGTTCGACATCGCCTCGGCGGTTTCGAGTTCCTCCTGGGAGATCGGCTTCGGATGCGAGATGTCGAAGCGCAGGCGTTCCGGCGCGACCAGCGAACCCTTCTGGGCGACATGCGTGCCCAGCACCTCGCGCAACGCCTCGTGGATCAGGTGCGTTGCCGAATGGTTGGAGCGCAGCCGTTGGCGGCGGGCATGGTCGACCGTCAGTTCGACCGGCGCACCCGGCGATATGGATCCGGCCGTGACCTTGCCGACATGAACGAAGACGCCGTTCGCCTTCTTCTGTGTGTCGGTCACCTCGAACGCAAAACCCTCGCCGGAAATCGTGCCGGTGTCGCCCATCTGGCCGCCGGACTCGCCATAGAACGGCGTCTGGTTGACCACGATCGATGCGGTCTCGCCGGTCGACGCCCGGTCGATCGATGTGCCGTCGCGGACAATGGCCGTGACCACGCCTTCGGCCTTCTCCGTGTCATAGCCGAGGAACTCGGTCGCACCGAGCTTTTCGCGCAGCGCGAACCAGACGGTTTCGGTAGCCGCCTCGCCGGATCCCGACCACGAGGCGCGCGCCTCGGCCCTCTGCCGCTCCATGGCCGCGTTGAACCCGTCGAGATCGACAGAGATGCTGCGCTGGCGCAGCGCGTCCTGCGTCAGGTCGAGCGGGAAACCATAGGTGTCGTAGAGCTTGAACGCCGTCTCGCCGTCCAGCCGGTCGCCCTCGTGCAGTTTCGCCGTCGCGTCCTCCAGCAGTCCGAGGCCGCGCGCCAGCGTCTTGCGGAAACGGCTTTCCTCGAGCTTCAGCGTCTCTGTGATCAGCGGCTCGCCCCGGACTATTTCGGGATAGGCTTGCCCCATCTCGCGCACCAGCGCCGGCACCAGCTTCCACATCAGCGGATCGGCGGCGCCCAGAAGCTGCGCGTGGCGCATCGCGCGGCGCATGATCCGCCGTAGCACATACCCGCGGCCCTCGTTCGAGGGCAGGACGCCGTCGGCGATCAGGAAGCAGGACGAGCGCAGATGGTCGGCGATGACGCGGTAGGACGCGACAGTCTCCTTCTCCGGCGCGCGACCGAGCGCGGAGGCCGCCGCATCGATCAGATGCCTGAACAGGTCGGTCTCGAACACGCTCTCGACGCCCTGCAGGACCGACGCCATCCGCTCCAGCCCCATGCCGGTATCGATCGACGGCCGCGGCAGCGGCACCTGGACGCCCGGCGCCTGCTGCTCGAACTGCATGAAGACAAGGTTCCAGAATTCGAGGAAGCGGTCGCCGTCCTCATCCGGGCTACCGGGCGGGCCGCCGAAGATATGGTCGCCGCGATCGATAAATATTTCCGAGCAAGGCCCGCACGGACCGGTGTCGCCCATCGACCAGAAATTGTCCGAGGTCGGGATGCTGATGATCCGGTCGTCCGAGAAACCGGCGATCTTCTTCCACAGGCCCGCCGCCTCGTCGTCGGTGTGGTAGACCGTGACCAGCAGCTTGTCCTTCCTCAGCCCGAACTCCCGTGTGATCAGGTTCCAGGCGAGCGTGATGGCTTCTTCCTTGAAGTAGTCGCCAAAGGAGAAGTTGCCGAGCATCTCAAAGAAGGTGAGATGGCGCGCGGTGTAGCCGACATTGTCGAGGTCGTTGTGCTTTCCGCCGGCGCGGACGCATTTCTGCGACGTCGCGGCGCGGCTGTAGGGCCGGCTTTCGAGCCCGGTGAAGACATTCTTGAACTGCACCATGCCGGCATTGGTGAACATGAGCGTCGGATCATTGCGCGGCACGAGCGGCGAGGACGACACGGCCTCGTGCCCGTTCTTCCGGAAATAGTCGAGGAAAGTCGACCGGATCTCGCTGACGCCACTCATGTCAAAACCTTTGCGGGGGGCCGACGGGAAACCGGCGGCAAGCTGGATGTTGGCCTTTTATCGTCCAGTGCCGAAACTGTCTATTCTCGCCGCCAACATCGTCGGGCGGATCGCACCATCCGGCAAAGCAAAAAGGCCGCCGGATCGCCCGGCGGCCTGATGCAATCGTCGGCACACGCGGAACCTTACATCGCCGCGGCGTCGTCCGCGTCGTCATCCAGGCTTTCGGGACCGGTCTCCAGGAATTTCTCGGCGATCAGGCCCGCATTCTGGCGCAGCAGCTGCTCGATCTCAGCCGCCATCGCCGGATTGGCCCGCAGGAATTCCTTGGCGTTCTCGCGGCCCTGGCCGAGCCTCTGCGAATTGTAGGAGAACCAGGCGCCAGACTTCTCGACCACGCCGGCCTTGACGCCGAGATCGACCAGTTCGCCCGTCTTCGACACGCCCTCGCCATACATGATGTCGAACTCGACCTGCTTGAACGGCGGGGCCAGCTTGTTCTTGACCACTTTCACCCGCGTCTGGTTGCCGGTGACCTCGTCGCGGTCCTTGACCGAGCCGATGCGGCGGATGTCGAGGCGGACCGAGGCGTAGAATTTCAGCGCGTTGCCGCCAGTCGTGGTTTCCGGCGAGCCGAACATCACGCCGATCTTCATGCGGATCTGGTTGATGAAGATGACCATCGTGTTCGAGCGCGAGATCGAAGCGGTGAGCTTGCGCAGCGCCTGGCTCATCAGGCGGGCCTGCAGGCCGGGCAGCGAATCGCCCATCTCGCCTTCGATTTCCGCGCGCGGCGTCAGCGCGGCGACCGAGTCGACCACCAGCACGTCGATCGCGCCGGAACGCACCAGCGTGTCGCAGATCTCAAGCGCCTGCTCGCCGGTGTCGGGCTGCGAGATCAGGAGGTTCTCGAGATCGACGCCGAGCTTGCGGGCATAGACCGGGTCGAGCGCATGTTCGGCGTCGACGAAGGCGCAGATGCCGCCCTTCTTCTGGGCTTCCGCCACCGTGTGCAGCGCCATCGTGGTCTTGCCGGAGCTTTCCGGCCCATAGATCTCGATGATGCGCCCGCGCGGCAGGCCGCCGATGCCGAGCGCTATGTCGAGGCCGAGCGACCCGGTCGACACGGTCCCGATCTCCACCACCTGCTCGTTCTGGCCGAGCCGCATGATCGAGCCCTTGCCGAAGGCGCGTTCGATCTGCGACAGCGCCGCGTCCAAAGCCTTTGTCTTGTCCACCGATTTGTTGTCCTCAACCAGCCGCAGTGAATTCTGAGCCATGATACATCACCCCTTGATCGTCAATGAAGGCCGAAAGCCGCTTATCCGATGGTGATTTGTATCTGTTTTGTTCTATTTTGGCAATAGGGGCCAAGTATCTGATATTGCAAGATTATCGATAGAGTGTTCTATTTTTGTTTTACGGGATGCGCCCCGGATGCATCCCGGTGCCACCTCCGGCAGCGCCCTGCGGCCGAGGTACCGACAGAATCAGCCGCCGCGCTCGAAGTCCGGCATTAGCCGAGGCATGTCGTCTATGCCGTATCCGTAGACCTGGGTCAGGACATAGAGCCCGCCGAAGATGACAAGCGATACGACCGTGGTGCGCAGCATGGCGCGGAGCACGTGCGCTCCGCGCGGCGCGCTGGCCTCGGTGCCGAGCGTCACGTCGCCCTCTTCCTCCTGCGTGCGCAGGCTGAATGGCAGCGTTGCGAACAGCACCAGCCACCAGATGATGAAGAACACCGCGAAGGCGGAGACGTAGCTCATCTCAGACCTGCTCCAGCTCGACCAGGGTGCCGGAAAAATCCTTCGGATGCAGGAACAGCACCGGCTTGCCATGCGCGCCGATCCTGGGATTGCCGTCGCCGAGCACGCGCGCGCCGGCCGCCTTGAGATGGTCGCGGGCGGCGAAGATGTCATCGACCTCATAGCAGACATGGTGCATGCCGCCGGACGGGTTCTTCACCAGGAAACCGGCAATCGTCGACTCGGCGCCAAGCGGCTCCAACAGTTCGATCTTGGTGTTCGGCAGCTCGATGAACACCACCGTCACGCCATGCTCCGGCAAGGCCTGCGGCGCGGTGACGGTGGCGCCCAGCGTGTCGCGATAGGTGGCAGCGGCCGCCGCCAGGTCCGGCACGGCGATGGCGACATGGTTCAGGCGTCCGAGCATGGGAGGCTCCTGAGGAATTGGGCAGTAAGGCAGTAGGGCAGTACGGCAATAGGGGAAACGGGGCGAATGACCGCAGATGTGCGGGACACGTCAGCGGGATACCATTCCTGCTGCCTTATTGCCCTACTGCCCTAGTAGGTCACAAACACCGTCACGATCGGCTTCTTGCCCCAGGCCTCGTTGGCCGAATTGCGCACGGCGCGGCGGACGGCTTCGGCGACGAGGTCGAGGTCCTTGCGGCGCTGGCGCGGGATCGAGTCGACAGCCCCGGCAGCGGCATCGAGCAGCATCTCCTCGAAATTGACGCCAGTGCGGTCGACTGCCGGGAGGCCGATGGCGACGAGATCCGGATCGCCGGCGAGATTGTATTTCTCGTCCAGCACGACATTCACCGCGACATGGCCGGCGAAGGAGAGTTTCCGGCGATCCTTGACGCCGACGCCCTCTTCCGTGCCGACGATGCGGCCGTCCTTGTAGATGCGCCCGAACGGCACCTGGTCAATGATTTCGCCTGGACCCGGCGCCAGCCTGGCGATGTCGCCATTGCGCACCTGCATGACTTCAGGAATGCCGGCCATTGCGCCGAGCGAACCCTGCGCCACCAAATGCGCCGCCTCGCCATGCACCGGCACCAGGATGCGCGGGCGGGTCCACTCATACATCTTGCGCAACTCGCTGCGGCGCGGATGGCCGGAGACGTGCACCAGCGCGTCGGTGTCCTCGATGATCTTGACGCCCATGTCGATCAGGCGGTTCTTGATCTCAAGGATCGCCTTCTCGTTGCCGGGAATGACGCGCGAGGAAAAGATGACGGTATCGCCCCCCGTCATCGATACCGTGCGCAACTCGTCGCGCGAGAGCTTTGCCAGCGCCGCGCGATCCTCGCCCTGGCTGCCGGTGCACAGAATGACGAGATTCTGGCGCGCGATATTGCCGAAATCCTCCTCGTCGATGAAGGGCGGCAGGCCATCGAGATAGCCGAGTTCGCCCGCGACGTCGATGACGCGGCGCATGGATCGGCCAAGCACGAGCACCTGGCGGCCGGCGTCGCGCGCGGCTTCGGCGATCGAGCGGATGCGGCCGACGTTGGACGAGAACGAGGTGATGGCGACGAGGCCAGGCGCCTTCTCGATCTCGGCCTTCAGGCCCAGTCCCACCGCCTGTTCCGACGGCGATTCGCCTTCGCGCATCGCGTTGGTGGAATCGCACATCAGGGCGACCACGCCGGCATCGCCGAGCGCCCGGAACCGCGCCTCGTCGGTCTTTGGGCCGATCTCGGGCGCCGGGTCGATCTTCCAGTCGCCGGTGTGGATGATTGTGCCAAGCGGCGTTGTGATCGCGAGAGAGACGGGCTCGGGTATCGAATGCGAAACCGGAATGGCCTCGATCCTGAACGGGCCGATCTCGAACGTCTCCCCGGCGCGGTAGATGGTCACCGGAATCTTGGCCGCCCCGCGCTCTGACTGGCGCTTGGCTTCCAGCAGCCCGGCGGAGAACGGCGACATCCAGACCTGGGCCTTCAGGCGCGGCCACAGGTCAAGCAGCGCGCCGTAGTGGTCCTCATGGGCATGTGTGATGACAATGCCCTTCAGGTTCTTCAGGTCGGCTTCGATGAAGCGCGTGTCGGGCAGCACGAGGTCGACGCCAGGCAGGTCGGGTCCCGGAAAGGTCACGCCGACATCGACGATGAGCCACTGGCGGGAGGTGGCCGGGCCGTATCCGTAAAGCGCGAAGTTCATGCCGATTTCGCCGACGCCCCCGAGCGGGACGAAGACCAGTTCGGCTGCGTCTGAGTTCGACATCAGGAAAATCCTCTCGGGGACCGTCAGGCCCGTCCCGCCGACGCGACCGCGCCGAAATGCACGTCGCCGGCCGCAATGTTGATCGTCTCACCCTTAGCGTTCCGGATGACGAAACGGCAATCCTCGTCGATCGTCTCGAACACGCCGCGCACGACATTTCCATTCAGCGACACCGCCACTTCGCTGCCGAGGCCCGCGGCACGCTTCAGCCAGCGGGCGCGGATCTCGCCCACGCCCCTGCCTTCCGCCCAGATCGCCTCGTTGCGGCTCCAGGCGTCTGACAACGCAAGGAACAGCGCTTCCGCGTCCGCCTCCGCGCCCAGCGCCGCCAGCGATGTCGCGGGATAAGGCAGTCCAGACGGGTGCGCAACGACGTTCACGCCGATGCCGATAGCTATTGCGGCGCGGCTGCCGGTCAACTGCACGGACTCGAGAAGGATGCCGGCGAGCTTGGCGCCGGAGGCGAGCACGTCGTTCGGCCATTTCAGCTCGAAGCGGCGCACGCCCTGCCCGCTGCCGCCATCGAGGCCAATCGCGATCGATCCGTCCGGCACGACCGCGTCCAGCGCCTCGCCCAATGCAAGGCCGGCGACAAAGCCCAGCGTCGCGGCATGTCGCATGTCGCCTTCGATCGTCTTGAGCAGAGTAGCGGCGAGATTGCCATGCGGCGTCGCCCATTCGCGCCCTCGCCGACCGCGCCCGCTCTCCTGCTTCTTGGAGACGATCCAAAGCTTGCCCGGATCTCCGCCCTGCGCGCGCTCCAGCGCCAGCGCATTGGTGGAGCCCACCGTGTCGTGGGCTTCCAGTCGGAAGCCGTCCTCGATTGCACGCTGGGAGAGTTCGAATCCCATTCCGTCTAGAAGAAGGTCTTGGCGGCGGCTTCCGCGATCGTGCCGATCGGTCCGCCGATCAGCACGTAGAACAGGACGAACGCACCGGAGACGCCAAGAACGATCCGCAATTCCCCGGCCATCGGCACGAAGCTGCCGGCCGGCTCGTCGAACCACATGATCTTGATGATGCGCAGGTAGTAGTAGGCGCCGACCACCGAGGCCAGCACGCCGATCACCGCGAGCGCAACGAGGCTCGCCTCGATGGCGGCGAGGAAGACATACCACTTGGCCCAGAAGCCGGCGAGCGGCGGGATGCCGGCCAGCGAGAACATCATGATGGTCATGATCGTCGCCATCATCGGATTGGTCTGCGCGAGACCCGCGAGGTCGTCGATCTGCTCGACATTGCCGTCCTTGCGGCGCATGGCCAGGATGAAGGCGAAGGTGCCGAGCGTCATCACCAGATAGATCAGCATGTAGATCGCGACGCCGCGCACGCCGGTCTGGGTGTTGGCTGCAAGGCCGACCAGTGCGAAGCCCATGTGGCCGATCGATGAATAGGCCATCAGGCGCTTGATGTTGCGCTGGCCGATTGCCGCGAAGGCGCCGAGCAGCATCGAGGCGATCGAGATGAAGACGACAATCTGCTGCCAGTCCGCCGCCACCGGTTCGAACGGGCCGACGACAACGCGGACGATCAGCGCCATCGCGGCCATCTTCGGCGCGGCGGCGAAGAAAGCGGTCACCGGCGTCGGCGCGCCTTCATAGACGTCAGGCGTCCACATGTGGAACGGCACGGCGGAAATCTTGAAGGCAAGGCCAGCCAGCACGAAGACGAGGCCGAAGACCAGGCCGAGTTGGCGCTCGCCCTGCCCCAGCGCGGCGGCGATCTCGGCAAAGCCGGTATTGCCGGTGTAGCCGTAGACGAGGCTGATGCCGTAGAGCAACATGCCGGAGGACAGCGCGCCGAGCACGAAATATTTCAGGCCCGCTTCCGTCGCCTTGACGCTGTCGCGGTTGATCGCCGCGACGACATAGAGCGCCAGCGACTGCAGCTCGAGGCCGAGATAGAGCGTCATCATGTCGTTGGCGGACACCATGATCAGCATGCCGAGCGTCGAGAGCAGGATCAGCACGGGATACTCGAACTTGTCGAACTTTTCCTCGCGCGCGAAGCCGACCGACATGGCAAGCGTCACCACCGAGCCCACCAGCGTCAGCACCTTCATGAAGCGCGCGAACGGGTCGACGACGAACGCGCCGGCAAACGCCTCGCCCTGGTCGCCGATCAGCAGCATCCAGGCGCAAACGCCGATCAGGATCGCCACCGCGAGCCCGGTCACCAGCGTGTTGGCGCGCTCGCCGGAATAGACGCCGATCATCAGGAGCGCCATCGCGCCGACCGCAATGATCAGTTCGGGCGCGATCAGCGTCAGGTTGGAGATCATGTCAGCCGTCATCTCGTCAGGCCTCTGTCAGTGTGCGGCGGCCGCCGCGGCGGCCGGCTGGGCGGCTGTCGCCGCCTCTTGCGAAATGGTCAGATTGTCCACCAGCGCGCTCACCGACGATGCGGTGGCGTCGAGCAGCGGGGCCGGATAGACGCCGAAGAAGATCACCAGCGCAACCAGCGGGTAGATGATCACCTTCTCGCGCGTCGTCAGGTCCAGCATGCCCTTCAGGCTCTCCTTGGTCAGCGCGCCGAAGACGACGCGGCGGTAGAGCCACAGCGCATAGGCCGCCGACAGGACGACGCCGGTCGTGGCGAACAGCGCCACCCAGGTGTTGACCTTGAAGATGCCGAGCAGGGTGAGGAACTCGCCGACAAAGCCGCTGGTGCCCGGCAGGCCGACATTGGCCATGGTGAAGATCAGGAACACCACGGCATATTTCGGCATGTTGTTGACCAGTCCGCCATAGGCAGCGATCTCTCGGGTGTGCAGGCGGTCGTAGATGACGCCGACGCAGAGGAACAGCGCGCCTGAGACGAAGCCGTGCGAGATCATCTGGAAGATCGCGCCCTGGATGCCTTCCTGGTTCATCGCGAAGATGCCCATGGTGACGTAGCCCATGTGCGCGACCGACGAATAGGCGATCAGCTTCTTCATGTCCTCCTGCATCAGCGCGACCAGCGAGGTGTAGATGATCGCGATCACCGACAGCGCGAAGACCAGCGGCGCGAAGTCGATCGACGCCAGCGGGAACATCGGCAGCGAGAACCGCAGGAAGCCGTAGCCGCCCATCTTCAGGAGGATCGCCGCAAGCACCACGGAGCCCGCCGTCGGCGCCTCGACGTGTGCGTCGGGCAGCCACGTGTGCACCGGCCACATCGGCATCTTCACCGCGAAGGAAGCGAAGAACGCGAGCCACAGCCAGGTCTGCATGTTGGCAGGGAAGTCATGCGTCAGCAGCTGCGTGATGTCGGTGGTGCCGGCCTGCCAGAACATCGCCATGATGGCCAGCAGCATCAGCACCGAGCCGAGCAACGTGTAGAGGAAGAACTTGAACGAGGCGTAGACGCGGCGCTTGCCACCCCAGACGCCGATGATGATGAACATCGGGATCAGGCCGGCCTCGAAGAAAACGTAGAACAGCACGATATCCAGCGCGCAGAACACGCCGATCATCAGCGTTTCCAGGATCAGGAAGGCGATCATGTACGCCTTGACGCGCTTCTCGACCGATTCCCATGACGCGAGGATGCAGAACGGCATCAGAAACGTCGTCAGGATGACGAACAGCATCGAGATGCCGTCGACGCCCATATGGTACGAGATGCCGGAATCCAGCCACTCGACTTTCTCGACCATCTGGAAACCGGGTGTCGCATTGTCAAAGCCGATCCAGATCAGCAGTGACACCACGAAGGTGAACGCGGTCGTGAACAGCGTCACCGAGCGGATGTTGCGCCGGCCGGATGCGTTGTCGTCGCGAATCCACATGATCAGGAACGCGCCGACCAGCGGCAGGAACGTGACCGTCGTAAGGATGGGCCAATCGGTCATGGTCTAGAAACTGCTCCCGATCATCATCCAGGTGACGAGCGCCGCGACGCCGATCAGCATGGCGAAGGCGTAGTGATAGAGATAGCCGGACTGCAGCCGCACCACTCGGCCGGTCACGTCCTGCACGCGCGCGGAGATCCCGTCCGGCCCGAACCCGTCGATCAGCCAGCCGTCGCCCTTCTTCCACAGGAAGTGGCCGAGGCGCTTCGCCGGCCGCACGAACAGGAAGTCGTAGAGTTCGTCGAAATACCACTTGTTGAGCAGGAAGGCGTAGAGGCCGCGGTGCTGCTCGGCCAATGCCTTTGGGGTCTCCGGCGAGCGGATGTAGAAGAAGTAGGCGGCGACAAAGCCGAGGATCATGGCGACGAAGGGCGACAGCTTCACCCACATCGGCACCGAATGGAAATCGTGCACGATGTGGTTGTCCGGCAGCGTGAACAGCGCCGACTTCCAGAAGTGCTCGTAGTCGTGGCCGACGAAATACTCGTGGAACAGCACGCCTGCGAACAGCGCGCCGATGGCCAGGATGAACAGCGGCACGAGCATCACCATCGGCGATTCATGCACATGGTGCATGACGTCGGCCGAGGCGCGCGGCTTGCCGTGGAACGTCATGAAGATCAGCCGCCACGAATAGAAAGAGGTGAACATCGCGGCGACGACGAGAAGCGTAAACGCGATCGGCGCCACCGCATTGTGGCCGACGAAGGCGCCCTCGATGATCGCGTCCTTGGAGAAGAAGCCCGCGGTGCCGAGGATGGTGCCCGGGATGCCAACGCCGGTCAGCGCGATCGTGCCGATGACCATCATCCAGTAGGTGGTCGGGATCAGCTTCCGGAGGCCGCCCATCTTGCGCATGTCCTGCTCGTCGGAGACGGCATGGATGACCGAGCCGGAGCCGAGGAAGAGCAGCGCCTTGAAGAAGGCGTGCGTGAACAGGTGGAAGATCGCGGCGGAGTAGAAGCCCAGCCCAAGCGCCACGAACATGTAGCCGAGCTGCGAGCAGGTCGAATAGGCGATGACGCGCTTGATGTCGTTCTGGACGAGGCCGACGGTGGCGGCAAAGATCGCCGTCAGTGCGCCGATGGCGGTCACGACTGTCAGAGCCGTGTGCGACAGCTCGAACAAAGGCGACATGCGGGCGACGAGGAAGACGCCTGCGGTGACCATGGTCGCGGCATGAATCAGCGCCGAGACGGGCGTCGGGCCTTCCATGGCATCCGGCAGCCAGGTGTGCAGCGGCACCTGCGCCGACTTGCCCATCGCGCCCATGAAAAGCAGCAGGCAGACGATGGTCAGCGCCGATGCCTTGTCGAGCTGGTAGCCGAGGAAATTGAGAACCGTCTCGCCATGCGCCGCTGCAGCTTCGCCGGCAGCCGCCGCTTCGCCATGGCCGGCGGCCGGGATGAACGATGCCGTATTGGCGAAGATCACGTCGAACGACACCGACCCGAACAGCACGAAGACGCCGAAAATGCCAAGCGCGAAGCCGAAATCGCCGACCCGGTTGACGACGAAGGCCTTGATCGCCGCCGCATTCGCCGTCGGCTTCTTGTACCAGAAGCCGATCAGCAGATAGGAGGCGAGGCCCACGCCCTCCCAGCCGAAGAACATCTGGACCAGATTGTCCGACGTCACCAGCATCAGCATGGCAAAGGTGAACAGCGACAGATAGGCGAAGAAGCGCGGCCGGTGCGGGTCGTGGTGCATGTAGCCGATCGAGTAGATATGCACGAGCGACGAAACCGTGTTGACCACGACCAGCATCACCACCGTCAGCGTGTCGATGCGGAACGCCCAGTCGACATCGAGCCCGCCGGACTGGATGAAGCGCAGCACCGGCACGGTGAAGGCCTCGCCATCGCCCATCGCAACCGAGAAGAACGCGACCCAGGAGAGCGCGGCCGACACGACCAGGAGGCCGGACGTGATGTATTCCGACGCCGCCGAGCCGATGGCGCGGCCACCGAGGCCGGCGATCAGGAAGCCCAGGAGCGGCAGGAAGACGATGGCGTGATACATGGGTCGATCAGCCCTTCATCATGTTGACGTCTTCGACCGCGATCGAGCCACGGTTGCGGAAGAAGACGACGAGAATTGCAAGCCCGATCGCCGCTTCGGCGGCAGCGACCGTCAGCACGAACAGCGCGAAGACCTGGCCGACCAGATCGCCCAGCGCCGCCGAAAAGGCGACGAAGTTGATGTTGACGGCGAGCAGGATCAGTTCGACCGACATCAGGATGACGATGACGTTCTTCCGGTTGAGGAAGATGCCGAACACGCCGAGCGTGAACAGGATCGCTGAAACGGTCAGAAAATGCGCGATGCCGACTTCCATCAGATGCCCTTCCCCGTCTGGACCTTCTTGACCTCGATGGCCGTCGCCGGCGTCCGCGCCACCTGAGCGGAGATCGACTGGCGGCGCACACCCTCCTTATGGCGCAGCGTCAGCACAATCGCGCCGACCATCGCCACCAGAAGGACGAGGCCCGAAATCTGGAAGTGGAACAGATAGTCCGTGTAGAGAATGTCGCCGAGCGCCGCCGTGTTGTGGCGCGTGGCAACGTCAGGCGTGGCGTGCGAAACGGTGGACGCGAGTTGCGGCGCAAAGACATAGCCGCCGGTGACCACAATCAACTCCGCCGCCAGGATCAGCCCGACCAGCGCCCCGATCGGCGCATACTGCAGCGCGCCCTGCTTCAGCTCGGCGAAGTCGACGTCGAGCATCATCACCACGAACAGGAACAGCACAGCCACCGCGCCGACATAGACGACCAGCAGGATCATCGCCAGGAACTCGGCGCCCGTCAGCAGGAACAGCGCCGCAGCGTTGAAGAAGGTCAGGATCAGGTAGAGGACCGAGTGCACCGGGTTGCGCGCGGAAATGACCATGAACCCCGCCGCGACCGCGACGAAGGCGAAGAGGTAGAAAAATACCGCTTCAAGTCCTGACAGCATGGGTTGCCCCCGGTTCATCCTGGAGCGCTTTTCGCGCGCTCCTCATTTCAATTCCGCGACTCTCGGCATCCCGTCCCGAAGTCGCGCGTTCCTTAGACGAGGCGTCCTGCCCCGTCCATCGATCCATCACCGATACGGCGAATCCATCTCGATGTTGCGCGCGATCTCGCGCTCCCACCGGTCGCCGTTCGCCAAGAGCTTGTCCTTGTCGTAGTAGAGTTCCTCGCGCGTCTCCGCCGCGAACTCGAAATTCGGCCCCTCGACGATGGCGTCGACCGGGCAGGCTTCCTGGCAGAAGCCGCAGTAGATGCACTTCACCATGTCGATGTCGTAGCGCACCGTGCGGCGGGTGCCGTCGTTGCGGCGCGGGCCGGCCTCGATGGTGATCGCCTGCGCCGGGCAGATCGCCTCGCAGAGCTTGCAGGCGATGCAGCGCTCCTCGCCGTTCGGATAGCGGCGCAGCGCGTGCTCACCGCGGAAGCGCGGGCTGATCGGCCCCTTTTCGTGCGGATAGTTCAGCGTCGGCTTCGGCGCGAAGAACTGCCGCATCGACAGGAAGAACGCGCCGACGAATTCGGCGAGAAGCAGCGACTTGGCGGCCTGTGCGAGCGTCGACATGGCTATTCTCCGAACACGTAGGGGCCGACGAACCAGCCGACCAGCGGCAGCAGCACGAACTGGCTGGCCGCCGTGACATTCAGGACCCGCTTGGTCTCGTCCAGATCGACGCGGCCGGCCAGCATCTTCAGCACAACGAAATCCGCCGCCGCGATGACGATGCCGACCAGTGCGCCGATGACGGAACCGGACATCACGCCAGCCCCGTGATCTTGAGGAACGCAGCGGTCGCGACGACCATGAACAGCGAGATCGGCAGGAACACCTTCCAGCCGAGGCGCATCAGCTGGTCGTAGCGGTAGCGCGGCACGAAGGCCTTCACCATGGCGAACATGAAGAACACCATGCAGAGCTTCAGCACGAACCAGATGACGCCCGGCACCCAGGTGAACGGCGCGAAGTCGAACGGCGGCAGCCATCCGCCGAGGAACAGGATCGTCGTCAGCGCGCACATCAGCACGATCGCGACATACTCGCCGAGGAAGAACAGCAGGAACGGCGTCGACGAATACTCGATCATGTGACCGGCGACGAGTTCGGACTCCGCTTCGACCAGATCGAAGGGCGGCCGGTTCGTCTCGGCCAGCGCCGAGATGAAGAAGATGATGAACATCGGGAACAGGCCGAGCCAGTGCCAGTCGAGGAACGTGTTCGGCAGGCCGGCCATCGTCCCGAGCCCGTCCTTCTGCGACAGCACGATGTCGGTCAGGTTGAGCGAGCCGACGCAAAGCAGCACGGTGACGATGACGAAGCCGATCGACACTTCATATGACACCATCTGCGCCGCCGAGCGCAGCGCGCCGAGGAACGGATATTTCGAGTTCGACGCCCAGCCGCCCATGATGACGCCGTAGACTTCGAGCGACGAGATCGCGAAGACGAACAGGATGCCGACATTGATGTTGGCGATCGCCCAGCCTTCGTTGACCGGTATCACCGCCCACGCCGCGATCGCGAGCACGGCCGAGACCAGCGGGGCCAGCAGGAACACGCCCTTGTTGGCGCCAGACGGGATCACTGGCTCCTTGAACACGAACTTCAGCAGGTCCGCGAAGGCCTGCAGCGTACCCCAGGGGCCGACGACGTTCGGGCCGCGCCGCAACTGCACCGCAGCCCAGATCTTGCGATCCGCGTAGAGAAGGTAGGCGACACCGACCAGCAGCACGACGATCAGCACCACCGACTGGAGCAGCACCCAGAGGGCCGGCACGACGTAGAAGGAGAAGAACGTGTCCATGCTCTATTCGGCCGCCTGTTTGAAACCGCTCTGCGCCAGCGCCGAACATTCGGCCATGACGGCGGAGGCGCGCGCGATCGGGTTGGTCAGATAGAAGTCTTTGACGGCGGATGCAAACGGCGCCCGGCCGATCTCGCCGCCCGCCCGCGCCAGCCGGCCAAGCCCTTCCGAGTCCGGCGCGACGATGCCGTCGATGTCGGCAAAGTGCGGGAACTCGCCGTACAGCTTCGCGCGCAGTTGCGGCAGAGAATCGAATGGCAGCTTCTTACCCAGCACGTCCGACAGCGCGCGCAGGATCGCCCAGTCTTCCCGGGCGTCGCCCGGCGCGAAGCCTGCGCGGTTGGCCATCTGCACCCGGCCTTCGGTGTTGACGAAGGTGCCGGATTTTTCGGTGTAGGCCGCGCCGGGCAGGATCACATCCGCGCGGTGGGCGCCTGCGTCGCCATGCGTACCGATGTAGACGGTGAACGCCTTGCCGATGCGGGACATGTCGAGTTCGTCGGCGCTGAGCAGGAACAGCACATCGAGCGCGCCCATCATGCCGGCGACGTCCTTGCCGCCCTCGCCCGGCACAAAACCGAGGTCGAGGGCGCCGACCCGCGCCGCCGCCGTGTGCAGCACGCCAAAACCGTTCCAGTCGTCGCGGACCGCCTTGACGTTCGAGGCGATCTGCGCCGCCAGAGCCAGCACCGCAGCGCCGCCCTCGCCCGTCAGCGCACCCTGGCCGACGATGACCATCGGCCGCTGCGCCTGCTTGAAGGACACCATGAACTTGCCGCGGCCGGTCGCCAGTTCCTTCAGCGTTTCGGCGCCCGCGCCAAGCCGCTCGTAGTCGTAACGGGTGTCGCCGACATCGCCGACAATGCCGATCGGGAAATTGCCCATCCGCCAGCGCTTGCGGATGCGAGCGTTGAGCACCGACGCCTCATAGCGCGGGTTGGCGCCGATGATCAGCAGCGCATCGGCATTCTCGATGCCCTCGATGGTCGGGTTGAAGACGTAGGATGCGCGGCCGAAAGCCGGATCGAGTGCGGCTCCGTCCTGCCGGCAGTCGATGTTGGCGGAGCCGAGCGACGCCATCAGCGTCTTCAGCGCATACATTTCCTCAACCGCGGCAAGATCGCCTGCGATCGCGCCAATCTTGTCAGGTGTGGTCGCGGAAACCGCAGCCTTGATGGCGCCAAAAGCTTCCGCCCAGCTTGCCGGCGACAGCTTGCCGCCCTTGCGGATATAAGGCCGGTCGAGGCGCTGCGTGCGCAGCCCGTCCCAGATGAAGCGGGTCTTGTCGGAAATCCACTCCTCGTTCACCTGCTCGTTGATGCGCGGCATGATGCGCATCACCTCACGGCCGCGCGTGTCGACGCGGATGGCGGAGCCGACGGCGTCCATGACGTCGATCGACTCCGTCTTGGTCAGCTCCCACGGCCGCGCCTGGAAGGCATAAGGCTTCGAGGTCAGCGCCCCGACCGGGCAGAGGTCGATGACGTTGCCCTGCAGTTCCGACGTCATCGCCTGCTCGAGATAGGTGGTGATCTCGGCGTCCTCGCCGCGGCCGATCAGGCCAAGCTCTGAAATTCCGGCCACTTCCGTTGTGAACCTCACGCACCGCGTGCAGTGAATGCAACGGTTCATGATCGTCTTGACCAGCGGGCCGATATATTTGTCCTCAACCGCGCGCTTGTTCTCCTGGTAGCGCGAAGAATCGACGCCGAAGGCCATCGCCTGGTCCTGCAGATCGCATTCACCGCCCTGGTCGCAGATCGGACAGTCGAGCGGATGGTTGATCAGCAGGAATTCCATAACGCCTTCGCGGGCCTTCTTGACCATCGGCGTGTTGGTGAACATTTCAGGTGGCTCGCCGTTCGGACCCGGACGCAGGTCGCGCACGCCCATGGCGCAGGAGGCGGTCGGCTTCGGCGGTCCGCCCTTCACCTCGACCAGGCACATCCGGCAATTGCCGGCGATCGACAGCCGCTCGTGGAAGCAGAAGCGCGGCACTTCCGCGCCCGCCTCCTCCGCCGCCTGCAACAGCGTGTAGTGATCGGGAACCTCGATCTCGCGTCCGTCGACCTTGAGTTTCGCCATTATCTGCCCCCGGCGGTTTTCGCCGCTTCGTATGCGTCGAGGAGACCCGAGCCGCCGTTTCCGGCGCCGGTCAATGTCTTCTTGTTGCCCGCGAAATGCATCTACGCACTCCCGCCAAGTTTCGCGGCCTGCGCCACCCACCCGTCGCGGCCGATGCGGCCCTTGAAGCCGAGGTAGTCGTCGAGCCAGGCGATCTCGCCATCGGTCAGCGTTGCGACCTGCGCATAAGACCAAATGCCGAGGCCGTTCAGGACGGTTTCGAGCTTCGGACCGACGCCGGAAATCGCCTTCAGGTCGTCGGGCTGCGCCGGGCGCGCTTTGGGAGCGGGCTTCGACACCACCGCAGCTGCGACCGCCGCGACCGGCCTGTCAGGCTGCACCGGCTTGACTCTTGCCGGTTTCGCAACTTTCGGCGCGGGCGTCGATTTCGCGGCGGCGGGCGTGGCCCTGGCTGTTTCCTCGGCGGCAACCTTCGCCTCGGCGATCAGCGTGTCGACCGCCGACTGAGTGCGAACCGCAACCGGCTTCGGCACCGCCGGCATGCTCGCGTCGTCCGCGACGGTGCCACCAGCGGGCAGGTCGAAATTCATCACCCGCTGCGAGGCTTCGACAGCCCCCGCAACCGCGCCCAGCCACAAGCCGAAGGCCTGTGTCGCCATGCCGAAGCCGAGCGCCGACAGCGCGACGGCGCCGACAACCGGCTGCGCCATCAGGCTTGTGGCATCGGTCATGTCCCTGGGCATCAGCGCCATCATCTGCTTCTTCAGTCGTTCCACTTCGTCCGCGTCGGGAAACCGCCCGCCAGGCAGGGAGTCATTCGTCATCGATCGCTCCTTTCCAGCTGTCCACGTTTCCTCCGGCCTGCGCCGGCATCCCTGCCGTTCGTCTATTCCGCCGCGACCAGCATCGGGCGGACCTGATGCGCGTTGCGGGAAAATTCGTCGATGCGGCGCTCGATCTCGGGCCGGAAGTGCCGCACCAGGCCCTGGATCGGCCACGCCGCCGCGTCGCCCAGCGCACAGATCGTGTGGCCCTCGACCTGCTTGGTCACGTCGAGCAGCATGTCGATCTCGCGCTTCTGCGCCTGGCCGACGACAAGGCGCTCCATGACGCGCCACATCCAGCCGGTCCCCTCGCGGCACGGCGTGCACTGGCCGCAGCTCTCGTGCTTGTAGAAGTAGGAGAGCCGCGCGATCGCCTTCACGACATCGGTCGACTTGTCCATGACGATGACGGCTGCGGTGCCAAGACCTGACTTCAGGTCGCGCAGCGCGTCGAAATCCATCGGCGTGTCGATGATCTGCTCCGCCGGCACCAGCGGCACGGAGGCGCCGCCGGGAATGACGGCGAGAAGATTGTCCCAGCCGCCGCGGATGCCGCCGCAATGCGCCTCGATCAGTTCGCGGAACGAGATCGACATCGCCTCCTCGACCGTGCATGGCGTGTTCACATGACCCGAGATGCAGAACAGCTTGGTGCCGACATTGTTTGGCCGCCCAAAGGACGAGAACCACGCGGCGCCGCGGCGCAGGATCGTCGGCGCCACCGCGATCGACTCGACATTGTTGACCGTGGTCGGGCAGCCGTAGAGGCCGACATTGGCCGGGAAAGGCGGCTTCAGCCGCGGCTGGCCCTTCTTGCCCTCGAGGCTTTCGAGCAGCGCGGTTTCCTCGCCACAGATGTAGGCCCCCGCCCCGTGGTGGACATAGACCTCGAAATCGTAGCCGTTCTTGTTGTTCTTGCCGAGGAAGCCCGCGTCATAAGCCTCGTCGATCGCCCGCTGCAGCGCTTCGCGCTCGCGGATGAACTCGCCGCGCACGTAGATATAGGCCGCCACCGCGCCCATCGCGAAGCCGGCGATCAGGCAGCCCTCGACCAGCGTGTGCGGGTCATGGCGCAGGATCTCGCGGTCCTTGCAGGTGCCGGGCTCGGATTCATCGGCGTTGACGACCAGATAAGACGGCCGGCCATCGGTGCTCTGCTTCGGCATGAACGACCACTTGAGACCGGTCGGAAAGCCCGCGCCGCCGCGGCCGCGCAGGCCCGAAGCCTTCATCTCGTTGACGATCCAGTCGCGCCCCTTGGCGATCAGCCCGGCCGTGTCGTCCCAGTGGCCGCGGCGCATCGCGCCCGAGAGCGACTTGTCGAAGCGGCCGTAGATATTGGTGAAGATGCGGTCTTTGTCCTGAAGCATCAATTGCTCCCGCCGGTTGCGCCGAACAGGCGTCCTGAAATGAAATCGAACCGGTAGAAGCTCATGCCGCACCAGCCTTCATGCGCGAACCGATGAAGAACCAGGCAACAACGCCAACGCCCGTTGCGACAGCCGATTCAAGGCCGTCCGCGAACGGAATGTCGACTGCCATCCGCAACGCCGCCAGCAGCAGATTGGCGACAACGATGCAAACCACGAGAATCACAATGCTCTTCACGGTAATCGGCATCATCTCGGTTCCTTTCCGAACACGCGGATGTATTCGGCGACGCCACCCTTGGCGAGCGCCTTGGCCTGCTTGATCCAGTCGTCCCTTTCAATGCGTCCCTTGAAGTTCAGGTAGCCGTCGACCCAGTCGCGTTCGGCCTTCTTCCACGACGCGACCTGCGCGAACGTGTAGATGCCGAGCGAATGCAGGATGCCCTCGATCTTCGGTCCAACGCCGGAGATCAATTTTAGGTCGTCCACGGCAGCCGGCTTCTCCATGGCCGCCGGCCGGTTCTTGTCGCCGAGCGACGGTTTCGGCCGCACCGCAGGCGCGGCCATGATCGAGACCGCCTGCCCCGGCGCCGCCGCATCGCCCTTGGCCCGCGCAGCGCCAATCGGTTCGCCCTTCAGCGTCTCTGGGGCCTTGTAGCCCCCCGCCGCAGGCTCGGGTTTCGCCGTCTTGCCATTGCGCTGCTTGACCGTCTTCTCGACCGCAGGTTCCGCTTGGTTGGCGGCCCTCGCAGAAAGAACTGGCGCGACGCTCTTCGCTTGTTCGGCTGCCGGTGCAACTTTCGTCTTCGATGGAGACTTGATCGCCGGATTCGTTTCAGGCGCGTCGGTCTTCGGCTTCGCGGCGTTCGATGGCTGCACGGCGTCAGCCCCGCCGGCCTTCGCCTCGCGCGCCGCGGCCTTCGTCTCCTTGTCGCGGGTCGACTTCAGCACCGCCTTCTCGTCGCGCAGCGACGTCAGCCCGGTTTCCGGCGCGGCGTAGACACGGTCGTTCTGCGGACCCGGCGCCGGCGGCTTGCCCGCCGCGAACGCGTCGATGATCTCGGCCAGGCGCTCGGGCGTCAGGTCCTCGTAGGTGTCCTTGAACACCATCACCATCGGCGCGTTCACGCAGGCGCCCAGGCACTCGACCTCTTCCCAGGACAGCGTGCCGTCAGCGTTGGTGTGGAACTGGTCGTGGTGGATCTTTGTGCGGCACACGTCCATCAGCGCCTCTGACCCGCGCAGCATGCAGGGCGTCGTGCCGCAGACCTGGATGTGCGCCCGCGTGCCGACCGGCTTCAACTGGAACTGCGTGTAGAACGTCGCGACCTCGAGCGCGCGGATATAAGGCATGCCCAGCATGTCGGCGATGTGCTCAATCGCAGCCTTGGTCACCCAGCCATCCTGCTCCTGCGCCAGCATCAGAAGCGGAATGACCGCCGACTGTTCGCGGCCCTTGGGATATTTCCTGATCCAGGTCTTCACCTCGGCGGCTTTCGCCCGGTTGAAGGCGAAGGCGGCTGGCTGGACGGCTGGCTCTGCGAGACGGCGGACGGACATTCTAACTACCTGCGATAAGTCCGGCGGACTTTGTGAAGAAGAAAGGCGCGTTGGGACCGAAAACGTAACCAACAGCAACCAACCCAACCAACTGCCCCACCAAAGTTGCGACGATCGTCAGTATTACGGCCGCCATCCAGCGCCCGTCACGCAACTCACGTACCGTGTCAAAAACCACCTGACCAAACGCGACGCTCAAACCCATGGCTAGGTAGAGCGAGACATTCGTCGCTACGGCCGGAACAGTGAGCCCATGCGACATGCCGGCGGAAAGAAACCCGAATCCGACGAAGGGGATGACAGACCACTTCGACCACTTCAAAAAGGGAGTAGCGTGCCTGCGGCCAACCCGAACAAGTGCGGTAACGCTCACCGGTCCACCTCACCAAACACGATGTCGAGGGAGCCAAGCACGGCGGAAACGTCGGCCAGCATGTGGCCGCGGCACATGAAATCCATCGCCTGCAGATGCGCGAACCCGGGCGCGCGCAGCTTGCAGCGGTAGGGCTTGTTGGTGCCGTCGGAGACGAGATAGACACCGAACTCGCCCTTCGGCGCTTCGACGGCTGCGTAGACCTCGCCGGCCGGCACGCGGTAGCCTTCGGTGTAGAGCTTGAAATGATGGATCAGCGCTTCCATCGACCGCTTCATCGCATCGCGCTTCGGCGGCACGACCTTGCCATCCATGTTCGACACAGGGCCGGTCGAATCTTTGCCGAGCAACAGGTCGACGCACTGGCGCATGATCTTCGCCGATTGGCGCATCTCTTCCATGCGGATCAGGTAGCGGTCGTAGCAGTCGCCGTTCTTGCCGATCGGGATGTCGAATTCCATCTCCGGATAGCATTCGTAGGGCTGCGACTTGCGCAGGTCCCACGCCGCGCCCGAGCCGCGCACCATCACGCCCGAAAAGCCCCAGGCCCATGCGTCTTCGAGCGACACGACACCGATATCGACATTGCGCTGCTTGAAGATGCGGTTGCCAGTCAAAAGGTCGTCGAGGTTTTTCACCGTCTGCAGGAACGGATCGATCCATTTGCCGATGTCCTCGACCAGCTTCTGCGGCAGGTCCTGATGGACGCCGCCTGGGCGGAAATAGGCCGCATGCATGCGCGCGCCGCAGGCCCGCTCATAGAACACCATCAGCTTCTCGCGTTCCTCGAAGCCCCAAAGCGGCGGCGTCAGAGCGCCGACGTCCATCGCCTGCGTCGTGACGTTAAGGAGATGCGACAGGATACGTCCGATTTCGGAGAACAACACGCGGATAACCTGCCCACGCCGTGGCACCTCGATTCCGAGCAGCCGCTCGACCGCCAGCGCGAAGGCGTGCTCCTGGTTCATTGGCGCGACATAGTCGAGCCGGTCGAAATAAGGAACCGCCTGCAGATAGGTCTTCTGCTCGATCAGCTTTTCGGTGCCGCGATGCAAGAGGCCGATATGCGGATCAACCCGGTCGACCACCTCGCCATCCAGTTCCAGCACAAGGCGCAGCACGCCGTGCGCCGCCGGATGCTGCGGGCCGAAATTGATGTTGAAATTGCGAACGGAGGTTTCAGCCATCACTGCTTCGCCTTCTCATCGCCGGGCAGCACATAGTCGGTCCCCTCCCAGGGCGACAGGAAATCGAAATTGCGGAATTCCTGCTTCAGCTCCACCGGTTCATAGACGACGCGCTTGACCTCGTCGTCGTAGCGCACCTCGACGAAGCCGGTCAGCGGGAAATCCTTGCGCAGCGGATGGCCCTCGAAACCGTAATCCGTCAGCAGCCGGCGCAGGTCTGGATGGCCGGTGAACAGGATGCCGTAGAGATCATAGGCCTCGCGCTCGAACCAGTCGGCGCCCGGAAAGACCGAGGTGACCGACGGCACCGGCGTGTCCTCGTCGGTCTGCACCTTGACGCGGATGCGGATGTTCTGGCGCGGCGAAAGCAGATGATAGACCACGTCGAACCGGCGCAGCCGCGCAGGATAGTCGGCGCCGCAGACATCGATGATCGAGATGAACTGGCACTGCACGTCGCGCTTCAGGAAAGTCAGAATCTCGACGATGTCGCCGGCGGCAACATTCAGCGTCAGTTCGCCGTAAGCCACGACCGCGCTTTCTACGCGGCCGCCGAGCTTTTCCTTCAGATATTCGGCCAGATCGTTCATGGCTTCGCTCATGGGTGGGCTTCCAACTCCCTGACCTTCCGCTCAAGAGCTTCGATACGCTCCTCGAATTCGCCGGTCACCAGCTTGCTAAGCAAGCTGTCTGGGGAAAGCGCCTGTCGATACGATACCTGGGTCTCTTCCAACTTCTTCAGACGCCGCTCGATCAGATCGAGCCTGCCAGCGGTCGCTCCGTGAAGAGCTTGATTTTCTGCCCGCATCTCGTGGAGCAAGGGAACGATCATATCAGCCGGTTCAGCCATCGGATCACCGTTCGATCGTGCCGGTGCGGCGGATCTTCTTCTGGAGCAGAAGGATGCCGTAGAGCAGCGCCTCGGCGGTCGGCGGGCACCCCGGCACATAGATGTCGACCGGCACGACGCGGTCGCAGCCGCGCACCACCGAATAGGAATAGTGGTAATAGCCGCCGCCATTGGCGCAGGAGCCCATCGAGATGACGTAGCGCGGCTCCGGCATCTGGTCGTAGACCTTGCGCAGCGCCGGCGCCATCTTGTTGGTCAGCGTGCCGGCGACGATCATCACGTCCGACTGGCGCGGGCTGGCGCGCGGCGCGATGCCGAAGCGTTCAGCGTCATAGCGCGGCATCGAGATATGCATCATCTCGACGGCGCAGCAGGCAAGCCCGAACGTCATCCACATCAGCGACCCGGTGCGCGCCCAGGTGATCAGCGCCTCCGACGAGGTGACGAGAAAGCCCTTGTCGGAGAGTTCGCTGTTGAGGTCGCCGAAGAACGCGTCGTCCGAGCCGATCGGCTTGCCGGTCGACGGGTCGATGATCCCCCTCGGCTTCGGCGCGACGAGCGTGCCGGTCGAATCGATCAATCCCATTCGAGGGCTCCCTTCTTCCACTCGTAGATGAAGCCGATTGTGAGGACGCCGAGGAACACCATCATCGACCAGAAGCCGAGCATGCCGATCTCCCCGAACGATACCGCCCACGGGAACAGGAACGCCACTTCGAGATCGAAGATGATGAACAGGATCGACACGAGATAGAAGCGGATGTCGAACTTCATGCGCGCATCGTCGAAGGCGTTGAATCCGCACTCGTAGGCGGAGAGCTTCTCGGGATCCGGATTGCGGTAGGCCACCAGGAACGGCGCGGCCAGAAGGGCGATTCCGACGGCGAGCGCGACGCCGAGGAAAATGATGATCGGCAGGTATGAACTCAGCAATGCATCCATGGCGCGCCTTCCGAGACTCTCGCAGCAACCGATCCTAGCACCGATCCGCACGAAATGTACGCGACAGTTTGGCCCCGCCACGGTGGCCAGCCGAAACGCATGCTGCAATGCGGCGAGGGTTATCCCAGCGGTGCGGGTGACGCAAGCCAAACATTGCGCGAAAACAGCGTTCTGGGACCGGCAGATACGGCCGCTCGCGGCTGCCGTTGCAGCCCGGAGGCGACTACGGCAAACCGTGTTGAGACAGCTTGTTAGAATACAAGGGAAGTGGCGCGAGTGACGGGGCTCGAACCCGCGACCTCCGGCGTGACAGGCCGGCACTCTAACCAACTGAGCTACACCCGCGCAGGGACGCTTCGGAGTGATCCGCCGCGTCGTTGGTTGGCGGTGGATTAAGGGGTTCGCATGGGGCTGTCAAGCGCTGCACCGGCGATTTGCCGGGCTATTGCAAAGCGCTGGAGGTGCCTTTGCGTCAGCGTCGGCCTGGCCGCTTGCGGCCCTTCCCTCGCCCCCGTTTTTCCTTGCGCAACCAGGCCGAACCGCCTAAATCCCGCGCGGAAGGGCGATTAGCTCAGTTGGTAGAGCGCTTCGTTTACACCGAAGATGTCGGCGGTTCGAGCCCGTCATCGCCCACCATTCAACCCCCCGAATGTTTCCACAACACAACCAAGCATTGCGCCAATCTGGCATAGCTCAGGCAAAAATAAGCGGTTGTTTACTTCTCTGCGTCACCTTCCGGTCCGGGCAGGGAATGTGCACATGGTGTTTCAGCGTTTCGCCGCGTCGGACAGCGGCAATTTCGGCATGATGTTCGCTGTCGCGGCTCCCGTCTTCATCGGGGCGATCGGCATTGCGGTGGACATCTCGACGCTGTCGAACGCGCGCTCGCATCTTCAGTCCTCGCTCGATTCCGCCGTCTTGGCGGCGTCGCGGCTGGACGATGCCTCGAAGTCGCGCGACGAGCTTTTCCAGGCATTCCTGGCGACCAATCTGGCCAACCTGGAGTCGGTCTCCAACCCCGAAGGCAAGCTGACCGTAGACAAGGGCCTGAACTACATCGAGACCACCGGCACCCTCACGGCCGACGTCAACCTCACCTTCATGCGCGGCCTGGGAGACGTGGGAAAGCTGAAGGTCACGTCGGCCGCCTACGAGGCGACCAACGAACTCGAGGTCGCGATGGTTCTCGACAACACTGGCTCGATGGGATCGGCAAACATGACCGCGCTCCGGTCGGCCGCAACCGCTCTGGTCGACATTCTTGCCAGCGCCAAGACACAGAACCGCAAGGTCACCGCTGCGCTGGTGCCGTTTGTCGCCCAGGTGAACATCAAGGGCGAAGGCTACAGCGAGGCGTGGATCGACAAGGACGGCAAGGCCCCGTACCACGGCGTCAACTTCGAGAAGAAGAACGCGACGACCAATTACAATCATCTCGACCTGTTCAAGCATTTGAATGTCGACTGGAAAGGGTGCGTCGAGGCGCGTCCGGCGCCTTACAATCTGAGCGACGACGCGCCGGATGCAACCAACACTTCGACGCTGTTCGTGCCGTCCTTCGCGCCCGACAATCCCGGCGCCGCGGCGAAATCGCCCAACCTCTCGAACAAGTGGAACAACTCCTATCTCGCGGACAGCTTCACCTCGAGCGACAAGGCCAAGGTCAAGGAGATCGCGCGATATTTCTCCGCCGCGACGACCCGCTACATCGCCGAGAACGGTCCGCGCAGCACCGGTCCAAATTACGCCTGCGCGACGCCGATCGTGCCGCTGACCAGCGACTTCGCCAAGCTCAAGACCGAGATCAGCAAGATGATCTACTGGGAAGGCGGCGGCACCAATGTGTCGGAAGGCCTGGCCTGGGGCATGCGTGTGCTTTCGCCCGGGGAGCCCTACACGCAGGGCAAGGCCTTCAAGGCCGATGGCGTCTCGAAGGTCGTCGTCGTCTTCACCGACGGCGAGAACACCGTCTTCGGCGCCAGCAGCGAAACCTTCAACACTTCGGACTACGGCGCCTACGGTTTCCTCGACTCCAACAGGATGGGCACAACCAACCGCAGCACGGCCCTGACCAACGTGAACACCTGGACGCAGAACATGTGCACGTCGCTGAAGAACCAGGATGTCCAGATTTTCACCGTTCTGCTCGGAGCGGACACCGCCGCCAACCGCGAGCTGTACTCGAAGTGCGCGTCGAACCCGGCGAACTATTTTCCGACGAGCGACGTCAGCCAGTTGAAGGCGGTGTTCCAGAAGATCGGAACCGCCGTGGCGCAGTTGTCACTGACACATTGATTCTCTCGAATCCCCTCGCAGCTTGATTGACGCCGTTCGGCGAAAGGATGCAGATGTGCGTCCTGGGCAACTGGATGGCCGCCGTCAACCGGCGTCCGTCGACGGGGGAAGCGATGCGCAAACTGGCAATTCACATTCTGGCGGGCATGGCGCTCTGCATCAGCGCGCAGACCGCCTTCGCGGACAATTGCTACGACCTCTGGTACGAGCGCAACGAGATCTACGACGCCAACGGCTACTGCTTCAAGACCGCGCTCGCCAAGCGCGAGTTCGACAACAGCGACTGCTACACAGACGACCCCGAGTTCACGCGCGCCGAAGAGCGCCGAATCGCGCAGATACGCCGCGAAGAGAAGCGGCGCGGCTGCAAGGTCAACTGACCGGGATCTTCCCGGTCCGGTTCCGTCCCAGCTCCTTGACCGACATCAAGGCGCGCGGACGAACTTTCTCCGCAAGTGGAACCGAACCATGCCGGATGCGTCATCCGGCATGGACGCACGTCCCTTGCACGGAGAAAAAGCGATGATGATTCCCAACAACGCCACGATAGCCGTTGTCGACGGCGAGAAGATGCGGCTCTTCCGCAACAAGGCCGTCGAACCTCACATCGACCTGGTGGAACAGGCGAGTCCTGATCTCGACACCGACAATCAGGGTTCCGGCAGCCGTCATCGCAGTTCGTCGGCCAATCCCGACCAATCGCGCCAGACCGAGGACAATTTCGCGGCCTCCGCCGCCGACCGCCTCAACCGCGATGTCCTGGAAGGCCGGATCGACAACCTGATCATTGTCGCCGACCCCCGCACGCTCGGCGAATTACGAAAGAACCGGCATCGGAAGCTTGAAGACAAACTGCTGGGCGAACTGTCGAAGGATCTGACCGGGCATTCGATCGAAGACATTACGGCGGCCCTCCACAAGGCCTGATCCACTGCGGCCCGATCAGGGCCGCAATGCCGTCCACTTCCCATCGATCAGTTTCTGGGCGTCGGCGATTTCGGCCGGCGTCATGCTGCCGCCCACGCTGTCGCGATACGCGCTGGCCTCCTGCAGTCCCGAGGCGGCGGCGATGTTGAGCCACATGTAGCCGAGCACGAAATCTTGCGGCACGCCGAGCCCCCGCACGTAGAGCAGTCCGAGATTGCCCATGGCCGCTGGCATGCCCTTGTCGGCCGCGCGCTCAAACCAGCGCGCGGCCTCGGAGACATCTGCTGCGGTCGAAGCCTTGGCCGCGGCGGCATAGCCGGCCAGAAACATGGCGACCGGATCGCCGTTGCGCGCGGCCGACACAAGATCGCCAATGCTTGTCTTGGCCAGGTCCAGTGGAACCAGCCGCGGGTCGTAGATCGGGCCGGAATCGGCGATGGCGCCGCTGGCGCTGGTGTCGCCCTTGAGGCCGGCAAGACGATAGAGTTCCATCGCCTTCGCCTCATCCTGAGGCACGCCGAAGCCGTTCTCGTACATCACGCCAAGATTGTAGTTCGCCTGGGTCAGGCCAAGCGCAAGCGCCTTCTGGAACAGCTCGACCGCGCGCGGATAGTCCTGCGGCACCCCCTCGCCGCGCGCCAGCATCAGGCCGAGGTTGTTCTGGGCCCGACTGTCGCCGGCCTCCGCCGCCTCCGCATAGAGCGCCGCCGCCTTTGGCAGGTTCTTCTCCACGCCCGCGCCACTCTGATAGGCGAGGCCGAGACTGGTCTTCGCCTTGGCCAGACCCTGGTTGGCCGCGCGCGCGAACCATTGCGCGGCCGCGGCCCTGTCGGTCACCCCCGCCTTTCCGGTGTCGAGCGTCAGGCCGAGATCGTGCTGGTGATCGGGCTTGCCCTGCTCGGCGGCGCGGGTCATCCAGTCCAGCGCGGCCTTGCCGTCGGCGGCCACGCCAAGCCCTTCCGCGTACAGTCTCCCGAGCGCATTCTGCGCATCGGCGTCGCCTTGCGCGGCTGCCTTCGCCATCCACTCGGCCGCCAGAGCGAAGTTCTGCGGGAGACCGATGCCGTTCAGGTAGATCTCGCCGAGCAGAACCTGCGCCCGGGTGTCGCCGGCCGAAGCAAGCGGCGCCAGCAGCGCCATCGCGCGATGCGCATCGCGGTTCTCGAGCGCCGCCTGGGCGTCCTCGATCGGTCCGGCGCGCAGTTCCCCGGCGCCGAAGAGCCACGGACCGGCCAGCACCGCCGCCAGCAAGGCGGCGCGGGTCCTCACGGTCATCCCCTGGAGCGGAATTCGGCGATCCATTCCCGCGCCTGCTTCTGGGCCTCGGCGATCTGCTCGCGCGTCATCAACTTGGCCAGATTGTCGCGCAGCTTCACCGCTTCCTCGTTGCCCTCGGTTGCCGCGATATTCGTCCATTTGTGGGCGACGATGTAGTCCTGCGCCGCGCCGTCGCCGGTGGCGTATTTCTTGCCGAGCTGGATTTGGGCGAAGCGATCACCGCCGTCGGCGGCCGCCTCGAACAGCGCCAGCGCCTTGCCGTCATTGGCCGGATCGGTCGCGTCGCCGTCGTAGATCGCCGCCAGCCGCGCCTTCGCCGGCGCGGAACCTGCCTCGGCCTTCTGCTCCAGCCATGTCCGCGCGGTCTTGTCGCCAGCGAGCGCCGCGGCGGCAACCCAATAGGCGGCATCGCCCTCGTCCGCTTCGGTGGCGCGTCCGGCCACGATCATCGCGCCGAGCCGCATCGCAGCATTGCGGTCGCCGGCCGCTCCGGCCTTGCGATACCATTCCGCCGCGGTTGCGTCGTTCGGCTCGACGCCCCGACCCGTCTCGTATTGCAGGGCGAGCGCCGTCGCCGCGCGTGCCAGCCCCTGCTTGGCGGCCAATTCGTAGGACGCGGCGGCTGCCGCGTCGTCCTGCGGCACGCCCTTTCCCGTCGCATACATGAAGCCGAGATTGCTCTGCGCGCCGGCGTCCCCCGCGTCCGCCGCCATCTTTGTCCACTTGAACGCCAGCCCCAGATCCGGCTTGCCGGCGGGACCCGTCAGGTAGAGCGCGCCGAGATCGCGCTGCGCGGCCGGCATGCCGGCATCGGCCGCCTTCTGGTACCATTCCAGCGCCTTGGCCTCGTTCTTTTCCACCGCGGTGCCGGCGAGATAATTGTTGGCCAGGGTGTATTGCGCCTGCGCCGAGCCATTGTTGGCCGCTTCGAGAAACCATTTCTCCGCCTCGGCCGCATCCTTGGTCGCGCCGAGACCCATGGCATAGGCCTTGCCGAGCTGGAACTGCGCCTCGGCATTGCCGCCCCGCGCCGCCGACATGATCCAGGTGAAGCCCGCGACCTCGTTCTTCTCGATACCCGCGCCCGCCTGATACATCTGGCCGATGTAAAGCTGCGCCGTCGTGTTGCCTTTCTCCGCCGCCCGCTTCAGCAGATTGGCGGCCTCCGTTTCGCTGCGCTCGACGCCCGCGCCCTGGAGGTAGAAGACGCCGAGTTGTGTCAGCGCCGCGGCGTCGCCCTGATCGGCCGCCTTGCGCATCCACTCGGCGGCGAGCTTCAGGTCCTTCTCCGCGCCCTGCCCCAGCGCCAGCATGTAGCCGAGCCGGTATTGCGCCAGCACTTCCCCTTTCTCGGCGAGCGGTTTCAGTATCTCCAGCGCCTTCGCATGATCGCCCGCGCGATAGGCCTCCTCGGACTGGGCCATGGTCGGTTCGCGGGAGGCGGCTGGCTCAGGCGCCGCCGCCGGCGCGTCGCCGACCCGCCCCGTCTCCGCCGGCTCGACGACAGCGGAGGGCTGCGGGTCGGACGCCCGGACAGGACCGGCCGACAATGCAGTCGCGCCAGATAAGGCGGCGGCAAGAGCCGCGCCGCGCATCCATCCGGACCCACGCTGAACGTTCACCAAACCAGGACCTCCAAAATGCATCAGCGCGTCGCCGTTTCCTCGCGCGCGATCCGGTAGAGGCTGCCCGTTCCGAGCCCGCCGTCGATCACCGTGCTGCCGCCCGTGGACCAGTGGATTGTGGCGCCGTCGATGGTTTGCTGGTCGCCCATGCCGAAATGCAGCACCGGTGCGTCGAACGACATGAAGCCGCCGCCGCTCTGCAGTTCGCGCATCTGCGTCGAACCGTCGGCGAGCTTGAATTCGATCCGGTTCCCGATGCCGAACATGTTGCCGATGCCGTCGCGGAACTCGAAGGCGATGGCGTTGCCCTTGGCCGAATTGTTGATGAAGGCCATCGGCGGCCCGTTGACCGGCACCGTGACGAAATCCTGGTCGCCGTCATTGTCGATATCGATCGCGGTCGCAGCGCCGGTGATCAGGTAATCCTCCATGCCCATCGGCACGGTCTGCTCCTTGAAGCGGCCGGTGCCGTCATTCATGAACAGCATGTTGGACGGCGTGATCTCGTTCGGAATCCAGGTGCCGTTGACGATGAACACGTCCTTCCAGCCGTCGTTGTCGACATCCTCGAACTTCACGTCCCAGGTCCAGCCGCCGATCTCCAGCCCGTCCGGCACCGCGCGCTCTTCGTAGGCGCCGTCGTCCTTCGGCGACAGCAATACGTTGCGGCGCATGATCTGCGGGATGCTCTCGTCCATCTCGGCCTTGGTCGGCTGGCGGATGGCGCGGAAATGGATCTCGCAGAACTGCCGCGCCCGCGCCTGGTCCACCGCGATCAGTTGGCAGATCGACGGATCCTTGCTCTGGATCGCCAGGTCCTTCACCAGCATCGCCTTGCACTCGGCCTGGTAGCGGCCTTCCATTTCGGCGCATCTCGACGCATTGCTCGGATCGAAGCTGTGGCCCGACTTGTACCACTGCTTGATCGCCATGTTCTTCTCGCAGATCGCCTTGTCGCTTTCCCGCTCGACGCCTGAGCAGTAGAGTTCGATCGGCTGCATCTTGAGCTTTGTCGACACGCCGGACGACCGCCCGGCAATCTGGCCGACATAGATGTCCTGCTTGCCGCGGTTGCGCAGGTCGCCGGTCTTGATCGCCATCGTGGTCGTCGTCGTCATCGGGATGACGTTGTCCTGGCGGCGGATCGCCGTGAATTTTCCGGTTCCGTCGCCGATCGAAAAGATGTCCGGCAACTCGAAATCATTGCCCTCGAGCAGGTCGAGATTGCCATCGAGATTCATGTCGCTGAGCAGCATCGACAGCGTCTCTCCCGGCGGGCCGCCGAGTTCGGTGAACTTCGACCCGTCCATCGTCCCGCCGATGTTGAAGACGATCCGGTTGCGCGCCTCTTCGCCCGGCGTGCGCCGGTACCACCCCGCTGCCCAGTTTCCGACGGCGAGATCGAGGAAGCCGTCGCGGTCGACGTCGCCGAAGCTGGCCGCCAGCGTCAGCAGCGCATCGTCGCGGTTCTTCACCGCGGTCAGGTTGGCCGCGTCGAACCGGCCGTTGACGTTCTTCAGGATGTGGTTGCCGCGTGTGTAGGTGGTGAAGAACACGTCCAGCCAGCCGTCATTGTCGATGTCGACGAAAGCGGCATTGAACAGCGGCATTTTGGCGACCTCGCCGAGCGGAAACTCGGCCCGCGCAAATTTGCCCTTGCCTTCATTGCGGTAGAAATAGAGGCCGTTCTCCGTCGATGCGACCAGAATGTCCTGCCAGCCGTCATTGTCGAAATCGCCCGACGTGATGCCGCGCCCCTCCCAGAACGGCGGCCACATGTCGCCGAAGGAGAACTCCACCGGATGGTCGATGCCGATTTTCCAGGCTTCCATCTTGGTGAAGTGCTTTTCCGCCGGCGGCGAGCGCTCCTCGAAGGCGCGGCGCGACACGGTGATGGTGTTCGCGCCGTCCGTGATGGTGCGGATGTTCGCATCCTGCGCATGCGCCGAACCGACGATGCCTAGCTCGAAGCCCGTCAGCAGGTCGAGCGCCCGCTTCTGGATGTAACCATGGTAGTAATGCACGCCGATGCCGGCGAGCGTCCCGAGCACGACGATCGTCCCGCCGAGCAGCGTCGCGGCCCTCAGCGAAATCGCCCCGGCGACGATGAAGAACGAATAGACCGAGAAGATGCCGAGCGTGAACAGGAGCGTCATCACGAGGCCCGGGTCCATGCCGCCGCCGAGCAAGGCGCCCGCGACGACGACGTCGAAGCCGATCGGAACCGGCAGGAACGTGCCGAGAAGGGCTGCAAGAAACACCGTGACGAAGCCGAAGCCGACCCCCGAAAACGTCTCCGTCGGCACCAGCGTCGCCACAACCGCGCCGAGGAAGCCGGCCAGCAGCATCAGCGGCAAGGTGCGCGAGACGATGAACCACAGGCTCTTGGCGAAATCCCAGGCGAAGCGCCAGACCGACTGAAACAGGTTTTCGCTCGTGTCGGCATGCGCCGGCTTCGGCATCCTGAGGAATTTCTCCGCCGAGTCCGATACCTTCAACTGGTTCTGCGGCAGGAAGCGGCACAGAACCGGCACCGCCACCAGGATGACGAAGACGCTCAGCGCCACCTTGGCGACGCCGATGTAGAACGGCATCAGCGAGAACACCATCGTCAGCACCACGACGTTCAGCGTCGGCGAAGCGATCATCGCCGACAGCGTCGCCTCGGCCCGCGCCCCGCCGGAATAGAGCGCCTTGGCGATCGGCGCCGCGCAGTTGACGCAGACGCCGAGCGGCGCCCCCACCCCCATGCCGAGCAGCGAATTGGCGAAGCGCCCCTTGAAACTATGCTGCCTCAGATAGCCCATCAGCGTCAGGAAGGCCGCGCCGAACAGGATGCCGAAGGTCATGCCCTTGCGATTGGTCTCGATCCAGTTCAGCGTCGAATAGCCGATGCGCTCGACCGTCGTGTATTCGGGTTTCAGCGGATATTTCGCCTCGAAACTCAGCGGGTCCTCGAGCTGGATCGCCCCGCTCATCACCGCCTTCTCGTTCAGCGACGGATAGCGCGACTGCGTCCAGAACTGGATTGCGAGAACGGCGACAAGCAGCAGGCTGAAAACAAACCGCTTTTCGAACGGCCGGATGACGAACGAGCCCAAGCGACCTCCCCCACGACTGTCAACGTTGGCCGGATGCTACCCGACCTGACGCAACGAAACAACCGCGCCGAGGGCGGCGAGGTCGCGCACTGCAACCGCTCGTTTCGGCCCTTTGGCTCGTCCACGGCCCTTGCCCGTCCCGCTCTCCGTGCTAGTGTCCTGACGTTAGGGAAGGCCTCACCGGTCGCACAGGGGACAACATGATGCCAGCAGTCGGGAATGCTCGCGCCCACGCCGCGATCGCCGCCGTCCTTGCCGCCTGCCTTGGCGTATTACAGACCGGGGCTCAAGCCGATCAGGTCATCGCCGACGACCTTATTGTCGACGGCAGCCTGTGCGTTGGCCTGGAATGCGCGAATGGCGAGGTTTTCAACACCGGCATTCTTCGGATGAAGGGTAACGTCCTGCGGTTCGACATGATCGACACCGGCCCGGCAGGCACGAGCATCCGGGACTGGCGCATAGAGGCTAACTCGCATGTCGGACCGGCCGGCTATCTGTCGTTCAACGACATGGGCAATGGTTCCACCGGCGCGGAAGGAGGAACGCCGATCCTGCAATTGACGGCGGGGGCAAGGGCCAACTCGATTTTTGTCAGCAGTTTGGGCCGAGTCGGACTCGGCACGGCAACGCCTGGTCAAGACCTTCATATTGCCAGTGGCGATTTTCCCGCCATCATTTTTGAGCAGGATGGCAGTGACGGCGATACGCCAAGAAAGTGGGTCACGGGCGGAGACGATTTTCAATTCGTGATCCAGGACGAAACGCTCGCGATACCGTTCGCGGTCCGTGCTGGCGCGCCCGGCGCGGCCCTTGTCATCCGCGCCGACGGACGGATCGGGATGGGCGCCGGTGCCGAAGGAGCCCCACTGGAAGTCCGCAACACGGCGACCAACATCGGCGTCGGCAACGCCGTGCTGAAGCTGGTCAATCCCTCCGGCCCCACCGCCATGCAGATGCAGCCCTTCGGCACCGGCTTCTTCTGGAACTTCGCTGCGTCGGACAACGACACGTTCAACATCAACCGCTCCGGCAACAGCGCGGTCGAGATGAGCCTCAACGGCTCCGGCAACCTGACCATCTCCGGCACGCTCACGACAGGCGGCCCGACCTGTTCGACCGGATGCGACGCCGTGTTCGACGCCGACTACGCGCTTCCGTCGATCGAGGATCACGCGGCGGCGATGTGGGCGAAAAAGCACCTGCCGAATGTGGGGCCGACTCTTCCCCATCAGCCGGTGAATTTGTCGGAGCAGTACGGACGCATGCTGAATGAACTGGAGACCGCACACATCTACATTGCACAGTTGGACCGGCGGAATGTCGATCTCGCAATGCAGATCAAGCGGGAACGCGAGGCATACGAGGCTCGTCTGGCGCGGCTCGAAAGCGTGCTAGCCCAGACGCTGGACTGATTCGCTTCGTAGACCGGCTTTGGCGGGGTCCTCCGGTCCGCTCTTGCCTCGCTGTTCAGCGTTCGGCGCGCCTTGCCTCGCATTTCGAAGCTGATAATCTTCCCCAAGGGAATATGCATCGGCTGAACGAGGAGACAGCGAATGAGACCCCGACTTGATCGCCGTACCGGCATTGCCGTCGCGGTGCTTGTAATTGCAAATTCAGCCGTCTCGCCCTCGCTCGCGGACCAGGTGATCGCCGACGACCTGATCGTCGACGGCAGCCTCTGCGCCGGGCCGGACTGCACCAATGGCGAACCCTTCAACAGCGGCGTGTTCCGCATGAAGGGCAACGTCCTGAGGTTCGACATGATCGATACCGGCCCGGCAGGGGCCAGTATCCGGGACTGGCGTATCGAGGCCAATTCCGTCGTCAGTTCGGCCGGCTTTCTGGCCATTAAGGACATGGGCGACACGTCGACCGGGGTCGACGGCGGCACGACCATATTTCGCCTGACGGCTGGGGCGCCGGAGAACTCGATATTCGTGAACGTTGCAGGGTTCGTCGGTCTCGGAACCAACACTCCGTCAGACGAGCTTCACATTGTCGATGGCAGAACGGCTGCGATCACGCTTGAGCAGGATGGCAGTTCGGGATTGACGCCCAATGTCTGGAAGATGGGGGGAAACAGCGGTCGATTTTTCGTCCAGGAGGACCTTATCCGATTCCCGTTTTCGATCTTTGCCAACGCGCCAGATGACAGCTTGTTCGTCAATGACAATGGACGGGTCAACGTCGGATCGGGAACCGCGGATGCCCCGCTGACCGTCCGCAACACGCCGACCAACATCGGCGCCGGCAACGCCGTCCTCAAGCTGGTCAATCCGGCCGGCCCGACCGCCATGCAGATGCAGCCCTTCGGCACCGGATTCTTCTGGAACTTCGCGGCGGCCGACAACGACACGTTCAACATCAACCGCTCCGGCAACAGTTCGGTCGAGATGAGCCTCAACGGCTCCGGCAACCTGACGATTTCCGGCACGCTGACCACCGGCGGCCCGACCTGCTCGACCGGCTGCGACGCGGTGTTCGACGCCGACTACGACCTGCCTTCGATCGAGGAACATGCCGAGGCGATGTGGGCGAAAAAGCACCTGCCGAATGTCGGCCCCACCCTGCCCCACCAGCCGGTCAATCTGTCGGAACAGTATGGCCGCGTCCTCAACGAACTGGAGACGGCGCATATCTACATCGAGCAGTTGCACCGGCGCCTCGAAGGCCAGGACGCGGGCATCGCGCAACTGCGCGCCGAGATCGACCTGCTGAAAAGGACCACGGGCGATCTTGCCGCGAATTGAGCGACGGCGGCCAAAGCAACTGCTTGATTTGTCGGCACCCCCTGCTAGTCTTGCCGCTGGGGCAATGAACCGTCTATCCTGAATAGACTGGGGAGTGCGATTCGACCGAACTCGACACCGCGTCGCGAACAGGGGAACAATCCGATGACCAAACCTCTTGCACTGGCCATGGCGGCCGCTCTTTCGCTGGCGCTCGCCGCGCCGGCCTTCGCGGCCGACGTGCTCGACGCCGGCAAGTCGCTGTCCGGCACGCGCGTGAGTTTCACGATGCCGAGCGGCTATTTCAACGCGACCCTGTCGGTTGCCGGCCCCGACGGCCGCGTGCTGCAGACATTCGCGAAGACCGGCTCGCCCGCCATCGACATCGGCGGCCAGAACGCCATGGGCGACGGCGTCTACACCTACCAGATCACCGCCGCGTCGCCGCAGAAGAAGATGGTCAAGGCCGACCAGATGGCGGGCCGCGAATCCTTGAAGGTCAACATGCGCGGCGAAGTCGCGATCCACGTCGGCGCGGCGTCGAGCGGAACCTTCCTCGTCAAGGGCGGCCGCATCGTCGATACATCCAATATGAGGGAGCCGGCGCAGTAAGGCGCGGCGGTGATGTTTCGCCATGACGTGCAGGGAGGCCTTATGAAAATCGATCTCAGATACCAGGCGACGGCGGCCATGCTCGCCGCAACGGCAGCACTTGCCGGCTCTCCGTCCGCCCGCGCCGACCAGGTCATAGCCGACGACCTGATCGTCCAGGGCTCGACCTGCACCGGCTTCGACTGCGTCAACAACGAGAGCTTCGGATTCTCGACGCTTCGACTCAAAGAAAATAACCTCCGCATCGAGTTCCTCGACACCAGCGTCGGCACCTTCCCGGCAAACGACTGGCAGATTGTGGCCAACGACAGCGCAAGCGGCGGATCAAGTTTTCTGGGCTTCCTCGACCAGACCGGCAGCCGGATGATCATGTCGCTGTCCGCGGGAGCAGCGGCAAACTCCATCTTCGTCGACTCGACCGGTAGAGTAGGTTTCAGAACCGCCACGCCGGTGCTCGACCTGCATGTGAACACCAGCAACACGCCGGGATTGCGCCTCGAGCAGAACAACAGCGGCGGTTTCACGGCGCAGACCTGGGACATCGCCGGCAACGAGGCGAATTTCTTCGTCCGCGATGTCACCGGCGGCAGCCTGCTGCCGTTCCGCATCCGCCCCGGCGCGCCGACCAGCTCGATCGACGTATCGTCGCTGGGGCGCGTCGGCATTGGCACGGGCACCGTTGATGCGCCGCTAGAGATCCGGGCCAACCCCTCAAGCATCGGCACGGGCAATGCGCTGATCAAGCTGGTCAATCCGGCCGGTCCGATCGCCATCCAGTTCGATCCGACCGACGACGGCCAGTTCTGGAATCTGTCGACCCCCAGCGACGCCTCCGTGGTCTTCAACCGCAACGGCAATGCCGGGACGGAGTTCACCCTGACGGATACCGGAAACCTGACCATCACCGGCACGCTCAGGACCGGCGGCCCGACCTGCGCCGCCGGCTGCGACGCCGTGTTCGAGCCCGACTACAAACTCCTCTCGATCACCGACCACGCCAAGGCAATGTGGGCAAACAAGCACCTGCCCAATGTCGACCCGGTCAAGCCGCTCGAGCCGATCGACCTGACCGAGCGGTTCGGGCAGGTCCTGAACGAGCTGGAGGTCGCGCATATCTATATCGAGCAGCTCCATGGCGGCATGGAGGATCTCAAGACCCGCGTCCGCGCGCTGGAGTCCGAAAAGCAGAACTGAACCGGCTTTTCTGCCAGGACCATCGGCCGGCCGGCGACCTCGTCGGCCGGCCTTCTCTTGTCGGCCAGAATCCTGCTTCCCGATCGTCGAAGACCTTCGCCCGCCTCGGACGCATGGCGGGTCCACCTGCTCGCCGGGCCGTCCCTGCATGCAATCGCATGTTGTGAATCGTGGCGATTGTGGTAACGTTACGTAACGTCAACAGCCTCGTCCCGTGGCCTGCGGCCGTCCTGGGGTGACCTTGGCGTTTCAGCAATCGGGAGGGTATCCATGATTTCGCTTCGCATTCTCGTCGCGGCCTCGGCGATCGGCTTGGCATGGGCCAGTCCTTCGGAAGCGTCCGATAAGCTCGGAGCAGGTGTATCCCTCTCGGGCACCACGATCAGCGTCGCTCTGCCCAGCGGCTATTCCAATGCGACATTGTCTGTTGCCGGACCGGACGGCCGGGTTCTGACCAGATCGGTCAAGGGCGGCGTCTCGGCGATCGACATCGGCGGCGCCAATGCGATGGGCGACGGAACCTACAATTATCAGGTCACAGCCGCGAGCCCGGAGAAGCGATCGGTCAAGGTCACCGAGGACAATGGCCGCGAGATCCAGCTCAACATGCGCGGCGAGATTACCGTCCCGGTCGGCGAACAGGCCAGCGGCACCTTTATCGTCAAGGGCGGCCGCATCGTCGACATGACCGGCATCGAGGAGGCGGCGAAATGACTCGGATCGAGGAGAACACCATGACCCCGCGCCCGCATTCCCGGCATGGTTCACGCGCCGCCCTGCTCACCTCCTGCGCCGCCATCGTGGCGCTTTCGACGGCGGCCCGCGCCGATCAGGTCATCCCGGACGACCTGATCGTCCAGGGCAGCGTTTGCGCCGGACTGGACTGCGTCAACAATGAGACCTTCGGGTTCGCGACAATCCGGATGAAGGAAAACAACACCCGGATCGATTTCGTCGACACCTCGACCACCGCCGGATTCGCATCGAACGACTGGCGCATCCAGGCCAACGACAGCGCCAGCGGCGGGGCGAATGCGCTCTCGTTCCGCAGCATGGGCGACGCGTCCGCTGGAGCCGAAGGCGGCACCGGGATCATGAGCCTCACCAGCGGCGCGCCGGCCAACTCGATTTTCGTGGCTGCCACCGGCAGGGTCGGCCTGAAGACATCTACGCCGGCGCTCGATCTGCATCTGTCCGACACAGACACTCCTGCCATTCGGCTGGAACAGACAAATGCCGGAGGCTTCACAGCCCAGACCTGGGATGTCGCGGGCAACGAGGCAAACTTCTTCATCCGTGACGTCACCGGCGGCAGCCGCCTGTCCTTCCGCATCCGTCCCGGCGCGCCGACCAGTTCCATCGACATTTCCTCTCTCGGTCGCGTCGGTCTGCTCACCGCGTCACCGGATGCGCCGCTGGAGATCCGCAGTTCCGCCTCGACCATCGGCACAGGAAATGCGCTGATCAAGCTCGTCAATCCGGACGGACCGATCGCCATCCAGTTCGATCCGACCGACGACGGCACGTTCTGGAATCTCTCCACGCCGAGCGACGCCTCCATGGTGATCAACCGCAACGGCAACGCAGGCACCGAGTTCACCCTGACCGACACCGGCAACCTGACGATCTCGGGCACGCTGACGACCGGCGGACCGACATGTGGCGCGGGCTGCGATGCGGTGTTCGAGCCGGACTACCGCCTGCCGTCGATCGAGGAACATGCTGTTGCGATGTGGGAGCGGAAGCACCTTCCCAACGTGGAGCCGGTCAAGCCGCTGGCGCCGGTCAACCTGTCGGAACGTTTCGGCCAGGTCCTCAACGAACTGGAGACGGCGCACATCTACATCGAGCAGCTCCACAAGCGGATCAGCGTGCTCGAGGCGTCGATGGAGCGCAGGGCCGAAAACTGACGCGCGGCGCGCCAGCGGTTGCGAATCGCGGCTTTGCGGCCCTGGCGCCCACGTTGCTGTTGACCCGGCATCGTCATTGAAGCTACGCATTTTCGGGGGTCGCGCTTGCGACAGTGCGACCGGCGCGGAGCGTGAATGTCGTCCGATTTTGTGAATCCGTACTACGACAAGGAGTTCGCCGCGGCGATCGTCCGTCAAAGGGATCACCGCAACTTCATTGGCGGCATGTGGGACGAGATCGGGCAGCTTCAGTTCGACTTCATCCTGAAGCATGGCCTGAAGCCGGACATGCGGATGATCGACATCGGCTGCGGCTGCTTTCGCGGCGGCGTGCATTTCATCCGCTATCTCAACCCCGGCAACTATTTCGGGATCGACGTCTCACAAGCGCTGCTCGACGCGGGCTATGACATCGAGCTTGAAGCGCTCGGCCTGCAGGATCGCCTGCCGCGCACCAACCTGAACTGCAATTCGGGCTTCGACGCGTCGATGTTCGGCGCGCGTTTCGACGTCGCCATCGCGCAATCCGTCTTCACCCACCTGCCGCTCAACCAGATGAAGCTCTGCCTGACCCGTGCGGCGGGCTACGTGAAGCCCGGCGGCACGTTCTATGCCACCATCTTCCTCTCGCCTCCCGGGCACGACTGGTCGAAGCCGCTGCGGCACATTCCAGGCGGCATCGTCACCTCGCCCGACGCGGACCCGTTCCATCACGACAGCGCCGACGTGCGCCATTGCATCGCCGGCCTGCCCTGGAAGCTGAAGCGGATCGTCGATTGGGACCACCCCCGCAACCAGAAGGTCGCGATCTTCACACGGACCGCTGATTGACATGTCCGTGATCAATGCCAGCGCCCCACGTCCCATCCTTGTGCTGGGCATGCACCGCTCCGGAACGAGCTGCCTCGCCGGCTGTTTGGAGGCCGCGGGCCTGGTCCTCGGCGACGTGAACACCGAAGCTCCGCACAATGCCAAGGGCAACCGCGAGAAGCTGGCGGTCATGCACCTGAACGACGCGGTGCTGGAAGCAAACGGCGGCAGCTGGCGCGATCCGCCCGCCGAGGTGGAATGGACGGCCGGGCAGATGGCCGAGGGGAAATACCTGGCCGCCACGATGCCACGGGACGCGCCCTGGGGCTTCAAGGACCCGCGCACCCTGCTCACGCTCGATGGCTGGCTGGATTGCATCGGCGACGCGCGTCTCGCGGCAAGCTTCCGGCATCCGCTTGCCGTTGCCCAGTCGCTGCATCGGCGCGATCCGGGCCTGCCGATCGAGGAAGGCCTCGCCATCTGGCGCGCCTACAACGAGCGGCTGCTGGCGGTCGCCGCGCGCCGCGAGGTACGGGTGATCTCCTACGATCGGGCGGGAGACGCCTATCTCGACTCCGTCGTGCGGCTCGCTCGTGCGCTCGGCCTGCCCGACCCGGATGCGGCGGGTCGCTTCTACGACATCCAGCTGCGTCACCAGGAGCCCGCGGATGACTTCCCTCTTCCGCCTGACCTCGCTACAACCTATGCGCGATTGCAGGAATTGAGCCAGTGAAACGGGTAAGCAGCTTGCACAGACCGGGACCGAAGCTTTCGGTCATCGTCGTGGTCTACAACATGCGGCGCGAAGCCCCGCGCACTCTGTTCTCGCTGTCGGCCGGCTGCCAGGAAGGCGTCGGAGCGGACCAGTACGAGGTGATCGTTGTCGACAACGGCTCCACCGACCCGCTGGACGAAGAGATGGTGCGCATGACCGGCCCGAATTTCCGCTATCTGCGGATCGAGGACGCCAGCCCATCGCCCGCCGGGGCGATCAACCGTGGCGCCGCGCTTTCGACAGCCCCGAATATCGCGCTGATGATCGATGGCGCGCGCATGGCGACGCCCGGAGTGATCGTGCACGCCCTGGAAATCCTCGAACTGTTTCCCAATCCGATCGTGTCGACCATCGCGCTCCATCTCGGCCCTGAGGTCCAGTTCCGGTCGATGCTGAAGGGCTACGACAAGGCGGAAGAAGACCGCCTGCTCGATTCGATCGGCTGGCCGGCTGCTGGCTACAGGCTGTTCGAGATTGGCGCGCTCGCGCCGTCCAGCAACGAAGGCTGGTTCGCGCCGCTCGCCGAGAGCAATCTGGTCTTCATGCCGCGTCCCTTGTTCGATCGGGTCGGTGGCATGGACGAGCGCTTCGCCATCCGCGGTGGCGGGATCGTGAACCTGGATTTCTACAACCGCGTCTGCGAGCAGCCCGAGACGCAGCTCTTTTGCCTGCTCGGCGAGGCGACGTTCCATCAGTTGCATGGCGGCGTCATGACCAACCTGCGCGAGGATCTGGCGCAAGTGGAAATGCAGGACTATCTGCGCGAATACGAGCGCATCCGCGACAAGCCGTTCGCGCGCACCCAGCGGATGCACATGCTGTACGGCGAGTCCCGGCCCGAAGCTCTCTCCCTGATCCGCGAGACGTCCGAAACGGTGCTCGCGAACCGCTGACGTTCAGGATTGCGGCAGTCGGACGGCAGCCGTCTTGTCGATCGCCGTCAGCACCTTCTCGTCACGGCTGTAGACGTCGGGGAAATATTGCACCGCCCCTGCCTTGTCTGGCCAGGCGGTGAAGTAGGCGACATAGACCGGGATATTGCCGGGAATCTTCTCTGACGAGTGCCCAGCCGCCAGCTTCGACCGGACATAGTCGACATCGCGCCCAAGCACCGCCGCAGCCATCTCGCGTGGCTGGTGCAGGCGCACGCAGCCATGGCTGAACGCGCGCGATTCACGGTCGAACAGCGCCTTCTGCGGCGTGTCGTGCATGTAGATCGCGTGCTTGTTCGGGAACAGGATCTTCAGTTCGCCGAGCGCATTCGCCTCGCTCGGCGTCTGCCTGACATTGTAGGGCACCTTGCCGCCGTACTGGCTCCAGTTGATGCTGGACGACGAGATCCTCTGGCCGCTGGCGTCCGTCACCTCGTAGCCGGCACGATCGAGATAGCCCGGATCGCCGCGCAGGCGCGGCAGCATTTCGTTGACGATGATCGACTGCGGCACGCCCCAGTACGGGTTGTAGTCGATCTGCTCGATCTCGTCCTGGAAGAAGCTGGTCTGGTTGGACACCTTGCCGACGACGGCCCGCATCGACAGTTTCTCGACGCCGTTTTCGTAATAGGTTGCCGTGTAGGCTGGCTGGTTGATGAACACGCGGCGCGCGCCGAGTTCGGACGGGTGCCAGCGCAACTGCTCCAGCGCCACCCGCACCTTGCCGACGCGGTCGGCCTTCGAAACGCCGGCGAACACCTGCACCGTGCGCGGGCCGATCACGCCATCGCCCTTCAGGCCCTGCGCCTCCTGCGCCTCCTTGATCAGCGGCACGAGGTCCTGCGTGTAGTCTTCCGAGTTGCGTGACAGGGCCAGCAGGATCGTGTGCTTGGTCGCGAATTCCGGCGACGACTTGCGCTCTATCAACGCAATCAGCTTCGGCAGTTCGGCGCTCTTCCCGCCCGGTTTCAGGACAAGCTTGGGATCGACGACGATGTCGTTTTCTTCCGCGGCCTCGAGCGCTTCCAGTTCGATGCGCAGCTGCCGGTATTCCTCGTTCTGCGGATGATAGGAATCGAGCAACACGGCGGTGTCGAAAGTCCTGGAGAGCTTCTCAAGTTCCCTGGCGAGATCGAGCGGCTTCGGCGCGAAGTCGTGATAGCCCGACAGCCGGTTCGGATCGATCCGCCCGCGCACGGAATCGCGGACGTAGCGCAGCACCCGGGCCGACAGCTCCAGTTCGAATGCGGCTAGCTCCCTCTGCCGCGCCGGCATGTCGTCCATCGAGAACGCGGCATTCGGCACGTGGACCGCATATTCGGCCGGGTCGAGGCCATGGCTGCCGGCATCCGCGAGCACGCGCAGCGCCTGTTCAGCCCTGCTGTTCAGGCCGCTGCCCGAAATCCAGACGAAATCCTGATGCGCGGCATAATGTTTCGCAATCGCGTCGGCGACATCCTTTTCGGCGGCGAGATCGAAATCGGCCAGCAGCGGCATCGCTTCGGCAAACCGGACGCCGGTCGTGCTCGCCAGCGTCAGTTCCGCGACCTCGCCCTGAGGCGCCGCCTGAGGAACCTTGACCCGCACCAGCGGGTCGACCTTGTAGGTGTAATACGACGGCGCGGAAATCTTTGCGATCGGCTTCGGAGCCTTCGGGGGCGGTGGAGGCGGCGGAAAGTCTCCCCGATGCTGCTTGATCCCGCCCCCGAAAAGCCGGTCGAAAACCGTTTCGGCGTTTGTCTGTGGGGTTGCCAGAAGAAGCAAGCCACTGCCCAGCGCCCAGGCCAGCCCCGCGCCGCGCATCCCCGAAATCAGTCCCGCCAAAATCCGGCTCTCCTCGTCAGGCGGCGTCCGATGAAACCGGTCGCGCGCAGTCCTCATCCGCAAGGCCGTCCAGAACATGGTGGCCGCACCACGGCACCAGTATAGCGATTCAACGCATGATGGCGACGGATTTGTGGTTGCCGCGTTCGCCGGTCAAAGAATTGTGATGCCCTCACGCCGGTTCCGCGGCGGCGCTCCGGTCACGGGAGCGGAACAGCGTGGCGACGGCAAAGCCGCTGACAAGGTGCCAGACGCCCCACCAGGCCGCGATGATCGCCATGCCGCCAAGCCCATCGAAGAACGTGAAGATCAGCACGAGGCCGAATCCCGTGTTCTGCATCCCGGCCTCGATGGCGATCGACCGCCGGTCGCGCTCCGCGAGTCGGGCGCCCCATGCCAGGCCGTAGCCGCCGGCCAGGCCGATCGCATTGTGGATCAGTACCAGGACGAACACAGCCCCGACATGGTCGACGAAGGGTCGCCAGTTGGCGGCGAGCGCCGCCGCGATGAAGAACGAAAAGACCGCCAGCGACACCAGTTGCATTGGCCGCCGCAGCTTCTCAGCCAATCGTGGCAGACGGGCGTTGACCACCATGCCAAGCGCCAGCGGACCGGCGAGAAGGACCGCAACCGCCAAAGCCATCTGCGCGGGATCGACGGCGATCTCGCGCAGGAGCGAGGCTGCCGGACCGTACATGCTGGCATAGAAGGCGATGTTGACCGGCGTCATGACGATCGAGATCAGTGTCGTCACCGCCGACAGGCTGACCGACAGCGCCACGTTGGCGTTGGCGCGCGCGGCCACGAAATTCGAGATGCTGCCGCCCGGACAGGCGGCCACCAGAATCATGCCGAGCGCGACGCTTGGCTGCGGCCGAACGATCAGGATGAGGAGCAGGGTCGCCGCGGGCATGAACACGAACTGGGCGATCACGCCCACCAGAAAGGCGCGCTTGACCCGCAGCAGCCGCGTGAAGTCCTCGACCGTCAGGTCGAGCGCAACGCCGAACATGATGACGGCGAGGATCGCGTTGAGGACCAGCAGGCTCGACGGATCGAAACTGAGTACGACATCGTCGAGCGGTGTCATCTGGCCCCTCCCCCTGGCGCGATGATCGTCTTTGGCTCAGGCTAGCAAGCAGCGGCGCGCGGCGAAAGGTGGATCTTTTGACGTCGAGGGCACTTTATGGGCGGACGAAGGCGGCCGTCCGGCTCGCGCCGGACGGCCTTGGCAACCTGCGGGCGGCTCAGCAACTAGCGTCCGGCACGGTCGCCATTCGAAATCCTGTCGCGGTCGACTTTCCAGACCGGTATCAGGGTGATCTGCTGGTCCTGCCGCAGCGGGAGGGCGAGCGCGCGGCGCAGCAGATCGGTCCGGAGATCGGACTGCTGCGCGCGGACTTGAACGCCGCCATCGTGACCGGTTCTGCGTCTGTTGCGGTCCATGTCCTCACCTCCCGTGATGCGCGCTGAGCACCGGGACAACGGACAAAACCTCGAAAGGTTTCAGTTGCTTCCGCATTCGCACGCAACGCGGCCAACGTCGCTCGACACGAAATCGGACAGCCGATAACCATTGCGTTACCAGACGTAACGCATGTTGACAGCCGAGAAGGCTGCGGACTGAATCCGTTGCGGCAACCGAGAGATTCCGGGGGATATGGGCCATGAAGATATTGATCGCTCTGACCGTAGCGGCCGCGGCCATGATCACAGTTTCGGCCCGGGCGGAAACCGGGCTGTCCTACGATCCATCGACCAAGCAGTTCACCACGGGCAATGACACCGCCCGCAGCGCCGGCAGGTACTACCGGTCCGACAAGTCGCCCATCCGGCGCCAGACCGTGCGCTACGACAGCAGCTACGGCGCAGGCACGATCATCGTCAACACGACCGAGCGCCGGCTCTACTACACGCTCGGCAATGGCAAGGCGATCAAGTATGGCGTTGGCGTCGGCCGCGATGGCTTTACCTGGTCGGGCACCCACAAGGTGACGCGCAAGGCCGAATGGCCGGGCTGGACCCCGCCCGCCACCATGATCCGCCGCGAGGCTGCCAAGGGCCGCAAGCTGCCGGCCTATATGCCGGGGGGACCTGAAAACCCGCTTGGCGCCCGCGCCCTCTACATCGGCTCCACGATCTACCGCATCCACGGGACCAACCAGCCGTGGACCATCGGCCAGGCGATGTCGTCCGGCTGCATCCGCATGGCCAATGAGGACGTGCAGCACCTCTACGAGCAGGCCGGCATCGGGACGAAGGTTGTGGTCATCCGCTGATGCAAGGCCGATGCGCGCAATGAAGAAGGGCTACAAGGCGCTTCTCGACGAAGCCAATGCCGAGGTAACCGCGATCTCGCCCGCCGAGGCGGCGAAGCGGCTCGCCGATCCAGGCACGGTTCTGGTGGACCTTCGCGACCCGCGCGAACTCGTCAACGAAGGCCGCATCGCCGGCGCCCGGCATTGCCCGCGCGGCATGCTGGAATTCTGGATCGACCCCGAAAGTCCCTACCACAAGGATTTCTTTTCGACCGGGCAGAGCTTCGTCTTCTTCTGCGCCGGGGGCCTTCGGTCGGCGCTGTCGGCCAAGACGGCGCAGGACATGGGGCTGGAAAATGTCTGTCACATCGAAGGTGGCCTCGCGGCCTGGAAGGCAGCCGGCCTCCCCGTGGAGACCGGCGAGCGCAAGCCCGGCTGAGCGTCAGCCCTTCTGGCTCGCGGGCTTCCGCGTCACTTCCGCTTCCGCCTCGGTGTCGCGCAGCGCGAAATCGACCGCCTGCACCACGACGGAAGGATCGCCGAGCACGCGCCGGTGCCCAAGCCCGTTGACCCACGCGAGCGTCACATGGTCGCCCGCCCGCGCATAGCCGCGCGCATGTTCGGGCGCGACCTCCTTGTCGTCCGCCGCATGCAGGACCAGCGTCTCGATGCGGTTCTCCGCCAGTTGGATCTGTCCGACATAGGATTCGAGCGGATGGCCGGCGATGCGGTGGACAAGGTCGGCGATCGCCGTCTGCGTGCGCGGCCCGAGGTTGAGGAAACGGCCGAAATCCTCGAAGATCATCGGCAGCGAGCTCGGCGCCGCGATCAACACCAGGCGCTCCGCCCTCACCTTCTCGACATGCGCCACGGAGCCGACCGCCGCGTTGACAGCGACCGCGCCGCCGAATGAATGGCCGGCGATGGCCTCGAACGGACCGAACCACTGGTCCGCCATCTGCGCCGCCGCAACCGCGTTCGCCATGTTCAGCCTGCGCCCGGACGAAGCCCCATGGCCCGGCAGGTCGAGCGCGATGACCCGCGCGCCGGCATTGCGGAATCCGTCGATGACGGCGCGCATGTGCTCCGTGCGTGACCGCCAGCCATGGATCACGAGCACGGTGCGCGACCAGCGGCCGGACGGCGGCCGGAACTCATGCGCCGCGACGCATGTCTTGCCCGCGGTCAGCCGGTGAACGCGCGCTTCCTGCATGAACTCCCGGCTGCGCTCCAGGACCTTCGCCTCTGCGGCATTCGGCCGGGCCGGATTCGACGTGCGGCAGAACAGTTCGAATGCGACGCGGCCCGCCAGGCGTGGCGCGATCGGGTCCGCCATGCGAAAAAGGCCACGGATGATTCTCAACCCGAATGATGCCACAATGCACCTCCATTGGATTCGTTCAAACATGAACAGTATCGTTCAATCATGAACAAAGTGCAAGACCTCCCCTGGGACAATCCGCGCTTTCGCAACTGGATCGCCGTCGTGCAGGCCGAGAAGGCGATCGTGCGCGCGCTGACCAGGGCGCTGCAGCCGTTCGACCTCAAGATCGCGCAGCTCGACCTCCTGATGAACCTCTACCGGCACCCGGGCGCATCGCAGCACGACGTAGCCCGCAAGCTGCTCGTCGGCCGCTCCAACGTGACGATGCTGATGCCGCAGCTCGAGCAGCAAGGCCTGATCCGCCGCGAGGGTGACGCCAAGGACAAGCGCGTGCTGCGGCTCTACCTCACGCCCGAGGGCGAGACGCTGCTGCTCAAGGCGCTGAAGGCCTACATGGCGCTGATCGACAAGGTGATGGCAAATTCCACGCCCGCGCAATGCGACGCCATGGGCGACCAGATGCGCAAGATCTACGAGATGCTCAAGGACGAGTGATCAGCGCGGAGCCGCGATGATGACCGCCGCGCCGGCGAGGCAGAGGCATGCGCCCGCCAGGTCGTAGCGGTCGGGCGACACCCGCTCCACCGTCCACATCCAGCCCAGCGACGCGATGATGTAGACGCCGCCATAGGCCGCATAGGCGCGGCCTGCCGCGTCGGCGGGAACCAGCGCCAGCAGCCAGGCAAAGGCGATCAGCGATGCAACGCCGGGGATCAGCCAATAGGCCGGCTTGTCCAGCCGCAGCAAGGCCCAGAACGCATAGCATCCGGCGATCTCGGCGAGTGCCGCCAACACGTAGACGAGCCAGGTCTTCATCGCCTCTGGTTATCGCAGCCCGATACATGGCGAAAGCCGCGGCTCACCACATCGACTTCCTCGCCCGCTCCGGCCATTCCGCGTCATAGGCCGCGCGCCGTCGATCGCCGTGCGGCTGGTCACTTCAAGAATTTTCCCCGGCGTCGGCAGCGACTTTGGATCGGCGTGCTTCGCCGGGTTCCACAGTTCCGACCGGTGGATCGCGCGGGCGCATTGGAAATAGACCGAGCCGACCGAGATGACGGTCACCGTCCGCGCCGGCTTGCCGTCGACCGCGAAGCTGGCGCAAAGGTCCGGATCGGCTGTGACAAACGCCTCGCCATTGACCCTGAGCGTCGTCCCCGAACCCGGCACCAGGAACAGCAGCCCGACCCGCCCGTCGCGGATGATGTTCCTGAGCGAATCGGCGCGGTTGTTGCCGCGCCGGTCGGGCATCATCAGCGTCTTCGGGTCATGGATGCGCACGAATCCGGCCAGATCGCCGCGGGGCGAACAGTCGAGCCCCTCCGGCCCCGCCGTCGCCAGCGCCACGAATGGCGACGCCTCGATGAAGGCGGCATATTCCGGAATGATGTGGTCGAGCTCCTTCACCAGCGACGTCTCGCCGGGCAATCCGTAGAGCGCTTCCAGCCGCTCGATCGTCGTGACCCTGTCCAAGTTCGCCGCTCCCAAAGAAATTTGCAGCCGCCTGTCTGTTCGAACCGATCTCGCGGCTCATTTGCTTGAAGGACCACGTCGTCCTTGCACCGAGCCATGGAGAACATCAATGCGAAACCTCGTGACAGGAATATTCGTCGGTTGCATGACAGCCGGCCTATCGGCGCTGCCGGCGTTGTCCGAACCCTGGACGATCCTGATCTATGAAACTCCGGCGCAGATCGACCTGCGTGCAGACAAAGGCGACAAGGGCCGGGAATACTGGAATGCCTACCAGACTTTCGGCGCGGAGGCGGGTTCCGCCGGCGTACTGAAAGGCGGCGGCGTGCTGCATCCGCGCGAGAACGCCGCCACAGTGCGGCTGGTCGGCGGCAATGCGGTGACCTCGCCGCCGCATGACGCCGACAAGGATCTGAAACTCGGCGGCTATTTCGTCATCGACGTTCCCGACATGGCGGCAGCCGTCGCATGGGCGTCGAAAGTGCCCGCCGCCTCGACCGGGCAGGTCGAAATCCGTTCGGGTTTCGCCGCGCCCGGCATGTGACCCACGACCGCAAGAGCATATCATCAGCCGCATCTGCGGCGTTCAGAGGAGAACCGATCGTGAAATTCGCATTGCTTCACTACGAGACCGCCGAGGCCTTCGCCCTTCGAGCCGATCCCGAAAAGGCTCCGGCCTACTGGGCGGGTTGGAGCGCCTATGGCGCGGCGATAGTCCAGGCGGGCATCTTCGTCGCCGGCGCCGGGCTTCTGCCGCCCGACACCGCGACCAGCGTACGGGCGCGGGACGACGCGCGGACCGTGCATGACGGCCCGTACGCGGACGCCAAGGAACAGCTGGGCGGCTTCTTCGTGATCGACGTTGCCGATCTCGATTCCGCGCTGGCCTGGGCCGCAAAGGCGCCGTCGACGACCGCGACCACCGAGGTAAGGCCGTTGCTGGACCGGATGTAAGGTGGACGCACATGTCGGAAACCTGGCGCGCGATGCGGTCGAGACCGCCGCGCGCCAGTCCTATGGCCGCCTCGTCGCATTCCTCGCGGCCCGCAGCCGCGACGTCGCAGGCGCCGAGGACGCGCTCGCCGACGCCTTTGCCGCGGCGATCGAAACCTGGCCCAGGACCGGCATCCCCGAAAAACCCGAGGCCTGGCTGCTTGTCGCCGCGCGGCGCCGGCTGTCGCATGGCGCGCGACACCGCAACGTCGTGGCCGCCGCCGAGCCCCGGCTTCTGCTGGCGATAGAGGAAGCGGAGCAGATAATGAGCGAACGCAGCGAAGCGCTGTTTCCCGACGACCGGCTGAAACTGCTGTTCGTCTGCGCCCATCCCGCGATCGACCCCGCTGCGCATACGCCCTTGATGCTGCAGACCGTGGTCGGCCTCGACGCGGCTCGCATCGCGTCCGCCTTCCTGGTCAGCCCCGCCGCCATGAGCCAGCGACTTGTCCGGGCAAAGTCGCGCATCCGCGACCTGGGCATCGCCTTCGAGATACCCGACACGGACGCGCTGCCAGGTCGCCTGCCGGCGGTTCTGGACGCCATCTATGCGAGTTTCGGAGCAGGATGGAACGACGGCGAGGACCATGCCGGCATGACTTCAGAGGCCATTTTCCTCGCCCGCACGCTCGTTGCGCTTTCACCCGACGAGCCGGAGGCGCACGGCCTGCTTGCCCTGATGCTGCACGCCGAGGCGCGCGCCGCCGCGAGGCGGTCCCCCGACGGCGCCTTTGTCCCGCTCGACGAGCAGGACTGCACCCTGTGGGACGGCGCGATGATGCGCGAGGCGGATACCCACCTGATCCTCGCCGGCCGCATGTCCCGGTTCGGCCGCTATCAGTGCGAAGCCGCCATCCAGTCGGTGCACGCCGAGCGGGCGCGCAGCGGCGTGACCAACTGGGCGGCGCTGGCAACGCTCTATGCAGCCCTCGTCCGCCTGTCGCCATCTCTCGGCGCCGCCATCAGCCACGCGGCAGTGGTCGTGCGGACCAGTGGTCACGCAGACGCTCTCGGAATGCTCGATGGCCTCGACCCGGCGCGCGTCAACGCCTACCAGCCCTATTGGGCCGTCCGCGCCAGCGTCCTGCGGGGACTTGGCCGATTGGATGAGGCATCGAGCGCCTATGAGGTCGCGGCCGGCATGACCCGGGACCAGGCCGTGCGGCTCTATCTCCTGGCGCAGAGGCAACCGATGCTGCGGGATGCGCCTGATCCGAAGGCTTGACGGACTCGGGGCTCAGCCCCGCGACAGGCCCTTGGCCGCAAGTTCGTCGAGATAGGCCGCCCAGCGCTGCGCCTTCTCGTGGCCGAGTTCATGCAGGTAGTTCCAGGTGAAGATGCCGGTGTCGTGCCCGTCGTCGAACGTGATCCTGACCGCATAATTGCCGGTCGGCTCGATCTTCATGATCGCCACATTGCGCTTGCCCGGCACCGTGACCCGCTGCTCGGGAGAATGCCCCTGCACTTCCGCCGACGGCGAAACGACGCGCAGAAGCTCGGCCGGAAGTTCGAAGGCGTGGTGATGGCCGGGAAACGTGACGGTCAGGAGCTTGCGGTCCTTCGACACGCGTAGTTCTGTGGGAGCGGTCATGCTGCGTCCGGCGTGACTTCGGCCATGATCCTCTCGCCGATATCGCGTTCCGCGACGGCCAGTTCGAATGCGCTCTGGAGGTTCATCCAGAAACGTGGCTCGTTGCCGAAATAGCGACCAAGGCGCAGTGCCGTTTCCGGCGAAACGCCACGCTTGCCATTGAGAATGTCAGTGATGCGGCCAGACGGCAGCCGCAACGCGATCGCCAGCCTGTTCGCCGACATATGCCGGGCCTCCAACTCTCGCTTGAGTATCCGACCTGGATGAACGGGCAGCATCTCCGATACCTTTCAATGATAGTCGACGATCTCGACATCGAACGCATGTCCGTCGTCAAACCGAAAGCAAATTCTCCAAGGACCATTGACGGCCATCGCCCACTGGCCCCTGCGATCCCGCGACAGCTTGTGCAATCCAACCGACGCCAGCGGGCTGAGATCGGCAAGCGAAGTCGCCGCATCCAGTGTCGCCAAAAGTTCAATTGCGCGATCCGCGTCGAGGCCGGAGAACTTCGACTTCCCATCCTCGGCGAACCGACGCGTCGCGGAATTCGCCCACGACCGTATCATCAAGGCAACATACTACGCATAGCATAGCACGACAACGACCAAGACTTGAATACACGCGCCAAAAAGCCGACATTGCGTCGAGAGGATGTTGGGGCAGCCGCCGACATCGAATGAAGCAGCAGGACACATGCTCCATACCCCCCACGCAGCGCCGATGATCGACCCGTTCGGGCGGTCGATATCCTATCTGCGCGTCTCCGTGACCGACCGCTGCGATTTCCGCTGCACCTACTGCATGGCCGAGGACATGGCCTTCCTGCCGAAGAAGGACCTGCTCAGCCTCGAGGAACTCGACCGGCTTTGCACCGTCTTCATCGAGAAAGGCGTGAAAAAACTGCGGCTGACCGGGGGCGAGCCGCTGGTCCGCAAGAACATCATGCATCTGGTGCGCCAGATCTCGCGCCATCTCGAATCCGGCGCGCTCGAGGAACTGACGCTGACCACCAACGGGTCGCAACTGGCGAAGCACGCGGCCGAACTCGCGGCCTGCGGCGTCCGGCGAATCAATGTCTCGATCGACACGCTCGATCCGGCGAAATTCAAGGCGATCACCCGCTGGGGCAATCTCGACAAGGTTCTGGAGGGCGTCGACGCCGCGCAGGCGGCCGGGCTGAAGATCAAGATCAACGCGGTGGCTCTCAAGGGCTTCAACGACCATGAAATGCCGGACCTGATGCGCTGGGCGCATGGCCGCGGCATGGACCTGACTGTCATCGAAACCATGCCGATGGGCGAGATCGACGAGGACCGCACCGACCGCTACCTGCCGCTGTCGGTGCTGCGCGCCGACCTGGAGCGCCAGTTCACCCTCACCGACATCCCGTTCAAGACCGGCGGCCCTGCCCGCTATGTTGAGGTCGCCGAAACCGGCGGCCGGCTCGGCTTCATCACGCCGATGACGCACAATTTCTGCGAGAGCTGCAACCGCGTCCGGCTGACCTGCACCGGCACGCTCTACATGTGCCTCGGCCAGGACGACGCCGCCGACCTGCGCGCGCCGCTGCGCGCCTCGGAAGGCAACGAGCTTCTCTCCGGCGCCATCGACGAAGCCATCGGCCGCAAACCGAAGGGCCACGATTTCATCATCGACCGCACCAGCCGCCGCCCCGCCGTCGCCCGTCACATGAGCGTCACCGGCGGCTGAAACGTCACCGGCGGCTGAGCCACGAAAATATCGTCGCCGGCCGCAATTTACAGCATTCCTGGTCCGAAATAAGCTGATCGCGCGGACAAGATCGTCCGTGTGGGGGTCTTCACGATGATACGGAAGATTTTGCTTGGACTGGCAATGGCCGGCCTTGCCGGCAACGCGTATTCACAGGACATTGGCGGCTCGTACAGGGTCAAGGGAACGAACCACAACGGTTCAGCCTACCGCGGCAGCGCCGAGATCCGGCTCACCAGCGACACGACCTGCGAGATCGTCTGGGAAACTGGCAGCACCTCGAACGGCATTTGCAGCCGCAACGGAGATTCGTTCGCCGCGGCCTATGTCATGGGCGACGCCATCGGCCTGGTGATCTACAAGGTTCGCCCGGACGGCTCGATGGACGGCCTCTGGACGATTGCCGGCCAGGGCGGCACCGGAACCGAGACCCTCACCCCGGAGTGACATCCGCCTCACGGCATGTCTTGCAGCCCCGGAACCCCTGTTCCGGGGTTTTGCGTTCTGGACCACCGCTTTGCGGTTGCGGTTTCGCCGTCGGCTGCTACATCGCAAGGAAAAGCACGGAAACGCCCTTGCCCTTGTCCCCCAATCTGCGCGGCGCGCTGTTCATGGCGATCGCCATGGCCGGCTTCACCATGAACGACGCCCTGACCAAGATGGCGTCGGGCGACGTCAACATGGGCCAGGTCATGCTGATCCGCGGCGTCTTCGCCACCTCGATGATCGCCCTGATTGCCTGGCAGCAGGGCGCGCTGCGGCATGCGCGCCAGGTCCTGCACCCCATGGTAGCGGTTCGCGTCGCCAGTGAGGTCGGCGGCACCGTCTGCTTCCTGGTCGCGCTGGCGCACCTGCCGATCGCAAATGTCTCCGCCGTGCTGCAGGCCCTGCCGCTGGCCGTGACCATGGGCGCGGCGCTGGTTCTGGGCGAGCCGGTCGGCTGGCGCCGCTGGCTCAGCATCGCGACCGGCTTCGTCGGCGTGCTGATCATCGTCAGGCCAGGTTTCGATAGCTTCAGCGTCTACTCGCTCTGGGCGCTCGGCTGCGTGGCCTTCTGCGCGGTGCGCGACATTGCCACCAAGCGCGTCCCGAAGGAGATACCTTCCTTCCTCGTCTCGACTGCAACCGCGGCGGCCGTCACCCTTTCCGGCGCCGTTCTCGTGGCGCCGATGGGCGGCTGGACGCCGATGCCGGGCGCAACGGTCGCGATGCTGTTCGGCGCTTCGGTGCTTCTCATCATCGGCTACCAGACCATCGTCATGGCCATGCGCACCGGCGAAATCTCCTTCGTCGCCCCGTTCCGCTACACCGCGCTGCTGTGGGCTATCCTGCTCGGATACGTGATTTTCGCCGACGTGCCCGACCTCGCGATGATCGCGGGTTCGGTCGTTATCGTCGCCTCGGGGCTCTACATGCTCTATCGCGAGCGCATCGTCGGCCGGCGTCCCGTGGCCGAAAGCATGGCGCCAGGCATGGGGCCGGACGGACTCTGATGGCTGGGGGCTATCTCAACCGGCGCACCGCGCCCCACATCACCACCCTTGTGATGGCGACAGCCACCGGGGCGCTGGCGCTGAATGTCTTCCTGCCGTCGCTGCCCGCAATGGCCCGCCATTTCCAGGCCGACTATTCCGTCGTGCAACTGGCGGTCTCGCTCTACCTCGCGTCCACCGCGGTGCTGCAGCTTCTGATCGGCCCTGCGTCGGACCGCTTGGGGCGGCGGCCGGTCATGCTCGGGTCGTTCGCGGTCTTCGTCGTCGCCACGCTGGCCGCGATCTTCGCGCCGACGATCGAGATCCTGCTTGTCTGCAGGGTCTTCCAGGCATTTGCGGCCGCCGGAATGGTTTTGTCCCGCGCCATCGTTCGCGACACGGTTTCCGCCGATCTGGCCGCCAGCCGCATCGGTTACATCACCATGGGCATGACCCTGGTTCCGATGCTGGGCCCGATCGTCGGCGGCTTTCTCGACGAGATGTACGGCTGGCAGGCGACATTCGCCTTGACGCTGGTTTTCGGCGTCCTGTCATTGCTTGTCGTCTATGCCGACCTCGGCGAGACAAATCGAAGCCCGTCGTCGAGTTTCGGCGCCCAGTTTCGCGCCTATCCCGAATTGCTCCGCTCACGTCGGTTCTGGGGATATGCCCTGACGGCGGCATTCACATCCGGCGCGTTCTTTGCGTTTCTCGGCGGCGCTCCCTACATCGCGACCGAAGTCTTTGGCGCGACGCCATCGACCTACGGCCTGTTCTTCGCCATCCTGAGCGCCGGCTACATGTTCGGCAACTTCATCTCCGGGCGTATCGCGGCGCGGGTTGGCATCAACCGGATGATGCTGACCGGCAATATCGTGACGCTGTTCGGAGTGGTCCTGTCTCTGGCGCTGTTCTGGACGGGCTACAATCACCCGCTGTCGCTCTTCGGCCCAATGGTCTTTACTGGCATCGGCAACGGCATCACGTTGCCGAGTGTCAATGCCGGCATCGTCAGCGTGAAGCCGCATCTTGCCGGCTCGGCGTCGGGCCTCGGCGGAGCCATGCAGATCGGCGGCGGCGCGGCGCTGTCGGTGGTTGCGGGCGTAGTGCTGACCCCCCAGTCGGGAGCCTATCCGTTGCTCTTTGTCATGCTGGTCTCGGCCCTTTGCGGCATCGCCGCCGGCCTCTACGTCATTCGCGTCGCCCGGCAAGCAGGCGAGCTCTAGAGCATGATCGCGGGCCTCATCCTGGCCGGCGGGCGATCCTCGCGCATGGGTGGCGGCGACAAGGCGCTTCTGCCCCTTGGAGGCGGCACGATCCTCTCAAGCGTCATCGGCCGCTTCGTCCCGCAGGTTGCGACGCTGGCGCTCAACACAAACAGCGAGGCGGCGGAATTCCGGGCCTGCGGCCTGCCCCTGCTCCGCGACGCGATCGCCGGCTTCCAGGGGCCCCTCGCCGGCATCCAGGCAGGCCTGTCATGGGCAGCCACCTTGCCCGGCGTGACGCATCTGGCGACAGCTTCGGTCGACGCGCCATTCCTGCCGCTGGATCTCGTGGCAAGACTGGCGAGCGGTGATCGGCGGCTTGTCGCGGTCGCCCAGTCGGCGGGCCGCCTGCACCCGACCTGCGCCCTCTGGCCGCTGGACCTTGCAGCCAGCGTCGACGCATTCCTGCGCGAACGCGAGACGCGCAAGGTGATGACCCTCGTCGAAGAGGCCGGCTACCGCCCGGTCGATTTCGACGTCGCGCCGTTCGACCCGTTCTTCAACGTCAACACGCCCGACGACCTTGCTATCGCGGCATCGATCCTGGAACGGCCAAAGTGATGCGCGTCTTCGGGATCACCGGCTGGAAGAATTCCGGCAAGACGACCATGACGGAGCGCCTCGTCGCCGAGTTCACGCGGCGCGGCTTCGCCGTGTCGACGGTCAAGCACGCGCATCACGCCTTCGACATCGACAAGGAAGGCACCGATTCCTTCCGCCATCGCGCCGCCGGCGCGCAGGAAGTCGCCATCGTTTCGCAGGGGCGCTGGGCGCTGATGCATGAACTGCGCGGTGAGAGCGAGCCGCCGCTCGACCGGATTCTGGCGCGGCTGGCGCCTTGCGACCTCGTCCTGATCGAAGGCTACAAGCGCGAGCCGCACGCCAAGATCGAAGCGCGCCGGCGGGACGCCCGGGACACCGCGCCTCTGTCCGTGGCCGACCCCGCGATCGTCGCCGTCGCGTCCGATGCGCCGCAGCCGGACGAGACCCTGCCGGTCTTCGGCATCGACGACATCCAGTCGATCGCCGATTTCATTGCCGCGCGCACCGGCCTGCCGCAACGCCGCTGAAATCCGCCGCCCGCGCTGCCGCACCGGCATTGTGCAACGCGGTTTTGCGATTGCAATCCGTTCGAAAAAAATGGGAGTATCAGGCAGTTCGCGGCCGCGAGAGCCTGCGAAACACCGCTTGGGGAACAGGCGGCAACGAAAAACGAGAGGATTGACATGCGTATTCACAAGCGTCTGGCGCTCGGCCTGTCCGCCGCCGCCCTGCTGCTGAGCCTGGGAGCGGCCGGCGCGCAGGAGACCCTGAAGATCGGAACCGAAGGCGCCTACCCGCCCTTCAACAATCTCACCGCCGACGGCAAGCTCGAAGGCTTCGACATCGACATCGCCAACGCGCTTTGCGACGAGATGAAGGTCAAGTGCGAATTCGTCACCCAGGACTGGGACGGCATCATTCCGGCCCTCGTCGCCGGCAAGTTCGACGCCATCATCGCCTCGATGTCGATCACCGACGAGCGCAAGGAGAAGGTCGACTTCACCAACAAATACTACAACACCCCGTCCGCCGTCGCCGGTCCCAAGGACAGCGATATCAAGGAGATCTCGAAGGCAGGCCTGGCCGGCAAGACCATCGGCGCGGCAACTTCGACGACCCACTTCAACTACGCCACCCAGACCTACACGGACTCTGAGATCAAGGGCTATCCGACCAGCCAGGAGTTCCTGCTCGACCTCGCCAACGGCCGCCTCGACGCCGTCGAGGACGACATCTCGGTGCTCGAAGGCTGGCTGGCGACGCCGGACGGCGCCTGCTGCAAGATCCTCGGCCAGCCCTCGCCGCAGCCCGACGAGATCTTCGGCGAAGGCGCCGGCATTGCGGTGCGCAAGGGCGAGACCGCACTGGTCGAGAAGTTCAACGCCGCGATCAAGGCGATCCGCGACAACGGAAAATACAAGGAAATCAACGACAAGTACTTCAAGTACGACGTCTACGGCGGCTGACGCCACCAGGCGGCGGGCGCACCCCGCCGCCTTTTTCCTTCCCAGAAGTCGAGAGTAGCTGTCCGGGCCGATGCAGAGCATGTGGACACTGATCAGTTGGGGTCCCGAGGGCTGGCTCGACGACATTTTCTATGGCGTTTTCATCACCATTTCGCTGGCGGCCGCCACCTTGCCGATCGGCCTCGCCATCGGCTTCTTCGTCGCGCTCGCCAAGCAGTCCGACGAGCCCTCGCTCCGGCTGGCCGGCAATGTCTACACCACGATCTTCCGCGGCCTGCCCGAACTGCTGACCCTGTTCCTCGTCTACTATGGCGTCCAGATCGGCCTGCAGAGCCTGGTCAAGTTCTTCGACCCGACGGCAACCATCGAGGTCAACAGCTTCGTGTCGGGCATGGTGGCGCTGGGCGTCGTGTTCTCGTCCTACGCAAGCGAGGTCTTCCTCTCCGCCTTCCGCGCCATACCGCGTGGCCAGTACGAGGGCGGCTTTTCGATCGGCCTGTCCCCCTTCCAGACGATGCGTATGGTCATTCTGCCGCAATTGATCCGCATTGCGCTTCCCGGCCTCGCCAATCTCTGGCTGATCCTGCTCAAGGACACCGCGCTCGTCTCCGCCATCGGCCTGTCCGACATCCTGCGCCAGACCGGCATCGCGGCGCGCGTCACCCGCGAGCCGTTCCTGTTCTTCAGCCTCGCCTGCCTGATCTACCTGGTTCTGGCCATCATCTCCTCCTTCGGCATCAACGCGATCGAACGCTCGGTCAGTCAGTCGGGAGCGCGGCGATGACCGTCTTGAGCGATCCGGCCACCGTCGAACGGCCGCCCCGCATCTCGCGCGGCTGGCCTGGCGCCCGCATCGCCGGCAATCTGCTCGTCGGGCTCTGGGTTCTGATCGGGGCCGGACTGATCCTCTACCTGGTCACCGCCTGGAATCCCGACCTCTTCGCCCGCTACGCGCCGACCTATGTGTCGGGTCTCGGCGTCACCTTGCTCCTGGTGGTGGTGTCCACCGTGCTCGGCGCAATCCTGTCGGTGCCGGTCGCCTTCGCGCGCATGTCGAAGAACCGCATCCTGTCGTCGATCGCCTACGGCTATGTCTATTTCTTCCGCGGCACGCCGCTGCTCGCGCAGACGTTCCTGATCTACTACGGCCTCGGCACCTTCCGGCCCCAGCTCGAGATGCTGGGCCTTTGGGCCTTCTTCCGCGAGGCCTGGTATTGCGCCGTCCTCGCCTTCACGCTCAACACCGCCGCCTACCAGGCCGAAATCCTGCGCGGCGCCATCCAGAGCGTCGGCGCGGGACAGTGGGAGGGCGCGGCCTCGCTCGGCCTCACGCGCATGCAGACGCTGCGCAAGATCATCCTGCCGCAGGCGCTCATCGTGGCGCTGCGGCCCTATGGCAACGAACTGATCCTGATGATCAAGGGGTCCGCCATCGTCGCCATCATCACGGTCTACGACCTCATGGGCGTCACCCGCCTCGCCTATTCGCGCAGCTTCGACTTCCAGACCTATATCTGGGCGGCGATCCTCTATCTCCTGATGGTAGAGGCTTTGCGCAACGGTATCGAATGGGTAGAACGTCGCATCACGCGCCATCTGAAGCGCTGACCGACGAACGACTCATTGAATCCGGGAGATTACGGCATGGCCAGCATCGCGTTTCTGGGACTGGGCGTCATGGGCTACCCCATGGCGGCGCATCTGAAGAACAAGGGCGGCCACGACGTCACCGTTTACAACCGCACCAAGGCCAAGGCCGAGAAGTGGGTTGCGCAACACGGCGGGGCGCTTGCGGAAACGCCCGCAAAGGCTTCAGCGGACAAGGATTTCGTCTTCGCCTGCGTCGGCAACGACGACGACCTGCGCCAGGTGACGCTCGGCTCTGACGGAGCCTTCGGAGCGATGAAGAAGGGCGCGATCTTCGTCGACAACACCACCGCGTCCGCGGACATCGCGCGCGAACTGGCGGCGGCTGCGGCGCAGCGTGGCCTTGCAGCTCTCGACGCGCCGGTGTCCGGCGGCCAGGCGGGCGCCGAGAACGGCCAGCTCACCGTCATGGTCGGCGGCGACGAGACGGTGTTCGAGACGGCGAAGCCGGTCATCGCTTCCTATGCGAAGATGGTTGGCCTGATGGGCCCGGCCGGCAGCGGCCAGCTCACCAAGATGATCAACCAGATCTGCATCGCCGGACTCGTCCAGGGCCTCGCCGAGGGCATCCATTTCGGCAAGAAGGCCGGCCTCGACATCGAGAAGGTCATCGAGGTCATCTCCAAGGGCGCTGCCGGCTCCTGGCAGATGGAGAACCGCCACAAGACCATGAACGCCGGCAAATACGATTTCGGCTTCGCCGTCGACTGGATGCGCAAGGACCTCGGCATCGTCCTCGACGAGGCCGACAACAATGGCGCGAAACTGCCGGTCACCGCGCTTGTCGACCAGTTCTACAAGGACTTGCAGCAGATGGGCGGCAGGCGCTGGGACACGTCCTCGCTGCTGGCGCGGCTCGAGAAATAGACTTGGTCAACGGGCTCGACCTCTCGGCCCTGTCCCCCGCCTCGACCGCGGAGGACGTGCTCGCGTGCCTGCGCGCGCTGTCTTCCGAGGAAAACCGCCAGGGCATGCAGCGCTTCGGCATCCGCATCGATCGCGCGCTCGGCGTCTCGCACGGCGTCCAGCGCGACATCGCCAGAAAGATCAAGCGAAACCACGCGCGCGCGTTCGACCTGTGGGCCAGCGGCCTGATGGAGGCGCAGTTCATCGCCGCCATCACCGCCGACCCGAAGAGGTTCACCGCCGACAATGCCCGTGCGTGGGCGTCCGAGTTCGATTCCTGGGACATCGTCGACGGCGTCACCGACCTCTTCGTCGACACCGAGCACTGGCTGGAACTGATTGCCGAGTTCGCGGAAGACGAGCGCGAATTCGTCCGCCGCGCGGCCTTCGCGATGATGGCCTGGTCCGTCGTCCACCGGAAGAAGGAGCCGGATGCGACGTTTCTCGCCTTCTTGGCCGTCATCGAGCGCCATGCCACCGACCCGCGCAATTTCGTGAAGAAGGCGGTCAACTGGGCGCTGCGCTCGCTCGGCAAGCGCTCGATGGCGCTCAATGCGGCAGCTCTCGATACCGCCGCGCGGCTCGCCGCCTCATCGGACAAGACGGCCCGCTGGAACGGCAAGGATGCGATCCGTGAACTGAAATCGGAAAAGACTCTTGCTGGCATTGCGAAGCGCGAGGCGAGCCGCCGGGCCAGGCAATAAGACGCCCGCGTTGACGACCCCCGTCCGGAAGGGTTCAATGAGCGCGATGGAGCTCACCTCGCTGCCGATCCTTGTTTTTGCGGCATTGCTGCTGCTTGCGCCCGTGGACGCCCGGGCCGGTCAACCGATGCAGCCGCGCTCGCTGCAGTGGAGCGATCTGCGCGCGGCAGCCGACGTTGCCGACCCGGCGAAACCCGGACAGTACGGTCTCGCGATCTCCCTCGATGATCAGGCGATCGAGATGTCCGGCTTCCTGCTGCCGGTCGACCGCGACGGCGAGACTGTCTACTCGTTCCTGCTGGTGCCGTGGCGCGGCGCATGCAGCCACACACCAGCGCCGCCGCCCAACCAGGCCGTGCTGGTCACCCCCGCCGATCCGATCGTGTCGCCGGACCTCTACCAGCCGGTGCGCATCTCCGGCCGGATGTCCGCCAGTATCGAAACGTCGCAGTTCTATCTTTTCGACGGCATGACGACCGTGACATCCGGCTATGGCGTCACGCGCGCCAGCGTCGTCAGGCTCGCGGACCTGGCCGAGGAAACCTCGCCCAGCCGCGTCGGTCCGTGGAAGTTCCTCAAGCCGGCGGATTGATGTCTATGCCGCGCTGGCGCCGCTGTCCTTGTCGAGCACCATGTAGTCGAGCGGCAGTTCGGTCGTGTATTTGATCTGCTCCATCGCGAAGGACGACGACACGTCGCGGATCTCGATCTTGGCGATCAGCCGCTTGTAGAACGCATCATAGGCGGCGATGTCGGGCACCACGACGCGGATCAGGTAATCGACGTCGCCGCTCATGCGGTAGAACTCGACCACTTCCGGGAACTCCTGCACCACTTCGGAAAACCGCTTCAGCCATTCGAGGCTGTGCGAGGCGGTGCGGATCGAGATGAACACGGTCACCCGCGCATTGATCTTGACCGGGTCGAGGATCGCGACGCGCCGGCGGATGACGCCCTCCTCCTCCAGCTTCTGGATGCGCCGCCAGCATGGTGTCGTCGACAGCCCGACCTTCTTCGCCACATCGGCGACGGCGAGCGTCGAATCCTCCTGCAACAGACGCAGGATTTTGCGGTCAAGGCGGTCCATCAAACTCTCCAGCAAGATTTTCCGCCCAAATGGCAGATTCTGGAATGAAGTTTCAAGGAAAATCCATCTGCGAAGGAGCCGACCATGAGCATGGGATTCCATGCCACCCCGGTCACGCCGCATCCATCCGTCAGGCGGCGGCGCTCGGTCTCCCCGCGATCGCGGCGTGCCAGCGGCGCAGGTTCGCGAATTCGTCCGGTACGGAGATACGCGCCGGCTTGAGGAAATCCATCGTCACGAGGCCCGTGATGTCCGCGACGGAATAGGCGTCGCCGGCTGCGAACTCGCGCGACGCCAGCTCGCGGTCGAGGATCGCCATGAACTCGACCGCCTTCGGCTTGTTGATCTCACCCCACTCCGGCATCTGGGGAATCTCCCATTCCTTCATCGCAGGATGGATATGCCGGAACGCATTCGCGACCGGCATGAGGAAGTTCAGCTCGATCCGCCGCTGCCACATCTCCACCATCGCCTTGCCGAGCGCGCCGGTGCCGAACAGCGGCGGCTCCGGATGAAGTTCCTCGACATAGCGGCAGATGGCGATCGTTTCGGTGATCACCGTGCCGTCGTCCAGCTCCAGCACCGGCAGCCGCTTCAGCGGATTGCGCGCCGCGACGGTGTCGCCCTTGTGTTCGAGCGCCCCCATGTCGACCGGCACCAGCGGCACGGACAGTCCCTTTTCGGCGAGGTAGATGCGCACGCGGCGCGGGTTTGGCGCGCGGCCGCCGTCATAGAGCTTCATGTGATCCTCCTCGTCAGTGCGCCAAGCCTACCAGCCGAACGAGCGGCTTAGCCAGCCGAACATCGTCTCGACATGTTCCGTCTCCGCCAGTCCGCCCTTGCTGTCGCGCCAGTCGCGCGGGCGGTCGAAATCGCCGGCCCAAAGTCCCTTGCGGCCTGCCCTCGCGCTCGCCTCCGCATCGCCATATCCGCCATAGGCGACGGCCCAGCCCGCCTCCACCAGCGCGCGGTTCAGCTCAACGCTGCCCGCGCTGCAGACCGCGAGCAGCCGGCCATACTTGTCCCGCTCCCAGCCCTCGCAGGCGACGCTTTTGTCGGCCACCAGCGACTGCAGCATGCGTCTCGCCTCCCGTCCGCAATCATACGCCGCGCCGCCGCGCGAACAAACCTGGCCATGTTCCGGCGCGTCGATGCCGCGCAGCCTGATTCTCTCCGCGCCAAGCGTGATCGTGTCACCATCGTTGACCACCGCCCGGCCCGCCGGCCTCACCGTCTCGGCCGGGTCGAACTTCGCCACGGCGACCAGGAGAGCGAGGAAAATCGCCAGCGTCAGCGCATACTCCGCATAGCGCCGTCCGGCGCTGCGCTGCGTGCTGTTGCGTCGGCGTGCGAACCGTCCGCCGCTCGCCGTCGGCCTCATCGGGGGAAGGGTCTCTTAATCATTCGGAAGTAATTTTTGCTCACGCATCAGAGACTTGAACACCGCATGGCGCCCAACCGTTCAACCACGGCGGACAAGAATATTGTGGACCGCACCAAGGCGCATCGCAACAGCGATGTCGCCCGCGCCGTGCGCCGGACGCGCGACCAGCTCGCCCAGAAATCCGGCAATCCGGCCTTCGACCGCGAACTGCTGAAGCATCACGCCCGCGCGATGCTGAACAGCGCCACCGCGATGCCGATCCTCGTGATGGTGATCGCGCTCGCCTGCATGTTCATCGGCATGGGCATCGAGGTGTTGATCTGGGCCCTCGTGTCCGTCACCTGCTATGCCGCGCTCGCCTTCGTCGCCAGGCGCACCGACCGCAGCGAAGCCCAGGCCATCGACGCCGACCGGACCCGCCGGCAGTTTCTGGTCGCGCATGTCATCTCGGGCCTCGGCTGGGCCTATTTCGCGGCGCTCGGCTGCGACCCTTGCCAGATCGACCAGTTCCCGATCATCAAGGCCGTGGTGCTGCTGCTGGCGATCTCGGCCACCGCGATCATCGCCTACGCGCTGCGCGGGGCGCTGATCGCGACCTTCACCCTGCCCGTGCTGACCTACGCCGCACTCTCCGCGCAGTTGGTCCACCCCGTCGAAACCATCATGGCCGGCCTGCTGCTCGCCGCCCTGCCCTTCTTCGTCTACGTGTCCGGCCATTTGAACCAGTCGGCGCTCGCCTTCCTGTCCTTCCGCACCGAAAAGGACTGGCTGATCGCCGAACTCGAAACGGCGAAATCGATGTCCGACGAGGCCCGCCGCCGCGCCGAGGAGGCAAACCTCGCCAAGTCCCGCTTCCTCGCCTCGATGAGCCACGAGTTGCGCACGCCGCTCAACGCCATTCTCGGCTTCTCGGAAGTCATGGGCAGCGAGGTGCTTGGGCCCATCGGCAACGCCACCTACCGGGACTACGCCAAGGACATTCACGGCTCCGGCCAGCATCTGCTCAACCTGATCAACGAGATCCTCGACCTCTCGCGCATCGAAGCCGGCCGCTACCAGCTCCACGAGGAGCCGTTGCGGCTGGCCGACACGGTCGAGGAATGCTGCCACATGATGGAGCTGAAGGCGCGCAACAAGGATATTCGCATTGTGCAGCAGTTCGAGCCCGGCCTGCCGCGCCTTCTGGCCGACGAGCGGGCCATGCGCCAGGTCACGCTCAACCTCCTGTCCAACGCCGTGAAGTTCACGCCGACCGGCGGCGAGATCCGCGTCAAGGTCGGCTGGACCGCCGGCGGCGGCCAATATCTTTCGGTCAAGGACAATGGCCCAGGCATCCCGCAGGACGAGATTCCGGTCGTGCTCGCCGCCTTCGGCCAGGGCTCGATCGCCATCAAGAGCGCCGAACAGGGCACCGGCCTCGGCCTGCCCATCGTCCAGGGCCTGGTCTCGATGCATGATGGGGAGTTCGAGCTGCGCTCCAAGCTGCGCGAAGGCACCGAGGCCATCGCGATGTTCCCGCGCACCCGCGTGATGGAAAACCTGCCCCCGGTGCCGGCGACAGCCACCCGCGCCGCCTGATGCCTGTCAGTGGTGATGATGTCCAGCCCGCGCCTGCGCGGCGAAGCCTGCATGCAGCGCGAGCGCATCCCGCACCGTTGCGGTCGCCAGAGCCGCGCATATCCCCTCGCCGGCCGACAAGCCTTCGCCCAGCATCGGCTCCAGCCCCAGCGCCCGCGCGGCGCGGTGCGCCGGCCCGTGGCTGGCATCCGCCAGCAGGCAGTGCGCAATCGCCGATGCGTCAAGCGCCGCAAGCGCGGATGCCGCCGCCAGCGCGGTGACGCCGTCGAGGATCACCGGCACCTTCTCGATCCGCGCCGCCAGAATGGCGCCGGCCATCGCCGCGAACTCGCGCCCGCCAAGGCTGCCTAGGATTTCCAGCGGATCGGACAGCGCCGCCGTGTGCCGCTCCAGCGCGTCTTCGATGACGAACACCCGCTTGTCGGTCAGCGCGGAATCCGCCTCCGGCAGCCAGTCCGCCGGTCCGCCACCATGCAGCGCCATCAGCAGCGCCGCGGCGATGGTCTCGTCGCCGGTCGCGCCGATCGAGCCGACCAGCAGGCAGTCCGTTCCCCCCGCGATCGCTTCCATGCCGAACGCCATCGTCGCCGCCGCCGTGCGTTCGTCCATCGCCGCCTCGCGCGAAATGTCGCCCGTCGGCAGGTGCAGCGCGAGATCGTAGACCTTGAGCCCGATCATGTTGGCGGCGCACAGATGGTTGACTGGCGCATCGCCCGATCCGCAGGCGGCGACCGTCGCCAGCGTAGCATCCATCCGCCGCGTCGAGACGCCGTGTTTCGCGATTCCATGCGTGCCGGCAAACAGCGCCAGCGACGGGCGACTCATCGAGGGCCGCGCGCCGGTCACCCGCGCGAACAGCGCCGCGACGCCGCCAAGCCGCGATTCTCCGGCTCGGTTGGCATCGAACAGCCCCTGTGCGGCCTCGCCCGCCGCATCGTCCAGCGCCGGCAGGCGCTGCAGCAGCGCGCGGAAATCGTCTAGAGGTCGCGTCATGGCCGGCCTTTCGCAAAACTTGCTGGCTGTTAGCCGCTCCCGCCGCAACGCACAATGCCGCGCCGTCTGCTCCGGCCTTGCATCCGTCATCTGCTTGCCCCAAATCAGGGCGGCACACAGGAAACCGACTTGGCCGCGATCGAATCTCCCTGCATCCTCGTCTGCTCCATCGACATGGCGACCGGCTATTGCTTCGGCTGCGGTCGCACGCGTGACGAGATCGGCGCCTGGCTCACCATGACGCCGGAGACGCGGCGCACGGTCATGGCGGAATTGCCCGCCCGGCTGGAGACCGTCGAGCGCCGCCCGCGCCGCGAAACCCGCCGCACCCGCATGGCGCGCGAACGCACGGCGGGTGAATAGCATGAGCCGGTTCTGGTGGATCATCGCGGCGGTGATGGGCGGCGGCCTGCTCATCCTGCTCTTTGGCGGCGGCGATGGTCAGACATTCGGGATTCCGGGCGACAGCGTCAGCCGCGGCCTCTATCTCGCCATCCTCGGCGCAGTCGTCGCGTCCGGCATCCTCGGCTCGGGCCTGCCGATCGGCCAGGTCGCCCGCACCTTGGCGATATGGCTGGTCATCATCGTGGCGCTCGTCGCCGGCTATCAGTTCCGCTACGAGTTGCAGGACATCGGCAACCGGCTGACCGCCGGCCTCATCCCGGGCAGCCCGATCTCGCTGACCGATCCGGACGGGCGCAAGTCTGTCGTCCTCGAAAAATACGCCGACGGACATTTCGAGGCGAATGGCCAGGTCAACGGCAAGCCGGTCCGCTTCATCGTCGACACCGGTGCGACGACCTCGGTGCTCAGCAGCGCGGACGCTGCCGCCGCCGGCTACGATGTTTCTTCACTTGCGTTCAACATCCCCATCCAGACCGCCAACGGCGCCGCCCGCGCCGCGCGCGTCACGGCGGAAGAGCTGCGCATCGGCGCGATCTTCCGCAACCGGCAGGTCCTGCTCGTCGCCTCGCCCGGCCAGCTCGGCCAGAGCCTGCTCGGCATGAGCTTCCTTTCGTCGCTCTCGGGCTACAATGTGCGCGGCGACCGCATGGTGCTGATCGACTAGAGTCTCACGCCAGGCTGACGATGAACCGCAGCGCCACGCTCAGGCAGAAGACGCCGAACAGCCTCTCCAGCATCCGCTTCTGCATCGCATGCGCCAGCCGGACGCCCATCGGCGTGACGATCATGGCAATCGGTATGATCACCGCGAAGGCGAGCCAGTTGACGAACCCCGTCGAGGCGATCGGCAGCAAGGGGTTGCCCCAGCCGGCGATGATGTAGCCGATGGTGCCGGGGATCGCGATCAGCACGCCGACGCCGGACGACGTCGCCACTGCCTGGTGGATCGGGCGTCCGTAGAGCGACATGAACGTGTTGTTCATGACCCCGCCGCCGACGCCCATCAGGGTGGAGAAGAAGCCGATCAGCAGGCCGATCATGCCGCGCCAGGGGTTGCCGGGAATCTCGGTTCCGAGGTGCCATGACTCGCGGTTGAACAACAGCCGCAGGCCCACCGCCGTCGCGATCAGCGCGAACACCGCGCGCAATCCTTCGCTCGACAGATACGACGCGACGATCGAGGCCAGCACCACGCCGATCGGCACCGGAACGAGCAGGCTCTTCAGGAGATCCATGTCGACCACGCCCCGCGCGTGGTGCGCCTGGATGGAGCGCAGCGAGGTCGGGATGATGATCGCCAGCGACGTGCCGACGGAGATGTGCATGCTCACGCTCTCGTCGACGCCGAGCAGACCCAGCACCTGATAGAACACCGGCACCAGGATCGCCCCGCCGCCGACGCCGAACACGCCAGCCAGCAGGCCCGAGACCACGCCCGCGGCGGCGATCGCCCCGGCGAAGGCGAGAATTTCCCAGACAGGCATTGCGTGCATCGTCATCGCATCGGTCTCTTGTCGGGCAAGACGGCTAGCGGTTTGCAGCGGCGAAGTAAATTCGCGTGCGGGGAGACGCGGTCGCCCGCCCCGTCGGGGCGGAGCAGTTGGGCGCAACACGTCACCAGACCGAGGTCCGCTTCAGCGAAGAGTCTCACGGAAACGTGATCGCCCGTGCCGACGCGCTCATGGGATAGTTGACGTTGCGGCATCGCATTGCCGCGAGGAATGGCGGCGCAGATCGGTCGGCGCCACGAAAGTTCCGCCTGCATGCCTGCCGCCGCCCCTGCATGGGAGTTGGAAATGAGCGTCACAAGGAAATTGCCAGCACCTACCGACAGGAATGCCAGCACGCTGAACCGTCGGAACATGTTGCGCCTGCTCGGCCTGTCGGCGACCACGGCTTATGCGGCTCCGACGCTGCTCGGACTGACCCGCGCCCACGCGTCGAGCGGCGGAGGAGGAGGTGGAGGAACTCCCGGACAGGGCACCCGGGGCAGTGGTTCGGGCGGTCCAGGCAGAAAGAAGAAAAAGAAGAAGCGCAACTGAGAGGGTATTCCAGGCTCATCTGATCGATCGTCCTGGATCGCATGCTCCTCTGGCTTGACGGGATCGCCAATCCGCTCCGCTTTACCGCCTCGGCGACGATGGTCGCCAAGGCGCTTCGTTCTACGATTGTAGGTTGGCCTGCCAGGACGGACCCGGACGGCCACAGCACTGCAGAACCGCTGATTTCGGTCGCGCGCCGCCGCGCCGGCTTTGCGTTGACCTGGCCCGACGGTGGCGAATGCTTTGAGGCCGGAATTGCCAGCGCGGTCGCGACCCTTGTCGTCGAACTCGTCGACGCGTTCGCGTCTGGCAACAGCGGGTTGGTCAGCCTGCATGCGGCCGCCGCTGATCTAGGGTCTGGCGTGGTGCTGTTCCCGGCAACGCACCGAACGGGCAAGAGCACCCTGATGGCGCGGCTCTCCGCCGCCGGAAAGCGGGTCTATGCCGACGACCTGATTGCGCTCGATCTCGCCACCGGGGAGGCTTTTTCGACGGGTGCCCTCACCCGACTTCGCTTGCCGGTGCCGCCGGGCAACACGGTTCTATCGGACTTCGTGGCAGCTTCCAGTTGCCTGGAAGACGGACGCTGCTGCTACGTCCGTCCACCTGATTCCATCCTTGCGCGGCACGGTCTCCGTGCGCCCGTCGCTGCGATTGTGCTGCTTGAGCGCCAGACCAGCGGCGACCCCCGCCTGACGCGGGCCGATCCCGAACAGGCGTTGCTGGCGATGCTGATGCAGGACGCCCGAAGCCACTTCGACGCCGCGCGAGACTTTGATGCCTATCGCCGCGCGCTTGGTGGGATTCCGTCGTTTCGCCTGATCTTTTCCGGGCTCGACGAGGCCTTCGAATGCCTCGAAGAAGCCTTTTCAAGCGGCCCGCCCCGCATCGGCGCCGCCACGCGCACGCGTTTTGCGCAGTCCCGAAAGGACTTGCCGGCGGATTTCATCGCCGTCCCGAAGACAACGGGCGGATACCGGCGCAGCGCCGGCGTGCGCATGGAACAGGTCGGAGCCGACGGTTTCCTCATCGATACCGCAGAGAACAGGGTCTTCCACCTCAACCCGTTGGGCCGCGCGCTCTGGATCCTGCTGGAGCATCCGGTCGATCGCAATGCCGCGCTGGAGATGTTCGGGGTCGCGTTCCCGGACATCGGGCGCGATGTCCTCTCCGCCGATCTCGACCGGATGCTGCACAACCTGGTTCAGGCGGCGCTCATCGACAGGGTTACCTGACCAGGCCGGTCAGGCCGCCCGGCTCTCCGCCGAAAACGCCACCGCTTCGAAAGCGCGGTGAATGACGTCCGGTCCGGCGCCCGGCCGGCTCGCTTCCGTCGACAGGATCTGTCGGAAGCGCCGCGCGCCCTTCTGGCCGTGGAACAGCCCGACCATGTGCCGCGTCACCTGCGCCAGCTTGCCGCCGGACGCGATATGACGCGCAGCATGATCGCCCATGGCGTCCATCAGCGCCGGGTAGTCGAACTCCCGCGCCGGTGCTCGGTAGAACCGCGCATCGACATCGCCGAGAACGCCCGGCGTGTGGTAGGCGGCGCGGCCGAGCATGACGCCATCGACATGCCGAAGATGCGCCTCCGCCTCGTCCAGCGTCTGAACGCCGCCATTGATGCCAATGAATCGATTCGGCAATCTGGCTTTCAGCCTGTAGACGCGCTGATAGTCGAGCGGCGGGATATCGCGGTTTTCCTTGGGGCTCAGGCCCTCGAGCCACGCCTTGCGCGCATGCACCCAGAGCGCGTCGGCGCCTGCCGCGAACACCCCGTCGGCCAGCGCGTCGAGCGCGATTTCCGTGTCCTGCTCGTCCACTCCCAGCCGGCATTTGACCGTCACCGGAACCGACACCGCCGCCTTCATCGCCGCGACGCAGACCGCCACCAGGTCCGGCGTGCGCATCAGGCAGGCGCCGAACGTCCCGGACTGAACGCGGTCCGACGGGCAGCCGCAATTGAGGTTGATCTCGTCATACCCGAACTCCGCCCCGATCCGCGCGGCGGTCGCCAGCTTCTCCGGATCGGACCCGCCAAGCTGCAGCGCGACGGGATGCTCCGCCGGGTCGAAGCCAAGCAGCCGCCGCCGGTCGCCATGGATCACCGCATCGGCCACCACCATCTCGGTATAGAGCAGTGCGCGCGCAGTCAGCTGGCGATGCAGATACCTGCAATGCCTGTCCGTCCAGTCCATCATCGGTGCGACGGCGATGATAGGATCGGCATAGATGCCCGATTGCGGAGGATTTGTGCGCGTCTTCAATATGTCCGGCCTGCTTGCTTCCGCTCGCCCCGCCAGCCGGAAAACGTGCGGCCTGGGCTGCACGGCGGCAAGGCGGGAGAGGATCGAACGCCATATACAGGCCAAATCCCGATAAGGCGAGACGGACGCGCTTTCAGCGGATGCGGCGGCCGTCCTCGTCGATCACAACCTCGCCGTCGTCCTTGGTGAACGGGCCGATGTCCGGATTGGGCAGAATGTCGAGCACCGCCTCCGACGGCCGGCACAGCTTCGTCCCCAGCGGCGTCTCGACGATCGGCCGGTTGATCAGGATCGGATGCGCCAGCATGAAATCGATCAGTTCGCAGTCGCACCATTTTGGGTCGCCAAGCTCCAGCTCGGCATAGGGCGTGCCCTTCTCGCGCAGCAGCGCGCGCGGCGGCATGCCCATCGACTCCATCAGTTCGACCAGCCTTTCGCGCGACGGCGGCGTCTTCAGATATTCGATGACGCGCGGTTCCTCGCCTGACTGGCGGATCATCGCCAGCGCATTGCGCGAGGTGCCGCAGTCGGGGTTGTGGTAGATGGTCACGGTCATGCGGTCGGCCTCGTCGGGACAGCAGGTTTCGGAGCGGCCAGCAGCCAACTGGCGAGCAGCATCGCCAGCACCGCGCCGGCGAGTTCGGCCGCGATGAACCCTGGCAGGTCGACCGGCCGGATGCCGGCGAATGTGCCTGTGAAGGCGCGCGCCAGCGCCACGGCCGGATTGGCGAACGAGGTCGACGCCGTGAACCAGTAGGCTGCGGTGATGTAGAGCCCGACCAGCCAAGGGATCGAATCCGCTTTGAACCTGAGCCCCGCGAGGATGGTGAAGACCAGCCCGAAAGCCGCCACGCCCTCCGCCAGCCACTGCCCGGCGCCGCTGCGGACCGTCGCCGAAGCCTGCCAGAGCGGCAGTTCGAACATGGCATGCGCCACAAGCGTGCCGAGCAGGCCGCCGGCCGCCTGCGCCACGGCATAGAGCAGCGCCGCCCTCGCCGGCATCTCGCCGCGCAGCGCGAAGACGAGCGTCACCGCCGGGTTGAAATGCGCGCCCGAGATCGGCCCGAGAATGGCGATCAGCACCACGAGGATCGCCCCGGTCGGCAGCGTGTTGGCAAGCAGCGCCAGCGCCACGTCGTCGGTCAGTCGGTCGGCCATGATACCGGAGCCGACGACGGTCGCGACGAGCATGCCGGTCCCCAGCGCTTCCGCGGCCAGCCGGCGTGTCAGGTCGAACGGCATCAGCCCGCCCCCGGCCGATTGCGCCCGATCTCGTCCAGCCGCTTCTGCAGCGCCAGCCTGTCGAGTGTGTTCACTGGCAGGCTGGTGAAAATCGAGATGCGGTTGTTCAGCATCCGGTATGCGTCTGCGAAGGCGAGCCGCTTCTCGGCCTCGGTGCCGTCCGCCGCCGCCGGATCAGGCACGCCCCAGTGCGCCGTCATCGGCTGCCCCGGCCAGATCGGGCAGGATTCGTTGGCTGCGTTGTCGCAGACGGTGAAGACGAAGTTCATCTGGGGCGCACCGGAACCGGCGAACTCCTCCCAGCTTTTCGATCGCGCAAAGGCGGTGTCGTGATTGAGGCTGCGCAGAAGATCGAGCGCATACGAATGGACCTCGCCCTTCGGCTGCGATCCCGCGGAGAACGCCCTGAACCGGCCTTGACCCACCCGGTTCAGGATGGCTTCGGCGAGGATCGAGCGGGCGGAGTTGCCCGTGCAGAGGAAAAGCACGTTGTGGACGGCCTGGGACATCAGGGTTCCTCCTAGCAATCGCAGGTGACGGCATTGATGACCGGGCGGCAGAGTTCCGGAGAACCGTTGCAGCAGTCCTCCATCAGATAGGCAAGCAGGTCGCGAAACCCGGTCATATCGGCGACATAGCGGACGATCCGGCCGTCGCGCGCTGATCTGATCAGGCCGGCATGGGCAAGGATCTTCAGATGCGAGGACGTCGTATTCTGCACCGCGCCGATCCGCGTCGCGATCTCGCCCGCCGCGATGCCTTCGGTCCCCGCGGCCACCAGCAGCCGGAAGATGTCCAGCCGGGTTTCCTGCCCGAGCGCTGACAGAGCGGCGAGCGACGCCTTCTTGTCCATGTATCTGCCTTTCTCGATCTATCGGCTTATCTCTGGTCGACATGACAATACGATGACAGTGTGGCCGATCCCGCGAGGGTCCACGGAATTGTTGACCCGGAGGCCCCGGTTTGTTTGTGATGGGCGCGGGGGATACGCTAACATTCTTGCATCGCATGACGGCGGGAGGGACATGGACAGAGCACTTTCGAAGATCGGGATCTTTGCCGGCCTGGAGGCCGAAGTGCTGGTGACGATTGCCCAGCGCATCGTCTGGCAGCGGGCGGAGGCCGACCGGCTCCTGATCAGCCAGGCCGATCCGTCATCCGACATCTACTTTCTGGCCGAGGGGTCCGTCCGGGCAAAATTCTTCTCGGAGGATGGCAAGGAAGTCAGCTTCGCCGATCTGGCGGCGGGCGAGCTGTTCGGCGAACTGGCGGCCGTCGACGAACATCCGAGAGCCTCGAGCGTCGTCAGCCTGACGCCTGTGCTCTACGGCCGCATGACGGCGCGCCAGTTCCGCGAAGTCGCGATGCAGCATCCGTCGATCGCTTGGAAACTGGCCGAGACCCTGGTGGGCAAGGTCCGCCGCCTGTCAGACCGCATCGCCGAGTTCAGCATTCTCGCCGCGCGGCAGCGGCTGCAGCAGGAGATCATCCGCATTTCGACCCGCGGCAGCGTGCGCGGAAGCCGTATCGTGGTCGAGGATTTCCCGACGCATCAGGAACTCGCCAATCGAATCAGTTCCCACCGCGAGGCCGTCACCCGCGAGTTGAGCTTTCTCGCGGCCGAGAACATCATCTCGATCCGGCGCGGCGAGATCGAGATCATCGACATCGATCGCCTGCGCCAGATTTCGAGGCACTTCGACACCCCGTTGGACAGGTAGGCGAAAGGCTCTACGTCTGGACCGACGCCAGGGTCTCGCCGAAACCCACCTCGAACCCCATCCGGGCCGCGATCGCCAGCACCGGCTCGACGCCGTTCGCCAGGCCCAGGTCGGCGGCGATCGGGTGGCTGGCCGAGGGTTCGATCGACAGCTTGAACGTCGGGTCCAGGATTTCGGCCCCGTGAACCGACGTCGCCTCCACGGTCACGCTCGTGATCGCGCGGTAGCACGCCCTGCCCGGATAGCGGTGGTCCCTGAACTGTTTCAGGAAGACCATCGGCATGCCCACGAAGGGCAGCAGGGCGTCGGCCGTGAACTTGATGATCCCGGTTTCGAGCGGGATGCCGGGCGCGATCAGGTTCCACAGGGCACCGGCGATGTCCGACATGCCGACCGCCTGGCGCGCGGGCGGCGCGCCATTTTCATGGACCGCGAAGAGCGGCCGCATGCGACCTTCCGAATCCGGCGCGAAACGCGCGAAATGCTCGGTCTCGACGCCGAACGCGGCGCTGTCGCCGCCTTTGCGCGCGAAGATGCCGAGGGACTTCGGGTAGCCGAACACCTCGCGCCCGGAGCTCAGCGCCGAGCCCGAATCGACGAACATGTAGGTCGGCAGCCAGTAGAGCCGCCAGGACGTCGGCCGGTCGATCACGCCGCCGACGACCGGTATCCAGAAGCCGATATCCGCCTCCTTGACGAAGCCCTTGCTCTTGTCGATCGGATCGGCGGACGCCATGCGGTCGACATAGAGCGCCGTCAGCAGAACGTAGGGCGCCGCCACGTGGAAGCGCATCACCCCCTCGCTCGGGTCGGTCAGGCACCGGTCGCACATCCGCTGCAGGATGCGGCGCGCAGCCGGGAAGACGAAGCCGTGCATCGTGGCGCCCGTGGCGCGATACGGGATCCGGCCGACAGTGTTGCCGGGCAGTTCGACGAAGGCGGGCAAGGCGCTTGCGGTCATGTCCATCTTCTCGCGAGGTTTTCGTCGGGAGCTTCGGGGAATTCGCGCTCGACCAGCGCGGCGTCGAGCGCCATGGCGTAGCGTTGCGCGAGGCGCCGCGCCGCGCCGGCCTTCTTCGCCGCCTGCGCGTCGCGGCCCTGGGCGCGCAGCAGCAGAGCCCGGACCAGCGCCGCACGGGGTCTGCCGATCGGCAGGATCATGCCGAATTTCTCCAGCAGCTTGACCGCTGGCTCTGCATCCGCGCGTGCTGCCTCGGCAAGCACCGGAGCCAGATCGCGGGCGCCGAGCGCCGCGACAAGCACCTGCGCCGGCTGCGCATAGCCTTCGAGGGAACTCAGGTTCGTCGGCGGCACGGCTTTCGCCAGCCGCAACGCCGCCAGAGCCAACGGCACGGCGGCCGCGAGGTCCCCCCGCCGATGCGCCAGTCCCACCTGGAGGCCGGCGACGATCAGGCGCGACTGGATGTCGCCGGAACCGTCGAGGCTGCGGGCGGCCGCGGCGAGCAGCGGCGCCGCCCCCGCGTCGTCGCCGGTCGCGAGCAGCGCCTGGGCCCGCCCGTAGTCTCCCCAGGCGCTGTGCAGCCGGTTGCCCCGGGCGCGGGCGCGCACGCCGAGCTGCCGGAAACGCTCCGCCGCCGATGCCGGGTCGCCGCCGAAATGGTCGGCCAGCGCTTCCAGCGTCAGCACGACTTCGGCAAGATGCGGTTCGGTCGGCCCCCGGTTCAACGCATGCGCCTGCTTCAGATGGATGCGGGCCGCATCCCACTGGCCGTAGAGCATGCGATAGACCGCCTCGGACGCGGCAAGAAAGGCCCGGGGGTGCGAACGCGGCGCGCGCGCCACGCGGCGCCCCGCATAGGCAAGCAGCGCCGAGCGCAGCGGTCCCATCCGCGCCAGGCCGAGCACGTAGGAGAACATCGCATAGGCGCGCGCTTCCGCGGCATAGCCGTCGCTGGTCCCCCGCGCGAGAAAAGACGAGGTGAGCGAGCTTCGCACGAGCGGCCCCACCTCACCCATGAACTGCGCAAGTTCCGAGCGGATCGAATGCGCGAGCAGGAACGCCCGGCGCGCGCGGGTCCCGGCCCGGCGGAACTGCGCATCACCACGCCCCGCGATGAGCCCCAGTCGCGACCGAAGCCGCTCGGGCCAGGTCCCCGGCCCGCCCGTCAGTTCGCCATAGAGGGCGAATGCCTGGTCGAGGCACGCGCTCGCGGGGCCCATCTCGCCGCGTCCCCAATGCGCCTGGGCTTTCTTGACGCTCCATTCCATCCGGCGGCGCGCCCGGCAGGCCGGTTGCACGCGCGCCTCGGCCAGCTGGCTCTCGGCGCGCTCGAAGAGATCGATCGCCTCGCGATAGCCGCCGACGGACAGGACCTTGTCCGCCGCGAGGCCGAACTTCAACGCCGCGCGTTCCGGACGCTTGGCCTGCATCCAGTAGGCGGCGTGCTGGGCGGGCGGCAGGCTGCGTCCGAGCGTCCCGCGCTGCGCGTGGCGCGCAATGTGTTCGTGGAGGCGGACCACCGCCCCGCGCGGAGTGGCCTTGAGAACCGCCGCGCCGACGATCTGGTGCGAAACCCGGAAACGCGGTCCGCCCGCCCCATCCACCGGAACGGCCAGGCCCTGCTCGAGCAGTGCATCGAGCGGATCGCCGGCCGGAAGCATCTCGCTTCGCGCAAACAGATCCGCAAGGTCCGACCGCCGCAGCCCGATTCCGGCGGCGGCAAGGAACCGCAATGCCGCAAGCTGCGGCGGCGGCAGCGACGACAGCCGCCGCTCGAGAACCGTGGCGAAGGCCTGCGGCCTCCGGCGCAGACGCGCATCTTCCAGCGCGAGCGCACCCTGGCCGGCGCGGACGGCGGCGGCCACCTGGGTCAGCATCAGTGGGTTGCCATGGCCGACCCGCAATATCTCGGCCTCGACCGACGACCTGCCGGTCGGCAGAAAGCTGCGGCACAGTTTCGCCGCGTCGCGGTCGGTCAGCGGCTCCAGACGTAGCGCGTCGGCGCGCCTCGGGCGATCGGCCAGTCCGGACGGCCGGGCGGCCGAAACGATCAGCAGTCCCCGGCCCGATTCGAAGTTCTCCGCAAGCAGGTCGGACGTGCCGAAATCGCACCATTGCCCGTCGTCGACGAACAGGGCCACCGGCACGCGCTCCACCGCCGCGTTGAGCAGGTTGCGGAGAATGTCGCGCTTGGCATCCGCCTGCCATGCGCCGGGCTCGGGTTGTGCCGCTCCGGGCATCCGGACACCCAGCATGTCGGCCGCCAACGGCATGTGCTCCGGCGCAAGTCGTGCCTCGCGGGATGCGGCAAGCAGCGAGTCGGCAGGATCGCCGCCGGTCCACACCGATGGCACCAGCGCGGAGACAAGGCTGGCGGCGGCATGAAACGGCCGGGTGGCGTCCTCCACCTGGCATTGCACCGCGGCGCAGACGAAGCGGTCGACGAGCCGCTCCGTCAATGCGCGCAGCAGCCGCGATTTTCCGATTCCCGCCACGCCCTCGACATGCGCGCGGCGGACCGCGCCGGCGATGGCTTGCTCGCCCAGCAGCGCCAGGGCTGACAGTTCGCCGTCGCGCCCGAGCAGCGGAGCTTCGATGACAGGCTGCGTCCCGCGGCGCAGGCGCGCCGCCGAGGCCCGGTCGAAGAAGACACCCGACCCGGCGCGCGACAGCCGCTTGGCCGCGCTGTTGACCGCGACGCCGTGCACCATCGTCCGTCGGTCGCCGTCGATGTCGACCGGACCAAGATAGATGCTACCCGCCGACAGGCTGATCGCAGCGTCTACCCCGCCCTCGCCGAGACGCGTGTGGACACCCTTGAAGGCCGCGGCAAGATCGATCGTGTCGCCGACATGCGCTGGCAACGTCATCGACGCGACGATGCCCTTCGAATCATGGGTGATCTTGTGAAGCGCGCCGCCATGCTGGGTGGCAAAGTCCCGCAGCATCGCCGCGGCGCCGACCAGGTTCGCATCGCCCGGATACGGGGCGCGCGAGCCGCCCAGGCGGCAGAAGGCCACCAGCGACCGCATGGCGACCGCGGTCCCGAGCTTTCTGTCGAGCAATGAGGCGTCTCGCTGCGTTCCGTTCGAGAGCTGGCCGGTCGGTGCAGAGGGCTGCGCGGCCTCCAGGCGCGCATGAAGGTCCGAAACCGCCGGTCCGAGAAGGATCGTGCGGCCCCCGGGCAGGTCGAACGGCAAGACGATCGTCCGGAAGGGCCCCGAGCAGCCGGCCGCCTTGACCGAAAAGCCGCTCGCCTGGCTGAAGACCTCCGCGTAGTGCATGGCGGCCGCCTCGAGGACGACCTGGTCGAATTGCTCCCGATGGACCAGTATCAGGCAATCGCCGAGCACGTCTCCGAACGCGTAGCCCTCCGGTCGGCTGGCTCGCACGACGGTGCCAAACGCGCTGCCCAGCCGGTCCGTTGCCGTTTCGAAGCCATGCGCGCCACCGAGCGCGCCGAGACGCTTCACCTCCTGCGTGAAGCCGCTGACGTCGAATCCGAGCAGGCTGCCCTGGATCGCGGCCTTCCGCGCCGCTCGCGTCCGCCGCGTCACGGGAAATCCGTTTCGCCGTAGATGTATTGCGGCGCCCCGCTGATCGCTCTCGCCGCCTGGAAACCGGAAGTCACCGCGCATTCGACCGCGCCCACATTCGTCCCCGTGCGGGTCCAGTCCCCGCAAACCAGGAAATTGTCGAGGCCGAGACCGTCGACCTTCGGTCGCGACGCGATGCTGCCTCTGGCCGACAGGGCGTAAAGCTCCGAAGGGCTGACATTCGCCCGCGCATAGACGGTCGGATCGAGCGCACCGGGAAAGTTGCCATTGCCGTCGGCCGGCAGGTCCGGAAGAAGCTCCTCGCGAAGATAGATGTTCCAGTTCTTCTCCGCGGCGGCGGCGCGCAGGTTTTCGGACGCGGCGAAGCCGTCATCCGGCCCGTTTGGCTGGTTCGGATTGCGGGGGAACGGCCCGCAGGCATAGGACAGGTGCAGCGACACCTTGCCTGCGATCGGCTGCTCGTATTTCAGGAGGAAACTCATGTCGCACCAGGTGCTGGCGGGCATGACGCAGCCGGTGATGAGCGGCAGCTTGTCGTCGTTGCCGAGGGCGGCGGTGTTTCGCGAGAACCAGTACTGCACCGCCATCGTCGGCGACGTCTTCTGCTTGGCGACGAATTCGCTCCATCCCGGAATGGCCGCGTGAAAGTCCGTGCTGATCAGCTTCAGCGCGGCAATCGGGATGCCCGACAGGACGACGTCGAAATCACGCCCGGCGGTCAGGCTCACCTTGCTCTCGTTCGGCCCGACATACCACCAGGACTCGAAATCCGCGCCGGCCGGTTGTGGCGCGAGCTGGTCCCAGATCGGGTGCGCCGGCCAGTAGCGCAGGTCGCCGCGCTCGACCAGCGGATCGTACGCCGCGACGCCAGCCTTCAGCTCCGCCTGGACGCTCACCTCGATGCCGCGTATTCCCGTATCGCCCGGTCTCATATGGATCGCGGTGACCCGGTGGAAGAAGTGGAAGCGCACACCGCGCCGCACGAGGACCTCGTAGATCGGCTTGATGACGATCTCGCCCATCCCGCCATTCATGTGGATGAACGGCGACTCGTGATAGGTCGACAGCATCCGCAGCATGCCCCGCAAGGCGACCCCGGCCGCGAAGTTGCGCTGGTTCGGATTGCCGTCGACGAAGGCGAACGCGTAGTCGTAGCCGGACTTGACGAAGGTCGAGTTGGTCAGCGTCGCCGAGGCGCCGTGCCGCTCCAGCCATTCGATCGCATCCCACTCGTCGATGACATCGAAGCCGCGCAGATGGATCTTGTCGGCGAAGAAGCCGATCCCGACCCTGGCGACCAGTTCCGCCAGCACGAGCAGGTCCCAAAAGCCGATCGACCGGTCGTCGTGCGAGCGAAACCATGCCAATGTGTCGGCGAATGTCGCGTAGGCGCCCATGACGAGTTCGATCGGCCCCTCGTCCTCCTCGGCGGCGTATTGCTGCATCAATTCGTCGATGAGGCCGACATCCCTGCGAAGGGAGTGCCCTTCGGCCTCGGCAAGGGCATCGTCATCGCCGAAAGCGTCGCGCAAGGCGTCGGAGATCATGCTTCTGATCCGCTCGAGCATCCCGAGCGGCGACATTTCCGTCGGGTCTACGCCCGGCGCGCCAGGCACGTCTGGAAACTTCAGATACTTCTTCTTCCAGCCCAGCAGGCCGTCCTGCATCAGGAAGAAGTCCCTGTGCGGCGTAAACGCCTTGTCGAGCGATATCGTTGACTTGCCGGTCTTGGGCCACTCGGCATAGCACTCGCGCAGCATCTCGAACGTATTGTGGTAGAAACCGCCGAGCACATGCAGGCCATGTTCGAAATTGCGCTCGCCTTGGGCCTCGTCGCGCCCGCTCGCGCATTTCCCGCCGCACCGCCAGCCCTGCTGCAGCACGTCGATCTCGAACCGTTCCTGCCAGTCCGGGTCCGACGTGATCCGGAACACGGCCGACAGGGCAGCCATGCCCGAGCCCAAAACGACGATTCTCGTCTTGCCGTCCACCACGTCCGAATGCTCCCCGCGGGCCAGACTGATGCAGCTTTTCGGCGATGACAAGTCCTCGCAACACGCCGGAGGCGAGTTGTCGAAAAAATTGTGGCGGGGCGGGTCGTCGTTCGCGGGCGCCCTCGCCCGCGCGGCGTGTCGCTACATCGGCTCGCGCAGGAACGCCTCGATCGTCGCGGCCGACCAGGCCGGATCGGTGACCAGGAACAGATGCCCGTCATCGACGAGCTGCAGCCGCGATTTCGGGATGAAGGTCGCCAGCATCTTGGCGTTGATCACCGGCACGAGCGGGTCGTCCGTGCCCGCGAGCACCAGCGTCGGCTGGCTGAGCGTCCACAGCCACGGCAGGCTGGTCCACCCGGTCATCGCCAGCAATTGCAGCGCATAGCCATACTGCGTCGCGCCCTTCATCGCCGCGGCATGCCTTGTGATCAGCGCGTCGTCGGTGCGGAACGCCCCGCCATAGATCTCGGCGGCGATCGAGCGCATGTATCCGGGGTCGGTGTAGCGCTTGACGCTCGCCATCTTCATCAGCACGTTCGGCGCGCCGGGCACCATGGTGAAGCCCGGCGCCGTCGCCGCCAGGATCAGCTTGCGGCAGAAGCCGGGGTATTGGTAGGCGAACTGCTGCGCGAGCCCCCCGCCCCAGGACACGCCTGAAACGTCGCATTCCTCGAAGCCGAGATGCTGCATCAGGTTCTTCGCCAGCCGCGCCAGCGTCGATGGGCGGTAGGGCAGCGAGGGCGCCGGCGAGCCGCCGATGCCGGGAATGTCGAAGATCACCGCGCCCGTATCCTCCAGCGCGTTCATGAACGGCTCGGCCAGTTCCAGGTTCGCTCCGATGCCGTTGAACATCAAGAGCGGCGGCCGCTCCGATGCGCCCTCGCGGATGCCGACGCGCAGCTTCTGGCCGTCGATGTCGAACATGCCGACGCGCATCACATCTGCGGCCTTCGCCGGGCGGGTCTTCGTCTTGGTGCTCATGCGTCCCCGCGATGGCTTGAGAAAAGGCTGTGCGACGCCGTGCCGGTGGGCGTCATGGCTCGAAAATGTAGGTGCCGGGCGCCGGTCCGAGCGGCTTGTAGATCGCGTTGCCGGGCTGAACCGGCGCGGCGATCTCCTCGCCCGAGCGCTCCTTCATGAACTGCGCCCAGTCCAGCCACCACGAGCCTTCCTTCTTTTCCGCCGTCTTGGTCCATTCCTCGGCGTCCTTCTGCTTGGCGACGCCCTTGACGTACCAGGCCTTCGGATTGCCGGGCGGATTGAGCAGGCTCTGCAGATGGCCGGAGTTCGACAGGATGAAGGTGGTCTTGTCGCCATAGAGCCGCGCGGTCTGGTAGACCGCCTTCCACGGCGTGATGTGGTCGGTCGTGCCGGCGATGACGTAAGTGTCGACCTTGATCTTCTTCATGTCGATCGGCGTGCCCGCGATCGAGATCTTGCCGCCGTTCACGAACGGGTTGGTGAAGATCAGGTCGAGGAAATCGCCGTGCAGCTTCGCCGGCAGCCGTGTCGTGTCGGCGTTCCAGTACAGCACGTCGAAGGCCGGCGGCTGGTTGCCCAGCAGGTAGTTGTTGACCCAGTAGTTCCAGATCAGGTCGTTCGGCCGCATCCAGGCGAACATCTTTGCCATTTCCTGGCCGTCGAGCACGCCCCTCGCCTTCGAAAGCTGCTTCGCCGCCATGATCGATTCCGGCGTGACCAGCGCCGCGAAGTCGCTGTCGCTTTCAGCCTGCGTGTCGAGCACGCAGACGGCGAGGATGACGCTCTCGATCTTCTTCTCTCGTTTGCCCGCCAGCCACGCGACATAGGTCGACAGCGTGATGCCGCCCGAGCACGAGCCCATCATGTTGACCGTGTCCGCGCCGGTAATGTCGCGCGCCGCATCCACCGCCTCGTCCAGCGCCAGGATATAGGTCTCCAGCCCCCAGTCGGCCTGCTTCGCGGTCGGGTTGCGCCACGACACGCAGTAGGGCTGGATGCCCTGGCTCAGCAGGAAGCGGATCATCGATTTGTCGGGCGACAGATCGACCGAATAGTATTTGTTGATCTGCGGCGGCACGATCACCACCGGCCGGCGATACACCTTGTCGGTCGTCGCCGTGTAGTGGACCAGCTCAAGCACCTCGTTCTTGAACACCACCGTCCCGGGCGTATTCGCAAGGTTCTCGCCGACCTTGAACTTCGACGCGTCGACCGACGACGGCAGCCCGCCATTCTTGGTCATGTCGTCGAGAAAATTCTTCAGCCCCGCGACGGCGCTCTTGCCGCCGGAATCGACGAAGGTCTTCAGCGCCGTCGGGTTCAGCACCGGGTTGTTCGACGGCGACATCGTATCGACGAAGATCGAGGTGACAAGCCGGGCCCGCGCCGCGTCCTTCTCCGGCAGGTCGGTCTTGGCGACCAGCTCCGTCACCGCCTGCGACCAGGCCATGTAGGACTGCGCCAGTCCCTTGTGCAGGCCGCTCGTCTTCCATGCCGGGTCGGCGAAGCGGCGGTCCTTCGGGTCGGGCGCCAGCTCCGACTGCCCGGTGACGATCTTGCCGAACTCGGTGGCGAATCCCATCCACTGCTGCATCAGCAATTGCGGCTGCCCGGCCATCGCCTTCATCACGGCGCCTGCGGCGGCAAACAGCTCCTCCGGCCGCGGCCCCACCAGCGGGTTCAGCGCCAGCGTGTTCTGCGCCGCGTCGTCGGCGATCTCGTCGGCCAGCGTGCGGTCCTTTTCCGGCATCTTGGCCATCGCGTCAGTCCTTCTTCGGCGGCCGGCCGGCCATCAGCATCGCCAGCGTCTCAGCGATCAGCGCCGGCTTGTCCTCGCCCTCGATCTCGACCGTATTCGAGGTCTTCATCAGGAATTGCCCCGGCCCCTTCTCCTCGAAGGAGACAAGCGTAGTCCTCATCCTGACCTTGGCCCCCGCTTTCACCGGCGTCAGGAAGCGCACCTTGTCGAGCCCGTAGTTGAAGGCCGCCGCCGTCCCCTGCGGCAACGCGCCGATGTCGTAGGACATGGCGGCGACCAGCGACAGCGTCAGGTAGCCATGCGCCACAGGCGCCCGGAACGGGCTCTCGCGCTTGGCGCGCTCGACGTCGACATGGATCCACTGCCGGTCGCCGGTCGTCTCGGCAAACTCGTTGATCATCTTCTGGTCGACGGTCACCCAGGACGACACGCCCAGTTCCTGGCCGATCATGTCCTTCATGCCGTCGAATGTCAGCGCCGCCATCGGCCGTCTCCTCCCTTGCGATTCCCTTGGCCAGGATCGTTCTGTTTTCAACAATCTATCCATGGATATCGCGCTTGGAAAGCTGCCGCTGCGTTATCGATCGCGGTCCGTGCGAGGGCGCTTGTCATTCGCGCCGTTTCAGCGAACATTGCGCCTGAAGCGGCGGCAAGACCGCTTTTGCCGACGCGGCCAAAGGGAGGACAGCATGAAGCAGCTCGGCGGCATCGACGCCTCGTTCCTCTACATGGAAACGCCGGAAACCCCGATGCACGTCGCGGGCGTCACTCTGTTCGAGCCGCCGGCCGACTTCTCCGGCTCCTTCTACGACCATTTCCGCGAGTTCTTCCTGTCGCGCATGCACTTGGCGCCGATCTTCGAGAAGAAGCTCGCCCGCACCGTTCTCGAGCTCGACCATCCCGGCTGGGTCGACGCCCACGACCTCGATTTCGACTACCACCTGAAGAAGGCCACCCTGCCCGCGCCCGGAACCTGGGCGCAGTTGGAAAAAATGGTCGGCGACCTGCACTCGGTGCCGCTCGACCGCTCTCGGCCGCTCTGGCAGTTCACCATCATCGATGGTCTCGACGAAGGTTCGGTCGCCCTCTATTCGAAGGTCCACCACGCCGCGGTCGACGGCGGCGCCGGCATGGCGATCGCGGCCGCCCTCTACGACATCTCGCCCAAACCCCGCGCGGTGAAGCCGCCCGAGCCGAAGCCTGAGCCCGCCCGCAAGCCGACGGTCGAGGAGCGCGCGCTGCTCGGCATCAACGATTTCGTCCAGAACATCGTCCGCCAGCAGTTGAAGGTGGTCGAGGCCATCCCGCAGGCGCTCAACACGCTGACCGACATGCTGCTGCCGAAGCCCGGTGCCGACGGCAAGCCGGCGAGCGGCCTGCCCGGCCTGCCGGATGTCGCCGGCATGATGGCGCCCAAGACGCCGTTCAACGTCACCATCACCGCGAGCCGCTCCTACGCCGCCCGCTCGATCTCGCTCACCGACGCCAAATTCGTCGCCAAGGCGACCGGCACCAAGATCAACGACGTCGTCATGGCGGTCTGCGCCGGCGCGCTCAGACCCTACCTCAAGGCGAAAAAGGCGCTGCCGAAGAAGCCGCTCATCGCCTTCGTGCCGATTTCGCTGCGCGAGGCCGGCAACAGCGATTCGAACAACCAGGTCTTCGGCATGAACTGCCAGATCGCCACCGAGATCGCCGATCCGCTGGAGCGGCTGATGGCGATCCGCTCCAAATCAGGCGAGTCGAAAGCATTGGCCGGCTCGGTCAAGGACATCGCGCCGAAGGACTATTCGCTGCTCGGCGCGCCCTTGCTCTTGCCCGGCCTGATGCAGATGTACGGCCGCGCCGGCCTCGCCGACGTGCTGCCCTCGGCGGTCAACCTCACCATCTCCAATACCGCCGGCCCGCCCTTCCCACTGTTTTGCGCTGGGGCGAAAATCCTGGCGCTTTATCCGGTGTCGATCCCGATCCACGGCATCGCGCTCAACATGACGGTGCAGTCCTACCAGGACAAGCTCGACTTCGGCATCACCGCCGACCGCAAGGCCGTCCCCGACGTCGACGCGCTCGCCGACCTGCTGGCGCCTGCGCTGGCGGAATTGAAGGAGGCGGCGCAGAAGCTGACGGCGAAAGCGGGGTGAGGTCGCCAGAGGAATGGCCCCGCGCGCTGCGCAATCGCGAGTTCGCAATGGGGACCAATGACAACCAGCATCGAACTCCGCCGGTTGGCGGTCCATGTCTCGGTGATCATCGGGTTCAATCTGATCTATGTTGTCGCCCTGTTCGCGGCGGACGCGATTGAATACAACGGGCAATGGCCTCTGACAGGGAGCCGGGATCGCGTTGGTGAGTCCATTCCGTTGTTTGTAGTCCTCGCCGCTGTTGTCGGGTCGGCAATTTCAATTCGATATGGCGAGGGCATTCCGGCTTACCTCGGATACTCTTCGGTAGTTTTCGCCCTCGTGACGTCTGTAGTTCTTCATTGGATCGGCGCACAAACAGACTTCGTCGTCACAGGTGTGAGTTGGATAGACCTTGGCCTCACCCTCTTCCTGCTTCATTTCGTAGTGGGTGCGGTCATTCTTCTCCTGGGAAGGTGGAGTACGAGCGCCAAGTCATGATTCACTGCGGCCGCGTGTGCGCCCCGCCCATTTGCCTCCCGCAGCGGCATCTGCATAATCTGTTGACGGCTCAGCATCTATTCTGTGTGATGCGGAACCGTTGGAAGTCTCGGCAATTGACTCGGGGCTCGACCGGCGAGCGCAGAAAGGCAACGACCCAATGACCGCTCACACCCACGCTCTCAAGGCCCCCTCCAAGCTGCTCTTCGCGCTGGAACTGCGGACCTTCCCGGAGCTCGGCGGCTTCCTCGCGTCCCTGCCGCTGCTGGCGACGCTCGCCCCTCGCGGCGACGGCCATCCGGTCATCGTCTTGCCCGGGCTTGCTACCTCCGACAAGTCGACAGTGGCTCTGCGCACCTTCCTGAAATCAAAGGGTTACGACGTGCACGGCTGGGAACTCGGCCGCAACTACGGCCCGCTCCCCGGCATCGAGCGCCGCATGGTCGACAAGCTGAAGGAACTGCACAAGAAGACCGGCAAGAAGGTCAGCCTCGTCGGCTGGTCGCTCGGCGGCATCTACGCGCGGCAACTGGCCAAGATGCTGCCGGACCATGTCCGTCAGGTCATCACGCTGGGCAGCCCGTTCAACGGCGACCCGCGCGCCACCAATGCCTGGAAGCTCTACGAATTCACCTCCGGCCACAAGGTCGACGACCGCGAGCGCCACATGGGCGGCGCGATCTCCGAGTCGCCCCCGGTCCCGTCGACCGCCATCTACAGCCGCACCGACGGCATCTGCGCCTGGCAGTCCTGCGTCGAGAACGAAGGCCCGCAGACCGACAGCATAGAGGTCGAAGGCAGCCATTGCGGCCTCGGCCACCACCCCGCCGCCGTCTTCGCCATCGCCGACCGCCTGGCCCAGGCGGAGGACGGCTGGAAGAAATTCGACCGGGCGGGCTGGAAGAGCGTGTTTTATCCGGACCCGAAGCGGAAGTAACGTATTTACGGTTTGGCAGGCACCGCGTCTATCTCCCCCCTTGAGGGGGAGAAAGCGAAATCAGCACCTTAGCGTAGCTAAGTGCTAGATTTCGCAAGAGGGGGTGAGCCACCGGTTCGCCGCAGGCGAGTTCGTCATGCCAGTGGCATGACGGAAGGCGGCGAACGCCCGAAGCGATAGCGCAGGGCACCGTTGCGCCAAGATCTCCCCTCTCTTGCAATTTCTAACACTTAGCTGCGCTAAGCTGTTGAAATTGCTTTCTCTCCCTCAAGGTGGAGAGATCAAGCATCGCATTCCACCACGTGGATAGAGAAAAACCGCGAATCGCAGCGCCTCTATCTCCCCCCGCGAGGGGGAGAAAGCGATTTCAAGATCTTAGCCGAAGGCTAAGTCTTAGAAATCGCAAGAGAGGGGGATTTTCCGGTGCGAACAGAAGAATCCGCACCAAATCTATCAACCCCCTCCGCACCGCGATCCACAATGGGCCCCGAACCGGCAGGGAGCCATATGGACCGCAGCATACCCACCGACGAGAACTGGAAGAGGCTGCGGCGCATCGTAGCGATGCTGCTGGCGCTCGCCGATCTCGCGGAACGCGCCAGCACCCGGTCCCACGCGGTGCGCTGCCTCGTGCTGTGGTTCCTGCGTCCGGGCGAGCTCGTCGCGCGCGACTATCTCGCCGGCCTGACGCAGACCGCCGCCGCAGAGCCCGCGCATCTGGCGATCCCGTTCGACGACAACAGCCCGACCGGAGCGCTGCGCCTCGCCGCCAGCTTCCGCGCGCTTGCCGCGGCGATCGCGGCGTTTGCGATGGAAATGTGCGCCGCGATGCCACTGCCCGGCCTTGTGCCGCCCCTCCACCTCGCCGCGATCGACCCTGTCGCGTCGCTTCGCGACCTCGTAGCTGCAACCGAGCGCCGCGACAGTTCCTGAGGTATCCGCACGGGACAGTTTACTTTCTTTCCGCCCGCGCGACCCTCGCGCAGGCCGCGCCCCCTTGCGGAAAAAAGTAAACTGTCCCCGGCACTTACCTACTAGCTAACTACTACCTCAAGACAGTCCGGCCCCAGCTCCCCCACCCGCGTCTTGCCGATCAGCGCCAGCGTCAGATCGAGTTCCGCGATCACATTCCGGATCACCTCCCGCACGCCAGCCTCGCCCGCAATGGCCAGCCCATACACATAGGGCCGCCCTAGCAGGACCGCCCGCGCGCCAAGCGCCAGCGCCTTCGCGACATCGGCGCCGGACCGTATCCCCGAATCCATCAGCACCGGCAGGCCGCCGGCCGCCGCCACGACGCCCGGCAACGCATCCAGCGTCGCAATCTCGCCGTCGACCTGCCGGCCGCCATGGTTCGACACCACGATCCCGTCGACGCCATGCTCCTTCGCCAGCCGCGCGTCGTCCGCGTGGCGCACCCCTTTCAGCAGGATCGGCAGTTTCGTCATCGCGCGCAGCCGCGCGATGTCGGACCAGTTGAGGTCCGGCCGCGAATAGGTCGCGGTGAAATGCGCCACCGCCGCCCGCATCTGGCCGATCGACAGGCCGAACTCTCTGCCCTTGCGCCGCAGGTTGATCAGCGTGCCGATGACGCCCAGCCCCTTCGGCCTGACGCCGGTGTCAGGCGGCGAGGCGGGAATAGCGGCGCGGAAGACGGGGTCGGAAAGATACTGCGCCAGCCCCTGCCCCTGCAGGAACGGCAGCGAGGCGCGGTCGAGGTCGCGCGGCCGCCAGCCTAGCAGCGTCGTGTCGAGCGTCACCACGATCGCCTCGCAGCCGCAAGCTTCGGCGCGGCCGACGACCGAGCGGACAAAGGCGTCGTCGCTCGACCAGTAGAGCTGGAACCAGCGCGGCGCATCGCCCATCGCGGCGGCGCACTCCTCCATCCTCACCGACGCCTGGTTGGAAAAGACATAGCCAACGCCCTCGGCCGCCGCCGCCCGCGCCACAGCGAGGTCGGCTTGCGGGTGCGCCATCTCCAGCACGCCGATCGGCGCCAGCAGGATCGGGATGCCGTGCCGCCGCCCGAACAGTTCGACCGACAGGTCGCGCCGCGACACGTCGTTCAGCACGCGCGGCACGAAGCGGCGCCGGTCGAACGCCGCGCGGTTCGCCCGCATCGTCGCCTCCATGCCCGCCCCGCCGATGACATAGGCCGCGGCATCCGGGCTCATCACAGCCGGCGCCTTCGCCTCCAGCGCGTCCGGCGCCACCGGCACCAGCGGCTTCGCCCCGCCGACGCCCGGCACATAGATCTGCATCTGGCGGAGACGGCCGGGGGATGGCGGTGTGGTCACGGAAGAACACCCCCACCCCTAACCCCTCCCCACAAGGGGGAGGGAGAGCTGCCGCATGCCAAATCCTTCACTCGATGGGAAATCAGAAAGCCGCTACGGCCCAAGTCTCCCTCCCCCTTGTGGGGAGGGGTTAGGGGTGGGGGTGCTTTGCGCCGCCTCATGACGGTAGGAGCAAGCTACTTCTTCGTCATCCCGTCGCGGATTTCCTCCATCGCGTCCTTGATCCGGTTGCGCAGGATCTCGATCGTCTCGGTCGACGACTGCCGCACCACGTCGGCCATCTCGCTGGCGTTCTTGATCGCCGTCTCGAACGAACGCTTGGCGAAGTCGGCCTGCTTGGCCATCATGTCCTGTGGGTTGGCCCCGGCGCGGAAATTCTGCGCCATGTCGGTCACCTCGCGCAGCGTCTCCTGCAGGATCTCGCGCTGCTTGGCCATCACCGACGACGCACCGGATGTCGCCGCCTTCGCGGTCTTCTCCAGCGTTTCGAGGTTCTTGCGGTGATGCTCGATGATCTTTTCGACATCGACGCTCGGCATTTTCAGGTCCTGGCCGAAATTCTTGAACATGTCGATGAACGAGTCGGTGTCGGTCTTCTTGGCCATGTGGTCCTCCCGGGTCATGCTGGCGGCGGGTTGGTCCGCAGCCTTGCCGTCAGATTAGACCGCGCGGGCGCAAGGTCAATTGCCGAAGATCAGCACTTCCCCGATATGCAGCGCCAGCCCGGCCAGCCCGCCGATGATCATGCCGTTGAAGCGGATGAACTGCAGATCGCGTCCGACATTGATCTCGATCAGGTGCGTCAGCTGCCCGAGGTCCCAGCTCTTCACCTGCTCGGCGATGAATTTCGACACGCCGCTCTTCTGGCTCTCGACGAACGAGCCGAGCGCCACGACGAAACCGGCGTTCATGTCGGCGCGGATCGACGGATCGGCGGCAAGCTGCCGCCCGACATCGACGAACAGCGAGGCAAGATGCTTGCGGATCGTCGACGCTTCCGACTTTGCATCCTGCTCGATGAACGAGCGCAGACTCTCCCACATGTCCTGCGCCAGTTCGTGCAGTTCCGGCCGCGCCAGGAAATCGCGCTTCAGCTTCTCGACCCGCTTCCCATAGGCCTTGGAGGTCCTCAGCTTCTCGACGAAGCCGACGACGAAACGGTCGAATTCGGCCCGCATCGGATGGTCCGGGTCGGCCTTCACCTCTTCCAGCAGCGATCCGGCCGACGCGACGATCTTCTTCAGGAGATAGGCGTCGGCGCGGAAAAGTTTCGCCAGCGACGGCAGCTCGTCGCGGATCTTGTCGCGGATGGCGGCGAGCGCGTCCTCGTCCGAGAGGAACTTTCCGAACACCTTGATGATCTCGTCGAACATCTTCTGGTGGCGGCGGTCGTCGGTGAAGGCGGTCAGCAATTCGGCGGCCAGCGGCGCGATCTGCACCTTCTCGATCTGGCTGACCATGCGCTGAGCGATGAAGCTCTTCAGCCCCGATCCCTCGATCGCCGACACGGTCTGCGGCACCAGCCGCGCGACAAAGCGCGACAGGCCCTCGGCACGCTGCGGATCGGCCAGCCAGTCGGCCACCAGCGAGGCGAAGTCCACCTCGCGCAGTTTCTGCTCCACCGGCCCCGGCGCCAGGAAATTGCGCTCGATGAAATGGCCGAGATTGTCGGCGATGCGGTCCTGGTTGGCCGGAATGATCGCCGTGTGCGGGATCGGCAGGCCGAGCGGCCGCTTGAACAGCGCGACCACCGCATACCAGTCGGCCAGCCCGCCGATCATCGCCGCCTCGGCGAACGCTGCGACGAAAGCCAGCGCCGGCACGCTTGCTTCCAACGAGCGGGCGAGCAGGAAGACGATCAGGCAGAGCACCAGCGCCGAGGTCGCGAGGAACTTGACGCGCCGCAGCGCCGCCAGTTTCTCGGCGTCCCCCGGTCCGCCGGTCATCAGAACATTTGTCTCTGCCATCTTGGCCGCCAGTTGGTTTCCGCTCATCTATGCATTTTGCCGCCCGCATGCCACTCGCCAGGCTGTCGCGGCTGGCCGCAGGCGCAGTCTGCTGGCACGATCTGGCCCGAACGGTTCGTCGGCGTGAAGAATTTCCGCAACTTTTTCAATCGCTTGTCAGAAATATTGCGACGCAACAGGAATTTATGTTGCAATGCACAATAACGCCTCCTATATGCCTGCCATGCCTCGGGTCAATGGTGAACGAGGCGAACCGTTGCTCCCTTTATGAGGATGGAGAATTATCATGGCCAAGACCGCTAAGACCGCTTCCGTTGCAAACGACACGATGTCCTCGATCTCCGAAGTCATCGAGAACGTCCAGTCCAAGATGGAAGTCCCCGCCGCTGCCCGCGATTTCGTGAAGCGCACCGCCGCCACCGCGCAGGAGCGCGCCGAGACCGTCCACTCCGGCATCGCGACCGCCACGACCAAGGTCGAGAACTTCGCCACCGCCATCGTCGGCGGCTACGCCAACTTCGCCCGCGGCCTGGTCGACGCCTCGCTGTCGAACGTCCAGCACGCTCTCTCGACCGTCGAGAAGGTTGCCGGCGCCAAGTCGCTGAACGAGGTCGTCCAGATCCAGGCCGACTATGTCCGCGAGAGCGCCAAGGCCAATTTCGACCGCGTCAAGAACGCCGCCGAGATCGCCCGCACCACCGTCGTCGACGGCGCCAAGACCGTCCAGTCGGAGATTTCGGCGATGTATTCGAAGGCCGCGTAAGCGTCAGCCTTCTGGAGTATCAGTCGAAGACAAAACCCCGCCGGAGCGATCCGGCGGGGTTTTTGATTCTGTCGAACGAAAAATGACGAAGGTTTCAGATCGCGGCGCTGATCACCTTGCCCTGCGGCAGTTCGGTGACCAGCTTCATCTTCATGCCGGAGAGATCGATCGACCCGACCGTGTCGCCATCCTCGAAGGTCAGCGTCGCGTCGAACTTGCGCGCCAGCGCCTTCATGCCCTGATTGTTCGGGTGGGTGGTGACCCTGAGCTTTTCATAGCCGAGCGCCAGCGCATGGCCGATTAGCCGGCGGAAGAGCTGGCTGCCGATACCCTTGTGCTGAAGATGGTGCTCGACCGAAAAGGCGATCTCGGCCGTCGGCGGGTCGAGGTCCGCGCGCTCGTGCAGTTCGGCGGCGCCATGCACCTCACCGTTCTCGACATAGCCGATCACGGTGGCCCCGTCGGAAAAGCAGCGGGCGGCGTAGGACGCGACGAAGATGTCGTCGATCACCCCGTTGAACCTGTCGCGCCGGCTTTCGGCGTCGAGACGCAATAGGTGATCGCGAAAGTTCGCAAGATCGGATGGCCGCAGCTGGCGGATCTGGCCAGGTGGCGAAGGCGCCAGGGTGGAGTTCTTCTTCATGGTCGCATTCCTCGTGGTATTCCTCCCGCGAGTCATCGACGGATCGATACACCGAATATTGTGCAGTGCACCATAACATTCAAGTGCGTAGATTTACTCATGACCCTCTGGGCCGGTGACGGACCGTCAACTCCCGGCCCAAACATCCAGCACATAGCGGTCGGACTTGCCCATCTGGTCGATCCAGGCGTCGGCGGCGTCGGCGTCCTTGTCCATCTCCTCTGCCCAGATGCGGGAAATGGCGCGCTTGACGTCCGGTTCCATCCGGCTGCCGTCACCGCAGACAAAGATTTTCGCGCCTTGGCTGATCAGGTCCCAGACCTTCGCCCGCTCCTTGCGGACGAGGTCCTGGACATAGGTCTTGTCGCCCGCCGCCGGCCGCGAGAACGCGACGTGGAGATCGACCAGCCCCCTGGCCGCCATCGCTTCCAGTTCGTCACGATAGATGAAGTCCTGCTCGGCGTTGCGGCAGCCGAAGAACAGCATCGCTGGCCCGAGCGGCTTGCCGGCCGCCGCCTGCGCCTGGCGCTCCTGCAGGAAGCCGCGGAACGGCGCCAGCCCGGTGCCCGGCCCGATCATGATCAGCGGAACCGAAGGGTCCTCCGGCATCCGGAAGCCGGCCTTGGTCTCCTTCACCGAGGCGTGCACCACATCGCCCTCGCCCCTTGGCAAGAGGTAATTGGAACAGGTGCCGCGATAGGTGCCGTTGCCCGAGCGCGCCGGCCCCTCGACCACGCCGACGGTGATGGCGCAGCGGGCGGGCGAAGCGCTCGGCCCCGACGAGATCGAGTAGTAGCGCGGCGCCAGTTGCGGCAGCATTTCGAGATAGAGCGCGAAGGGCAGTTCGCAGGCCGGAAACTGTTCAAGCAGGTCGATCACCGACTTCCGCTTGGCATAGACTTCCGACCGGTAGACGTCCGCACCGCCATTCGCCTCGGCGGCAAGGGCCTCCAGCTTCGGCTTCGTCACCGGGCAGCGGGTGTTTTCGGCGAGAGTCTGCACCTGCCGGCGGGTGGCGACGGCCTGCAGTTCGACATAGTCCGACAGGATGCGCCTGACCGACACCGGCCCTTCCAGCGGGAACGGGCTCTGCCGCCCCCCGGTGGTGCGCAGGCGGATATGCGTGTCCGGCTTGAAGCCGAAATGCCGCTCCACCCGCGCCACCAGATCGGCGCTGTTCACCGGCACGACGCACAGATGGTCGCCCGGCTTGTAAGACATGCCCTCCGGAAGGTCGATCTCGATATGCCGCGTCGAACGCCCGGAGGTGGCGCTCTGCAACTCGCGGTTCGCAGCCACCTTCATCGGCCTGGCGCCTGACTGAGCCGCGATCGGATGCGCATCCTCCGCCGAGACGATCTCGACCTGGAACAGCGGATCGGACTTGATCTCCTCGGAAAAATCGACGTCGAGGTCGAGCGCCTTGCCGAGATCGGGCCATAGCTTGGCGAACCAGGCCTGGAACTGGCCGTCGAGGTCCTCGCGCGCATCCGCCTCGCCGCGCGCCCGCACGCGGGTCGCGCCCAGCGCCTCCATCCGCTCGTCGATCATCCGCGGCGTCGCCTGGAAGGTCGACGCCCAGTCGCGGTTGCCGCAGCCGAAGACGAGATAATTGACGCCGGCGAGGTCCCCCGGCTTCGCTTCGTTCAGCCATTTGACGAAGCGTGTCGCATTGTCGGGCGGCGCGCCGTTGTATGACGCGCTGGCGATCAGCACGGCGCCTTCGGTCGGCAGGGAGCCCGCGAACTCGTCCATCCCGGCGAAGGTCGTGTAGAACCCGTTCATCTCGGCCGAATTGGCGATGTCGCGCGCGATCTCCTCGGTCGTGCCGAGGTTCGAGCCGAACAGCACCGTCAGTTTCGTGCCGTGGCTCGGCCGCTTGTGGACGGCCGCCGCCGGCTGCGCATTCGTATTGGCCGCCACCGCGCCCGGCACCATGGCGCTCCGCGTGCGGCCCGGCCTTGGTCTGACCTTGATGGTGAAGCCGTCCGGCTTGATCGACAGCGATTCCTTGATCTTCAACTGGTAGTTCTTGTGGTCGAAAAGCTGGAAGCGCTGCAGGATCATCCCCAGCACCAGCGTCGCTTCCTGCATGGCAAACTGCCGGCCGATGCAGGCGCGCTGGCCGTTGCCCCAGGGCTTCAGCGCGTTCGGCGGTCGTTTGGACTCGGCTTCGCGCGAAAAATTGTCCGGGTTGAACTTTTCAGGTTCCGGGCCCCAGACTTCGGGGTCGCGATGCAGCATCAGCGTCAAGAGCGTCACGAACGTGCCGGCCTTCAGCTTGTATTTCCCACCGATCACCTCGTCCTTGTAGGGATAGAGACCGATCGCCGGGGCTGTCGGGTAGAGCCTGAGCGCCTCGTTCAGGATCTGTTGCACATAGGTGAGTTGGTTTATCTGCTGGATGGTCGGCTGGATCGCGAGATCGCTGCCCAGGACCCGGTCGACCTCCGCGTATGCCTTCGCCAGCACGTCGGGATTGTTGACCAGGAAATAGAGCGTGAACGACAGCAGCCCCGATGTCGTCTCATGGCCGGCGATCAGGAACGTCAGGATCTGGAAGCGGATGTTCTCGTCCGAAAGGCTCTCGCCGGTCTGCTTGTCGACGCCGGCCAGCATGAAATTCAACAGGTCGTTGATCGCCTGCTCGCCGCCGCCTCGCCGCCGCTCGCGGATGATGTCGTCGACCAGCCGGTTCATGAAGCCGACGTCTTCCTTCAGCTGGTTGAGCCGCTTGGTCAGGATCACCTTCTCGAACGGCAGGCCGCGCTGCACCATGCAGGTCTCGAGCGTCCGCGTCAGCGCGTCAATGAAGGGGTGGTAGTCGCGACGGTAGAACGAGTTGAACCGGTAGCCGAAGCCGCAGATGCCGATCGTGTCCAGCGCCAGCGCCGTCATGTCGTGCACCACGTCGATCTCGTCATCGGCGTTGAGCCGCTCCCATTTGGTGCAGAGCTGGTCGGCGATGTCCTGCATCAGCGGCAGGTAGTTGGCCATCGCGCGCTGCGCGAAGGTCGGCAGAAGGATGTTGTGTGCCTTCTGCCAGTTGGGCTCCTGCGTGTCGGAGGTGAAGAGCCCGTCGCCGGCCAGCGCCCGGATGCGCCTCAGCGACCCGCGCACAGCCTTGTCGAACCGCGTCTCGTCCGACAGTTCCTCGACCAGCGACGCGCCGGACACCACCACCAGCGGCGTACCCATCATGTCGAGCGAGAAGATTGGCCCCTGCTCGCGCGTCAGTTGCATCAGGCTCTGCAGCGGCTTGTCGCTGTCGATCGTCAACATGTTGCCGATCAGCGGCTTGCCGGGCGGTCCGGGAATCGAATTGAGCGCGCTCTTCTGCGCCATGAGCGGAACTCCCCAAGGTTCTTGCCACGGCGCTGACAGCCGTTTCGACCATTAATCGCAGGAAGCGGAAGAAAGGCAAGAAGCGGCGAGGGACACGGGAGGGCGCGCATTGACAAGGCCGGAACGGTGCAGGCATCGATTGAAAATGTCCCAGCCCGCCTCCCACTTCCCTGCCCCCGACCCGATCTGCGGCCTTTCCGCCGTCGACCTTGCCGTTCGCATCCGGCGGCGGGAACTCTCCTGCCGCGACGTGGCCGCAGCCTTCCTCGACCGCATTGACACGGTCAATCCAGCAGTCAACGCCATCGTGTCGCTGCGGCCCCGCGCGGAAATACTGGCCGAGGCCGATGCCGCCGACGTGCATCTGGCCGGCGGCGGCGAGACGGGTGCGCTGTTTGGCCTGCCGATCGCGGTCAAGGATCTTGCCCAGACCAGGGGTCTGCGCACCACATGGGGCTCGCGGATTTTTGCCGATTTCGTCCCCGACGAGGACGATTTCTTCGTCGCCCGCATGCGCGCCGCCGGCGCGATCATCATCGGCAAGACCAATGTCCCGGAATTCGGCTTCGGCTCGCAAACCTACAACGAGGTGTTCGGCCCGACCCGCAACGCCTTCGACCAGCGACTGACCTCCGGCGGCTCCAGCGGCGGCGCGGCGGTGGCCCTGGCGCTGCACATGCTGCCGGTGGCCGACGGCAGCGACATGGGCGGTTCCCTGCGCAATCCCGCGGCCTGGAACAACATCTATGGCTTTCGCCCGTCGCAGGGCCTCGTTCCCGGCGGACCCGGCGGCGAGCTGTTCTTCGCCCAGATGGGTGTCGAAGGTCCGATGGGCCGTAGCGTCGCCGACATGGCGCTGCTCCTTGGCGTCCAGGCCGGCTACCATCCCCGGGCTCCACTCTCGCTCGACCCCGCCAGCCGCGATTTTCTGTCCGGGCTCGACACTCCACCCACCGGCCGCCGCATCGCCTGGCTCGGCGATCTCGGCGGCCATCTGCCGACGGAGGAAGGCGTGCTGCCGCTCTGCGAACAGGCGCTTGGCCTGCTGGGGCAAGCCGGCTTCACCATCGAACCCCACATCCCGGACGTCGATTTCGAAAAACTCTGGCAGGCCTTCGTGACGCTGCGCCATTCGACCAGCGGCTGCGCGCTGAAGGTCCACTACGACGATCCGGCCAGGCGCGCGCTGCTGAAGCCCGAGGCGGTGTGGGAAATCGAGAACGCGCTCGATCTGCGGGCCCCGGCCATCCACGCCGCCTCGTCGGTGCGCTCGCAATGGTACGAAACCGTCATCGGCCTCTTCGACCGCTTCGACTACCTCGCCCTGCCGACGGCGCAGGTTTTCCCGTTCGCCGTCGAGACGCACTGGCCAAGCGAAATTGCAGGGAAGCCGATGGACAGCTACCACCGCTGGATGGAGGTGACGGCGCTCGCCACCATGGCCGGCTGTCCGGCCATCAACCTGCCCGCCGGATTCGATGCGTCCGGCCGCCCGATGGGGTTGCAGCTCATCGGCCGCCCGCGCGGCGACATGGACGTGCTGCGCGCCGCCCGCGCCTACGAGCGGGTTGCGCCATATGGCGGCGGCGCGGCCTGACCCAGCGCCTCGAGGAGCATAGCCCGCGCCCGGACGATCTCGTCGTCGCAGATTTCATGCGGCCGGTCCGGATAGATCACCGTCTGGACCCGCGCCCCGGCATCTGCCAGAACCGTCGCGGTTTCACGCGACCGCCAGGCTGGTACCCACTCGTCGATCTCGCTCCCGGTGAGCAGCACTTGTGTCTGCCGCAGCTTGCACCGCAGTGGCCAAACGGTTCCGGGCGGGCCGATCAGCCCGCCGGTGAAGATCAGCGCCGCGGCGTAGAGTGCCGGGCGGCGCGTCAAGATCTGCGCCACCAGGCACCCACCCTGCGAAAACCCGGCCAGCACGATCCGCTGCGTCGGCACGCCAGACGCAATCAGTCCGTCGATTATCGCCTCGATGGTGCGGTACGCCCCGTCGAGTTGCGGCTGGTTGGCTTCCAGCGGATCGAGGAAGCGATTCGGATACCAGCTCTGCCCTGGCGCTTCCGGGCAGAGGTAACGCATGCCGCCAACGTCGAAGCGGGCGGCGAGCTCGGCCATTTCCTCCGGCGTCCTGCCGCGACCATGCACCATGATCGCGGTCAGTCTGGCCGAAGCCGGGTCCGCGCCCGTTGCGAGCACGCGTCCCATTGCAGCGCTCTTGCCGGGCCTCAGTGCGCCATCGCGCCCTGAGGCACCTTGATCTCCTCGAGCGTCGCCTCGATTTCGGCACGGCGCGGTTCGAACCACGGCGGCAGCAGCAGCTTTTCGCCCAGATGCTCCTTCGGCTCGTCGATGGCGAAGCCAATGTCGCAGGTCGCTATCTCGCACAGGATCCCACCGGGCGAACGGCAATAGATCGAGTGGAAATAGTTGCGGTCCTTGATCTCCGACACGTCGGTATAGCCAAGGCCCTCAAGATGGAGCTTCACCTCCATCTGTTCCTTCTCGGTCGGCACCGCGAAGGCGACGTGGTGGACCAGCCCCTGCGCAAACTGCCACGAGCCCTGGTTCATGTCCGGCACATGGTGCAGGTCGATCGTCCTCTGCGCGCCGCCCTCGTTGACCTTGAAACGGTGATAGGCGCCGTCGACGCCGACCTTTTCGAGGCCCAGCCCCTCGGTCAGGAAGCGCTCCTGCTCATGCGTCTCGCGCACCGCCATGGCGACCGAGTGGAAACCGCGCACCGCCGTGTCGTTCTTGATCTGGTCGGTGGTCCAGCCCCGGGTCTGGTCCTCCGCGTCCTCGATCATCTCGAAGCCCAGCCCTGCCGGATGCGTGAACTGCAGCGTCTTCTGGCCGAAGCGCTCGCCCTCGCCGACGATCTGCACCTTGTGCCGCTTCAGATGCTCGCGCCAGAATTTCAGCGAACCGGCGGGCACGGAGTAACCAGTGGTGCCCACCTGTCCCGAGCCCTTGCGGCCGGTCAGGCCAACGCGGCCGAACGGGAACGTGGTCATCACCGTGCCGATCTCGGCATCGGCATTGGCGTAATAGAGGTGGTAGAATGCGATCGTCCCGTCGAACAGGATGGTCTGCTTGATCATCCGCTGGCCGACCACCTGCGTGAAGAAGTCGATATCCTCCTGGGCATTGGTGACGCCGCTGGTGACGTGATGAAGTCCGTTGACGCGTGCTGCCATGAATTCCTCCCGATTGCCTTCCCTGCGCCAAACCGCGCGTTCCACCCGATCGTCAGCCCGTTGCGGGTTATGATCTGATCGTTACAATATTCAGCAATGGACTGGCGCGGCAAGTGGCCTCGCGGACGAAATCGTTGCTGCGGCGCACACAACGCCACATGCATGAACCGCTGCACCAGGGCGTGCAGAAGGCGGCGCGAGCGAGTTCAAACGAATCTTTGTGTGGCTTTTCAGCTAGTTGGACCGCTTTGGTGAATCGCGCCGGCGGATCGGCTTCACGGGCGCCGGCGCTCGATCGCCTGCCTTCCGTGTCCGCCAACAGCACGGACCGTCAATCTGCAATGAACGATGCAGAATTCGCGCTTGATGCGCCGGGCCGTTTGGCGGTATCACTTGCCGGCAAAAGGTGAACAATCATGGCGCGGCCAAGGGAATTCGAACGCGACAAGGTTCTGGATCGCGCAACCCGCCTGTTCTGGGAACGCGGCTTCGCCGGCGCTTCGGTCAGCGACCTCGAGGCTGCGATGGGCATCGGCCGCACCTCGATCTACGCCTCGTTCGGCGCCAAGGAAGACCTCTTCATGGCGGCGATCGACCATTACGACGCCACCTATTCGATCAAGCTGCGCAACGCGCTCAATTCCGGCCTGCCGGTCCGCCAGGCGATCGCGCTCTATTTCGAGGAACTGATGATCGCGTTCGCCGATCCAGACCTGCCGCTTGGCTGCCTGGTGACCAATGTCGCCGTCGAGGGCGACCGCGGCACGACCCGCATGGGCCGGCGCATCGCCGCCTCGATCACGCGTGCCGAGGACACGTTCTACCGCCTGCTGCGCGACGCGCAGATGGAGGGCGACATCGATTCCCGCGCCGACGCACGCGCCATCTCGCGCTATCTCGTGATGTCGACCCATGGGCTCTCGGCGCTCGCCAAAGCGATTTCCGACGTCAACGCCTTGCGCGAGGTGGTCGGCGTCATCATCGCGTCGGTGGAAGAAATGTTCGCCGGAAAGGGCAAGCCGGCAAACGCCAATGCGCGGGCGGGCGCGGCCTTTGCGCAATCGCGCTGATCGCCGGCATCCTTTCTGGAGTTAAGTTGAATTCCATAGTCACCTTATCGCAATCTACTCTGGAATAGTTCCAGAAAGCGGCGCATATAGGGGGACGTTGAGCCCATCCGAAAGCCGTTCATGCGCCTGACCAGACAGACCAACTACGCCATCCGAATCCTGATGTATTGCGCCGCCAACGATGGCCGGCTGAGCCGCATTCCGGAGATCGCGGCGGCCTACACGGTGTCGGAACTGTTCCTGTTCAAGATCCTGCAGCCGCTGGTCGAGGCCAAGCTGGTCGAGACCGTCCGCGGGCGCAACGGCGGTGTGCGCCTCGGCCGGGCCGCAGCGGAGATCACCCTGTTCGACGTCGTCCGAGTCACCGAAGAAAGCTTCGCTATGGCCGAGTGCTTCGAGAACGACGCAGCCGACTGCCCGCTGATCGATTCCTGCGCGCTGAACGCGGCGCTGCGCAAGGCGCTGGGCGCGTTCTTCGACGTTCTGGAAAGTTACACGATCGAGGATCTGGTCAAGGAACGCACCGACATGCGCTTCCTGCTCGGCATCAAGGACATGGTCCAGCCCGTCGCGGCGAACTGATCTCTACAGCGACGCCGACTGCGGCAGCACGAACGGCGCGCCAGCGGCCGGCGTCACTCCGACCTTCAGCCCGCATTCGAACACCCGGCTGATTCGCTCGTCGACCAGCACCTCGGCAGGCTTCCCACTGGCTTCGGCCTGGCCGTTGTGCATCATGACGATCCGGTCGGCGAACATCGCCGTCAGGTTCAGGTCGTGCAGGATGGCGATGACCCCGCCCCCGGCCATGGCGAAATCGCGGGCGATGTTCATGATGATCAACTGGTGCTTGATGTCGAGGCTCGACACCGGCTCGTCGAGGAGCAGGAAGCGCGGCTTGCCGTCCAGAACCGGCTGCCACACCTGGCAAAGCACCCGCGCCAATTGCACCCGCTGCTGCTCGCCGCCCGACAGTTCCTGATAGAACCTGCCGGCAAAGCCGGACAAATCGACCCGCTCCAGCGCTTCCTCGGCCAGCAGTTCGAGCGCCGACCCGGTGACGCCGGAGCGCCCGCTGGTGAGACCCAGCCGGACGATCTCCAGCACGGTGAACGGAAACGACAGCGTCGCCGCCTGCGGCAGCACGGCCCGCAGGCCGGCCATTTCCCACAGTTTCATCGACGTCAGCTCCCGGCCGCCGAGCGTGATGGAGCCGCGATAGGCCCAATCGCCCGAGATCGCCTTCAACAGCGTCGTCTTGCCCGAACCGTTCGGTCCGACGATCGCGGTCACTTCGCCTGCCTGCGCCGCAAACGACACGCCTGACACGATCCGCTTCGAGCCGATATCGACCGATACATGCTTCAGTTCGATCATTGCAGCGCTCACAGGTCGATCAGGCCGCGCTTGCGCAGCAGGATCCAGAGGAAGAACGGCGCGCCGACCGCTGCGGTGACGATGCCGATCGGCAGTTCGGCCGGGGCGACGATGGTCCGGCTGACCGAATCAGCCAGCAGCAGCAGGCTGGCGCCCAGCAGAGCCGAGGCCGGCAGCAGGTAGCGGTTGTCCGGGCCGATCACCAACCGCAGCAGATGCGGCACGACGATGCCGACGAAGCCTATGCCGCCGGAAACCGCCACCGACGCGCCGACGGCGCCCGCCACCGTTACGATCGCCACGGACTTCACCCGCTGGACCGGAATGCCGAGATGGTTGGCCGTCGCCTCGCCAAGCGACAGCGCATTCAGCCCGCGCGCCAGGAACGGCGCTGCCACCAGCGCAACCGCGATGATCGGGCCCGCGGCCGCAATCTTCGCCCAGGTCGCGCCCGCGAGCGAACCGAGGCTCCAGAACGTCAGATCGCGCAATTGCCGGTCGTCTGCCGTGTAGACCAGCAGGCCGGACAGCGCGCCGGCCATCGCGCTGAGTGCAATGCCCGCCAGCAGCATGGTCGCGACCGATGTCTGGCCGCGCCGCGTGGCGACACGGTAGAGCACAAGCGTCGTCGCAAGCCCGCCGGTGAAGGCGGCGAGCGGCAGGGAATAGATGCCGAGCAGCACCGTCCGCGGCGCGAGCAACGTGCCGCCGAGCACGATGACCGAAATGGCGCCAAGTCCTGCGCCGGCGGACACGCCGACAAGACCCGGATCGGCGAGCGGATTGCGGAACAGGCCCTGCATCACCGCGCCGGATACGGCGAGCGCGGCGCCGATCAGCACCCCCAGCACGGCGCGCGGCAGGCGGATATCCATCACGATGATCTGGTCGCGGGCGGACATCGCGCCCTCGCCGCCCATGCCAAGCAGTTGCATCAGCACTGCGACAGCCGATGCGTCTGACGAGCCGGAGGCAAGGCTGAAAAGGAAGGCGCAGCCGAGCAGCACGGCGAGGATGACGATCGCCAGCCGCGCGCGCTGACGCCGGTCGCCCTCACGCGAGGGTGACCGGAGCCTGGCCGGCGCTTCTGATACCTTTTGCAGCACCCGCCCTACTCAGTTGACGACTTGGTCGCCGTACAGCGCCCTGGCGAGGTCGCGCGCTGCCGACGCCGTGCGCGGGCCGAACCCGAGCAGGTAGGCGCCGTCCATCCGCACGATTGCGTTGGCCTGCACGGCGGGCGTCTGCGACAGGGCGGGATGAGCCTTCATGTCCGAATTCGCAGCCGAATGGTCGCCGCCGCGGTCCATCATCAGGATTAGGTCTGGTCTGGCTGTAATGATCGCCTCGTCGGTCAGCGCCTTGTAGCCCGGGAAGTCCGAGATGACATTGACGCCGCCGGCCATCGCGATGATGCCGTCGGCAGCCGTGCCGGTGCCGGAGGCGAGCACCTTGCCGCCTTGCAGCGACAGGATGAACAGCACGCGCTTGCGTTCAGAAATGGCGCTGGTCAACGCGAGCGCCGCATCGATGTCGGCCTTTACCTCGGCCGACAGCTTGGCCGCCTTGTCGTCGACGCCGAGCGCTGCTCCAACGACGCGGATCTTCTCGAGGATGCCGGCCTCGTCGAATGTCTCGGGCACGAAGGCTAAAGGAACGCTGGCCTTCTTCAGCACCTCGATCGCCTCGGGCGGCCCGCCGCCCTCAAGCGTGATGATCGCATCCGGATCGATCCCGAGCACGCCCTCGGGCGAAATCGCCCGCATGTAGCCGACATCCGGCAACGCAAGGGCTGCTTCCGGGTAGATGCTGGTCGAGTCGCGGCCGACGAGCCGGCCTTGCTCACCCAGCGCGTAGACGATCTCGGTCACCGAGCCGCCGATCGCCACGATGCGTTGGCCCTTCGCAACGCCGGCCATGTCTTCGGCCGAATGCGCCCACGGCGCCGGCGCGGCAAGGGCCGCGAGCGTCAGCGCCAGCGTGGCGGCGATCATGGCGGCGCGGCGCATCCGTGCGTTGAGATGAAGCATGGACATGGAGACCTCCTCAGGCGGCTGTGGAACGCAGGCTGCGCGGCAGGCCTTCGACGAGGAAACGCCAGTCCTCGCGCTCGGCCGATCCCTCCTTCCGCTTGCCGAAGAACTGGATGATCAGCCGGCCCCCGGAATCGTAGGCCTCAAGCGACGTGACATGGCCGTCGGTCGCCGGCTTGCGGACCGCCCAGACCTCGTCGATGTGGTCGAGGCGCAGATGCAGGTGGAATGTCTCGTCCATCACGTTCAGCCACGGCCCCATCGGCTTGATCTCGTTGATCTGGCCGGAATGGATCTGGATGCAGCCGCGATTGCCGACGAAACACATGATCGGGATCTGTTCATGCGCCGACTGCCGCATCATCGAGGCGATCGCGTCGCCATCGACCGGCCAGGCATAGTCCTGGCCGACCATATGCACCGCCTGCTGCCGCGTCAGCTTCATGTCGCGCAGGATCGTCACGAACTGGTGCACGTCTGTCATCGTGCTCCAGCGCGCGCGCAGTTCGCCGACATCGGCGGCCGGTTTCGCAGCCGGCGCGATTGACGTCACCGGCGTCGTGATCGCGACGGTCTGCGTCTGCTCCGCATGGATCAGCTTGTCGACCAGCGCCTCGTAGGCCTCGACATTGGACGCGGGCCGCAGATGCACCTTGTGCACCGCCTCTCCGGCCGCGTCGAAGAACTGCAGGCTGCGCTTCACCGCGCCTTCCGCGTCGGTCCTCGCCACCGCATAGCCATGCGCCCAGGCCTTCGGGAAGATTCTGAGATCGATCTGCTCGCCCAGCGCCATGGCGGCATGCTGGCCGGTGACCACCTTGTCGTAGACGCCGATCTTCTCGTGCACCGCGCTCTCGTTGCGGGTCAGCGCCATGACTTCGCCGAGCGCCTCCATCCCGGTCAGGAATGCGTCGACATTCGGCTCGATGCGGCGCGTTCCTTCGCCGACCCAGGCGGCGACGAATTCGGCTTCTGAGATGCCGATCTGCGCCGCCAGATCGGCGCATCTTCGGATTGTCGGCGCGGGCATTGCGAATATCGGCTGGGCTTGGACGGTCTGCACTCATGGTCGTTCCTGTTTGCTCGCGTTTTCCGGGCCTACTTGTTGAGGATCAGCTTGCCCTGCCGGGTGATCTTCAGCCGGTAAAGCGCGCCATGATGTTCGATGCCGATCTCGTGCTCGCCGCGGAACAGCGTGACGCTGTCCAGCCGGCGTGTCGGGGCCGGAAGATAGTCTTGTGGTTCCGCGCGGGTGGCGAGCCTTTGGCTGTCGGCTGAATGGTCGAGGGGGTTGCGGATGTTCACGGTCGGAACCTTCTGGTTGCGCATGGCTTGCTCGAGCTGGCTTCGCGGCGTCGTGATTTGTTTTGTTGACTCTGATTATCAGCTTTAATAGGGAGTGCAATACCGGAGTGATCGAGTCAAGTTTAAATCCGGAAGCATATTCAGTGCGAGCCAGCGCAGCGCCAGCCAGCATGATCCTAACTGTCAGGAGCAGGGGTTATGGGGCTATTGGGGCGAAAGGCGGCGGCACTTCTGTGCGGCACCGCGATCGTGGTGTTCGCGCAGGTCAGCGCACAAGCGCAGGATGCCGAGGCGACACCTGAGGAACAGGTGACGACCGAAGGCCAGAAACAGGGCCGCGCAACGCAGTTGCAGCGGCTGGTGATCGGCGCCGGCCAGGAGAAAGTCGCGATCGACACGCCCCAGGCCGTCAGCGTCCTCGAACAGCAGGATATCGACGCGGCGCAGGCCGGAACCATGGCCGACGTGCTGCGCAAGGTGCCAGGCGTCAACGTGACGGGATCCGACCGCGTGCTCGGTCAATCCTTCAACATCCGTGGCGTCGGCGCTCCGGAAAATTCCGGCGACCAGGGCCGCATCATCGTCAATGTCGATGGCGTGCAGAAATTCTACGAGCAATACCGCCTTGGCTCGTTCTTCTCCGACCCGGAACTCTACAAGCGCGTCGAAGTGCTGCGCGGCCCCGCGTCATCGACGCTTTACGGATCCGGCGCTCTCGGCGGCGTCGTCAACTTCACGACCAAGGACGCGTCCCACTTCATCGCGGAGGGCGACACCGGCGCGTTCAAGGCCAAGACGACGCTGGAAAGCAACGGCAAGGGCGTTCTCGGCTCCGCCACTCTTGCCCAGCGCATGGGTGAGAATGCCGAATTCCTGCTGATGGGGAACTATCGTCAGGCTGACGTATACCAGTCCGGAGACGGCACTAATGTCATCGGATCGAACTTCCGCGCCTGGTCCGGGCTTGCAAAGGGGACATTCAAGGTCGGCGACGAAGGAACCCTGCGCCTGTCCTACCAGCGCTGGGATTCGAACCTCGACGACCAGCAGCTGTCGCAGACGTCGACCGCCACCTTCTTCGGGCTGGTCGACCGCCACGTCATCGACCAGACCGCCATCGCATCATACGAGAATCCGTTCTCCGACAACGACATGATCGACGTGAAGATCCAGGCGTCCTATTCGAACACCACCAACCGGCAGCGAAACGCCGACCTTCGACCAAGCTGCAGTCCAGGCAGCTTCGCGGTGGTCTGCGATTCCGACTATGGCTACCAGACCTGGCAGTTCAATGCGCAGAACACGATGGAATGGTCCGGTGCAAACTGGGAGAACTTCCTCACCATCGGTTCCCAGTCGGCATACCAGACCCGCAGCGCCGACGCCTGGCTGAACGACGGCACGCCGCTGCCGATCCGTTTCCATCCGGAAGGGACGGATGCGCGCACGGGCCTCTTCGCCCAGAACGAGTTCATCTGGGACGAGAGGCTGACCCTTATCCCTGGCGTGCGTTTCGACTATCGCCGGCTGACGCCGGACGGCAACGTCACCCACCCGATCACCGGCGCACCGGTGGATGCGTCCGACGACACGGCGTTCTCACCCAAACTGGCCGCGCACTACAAGTTCAACGACACGTTCGCGGTGTTCGGGTCGATCGCCCACACGGAACGGTTCGCGACGCTCGACGAGGTCTTCTCGACCAGCGGGTCTGCCTACACCTTCCTGCCGAGCCTCGACCTGAAGAAGGAGCAGTCCAACAATTTCGAGGCCGGGTTCGCGGTCTCGGGCTTCGACATGCTGCAGGAGGGCGACGCCGGCCAGATCAAGGTCACGGGCTTCTACAACGACGTGAAGGACCTGATCGCGCTCAATCCGGCGCTGGTCGGGCCGCCGCCCGGCCCGCCCGCGCCGCCGGTCTTCAACAACATGCCCGGCTACGTGAACATCAACAGCGCCGAGTTCTACGGCTTCGAAATCGAGAGCGCTTACGATTCCGACTATTTGTTCGCCAATGCGGCCTACACCTACACGATGGGCCTCAACACATCGGCGACTGTCACGCCGGCCACGAAATATCTCACGACCGTCGCGCCGCATGAACTGAAGTTCACTCTCGGCGGCAAGGTTCCGCAGCACGATCTCCGGTTCGGCTGGAACGCGCGGATCGTGGCCGGTCCGCAGGACAGCGCCCGAAATACGGATGTGCCGCCGCCCAATTCCACGCGCTACGCCACTGCGTTCGACGTACATGACGTCTTCCTGTCCTGGACGCCGAAGGATGGACCGATGCAGGGTTGGGAAGTCCATGGCGGCATCGATAACATCTTCAACCGCCAGTACAAGGAGTTCCTGTTGAACGACGTCTCCAAGGGACGCACGTTCAAGGTCTCCCTGTCGAAGCAGTTCGGCTGGTGATCGTGCGTCGCGCGGCTTCCCTTCTCGTTCTGACCGCGATGGCAGGGATGTCGCCCGGCGCGGCTCCGGCGATGGCGCAGGCCGCCGCGCCGCAGCCGCATATCTCGCTCGACCTCAATGCCCTGCAGCCGTCGGCCACCGGCTGCAGGTTCACCTTCGTGGTCTCCAACGCGCTCGCGACCCCGATCGATCGCGCGGCCTACGAGATTGCATTGTTCGACAGGGATGGCGTCGTCGACCGCCTGACGGTTCTTGATTTCAAGGGCCTCGCGGCCGGCAGGACCAAGGTCAGCCGCTTCGACCTGTCGGGAGTCGATTGCGCCAATGTCGGCCGGGTGCTGATCAACGACGCGACCGAGTGCACGGGCGCGGGCACCGCGCCCGACGCTTGCCTCGTCACGCTGCAGACCGAGTCGAAATCCGGCATTCCGTTTGGCCGATAGAGCGCGCGCCGTCTGGACACTCACCGAGAGAAGACAATGAACCTGTTGCGCCTGCACGAGATCGCCAGCACAAATGGCGACGGCCTCCATCCCGACCTGTTGCACTTTTTCGAGGAACGCGCGCGGCTTGAGGCAGACCCTCGGATCGTCGCGCTTTCCGACCATGCGCCCGGGATGCCGGTGCAGGCCGGCCCTTCCCCGGCGTCGAGACCCGGACTATTTGTGCCGGGAAACGTGTTGCGGGTCGTACCTGTCGAACGGGCTGAAGCGAAACCCGCGCGCAACGTCCACAAGGCCTGACCGGCGAGCTACAAGGAAACTGCCGAATGTATATCGCAATGAACCGCTTCAAGGTCGCTCGCGGCTCCGAGGAGGCTTTCGAGGCGATCTGGAAAGGCCGCGATTCAACGCTGCACGAGATGGCCGGCTTCAAGCAGTTCCACCTGCTGCGCGGCCCGGTCAACGAGGCTGAGGGCTACACCTTGTTTGCCTCGCACACCGTGTGGGCGAGCTTCGAGGACTTCACCGCCTGGACGAAGTCGGAACAGTTCCGCGCCGCGCACCGCAATGCCGGCTCCAGCAAGCCGACCTACATCGGCCATCCGCAGTTCGAGGGCTTCTCGGTCGTCGAAGGCGCCTGATCGCGAAGGCTCAGCTGGCCGCCAGCAGGCTTGCATTGCCGCCCGCGGCCGTGGTGTCGACGCAAACCGAGCGTTCGTGCGCGTAGGCAGCCGGATAGATCGTTTCGGCGACCAGCGGCACGATCGGCCCGGTCCGTTCGGCCAGCGCCCGGCGGATGTCGCGCGCGGTTTCGCCCCGACGGGAATAGGCCACGACGTCGACCGGGGCCGTGCCCAGTTCCCAATGAAAGAGGGTGCCGTCGACCGCGACCAGCGGCAGGCCCTTGCCAAGGAGCGGCTGCAGGGTGGCAGGCGCTCCGGGCGCGATCGCTGCGACTGAATTGCCGGCGGCCAGCGCCTGCACGGCCTGCGCCAGAAGCGACTCCGCGTCCGGTCCGAGACACAGCGCCCTTCCGCGCGGCACCAGCGTCAGCGTATTGGCCTCGCCGGTCGGACCCGGCAGATCGACGGGACCGAAATCGGTTGCCGCCGCCGCCGCGATCGCCGCGCTGGCCTTGCCGCGCAGATGTTTGCGCAGGATCGCGATGCGATCGGCGCGCGTCGACCACCGGTCTTGCCCCGCATCCGGGAACCGCGGCGGAACGCTTTCGCCGGCCCCCTGCCCGGCATTGCCGACGGCGACCTCGCCGCGACGGAAACGGCGCAGGTAATGCGGGCCGCCCGCTTTCGGCCCGGTGCCCGACAGCCCCTCGCCGCCGAACGGCTGCGACCCGACAACCGCGCCGATCTGGTTGCGATTGACATAGACATTGCCGGCATGGATGCGGTCGATCATCCGCTGCACGCGCGCCTCGATGCGCGTGTGCACGCCGAAGGTCAGGCCGTAGCCCCTGGCGTTGATGGCGGAGACCACGGCGTCGATCTCTTCCGGCTCGAACGTCGCGACATGCAGCACCGGGCCGAATATCTCGCGTTCCATTTCCGCGATGCCCGAGACCCTGACAACATGTGGCGCGACAAACAGGCCGTCGGCCGGCGCTTCCAGCTTGGCGATCAGCCTGCCCTTCTTCTCCATCGCGGCGCAATAGGCCGTGATCCCGTCGCGCGCTTCGGCGTCGATCACCGGCCCGACATCGGTTGCGATATGCCATGGATCGCCGACCACGAGCGACTTCATCGCGCCGGTCAGCATTTCCAGCATCTTCGCCTCGACGTCCTTCTGGACGTAGAGGATGCGCAGGGCGGAACAGCGCTGGCCGGCGCTCTGGAAGGCGGAGGCCAGGATGTCGCGCACGGCCTGCTCGGGCAGCGCGGTCGAATCGACGATCATCGCGTTCAGCCCGCCCGTCTCGGCGATCAGCATCGCATCCGGCGCGGCTGTCTGCGCCAATTGCCTCTCGATGAGCCGCGCCACCTCGGTCGACCCGGTGAAGCACACTCCGGCGATGCGTGGGTCGGCGGTCAGCGGAGCTCCGACGGATGGGCCATCGCCGGGCAGCAGTTGCAGCACGTCCTTTGGTATACCAGCCTCATGCAACAACTCCACCGCCCTGGCCGCGATCAGCGGCGTCTGCTCGGCCGGCTTGGCGATCACAGCATTGCCGGTGACCAGCGCGGCAGCGACCTGGCCCGTGAAGATGGCGAGCGGAAAATTCCACGGCGAGATGCAGGCGATGACGCCGCGCGCCTCGGTGCCCGCTTCAGCCTTGGCCGCTTCGGCGGCGTAGTAGCGCAGGAAGTCGACCGCTTCGCGGACTTCCGCCACGCCGTCGGCCAGCGTCTTGCCGGCCTCGCGGGTGCACAGCGCGAAGAACTCGACCGCATGCGTCTCGTAGAGATCGGCGGCGCGCAGCAGGTATGCGGCGCGTTCGGAAACGGATGTGGCGGCCCAGGCGGGCTGCGCGGCGACGCCTTTGCCAACGGCCGCCGTCACGGCAGGACCGCCGCTCTCAAGGACAACGCCGGGGATATCGTCGGGCCGCGCCGGATTGGCGATGTTGCGCTCGGGTCCCGCCGTCCCTGCCCGCCACTGCGCCGCACCGGCGAAACGCTCGCGTTCTCTGAGGATCGTGCCGAGCTCGACCGTATCGTTCAGGTCGTGGCCGGTCGAATTGGTGCGGCCTGGCGAAAAGATATCCACAGGCTTCGGAATCAGCGGATTGTGCGCCGGCCCCTGCACCGCGATCACATCGAAAGGATCGCGCGCGATGGTCTCGGCGCTGACGTCCTCATCGACGATCTGATGGACGAAGGACGAGTTCGCTCCGTTCTCGAGCAGGCGGCGGACGAGATAGGCCAGAAGGTCGGAATGCGCGCCGACCGGCGCATAGATGCGACAGCGCGTGCCTTCGCCGACCCGCACCGCCTCGTGCAGAGCCTCGCCCATGCCGTGCAGCCGCTGGAACTCGAACGCGGTCTTGTCGTCCGCCACCGCCAGGATGGCCGCCACCGTATGCGCGTTGTGGGTTGCGAACTGCGGATAGATCCGGTCGGTCATGCCGAGCAGCTTCTTCGCGCAGGAAATATAGGAGACGTCGGTGTTGACCTTGCGGGTGAACACCGGATAGCCGGCGATCCCGAGCGTCTGCGCCCGTTTGACCTCGGTGTCCCAATAGGCGCCCTTGACCAGGCGCACCATGATGCGCCGGTCGAGCCGCTGCGCCAGCGTGTACAGCCAGTCGATGACGAAGGGCGCGCGCAGGCCGTACGCCTGAACCACGACGCCGAACCCGTCCCAGCCCGCAAGCGCCGGATCTGCAAGAACCTGGGCGATCACGTCGAGCGACAGGTCGAGACGGTCTGCCTCCTCCGCGTCGATGTTGAGCCCCATCCGCGCATGCCGCGCCGCGAGGCACAGCGACAGCAGACGCTGCGCCATCACCGGCAGCATCGTCTCGCGCTGCGCCTGCTCATAGCGCGGATGCAACGCCGAGAGCTTCACCGAGATGCCCGGATTGTGCCGGATGTTGGTTCCGGTCGAGCCGCTGTCGAGCGACGAGATCGCGTCGGCATAGGCGCGGTGATAGCGCAGGGCGTCGGCCTCCGTCCGCGCCGCCTCGCCCAGCATGTCGAAGGAATAGAGATAGCCCTTGCGGGTGTAGGGCTTGCCGCGGCGCACCGCCTCTTCGATGGTGCGGCCCAGCACGAACTGCTCGCCCATCTCGCGCATCGCCGCGGCAACCGCGGTGCGGATCACAGGCTCGCCCAGCCGCCTGACCATGCCGCGCAAGGTGCGCTCGATGCCGCTCTCGCCCTCGTCCAGCACCCGGCCGGTGAGCGCAAGCGCCCAGGTCGAGGCATTGACGAAGATCGAACTCGACTCGCCCGAATGCGCCGACCAGTCATGCGGCGCGATCTTGTCCTGGATCAGGTCATCCATCGTCTCGGCGTCGGGCACGCGCAACAGCGCCTCGGCGAGGCACATCAGCGCCACGCCTTCCTTAGTCGAGAGGCCGTATTCGGACAGGAAGACTTCCATCAATTTCGGATCGGAGGACGACCGAACCGCCTCGACCAGCTTCACCGCCCTCGAAGTGATGGTCGCGCGGCTGGCGGCGTCGAGAGCGGCGGAGGCGACGAGCCTCGCAAGAGCTTCGCCCTCGTCGGCCAGATAGTGGCGTCGCATCTCGTCACGGATGGAGGCAAGGGTGGGCATGGCGGTTCCGGGGCGGCTGGGGGAAGTGTTGCCGGACCATAGCACGGCCCGGCATTTCGGCCGGTCCAAACATGTTGACGGGACAGCGCATTCTATCCGAAGAATGGCCTTGCTTTGGATCGTATGGACTGTGGATATGGATCAGACAGACCAACTGGACCGGATCGACCGCAACATCGTCGCCGCGCTGTCCGCCGATGGCCGCATGTCGATGTCGGCGCTCGCTGCCAAGGTCGGCCTGTCGAAGACACCGGTCCAGGCGCGCGTGCGCCGGCTGGAAGACGGCGGCTACATTCGCGGCTACCAGGCGATCGTCGACCGGGAGAAGATGGGCGAAGGCCACGTCGCCTTCGTCCAGGTGAAACTCTCGGACACCCGCTCCGACGCGCTCGACGCCTTCAACCGCGCTGTCCGGGTCGTCCCCGAGATCGAGCAGTGCCACATGATCGCGTCGAGCTTCGACTATCTTCTGAAGGTGCGAACGAAGGACATCACCGCCTACCGCCGCGTGCTGGGCGAACGCATCTCCGCCCTGCCCCACGTCGCGCAGACCTCGACCTACGTGGCGATGGAGACGGTGAAGGACCGCTAGGCGACCTACTGCGCCGACACTTGGCTGCTATCCAGCGTGCGCAGAAACGCGATGAGCGCCTGTTTCTCGCGCTCCGACAGCGTCAGTGGCTGCAACTCTGTCGCGCCACTCGGAGGCGCCGGCGCGGCGGCGTAGTGGTTGACGACATCCTCGATCGTCGCGATCTGGCCGGAATGCATGTAGGGCGGCCGCGACGTCGCGCCGCGCAGCGACGGGGTCTTGAAGGCGCGGATCATCTCGGGATTGCCCTTGGCCACGAAGCGCAGTTCGCCGCATTGCTCCGGTTTCGCGTCGCTGAAACGGCCGAGACAGTTGAACGGGTCGGCCAGCGCCTTGTCGATCGCGGCAAACCGCCCGAGGTCCTCGGGCAGCCCCTGAGCTTGTGGCACGCCGGTATTGTGGAAATGATCGTCGGTGAAACGCGGCCCCACGTGGCAGGTGACGCAGTTCGCGCGGCCGATGAACAGCTTCAGCCCCAGCGTCTCGCTGTCGTCAAGCGCCGCGTCGCCTGTTGGCGTCTCGCCTTTGGCCAGGGCGCGGGCAAACCGGTCGAAACGCGTCTCCTCATGCCGGATCGAGCGTTCGAAGGCGGCCAATGCCTTGCCCAGATTGGCGAATACGGCGTCGATTTCGCTTTGCTTCGCGGCGGGAATGGCGGTCCACGCCGCCTTCTGCGCGTCGGTACCCAGCGGTCCGGCTTCGCGCGGCAGACCGGCCAGATCGGGCAGCGGCCCGAAGATCCGTTCGTAGCGGTCGCGCAGATGTTCGGCGATGAAATGGACATAGGCCAGACGGCTGCCGCCATGCTCGCGCGCGTCCTCCAGCGGTCCAAGCGCCTGCGCCCAGAGGCTGTCCTTGCGCCCGTCCCAGAATTGCCACGGGCTCCAGGCGACGCCCGCCAGCGGCATGGTGCGCCGGTCGGTCAGCCCAACCGCGCGGCCGAGCGGCCGGTCGTCCTGGAACTGCCGGTCGACCTGATGGCAGGTCGAGCAGGAGACGTCGCCATTGCCGGACAGGCGCGGCTCGAAGAATAGCGTCGCGCCGAAAGCGGCCGCCAACTGGCTGTCGGCATATTTGTTCGACGGGTCGGCCGGCACGGGTCCCAGGGCGTCCAGCGACAGCGTGGCGATGGTTGCCTTCTCCGCATCGGTGAACGCGTCGCTGGAGCAGGCGGAAAGCGCCGCCGCCGCACCAAGCGCCAGGGCGGCGATCGCCCGTCGGGTCGCGCTAGAGGCTGAGGTTGAACGTGACATCGTCCTCACCGGCCGCAGCCTTGACCTTGAGCTTGAACTCCCACCAGCCCGACATGTTGAACCGCACGCCCTCGATCCTGTACCGCCCGTCGCCAAGCGAAGCCGTCACCGCCGGCGCAGTCGGCAGGCCGTGGCCGTGCTGCGGCATCCCGCCATCGATGGAGATTTCCGCCTCCTCGGCCGGTGTCCCGTCAGCCGTCTTCACCGTCGCGGTCCAGGCGTGCAGTGCGTTGCGCTCGAACGGTTCGTTCTCCGGCGCGATCGCGACAATGTAGAGCCCCTTGGCCGTCGGCTTTTCGCGGGCAAGATCGAGATCGGTAGGCGGCGCTATCGACATCATCATGTAGCCGATGCCGACGGCTATCACGGCTGCAAGGGCCGCCAGCCCGATGCCGATCCGGGTTCTTTTTGTCATGCGTATCTGTCCTCGAACTGCATTGCGGCCATCGGCCCGGACGGTTGATAGGACTTCCCGCTACTGGAAGGTCAAGCGGGAAAATTATCGCGCGGGCGGTCGCCAGAACGACCGCGCCAGTGTAGACGGGCAACGGCTGCTGAGGGAGAGAAATGAGCGGAAACGGTGTCGCGTCGATCGGCGAATGCATGCTCGAACTGTCCGGCCGTCCCGACAGTGGCTGGAACCTCGGCTATGCCGGCGACACGTTCAACACGCTCTGGGCCATCCGCGCTCTTGTCGATGCGCCATGCGACTATGTCTCGGCTTTCGGCGACGACCCGTTCTCATCCAGGCAGATCGACTTTCTGAACGAAGCCGGCATCGGCATCGCATCGAGCCCGGTCATTGCGGGTGCGCGGCCCGGCCTCTACGCGATCACGCTCACGGGCGCAGAGCGGTCCTTCACCTACTGGCGGTCCGATGCGGCGGCGCGGCAACTCGCATCGAAGCCGGGGGAACTGGCAAGAAGCCTTGAAAATCGGGCACTTGTCTACTTTTCCGGAATCACCCTGGCAATTCTCGAACCGGCTGCGCGCCAGACCCTGCTTGCCGAAATCGCGAGAGCCCGGGCCGCTGGCAGCCTGATCGCCTTCGATCCGAACTACCGTCCCCGCCTCTGGACATCACAGGACGTCGCCAGGTCGGCCATCGACGCGGCGCTCGCCGTGATCGACATCGCGCTTCCGACCTTTCCGGATGAGCAGATGCTCTATGGCGATGCCTCGCAGGAGGCGACCGCACGCCGTCTCACGAAAGCCGGGGTGAAGGAGATCGTCGTCAAGGACGGCGCGGAACCATGCCTCGTGGTCGCGGCCGGCGCCCGCACGTCGGTCCCCGCGATCCGCGTCGAACATCCGGTCGACACGACCGGCGCTGGCGACAGTTTCAACGGCGGCTACTTTGCCGCCAGGCTGCGCGGCCTTGCGCCTGTCGAGGCCGCGCGACGCGCCCACAAGGTTGCCGCGGCGGTGGTTCAGGTTCGTGGTGCCCTAGCGCCCTACGAAACGCTGCGCGAGGCCTTTGGCTGAGGGCTCAGACGGTTTTCTTGCCCGACAGCCGCCGCCGCAGGCGCGACAGGCCGAGGAAGAAGCCGCCGATGCCGTTCGGCCCGTAGGGCTCGTAGGCGCGCAACGCCGAGATCTTGCCGTCCCGCGTCTCGACGATGAAGACCTGCGGAAACAGCAGGTTCTGGCCGGCGTTCAAGGTATGGTCCGTGTCGATCTCGAACGCGCCGGAAAGTCCGTCCTCCGAGCCGAAGAAATGCTTGGTGCGAAAGCCGAAGCGCTTCATCACCGACAGGCCCCAGGTCAGGCCTTCCTCGATCTCGGCGAGGCCAACCATCTTCGGCTGCGGGTAGTGCGGATCGAACAGCACCGCGTCGGCGGTGAAGCAGGCGAGTGCCCCGGCCTTGTCGCGCGCTTCCAGCGCCCGAAACGTCTGTTCCAGAATGTCGCGTGCGACCGCCATGACGTGCCCCCCCAATTGCCCCGCCGCCAGGCTACGCGGTTTCGGGTTCGGGCGGAAGGGTTGCGTCGAGGTGGCCGATATGCCGCGGCTATTGACCGGTCATGAACACTTGCACAGTCTGGCCGCCGCTGAGGCTCACGAACTCCATCAGGTCTCCGCCGCCGTCGGCTTTCCCCTCCTTCCAGGTGATCCTGGTCAGCAGGTAATAGTTGCCGTCGGCCAGCAGGCTGAAGCTGAAGCGGCCGTCGGCGTCGGCCTTGGTGCGCTTGGTCATCGCTAGATAGCCAGGCTCGGTCGACGGCTGTTCGACCGTGTTGTTGAATTTCCGGCCCTGAAAGAGGTAAGCCATGTGCGCGTCGGCATAGGTGCTGGTCGGGATGAGATAGACTTCGGAACCGGCGGCATAGGCGACGCTGCCGTCGCTCCGCGTGATGAAAGCCTGGCCGTTGACCGCTCCGAAGCCGGACTGGTTGATCGCCTCGGCCTGGTTCGGGTCGAACACCGCCTCGAGCTTTGGTCCCGACACGCATCCGGCGAGGAACCCGGCCAACAGCAGCAAGGGCGCCGTTCGGCTCACACCAGTCATCCCAGCCTGAAGCGATACTCGGTCACGTGACGGTAACGGTCGCCCGGCCAGAGGATCGCCTGCGGGAAATAGGAACGGTTGGGCGAATCGGGCCAGGCCTGCGCTTCGAGGCAGAAGCCGGCCCACGCGGGATACTTCCGCCCGCCCAACCCCGCCTTTTCGCGCGCAACCTTGTGCCCGGCATAGAACTGGACGCCCGGCTCGGTCGTCCACATTTCCATCTCGACACCGGAAGACGATCCTTGCGCCCAGGCAGCCTGCCGCAGCGGTCCACGCTGCGCCGTCAGGCAGAAATTGTGGTCGTAGATCACCTGCTCGCCGTTTTCCTGCCAGCGGATAGGACGCGCCAGCTGGAAATCGAACGCAGTCCCCTCGACCGGCTGCACGACGCCGGTGGGAATCAGTTCATCGTCCACCGGCAGATAGGCTCCGGCATTGATGACCAGGCGATGGTCGAGGATCGAATCGCGTCCGCCGTCGTCGAGGTTGAAGTAGGAATGGTTGGTGAGGTTGCACAGCGTCGGCTGATCGGCCGTCGCCGACAGTTCAACCGACAGCGTGCCCGGCAGCTTCAGCCGGTAGGTGCAGGTGATGTCGAGCGTTCCGGGAAAACCCATCTCGCCGTCCGGATCGACCAGTTTGAGCGTGATGAAGTCGTTGCCGCGCATCGACAGCGCCCAGACCCGTTTGCCGGTTCCCCTGGAGCCGCCATGCAGCATGTGCTTGCCAAGGAAATTTGTATCCGCCTGGAAGCGCTGGCCTTCGATCATGAACCGCCCGCCGGCGATGCGGTTGGCGTAGCGCCCGGCGATCGCGCCGAAATAGGGAGAGAACGCCGGATAGTCGTCGAAGGCGTCGAAGCCAAGCACGAGCGGGGCGTTGTGCCCCTCCAGCCGCAGATCCTGCAGCACCGCGCCCCATTCCATGACGGTGGCGGTCAGACCGCCGCCCTCGATGCGGTAGCGGTGGACGGCCTCGCCTTCCGTGGTCGTCCCGAAAAGCTCGCCATCCATTCCCGACATCAGTTCAGGCCGCCGATGCAGACATATTTGGTGTCGAGATAGTCCTCGATGCCCTGGTGTCCGCCTTCCTTTCCAAGGCCCGATTCCTTGACGCCGCCAAACGGCGCCTCGACCGTGGTGATGAGGCCCTCGTTGATGCCGACCATGCCGTATTTCAGACCTTCCATGACGCGGAAGGCGCGGGTCAGGCTGCTTGTATAGGCATAGCTGGCCAGGCCGAACTCGGTGTCATTGGCGAGCTTGATGCCCTCTTCCTCGGTCTTGAAGCGAAACACCGGGGCGACGGGTCCGAAGATCTCTTCCTTCATGAACATCATGTCCGGCGTCGCCTCCGCGATGACGGTCGGCTGGAAGAATGAGCCGCCGAGTTCATGGCGCTTGCCGCCGGCGACCACCTTGCCGCCCTTGGATGTCGCGTCAGCGATGAATTCCTCGACCTTGTCGACCGCATTCCCGTCGATCAGCGGCCCCTGCTGCGTGCCGGCCTCCAGGCCGTTGCCGACCTTCAGCTTGTTCGACGCCGCCACGAACTTCTCCACGAACCTGTCGTAGATGCCGTCCTGGACAAAGAACCGGTTGGTGCAGACGCAGGTCTGGCCGGAATTGCGGAACTTCGCGACCATCGCGCCCTCGATAGCCTTGTCGAGGTCGGCATCGTCGAAAACCAGGAATGGCGCGTTGCCGCCCAGTTCCATCGACACCTTCTTCACCGTCGCGGCGCACTTTTCCATCAGGATCTTGCCGATCTCGGTCGAGCCAGTGAATGTCAGCTTGCGAACGATCGGGTTGGAACAGATCTCGTCGCCGATCTCGGCGGCCGAGCCGGTAACGATGTTGACGACGCCCTTCGGGAAGCCGGCTTCTTCGCACAGCGCGCCCCAGGCGAGGCCGGAATAAGGCGTCTGCGACGCCGGCTTGACGACGACGGTGCAGCCGGCGGCCAGCGCAGGGCCGATCTTGCGGGCGAGCATCGAGGACGGGAAGTTCCACGGCGTGATCGCGGCGATGACGCCCACCGGCTCCTTGGTCACGAGGATGCGGCGGTCGGCCCAGGGGCTCGGCACGGTGTCGCCATAAGTGCGGCGGCCCTCCTCGGCAAACCAGAGCACGTAGGCGGCTGAAATGCCGACCTCGCCCTTGGCTTCCGCCAGCGACTTGCCCTGCTCCATCGTCAACAATTCGGCCAGCGCGTCCTGGTTCTCGAGGATCAGGTCGTGCAGCTTGCGCAGGAGTTTCGAGCGCTCATTGGCGGTGGTCTTCTTCCAGGTGACAAACGCCTTCTCCGCCGCCTCGATCGCGCGACGCGTCTCGGCCTTGCCGGATTTCGGCACGGTGCCGATCTTCAGCGTCGTCGCCGGATTGGTGACGTCGAGCGTCTTGCCGGAATCGGCCTGGACCCATTCGCCGCCAATCAGGTTGGCCTGGCGCATGTAGTGACTGGTCTTCTGGAGCATGTTCGCCTCCGCCGCCTCTATCGGGCGGCAATCTGCCTGATTTCGGCGAGCAGTTCGGCTTCGACCGCGATCCCGTCGCGCTTCAGCCTTGCCCGCAACTCATGACGTCGGTGTCCTGGCACGCGTCCGCCGCCGGAACCTTCGATGGCCTCCGCCATGGCGGCAAACCGTGCAAGGGCTCTTACTCCACCGAAGGCTTCGGGATCAATCGCAATGATCGTCTGGCCCGTCGCCGGCGCGGGTCCGACATCGTCGAAGAAGGACGATTGCTCGTAGGCATAGTTCGCGCCGGTCAGCCCCGCCGCCAGCAGTTCCACCATCAGCGCCAGCGCGGTGCCCTTGGCGTCGCCGAGCGGGACCATCGTGCCCGCGAGCGCTGCCTTCGCATCAGTGGTTGGCTGTCCGTCCGGGTCCAGCGCCCATCCTTCGGGGATCGCCTCGCCCTTCTGTTTCGCCGCCATGATCTTGCCGCGGGCGACCTTCGACAGCGACACATCGACCACGATCGGCGGTGCGTCCGCGCACGGGCAGGCGAAGGCGATCGGATTGGTGCCATAGAGCGCGCGCTTGCCGCCCCACGGCGCCATGGAGCCAGGCGCATTGGCGAACATGAGCGCGACCAGACCCATTTCCGCCAGCGCCTCGACGGAAAGACCCGCGACGCCGGCATGATGCGAGCGGAAGATGCCGGCCGCCGCGATCCCCTGCTGCGGCGCGATCGCGCCCAGTTCCGCGATCGCCAGGTTGAGGGCCGGATAGGCGAAGCCAAGCGCGGCGTCGACATGGACGGCGCCCGGCCTGGTCCGCGTCAGCTTCGGCACGGCGCGGCCATCGACCTTGCCAACCCGCGCCTGCGCCGAGTAGGCGGCGACCCGACGCAACCCATGCCCGCCCTGCCCGACCAGTTCCGCCCCGACCAGCGCATCGGCGACGGCCAGCGCGTTGTCCGACGACGTGTTCGAGGCGCAGAGCGCCGCCGCCACCAGCGCATGCGCCTCGGCGGCCGCCAGGATTTCGTTTCCCATCAATGCTTCTCCAGATGCGCCAGGACCGTTTCGGCAATGAGCTCGGACACACGCACATTGGATTCGTCGGTCACGCCCGCGATATGCGGCGTCAGAAGCAGGTTCGCAATGCCTGCGAACTTCGCTCCCGCCTCGGCGGTCAACGGCTCGCTCTCGAACACGTCGAGCGCCGCGCCGCCCAGCCGCCCGGCGCGCAAAACGTCTGCCAGCGCCGCTTCGTCGACGACGCCGCCGCGCGCTGCGTTGATCAGGATCGCCCCCGGCCGCATGGCGGCGAACTGCGGCGCGCCGATCATGTTGCGGGTGCGGTCGGTCAGCGGCACGTGCAGGCTGACGACATCCGCGAGGTCGAGCACGCCATCGAGCGAAACATTGCGGGCAAGCTGCCAAGCAGGGTGGCTGACCTCGAGCAGGGGATCGTAGGCGACGATCGACATGCCCAGCGCGTTCGCCCGCCATGCCACTTCCCGCGCGATCGAGCCGAAGCCGACCAGACCCATCGTCCGGCCTGCCAGTTCGCGACCGATGAGCTTCTGGCGCGGCCACCCCCCGCCGGCGACCTCGGCGGAGGACAGCCAGGCTCCGCGCAGCAGCATGAGCGACGCTGTAATCACATACTCCGCCACTGAAAGATCATTTGCCCCCGTCGCCGGAAAGACGGCTATGCCATTGGCGCGGCAGGCTGCGACGTCGATATTGTCCAGCCCGACGCCCAGCCGCCCGACACAGCGCAGCCTCGGCGCCGCATCGAGCAGCACGCCGCGCACTTGCGTCCGGTTGCGCACGATCAGCGCGCGGGCGGAGCGGACCAGCGACAGCAGTTCGTCGGGACGATCGACGAGGCCCGGATCGTAGACCGTTTCGTGCCTTGCCCTCAGCCGCGCGACGGCGGCATCGTCCATGAATTCGGTGATGACGATATCGGGCATGTATGGACCTCAAACGAAAAGGCCGCCCGAGCATGCCGGGCGGCAGACGATCCCACAATCGGTTTCACGCGCTGCGGTAGAGCTTCGTCATCGAGAACTCGCGGTGCCCCAGAGCTTCCGCTGCCGTGTGGCGTCCGTTCGACGTGCGGACGATCATGTCGATCAGCGCATCGCCGGCTTCGTCGATGGTCATCTCGCGGCGCAGGATTCCGGACACGTCGACATCGACATGTTCGCCCATCGTGCGGATCGTGCGCGGGTTGGCGGTGATCTTGATCACCGGCACGATCGGGTTGCCGATGACATTGCCCTGACCGGTCGGGAAGGTGTGGATGACATAGCCGCCCGCCGCCATCAGCGTCACGCATTCGGCGGCCGCCGACGATGAATCCATGAAATACAGGCCCCTGCCGGACTTGGGCTGCTCGGCCGGCTCCAGGATGTCGATGTATTTCGATGTGCGGCCGATCTTCTCCAGATTGCCGAGCGCCTTTTCCTCGATTGTGGTCAGTCCGCCCTCGATATTGCCCTTTGTCGGCTGGCTTTCGGACAGGTCGTCGGTCTTGAACTGCTCGATCACATCGTCCTGGTACGACTTCCACATCCTGTACCAACGCTCTCCGACCTCGGGGTTGATCGCGCGCGCCTTGGCGATATGTTCAGCGCCGGTGATCTCGGACGTTTCCCCGAAGCAGCCATAGATGCCCTCTGGCAGCAGCTTGTCGTACATGTTGCCCACGGTCGGGCATGAGCCGAGCCCGGTGGTCGTGTCACTCTCGCCGCACTTGGTCGAGACCCACAGCTCGGAGATCGAGCATTCCTCGCGCTGCAGTTCCGTTGCGTAGTGGACGAAGTCCTTGGCGGCGCGGCTGGCGTCCATGATGGTCTTGAGATCGCCGTTCTGCTCGATCGAGAAGCCTTTCACCGGCTTGCCGGTTTCGGCGATCCCGTCGACGATCTTCTTCGTCCAGCCCGGTTCGATGCCGATGACGACGACGGCGGCGACGTTCGGGTTGGCTCCGGTGCCGATCATGGTGCGGAAGTGCAATTCGAGGTCGGCGCCAAACTGCAGCCGTCCATAAGCATGCGGCAGCGCCAAAGTACCCTTGATGTTGTTTGCAACCGCCTCGCAGGCGGCGTTGGAGATATCGTCGACCGGAAGGATGATCACATGGTTGCGGACCCCGACGCGGCCATTGTCACGGCGATAGCCCTGGAAGGTCATGTTGGAATATTTCGAGGCCATTTCTATGTCCTGCCTTTGGGAGTTGCCGCCGTGCGGCGCGCCGGTGCCGCGGCGCGCCGCACGATCTGCTGGCGTCCTACCAGCGTTTGGTCTTCAGATTGTGCACATGGACATGGCCGCCGCGCGCCACGTCGGCGACAAAGCGACCGATGTCCTCGCCATACTTGATCGCGGTGTCGCCGGATTTCAGGTCGCCAAGCGCCACCTTGTGGCCGATCGGGATGTCGGCCTTGGCTTCGATCTCGAAGCTGGAATTGTCGGCGGTGACGACGCCCAGCATGGTCGTCCCGGCCCTCAGCCCCTCGACCACGACGACGCCGACATTGTCCTTGTGCTCGTGCACCAGAAGATGGGGAATGGCCATTTGTCCGCTCCGGGAAGGTTCTCGGCAGTCTTATATCTTGTATAAGACATAAGATATAAATTTGTGGCGGAGTCAACCGGAAGACGGTAGTTTCCGCTGGTTCGCACAAGGGAAGACGCATGGCGGAAACGGGCGACACGGCCACATTCTCGTACAAGCCGCTCTACGTGCAGGTGAAGGACAGCCTCGTCCGGCGCCTGATCGATGGCGCCTGGCGGCCCGGGCAATTGATCCCTTCGGAGATGGAACTGGCCAGGGAGGTCGGCGTCAGCCAGGGGACGATCCGCAAGGCGCTGGACGCAATGACCGCCGAAAGTCTGCTGGTGCGGCGGCAGGGGCGCGGGACGTTCGTCTCGGAGCCGGAGGAAAGCCGGCTCCTGTTCCGCTACTTCCGCCTCTCGGCCGACGAGGGCGGACGGGCCTTCCCCGATTCGCGGGTCAGGGGTGTCTCGGGCGCGACCGCGACGAAGGCCGAGGCGCGCAAGTTGGACATCGAGCCCGGCGCCGCCCTGTTTCGCATCGATCGCGTCCGCGACCTGTCCGGCAGGCCAATGATCAGCGAAACCATTCTGCTGCCCGCCGCCCGAGTGCCCGGTTTCGACAAGAGCGAAACCATCCCGAACAATGTCTACCGCCTCTATTCATCCCGATGGGGCATCACCATCGGACGCGCCAGCGAGCGGCTGAAGGCGGTCGCCGCCAACGTAACAGATGCCGCGGAACTGAATTGCGCGGTCGGCGCGCCGCTGCTGGAGATATCGCGTGTCGCCTACGACCTGGAGGATCGTCCGGTTGAACTGCGTGTGTCGCGCTGCCTGACCGAAAATTTCCACTACAGTTCCGAACTGGGCTAGGTTACTCCCCTTCTATCCGACAACGCGTATCCCCATTGACCATGAGGACCGCCTTCAGATCCCGAACGCTGCGGCACAGCTCGTTCTCGAAGTAGATAAGCTGTCTTTTGGTGTTCTGGTCGGGGATTTGGTCAATCGCCACCTGGTACTTTCCGCCCAGATTCGCGTCGATTTCACTGACCAGCGTCGCGATGTTTGACAACGTCGCCTTGTGCTCCTGCGCCTGAACGGACGCAGCGGCTTCGTTTTCCGTCCGCCTTTTGGCGGATTCCGCAGCAAAAACGCCGCCGCCGACGATGATGCAGAATGCCATGAAGATGAGAATGAGATTTCTTGCGGAAGGCCGCGGAGCTGGCCGGTCCAACTCCTGCTTCAGCAATACCCCGCTGTAGAAGATCATTGCCAGGGCAATGCCCGACACGCCGTAGCTGAGTATCTCGACGAGAGGTAACATGGAAGATCCCCCTATCATGACAAGAACATTCATAGCATGGATCGTGTGACGACGAACATGACATGAATAGTGACAGGTCGCCACAAGATAGGGGAGCCGAACTGGATCTTTGCTCTTGGTTGTTAGCTTCCGAACACCATCTGCGCGATCGACAGCCACATCGCGGTCGAAAGCACCGCTGTCGCGGTGCCAATGGTCATCGCGTTCGACGCCAGCGCCTGACCCGTGCCGAACTGGGTCGCGATCAGATAGGAATTCACACCGGCGGGCAGCGCAGCGGCAGCGACCGCCACCTTGGCGGTCAGTGGCGGCAGGTCGAGCAGCCAGGCCATGCCTATGACCAGCGCAGGCATGAGCAGGAGCTTCAGGGCCGCAAGCGTGATGCCCGCCCTGACATTGCCCGAGATTCCGAACTTGCGCAGGCCAAGCCCCATGGCGAACAGCGCCACCGGTCCCGCGACATTGGCGAGCGCGTCGACGAGTTTGACCGCAATGCCAGGCAGCCCGAAGCCGGTCGCCCGGAAGGCGAGGCCAGCCAGGATGCCGATGATCAGCGGATTCGTGAACAGCCGCCGCAGGAAAATCCGCCCCAGGTCGGCGAAGCTCTTGCCGCCTCCCTCACCGCGACCCGCCCATTCGAACAGCAGGATCGACGCGGCGATCATGATCGGCAGGTGCACCGAGACGAGCAGCGACAGGACCTCGAAACCGGCCTGGCCGAAAACGCCCATCATGAAGGGTATGCCGAGCAGAACCAGGTTGGAGAAGGCCGCCGTCACACCTCCGACGACGCCAGCCTTCGAATCCCGCCCGAAAATCCGGGTCGTGACGAGGTGGCCGGTCGTCCAGACGACGAAGATGCCGGAAAAGTAGCTCGCCCACAGCGCCCATGGCGCGGCCCCGTGGAAGTCGGCGCCGATCATCGTGCGGAACAGCAGCAGCGGCAGCGCGACGCTGACCGCGAATTCGGCCACCGCGTCGCCGGTCTCGACCTTCAGATACCCGGTCAACCCGGCAATGTAGCCGGCGGCGACCAGTCCGAAGACAAAGAGGATGGTTTCGGTGAGCGATGACATGGAGCCGGGGTGTAGGTGACCCGTTCGAGCAGTGCAATCGCCACTACAGCATGACTGCCATTCCAGTCCGGGCGCTCTCTTCCGCCGCCAGTCCGATCATCACAGATTTCAGCCCGTCCTCGAGCGTCACTTCTGGCCGGCCGCCATGCCGCACGATCTCCAGGAACTTCTGGTGCTGGAAGAAGGTCGATCCATGGTGGTCGCCGGCGGCAAGAATGTGCTCCGGAACATGGATTTCTTCGCGCAGCGGACGTTTCGTCGCGCGCGGCGAGATCACGATCTCGGACAGCCGCTCCTTGCCGTCGGGCGAGAACCGGGCCGGGCCGGGCACGAAGGCTTCGATCCGCGCCTTGTCGCCGGTCGCCGCGATCTGCTCCTGCCAGTAGGACCCCTCGGCGAACATGCACAGGTCGAGCATCGCCCGCACGCCGTTGGCAAAGTCGACGATGACGAAGGCGTTGTCGAGAATGTCGGGTCGGCCTGCTTCGTACTCCTCGTCAACGAAGTTCACGTCCATCGCCCCCGAGGCATAGACCCGAACCGGCTCCGATTCCGCCAGCAGCCGCATCAGGTCGAAGAAATGGCAGCATTTCTCGACCAGTGTCCCGCCTGTGCGCCGCGCGAACCGGTTCCAGTCATCGACCTTGACCAGGAAGGGAAACCGGTGCTCGCGGATCGAGATCATCCGCAAAGTCCCGGCGGTCCCTTGGCGCAGTTCGGCGAGCAGACGCTGCACCGGCGGCATATAGCGATACTCCATCGCGACCCAGACCGGAGCGGTCCTGCCGTCGGCGAGACGCAGGATTTCGCGGCAATCGTCCAGCGTCGTCGCCAGCGGCTTCTCCACCAGGATCGGTTTCCCGGTGGGAAGCACGTCGCGCAGGATCGCCGCGTGGGTGTCGTTCGGGCTGGCGATGACATAGGCATCGCAGAGGTCCGCGGATAGCAGTTCGTGATGGTCGGCAAACGCACGCGCCCGCTCGCCGGTCGGGCCGGCGGCGAGTTCGCGGCTGGAGAGATTCGGGTCAGAAACGGCCACGACCGACGCGCCGTCGAGAAGCGCGATGTTGCGCATGTGCTCGCGCCCCATCATGCCCGAACCGATGATGCCATAGCGGATCATGCGAGTCTCACAGTTCGAGGACGGGGATGCCGAGGTCGGCGGCTGCGGCGCGAAGTTCATTGCGGTGGTCTCCATAGGCGAGCGCCATGTGATGTTCGAGTGCCGCGTTCATGAGCCGCGACAGCGTGTTCGCCGAGCCGCCGTCAAACCGGACGGTGCCGGACGTCCCGGTGTAGGCCATCGGCCGGCTCAGCATCTCGCCGCCGCCGATGACCGCGAAGGTCTTCCCTCTCGCCTGGCTGATGCGGAGGAACGTCACGCGGCCTGGCTTCAGCGGGAATTCGAACAGAAGCGGCATCTTGCGGTTGGTGTGGATCGTCGCTCGGGCCGTGAAGTCCGGATCGGCCATCGACGCCGGAGCCTGCCCGCAATGCCAGACAACAGCCGTGTCGTCGGCGGCGTCGATATCGACCAGATCGGCAAGAAATGCCGGTGCGTCCGCCACGCGTTGCAGCAGGAGCGTCGTCAGCGCGCCGTAGACATCCGCCTCGCAGGCACAGGGCACCCGCGCCTCGCCCATCAATGCGACCGGCCCGCAGACCGCGCCGCCATATTCCGTGAACGTCTCCGGCCAGCACCGCACCGCCAGCGCGTCGTAGCCGCCTTCGGCCCGGATCGATTGAAGCGCCGCCTTCAGCCGCAGCGAACGGTCGAGTTGCGGCTGGTCGACGAGGTCGAGACCGGTAGCGATCTCGCCGGCCGCGGCGCGGATGGCGGCGGCCTCGGCCGTGGAGACACGTGCCGCCCGGCCGAACATGTCCGCCAGTTCGAACGTGTCGACGGTCACGCCAGCGAGCGCGGCGAGCTTGCCCGTGTCATAGGCGCAGGTGTCGAACCCGTCCGGGTGCCTGCCGATCCGTGCGAGACGTGCGCCTTCGACAATGCTTCGACCGGTAGCAGGCAGAGGCTCCGAGAGGTCGACCGGGTGCGTCAGCCGCCGGCCCGACAGCAGGTCCCACAGATCGGACCGAATGTGCGGAGCGTCCGGCGCCGCGTAGAGCCAACCGAACTCCCGACCGTTCAACCCAAGCGCATGGGCCGCGAGATTGAGCCCGCAGAAGGAGTTGAGCCGCAGGCGTCCGCCCACCCTCGGCTCAGGCACCGACCAGATCGACAGCGGCAGATCGAAGGCTTTCGCCGCCTCGACGACCATGCTGGCGTCGGTGAACGTGACCTGCAGGACGAGCACTTGCGACAGGTCGCGGGCTTTCAGATCGGCGATTGCGCGCCGCGTCGCTTCGGCATCGAACAGCAGTTCGCGCGGACCGGCCAACGCAACGCCGGCGTCTTCGAGCGCCGAGATCATCCGCCCGTGCATCTCTTCGGCGAAAGGCACGTCGAAGGTCGGCCGTCCGAGCGGCAGGAGGCCGACCGGCCTATTGTCTTTGATTCCCATGCCCGGACCCTATATCCATGCCAACCGACAGGGGTTTGCATGCTGAGAATTCTGATACTTGCCGTCGCGCTCTTCGCCGCCCAAGCCGCCAGCGCGACCGAGGCGGGCTGGGCGCTGTTGCGCAATGGCGGCCAGGTCGTGCTGCTGCGTCATGCGGCGGCGCCTGGCGTCGGCGACCCGGCCAATTTCGACATCGAGAAGTGCAACACCCAGCGCAACCTGTCCGATGCGGGACGCCAGCAGGCGCGCAAGATCGGCGCGCTGTTTGCCGCGCGCGCGGCTCCCGTCGAGCGCATTCTCGCCAGCCGCTGGTGCCGCACGCTCGAGACCGCGCGGCTTGCCTTCGGCGCCAACCGCGTCGAGGCGTTCGAGCCCCTTGACACGTTCCCGCCCGACTCCGCCACGAAGGACGCGCAAACCGCAGCCGTCATGGCCGAAATCCGCGACTGGAGCGGCTCGGGCAACCTCGTGATGGTCACGCACGAGGCCAACATCACCGCGCTGACCGGCCAGTCCTCGCGCGACGCCGAAGCAATCATCGTCAGGCCGGACGGCGACAAGCTGCACGTTCTCGGCCGCATCAGGTTCTGAGATCGTCATCCGCCAAACCCCGGATAGACGTGCCGGAATGTCCCGTCGGATGGCATGAACCGGGGTCCCTCGGCCCCATAGACCTTGTGGCGATGCCAGGGCAGCGCCTCCGCATCGGTCAGCGCGTTCAGATCGCGCATGTAAGCGACGCCCTCGCCGGACAGGTCCGAACGCATCCGCGACCAGTCCGGAAAATGCGAGAACGCATCGAGCCAGATCGCCCGGCCGGCCAGGTAACCGGACGCGCCGGCCTTGTAGGCATGGGCCAGGATGTTGCGGAACTGCGCCTTGCCCGCGCCGGCCGATAGCATCACCCACGGCCGGCCGGCCAGGCGACCCATCTCGTCGAACACCGCCTGGATCTCGGCGGAGCCTTCGCCGCCAGTCTCCGGAACCGCAGCGGCATTCACGGGGCTCTCCAGCTTGAACACGTCGACGCCGTAGTCAGGCTTGGCGAACTCGCGCACCGACGCCAGGACGTCGTCCGCCTTCTTTCCCTTCATCTCGATATAGTCTTTCGTCTGGTGCGCATCGCGCGCCAGAGGATAGACGAGAAGCTCGAAAAGGAATGGAATATCAAAGCGCTGGCAGGCATCCCCGATTCGCTTCACGAAGTCCTGCTGATGCTCGTTGACGAGCCGCCCGGCGTCCGGACGGTACCAGGCCAGCACCTTGACGGCGTCGCCGCCCATTCGCTTGATCTTTTCGACCGACCAGTCGTCGATCGGGAAAGATAGTCTCCCCTCGGGCGTCTCGTTGAAGATCGAATCCTCAAGCGTCACGATCAGCCCCTTCTGCGGCGACAGAAGATGGACGCCGCGCGGCACCGCGTAGTGCGGATCGAGCAGGAGCGCCGAGGATTCGCCCTGCAGCGTTTCGATCAGCAGCGCCTTGAACCCGGCGACGTCGTCGTACGGGGCCTCCTGCTTTCCGTAGTGTTTCGCGATCGGGTTCTTGATCGGCGGACGCTGGTCGACCGCCGTCATCTTGAACAGCCCGTGCGCGTCGGCCATTCGCCGCATCCCCCAGAGTTTTCCGGGCGTCAGTTCGATCATCGGTTCGTCCTCAGGAAAGTGTCGACCTCGGTGCGGCTGGGATAGCCGGCGCGTCCGCCAGTGCGGCTGCATTTCAGGGCGGCCGCCGCGTTGGCGAAGACGATCGCAGCCTCCTCCCCCGCGCCCTCGGCGAGCTTCAGCGTGAACGCGGCATGCCAGACATCGCCCGCTCCCAGCGTTTCCACCGCGTCGACAGGAAAGGCTGGAACAGTCCGAAGTATCCCGCCGTCGAGCCAAAGCACGCCGTTCTCGCCATCGGTGACACATGCCCACGCGCCGGTCGCGCCAGCAGCCATGCGCAACCCCTCGCCCAGATCGTTCCCGCCCGCATAATCGCGCAGGCCCTGTGCGGAAAATGCGAGATGCGATGCAAACCCCATCGCTTCCGCCGCCGGCGCAACGGGCGCCTCGACATCCAGCACTCCGGGCACGCCCCGCTCCTTCGCCTGTTTCAGCACCGCCGCGCCGCATTGCGGCCAGCGCGTGTCGGACAGCGCCGCGTCGAATTCGCCAAGATCGGTCTGCGCAAGCCATTCCGCGCCGAAGGAAATCTCCGTATCGCGGTAGTTGACGATCTGGCGCTCGCCCGCGCCGTCGATGAAGACGGACGAGAACGAGGACTTGCGCCCCGGGAATCGCTTCACCAGGCGACAGTCCACGCCCTCGCTCTCCAGGCCGGCCACAATCATGTCCGCGACGGCGTCGTCGCCGAGCCGCGCGGCCAGCCGCGCCCGTCCGCCCAGCCGCGCGACGCCGACCGAGGCGTTCGCCGCATTGCCGCCGCCGGTGATCGCTGCATCCAGAGCGCGGTATTTTTCGGCGCGGCGCGGCATCTCGTCGAGCTGGAACACGAAGTCGATGACGGCGACGCCTGCGCAAAGGATGGTGGGCATCGATCCGGGAACAGTTTCTGCGCCCGCCCGATTGCGGATCGCGCCGACACTTTATCGAGTCTTATATAAGATACAAGACTTGATTTCCGTTTCCCACACGATGCGTGAGAGTCGACCCGGGTTTCCAGCGACCGCGGCCTTCGCTATGACGAACCGCCCTCCGGAGCCCGTCCATGAAGCTGGTCCACATCTCCGACATTCACATCAATGCCGACCCGGTAGCGGGGTCCGATTCGGTGGCGGAGTTCGCAGCCTGCCTCGCCCATGTCGAGAAGCGGCATGGCAACGCCGACGCGGTTGTGATCTCGGGCGATCTCACCCATCACGGGCAGCGTCATTCCTATGTGCGGCTCAGAGAGATGCTGGCCGCGTCGCCGCTGCAACCCTTCCTGATGCTCGGCAATCACGACCACCGCGACACGTTCCGGGAAATCTTCCCGCAGGTCGAAACCGACGAAAACGGCTACGTGCAATATGTCCGCGACATCGCGGGCCACCGCCTGGTGTTCCTTGATACAAATCTTGTGTCCAACCACAGCGGCAGGCTCGGCCCGCGGCGGCAGGCCTGGCTCGACGCGCGGCTCGAAGAGGCCGCGCGGGACAGCCTGCCGGTTCTGCTGTTCATGCATCACAACCCGGTGACCATCGGCGTGCTGGCGACAGACATCATCGGCCTGGTTCAGAAGAAGGAGTTCGCGGCGATCCTGCGCAAGCATCGCGACACGGTGCGGCATGTCTTCTTCGGCCATTGCCACATGAGCCTGTCCGGATCGATCGAAGGCGTCCCGTTCTCCGCGCCGCGCTCGACCAGCCATCCCGGCTGGCCCGAATTCGAAGGCCGCCTCGCCTATGGTCATGGCCCGATCGAGCCGAGCTACAACGTGGCGCTGATCGACCGGAATTCGGTCGTCGTCCACACGATCGATTACCGGCTGGATGACCGGATCGTGTGGGAACCGCTGACCGGCGGCGACGCCGGCACGGTCACTGTTCCGCCTGGCATCTGAACGGCCTCATGATCGTGACGCCGTCTGGAAGTCGGCGATTGGCACTGGAAACGGGCCATTTCGCTCTTTTCCTTTGCGGCGAAACCGACTAGACGCACATCTTCCTGTTCGAATGACCCACACCAAGGGGCGCCAAGTGACATCGACCTTCGACAAAGTAGCCGACCTTATCGCCGAGACGAGCGAGATCGACCGCGACAAGATTACACCCGAGAGCCACACGATCGACGACCTGGGCATCGACAGCCTCGATTTTCTCGACACCGTCTTCGCGATCGACAAGGAATTCGGCATCAAGATTCCCCTGGAAAAATGGACCCAGGAGGTCAACGACGGCAAAGTCTCGACCGAGGAATACTTCGTCATGAAGAACCTCTGCGCCAAGATAGACGAACTCGTCGCGGCCAAGAAAGCCGCCTGATCGCCCGCTGCCAAGCTTGACGGCATGCTCCGCGTGCCGCACATGAGCGGACAATGAGCCCGCGCGACGTCGTCATTACCGGAATCGGACTGGTCTCGTGCCTCGGCGAAGGGGCGGAGACTCACTGGAACGCGTTTCGCAACCCGACACTTCCGCCGCCGACCGATTCCCAGCGCTTTCCGCCCTACACAATCCATCCGCTGCCCGAGATCGACTGGAATCTGCAGATCCCGAAGCGCGGCGATCAGCGCCAGATGGAGACCTGGCAGCGTCTCGGCGTCTACACCGCCGGACTGGCGCTGGACGACGCCGGCATCAAGACCGATGAGGCGCTGTGCGCCACGATGGACATGATCGTGGCGGCCGGAGGCGGCGAGCGGGACGAGCAGGTTGACCAGGACATCCTCGAGGCCTCGCTCTACCGCAACGACACCGAAATCCTGCTCAACGAAAAACTGACCAACGATCTGCGGCCGACGCTTTTCCTGGCGCAGCTTTCCAACCTTCTCGCCGGCAACATCTCGATCGTCCACAAGGTCACCGGCTCGTCGCGGACATTCATGGGTGAGGAAGGCGCCGGCGTTTCGGCGCTTCAGACGGCTGTGGCGCGGCTCGCGTCCGGGCAGTCGACTCATATCCTCGTCGGCGGCGCGTTCCAGACGGAACACCCCGACATGCTGCTCGGCTATGAACTGTGGAGCTACCTGCAGCGCGGACCGTGGGAGCCGCTGTGGCATCGCACAGCCGACGGCGGCGGCATCATGACCGGCTCGGGCGGCGCCTTTCTCGTGCTGGAAACGCGCGAACATGCCGCAAGACGCGGCGGGCGCATCTACGCGGTTGTCGACAAGGTGGTGGCCAGCCTCGCGCCCCGCTCCGACGGCAAGCTCGCCGACGACATCGCCAGCCTGGTGGCGGAACTCGGGGCCGGCGAGCGGGAACTGTTGATCTCGGGCGCGACCGGCGCGCATATCCCGACCAGGGCCGAACGGGAGGCCCTGGGCCGCCACGCGTTGCGTGGCTTCACCGCTCTGACCGGCCATCTGAAGGAAGCGCAGCTTCCGTTCGCGGTCGCGCTGGCGGCGCTTGCCCTTGCGAAAGGCGAGCCCCCCGCCCCGCTTGCCGCCGAAGAGATCGCGCATGACGCCGCGCCCGACCTCGTGCTGGCGACGGCGATCGGCCACCATCGCGGCGAAGGCGCAGCCCTCGTCCGCAAGGCGTGAGGAACGGCATGGTGAAGTTTACGGATCATCTCGGACGTCCGGTGGTCGCGGTCACCGGCATTGGCGTCGTGACGTCGCTTGGCGCGGGAAAGCGGGAAAACTGGGCGGCGCTGACCGCCGGACAATCCGGCATCCACGCCATCACCCGCTTTCCCGTCGATCACCTGAAGACGACCATCGCCGGCACCGTCGATTTCCTGCCCGCGAGCGGCGCCGGCATGTCGGCCTTGACCTATGAACTGGCGGCCACGGCGGGCCGCGAAGCCATCGCGGAAGCCGGCATCGGATCGGATTTCGGCGGCCCGCTGTTCCTGGCGTCGCCGCCGGTCGAACTGTCCTGGGCCGACCGGCTGGCCCTCTATCGCAAGCAGGCCGATGGAATCGGCTACGAACGGCTGTTTGCTGTCGCCCGCGCAGACCACGGCCGGCGGATCTTCGAGGCAACCCAGTTCGGCACTATTGCGGACCGGCTGGTCGGTTTGTTCGGTGCGCGCGGGCTGCCGATCACCACGTCGACTGCCTGTGCATCGGGCGCGACCGCGATCCAGCTCGGCGTCGAGGCGATCCGACGCGGCGAAAGCGACCGCGCGCTGGCGATCGGTGCCGACGGCTCCGCAACGGCCGAATCGCTGATACGCTTCTCGCTTTTGTCGGCGCTCTCGACCCACAACGATCCGCCGCAGATGGCGTCCAAGCCGTTCTCGCGCGACCGCGACGGCTTTGTGCTCGCCGAGGGCGCCGCAGCCCTCGTGCTCGAGTCGCTTGAAAGCGCGACCGCGCGCGGCGCGGCGGTCCTCGGCATCCTGCGCGGCTGCGGAGAAAAATCGGACGATTTCCACCGCACCCGCTCGAAACCGGACGGCTCGCCGGCCATCGCCGCGGTCAAGGCGGCGCTCGCCGACGCCGGGATGGCCGAGGACGAGATCGGCTACGTCAACGCCCATGGCACCTCGACGCCCGAGAACGACAAGATGGAACACCTGTCGCTGTCGACGGTGTTCGGCGAGCGGATACGCTCGATCCCGGTCTCGTCGAACAAGTCGATGATTGGCCACACCCTGTCTGCCGCGGGCGCGGTCGAGGCGGTGTTCTCGCTGATGACCATGCGCGAAGGCGTGCTCCCGCCGACGATCAACTACGATCATCCCGACCCGGCGATCGACCTCGATGTCGTCCCGAACGTCAAGCGCGACGCCGATGTGAAGGGCGTCCTGTCGAATTCGTTCGGCTTCGGCGGCCAGAACGCCTGCCTTGTCATGGCGCGCGAACCCGTCTAGGCGGTAGCCTTTCGACGCGGGCCGACGCTCGCAGGAGCATTACGAAGCCATGCGCGCACTGCAACTCATCGCCGACCGCCGGATCGAGGTGGCCGACATCCCGCCGCCGCCGCCGCCCGGTTCGGGGGAGGCGACAGTGGCGATCCGCGCCGTTGCACTGAACCATATCGACGTCTGGGGCTGGCGCGGCATGGCCTTCGCCAAGCGCAAGATGCCGCTGGTGATCGGCGCGGAAGCGTCGGGGGTGGTCGAGTCGGTCGGCGAAGGCGTCGACAACCTGAAGCCCGGCCAGCTTGTCGCCATCTATGGCGCGCGCACCTGCGGCCATTGCAAGCCGTGCCTCCAGAAGCGCGACAACCTGTGCGAAAACGTCGGCGGCGTGCACGGCTTCCACCTCGACGGCTTCGCCCAGGAACGGATGAACCTGCCGGCACGTCTGCTCGTGCCCGCGCCGGCCGGCGTCGACGAGATCGCCGCCGCGGTGACGCCGATCACCTTCGGCACGGTCGAACACATGCTGTTCGACAACGCCAAGCTCGAAGCCGGCGAAACGGTGCTGGTCCATGCTGGCGGCTCGGGCATCGGCACGGCGGCGATCCAGCTCGCCAAGCTGGCGGGAGCGACCGTCATCACCACTGTCGGCTCCGACGCCAAGATCGAGCCCGCCAAGGCGCTCGGCGCCGACCACGTCATCAACTATCGTGAGGACCGCTTCGAGGGCGCAGTACGCAAGCTGACCGCCAAGAAGGGCATCGATGTCGTGTTCGAGCATGTCGGCGCCGACACCTGGGCCGGCTCCATGCTGTCGCTGAAGCGCGGCGGCCGCCTCGTCACCTGCGGCTCGACCTCGGGCGTCTCCGCTCCGATGAACCTGATGCAGCTGTTCCAGCAGCAGTTGCATATCATGGGCTCGTTCGGCTGCCGCATGGAGAACATGGCGACGGTGATGGCAAAGCTCGCGACCGGCAGGGTCAAGCCTGTCGTCGATTCCGAGACGAACTTCGCCAATGTCGGCGAAGCCCTGGCGCGCATGGAAGGACGTGACGTCTTCGGCAAGATTCTGCTTCGGATCGCGTGACGGCGATGCGCGTCTCCGCCCTGTGGAAGCGCGTTCGCCGCTCGGCGAGCTTCCGGTCCAAACGTTTCGGCCATTGGCTGGTCGCCAAGTTCGTACTCAGCCTGTTCGCGATCCTGCGCCTGATGTCGGTCGACACTGCCCTTGGTCTCTCCGACCGGATCGCCCGGCGAATCGGCCCTCTGACCGGCCGGCACCGCATTGCGCTCGACAACCTGCGGCACGCATTTCCGGAGAAAAGCGAGGCCGAGATCGCCGAAATCGCCTCTGACATGTGGGCGAACATGGCGCGGCTTGCGACGGAATACGTCTTCCTCGACGACCTGTTCGACTATGACTTTGAGAACGATACCCCCGGCCGCGTGGAAGTCGCCGGGCGCGACATCTTTCTCGAACTGCGAAAGACGCGCCGTCCCCGCATCTTTTTCACGGCGCACACCGGCAATTTCGAAATGTTCCCGATCGCGGCGGCATCCTTCGGCATGAACATCGCTTCGCTGTTTCGCGCGCCGAACAATCCATTCCTGGCCCAGCAGGTCAGTACCAAGCGGAAAATCTCGGGCAACCGGATGGTGCCATCCAAGGCCGGCGCGGCCTACGCGCTTGCGCGCGTCCTCAACGTCAAGGGCGCCATCGGCGCGCTGGTCGACCAGAAATTCCATCGGGGCATGCCGACAACGTTCTTCGGCCGTCCGTGCCTCACCAGCCCCTTGCTCCCGCGCCTCGCCCGCCAGTACAACGCCGACATCTTCCCGGCCCGCTGCATCCGGCTTCCGAACAACCGCTATCGCCTGCAGCTGTTCGAGAAGCTGGAACCGCCGCGCGACGCCGCCGGAGAGATCGACGCAGAGGCGCTCTGCCAGATGATGAACGATGTCGTCGAGGGATGGGTTCGCGAGTATCCAGGCCAGTGGATGTGGTTCCACCGGCGATGGGAGATCAGGGCGAACAAGCCCAAGGGGGCGAGAAAGGTCCCGTAGCGGCCGCCGCCATCAGCCGCCGTAGTAGTTCATGACGGCATGCCGCGCTTCGGCGAAGAACAACCAGCGTTCCGTCAGGACCCCGCCGAAGAAGCTGATCGCCGCAACGGCGGCGGCGAAGCTTGCCGCCCCCCCCGCCGGCGCGGCCGACCAAGCGACGAGAGTGAGCAGCACGATCGGGATGCCGCCGCCAAGGACGACGGCGATCCAGCGCAGCTTCCGGGCATGCTTGCGCGCCACCTTGAAGCCCATTTCGTTGGTGAGGTAGTTGCCGTTGACATGCGGCCGCTCAAAGAGCCGCACTTTGCCGATGAAGCCGAGCCCTGTTGCGGTTTCAGCGCTCGAGATCGGCGTCTCGGTCCCCATGCGCCACCACCAGAAGACCTTGGCGACCCATGCCCATGCGACTGCCTTCGCCGCGAGGAAGGGCGTCAGATGAAACGTGGCGGCGCCGAACGTGCCGAACAGACTGGCGAGCACCAGCCCGCCCGCCAGCGCGAACAGCAGGTAGCAGACCGCTGTCCACGGCGTGTTCCAGGCTTGCACCGAGCGCAGCGAAGCATAGATCATCGCTGTGCAGTAGACGGTCGCCGCGCAGAGCGCCGCTCCGAGCAAACCGGGCAAGGCAATGTAGCGTCCGCTCCAGACCGATGCGAGCGCGTTGCAGGCAAGCGGGGCAAAGGTGGCGATAGCCAGCACGCCCTCGCGCGACAGCCAGCTCGTCCGCCATTGCGACAGCGCGCGCCAGGCGCGCCGCGGATTGCCGAGGTGCAGCGTCGAAGACAACAGCCCGCCGGCGATCAGTGCCAGCGCCAGCACATGCGCGATTCTTGTCGCGACGGCGCCCGGGTCGAGCAGGCCGAGGCCCAGCATTGCAGCCAGTCCATAGCCAAGGCCAGACAGCGTGGTGAACAGGATGATGGACGGCGCGGGATGCATCAGATGCGGTCCAGCATTCCGTCAAGCCACGCAAAGAAGCCCCGTGCGCCATCGCTGTTCTCGGCCAGCGGGACAGTCTGGGCTAGCGATCTGCGCGGACGCGGCGGCAGGTATTTGTTGACCGGACGGGTCCCCTGCTCCGGCATCAGGTCGATGCCGCCACGTTCGGCGACCATAATGGAGACGTTCGACCGCGGATCGGCGAAATCGCCATAGTGCCGTGCGTTCGCCGGACACGTGCGGACGCAGGACGGCACGCGGTCGACCTCCTTCAGCGTCTCATTGTAGATGCGGTCGACGCAGAGCGTGCACTTCTTCATGACGCCGGCCGCCAGATCCATTTCGCGCGCGCCATACGGGCAAGCCCAGGCGCACAGGCCGCAGCCGATGCACTTGTCCTCGTCGACCAGCACGATGCCGTCGGCGGAGCGCTTGTAGGAGGCACCGGTCGGGCAGACGGTCACGCAGGGCGCGTCCTCGCAATGCAGGCAGCTTTTCGGGAAGTGCACGATCCGCGCATCGCCCGCCTCTCCCACGACCTCGCCTCCCTCCGGGACGACCTCGAATGTGTGGATTCGGTTGAGGAACGTCCCGGAAACCTCTGATCCATATGGATCCTGGTCGGACAGCGCCGCGCCATAGCCGCCGGTGTTCCACTCCTTGCAGGAGATGACACAGGCGTGGCAGCCGACGCAGACGTCGAGATCGATGACGAGGCCGAGTTTCTTCGGCGTCGGCAGGTAAGGAAGGGAAGTCATTCGCTCCACTCCTGCCCATAGCGCAGTTCGGCGGGACTGTCATTCGCAGTACCCGCCTGCCCCACTGCCGGGAACTCCGGCCGGGATTCGACATCCGGCTCCGCCTTTTCGATCCGGACGCGCAGATCGTACCACGCCGCCTGCCCTGTCACCGGATCGGAATTCGACCAGCGCATGCCGTCCGCCTTCGGCGGCAGCAGTTCATGGATCAGGTGGTTGACGAGGAACCCGCGATTGGACTCAGGCGCTTTCTGATCGAGCCCCCACGCGCCCTTGCGCTTGCCGATCGCGTTCCACGTCCACATCGTGTCGCGGTTGACCGCATCGGACCGCGCGACCTCGATCTTGATTCGCCCATGGTGCGAACTGATCCAGGCCCAGTCGCCGTCCGTCAGCCCCTCCGCCTCGCAGATGGCGGTGGGAACATACATGACGTTGCGAGTGTGAATCTGACGCAGCCAGGCGTTCATCGAGCCCCAGGAGTGATACATCGCCATCGGCCGCTGGGTGATCGCGTGATACGGATATTTGGTCCGGTCGACGCCTGCCTCCTCCAGCGGCCGGTACCAGTCCGGCAGCGGGTCGAATGCGGCGTCCAGCCGGTCGCGATGCGTCTCCGGCGCGACTGGCTCACGCACGCCTTCGGCGGAGAGGCGAAATTTCTGGCAGATCTCGCTGTAGAGCTGGAAAACGACCGGCTGCGGCGTGTCGAAGAAACCCATCTTGACCGCGAAATCCTGGTAATTCCGGTTCGCGTGCTTGAAGAACTGCGCTTCCAGCGGGATGTGCGCTGAGAAGAACGAGCCGTTGGCGATGTAGCGCTCGATCTGCTTCGGATTGGCCGCGCCCCGGCCGACCCGGTCTCCGTCGACGCCGCGGAAGCCGGCGAGCGGCCCGATGCCCGGACGCCGCTCGTGGCGGACGATATAGTCGGCGAAGTTCCTGTAGAGCGCCTGGCCGCGGCTGTCGACGAAGCCCGGCAGCTTCAATCTGCCGGCGAGGTCGATCAGCACCGACTGAAAGCCGCGCACGTCACGGTCGGGCTCGACGACAGGCCAGCGAATCGCGTCGTTGACCGAATCAGGCTCCGAGATCGGCCGGTCGAGCAGCGAGATGCAGTCGTGCCGCTCGAGATAGGTCGTGTCGGGAAGGACCAGATCGGCGTAGGCAACCATCTCGGACGCATAGGCGTCGGAATAGATGATCTTCGGGATAACATACTCGCCCGTGGCCTCGTCCCTGTCCTCCAGCATCCTGATGACGCCCGCGGTATTCATCGACGAGTTCCAGGCCATGTTGGCCATATAGAGGAACAGGAGATCGATCCTGTACGGGTCGCCGGCATGCGCGTTGGCGATGACCATGTGCATCAGCCCGTGGGCCGAAATCGGCGCGTCCCACGAGAACGCCTTGTCGATCCGGTTCGGCGTTCCGTCCGGGCCGATCAGCAGGTCTTCCGGACCGCGCGGAAAACCGAGATGCGGCCCGGACAGCGGCTTGTTCGAGCCGAAATGCTCGGCCTTGCCATGCGGCGTCGGATGCGCCTCGACCGGTTTCGGATAGGGCGGCTCGAAGCGGAAGCCGCCGGGACAGTCCACCGCGCCGATCAGCGCCTGCAGCACATGGATCGCGCGGGCCGTCTGGAACCCGTTTGAGTGCGCCGAAATGCCCCGCATAGCGTGGAACGACACCGGCCGGCCGACATAGCTCGCATGTTTCTCGCCATTCATGTCGGTCCAGGCTTGAGGGATCTCGATCGTCTCCTCGAAGGCGACGCGCGCGATCTCGGCCGCGAGGCCGCGGATGACATCGGCGGAAACGCCCGTCTCGCGCGACACGGCCTCCGGCGCAAATTTCGGGTCGAGATACTTGGCGGCGAGAAGCTGGAACGACGGCACGGCCTGTCGCCCGTCCTCAAGCTCGAAGCGCCCTGACATCGCCGCACGCGCGCCCTTGCTCGCGAACGGCACCGCGCGTTCGGTCACCGTCTCCCAGACCAGCGGCTTGCCGTCGGCGTCGCGGGCGAACAGCCCGTGCTGCGCGGTGCCTGGTGCGTCGACGACCAGCCACGTCGCGTTGGTGTAGCGCGCCAGATAGTCGACATCGATCTTGCGCGCCTTCAGAAGCTCGTGGATCACGGCCAGCACCATCAGCCCGTCTGTGCCTGGCCGGATGCCGATCCAGCTGTCGGCGATCGAGGAATATCCGGTGCGCACCGGATTGACCGAGACGAAGCGCGCGCCGCGCGACTTGAGCTTCGAGATGCCGATCTTCAGCGGATTGGAATCATGGTCTTCCGCGACGCCGAACATCACGAACAGCTTCGTGCGCTCCCAGTCCGGCGCGCCGAACTCCCAGAACCCGCCGCCGAGCGTCATGATGCCGGCAGCGGCCATGTTGACCGAACAGAAGCCGCCATGCGCGGCATAGTTGGGCGTGCCGAACTGCTGGGCGAAGAAGCCGGTCAGCGATTGCGACTGGTCGCGTCCGGTGAAGAAGGCGAGCTTCTTCGGGTCGCGCGCCCTCACCTCGCCCATCCACTGCACCGCAAGCGCAAGCGCCTCGTCCCAGGAGATCGCCTTGAACTCGCCCGAGCCGCGCGGACCGGTGCGCAGCAGCGGCGACGACAGCCGGGCCGGCGCATAGTGCTGCATGATTCCGGCCGAGCCCTTGGCGCAGAGCACGCCCTTGTTCACCGGATGGTCGCGGTTGCCTTCGATGTAGCGGATCTTGCCGTCCTTGATGTGGACGTCGATCCCGCAGCGGCAGGCGCACATGTAGCATGTCGTCTTGCGCACCTCGTCCGAGACGGGTTCCGAGAGCGCAAGGCGGGGTTCAGGACTCATCAGGCAAAGCTCCCTCGCCCCGAGTCTTATACAAGACCTGACGACGAGGGAATGGCGTCAGCGACCAAACGATGTCGCAGGTCTCGTCATCCCGACGGCTGGCCGTTCGACACGACGATCCGCGTGTTGCCGGGGCCGAGTTCTTGAACGAGCGCATAGAAGGTGGCAGCGTTGGCCGTCTCCAGGCGGACGCAGCCATGCGAGGCGGGCGTGCCGAGCCGGCTGACCGCCGTGGTCCCATGCACGGCGTAGCCGCCATGATAGAAGACGGCGTAGGGCATCGGCGCCATGTCGTATTTGCGGGAATGCCACATCCGGTGCATCCGGTAAGGCCGCCACTCGCCGGTCGGCGTGATGTAGCCGCGTCGGGCGGTCGAGACCTTCCAGGTGTAGATCACCTGGCCGTGCTTCTTCACCGTCATGGTCTGGGTCGCGACGTCGACGCTTGCGACCAGCGCCGCCGCGGATGCGACCGCCGGGATGCCCGCCAGCAGCGCGCACGCCGCAAGAACAGTGCGAAGTTTGCGAATCATTCCCCGAACCCCCGTCCCGATACCGTTGCGTTAACAGTATTTGGCGGGGTCTGAACAGTATATGAACGCTGCTACACGTTTGGTTGATCGTATCCTTTGCCAGCGACCTGCGCCTGGACCAAACGCAATCCGCGCCTGATGCGCATAGCCGCGCTTGCCTAACCGGGTTCGGATCGCTCAAATCGCGGCATGATCGAAAATGCCTTCGACGCCATCGACGCCCGTCAGGACGACCTGGTCGCCCTGACTGCCGACCTGATCCGCTTCCCGACCATCAACCCGCCGGGCGAGGCCTATACGCCGTGCGCCGAATACATAGGCAACCGGCTGCGCAGGCGCGGCTTCACCGTTGAATACATCCGCGGCGAAGGCACCCCCGGCGACAGCGACCGCTACCCGCGCACCAATGTCGTCGCGCGCATCGAAGGCCGGTCGCCGGGACCCGCCGTGCATTTCAATTCGCATATCGACGTCGTCGAAGCCGGCGAAGGCTGGACGGTCGATCCGTTCGGCGGCGAGGTGAAGGATGGCCGCGTCTATGGCCGCGGCGCCTGCGACATGAAGGGCGGCCTCGCCGCCTCGATCATTGCCGTTGAAGCCTATCTCGAATCCAATCCGGACTTTCCGGGCGCGATCGAGATTTCCGGCACCGTCGACGAGGAGTCCGGCGGCTTCGGCGGCGTCGCCTACCTGGCGAAGAAGGGCTATTTCTCTCGCCCGCTCGTCGATCACGTCATCATTCCGGAACCGCTCAACAAGGACCGCATCTGTCTCGGCCATCGCGGCGTCTGGTGGGCCGAAATCGAGACCAAGGGCCAGATCGCGCATGGTTCCATGCCGTTCCTCGGCGACAGCGCGGTGCGCCACATGGGAGCGGTGCTGGGCGCCTTCGAGGACGAGCTGTTTCCGGCCCTCGACCGCAAGGAGACCCGCATGCCCGTCGTGCCCGAGGGCGCGAGGCGCTCGACCATGAACATCAACTCGATCCATGGCGGCCAGACCGACGACTATTTTCCGGGTCTTCCCTCTCCGAACGTGCCGGACTCGTGCAAGATCGTCATCGACCGCCGCTTCCTGCTTGAGGAAAGTGTCGACGAGGTGAAGTCGGAAGTGACCTCGATCCTTGACAGGCTGAAATGGGAACGGCCGAAATTCGACTACCGGCTTCGTGACCTGATGATCGTCCAGCCGCTGATGACCGAACAGGACGCTCCGGTGGCCAGCGCGGTCGCGAGCGGCATCCGGCGGGTGTTCGGACGCGATCCGCAATATGTCATTTCGCCAGGCACATACGACCAGAAGCACATCGCGCGCATCGGCCACCTGCACGATTGCATCGCCTACGGTCCCGGAATCCTCGACCTCGCGCACCGACCCGACGAGTGGGTGGGCATCGCGGACATGATCGAATCCGCCAAGGTCATGGCGCATGGCCTTCACCTGTTGCTGCATGCAAAGGCCGGAAACTGATCTGGAGCAGCAGCGCCCAATTCATACTTCCGTAAACCAAGAAATCACTTAACGAAGAAATCCCGCGAGTGTGAATTGCACTCGGCTGCCCCGCTTTATAGTTTGCAGTGGGGCACATGAGGGGTTTGCTAATGTTCAGGAAGCTGTTCGCAGGATTGGGGCTTGCAGCCATGATGGCCGCGGCTCAGCCAGTTGCGGCGTCCGCCGCGCGGCTTGTCGCCACCGTCGATCTGTCATCGCAGACAATGACGGTCACCCATCGTGGGGTCGTGAAATACCGTTGGTCGGTCTCCACCGCCCGGCGCGGCAAGGTCACTCCGACCGGTTCGTGGTCCGCGAAATGGCTCTCAAGGAACCATCGCTCCAGCCGCTACAACAACGCGCCCATGCCCTATTCGATCTTCTACAGCGGCAACTACGCCGTCCACGGCACCAATCAGGTCAGCCGCTTGGGCAGTCCTGCGTCGGCTGGCTGCGTCCGCCTCCACCCGTCGAACGCGGCGACGCTGTTTTCGCTGGCGCAGCGAGAGGGCCTGCGCAACACGCGAATCGTCATTCGGCGCTGAGGACGGTTCGCCGGCCGCCCGCCGCGTTCAGACGGCAATGACGACGAGCAGGAACACGACCAGGGCGACGACGCCATAGATGGCGTTGAAGCCGATCGTCTTGCCCCATTTCGCGGTCTTCGGACCGAAATAGAACTTGGTTGCCGCCGTCGGCGCCACCGCTAGCCAGGCGAGCGTGATGATCCAGGCTTGAGGATTGCCGAAGACCCCGAGCAGGAATGGCGCCGGGATCATGAACAGGACAGACCAGAGCAGCTTGCCCGGATGTCCGCCCAGCGCCCGGAACGGCACCTTAGCAAGCACGTAGAGGACTGCCCACAGCCCAAGGCAGCCGGCCAGCCCGCCGATGATGATCCCCAGCCAGACATCGAACGACGTATAGAGCGCGGCCATCATTGTCCCCCTCAGTTGCCGGTGCGCGACGCGCGGCGCGCTGTCGCCACATGCCGACTATCGGCAAAAACATTCCGCTTGGAAACAGCGGCTTGGCACAAAGCCGATTTACTCGCACCGGAATTCAGGCTTCAATCCGCCGCCAAACCATTCCGGAGTACGCATCCATGAAAACCTGGTCCTCCATCCTCGCCGCCGCAGCGATTGCGCTCGCCTCGTCGACCGCGGCCTTCGCCGCGCGCACGGACATCGTCGTCGGCCTGCCGCTCGAACCGCCACATCTCGATCCAACCGCCGGCGCCGCCGCAGCGATCGACGAAGTCGGCTACGCCAACATTTTCGAGGGCCTGACCCGCATCGGCGCATCCGGCGAAACGCTTCCCGCGCTTGCCGAAAGCTGGACGATCTCGGAAGACGGCAAGGTCTACACGTTCAAGCTGCACACCGGCGTGAAGTTTCATGACGGCACCGACTTCAACGCCGACGACGTGAAGTTCTCGCTGGATCGCGCGCGCGCCGAAAATTCGACCAACGCCCAGAAGGCCTTGTTCGCGCAGATCGATACGGTGGATGTCGTCGACCCCGCGACCGTCAAGGTGACGCTGAAGCAGCCGCAGGGCTCCTTCCTCTACAACATGGGCTGGGGCGACGCGGTCATCGTCGCGCCGGAAAGCGCTGAGGGCAACAAGGAGAAGCCGATCGGCACCGGCCCGTTCAAGTTCGATGCCTGGGCCAAGGGCTCGACGATCACGATTTCCAAGAACCCTGACTACTGGGGAACGCCGGTCTTCCTTGACAAGGCTGAGTTCCGCGTCATCCCGGATGCCGCGGCCGCGGTGCCTGCGCTGCTGTCCGGCGATGTGCAGGCATTCGCCAATGTCGGCCTCGGCGACGCTCTGGCGCAGGTCCAGGCCGACCCGCGCTTCAAGGTGGTGATCGGCTCGACCGAGGGTGAGACCGTTCTCTCGACCAACAACAAGAAGCCGCCCTTCGACAATCTGAAGGTGCGCCAGGCCATCGCTCATGCGCTCAACCGCGCTGACATCATCGCCGCGAACGGCTCCGGGCTCGGTACCCCGATCGGTTCGCATTTCTCGCCGGGCAACGCCGCCTATGTCGACCTTACCGGGACCTATCCCTACGATGTCGCGAAGGCAAAGGCCCTGCTGGCCGAAGCGGGCTTCCCGAATGGCTTCAAGGCCACGATCAAGCTGCCGCCGCCAGCCTACGCCCGGGACGGTGGTCAGGTGATCGCCTCTCAGCTCGCGGCGATCGGCATCGAGCTGGAGCAGATCCCCGTCGAGTGGGCCGACTGGCTGAAGCAGGTCTTCACCGACAAGGACTACGACCTGTCCATTGTCTCCCATGTCGAGCCGAACGACATCGGCATCTATGGCCGCAAGGACTACTATTTCCAGTACGACAATCCGGCCTTCGACAAGGTGATGGCGGAACTGGATTCGACCTCGGACGAGGCCAAGCGCAACGAGCTTTTCGGCCAGGCGCAGAAGATTCTCGCCGACGATGCGGTCAACGGCTTCCTCTTCCAGCTGCCGAAGGTCGGCGTCTGGGACGCCAAGGTCGAAGGCATGTGGGAGAACACCCCCACCCCCGCGATCGACCTGACCAAGGTGAAGTGGGTGGATTGATAAGGATGTCTTCTCCCCGTTCACGGGGAGAAGATTCCGGCAGGCAAATGAGGGGCTGCACCATCGTTCCTACGCTCGCGCCGCCCCTCATCCGGCCCTTCGGGCCACCTTCTCCCCGTGAACGGGGAGAAGGAAAGACCCGGCATTTTCCATGACCGCCTTCCTCCTCCAGCGCCTGCTGATCGGCCTCGCGACACTGCTCGTCGCGTCGATGGTTGTTTTTGCCGTCATGGAAATCCTGCCGGGCGATCCGGCGCTGCTGATGCTGGGCATGAACGCGTCGCCGGAAGCGTTGAGCACCTTGCGCGAGCAGATGGGGCTGAACCAGCCGGTGATCGTCCGCTACCTCGACTGGATCGGCGGCCTTGCCATCGGCGATTTCGGCCGCTCCTACACCTATTCCTCGCCGGTCATCGACCTGATCGCCGAGCGCGCCGCTGTGTCGCTGCCGCTGGCGCTGATGTCGCTCGTCCTCTCAACGGCCATCGCCATCCCGGTCGGCCTCTTTTCCGCCTCAAGGCGTGGGAGACTGTCGGATTCGCTCGCCATGGGCACTGCCCAGGTTGGCGTCGCCATTCCGAACTTCTGGTTCGCGCTGCTGCTGATCTATGTCTTCGCGGTGTGGCTGCGGCTGGTTCCCGCCGGCGGCTTTCCAGGCTGGAACGCGGGTGTCTGGCCGGGCGTCAGGTCGCTGATCCTGCCAGCGGTGGCGCTCGCGCTGCCCCAGGCGGCGATCCTCGCCCGTGTCACCCGCTCGGCGCTGCTTGAAGTGCTGGGCGAAGACTATATCCGCACCGCCCGGGCCAAGGGCATGCCGCGCCGAACCGTGCTGTGGCGGCACGCGCTGCGCAACGCCATGATCCCGGTGCTGACCATTCTCGGCCTGCAATTCGCCTTCCTGCTCGCCGGCACGATCATCATCGAGAACGTCTTCTACCTGCCCGGTCTTGGCCGCCTCGTCTTCCAGGCGATCACCCAGCGCGACCTGATCGTCGTCGAGGGCGTGGTGATGCTGCTGGTCGCGACCGTCGTCGTGGTCAATCTGCTGGTCGACCTCGCCTATGCCTTCGTCGACCCGCGGCTGAGGATAAGGACATGAGCCTCCAGCCCCTCGCAGCGCCGGTCGAGGAAGGCGTGCTGCGTCTCGCCTTCCGCAATCGGTCTTTCGTCATCGGATTCGTCATCACCGCGCTGATCGCGGCCATGGCGCTCTTGTCCTTCGTCTGGACGCCCTACGACGTGACCGCCCTTGTCGTCGCCAACCGGATGAAGCCGCCGTCGGAGACCTTCCTGCTCGGCACAGACCATTTCGGCCGCGATATCCTGTCCATGATCATGGTCGGCGCGCGCAACTCGATCGCCGTCGCCTTCGTCGCCGTCGGCATCGGCATGGCGCTTGGCATTCCGCTCGGCTGCTGGGCGGCGGCGCGCGGCGGGTGGCTGGACGAAATCCTGATGCGCTTCAACGATCTCGTGTTCGCCTTCCCGGCGCTGCTGTCCGCGGTGATGATAACCGCGATCTTCGGTCCAGGCGCCATCAACGCCATCATCGCTATCGGCATCTTCAACGTGCCAGTCTTCGCCCGCGTCGCCCGCGCCGGCGCACTTGCCTTGTGGCCGCGCGAATACATTCTCGCGGCGCGCGCGTCCGGCAAGGGCAAGACCCAAATCACCATCGAGCACATCCTGCCCAACATCGCCTCGATGCTTTTGGTGCAAGGCACGATTCAGTTCGCGCTCGGTATCCTGGCCGAAGCCGGGCTATCCTATCTTGGCCTCGGCACGCAGCCGCCGATGCCGTCGTGGGGCCGCATGCTGTTCGACGCGCAGACCCGCATGATGGTCGCGCCCTATCTCGCCATCTTCCCCGGCATGGCGATCGTCGTCACCGTGCTCGGCCTTAACCTGCTCGGCGACGGTTTGCGCGACGTTCTCGACCCGAAGCTGAGGCGCGAACGGTGAGCCTGCTCGAAATCGAGAGACTGCGCCTTGACATCGGCGCGACGCCGATCCTGAAAGGCGTCGACCTGTCGATCGATAAGGGCGAAGTGCTGGGTTTGGTCGGCGAATCCGGCTCCGGCAAATCGATGACCGCGCTGGCAATCATGCAATTGCTGCCGCATGCGGCGAAGGCGTCCGGGCGGCTGACCTTCGACGGCATCGACATCCTGGCCTCGAGCGAGGAGGCGATGTGCCGGCTGCGCGGCGATGACATCGGCATGGTGTTCCAGGAGCCGATGACGGCGCTGAACCCGGTCAAGACGATCGGAGAGCAGGTGGCCGAAGGCATCCGCTGGCACACCGGCGCCAACCGCGCCGACGCCGAGACGCGAGCAAAGCAGATCCTTGACCGCGTCGGCCTGCCGGAGACAAAATTTCCCCTCTCCCGCTATCCGCACGAATTGTCCGGCGGCCAGCGCCAGCGCGTCGTCATCGCCATCGCCTGCGCGCTGAAGCCGAAGCTGCTGATAGCCGACGAACCGACGACGGCGCTCGACGTCGTGCTGCAGAAGCAGATTCTTGAACTGCTCAAGGATCTGGTCGACGAGCAGAAGATGGGACTGCTGCTCATCAGCCACGACCTTGCCGTCGTCGCCGATATGGCCGACCGCGTTACCATCCTGCGCCATGGCGAGGTGATGGAGGACGGTGAGACAGCGCGGACGCTGTCCGAGCAGGTGCATCCCTACACCCGTCAACTGGCCCAGGCCTCGATGCATGTGCCGGCGCGGCCCAACACAGACGCGGCGAGCGGCCGTGGCGCCAACCTGCTCGAGGTGAAGAATGTCGCCCGCGAATATCCCGGGCGGCGGCTGTCGCTGCTGCGCAAGGGCGAGCCGTTCCGCGCCGTCGACAATGTCTCGTTCACGCTGAAACCCGGCCAGTCGATGGCGCTGGTCGGCCGCTCGGGCTGCGGCAAGTCCACGCTGGCGCGGATGATCCTCGCGCTCGACAGGCCAACGTCGGGCGACATCCGCTTCCTCGGCGAAAGCCTGCTCGGCAAGGACGAAACGGCGCTTCGGCCCTTCCGGCGCAACATGCAGGTTGTGTTCCAGGACCCATACGGCTCATTCAACCCTCGCCACAAGGTCGAGCGTCTAGTGGCGGAGCCGCTGCATCTGCTGGACGAAAAGCCTTCCGCGCAGCAGCGTCGCGAAATGGTCGCCCACGCACTGCACGAGGTCGGTCTCAAGTCGGACGATATGGACAAATATCCGCACGAGTTTTCAGGCGGCCAGCGCCAGCGCATCTCGATCGCCCGCGCAATCATCACGCGCCCCAAGCTGATCGTCGCCGACGAACCTGTGTCGGCGCTCGACGTGTCGATCCGGGCGCAGGTGCTCGACCTCTTCGCCGATCTGAACCAGCGCCTCGGCGTCGCCTACCTGTTCATCACGCACGACCTGACGGTAGCGCGTGCCATCACCGACGAGGTGATGGTGATGCATGACGGCAAGATGGTCGAGGAAGGCCGCACCGGCGACATTCTGGATCACCCGAAATCGGAGGCCGCGAGGGCGCTGGTCGACGCCGCACCGGACTTGCACCGGGCAATCGCGCGAAGGCTGAGGGAACAGGGCTGACGGCTACTCCGGCCGCACCAGTTCGCCGGGATCGATGTGCAACAGCGACACGGTGCGCTTCAAGAGTTCGATTTCCTGCGCCGAGAGCTTTGCGTCGGCCTTCGCGATGTCGGCCATATGGCGGCCAAGCGCAATGCGCCGCGACAGCGGCATTTGGCCGAACGCACCGAGCGAGCGGGCCTCGGTGTTCTCGTAGCCATAGTCCTGCAGGTAGGTGAGCACTTCCTTCAGGCTGTCCTCGCCGATGCCGAACGAGTCGCGGCAGATGCGCTTGAACACATCCATCTCGGCCTGCGCCGCCTCGCCATCGGCCAGCACCATGCGGAAAAGCAGCATCAGTTCGGCGGTCAGCACCGGATCGTCCGCCACGCGCTTGACCGCGGGGTCGCCCTCGAAAAGTACCCGGATGCGTTCGATGATGCTCGTCGGCATAGCTGATCCGTCCTGTTGTCAGGCGTATCTAGCGCGATTTGGCCGACGCGGATATGGCCGATCAGCAACGGCCCCGGACGACTGATAACCATCTGCAAGGCCGTTGGGTATCTGCGACGAAAGTCGTATGATCGCCATGGCGCGAGAATCGCGCCATGGAGGGAAACCATGAACTTGTCTGCGCCGAAGCAAATCATCTTCATCATCGCGCTGGTCGTTGCGATCATCGCGCTGCTGATGTTCCTGAGCGTCATCACATTCGTTCCGATCCCGGCCTTCTGGGCAATGACCATCGCCTATGCCGTGCTTGCGGTCGGCTGCCTGATCAAGGGCGCGTAACCGTCTGGCTTTTCGATAAGGGCGCGTCCCGCAAGGGACGCGCCTTTTTCAAGCTGGATTTGACCGGCTGATCCGGCGATGATCCGCCGATGGAAATGCGAGACGAAGATCAGGCCTCAGCGCCGCCAAGCGGCCACGACATGCTGCGGCGCGCGGTCCCCGCAGGCCTGCACGGCTTGGTTCAAGACATCGTCCACTACCGCGAGACGGTGCGCGGACGGTTCCGCCAGGTCGAAACAGCCTCACTCGTGGTTCCGCTCGTCGTCGGCTTCGGGGAAGCGTTTCCGATCGGCCTCGGGCGCGAACCGACAGCCACGGAGGCCTATGGCAGTTTCACGTCGGGCATCTATGCGGGACCGGTTGTGATCCACTCGACCGGCGCCATGGAATGCGTCCAGGTCAATTTCACGCCGCTCGGCGCGTGGCGTTTCTTCGGTCTTCCGATGAGCGATATCGCCAGCCGCATGGTGTCGCTTGATGATCTTCCAGATCAATCGATCCGTGAGTTGAGGCTGAGGCTGGCCGACCTGCCCTTGCCTACGATGAGGCTGGATCTGGTCACTGCGTTTGTGGCGGACCGCTTCGCCCGGTCGAACGCGCCGGATGCGGCGATTGACGCCGCTTTCAGCCTGATGCTGGCACGCAAAGGCGACATCCGGATTGCGACCATCGCCGAACGGCTCGACTGGAGCAGAAAACACCTCGCCGACCGGTTCCAAACCTTGATCGGCGTGACGCCAAAAACGCTGGCGCGGATCATGCGTTTCAACCACGCGCAGGCAATGGCGCGGGCTGGCGGCGACTGGGCCGACATCGCCGCCGCCTGCGGATATGCCGACCAGGCGCATCTTGCGCGGGAGTTCGTTGAACTATCGGGCTCAACGCCAACCGCCTGGAAAGCCGCCGCCTGACCGGGTAACAAATCTTCAAGACCGGCGGAACGGCTGACCCTATCCTCCATTCGACCCTCGAAAGGAGATTTGCATGCCAACCGAACCCCCTCGCCTCTATCCCACCTTCCGTTACCGCGATGCCCCAAAGATGATCGACTGGCTGTGCGAGGCCTTCGGCTTCAAGGTAGACGCCAAATTTATGGACGGAGAAAAGGTCGCGCATGCGCAACTGTCCTACGGGTCGTCGATGATCATGCTGGGCAGCGTCCGCGACGACGACTATGGCCGCATGGTCGGCGCGCCGGGCGACAATGGCGGCAAGTCGGTCTATGTCGCGGTGGACGATTGCGACGCGACCTACCAGATCGCCAAGGCCGCCGGCGCGCGCATTCTCGAAGAACCGAACGATCGCGACTACGGCAGCCGCGAGTTCATCTGCGCCGATCCCGAAGGCGTGGTCTGGTCATTCGGCACCTATTGGCCGAAAGCCGGCGGAAAGGCCTGACGGTGCCAAGCGAGCCCCTGATCCTTGGCCCCGGCGAAGGCCGAAATTACGAGATGCCGGATATGCGCGCCGTGTTCAAAGCCGATGGCGGTGAGACCGGCGAGCGCTATTCAGTGTCCGAATGGTGGGTGAAGCCGCACGGCAAGGGCCCGGGCGCGCACAGCCATGAGGCCAACGACGAGATCTTCTACGGCATCGGCGGCACGATGTCGGTGCTGGTCGGCGATATCTGGCACGATGTGTCGACGGGCGGGTTCCTGCGCATCCCGGCCGGCACGATGCACGACTTCGAGAACCGGACGGACGAGCCGGCGGGTCTGCTCAACGTCTTCATCCCCGGCGGCTTCGAGAAGAACATGCCGGCGATCGTGCAATGGTACAAGGACAACGGCTGACGGTTGCGGTCAGACGTCGGCCTTGCCCGTCACCGTCGATTTCGCCGCCAGTGGCCCGCCGCGCCAGACATAGAGCGCCAGCAGAGGATCGTCGCCGGTCTTCATCGCGTGGTTCACGTTCGCCGGATGGTGGATCACCTCTCCTGCCTTGCGCGGCGTGAAACCGCCCTCGCTCTTGCGCCAGAGCGTACCGCCGGTCAGCGGAATGTAGATCTCCTCCGCCTCGTGATGATGGTCCGGGTAGTGGACGTTCGGACCGAGGACCAGAAAGCCGCAGGCAACCGCCTCATCGGCGAAATGGCCGCGCGTGCCGATCAGTTCGAGCCAGCCGTAGTTGTCGACGAACTTCTGGCCAAGATCGGCAACTGTGTAGGTCTGGCCCCAGTGCAGCCGCTGGCCGCGCTCCGCCAGAAGCCGCGCCACCGGCCAGCCATTGCTGTCTTCCGCCAGCGCAGCGCAGGCATCGAGATGGCGCAGACATGCTAGCTGAGCGGTGTCGAGCGTCCGCTCCGCAAGTTCGGGCGTGATCGCGGCGACGAAATCCGAAACGGGCGCGCCGAAACCGGCGAGAAATGCCCGTGTTTCGGCGAGAAGCTCTTGTGCGATTTTTCCCATGCGGTCCCCGCAGCACTCCAATCGATGCACACCGGTTACGTCCGATGTCCGGTTGCGCGCCCCTCTCATTGGTCTAAACTGTCTCTCGTTCCAGCAAAAGTGCCAAGAAAATGCGCCAGGGAGGCGATCCATGGATGCGACCGTCGAGACGACCGCCAGCCAGTTCGAGCTGAACGCCGACCAGCGCGCGATTCAGGACATGACGGCGGCCTTCGCCGCGGACCGCGTCGCGCCGAACGCGTTGGCTTGGGACAAGGAGCGCTATTTTCCCTCCGATGTCGTCCGCGAAACCGGCGCGCTCGGCCTCGGCGGCATCTACGTGCGCGACGATGTCGGCGGCTCGGGACTTGGGCGGCTGGACGCTGTTCTCATTTTCGAAGCTCTCTCACGCGCGTGCCCCGCCTTCTCCGCCTTCATCTCGATCCACAACATGGCGGCGTGGATGATCGACATGTTCGGCGACGACGACCAGCGCCAGCGCTTCCTGCCGAAGATCACCTCGATGGAATGGTTGGCGAGCTATGCGCTGACCGAACCGGGCGCCGGCTCCGACGCTGCGGCACTGAAGACGCGTGCCGTGCGCGGCCCCGGCAACGGCGCCGACTACACGCTGAACGGCACGAAGCAGTTCATCTCCGGCGCCGGCGACAACGACGTCTACGTCGTGATGGCCCGCACCGGCGAGGACGGGCCGAAGGGCGTCTCGACCTTCGTCATCCCCAAGGATGCGCCGGGTCTGAAATTCGGCTCGCTCGAATCCAAGATGGGTTGGCACATGCAGCCGACACGCCAGATGATCTTCGAGGATTGCAAGGTGCCGGCCGAGAACCGGCTGTCCGACGAAGGCGTCGGCTTCCGCATCGCCATGGCCGGGCTCGACGGCGGCCGCCTCAACATCGCCGCCTGTTCGCTGGGCGGCGCGCAGTCGGCGCTCGACAAGGCGCTGCAATATGCGGGCGAGCGCAAGGCGTTCGGCCAGACCATCGACCGCTTCCAGTCGCTGCAGTTCAAGCTGGCCGACATGGAGACCGAGTTGCAGGCCTCGCGCATGCTGCTCTACACCGCCGCCTCGAGGCTCGACCGCAAGGCCCCCGACGCCGGCAAATGGTCGGCGATGGCCAAGCGCTTCGTCACCGACGCCGGCTCCAAGGTCGCCAACGACGCGCTGCAGGTGTTCGGCGGATATGGCTACCTGCACGACTACGGCGTCGAGAAACTGGTGCGGGATCTCCGAGTCCACCAGATCCTCGAAGGCACCAACGAAATCATGCGCGTGATCATCGCGCGGCATTTGATCGGGAGGTAGGGCGAATAGCGAGTGGCGAATGGGGATGGGCTGACTGAGCGCTCTATCCAAATTTCCCCACTCGCCATTCGCCACTCGCCATTCCCCCATACTCACCCGGAGGAACCGCACACCATGACCACCATCGCCTTCATCGGCCTCGGCAACATGGGCAATCCCATGGCGCACAATCTCGTCAAGGCCGGGCACACGGTCTTCGGCTTCGACCTGATGCCTGCGAACCTCGCCACCGCCAGGGACAATGGCGTCACCGTCATGGCGAGCGCGGTCGCGGCGGTGAAGGACGCTGATGTCGTCATCACCATGCTGCCGGCTGGCAAGCATGTCCTGTCGGTCTACGAGGACATCGCGCCCAAGGCCAAGGCCGGCGCCCTGTTCATCGATTCATCCACCATCGACGTTGAATCCGCGCGCAAGGCGCATGCGATCGCGTCGAAGCACGGCCTGCTGTCGATCGATGCGCCCGTCTCGGGCGGCACCGGCGGCGCGACGGCCGGCACGCTCACCTTCATGGCCGGCGGCTCGACCGAAGCCTTCGCCAGGGCCGAGCCGATCCTGAAGCCGATGGCCGGCAAGATCGTCCACTGTGGCGACGGCGGCGCGGGCCAGGCGGCGAAGATCTGCAACAACATGATCCTCGGCATTTCGATGATCGGCGTCAGCGAGGCCTTCGTGCTGGCCGAAAGGCTCGGCCTGTCGCATCAGGCGCTGTTCGACGTGGCGTCGACCTCGTCCGGACAATGCTGGTCGCTGACCACCTATTGCCCGGTGCCCGGCCCGGTGCCGAATTCGCCGGCCAACCGCGACTACAAGCCGGGCTTTGCCGCGGCGCTGATGCTTAAGGATCTGAAGCTGGCGCAGGAGGCGGCGTCGGCATCGGGAGCCGTGACGCCGATGGGCGCCGAGGCGGCGCAGCTCTACGCGCTCTACGCGGCCCAGGGCGGCGGCGATGCCGATTTCTCCGGGATCATACGCTTCCTGCGCGGTGACCAAGCGTAAGTATACAGAAATTAACGAAGATTTCCGGCGTCGTGCCGAGAAAATACGCAGATTCATCCTTTGCTAATCACTCGATAACCGCACGGTAACGATGTTCCCCTACAACGGACATCGAGGCGGACATATCGCATCCGCCCGGTGCTCCGGATCAGGTCTCGCGTACCGGAGCCCTAAAGGTTGTGTATCGAGTGTAGCGTTTCCTGCGTAATCGGCTGAAACCGCGCCCTTCCGGAAGACCGGAGGCGCGGTTTTTGCGTTGCAGTGCTACAGATCGATCGGCGCGTTCGGTATCTGGATGTTCCGGCTGTTGCGCAGCACGATCGGAACGTCGCTGCCCTCGACGCGGACGATGAGCAGTTGAAGTTCCCATGTCCCGCCCGTCCTGACCGCCTGGGCATAGGCGCTGCCGGCGCCCTTGGAACCAGAGAGCGGAATGCTGAGATCGGCCTTCCCCGTGCCGCCGGCCGAGACGGAAATGTTGCCCCAGACCCAGAAACCGGCCTTGACGTCGTCGCCCAGCGCTTGCTTCACGTCCTCGTCGGCTCGAATGAGCTCCATGCTCATCCGATAGGCATCGCTGCCCTTCATCATCGGTACGATGCTGGCGAAGAGACCCGCGACGCCACCGATCACGACAATCCAGCTGACCAGTCCCGCGATCGCCCATTTGCGCTGTGTCCGACGGAAGTGCTCGGCATCGCGCCAGTAGCGGTTGCGCCACGCCCAGCGGCTGCCGCGCATGCCGAGCACCAGCATGACGATGACATTGACCCCGGGAATGAGCGCCAGCAGCGCGATCGGCGTGCTGTTGCCGATGCCCCAGATCCAGTTGAGAAAGAACGCTCCCCAGTTCCACCGATCGAGTTCCGGCGGAATGGCGGCGGGGGAGTTCAGGGGGTCGCTGGACATGACGGCTCCGGAGCTGCTTGCGAAAGGACCTCGTAGGCTTTCCACCGCCGTAGCTCAATCGCCAGCGGCTTCCTCGACACGGTGCGCCGCGCGATTTGCCGGCAGGCTCTCGCAAGTCGCCAAACACCTGGAAGCGTGACGCGAGATGGCCGTTGTCCCCGATCAACTCGCATCCGCGGTCTCGGAGTCTCGATCACCAGATCGCTGTCCGAGTTCCGCTCCGTAGCAATTGGCCATCCGCGCTGTTCCGCACCGCAAAACACGATCTGAACTGCAAGACTTGGCCTTTGCGCCCAGCAACGTCGATCGCGTCGAGACCACGTTGGCAATCACCATGTTTGTGCGCAAACGATGCACGCAAACAATTCGATTGAATGCCTTCAAATGAAAATTCCTTCAAAGTATTATTCGATCACATGTAATGATGCCACATAACAATATGCCCTCAATCTATCTTCAATGACTACAACCAGCGGTCTAAATGAAGTCGCACCGGTACTTAGCGCAATTTTTTACGAGTCTTTAATCGGCAATTTCTATCATTTAGCATGCAAGTTCGGAGAATAGATATGTATGCGAACAAACTCATGCAAAATGATTCGATGAATACAAGCGGCTCTCTTGCAGTTGAGTTCGCGCTCATCGCACCGATACTGATTGCATCCATGCTCGGGATGGCCGCGTATGGAATTTATTTCGGCGCCGCTCACTCGGTTCAGCAGCTTTCCGCAGACTCCGCGCGCATTGCTGTCGCGGGAATGTCGAGCAGCGAGCGCGAACAACTTGTCAAAGACTACATTTCCAAGAATTCCGGCGACTACATGTTTCTCGATCCGGGCGCGATCACAGTCGACGTGGCCGACGCGGTCGCCGATCCGACCCAGTCGAACGTATCGATTCGGTATGACGCGACGGAGCTCCCGATCTGGAATCTCTATCTGCCGTTGCCGTTGCCGGAAAAGACCATCAGCCGAACATCGACCATCCGCATCGGAGGACTGTGACATGAGGCCCACGATCGAGCCCTTTGCACGGGCACTTCGCCGCTCGGCCGCGCGCTTTGGCGCCGACATGGCGGGAAATGTCGCGATCATTGGAGCGGCATTTCTGTCGACCGCCATGATCATCACCGCCTTCGCGGTGGACGAGGGTGAGCTCTATCTCGAGAAGCGCCGGATTCAGAACATTACCGACATCGCGGCGATCGCGGCCGCGGCCAACCCGGCCAACGCGGAAGCGTCTGTCAGGCAGGCCCTGGCCGACAATGGGCTCCTTGTCATCGACCGGACGCTTGATCAGGACGAAATGCGCGACTGGCTTCTGCAACATGGCGACCGGTCGATCTACCGGATCGAACTCGGCAGCTATTCGCCTGACGCGCAGGTTGCGGCCGAATACCGGTTTCTTCCCAACCAGACGCCCACGAACGCGGTGAAGGTGACGCTCCAGAAAAGCGGCACGCTGTTCTTCGCCGAACGAATCATGGACAAGCCGCTGATCTCGGCCTCGGGTATTGCCTATGCCTCGTCGCAGGCGGCGTTTTCGGTTGGCTCGCGGCTCTTGAGTCTCGATGGCGGCATTCTGAACGGGGTTCTGAACGGCCTTCTCGGAACCGACGTCTCCCTGGAGATCATGGACTACGAGGCTCTGGTCGATGTCCGCATCGACGCGCTGTCCTTCATGAAAGGCATGGCGACTGAGCTCGACATCACGGCGGGAACCTACAACGACGTGCTCGAATCGAGCGCCACGATCGGCCAGATCGCGTCGGTCATGGCTGATCTAGCGGGTCCGCTCGACCTGACGGCAGCCGCCGCCTTGCGCAAGATCGCCGCCGATGGTGGCTCTGACGACGTATCGGTGCCTCTCGGTAAGCTGCTTCAGCTTGGCACGTTCGGCGCGCTGACCGTCGGCACCGAGCAACAGGGAACGACGGCGGCCGTGGAAGCCATGCAGATGCTCACGGCCGCCGCTGCGATGGCCAATGGCGAGCACCAGGTCGAACTGGACCTCGGCCTCGCAATTCCCGGCATTGCCAGCACCACCGTCAAGCTGGCCATCGGCGAGCCCGCTCAGCACGCGCCATGGATGTCGATCGGCGATGGCGGCGAGATCGTCCGCACGGCGCAGACGCGCCTGCTGATCGAGGCGAAGGTCGGCGGCAAGGGGGTGCTGTCGGGCGTCGGCATCAACCTGCCGATCTATCTGGAGCTTGCCTACGCCGAAGCGACGCTGGCGAAGATATCCTGTCCGACAGGCAGGGTGGAAAGCGCCAAGGTGACGATCGACGCCAAGCCTGGCGTCGCCGAACTGTGGATCGGCGATATCGACGCGGCCAAGTTCGGCAATTTCGGAACTTCGCCGGTCAAGGGCGTGGCCAAGCTCGTCGATGTCGCCGCGATCAAGGTCAAGGGCGATGCGCATGTGGCCGCGACCAACACAGTGCCCAAGGCTCTGGTGTTTGACTACGAAGACATCGAGAACCTGACCGTCAAGTCGGTTTCGACCAGCAACCTTGTCGAAACGGCGGTTTCGTCGCTCCTGGACGATCTCGACCTTCAGGTCAACGTGGCCGGCATATCGCTCGGCCTCCCCGCCCTGGTCAAAGGCGCGGTGGCCTCAACCCTCGCGCCGGTCGCGGCCCCTCTCGACGCGGTGGTCTACAATCTGCTGCTGGCGCTCGGCATCAAGATCGGCGAGGCCGATGTGCGCGTCCACGGCGTCAGCTGCCAGCGAGCCGTGCTGGTCCAATAGCTGGCCGGGTTAGCCCTTGCCCGTCAGGCGGCGGTGGTTCTTGCGAACCTGCCGCCCGGCGGGGGCGAGCGCGGCGGCTGTCACGGCCTCCGCCATGTCGACCAATGGCGCCATCGGCGACCGCGCCGTCATGAAGGCCAGCGGCAGAAGCATCGCGGAACGCATCCAGGCGAATTGCGCCGCGGCTGCGCCCTCGGCAAACGCCGCGAGCTTCTCGCTGACCGCGCCTGCGGTTTCCGACGTCAGGGACGCTCCGCCCGCCTCCGCGGTCATCAGCGGCATGCGCATCGCCATCACAGCCGGCGCCAGCATGAGATTGCGCGCGATCGAGTTCGAAGCGCGCCTTGTCCTAGCCTTGCGTGTCATGAATGCCCTTTCGGCAGGAACTGCGGGTCGACCGCCGGACGCAACGCGTTGGCCAGCCGATTGGTTTCATTGGCCTTGGCCGCAACCGCCAGCGTCTCCATCAGCATGGCGTCGGTCATCCCCTTCGCGCGGGCCGATGCGGTGTGCGAATAGGTGCAATATTCGCAGCCATTGGTCGCGGAGACGGCGATGTAGATAAGTTCCTTGGTCAGCGGGTCAAGGGCGCCCGGCCCCATCACCACCTTCAAGGCTTCCCAGGTACGCTTCAGGTTCGCGGGATCGTGCGCCAGCACCTTCCAGAAATTGTTCACCCAGTCGCTCTTCCGCGTCGCCATGATGTCGTCATAGACGGCGCGGACCTCGGCCGACGCGTCGGCATACTCGACTGGCGGCACAAGCGGGGGGTGGCTCATCAGGCTTTCCCAAGCTCTATCGCCGCCAGGTCGAGCGCCTTCTCGATCCTGTCCGCGGCCATGTCGATCGTCTCCCGGGTCCAGATCAGCGGCGGCGACAGGATCATCGTGTCGCCGGTCGCGCGCATCATCAGGCCCTGCGCGATCGCATGGTCGCGCACCAGCGACGCGGCGCGGCCCGCCGGCTTGAAGCGCTCCCGCGTCTCCTTGTCCGCCACGATCTCGATCGCTCCAAGCAGCCCGAAGGTCCGCACCTGGCCGACGATCGCGTGCCCCGCCAGCCGTTCCATCAGCGTCTTGCGGAAATAGGGCCCCGTATCGGTCCGGACGCGGTCGACCAGCCCTTCCCGCTCGATGATCTCGAGGTTCTTCAGCGCCACCGCGCAGGCCACGGGGTGACCCGAATAGGTGTAGCCATGGTAGAACTCACCGCCCTTCTCAGTAAGGGTCGCCGCGATCCGGTCGCCGACAAACAGCGCCGACAGCGGCTGGTAGCCCGATGTCAGCGCCTTGGCGGTAGTGATCGTGTCGGCATCGATCCCCATCGCCTGCGCCGCGAACCATTCGCCGGTGCGGCCGTAGCCGGTGATCACCTCGTCCAGCATCAGCAGCACATCGTATTTGCGGCAGATGCGCTGGATTTCCGGCCAGTAGCTCTCCGGCGGGATTTTGACCCCGCCCGCGCCCATGATCGGCTCGCCGATGAAGGCCGCGACATTGTCCGCGCCAGCCTCGAGGATCGCCTCTTCGACGGCGCGCGCCGCGCGAATGCCGAAATCGAAATCGCTTTCGCCGGGCTCGGCCAGTTCGAATGCATAGGGCGGCATCACGTGGACGATGTTCGGCACCGCGCCGCCGAGTTGCCCGTGCATGTGCGACATGCCACCGAGCGAAGCGCCGGTGATGGTTGAGCCGTGGTAGCCCATCTGTCGGCCAATGATGCGGTTCTTTGAAGGCTTCCCTTCCAGCGCCCAGAAATGCCGGACGATGCGCACCGCCGTATCGTTGGCTTCCGAACCGGACGAGCCGTAGAACACCTGATTCATGTTCGAAGGCGCGATCTCGGCGAGCTTCCTGGCCAGCAGCACCGGCGTTGGCGTCGAGCACTTGAAGAAGGAGTTGTAGTACGGCAGTTCCTTCATCTGCTCATAGGCCGCCTCGGCGAGCTCGGTGCGGCCATATCCGGCATTGACGCACCACAGGCCCGCCATTCCGTCGAGGATCTGCTTGCCTTCGGAATCGTAGATGAACGGCCCTTCCGCCCGCACGATCATGCGCGAGCCGGCCGCCCGCAATTCCTTGTGGTCGGTGAAGGGGTGGAGATGATGCGCGGCATCGATCTCCTGCAACTGCTTCAGGGAAAAGTTCTGGTAGGACATTAGCTTGCACCTCTTGGCTGAATCGAGCCGGCAAAGCCGGGGCGGATTCAGAGCGTGGGAGGCGAATAGCCGATCCGGGCGCAGAGCCGCAGCAGCTCCGCATGCAGCGTCCGCCGCGACGGCGTCGATGCAATGCAGGCGCGGTGTCTGTGGCGGCGGATCATGAAGTGAGTGTAGTCGACACTCGGCGACCGTATCAAGACGGCCGTCGCGCCACCGCACGATAGGTGGCGAACGCAATCAGGACGACACTGAGACAGATGATGACCGCCGGAAGTCCGTTCGGACCGACGAACTGCATCGCCGTTCCGGCGCCGGGCGGGCCGGCGATGCCGCCGACGCCCCACATCATGCCGAAGGCCGCGTTGCCCGCGACGAGTTGCTGGCCGGTGAAGCGGTTGCCCAGTTCGATCTGCGCCATGGTGTAGACGCCGTAGCCGACGCCGCCCATGACCAGCAGGATCGGCAGGACCGCATTGGAGGTGATCAGGAAGGGCATCGTCGCCACGCCGCACAGGTTCACGACGGCGCAGGCGATGATCATCGTCCGCGCGCCGAAACGCTCGGCCATCAGCCCGAGCGGAAATTGCAGCACGATGTTGCCGATCGACATGACCGAGATCAGCGCGGCGAGCCGCGCCTCGGGCAGGCCGTAGGCCGCGCCGAACACCGGCATCAGGGAATAGACAGACTGCTGGTTCGCGGCCGAGACGAACACCGCCAGCAGCAGCGCCGGCGCGAGGATGCGGAACTGCCACAGCCCGCCCCCCTTGGGTCCGGTGCCATCGTCGTCGAGCCCCTTGATGCCGCCGGTCGTGATCGCCAGCAAGAGCGCGCAGATCGTGAAGCCGCAGATGCCGATGATCAGCGGCGGCCATCCGTCGCTGCCGACCAGGGCCAGCGACAGCGGCCCAAGCGCGTAACCGGCGCCCGTCATCGCGTTGAAGAACCCCATCACCCGGCCGCGCTTGCGCGGCGGGGCCAGCGCCATCGCCCAGACCTCGCCGAGGATGTAGAGCGGATTGACCGCCACGCCGATGAGAAACCGCACAGGATACCAGGCGACCCAGTTCTGCAGCAGTCCGATCGAGAAGAAGAGCAGAGCCACGATCAGCGCCGACGTGGTCGCCACGCCTCGCGCGCCGAAGCGGCCGACCAGACGGGGCAGCAGGAACGCCGAGAAGATGAGGCCGAACGGCATCATGGCGGCCGACAGCCCGATTTCCGCTGGCGGCATGCCCTGTTTCTGCATCAGGAAAGTGAAATAGGGATAGGAAAGGCCCTGGGCGACGCCGAACACGGCGACGCTCGCCGTCACGCCGGCAAGCGCCTTCCAGGGCATCGGCGGGTCGGGAGAATCGGTTGCGGACAACGGCTGCATCGCCGTCCGTAACATGCCACCACCACGCCATGTAACCGGCCCCGCGACACCTTGTGTCGGAGCCATGTTTCACATTTCCGGTCTCCCAACACGCGACTGAAACATTGCCGATTCAATCTGGACCTGCACCGGGAACCCAAGCCCCGGACGATCAAGGAACTGGACCATGGAACGGCACTACCGCGTCCGCATCCGCGACCTGACGGAACCCCACGTCTTCGCCCTGCGGGTCAACGCGCGTCGTGACCGCATTCCAGATCCCGATGCGGACGCACACCCTGCAGAGTTCCCGCAAGCTGCGGTTAGCGCCGCGAACGGCCGCACGCCCGGTGCGGCGACGGTCCGGGTGACAGAACGGGGTTGACCCTCCTGATTGCGCCGGTTGACCGGCTCTGCACGCGGCTAACGTGACAACACGACCGATGACGCAGCGCCGGCGCCCGCGCCTTCGGCGCCCTCGAACGTCCAGTTGGCGGAATTCAGGATCATCGTGTTGACGACCATCGTCAATTTGCTGGCATTGACGTTGGTTGTCGAATTGTAGGTCACGTCTCGGTTCGGAAGATAGATGAGGCCTTGCAGAGTCTCGCCGTTCGACCCGTTGAAGACGTATTGCCGCTTGTTCGCGTTGTTGCCCGCATTGCTCGTCTTCTCGAACATCAGCACACCGGCATAGGTTCCCGACGTCGGCGCGGTGGCCGTCAGCTTGAGCGAGCCATTTGCCTGTATTTTGCTGTCCGTATCCGGGAAATAGAACGTGACGCCGTCCGCGATGACCTTCGATCCGGAGTTTATGTTCATCGATCCGCGGATGATGTGCAGGCCAGGCTTGAAGGTGATGGTCGGGTTGCCGTTGAAGTTCACCCAGCAATGCGCCCCGGGATTGAGCGAATGGCTGGTCCCGTCCTTTGCGCCGGACGTCACGCAGGTGGGTGGAATTGCCGGCTCGGCAATCGTGTTGAAGTAGGGGTCGGCGGCAACTGAGCAGGCGGTCTCGAGCTTGGAGATGGTGCCTCCGTTCTTGATGTATTGTGTCCCCTTCACACACAGTTTGGCCAGGTTCAGCGTCGAGCCGGCGTTCATGATGAAGGCAGGATTCTGGGTCGAATGGACATGAATCTCGCAGGTCGGCGCCTGGATGTTCGCGCCGGAATTGACAAGCAGCGCCTGGCCCGAATTGGCGAGCACGGTGATGCACGGCCCGCCGGGCGCTTCCTCGGTGAACTGCGCTTGCGCCCGCACGCTCACCGACAGCATGTTGCCGAAGAATGCCGCCCCGAGACCGGTGCCGCTCTTCCACCGCGCCGTCGCCTCAAGAGACCCCTCGCCCAGCGTAAACGTCGCGGTCGGACCGCTGTCCACATCGACCATTTCGGGGAATGCCGCGTTGAAGTAGGTCGTGGCGTCGGCAATCTTGTTTTCACTGCTCGCGCCGGTCAGGACGGCGCCGTCGAGCGCGTGTTGCAGCCGCGACTTGACCCTTTGGCCCTCCGAGTATTCGACCGCGACCGTCGCCGCGACCATCAAGGGGACGAGCGCGATCCCCATGTATGGGGCCAGCGAGCCGCCGCTGCCCGTCCTGAAACTATGCAAGCTCGCCCACAGGCTTGTCTGGATTCTGTGTATGCACATGGCGACGACCCCTCGTACTCCGCCTGACACTGTTACAACCGATAACAATCGTCCGTTACAATGCGGTAAATCCGGCGATGCGCGCCGCGCGTGGCGCATGGCCGGCCGAGCCCCCATGTCGCATCCTTCATGCTAGTGGTCGCGGCTTCCGCTATCGCCGAACGCCCCGGCAGCCAATATGCGCGTCAAGCTGTGCGCATATTTCGAGGTCTTGCATGTCCGAAGCGATCGCCGACGCCGCCCCTGCGGCCCGCTCCCGCAGCGGCGGCCGCGCTGGAAAGCGCGCCGGCGGCTCGGCCGCATTCGAACAGCCGCCATTCCGCCGCCTGAAGCGGCCCTTCGCGCCGACCAGCATCGTATCGGAAGACCAGCTCGAATCGATCCACCGGGCGTCGCTGCGCGTGCTGTCCGAGATCGGCCTCGACGTGTTGCACGACGAGGCGCGCCGCGTCATGAAGCAGGCTGGCGCGGACGTCCGTCCCGGCTCGGAGCGGGTGCGCTTCGACCCCGACATGGTGCTGGAATGGGTCGGCCATGCGCCGTCGCAGTATCGCGTCCATGCGCGCAACCCTGACCATTCGATCGATTTCGGCGGCGACAATTTGGTCTTCGCGCAGGTCGCTTCAGCGCCCAACTGCTCCGACCTCGACAATGGCCGCCGCCCCGGCAACCAGCGGGACTTCCGTAACCTGGTGAAACTCGCCCAGATGCACAATGTCATCTCGGCCACCGGCGGCTATCCGGTTGAGCCGATCGACATCCATCCGTCGATACGCCACCTCGAATGCATCCGCGATCTGGCCACGCTGACCGACAAGGTGTTTCACATCTATTCGCTCGGCAAGGAACGCAACCAGGACGGCATCGAGATCGCCCGCATCGCCAATGGCCTCTCGCGCGAGGCGCTGCTCGACAATCCGGTCTGCTATACGATCATCAACACCAATTCGCCGCTGAAGCTCGACATTCCGATGATGGAGGGCATCATCCAGATGTCGTCGCACGGCCAGCTTGTCATCGTGACGCCGTTCACGCTTGCCGGCGCCATGGCGCCTGTGACCGTCGCGGGCGCCGTGGTGCAGCAGAATGCCGAGGCGCTGGCCGGCATCGCGTTCACCCAGATGGTGCGCAAGGGCGCGCCGGTCGGCTATGGCGGCTTCACCTCGAACGTCGACATGAAATCGGGCGCGCCGGCGTTCGGCACGCCGGAATACATGAAGGCGCAGATACTGGGCGGCCAACTCGCGCGGAAGTACAACATACCGTACCGCACATCCAACACCTGCGCCGCCAACGCCGTCGACGCGCAGGCGGCCTACGAAAGCGTCTTCTCGCTCTGGGGCGCGGTGCAGGGCGGCGGCAATTTCGTCCTGCATTCGGCCGGCTGGCTCGAAGGCGGCCTGCGCGCCTCCTACGAGAAAATGATCCTCGACATCGACCTGTTGCAGATGGTCTCGGAGATGCTGACCCCACTCGACCTCTCGGACGACGCGCTCGCCGTCGAAGCGATCCGCGACGTCGGCCCCGGAGGCCACTTCTTCGGCACCCAGCATACGCAGGACCGGTACAAGACCGCCTTCTACGCGCCGATCCTGTCCGACTGGCGCAACTTCGAGACCTGGGCCGAAGCCGGCTCTCCGACGGCGGTGGAAAAGGCCAACCGGGTCTGGAAGGAACGGCTGGCGACCTACGAGGCTCCCGTCATGGATCCCGCCCGCCGCGAGGAACTCAACGACTTCGTCGACCGCCGCATCGCCGAAGGCGGCGCGCCGACGGATTTCTGACGCGCCATGGCTGTCCCGTCGAACATGCAGGCGGTGATCCTGACCGGCCACGGCGGGCCCGACAAGCTTGAGCTGCGCAGCGATTGGCCCGTGCCGGCATTCGGTGAAAACGACGTGCTGATCCGTGTCGGCGCTGCCGGCGTGAACAACACCGACATAAACACCCGAACGGGCTGGTATTCCAAGGCGGTGACCGGCGACACGGCGGCGAGCGCCGCAGGAGCGACGGCCGATGATGGTGGCTGGGCGGGCGTACCGCTGGCCTTTCCGCGCATACAGGGAGCCGATATCTGCGGCCGGGTTGTCGCCGCGGGCTCCGCCGTCGGACCGGACCTTGTCGGCCGGCGCGTCATCGTGCGGACCATGCAGCCGGCGGGCGAGACGGCCGAGGGACCCGTGACTGTCACCGTCGGGTCGGAGATGGACGGCGGCTTCGCCGACTATGTCGCGATGCCGGCGAAGATGGTCGTTCCGGTCGAATGTGGCTGGACCGATGTCGAGCTCGCCTCGATCCCCTGCGCCTGGTCGACGGCCGAGAACATGCTGGAGCGCATCGGCGTCGCGTCCGGCGACCGCGTGCTCGTCACCGGCGCGTCCGGCGGCGTCGGGTCGGCGGCTGTGCAACTGGCAAAACGCCGTGGCGCCCATGTCACCGCGATCGCGGCAAGGTCCAAGCATGATTTCCTGACAAGGCTGGGAGCAGACCTCGCGGTCGCGCGGGACGCAGATGTCGTGGCCGCGATCGGTCGTGCCAGCATCGACGTCATCGTCGATCTCGTCGGCGGCCAGGGCTGGTCCGCCCTTCTCTCATGCCTGAAGCGTGGCGGCCGCTACATCGTCTCCGGCGCGATTGCCGGGCCGATTGTCTCGCTCGATCTTCGCGACCTCTATCTCAACGACTGGACGCTGAAGGGTGCGACCTGGCAGCCGATGTCGATCCTCGAAAACCTCGTCCGCTACATCGAGGCAGGCGACATCCGCCCGGTCGTTTCGAAAACCTACCCCCTCTCCGCCATACGCGAGGCGCAGGCGGAATTCGTCGCCAAGAACCACACCGGCAAGCTCGTGCTGGTGCCGGATGCGCTGTGGGAAGACCACGTGCCCAATCGACAGGAAGAACTATGAAATCTCATTACAAGGCAGTTGTCATCGGTGGTGGCGTCGTCGGCTGTTCGGTGCTCTACCACCTCGCCCGCGCTGGCTGGACCGACATCGGGCTGATCGAGCGCTCGGAGCTGACATCGGGCTCGTCCTGGCACGCGGCCGGCGGCTTCCATACGCTGAACGGCGATCCGAACGTCGCCAAGCTGCAGGCCTATACGGTGCAGCTCTACAAGGAACTGGAAGAGATTTCTGGCCAGTCCTGCTCTCTGCACCTGACTGGCGGCGTCATGCTGGCCGACAGCCCCGAGCGCATGGACTTCCTGCGCCTTGCGCATGCCAAGGGCCGCTATCTCGGCATGGATACCGAACTGATCACCCCGTCCGAGGCGAAATCCATGTTCCCCTTCATGGACGAGAGCCATTTCGTCGGCGCGATGTGGGACCCGGTCGAGGGTCACCTTGATCCATCCGGCACCACCATCGCCTATTCCAAAGCGGCGAAGAAGCTCGGCGCCGAGATCGTGCTGCGCAACCCGGTCAAGGAGTTGACCCAGCAGCCCGACGGCACCTGGAACGTCGTCACCGAACAGGGCACGGTCCACGCCGAGCATGTCGTCAACTGCGGCGGCCTGTGGGCGCGCGAGATCGGCCGCATGGTCGGCGTCGAGCTGCCGGTGCTCGCCATGGAACACATGTATCTGCTCACCGAGCCGATGCCCGAGGTCGAGGCGTTCAACAGGGAGACCGGCCGCGAGATGGTCGGCGTGCTCGACTTCAAGGGCGAGATCTACACCCGCCAGGAGCGCAACGGCATCCTGCTCGGCACCTATGAGAAGGCCTGCAAGCCGTGGTCGCCGGTCAACACGCCGTGGGACTTCGGCCATGAATTGCTGGCGCCGGACCTTGACCGCATCGCGCCGTCGCTGGAACTCGGCTTCAAGCACTTCCCCGGCATTGCGAACTCCGGCATCAAGCAGGTCATCAACGGCCCCTTCACCTTCGCGCCGGACGGAAATCCGCTCGTCGGCCCGGTCCAGGGCCTGACCAATTTCTGGGTCGCTTGCGGCGTCATGGCCGGGTTCAGCCAGGGCGGCGGCGTCGGCCTCGCGCTCTCCAACTGGATGGTCAACGGCGACCCCGGCTTCGACGTATGGGGCATGGATGTCGCGCGCTGGGGCGAATGGGCCTCGCTGCGCTACACCAACGCCAAAGTCCGCGAAAACTATTCCCGCCGCTTCTCGATCCGCTTTCCCAACGAGGAACTGCCTGCGGCCCGTCCGGCCCAGACCACGCCGCTCTACGACACGATGGTCGCGCAGAACGCCGTCATGGGCGATTCCTGGGGTCTCGAAACCCCGCTCTGGTTCGCGCCGAAAGGCACCGAGCCGAAGGACATCGTTTCCTTCCACCGCTCGAATGACTTCGAGCACATCGGCAACGAGGTGCGCGCGACGCGCGAGAGCGTCGGCGTCACCGAGATCGCGAACTTCGCCAAATACGAAGTGTCTGGCCCGGGCGCCGAGGATTTCCTCAACCGGCTGATGACCAACAAGATGCCGAAGAAAGGCCGTATCGTCCTGACGCCGATGCTCAACGAGTTCGGCAAGTTGATCGGCGATTTCACGATTGCAAAATCAGGCGACGAGACGTTCATGATCTGGGGCTCGTCGGCGGCGCAGAAATACCACATGCGCTGGTTCGAGAAACACCAGCCGAAGGACGTGCGCATCCACCGCTTCGACCAGACGCTGGTCGGCCTGTCGATCGCCGGCCCGAACAGCCAGAAGCTGCTCCAGAAGCTGGTCGACGTCGACGTGTCGTCGAAGGCGTTCCGCTTCATGGACTTCCGCGAAATGGCCGTCGGCGGCGCACCCTGCATGGTCAACCGCATCACATATACGGGCGATCTCGGCTACGAGATCTGGATGGCCCCGGCCTACGAGCGGCTGGTCTATGCCGAGATCAAGAAGGCCGGCGAACAGTTCGGCATCGTCGATTTCGGCATGCGCGCGCTGCTCTCCATGCGCCTCGAAAAGAACTTCCCGACCTGGTTCCGCGAGTTGCGCCCGATCTACGGCCCGTTCGAAGGCGGCATGGACCGTTTCATCAAGATGGAGAAGAACGATTTCGTCGGCCGTGACGCCGCTGCGAAGGAACTCGCCGACGGCCCGAAGCTGCGCCGCGTGTCGCTGATCGTCGATGCCGCCGACGCCGACGTGATGGGCGACGAGCCGATCTGGGCGAGGGTCAACGGCAAGGATTTTGGCACTGTCGGCAAGACCCACGATTTCGGCGCCCCGCGCTTCGATGCGACCGGCACGGAAATCCGCGGCTCGGAAGCCGCCACCGGCGCGTCCGCCGTGCGCGGCCTGCATGACGGCGAGTGGTCGGTCGTCGGCTGGGTGACGTCCGGCGGCTATGCGCATTATGTCCAGAAATCGATGGCCCAAGGCTACGTGCCCGCCGAACTCGCCGACGATGAGAGCGATGGCATGTTCGAGATCGAGATCCTCGGCCACCGCCGCAAGGCGCGCATCAATGTCGAGCCGCCGTTCGATCCGTCAGGCGAGAAGATGCGGTCGTAGGACGAAAACCGGAATCGCTAATGCTCTACGGCGCCCCCCTCTGGCCTGCCGGCCATCTCCCCCACACGGGGGGAGATCGGCAGTTGCGAGGGCGGCGATTATCCAATCTCCCCCCGTGTGGGGGAGATGGCCGGCAGGCCAGAGGGGGGCGTGACCAAGCGCAACCTTGCCAATGGATGTGAAACCGAAGCCATCAGGCAGTTTCGGCCGCCACCGCAAGATCATGCCCTTCCTCCCCGGCGAGGAAACCGCCCTGCGCGAGCAATCCCGCGCCAAGGCCGCATCGCTCAACCAGCACGTCCTCGGCTACCGCGCGCTGGCCGAGTCGGAGTGGGCCGCCGCCGGCATCGCCGCGCCCGATCTCACTGCCATGCGCCGCTACCGCATCGACCGCATCCGCGCCGAGCTTCGCCGTCGCGGCTATGCCGGCGCACTGCTCTACGACCCGGTCAACATCCGCTACGCGACCGATTCCACCAACATGCAGCTTTGGGTCGCGCACAACCCGACGCGGCACTGCTTCGTCGCCACCGAAGGCCCGGTCGTCCTGTTCGATTACTTCTCGTGCGAGCACCTGTCCGACCATTCGGGCGTCGTCGACGAAGTCCGGCCGGCGGTGTCGTGGATGTTCATGTATGGCGGCGAGCTGACGGAGATGAAGGTCCGCCGCTGGGCCGCCGGCATCGCCGATCTGGTGCGCGAGCACGGCGGCGGCGAGACCCGCATTGCCGTCGACCACCTCAATCCCGAGGGCGTCGCCGAACTCGCCCGCCTCGGCATCACGGTCGGCAATGGCGAAGCCGTGATGGAAAGCGCCCGCCTGATCAAGTCGCCCGACGAGATCCTCGCCATGCGCCGCGCCATCGTCGCCTGCGAGGCGGCCATGGGCGAGATGCAGGCGGCGCTGAAGCCCGGCATTTCCGAGAATGAACTGTGGGCCGAACTGCATCGCGGCAACATCGCGCGTGGCGGCGAGTGGATCGAGACGCGGCTGCTGTCGTCCGGCCCGCGCACCAATCCATGGTTCCAGGAATGCTCGTCGAGGATCATCGAAGCCGGCGACCTTGTCGCCTTCGACACGGACCTGATCGGCCCCTACGGCTTCTGCGCCGACCTGTCGCGCACCTGGCTCTGCGGCGATGGCGACCCGACCGGCGAGCAGCGCGACCTGTTCCGCACCGCCGCCGACCAGATCGCCCGCAACACCGAATTGATGCAACCGGGCGTCAGCTTTCGAGACCTCGTCGAACGCTCCGCCATTCCACCGCCCGATTGCTTCCCGACCCGCTACGGCGTACTCTACCACGGCGTCGGGCTGGCGGACGAATACCCCACCCTGCCGCACGCCGCGGACTGGACGGCGGACACGCCCGACGGCGTCCTCGAACCCGGAATGGTGCTTTGCGTCGAAAGCTATATCGGCAGGCTCGGCGGCCGCGAGGGCGTCAAGATCGAGGAGCAGATCCTGATCACCCAGACTGGTAACGAGCAACTGTCGGCCTACCCGCTGGAAGACAGGCTGCTGCGCGACTGAGGTTCTGTTGTTCGCCAGCAACGAGGTCGGACGAATACTGGTTTTTCTGCCTAGCCTTCGGCGCTTCCGCCCCGATCGGATTTGAACTCGACGTGACATCGTGCGAGACGGCACAGTCACCTTGTTCCAAAAGTGCGGTCCCGATGAGAGACGACATCCAGGCGCTTCGCGCATTCGCGGTCATCGCCGTGTTGCTGTTCCATGTCGATCTCCCCTTCGCCGCTGGCGGCTATCTCGGCGTCGACATCTTCTTCGTCATTTCGGGCTTCGTGATCACCGGGCTGATCCGGCGCGAACTCGCCGCCGGCCAGTTCAGGTTTCGCGCGTTCTACATCAAGCGCATCTGCCGCATCCTGCCGGCATCGACGGTGACCATCGCGGTGACGCTCCTTGTCGGCGCGTTCGTGCTGGCGACCGGCGACATGAAATATCTTGGCGCGTCATCGGTCGCCGCGCTCACATCGTTGTCCAATGTCCATTTCTGGCAGGAAAGCGGCTATTTCGACGAAGCGTCCCATCTCAAGCCGCTGCTGCACACGTGGTCGCTCGGCGTCGAGGAGCAATTCTACCTCGTGTGGCCGGCGATCATGGTCCTCGCCTTCCGCCGCAATCGGCTTGTCCTGGCGATCGGCGTCATCGGCATCGCCTCCCTGATCGCCGCCCAGGCGCTGCTCACCGCAAAGCCCGACGCGGTCTTCTTCCTGACGCCCTTCCGGGCCTTCGAGTTCTGCGCCGGGGCGATTCTCCACTTCCTGCCCGCGATCCGGCGCTCCGCGCCGTTCTATGCCGGCCTGGCGATCATGACCGCCAGCGCTGCCTTGCTCGACTCGTCCTATGCGATGCCCGGGCTGATCTCGCTTGTGCCGGTCGGCGGCGCCATGCTCTGCATCGCGGCCGGACAGGCCCTGCCCTGGAAGTTCCCAGCCGCCATCGTCGGCATCGGCAACGCCTCCTACTCGATCTACCTCGCCCATTGGCCGCTCATCGTCTTCTACAAGTATTTGAACGGCACCCATCTCGCGCCAGCCGAGCAGGCAGGCCTCCTCGCCGCCTCGCTTGTGCTTGGCTTTACGCTCAACCGCACTGTCGAGCGCCCCATGCGCCCGGTCGAGTTCTGGACGGGCCGGGTTCCACGTGCCGCAGGTGCCGCGCTTTTCGGCGGGGCGGCGCTGGTGGCTGCGACCGCCTGGGTCAGCGACGGCTGGTCGTGGCGCGTGCCGCCGGGCATCAAGACGGCCATGGCGGAAGTGCCGGTCTTACGGACCGCGTGGATGTCGTACATGGAAAGCAACGGCAACAAGAGCTTCCGTCCGGACGGCCGGAAGATCCTGATCATCGGCGACAGCCACGGGCAGGATCTCTACAACGCCATCCTGCAGAGCGGCGGCGACAACATCGTGCGGCTCAACGTCGCCTACAGTTGCCAGCCGGTCGAAGGCGACCGCCCGATTGAAAAGGGAAACCGGCAGCTTGTCGTGAACAATGCAACTCAGGCGAAGGGTTGTCAGCTTGCACTCCGCAAGCTGTTGCGCGACCCGCTGATCGGGCAGGCCGACGTCGTCATCCTGGCGGCGCGCTGGAAGGATTGGGCGATCGACCGCGTGCCGGCGGTGATCGCACTGTTGCGGTCACAGACCCAGGCGCCGATTCTTGTCGCCGGACCGCAGGCCGAATTCGAGCCGATCGTGCCGCGCCTGATCGAAATGCATGGCGCGCTGGAGGGGATAGACAACGCCGCGCGCACGCACGAGGACCGGCGGCGTCGCGCGCTCAACGATCGCCTGCGCGCCCTGGCTGAGCAGGCCGGGGCGGCCTATCTCGACAAGTTCGCGCTGCTGTGCGGCCGTGGCGCGTGCCCGGTGCTCATCCCTGGAAGCAGCAGACTGTTCATCTGGGACTACGGGCACTGGTCGATCGAGGGCGCGAAATATTTCGGCTCGTTGCTGAAGGCCGAACCGGCCTTGGGCAAAGCGATCTTCGTCGGCCGATAGCGCCCTTGAGCCGGCTTTGTCAGGCGCGGACGCCGCTGTCCGGCAGCGCAACGGGCTCTGCGAGGTCCGGCCGTCTGGTTATGAACGGCAAACCCTTTCGCCGCGCCGTCCAGCCGACGATGCCGACGTCGGCGGCCTTCGCATCGTATCGTTTCGCCAGATGCCAGCTGCGGCAGTCGATTGTCGCGATATCGGCTGACCCGTCGGCCACGGCCCCGATCGAGGCACGGTGGCTCCCCGTCTCGATGCATTCGGAGAAGAGCGCCAGCCCCTCGCCCGCCGCCTCGAGATCGCGGATGAGTCCGATAATCCCCGACATCGAATCCGGATTGTTGTAGGCAAGCCGCGCGCCGCGCATCAGGTCGAGCGGCAGGATCGGGTGTCCGTCGACCGGCGAGGACACATCCGCCGCCGCGCCCCTGCGCATGACGATCGCGCTGGAGTAGCGCAGCCGGTCGCCGCCCTCGAACGACGAATAGTCGGGCTGGCCGAGAATCGTGACGAACGCGGCAAGCCCCGTCGCTTCCAGCGGGCCCCAGCATGTCTGCGAGAACAGCAGGTCCGGATGCCGCCACAGCGTAGCGAGGTCGAAATCGTCGGGAGGCAACGCCGCCGGATCGGGCGCGATAATGCGCCCGTCCGCGTCCCGTATGCCGCCCGGCACCGCCGGCATGTCGCCATTGCGCCGGATCAGATGTTCGGGCGCCGCGACCCCTGCTTCGCGAAGCCGGTCGCGGATCACGGCCCATTCCGCATCCACCTCTCCGCGCCGCTCGGGCCAGTCGTACATCGGCAAGGCGGCGATCAGGCCGCCATCATGTCCGGTCCTCACGTTCGCCCTCCAGATTTTCCTGCCAACGTTTGAACCATTTCCGAGGTCGGCGCGACTGAGGAAGCGTTGTCGTCAACGACAGCGGTTTCAAACACGAAGGAAAAGACACCATGACACTTGGATTTGGAAGAAAGCTCATCACGGCGGTTGCCCTTGCTGGCATCATCGTGCCCGGCCTCGCACCCAGCGCCAACGCCCATCCGCATGACATCCTGGCGCAATGCCAGCTGCCGGACGGATCCTGGGTGATGTGCGACCAGACGGTGCACGACACGCTGACCGGCAAGCACGTCAAGAAGACGTCGAAGGGAAGGCCTGGCAACCTGACCACCGCGCCACGGGCCCGATAGTGCCCTGCCCGCGCCCGAGAGCAGCGGCCACGGTTCTCGGGCAGAGGCGGTCATGCATCCAGGATTCACCCGCACCTCCAATGACGCGGTAGCGCGGCGATCTCACTCCTTCGGCGGCTCGGCCGGCACCGGCGCCGCTCCGAGTCCAGCCAGGCTGCGCTGCCGCACGCGCGGCCTGAAGGCGCGGCCGGGCTCCGGCGCGCGTCGAAGCGCGGGGTGGACGACCGGTTCCTTGGGCTTGAACGCAAAACTCTTCACCAGCGCGAAATAGTTCGGGAACACGTAGCCGCCATTGATCGCCGCCCATTCGTCGCGCCGGGCGCGAAACAGCGCTGGAAGCTTGTACCATGCGACGGTCGGCATCTTGTGGTGCACGAGGTGGAGATTGTTGTTGAGGAAGAAGAAGGCCAGCGGCGACTTTTCGACGATGATCGTCCGTCCGTCCGGCCGTTCCGACCACTGGTGCTCCGCGAAGGTGCGGACGGCGATGATCGACTGGCCGATCCACACCGAAAGCAGATAGAGCCAGATCGGAATGCTGAAACCGAAGGCGACGACGGGCAGCACGATCACGAGCCCGGCGGCATGCAGCAGCCACGCCGTCCGCACGTCGCGCTCGCCATCCAGCATCAGCTTGATCTCGGCGGCGACAAAGCCGACGGTCCCGAGCAACGGCCCGATCGTCACGCGGCCGGCCATGGTATTGTTGATCCCGAGCAGCAATTTCAGCCAGGCCGGCAGGGTTTCGTGCCGCCAGAGCGCCTTGTAGTAGCTTTCGGGGTCATCGAAGGGATCGGTCAGCCGCTCGTCGGCGTGGTGGCGCAGGTGCAGGGCTCTGAACCTGCGGAACGGGTAGACCAGCCCGATCGGCAGACCGACCAGCAGTTCGTTGAAATTGGCTTTGCGCGTGGGGTGGCCATGCGAGGCCTCGTGCATGAGCGACGATTGCAGCGCCAGGCAAATACCCAGAAGCATGATCGCAGCCAGCGGATAGGACGGATAGATGAAGAATCCGACGCCGAACCAGGTGGCGTAGCAGGCGGCGATCAACGCCACTGTCGGCCATTCGATGACCGGCGCACGTTCGCGCCGCCTGCCTGCACCCACCGCCATATGCGCCCAACTGCTTTTCTGCCCGGAATCCCCCGATTCCTGACACCATGCTGTCAGCAGCGTGGCCATGCTGCAATGCGACAATGCGCATGAATCGTTGACATTGCGCATTCAAGGAAGCACTTGTTCACAAAAGTGAACATTCGGGACTCAATCATGGACAAGCGCGACCTTTCCCGGCTCTTTCGTGAGCGCCTGTCGGGCCTGGTCAACCGAAGCGGCCGCAGCCAGTCGGCGTTCGCCGCGTCCGTCGGCGTCGACCGCTCGGCCCTGTCTCAATTGCTGTCTGGCGCCACCACCCGCCTGCCCCGCGCGGAAACGCTGCTCAACATCGCCTCGGAATACAAGGTCTCGCTCGACTGGCTGATGGGCCTGTCGCAGGACGAGGGCCTGTCAGCGGAAATCCGCGAGAGTCTGGAGATCGAGGAAGGGTCGGGCGGCTTCGACCGCACGCTGCTCGCCAAATGGCACGCCGAGGCTGCGGGGACGAAAATCCGCTATGTCCCGGCCGGCATACCCGACCTGCTGCGCACCGACGACCTGATCGCGTATGAAGCTGACCTCTCCAACCGCAACACCGAAGCCAAGATGGACGAGACCCAGTTTCGCGTCGACTACAACCGCCGGCCGGAAACCGACATGGAAGTCTGCATGCCGCGCCACACGCTGGAAATCTTCGCCGAGGGCCGTGGCATCTGGTCGGGCCTCCCTGCCGATCTCCGACGCGCCCAGCTTGCCCACATGGCCGACCTGATCGACGAACTCTACCCGGCCTTCCGCCTCTATCTCTATGACGGCCGCATGCGCTACTCGATCCCCTACACGATCTTCGGCCCGTTCCGCGCCGCCATCTATGTCGGCGACATGTATCTTGTGCTGAACGCCACCGCGCCGATCCGCACACTGACGCGCCATTTCGACAATCTGATCCGCGCCGCCGACATCAACGCGCACGAAACCGCCAGCTTCGCACGGAAGCTTGCGGCTTGAGCGCCGCCTTGTCCACTGCGCGAAGGACAGGTGGATTGACGTGATATAAAGACTTCTTTATATCCTTATCCGACATCCTCTTCGTTCGAAAGCACTCTCAATGGACAATCCGATCGACGCCCTCATTGCCGAGAAGGGCGTGCTGCTCTGCGACGGCGCGACCGGCACCAACCTGTTCGCCATGGGCCTCGCGGCCGGCGAGGCACCGGAATTGTGGAACGAGAGCGACCCGGACAAGATCACCGCGCTCCACCAGGGCTTCGTCGACGCCGGGGCCGACATCATCCTCACCAACTCCTTCGGCGGCACCCGCCATCGGCTGAAGCTGCACAATGGCCAGGACCGCGTGCATGAATTGAACAAGGCCGCCGCCAGCATCGCCCGCGCTGTCGCCGAGAAGGCTGGTCGCCGCGTCATCGTCGCCGGCTCGGTCGGCCCGACCGGCGAACTGCTGGAACCGCTCGGCGCCATGACCTACCCGGAGGCGGTGGACTCCTTCGCCGAGCAGATGGAAGGCCTGAAGGCCGGCGGGGCGGAAGTGATGTGGATCGAGACCATGTCGGCGCCGGACGAAATCCGCGCCGCGGCCGAGGCCGCGATCCGCGTCGGCATGCCCTACACGTTCACCGCGTCGTTCGACACCGCCGGCCGCTCGATGATGGGCCTTCACCCGAAAGATATCCATGGCGTCGCCGCCGGCCTCGCCGATGCGCCGGTCGCCGTCGGCGCCAATTGCGGCGTCGGCGCCTCCGACATCCTGTCTTCGCTGCTCGACATGTCGGCGGCAGCGCCAGGGGCCACCATCATCGTCAAGGGCAATTGCGGCATCCCGGAATTCCGGGGTTCGGTGATCCACTATTCCGGCACGCCAGAACTGATGGGCGACTATGCCCGCCTCGCGGTGGATGCTGGCGCGAAGATCGTCGGCGGCTGCTGCGGGACGTCCTTCGTCCACCTGAAGGCGATGCGCGACGCGATCGACGCCCATGTCAAGGCCGAGCGCCCGACTGTTGAGGAAGTCGTCGCCCGCATCGGCCCGATGCGCAACAAGATGGCTGACCAGAGCGGTTCCACCGGAGAAACCAGCGACGCCCGCCGCGAGCGCCGACGCGCGCGTGGCTGAGCGACGTCAATCCGCCCTAGCGACGTCAATCCGCCCTGTCGTCTCGACCTCTGCCGAAGATATCGAGCAGCACGGCTTCGTAGCGCCGCTCGGCGGCCAGCAGCCAGCTGAATGCCGCCGGCCACGCCTTCGTGTCCGTCGTCGCTGTCCGGTGATTGGTGAGGTAACACAGCGGATAGTCGCCGTGCAGACCGACGCCCAGCGCGGCGCCGAGTTCGGGCTCATGCGCCGCAAACCGCCGCACTGTTGCCGAATAGGGTTCGCCGCGTTGCCCGCGCACGAACAGGCCCACGCTGTGGTTGGTCAGGTAGAGTGAGATGACCGTGTCGTTGCTCACCACCCGCCAGCGCGAATAGAGACTGCCATGCGACAGGCCCTCGCCATGCAGTTGCGCATAGCTTTGCCAGAAGCGCTTGATGTCCTGACCGCCGAGACGTCGCAGGCCGATCTCCGGCAGGTCCCATTCGTGGCGGCCGTTGTCCGTCAAGGGTGCTCCTCCATGCACGTTGCAGGATGAGCGAAGGGCGCAGCGGCATCAAGCCGCCGCGCCGTCACTGCTGACGCCTCCGACCGTAGGCTAGAGGTCTTCCAGGTCGCGCCGCGCCTTCTTCAGGATTTCCTTCGCCTTTGCCGCCTGTTCGGCGCTTAGCGACCCTCGGCGCAGCCGTGAGAACAGCGTGAAGGTCAGTGCCTTGATCTCGTCGCCAAGCGAGACGCCGCTGGTTTCCGACGCGGTCTCGTCGATCTGCGCATTGATCTTGGCCAGTTCGCCCGCCTGCTCGGCGAGATAAGCCCGGCCCTGCTCGGTGATCGAATAGCGCCGCTTGTTGCCATTGGCCTCGGAGACGATCAGGTCGGCCTCCTCCATCATCTGCAGCATCGGATAGATCGCGCCGGGGCTGGGGCTGTAAGCGCCCTGGAAGCGCGCTTCCAATGCCTTGATGATGTCGTAGCCGTGGCGCGGCTCCTCGGCAATCAGGCCGAGAACGACCAGACGCAGCGCGCCCGGATCGAACATGCGCGGCCCGCGCCCGCCAAACGGCCCACCGCGATGGCGCCCGAAAGGTGCGCCGCCGCGACCATGACGCTCGCCGCCACCTTCATGTCCTCCGGCCATCGCCCAGCGCGGGTGGCAACCCTTGTGATGTCTCATTCCAAACATGTCGTCTCTCTTTCCGCTCGGTTCCATGCGCTATATCTATTCAAAGATATATCTTTTGCAAGATAGGTCGTTGGAAATTTCCGATGCCAAACGAAAACGGCCGGCAAGGTTTCCCTTGCCGGCCGGCCTCACCCGCCCAGATCGGGCGCGACGTTCCCGGAAAGACCAGAACCGGACCGCCCCGCCCTGTCGCCGCTACCGCCTGCCGTCCAGCGCCGAGGCGAGGCGCACAAGAGACAGGAACTCGGCCCGATAGCCAAACGGGTCGGCTCCACGCGCGGCAGTGGCGATCTCCGCAATCCGGTCGTAATCCATGCCCGAGACCTGGCTCGTGCCGCGCAGCTTCTGCCCGAAGGCGGCGACGGCCACCGAGAAGCGCTGGTCGTCGCTGGCGCGGGCAAAGCCGTCGATCTCGTTCGCCGCCGTCACCGGCGTCGTGATCAGCTTGCTGATGTCCTCGGTCGGCAGCTTGTAGCGGATCTTCACGAAGGCATATTCATCGGCGTTCGCAATGCCGGCGGGGTTGTCGGTCGCCGCTTCGCCATAGCGCAGGTCGTCGATCTGCTGCGCCGGGCTGCCCTTCGGCGTGATCTCGTAGATCGCGGTCACGGAATGGCCGGAGCCGATCTCGCCGGCGTCGACCTTGTCGTCGTTGAAATCCTCGCGGTTGAGGGCGCGGGTCTCGTAGCCGATCAGACGATACTCCGCGACCTTCTGCGGATTGAACTCGACCTGGATCTTCACATCCTTGGCGATCGGGAACAGTGTCGACCCGGCTTCCTGCACCAGCGCCTTTTCGGCTTCGGCCAGCGTATCGATATAGGCCGCCTGGCCGTTTCCGTTCTGGGCGATCTCCTGCATCATCCGGTCGTTCAGGTTGCCGCGGCCGAAGCCGAGCACCGACAGGAACACGCCGCTCTCGCGCTTCTCCTCGATCAGCCGCTTCAGGTCGTCGTCGTCCGACTGGCCGACATTGAAATCGCCATCGGTCGCCAGCATGACGCGGTTGACGCCGCCTTGGACGAAGGACTGCTGAGCCAGCCGGTAGGCCTCGCGGATGCCGACCTCGCCGGCGGTCGAGCCACCCGGAGTCAGATTGTCGATGGCGGCCAGGATCTTCGCCTTGTCCGATCCCTTCGTCGGTTCCAGCACCGTGCCCGCATTGCCGGCATAGGTGACGATCGAGACGGTGTCCTCAGCCGACATCTGGTTGACCAGCAGGCGAAACGACGACTTCAGGAGCGGCAGCTTGTCGGGCGATTCCATCGAGCCGGACACGTCGATCAGGAAGACCAGATTGGCTCGCGGCTTTGCCTGCTGGATGTCGAAACCCTTGATGGCGATATGCATCAGCTTGGTGTCGGCGTTCCATGGCGTCGGCATGACCGACACGGTCGAGTTGAACGGCTGCGCGGCATCCGCCGGACCCTTCCAGCCATACGGGAAGTAGTTGATCATCTCCTCGACCCGCACCGTATCGGCCTGCGGCAGCGCGCCTTCCTTCAGCGACCGGCGCACGAAGGCGTAGGACGCGGTGTCGACGTCGATCGAGAAGGTCGAGACCGGGCTTTCCAGCGCCGCCTTGACCGGATTGGTATCGAACTCGGTCAGGCGCTCGGTGTTCTCCGCCGGCTGGGACAGCATGTCGGGATTGGCGAGGCCAGGTGCGGCCGTGCGCTCGGCGCTGGTCGCCGGCGCGATCGCGCGGTTCGCCGCGCCGCCGAGATTGGACATCGCATCGGCAAGGGGTTCCGCCGCGGGGGGCGGCGCAGGCATCGTGGCGACCGGAGCGACCTCGTTCTGCGCGGGCCGCGATACGGCGTCGAGTTCCTGCCGGGCCCGGCCTTCCTCCGCCTTGGCTTTCGGCGCAGCCACCTTCTTCGGTTCCGGCTGGACGATAACCTCCTGGTCGCGGTCGAAGGCCAGCGGCGAGGTCTCCATCAGGTAAAGCGCTGTGTAGCCGGCGATCGGCAGGGCGAGCAGTCCGGCGATGGCCGGGGTGGCGATGAGCTTGCGTGACATGAGCATCCTCCAAAGCATCAGTGCTTTGGCGGTGAGACGACGGGTCTCGACCGATCCTTGGGTCGCAGCCGAAGTTTTTTCGTCGAAGGATGCCATGGCGGCTGACAGCGCCCGCTCCCGCGCCTCGCGGGAGGGCGACGGCGGCGCATTGCGCCCCAGCTTCTCGAGTTCGTTGTCGTCCATCATCTCGGTTTTCCCGCCGGAGCTTGCCCCGCTTGCGCAACCAGAATTTTCAGCCGCTTCTTCGCTTCGTGGACGTGCCAGGACACGGTCGCCTCGGCGCATCCCATGATGTCGGCGACCGCCGCATGGCCAAGTCCTTCGCCGTAGACCAGCAGCACCGCCTCGCGCTGCTTGTCGGGGAGCAGCCGGACGGCGGCCCACAGCGCGTCGGCCTGCTCGTCCGGCTCGTCGCCCGTCTCGCCGAGCGACGCGGCGTGGATGCCGTAGGCATCGGCCTTGCGCGTCTCGCGCAGGCCCTTGCGGACATGATCGCGGGCGGCGTTCAGCACCAGCGCGTAGAGCCAGGTGGTGAAGGCCCCCTGCCCGCGATACGAGCGGATCGCCTTGCCGAGCCGGACGCAGACGTCCTGCGCGATGTCCTCGGCGTCGGCTTTGCGGCCGCACCATTTCCACGCCACGCGGAAAATGAAATCGTAATGCGCCGCCACGAGTTTCGCGAATGCGTCGCGGTCGCCCGCTTGCGCGCGCGCCGCCAAAGTCTCGTCCGGCACGCCGGCTTCATCCGCCATCAAGGCCATCATTGTCTCTTGGACGAACGATTTGCGGCATTCCTTGGGGCGACGACGGAAATATTTGCCGGCCGCCTCAAACCGCTTGGCCGGCGACCCAGCCCGACGACCACGCCCACTGGAAATTGTAGCCGCCGAGCCAACCGGTGACGTCGACGACCTCGCCTATGTAGTAGAGGCCGGGCACCGCCTTCGCCTGCATCGTCTTCTGGTCGAGCGCGCCGGTGTCGACGCCGCCCAGCGTCACCTCGGCGGTCCGATAGCCTTCCGAACCCGCCGGCTTGATGCGCCAGTCGTTCACGGCGTCGGCCACGCGTTTCATCTCGGCGTCGGAGAGGTCGGCCAGATTCTTCTCGACCTTCGCCCGCTCGGCCACCGCCTGCGCCAGCCGCTTCGGCAGATGCGCCGACAGGACCGTCTGCACCGCCTGCCGGCCATTTGCCTGGCGGGCGTCGCGCAGAAGCTTCGCGACATCGATCCGCGGCAGCAAAGCCATGCGGATCTCGTCGCCTTCGCGCCAGTAGGACGAGATCTGCAGGATCGCCGGGCCGCTGACGCCGCGGTGGGTGAACAGCATCGCCTCGGCGAATGTCGTCTTGCCACACGACACCTCCGCATCGGCCGCGACGCCAGCCAGCGGCGCCAGCCGTTCCAGCGTCATCGGATCGAAGTTCAGCGGCACCAGCGCCGGACGTGTCTCGACAACCGGGACGCCGAACCGCTGGGCGATCTCGTAGCCGAAGCCGGTCGCACCCATTTTCGGGATCGACTTGCCGCCGCAGGCGACCACCAGCGAGCGGCACGAGACGCGGCCATCGCCGAGGGTGAGCGTGAAGCCGCTGTCGGTTTTCGCAATGTCGCTGACGGCTGTCGCAAGCCGCAACTCGACACCGGCCTCGCGCATCTCGTCGACCAGCATGTCGATGATCTGCCGCGCCGAGCCGTCGCAGAACAACTGCCCAAGCGTCTTCTCGTGATAGGCGATGCCGCGCCGCTCGACCTTGGCGATGAAGTCGCGCTGTGTGTAGCGGGCAAGCGGCGAGATGCAGAAATACGGGTTCTTCGAGATGAACTGTTTCGGGCTCGCGTGAATGTTGGTGAAGTTGCAGCGCCCGCCGCCCGAGATGCGGATCTTTTCGCCCGGCGCGCGCGCGTGATCGATCACCAGTACCGAACGGTTGCGCTTGCCGGCCTCCGCCGCGCACAGCATGCCGGCGGCGCCCGCGCCGATGACCACCACGTCGAATGTCTGCACGCCACGACCCGTTCCAATTGCGACGAAGGCCTTGTCGTGTTTGCGCGTCACGCGTCAAGCCCCGGCGAACGCCCGCATGTGAAACGCCTGTTGCTCTGGGGAGTAGCGATAGGCCACGCCATAGGGGCAGGCGTTGCGGTCCATGCAGCCGCCAGTCATGCAGACCTCGCCGGCGCGCGACCGGACATGACCGAGACATGTCTGGTAGGCGAAGATGTCATCTGCATGCGCGCCAACCGGACAGGCCTTTCGGCAAGGCTGTCCGACACATAGGTCGCACAGGTGAATCGCTTCGCGAGCGCCTTGATTCATCGCGCGAAGCCCGTCCGCCACGCCCGGATCGGCGAACAGCAGCGCGCCGCGATAGGCGTGCCAGAGGCCAAATTCGGGATGCATCAGGATGCCGAGCGGCGACGGTTTCAGCCGCTCGGCGCGGATCGCCCATTGCTGGAACGGCAGCCAGGGCCGGTCGGAGGGCGACACCGCGCGCGCGCCAAAGCGGGCCGCGACCGCGCCGATCGTTTCGCGGGACCAGGTGTCGAGCGGGTTGGCGACGTCGCGCGCATGCCCCGCCAGCCATGCCTGGAAATACGGCCAGATCGACGGGCCGCCATGGCCGACGAGCAGAACCGCGTGCGTTCCCGCGATGCCGTCCGGCAGCGCTTCGTAGTCATCGAAGGCGAAACCGCCGCGCAGGATCAGGCCGTTTTCGGCAAGCTGGCTGGATATGTCGGCGATCATGCTGTATGCGCGCGTTCCCTCGGGGAGACGATACTATGACGAAACCGCCGACGACGACACTGTGGCGACCGGTCGGACCAGTCGAGTTGGAGCTGATCCGGACATCGGGAATGAAGGCGTTTCCGCCCCGGCTTCCGGACCAGCCGATCTTCTATCCCGTTCTCTCGGAACACTACGCCGTCCAGATCGCGCGCGACTGGAACGCCCCGGGCGAGCGGATCCGGTTTCGTCACACGATTCGAGGTGCGCGCCGACTTCCTCAGCCGCTACGAGGTGCAGCACGCCGGAAGCCGCGCTCACCTCGAATACTGGATTCCGGCCGATGAATTGCAGGCATTCAACGATGCAATAGTCGGCGAGATCGTCGTGACAGCGACGTTCGGCGACGCCGCGACATAAGGTCGGCGCAACTCAGGAGGTGTCGCGTCGGGCAGGCGCGGATACCGCCGCGTGCAACACGTTCCGCTGGCCGTCGGGGCGCTGCTGGCTGTCTCGGCCGGCGGTGGCGAGTGCCAGACCCTGCCGAAGGCACGACACCCGGCAGATCTTCGCGGCGAGGCTTCGCACCACCAACGCGAGCGCGCGAATGGAAGCGGCAAGGTTGAGCGCGTCGGCGGGCCGATTGCCGCCGCGAACCGCGGCGAGCGCACGCGACCAGCGAATTCCCGGGGCATCGGGCGCGAAGCCGGCGACGAAATCGATCGCGATCGCCTCGGCGTGACGGACACACCAGAGCACGAAGACCCGAACCGGATAGGAGCGCGAGGCGGTATACTCGGCGCGACCGGCAAGCGAAAGCAGCAGCGAGACAATGCTGTTCAATGCCTGCTGCTCCTTTCCCGTCCAATCCTTCCAGCCCATTGCCGTCTCCTTCAACCGACGCAAGTGTCGCGCAGGATCGGCGGGAGTGGACAGAAAAGAAGTCGAGTACAAGACGGATCAAGGAGTTATGGGAAAAAGAGCGGAAATCAATGCACGGGTATCGTCGTCTTCCGGTGCAAAGACGCTCCCGCCGCCATGCTCCGAATGTCCCCTCCGCGTCGCGGGGTAGGATCGGCATGTCCGATCATCAACCGGGTTCGCACCTCGATCGGTGCACACCTCAGGATCGGAGCGTCAAACCAGCAGCGTCTCGGAAAACAGCGTCTCCAGCCGCTTCCAGTGGCGCTCCGCGCCAGCCTCGTCGTGCACAGAGTGATCCGGCACGCACCAGCCGTGTTTCACGCCGACATAGTTTTCCACCACGTGGTCGACCTCGGCTTCGCGGAAGGCCTGCGCCAGCTTGGCCGACTGCTCCGGCGGAAAACTGGCGTCTACCCCGGCGACGCCGACATAGACACGGCACCTGATCCTTGCGGCGTTCGCGGCGGGGCTATCCGGCGCGTCATTGGCAAGGTTGCCGCCGTGGAAGCTGGCGGCCGCAACGATCCGCTCCGGATAATGCGCCGCCGCGTTGACGGCGCGGCCGCCGCCCATGCAATAGCCGACCGTGCCGACCTTGCCGGCAAAGCCTTCGTTCGCCAGCGCTTCGAGGAAAGCGCCTGTGTCCGAAGCGGTCATCGCCTGGGTCGTTTCCGACAGCATCGCGCGGAGTTGTTTCGCCGTCGCCGGGTCGCCGAACGCGGTTTTCGCATCGAACGGACCATATACGCCATAGCGATAGAACAGGTCGGGCACCAGAACGGCATAGCCGAGACCGACAAGGCGCTCCGCCATCGCGTGCAGCGCCGCCCGCGGGCCGAAGGCGTCCATGTAGAGGATGATGGCGGGACCGGAGGCGGCGGCATCCGGGGCGAAAAGGGTGGCTGGGCAGGTGCCGTCGGGGGTGGCGATGGAGAGGGTGCGCTTGGTCATACTGGCTCCTGCTGGCTGGCAGCGGGGAAGCTACTTACGCGCGCGCAGAATGACCATAGTCCAACTGGATTCAGTCAACTCGTCCCGGTCCACCGGCGCTACGCCGCCGTTGCAATCTCCAGCTTAACGGTGAGCCCCGCGTGACTTGCCAGTTCGACAAGCGCATCCAGGCTGAACTTGGTGATCTTGCCCTTGAGCAGATCATTGAGGCGCGGCTGGCTGATGCCGAGGCGACCCGCGGCCTCGTTCTGGGTGACCTTCCAGCCGCGCACCTCCCGTTCGATTGCAATCAGCAGGTTGGAGCGCATCGTCATGTTCGCCACGTCGGCCGGCGTCTCTTCGAGCGCATCCCACACATTGTCGAAAACCTGACGTTCCATGGAGATCCTCAAATCTTCTTCAGTCTGAACCTTGCGAGGTCGATATGTCGTCCCGGCGTCTGCTGGCTCTTCTTCTGGAAGGCATTCAGCACGTAGACTGCGTCGCCGATCGATGTCACGTAGATGACGCGGAACGCACCCGCATCGTCATAAATCCTGATCTCTCGAACGCCGGGACCGACGCTTGGCATCGGCTTCCAATCTGACGGTTCCAGCCCCTGCTGCACCTTGTGCAATTCGACGCCCGCTTCCTTGCGCGCCATCTCGGGAAAACGGCGAAGCTCGGTCAGCGAATCCCCGAGAAAGACGATGCGTTTCATCGGCCTCGTCTATATCAGAACCTATATAGTCGAGCAACCGGCCAGACCCTACCCCGCTCAGCCCTTCACGGCGCTGCGCCAGACTTCGTCGTGGATGATCTTGGCGACTTTAGCCCCGCCTGAATCGGGCTCCCTTCACGTGAAGGCGTCGGGCATCGACTCTTTCTTCTGGCGGATGAAGGCCTGCAGCGCCTCGTCGATGCCCTGGTCGAGCGCCGGGGCCTCGTAGGTTTCGAGCCAGCGGCGGGCGAGTTCGTTGGCGCGCTGGTGCGCGGGCTTGCGGCCTTCGGCGTCCCACTGCTCGAAGGAATTGTTGTCGGCGATCGACGAGCGGTAGAAAGCGGTCTGGAAATTCGCCTGGGTGTGGTCACAGCCGAGGAAGTGGCTGCCCGGACCGACCTGGCGGATGGCGTCCATCGCCTGGCCGTTCTCGGACAAATCGACGCCCTGGGCGAATTTCTGCTGCATGCCGAGCTGGTCGATGTCCATCATGAACTTTTCGTAGCAGGAGGCGAGACCGCCCTCGAGCCAGCCGGCCGAATGCAGCACGAAATTGGTGCCGGCCAGGATGGTCGAGTTCAGCGTGTTGGCGCTCTCGTAGGCGGCCTGCGCGTCGGGAATCTTTGAGGCGCAAAGCGAGCCGCCGGTGCGGAACGGCAGGCCGAGACGGCGGGCGAGCTGCGCCGCGCCATACGACACCAGCGACGGTTCCGGCGTGCCGAAGGTCGGCGCGCCCGACTGCATCGAGATCGACGAAGCGAAGGTGCCGAACAGGACCGGCGCGCCCGGGCGCACCAACTGCGTGACCGCGGCGCCCGCCAGAACCTCGGCCAGCACCTGCGTAAGCGTGCCGGCAACCGTCACCGGGCTCATCGCGCCGGCGAGGATGAAGGGCGTCACGATGCAGGCCTGGTTGTTGCGGGCATAAACCTTCAGTGCGCCGAGCATCGTGTCGTCGAACACCATCGGCGAGTTGGCGTTGATCAGCGAGGTGAGGACCGTGTTGGTCTCGAGGAAATCCTTGCCGAACAGGATCTTGCACATCTCGACCGTGTCTTCGGCGCGCTCGGGCGCGGTGACCGAGCCCATGAACGGCTTGTCGGAGTATTTGATGTGGCTGTAGATCATGTCGAGGTGGCGCTTGTTCACCGGCACGTCGACCGGCTCGCACACCGTGCCGCCCGAGTGGTGGATCGACGGGGCCATGTAGGCGAGCTTCACGAAATTGCGGAAATCCTCGATCGTGGCGTAACGGCGGTTGCCGTCGAGATCACGCACGAAGGGCGGGCCGTAGACCGGCGCGAAGACCGTGGCATTGCCGCCGATCTGGACCGAGCGCTCGGGGTTGCGGGCATGCTGGGTGTAGACCGACGGCGCGGTCTTCAGGATCGAGCGCGGCAGGCCCTTCGGGAAATGCACCCGCTCGCCGCGCACGTCGGCGCCGGCTTCCTTCCACAGCGCGAGCGTCTCCGGGTCGTCGCGGAAGATGATGCCGGTCTCTTCCAGCACCGTGTCGGCATTGGACTCGATGATCGACAGGCCTTCCTCGTCGAGCACCTCGTAGACGTTGATCGACCGCCTGATGTAGGTCTGCTGGATGCCTGGGCCGCCGCCGGACCGCGCCGCGCGGCGCGCCGCGGCGCCGCCTGACGCACGGTCGCCGCGCCCGCGCCGGCCGCCGCCTGCCTCCGGTTCGCCGGTTCCCAGCTCGATTGCCACCGGTTCGGTCATGGTCGGAACATCCCTGAAATGAGCTTCGCGGCCTGCACTGCCGTCTGTCGGCGGATCGTAGCCATGGGCCTCAAGCGAACAGTCTTGCAAACGCCAGAGCGTGTCGCAAAATCGACACGGCAAGCTGCTGAAATCCAGTCGCTTTCGTTTTGCATGGCGTCGCAAATCAGCTATGAGCGGACGCCGTTTGCAGAATAGATATGCTCACGAAGTTTTGCGGTCCGAAAGTCCTCAATTCCACGCATCCGCCCGCTGATGGAGCCCTGGCACAATGTCCGACGACGAGATCATTCTCTCCGAGCTTTCCGACGACGAACTCGTGCAGCAGATGCATGACGATCTCTATGACGGGCTGAAGGAAGAAATCGAGGAAGGCACCAACATCCTGCTGGAGCGCGGCTGGGCGCCCTACAGGGTGCTGACCGAGGCGCTGGTCGAGGGCATGCGGATCGTCGGCGAGGATTTTCGCGACGGCATCCTGTTCGTGCCGGAAGTCCTGCTCTCCGCCAACGCGATGAAGGCCGGGATGCACATCCTGCGCCCGCTGCTTGCCGCAACCGGCGCGCCCAAGCAGGGCAAGATGGTGATCGGCACCGTCAAGGGCGACATCCACGACATCGGCAAGAACCTCGTCGGCATGATGATGGAAGGCGCGGGCTTCGACGTCATCGACCTCGGCATCAACAATCCGGTCGAAAAGTACCTGGCGGCGATCGAGGAGCACCAGCCCGACATTCTCGGCATGTCGGCACTGCTGACGACCACCATGCCCTATATGAAGGTCGTCATCGACACGCTGAAGGAAAAGGGCATCCGCGACGACTACGTCGTGCTGGTCGGCGGCGCGCCGCTCAACGAGGAATTCGGCAAGGCCGTCGGCGCCGACGCCTACTGCCGCGACGCAGCGGTGGCGGTCGAGACCGCCAAGGACTTCATGAAGCGCAAGCACAACCAGCGCGCGGGCGCCTGAGCCGCGGGCTCAGTCGCCGCCGCCGTCGAGCCCGACATCGCGCGGCGTAGCGCAACCCGTGAGGGCCGGGCTGACGGCCAGCACGGCGAGGATGACGGCTATGGATGCGAGAAGCGCTTTCACTGGCATGACCTCCCTGGTCGGATAGAGTCCTGCGATGTCGGACGGCGACGTTACCACAGTCTGGGCCACCGGTGAAATCGCCACCGCGGACCGGGTGCGGGTCATCGCCTGCGGGGCAATTGCGCGCGAGGTGCTCGCGATTCGCGACCTCAACGGCCTCGACCATCTCGACCTCGTCTGCCTGCCGGCGATCTGGCATGTCTACCCGCAGAAGATCGCACCCGCGATGCGCAAGGCCATCGCCGAGGCCCGCGCCGAGGGCTACCGGCGCATCTTCATCGGCTATGCCGAATGCGGCACCCAGGGGGAACTGGACAAGATCTGCGCCGAGGAGGGCGTCGAGCGCATCGCCGGCCCGCACTGCTATGCCTTCTTCTCGGGCAATGCGGCGTTCGAGGCGATCATGGGCGACGAGATCACCGCCTTCTACCTGACCGACCTGATCGCGCGGCAGTTCGAGGCCTTCGTCATCGAACCGCTGAAGCTCGACAAGCATCCGGAACTGCGCGACATGGTGTTCGGCAACTACACCAAGATCGTCTACCTGGCGCAGACCGACAATCCGGAACTCCAGGCGAAGGCGAAATGGGCAGCCGACTATCTCGGCCTCGACTACGAATACCGCTTCACCGGCTACGGCGACCTGACGCCGGCGCTGCTCGGCGCGGCGGGCCAGCGTCCGGCCGCCTCGTCGCCGGCGTGATGCGCGGCGATCACCAAACGGCCCGATTTGCCCTGTGTGCTTGACGCGAAGGAGTGCCTCATGACCAGAACAGCCGCCCTGGCGCTTGCCGCCTCGATGCTTGCCACCCCTGCCCTGGCCACCGGCGAGATCGAGAGCCTGATCACCCAGGCCGACCGCCAGCGGCTGGCGAACTACGAAACGACCCGCACCCAGGCGCTCAAGGAAGCGCATGAGCGTCCGGCCGACGCCGACACCGCGATCCTCGACAAGGTCGTCTCGGCCCCGCACCTGTCCTGGTCCAGTTTCGACACGACGGGCGACTGGCAGTGCCGGACGATCAAGACCGGCGGCCTGTCGCAACTGATCATCTATGGCTGGTTCAAATGCCGCGTCAGCGACGACGGGTCGGGCTGGACGCTGACCAAGCTGACGGGATCGCAGAAGACCAAGGGCCGCTTCTTCACCGACAGCGACACGCGCGTGACCTATCTCGGGTCGTTCGCGGTCAATGACGATCCGTTCCCCAAATATGGAGCGGGACCGGAAACGGATCAGGCCGGCTACGCGTTCCGGATGTCGGACACGTCATGGCGCATCGAATTCCCGGCCCCATATTATGAATGCAAGATGGACATCCTTGAATTCAGACGCTGAGCGGCCTCTTTCCGCCACTGCGCGTGACGTCATCAGGGATTAACGGCTGATGGCGCATTCTGTGCGAGAATCGCCTAAGGGCTGGGGCGTGAGACAGGGCATGGGTGAATACGAGCAACAGGCACTGCCGGCAAAGCCGCGCCGTCCGCCGCCGGCGCGCCTGTCGTCCGTCTTTGAGCGCCTGGCGGCGGATGGCGAAGGCCCAATCACCATTGGCGAAATCCGCGCGGCGCTCGGCGACCGCAGCCTGGCAACGCTGCTGATCTTCTTCGCGATCTTCAACCTGCTGCCGCTGCCGCCGCCGTCGTCGGCGATTCTCGGCCTGCCGCTGCTCATTGTCGCGGCGCAGATGCTATACGGCAGCACCAGCGTCTGGCTGCCCAAGCGCATCCTGGCGATCTCGCTGACGCGGGACCAGTTCCGCACGGGCATGGGTCGGGTGGTTCCCTGGCTGATCTGGCTGGAGAAATACATCCGCCCCCGATACTGGCCGTTCTGGCCAAAGCAGGGCGAACGCATCGTCGGCGGCATCGCGCTCTTGCTGGCGGTCGTGGTCACGATGCCGATCCCGCTCGGCAATTGGCTGCCGGCATTCGCCATCACGCTGCTCGGCTTTTCGCTGTCGGAGCGCGACGGCGTGCTGCTCGGCGTCGGGGCCGCCGTCGGCGTGATGGCTCTCGCCGTGATCGCGCTGGTGATCGGGTCCGCGGGCGCCGCGCTCGGCTTCGTCTGGTCGCATATCGACGCGCTCTGGTAGGCCAGAGCCGCATCCGGAAGGCGGCGTCGCATTTGAATGCGCCCGCGTCGTGCCACAACAAGCAGCCTGTCAGCGCTTTCGGCAATGCTCGGCGTGCAATCGAGGAGCATGGCGCATGGCCGATCTTATCGTCGTCTACTGGCGGGACATCCCGCGCCAGGTCATCGTCAAGAAAGGTCGCCAGAACGCCAAGCGCGAACTGTCGGTGCGCTTCGAGGAGGCGATCGACATGGCGGCCATGCGCTCCGGCGCGGCCGGCACCGACGACTATCTCAACGCCTGGCGCAAGGCCGACCCGGTTCCGGTTTCGGATGAACTCGAGGCCGAGGCCGACAAGGCGATCGAGCACCTCGAAGCGCAGTTCCCGCGCGAGCGTCTGGTGGCGCTGGCGAAACAGGGCGGGCACGACAATGTCTGAGCCGAGGCAGCCATCGACCACCGCCGCCGGGCCGGCCGATGCGCCGATGACGACCCCGCCTTCGGCATCCGCCGGCGTGACGCAGGCGACCGTGGTCAAGAAGACCGCGCCGAAATCCGACTACAAGCCTTCCGATGTGTCGCCGCAGCGCCGCGTGCAGCGCTCCTTCGCGGTGCGGCTGTGGTCGATCAGGCATTCGCGCCTTCTCGAATGGTTCTACGCAAAGTTCGCCGACCTGTTCCTGCTGCTGCATCCCGTCTGGAAGGGCATTGGCTACTCCCGCGTCGAAGCCCCGATCAAGTTCGTCGAGAAGAGCGTCAAGGGCTTCATGTTCGACTGCCGCATGTGCGGCCAGTGCGTGCTGTCGTCGACCGGCATGTCCTGCCCGATGAACTGCCCCAAGCAGTTGCGCAACGGCCCTTGCGGCGGCGTGCGCGCCAACGGCAATTGCGAGGTCGAGCCCGACATGCCCTGCGTCTGGGTCAAGGCCTGGGAAGGCTCGCGCAACATGGTGCATGGCGACGCGATCCTGACCGTGCAGAAGCCGGTCGACCAGTCGCTGCGCGAGACCTCGGCCTGGCTGCGGGTCACCGCCCAGGCGGCTGCCGCCAAGGAAAAGGCCCGCACCGAGGTCTCCGCATGACGCCGCCCCGCCCGATCCAGCCCGACGAAAACCCGGCCGGCATCCATCTGCCGCTCGATCCCCTGCCCGGCCATTCGTCGCGCGGCCGGCTCGAGCGCGTGCTGCGCCGCGGCGAGTTCGCGGTGACGACGGAGCTGAACCCGCCCGACTCGGCCGACCCGGAAGACGTCTACAACCGCGCCAAGATCTTCGACGGCTGGGTCGACGGCATCAACGCCGTCGATGCGTCCGGCGCGAACTGCCACATGTCGTCCGTCGGCATCTGCGCGCTGCTGACGCGCATGGGCTATGCGCCGATCATGCAGATCGCCTGCCGCGACAAGAACCGCATCGCCATCCAGGGCGACGTGCTGGGAGCGGCGGCGATGGGCGTGAGCAACCTGCTGTGCCTGACGGGCGACGGTGTGCAGGCCGGCGACCAGCCCGGCGCCAAGCCTGTCTTCGACCTCGACTCGATGTCGCTGCTCGAAACCGTCCGCATCATGCGCGACAACGGCAAGTTCCTGTCGGGCCGCAAGCTGACGACGCCGCCGCAACTGTTTCTCGGCGCCGCGATCAATCCCTTCGCCCCGCCCTACGATTTCCGACCCATCCATCTTGGCAAGAAGATCGCCGCCGGCGCACAGTTCGTGCAGAGCCAGTATTGCTTCGACGTGCCGATGTTCCGCACCTTCATGCAGAAGGCCACCGACCTCGGCTTCACCGAAAAGGTCTTCATCCTTGTCGGCGTCGGGCCGCTGGCCTCCGCCAAGACCGCGAAATGGATCCGATCGAACGTGCCGGGCATCCACATCCCGGATGCGGTGATCAAGCGGCTGGAAGGCGCGCAGGACCAGAAGGCCGAAGGCAAGCGCCTTTGCATCGACATCATCAACGAGGTGAAGGACATTCCCGGGGTCTCGGGCGTGCATGTCATGGCCTACCGCCAGGAAGAATATGTCGCCGAGATCGTCAGCGAAGCGGGCGTGCTCAAGGGCCGGCGGCCCTGGACCCGCGAGGCGGCCCGCGACGAGCGCGTGGTCGCCGACCGCATGGCGCACCTGCGCCAGGACGACCCGCAGCAACAGCCGCAAAAGATGGTCGAGGACGCGACGCACTGACGCGTCCTTGACGAAGCCGGACAACCCTGTAGAGCGGTCCAAGGACCGGGAGAACCAGACATGACGCGGACGATCGTCGCCTCGGCGACACGGGAAATCATCATCGGCTTCGACCAGCCCTTCTGCGTCATCGGCGAGCGCATCAACCCGACCGGGCGCAAGGTGCTGAACGAGGAACTGGAGCGTGGCGATTTCTCGCGCGTGACGTCGGACGCCATCTCCCAGACCGAGGCCGGCGCAACGGTTCTCGACGTCAATTCGGGCGCGGTCTTCTCCAACATGATGGCGCAGGACCCGCGCTACGCCGACAACAATTTCGTCGAGCCCATCCTTATGCCGAAGCTGATCGAAACCGTGCAGGCGGCCGTCGATACGCCGATCTGCATCGATTCGTCCGTTCCCGGCGCGCTGGAAGCCGGCCTCCAGACCGCCAAGGGCCGTCCGCTCGTCAATTCGGTGACGGGCGAGGAAGATCGGCTCGAGCGCGTGCTGCCGCTGATCAAGAAATACAATGTCGCCGTCGTCGCCATCTCCAATGACGACACCGGCATTTCGGAAGACCCGGATGTCCGCTTCGCCGTCGCCAAGAAGATCGTCGAGCGCGCCGCCGATTTCGGCATCCCGGCCCACGACATCGTGGTCGATCCGCTGGTGATGCCGATCGGCGCGATGGCGACCGCCGGGCACCAGGTGTTCACCCTCGTGCGCCGCCTGCGCGAGGAGCTCGGTGTGAACACGACCTGCGGCGCGTCGAACATCTCCTTCGGCTTGCCGAACCGTCACGGCATCAACAACGCCTTCCTGCCGATGGCCTATGCCGCCGGCATGACCAGCGCAATCATGAATCCGGTGGCGCTGCCGGTCGGCCCGACCAAGATCGCCGAGAAGCGAGCAGAGGTCGAGGCGGCCGGCATCGTGCTGCCGCCCGACATGGACGACGAGACCTTCGTGAAGCTGTTTGGCCTCGGCTCCACCAAGCCGCGGCCGGGCAAGGAGATGGAGGCGATCCGCGCCGCCAACTTCCTGCTGAACCAGGACACCGGCGGCGCAGCCTGGATCAATTTCAATCGCGATCCGGGCGCGGCCCCGCGCGGTCGCAACCGCGAAGGACGGCGAACGCGGGGCTAGATGCACCCGCAGCGCATTACCATGGACAATCCGCAGACCCATCCCCTCGTCCTCTTCATGCCCTCCGGCAAGCGCGGGCGCTTCCCCGTCGGCACGCCGCTGCTCGAAGCGGCGCGGTCGCTCGGCGTCTATGTGGAATCTGTCTGCGGCGGACGCGCCACCTGCGGCCGCTGCCAGATCGAGGTGCAGGAAGGCAATTTCGCCAAGCACAAGATTGTCTCGTCCAACGACCACATTTCGCCGCGCGGCCCCAAGGAAGAGCGCTACGACCGCGTGCGTGGGCTGCCGGAAAACCGCCGCCTGTCCTGCTCGGCCACCGTCCAGGGCGACCTGGTCATCGACGTGCCGCAGGATACGGTCGTCAATGCCCAGACGATCCGCAAGGGCGCCAGCGACCGCGTCATCGAGCGCAACGCCGCAGTCCAGATGTGCTATGTCGAGGTCGAGGAACCCGACATGCACAAGCCGACCGGCGACCTCGAGCGGATGAAGGCCGTTCTGGAGAAGGATTGGGGCTGGAAGGACCTGCGCGTCGCGCCGCACCTGATCCCGCAGATCCAGAAAATCCTGCGCAAGGAGAACTGGGCGGTCACCGCGGCGATCCACAAGGACATGGAGTTTTCGCGCGCCACGCTGATCGCGCTCTATCCGGGCCTCAAGAACGAGGCTTACGGCATCGCCTGCGACATCGGCTCGACCACCATCGCGATGCATCTGGTGTCGCTCTTGTCCGGCCGCATCGTCGCCACCTCCGGCACGTCGAACCCGCAGATCCGCTTCGGCGAGGATCTGATGAGCCGCGTCTCCTATGTGATGATGAACCCGGACGGGCGCGAGGCGATGACCAAGGCGGTGCGCGAGGCGATCAATGGGCTGATCGGCCAAGTCTGCGCCGAGGGCGGCGTCGACCGCAACGACATTTTCGACACAGTGTTCGTCTGCAATCCGATCATGCACCACCTCTTCCTCGGCATCGACCCGACCGAACTGGGCCAGGCGCCTTTCGCGCTGGCCGTGTCCGGCGCCGTGCAGGGCTGGACGCACGACATCGACATCGAGGTCAACCGCGGCGCGCGGTTCTACATGCTGCCCTGCATCGCCGGCCATGTCGGCGCGGACGCGGCCGGCGCGACGCTGTCGGAGGGACCTTACCGCCAGGACAGGATGATGCTGCTGGTCGACGTCGGCACCAATGCCGAGATTGTGCTCGGCAACCGCCAGCGCGTGGTCGCGGCGTCGTCGCCCACCGGCCCGGCCTTCGAGGGCGCGGAAATCTCGTCCGGACAGCGGGCGGCGCCCGGCGCCATCGAGCGCATCCGCATCGATCCCGAGACCCTCGAGCCGAAATACCGGATCATCGGCCTCGACAAATGGTCCGACGAGGAAGGCTTCGAGGAGGAGTCCTGGACGACCGGCGTCACCGGCATCTGCGGCTCGGCGATCATCGAGGTCGTGGCCGAGATGTATCTCTCCGGCATCATCTCGGAAGACGGCGTGGTCGACGGCTCGCTCGCCGCCCGCTCGCCGCGCATCGTCCAGAACGGCCGCACCTGGTCCTACCTGCTGCGCGAAGGCCGCGCGGGCGAACCGCGCATCACCGTCACCCAGAACGACATCCGCGCCATCCAGCTCGCCAAGGCGGCGCTCTATGCCGGCGTCAAGCTGCTGATGGAAAAGCAGGGCGTCGAAACCGTCGACACGATCCGCTTCGCCGGCGCCTTCGGCTCGTTCATCGATCCGAAATACGCGATGGTGCTGGGCCTGATCCCCGACTGCGAACTGTCGGAGGTCAAGGCCGTCGGCAACGCCGCCGGCACGGGCGCGCTGATGGCGTTGCTCAACCGCAACCACCGCCGCGAGATCGAGAAGCAGGTGGCGCAGATCGAGAAGATCGAGACCGCGCTGGAGCCGCATTTCCAGCAATTGTTCATCGACGCGATGGCGCTGCCGAACAAGGTGGACCCGTTCCCGAAACTGTCCGCAGCGGTGAAGCTGCCGCCGCGCAAGACCGTCAGCGACGAGGGCGTCGCGGGCGATGCGGCGCCGCGCCGGCGCGGCCGCGAGGGTCATGCGGCAAGGCGCGCGCGGGAATAGAGCCTTTCACGACCAGATTGAATCGTTCTGCCGGGTCAATCTGGTCGTGAAAGGCTTGCAATCGCGCTCCGCAATGCACTGTTTTCGAACGTGAATTGACGACGCCGGCAAAGAGAACAATCTTGGCGACGGGGAGGAACGGCCGCTCGTCGAGTGAGTTCTTTGCGCATGCCCAGCCTGAAATCCCGTGCCGTCGCACTCTATCTCCGCCATACCCGGAAGCGCGCTTTTGCGAGCGCCAGCGAACTCAACCGATGGATCGCCCGCGCCAGGCTGACCGAGGATCACCGGCCTCCCGCCGCAATCTCCAGCCGGCTCGACATCGTTTCGCGCGAGGTTCGCGGCCACCGCGTCTACGAGGTCACGCCGCGCGGCGGCAATCTCGACCGCCGGATTCTTTACCTGCACGGCGGCGCCTATGTCTTTGAAATCACGCCGTATCACTGGAACCTGATCGCAGAGATGGCCGAGCGCCTCGACGCCCACATCACAGTGCCGATCTATCCGATCGCGCCGGAACACCGCTTCGAGGACATGTTCGACATGGCGCTCGAAACCTATCGAGGCATGCTGGCGGAGACCCGGGCCGAGGACATCGTCTTCATGGGCGACTCGGCCGGCGGCAACATGGCGGTGGTCCTGACGATGATGGCGGCCGAGGAGGGATTGCCGCCGTCGGGACGGCATGTGCTGATCTCGCCCGGCCTCGACATGCGGCTCGAGAACCCCGGCCTCGCCGAGGCGGCGCGGCGCGATCCGTGGCTCGACATCGAAGGCGGGCTGGAAGCGATCCGCCACTATGCGCCGCACCTCGACCGCGCCGACTGGCGCATCAGCCCGATCACGGGCGACCTGTCGGTGCTGCCGCCGATGCTGATCCTGGCAGGAGGGCTGGACCTCCTGACGCTGGACACGGTGGCGTTTGCCGAGCGCGCGCGAGAAGCCGGCGTGGACGTCGAACTCGTGATCGAGCCCGGCATGGTGCATGTCTGGCCGCTGATCGACATGCCCGAGGCGCGAAAGGCGCGGAGCCTGATCGTGGAGTTTCTGAACAGCGACGGGCCGGGCCGCGATCGCCGAAGAGCGCCCGAAGCTGTCGTCTCGCGGGCGTATTGACTAAGCGGGCGGCCGCACTTCTAGTCCCGCGCCTGGGAGGACGCCATGGCCAGCCTTAAATCGCACCTATACGCCTTCGTGCTGAAGCACACGCGCAAGAAGGCGTTCATGTCCGAGGAAGGGCTGCGGCAGCGCCTCGCCAAGATGCGCCCGGTCGAGGACCACCGCCCGCCTGAGAAGGTGAAAGACCGCCTCGACATCACCCAGCGCGACGTGGAGGGCCATGTGGTCTACGAGGCGCGGCCGAAGGCGGGCGCGGCCGGGCGGCGGCTCCTCTACCTGCATGGCGGAGCGTACTGCTTCGAGCTGACGCCATTTCACTGGCTGCTGATCGCCGAACTAGCCGAACGCCTGTCGGCGCAGGTGACGGTTCTGATCTATCCGCTCGCGCCCGAACACCAGTTCGACCAGATCTACGGGATGGCCGGCGAGGTCTACAGCCAGGTCTTCGCCGAAGCACCGCACGCCGCGATCGTCGGCGACTCCGCCGGAGCCAACATGGCGCTGGTGCTGACCATGATGGCGGCCGAGAGAGGCGAGCCGATCGCCTCGTCGCTGGCGCTGCTGTCGCCGAGCGTCGATTCCTCCCTCGCCAATCCCGAGGTGCGGGACTATGCGAAACGCGATCCCTGGCTCGACATTCCCGGCGCGCTGGCGGCAATGCACATGTATGCCGGCGCCCTGAAGCTCGACGACTGGCGCATCAGCCCGATCTACGGCAACGTCGCGGCGCTGCCGCGCACCCTGATCTTCTCCGGCACGCGCGACCTGCTCTATCCCGACACGGTGCTATTCGTGGACAAGGCGCGGGCGGCCGGCGTCGACATCGAACTGGTGCGGGCGGAAGGGATGTTCCACGTCTGGCCGCTGCTCGACATCCCCGAAGCACGGCCCGCCCGCGACAGGATGGTGGCCTTCCTGGAACAGGGCCCGGCGCAGACGGCTGCGCGGGCGGCCTGATCGCTATCCGTCCGCGACCTTCGCCATCATCGCCTTGGTCAGCGACTGCTTCCAGCCATCCGCCTCGGCCCACGGGTCAGCCATCCTGAGCCGCGCTTCCATGTCGGCGAGGTGGAACGCGTTTGCCGCGTCCAGTCCCTTCAGTTCGTCCCACGACACCGGCGTCGCCACCGGGGCACCCTTGCGCGCCCGGGTGGAATACGGGCAGATCGCGGTCGAGCCGCGCTCGTTGCGCAGGTAGTCGACGAAGATCCGCCCCTTGCGCTTCGCCTTCGACATGTTGGCGACGTAGCGGTCCGGTGCTTCATCCTCCAGCAGCTTGGCGAAGCCCTTCGCGAATTCCTTCACCTCCGGCCATTCCACGCGCGGCGAGACCGGCGCGATGACGTGCACGCCCTTGCCGCCGGTCACCATCGCCACGGTCTTCAGCCCGATCTTCGCCAGCCGGTCGCGCACGTCGGATGCCGCCTCTTGCACGTCGGCAAAGCCCAGTCCCTCGTCGGGATCGAGATCGAACACCAGCCGGTCGGGCTTCTCGATATTGGCGATGCGCGAGCCCCAGATGTGGAACTCCAGCGTCCCCATCTGCACGCCGGCGATCAGCGCGGACAATTCTTCCGCATAGAGATAGTTATCCTTCTTGCCGTCGCTCTCGGCGATCTCCATCCGCTTCAACTGCGCCGGAAAGCCCTTCGAATCGTGCTTCTGGAAGAAGCACTGGCCGCCCTCGCCGTCCGGGCAGCGGACGAGGCTGAGCAGCCGCTTGCCGACATGCGGTATCATGCGATCCGCGACGCGCTCGTAATGCGCTGCGAGATCGGCCTTGGTCACGCCCTGGTCGGCGAACAGCACCTTTCGCGGGCTGGACAGTTTCACGCCCGCGAACACGTCGCGTTCCTCATGCGCCATCGTCTTCTCCTGTGGCGTTTCCAGCACGACATCGGCGGCGTGCTTGTCGCCGCGAATGCCTTTCACCACGCCGTGCCGGACCACACCTTCGGCGGTGAACTCCGCCATGTCGACCTCCACCACGATATCCGGCTTCACGAATTTTGCATCCCGCGCGATCTCTCTCGGCAAGGCGGCGAAGGGCGAGGTCTTGCGCACCCGCGCCGCAATCAGCGACTCGACATCCTGCAGCAGGTCGCCCTCGAAAGCGCCTACACGGCCCTTGTAGGCGAGCTTCCCGCCCTCCTGCACCCCGATCAGCAGCGAGCGCACGGTGCGGCCGCGCTTGTCGGACGGCGCGTAGCCGCCGACGACGAACTCCTGCCTCCTGGTGCATTTCACCTTCAGCCAGCTCTTGCCGCGCCCAGATCGATAGGGATCGTCGGCGCGCTTGGCGATGATGCCTTCGTGACCGGCCGCACAGATATGCTTGAACACGTCCTCCGCCTTGCCGGCGACATGCGCGGAGAACAGCAACGGTTCGCCGGCCTTGCCGATCAGCGTCTCCAGCTTCGCCTTGCGCTCAAGCAGGGGCAGCTTGGAGAGGTCCTTGCCGTCCAGTTCGATCAGGTCGAACACGAAGCACGACAGACCCCTGCCGCCGGCCTTGATCGCCCGCTGCAAGGTCGAGAAATCGGTCTTGCCGCTGCTGTCGAAGGCGACGATCTCGCCGTCGATCAACGCGCTGCCGACATCAAGAGCGGCGGCCGCGGCGGCGATGCCGGGGAACTTGTCCGTCCAGTCGAGACCATTGCGGGTGAATATCCTGGCCGTGCCGGCTCCTACGGCGATCAGCGCCCGATAGCCGTCATACTTCATCTCGGCGATCCACTCGGCACCCTCCGGTGCGGCGCCGACCAGCGTCGCAAGCTGCGGCTCGCGCCAGCGCGGAATGGCTGGGGTCTTGGCGGGCTTCGCCTTCGTAGGCGTCTTGCCGGTCAGCCCGCCCTCGGGCCGCTTCGCCGTCAGGTCGCTCTTCGCCAGTCCGCGACCGCCCTTGGCAATCTGGGACATCGTGCGGCCCGTCGAGACGCTCTTCAGATACTTTTTCAGCACGTCGCCGCGCGGCGGGACGAGACCCTCCTCGCGGTGCTTGATCATGAGCCAGTTCTCGCGCTTCTCGCCGGGGCGCGGCTTCATCCGCACCAGCGTCCATTCGCCCTTCAGCCGCTGGCCGGCGAGCCGGAAGACCAGCTTGCCGTGTTTCAGTCCCTGCTCGAAATCACCGACGGGCTCCCAAGCGCCGCGGTCCCACAGCATGACCGTTCCGCCGCCATATTCCTTTTCAGGGATCGTCCCCTCGAACGCGCCATAGGCTAGCGGATGGTCCTCGGTCCGGACTGCCAGCCGCTTCTCCGCCGGGTCATAGCTCGGACCGCGCGTCACCGCCCAGCTTTTCAGCACACCGTCCCATTCGAGCCGGAAGTCGTAGTGCAGCCGGGTGGCGTCGTGCTTCTGCACGACGAAGGCCAGCCCCTCCCCGGCCTTCGCGGCGGGCGCATGGTCCGGCTCGGCGGTCTTCGAAAAATCCCGCTTCGCCCGGTAATCGGCCAGCAGTTCATCGACCTTCGGCCGCGCGCGCGCCATCGCGGGTCAGGCCGTCTTCTTCTGGCGGGCGGCCGGCTTTTTGGCCGCGGGTTTCTTCGCCGCCGGCGCGGCGTCGTTTGCCGCCTTCTTCGATGCCGCCTTGCCCTTGCCGGACCCCTCAAGGCTCGATTTCAGCGCCGCCATCAGGTCGACGACATTGCCGCCCTTGTAGCGCGGCTCCTCCTCGGCCGTGACCTTGGGCGGCTTGCGGCCCTTGAGCTTCCGGTCGACAAGATCGCGGATTGCGTCGGCATAGTGATCCTCGAATGCGCCGGCGTCGAACGGGCCGCTCTTCTTCTCGATCAGCTGCTTGGCGACGTCGAGCAGCTCCTTTTCCGCCGGTTTCTTCGAAATGGACGAGAAGAACGGGTCGGTCTTCCGGATTTCGTCCTCGTAGTGGAGCGTTTCGAGCAAGAGGCCGCTCCCGCATGGCCTGACGGCGACCAGGTATTCCTGACCCCGCATCGCCAACTGGCCGATGCCGGCCTTGCCCGTCTGCTTCAGCGCATCGCGGACGACGCGGAACGCATCTTCGGCCAGTTCGTCCGTAGGGGAGAGAAAATAGGGCTTGTCGAAATAGATCGGCGGGATGTCGCCGATGTCGACGAACTGGATCAGCTCCAGCGTCTTCTTCGTCTCCAACCGGATCGCATCGATCTCGTCGGGGTCGATCAGCACATATTCGTCGCCGTCGACCTCGTAGCCCTTCCATATGTCGTCGGCCTTCACGGGGCCGAGCCCCGGTACGACCTTCTGCAGCTGGATGCGCTTGCCGGACGGCTTGTGTATCTGCCGGAAGGCGATGCGCGCCTTCGAGTTCGTGGCCGAATACATCTCGACCGGAATGGACACGAGCGAAAGGCGCAACTGGCCTTTCCAGACGGGACGTTCTGCCATTTTGGACCCCTCGACGCGAGCACGCGCGGCCGCACATCGCCGCAGCGTCAGGGAAACCGCGATCCCGCCCGGAAGTTCCCGTGTCAGGCGGCCATGGCGAAGCGGCCCTTTTCCTTGAACGCTTCCATCGTCGCGCGAATGTGGTCGGCCGCCGCCCGCACCGGTGCGCTGGCGTCGGGCCGGACGATCATCACCAGATTGTAGTTCCCCATCTCAGGCAGCCCGTCGCGCGGCCCGAGCGCGACGATATCGTCGCCGATGAACGACTTGGGCAGCGGCGCCACGGCGAGATCGGCGAGGATCGCTGACCGCTGGCCCGACGTGTGCGCGCTCATGTAGGCGATGCGGTAGTCGCGGCCGCTGGCGCTGAGCGCATCGAGCGCCCGGATGCGCCAGGCGCAGCCCTCCTCCCACAGCGACACCGGCAGGGGCTGGCGCAGGTGGGCGCAGCCGCCCTTGGCGCCCGCCCAGATGATCTGTTCGGTCAGAAGGATCTCGGCGTCGACCGGAATTACCTTGCCTGAGCAGGTCATCAGGGTGATGTCGAGTTCGCGGTCGTCCATGCGCTTGCGCAGCGCGCCGCTCTGGTCGATCACCACGTCCACCGCGACCGACGGATGCGACTGCGCGAAACGCTTCAGCACATCGGGCAGCACCCGCTCGCCATAGTCGTCCGGCGATCCGAGGCGAACGACGCCCTGGATGTCGGGCATGACGAATTTCGACACCGCCTCGCGGTTGATCGCCAGCAGTCGGCGAGCGTAGCCGATCAGGATTTCGCCATCGGCTGTCAGCGACACCGAGCGTGCATCGCGCGTGAAGAGCGAGCGCCCAAGCACTTCCTCCAGCTTCTTGATCTGCATCGAGACGGCCGAGGGCGTCCGGAACACGGCGTTGGCCGCCAATGTGAAGCTGCCCGTCTCGGCAATGGCGACGAAGGTGCGCAGCACGTCGAGTTCGAGCAGCGGCAGCGGCTGGTTGAGCGGAGCGTTCATCAGGCCCTCAATTCAGTTTCGTTGATCCAAACTATCAGTTCATTTCGATTGATTGAACTTCATTCCGGGCAGATAGTCAACTCCATGGAAAGAGCAAACGCCCTTTCACCACCAGGGAGAAGAGCAATGTCGATCTACAGCGTCATCTCGAACTTCGTGAGAACCCACCACGCCCGCCACCGGCACGCGCGCGCCGCGATGCGCATCGCCGACCTGCCGCGCAGCATGCAGAAGGACATCGGCTGGCCGGACCGCGATTTCGGCGAAGATTTTCGCACGCACGCGGTTCCCGCCACCGAAAGGCCGCAATGATCGGATGAACGGGAGCCGATTGCATGTTGCACTGCAACAAGGCAATTGCCCTCGATTTCGGCGAACCGCACCGGGATGATCCGCGCCCGTAACGAACCGTCATCCGGCCGCAATAGTTTTGAAACACCAGATGCCTAAACAGCGCGCATACGAGAGCCCCTCCCAGGCCACTCGATCGCACCCAAGGAGAGAGAAATGACCATCTTGTCCAGCCTGAGCCGCTTTGCGGCAGACTACCGCGCAGCCCGCGCCCGCCAGGAAACCGAGCGCTCGATCCGCTCGCTGCCGACCGAAATCCAGAAGGACATCGGCTGGCCGGAAGCCTACCGCCACAACACCGTCAACAAGGTCGTCACCGGCGGCTGGTATTGACATTGCGCGCAACCCGCGCCCTTTGACCCCGCCTCGCTTGATCGCGGCGCGGGGTTTTTCTTTGACCGGACTATAGACGGTCGACGTTTCAGCAACGCGACCCATGCAATGCTTGCATGACGCATATGAACAAGACGCATGGCGTCCTTACCATTCCCTTAAAGTCATTGTTTCTCAATTGGTTATAAGGACAAGGCCGAAAATTTGCCAGATCGCCCTGTCGTATTTGCGACGGCGCTGTTCGCTTTTCCCGCTGCAAATTTCGCGGCAAATGCCTAAATGCGCGTCATGAAAAGAGCTGCAGACGCAGACGTCGCGCCGGCCGCTTCGAGTAAACAACCCTTTGCTTGGAGAGCTATCATGAAATTCCTCACCCACTTCTTCCGCGCCCGCACCGCCGGCAACATGACCACCACCTTCGAGCGCGCCCGCCTGGGCCGCACCATGCCTGGCCAGACCGCGGCGATTGCCGCCAACCGCCTCGGCGGCCTGGTGATGTAACAAGAGCGCTCCCGGCGAACCCTGGTTCGCCGGAACGCTCAAGCGGGCGCCACGAGGCGCCCGGACGACCTCCTCCCGATCAGACTCCATCCCGCGAAAACTCCCTGTTTCGCGGGATTTCTTTTGCTTTGCGGCGCGCTTTAGCGCCGATGTCGCAAAAAAGCTTGCCCCTGCCGCTATTGCGTTGACAATTCAGGGCATTCGGGATGACACTTTCCCGATAGCGACAGGGGCCGACGTCTGTCGATAGCCAGTTTTTCGGGAGTCCTTCGTGACCGTCAAGCCAGCCATCAAACGCTCGATCGTCTTCTTCCTTGTTCCCGATTTCACCTTGATCGCCTTCGCGACGGCCATCGAGCCGCTGCGCTCCGCCAACCGGATGCTCGGCTTCGAAGCCTATCGCTGGCGGCTGGCGAGCGCCGACGGCAGGCCGGTGAAGGCCTCTTGCGGCGTCGAGATCGCCGTCGACACCTCGCTCGAGGAAGAACGCAAGAAGATGGGCGGGGCAGACCGACCGTCGATGGTCATCGTGTGTGCCGGCATCAATGTGGAGAAATACAGCAACCGTTCCGCCTTCGCCTGGCTGCGCGAGGAATACAATCGCGGCGTCGCCATCGGCGGCCTGTGCACCGGCGCGCATGTGCTGGCGTCCGCCGGCCTGCTCTCCAACAAGCGCTGCGCCATCCACTGGGAGAACCTGCCGGGCTTCTCGGAAGCGTTCCCGAAGGCGAATGTCTTTGCGGACCTCTTCGAGGTCGACCAGAACGTCTACACCTGCGCCGGCGGCACGGCCGCGCTCGACATGATGCTGAAGCTGATCGGCGACGATTTCGACGAGCTTCTGGTCAACCGCGTCTGCGAACAGGTGCTGACCGACCGCGTCCGCAGCCCGACCGACCGCCAGCGCCTGCCGCTGCGCGCCCGCCTCGGCGTCCAGAATTCCAAGGTGCTCTCGATCATCGAACTGATGGAGGTCAATCTTTCGGAGCCGCTGTCGCTGATCGAGATCGCCGACAATGTCGGCCTGTCGCGGCGGCAGATCGAGCGCCTGTTCCAGCAGGAAATGGGGCGCTCGCCGGCCCGATACTATCTGGAGATCCGCCTCGACCGCGCCCGCCACCTGCTCATCCAGTCGTCGCTGCCGGTGGTGGAGGTCGCGGTCGCCTGCGGCTTCGTCTCGGCGTCGCATTTTTCCAAGTGCTACCGCGAACTTTACGCCCGCTCGCCACAGCAGGAACGCGCCGACCGCAAGCAGTTGCTGGCGGCGTAGAGATTCTCATACAAAATTGCGGATTGTCGGGCTTTTTTGCTGGAAATCCGCCGCTCATGCTTTATGTCGGGCTGTAATCGCACGTGACACTGCGTTGACCTGATGGCCCCCGCGGCCGACCAACCCCAAAGGAGGCCGGATCGTGAGCGCCCAGTCCACACAGCCAAAGTCGATCTTCCGCGAGTTTCTCGACAGCGAAGCCTCGGGCGGCATCATCCTGATGGCGGCGGCGGCCCTTGCCCTGATCGTCGCGAACTCCCCGCTGGCCCCGACCTACTTCTCCGTCCTCAAGGCCTATGTTGGGCCTCTCAGCGTCTCCCACTGGATCAACGACGCACTGATGGCGGTGTTCTTCCTGCTGGTCGGGCTGGAGATCAAGCGCGAGGTGCTCGACGGGCAATTGTCGACCTGGCCACGCCGCATTTTGCCAGGGATCGCGGCGGCCGGCGGCATGGCCGTCCCGGCTCTGATCTACGCCGCGCTCAACTGGGGCAATCCGGAGACCATGCGCGGCTGGGCCATTCCGACCGCCACCGACATTGCCTTCGCGCTCGGCGTCCTGTCGCTGCTCGGCAGCCGGGTGCCGGCGTCGATGAAGGTGTTTCTCACCGCGCTCGCCATCATCGACGATCTGGGCGCCGTCATCATCATCGCGATCTTCTACACGTCCGGCCTGGAGATCGCATATCTCGGCGGCGCGGCGGCCGTTCTCGTCGCATTGATCGCCATGAACCGGATGGGCGTGCGGTCGCTGATTCCCTACTTGGCGCTCGGCGTCGTCCTCTGGTTCCTCGTCCTGCAATCGGGCGTCCATGCGACGCTGGCGGGCGTTGCGCTCGCCATGACGATTCCGCTGCGCCTGAGCCCCGCCCTGCATGACGATGCCGACCATTCGCCGCTGCACCGCCTCGAGCACGCGCTGCACGGCGTGGTGCCCTATGTCATCGTGCCGGTCTTCGGGTTCGCCAATGCCGGCGTCTCCTTTGCCGGCATGTCCATCGGCGCGCTGGTCGATCCGCTGACCCTGGGCGTTGCGGCAGGCCTGGTGGTCGGCAAGGTGATCGGCGTGTTCGGCACCGCCTACGCCGCGGTGAAGCTTGGCTGGGCGGACATGCCGGCGAACGCCGCCGCCATGCACATGTTCGGCGTGGCCCTGCTCTGCGGCATCGGCTTCACGATGAGCCTGTTCATCGGCCTGCTCGCTTTCGCCGACAATGTCGGGCTGCAGGACGACGTCAAAGTCGGCATCCTGCTCGGCTCGGTCATTGCCGCGCTGCTCGGCTCGCTGGTCTTCTATCTGGCTCCGAAGCCCGGTTCAGCCGGAACGCTCGAGAATTGAGGCCTACTGGAGATCCATCCAGGAGCGGTTGTTCCACATCTTCTCGCCGATCTCGCAATCGGTGACGAAGGAGGCGAGCGCAGGTAGGACCGGCGGGAACTCCGCCTCCATCGCTGTGCGCAGCGGATGGCCGGCATCGGCCAGTTCCAGCACCAGTTTGCGCCGGATCGCCTCGGGAAACTGCGACCAGTCATTGACCGGGATCATGAAGGCGCCCGGCCCGCCGATGACGCAATCGGCATAGTATTTGTCCAGGTTGGTGATGTCGTAGGCCGAAGCCATGCCGCCGCCATTGGTCATCAGCGGCAGGCCGTTGATGGTGATGCCGGTCTCGATGATCCGGTTGCGGGCGTGATGCACCGCGCCGCCCTGGTTGTTCGGCCCGTCGCCCGACACGTCGATGACTCGCTTCAGGCTCCGGAAGCCGCTGTTCTCGAACTGCGCCGCGGCGAACGTGATCGCCGCCGAGATCGAGGTGCGCCGCGCGCTGCGCGGCGGCGTGGCGGTCATCCTGGCGACAAAGGCCCGGGCGTCCTCGGCGGAGGCGATCACCGACCATGGCACCACCACCTGCTGCACGCTGGCGCCCGCCCATTCGACGAAGGTGACCGCGATCTTGCCATGCACGCCGTCGAGGATGGCGCCGAGAACCACCGGGTCCGTGAGCGCCGCGGCATAGCCGTCACGCTGGATGATCAGTTCGTCTGGCGACATGGAGAGCGACACGTCGACGGCGAGCACCAGTTCGACATCGACGATTTCGTCGCCGGCAACGGCGGCGGGCGGCGTCAGAGCGAGGGAGGTTCCGCAGAGCAGCAGCCCTGCGAGGCATGTCTTCAAGCGGTGCGACCGGCGTGACATGCCCCCATGATACGGCAAAGTCCGGTGTTGAAAAGCGAAAGGCCGGAGTTCGTCCGGCCTCTCCAGTCACAAGTTTGCGAGCGCGTCAGCTCCGGGGCTTCAGATTCTCCGGATCGTAGAGCGGCTTGTAGCCGACGCCGGCGACCTCGACCGGGTAGAGTTCGTCGAAATAGGACACCAGAAGCTTGCGGCCCTCCTGGCAGTAGGCCCAGGGCAGATAGGCGAGCGCGATGTTCTTGCCGATCGTGGGACCGTAAGCGACAGAGGTCGTGTAGGAGCGGCGGCCGAGCTCGTCGATAAGGACGTCCTTCGTGTCGGGATCCATGACGGGCATCGTTCCCACCGGGTATCGTTTCACGCCCTTCGAGTCGGTGTTCTCGGTCATAACCAGCGTGCACAGCATCGCCGGCTGATGGTCGCGCGCCTTGTATTCGAGGTGCTTCGCCTTGCCGCGGAAGTCGGATTCCTTGACCTTCGGGCGGGCGAGATCGGCTTCGATCAGGTTGTACTGGGTCAGGAGATCGGCGTTCTGCAGTCGCAGGCTTTTCTCCATGCGGCGCGAATTGGCGTAGGTCTCGACGCCGAAGGCCATCACGCCGGTGGCGCGCAACGCGTCCCAGACGGCCAGGCCGTCCTCGTATTTCATGTGCAGTTCCCAGCCCTGCTCGCCGACATAGGAGATGCGGAAGGCGGTCACGCTCCTGCCGCCGATCTCGATCTGCCTGATGGCCGCGAAGGCGAAGTTCTCGGGATCGAGGCCGGCCGGGTCGGCCACGACCTTCTTCAGGGCTTCACGGGCGTTCGGGCCCCAGATGCCGATGGTGATGTATTTCTCCGACGTGTCGGTGATCGTGACGTCGAGGCCGCGATCTTCCGCCACGCGCTTCATGTAATGGAAGTCGCGCGGGCCGGCGTCGGCGCCGTTGACCAGCCGGCAGCGGTCGGCCATCCGGAAGACGGTGAAGTCGGCGCGGACCATGCCCTCGTCGTCGAGGAAATGGGTGTAGATGCCCTTGCCGACATTGCCATCGCCGCCGATCTTCGCCGCGCACAGCCATTCCAGCAGCGCGACATGGTCCGGCCCCTCGATATCGACCATGTGGAAATGCGACAGGTTGACGATCCCGCAATCCTCGCTCATCGCCAGGTGCTCGGCATTCGAGACGCGCCAGAAATGGCGGTTGTCCCACTCGTTCTCGCGCACCGGAACGCGGTTGCCGTATTTCTCCAGCAGATGCTCGTTGGCGGCGTAGCCATGCGCGCGCTCCCAGCCGCCGAGTTCCATGAAATAGCCGCCGAGTTCCTTTTCCCGCTCATGGAACGGCGACCGCTTGACGCCGCGCCCGGTGCCGTAGGGCTCGCGCGTGTGGACGGCCGGGAAATAGACCTTCTGCGCCGCCTCGAAGCAGCGGCCGGCGATGAAGTCCTCCTTCAGCTGGTGCGGATAGAAGCGGGCATAGTCGATCGAGTTGTGGTCGATCTCGGTGCGCCCGTCGGTCATCCAGTCGGCGATCAGCTTTCCGTAGCCTGGGCCGTCCTTGACCCAGATCGCGACGCAGTACCACAGCCCGCGCACCTTCTGGCTCTCGCCGCAGGACGGGCCGCCGGCGGCCGACACCTGCAGCAAGCCGTTGAAGGAATGACCCTCATTGTAGCCGATCTCGCCCAGGATTGGCGTCAGTTCGATCGCCCGCTCCAGCGGCTCGAGGATCTGCTCCATATCGAGATCGCGCTGCGACGGCGACAGGCGCGCCTCGTGCTTCTCCAGCAGTTCGCGCGGATGCACCATGCGCGGGTTCGTCTGCTCGTAGTAGCCCCACTCGATCTGGCCGCCCTCGGTGGTCTTCGGGTCGCCGGTGTCGCGCATGTAGGCGGAGTTGCCCTGGTCGCGCAGCAGCGGGTAGCCGATCTCCTTGCCCGTGCCGGCGAACTCGTTGAACGGCCCGAAGAAGGTCAGCGGGTGATCGATCGGCATGACGGGAAGGTCTTCGCCGACCATCTCGGCGATCAGCCGACCCCAGATGCCGGCGCAGACGATGACATGGTCGGCCATGATCGTGCCGCGATGGGTGACGACGCCCTTGATCCGGCCACCCTCGACGATCAGCGACTGCGCCGGCGTGTTGGCGAAGGATTGCAGCTTGCCGGATTTCTCAGCCGCATCGACCAGCTTGCCGGCGACCGTCTGCGACCGGGGGATGACGAGGCCGGCGTCGGGATCGAACATGCCGCCCATTACCTTGTCTTCCTCGATCAGCGGGAACATCGCCTTGATCTCGGACGGCGAGACATAGTGGGCACGGGTGCCGAAGGCCTTGGCGGAGGACAGCTTGCGCCGGATCTCCTCCATCCAGGTGTCGTCGCCGGTGCGGGCGACCTCCAGCCCGCCGATGCGGGCGTAGTGGCCCATCTTCTCGTAGAAATCGATCGAATACTGCGTCGTCCAGACCGACAGGTAGTCGTGGCTGGTCGTGTAGCAGAAGTCGGACGCATGCGCGGTCGAGCCGATATCGGTCGGGATGCCCGACTTGTCGATGCCGACGATGTCCGTCCAGCCGCGTTCAATCAGATGATGCGCGATCGACGCGCCGACGATGCCGCCAAGCCCGATGATGACGACCTTCGCCCGTGCCGGAAAACCTGCCATTGCCCACGACTCCGAATGGAATTTTCGCGCAGACTATAGAGCAGCCGGGGCCGATTGCAGCCTGTTTGCGACATCCCAAAAACGCCGCGCGACGAGACGGAAAGAGTAGGGTTGCGCACGGCTCTCCGCGTCCTCGTCGCAGCCACCGTGCGGTGGGCTCGACGCCGCTTGCGACATCGCGATCGACTGTAGCGACAAGGCACGACGGCCTGAACCTTCAACCAGTGGATTAACCTTTTGCTGGGCAAGCGGATGGTATGAAATTGTATGCAGAGCGTCGCGACATACCAGAACGCATGGTTCCAGCCACGTCCGTCCGCAGGCGAATCCGCCAGCACCGATGTCGCCCTCGAACCGGGATTCGACTTCGGTTCCGGCGAGTTTGCAGAACTTTTCGCAAATTCGGGGGGCTGCGCCTTTCAGCACCCGATCTGGCTCACCGCCTTCTATGGACGCCTGGCGCCGGCCCGAGGCGCGGAGCCGGTGATCGTCACCGGACGAGCCTTGTCCGGCCAGCTCCAGTTCGTCCTGCCGATGATCCGCCGGCGCCTGTCCGGGGTCAGGCTGCTTGAAGCGACCGATCTCGGCGTCAGCGACTATGCCACGCCGATCATTGGCAAGGGTCTTGTGCCGACCGATGCAACCCGCGCCGCGATCGCTGACGCGCTGCCGGCACATGACATACTGCGAATCCGCCCCGTCCGCGCGGAACATGTCGATCAGTGGCAGGCGCTGCTTGCCATCGACGCGCAGGTGCTCGACTTTTCGGCCCATGCGACGGACCTGCCGCCGAGCCACACGGAATGGCGGCAGACGGCGCTTGAACCTGGTTTCGGACGCTATCTGGACAAGAAGAAGAAGCGGCTCTTCAAGGCAGGGACCGCCAGACTGCAGCTTCTGTCGGAGCCTGGCGATATCGCGGCTGCGATAGGGTCCATCCAGTCAAACCGCAAGGGACGGTTTGCCGGCGATCCCATCCAGGAGAAATTCGTCCGCGATTTCTACACGGAAGTGGCGTTGGCCGGATCAGCCGCCGGACTTGCGCGCGTCTACGCGCTGATCCTCGACGGCGAGGCCATCGGCCACGTCTTCGGCCTGACCCACGACAAGCGTTTCTACTACCTTCTCATCGGTTGCGACTACGAGCGCCACGGCCGCCATTCGCCGGGCCTGGTGCTCTACGACACGATGATCGAGGACTGGATCGCGGCGGGAGGAACCGTCTTCGATTTCACCATCGGCGATGAAGGGTTCAAGGCGGATTTTGGCACCGTGCCGACGGCAATGTTCGAACTGACGCAGGTTCCGACCTGGCGGGGGCGGCTGGCGAACGCGGCGTTCCACGCACGCGCGGAATTCCGGCGGCTGCGAGAGGCCCGTCCGGGGACGCAAGAGCAGAAGTGACGCGCAGCCGCGCTGGCGCGGAGGAGGATCCCGTGACGACAGCCAATGCATTTCTAGAGAACTCGGTGATCATCGGGGCGCATCCCGACGACGAACTTCTCTGGTTCAATTCCATCCTGCGCGACGTCGACGAGGTCATCGTCGTCTTCACCGACTTCTGGGCGCAGCCCGGTCGCGGCGACCGCCGCCGACAGGCAATCGCCGATTTCCCGCGTGGCAACGTGACCTGTCTGAACATTGCCGAGTCTGGCGCCTATGGCTGCGCCGACTGGAGCAATCCGGTGCTCAGCGACTATGGCATCGCATTCAGCATCGAGGCGAACAGGCGGGCGATCACGCGCCTGACCAGGCGCTCGCTGAGGCTGGTCGGGCAATCCGGAGCCGGCCCCACCGCGCAGGAGACGGTCGCCCGCTCCTATGAATCGAACTACGTGACGATCCGCGAGGAGCTGAAGCTGCGCCTTCGGTCGGACATGAACGTCTTCACCCACAACCCCTGGGGCGAGTACGGCCATGAGGAGCATATCCAGCTCTTTCGCATCCTGGACAGCTTGCGCGCCGAAATCGGCTTCAGGCTCTGGATGTCCAACTATTGCACCGACCGCGCGCTGCCGCTGGCGATGCGCTATTTCGAAACAGCGCCCGGCAATTACATTCGCCGCCCCACCGACAAGGCCTTCGCGGACCAGGTCGCCAATGTCTACAAGGACAACGGTTGCTGGACCTGGGCCGACGACTGGGCCTGGTTCGACGAGGAATGCTTCATGGAAGCGCCCCGCGCGGACAGCGAGCCGACGCCGCATCGTCACCTGTTCCCGCTGAACCTGTTCACGATCGACGGGCCCAAGCAGAAAAGCTGGCTGCCGCTAGCGCTGACTGTTTCCGCCGCCTCGGCAGCAATCGGGGTGACGTTGTCGGAGACGATTTAGGCGGCGTGCGCGATGTCCGCGATCAAGAGATCGGCGGAGATTCCCCAGTCCTTGCGAAGCCGGGCGATCATCTCAAGCGTCAGGGGCCTTTTCCGGTTCAGTATCTCTGAGGCCCTGGCTCGTGAACCGAGAAGAACTGCAAGATCCGCTTGAGTGCGCCGCTTGAGTTCCATTTGGTATTTGAGCATGTCGATTGGGTCGACCATCGGCATCGGGTAATGCTCGTCCTCATAGTGGCCGATCAGCGCGAGAAGCACCTCAAAGCGGTCGCCGTCGGGGGACCCTTTCGTGGGCGGATTCTCGAAATATCCGGACACTTGCTGGAGCGCCCAGTCATAATCTGACTCGTTGCGGACAGGTCTTACATCCATCCCACTGTCTCCGGATCGATCCGATCATATTCTCCGTGGGTGCCGATGAACTTCACGTTGACGCTCTTGAAGTCATAGGCCACGTGAACGATTAGCCGATACTTGTTGCCCGCGATATCGAAGATGACCCGATTATCACCGACGAAATCCACCGATGCACCGAAATCCGCCTTTATGTCAGCCGGCGACAGCCACCGCGCCTTGCTGACAACGCCCAGCCATCTCGACAACGGCTGTGCCGCCTGCGGATGCAACTCCCAGAAAGCTTTCAGCGTCCTCCGGGACACGACCTGCATCGAATGCTCCCATATTGGGAACATGCCAGATGCAGGCCATTGCGTCAATGGGATAAGGACTTCATCGCCTCGAAGCGTGGCTTCCAAGCCGCGATCAGCACCACCGCGAGGCCAGCAATGAAGACGAAGTAGAACCGGTCGTCCGGCAGCGGGAAGCTTGCGAACTTGCCAAGCGCGCCGATGGCGAGCGCGAAGGCGAGCGCATTCTCGCGGCCTGTGCCCATGCGGCCATATTTGTTGAGCAGCGCCCAAGCTGCCACCAGCAGGGCCAGCAGCGCCGGCCAGTCATTGTTCTGCAGCGACACGATCACGCCGCGCGCATAGCCCTTGGCGAAGGCGACGAGCGAGAAATCGGGATGGAAGTTGGCCATGGAATTCTGGATCTGGACGCAGGAGAAATAGAAGTGCGCCCACCAGCCGGGATGGTCGCCGAGCTTGGAAATCAGCATGCAGGCGGCGAGCGAGGCGACGAACGTCACCGCCATCGGCAGCTTTCTCCAGCCGAACAGGACGGCGGCGATCAGCAGCGCGAAGATCAGGATGATGTTGTCCGGCCGGATGAACACCGAGGAAAACAGCAACGCGCCAGCCAGGACGTCCCGGCCGCGCAGCAGGCTGTAGAGCGCGGCGATCGACACCAGCGCCAGCACCATGTCGGGCGTGACAGCGGACGTCATGCGCGAATAGTCGGCGATCAGCAGCACCGGGACCAGCACGAACGCGCCCTGCAGCGCATTCTCGCGCTGCAGCCACCAGAGACACAGGAATCCGAACCCGATGGCCGGCACGATGCTGAGGATGAGCGATGCGTTGATCAGGCCCGTCGCCGGCTCCAGGACGCGCAGGAGCGCGACGTAGGCGACCTTGACCCGATACATCGACAGCTGCGACTGGAAGTCGGCCGGGTTTTCCCACTGATTCAGATTGTAGGGGTTCGACTTCTTGAGTTTGAACTGCTCGTCCTCGGATGCGCCGGCGTCGATCTCGGCCCAGGTCTCGGCATGCAGGGCAACCGGATCCGAGATCCGGTTTTCGAGCGCCGTCGCGATGTAGGCGACCATGTCCCAGTTGTAATCGGGCTTGAGCGTGCCGTAGGCGGCAATCGCCGCCACCGTCAGCGCCATGAACAGCGCAGCCAATCGGTCGAGCAGCGACCTCCGCGACGCCGTGCGGACGACGGTCTCGCCGACGCCCGTCTGCAAGGCCCAGCCAAGCAGAGTTCCCTGTTGTGCAGCCATGCCTCTTCCCCTGCCCGCTCCCGCTCGCTGATCGTCCCGGATCAGCTCACCTGGCTCTTCACGAAGTCCTTGACGATCGAGACGATGCCGCGCCCAAGCAGCTTGTCGAACGCGTCGACGAAGGTGTCGACATGCTCGCGCTGGCATATCAGCGGCGGCTCGAGACGGATGACGTTGCGGTTGTATTCGGTGAAGGCGACGAGGATGTCGTAGTCGCGCAAGAGCTGCGCCCCGACGAAGCCCGACAGCGATCCCTTCAGCTTGTCGTCGAGCATGGCGACCACCGGCCGCAGCACCATCGGCAGGGTTTGGCTGAAATCGTGGAACTCGAGGCCGATCATCAGGCCGCGGCCGCGCACGTCCTTGATGATCGACGGGTACTTCGCCTTCAGGCCGTTCAGCCGGTCGAGCAGGTAGTCGCCGACATCGGCGGCGTTGTCGATCAGGCCCTCGTCGTAGAGCACGTTCAGCGCCTCGATCGAGGTCGCGCAGGCTTCGCCCATGCCGCCGAAGGTCGCCGGCGCGTGGATCATCGCCGTCTTCGGCGTGCCGTAAGCCTTCATGAACACCTCGCGCCGGGCGATCATCGCGCCCATCGCGGTCTTGCCGCCGCCGAGCGACTTCGCCAGCGCCGTGATGTCCGGCACGACATTGTAGTGCTCGAATGCATAGAAGCGCCCGGAGCGGCCATAGCCGCACTGCACTTCGTCGGCGACCCAGAGCACGCCGTACTGATCGCAGAGCGCGCGCAGTTTCGTCCAGAACTCCGGCTCGGCTTGGATGATGCCGCCGCCGCCCTGGATGGTTTCGAGCACGATCGAACCGATCTCCGGATCGGAGCGGAACGCATTCTCGATCGCGTCGATGTCGCCGAACGGCACCCGGACGGTGTTTCCGGTCAGCTTGAACTCGCCGCGGTAAAGCTGGCCGTCGGTGATCGCCAGCACGCCCTTGGTCTTGCCGTGGAACGAGTTTTCCGCATAGACGACCTTCGGCCGCTTCGGGCCGGCGGCGCGCTCGGCAAGCTTCACCGCCGCCTCCATCGCCTCGGAACCGGACGAGCCGAGGAACACCATGTCGAGGTCGCCCGGCGAGCAGGCCGCCAGGTTGTGCGCGAATGCCGTCTGGTATTGCGACATGAAGGCGATCGCGATCTCGTGACGCTTCTCGTCCTGGAACTTCTTGCGCCCTTCCAGCAGGCGCGGATGGTTGTGGCCGAAGGCCAGCGAGCCGAAGCCGCCGAAGAAGTCGAGGATCTTGCGGCCGTTCTGGTCGATGTAATGCATGCCCTCGGCGCGCTCGACCTTGATCTTGTGGAAGCCAAGCAGCTTCATGAAATGCAGCTGGCCCGGGTTCTGGTGCGCCTTGAACAGATCGGTCATCCGGGCGACGTCCATCGCCTTCGCTTCTTCCACGGAGATCATCTTTGGCTTGCGCGTCGCGTTCGGCGCCAGCGTCGGAGCCTCGATCACTGCGCGTGCATTTGCCACTTCCGGCTTCGTCATTACGGTCATGTCCCGCCCCTTTTCCCTGAAACTTACTCGGCCGGCACGGAATGCGCGGCGGCGACGGCGGCGCCGTCCTTCTTGGCCCTGTATTCGCGATAGGCTGCGATCAGCATGTCCTCGTCGCGGTATTGCGGCACCCAGCCGAGGTCGCGTTTGCCCTTCGACACGTCGAGCAGGCAGTCCTCGTCGGCGATCAGATATTGTTCCGGATCCATGATCGGCATGTTCATCCAGTCGAGCAGGTCGAGCGTGCGCTTGACCGCCCAGCCCGGCGTCGGGATCAGGATCGATTTCGATCCGGCATGCTGGATCAGGTCGCCGAGCAGCTTGCGCACCGATGGCGGGTTGAGCGAGCCCAGATTGTAGGCCTCGTTCGGCACGCCGGCCTTCCAGGCGAGACGCGCGGCTTCGGCGCAGTCGAACACCGAGATGAACTGGTAGGGATTGCGGCCCGATCCGATCATCGGCACGGGAAGATTCCAGTCGATCAGCTTGAACAGCTTCTCCAGAATGCCGAGGCGGCCGGGGCCGATGATCAGGCGCGGGCGGAACAGCGAGATGTTCATGCCCTGCGCACGCCAGTCGGCCGCCAGTTCCTCGGTCTTGAGCTTCGACAAGCCGTACTCGCCGAGCGGCGCGACCGGGTGCTCCTCGGTCATCGGCTGCGTCACCGTGTGGCCGTAGATCATGTCGGTCGTGTAGTGGACGAGCTTCGTCGCGTCGGCGCGGGCCATCGCGTGGATGATGTTCTCCGTGCCATGATAGTTCACCGGCCAGAAGAATTCGTGCCGCTTGGCGCGCACTTGGATCGGCGACAGCATCTTTGCCGACAGGTTGTAGACCATGTCGTCGGCCCTGATGCCGACGGCCTGAACCTGGGCCGCGTCGGTCACGTCGCACTTGACGAACCGCGCCTTGGAATAGTGCGGCAGGTCGCTCTTGACGATGTCGACGACGACGACCTCTTCGCCATCGGCGATCAGCTTCGGGGCAAGGTGGCGGCCGACGAACCCGTCGCCGCCGAAAATGATCTGTCTCATCGTGCGATCTCGCTGGACTTGATGGTTTCGGGAGAAATCTGGGCGACCTCGTCGGCGTGCTTTGAGCCGCTCTGGGCAATCAGCACGGTGCCGACGCAGATCAGGCCGATGCCGGCGATCCGCAGCGCGTTGAGGTCTTCGCGGAAGACGAAATAGGCGAACACGGCCACCAGCACATAGGCGAGGCTGAGGAACGGATAGGCGAAGGACAGCTCCACCTTCGACAGCACGTAGAGATGCGAGGCCATCGAGATGACGAAGGTCGACAGGCCGAGAAACACCCACGGACTGAACACGATCTGCAGGATCTTGATGATTGGGTTCACACCGGCGAACGAGATCGGTCCGAGCTGCACCATGCCGTATTTCAGCATCAGCTGGGCGGCCGCATTGGTGATGACCGTGAAGAGGATGAAGACGATATACTGCATTTCCCGCTGCCCCTGCGCTTCACAATGTCTCTAATACAGACACCCGAATATTTCGTGAAGCGATACTTCGAATTTGAGTGAACTGCGAAAATCATACTTCGTTAAGCATGAAAGTCTCGCATTTTATCTATTCCGCCGCCGCCGCGTATCCAGAATTCGCCTCGAGGCGCATCGCCGTGCGCCGCCAGAAGTCCGACTGGAAGGCGGGGTCGCGCACCGCCTCCAGTTCCCGCCAGCGGGGGAACGACGCCGCAAAGACATCCGCGCCCATCCGCGCATCCTTGTAGGGATTGACGGCGCCGCCGGCCTCGATCGCGATCCGGTCAAGCGTTTCGAGCAGCGCCAGCGTCGCGGCGCCCCGGTTGGGGAAGTCGAGCGTCAGCGTGTATCCGGGACGCGGGAACGACAGCACGCCGGGCGACGGCATGTCGCCGAAACGTTTCAGCACGGTCAGGAACGAGCCTTGCCCGGATTTCCGCGCCGCGTCGAACATGGCCGGGATCGCCGCGCGGGCGGCGGCGAACGGCACGACGCTCTGGTGCTGGAAGAGGCCAGCTGGACCATAGAGCCGGTTCCAGTCGCGCACTCCGTCCAGCGGAAAGAAGAACCCCTGATAGCCCGAGCGCGACACGCCGCGCCTGCGCCCCTTGGCGGTGCGATAAGCGAAGTTGAAGGCTTTCAGGAACGGCCGGTTGAGCACGTTGAGCGGCGGCTGGAACGGCACTGTAAGTTTGCCCCCGGCCACGCCCACATCCCGCGAGCCGCCATCGGCATGGTTGCCGGTCAGCAGCAGGCCCCTGCCCGCGCCGCGTCCGCCTGCAAGCTGGTCGATCCAGGCGACGGCGTATTCATTGTCCGCGTCGGCCGCTTCCGCCATGTCGAAGAAGGCGCCGAGGCTGCCGAACGGCTCGACCTTCTCGGCGATGTCGAGCGAGGCGACAGGCATCAGCCGGATCGTCGCGCGCAGGATCACGCCGGTCAGGCCCATGCCGCCGATGGTCGCGGCGAACAGCGCGGCGTTTTCGGTGGCGCTGCAGCGGCGCACCTTGCCGTCCGAACGCAGCAGGTCGAGCGAAACGACATGGCGGCCGAACGTGCCGCGGCGGTGATGGTTCTTGCCGTGCACGTCGTTGGCGATCGCGCCGCCGAGCGTGACGAACTGCGTGCCGGGAACGACCGCCGGGAAAAAGCCATGCGGCGCGCCCTCGGCGATGACCTGCGGCAGCATCGCGCCGGCCTCGGCCTCGAGCAGCCCGGTCGCCGGATCGAACGACAGGATGCGGTTCATCGACCGCATGTCGGCGATCGAGCCGCCGCTGTTCAGGCAGGAATCGCCATAGGAGCGCAGGTTGCCGACCGCGAGCATCGCCCCGACCCGCATACGGCCGCTTTCCAGCCGGCGCACCGCTTCCGGGGCGTCCGTCAACGCCGATGCCGCCGGGAAGATCCGGCCGAAGGACTGATGGCCGGCGGTCATGGCAGCAGGACCGCCGCGACCAGCAGCAGCCCGCCGATGGCGGCGACGAACTGGCTACGCCAGTCGCGGATGATGAAGACGATAGGATCGTCGTGCATCTCGTCACGCCGCGCGAGAATCCAGATCCGCATCGTCATGTAGAGCACGATCGGCGCCAGCGGCCAGACCATCGCAGGGTAGTTGTACTGTTCGCGCACCGCGTCGGAGTCGATGTAGAGCGCCAGCACCAGCGCCGAGGCGAAGGCCGACGCCATGCCCGCCTGCGCGATGATTTCCTGGTCCTCGGAGCGGTAGCCGCGGCCGGCGATCCGCTCGCCGACCTTGATGACGGTGGAGCGCAGTTCAACGTAGCGCTTCACCAGCGCCAGCGACAGGAAGAAGAAGATCGAGAAGGCGAGAAGCCAGAACGACACGTCGGTACCGGTTGCGGCAGCGCCCGCCAGGATGCGCATCGTGTAGAGGCCGGCCAGCGTCATCACATCGATCAGCAGCATGCGCTTCAGAGACAGCGAATATGCGGTGGTGGCGACGAGGTAGCCGGCAAGAACCGCGCCGAACTCCCACGGCAAAAGCAGCGCCGCGCCAAGGCTGATGGCCAGCAGGATAGCGGCGGACGCCATGCCGAAAGGCATCGACAGGAGGCCGCTGGCGAACGGTCGGTTGCGCTTGGTCGCGTGACGGCGGTCGAGCGCCAGGTCGAAGAAGTCGTTGACGATGTAGATCGCGGATGCCGCGGCGCTGAACGAAATGAACGCGACGACGCAGGCCAGAACCATGCCAGGATTGAAGTACTCGTGGCTTAGCACCATCGGCACCGCGATCAGCACGTTCTTCAGCCACTGATGCGCGCGCAGCATCTTCAGCACGGTCTTCGCCGTCGGCTTCGGCGTCTCGATCAGGAGCCCGCCATGGGCGCGGTGCCAGCGCGAAGCGGCGCGATCCGGCGCGACGACCCAGGCCTCGCGGGCATTGTCGAACACCGCGAGATCGTGCTGGCTGTTGCCGGCATAGTCGAACCCGCCATCGCCGAACGCGTCTTTCAGCGCAGCGCATTTGCGCCTCGAGGTCAGGTTGCCGCTGCGGTCGGTCGCCAGCACCAGGTCGAAGATGCCGAGATGGTTTGCGATCGCGTCGGCGAATTTGCGCGGCGTACCGGTGGCGAGAACGATCCGCCGGCCGGCGGCATGCTCCTCGCGCAGCCGCGACAACAGTTCGGGGCGATAGGGCAGCGCCGACGGATCGATATCGATGCGTTCGGCGATCTCGCATTTCAGTCGGGCGGGGCCGCCCGCGAACGCCCAGTAGACGGCGGCAAACAGATAAAGCGGATTCTTGCGGATCAGCAGGAACAGTCCTTCCCACAGAAGGTCCGTCGCAATCAGCGTGCCGTCGAGATCAACGGCCAGCGGGATCGCGGTTTTCTCCGTTCTGGCATCCATGTTCCGGCAACCCTGTATCGTTCCTCACGCACCTGTTCCCGGCGCGGTTGACGGAACAATGCCCGGTCTGGACTACGGAAAGCTGAATCCAGAGGGCTTCGGAAGGGGTTTGCGGGCCGGAATTGGCGATCAGGATTAACAGACGGTCATCGAAAAAAGTAAAAGGCCGGACATTCGCCTGGCCTTTCGAACGTCGCGTTGCGCGGATTTAGCGGATGCGCATCCTGCCGCCGGTGATCTCCACCGACTCGCTGCCAAGCAGCGTCTCGCGCTCGCCGGACAGCGACACGAAGCAGCCGTTCGGGCAGAACTCGGCGCTTTCGCCCGCCGCCAGCGACAGTTCCGTCTGGCTGCCGCCATCGGTCACGATCACCGTGCGGGCCTCGCCGTCATTGTTGACGATGCTGGCCGCACTCCCCTGCGACGCGAGAGCGAGTAACGCCGCGGACATCACGAGAAACTTCTTCATTGCCTTGACCCGGTGTTTCCACCGCCTTCTGTCAATCGGAAGGGTTCTATCACCCTTTGCGAACGAGCTTATAGGCAATCGATGCTGAACGGCAACTGAATGCCCCGTTCATGCCGCGCGACCGCCTCAATCGGGATCGATGCGCCGCGGCCGCGCTTTCGCAGCTCGCTTCTTTGGCCTGGTTGCCGCGACCTGGGTCTCTTCCCTGACCGGCGGAACGGCGTCCTCCACCGGAGGCATGGCGCGCGGCGTCGACGGCATCTCGATCTCGGCCGCCGCGAACGCGTCCACGACGGCGAAGCGGATGTCGTTCTGCACGCGCAGGCCGTTCAGGACGTCGGAGAGGAAGATCCGGATCTCGAACTCCAGCGCCGCCGGGCCGAAATTCGCGAAGGAAACAAACGGCTCCGGGTTCTTCAGCACCAGCGGATGGCTGCGCGCGATCTCCAGCATGATGTCGTGCGCTTTGCGGACATCGCTGCCATAGGCGATGTTGACCTTGATCTCGACCCGGCCAAGCTTGTTGCGATGCGTCCAGTTGCCGACTGCGGCGTTGATCAGTTCCGAGTTTGGCATGATCACGGTCTGACGCTGGAACGTCTCGATCTCCGTCGCGCGGACGCTGATCTTCTTGACCGTGCCCGAGACCGCGCCTGCCACGACCCAGTCGCCAACCTTGAAGGGCCGTTCGGCCAGCAGGATCAGGCCGGAAACGAAGTTCGACACCACGTTCTGCAGGCCGAAGCCGATGCCGAGCGACAGCGCGCCGGCGATCAGCGCCAGGTTGGAAAGGTCGATTCCCGCCGCCGAAATGCCGATCAGGGCGGCCAGCGCGACGCCGGCATAGCCGACGGCGGTCCGGATCGAGTTGCGCACGCCGGCGTCGACCCGGCCGCGCGTCATCACCGAATCGTCGAGCCAGCGCTGGAACCAGCGGGTCGCGAAATAGCCGACAACGAAGACCGCAATGCCGGTCAGAAGGCCGATCAGCGAGAACGACACGGTGCCGATGCGGATTTCAGTGGCGATCGAGTAGGCCCAGGAACGGATGTCGCCCCACTGGAAACCCCATTGCAGAAGGATGAGCGGAAGGCCGACGAAGACGACCAGCAGGTTGACCAGGATGCTCGAAGCGAGACTCAGCTGATCGAAGGTCGCCTCGTCGATTGCAAAGCGCTTGCCAAGCCGCCGTCCCAGCGCCGTGCCGGCAAAGGCCCCTTCTTCGGAGACCGCGCGCGCGCTAAGCACCCCGATATACATCATCACCAGGATGGCGCCGGTGATGACGATCTGCTGCGACATGAACTTCGCGAACCCGATGTATCCCAGCACGGCGGCGATCACCGTAATGCCGCCGAGCACGTAGAGAGACAGGCGCAAGACGACCGGCCAGGCCTTCGGACGGCCCTCCTCGTCGGCAAACGGCTTCACGGTTGCGATCAGCATCACCAGCACGCCGACGACGACCGTGGCGACCAGCGATTCGCCGACCGTCAGCGCAAGCGGCGCGCCCCTGATCTCGAAGACCTCGGCCATCAGATAGTCGATTCCAGTCGCGATGGCGGTCGCGGTGATCAGCCAGACGAGCAGCCGCGCCGGCTTCGGCTCGATCTCGACCAGCCGCCAGTTCGGCAGGTCTGGCGACAGCACCGCGCGCGACAGGCGATGCACGAACAATACCAGCGCAATGACCGTGAACAGGGTCGCGAGCATGGCGCCGATGTCGCCGCGCAGCACGTCGAAATAGTCGAAGAAGAACCACGTGCCGAGGAAGAATACGGCGATCGCGGCAGACCGCAGCAGGGTCGACCAGAACGCGACCGAGAGGCGGCTGATGTAGGGCGGATCGGGATCGACCGGGTCGGCCGTGATGAGGCTGCCGAACAGCCGCCGGCCGCCGATCAGCAGGATCGCCGCCGCCGCGACGGCGAAGAAGGCCGCGCCCAGCACCGAGGGCAGCTTGAACTGGACGACGAATCGCAGCCATGACGCCACGGTGCGGTAGAGCCCGGTCACTTCGGCGTTCAGATTGTCGACCACCTCGCCAACCAGCGCGTAGTCGATCTCATAGCGCTTCGACAAAGTGTTGGCGAACAGGTCGCGCCGCATCTGCGCGATCTCGTCGATCAGCCGGTTGACCCGCAGCGATGTCGTTTCGGCTTCGCCGATCAACACGTTGATCTGGCTCTTCTCGCTGAGCAGCGCCTGCCGCTCCCTTGCGACCAGCTCGGCTTCCGCCGGCTGGCCCTCCGCCGGTGCGGGGCCGAGCAGTTCCAGCCGCGTATTGATCTCCGTCAGACGCGGACGGAACGCGACGCCGGCCTGCAGCAGTTCGCGGGCGAGCGTGTCGAGTTCGAGGCGCAGATCGACGAGCCGGGCGTCATTGTCGGCGTTGGCTTCGACCCGCTTCTCGATCTCGTCGGCCTTTGACGCCAGGTCCTCGATCACCGGCTGCTGCGTCAGGACGATCTGCGGCGCGGCGGCGTGGGCCAGGACGGGCGCGAGGATCGACAGCGCGAAGATCAGCGCGCCGAGCAGGGCAAGCAATCGGGGGGCAGGACTGCGATTCAACGTGAGATGCGCCATCGGATTGATCTGACGCATCAATAGTGACGCCGTCGCGGCAGGGCAAGGCGCGCCGGCCGTCGCGTCGGCCCTCCGTTGTGGTCGGTGTTGTGAAAAGCGATGGCGCTTTCCTCGCCTTCGGTCCGCGACCTGCACTATAGTCTGCGCCGGCAAACTCAAGGCGCGGTCACGCATGGCGGAATATTCGGTCTTCTCTCTTCTGCGGAACGCCTTCGCCGGCACGCCCGACTGGAAGCCCGCCTGGCGCAAGCCCGATCCGAAGCCGGAATACGACGTCATCATCGTCGGCGGCGGCGGCCATGGCCTGTCGACGGCCTACTATCTCGCCAAGGAACACGGCATCACCAACGTGGCGGTCGTCGAGCGCGGCTGGCTCGGCCAGGGCAATATCGGCCGCAACACGACGATGATCCGCTCCAACTACCTGTTGCCGAAGAACCAGAATTTCTACGAGCACTCGATGAAGCTGTGGGAGAACCTGTCCCACGAGCTCAACTTCAACGTGATGTTCTCGCAGCGCGGCTGCCTCAACCTCGCGCATACGCCGAGCCAGCTCGACGATTTCGCCAGGCGCGGCAACGCCATGCGCCATTCCGGCATCGACGCCGAACTGATGACTCGCGAGGAAATCAAGCGTTTCATTCCGGCGCTTGACATCGATGTCGGCGGGCGCTTCCCGGTCGTCGGTGGCATGATCCAGCGCCGCGCCGGAACAGCCCGGCACGATGCGGTCGCGTGGGGCTACGCGCGCGGCGCCGACCGGCGCGGCGTCGACATGCTTGAGAATTGCGAAGTCACCGGCTTCCTGCGCGACGGCGACCGGATCACCGGCGTCAGGACGACGCGCGGCGAGATCCGCGCGAAGAAGGTCGCGGTCGCGGTCGCCGGCCACACCGGCCATCTGTTGAAGATGGCCGGCATCGACCGCTTGCCTATCGAAAGCCACGTGCTTCAGGCCTTCGTGTCGGAGGGGTTGAAGCCGTTCATGGACACCGTTGTGACGTTCGGGGCCGGCCACCTCTACATCACCCAGTCGGACAAGGGCGGCATGGTGTTCGGCGGCGACATCGACGGCTACAACACCTACGCGCAGCGCGGCAACCTGCCGATCGTCGAGGACGTGATGAGCGAGGCCTGCGCGATGTTCCCCGGCCTGTCCCGCGTCCGGCTGCTGCGCTCCTGGGGCGGCATCATGGACATGTCGATGGACGGCTCGCCGATCATCACGACGGGACCGCTTCCCGGCATGTATCTCAACACCGGCTGGTGCTACGGCGGGTTCAAGGCGACGCCGGCTTCGGGTTTCGCGTTCGCCTGGACGATCGCCAGGGACGAGCCGCATTCCACCAACGCGCCATTCACGCTCGACCGCTTCCACCGCGGCGCGGTCATCGACGAAAAGGGCCAGGGCGCAACGCCCCGGATGCACTAGGGCGAACGACGGATGCTGATCACCTGTCCCTATTGCGGCCCGCGCGACGTTTCCGAATTCGCCTACCAGGGCGACGCCAACCGCGTCCGCCCCGACGCCGCCTCGACCGACCAGGCGGCGTGGAACGCCTATGTCTACGACCGGGTCAACACGCTCGGCGACCATGACGAATACTGGCAGCATTCGGGCGGCTGCCGCGCGCACCTGAAGATCACGCGCTCGACGCTGACGCATGCGATCTCGTCGGTCGCCTTCGCCCGCGACCACGACGCGAAGAAATCGGCCTCCCGTCGCAAGCCCGGAGACGCACGATGAGCCCGCGCCGGACCGCTTCCTCCGGCCATGTCGACCGGACGCGCCAGATCCGCTTCTCCTTCGACGGCAGGATTTTTCACGGCCACCCGGGCGACACGCTGGCGTCGGCGCTGCTCGCCAACGGGGTGACGCTGTTCGGCCGCTCGTTCAAATACCACCGGCCGCGCGGCGTGATGACCGCCGGCGTCGACGAGCCGAACGCGCTGGTGACCCTGATCCGGGGCGACGTCCGCGAACCGAACATCCCCATCACGCAGATCGAGATCCACGAGGGCCTCGAGGCGATCTCGCAGAACCGCTACCCGTCGCTGTCGTGGGACATCGGAGCCGTGAACCAGCTCGGCGGAAAACTGCTCGGCGCGGGCTTCTACTACAAGACCTTCATGGGCCCCGTGTTCGGCCCGCTGAAGGGCACCCGGTTCTGGATGTTCTGCGAACACTTCATCCGCCGCGCCGCCGGACTCGGCCGCGCCGGGATGGCGAAGGACACCGCGCGCTACGAGCGCATGAACGCCTGGTGCGACACGCTGGTGGTCGGCTCGGGCCCCGCCGGGCTGAAGGCCGCGCGGGAGGCCGCGGGCGACGGAGGGCGCGTGATCGTGGTCGAGACCGACCCGCATCTCGGCGGCTCGGCCCGCTGGTCGGGCGGGCGGATCGAGGGCGCGGCCGCGTCCGCCTGGGTCGACGAGACGGTCTCGGGCCTGCGCGAACTGCCGAACGTGAAGCTCCTGCCGCGCACGACCGCCTGGGCCTACTACGACAGCAACACGATCGCCGCGGTCGAACGCGTCGCCGACCACAAGCGCGAGCCGGCCCGGCACGAGCCGCGCCAGCGCCACTGGACGATCCGGGCGCAGAAAGTGGTGATCGCCACCGGCGCCTTCGAGCGGCCGCTGGTCTTTCCGGGCAACGACCGCCCCGGCGTCATGCTCGCCTCCGCCGCCGCCCGCTATGCCGCCGAATATGGCGTCCTGCCTGGCGAGAGGGTAGCAATCTTCGCCAACAACGACAGCGCCTATGCGAACGCAGCGCTGCTGCGCGAGGCGGGCGCCACCATCACCGCCCTGATCGACGTCCGCCCGGAAATCTCGGCGCAGGCCCGCGAACTGGCGGCTGCCGCCGGCGGCGAACTGCTGCTCGGCCATGCCGTCGTCGACACCGAAGGCGGCAAGGCATTGTCCACCCTCAAGGTGCAGCGCTTCGACGCCGCCAGCGGCGCGCTGTCGGGCGACGCCCGCGCCCTGTCGGCCGACCTGCTGGCCGTCGCCGGCGGCTGGTCGCCGGCGATCCATCTCGCCAGCCAGGCCGGCGCCGGCAAGGCGGAGTGGGACCCGACGCTGCAGGCCTTCCTGCCGCCGAAGCCCGCGCAGGACTGGGTGGCGGTCGGCAACGCGGCGGGCGACTTCTCCGGCGATTTCGGGCTCGACATCGCGCCGGCCCCGGTCTTCGAGATCCGGGCGAAGGGCAAGGCCTTCGTCGACTTCCAGCACGACGTCACCGCGGACGACGTCCGCCTCGCGCACCGCGAGGGCTATGTCTCGGTCGAGCACCTGAAGCGCTACACGACGCTCGGCATGGCGACCGACCAGGGCAAGACGTCGAACGTCCCCGGCATGGCGATCATGGCCGAGACGCTCGGCAAGCCGATCCCCGATGTCGGCACGACCCGCTTCCGCGCGCCCTTCGCGCCGGTGTCGCTCGGCTCGATCGCATCGGAGCGCTATGGCGACATCAAGCCCGACCGGCTGACCCCGATGCACGACTGGCACATCGAGCAGGGCGCGAAAATGTATCCGGCGGGCCTCTGGCATCGCCCGGCCATCTACGGCGCGCCGGGCGAAACCGTCGAGCAGGCCTATATCCGCGAGACGAAGGCGACGCGCACGACCGCCGGCATTGTCGACGTCTCGACGCTCGGCAAGATCATGGTTCAGGGCCCCGACGCCGGCGAATTCCTCGACCGCGTCTACACCAACCTGTTCTCGAATTTGCCGGTCAACAAGGCGCGCTACGGGCTGATGCTGCGCGAGGACGGGCTCGCCTATGACGACGGCACGACCTGGCGGCTCGGCGAGCACGACTACCTGATGACCACCACGACGGCGAACGCCGGCAAGGTGATGCAGAACCTCGAATATTTCCTCGACATCTACTGGCCCGACCTGAGGGTGACCCTGACCTCGGTCACCGACGAATGGGCGGGCGCATCGATCGCCGGTCCGCGCTCGCGGGAGATTCTGGCGGCCTGCGTCAGGGGCACGGCCGTCGATACCGGGACGCTGCCCTTCATGGGCATCGTCCGGGGGGAGATCGCCGGAGCGCCGGTGATGATCTGCCGCCTCTCCTTCTCTGGCGAACTGGCCTACGAGGTCTATTCCGGCGCCGGCCACGGCCAGCATGTCTGGGACGCGCTGATCGAGGCCGGCAGGCCGCTCGGCCTCGTACCCTACGGCCTGGAGGCGCTCGGCACGATGCGCATCGAGAAGGGCCATGTCACCGGCGCCGAGATCGACGGCCGCACCACGGCGCGCGACCTCTATCTCGACTGGATGCTGTCGAAGAAGAAGCCGTTCATCGGCTCGGCGATGATGGACCGCGAAGGGCTCGCCGACGAAGATCGCCTCCGCCTCGTCGGGCTCGTCTCGCTCGACGGACGGCCGCTCAATGGCGGCGCGCATCTGGTCGACTACAACGACCCGTCGGTCTTCCGGGATTCGATCGGCCACATCACCGCGGTCTGCTTCTCGCCGTCGCTCGGCAAGTATATCGGCCTGGCGCTGGTCAAGGGCGGCAAGAAGCGGCACGGCCAGCGCGCCTATGTCTCCGATCCGCTGCGTGGCCGTTTCGGCCCGGTCGAGATCGTGAGCCACCACATGTTCGATCCGGAAGGGAAACGCATGCATGGTTGAGCAGCTTTCCCCCCTCGGGCCGGCCTGGAAGCCCGGCCGCCACAATGTCGCCGGCACGGCGCCGGCCGTCACGCTTGCCGAGACCCGGCCCGGCTCGATCGTCCAGGTCGCCGCCTGGCATGGCCAGGAAAAGGCGGCGATCGCCGCGATCCAGAAGGCCGCCGGGCTGAAGCTGCCCGACGGCGCGGGCGGCGGGGTCGCCGCCGAGCACAAGGCCGCCTTCGGCTTCGCGCCGGGAAAATTCCTCGTCGTGACGCAGGCGGAGGGAATCGGCGCCGATCTGCTGAAGCTCGTGCCGGTCGACATCGGCACCGTCACCGACCTGTCGCACGGCCGCACCGCATTGCGCGTCGCGGGACCGAAATCCGAATGGGTGCTGCAAAAGCTCTACGCCATCGACTTCTCGCTGGTCGCCTTCCCGCTGGGCTCCGGCCGCTCGACCACCCACCACGACATCTTCACCCAGGTCCAGCGCACCGGCCCCGAACAGTTCGACCTCTACGTCTTCCGCTCGTTTGCCCGCTCCTTCTGGACGACGCTGTGCCATGCGGCGGAAGAGGTGGGGTACGAGGTGAGGTAGGGTTGAAGTTCATCCTCATTTTGCGTATTTTACGGAAAATGGGAGTTGTCGTATGACCCGATCCGTAACCGCATCCGACCTGCAGAAGAATTTTGGTCGATGGAACGATCTGGCCCAGCGCGAACCGGTTCAGGTCGTCAAGCACGGCCGCGAAAGCAGCTATCTGATTTCGGCTGACGCCTATCACGAGCTTCTGTCATCTTACCGCCGTCGAACGCTGGTGCGCGATCTGGACGCATCTGAGCTTGCACTGTTGGCCGCGTCCGAGATTGCGCCGGAAGACCGATACGAGCTTCCGGATGACGACCGCGCAGAGTCAGATTCCGCCAGATGAAGATCCCCGCCGAACCGAGGATCGGCGCGGTCATCAGCTACGCATATCTCTGGGCCGAAGAGGCAGATGACGGTCGCACCGAAGGACGGAAAGATCGCCCGGCGGCGATCATTATGGCGCGCGGCAATCTCGGCCCGGCAAAGATTGCCTATGTCCTTCCAGTGACCCACACTCCGCCCCGGGCAAGTGAGGGGGAGCGTGTGTTCGAGTTGCCCGCGTCGATCAAGCGGCAACTTGGTTTCGACGATTCGCCGTCATGGATCGTCATCGACGAGCTTAATGTCTTTGCCTGGCCCGGCTTCGACCTTCGGACGGTCCCCAACAGCCTCCCACCGAAATGCGAGTATGGAATTCTGCCAAACGGATACTTTGAGCGTTTGAAAACCCGAATGCTTGCGCTCGCAGCCGCTGACCGACTGCGAATCGTCAAGCGAGGCGAGTAGACGCTACCCCCCGCTGATCGCGGTGATGATGAACACCTCCGCCCCGCTCGGGATTTCGGTTGCGAGCGTTGCCCGCTCGCCTTCCACGAACACGTTCATGTGCTTGCGGATCGCGGGCCGCGTGTCGCGGATGCGGTCGGCCATGCCGGGCCAGCGGCGGTCGAGCTCGTCGATCATCTCGCCCACCGTGCGCGCCGACATCTCGACACGCCTTGTCGAGCCCGGAAACAGGTCGATCAGCACGCCCTGAAGACGCGCGACGACCGGATGGTCGCCGCTGTTGTGGCCGATCTCCATCAGTCGATCACATAGGTCTCGACCGACGAGATCGTCGGCAGATGCGCGGCGATCTCGAACCAGGTGTCGCCCTCGTCGGCGCTGCCGTAGAGCGTGCCGGACCCGCTGCCGAAATAGACGCCCGCCGGCTCCAGCCGGTCGAGCGCCATCGCCTGGCGCAGCACGCCGAAGAAGGCGTTTTCCTGCGGCAGGCCCTCGCGCATATCCGACCAGGTCTTTCCGCCGTCGCGCGTGCGCCAGACCGCCGCCTTGCCATCCGGCACGAAGCGGCCCTTCTCGGCGCCGTTCAGCGGGATCAGGTAGAGCGTGTCGGCATCGCGCGGATGGGCGCCTGCCGGAAAGCCGAAATCGGACGGGAGGCCGTCCTCGATGCTCTGCCAGCTCTCGCCGCCGTCGTCGGAGCGGTACATGCCGCAATGGTTCTGCTGGTAGAGCCGCTTGCCGTCGGCGGCATGGACGAGATTGTGCACGCACTGGCCGAACTCGGGATAGTTCTGGCCCTCGGGAAAAAAGTCGGCGCGCGTGCCCTTGTTGCGCGGTTGCCAGGTCTTGCCGCCGTCTTCGGTGTAGAACACGCCGGCCGACGAGATGCCGACCCAGACGCGGTCCGGATCGTCCGTGTCTGAGACGATCGAGTGCAGGATCAGGCCCGCGCCGCCGGCGTTCCATTCGGGCCGGGACGGGTGCTTCTGCAGACCGTCGACATGTTCGAAGCTCAGGCCGCCATCGGTCGAGCGGAAGAGGCCCGCCGGCTGCACGCCGACCAGAATGTCGCCGTCGCGCGGCGCCACGCTCCACGCCGCCGACACCGGCTCCTTGCCTTCCTCGTAGGCAAGGCCCTGGCTCGAATGGGTCCAGGTCGCGCCGAGGTCCCGGCTCGTCCAGATCGCCGGGCCGAACCATTCGTTGCCGCCCGCGCCGTGGATCGCCCCAGTCGCCGGATCGGCGATCACATGATGGATCGGCCACGTGTTGCAGAACGGGCCGCGCATGGTCCAGTCCTTCCGCGACGCGTCGCTCTCGGCGATGAACGCACCCTTCTTGGTGCCTATCAGAACCAGAACTTTAGCCATGCTTTCCTCCAGACCGGCATGCGACGACCTATCCTATGGACTTTGGCGTTGATATCAACGTAATCGGTGCATGGTTATCAGCAAACTGCCGCCTCCTGACATCACGGCGACGCTGCATGTGCGCGACACGTGCCTGTGCCTGCATGCGCAGCGCGCCGCCCGCGTGCTCGCCCGCCGCTTTGACGTGGCGCTGAAGCCGGTCGGCCTCACCAACGGCCAGTTTTCCATGATGATGGCTATGAACAGGCCGGGGCCCGTCCGGATGCGCGAGGTGGCCGGATTGCTCGGCATGGACCGCACGACGCTGACCGCGGCTCTCAAGAAGCTGGAAGAGCGCGGCTTCGTGACCATGGAAAGCGATCCGGAAGATCGCCGCGGCCGGGTGCTCGCGCTGACCGACGCCGGCCGCGACTGTCTGGCGCAAGCGCTGCCGATCTGGTGCGAGGCGCATGGCGCGCTGGAAGTTGAACTCGACGATCCCGATCGGTTGAGGGCCGGCCTTTTGGCCCTGGCGTAACGCCGCGCGCGGCAGGCGCAATGTGAGAGCTCAACCCGGCGCAACCTCTCCCGCATGGCGGGCCGTCTCATTGACGCATGTGAACGGCGCCTTTTGCCGATGCCTACAATTGGACCGGTCGGCTTCCCGCCAAATTAACATGTCCGTGCAACCTTCCCGTGCATCTGGCAATGGAATGAGGAAGGTTCGCATGTTCGGCACCGGCACACGCTCACTCGTCGCGGCCTGCGCGCTGTTCATCGGTCTGGCGCAGGCGCTTGCCGCGCCCGCCGATCCGACCCTGGCTGACCTCGACGCGGCCGACCGCGAGATTCTGCTCGGGGTCCGGCACGATCTGTCACGCTGGTCGACCGACCGCGAGCACATGGCCGACATCCGCGCCCGCATCGACGGCTTGAAGGTGCGTTATCCAAAGGCATATGCGGTCAGGCTGATCGATTCCGAGCGTCAGTTGTTCGAATATTCGTCCGCGCTGGGCTTTCGAAAGGGCGGAATGTCATACATCCCCGTCTTCCTCGACCTGCACCGGGAAGCGCCAGGCGATGCGCGACCGCTGTACATGGCCGCAATAGGCTATATCCATACTGGGGACTATGCCGGCGGGAAGCCATGGCTGGACAAGGCGGCGACGCTCGCGCCGGACGACCCGTGGGTCGATCTCGCCCAAGCTCTCTGGCATGGTAACCAGTTGCTGCGCCCGGATGCTGTGGCGGCAGCTCACAAGGCGTTGCGGAAATCCAAGGGCGACGCACTTGCCATGGCAGTGGCGGTGCAGCGGATCGCACACCACGGGGGTATCGCGGATCAGGCGACCGTCACCGCGATCGTCGACACAATGCTGGAGGTGGAGCCGGACGTTGCCATCCTGACGGATGCACTGGGACTGCTGATCGAACGATACACCAGCAATCAGGGTCAGCTCGCGGCTGCCTTCGATCTGGCGGGACGGCTTGACAGGTCTCCAAATCACGATGCGGAGCTCAAGCTTCAGCTGGTGCGGACGGCTGCTTTCGTCCGGGATCGGACGGGCGATCCGGAGGGCGCCGCCGCCTTCGACGGTCGTCTCACCGAACTCGTCGAGATTGAGTCCGTTGCCGAACGCGCACGCACGCTGCAACTCAACATCGCGCTTGGCGATGGAGACATCGAGCGGGCAAAGGCCCTGGTCGAGCAAGGCAAAACGGCCAAGATGCGACGGCCTTGGGTGGGCTGGGCGCTGGGCGCGGTCTACAAGGCCCAGCGCATGCACAAGAAGGTCGTCGAGACATACGAGGAATACGACCTGCCCGCCGATGACACCTCTATGGAATCGAGGGCCATGACGGGTGGGCGCGAGGAAGCGAAGCTGTATCACGCCCAAATGGTCGAGAACGAGCCGACCAATCCGCTCCGACTGGCCGACTATGCCGGGTTCCTGTTCCATTTCTTCGGCGACTACGAACAGACGATCTACCACGGCAGCAAAGCCTACGAAATGTTGCCCGACCCGTTGCTCGGCCAGCGCCTCGCCTCGGCTTACCTTGCACGTGCGGCGCATTTGCTCGAGTTCGGCAATGAGAGCGATGCTCGGGCCGCCTACAGGCAGGCCGTTGCCTACCGCCTCGACAAAACCTACGTGCAGCAGATCTGCTATCCGCTTTGCGAAGAGATCGGTCTCGCGCTCGACGAATTCAGGGAAACGGATCTCTGAACCCCAGACGGGAGTGGGTCGCCGAACGGCCGCGCTGGGCGTGCAATCACCGCACGAAGGTGACGAATTCTTCGAGCGGGGCCCGCTCGGTGCGGAACGAGTTTTCCGGTTTCGACGCGTCCTCGTAGCCGATCGCCATGCCGCAGGTGACGATTTCTTCGTCGGGAATGTCCAGCACCGGGCGGATCTGCTTGTGATAGGGCGCGAATGCGGCCTGGGGGCATGTGTGCAGGCCCCTGCCCCGCGCGGCGATCATGATCGACTGCAGGAACATGCCGTGGTCGATCCAGGAGCCCTGGTTCAGCCGCCGGTCGATGGTGAAGATCATGCCGACCGGCGCGTCGAAGAAGACGAAGTTGCGGTCATGCTGGGTGCGCATCTGGTTGACGTCGCGCTTCGGGATGCCGAGCGCGTCGTAGAGAGCGAAGCCGACCGCGCGGCGGCGCGCGTAGTACGGCTCGAAGAACTTGTCCGGATAGTATTTGTATTCGTCCCAGGCGATCTTCTCCGCCCGGATGCCGGAATTCAGCACCGCGTCGCTGACCGCCTGCTTCTTCTCGCCGGTGACGACATAGACCTTCCACGGCTGCATGTTCGTGCCGGATGGGGCGCGGGCGCCGACCGTCAGGATGTCGCGGATCGTCTGCTCGTCGACCGGATCGGGCAGAAAGGCGCGCACCGAGCGTCGCGAAACAATGGCCTCGTCAACGATCGCCGCCTCGTCGACCGGCTCGAACCTGCTCTGTGGCGCAGCCATGGGCATGGCCTTTCGACTCTGTGTCCGGGACTGAATCCCGGCTAAATGCATCGGACATGCATTCGCATGACCGTGTCGCAAACCGCAACCCCGGAATACGCGGCATGAAATTCTGCTTGAAAATTTCACGCCGATGGGCATTGTGAAATTCATGGCTGGAATTTCACGCGCATGGCGTCCGACGACCTTGCAGGATGCTTCGCATCTCGCAGGAGACCTGCGCGCGCTGCGCAAGGCGCGCGGCCTGACGCTGACCGAACTGGCGCTGAAGATGGGCCGTTCGGTCGGCTGGATCAGTCAGGTCGAGCGCGGCATCTCGCGGCCGGCGATCGGCGACCTGCGGGCGCTGGCCAATGTCTTCGGCGTTCCGGTCAGCCTGTTCTTCACCCACGAGGCCGCGGACGAGGCCGAGCGCGGCGTGATCGTCCGCGCCGACCGCCGACGCAGCCTTGGCACAGCCGAAACCGGCCTGGTGGAGGAACTGCTCTCGCCGGACCTTGGCGGTAGTTTCGAGATTCTGCGGTCGGAATTCGCGGCCGGTGCGGCGCTCGCCGAACCGGCGGTGCGCGCGACCGAAGAGGCGGGCTACGTGATTTCCGGGCGGTTCGACATCGAGATCGCGGGCGTCTGGCACCAATTGGCCGAGGGCGACTCGTTCCGCTTCCGCGAAAAACCCTTCCGCTGGCGCAATCCGGGCGACACGCCGGCAGTGGTCATCTGGGTCGTGAGTCCACCGGTTTATTGAACATGAAAAGACCCCCTCACCGTCTCGGGCTTCGCCCGATCCACCTCTCCCCCGCTTTGCGGGGGCGAGGAATCGCAGACATGAGACGTCGTTCCCTCCGCGACTGGCGTTTCCTCTCCCCCGGGCAGGGGGAGAGGTGGCACGCGAAGCTTGACGGTGAGGGGGTGCTTTTCGGAGGAGCAGGATGATGTCGAACTTCCCCACCCAGGCCCGCGTGGTCATCATCGGCGGCGGCGCCGTCGGCGTGTCGTCGCTCTACCATCTGGCCAAGGCCGGCTGGACCGACTGCGTGCTGCTGGAAAAGAACGAACTGACCTCCGGCTCGACCTGGCACGCCGCCGGCAACGTGCCGACTTTCTCCTCGTCGTGGTCGCTTATGAACATGCAGCGCTATTCGGCGATGCTCTATCGCGGTCTGGCCGACGCGGTCGGCTACCCGATGAACTACCACGTCACCGGCTCGCTGCGCCTTGCGCACGGACGGGAGCGGATGCGCGAGTTCCAGCGCGCCAAGGGCATGGGCCGCTATCAGGGCATGGCGATCGACGTTGTCGGGCCGAACGAGATCCGGGCGAAGTATCCGTTTCTCGAACTGCACGACCTCGCCGGCGCGCTCTACGATCCCAATGACGGCGACATCGACCCGGCGCAGCTGACCCAGGCGCTGGCCAAGGGCGCGCGGGACATGGGCGCGCGGATCGAGCGCTTCTGTCCGGTCACCGCCGTCCGCCGCGACAAGGACGAGTGGATCGTCTCGACGCCGAAGGGCGACATCCGCTGCGAGAAGGTCGTCAACGCCGCCGGCTACCGCGCGGCAGAGGTCGGAAAAATGTTCGGCCGCGACATTCCGATGATGGTGATGAGCCATCAATACATCCTGTTCGAGGAAATCCCCGAACTCGCCGCCTGGACGAAGGAAGCCGGCCACAAGCTGCCGCTGCTGCGCGACGTCGACAGTTCCTACTATCTGCGTCAGGAAAAGGCCGGCATGAACCTCGGCCCCTACGAGCGCAATTGCCGCGCCCACTGGGCGACGCCGGACGACAGGATGCCGGACGATTTCTCCTTCCAGCTCTTCCCGGACGATCTCGAGCGGCTGGAATGGTATCTCGACGACGCAGTGCGCCGTGTGCCGATCCTTGGCACGGCGGGCCTGTCCAAGGTCATCAACGGCCCGATCCCCTACACGCCGGACGGCAATCCGCTGATCGGCCCGATGCCAGGCGTGCCGAACGCCTTCGAGGCCTGCGTCTTCACCTTCGGCATCGCCCAGGCGGGCGGCGCGGGCAAGGTGCTGGCGGAATGGGTGACCGAGGGCGCGACCGAATGGGACATGTGGTCGTGCGACCCGCGCCGCTTCACGTCATTCGCGTCAGCGCCCGACTATGCGGTGGCCAAGGGCATGGAAATCTACGGCCACGAATACGCCATCTCCTTCCCGCGCCACGCCTGGCCCGCGGGCCGCAACAGAAAACTGTCGCCGATCCACGACCGCATCGCAGCACTCGGGGGCCAGTTCAACGCCTACAATGGCTGGGAGCGTGCCACCTGGTATGCGCAGCCGGGCGACGACATTTCCGAGGCGGCGACCCAGACCTTCGACCGCGATGGGCCGTGGCAGAAGCGCATCCGCGAGGAATGCCTGGCGGTGCGCGACGCTGCGGGCATTTTGGACCTGCCCGGCTTCTCGCGCTACCGCGTCCAGGGCGAAGGCGCGCGCGCATGGCTGTCGAGCCTGATCACCGGCGCGGTGCCGAAGCCTGGCCGCATCGGCCTCGGCTATTTCGCCGACGACAAGGGACGGATCGTCACCGAGATGTCGATCATGGCGATCGACGAGGACTTCTTCTTCCTGATCACCGCCTCGGTTGCCGAGCTGCACGACTTCGAGTGGCTGACCAGCCACCTGCCGCAACCGACCCAGATCGCTGTGCAAAACGTCACCGACGCCTTCGCCTGCCAGATCCTGACCGGACCGAACGCGCGCAAGATACTGGCGGACGTGACCGACGCGGACCTCGCCCAGCCCTGGCTGACGCACCAGTCCTGCCAGATCGCCGGCCGGTGGCTGCAACTCGTCCGCGTCTCCTTCGCCGGCGAGCTCGGCTGGGAACTGCACAGCAAGGTCGAGGACACGCCCGCGATCTTCGACGCCGTCTGGGCGGCCGGCCAGAAGCACGGCCTGAAGCCCTTCGGCATGTTCGCGCTCGATTCGCTGCGGCTGGAAAAATCCTACCGCGCCTGGAAGCAGGACCTGTCCACCGACTACACGGTGCTGCAGGGCGGGCTCGACCGTTTCGTCAAATGGGACAAGCCCGACTTCAAGGGCAAGGCGGCGCTTCTCAACGAGAAGCAGCAAGGGGTGACCAAACGCTTTGTGACCCTCGTCATCGACAACCCCGGCCGCTGCGACGCGCCCTACATGTCGACGCTCTGGCACGACGCGAAAATCGTCGGTGAGACGCTGTCGGGCGGCTGGGGCCATCGGGTCGACCAGTCGATCGCGCTCGGCATGCTGCGCGCCGACCTCGCCGAGGCTGGCACGCGGATCGAAGTCGAGATATTCGGCGACCGCTTCGCGGCCATCGTCCAGAAGGATGAGCCGCTGTGGGACCCGAAGAACGAAAGGCTGAGAGCGTGACCTACCCCCTCACCCGGCCTCCGCTTTGCTCGGCCGACCTCTCCCCGAGGGGAGAGGGAGCTGCGAAACGTTGCGCCACTCCCCTTCTCCCCGCCGGGGAGAAGGTGGCCGCGCAGCGGCCGGATGAGGGGGTCGCGCGTAAGCACACGAGGAGAAGTATCACGTGACCAACATCATCCTGACCGACGGCGGCATGGGGCAGGAACTGCTCCGCCGCTCGTCGTCGAAGCCGACGCCACTCTGGTCGGCGCGTGTGCTGATCGACGAACCGGACCTGGTGCGCGACCTGCATGCTGAGTTCATCCGCGCCGGCGCGAAGGTGATCACGCTGAACACCTATGCCGCGACGCCGGAGCGGCTGGAACGCGAGGGCGCGGGCGACCTGTTCAAGCCGCTGCAGAAGCGTGGCATCGAACTGGCGCGCGCCGCCCGCGACATCGCCGGCGACTGCGCCATTGCCGGCTGCCTGCCGCCGCTGTTCGGCTCCTATGCGCCGAAGCTGACGATCTCCTATGACGAGACGCTGGCGATCTACCGCCGCATCGTGGCGGAGGAGGCAGATGGCGTCGACCTGTTCCTGTGCGAGACGATGGCCTCAGTCGAGGAAGCGCTGGCGGCTGCCACCGCCGCCTCCGAAAGCGGCAAGCCGCTCTGGGTGTCGTGGACGCTGGCCGACGGCGAAACCGGCCTGCTGCGCAGCGGCGAGACGCTGGCCGGTGCCGCTGCCGCCATCGCGCATCTCCCGGTCGCCGCTCGCCTTATCAACTGCTCGCGGCCGGAAACGGTCGTCGCCGCGCTACCCGCGCTGAAGGCGCTGGGCGGCACCATCGGCGCCTATGCCAACGGATTCACGGAAGTCGGCGCACTCAAGCATGGCGGCACCGTCGAAGTCCTCTTTGCGCGCGAGGATCTCGATCCGGTCGCCTATTCGGCTTTCGCCCTTCGTTGCGCCGAGGCCGGACTGACCATCGTTGGCGGCTGCTGCGAGGTCGGACCGGAGCACATCGCCCGCACGAGGCAGGTGCTCGAGAATAATGAATTCCAGATCGTGGGTCCGTTCGATGCCTAGCCCCTCGACGCGCCTCTCCGGCATCTCGCCTTCCGGCAAGGACGGCTGGGAGGTGCATTTCGACGCGATGACCCGCAAGCAGGCGGGCGAGGACATCATCATGCTCTCGGTCGGCGACCACGACTTCGACACGCCGTCGGAGACGGTCGAGGCGGCGGTGAAATATGTCCGGTCCGGCCATCATCACTACACCCAGCTTCCCGGGTTGCCCCGCTTGCGCGCGGCGATGGCGAAGCTGTCGACCCGCTGCACGGGCGTGGAGACCACCGCCGACGAGATCCTCGCCACTCCGGGCGGCCAGGCCGCGCTGTTCGCGGCTGTCCAGGCGACGCTCGATCACGGCCAGCACGCCATCGTCGTCGCTCCCTATTACGCCACCTATCCCGGGACGTTTCGCGCCGCCGGAGCGGCATTCACCGTGGTCGAGACGCGCGCCGAGGACGGATTCCAGCCGCGCGCGGCGGACATCGAAAGGGCGATCCGGCCCAACACCCGCGCCATCCTGATCAACACGCCGAACAACCCGACCGGCGCCGTCTATTCGTGTCAAAGCCTCGAAGCCATCGCCGATATCTGCCGCCGCCACGATCTCTGGCTCTTGTCCGACGAGGTCTACTGGACCATCGCGCATGGCGAGCACCTCTCGCCGCGCGCCCTGCCCGGCATGGCCGAGCGGACGCTGGTGATCAACTCGATGTCCAAGAGCCACGGCATGACCGGCTGGCGCATCGGCTGGCTGACCGGGCCGGAGCCTCTGATCACGCTTCTGATCAACCTCAACCTGGTCTCGACCTACGGCCTGCCGGATTTCGTCTCCCGCGCGGCGATCGAGGCGCTGGAGAACGACTGGGGCGTCGCTGAAATCGCCCGCATCTACGACACGCGCCGCGCGGCCTTCCTCGACGCGATTCGCGGCGTCAACGGCATCACCGTTCGCGGGTCGGAAGGCGGCATGTATGTCATGCTCGACGTGCGCGCCGTGGACCCCGACGACGAGCGCTTTGCCTGGGGGCTGCTGAACACCGAGAAGGTCGCGGTCATGCCCGGCTCCTCCTTCGGCGACGCCGCCGCCGGCTGCATCCGCATTTCGCTCTGCCAGCCTGAGGATGTTCTGCGGGAGTCGGCCAGACGCCTGCGGCGCCATCTTGCCGCCTATGCCGACCGGAGCGCCGCCGAATGACCCTTCCCACCAAAGCCCGCGCGGTGATCATCGGCGGCGGCGTGTCCGGATGCTCGGTCGCCTATCACCTGGCCAAGCTCGGCTGGACCGACATCGTGCTGCTGGAGCGCAAGCAACTGACCTCCGGCACGACCTGGCATGCGGCGGGGCTGATCGGCCAGCTGCGCGCCTCGCAGAACATGACGCGGCTGGCGAAATATTCGGCCGACCTCTACGTCAGGCTCGAGGCCGAGACAGGCGTCGCCACCGGCATGCGGCAGGTCGGCTCGATCACCGTGGCGCTGACCGAGGAGCGGAAGCAGGAAATCTACCGCCAGGCATCGATGGCGCGCGCCTTCAATGTCGACGTGCGCGAAATCTCGCCCGCCGAGGTCAAGCAGATGTATCCGCACCTGAACACCGGCGACGTCGTCGGCGCGGTTCACCTGCCGCTCGACGGCCAGTGCGACCCGGCCAACATCGCCATGGCCCTGGCCAAGGGCGCGCGGCAGCGCGGCGCGATCATCTCGGAAAACACCAAGGTGACGAAGGTCCACACCAGGAACGGCCGCGTGACGGGCGTCTCATGGTCGAGGGCCGAGGAACAGGGGACGGTCGAGGCCGACATCGTCGTCAACTGCGCCGGCATGTGGGCGCGGGAACTCGGCGGCCAGAACGGCGTCTCGATCCCGCTGCACGCCTGCGAGCATTTCTATCTGGTCACCGAACCGATCCCCGGCCTCGCACGCCTCCCCGTGCTGCGCGTCCCGGACGAATGCGCCTACTACAAGGAGGACGCCGGCAAGATGATGCTCGGCGCCTTCGAGCCGGTCGCCAAGCCGTGGGGCATGAACGGCATTTCCGAGGACTTCTGTTTCGACCAGTTGCCCGAGGACATGGACCATTTCGCGCCGATCCTCGAAATGGGCGTCAACCGCATGCCGATGCTGGAGACCGCCGGCATCCACACCTTCTTCAACGGCCCGGAGAGCTTTACCCCCGACGACCGCTACTATCTCGGCGAAGCGCCGGAGCTGGGCGGCTACTTCGTCGCCGCAGGCTACAATTCGATCGGCATCGTGTCGTCCGGCGGCGCGGGAATGGCGCTGGCGCAGTGGATCGTCGACCGCGAACCGCCGTTCGACCTCTGGGAAGTCGACATTCGCCGGATGCAGCCGTTCCAGAAGAACCGCACCTATCTGAAAGCCCGCGTCACCGAGACGCTCGGCCTGCTCTACGCCGATCATTTCCCCTATCGCCAGATGGCGTCGGCGCGGGGCGTCCGCCGCTCGCCTCTCCACGAGCACCTGAAGGCCCGCGGCGCAGTGTTCGGCGAGGTCGCAGGCTGGGAGCGCGCCAACTGGTTCGCGAAAGAAGGCCAGGAGCGCGAGTATCGCTACTCCTGGAAGCGGCAGAACTGGTTCGGTAACCAGCGCGACGAGCACATGGCGGTGCGCGAAAAGGTCGGCCTGTTCGACATGACATCTTTCGGGAAAATCCGCGTCGAGGGCCGCGACGCGCTCGCCTTCCTGCAGCGCCTCTGCGCCAACGACATGGACGTCGCACCTGGCAGGATCGTCTACACCCAGATGCTCAACCAGCGCGGCGGCATCGAGAGCGACCTGACCGTGACGCGGCTGTCGGAGACCGCCTTCTTCCTCGTCGTCCCCGGCGCGACGCTGCAGCGCGACCTCGCGTGGCTCAGGAAGAACCTGGGCGACGAGTTCGCCGTCATCACGGACGTCACGGCGGCGGAGAGCGTGCTGTGTCTCATGGGTCCCAAGTCGCGCGACCTGATCCGCAAGATCAGCCCGAACGATTTTTCCAACGAGAACAACCCGTTCGGCACGGCGCAGGAGATCGAGATCGGCATGGGCCTCGCCCGGGCCCACCGTGTCACCTATGTCGGCGAGCTCGGCTGGGAGCTCTATGTCCCGACCGACCAGGCGGCGCATGTCTTCGAAACGATCGAGGCGGCCGGAACGGATCTCGGGCTGAAGCTCTGCGGCTTGCACACGCTCGACTCCTGCCGCATCGAGAAGGCGTTCCGCCATTTCGGCCACGACATCACCGACGAGGATCATGTGCTGGAAGCCGGCCTCGGCTTTGCGGTGAGGACGGCGAAGGGCGATTTCATCGGCCGGGAGGCGGTGATGAAGAAGAAGGAAGCCGGACTGGCCCGCCGAATGGTTCAGTTCCGCCTGAAGGACCGCGAGCCGCTGCTGTTCCACAACGAGGCGCTGGTCCGCGACGGGAAAATCGTCGGCACGATCACGTCGGGCAACTACGGCCATTTCCTCGGCGGCGCGATCGGCATGGGCTATGTCCCTTGCCACGGCGAAAGCGAGGCGGACGTACTCGCCTCGTCCTACGAGATCGAGATCGCGGGCGAACGTTGTGCCGCCGAGGCGTCCCTGAAGCCGATGTACGATCCGAAGGCCGAGCGGGTCAGGATGTAGGAACGAAAAATCCCGGCAGGGGAGGTCAGCCTCCTGCCGGGAAATGTACGACCGAGCCGGGGAACTTCGGCTGGGATCGCTGGAAACTCAGTCGACGATCACGATGTTGGTGTTCTGCTGGCCGAACACCTTCACCAGCGTGTAGAATTCTTCGGCATTCTTCGGCGACAGCCGGATGCAGCCATGCGAGGCCGGCTGGCCGAGGCGCTTGACATGCGGCGTGGCGTGCACGGCATAGCCGCCGGTGAAGAACACCGAGTGCGGCATCGGCGCGTTGTCGTATTTCTTCGAATACCACATCTCATGCATGCGGTAGGGCTTCCATGCGCCGGTCGGCGTCACGTAGCCCTTGCCAGCAGTGGAAACCTTCCATTCGAAGGTCGGGCGGCCGGCGACGGTCACCTGCATCGTCTGCTCCGAAATGTCGATCCGGGCGATGACCTGGTTGGACACCGAGGCCTGCGCCGGGCCGTTGCTGGCGCCGATCATGACGCCAAGGCCGGTCATGGCGATCGCTGCGATGTTGATAAGGCGGGCGGACAAGGTGTTGGTCATTGGAGCCTCCATCTGTTTTTTCGCGTTTGCCGCGTTTGATGGAGTGACTTTGCGTCATGTCTGTAACGCGCCTATCTCACGAAACGTTCATCTTTGTTTCGAATTGGTTTCCAAACGCGACAGAAACGAAAACGGATCGATCGCGTCCCGGCAACGAAATGGTGTCCGCCCCGCCGCTCGGGCCGTGCAATGCGCTAGGCGCTACAGTGCTTCCGCGTCAGCGGCACAATCCGGATACATCGCCGCTGCACATTGGCACTCAGAACGAATGACCGCCCGATACGCGCCGGCTATGGCAGCGAAGGGCGCCAGAAGGAACGGACCAATGCGCTCGAAAGTCGGATCCACGATACTCGCCTGCCTGATGTATTCGCAGGTTGCTTTCGGCCTCGCCGCGGTCGGCGCGGTGATCATGAAGGACCGCGCCAGCGACCAGGCCGTGGCCGGCCACGCGGTGGAAGTCGCTTCCGTCTCCGGCGCGGTCGTCCGCTAGGTGAACCAGGCCGCAGGCAAACAGCGTCCGGGCCGGCGCGCGCGCCCGACGCGCTTTGCCCTGCTATGCGCCTTTCGGCGGATCGAACCTGTAGCCCGAGCCGCGCACCGTCACGATGCTCTCGCTGTCGAGCTTGCGCCGCAGCCGCACGATGCGCGAATCGATCGACCGGTCGAACGCGTCGTAGCTCTCGGCCGGCGCCGCCGCGATGATGTCGTCGCGGTTGATGACCGTGTGCGGATTGGCGGCGAACAGTTTCAGCATCGCCACCTGGCCGGGAGACAACTGCTCCTCCTCGCCGGAATGATGCATCACCAGCGCGGCACGCAGCTCGACGGTGGAGTTTTCCAGCGCCAGCAGTTCGGGCGCGGGAAAGCCCCGCCGGGTCAGCAGTCCGCCGATCCGCGTCGCGGTCTCGCGCAGGTTGAACGGATGCTCGATGACGTCGGCCGCGCCCATTTCGAGCGCCAGGACCTTTTCGACCAGCGCCGGTCCCCTTGTGACGACGACGAAGGCCGGCCCTTCCTCGCCGCCATAGTCGCGCAGCAGGTCGAGGCCGGAGCCGCCGGGCAGCGCCAGGTCGACCACGGCGACGTCGGGCTTCTGGGCAAAGAGCGGCCGCGCCGACCACAGTTCGTTGGCCAGAGACACCTCATGCCCGCGCCGGCGCAGGTATTCGGCAAGCTGGACTCCCGTTTCCTTGCTGGCGCAAACGACAGCGATCACCGCTCTGGCGGACATGGAACTTCCTGCAAAAAACGATAAAGAGGGACTCGGAACGTCATGTTTACACCCAATCTGCTTTCGGGAACCAGCAGGGAAGACATCGGCATGCGATCGAGAATCGTGGTTGTGGACGACGAGCCGGATCTGCGCGACGCCGTCGCCGAATACCTGACGGCGAGCGGCTATGACGTGACGGTCGCAGGCGACGCCGCCGCGATGCGCGAGATCGCCCGCGAGCAGAGCTTCAACCTGGCGATTCTCGACATTTCCATGCCTGGCGAAGACGGACTGTCGCTCGGGCGCTGGCTGCGCTCGAAAATGCCGGTCGGCATCATCTTCGCCACCGCGTCCGGCACGTCGATCGACCGCATCGTCGGTCTGGAACTCGGCGCCGACGACTACATCGTGAAACCCTACGAACTGCGCGAACTGCTGGCCCGCGTACGCAGCGTGCTGCGCCGGGTGCCCGCGCCGACCGGACTGGTATCCGACGACGACGCGCCGCCCAGGCCCGCGCGGCGGGTCATCAGTTTCGGCGGCCTCTCGGCGGATCTCGACGGCCGCATCGTCATCGGTCCGGAAGGCGCGGTGATCGACATGGCCAAGAGCGAGTTCGACGTGCTTGAGGTCTTCCTCACCCGGGCCAACCGGCTGCTCAGCCGCGCCGCGATCGCCGAGGCGATCGGCTTCGCCGACGAGGCGGACGATTCCCGCGCGCTCGACATCCGCATCATGCGGCTGCGCAAGAAGATCGAGGCCGACCCGTCCAATCCGCGCTTCCTGCGCACCGTCCGCGGCGAAGGCTACATCTTCTCGCTGTCCGATGGCGCCGGACAGAAATCCGCCTGAAGACGTCCTGGAGCATTCCGCGTGGCCGAAACAGAACCCGCCCTGCTGCCGCCGGCCACGCACGACTTCCTGAGGTCCGGCCATGCCGTGCTGATCGCCGAGATCGTGCGCCGGCTGCGCCAGGCGCATGACTGGCAGCAGGAGATCGACGACGTCCTGGCGATGATCGGCATCGTGCTGAAAGGCCATCGCACGATCCTGTTCCGGATGAGCGACGTCTACGGCCAGGGGTTCTCCCAGTCCATCTTCGCATACTGGATGGACCGCACCGTGCTCGGCGCCGAGGGCCGTCCGACCATGGTCGTCCAGGCGATGGTCGACGTCGACCCGCTTCTGCAGCGCCTGTCGGAAGACGTCCGCCGCGGCACGATCTTTGCCGGCCATACCCGCGATCTCGACGGTTTCCTGCGCGAGGATTTCGAGCGCCAGCGCATCAAGTCGTTCATCTCGGTTCCCGTGTTCGCCCACGGCTACCTGTGGGGCACGGTAGCGATCAACGACTGCATTGAAGAACGCGACTGGACGGCGGAGGAACGCGCCACGCTGGACGTCGTGGCGCTGGCCATCGGCGACGCCATCGAGCGCTCGCAGACCGAGGCGCACATCGCCGAAACGTTTCGAACCACAATGCTCAACGCCGCGCTCGACGGCATGGTCATCATCGACGAAAGCGGCGGCATCATCGAGTTCAACCCGGCGGCGGAGCGGATGTTCGGCTGGAAGAAGGGCGAACTGCTTGGCCGCAGCATCGTCCAGACGCTCGTGCCGCACGAATACCGCGCCATGCTGGGCCAGGGCCTGTCGGCCTACCTGCAGAGCGACGCCGGCCGGATGATCGGCAAGCGCTTCGAGATGAACGGCACGAATGCCAAGGGCGAGATATTCCCCGTCGAACTCACCATCTCGGAAGTCAACGCCGCCGGCCGGAAACTCTTCATCGGCGCCGTCCGCGACCTGCGCGAGCGCCGCCGCGCCGAGATCGAGATCAACCAGCAGCGCGAGAAACTGCACCAGAACGAAAAGATGGCGGCGATGGGCTCGCTGCTGGCCGGGGTGTCGCACGAACTCAACAACCCGCTGGCGGTCGTCGTCGCGCAGTCGACTTTGCTGCACGAGTTCGCGCCGGACGTCGCGACGAAGAACCGGGCCGAAAAGGTCCGCGCCGCGGCGGAGCGCTGCGGCCGCATCGTCAAGAGCTTCCTCGGCATGGTGCGATTGCATCCGACCTCGCAGTCGGAGACGGATCTGAACCAGGTCATCCGTTCGGCACTGGAGATTTCCGCATACGGCGCGCGATCGTCCGGAATCATCGTCGAGACAAGCCTCGCCCCGAATGCGCTGTCGGTGCTCGGCGATCCCGATCACCTGACCCAGGTTGCCGCAAACTTCCTCGTCAACAGCCAGCACGCACTGGCGTCCGTGTCCGGCCCGCGTCGCATCAAAGTCAAGACCGAGCGCACGCAGGACGGCAAGGCCCGCTTCACCGTGGAGGACAACGGACCGGGCATCCCTGCCGACATCCGGGGCCGGATCTTCGAGTCCTATTTCACCACCAAGCCGGTCGGCGTCGGCACCGGCATCGGCCTGTCGATCTCGAAGTCGATCGTCGAGCGGCACAATGGCAAGGTCTGGTACGAGGAAGGCGACACCGGCGGGGCGCGCTTCGTGGTCGAACTGCCGATGGTGGCCCGAACGCTCGGCGAGGTCGCCGGCGCCGATCCATACTCCACCAACATCCGCACCGCGCTGATCATCGATGACGAGCCGGACGTCGCCGGCTCGCTTGCCGACATCCTGGAACTGATGGGCATAAACTCCGTCATTCACACCGGCTGGGACGAAGCGCGCGACGGCATCGACAGCCTCGACATCGAGATCGACATCGTCTTCAGCGACCTGCGCATGCCCGGCGCCAGCGGGCTCGAGATCTTCCGCGAGCTGACGCAGAAGCGGCCGAACCTGGCGACGCGCTTTGTGCTGGTCACCGGCGACAGCCTCGGCGCGCAGGCCGAGTTCGAGGCGATTCCCGCGCGAAACCGCCCTCTCCTGATGGAAAAACCGTTCAGCACGCTCGACGTGCGCGGCGCGCTGGCGGCCGTCACCGACCAGATCCGCACCCGGCAGATGTAGGTCCGGTCACCGGAAAGCCTACCGATCCTCAGTGGATCGTCATCGCCTCGACTTCCTCGACATCCTGGCGGGCGATGACGGCGAAGGCCTCGAGTTCGTTGGCGACCCAGAAATCCCACTTCTGGGTCCGCAGCCTGAACCACAACGGCTCGGACGAGAAGTGCTTGGCGGCCTCGTAGTCCCGATAGGAGATGCGACGGCGTACGTGCATGGCGTGTTCCTCCTCAGTAGCGCTGGCCGGCATCGGCGAGGCGCACGGTGCGCTTGATGCCGCTTTCGCCGGAAATGGCCAGGATGCAATCCAGGTCTTCCGAGCCCCAGGCCTGGCCGGCGCAGGCGCGATCGACCTCGCTCTCGACCACCAGCCGCGGACCCTTGGCCGAGGCGTTGACCTGGACGAGTTCGGCCTTCGGCTCGACGGCGCCGAATGCGGCGCGGGGCGACGGCAGCAGCATCATGAAGGCGAGCGCCGCAACCGAGATCACGGTGAACATGACCATCTGGTTCTCCGAGGTGCGGGTGCGCACGACGAGGCGCGGCAGCCTGGAGGTGAAGGAGCGGCGGGGGGTCGGAGCGGTGAGAGCGGACATGGCTTTGTGCCTTTCTTGAACTGGTTCCCTGATGGAGCCTGTTCTAGAAGCCCGCCGTATCGGACACATGCCGATACGTTAACCACTCTGTAACAGTCGTGTTTCGGAAAGCTTCGTCCAAAGTTCGTTTCGCGCAACAAACGAAAAGCGACTACCGGATCTGGTTTCGGATCTGGTCGTAGAGGATCTGCGCCGCGGGCGACAGCGACCGGTCCCGGACAGTGATCAGGCTGTAGGGCTGGACGACGATCTCGAACTCGATCGGCAGGATCTCGACCGAGCCGTCGAGGTCGCTGCTGCCCTGCAGGAATTTCGCGACTTCGAGCGACACGGCAGCGATCGCATCGGTCTGCGCAACCATCACCAGCGTCAGGAGCAGCGAGGTCGTGTTGAGGATGCGGTCGGGCAGCGGAGCGTTGTGGGAAACGAAAATGCCCTCCAGCGTGCGCCTCAGCAGCGACCCGCCCGGTTGCAGCACCCAGTCGAACCCATGCAGTTCCTCCAGCCGCACCACCGACCGCTCCATCAAGGGGTGTCCCCGGCGCACGATCAGGCAGGCCTTTTCCACCCCGATGACCCGCGCCTCGAACAGCCGTGGGTTCAGGTCGTCGGGAATGCGCGCGATGATGAAGTCGTGGCGCGACGCCAGCAGTTCCTTGGCGAGGGCGGAACTGGTTTCGACCTGCATGTTGATCTCGACCTTTGGATAGCGCTCGCGGACGATCTTGATCGCCGGGATGACCAGTTCGATCGCGGGCGCCGTCACCGCGCCGAGGAAGATCGAGCCGCCCTTCCCGGCCTTCAGTTCGGATACTTCGCGATCGACTTCGCGCAATTCGAGCAGCACGGCCTTCGCCCGCCGTGCCAGCGCAATGCCATAGGGTGTCAACGCCACGCCGCGCGGCAGCCGGTCGCAGATCGGCGCGCCGAGGATCGCCTCCATTTCCGCGATCATGCGCGACGCCGCGGGTTGCGAGATGTTCAGCACCGATGCCGCCGCGCTGACCTGGCCATGCTCCTCGAGCGCGACGATCATGCGCAGATGCCCGATCTTCAGCCCGCTTCGGGACAGGGTTTCGCCGCCCCCGTCGCGCAGCAGCGCCTCTGACGGATCGCTCCACCCCCGCTTATCGGCCATCTTGTCCCTCCATATGGGTCAGACATATACGATTTTCGGTATAACAAACATCGGTCTTTGCATTTGACAGTTATAGGTTTCGCCGCCACGGTTGCCCTGCGAACATAGCCGTCGACGCTACGCGAAGACGGGCTGAAGGGAGGAATCTTCAGACATCGCAGAGGGGCGGCCTCACAGCCGTCAGGGAAATTCACCCGCCGGATCTCAGGGCATGATCGCCCCGTGATCCGATGGCATTCCGATCATCAAAGGAGGACTGAAGTGACAATTCTGAAGAACATCCTGGCGGCCGCCGCCGTTGGCCTGCTGGCCATGGCGCCTCAGGCATTCGCCCAGGACAAGGGGTCGGTGGGCATCGCGATGCCGACCAAATCCTCGCTCCGCTGGATCAGCGATGGCAACGAGCTCAAGGCCGCGCTCGAGGCCAAGGGCTACTCGGTCGACCTGCAATATGCCGAAGACGACATTCCGAACCAGCTCGCGCAGATCGAGAATATGGTGACGAAAGACGCCAAGGCGCTGGTCATCGCCTCGATCGATGGCACGACGCTCTCCGCCGTGCTGCAGCAGGCCGCCGACAAGGGCGTCAAGGTCATCGCCTACGACCGCCTGATCCGCGACAGCGGCAATGTCGATTTCTACACCACCTTCGACAACTTCAAGGTCGGCGTGCTCCAGGCCAACTCGATCCTCGCCGGCCTCGGCATCCCGGAAAAGGCCGGCCCGTTCAACATCGAACTGTTCGGCGGGTCGCCCGACGACAACAATGCGTTCTTCTTCTACGACGGCGCCATGAGCGTGCTGCAGCCGCTGATCGACAAGGGAACCCTGGTCGTCAAGTCCGGCCAGATGGGCATGGAAAAGGTCGGCACGCTGCGCTGGGACGGCGCGGTCGCGCAGGCTCGCATGGACAACCTGCTCTCGGCCCACTACTCGGACGGCTCCAGGGTCGACGCGGTTCTGGCGCCGTATGACGGCCTCTCGCGCGGCATCATCTCGTCGCTGCGCGGCGTCGGCTACGGCTCGGCCGACCAGCCCTGGCCGATCATCTCGGGCCAGGACGCCGAAGTCCCGTCCGTCAAGGCGATCATTGCCGGCGAGCAGTATTCGACCGTGTTCAAGGACACCCGCGAACTCGCCAAGGTCACCGCGAACCTGGTCGACGCAGTGCTTTCGGGCGGCAAGCCGGAGATCAACGACGAGAAGACCTACAACAACGGCGTGAAGGTCGTCCCGTCCTACCTGCTCGAACCGGTGTCGGTCGACAAGTCGAACTACGAGGCGATCGTGGTCGGCTCCGGCTACATCAAGGCCGAAGACCTGAAGTAGGCAAAGCTTGTTGTCTTCTCCCGGACCACGGGAGAAGATGGCGGCAGGCAGATGAGGGGCGGCGCACGCTGTCAACCGCTGGCGCGGCCCCTTGTCCTGTCCTTCGGGCTACCTTCTCCCCGCATATGGGGCGAAGGAAGGGGAGCAGAATGAACGACATCATTCTCGAGATGCGCGACATCACCAAGACGTTTCCGGGCGTGAAGGCGCTGGAGAACGTCAATCTCAAGGTGCGGCGCGGCGACATCCACGCCATCTGCGGCGAGAATGGCGCCGGCAAGTCGACGCTGATGAAGGTGCTGTCCGGCGTCTATCCGCATGGCAGCTACACCGGCGAGATTCACTACGAGGGCAAGGAGTGCCGCTTCGACGGCATCCGCGATTCCGAACATGTCGGCATCGTCATCATCCACCAGGAACTGGCGCTCGTGCCGATGCTCTCGATCGCCGAGAACATGTTTCTCGGCAACGAACAGGCCGCCCGCGGCGTCATCGACTGGGACAGGACCCGCCGCCGCGCCGCCGACCTGATGCGAAAGGTCGGCCTGCGCGAAGACCCGGACACGCTGGTCACCAACATCGGCACCGGCAAGCAGCAACTGGTCGAGATTGCCAAGGCGCTCGCCAAGGACGTCAAGCTGCTGATCCTCGACGAGCCGACGGCTTCCCTCTCCGAGAAGGACAGCCAGGCGCTGCTCGACCTGCTGCGCGAATTCAAGGCGCAGGGCATGACCTCGATCATGATCAGCCACAAGCTGAACGAGATCAAGCGGATCGCCGACCAGATCACCGTCATCCGGGACGGGCAGTCCATCGAGACGATGGACCGAGAGGACATCACCGAGGACCGCATCGTCACGTCCATGGTCGGCCGGACGCTCGAGAACCGCTACCCGTCGCGCACGCCGAAGATCGGCGAGACCATCTTCGAGGTGAAGAACTGGTCGGTCTATCACCCGATCCATCCGGAGCGGCAGGTGATCAGGAACGTCAACCTGTCCGTTCGCAAGGGCGAGGTCGTCGGCATCGCCGGCCTGATGGGCTCAGGCCGGACCGAGCTGGCGATGAGCGTCTTCGGGCGCACCTGGGGCACGAACATCACGGGCCAGGTGCTGCTGCATGGCAAGCCGGCCGATACGTCGACGGTAGGCAAGGCTGTGGCGGGCGGCCTCGCCTACGCCACCGAGGACCGCAAGGTCTACGGCCTCAACCTCATCGACCATATCAAGCACAATGTCACCGTCGCCAACCTCGGGGGCGTCTCCTCGAAATCGGGCGTGATCGACGACATGCGCGAGATGAGCGTCGCCAACGAGTACCGCAAGAAGACCAATATCCGCTCGTCGAGCGTCTACCAGATCACAGGCAACCTTTCGGGCGGCAACCAGCAGAAGGTCGTGCTGTCGAAATGGCTGTTCGCCAATCCCGACGTGCTAATCCTCGATGAGCCGACGCGCGGCATCGATGTCGGTGCCAAATACGAGATCTACACCATCATCAACAAGCTGGCCGACGAGGGCAAAGGCATCCTCGTCATCTCGTCGGAAATGCCGGAACTCCTCGGCATCTGCGACCGCATCTATGTGCTGAACGAAGGCCGCATCGTCGGCGAATTCGCCGCCGCAGACGCCAGCCAGGAGAAGATCATGCGGGCGATCGTCCGGGGAGAGACGGCGAACGAACAGATGGAAAGGGCAGCATCATGAGCACCGAGACCGCTGGAACGGTCGTCAGCCCGGCGCAGGCAACGGCCCGCGACACCATCAAGGAGAACCTGCGCGAATACGGTCTCGTGCTGGCGCTGATCGCCATCATGATCTTCTTCCAGTTCACCACCGACGGCGTGCTGTTCAAGCCGGTCAACCTGACCAACCTGATCCTGCAGAATTCCTACATCATCGTCATGGCGCTCGGGATGCTGCTGGTCATCGTCGCCGGCCACATCGATCTTTCCGTCGGATCGGTGGCCGGATTCATCGGCGCGGTCGCGGCGGTGCTGATGGTCGACTTCGGGCTGCATCCATTCCTTGCCGGCCTGATCTGCATCCTCGTCGGCGCCGTCATCGGCGGCGGCCAGGGCTATTTCATCGCCTACATGAAGATCCCGTCCTTCATCGTCACGCTGGCCGGCATGCTCGTCTTCAAGGGACTGGCGCTCTGGCTGCTGTCGGGCCGATCGGTCGGCCCGTTCCGGCCCGAGTTCCAGATGCTGTCCGCGGGCTTCATTCCCGACATCATCGGCCCGCTGACCATCATCGCGCCGACGCCCAACGCCAGCGGCGGCCCGACGCCCGGCACCGGCCTGGTGCTGCATTCGACGACGATGCTGATCGGCATCCTGATCGTCGCCGCCATGCTCTATTTCGCGCTGGCCAGCCGGCGCAACCGCGAGAGCCATGGCTACGCCGCCGAACCATTCGGCTTCTTCATCGCCAAGAACGCCGTGCTGGCGGCGATCGTGCTGTTCCTGATGTATATGCTGGCGTCCTATCGCGGCCTTCCCAACGTGCTGGTCGTCATGGGCGTGCTGATCGCGCTGTTCGTCTTCGTCACCAAGCGCATGACCTTCGGCCGACGCATCTATGCCATGGGCGGCAACGAGAAGGCGGCGAAACTGTCGGGCATCCAGACCGAGCGGCTGACCTTCCTGATCTTCGCCATCATGGGCGCGCTGGCCGCACTGGCCGGGCTGATCTTCGCCGCGCGTCTCAACATGGCGACGCCGAAGGCCGGACAGGGCTTCGAACTCGACGTCATCGCCGCCGTGTTCATCGGCGGCGCGTCGGCGCTGGGCGGCATCGGCCAGGTCACCGGCGCGGTCATCGGCGCCTTCATCATGGGCGTCATGAACAACGGCATGTCCATCATGGGCATCAACATCGACTGGCAGCAGGTCATCAAGGGCCTGGTGCTGCTCGGCGCTGTCGCCTTCGATCTCTACAACAAGAAGAAGGCGTGAGGGACCGGACACAGAACCGTAGCCGCCGCCGCAGTCAGTACCGCCAACTATCCCGCACCGCCGGGGCGCCGACGCGCCCCGCGCAGGCAGAACTTTGCGCCGCGAGGCGCAACCGACTGGAAGGAACCGAAGCATGCTCTTGTCCCAGATTGTCGACGAAGCCGGACGGATCCGCGTTCTGGCGCGGCACGAAGACCGGGTCCGCCTCGTGGAAGGCGCAGCGTCCGTCTATGCGCTGGCGCTTGAGGCCGCCCGCACCAACAAGGGAATCGCCGAGCTCGTCGCCCAGCGCGGCTTCGGCCCCGATGTCGACCTCGAAGCAGCCTACCGGCAGGGCCGCGTCCGTTCGCCGATCCACCACCCCGACCCGGCCCACCTGCACCTGACCGGCACCGGCCTCACACATCTCGGCTCGGCGTCCGCTCGCGACGCCATGCACAAGAACCTCGACGCAGGCGAAGAGAAGCTCACCGACTCGATGAAGATGTTCCGCATGGGCCTGGAGGGCGGCAAGCCCGCGGACGGCAAGCCCGGCGTCCAGCCCGAATGGTTCTACAAGGGCAATGGCACGATGGTCGCCGCCCCCGGCTCTCCCCTCGTCTCACCCGCCTTCGCCGAGGACGCAGGCGAGGAGCCGGAGGTGGCCGGCATCTACGTCATCGGCGACGACGGCACCCCGTTCCGCGTCGGCTTCGCGCTCTCGAACGAATTCTCCGACCACGTCACCGAGCGGATCAACTACCTGTTCCTCGCCCATTCCAAGCTGCGCAACGCCGCCTTCGGTCCCGAAATCCTGGTCGGCCCCCTGCCCGGCGACGTGCGTGGGCGCTCGCGCATCCGCCGCAAGGGCGTGACCATCTGGGAAAAGCCGTTCCTGTCCGGCGAAGACAACATGTCCCACACGATCGCCAATCTCGAGCACCATCACTTCAAGTATGGCCTGTTCCGGCAACCGGGCGACGTCCATGTGCACATGTTCGGCACGGCGACGCTCTCCTTCGCCGACGGCATCCGCACCGGCGCGGGCGACGTGTTCGAGATCGAGGCCGACGGCTTCGGCCTCCCCCTGCGCAACCCGCTGGAGATCGCCAAGCCGGTGCCGGTGACAGTCCGGATGCTCTGAACCCGGCCGCCACCAGCTTGAATCGACCTGCAAACAGAGTGCCGCAAATGCTTGCCACGACTCGCGATTTCGCCCGCTACCCCAGCCTCGCCGGACGTCCGGTCATCATTTCCGGCGGCGCCAGCGGCATCGGCGAGGCGCTGGTGCGCGCCTTCGCGGCCCAGGGCGCGCGCGTCGGCTTCGTGGATATCGCGGAAGCCGAGGGCGTCGCCCTTGCCGCCGAACTGTCCGACGCCGGCGCCACGGTCGCCTTCCGCCGCTGCGACATCACCGACGTCGCGGCCTACCGGTCGGCGATCCGCGAACTGGAAGAACTGCATGGCGCGACGCTGGCGCTCCTGAACAACGCCGCCAACGACACCCGCCACGATTGGCGCAACGTCACGCCCGAGGAATTCGACAAGCGCGTCGCCGTCAATCTCCGCCATGCCTTCTTCGCCATCCAGGCGGTCGCGCCCGGCATGATCGAGGCCGGCGGCGGCGCCGTCGTCAATTTCGGCTCGGTCGGCTGGATGATGGCGTCCGGCGGCTATCCGGCCTACGCGGCCTCGAAGGCCGCCACCCACGGCATGACCCGATCCTTCGCGCGCGATCTGGGAAAACACCACATCCGCGTCAACACGCTGGTGCCCGGCTGGGTGATGACCAAGCGCCAGCTCGATCTCTGGGTCGACGACGCCGCCAACGAGCTGATCGACCGCAGCCAGTGCCTGGCCGGCCGCGTCATGCCCGACGACATCGCCCGCATGGCCCTCTTCCTCGCCTCCGACGACGCGAAAATGTGCTCGGCGCAGAATTTTGTCGTCGATGGCGGCTGGGTTTGAGACGAGGAGAATTTGTATCTTGTCGCATGACATGATACAGACCGTATCCGATGATCCGGTCGTCCAGGCACAAGGGATTGAAACGACTCTATGAGGATGGAGACCGGAGCAAGCTGCCTCCGGCGATGATCGATCGCATTGAGGAAATACTGGGCCTGCTCGATGTCGCGACGACGCCGCGCGACATGGATCTGCCGCACTTCCGGCTTCATGCGCTTGTCGGCGAGCGCAAGGGCCAATGGGCCGTGACGGTTCGCGCGAACTGGCGGATCGTCTTCCGGTTCGACGACGAACCCGAAGACGTCGATTTCCTGGACTATCATTGAGGACGCAGACAATGGCGATGAAGAACCCTCCGCACCCGGGACGGCTTGTAAAATCGGCAATCGACGAACTCGATCTGTCGGTTGCAAAGGCCGCCGAGGCGCTGGGCGTCACGCGGGCGCAGATCTATCGTGTCGTCAACGGCGACAGCGCGATCTCGCCGGAAATGGCGTTGCGACTGGAAACCGTCATCGGCAGCACGGCCGAAGGCTGGCTTCGCTTGCAGGCTGCCCATGACGCGGCGCGCGTTCGCGAGCGTGCGGACGAAATCACCAAGGGGCTGAAACGTTTCGCCACTCCCGCCTGACGTTTAAGCCGCCACCGCCCGGCCCCGTCCCGACCGCCACAGCAGCAGCGCCATCGCCGTCACGTTGACCAGGTTCCAGGCAATGCCGTTGAGGAACGCGGCGGCATAGGAGCCGGTCTGGTCGTAGATGAAGCCAGACATCCAGCCGCCCAGCGCCATGCCGAGGATCGTCGACATGATGACGATGCCGACGCGCTGGCCGGCCTCCCGCGCGGGCATGTATTCGCGCACGATGATCGCGTAGCACGGCACGATGCCGCCCTGCGCCAGGCCGAACATCGCCGAGACGATGTAGAGCGACGCGAGCCCGTCGAACGGGATGTAAAACAGCAGCGACAGGCCCTGCAGCACCGAGCCGATCAGCAGCGTCTTGATGCCGCCGATACGGTCGGCGAGGAAGCCGGACGCCAGACGGCTGATGATTCCGGTCGCCAGCATCAGCGACAGCATCTCCGCGCCTCGCGCCACGCCGTAGCCGAGGTCGGCGCAATAGGCGACGATGTGCACCTGCGGCATCGACATCGCGACGCAGCACGCGAGTCCGGCGATCACCAGCAGGATCTGGATCGCGCCCGGCGTCATGCCGATGTCCTTCACCGGCGGCGGCGCCACGAACCCGGCTCCGCCTTCCTTCACCGGCCGGCGCGACAGCATCAGGCAGAGTGGAACCATGGTGACGAGGCAGACGATGCCGATGCCGAGATAGGTCGTGCGCCAGCCTTCCGACAGGAGAAACGGCTGCATCGCCATCGGCCACAGCGCGCCGGCCAGATAGTTGCCGCAGGCGGCGGTGGCGACGGCAATGCCGCGCCGCTTGTCGAACCAGTGCGAGATGTCCGCGATCAGCGGGCCGAACGTGCTGGCCGAGCCGATGCCGATCAGCAGGCCCTGCACGACGGTCAGCATCCCGATCGACGGGCTGAGCGACGCGAGGATGAACCCAAGCCCGAGCGCGACCGCCGAGATCAGCGCCGGGATCACGAAGCCCATCCGGTCGATAAACCGGCCGAGCAGGAGGTTGCCGACGGCGAACCCAAGCATGGTGGCGGTGTACGGCAAGGACGCATCCGCCCGGTCGACACCGAACTCGGCCTGAACCTGCGGCAGCACCACGATGACGCCCCACATGCCGACGCCGCCCAGCGTCGCCAGCGCCAGCGAGATGCCGAGCCGCGTCCAGGCATAGGCGCCGTCCAGAGCATATCGGTCCGAATTCATGCCGGCCATCGTTTCATCCCGCGACGGATCAGGCGTCCATCTTGACGACGACCTGTACCTGTCCGTCACCCGCCACGGCAGCGCCACAGCGCCGGATCGCAAGCGCCAGAGGCTGCGGCAATCCATCCGCTTTTGCAGCGGCTTCGGGGTGGACACCCGCACATCGAGTCGCTATAGAGCCGCACCTGACGCGGTTGCCGCGTCATCTGGCCCGGGTGCGTAGCTCAGTTGGTAGAGCAGCTGACTCTTAATCAGCGGGTCACAGGTTCGATCCCTGTCGCACCCACCAGCCAGATCGGAACGTCGTGGTTCCGCGTTTCGCCACCCCCATCTCCGCGCCTGTTCGACCTCGCAAGATGACCCCTCCACGCGACATCCCGCCTTGGGAACAGGCTTTCGCCGATCGCCGCTTGAGCCTCGCCGACAATCTCGTTCTCAAACTCTCCGCCAAGTTCCGCTGGCAGGTCCGCGACCGGCTCGCGCGCAACCTTCTCGTCGGCGACGGCGTCGAGATCGGCGCGCAATATGCGCCGACGCAGGTCGATGCCGGTAGGGCTCGGGTCGAGTATGTCGATGCGGTCAGCAACGCGCACCTCGTCGAACGCTACGGCCTTGGCGACCGGCCGCTTGTTCCGCTCACGCACATCGTCGAAGGGGTCGAACTGACGCCCTATGCGGACGGGACGAAGGATTTCCTCGTCGCGCACCACGTTCTCGAGCACATCGACGACCCCGTCGGCGCGCTCGTCGAATGGCTGCGCGTCCTGAAAGACGGCGGCGCTCTCTTCCTCAGCGTCCCGAATTTTCGCGGCAATTGGTTCGATTTTCGCCGCACGCCGCCCGACAAGGCGCATCTGGCGCTCGACCACGCCGACGCGGCCGGCCGTGAGGCCCGCAATCTCCAGCACTATCGCGACATGGCGCAAAGCATGTGGCAATGGCCGGACGGCGATCCGCGCATCGAAGCGCAGGCGCGGGCGTGGACCGATGCCGGCGACCGGCACCACTACCACGTGTGGAACGCGCAGGCGTTGCGCGACGCGCTGGACCTGGCGGCCGAGGCCGCCGGCCATCCGCTGCGCGTCGAGAAAGCGATGCTTCTGGACCACGGTTTCGAACTGCTGGTCGCGGTTCGCAAGCTGCCGGCTGGCAGGCCGGCGGTCACCTGGCCATCCGGTTTCCGCTCCCGGCTGGCCTCGCTGGCAGCCCTGCTTCGCGCCGCGGCGGAGAGCAGCCTGAAGCCGGCCTGATCCCGCCGCCGCGCTCAGACGTAAATTTCGCCCCGCCCCACCACCACCGCGTCGCCGCCGATCCGCGCCTTCACGGCGACGCCTGAGGCGACGTCGATCTCGAGCCGGATGCGGGACGGGCGTCCCATCTCGATCCCCTGCTCGATCCAGACCTCTTGGCTGCCATCGTGCGGCCGCTGGTTGGCGACGAAGGCCCCGACGAACGCGGCGGCGGCCGATCCGGTGGCGGGGTCCTCGTAGGACGGCGTCGCAGCGACGAACATCCGCGCGTGGAAGGTGCTGCCGGGCAGCATCGTCTGGCGGCAATAGGCATAGGCCGACGCGACCGCGTCGCTTGCCTTGGCCGGCGCGAAATCCTGCCACAGATGCGTGTCGAAGCGGATGCGGGCCATCGCCGCGAGATCGCGCACCGGCACGGTGACATAGGGCACGCCAGCCGACCACGCGCCGATCGCGTGGCCGGGAAACCCGATCTCGTCGGGCGCCAGCCCGAGCGCCGCGGCAAGCCTTTCCCGGTCCGGCGAAAAACGGATCGCCTCGGCGATCCGGGGCACGTCGAACTCCGCATAAGAAGCGCCCTCGCCGCGCTGCACGATGCAGCGCACCGGCCCGATATTCTCCTCCAGTACCAGCAACGCGCCGTCGGCATGGCCGCGCTCGCCGGCCAGCGCCACCGCGGTGCCAACGGTCGGATGGCCGGCGAAGGGCATTTCGTATTCTGGGCAGAAGATGCGGATGCGCGCCGCGTGCGCAGGGTTCTCCGGCGGCAGCACGAACACGGTCTCGGACAGGTTGAACTCGCGCGTGATCGCCTGCATCCGCGCGGTGTCGAGCCCTTCGGCATCGAGCACGACCGCCAGCGGGTTGCCCTGCAGCGCGCGGTTCGCGAAGACATCGAGAAGCAGGTAGCGGCGGCCGGTCATTTCATCGTCCTTTGTGGTGCGTTAGAGCCTGCCCGCGCGTCCGCCATTCGGCAAGATGAACGAGATTTAATTTGTAATCCGGCGGCCCAGGGCTGATCTCTGCAATCGTAGGGACAGTGTCGGCCACAGACCGACGTGAGAAAGCGTCCGCCATGGACCAGATCGTCAACCGGAGCGCGCCCGATATCGCGGCGGCGCTGGCGCTCGACCAGCGTGCGCGCAGGCCGCGCCGGCGCGGACTCTTCTGGCTGTTTCTGGCAATCGTCGCGGCAGGCGCCGCGGGGGGCGCCTGGTACTGGACATCGGGCAGCGCGGCGCCCGAGCCGACCTATGTCACCGCGCCATCCGAAACCGGCGACATCACCGTTCAGATCACCGCCACCGGCACGCTGCAGCCCGTCGTCCAGGTCGACGTCTCCAGCGAACTGTCAGGCGTGGTGCGGACGGTCGACGTCAACGAGAACGAGAGCGTCGCCAGGGGCGACGTGCTGCTTACCCTCGACACTGCCCGCCTTGCCGCCCAGGTCGAGCGGGCCGAAGCATCGGTCAAGGCGGCCGAATCCCGCGTCGCCGACGCGCGCATCACCTTGAAGGAAACCGACCTCACGCTGTCGCGCACCACGAGCCTGTCTTCGCGCGGCATGGTCGCCGACCAGGCGCTGGAGACCGCCACCGCCGCGCGCGACCGCGCCGACAGCGCCGTTGCGTCCGCCGAGGCCAACCTGGCCATCGCGGTCGCCGACCTCAAGCTGCAGCAGGCGGATCTCGCCAAGAGCACCATATATTCGCCGATCGACGGCGTCGTCTTGACCCGCGACGTCGACCCCGGCCAGACGGTCGCATCGTCCTTCTCCGCGCCCGTGCTTTTCGTCATCGCAGCGGACCTCGAGAACATGGAACTCGAAGCCGCGATCGACGAGGCCGACATCGGCACGGTCGAAAAAGGCCAGCGGGCGCGCTTCACCGTCGACGCGTTTCCCGGCCGAACCTTCGATGCGGAGATCCGCGACATCGCCTATGCCGCCGTCACCACCGAGGGCGTGGTTACCTACGAGGCAAAGCTCGCCGTCGCCAACAAGGAACTGCTGCTGCGTCCCGGCATGACCGCAACCGTCTCCGTCGTCACCAAGCAGTCCAGCGGCGTCGTCACGGTGCCGAGCGAAGCCTTCCGCTTCCGTCCGCCGGTGGCGGAGCGCTCGCGCGGCTTCAGCCTGCAGGGACTGTTCATGCCGAACCAGCGCCGCAGCCGGCCGCCGCAGACGGCGCAGGCCGCCGACGGCAGCCGCACGCTCTATGTGCTGCGCGAGGGCGAGGTGACGCCCGTCCGGGTGCGCACCGGCTCGACCGACGGTCAGAAGACCGAGATTCTCTCCGGCGTTCAGGCCGGCGACGAAATCATTCTCTCCGTCCGCCAGCGCAGGCAATAGCCATGCGCCAGCCGCTCATCACCTTCGACCAGGTGTGGAAGACCTACGGGGCGGGCGAGGCCCGCGTCGATGCGCTGGCCGGCGTCGACATGCAAATCGGGCGCGGCGAATTCGTCGCCATCATGGGTCCGTCAGGGTCCGGCAAGTCGACCGCGATGAACATCGTCGGCTGCCTCGATACGCCGACCGGCGGCCGCTACGGCTTCCTCGACGTCGACGCCGGGCGGCTCGACCGCGCGCGCCGGGCGCTGTTGCGCAATCTCTACATCGGCTTCGTCTTCCAGGGCTACAACCTGCTCGCCCGCACCACCGCGGCCGAAAATGTCGAGCTGCCGCTGATCTACCGCGGCGTGCCTGCGCGGGAGCGGCGCAGCCTTGCCTTGAATGCACTGGCCAAGGTCGGACTCAGCGGCCGCGAGAAGCACACGCCCGGCGAACTTTCGGGCGGCCAGCAGCAGCGCGTGGCGATCGCCCGCGCCATCGTCTCCAACCCGACTTTGCTCGTCGCCGACGAGCCGACCGGCAATCTCGACACCGCCCGCAGCCACGAGATCATGGACCTCCTGACCGGGCTGAACGAGGAACAGGGCCTGACCGTCGCCATGGTCACGCACGAGGCCGACATCGCCGCCCATGCCGGCCGCATCATCAGCTTCATCGACGGCCGGATCGGCTCGGACGAACTGAATTTGGCAGCGGCCTGATGTTCTGGGAGACCGTCCGCCTCGCGCTCCATTCCATCCGCCGCAACGTGCTGCGATCTGTGCTGACGCTGCTCGGCATCGTCATCGGCGTCGCCGCCGTCATCGCCATGATCACCATCGGCTCCGGCACGACCGAGAAGGTCAAGGCCGACATTTCGAAGCTCGGCTCCAACCTGCTCGTTGTCCGCGCCGGCGGCATGTCGCAGCCGGGCGGCCCGCGCGTCCAGGCCAGGGAACTGGAGGACAGGGACGTCCGCGCCCTTGTCGAAGGCATTCCCGAGGCCCGCGCCATCTCGGCCGCGTCGCAGAAGATCGTCCGCATCATCTCCGGCACCGAAAGCCTGTCCGTCTCCGTCACCGGCGCCGACACCGGCTATTTCGCCGCGCGCGACTGGGGCGTCGCACTCGGCCGCGAATACACCGACCAGGAAGTGCGCGGCGGCGCCGGCGTCTGCCTGATCGGCCAGACCGTGCGCGGCGAGTTCTTCGGCGCCGGCGACCCGCTCGGCCTTGCCATCCGCGTCGGCCGCATGTCCTGCACGATCATCGGCGTGTTGGAGAACAAGGGCTTCTCCGGCTTCGGCCAGGACCAGGACGCGACCGTGCTGATGCCGATGACCGCGTTCCAGCGACGCATCGCCGGCAACCGCGACGTCGAGACGATCTATGTCGCCGGCACCGACGCCGTCCCCATGGCGACGCTGCAGGAAAAGGTCGAGGACATCCTGCGCGAGACGCGGCGCATCCCGCCCGACCGCGACGACGATTTCTCGGTCCGCGACATGACCCAGATCGCCGAGACGATGGCGAGCGCGACGACGGTGATGACCGGGATGCTCGGCGCGCTGGCCGGCGTCAGCCTGCTGGTCGGCGGCATCGGCATCATGAACATCATGCTCGTCTCGGTGACGGAGCGCACCCGCGAGATCGGCATCCGCCTCGCCATCGGCGCGCAGGAGCGCGACATCCTCGTCCAGTTCCTGGTCGAAGCGACCGTGCTATCACTGATCGGCGGCCTGATCGGCATCGCGCTTGGCATGGCGCTGGCCGGCCTCGCCTCGTCGTCGATGAGCATCCCGTTCACGCCGAGCCTGCCGGTCATCGCGCTCGCCGTCGGTTTCTCCGGCGCCATCGGCATGGTCTTCGGCTTCTTCCCTGCGCTGCGCGCCGCAAGGCTGGACCCGATCGACGCGCTCAGACACGAATAGTCAGCCCCGATACATCGCCCCGACCATCGCCTTGACCGCGCCGCGGACACGTTCCCAATCCGCTTCGGCCTTGAGCGGCAGTCCCGCGAACTGCCCGGCTGCAGCACCGCTCAGCACCAGATGCTGGATGGCGGCCAGAATGAGCGCGTTGGTCGCGCCGACATCGACGCCCGGCGGCGGCGTCAGCGTGCCGCGGCTTTCCATCACCCAGGCCGTCATGCTCTTCGACCGCGCGAGCGTCAGGCGCTGCACCTGCTCCGACGGTTCGGCGATCTCCCAGGCCATGATCTTCTGCATGAGCGTGTCGCCGCGCAGAGCCTGCAGGAAGCCCAGCATCATGCGCTCGACCAGCTCGCGATAGGAGCTTGGCTGCCCCAGCGCCGACAGCGGCTGCAGGCTGCGCCTGAGATCGTCCGCGATCTCGACGCCGATCGCCTCGATCAGTCCGTCGAGCCCGCCGAAATAGCGGTAGATCAGTTGCTTGTCGCACCCCGCCGCCCGCGCCACCGAGTTGATGCCGAGACCCTGGAAGCCGTTTTCGGCGAGAACCTGTCGCGCGGCCTTCACAAGCGCGGCTTCGGTCGCCGCCCGATCGCGCGGGCGCTGGTCGTTGTTCTGAAGCGCCATGTCTGGTCCTCGTTCCGTCGATGCGTCGTAGATAGTCACTGACCGGTGATTTGTCACCCCTCGCAGGCAGCGCTCCCATTCGGGAGATGTTTCCATAATGTTCTCAAGGCCGGCATTTCTGGTGTTGCGTATGTCACCAATTGGTGATATCTCAATTGTCACCGATCGGAGACATAATGTCTCCGGCTTCAGCAAGGACAACGACAATGACCAACGCAACCGCATCCGCGGCGGCATCGCGGCCGCTCGGCCTAGCCGCAATCGCCTTCGCCATCGCCTTCAACATCCCTTTCGCCACGCTCTCGGCGACCTTCGAGTATCCCGACGTCCTGCGCCGCCCGGCCGGCGAGATCCTGACCATGTTCCATGCCGGCGGCGCGTCGCTGATCCTCACCTGGCACGCCTTCGCGGTCGCGGCCCTTCTCTTCGTTCCGCTGTCGATCGCGCTGAGCCTGCGCCCCGCGCGCGTCGCGACCTCACCCGCGCTCGCCATTGGCGCCGCCATTGCCGGCAGCCTGGCCGGCCTCGCCCAGGCGATCGGCTTGTTCCGCTGGGTCTTCGTGGTGCCGAGCCTCGCCAGCGCCTATGTCGATCCGGCGGCGACCGAAGCCACGCGCGCGGCCGCCGAAAACACCTTCAACCTGATCAATCTCTACGGCGGCGTCGCCATCGGCGAGCATCTCGGCCAGTTGTTGACCGCCCTCTTCATCCTGCTTCTGGCGCTCGTCCAGTTCCGCGAAGGCAGCCGGGTCACGGCGATCATCGGCTTCGTCGCGACTGCCGCGATAGCGATCGGCACCAATGAGGGCCTGGCCATCGCGCTCGGCAAGTCAGGCGACATCTTCGGCCTCGTCACCATCGCCGGCTTCCTCGGCCTCTCGGCCTGGCTCATCGCCACCGGCGTGACGTTGATCCGCCGCCGCTAAGCTGCGCATGCTCCCTTTCTCTCGACCGACGGAAACTCATCATGAACACCTCCCTGCTCCGGTCCCATTCTTTGGACCGCCGGAAGGTAGAGTTTCCCGGCCTTTTCACGATGGCGGGCTGGTGGCGCCATCGGGATTGAGCAACGAGATCGGCACCTTGTGCCCGATGGCCCCATGCG